>BNJU01000793.1_pt1 | contig 775371 bp, 941 predicted proteins | sample 8539281 | NCBI WGS metagenome assembly BNJU01 (sample SAMD00202456, study PRJDB9452) | human saliva metagenome | isolation source: human saliva | place: Japan
CTATCAATACTCTTCCCACAAGCTTTTTATCGTCATAAGTCACTTAGTCAGCTTTATTTTTCTTAACCTTCAGAAAATATTTCTTATCCTCTGGCTATAATGTATTTCTTGCTATAAAGAACTTCCTCCATAGTACAGGGTTAAGCGTTTTCAGATATCAATCACCACTATACCTATTAGCTGTAACTCTAGGGTTTTAAATGCCAGCATATGTGCGTCCATCCAAATAAGGCAAGTGTATGGAATAAAAACTCATACAACACATGTAATCCCAAAGTCCCACATTTGCAGGATTGAGATTCCGAAGAAAATGGAGAGCTCCCAAGCACCTACTCTTATCATAAGACTTCGTGCAAACTATAAACGACAGGCAGGGCAAATAGACTATGTCAGGTGGTAGATAAAGCAATTCCGCAAACCGCGAGCAGAGCTGACAGAGCCACAAAGATAGGCGTCAGATAGCGAACAATACTACCTGTAACTCCTGCTTATGACATTTACTTAGATTCTCGATTGGAAGAATCTGATAGAACATTATGCTCTCTTTATTCTCAGTCTGAGTTATTATCCATAGATGGCTGAGATAAGCCCTGTAAAATAAAAATGAGCCATTGCCCATCTTCCTTCTCTGAGATTTTCTATAAAAGCCTGTAAGTCCTTTTCACCTGTAATCTGTGGCAGAACCATTATTATAGGCAGAATAAATACATTGGCAAGCTGTGTGGATAGAGCTTTAAGCTTCATATCCTGTTTCTTGATTTCATCTGTATCAGCACAAGCTTCATAAAGGCATTTTCCTGCTCATCCTTTGAGAGGAGCTTACACATAAGATTTGAAAATGATGAAAGTGTTTTATTTTTCCTTGGCTGTTTCCGTAAAACACGTCAAGTTCTCCTTCAAAACTCTGGGATAGCCTCCTGTATATTACTAAGCAAGACAGCAGCGCACTGTGATTCCTGCTAGTGACATATATATACCATGCTCCACCGCGCAAATAAACTCTCAGTATAGCTGAAGAACAAGCTGATGGCAGATAAAATGGCGAAAATGTAAGTTCCCCCTTTGAGAAGCCTGCTATGCTTACGACTCTCAGACAATCTGATGAGAGTATTATCGCTATTGTCATAAATATCTGAAAGCCGCTTAATATGTCCTTTCAGCCTCTCTCCGGAAAATATCTTGAGAAGGAGGTAGTAAATAACTCCTGCAAGGTGGAGGCAAACGACAACAATCACAATCGATACCAGAGTGAAAGCATAGAAGCCGTATAGGGACCCTTTAGAGATAAAGCCGACAACTATAGATGGCAGCATCATAGCAGCTATAGTTCATATAATAGGCTATATGTATATGCAGTACTTATCTCATTTTTTCCCCAATCGGGCAGTGTCCGTAAAATGACTTTCTGTAGTGTTCAGAGTACAGCTGAATATTCACTGATATAGACGAAAATAACATGAATATAAGCATGGCAAAAGCTGATTGTTATAGGCTCCAAACATATTTGGCATCACCCGCATAGAAGCGGATAAAAATTCTAACTTATAAACCAGGGAGGTTAAAATCCATAGATCTTTCGGCTCTTTTCCTATCTTCTTCCCGATTATTTTTGCAGAGCAGGAAACCCTTCTGCTATCCATAATTAGCTTTTAGCCTGCAAGCATCTCTAATCTGACCATAGTTTAAGTCTTCACTTAAAAATGGCTTTACATTATCAACTACTTAAGCACAAAGGTTCGTTCTTTTTCATCTTCATGTAGTCTCACCTCCGGTCAATGTGTCTAGAAACTTAGCTGCAAGGTCGTGTCGCTTTGTAAAGCCTATAAGTCATTGAAAATCTCCTCCATACTACTGCCCTACTGTTGTTTTTCAACTCTTCAACCGTAGAATCTGCTATGACTGCCCCGTCCTTAGATAGGATAACCCTACTGCTCATCTGTTCCACCACTTCCATAATATGAGAGGAATATAAATATGGTCTTCCTGTTTGGTAAGTGTCTTAAGCACCTCCCTAAACACAGCCACGCTATTAGTATCCATACTGTTAAGCGGTTCATCAAGGAAGAGGATGTCAGGTTTGTGTATAAGGGCTTCCTATGATGGCTATTTTTGCTTCATACCCTTTGGAATAACCAGAGATACAGTGGTGAGCGCATCATTTATCTGAAATATCTGCAAGCTCCTCCATCCTACTCTCCAGTTGCTTGTTCATAGACAGAGGATAAGAAAGAGATATATTCTTCCCCTGTAAAAGGCTTTCATAGAGGATAGAATCTCTGGAACATAACCTGATCTTCCTCTTGTAGCTTCAATGTCTTCTTATATTCTTACAAGACCTCAATTGTCACCGTGTATCCACCAAGTGATCCCAAGCATCAACTTAACAGTTGTGGACGCCCACTTCCGTTTAGCCCTATGTAGCCGATAAGCTCTCCCCTGCCTGCCTTGAAAGCTCACATCATGGAGAACATGATGCTTTCCAACTTTATTCCCATTAGTCAGTCTAAGTACCGTATCCATACAATTCCTCCATCTGACGTTATATTAAAATAATAATATCACTAAATATTGATCTCAAACCATTACATTCTCTCCTGTTTTCTATTTTGACATGTATATTACCTGTCTTGGAGTTGAGATTAAAAATAGTGCTAAGCCAAAGATTAGAACCTATAGCCCAGCATTTTATTTATCTTCATTATTAAGAAAATACAATGTCAATGGAAGTTTGTATTTATAGCTAGTTTCTTTAAAAGTCTGAACTACATGTGAGTTTATGTATTTATAATCTGAGATCTTTTGCTACCTAAAGACCCCATATAAAGTTAAATATTTCTTCAATTCCATATTTATCTTCTAAGATGTAAATTTGCAGCATTCGGGAAAAGAAGAACAGCAAGGTAACATATCAGGAAATGACCGATAATTGGAGTCTTTATTTTGGAGGTATACAGGTCTGGCGTCAAGCTGTGATTTCATTGCTTGAATGACTCCTCGATTCGCCAGAGATTATGGTATGTATCATATATTTTCTTTTGAAGTCATTGACAGCTCCTGATGTTGCAATTAGATTATATCCGCAAGATCTAGCGCCTCTTCATTTATTTTAACTTTAATTTCTTTCCTCGTCTTCTTTGTTTCTTTTTATCCGTAGGTATAAAAGTTACACTACTTTGAACAGTCACCAAACTCAGACCTTTTTAGCCTGTGAGGTTTTTAGATTGTGGGGCTTTTTCAACCAGTTTATTAATCTCGTATATGTGTTTTTCTGCAAGCTTAGGATTAAAGTAAATGGTAAATAATCTGTCTGCTCCCTGAAAAATCTGCCAGCTCTCAGGCTGGCAGGTTTATCGAGCCTAACGGCGCACGTTTCTAACGGGTTAAAGTCCCGAATCCGCCCGGTAGTGGAAGGATATAGCCGAAAGGCAAGGGTGTCGAGGGCGACCTCGCATCTGAAGGAAGCTGGATATGAGGAAGAAACGTGTGCGAACCAGATACCGAAACCTGAGGGGTATGGGCGTTCCTAGAGACCTGGCATGGAAAGCGGCAAACAGCAGACGTGGCTATTGGTTTACAACACATACAGTTGCTATAAATATGGCAATGACAAAAGAAAGACTGATAAACAGTGGCTTTTATGATTTAGCCACAGCCTATCAGTTTGTGCACGTCAACTATTGAAAGCGCTGTATACGAGAACCGTACGTACAGTGCTGTGAGAGGACGGCGGTTAGTCACCCCTCCTACTCGATTTAGGAATAATTATATGTACTGAAAATTATAAATGTTTGGAAATCGTTTGGGATTGAATGGAGAGAATAATGGAATTAATAGAATACATAAGACTAAGAAATAAAATGACACAGAGTGAATGGGAAAACTCTTTTGAGAAAGAAGAAAGAGAGATTATTATTCTAAGACATGAAGGTGGTGGTGGAAGTCTTAGAAACGGTTTTTGGGACTGGGAAGCTTATTTTTTAGCCTATGTGGACTGTAAAACAGGTGAACTGCATAAGGAGGAAGGACGGATAGCATTTCCTGTCACAGACACAGAAAAATCTGCCATATCAATTTGAAGATGAAACCATTTACAGATTAAAGGTACGTGAAAAGCTACCGGAGGAAGTTCCAAACGGTGCATTGCCGATAAAAAACTTGTTTTTGGTTGTGGAAGTTCTTGAAAAAAACGTAGCTTGTCCGGAACTTGAAGAAATACTTACAGAGTATAGAAAGCCCGATAGTTATAAAGGATGATGTCTTGGGTGAGCTAACATGATAAGAAGCTTTAAAAAGCTTTGAGGAAACCTGTCTTGGCTTGGTGGCAGGATACATATATCTTTATATGTAGACAAGGATAATAAGAGCGGTATAACAAAGGCTAAAAAGGCTATAAAAACAATGGTTTTGGAACAGGAAAAATGGGATGCAGACCTGCGTAGTTTTGCGACCCAAAAGCTTACAAAACTTGCCTGTGAATGGGCAGAATCTGATGAAGAAGCTGCTTTAATTACAGAAGAAAGCTTTGCAAAGAGAGTTAGCTTAAGCTTAATATGGGTGACATCGGGAGGTTCATTTACAGCTTATCTTGATGATGATGACCTTTTCTTTGGACACAGCATAGCAGTTAATGGAAGCCCTAAGAAGGGGCTATTGTCGGCTGATATTGAGGGATAAAACATATACTGATATTTTTGGTAGTAAAAGGAGAAAAATGGAAAAACAAGCATTTATAAATCAATGGTTACTTGAGCAGGAAATAGCGCATATTAAAGGTTGGATTTCACATATTAGAGGAAGATATAAAGAAGAGGATGATCTCCCTTGGGATTTTGAAAACATTATAAAATCCTATTTGAATGATACAGATTATTTATTGGATATGGAAACAGGAGGTGGCGAATTTCTTTTGTCTTTTATGGCAAACGCTAAATATACTGCTGCGATTGAAGGGTATGAACCAAACATCAAAATATGTGAGGACAGACTTCTTCCTTTAGGAATAGATTTTAAAGCATGTGACGGAGGAGATATTCTTCCTTTTGAAGATAACTACTTTGACATTATTACTAACAGGCATGGTCAATATAACATAAACGAAATTAAAAGAACTCTTAAAAGCGGAGGAGTATTTCTTACGCAACAAGTCGGTGCAGAAAATGACAGAGAACTTGTAGAACTTTTGATAGGTGATGTTGAAATTCCGTTTCCGGAAGCTTATTTAAATATAGCAAGACAGGAATTTGCTGATAACGGATTTGATATTGTGGAAGCAGATGAAGTCTACAGACCGATAGAGTTTTATGATGTAGGTGCACTGGTTTGGTTTGCCAGAATTATTGATTGGGAATTTCCGGGTTTTGAAGTGGAGAAATATCAGGATAACCTTTTTAAAGCACAGGAAATTCTTGATAAAGAAGGTGTAATTAAAGGTAAAATTCATAGATATTATTTTGTGGCTAAAAAGAAATAATAAATTTTAGTTTGTTTTTTGAGTAAAATAGTAAGCCGTAGGAGGACGCAATGGAAGAATTTATAGTAGCTGAGGAGGGCATTCTTACAATATAGGCTGTGAAGGCAACGATAGCATATTATGGAAGGAGATAAATTTCACTTTGAAACAGTGCCGCGCATGGAGATGAGATTTTTCTCTGCAAAATTGCCACTGCTAATGTTAATCTTCCATTTTGGATGTAAGGGAGAAATCTTATATTTTTTAGACGCCTATTATATGCTCGCAGAAACTGTAGAGAAGGGTACTTGGGATCCTATAACGAGCAGGGCTCATCAACATACATACGGGAGAATACGCAAGCCTTGAGCGATTGGTATAATAATGTGAAAGTTAAAGAAAATGAAAGTTGAATTAAAAAAATGATTATGACGGAAAATCTATGGTTTTAAGGGATGTTAAGGGACTTGATTGGATTTATATAAATAAGGAGAAGAATAATGGCTAAGAAAAGAGTCACCCTGCCAAAAGACTTTGATGAATTGCTTAAAGTGGGAGATATTGAAGCACTTAAAGCTGTCTATGATAAATGTGAGCTTACTGCCTATGATGGAAAATTCGGTCTGCACACTGCACTTCATTACAAGGGTGTACCTGATGAGCTTGTTATCTGGCTCGTTAAGCAGGGCCTTGATGTAAATATACCTGACTATTATGGCTGCACACCTTTGTACAGTCAGGCAACCTTTGGCATGGATACAGTAAAACTGCTTTATGAGCTGGGAGGAGATATACAAAAGCCAGATAGATATGGAAATACGCCGCTTCATATGGCAGCAGAGTATTTCCGCCCTAATACAGTACGCTTTTTGATTGAAAAGGGTGCAGATGTCAATGCTAAAAATGAAAGAGGCGAAACTCCTCTACTAGCCGCTCTTACAGTGTGCGGAGGAATAAGGGTAGTGCCTTTGGCCCAAATAGCAGAAATGTTAATAAAGGCAGGTGTAGAAATTACGCCTGAGATGGCAGAAAAAGTAGAAATAATCGGTAAGGATTTTGAATTCCATAGGGATGACTTTAGTGAAGCTTCCTGTGAAGAGGTAGATACAGCCCTGTCAAAGCTCTACAATATCTTTGGTGCAAAAGCCTGTGGCAAAAAAAGAATAATACATGACGAGCGTTTCTCCTATTCTTGTAAAGGGAGCACTTGGAAGGAGCAGTATAATGAGCTTTGGGATTTACTAATTCCATCGACAGGAGCAGCAAAAACGGTGCAGGGAGAGGTTATCCGCATAACAGGCAGGGTGGACGATGAAATTAACAGAAACGGTGGAATAAACTGGGATAGGAGTTATAGAAATATGCTAAATTCGCTGCCGGTTCATTTTGCAGAAGGAAATGCGCTGTCAGAGAAGGAGATAGAAGAGAGTAAGGTGCTTATTTCAAAGATAGATGGAAAAGGTTTGGCTGAGGATGGTGTAATTACAAGATTATGCGAGCTTGCAGTTAGTTGGGTAATCTTAAACCCTAACCCAATTCCGCTAGGCGAAATAAATTATAACAGATAATAATCACAGGAGATTGCAGATGATTACAATAAAAGACATAGGAGATTTTGAATCTGTTCCCGGGATTGTAAGTGATATTATAAACGGAGATACATTGGCTTTAGATAAGCATTTATCTGAGGGCTTCGATATAGAAGAGGATATAAAACTCGGTAAATATACAAGACTTTCTCCCCTTAGGCCTTGCCCTGATTATGGAAAGCTTTGATTCTGTAAAGTGGCTGGTGGAAAAGGGAGCAAATCTGAATGTAAAAGGGTAATCCTTCATTCTTACTTGCAGTGAGGTACTGCGATGAAGAGGTTATCAGGTATCTTGTGGATTTTGGAGCAAAGGTAGACGGTGTCAATAATGTAAAGTCAGAGGCCTTTAGTCAGGCATTATATGGTGGAAAATACGATAATCTTGCTCTAATCCACGAATTAGGTCATAGAGTAGAAAAGTACGGTGAGAGGCATTTGAAGTGCTGTTGCAGATGGGAATTATGAGGTGCTTGATTTTTTTCATTAAAAATGGAGTTGATATTAACTACAATGCACCTGACTCAGTCTATCCTTTTTAAGCCTACCCCGCTTTGTGTAGCAGCCAGATACGTGGACCTTAAAATGTGTAAATATCTTGTAGAAAATGGTGCAGATGTGACGATTACAGAAAAAGACGGAATGCGTCCTTACAGCATAGCAGTCGAAAAAGGCGATGAGGAAATGGCAGAGTATTTTAAGGAGTTAGAGCCTGATAGCTATCACAGTCTGCATAATAAAGTTAGATGAATTAAAGCCATTTAAGCTGTCTAAGGCAGTTATGGATTTTTCTTCAAGGTAAAGAACTGCATTTTGAACTTAAAGACTGCGATTTTAAATGGATTGAATTTTTTTCTCTAACAGATACAGTAGCTATGAAAAAGGGCAGAGCTAAGTTCCTTCGTCTGTCAAAGGCTACAGGAGATTATGACCATATCTGCATTGTGTGGAATCCTAAAACCAAGAAGGTGGCCTTTTATGACATGGAACATGAGGAAATGCAGATATGTGCGATTTCTCTGAAATTATAAATGATATGCCATTATATATGCAAAAAAATAATTGAAGGTGAGTACGAATAATACAACAAGGGTGAAGTGTATGCAGATGGTCGATAACCTAAAGCAGATAGTAGAGTATGTTTGTGAGAATTTTTGAGGATTTGGATATGGATGACCCTGTTGAAGAGGGATATCTCTGATGATTACGAAGAAATCCTGGAGCAACAGAGGAAGAGATATCAGCCTTGAGGAGAAGTTGGGGATAAGCCTGCCAGAGGATGTAAAAAGAGCTTTATAGGTATAAAAACGGAAGTAAGTTTTTCTCTCACATGATTTTTGGAATCTGGGGACAGAGTGTTAAACGTATATCCGGACATAGAGAGCCTAAAGGAGAAGGATGCGTATCTTGCCGAGTGCTGCGAATCTTCTCTTTCGGAAAAGCCTTATGAGTTTTTGGATATTTAGATTAGGTATAAATACTAGAGTTATAGAACTATAACAAGCAAAATAATGAGATAGCTTTTGTGTTTATATATCATATGGATTTCAGAGATGAAAAGAAGGAAGCTTTAATTAACATGCTATGGTATATTTATCTGGTGTTCGGAATTATCGTCTTTCTCCTCGCGGTTAATGTAAATCATGTTCAATTCTATTTATCCAGAATATCTTAGTAGTATCACTCTCATGGAGTGGTTCCATTTATCATAGATAAAGTTGCAAAAGCCATGATGTAAAAATGTAGAATTACATCATGGCTTTTTTTCTTTTAAATGAGTCCTGTCAGCGAGATGGCGGTAGTTCATTCTAAAGCGCTGTTATAGTAAAAGCCTAGACTTTACTATTGGACATTATTAAACATAATTTTGAAGGAGAATCTATGCAGGTTTCAACCAAATTTACCATTGCCTTACACATTTTTAATTGCCGTGAAATACTTTGAAGAAGATTATAAAAGCTCACCAGTGATTTTCTCTCTGCCAGTATCGGCAGTAATCCCGGTGATTATTCGAAACATCATGTCTCAGCTTCGAGAGGCGGGAATCATAGAAATCAAACGCGGCCCTGGGAGGAATGCATATCACAAAAGATTTAAAGGATATTTCCTTTTTGGATATCTATCAGGCGGTGGAAACCAGTGGGTCAGGGAGAGCTTTTTAACTTCCATGAGAAGCCAAAACCCAAAACTGCCCCGTGGGAAAAAATATTCATAGGGTTTTGGATGAGAGCCTTCTTGCGGTGCAGAAAAAGTTTGAAGAAGAACTGAGAGAACATTCCGTGGAAGAGGTGTATGAGAGGATGGGGAAGGGATAAAGCACTTCTCAAAAAGATGAAAAATTATAGTTTTGAAAGTGGGTGAATGATGAAGATTATAGAAAGATCAACTTATTTAAAGAGACTTATTCGCCTATAGGGCACTCCGGATATTAAAATTATTACAGGATTAAGAAGATCAGGAAAATCAGAGCTTTTGAGAAGCTATATACAGTGGCTTAGAAAAAATGTGAAAAGCTTGAATATCATTTATATAGACTTTGTGGATTTAAAAATACGAAGGATTAAAAAGCTATAAGTCTTTATATGATTATCCTGAGTGACTGGATGCTTAAAGTATAAAAATATTCTCCCAAAAATATTAAAATATTCTCCCTTTTCTTTCTTTTATTAAATCTTTTTAAAATGAAAAAGGAATATTTTAGAATGTGAAAAAAAGAGGCGAATATGGGAGAACAGTTTGGTTCAAATGAAAAATATTGCCAAGTCTTTTTCCGACACCAAGGTTTTGAAGGGTGTGCATCTGGAATTGGACCATGGAGAGATTTTGGCGCTCTTAGGAGAAAAATGGTGAGGAAAATCCACTTTTAATGAAGATTCTCAGCGGAATCTACAGTAAAGAGGAAGGAGAAATCTATTTAGATGGAGAGCTTTTGCCATTTTCAAAATCCGAAAGAAGCACAGAATAAGGGCATTGCCATCATTCACCAGGAGATGAACCTCTGTAATGATTTGACCGTGAGTGAAAATATTTTTCTGGGAAGGGAAATCAGCGGTACTTTGCAACTCAGTCGAAAGAAAATGGATGAAGAAGCGCAACGTATTCTGGATTCCCTCGGGGTTTCCATGAAGGCTACGGACCTGGCAGGAGACTTAAAAGTATCGGAGCAACAGATGGTGGAGATTGCGAAAGCACTTTCCGAAGAGGCGAAGGTTCTCATTATGGATGAGCCGACTTCCGCATTAAGCCGGAAAAGAAATTGAAGATTTATTTCGGGTGATACGACGACTTCGGGACGAGGGCCGGGGAATTATTTATATCTCGCACAGGCTGGATGAGCTTCGTGCCATTGTTGACCGCGTGACGATTCTTCGGGATGGGGAAAATGTGATTTCCGCGAAACTGAGTGACCTTAGCATCGATGACATTATCCGACATATGGTAGGAAGGGAAATTCAAGATAAGTTTCCGCATCTGTCCTGTGAGAAGGGCGCGAAATCCTTCGTGTTGAAAAACCTGGAAGCCGGACCGAAGGTGCGGAATATTTCTTTTCTCTATGAAGGGGAGATTCTTGGGATTGCGGGACTCATGGGGGCCGGCAGAACAGAGATGACGAGAGCGCTCTTTGGCGTTGATGAGAAGAGTGCGGGAAGGTGTATCTCTACGGAAAAGAGATTTCAATACGCAGCCCGAAGGATAGTATTGAACACGGAATGGCATTGATTCCGGAAGACCGGCGAAAAGACGGACTGTGTACGGAACTCAGTATTCGTGAAAATATTGCTCTTCCCAACCTGGATAGTTTGATCGGTCCGTTTTCCGCTCTTTCGAAGGAGAAGGAAAAACAACTGAGCGGACAGGCGATGCAGAGCCTTAATGTAAAGGCGGAGAGTGAGGAGATGATTGCGAAGAATCTTTCCGGAGGAAATCAGCAGAAAGTGGTTCTCGGGAAATGGCTTGTTCGAAATCTGAAAGTGATTCTCTCGACGAACCGACCAGAGGAATCGATATCGGTGCGAAGGTGGAAATCTATCAGATTATGAATGAATTGAAAAAGAAAGGCGTCGGGGTGCTGTTTATTTCCTCTGAAATGGAAGAAGTACTGGGAATGTCCGACCGGATTCTTGTTTTCTGCGACGGAAGAATTACGGGGAGCTCAGTCAGGGAAGAGGTATCCAGATACATTTTGAAAATTTGCAACACGGTATGAAGAAAAAGGTATCGCAAGACATTAGACGATGTAGAAAAGGGCTATGCTAAAAAGCTGGAGTATCAAGTTAAAAAATGCGGTTTGCAGGGGAGTCAAAGATGAAAAACAAGGTGAAAGAATTACTGAAAAATCAGGGGGTATGAGAGGGCGGTAACCGCTTTTTCGGATTGCTGGTGATTTATGTGGTTTTCGGCTGTATCAACGAGAAGGTATTTTCTTTACAGAATAACTTAAATCTGCTTCGCTCCATGGCGAAGTATCTGCTGATCGGGAATCGGGCAGAGCTTTGTGATGATTACCGGAAATATTGATTTGTCCATCGGTTCTGTTGTGGGAATGAGTGCCATGGTGACGGCTACGTTAATGACGAAAAGGCATTCCCATCCTTTTCGCACTACTCGTGAGCCTCGCTCTGGGACTGCTTATCGGCTATCTGAACGGAGAACTGGTCGGAAAGTTCCAGATGCCGCCGTTTATTGCGACGCTGGGAACGATGTTCGTTGCAAGAGGCATAGCGTATCTCATCAATGGAAACCGGAATACGGACAATATTGCAGCGGTGCTTGGAAAAGCACAGGGGGAATTTTTTCAGAATGCGTTTTACTACGGGAAGATTCTGGGCATTTACAATACGTTTTGGATTGCTTTACTCGTTTTTCTTCTCTTTTCTTTCGTACTCGGAAAGACGAAACTGGGCAGACACATCTATGCGGTCGGATCGAATAAAGAAGCATCCAGACTGTCCGGTGTGGATATTGTTTCCGTGATTAAGAAGACGTATCTGATTTCCGCTTTCTGCTCCGTTCTGGTCGGATTTATTCTTTCCGCCCAGGCGGGGATGGGCAATATGGAAGCCGGAAATATGTATGAAATGTATGGCGTGGCGGCAGGTGTTATTGGCGGTGTATCCCCCTTGGGCGGTTCGGGACTCTTACTCGGAACCTTTCAGGGCGCGTTACTCTGGCAGACTTTGGAGAACGGTCTCAATATGGTAGGCGCACAGGGTCAGGGATTCAAAGGATTGTCATCGGTGTCATCGTAGTTTTGGCAGTGCTCATGGATGTACTGGTTCGTAACGGGAATTTGTTTTCGAAACGGGCAAAGCATGGAAATGAGAAGGCCTAAGCATAAAAAGAGAGGAGAAAAGCAATGAAAAAGAAACTGATGTTTGCGGCAGTGCTTTTGTCCGCTGCGATGCTTTTCGGTTGCAGTGCAGACAAGAAAGATGGGCAGGAAACAACGGCAGCCGTAAAGACCGAAAGCACGAAGGCGGAAGAAAAGGCAGAGGAGAAGACGGAAGAAGCGAAGGATAGCGCGGGAGACGCTGTAAAGGCGAATAAACCGTATAAGCTTGCTTTAATCACCATGGATTCCATCGACCAGCACTGGGTAACTCTGAACGAGGGTGCACAGGCGGAAGCGAAAGCGGATGGCGTGGAAGTGAAGTTCATGTCTCCGGATACGAAGGACGACTCCAAGCAGATTGAGTGTGTAAACAATGCTGTAGCAGGCGGTGTGGACGGCATCATGATTGCGGCAAACGGTCCGGATGCGATTTCTTCTTCTTTAAAAGAGGCGAAGGAAAAAGGCATTAAGATTGTTTATGTCGATTCTCCTGCAAATGTAGAAGCGGAAGCAAGCTTTGCAACCAATAATAAAGCCGGCGGAAAAACAGCCGGAGAGGAGATGAAGAAGGCTTTAGAGGCACAGGGAATTACGAAGGGCGATATCGGAATCATCAGCACCAATGCTTCAACGCAGTCTACCGTTGATCGGGAGAGCGGTTTCCGTGAAGCCTTTGAAGGAAGTGATTTTAAAGTTCTCGAGACACAGTACTGTGACGGGGATGCGGCGAAGGCACAGACCATTGCAGAGAATTACATTACAAAGGGTGTAGTGGGGATCTTCGGCGGAAATGAAGGTTCCACCGTGGGCATCGGAAACGCCATCAAGGCTTCCGGAGACAAGAAGATTGTCGGTGTAGGCTTTGATAAGTCCGATACCATCAAGAGCCTGATTAAGGACGGCTATCTTCTTTGCACTATGGCGCAGAACCCGGATGTCATGGGAAAGAAGGGGGTAGATGCCCTGGTAGAGTGTTTAAACGGAAAAGAGCTGAAAGGCGAAGTAGTGGATACCGGGGTTTCCGTTTTTAAATAAAGAAAATATGCAGTAAAATAATGTTGCAGAATGAACGAGTTTTCGCCCGTATTGCAGGTCTTGTCCGAAATACACTGTCCGGTATGGTACAGGTTCTACTCGTTAAGAAATAAAAGCGACTTTGGGCAGATTCCGAAGCCGCTTTTTCAAAGAAAGGAAGGAAATCGGAGTATGGTACAGCATTATCTCGGATTGGATATTGGCGGAACCAAGTCTGCTGTCATTCTCGGAAAGCGGGTGGGAGGAGGAATCGAAATCATGCGGAAAGTCGTGCTTCCTACCTTTGAAGATGGGAGAAAGCCGATGGAAACGCTTTCCCCTTATGCAGTCGGGGAAAGAACTCTCCGGGAAGAGAATGTAACGATTGCGGCTACCGGCGTGAGCTGTGGAGGCCCGTTAGACGAAGAAAAGGGCTTGATTCTTTCTCCTCCCAATCTGCCCGGATACGATAGAATTCCCATCACGGAGATTCTCAAAGAACGCTTTTCCGTTCCCTCTTTTTGAAAAATGATGCAAACGCCTGTGCGCTTTGTGAGTGGCGTTTTGGTGCAGGTGCGGGAACGAAGAATATGCTCTTTCTTACTTTCGGTACGGGGATGGGTGCAGGACTGATTCTGAATGGCGCTTTGTATAGAGGAAGTACGGGAATGGCGGGGGAAGTGGGGCATCTTCGTCTCTCAAGAGGCGGCTCCTACGGATATGGAAAAGAAGGTTCTTTTGAGGGATTTTGTTCCGGTTCGGGAATCAGAGAAATGGCAATCCGGATGCATCGGGAACAGCTGGAAAAGGGCAGTCTTTCGGAGGAAGACAAAGCGATACAGGATTTTACCGTGAAAAGTCTTTCGAAATGCGCAGAGGAAGGCTCCGTCTTTGCGCGGGGAGTCTTTTCCCGTTCCGCTTTCTATCTTGGACGGGGGCTTTCGATTCTGATTGATGTTCTGAATCCGGATTGTATTGTGATAGGCAGTATTTATGCTCGCTGTGCATCGCTGTTTACGGAGACAATGCAAGCTGTTATAAAAGAAGAGTGTTTGGGTGCGGCGGCGGAACACTGCCGTATAGAGAAAGCGAAGCTGGGAGAACAGATTGGGGATTACGCTGCGCTTTCTGTAGCGATGGAATCTTCATTAGGGAATCTTTAAGAATTGTGTATAGGAATCTTTAGGAGAGAGTGCTAAAACGTACTGCTTGTTTAGAGGAAGAAGGGTTATGTGAGAATAAAAATTACTATAAGAAAAATCATTCTATTTTTTTATTTATTTTAACGATTATATTTGCAATTTTAAGTCTATACGGTTATTATCATACGAAGATTTCCGATCCGATTCAGTTATGGTCTGCTGTTTTATACGGGACGGTTAAGCTCTTTCTTTTTGCTGCACCGCTCTCCGCGGAGAATCCGGGCGGAATCTTTTATGAACTTGCCAAGTGGCTGGCACCGATTTTGACTTCTGCATTCATATTTCACACAGATCTCCAATGTTTTACTGCATCTGAAGAATATGTTCCTAAACGGAATCAGCAGGAAACACGTCATTCTTTTTGGAGACAGCCCGGTTGCAAGCGCATTGCTTACGAATCTTCTCGCAGATCAGGAATCCTATCGCATCTCTTTTGTGACGAAGCAATTTCTGGAAGAGCAGAGGAAGAATAAGCTGGAGAGAAAGGGGATTGCAAGCTATCAGCTGGATTTCGAAAAGTGCGATCAAAATGAAATCCGTGATCTTTTTCTTGCCCTTCATATTTCTTCTGCAAAGTATCTCTTTTTTACCGGAGAGAGTGATCTCGAGAACTTTTCCCTCTATGCCTCCGTTATTGGTCGGATTCGACCGAAAAAGAATATCGTTTCTTTCGTGCACTGTGAATCCAATACGGTAATCGGCTATATGGAAGACCTCCGACCGGAAGGGATGGATACCGTGTATTTTGAGGAGGAGGAGCTTACGGTAAGAATGCTTTTAGAGAAAAAAGCGGTACAGGAAAGACTCTTTTCCTCCTTTTCCCGCCTTCCTTTAGCTAACGCGGGAAAGGAACAGGCCGCTTCGAGACAGGAACGAGTTGACGAGGGAGAGGAACCGACGGTAGAGGAAATGGATGCGACAATCCTTCCGCCGCATGTGCTGGTCTTCGGTATCAATTCCCTTCTCTTTCCTCTTTTGAAAAAGCTGGCAAATGATGCGACGCTTTCCTTACAGAAGAATGCGAGAGTCACCGTTGTGGATACGGACGCGGGAAAGAAACTGAATGAACTTTTTCCCGTGCAGGGAAAGGAAGGCATATTTCGTGCTTTAGAGATGGATTCTATAGAACTTTGTTCCGAACATTCTTCTTATCGGAAAAGAGAACAAATTCGTGCATTTTTAAAGAGCATGGAGCAGGAGGAGCGACCGGCGTTATTTTTCCTCTTGCAGGAGGATGTCATAGAGAATCTGAAGGTTTTACAGCTTCTTCGTTCTTCTTTTCAAGAGGCGCCGAAGTTATTCCGAAACAGTTCTGCCGTTGTCCTATCCCATGTGCTGAAAGAAGAGGGGGAGGAGGTAGAGACCTTCGGGGATTTGTCTACCGTGCTTACGGAGCCTGTTCTGATTCGTGCAAGTCTGGATAAGCGGGCGAAGGCATTTAATGAAGCATACAATAAGGCGGCGGAAGCTGCCGGCATGGGAAAAGGAAGAGGCTGGAACACACTATCCTATGTTCGAAAAGAGTCTTCCCGGCTCTCGGCAAGCCATGCTGCGGTGAAAGAGGCATTTTTACGACAGTTTTTCAGAGACCGATCGGATGCAGAAATTCGAGCTATTTTATCACGGAAGGAGGCGGAATTTCGTTCTTTGGAAGAGTTGGAGAAAAAGGATAAACCCGCCTTTCGGGAGCAGTTTCGCCATTTTCTGAAGGAGAATCCGGAACTGGATTTTCTCTCCCGATTAGAGCATAAGAGGTGGTGTAACAGCTATTATGCCATGTTCTTCCGTTATGGGGAGAAGAAGGATGAGAGCAGAAAGACCCATCCTTGTCTTATTGACGAATGGGAAACCGTGATAGGGGAGAAATTCGATCTCTGCCATCCGGAGTATGATTTACTTTCTGTCTTTGCCCTGTTTAAAGAAGTTTGATCTAGAACACAGGGAATGCATGATAAAAGGAAAATGTGAGCGAAGCGACAAGGATAGCGTGACAAGGATAGCGTGACAAGGAGTAGGAATGGGCGAAAACGAGAAGGTTTATAAGTATGATGCATTTATCAGTTACCGACATCTGGAACCGGATCAGTCGATAGCAAAAGAAATACACCGCATGATTGAGCGTTTCACACCGCCAAAGGAGTTTTATAAAGAGGGGAAGAAACCGAGCTATCGTGTTTTTCGCGATCGGGAAGAGCTTGCTGCAAGGGATTTAAGCAGTTCCATTGAAGAAGCGCTGAAGGAGAGCCGCTTTCTGATTGTGATTTGCGGGAAGAGGACAGCACTCTCCGACTGGTGTGTGAAGGAAATCGAAACATTTCGAAGGCTGCACGGGGATAGTCGAATCATTCCGGTCTTGATTGAAGGAGAGCCGAAAGAGTCCTTTCCTCTTCCTTTAAAACAGCTAAAGAGAGAGGGAAAAGGCTTTGAACCGGAGGAAGAGCAAGGCACGAAGGAGACGGATTTTTCAGATGTGCTTGTTGCAGACCTCCGCCCGAAGGCGGTTAGGAGAGAGACTTTCCCGGATATGAGGTGCTCGAGAAAGAGGACAGGGAAAAATTGTCTGCGCTTAGAAAGGAATCTCTCCAGCTTCTGAAGGAAGAGAAGTATCGCATTATGGCGGCAATTCTTTCCTGTAACTTTGGCGATTTAAAGCAGAGGGATAAGGAGAGAAGAAATCGCTTGATTCTACGCATTTCTTTCCTGACGGGCTTTGTCTTTCTTATTTTTGCACTCTTCATGACCAATGCGTATCATAAAGCGGAGAAAGCAAGACAGGAAGCGGTACAGTCCAACGCGCGGATTCTTTTGAAGACGGCAGGGGATATTGCAAAGGGAGGAGACTTCTTGCAGTCCGTGCTACTTGCAGAAGATGCGATAAAACCGATTACGAAGAAGATGTCTTCGTATGAGGCAGCTGCATGCCGAGGAAGAAGCGTTGTTGAATGATGCGGTCTATCATAGCGGCTCTTCTCCCCTGACTTCGATTGCTACAAAAAATAAGATGACGTATATGGCACTCAGTCATGATGAGCGATACTTTGCTTACGGGCTGGACAATGATAAAGCGGCTATTGCGAAAGTAGAGAACGGAGAAGTGGTACAGATTTTTAAGGGGCACAGTCAACAGGTCAAACTCCTGTCGTTCTCTCCGGATGATGCCATACTGGCTACGGCGTCTTTTGATAACCGTTGCATCCTCTATGATGTGCATAGCGGAGAGGAGAAAGGACAGCTCTCTGTTCCGGGAGCTCCCATGCTCCTGCGCTTTTCCGATGACGGCTCCATGCTGTTCTATCTTACGTTCACAAGTACCACAGCCGATTTCTATGTTTATGATACGGCAACGTGGAAGCTGAAGAGCAGCTTTAAAATCGCAGATACGGTAAAATATGCCAGCTTTAAGAAAGACGGAACGGAAGTGCTGGTTCTCCTCGGGCTCGGATTCGGAAAATAAACTGACGAGAAGAAGCTTAAAGGATGGCAGTATTATAGAAAGTATTGCGGAAGAAACGGTAAGTACGGACCAGAAAGAATATCCCCTCTCCTATCGGGCAGCCGTGTATTCGGAAGATCAGAAAGGGATTCTTCTTGTGACGGACTACGGAATAAAGAAGAGGTCTCTGGAGGATGGAAGTATCGTATTTTCTGTTGATGAGGATATCAATATGAACGGAAACGCGCGTCTTCCGCTCCAGCAAAGTGCCGATGGAAAGAAGATTGCCTTGCAGTCCTATTCAAAGGTTTTTTTGATTGACGGAGAGAGCGGGAAATCACGGATGAGATTTATTTTTCCGGAACTTGGCATGAAATATTTTTTTCCCTACAATGCGGAGCAGAATACGCTTGTCGGCTTTGGGGAGGGCGGAAAGTACTCAGTCTGGAAAGATAAGAAGCTTGTAGAAGAAAAACTGGATTACGGAGGAACAATCCCTTCCGAGTTTTATTTTCTGAAAGACGGAACGAAGCTTCTGGCCAATTCCCATGACGGACAGACGATTAAAATTCTCAATATGCAGTCCCGTGTTGCGGAAACACCCTTGGATGCCCGCGTTATTACGAGTTCGGATGACGGTTCCAAGATGGTGCTTTTTGACGGAAGCAATTTTTCTTCTTACATCCGATCAGGGAAAGACCGTGAAAAAAAGATGGAGGTGGATCAGAATTTCCGCTTCGGCCTGATGAAGAGCACAAAGAATCACATTATTTCAAATGACGGAAGATACTATGCCTCCGTGTGGCAGAAGGCAGGGAGCGGCCTTCCCGTCCTCCTTCTGTATGACACGGAGAAAGAAGAAAAGCAGGAACTGGATTTGCAGTCTGCCTCTCCGAATCTTCGTTTTTCAGAGGACGGGAAATCCCTCTATCTACAGGACGAGAAAGAAGGGGTAAAGGTTTACAATACCGGGGACTTATCGGAGAAAGCCGCTTATCCCGCTATAAAGGATGGTGCGGAGAGTATTTTGCTCTCTTCCGACGAGAAGATTCTTGCCGTGAATCGCTATGCGGGGATTGTGAACTTGTATGATTTGGAAAGCAAGAAGAAACTGGCAGACGTGCAGGGTGAGGGAGTATGGCTCTCCCACGAGGGAGGGGAAATCCTCCTGAAAGGCATATTGAACAATTCCCTCTTCCGCTACAGTAGTGTGAATGGAACGGAAATTACCGCCCTCGATGAAGTTTGTGCGGAAACGCCGGTTTCGTTTGACGATAGAAATTTTTATAATGAAAAGAAAAATCTGCTCCTCCTCATTCGGAATAATGATACAGAGCGGAAGGTATATCTGATTGATTGTACAACGGGGAAATGTAAGTTTGTGCTGAGTCCTTCTGTCAGTCGTTATGATATAAACGGACAGCTTTCCACGGATGGAGAAACGCTCATAGTGGATCAGAATTTCTATCCGATGGACTATAAAGACAAAGACAGTAAGGATTCTTTCGGCGCCGGAGTTTATCGCATCCTAAGTAAAGAGGAAGTGAAGAGAGCGGTGGAGGAGATGCTTTCGGGAAGAACGCTTACGGCGGAGGAGAAAGAAGAGATTGGAATTACAAAGTTAATAGAGGTGGTGAACAGCTCTGAAATGCAAGAAGGATAGAACCTAATAAAGAAAAGAGAAACAGGAAAAGACAGAAGAAAAGATACAAGAAGAAAAGATACAAGAAGATAAGATACAAAAAGAGGCATCGTACGGAACGGGTACGATGCCTCTTATCTTCATCTTGAAAAATAGTTTAGATTGCTCGGGCAACAGGTCTCAGTTATAGAAGCTGAAAAGAACAACACTGTATTCGTTTCCGCTCGGATCGGTGTAGTGCCCTGTTCCGAAACTGACAAAATCGTGCCGGAGCATCACTCTATTATGCTTCGGACTCTTTCTCCAGGCGGAGACTGCGGACTCCGGTGTACGCAGATTGCAAGCCAGGATTTCTCCGCAAACCTGTGATTCGGAGAGAATGGTTCCGCCTTGCGGTCTGGTGTGCGAGAAGAGTATCGCACATTCTCTTGCTCTCTTTTCGGCAAAATTATCAAGAACTTCATTTTTCTCTGCAAGGACGAAGTCCCTCTGCCCTGCACGGTACTGATTGATGCGGTTTAAGACTTCGCTTTTCATAGGCATCTTTCGGATAGGCGGAGGGAGACGCGGCAGTGTTTTTCGCCATTCTTCTGGTTTGTACGACTCCGTTTACCGTCCATGCGCCGTTCTGGTTAACCGTGTACCCGTCTGCCGTTACGGTGTTTTCCGCCATCCATCCCTGATTATCAAAATGGTAGCACTCGGCATAACCGTCCCGGTCGTCGTCAATCCACTGCCAAGAGGAGCGATAGTAAATTCCATTACCCGTATCATACCACCAGGCATTTTTCCCCGGGTCTTTTATCCAGCTTCTTGCCAAAACCTCTGTGCCGGAAAGCAGGGTGAAGAGCCCAAGGAAAGTAGGATTCCCGGAAGGAGCCTCGTCCCGCTTTTTCTTTCTGCGGATAAACTATTTTTTTCTTCTTCAAAAGGGTTTGTTTTTCTTTGCGGCTTCCCTGCCATCTTCTGTATGTTTATTTGCTTCATGCTTCTTCTCCTTTTTTGCATCGTAATTCAAGTATTGTGCGCAAAGCAAGCGAAAAGAAGCAAAATAAATAAAATGTAAAACAAATGTGATAATAATTAAGTCTTATGATAAGAAAAATTAAGCGAGTTACTGTAACCGTTAAGATTTATGTCAAAAAAACTTAGTATTTTTGCTTTTTGCCGCTTTGCGGAGCGATGATCCATCTCAGCTTCTGATGGAGGAAAAGAATAGATTGATTGTCTTTTTAAGAAAAATAAGAATCACAAAAAAACCCGCTTTTTAGAAAAAGCAGACACGATTATTTTACAGGAATCCTGCACAAAGCGCAGGATTCCTGTTTATTCTGATTAAAATGTACAAAAAAACTTCTTCTTCTCCAAACAAAAAGTATAGTACTTAAATTATTAAATACGCAATATATTATCGACGAATTAGATGATATATTAAGCATAAATATTATTTCTTAATACTTATTTCATCATTTTGAAGAACATTTTAGGATTTTGAAAAATTTCGATATTCAAAAATATTTTTCTTTTTGCTATAATGAAAAAGAAAAAAATTTTTTCTAAAAATTGAAAACAGAAGGTGTATTATGCAAGAAGACTTTTTGACCAGGATTCGTTCTTCCTACAATCAATTCACTAAGGCAGAGAAGAGAGTAGCCGACTTTATTTTTACAAAAACCCGAGCGAAGTGCTGTTTATGTCGATTTCCGATTTGGCGGAGACTTGTCGGGTTGGAGATACCTCTGTTTTTCGTTTCTGTAAAACGATGAATCTGAAGGGATATCAGGATTTTAAGATGACGCTTTCCCTCTCCATGCGGGGATCGGATAAGGAGGCGGAGGAGAGTCATGAAGCGGTAAGCTTAGAGGACAATCTCAAAGATCTTGCGGATAAAGTGCTGAATGAGACGATTTCGTCCATCCAGGAGAGTTATTCCCTCCTTGAGCTTTCCAAGGTGAGCCTTGCCATGGATGCCCCTGTCGAAAGCACGGCGTATTTTTATTTTTGGAGTAGGGCGCATCGATGCTTACTGCCATGAAAGCGATGAACAAGTTCCATCGGATTGAGCCGAAGGTGTATTGCTCGGAGATGGTTAGCCAACAGTTGATGAGTGCGGCGACCATGGAGAAGGAAGATGTAGCCGTGATTTTCTCGTATTCCGGAGCTACACGGGACATTGTGGAGATTGCGAAGCTCGCGAAGGACAGCGGAGCAACGGTCATTTCGGTCACGCGATTCCAGAAGTCGGCGCTCACAGAATTTACCGATATTCTCTTGCTCTGCGGAGCAAATGTCGGTTCTCTGCAAAAAGGTTCAACTTCCGCGGAAATCAGCCAGCTTTTCCTTGTGGACATCATGTATACGGAGTATTACAGAAGACATTTTGAAAAATGCAGTCAGATTTTGGAGAAGACAAGCCTCGCCATATCCGACCGCAATTAGGATTTATGCATTTCCTTCCGAGGCTCCCGAAGCCGGAGTTGACTCTTGCTTCGCGGAGCCTCAGAAATTGGGATTTACTCATAGCTTCGTGGAGCTCTTCCATTAGGATTTATTCATAGCTTCGTGAAGTTCCGCAATTTTATCCCTGCATTTTGCAGCATCTTCAAAGTTCAGTTCAGCAGCATAAGCGCGCATCTTTTTGCTGAGTTCCCGAATGAGCTTCTCGATTTCTTTAAACGACATGGATTCGATGTCTTTCTCGACTCCTTTTTCACCGTCATCCAGCGCTTTAGAAATGGCGATGAGATCACGTACCGCTTTTTGATGGTGGTCGGAGTGATGCCATGTTCTTTGTTATATTCCATTTGCAGTTTACGTCTTCGATCGGTTTCTGAAATCGTGCGTTCCATGGAATCGGTCATGGTATCGGCATACATGATGACGTGCCCTTCCGCGTTTTCTCGCGGCGCGTCCGACGGTCTGAATCAGGAGGTTTCTGAACGAAGAAATCCTCTTTGTCCGCATCCAGAATCGCAACAAGAGTGATTTCCGGGATATCGAGTCCCTCTCTAAAAAGGTTGATCCTGACCAGGACATCGAACTTGTCTAGACGCATATCCCGAATGATAGCGGCACGTTCCAGGGTATCGATATCGGAGTGCAGGTATTTTACACGCACCTGATTTTCTTTCAGATATTTGGTCAGATCCTCCGCCATCTTCTTGGTCAGGGTTGTGACCAGAATCTTGTGCTTTTTTTCTGTTTCTTTATGAATTTCCGAGAGCAGGTCATCAATCTGTCCCTTTGTGGGACGCACTTCAATTTCCGGATCTAAGAGGCCGGTAGGCCGGATAATCTGCTCTGCACGGAGAGTTCGTGCTCTTTTTCGTATTCGCCGGGAGTGGCGGAGACAAAGAGCATCTGGTTGATTTTGGATTCGAATTCCGAAAAGTTTAAAGGACGGTTGTCCAGAGCGGAAGGCAGGCGAAAGCCGTAATCGACAAGACTGTTTTTTCTCGAGAGGTTTCCGTTATACATTCCCCGAATCTGCGGAAGGCTGATGTGACTCTCATCTACGATAATCAGGAAATCTTCGGGAAAATAGTCAATCAGGGTATAAGGAGGCTCTCCGGGTCTGGCAAAATTCAGATGCCTCGTATAGTTCTCGATACCGGAACAGACCCCCGTCTCCCGAATCATCTCTACATCAAAGTTCGTTCTTTCCGCAATTCTCTGGGCTTCGAGATATTTTTCTTCTTCTTTGAAGTACTGCACGCGCTCATCGAGTTCGGCAAGAATATTCTTGCAGGCGAGACGCAGCTTATCCATGGGAATGACATAAGGACTTGCCGGGAAGATCATGCAGTGCTCCAGCTTCTTGGTCGCTTTTCCGCTAAGGACATCAATCAGCTGAATCTCCTCGATTTCATCCCCGAAGAAGATGACACGTACAGCCTGCTCTCCTTCGGAAGCGGGGAAGATATCTACCGTGTCTCCTTTGACACGAAAACAGCCCCGTCGAAAGTCGCAATCGTTTCGACTGTACTGAATTTCGATGAGATTGCGAAGGAGCGCATCCCGGTCGCGGGTCTGCCCGGGACGAAGAGAAATAGCCATATTGAGGTATTCCGTCGGTGCACCTAAGCCGTAGATACAGGATACGGAAGCCACTACGATGACATCTTTTCGCTCGGAAAGAGCAGCCATCGCGGAACTTCGCAGTTTATCGATTTCATCATTGATATCGGAATCCTTCTCGATATAGGTATCGGTGCTCGGAACGTATGCCTCCGGCTGGTAGTAGTCATAGTAAGATACAAAGTATTCCACCGCATTTTCCGGAAAAAATTCTTTCATCTCCGAGTATAACTGTGCGGCAAGGGTCTTGTTATGCGAGATGATGAGAGTCGGTTTCTGTATTTTCTCGATTACATTTGCCATGGTAAAGGTTTTTCCGGAGCCGGTAACGCCAAGAAGGGTTTCAAACTGGTTTCCTTCTCTTAGACCTTCTACCAACTTTGCTATTGCCTGCGGTTGATCCCCGGTGGGGGCATAATCTGAATGCAGTTTGAAATCCATTTTCGTCCTCCTCTAAATGCATGGCTAGTATAGCAAAAAAGCATACGAAAAAAAATAAAACTCCTGTAAAATAAACGAAGCGGAAAGAGGGAAAAGAGTTAGAGACAGGCGCATGATTTTTATAAACGGAGAAAGGAGCGGTAAAGGATGCAATATAGGATAACGGTACTTTCCGGGGATGGAATCGGACCGGAGATTGTGCGGGAAGCGGTAAAAAGTGTTGGAGAGAGTTTCCGAGCTGGAGGGCTTCACGATTCATTTTCATGAGGCACTTTTTGGCGGGGCTGCCATCGATGAAACGGGGGAACCGCTCCCGGAGGAGACGATTCGAAGTTGTAAGGAAAGCAGGGCTGTCCTGATGGGGCAGTATAGGCGGACAGGTCGGCGTTTCTCCCTGGTATCGTCTTCCTGTAGAAAAACGACCTGAAGCGGGACTGCTTCGTCTTCGGAAGGAACTTGGCTGGTTTTGCAATCTTCGTCCGGCAAAGTTGTATCCGGAACTTGCTTCCGCGTCTCCCTTGAAGGAAGAGATTCTAAAGGACGGCTTCGATGTCCTCATGATTCGGGAATTAACCGGAGGACTGTATTTTGGAGAAAAATCTCTTCGGATAGAGGAAGGCGAGGAAGTGGCAAGAGATGAACTGATCTACCGTGCGCATGAGATTCGCCGCATCGCAAAGATAGCCTTTTCCCTCGCAAGAGCAAGAGGGGGAGAGCTGACCTCGGTAGATAAGGCAAATGTCCTGGAAAGTTCCCGTTTATGGCGAAAAATCTTTACGGAAGAAGGGGAAAAAGAAGAGGGCGTTTCTTTATCGCACGTCCTGGTGGATTCCATGGCGATGCAACTTGTAAGGAATCCCGGAAAGTTTTCCGTGATTGCGACCGAGAATATGTTCGGAGATATACTTTCCGATGAGATGGCGGAGATTTCGGGGTCTCTCGGCATGCTGCCTTCCGCTTCTTTGGGAGAGAATGATTTCGGCTTGTACGAACCGAGCGGCGGTTCCGCTCCGGACATTGCAGGGAAGAATCTTGCCAATCCGCTTGCCACCATTTTGTCCGCCGCGATGCTCCTTCGTTTTTCCCTGCATGAAAAGCAGGCCGCAGAGCGGATAGAACGGGCTGTCGAGAAGGTCCTGAAAAAAGGAGCGCGTACGAAAGACATTTTCCCGAAAGAAAAGACAGAGGGCGTTTCTCTCTTTCCTGCACGGAGATGGGAGAGGAAGTCTGGAACGCCTTGTAAGAGCGACCGCTTTTGCCCTGCACTTTTGCTTCACTCTACCCCCGGAATTTTCAGCTTGCCTGATTCCGGCCCCTTCCTTATAATGAAAGGCGTATTATAACTGAAGGAGAGTAGAATGGATAATAAAGATTTTAAGGATGGAGACAATGGCGGCTTTTCCAATATGGGGCAAACGATTCTCATCTTGGTGATAGCGGCTACAGTCACGTTCTTTATTTATACGCTTGCGCAGCGTTTTACCGGCGGCGGGATGAATCAGGAGTTAAGTTATACTAGCTTTCTGTCCATGGTAGACCGGAATCTTGTTGCGAAGGTGGAGTGGGGAGACGGGCAGATTGTAGTATATCCGAAGTCGACGGGGAAGGAACCGAAAGAGGCAAGCGCCTATTTCGTTATCCCTGTCAATGCGGATGCGGAAAAGCTCGTAGAAAGATTGTATCAGCACAATGTGGAAGTGATTCGAAAGAGGCCTGACAACTCCGGCTTCATCATTCAGATTGTTCTCAGTGTGGTGCTTCCTTTTGTGCTTCTGTTCTGGTTTATGAACGGCATGGCAAAGCGAGTCGGCGGTTCCGGCGGCGGGATTATGGGCGTCGGAAAGTCCAATGCAAAGATGTACATGCAGAAGGAGACGGGAATTACTTTCAAAGATGTAGCCGGAGAAGACGAAGCGAAAGAAAGTCTGGTTGAAATCGTGGACTTTCTGCACAATCCGACGAAGTACACGGAGATAGGCGCGAAGCTCCCGAAAGGAGCACTGCTTGTCGGTCCCCCGGGAACGGGAAAAACCCTCCTGGCAAAGGCGGTTGCCGGGGAAGCGCATGTACCGTTTTATTTTCTCTCGGGTCCCGATTTTGTGGAGATGTTTGTCGGCGTCGGTGCCAGTCGTGTCAGAGATTTGTTTAAGCAGGCAAACCAGTCCGCCCCTTGTATTATTTTCATCGATGAAATTGATGCGATTGGAAAAAGCAGAGATAACCGTTACGGGGGAAATGATGAACGGGAACAGACCCTGAACCAGCTCCTTTCGGAAATGGACGGTTTTGATGCGGCAAAGGGCATCATGGTCATGGGAGCGACCAACAGACCGGAAATTCTGGATCCGGCGCTTCTTCGTCCGGGTAGATTTGACCGCCGGGTCATCGTCGAGAAGCCGGATTTAAAGGGTAGGGTGAATATCTTAAAAGTGCATGCGAAAGGCATTAAGCTGGACGAGACGGTAGACTTTGATGAGATTGCACTCGCAACGAGCGGCGCTGTTGGAGCGGATCTTGCGAATATGATGAACGAGTCTGCGATTACCGCGGTAAAGAACGGCAGGGAGAAGGTCAGTCAGAAGGATCTTTTTGAAGCGGTGGAAGTCGTACTTGTCGGAAAAGAGAAGAAAGACCGGATTCTCTCGAAAGAAGAGAGAAGAATCGTGTCCTATCATGAGGTAGGGCATGCATTGGTTGCTGCGATTCAGAAGCATTCCGAACCGGTACAGAAGATTACGATTGTACCCCGTACGATGGGAGCGCTCGGTTATGTGATGCAGGTTCCCGAAGAAGAGAAATACCTGAATACCAAGGCGGAACTGCATGCCATGATAGTGGAGTTTTTAGCAGGCAGAGCCGCGGAAGATTTGGTTTTTGAGACGGTTACGACCGGTGCCAGCAACGATATTGAGAAAGCAACGAAGATTGCCAGAGCGATGGTTACCCAGTACGGGATGTCCGATAAGTTCGGTCTTATGGGACTGGCCAGACAGGAGAATATGTATCTCGGAGGAAGAGCGGTTCTGGAATGCGGGGATGATACCGCAACAGAGGTGGATAGCGAGGTTTCTCGCATCTTAAAAGAATGTTATGAAGAGTCGAAGCGGATTCTTTCGGAAAACCGTTTTGCGCTGGATGAAATTGCGAAATTCCTGATTGAGAAGGAAACGATTACCGGAAAAGAATTTATGAAGATTCTTTCGAAGTACAGGAGAAAGAAAAAGGTCCGATAGAGTAAGCTCTATCAGACCTTTTGTCTTACCGTATTGCTGTGTATCCACGGATAGAACCTCCTTGTCCTAAGTTTGCCTTAAACGCTCTTACATGAGAAACTCCATAATGTCGGAAACATTGCAGGAGAAAAGTAAGCAGATTTGTTTGATGCTTTCCGTTGAGACAGGCTGATTGTTTCGGAGACGATTCAGTAAACCTGCAGAGAGTTTCCTTTCACGAATAAGGCGATATTGACTCATCTTTTCTTTTTTCATCAGTTGCCAAAATGGGGCGTAGCTAATCATGGTATCTCCTCTCGTGTCGAGGAAATGATTTGCTTTCATTTCGTATTCAGCATAGCACGAGAGTCTTAATATTTTTAGAAAGGAGAAGAATGTTAATAGTATTAACTATATTGGGATGCATGATACTCCTCTCTATCTATTCGAAATGGGAAAGAAATCAACTCACTGTGGAGTACTATAGAATTCTTTCTAAGAAAATAAAAAGCCCCTGTCGCTTTGTCTTCCTTTCCGACTTACATGAAAAGGAATTTGGATGCGGGAACAAAAGGCTCTTGGAAGAAATCGACCGTTGTCATCCGGACTTTGTCCTGATTGGCGGAGATCTTCCCGTCAGCCGTTCCGGGGAGCCTACGGACGAGAGGGATAGAGTAGAGAAAGGAATCGCACTGCTGGAGGAACTGACGCGGAAATACCGGGTTTACTATTCCTTTGGAAATCATGAAGAAAAACTCTTTTCGAAAAAAGAATGCTGCGGAAGAAAGACGCTCTTCGAGAAGGCTCTTTCGAAAACCGTGCAGCTAGACGGGAGAGCGGTATGGGCGGAGGAAGAAGCGGAAAAGCGGGGAGGAATCTGCCTTATTGGCTTGCCGCTCGATTTAAGCTATTATCAGGTGCTTCTCTTTAAAAAAAAGAAAGCCTTGGATGAGAAGACAAGGGCGGTTTGGAATAGCGCAAGTTCCGCTCTCGAAAATAGGAAGGGCTATCGTGAAGAAGAAACGTTTACCATTGCTTTATGTCACAGTCCTTTCTACAAAGAGGAAGCGCTGGCTGTCCCGGTGGACCCTCGTTCTTTCAGGGCATTTTCACGGAGGGGCAGTGGGGATTCCTTTTTTCGCCCTCATGACCCCCCAGTTTCGCTTTTTTGTGCGCAATGCAAGGGGCTTCATCGAAAGGGAAAACAATATTATTTTTATCAGTCGCGGCTTAGGGACACATACCGTGAACATCCGGATTCATGATTTTCCGGAGCTATCTTGCTTTGACTTGTGTCCGGAGGAATAGTAAAATTACGGGGTTCTCTCTTTTGGCGTTATTCGTAGACAAGAATACAGAGGAACAGATTACGCGGTGTAAGAGGAGACGCGATGTTTGAAGAGAAAGAAAAGCTGATTTCCTATAAATTGGATGCTTTTGAAGGACCGCTTGACCTTCTCCTGCATCTTATTGAAAAAAATAAAATTGATATCTATGACATTCCTATCGTGCAGATTACTGAGCAGTACCTTGCGTATGTGAATCAGATGGAAGAAGAGGATCTTGAAATCGTTTCGGATTTTCTGATTATGGCGGTAACCCTTCTGGAAATCAAGGCAAAGATGCTTCTTCCGAAGAATGAGGAAGAGGAAGAGGAGGGAGATGTCCGGGATGAGCTCGTGCAACGCCTCTTGGAATATAAAAGATATAAGATGATGGGGAAAACTTCTGGAGAAGAAAGAAGAGACGGCACCGCAAAGTATGCGGAAAGAGCCGAGTATTCCGGAGGAAGTGGAACGATACAGTCCGCCTCTTGATGTTTCCGCCTTGTTGAAGGGGATTGATCTCTTGCGGCTGAGGGAAACGATGCGGGATATTCTTCGCAGGAAAGAAGATCGAAAAGATACGCTCCGCTCTAATTTCGGAAAGATTAAGAGGGAGAAAATCAGTTTACAGGGGAAAATCAAAGATGTGCTGGCTTATGCCAGAGCCCACGGCAGATTTTCCTTCCGGCAAATGCTCCATCATGCAAAGGGAAAGACGGAAAAAGTAGTCAGTTTCCTGGCCATATTGGAATTGATGAAGATGGGGAAAATCAGCTAACCCAGGAAAGGGCTTTCTCCGATTTGGATATTGAAGTTAGGGAAGATGCTTTGGAGGAGAGCCCGGAGGACTTGAAGATGGAGGACATCGAAGAGTTTGATTAGAGAGAAAGAGACATAAAAAGGATGTCTTAGCTGTGTTGATTGGGCGAAGATGCAATAGTAGGAGGAACTTTTTTGGAAGAGTTTGGACAGATTTCCCTGTTGCCGAATTTGGGGGAGGAAATCGAAGAAGAGGATCGGATACGGCAAAAGGAAGAAGAAAAACCAGGTGGAAGCACTGCTCTTTTCTTTGGGACGTTCCGTTTCCGTGGAAGAGATAGCCATTTGTCTCAATATGGGAAAAGAAGGAGCGATTCTTGCAGCGGAACGTCTAAGGGCACGTTACGAAGAAAGGCAGGAGGGACTTCTGATTAAGAAACTGGAGGACCGTTACCAGATGGTCAGTCACCCGAAGACCTATGAAGGCCTGATTCGTGTAGTGAAGAGTCCACGAAAGCCGGTGCTTTCCGATGTGGCGCTGGAGACCTTGTCCATCATAGCCTACTGCCAACCGATTACGAAGGTGGAAATAGAGCGGATTCGCGGTGTTAAGTCGGATCATGCGGTGAATCGCCTTGTGGAGTATGGGCTTATCGAGGAAGTAGGGAGACTGGATGCGCCGGGGAGACCGATGCTCTTTGCCACGACGGAAGAATTTTTAAATCGTTTCGGTGTGGATTCCTTAAAAGAATTACCGGGTCTTCCGGAGGATATGGAGAAGCTTCTGAAGGAGGAAGTAACGGAGGAGTTGAAGGATAGCTTCGGACTGGATATGGAAGAGGAAACGGAAGAGACGGCGGATACAGCGGATACGGAAGATGCGGGCGAGACGGCAGATACAGCGGACACGGAGGAGAAAAGAAGACTCCGGAGAAGATATAGAAGAGAGCGAAGATAGAAGCGCAGAAGACCCGGAAGATGGAGAGAAATAGAAACAGCGGAATATAGGGAAGAAACCGTGGAAGAGGATATAGAGGAAGAAGGAACGGAGGAAGCGAACGCAGAAGACCCGGAACAGTAGGCAGGTTTGATTCCGAGGAAGATAGTGAAAGCCTTTATTCTCGCCTATTTGGATGAGCCGGAAGAGACTTCATGGGAGGCGGAGGACGAACGCGAAGAAGAGACTACAGCGGAGCCGCATACGGAACGCGAAGAAGAGGCTACAGCGGAACTGCTTGAGGAAAGCGGGGAAAGCCTTGCGGAAAGCCCGAGAAAACTATTTTCCAAATGGAAGAGAGCCTGCCGGACAAAGAGGTATAGGGAAGAAATAGGCAGACAGCGAAATGCATGGATCAAGGGATGGTGGAAATGGAAGAGAAGATAAAGATTAAGTATCACGTGAAAGAGTTGGAAAAATTACGCTATATCGACGGAAAGAGTGACTGGATTGATTTAAGAGTTGCCGAAGAAGTGAAAATGAAGGCGGGAGAGTTTCGCTTAATCAGCATGGGCATTTCGGTGGAACTCCCGAAGGGATACGAAATGTGGATTTTACCGCGCAGTTCCGCCTTTAAGAATTTTGGTGTCATACAGACCAACGCCATGGGCGTGGTGGATGAGTCTTTTTGCGGGGATAATGATATCATTCATATGCCGATTCTGGCCATGCGGGATACAGAGATGCATATCAATGATCGGATTGGACAGTTTCGGATTGCAAAACACCAGGCGGAGATTCATTTCGTGGAAGTGGAGCATCTAAACCATGCGGATCGCGGAGGATTTGGGACGACAGGAAAGTCGTAGGATGAGGGAGAAAAATGCAGTGTAAAAGAAGGATAATTTTACTGTTTCTTATGATACTGTGCAGCTTGACCGCCTGTAAAAATGTGGTAAAAGAATATCGGAAAGAGGGAATCACCGCTTTAGAAAAGGGGGATGCGAAGAAGGCATTGGAGAACTTTAACCTCGCTCTGGATAAAAGTAAGGGGAAGGTCGGAACGGTGCAGTTCGATATTCTTCTGTACAAGGTGGAGGCGGAGATTCATCTTGGAAAGCTCGGTGATGCAGCGGAAGATTTAAAAAATGTGGAGACGCTCACCGGGAAGAAGTATGAAAAACTCACGGATTTGATTAAAGCAAAGGAATGTGTACAGTCTGCCGGAGAAGCATTGAACAAGGAAGATCTTTCTTCTGCAAGAAAATATCTGGATGAGGCGAAGGCGAAAGGCTTAACGAATGATAGAGAGCTGGAGTACAACGAAGCGGTATATCTTGAAAAGGCAGGGGAGTGGAAGAAGGCATACGAGGCATTTACCCAGTATAGCAGCCGATATCCGGAGGACAGTGTAGCGGAAAGAGAAGTGCAGTTTTTAGAGAATCGGGTCAAAAGAATTGGAGAACAATGCTTTACTTTCTGCGGGGAAGCAGTAAGCTTTATAGGTCGTCAGTAGAGTATAGAATCAGTTTGTCTGAACAAGAGGAGGCAGAATGGAACAGTATCAGGATTTATCTCTTGAGGAATTGGAAGAACTTCGAAAGGATTTAAAGCAGAAGTACAGAGAGTACCAGAATATGGACTTGAATCTGGATATGAGTAGAGGAAAGCCCAGTTTGGATCAGCTGGATTTGAGTAACGGGATGATGGATGCACTGAGCAGCGAGGCGGATATGTGCTCTGTCGACGGTTTTGACGTTCGAAATTACGGTGTTCTGGGAGGCATTACCGAAGCGAAGGAACTGCTTTCCGATATGATGGAAAATAATCCGGACAACATCATTATCTTCGGAAACTCTTCTTTGAATGTCATGTATGATTCGATTTCCCGTTCGTATACCCACGGTGTGATGGGTAATACGCCCTGGTGCAAGCTGGATAAGATTAAGTGGCTCTGTCCGGTACCGGGGTATGACAGACATTTTGCCATCACGGAGTATTTCGGGATAGAGATGATCAATGTACCGATGACGGAGAACGGTCCCGACATGGATATGGTGGAAGAACTGGTTTCTTCGGATGAGAGTATCAAGGGAATCTGGTGTGTGCCGAAGTACAGTAATCCGCAGGGATACAGTTACTCGGATGAAACGGTTCGTCGCTTTGCAAGGTTAAAGCCGAAGGCGAAAGATTTTCGAATCTACTGGGATAATGCCTATGGGATGCATCACCTCTATGATCACGATCAGGACTATCTGATTGAGATTCTGGCGGAATGTAAGAGGGCGGGAAATCCGGACCTGGTTTATAAATTTGCTTCGACATCGAAGATTTCTTTCCCGGGCTCGGGGATTGCTTCCATGGCGACCAGTTTAAACAATATGGAAGATATCAAGAAACAGATGCAGTACCAGACCATCGGACACGATAAGGTGAATCAGCTTCGTCATGTGCGTTTCTTTGAGGATATTCACGGAATGGTGAAGCACATGATGAAACATGCCAACATTATCCGCCCTAAGTTTGAGATGGTAGAGTCGGTATTCGACAAGAACCTTTCGGGTCTCGGTGTCGGAGAGTGGACGAAGCCGAAAGGCGGCTATTTTATCAGTTTTGAGACGCTTCCGGGCTGTGCGAAACGGGTGGTAGAGAAGTGCAAAAAGGCAGGGGTAAAGCTGACTCCAGCCGGAGCAACATTTCCTTATCATAAGGATCCGGAGGACAGCAATATCCGTATTGCACCGACGTATCCGCCCCTGGAGGACCTTCGTATTGCCACGGAGCTTTTCTGCCTGGTTGTAAAGCTTGTCAGTGTAGAGAAATTTCTAAAAGAAAAAACAGAAGGGCTTCCCTTCTGTAATGTGTAAATATTTTTAATTTTCATCAAGAAGTGTAGAGAGAAGATAGGAATAGATTTTCCCACTCTTCTCTTTCCATTTTTTACAGGCGTTTTTGGCACTTTCTTCGTCCGGAACGGAGAGATGGAGTCGACAGAGGAGATCATTTTTCACGAAGTTCCGCCTGCACCAGATAGTCGCCGTTTTCTTCTTTCGTGTAATCGCTGTATACGGCGGCTTCGTTTTTGCAAACGAAACTTATTTTTTGTGTAGAAATTGTTCCCATATCCTCCTTGGCGATGGAGGGAATCTCGTCTTCGAAGAAATGAAGAGTCTGCTTTCCTTCTTCCGTGATTTCATAGCGGGTCGTACTTTTGACTCTGGTGACAGGAAATCAGGGTAGCTTCTACAAGGTCGGAGATACATTCCTGTAAAGTAAAATAGGTGGTGTATTCATTATCCAGAAAGAATCCGCTGAGCTGGCTATTGGTCAGAGGGTAATTGACAGAGCGAAGCAGGTATAGAATCATTAATTTGTATTGCGTTAAAGCTTCTGTGGTCATGGTTTGTCCTTCATTTTTTATGCGTTCATTAAAACTATAGTGTAGCAGAGTTTTGTAGGAATAAGCAAGGGAAGCGCGAAACTGTTTACGATGGAAATTTTCGCCTTTTTAGAAAGGCCTTCCTGTGCTAGAATAGAGCCCTATGGGGTGCGATTATGAGAGAGAAAATAAACAGACTGGCTAGAGGAATCGTGGATCAGGAGAAACCCTCTACCCATTTTTCGAAAGAACAGATCGAAGGAACCGTTTCCGCACTGGAAAATAAGAGTTTCGAGATCTTTGTACAATCTTTAAACGGCATACCGATGCGGGGGCTTGTGTATTGTGAAGACCCGTATATTGTTTTGCAGAAAAATGCCTTTGGCGGTGTGCGCACCAGGGTACAGTTCACGGTAAATGCAATGGGACTGGACAGTGAGGAGTCGCTCTCCGGGGTGCTTAGCTTTGTCTACCTTGGAGGGGAGAAGCAGATTCCCTATCATTTTGTCGTGGAGAAGGCGGATTCCGCGAAAGAGTTAAGTTCCTTACATCATGTTCAGGACTTGCAGAGACTTTCGGAAGAAGATAAGAAAGCGGCAGTACGTCTCTTTGATTATCGTGATTTTCTATCCGCACCGCTTATGCAGACGGCGAAAGCGATGAAGGTATATGAGCTTTTCAAGACTTGCGGGAATCGTACGCTCGCATTGGAAGAGTTTCTTGCCTATTTTTCGCATCGCCCGAAAAACGCGCTCCATCGAAAAAGCTATCGCTTTGCAGAACCGCGGAAAGAGGCCTCTCCCTTGGATTTTCCTTCCGATTGCAGTACGGAGGAAAAGATTAGCCTTTGTATCCGGAGAGGAGAACGGTCGGAAGAGGCGTTTACTCTATACAAGAAAGGCGTCGAGGAAAATGTTAAACTGACCAATCTGTATGAAAATCTCTTATACTCCATGCCGAAGGGATATAAGGAAGAGCTGCCGAGAGCGGTATATCTTTATTTTTCCTATGAGTATCGTGTAGAGGAAGGCATTGCCCCGGGCTTATATTACAATATCCTGCATAACTTTTGAGGAAAATACGGAGATTTACCGTCATTTCGCAAAGCAGATGCAAGATTATGCGGTGGAATCCTTTTTAAAAGGGAAGATGAATGAGGAACTCGCCTACCTTTATAAGAAGCTGATTTTAGCGGATATGGTGGACGAGAAAATGGCGGAGAAGCTGCCCGCTCTCCTGGGAACCTATAAATTTGTTGTGGAAGACAGAGAAATAGAGAAGATTGTGCTTTCACATCCGGCACTGAAGGGCGAAGAGCTGTACAGCCTTAAAGGAGGGTGTGGCGTATATTCCGATGCCTTACAAGGATATGATTCTTCTATTTCAGGATGGACTCGGAAATCGTTATGCGGAAGTGAGTCATCGAAAAACGAAGGTATTCGATGGGGAGAGCTGGAGGAGAAGTTGCAGCATTTTCAGGGGAGTTCTCCTTTCTTCCTTTTAAGGGAAGCACTGCGGATTGTGAGAGAGGGCATACAGACGGAGGAGGAACTCGCCTGTTTAGAAAAGGTTTTCTCCACGGCGAGCTTTTCGACAAGCTTTCGTATGGAAGTCCTGGACAGGATTTTGGACTATCATAAAAGAGGAGATAGTAGCGTTTTTCCCGATGGAAAAGATTTGCATTTCCTTTATGATTTGCCGATTGTAGCGATGAATCGAAAAGAGAAGGAGAATTATCTTTCCGCCCTGCTTTACCGGGGAGAGTGGGAGTACGCGGTTCAGTTGTACAGAAATCACCCGTATCTTACGATAGAGAAAGAACTGTTGTCTCCCTTTGCGGAGGCATTGATGGAGAGGAGGAGAAAGACCTTGCCCTGTATCTCGCCCATCTCGCTTTCCGGAAAGCGTCGCTAAGTGACAGAGGGCTTTCTATCTTTTTGGAAGAGTGGGACGGGGGCAGCAAAGAGATGTATGCCATTCTGAAGAAAGGGGAAGAACGAAGAGAAGAAAAAGGCAAGGTGGATTCCGCACAGCTTCTGAATATGGCGGAGCGTCTGCTTGCACAGTGTCTTTTCACCGATAAAATTCGGGAAGCGCAGGAAGCCTTTACGCTGTATAGAAAGTTTTTCCGGAAGAGAGACGCTGCTTCTTCGTGCTTTCTTAACGGCGTATGCCGCGGCAATATTTCTTTATCAGAAGCGGGAAAGCAAGGAGTTCACGGAACTTTTATATGAAGAAGTTCGGGGAGAGACGCATAAAGAGCGGGTTCCCGTCCTATACCTTCTTGCCTTGAGTTTCTCCTTTTCCAAGAGAGAGTCTCTTACAGCGGATGAGACGGAGGTTCTGGAGGGGATTATGCCGTTCCTTCTGGAAAAGAATCTTGTTTTTTCCTATACGAAAAAACTTTCCCGTTTTCTGTCCCTTCCGGAGGAGATTCTGGAGAAAACGGTGGTGGAGTACCATGGAAGAGCGGAAGAGAAGCCGTATTTTTCTGTCCGTACTCCGGGAGAAGAGTCTTTTCATCGGGAAGAGTTACAGCATAGTTATCATGGAATTTATACCGCTTCTTTCCTGCTTTTCCCGGGAGAAAGCATGGAGTATCGTTTTACCATGGGAAAGGATGAACGTGTCCTGTACACTGCCGTTTTAAAGAAAGAGGAAGGGGAAAGTGTAGAGGGAGAGGATGTATATGCCCTGCTTTGTAAAATGGGAAAGCTGCTCCTTGAGGAAAAGGAAGAAGAGCTGCTACCGCTTATGGAAGAGTATCAGGAGAAAGAGCTGAGTCTATCGAAAGTTCTTCACGATTAGGAAAGAGGTTTTTAGTGAAAGTCATCGGAATCGCGTTAAGTGATGAGTATACAGACATTTCTCTTTATAAAGAAGAATACACCTACCGTTTTCCTACGCTTCTCAGCCGGGAAAAGAAAGAGGATCTCTTTTATATTGGGGAAGACGCGTATAAGAAGAATCTGGACGGAAATGTTTTTCTGGTGGATAAGCTCCTGTCTTTATTTAAAAAGAAGGGAAGTGCAACTTTTTCGGAAAGGCGTTATGAAGCAGGGGAGTTACTCGGTATTTTTCTGGAAAGCTTGCTCCTTGAGGGGGAGAGAAGAGTTGCGGGAAGAGATATTCCCGAGGAAGAGGGAAAAGATGTTCTGGTTCTCTCTATACGGGATGTCGATGTGGAACTGTTGCATCGCCTTCATGCTCTTCTCAAAGAGAAGTTCTCTCCCCGCTACGAGCTTACTCTAATCAGTCATGCAGAAAGCTTCTTACACTATATACTGAGGCAGGATAAGAAGTTTTATAACCGGCAGGTCGGGATGCTGGAATTCTCGTCTCAGATTCTCTATTACTACGAGGCACAGGTTTCTAAGGGCGCAAAGAAATATGCCGTTTCTGTCTCCGAGGCGCAGCCGGATGCCCTTTCTTTCGGTATTCTGGAGGATCCGAGAGGAAGGAAGATGACGGATCAGGTGCTTTCCGGGATGATTGACCGTATCGTGAAAAGGAAAGGTGTATAGTGCACTTTTTCCTTGCAGGAAAAGGATTCGAGAATACGGAGTTGTTTCCCGAGTTTATGAAGAAGCTTCTGCACGGGAGACGGGTCTTAGTGGAGTCCTTTCTGTTCTCCATCGGCGCGCTCTATTATGGGCAGCTTTTAGGAAAGGGAGAAGAGGAAGAATATCTCTTACTCTGTGATACCAGGGTGAACAGTGATATCGTGATTCGAGTCAGTGAGAAGGAGAGAGAGTTTCCCCTCTATCTGGCGCATGCAGGCGACTCCTTCTTGAAAGAAGGAGAGGATATTCATCTCCTCCTGGACAAGCAGGACTATATTGATTTTCAGGTGCAGGATGTACGAACACAGGGGAAAGGGAAACAATATCGGATGAATCTTACTACTTTTCCGAAACGGGAGAGACGCTGCACGAAGGTGGCAGTTCGTACGGTTTTCTCCGGAAAGGATTCTCTTCTGGTAGAAGTGACGGATATGGGTCTTGGAGAGCTCTGGGAAGGCAGCTTTCAGTCAATAAAAGAGACGATTCCCTTGGGAGGAAAGGAGTAAAATGGCACTTTTGTTATGCCACAAAGAGGCGAAATATCCTTATTATTATGAAAGCCTGGACTTGTCTCTCTACTCCATGGAAGAACTTGCTTATGCTGTGGGACAGTATCTTCCGCTGGTGCCGAAAGACTTTGTGTCGCCCCCACTGTGCCGCTGGATTATGGATGGCCTGGAAAGGAAAGAAGTCGGAGAGAAACTTCTTCAACTTTACGAGATGGGGGAGAAGGAAGAAAGACTGCTTTTTCGTCTGCTAAGGGAGAGCGGGTACTATACGGAGAAAGAAATCGAAGAGCTCTCTCTGGAGTGGAGAAGAATCCATGCATTAAGCGATGCGGAGCAAAGAGAGAAAAGGGGAGATTGTTTCTTCTCGTTGAGAAAATATAAGAAAGCGGCGGATGCCTATCAGGATGCGATTCATTTTGAGGAAAACGGGAGAAGGATCCGTAAGCTCGGGGAATGTTATATCCATACGAAAGAATTCCCAAGGGCGGCAGAAAGTTTTCGGAAGCTCTACGAAAAAAATCATGATAAAATGGCGGCGAGAAGGCTCTATTTTCTTGCCAAGATGTGTTTTCCGAAGGATAAGTACAAAGAGAGCTTTCATACGCTGGAGGAAGGATGGACAGAAGAATGGGAGAAGGAATGGCAGGATACCTTGCTGAGTATGCGTACTTCCCCGGAAAACAGAGAGATAGAAGAGGCGTATCGTAAGGGGAAAGAGGCATTTTTGTCTTTTGCAAAGGATAAGATTGCATCATGGAAAGAAGAAATTCGGGGAAGAGTGTAAAACAGGAGGCGTATGATGAAAGAGTTGGCAAAGCAGTATAATCCGGAAGAGGTAGAGGATAGAATTTATGAGATGTGGCTGAAAGGGCACTATTTTTCCGCGAAGGTAAATCGGGCAAAGAAACCTTTTACCATCATGATGCCGCCTCCCAATGTAACGGGGCAACTGCACATGGGACACGCTTTAGATAATACTTTGCAGGATACCCTGATTCGGTTTAAGAGGATGCAGGGCTTTGAGGCGCTCTGGCAGCCCGGAACGGACCATGCAGCCATTTCCACGGAAGTCAAAGTAATCAATATGCTGAAGGAACAAGGCATAGATAAGCATGATCTCGGAAGAGAAGGCTTTTTGAAAGAGGCGTGGAAGTGGAAGGAAAAGTATGAGAAGCGAATCGTGGATCAGCTTCATAAGATCGGGACCTCCGCAGACTGGGACAGAATCCGTTTTACCATGGATGAAGGCTGTTCTCATGCTGTTTTACAAAGCTTTATTCATCTTTATGAAAAGGGATATATTTACAAAGGCGCTAAAATTATTAACTGGTGTCCGGTTTGTCAGACCTCTATTTCCGATGCGGAGGTGATTCATGAAGAAAAGGAGGGATTTTTCTGGCATATCCTTTATCCTATCGTAGGGGAAGAGGGCAAGTTTGTGGAGATTGCCACAACCCGTCCGGAAACGCTTCTTGGTGATATGGCGGTTGCCGTAAATCCCGATGACGAGCGCTATAAGGATTTGGTAGGAAAAGAACTTCAGCTTCCGTTAACGGATAGAACCATTCCCGTCATTAGCGATGAATATGTAGATAAAGATTTCGGAACCGGTTGCGTAAAGATTACCCCGGCGCATGATCCGAACGATGCTCTGGTGGGAGAACGCCATCATCTCAAAGTGATGAATATCTTTACGGATGATGCAAAGATTGATTTACCGGGATCGAAATACCACGGCATGGATCGCTATGAGGCAAGAAAAGCCATGGTGTCGGATCTCAAGGCACTCGGGCTTTTAAAGAAGGTCGTACCGCATACGCATAACGTAGGAATTCATGATCGCTGTGAGACGACCGTTGAACCCATGGTGAAACCGCAGTGGTTTGTGAAGATGGGAGAGATGGCGAAGCCCTGCCATTGAAGCTTTAAAGAGCGGAGAATTACAGTTTATTCCGGAAAATTACGGAAAAACCTACCTTCATTGGTTGGAAAATATCAAAGACTGGTGTATTTCCAGACAGATTTGGTGGGGACACCGTATCCCTGCCTACTATTGTGATGCTTGCGGGAAAGTGGTAGTCAGTGAGAAGATGCCGGAGAACCTGTCCGAAATGCGGCGGAAAGCATTTTACGCAGGATGAGGATACCTTGGATACCTGGTTCTCCAGTGCGCTCTGGCCCTTTGAGACGCTCGGCTGGCCGGAGAATACGGAAGACTATCGATATTTTTATCCGACCGATGTCCTGGTAACCGGCTATGATATTATCTTCTTCTGGGTAGTAAGGATGGTCTTCTCCGGTATCGAGCAGACCGGAAAGGTTCCCTTTAAGAAGGTTTTGATTCATGGTCTCGTGCGGGATGACCAGGGAAGAAAAGATGAGCAAGTCTCTCGGAAACGGTATCGATCCTTTGGAGATTATTGCGGAATACGGTGCGGATGCTCTTCGTATGACACTGCTTACCGGGAATGCGCCCGGAAACGATATGCGTTTCTATATAAGCAGAGTGGAGGCGAGCCGTAACTTTATGAATAAGGTTTGGAACGCTTCCCGTTTCCTTTTCATGAATTGTAGTGAAGAGGAATGTAAGGCGTTGTCGAATCTGTCTTCGCTTAAGAACCCGACGCTATCCGAACTCTTAGAGAAAGTTCCGGAGAATCTCGAGATGGCGGATAAGTGGATTCTTTCCAAGTTAAACGACGTCGTAGCGGACGTGACGAGAAACATGGAGTCCTTTGACCTCGGTATCGCCCTGGATAAGACACAGAGCTTTATCTGGGAGGAGTTTTGCGACTGGTATATCGAGATGGTGAAGCCCCGTCTCTACAATGAGGGAGGAGAAAGTAAGCATCTCGCTTTATGGACTTTATTGAAAGTCCTTAAGACTTCCTTAAGCCTGCTCCATCCGTTTCTGTCCTTTCATTACGGAAGAGATTTATGACACGGAGAAGAGCCTCTTTAAAGACGACGGGAAGCCGCTCATGACGAGTCCTTTCCCTGTGTATGCGGAAGAACTTGCTTTTCCGAAAGAGGAAAAAGAGGTGGAAGAAGTAAAGGAAGCAGTTCGTGCAGTCCGGAATCTTCGAAGTGAAATGAATGTAGCACCGTCCAGAAAAGCTACGATTTACCTTGTTTCCGAAGAAGAAGCGTTAAGAAAATCGTTCCAACATAGTAAGGTTTTCTTTGCTACCCTTGCTTTTGCCTCCGATGTTATAATACGGGAGAATCGGGACGGGATTCCGGAGAATGCGGTATCCGTTCTCATTCCGAAAGCGAATCTCTATATTCCCTTCTCGGATTTGGTAGATATCGAAAAGGAGCGGGAGAGACTCTCAAAAGAAGAGGAACGCCTGAAGGGGGAGATTAAGCGTGCAGAAGGAATGTTGAAGAATGAGCGCTTCCTCGCGAAGGCACCGAAAGAAAAGGTCGAGGAAGAACAGGAGAAAGCACAGAAGTACAGGGATATGCTGGAACAGGTAGAGATTCGTAAGAGTATGCTTTCTTAAATCCTCAACTTTCCTTTAAGGCAAGGAGGTTTTAGGATGAAGTATATCCGTCTAGTTTATGGTTTCATTTGTTTTACTGTGTTTTTTATCTATTTCTGCTATGGCTTCGGAAAGAGAGGCCGGCGCGGAAGAGATTTCCCGTGTGAAGAACGGGCAGGCTGTAGCGTATAACTGGGAAAATACGGACGGGCACTGGAAACTTTTGTATCTGGATGCCAAGGGAAAGATGTGGCGCTATGCGAAAAACCGCTGGGTGCAGATCGGAAGTCGTTTTTATTACTTCCTGTCTGACGGGAATGCAGCGGAGGGCTGGTTTCAGCTTGATGGAAAGTGGTACTTTGCGGAGTATGACAATAAGAAGGGAAACAAGGAGGATGCTTCGGTTGTTCTGATGGGATGGGCATCGATTCCGGATCAGAAGGGAAAGTATCACAGCTTCTATTTTATGAAAGACCAAAACGGCAGACCGGGCGGAATGGTGCAGAGTTCCGGCAGCAGTTTCGAGCCCTTTTCCGTAGAGGGACAGGAGGTTTACTTTGATAACCTTGGGTATGCCGATATGCGTACGGTGAAGGCAAACGTACAGAAAATTTCCGGGAAGAGAGAGTAGGATGACAGTCAGAGTCTGTTCGGTTGGAAAAATGAAAGAAAAGTTTTATAGAGAGGCACTTTCCGAGTACGGGAAGCGCCTCTTGGCTTATTGTAAGCTGGAAATGATAGAGGTTTCCGATGAGAAGACGAAAGAGGGCTGTACGAAAGCGGAAGAGCGTCTTATTTTAGAGAAAGAAGGCAGGCGTCTTTTGGAGAAGATTCCGGAGAAGTCCTATGTGATTGTACTTGCCATTCAGGGGGAGGAATGGGATTCTGTTCTCTTTGCAGAGAAGCTGGAAAAAGCTCTTTCTATGCGGAAAGAGTGATATAACGTTTGTTATCGGAGGATCGCTCGGACTCAGTGAGGAAGTGTATCAACGGGCGGATTGTCGTTTGAGTTTCTCCAGGATGACCTTTCCGCATCAGCTTATGCGTGTCATTCTTTTGGAACAGATCTATAGAGCTTTTCGAATACAGGCGGGAGAGCCTTATCATAAGTAAAAAGTATAAAATATCCTTATTCATCCGCTGTGAAAATTTTATTTTTCCGGGGAATCCACTGGAAAATTTATGGGAAAAATGGTAAAATCACAGCGTAGTTTGGTTCGTGATAGGGTTGATTTTGTTCATCATGTGTTTTCAGCATATACCCATCCAATAAATTGAAAAGGAGGTTGACATGTTTCAGTCAGGCACGTATGTGGTTTATGGCTGTAAAGGGGTTCACAAAATTTTAGGCACGACAAGATTGAATCTGGAAGGGATTCCGAAGGACAAGGAATATTATGTTATGCAGGCTGTGAAGAAGCCGGACGGTGCGGTTTATGCTCCTGTTGAAGCGAGCAAGACGAATATGCGTTCGGTGATGACCCGGGAACAGGCGGAGACATTTCTGGGTGCGGCGGGGCATATTCACGCATTGACTTGCAATACGCCGAAGCAGCGGGAGGAGAATTGCAAGGAGAGAATCAAGAGCTGTGCTCCCGATGCCTTATTACAGGTCATCAAGACGGTAATGGAGAGAAGGGAAGAAAGAGCAAGACAAGGAAAGAAGCTTACACTTCTGGATATGCATTTTATGGAGCAGGCGGAAGATATATTGTATGAAGAGCTTGCTGATCTCCTTAAGTATTTCCAGAGGGGAAGTGGAAGAGAAGATTAAAGCCTATGCATCCTAGAGTAGGGAAGTAAAGAAGAACGTGACTGAGTAAAACGACCGTGGCGAGCGTTTCGCGCGGTCGTTTTTTTGATTTTGTTTTCAGGGAAGATTGCCATACGTCCTGCTTTTTTTCGTATACTGGGAAGGATAAAAACGGGAGGATAGCAGTAGTGGATAAAAAAGTGGTACGGGAAGGCATTCGCTATATTGTGGTCGGTGTGATGACGACGCTCGTGAATTATATTTTCTATGCAGCCTGTGATTTTCTTTTTTCAAGGATGGGAATAGAGGCATATTTTTTTCCTATAAAATGGCATACGGGATTGCCTTTGTCATGGCGGTTCTTTTTGCCTTTTTTGCAAATAAATATCTTGTGTTTCAGAAAAAAGAAGGGAGTCTTGGAAAAGAACTGCTCTCTTTTTTCGGACTTCGTATCGGTTCGGGTTTGGTCTGCTTCTTATTACTGGTATTCTTCGTGGATTTTCTTCATTTTTCTCATACGATAGGCTGGATTTTGAGTTCCGTAGTCAATTTATTTGTGAATTATATCGGCAGTAAGTTCTTCATCTTCCATTAAAGAGAAAAGGAAGAGATGCGTTCATGCAAGTTGTGTGTAAACAAATTATACCTGAAAAAAAGTTTGGAATAGAGGAGTGGAAAAGATGAAAAAGAAGTGGATACGGAAAGAGGATTGCTTTGCCTTTCTATTGCCGCTGATTGCGATGCTCATTATCTTTATCGGAAAAGGAATTTTTCCGTTCGGAAAAGAAAGCTTTCTGCGAACGGATCTGTATCATCAATATGCGCCTTTTTTGCGTGCCTTTCAGGCTAAATTGCAGAGCCTCGGCACTTTTTCCTATAGCTTCGATGTGGGGCTGGGTGTGAACTTTCGAGCCTTGCAGGCGTATTATCTTGCGAGTCCTCTGAATTTTTTTGTCCTTTTCTTTCCGAAGACGCTGGTCGTGGAATACATCACCTACTTAATTGTCTTGAAGATTGCCCTTTCCGGCCTCTCGGCTTCCGTCTACTTTCGAAAGCATTTTCGGAGAAATGATTATGCGGCAACGCTTTTCGGGATGCTTTATGCTCTGTCCGGATACATTGCCGCATATTCCTGGAATGTGATGTGGCTCGATTGCATTGCCCTCTTTCCGCTTATTCTTTTGGGATTGGAGATTCTTATGGAGAAGGGCAATCCGACCCTCTATACGCTGAGCCTTGCCCTGTCCATTCTTTCCAATTACTACATCAGTATCATGATCTGTCTCTTTCTGCTTTTTTATTTTGTGGCTCTCCTGTTTTATCACGGCGTGGAAAGTCCGCAAGTCTTTGTAAGACGAGTACTGTATTTCGCTTTATATTCTCTTCTGGCAGGACTCATGGCTTCGGTCTTTCCTTTTTGCCGGCTATTTTTGCTTTGCGTTTTACTGCCTCTTCCAGTATTTCCTTTCCGACTACTTTTGTGCAGTATTTCACCATTGTGGATATGGCGGCTAGACTGTTTCCTTTTGTGGAAACGGAGCAGGGATTGGAACATTGGCCCAATATTTATGCGGGGACACTTTCCCTTTTCGTTCTGCCTTTGTATTTTAAAAATCCTGCAATTCAATGGAAGAAGAAATGTATTTTTGCCTTTTTTCTGCTTTTCTTCTTTCTGAGTTTTTCAATCAATGCATTGAATTTTATCTGGCATGGCTTTCACTATCCGAACAGCCTTCCGGCGCGGCAGAGTTTTATTTTTCATCTTCCTGCTTCTTACGGCGACCGCGGAATGGTTTGGAAAGAGAAAACTGAACAGCAGGAAAGACCTGGCGCTGTCTTTGGCATTATGCGTCGCTTTTGTTCTTCTATGCCAGAAGCTGATTACGAATGAAGATTTCCATTGGTCGGTTTTTTATTTGACTCTGTTTTTCCTTTTTTTGTACTACCTCCTTTTTCTTCTCGAGAAAAAGGGGATGGAGTCTTCGCTCTGCACGCTGCTTTTACTTTGCCTTTGCTTCGTGGAAGCAACACTCAATATGGCAGTGACTTCTGTAACGACCATTGATCGAAAGGATTATCTGGAAGGAAGTCGGGAGACGGAGAAACTCGTGAAGTCTATACGAACGGAGAATGCCGACTTTTATCGTTTTACAAGAGAGGACGGAAAAACGAAGGATGATGGAGCATTGATGCAGTATCCGAGCGCTTCTATTTTCTCTTCCACAGCCTATGGGGATATGTCCGATTGGTTTACTTCACTGGGGATGGAGGCCTCTACGAATGCCTATTCGATCAATGGGGCAACACCGCTTATGAAGAGTCTTCTTGCTGTCCGTTATGAAATTGTAAAGACAGAACCGAAGAATCCGAAGGAAATAGGACTGAAGTATATAGAGGGAGAAGGCGGCTATCGACTTTACGAAAATCAATATGCGCTTCCGCTAGGCTTTAGCCTCTCTAAAAAGGAACTGAATGCCTTCGATTTGCAGGCGGGAACGCCCATCTTGGTGCAGAATTCCATTTCGGAAGTGTTGGCAGGGGAAGATATCCTGTCTCCGATTCTCGGAAAAATGAACTCTTCTTCCTATACTTTTACGGTGGAACAAGCGGGGGATATTTATGTCTATGTGAACAACGCGAAAGTGAAAGATGTGAGAGCGATTTTACCCTCTTCCGAGAAGGATTTCGAGCACGTTGATCGCGGATATCTGCTTTCTTTAGGCTATCTTGAAGCCGGGGATACGGTTGAGTTACGAAGCAAGACGGAAAATGAAAGTATGGACGCAACGGTATATTCTTTTTCCTATGATACCTTGTCCAAAATCAGTGATAAGCTGATGCATCGCGGAATGGAAGTGGACCGGTGGAAAGACGGCTACATCAAGGGAAGCATCAATGCAGACAGTGATGCGGTACTATTTACGTCGATTCCGTATGACCCGGGGTGGAAAGTGAAGGTAGATGGTAAAGAGGTAAAGACGGAAGAAAGTTTCCATGCCTTTTTGGGGATTCCGCTTACGAAAGGAACGCATGATATTGAGATGCGTTTTACAGCGGAAGGTTCCCGTTTTGGCGTATTGTGCAGTGTCAATGCCTTGCTTCTTTTCCTCTTACTGCTCTTTATAAGAGGAAGGCGGCAACCCTTGCCGCTTAAAGCGCTGGCAGAGAGAAAGGGCGCAGTGGAAGACAGGGAGGAAAGAGAAGCGGGACAGACCAGGAGCAGACGCAGAGGAAGCAACGTTTCTCCCTATAGGGGGAAACTGCCCAGCGGAAAGTCTCGTATTCGTACTATTCGAGAAAATGGATGTCAAAGAGTAGAGGAAGGCGGAGAGGAGAGAGTGATGCAGTGGGAAGAACAGAATCGTGAAAAGACAGTGGGAGAGGAGAGGATTTCTTCCTATTTAGAGGCGCTTTCTTCTCATGCACCGGTTCCGTCCGGAGGGGGGGCTTCGGCTCTTTCCGCCTCCCTTGCATTTTCTCTCTTCTGATGGTGGGGAATCTCACTTTGGGAAAAGCGAGGTATGCCTCTTACGAAGAAAGACTTAAGAAGCGCATGAAAGAATGGGAAGAAGCCAGGGAGAAAAGCCTTTCCTTTGCCAAAGAGGATGAGAAGGCTTTTATTCCCCTTGCGAAGGCTTATCGCATGAAAAAAGAGACGGAAGAAGAGAAAAGAATCTACAGGGAAGAAATGGAGAAATGCCTGTATCTTGCCTCGGAAGTTCCTTTTCGTCTGCTTCTTTTGTGTGCGGAAGAAGCGGAGAGTGTTCTGGAACTGGCGAAAGAAGGTTCCCGACTGGCTCTGTCGGATGTGGGGATTGCGGCGTCACTCCTCTTAGCTGCGATAAGAGGGGCAGAGCTGAATGTTCGAGTGAATACGGATTTGATGAAAGAGGAGAGCAAAAAGAAGGAAAGAGAAGAGGCAGTGGAAGTAGCGATGCGTGCCTGCCATTTTTTTGGAAGAGGCAGTGGAAGTAGTAGAGGAGGTCATTCTTGGAAGAGTTGAGAGGAAAAGAAATTGTTGAGGCAATGAAAGCGGAGTGTCTTGATTTTCTAAAAGAGAAGGGAGGCGTTCTCCCGGCTCTTGCGGTACTCAGGGTAGGGGAGAAAGAAGCGGATGTTTCGTATGAGCGTTCGATTAAAAAACGTTTTCAGTCTTTCGGGTTGGAAGTCAAGGATTATCATCTGGAAGAAAATTGCAGTAATGCAGAATTTCAGGAAGTTTTCCGTTTCCTAAATGAGGATGCGGAGATTCACGGAATTTTAGTTTTCAGGCCGCTTCCCCCGCAGATCAATGAAGAAGAAATGCTTGAAGCGATGAAGAAGGAGAAGGATGTAGACGGGATTAGCAGGAGTAATCTGGCAGGTCTACTCCTACAGGATCCGCGTGCTTTTGCCCCCTGCACTGCCGAAGCGGTGATGGAACTTTGCCGGTTTTATAAGGTTCCTCTTTCCGGAAAGGAAGTTTGTATTTTGGGACGTTCCCTAGTGGTAGGAAAGCCTTTGTCCCTTCTTATGCTCGGGGAGGATGCTACCGTGACCATCTGTCATTCGCGCACGGAAAACAGCAAAGAAATCTGTAGACGGGCAGATGTTCTGGTTACGGCGATGGGGAAAGCCAAGGCTGTCGGCTCTTCTTACTGTAAAGAAGGGGCAACGGTAATCGATGTAGGCATCAATACGGATAAAGACGGAAATCTTTGCGGTGATGTAGACTATGATACCATGAAAACGGTAGCGGAGCGTCTGAGCCCGGTTCCCGGAGGAATCGGACCGATTACCACCGCGGTGCTTGCACGGCATCTTGTACGAGCTTATCAGATGCAGACCGAGTAAATGAGGAAGATTTTACGGCATATCGTGTATTGAGCGCATGATATGCCGAATGGAGAGATAAGAAAAAGGGACGTACCGTACGGTACATCCCTTTTTCTTATAGAAAACAGCGGATACGATAAACGTCCTCTCACTGTCTCTCGGACATAAAGCTTGTCAGAATCGCGAATCGCAGAATTACTTCTGTGTGGACTCCTCAGCAGCCGGAGTTGTCTCCTCAGCAGCCTCAGTGGTCTTCTCTTCCTTCTGATCGTCCTTCTTCTCTTCCTTAGCTTCAGTAGTCTTCTCTTCCTGAGCCTCGGTTGTCTTCTCTTCGCCCTGTGCAGTTGTTGCAGCAGCGGTAGTAGTCTTAGCACTTCCGGAACCGCAAGCAGAAAGAGCGATAGCAGCAGCAAATACAACTGGAACTAATAACTTTGTTTTTAACATATTAAATACCTCCCTTTTTTTAAAAAACATCGAGAGTATAGCCCCTCTTTTTCAAGAGTCAATGAAAGAAAGAAAATCTTAATATAAAATACAGTAATTCATCATATTTTTTTGAATTCATCTTTTTCTATTTACAAGGATAAAATACTGCACTTAATTGAATGCAAGACCCGTGCTTACTGCCTTTTCCCTACAGTTCATTGTATAATTAGGAAGCTAAGTTGACGTAAATTTTAGGAGGTAATGCTATGGGTGTTTTCCCCTTTAAGGGCGGTGTTCACCCCTATGACGGAAAAGAATTGGCAATGGATAAAGCCATTGTAAATTTGCGTCCGGAAGGGATTATGGTGTATCCCATGTCGCAACACATCGGTGCACCGGCGAAACCCATCGTCGCGAAGGGCGACAGGGTGCTTATGGGACAGAAGATTGCGGAAGCAGGCGGCTTCATTTCCGCGCCGGTTATTTCTTCTGTTTCCGGTAAAGTAAAGAGCATTGAAAAGAGACTCACGGTGGGGGGCAGTATGGTCGAGTCCATCGTCGTGGAGAACGATCAGGAGTACGAAACGGTTCCCGGTTTTGGCGAGAAGAGGGATTATACAACGCTTTCCCGAGATGAGATTGTACAGATTGTGAAAGAGGCGGGGATTGTCGGCCTTGGTGGCGCCGGTTTCCCAACTTCCGTTAAGTTATGCCCGAAAGAAGTGGATAAGATTGATACGTTCCTTGTGAATGCAGCGGAATGTGAGCCGTATCTCACTTCGGACTATCGAGATATGCTGGAAGTACCGGATAAGCTTATTTCCGGTATAAAAGTGGTTCTTTCTCTTTTTCCAAATGCAAAAGGAAAGATTTGTATTGAAGACAATAAGCCGGAAGCTATTCGTGTTTTAGAGGAGAGAGTGAAGAACGAAAAGAATATTGAAGTTCTGCCTTTACGTACCAGGTATCCGCAAGGCGGTGAAAGACAGCTGATTTATGCAGCAACCGGAAGAAAGGTCAACTCTTCCATGCTTCCCGGCGGATGCGGGAGTCCTGGTGGACAATGTCGATACGGTGGTTTCCATCTATGAAGCAGTCTGTGAGTCCAAGCCTTTAGTGAGGAGAATTCTTACGGTAACGGGAGATGCGGTGCAGAATCCCGGAAATTTCTGTGTACCTTTGGGAACCAATTATAAGGAAGTAGTCGATGCGGCAGGCGGATTCAAAGAGGATCCGGAAAAGATTATTTCCGGCGGTCCGATGATGGGAATGCCTCTTTTTACGCTGGATCTTCCGGTGATGAAGAATTCCAGCTCCATTCTGGCATTTAAGGAAGACCAGGTTTCCAAAGAACCGGTTACCGCTTGTATCAGTTGCGGACGTTGTGTGGACGCTTGCCCCGAGAATTTGATGCCTCTTATGATGATGAAGGCTTCCTTAAAGAAAGACACGGATCGTTTTGTCCGGCTTTACGGCATGGAGTGTATCGAATGCGGCTGCTGTTCTTATGTTTGCCCGGCAAAGAGACCGCTCACACAGGGATTTAAAGAAATGAAGAGAAGAGTGAATGCGGAGAGACGAGCAAAGCAGGCGAAAGCGGCAGAAACTGCGAAAGTAGGGGAGGTAAATCATGAAGCTTTTACAAATATCGGCAAATCCCTCACATCAGGGAAGAGGGAAATTCCGCTGGCATCATGCGGGATGTTGTGATAGCGATGCTTCCTACGGCAATTTACGGTTGTTTGCAGTGGGGATTTCATTCTTTCCTGGTCGTTCTTTTGACTACTCTTGCGGCTGTAGTTACGGAGTATCTTTATCAGAAAGCGATGAAACTGCCGGTTACGATTTCGGATTGGTCTGCAGCGGTTACGGGCATGATTCTGGCACTGAACTGTCCTCCGAATATCCCTTACTGGATTCCGATGGTCGGCTCTGTTTTTGCCATTTTGGTTGTAAAGCAGCTTTACGGAGGTCTTGGCGCGAACTTTATGAACCCTGCGCTTGCAGCGCGGTGTTTCCTTTTGATTTCCTTCGCGAGCCAGATGAGCAGTTTCACGGGAGTGGGGCCGGATGCCGTGGCAACCGCCACACCGCTTGCAGTTTTGAAATCGACGCCGACTGCTACGCCGGATCTTTTCGATATGTTTATTGGACGGATTCCGGGAACCATCGGAGAGGTTTCCAAGATTTGTTTACTCCTTGGTGCATTATATCTGATTATTAGGAAAGTGATTTCTCCGAAGATGCCTTTGATCTATATCGGAACGGTAGCCGTGTTTACCTTTATCTTCGGGAAGAATGGAATGAGTATGCACTATCTTCTCTCGGAGGTACTGGGAGGCGGTTTGATTTTTGGTGCTTTTTTCATGCTTACGGACTATGTTACGTCTCCCTGCACGCCGATGGGGCAGATTCTCTTCCCGATTCTCGTTGGCATTCTGACGGGACTGTTCCGTTTGTTCGGCGGTTCTGCCGAAGGGGTGTCGTACGCCATTATTCTTTCCAATATCCTTGTTCCGACAATCAATAACCTGACAGTTCCCAAGGCATTCGGAAGGGAGGGAAAGTAAGATGAAAAAAGATTCTTTTATGAAAGATGCGCTTGTCCTTACCGCCATCACCCTGATTTCCGGTCTGCTTCTTGGAACAGTCTACGGCATGACGAAGGATACCATTGCCGAAGCAATCAAAGAGAAGACCAATGCTGCTTACAAGGTCGTTCTGGATGCTGCGGATTATGATGCGGACAGTTTGAAAGAAAGCCTTGAAAAAGCAAATGCAGAGGGAAAGATTGCGGCAGACAACGGAAAGGCAACGCTTACGGAAGCGATTGTTGCAAAAGACCAGTCCGGAAATCCGGTCGGCTATGTTTTGAAAGGCTCCGCCGCAGGATACGGCGGTGCGGATGTCGTTGTAGTCGGCGTCAGCAGTGATTTAAAGGTGACGGGGATTTCTTTCCCGGAGACGCTTCCGGAGACTGCGGGACTCGGACAGAAGGCAACCCTTCCGGAGTTCTATGAGCAGTTCAAAGGAAAGGGAACGAAGCTTTCCGTGAAGAAGGGTGGCGGAGCAGGCGAAAATGAGATTGATGCCATCTCCGGTGCCACGATTACCAGTACTGCGGTGACCAATGTCGTGAATGCCGCTACAGAGTTTGTCGAAGACTATGCGGCAAAGTAAGGGAGGAGCAGATGAATAAATATATAGAAAGAATTATAAACGGTATATTTAAAGAGAATCCCACCTTTATCATCATGCTTGGAATGTGTCCGACCCTGGCGACGACAACCAGTGCGAGCAATGGTCTTGGCATGGGTCTCTCTACTATGGCGGTATTGATGTTTTCCAATCTTTTGATTTCTGCACTGAGAAAAGTGATTCCGGAAAGGATGAGACTTCCGGGAGAGATTGTCGTGGTTGCTTCTCTGGTTACCATAGTCCAGCTTTTGATTCAGGCGTATGTTCCTTCGCTTTATGAAGCATTGGGAATCTATATTCCGCTTATTGTCGTGAACTGTATCATTCTCGGAAGAGCGGAGTCCTATGCCCTTTTTAACGGCCCTCTGCTTTCCTTCTGTGATGGACTTGGAATGGGGACTCGGTTTTACGATGGCACTGACCATCATCGGTTCTGTTCGTGAGTTGATTGGTTCCGGAACGATTTTTAATTTCCGTATTATTCCGGAGGCGTATACCATTAATATTTTCGTCCTTGCACCGGGTGCTTTCTTAGTGCTTGCGATGCTTACTGCGATTCAGAATAAGCTTCGTCTACCTTCCGCAACGAACGGGGATGCCGTTCCGGGAGATTTTGTATGTAGCGGAAACTGTATGGGCTGCTTCTCGGAAAGTAAAGAAGAAGCCGCGTCTGACAGGAAGACGAGTGAGAAGGAGGCAGTATGATTGATTTACTTTTAATTGCCATTAAGTATTCTTTAGTGAGCAACGTCGTTCTGTCCCAGTTCCTTGGCATCTGTCCTTTCCTCGGCGTATCGAAGAAAACGGAGTCTTCTAAAGGAATGGGCGGAGCCGTAATCTTTGTTATTGTTATTGCGTCGGTGATTACGCACGCAATCTACGTTGCCTTTTTATCCGCGACGAGCCCTCTCTGCCGTGCACTGGGATTAAAAGACGGGTTGGAGTATCTGAATACCATCGTATTCATCCTGGTCATAGCTGCACTGGTTCAGTTTGTAGAGATGTTTCTGAAGAAGAATATTCCGTCGCTTTACGAGTCTCTTGGCGTATATCTTCCTTTGATCACCACAAACTGTGCCGTTCTCGGTGTGGCTTTGAACAATGTGTCTTACGGCTATAATTTCGCGCAGAGCTTTGTATACGGCTTTGGTATCTCAACAGGTTTTGCACTGGCGCTTCTGCTTATGGCAGGAATTCGTGAAAATATCATTGCGGACAATGATCGTATTCCGCATGCTTTTCAGGGTTCTCCGATTGTGCTGATTACAGCTTGCTTGATGGCAATTGCGTTCTTCGGTTTTGGCGGATTGATTTAAGGAGGAATTATGGGTTCAATGGGTACTCTGGTTCTGGTTGCCGCCATATTGGTTGGAGCAACCGGGCTTATATTAGGAATCTTTCTGGGGGTTGCCTCGGAAAAGTTTAGCGTTGAAGTAGATGAGAAGGAGGCGCTCGTTCGTGCCGCCCTTCCGGGAAATAACTGCGGTGCCTGCGGCTTTCCGGGTTGTGACGGATGTGCCAAGGCAATTGCAGAAGGGGAAGCGCCCGTGACACAGTGTCCTGTGGGAGGGGCACCCGTAGCAGAAAAGATTGCCGGAATCATGGGAGCCGGTGCCGTTTCCATGGATACCGAGAAGAAGGTGGCTTTCGTGCATTGCCAGGGGGACTGTGATAAGACGGTACAGAAAGCGCACTACAGCGGAATTGCGGATTGTAATGATCTTGCCGTAGTACCGGGAGGAACGGAGAAAGCCTGCCCTTATTCCTGTTGCGGGTACGGTTCCTGTGTAAAGGCCTGTGCTTTTGATGCGATTCATGTGGTGAACGGGGTTGCGGTAGTGGATAAAGAGAAGTGTACAGCCTGCGGCGCCTGCATTAAGGCATGCCCGAAGGCGCTCATTTCCTTTGTTCCTTATAAGAAGAAATACATCGTGGCATGTAAGAATCTCTTAAAAGGAAAACAGGTAAAGGATGCCTGCACAATCGGCTGTATTGCCTGCGGAATCTGCGAGAAGAACTGTCCCTTTGATGCGATTCATGTATTAAATGACCTTGCAGTGATGGATGAGAAGTGTAAGGACTGTGGAATTTGCGCCCAGAAGTGTCCGACCTCCGCAATCACGGGAAAAAGAGTGAAGAAGGCGGAACCGGCTAAAGAGGTTGCGGCAAGCCCTGTAAAACAGGAAGAGCAGGCGGCGGTTCCGGTCGCAAGCGAGCACACGGCGGAGTCCCCGGTACAGGCATAAGGCGGATAGATTGGCTATATTTATTTTTTCTTTATCCCTTTTTAAATTATTTTTTTTGCCGATAATAAAGTAATGCTGTGAGATAAAAGGGAAGACTTGTTTTATATGGATAGATTCTTGAATTATCTGTAGCGCTAGTGTAGAATCACTTGGAATATGTTTTTCGAAGTGAACAGCGGTTTTTCAGCAGATTCAATAGGAAGTGGAACTATAGCGTACTGCTGTAGGTAGTTCAGGGAGGAAAAGTGGCATGAAAGAATGGTCAAAAGCGTTGAAGAATCTTTCGATTCTTTCTCAACTTGGCTTATCTCTTGCGATGCCACTTTTATTATGCCTTCTTTTGGTATATCGTCTGAGAGAAATCTTTTCTCTGGGCTATTGGATATACATTCCCGCTTTTTTCTTCGGCTTAGGCGGTTCCTGTATGACTGCATATAAGGTTTATCTTTCTGTTTGCAAGAAGGAAGATAAAGAGAAGAAGCCTAAGAATCGGGCATTTAATGACCATAAGGCATAAGGTTTTCATCGGAAAACGGCTTATTGCCCATAGCTTTAACTGCTTAAGGAGAGGAAGAAAAATGAGGGTTCAGGAAACGGTGAAGAAAGAAACGCTGCATATTGCTGTCTGTAGTGTGACGATGACGGTTTTGATGTGGATTGCGTTCTTTTTACTTCATATTTTTTTGCCGAAAAAGATATCGTTTGATTATCGCGTTATCTTAGCCGGCGTACTTGGGTGCGTGATTGCTGTAATGAATTTTTTTCTTATGGGGGTTACAGTACAGAGCGTTCTTAATGTAGAAAATCAGGAAGAAGCCTATCAGAAAATGCGGCTTTCTTACCGAAATCGCACGATGCTGCAACTGGTTTGGATTATTTTGGCAGTGGTTCTGCCCTGTTTTCAGCCTGTTGCGGGCATCCTCCCTTTGCTTTTTCCGGGAGCTTTCCTTCGTATAAAAGGGATTCTGGATTACAGGAAGGGAAAAAATCTAGAACAAGGAGGTGAAAACTAGAGTATGAATTTTGATATTTCCGGTGCAAAAATATTTCTGAAAATCCCGACAGGAATTCCCGTTCTGGGTGACTTTTTGCTTTCGGAAACCCTAGTGGTAAGCTGGATTGTCATGCTTCTGATTACCGGACTGTGCATTTTCTTAACCAGAAATTTGAAAGTGGAGAATATCGGTAAGAGACAGGCGATTGCAGAGTTGATTGTAGAAAGTGCGAATAATCTCGTTCGAACGAATACAGGAGGCAACAAGTTCGACAAGATGATTCCCTTCGTTGCCGCTCTTTTCGGAACGAGTATTGTTTCCAATCTGATCAGTTTAATCGGTTTACGAAGTCCTACTGCGGATTTGTCAACGGAAGCCGCGTGGGCAGTCGTCGTATTCATTATGATTACGGGAAACAAGATTAAAGCGGGAGGCTTCTTAGGCTACCTAAAGGGCTTTACCACCCCGATTTTCATCATGACACCCTTCAATATCCTTTCGGAAATTGCTACCCCCATCAGTATGGCGTGTCGTCATTTTGGAAATATTTTATCCGGTATCGTTATTAACGGTTTGATTTATGCCGCACTTGCGTTGGCATCCTCTGCCATACTGCATCTTATACCGGGCGTGGTCGGAGCGACCCTGTCGCATATTCCTGTGCTTAGCGTAGGTTTACCGGCAATCTTATCTTTTTATTTTGACTGGTTCTCCGGTGCGATGCAGGCATTCATTTTCACAATGCTCACGATTATGTACATTGCGAATGCGGCGGAAGGATAAGTTCGAAAGACAGAATGTATAGAAGAATTGTAGGATACACATAAGCCATAAAGCGCGGCAGGAAAGCGCAAAACATGGCATGAGAAATATTTTCTAGGAGGAAAAAAATGAGTGATTTTCAGTTTTTAGCAAAAGGTATTGCGTTAGCAGGTTGCGGAATCGGTGCAGGAGCGGCTTTGATTGCCGGTATTGGACCAGGTATTGGAGAAGGTAACGCCGTTGCAAAGGCACTGGAAGCTATCGGAAGACAGCCGGAATGCAAGAGTGATGTTACTTCCACCATGCTCCTTGGTTGTGCAATCGCAGAGACGACAGGTATCTACGGTTTCGTTACCGGTCTTCTTTTAATCTTCGTTGCACCCGGAATGTTCATGAATTTCCTGAAGTAAGGAAAGGTTTCCGGAAGAACGAAGAAAGGAGAAAAGTATGGAATCGCAACAGTTGGTTACCATCATACCATGGACCTTCATTGCCCAGATTTTGAACCTTTTTATTCAGGCTTATCTCATCAAGCGTTTCCTCTTTAAACCCATTAATGAGGTTTTGCAGAAGAGACAGAAGATGGCGGATCAGAATATTGCCGAAGCCAAGAAAGCGAAGGAAGATGCAGAGGCTGTAAAGGCGGAATATGAAAGCAGTATGTCCGATGCAAGAGGAGAGGCAAGCCGTATTATTGAGGATGCAAAGAAAGATGCGGGAATTCGTGCCGAAGAGATGATTAAGCAGGCTGAAGAAGAGGCCGGTGCAATTCGTGCGAAAGCGGAATCGGATATCCGTCTGGAGAGAAAGAAAGCGCTGAATGAAGTGAAGGACGAGATTGGAAGTCTTGCAATGGATATTGCCGGAAGGTCGTGGAGAAGGAGATTCACGAGAGTGAGCATAAGGCTTTGATTGATGAATTCTTACAAAATGTAGAGGAGGCATCATGAATGGAGCAGCTGCACTATACGGTAAGAGCCTATACGACTTAGCAAAGGAAGAGCGGAATACGAAAAGAGATTCTGGAGGAAATGGAAGTGCTGAGAAGCATATTTCAGGACAATCCGGATTATATCCGGCTCTTGCTGGAACCCTCTATCCCGAAGAAAGAGAGATTGTCTCTTCTTGATCAGGCGTTTTCAGGAGAGCTTTCCCTTTACCTCTTGAACTTCTTAAAGTTGCTTTTAGAGAAGGGGATGCTGAGACAGTATACGGAGTGTTACAAAGCCTACAGAAAGCGTTATCAGGAAGACGAAGGAATTTCCGATGCCGTGGTTGTCAGTGCCGTAGCGCTTACGGAAGAGCAGAAGAAGACTTTGTTGGAGAAGCTCGAGAAGCTTTGTCAGAAGAAGATTCTTTTGTCGGAGAAGATTGATCCGGAAGTTTTGGGTGGACTCAAGGTAGAAGTCGATGGAAAAACCCTTGACGGTACGGTTTCCGGCAGATTGAAAGAGATACGGAAGAATGTTAGTGAAGTAGTCTTGTAAAAAGGATGGGCAAAGAATGGAATTAAAACCAGAAAAAATTTCCGAGGTCATTCGAAGCCAGATTAAATATTACCAAAATGCTATCGTGCAGAACGAGACCGGTACTGTTTTAACAGTCGGTGACGGTATTGCCAGAGTGTCCGGACTGAGCAATTGTATGTCCGGTGAGCTTCTGGAGTTTAGTGACGGTACCTTTGGTATGGCGCAGAACTTGGAAGAAACCAGCGTTTCCGCTGTCCTTTTCGGTTCCGATGTGGGAATCAAGGAGGGACAGAGTGTAAAGCGTACAGGAAGAGTTGTTTCTGTACCGGTTGGCGAGTCTCTGATTGGCAGAGTAGTCAATGCCATCGGACAGCCTATTGATGGAGCAGGTCCCATTGAAAGTACGGAGTTTCGTGCTGTAGAAAGTCCTGCACCCGGCATTATCAAAAGACAGCCGGTTAAAGAGCCTTTACAGACAGGAATCAAAGCCATTGACTCGATGATTCCTATCGGAAGAGGACAAAGAGAGTTGATTATCGGCGACAGACAGACCGGTAAGACAACCATTGCAATCGATACCATCATTAACCAGAAGGGGAAGGATGTTATTTGTATCTATGTTGCCATCGGACAGAAGAGGTCTACGGTTACCGCTCTTGTAAATGAGTTGCAGGAAGCCGGTGCGATGGATTACTCCATTGTGGTAGCGGCAACCGCTTCCGAGCCGAGCCCCTTACAATACATCGCGCCTTATGCAGGATGCGCAATGGGCGAGTATTTCATGCATCAGGGAAAGCACGTCCTGATTATTTATGACGATTTAAGTAAGCATGCCGTAGCATATCGTGCAATTTCCCTTCTGATTCGTAGACCGCCAGGAAGAGAAGCTTACCCCGGTGACGTTTTCTATCTGCATTCCAGACTCTTAGAGAGAGCGGCAAAGCTTTCCGACGAGTTGGGAGGCGGTTCTCTTACCGCTCTTCCGATTATTGAAACGCAGGCAGGGGATGTGTCGGCGTATATTCCGACCAACGTTATCTCTATTACAGACGGACAGATTTTCCTCGAGACCGAGCTATTCCACAGCGGAATCATGCCGGCGGTTAACCCCGGTATCTCCGTATCCCGTGTAGGCGGTAATGCGCAGATTAAGGCCATGAAGAAGGTAGCCGGTACCTTGAAGCTCGTTTACTCGCAGTTTAGAGAGTTGCAGTCTTTCGCACAGTTCGGATCCGACCTTGACCAGGATACGAAGCAGAGACTGGCACAGGGAGAACGTATCGTAGAAGTGCTGAAACAGGGAAAAGGCGAGCCGGTTCCGGTGGAGAAGCAGGTAGCTATTCTCTATGCGGTTGTCCATGGTATTCTGACGAAGGTGGAAGTGAAAGAGATCAAGAAGTACGAAGAAGAGTTGTATCATTTCCTGGATAGCGATGCGGAAGCGGTCAATGTCATGCAGGCGATTGTCAGCACGGGCAAGCTGGACGAAGAGAATGAGAAGAAGTTAAACGATTCTTTAACCCGTTTCACAGAGGAATTTTTAAAAAGGCTGTAAAGGCAGAGAAAAAAGGAGAAAAACATGGCTGCAAATATGAAGTCCGTGAAACTCCGTATTAAAAGCATTCAGAACACAATGCAGATTACCAAAGCGATGGAGCTGGTTGCCTCCTCAAAGCTGCGTAGAGCAAAGGAAAAGGCGGAACATACGAAGCCGTATTTCCGGACTCTCAGGAAGACTTTGTCGGAAATTGCAAACGGCAACACCGACTTCTCTTCCCCTTATACGAAAGAAATGCATCCGATAAGTGGTGTTATGTTTTAATAGCGGGAGACCGCGGTATGGCGGGAGGGTACAATGCGAACCTTTTCCGCGCGCTGGAAGAAGAAGTGAAGGGAAAAGACTTTGTTCTCTTTCCTTTAGGGAAGAAGGCGCTGGAGTATGGGAAGCAGAAACACTATAGCATTGTGAATGATCACTACAGTTCGGTAGGAGAGTTTGCTGTATCCGATGCCTATGCCGTAGGAAAAGAACTCTGTAAAGCTTACCGGGATGGCAGTTATGGACATGTTGTATTCGTTTATACAGACTTTATTTCCATGATGAGCCAGAAGGTAGGAAGTCTCTCTCTTCTGCCTCTTTCCGACTTGAAGGAGGAGACGGCGGAAGAAGCGAAGGCGATTCGAAACTTGATTCTTTATGAACCGAGCGGAGAGGATGTTTTTAATGCGATAGTGCCGGAATATCTTGCCGGGCTTGTTTATAGCGGAATTTGCACTTCTGTTGCCAGTGAGCTTGCGGCAAGAAGAACTGCAATGGAAGCGGCAACAGACAATGCCGGAGAGATGATTGATAAATTGAGCTTGTTCTATAACAGAGCACGTCAGGCAAGTATCACCCAGGAAATCACGGAGATTGTTGCCGGTGCGGAAGAATTATAGGACAGTTAGAGGAGAAATACATGACAGAGAAACATGTAGGAAAGGTCGTACAGGTCATGGGAGCCGTTCTGGACATTCGTTTCCAGGAAGGCGAGTTGCCTGCCCTCTTAAATGCGATTTCCATCCAGTTGGATGGTAAAGAGCTGATTTGTGAGGTGGCACAGCAGCTTGGAGATGACACGGTTCGCTGTGTTGCCATGAGCTCCACGGATGGTCTGGTACGAGGAACAGAAGCAGTAGACACGGGAAGTCCTATCACTGTTCCGGTAGGAGATGCGTGTCTTGGTAGAATCTTTAATATTTTGGGTGAACCGGTTGATGAGAAACCGGCTCCGGAAGCAAGTGAGCGTTGGGCGATTCATCGTCCGGCACCTTCCTTTGAAGAGCAGACGCCTGCTACGGAGATTCTCGAAACCGGAATCAAGGTCGTAGACCTCATTTGCCCTTATGCAAAGGGTGGTAAAATCGGTCTCTTCGGCGGTGCCGGAGTAGGAAAAACCGTTTTAATCATGGAGTTGATTCATAATGTCGCAACGGCACATGGCGGTATTTCCGTATTTACCGGAGTAGGAGAGCGTACCCGTGAGGGAAATGACCTTTACGGCGAAATGAAGGAAAGCGGCGTTTTGGATAAGACGGCATTGGTTTACGGACAGATGAATGAGCCGCCAGGAGCCAGAATGAGAGTCGGTCTTTCCGGACTCACCATGGCGGAGTATTTCCGTGATGAGAAAACACCAGGACGTGTTGCTTTTCATTGACAATATCTTCCGTTTTACGCAGGCAGGTTCAGAGGTATCCGCACTTCTCGGAAGAATGCCTTCCGCCGTAGGATACCAGCCGACTCTGGCAACCGACATGGGTGCTTTACAGGAGCGTATCACTTCTACAAAGCAGGGTTCCATTACCTCCGTTCAGGCAGTTTATGTGCCTGCGGATGACTTAACCGACCCTGCTCCCGCAACAACTTTTACGCACCTCGATGCGACGACTGTACTTTCCAGAGATATCGCAAGTAAGGGTATTTACCCCGCAGTGGATCCTCTGGATTCCACCAGCCGTATTCTGACTCCGGAAGTTGTCGGAGAAGAGCACTACCAGGTAGCAAGAGGCGTACAGCAGGTTTTACAGCGTTATAAGGAATTACAGGATATCATCGCCATCATGGGTATGGATGAACTTTCCGAAGAGGATAAGATCACCGTTTACCGTGCGAGAAAAATCCAGAACTTCCTCTCTCAGAGCTTCTCTGTTGCAGAGCAGTTTACAGGACTCGAAGGAAAGTATGTTCCTTTGAAAGAAACCATCCGCGGCTTCAAGATGATTCTGAACGGAGAGTGTGATTCGCTTCCCGAGTCTGCATTCCTTCTTGTGGGAACGATTGATGAAGTCTTTGAAAAAGCAAAGAAACAGTAAGGAGGGACGCTTATGGCAAACTTCCCGTTAGAGATTGTTTCGATGGACGGAGAAAAGTTCAAAGGAGAAGCAGAGCGGCTCAGCCTTCGCGGAATTACCGGAGACCTTGCGATTATGGCGCATCATACCAACTATTGCACGGCGGTAGGAATGGGTACGGCAAAGGTCATCCTTCCGGACGGTACTGAGCGAAAGGGCGCCTGCATCGGCGGTATGCTTTCGATGATGGATAACCATTGCAGACTGCTTCCGACCACCTTCGAGTGGAGCGAGGAAATCGATGTGGAGCGTGCAGAGCGCGCAAAGGAGAAGGCGGAGAAGAGAATCGCTGAAAAACAGTCCGAAGAAGATCGGGCGCGTGCACAAGCGAAACTTTTTAGAGCTTTGATACGTTTACAAACAGCAGAGAAATAAAATAAAGAACTGTGGAGGAGAGAACTGCATATTTTGTGAATAGTGAAATAGGGGCACGCTTGCGCTAACCTCGCCTGACTGAGCATGGGCTTTGAAGCCCATTGCTCACTTTGCTGCAAAGCAGATTCTTTCAGAATCTGGTCTTCGACAGGACAACTTTTCCGATGAAAAGTTTGTCCTTTCGTAGCAGCACTAAGCTTCAAGCTTCGCTACGCTGGCTTTCAGCAAGTGCTGACGGGCTCAGATTACCTCTTATTTCACTATTCGCAAAAATATGCAAAATAATCTTTCTACTCCGCGGTTCTTTTTCATTGCATACACTTATGCTATTCTAAATCATATTTAGTCTTTATCATGATGTAGAACAACGAAGGGCGTACTTGAATCATGTTAAAATGCAATCCGTTGAGCCGGAATTTTTTTAAGAATAATAGCTTGAATTTGTTTATGGCGGTGCTTGGAACCAGTGTTTTTATCTTTGGCGATTCTTTTCGGTACCGCAGCTTTTTTTCAGATTCTGATTGATTACTTATCGGGAAGTAGGGAATATTCTTTAAGGGGGATTATTCTTCTTACTGCCGGTATTTTTTTGATGGAGTTCTTTTCCGCCGTAGCGACATATTTTTTCAGAACAAAATTCAGTACCAGGGCGGTCTTACAGTACCGGAACTTTGCCTGTGCTTATTTATTGAAAAAGAAGGTTGCGGATTTTTATGCTTCGAACAGTTCGGTGTATCTTTCCGCATTAAGTAATGACCTCATGAAGATAAAAGAGCAGTTTCTCGATCAGATTCCGATTATCACGCAGATTCTTTTCTGCGGTATCGGCGCGATGATCGTGATGCTTCGTTACAATGTCTTTTTGGCCTGTATGTCCTGCGCGCTTTCTCTCATTCCTTTCTTTGCAGCGCTGTATTCCGGAAAAAAATATGGGAGAGCTGGAGGACCGTTTATCGACGAAGAATGCGGAGTATCTTGCTTTTTTAAAAGACTTTTCCATCGGTTTTACCATTATCAAGAGCTATAAGGTGGAAGCTATCTTTTCGAAATTACATGCTGCGGTAAACGAAAAAACGGAAGAAACGATGTTGAGACGGGAAAGGTGCGTCGAAAAGGTAAATTACTTTGCGGCTATTTCCGGCTACGTCACAAGGCTTTTCCATCCTCTTTTCTATCTGCTTATATCGCCTTTTACCAGGCATAGCATTTCCATCGGAACAGTCATTGCCTTCTCACAGCTGATTCATTATCTGATTGATCCTTTAAGTTCGCTTCCTTCCATGCTTACGGAAGCGAAGGCCGCGTACAGGCTTACGGATAAGTTTTTGGGATACGATAAAGAGGGAGGAAGTGCTGCCGGAGAACAATAGAGTAAAAGCAGAACAAAATGGAGAACAAAGCTATGAAGATAAAAATAGTAGAAGAAACAGAATAAGAGTGCAAAAGCAAAGTCCGATGAATCGATACCTTCTTGCGGAGAACTTCTTTTAATCATATTTGCTTCTCCTATTCGGAAGGAAAAGAAGTTCTGAAAGGCTTAAACTTGCGGGTAAAAGAAGGAGAGAAGGTGGTTCTTCTCGGGACTTCCGGAAGCGGAAAGTCCACCATTTTGAAAATCCTTATGGGCATGGAAAGGGCACAGTCCGGGACAATCCGCATTGGCGGGCAGGATACCGTGGATTTGGGAGAAGACAGGACTTTTCAAGGAAATTTCCTACATTCAGCAGGAGGTCTTTATCTTTGACGGCACGATTCGAGAAAATATCAGTCTTTTTCAGACTTACCGGGAAGAGGAGTTACAGTCCGTGATAGAGCGGGCAGGACTTTGGAATCTCGTAAAGGAAAAGGGCTTAAGCTATCGATGTGGAGAAAACGGGGCAGCCTTGTCCGGCGGAGAGAGACAGAGAATCAGTATTGCGCGAAGCTTGCTGCGAAAAACTCCCATTTTACTTGCGGACGAAATCACCGCGTCTTTGGACAAGGAAAATACTTATCTGGTCTTGGATACCTTGCTAAACATTGAAAATACAACGGAAATTTTAGTCCTACACGACTTGGACAGTCGGATTTTAAGCCGTGTGGATAGAATATCTGTTCTAAAGAACGGGAAAGTAGAGGAAGAAGGAAACTTTACGGAACTCCTGGAGAAAAAGGGCTATTTCTATGCCTTGTATCATGTGGAGGCGGAATAAAAGAGGGAAAAGTCCTGCTTTTTTTCCCTTTCTTCTTTTTGCTATAATAAATTGATTATGTCATTTTTTTCTTATAGACGGCTATCGCGTGCGGTGTATGCGGTATCTCGTTTATAATGCGTTTCATGCGAGAAAAGCACGGTATCTCGTTTTTCCCATCATCAAAATAGAAAAGAGCGGTATATGGACAAGAACAATTTATTCCGAAGAATTCCGAAGGTAGACATCCTTCTGGAAGAGGGGAAAGTACTGGATTTAATTCAAGACTACGGCCTTTCCTATGTGACGGACAAGGTAAGGGAAGTGGTCGAGGAGATTCGGGAAGAAATCAAATTACTGGCTCCCTCCGAAGAAAAGAGAGAAGACGAAATTCTGCGTAGAATTGACCATATTGAGGATGCGATAGCGGAGCACGTGGAGCGGGGAATCGAGCTGAAACTTCGTCCGGTTTTAAACGGAACCGGAACGATATTACATACGAATCTCGGAAGAGCACCGCTTAGCTACAAGATTTCCACCGAGCTTGTGACGCTGCTCTCTTCCTATTCGAACCTCGAGTATAACCTCGAAGAGGGAAAGAGGGGCGAGCGCTATTCTCACATGAAAGAGATGCTTTGTAAAATTACCGGGGCGGAGGATGCCATGGTGGTGAACAACAATGCATCCTCCGTGCTGCTCATCCTTTCCACTCTGGCTAAGGGCAGGGAAGTTATTGTCTCCCGCGGAGAGTTGATTGAAATTGGAGGAAAGTTCCGAATTCCCGACGTCTGCGCCCAGTCCGATGCGGAGATGGTGGAGATTGGAACGACGAATAAAACCCATCTGTCCGATTATGAAGAGGCAATCACGGAAAATACGAAGGCCTTCTTAAAAGTGCATACCAGTAACTACCGCATCATGGGATTCACCGAGTCGGTAGAGGCAAAGGATTTAAAGGCGCTTTCCCTTGAACACAATATTCCGATTATTGAAGACCTGGGCTCGGGAGTCCTTCTCCCTCTTGAAAAGTACGGCATTCGCCATGAGCCGATGGTGCAGGGAGGCAATCGAGGCGGGGGTCGATGTCGTCTGCTTTAGCGGAGATAAGCTGCTTGGCGGACCGCAGGCGGGCATTATCATCGGAAAGAAAAAGTATATCGATGCGATGAAGAAGAATCCGCTGACGAGAGCCCTTCGTATTGATAAGTTTACGGTAGCAGCTCTTTCCATGACGCTTCGGGAGTATCTTCATATGGAAGGGAATTGAAGAGCGTATTCCGGTTTTTGAAAATGCTTTCCGAACCGCTTTCTTCTATAAAGGAGAGAGCGGAGAACTTATGCAACTTGTTCCGGGACAAATCGTTTACCGGGAGACTGTACGGTTCGTGCCTGTACCTCACAGGTGGGAGGCGGTTCTCTCCCGGATACCTATATGGACAGTTTTGCTGTCTCTTTCCATCCGCATAAAATCAGCGTGCCGGAGCTGGAGAAGCGACTGCATTTTACCAAGGAACCGCTTATCGGACGCGTGATGGAAGATGATTTTTGGATCGATTTACGGACGATTCGGAAAGAGGAACTCGAAAGAGTCGTAGAGAGTTTCAAGGAGGCTTTGGCGTGAAACACATCATCATCGGTACGGCGGGGCACATCGATCACGGAAAAACGACACTGATCCGTGCGCTGACCGGAAGAAACACAGACCGTTTAAAAGAGGAACAGGATAGAGGAATCACAATCGAACTTGGCTTTACCTGGTTTGATTTAGAGAGTGGACTTCGCTGCGGTATCATTGATGTTCCCGGGCATGAAAAATTTATCCAGCAAATGGTTTCCGGCGTAGTGGGAATGGATATGGTTCTCCTGGTTGTTGCGGCAGATGAAGGAATCATGCCGCAAACAAGAGAACATCTGGATATTCTGGAACTTCTCGGAATTGAAAAATGTATCCTGGTACTCACCAAGTGTGATACGGTGGAGCCGGAGTGGGTGGATATGATGGAGGAGGATATCCGGAAGGAACTGAAGGATACCATCTTAGAGAATGCGCCGGTTGTCCGTGTTTCTTCCGTAACAGGGGAAGGAATAGAAGCTTTAAAGAAAGAAATTGAAAAGATGGTTTCTTCTCTCCCTGAGCGGGATACGAAAGGAATACCGAGGCTGCCGATTGACCGCGTTTTTAGTCTCCAGGGATTTGGTACGATTATAACCGGAACGCTCATTTCCGGAACACTCCATAAGGGGGATGCCCTTGCAATTTATCCGGAAGGACTGAAAGCAAGGATTCGAAACATTCAGGTGCATGAGCAGGATGCGGAGTTTGCCGAGGCGGGACAGCGTGTAGCGTTGAACCTGAGCGGGGTGAAGAAAGAAGAGCTCCATAAGGGTTCGGTGATTTCTCTTGAAAACAGTATGGAGAATTCCACTCTGATGGACGGCAAAGTGACCATGCTTCGTGACAGTAAAAGGAGCCTGAAAAACAGAGAAAGACTCCATTTCCTCTCCGGCACCAAAGAAGTTCTTTGCCGCGCGGTTCTTCTGGATAAAGAGGAGATTGCCCCGGGGGAAGAGGGACTTTGTGAGTTTATCCTGGAAGAAGAGATGGTATTTAAGCGGGGCGACCGCTTTATTCTCCGCTTTTACAGTCCGGTGGAAACCATTGGAGGCGGCATTGTATTAGAACCCAATGCACGGAAGAAGAAACGTTTTTCCGATGAGGCAATACAGGAACTTCTCAGTAAGGAGGACGGTTCCCTTTCCGATGTACTGGAAACGGTCATTCAGGAAGAGCTGAACAGTTTGTACACGGTACAGACACTGGCGAAACGCCTCTCTCACTCGGTAGAAGAGATTACACCGGCGCTCTCCGCTCTCGTGGAGGAGGGGCGAGTCTATCCGGTAGACCTGCAAAAAGAACGCTATTTTCTTCACCGGGAAAATGCCTATATTCTTTCTACGGAAATCGGGCATCTTCTGGAAGCTTTTTACAAGAAGCATCCCTATCGTCTCGGTATGCCGAAGGCGGAGATTCGTGAGAAAGTATTGAAGAGCAGTAAGCAGAATCTCTTCGATGCCTGTCTTCCATACTTTAATGGAATCAGCCTTTCCGGAGAGTATCTGCTGCTTACAGATAGAGGCGAATTTAAGGATGAGACGTATCGGAAAATCGAGAAAAATATATTGCAGGATTTAGAGGCTGCCGCTTTTATGCTTCCTCGTGTAGAAGAACTGGATCGGCATAAAACAAAGGAAGAAGACTTCCTGGATATCCTACAGAATCTTGTAGTAGAAGAGAAAGTTGTAAAGGTGGGGGAAGATCCGGAGCTTCTCATTTTGCAAGAGAATCTGGAGAAGGGCATTGCATTTCTTCGCAGTTATTTTAAGGAAAATGAAGTACTCGGTATTTCCCTTTTGAAAGAGCAGTTCGAAAGCAGCAGAAAGTGTGCCAAGGCGATGATTCAGTATTTCGACAAGGTGAAGTACACGAAGAAGGTTGCGGGAGAGTCGGAAAGAGTGGCCGGAACGGAGCTCTATAAGGAAGTTTAGAGGACAAGGCTATGCAAAACGATAAATCATGTAAATGTCTGATTTACGGGGACTCTTTAACCTATGCCTATCTTCCGAATGAAGCGCATGAGGACAGGAGGCTCCCGGAGGAGGAACGCTATACTTCGGTTCTGGAGAAAGCGTTTCCGGAAGTGCAGATTTCCGTTTTTTCCAAGGTAGGGCGAACGATACCCTATCTTCCTTTTGAATGGGCGGATTTCAAGGAGGCGTGTGTCGGTATGACAAAGGAAGACTTCCTTATCCTTTTCCTCGGAGTAAATGATTATTTAAGCTTCGGGCGCCCGGATAGTTCTCGCGTAGTAGCGCATTTACGGGAGTTTTTTCAAGATTTCGAGAAGGAAGGGATTCCGTTTCAAAAAAACCATATTCTTTATATCTGCCCGCCTACTTTGGATTTTCGGGGAGACCGATCCTATGAAGCTTTTTACGACGCTGGATGGAAGTTTCAATGCGGCTTTGACAGCGGCTTGTACCGACATGGGCATATCCTCTTTTGATGCAGGGAGTCTCCCGCTACCGCATTTTCCGGACGGCGTGCATATTCTGGGAAGCGCACAGAACTGCTTTGGGGAGAAATTATCCGTTTACTTAAAAGAAACTGCATTTTTTTCATCGTATTTAGTTTTTTTATGGAACGATTGTTTTTATAAAAAAATTGCCATAGTTTATTTCTATAAATACTTCCCTTTTTTTGTTGATATAGCCTAGTTATTTGGATAAAATATTAACAATACCTAAAAAAAGGTAGAAAATGAAGGAGGGAATTGAACTATGGATGCATTAAATGCAATCATTAACAAAGGGAATAACTTTTTATGGGGCTTTTTGCTGATTTTCCTTTTGTGCGGCACCGGAATCTACTACACCTTTCGCTTGAAGTTTATCCAGCTTCGTCGATTTGGAGAAGGATTCAAACTGGTTTTCGGGCATTTCAGCCTGAACGGAGAGAAGCATGATACAGGAGAGATGTCTCCCTTCCAGGCTATTGCAACAGCCATTGCGGCACAGGTCGGTACCGGTAACTTGGCAGGCGCGGCAACCGCGATTGTGAGCGGCGGACCGGGCGCGATTTTCTGGATGTGGGTTTCCGCCTTTTTCGGTATGGCGACCATCTATGGTGAAGCGGTTCTTGCCCAGACCTACAAAGAAGAGAAGAACGGGCAGGTAACCGGAGGACCGGTTTACTATATCAAGGCTGCTTTCAAAGGTACGGTAGGAAAGGTTCTGGCTACACTTTTTGCCATCTTTATTATTCTGGCGCTGGGCTTTATGGGCAACATGGTACAGTCGAACTCCATCGGCGCTGCCTTTAAAGAAGTATTTGCCGTAATGAATGTCAATGTTCCGAGTGTGGCTATTGGTGTATTCGTAGCTGCTATTGCAGCCTTCATTTTTCTTCGGCGGCACAAAGAGACTTGCAGCGGTTCTCGAGAAAGTTGTACCGCTTATGGCAGGAATTTATATTTTTAGGCGCTCTGATTTTTTTATCGTAATGCATATTACAGCGCTTCCCGGAGCAATCACTGCCATCTTCGTCGGCGCCTTTAATCCGCAGGCGGTAAAGGGTGCTGCAATCGGCATCACGATTCGTCAGGCTATCCGTTACGGTGTTGCAAGAGGTCCTTTTCTCTAACGAAGCCGGTATGGGTTCTACGCCTCATGCACATGCAAGAGCTAAAGCAGAGTGCCCGGATGCGCAGGGACTTTGTGCGATGGTTTCCGTCTTTATCGATACCTTTGTTGTTTTGAATCTGACCGTATTCGTTATTCTGACAAGCGGAATTCTGGGAACCGTTGATCCGACAACGGGAGAGGCTTTCACGGGAATTCGTCTGACACAGCAGGCTTTTGTGTCCGGTTTCGGTAACTTCGGCCATTTCTTTCGTTGCCTTCTGTCTCTTCTTCTTTGCCTTTTCTACTGTACTGGGCTGGCACTTCTTCGGTGCGGTAAATATTCAGTATCTTTTCGGTAAAGAAGCGGTGAAGCTTTACTCCGCTATTGTAGTTATCTGCATTATCGTTGGAACAACTTTGAAGGTAAATCTGGTTTGGGATATGTCCGACTTCTTTAATGCGTTGATGGTTATTCCGAACGTACTGGCACTTCTTGCTCTTTTCAATGTTGTAAAGAATACGAAGAAGAGAGGAACGCTGTAATCCGTTTCGACTTTTGTGTGACAGGATTTCGTCTTTAGATCTACAGATTATTAGAGTAACAGAGTATCAGTCTTAATATCGCCGTAGCTTTCCGGTTTATTCGGAAGGGACTGCGGCGATTTTTTGTGCAAAAAGTCGTGCTTTATACAAATTATTTAGGGAGAGAAAAGGAAAACAGGGAAGGAGCAGAAAGGATAGTTATTGTGAAATACTATAAATACTAAATTTAAAAGCAATATGTCTATAAAAGTTTTTTCACAAAGAAATTTATATCAATAAATTTTTGGTAATTTTACAATCGGAATAAAATTAATTAGTATATTTTTTTAACAAATAAAAAGGAGAAAACAAATGAGTAAACCATTCCTTTTTTTCTGAGCAATAATCCGATGCTGGAAGAAAAATATAGAAAGAATAAGCATATTGCCGTAGCTTTTCTACCTGCTGCCGACTTTCGGGATGTGATTGCCCAAGCCGGGAAATATGTGGAAGAAGGGTATCACTTGATGACCCATCCGCTTGCCAGTAATTTGAAACCAATGCAATGCCCGTATAAATCGATCTTGCTTTCTTCCGCGAGAGAAGCTTTTGCAAAGGAAAGAGATCTGGAGATGATTCGTCTGTCTCTGGAAAAGGTCGACGCTTTAACGAAGGGAATGACGAGTCCGAAGTGGAATGAGAAGACCCTGCTGGACTTTCAAACGATAGACTTATCCGTTGTGGATTCGGCAGTACAATCGTCTTTATTTCGACAGATGGTAGAGAATCCGTATCTTACGGTATAGAGCTGTTCTCTTACCGTTTTGTCTCCTGCGACGATCCGCGCAGGAGAAAGCTAAACTTAGTATAATCCCGGCCGGGTTATATATATCTATACGTTCAAGATGATTTGCCAAGGAGGAAGAATTTCATGAAACTTGAATTAGGAAAGATTCATATTTCAGATGTTCAGTTTGGCGAGAAGACAGAGATTAAAGGCGAAACGCTCTATGTCAATGCGAAGGAGCTTTCCGACCTTGTACTGAAGGATGATCGTCTGCTTGCCTGCCACGTTGAACTTGCTAGACCGGGAGAGTCTGTCCGCATCACACCGGTAAAGGATGTAATCGAGCCGAGACTGAAAGTGGAAGGTCCGGGATGCGTTTTCCCGGGTGTTATGGGGAAGGTTACCGAAGTCGGTCACGGGAAAGACTCTTTGCATGGATGGAGCCTGCGTAGTGACTGTGGGAAAGATTGTCGGTTTCCAGGAAGGGGTTATCGATATGACCGGACCTGCGGCGGATTACTGTCCGTTTCTCGAAGACACAGAATGTCTGCGTGGTTATTGAACCGAAAGACGGTTTGGAGACACACGTGTATGAGAATGCGGGAAGAATGGCAGGTCTTACTGCGGCGGTTTATCTTGCAAAGGCTTTAGAGGGGCATCAGCCGAAGAACTGGGAAGTATTCGAGACGAAGCCGCTATTACAGCAGGTAGCCCAGTATCCGGATCTTCCGAAAGTTGGCTATATTCACATGTTACAGTCTCAGGGGCTTCTGCATGATACCTATTACTATGGGGTTGATGCAAAGCAGATCGTCCCGACCATCATGTATCCGGAGGAGATTTTTGACGGCGCCATCACTTCCGGTAACTGCGTGGCTCCCTGTGATAAGGTGACGACGTACCATCATTTACATAATCCGGTTATTGAGGACCTCTTTAAACAGCATGGAAAGACGCTGAACTTCATCGGTGTTATCCTCACGAATGAGAACGTGTTCCTTATGGATAAAGAGAGACATTCGGACATGACTTCGAAGCTCTGTGAATTCCTCGGACTGGACGGTGTACTGCTTACGGAAGAGGGATACGGTAAACCCGGATACCGACCTCATGATGAACTGCAAGAAAACGACACAGCGCGGGGTAAAGGTGGTTCTGATTACAGATGAATTCCCCGGAAAAGACGGAAAGTCCTATTCCCTTGCCGATGTTTGTGATGAAGCGGATACAATGATTTCCTGTGGAAACGGAAACGTGGTAATCCACTTCCCGAAGATGGATAAGGTCATCGGTATGGAGGACTATATCGAAATGCAGATTGGCGGTTGGGTAGGTTGTAAGCATGAGGACGGTTCTTTTGACGCCGAGATTCAGATTATCATAGCATCGACCATCGCCAACGGCTTCAATACGCTCTGCGCAAGAACTTATTAATCGCGAAGAGAGGAGAAAAAACTATGGCAAAGAGAATAGTACATTATATTAATCAGTTCTTCGCGGGAATCGGCGGAGAGGAGAAAGCGGATATTGCACCGGAAATCAGAAAAGGTGCACTTGGACCGGGACTTGCATTGCAAAAAGAACTTGGTGACGGTTATGAAATCGTAGCCACAGTCATCTGTGGAGATAACTATTTCGGATCCAATATAGAGAAGGGGGTAGTCCCCGAGATAGTAGAAATGGTTAAGAAAGAGCATCCGGACGGATTTATTGCCGGACCCGCTTTCAATGCAGGGCGTTACGGGGTTGCCTGCGGTACGATGGCAAAAGCAGTACAGGATGAACTTGGTATACCGACGGTAACCGGTATGTATGTTGAGAATCCGGGAACCGATATGTTTCATAAAGATATTCATATTATTGAAACAAAGGATTCTTCCGCGGATATGCGTAAAGCGGCACCGAAGATGGCAGGCCTTCTCAAGAAAAAGATAGAGGGGATGGAAGTTCTTTCTCCTGAAGAAGAAGGATATATCCCGCAAGGTATCCGTGTAAACTATTTTAATGAGAGAAGAGGCTCCGAGAGAGCGGTAGAACTTCTGGTCAAGAAGATTAAGGGGGAGGAAATCTACACGGACTATCCGATGCCGAAGATTGATCGTGTACCGCCTGCACCGCCTCTTAAAGATTTGGCGCATGCGAAGATTGCGCTCATTACTTCCGGCGGTGTTGTTCCGCAGGGGAATCCGGATCATATCGAGTCCAGTAATGCAACAAAGTGGGGAAAGTATTCTATTAAGGGGATGGATCATGCGGATAAAGCGGATTTTACAACCATCCACGGTGGATATGATCGTGCTTTTGTTATGGAAGACCCGGATCTTTGTATTCCGGTCGATGCGCTTAGAAACCTGGAGAAGGAAGGCGTATTCGGTTCTCTTACCGATTATTTCATTACCACAACGGGTACAGGAACGGCAACGAACAGTGCAAAGCGTTTTGCGGAAGAGTATGTACCTTTATTAAAGGAAGACCATGTTGATGCTGTCATCATGGTCAGCACGTGAGGAACCTGTACAAGATGCGGTGCATCTATGGTTAAAGAAATTGATCGTGCAGGTATTCCGGTTGTACACGTTTGTACAGTAGTGCCGATTTCACTGACAATCGGCGCAAACAGAATCGTTCCGGCTATTGGCATTCCGTATCCCCTTGGTGATCCGACGAAGGGGGAGAAGAAGAGTTATGAAATTCGTGAAGCTTTGTTAAGACGTGCTCTGAAGACTTTGACTGTACCGGTAAGTGAACAGACCGTTTTCGAAGAGGATTTCTAAAACCCGACAAAGCATCTCTGCTATAAAAGTTCAATCTCTTTCAAACAGGACGGTCTAAAGGGTATCTCCAAAATATGCTTTTGCATTTTACGGTTTTTTCCCTGCCGTCCTGCTTTTTATAAAAGTAATGGAGAAAATTATGGACAAGAAGAAATTGAGTTTTGGGGCAATTATCGGCTTCTGCGGAGCCTGCATTGCTTTCTATATCGGAGCAGGCTTTGCTACCATGCAGGAGGTTATGCAGTATGAAGCTTCCTACGGTACGAAACTTTGGATTGTCATTGCGGTCATTTCCGTAATCTATATCTATACCAACCTTTCCTTCTCTACAAACGGAAATCGTTTAAAACTTTTAAGAGGAGGAGATATCTACAATCATTATTGCGGAAAATATATTGGCACTTTTTATGATTATTTCTCCGCTTTCTTCTGCTATATGTGCTTTATCGTAATGTGCGGAGGCGCGAATTCTACAGCGACCCAGCAGTGGGGGCTGCCGAACGGTGTCGGTGCGGTCATTCTCACGGTGTGTGTTATTGCTACCGCGCTCTTCGGTTTGGACGGCATTCTGAATGCCCTTGGAAAAATCGGCCCGCTCATTATCGTGATTATTCTTTTGGTTTCCGTCATCAGTGCTATAAACGGAGCGGCTTATCTCAGTAAAAATCTGGAATATGTGAACAGCGGAGCGGTGGAAAATGGAAAGCTTCTCATCAAGAATTTCGTGGATGCTTCCGGGCAGACAAGAGATATTGCAATTACGCAGGTCGGCAACGGAAATCCGTTTCTTTCCGGCTTCTCCTATGGCGGTTTTGTCATCCTCTGGTTTGCCGCTTTTCTGGCGGAAGTTGGAGCTAAGAATAAGCTGAAGGAAGTAAACTTTGGAATGCTTCTCTCCACAGTCTTTATTATGGGTACCGCTGTACTTGCCAGCTATGCGCTGATCTGCTATATCGGAGAGACCGGGGAAGCGGATATTCCTGCCCTTGTACTTGCGAAGAGCATTTCGCCGATTCTTGCACAGGCCTTGGCAGTCATTATTTTCTGTGGGATTTATACCACTTCCGTTCCGCTCCTTTGGACAGGCGTTGGGAAAAATTTCTAAAGAAGGTACGAAGAAGTACAAGGTTCTGACGGTAGTGGGCGGTGTGATCGGCTGTGTTGCAGCCTGCTTCCTGCCTTATAAGGGACTGGTTAATGTTCTTTATGGAATGAACGGATATCTCGGCTTTATCCTGGTCGCTTTCATGATTGTATATGATCTTCGGACAAGGATGAGTAAGACAAAAATGGCTCTTATGAAGGAAGAAAAGAGTGTATAAATATGATTCTATAGGGCAAATAGGGAAGCTGAAAAAGTAAAGTTTTGCTTTTGCGCAGCTTATTTTGGAAGAGAAAGAGAGAAGAAAGACCGCTTCACGGTCTTTTCTTCTCTTCTCTTCATCTTTGGCTATTTTTGACTTTCGTCTCAGGGTTATGTATAGAATATACAAAAAGGAAAAGAAAGTAAAATTGAAATTAGAGATAGTGCAAAGAGATTCATAGGGGAATGAAATAGAAAAATAGATATAGATAAACCTTATAAATAAAATAGAAAAAGGAAAGAGAACGGTGTGATAAGCAGAAACAGGAGATTCTTATTTGAAAAAGATAAAAATAGTTTTATATCATCTTTCAAAAAAATACAGAAAAAAATGGTCGTTTTGACGGAGATGAAGAGCGAAATCATACATTTTGCATAAAAAAAGCTTTTATGAATTTTTGTTCATTGCATTTGGCTATAAGTGTTTACTATTTGTTGAATTGAACGGAATTTCTGTTAAAAATATAGTCAAATCAAAAAAACAGGTATATCCAGAGAGAGTGTAGACCACCGAAGAGGCAAGTTGCGAGAAGGCAATGAATCTTTCAGGTAAAAGGATGGATGTGCTGTGGGGACTCTGAATCAATGGGAAACAGGGGGAGCGGGAATTTTTTTCTCTTCCCCTGTTTTTTGTTCCATGAAAAAGGAGGAGCAAAAAGATGAAGACTCTCGTGATTTTAACCAATAATCCGCTGGTGAAGGAAAACTTTCCGAAGAAGTATCCGGACGTCGACGTAGAAGTGGACTACCGTGCGATTTCATTTATGGATGTGCTTCGCGGAGTAAGAGATTTAGTGCATTCCGGAAGTAAGATTTTAACGCATCCCCTGGATGGCTCCATTAAGCCGAATGAGACGCCGTATGAGTCCGTGCTTCTTGATAAGACACCGGATGAAGGCTTTGATATGAAGTCTCTCGATTTGATTGAGTATGCGCTGAATACTTGCGAAAAGTTTCCGGATGAGGGACGGGTTCATGATGAGAAAGTCGATAAGGACTTTCAGACTTTGGATTGGACTTTGCTCGACAGCGGCTTGGAATCGCTTATGTTGCATTAATAAAACATAAAAGTTTTTTTAAAAGGAGGGAAAGAAATTGAAACTGGAATTAGGCAAGATTTTCATTAAAGACATCCAGTTCGCAGACACAACGGAGATTAAAGATCACGTTCTCTATGTGTCTAAGAAAGAACTTGAGGAGGTCTTCCTCACAGAAGAGAAAATCAAAGAAGTAGAATTCGATATCGCAAAACCCGGCGAGTCGGTTCGTATTACTCCGGTAAAGGACGTTATTGAGCCGAGAGTGAAGGTAGAAGGAAAGGGTGGCGTTTTCCCGGGCGTAATTTCTTCTGTTGAGACAGTTGGATCCGGAAAGACCTATTGCTTGAAGGGTATGGCAGTGGTTACTGCAGGACCGATTGTCGGTTTCCAGGAGGGAATTATCGACATGAGCGGTCTTGGCGCAGAGTATACTCCGTTCTCGAAGACGCTGAACCTGACCTGCGTATGCAAGCCGGTAGAGGGTACAGAGTCTCATGCCTATGAGCAGGCCGTTCGTATGGCGGGACTGAAGACGGCAACCTTCATTGCAGAGAAGGCGAAGGAGTTAACTTCGGATGAGACCAAGGTGTATGAGACATTGGATTTGATGGAAGGGGCGAAGGCATTCCCGGATCTTCCGAGAGTCGGCTATGTACAGATGTTACAGTCTCAGGGACTTCTCCATGATACCTATGTATACGGCGTAGATGCGAAGAAGATTCTCCCGACCATTCTTTATCCTACAGAGGATATGGACGGCGCTATCATCTCCGGAAACTGTGTATCTGCCTGCGATAAGAACCCGACCTATGTGCACGAGAACAACCCGGTTATAGAGGACCTTTTCGAGGAACACGGCAAGACCATCAACTTCGTAGCGCATATCATCACAAACGAGAACGTGTACCTTGCGGATAAGGAGCGTTCCTCCAACCAGACTGCAAAGCTCTGCAAGATGCTTCACCTGGATGCGGTTATTATTACCGAGGAAGGATTCGGTAACCCGGATACCGACCTGATTATGAACTGTAAGAAGATTGAAGCCGAGGGTATCAAGACGGTTATCATCACGGATGAGTATGCAGGACGGGATGGAAAGTCACAGTCTCTTGCCGATGCGGATGTAGCGGCTAACGCACTGATTACCGGCGGTAATGCAAACCAGCTGGTTACACTTCCGAAGCTCGATAAGCTGATTGGTACATTAGATTATGTAACAAAGATTGCCGGTGCGAGTGATACCACCTTGAAGCCGGACGGTTCTCTTGAAGTAGAACTGCAAGTTATTACCGGGGCAACATCCGAGGTTGGTTTCAACAAGCTTAGTGCAAGATAAGGAGAAAGAAATGGGAAAATTAAGAGTTGTTCAATATATTAACCAGTTCTTCGCTCAAGTCGGTGGAGAGGATAAGGCTGATTATCCTATGGAGTATCATGAGGGTCCAATGGGACCGGGACTTGCATTCCAGCAGGCTTTCGGAGACCAGGCGGAAATCATCGGAACCATCGTCTGCGGAGACAGCTACTTCGGTGAGAATACCGATAAGGTAAAGCCGGAGATTTTAAAGAAAGTTGCAGAGCTGAAGCCGGATCTTTTCATTGCGGGACCTGCATTCAATGCCGGACGTTACGGATTTGCCTGCGCAACTATCGCTGTTGCCGTACAGGATGAACTGCATATCCCGGTTATAACCGGTATGTATGTAGAGAACCCGGGTGCTGATGAAGCGAAGAGTAAGGTTTACATCGTTTCCACAAAGAACAGCGCTGCCGGTATGAGAGACGCCGTAAAGAAGATGGCTCCTCTCGGATTGAAGATAGCTCGCGGAGAGCACATCGGATCCTCCGCAGAAGAGGGATATATCCCGCAGGGCAACCGTGTAAACTTCTTTGAAGAGGAAAGAGGATCGAAACGTGCGGTTAAGATGCTTCTTGCAAAGATTAGCGGAAAGCCGTTTACAACCGAGTATCCGATGCCGTCTTTCGATAGAGTAGACCCGATGCCCGCAGTGAAGGACCTTTCCAAGGCCACTATTGCACTGGTTACCTCCGGCGGTATTGTTCCGAAGGGCAATCCGGATCACATTGAGTCTTCCAATGCGACTCGTTACGGTGAGTACTCCATCAAGGGAGTCAATGATTTAACTGCCGAGACGTATGAGACTGCACACGGCGGATATGATCCGAGCTATGCAAACCAGGATGCGGATCGTGTTCTTCCGGTGGATGTTTTAAGAGACCTGGAGAAGGAAGGAAAAGATCGGAAAGCTTTACGATTATTTCTTCACAACTGTAGGGTAACGGAACCGCTGTTGCTTCCGCAAAGAAGTTCTCCGAGGAAATCGGTGCAAAACTGAAGAAAGACCATGTAGATGCGGTCATTCTGACCAGCACGTGAGGAACCTGTACACGTTGCGGTGCAACGATGGTTAAAAGGTATCGAAGCTACAGGAATTCCTGTTGTTCACATTTGTACAGTTACACCTATTTCTATGACGGTAGGTGCAAACCGTATCGTTCCGGCTATTGCAATTCCTCACCCACTTGGCAATCCGTCCTTAAAGCCTGAGGAAGAGAAGGCATTGAGAAGAAAGATTGTAGAGAAAGCTTTTACATGCACTCACTGTGGATGTAGATAAGCAGACAATTTTCAAGTAATTGATTCTATTTTCCTCTTGAGGGCAGAGACCCTGCCCCCGCTTTTTAGAGGAAAATGGATTAGAACTTATTTATAATAAAAAAAGGATTTTATAAGAAATTTCTTGTGCGTTTTTATGAAAAAGACAGCTTTTTAACAGTGTAACATCGTGTATAATAAATTGTGCTATTTTTAAATTCGGGTTTTACTGTACTGCGGTGGATTCAAAAGCAGGCAGATACTATACATGTTTAAGGAAGGAGATTACGAGAAACTATGTCAAAGCTTTATGATGTTTTGATTTTAGGAGCCGGACCCGGAGGACTTGCAGCAGGACTCTATTCCGGAAGAGCAAGACTTTCTACCTGTATCATTGAGAAGGGGCAGGATGGCGGACAGATTGCCATTACAGACTCTATTGAGAACTACCCCGGACAGATTGTAGAAGGAGAGTCCGGACCGTCCCTGATTAAGAGGATGACAGAGCAGGCTGAAAAGTTCGGTTGTGATCGTGTACATGATACGATTAAGTCTGTAGAATTAGAGGGAAATGTAAAGAAAGTCATCGGAATCAACGGTACTTATGAAGGAAAGACTTTGATTATTGCGACCGGTGCGAATCCCCGTCCGATTGGATGCAAGGGAGAGAAGGAGTTCCTCGGCAAGGGTGTCTCCTACTGTGCAACCTGCGATGCGAACTTCTTTGAAGGCCTTCCGGTGTTTGTAGTCGGTGGCGGCGATTCCGCGGTGGAAGAAGCCATGTATCTGACGAAGTTTGCCAGTTCCGTAACGCTGATTCATAGAAGACATGAATTAAGAGCCGCTAAGTCCATTCAGGAGAAGGCATTCAAAAACGAGAAGCTGCATATCATGTGGGATACGATTGTAGAAGAGCTCGACGGCGATGACATCTTGCAGAAGATCAAAGTGAAGAATGTGGTTACCGGTGAGGAAAAGGTACTGGAGGCCAGCGAGGAAGACGGTATGTTCGGTATTTTCGGATTCATCGGAAGAATTCCGACGACGGAGATTTTTGAAGATACGAATCTGAAGATGGATGAAAGAGGCTATATCCCGACAGATGAAGATATGCACACCAATATTCCCGGTGTATTTACGGTAGGAGATGTTCGTGTAAAGAGTCTTCGGCAGGTCGTTACCGCGGCGGCTGACGGTGCAATTGCCGCAACACAGGCGGAGAAATATATCAACGAAATGGAATAGCTTTTCCGCATGAATCCGCTTTTGGAGAGGAGGAAGTTTTTCTTCCCTTTTCCGGAAGAACGGATGAATAGAGTGTAGACTATTTTATATTTATAAAGGAGGCAATATGTTAGAAGTAAATAAGGACAACTTTGAAGAGGAAGTTTTGAAGGCACAGGGATATGTTTTCGTTGATTTCTTCGGAGACGGATGTGTTCCGTGTGCAGCGCTTATGCCTTTCGTGCACTCTTTAGCTGATAAGTATGAAGGAAAGCTGAAGTTTACTTCCCTGAATACCACAAAGGCCAGAAGACTGGCAATCGGACAGAAAGTTCTCGGACTTCCGGTTATGGCTATTTATAAAGATGGACAGAAGGTCGAAGAATTGGTAAAGGACGCTGCTACGGAAGAGTCCATTCAGAAGATGGTAGAGAAGTACGTTGCTTTAAACGGCTAAACAGATTCTATGATTCTTCATCTTTATGCATAACGGGTGCTGTGTGAAGCACAGGAAACACGGTTATGCAGTTTAATTTTACGTATTTGGCGTTTTGCCATTACGATATAAACTTTTCAAGAAAGGAGAGAAGAGATGGCTATTTTAAAGGGTAAAAAAGTAATCATCATCGGAGACCGTGACGGCGTTCCAGGACCGGCTATTCAGGCTTGTGTGGAAAGTGCCGGCGGAGAAGTAGTTTTCGCTTCCACTGAATGCTTCGTTTGAACGAGCGCAGGCGCAATGGATCTGGAAAATCAGAAGAGAGTAAAGGAGTTTGCTGAGAAGTTTGGACCAGAGAATCTGGTTGTAGTTCTTGGCGCTGCTGAGGGAGAGGCTGCAGGGCTTGCAGCTGAGACCGTTACTGCAGGTGATCCGACTTTCGCAGGTCCATTGACAGGGGTCCAGCTTGGACTCACAGTTTATCACGTTTGCGAACCGGAGCTGAAGGCTGAGTTTGACGAATCCGTATATGAGGATCAGGTCAGCATGATGGAAATGGTTTTGGATGTTGATGACATTGTAAAAGAGATGAGCAGTATTCGTTCCGAGTATTGTAAGTACCTTTAAAAAAATAAGGGAGCTTTTTGGGCTCCCTTTTTTTCCAAAATTTTACAAAAAAATAGCTAATTTGCTGTAGTGTTTTTCAATACTTTCTTGTGTAAGATACCTTTTTGAAAAGTATATATCATTGGTAACGTTTGACAGATTGTACAGGTCTATTTTTAAGAATAGCAAAGAGGAAAAAAAGATTATGAATAGTATTATTAAGGGTGTTGGTTATTGTTTGAATTATACTCCGGGCTTGATGCTCCAGCATGGATCCACGATTGTGCAGGAGAGAATCGTAAATCCGGACGGTGATTTTTTGAAAGAAATGGGAAAGCACGTACGTTCTTTTGAGGATTGCGTAGCATACTGGCCCAATCAGGTTTATATCGGCAATAAGACACCGGAAGAGTTAAGAGCGGTGGAGTTCCCGTATTACGATAAGAAGGTAGAAGGAGCAAGTCGCTACGGCAAGTTCGGTGAAATCATGCCGGAGGCGGAATTCCTCCTTCTTGCGCAGGCTTGTGACTGTTTTGAGGTCGTTTATCTCGAGAAGGGATTTGTTGCAGCACATAAATCGGAACTTGCGAAAGATCCCGTTATTACCGAGGAGATTTTAAATCGTGTACTGGAGGGAGCAGAACTCGACGAGATTCAGGGATTTGTGGATAGACATGAGGCGGAACCGCTTTATTATGAGGGAAAACTCGTTGGCTGTGTAAAGAGAGCACACGATATTGATGTCAATCTTTCCGCAGAGGTTATGCTTGAAAATATCATGAACAAGGCAAGTTCCGTTCTTGCTATTCTTCATTCCTTAAAGCATTCCGGCGTGAATCCCGCGGAGATTGAGTATGTTATCGACTGCTCCGAGGAAGCTTGCGGAGATGTGAACCAGCGTGGAGGCGGAAACTTTGCGAAGGCAGCTGCGGAAATTGCAGGTCTTCAAAATGCGACCGGTTCCGATGCGAGAGGTTTCTGTGCAGGACCTTCTCACGCTATGATTGAAGCCGCTTCTTTAGTGAAGGCGGGCGCATTCCATACGGTTGCTGTCATTGGCGGAGGATGTGTACCGAAGCTTGCCATGAATGGTAAGGACCATGTCAAGAAGGAACTTCCGATGCTTGAGGATTGCTTGGGATCTTTCTGTATCATTGTTTCTGAAAATGACGGAAAGTCCGCTGAAATCAACTTGGATATCATCGGTCGTCACACGGTAGGAACAGGTGCCGCACCGCAGAACGTTATCGGTTCTCTTGTTGCGGATCCGCTTGAGCGTGCCGGTCTTACCGTTAAGGATGTGGACAAGTTCTCTCCGGAGATGCAAAACGCCGATATTACAAAGCCCGCCGGAGCCGGAGACGTTCCGATGGCAAACTATAAGATGATTGCGGCTCTTGCCGTAAAGAAGGGATGGCTCGAGAAAGCGGAGCTTGCAAGTTTTACGGAAGAGAAGGGCTTAGTCGGTTATGCGCCGACACAGGGACATATCCCGTCCGGTGTTCCTTTTGTCGGATTTGCGAAGGAGGATATTGAAGCCGGAAAGATGCAGAGAGCCATGATTATTGGAAAGGGATCTCTTTTCCTTGGCCGTATGACGAACCTTTTTGACGGTGTTTCCTTTATTATTCAGAAGAATACCGGAAAAGGAACGGGCGCTGTTTCGGAGGAGGAAGTTCGGGCTATGATTGCAAAGTCGATGAAGGACTTCGCTGCTTCCATTTTGGGAAATCAGGAATAAGAAAGGGAGGCTGAAATGGCTAAAGAAATTAAAGAGCTGATTGCCGATACCTTTTTTTGGCTATGGCGGAGGGTCTCGAGACCGGGTCTTTCGGTAAGAAACCGCGAATTGCCCTTACCGGTATGGGTTCCGAACATGGTGAGGAAAAATGCCATGCAGGCAGCTGTTTCTGCAGCAAAGGACGGAGTGGATGTGGTCTACATCGGTTCCTTAAAGAATGATTGTGTAGAAACTGTGGAAGTAGCGGATGATGAAGCCGGACACGATAAGATGGACGAGCTTCTGAATGAGAAGAAAATTGATGGTGCAGTGACCATGCACTATCCGTTCCCGATTGGAGTTTCCACGGTCGGCCGTGCGGTGACACCGGGTCTCGGAAAGGAAATGTTCATTGCAAACACTACCGGGACTTCCAGCACCGACCGGATTGAGGGGATGGTAAAGAATGCCATCTACGGGATTATTACAGCGAAGGCTTGCGGATACGCTGCACCGACCGTTGGGATTTTGAACGTGGACGGAGCGAGACAGACGGAAAAAGCCTTGAAGAAGCTTGCAGCAAACGGATACCCCATTCATTTTGCCGAGTCCTCTCGTGCGGATGGCGGATGTGTGATGCGTGGAAATGATGTTCTTCGCGGTACGCCGGATATCCTTGTTACGGATTCTTTGACCGGGAATGTTTTATCGAAGATGCTTTCTTCCTTTACTACCGGCGGTTCTTTTGAGGCGCAGGGCTTCGGTTATGGACCGGGAATCGGAGAAAACTATGAGAAGCTTGTGATGATTGTTTCTCGAGCATCCGGTGCACCGGTTGTGGCAAATGCACTTCGCTTTGCAGGAGAACTGGTTAAAGGTAAAGTTTTCGAAGTCGCAAAAGAAGAGTTTAAGTTGGCAAAGCGTGCCGGACTTGAAGAGATTCTTTCCGAGATTCGTGAGGCAAATAAGCCGAAGGAGAGCGGAGAAGAGGTTAAGGAGCCGCCTAAAGAGGTGGTTACGGCTGCGCTTTTCGGCATCGAAGTAACGGACTTGGATGATGCGGTTCGTTGTCTTTGGAAACTCGGAATCTATGCAGAATCCGGTATGGGTTGTACCGGGCCGATTATCCGTGTGTCCGAAGCAAATCTCGAGAAGTCTGAGGCAGAGTTAAAGGCAAAGGGATATATTTCTTAACTTTTTGGAATTGTTACATATTGTCTCACAAGGATTCAGTCTCATGAAAGAATAGGTAGGGTGCGTTTTTTGCGCTATACCCAAGATGAAAAGCTAAGTTGTGTTATTTGCACAACTTAGCTTTTTTTAATGGGCGGGAACTACCGAATAGGCAGTCGAGAGTACCGAATAGAGGATTTCTCTAGAAAAAGCCCCGTATGCTGCGTATACTCATAAAAAAGCCGGTTTTAATTCTTTTTACCATGGCTGTTTCCCGTTTTTTATCGTTTAAAGAATTGGAGGGTGAAATTGAAAATAGAAGTGCAGCTGGATGCGCATTGTTCGGAAGTGACAGTACGCATCTTGACAGACAGGATATCCCGGGAAGTACAGGAATTGATGGACCGTATCACTCTTTCTACGACGGATTTACTGCTCGGTTTTCAAAAAGAGGAAGCGGTTCCCTTATCTTTGGAAGAAATCATTCGTGTGTATACTTCCGCCGGAAAAGTATATGCCGTTACGGAAGAGGGGGAATATCAGCTTCGTTACCGCCTTTACGAGGTGGAGGAGAGGGTCAATCCGAAGTATTTTGTGCGGATTTCGCAGTCGGAAATTGTGAATTTACGAAAAGTGAAGCGTTTCGATTTATCCCTTACAGGAACGATTGGGGTCCTGTTTTCTGATGGCAGCTTCAGTTATGTGTCCAGAAGATTCGTAACAAAGATTAAGCAGTGTCTGGAGATAGGAGGTAGAAAATGAAGAAAATTGTATCCCGTGTGTTGTATTCTTTTCCAATTGGGATTTCTTGTAGCGTTGGGATTTCTCTTTTCCTGTCCCTTCTTTTTGGAGAGGGAAAGTACTATCCCTTTGCTGCTTCTCTGGTTTTTTTTACGGGAAGTGAAGTAAAGGCGATGCTTATGCAGACGATACTCTCAGGGATACTGGGCAGTGTCTTTGGCGGGAATGAGCTTTTATATGGGAGATAGAGAGATGGAGTATTTTAAAACAAACCGCGGTATACTTTCTCTCTGTATCCATTCCGATGATGGGAATCAGCTATCTCCTCTATTGGATGGAACACAGTCTTAACGGTTTTTTACTCTACTTTTTGATTTTTTTGTGATGGTGTTCTTTGTGGTTTGGCTTTTTCAATCTCGCTGATTTATTGGTTTAAGGTGAGAAGAATCAATCAGAATTTAGCATTTAGAAAAGAAATAGAAAACGGAAAAGATTCCCTCAAAAAAATCAAATTCGCGGAAGCAGGGGCGGAAATGCTATAATGAAAGTATACTCAAAGTAGCTGTTCGGATCAAAAGGGATGGGGGAGAGCGACATGAAAGCAAAATCCGTAGTAAGCAACTATCGTTTTTTAATCATTTTACTTCTGGCCATGATACTCGGTGCAGTGACGGGAGCTGTTCTTCCGCAGTTTGCCCATTCTATCAGCTTCCTCGGAACCATCTTTATTCGGATGATGTTCTGTATTGTAGTGCCGATGGTTTTTGCCTCGATTTCCTCCGCCATGGCAAATATCAAGAGTCGAAGAAGAGCGGGAAAGATTATGGGGGTTACGGTTTTAACCTTTGTGCTGACGGGAGCGGCAGCGGCGATTGTCTATTTTTTGCTCTGTCAGATTTTTTCCCGCCGGTGACTTCTCCCTGGGCAAGTATGGCGAGAGAGAAAGTCGGAGAGCACGCTACGATGACGGAGATGATCATGAATTTCTTTACCGTAGAAGATTTCTCCATGCTTCTTTCCCGTAAAGCCATGCTTCCTCTCATTATTTTTTCCCTGCTTTTTGGCTTTTCCGTCAATTTGGCAGGGGAGGAAGGAAAGAAAGTAGCGGCATTTCTGGACAGTTTGACCACGGTTATGATGAAGTTCGTACAAGTGGTGACGTATTATGCGCCGATTGCCTTTTTTTGCTATTTTTTTGCCGATCTGGTTTCCACCTACGGTTCTCAAATTACGGAAAGCTATGCAAGGGCTCTGCTTCTATATTATCCCGTTTGCTTTATTTATATCTTTACCGCTTTTCCGCTGATGGCTTTCATCGGAGCAGGAAGAGAAGGGGTGAAGGTCATGTTTTCGCACATCGTAAAGCCGGCGATTGTGTCTCTCGGAACCTGTTCCTCCGTGGCAACGATTCCCAGTAATATGGAGGCTGCTGCCGAAAGCGGGATATCGAAGGATGTTTCGGATATTGTGATTCCCTTGGGGGCGACCATGCACATGGATGGCTCCTGCTTTCTCCTGTGTACTGAAGATTGTCTTTGTTATGGGGGCGTTAGGGTACACCGGTAAAGTTTTCGGATCTTCCGGCTATTGTTCTCGTTGCCGTGCTTTCCGCTGTAGGAATGAGCGGCGTACCGGGAGGGGGATATATTGGAGAGTATATTATTGCGTCTATTTTCTTCCCGAATAATATGGAACTGGCCTTTCCGATTCTGGTTGCCATCGGAAACCTGATTGATCCTCCGGCGACGATGATTAATGCTGCCGGCGACTACGTTGTGTCCTTTATCGTGTCCCGTTTTGTAGATGGGAAGGATTGGTTGAAAAACGGAATGGAGAGGAAAAGGACATAGATGGTAGAGGAATTTTTCGCATTGGGGAAAGATTGGCAGTTAAAAAGAGGGGATTTAGCGGATCTTTCCGCAGTGGCAAAGGTAGAAAAGGCCTGTTTCCTGCCTTTGGAAGCGGCGACGGAAGAAAGTTTTCGGGAAAGATTAAAGTTCTATGGAAATCATTTTCTCCTTTTGTATAAAGAAGATCAGCTCATTTCCTTTGTGGACGGTTTTTGCACGAATGAAGAGAATTTAACTGACTTAATGTATGAAGACGCATCTCTGCATGATGAAAAGGGAAGCTGGCAGATGATTTTCGGGAGTGAATACCATGCCATCCTACCGCAGAAAAGGAATTGCTTCAGAGATGCTTGGAAGAGTTCATTCGAATGGCAAAAAGAAGAGGGAAGAGAGGGGCTGGTTCTGACCTGTAAGAAAGAAAAAAATCTCCTTTTATGCACGGCTCGGTTTCTCTTTGGAAGGTCTTTCTGAATCGGTACACGGGAAATGTTGAGTGGTATCAGATGCGCCTCCGGTTTTAAATAAGACGGCTAGAAGAAGTTTTTACTATTTCATTTTCGGACTGTTTCATTCTATAAAAAAATTTCTTGTATTTACTGAATGTACATTGTATATTGTATTTAATTTTGTACAAACGGAGATACAAATACTTAAGAATGCATTGAGAAGACAGAAGAGTAGAGCATATAGCAAAGTAGTAGCTATAGAAAATACTGATTCTTCATTAGAAAAAGATAGTAGTAAAGGAAAGAATAAGGTATGGATAGTCAAATATATTGCTTTGGGAATTTTGATTCCATTCTCGTGGGCACGAGTCTTGGTTCCGCCTGCGTATATTTTTTTGAAAGGAAATAAGACTACAGGGGGAAATGCACCCTGTAATTCCTCCGGATGTAGAGAAGGGCTTAACGGGGATTTGCGGCAGGGGTCATGGTTGCGGCATCCATCTGGAGTTTACTCATTCCGGCGATGGAAGAGAGCAGTAGCCTTGGAAGACTCGCTTTTCTTCCGGCGGTTATCGGCTTTTGGATTGGAACGCTCTTTCTCTTTGCCTTAGATAAGCTGATTCCGCACCTGCATCTGAATGCAGAGAAGGCGGAGGGGCCGAGAAGTTCTTTTCAGCGTACGACCATGATGCTCCTTGCGGTGACCATTCACAATATTCCGGAGGGTATGGCGGTAGGTGTGGTCTATGCCGGAATGCTTACCGGAGATGCAGGACTTTCCCTTGGTGCGGCGCTTGCGCTTTCCATCGGTATTGCTATTCAAAACTTTTCCGGAAGGGGCGATTATTTTCTATGCCCCTGCACGCAAACGGACAGAATAAACATAAGGCTTTCGTGAATGGTGTTCTTTCCGGAGCAGTGGAGCCGGTTGCAGCGGTTCTTATGCTTCTTTTTGCCCCGGTATTTTCTCCTCTTATGCCCTATTTCCTCTCCTTTGCGGCAGGTGCAATGATTTATGTGGTTGTCGAAGAGTTGATTCCGGAAACCGCAGAAGGGGAGCACTCAAACTGGGGAGTGTTGTTCTTCGCCGTAGGATTTACCGTCATGATGGCACTGGATGTAGCATGGGGTAGTTTTGTACTTAGCTATATCCATCCCTCCGTCAAAGGGAATGACCTGTGCGGTGAGATAGAGCGGCGCTTTGGAAAGAAGAAGTAGGAAATCGGCGGCTTCCTCTACTGTTGCCATTCTGCCGTAGGGAATTTCTTCTTCCAGACTGCTTCGTTCTTCCTCTGTAAGCCAGGCGTTCATGTCGGTATCTACTGCACCGAAAGCGACTGCATTTACAGCGATGTGCGAAGGCGCAAGTTCTTTTCCGAGTGCTTTTACAAAGCTGTTGATGCCTCCCTTTGTGAGGGAATATAAGCTTTCCATGGAGGCGCCGACATTTCCCCAGACGGAGGAACTGAAAAGAATCCGCCCTTCTTTCGCACGGAGCAGATAAGGAATCATACGTTGCACGAGTTGAAAAGGTTCCAGGAGATTTGCCTGAAGGAGACTGTCGGTTTCATCGGCGCTATACTCTTGCGTAAGACGCAAGACGGACTTTCCCTGATTGAGGATTAAGACCAGCTCGTCTATTTCTACGCGTTCTGTTTCTTTAGCATGAAAATAGCCTTCCAAGAATGCGGAGGAAAAGCTCCCTCTTTTAGAGTGATTTCCATCGGGGAGAGTTTATCTACCGTGCATTTTTCGTCGTAGACTCGTCTTCCCGCGTGTTGAGACGCGGGGAAACTCCCTTCGATTTCTGTCTTTAATTCTTCCAGTAAGGCTATATTTTTTTCGCAGTTTAAAAGCAGGGAATACCCCTCTTTGGCAAAGGTTTTTGCAGTCTCTCTTCCGATGCCTCTGGATGCGCCGGTGATGATGGCAAGCTTCATTTTTTACCTCGTTTACAAAGATTACAATTTTTTAGCATTTCGATTTTTTTATCACTTTCATTTTTTTAGCATTTCGTTTTTTATAATTCGATTTTCTTTATTTTTTTAGTCAAAAAGAAAGCGGCTCTGCAAGGATGATTTTACCATGCAAAGCCGGTTTTTGCGGATCATCCGCATTTAATTGAAACCGTAGAATTTTTGGGTTAAACGGTAGGCCAGAATCGTCAGCTTGTTTCCAATCTTTCCGGGGAGGTTCACTCCCTGCCCGAGGAAACTGCTGCGCATTTTGAACCAGAGTGCAAAGTGCTCTTTTTTTAAGTACTCCCAAAGCTCCTTTTTCTTTTCGAGATTCTCCTCTTTTTCCGACTTGATGGAAAGGACGGAAGACACCGTAGTGATGATTTCCAGATAAAGAATCATATAGTTACGCAGTTTTTTGGGCTGTACCTTCATGACATCACAGGAATCAATCATCAGTCGGTTCACTCGAAACTGCTGGTCAAGACGTCCGATCATGACCGTTTCGTTTACGGACTGATCTTCTCTTCCGATATAGTAGCGGTAGAGATTTCTGTTAAAATAGTACAGTTTCTTGACGTGCGGAAGCGGTAAATACACGAACAGATTGTCCACATAGAAAGTATGCTTCGGAAGGACAAGACCGGCATCCCGGAGTAATTTAGTGCGATAGATGACGGAGTGCATCAGAATATACTGACCGAGATGGAAACGACGCATTTCATTCCAGCTGAAGATTCTTTCTTCCGGAAAGGCATTACTGTAGGACATCACTTTTTTATTTTCCTGTCCGACCTTGTCATAAACAAAATTGGCAACAAAGAGATCAATGCTGTCACCGGACAAAGTAATATTCCGGATTCTTTCCAGAACTTCCAGAAGCACATCGGAATCCAGCCAGTCATCCGAATCGACGACTTTAAAATAGAGTCCTGCGGCATTCTTCAGACCGGTATTTACGGCCTCACCGTGTCCTCCGTTTTCCTGATGGACTGCTTTACAGATGCCGGGATAGTTTCTCTCGTACTCTTTGGCAATTTCAGGGTATTGTCTTTCTGTGAACCGTCGTCGACGATGATGATTTCCACTTCTTCCCCGCCGGGAAGGATGCTTTCGATGCATTTACGCATATAGGCGGAAGAATTATAGCAAGGGATAGCAAAACTGATTAATTTCATAGATTCTCCATTCCTTCAGAACCAAATACTTCTGACAATATAGCATAAAAAGAAAGCGAAGGGTAGCGGTTTTAAGAGGTTCGCACTCTAGAGCAGATCGGAAAGCGTGTAGCGGTTTACTACAGCATAGATGGCATCATCGATTTCTTTATATAACGGAAAAGTAGGGCAGGAGGCGGATTTTGCGCAACGCGCCCCCTCTCTTACACATTCTACAGGCGCGAGAGTGCCTTCCGCGGCATCGAGAATCTCTCCAACTAGGATGTCCCCCGCTTCCTTTGAGAGCAGGTAGCCGCCTTTCGCACCGCGAATACTTTTTAAGAGCTTCCCTTTCACCATAAGAGCAATGATTTGCTCAAGATATTTGATGGAGATACCCTGTCTCTCCGCAATTTCTTTGATGGAAACCGGTGTATTTTCCTTCTCATTTTTGGCAATATCAATCAATGTACTTAGAGCATAACGCCCTTTTGTAGAAATCATCATGCTGTTTATTCTCCTTCATAAACTAATATCCTAGCATAACGCTAGGAGATTCGCAAGAGAGCAGCATAGCACTTGAAAAACATTGCTTCTTTTTTTATAATAAAATAGAAGTTTTTACGAAGAAAATGCGGAAGAAACAGAATAAAAAGTACAGAATAGAATCAAAAGTAGGAATGAAATCAAAAGAACGGAATCGGTGAGGAGGCAATATGGGAAAGATTGATTTTGCGGTGAATGAAGAGGGAAACAGAGTAGGAATCTGTTCCGATAAGTTGAATCGGCACGGTTTTTATAGCCGGTGCTACGGGAACCGGAAAGACGGTGAGCCTGAAGGTTCTTGCGGAACGGTTTTCCGACCTCTCCATTCCCGGTGTTCCTGTCGGACTTTAAGGGGATTTATCCGGTTTATATAAGGCGGGCGTTCCTTCTGAAAAGCTGGAAGAAAGGAAAAAGCGTTGCGGCCTTACGGAAGCGGAATTTTCTTACAGAGCCTTTCCTGTGAATTTCTTTTCCTTCACGAAAGAAGGAGGGATTCCTCTTCGTACGACCGTTTCAGAGATGGGGCCCCTACTTTTAAGCCGTATTTTAGGACTGTCGGATGTGCAGGGGATATCCTTCGTATTATTTTCCGTATCGCCGATGAGGAAGGTCTCCTTCTGCTCGATTTAAAAGATCTCCGCGCAATGCTCCAGTACGTCGCTCTGCATAACAAAGACTATGAGAAAAGTTATGGGAAGTTATCTACGCAGAGCTTAAACGCCATTCTGCGTTCTGTGGTCGCTCTGGAGGATCGAGGCGGAGCGGAATTTTTTGGAGAACCGGCAATCGATGTCCGGGATTTTTTCAGAGTGAATGCCGAAGGAAAAGGGGTCATTTCTATTTTAGATGCAAAATCGGTGGCTTCCGATCCGACGATATATTCGACTTTTCTCCTTTACCTGCTTTCCGAATTGTATGAGAATTTACCGGAAGTGGGAGATCTTACGACACCTCGTATGGTTTTCTTCTTTGATGAAGCACATCTTCTGTTTCAGGACTGCGAAAAAGCGCTGCTGGAGAAGATTACCCAGGTGACCAGGCTGATTCGGAGCAAGGGCATCGGAATCTACTATGTGAGTCAGAATCCGGCTGATATTCCGGAAAGTATCCTTTCCCAGCTGGGCAACAAAATCCAGCATGGACTTTCCGCTTATACACCCGGAGAGAGGAAGAAGCTGAAAGCGGTTGCGGACAGTTTTCGGGAGAATCCTTCGTTTGATACGCTGGAAGTTCTGGAGAATCTGGGAACCGGAGAAGCCCTCGTTTCCTGCCTTACCGAGGAGGGGAAGCCTATGACGGTGGAGAAGGCCATTATTTTTCCGCCACAGTCCTTCCTCGGAGAAATCAGCCCCGAGGAGAAAGAGAAAGCAAAGAACAGTTCGGATCTTGCCATAAAGTATGATGAAACGGTCGACCGGGACTCCGCATACGAGATGCTGGAAAGAAAGGGAATCAGCGATAAAGAGGAAGAAGAACAGCGCATGGCGGAGGAAGAGCGTGTGCGTGAAGAAGAGAAGAACAGAAAAGGGAGCAGCCGTGCGGAAAGCAGAGTAGTGAAGTCGGTCGGCCGTTCCGTTTCCGGTGCCATCGGAAGAGAGGTCGGGTATAGCGTAGGGAAAGCGGTATTTGGAAAAGGAATCGGAAGACGTCTCGGTGGAAACATCGGGGCAGCTCTCGGAAGAGGCATTCTGGAAACCCTTTTTGGAAAATAGAAAAGGGAGAAGAGCTACTCAGACATTGACAAGGTCGGAACCGTTTCCTCCGGGACGGACGAGAACGAGAACAGCGAGGGCGACAAGGATAAGGATGTCTATCCAGAGAAAAGGGGATCGGAAAAAGAGTGCCAGACTTCTTTTTTCTTCCGGAGAAGGGAGAAGAGCAGGCAAGTTTTTCCGATTTTTGATGAGATATACCAGACCGTACACCGTGCCGAGAAGGAGAAGCAAGCCGTATAAGCTGCTGATGAACTTGTTATTTTGCCCCAGATTATTTACCAGGATGGCAAGGGCATTGTTCGTTGTGTGTAGCAGGATGGAAAAGGGCAAACCATAGCGGTCGCGGATGGAGAAGAGGACAAATCCCATCAGGAAGGCCGGGATGAATTGCAGAAAATTGCTGTGAATTAAGGCAAAGAAAAAGGAAGTGGCAAAGGCCGCAAAAAACCGCCCGAAGGAGCGGAAGCGTTTATAGAGGACATGGCGGAATACCGTTTCTTCCACAAGAGGGGCGAGAAGAATGGTATAGAAAAGCATAGGAAAATCGCCTAAACTTCCTCCTTTTGCCGCCATTTCCGAGAACGTTAAATCCATGCCCATTTTTTCGAAAAGGAAAATGAGCGGAGAAGTGAGAAGAGCGGAAACCCACTGTGCACCGCAGAAGAGGAAGAAATAGTGGAGGAAACGAAGCGGGGTGAAAGAGGGGGAAACCGGCTCTGTTTCCGTATTTTCCAAAGCTTCCTCTTTATAGGAATGCCGAAAAAGAAAGGACAGAAATCCAAGACAGAGGAGAACCGTGATGCTCATGGCATAGTACATGCTGTCCGTACTTTGGGAAGGAAAGAGGGATTCTAAGAGAAGCACCGTTCCTGCAGAAAGAAACTGGAGTAGGAGCGCATAGGCAAAGAATCCTATAGCAGTGACGTTAAAGTAGTGTTTTAATCTGTTTTTCTCTCATTTTGTAGTCCTCTTCTGTTACAATAGTTTCGTGGAGTTTTTCCCGATAAAAGGGAAGTTCATACTAGCAATGATTTTCAAAAAAGACAAGAGATGAGCCTGGAAGGAGAAAGGGTTTCGAGACGCATGCGAGAAAAAAAATGGTATATTTATGGAAAGAAGGCGGATTTTGAAGCGCTTGCCGAAAAATTGGATTTGGATCCGGTTTTCGTCCGTATTTTGCGAAATAGAGACTTGCAAACGGAGGAGGAGATGCGGGAGTTCCTCTTTGGAGAAGAAATTCCCTCTCCTTTATTTTTACCGGATAGCATCCGTTTCCTCAATCGTCTCGAACGGGCAATAGAGAAAAAAAGAAAAGATTCGGATCGTAGGGGATTATGATGTGGACGGCGTTTGTGCAACAACCATCCTCTATCTTGCTATTTCCCGCTTTACGGAGGAGGGACGCCTCAGTTATGTTATTCCCCACCGTATCAATGACGGGTATGGGATAAACCGGCATATTATTGAAGAGGCGAAAGAAGAGGGGATTCAGCTTCTTATCACCTGCGACAACGGCATTTCCGCTTTTGAAGAGCTTTTTTTTGCAAAGGAGTGCGGGATGGATGTCCTTCTTACGGATCATCATGATTTGCGGGTGGATGAAGAGGGGAGGAAGATGTATCCGGAAGCATTTGCGGTGGTCAATCCCAAACGCCCGGACAGTAAGTACAAAAACCCGGAGATTTGCGGTGCGATGGTGGTGTATCTTCTCATGAAGATGCTCTTAGAGAAACGGGAAAGCGGGGAAGAGAGGGAGAGGACGCTGGAGGAGCTCTTATGTTTGCCGGGATTGCGACCGTTTGTGATGTCATGCCGCTTAAGAAAGAAAACCGGGTGATGGTGAAGAAGACGCTCGCTCTGCTTCCCGACACGAAAAACATCGGCTTAAAGTCCTTGCTCTCGCTCTATTGGAAGGAAGGAGAAAGGGAACTCACTGCCTTTACTTTGGGATTCCAGTTGGGACCCGCAATCAATGCATCCGGAAGGCTGGAGAGCGCGATGGAGGCCATTTCTCTTTTTCTGGAAAAGGATAGCAGAAAGGCTTTGGAGAAGGCGGAACGCTTGAAACTTTTAAATGAAGAGCGAAAGAGTCTTACGGGAAATGCGGTGGAAGAGGCGAAGAAGCTTGCGTTAAAGGAAGCCGGGAAGCGGGTTCTGCTTCTGTATTTACCGGATCTCCATGAAAGTCTTGCAGGAATTGTGGCAGGAAGGATTAAAGAGGAGTTCTATCGCCCTACTTTTGTTGTTACCAAAACGGAAGGAGGACTGGTGAAAGGCTCAGGCAGGTCCATTCCGCCTTATCCCATGGCGGAAAGCCTGGAAAAGGAGAAAGAATTACTTACGCGCTTCGGAGGACATCCTATGGCGGCAGGATTCAGTCTTGAAGAGAAGAATCTTCCCCGTTTAAAAGAAAAACTGGAAGAGGATTGCCGGTTACGGGAAGAGGACCTTGTCGAAAAACTCTGGATTGATTCCGTGCTTCCTTTTTCGCACTGCACGGAGGAGTTTACTTCCTCTTTGGATATTCTTGCGCCATTCGGAAAGGGAAATGAGAAACCGTCCTTTGCGGAAAGAGAAGTGGAAATTGTAGGACTTCGGGTTTTCGGGGAACATCGCAATGTAGTGAAACTCAATCTCTTAGACAGAAAGGGATACCGGATAGAGGGAATCTATTTCACGGATGGAGATGCTTTTTTAGAGGAGAAAGGCGAGCGTAAGAAGATGCATATCGTCTATTATCCGAGAATCAATTACTATAACGGAAATACCACAGTGCAGGCGGTCATTTCTGCGCATCAGTTTGTATAGGATTCAAAAACTTCAATAAATTTATTTATTATTCCCCGTCTTTGTGCTATTCTTTCCTCTGCTTTTTTTAGAACTGTATTCTGCATTGGAACCGTATCTTTCGTAGAAGACGTGTTTTGTCCATTCTATATGGAATGACCGCTTAGCTTTTTACAAGAAGTTCCGGCAAGAAGAAAAGAGAGGGAGAAAATAGAAAGATGAATAAGAAAGAGAAAATCCTTTTTTTGCTCCATTTTATATTGTGGCTTTTAGAGTGCATCGTTGTGCTGGATGCGTTTACGGATGAAGGGCTTCGTACACTTCGTTTTTATACGACGGATTCCAATCTTCTTTGTGGCGTTGCGTCTCTCTTGTATCTTCTATTCCGTCTTCCCGTGTTGAACAAGGGAGGAAAAGGCGTGCTCAGTCGATATTTCCAGGAGAAAGGGGGAGTGGTTTCTCCCGACCGTTTCCTTAGCCTCTTGCGTTTTCTTTCCACTGCCTGCCTTTTAGTGACCTTTACCGTCGTGCTTCTTGTTTTGGCACCGGAAAATGGATATGCCCACGAGTTTCTTTTGGGAAAACGCGTCTATAGTCATTTGATCTGTCCGTTTCTCTCGTTTTTTCTCTTTCTTCTGGAAGAAGGAGAGACTCCGTATAAATGGGTGAAGAGTGCCTTATTCACAACGCTTCTCTATGCGATTCCGATGATTCTTCTCAATGCCCTGGGGGTAGTTTCCGGACCGTACAGTTTTTTGAAGATACGGGAGCAGAGTATCGGGAAAACGATATTCTGGATTGTTGTCATTCTCTCCGGAAATGCGCTACTGTCCTTTGCTGCACTTTATCTAAAGAAAAGATTGCATAGAAGAGGAGAATAAACAGAACGGGATATAGAAGAATCCGTTCGGATGCAAAGCAAGAAAACCGGAATTCGCGAACTGAAAAGAACCCTTATCCCCGCGCGGGGATAAGGGTTCTTTTTTATTCTTAACGAGTATCATGCGGGGCGGTATTTCGTTTGCATTTAACCGAGAGAGAGTTGTTCTCTTCGCAGCACCCGATAGAGTCCCATATACACAGCCGTAGCCACGATGGTGGAAGTTACGGCATTAAAAGCCGTTGCAAAGAGACTGAAGTTGAAAGCGGCTTTTGCAGCCGATTTTCCTAAAAGCAGAACTTTGTAAACGTAGCCGATGGTGGGATCCATGATGACATTTGCAAAAAGACCGGCGGCAGAGGCGAGGAGCACCCAGAAAAAGATCTTCTTCCTGTCATGCAGTTCCTGAATCTTTCCGATTCGATGTGCAACGAGACCGACTACCAAACCGATGATGGTTTTACAGAGCAAAGTTTCCGGTACATAAATCACATAAACCGGGTCCAAGAAATCTCCGATCGCCATACCGATTGCACCGGAGATGCCTCCGAGCGGGCCGCCAAGAATCAGTGCGCCGATGACCACTACGGCATTTCCGAGGTGAACGGAAGTGGCGTCTGTTCCGATGGGAATCTTGATTTGCAAAAAAAGTGAATACGACATAGGATAGCGCGGCAAAGAGTGCGCAAAGGGTAAGTTTTCGTATTTTTCTGGTTCATTCTGTCCTCCGTCTCTGTGGAAAGAAGCCAAAAGCTTTCTTTCTTTTCTAGTATCTGTGTCGCCGTAAGCGGAGAAGTTCTCGTTTCTTTTTCCTCCGTTTGCTGAACACGAAACCTTATGGTTTTGGATAATAACACAATCTGGTATTGATAAAATATCCAATTTCTTAAAATTATATAAGACCAGATTTAAAAAGTACAAAAAAATAGCTTTTGTCCGAGCCGATGTGTCGCTTGGCAGAGTAAAAATAGAGATTCGTCGTTTCTTAAAGAAGAAGCCTTTTCTGCTAAAGGTTAGACAAAGGATATCTGCTAAGTTATAGCTATAGACTATAGCTAAATCCAATTTTCCGGTATTAGACAGGTTTTTTTCCCTATGCTAAAGTCTAGCGCATAAGAGATAGGGAGGAAGTAAAAATGAGTAAGAAGAGAAGAGCGGAAAGAAATTTTTCTTTTGACACAAAGGCAATTCATGTTGGACAGGAAATCGCCGATCCGGCAAGCGGAGCGAGAGCCGTTCCCATTTACCAGAGTACATCCTTTGTCTTTGACAATGCCGATCATGCGGCAGCAAGATTTGCCCTGAAGGATGCGGGAAATATCTATGGAAGACTGACGAACCCGACACAGGGGGTGTTAGAGGAAAGAATCGCCGCATTGGAGGGAGGCGTTGCCGCTCTTGCCGTGTCTTCCGGTGCAGCTGCGGTAACCTATGCTTTTAAGGCGGTGGCGCATAAGGGAGACCATATCGTGAGTGCCAGAAACATTTACGGTGGAACGTATAATTTTTTGAAACATACCTTCCCGGAGTATGGTGTGGAAACCACTTTTGTGGATCCGTTTGATTTGAAAGAAGCGGAGAAAGCCATACAGGAGAATACGAAGGCACTCTATATTGAGTCTCTCGGAAATCCGAACGGAGAGGTCGTCGATATCGAGGCGTGGGCGAAGCTTAGTCATCAGCACGGTTTACCCCTTATTGTGGATAATACCTTCGCAACACCGTATCTGATTCGTCCTTTTGCGTACGGGGCGGACATCGTTGTCCATTCCGCCACGAAGTTCATCGGCGGACATGGAACGACGCTTGGGGGAATCGTGGTAGACGGCGGACAGTTTGATTGGACAAAGGGAAACAAGTGGCCTTGGCTTTCCGAACCGAATGTGTCCTATCACGGGGTTAGCTTTGCAAAGGACACTGCACCGGCTGTCATTGCAACCTATTTACGAGCGATTGTGCTTCGTGATGAAGGAGCAGCCATCGCACCCTTGAATGCCTGGCTTCTGATTCAGGGAATAGAGACGCTTCCGCTCCGTGTGGAGAGGCATCGTGAAAATGCATTAAAGGTGGTGGAGTATCTTGCCGGGCATCCGAAGGTGGAGTCCGTTTCGCATCCGGCAGTTTCGAAAGATCCTGCGCAGGAGAAGCTGTATAAGAAGTATCTCCCAAACGGCGGCGGCTCTATTTTCACCTTTGACGTGAAGGGGAATGAGCGTACAGCGAAAGATTTTATTGACAATTTGGAACTCTTCTCTCTGCTTGCGAATGTGGCGGATGTCAAGTCCTTAGTGATTCACCCTGCAACAACCACCCATTCCGAGAGTACGAAGGAAGAACTTCTTACCCAGGGAATCAAGGAGAATACGGTGCGCCTTTCTATCGGTATCGAGAATATTCAGGATATCCTGGAGGATTTGGAAGAGGCATTTAAAGCAATTTAATTGTCCGGCAAATAAGAGAAAAGGAAGCGGAGCCGACTTTGCACTACATTCTCTATTATAAATAAAACACAGGTGTCTTTGAGACAGAGACGGAAGGGAATCCCTATCCCGCTATGGAGGAATCCTTTCCGTCTCTTTTTACTTTTTCTTGTCATAGGGAGAGGAAAGAAGTAAGATAGCGAATAAACGGTATGCATTCCGTTTTTTTATTTCGGTATGAAAAAGGAAGCGGAAGAAGGAGATTCCCGGGGAACAAGTATGCATCACTTTTTTGTAGAGAAAAATGAGATAAGAGGAGAAGAAATTCGACTGTATGGAGAGAATTTTCATCATCTAAAGAATGTGCTTCGGGGAGAAATAGGAGAGGAAATTATCATTTCTACCGGAGAAGATGCGGATTATCACTGTAAAATCAGGTCCTATACGGAAGACTGTGCGGTGCTTTCCATTTCTTTTCTGGAAGCTTTGCATGAACTTGAGACGAAGCTGATTCTTCTTCAGGCACTTCCCAAGGCGGAGAAAATGGAACTGATTATACAGAAAGCGGTAGAACTCGGCGTAACGGATGTGCTTCCCTTGCCGCTGAAAACTGCATTGTAAAACTCGGAGGAGAGAAGGCGGAGAAGAAGAGAGGGCGCTGGCAGGCTATCGCGGAGGCGGCGGCAAAGCAGTCCAAGCGCTCGCGGATTCCCTCCGTTTTTCCCGTGTGTTCCTGGAAAGAAGCATTTTCCGCTGTAGAGAAAGCGGACTTAAAACTCCTTCCTTATGAAAATGAAAAAGGAGTGCGCTTCACGAAAGAGCAGCTCATCAAAGTGGAAGAGCTGGCAGGAAAGAAAGGAAGTTCTATCGCTGTTGCCATCGGCCCGGAAGGGGATTTTTCGAAGGAAGAAGTAGAGCGGGCACGTGCGGAAGGCTTCCTTCCCGTCAGTCTCGGAAAGCGTATCCTCCGCACGGAGACCGCTGCGATTGCCGTACTGAGTCTCCTTATGATGCATCTGGAGTTTGGAAGCGGATAAAGGAATAGAAATAAAGGAATACAAATTAAGGAATAAAAACAAACGAAAAGAAACGAAGAAGTAGGCAGGATGACTTGTAAAGAGACGAAATAAAGCAAACAGAAAAGGGAGAAGAACAGAATGAGGACAATTTATTTAGATAATTCCGCATCCACGAAGGTCTATCCGGAGGTGGCGGAGCGGATGTGCGAAACGATGTTAAAGGATTACGGCAATCCTTCCGCAAAGCATAAGATGGGCGTTGAAGCGGAGCAGTATTATAGGGAAAGCAGAGAAGAGATTGCAGAAACTTTGAAGGTGAAAGAGAAGGAGATTCTCTTTACTTCCGGGGGAACGGAATCGGATAATATGGCTTTAATCGGTGCTTCTTTTGCAAAGAAGAAGCAGGGAATGCATATTATCAGTTCTGCAATCGAGCACCCTGCCATCTATAAGACTTTGGAATTTTTAGAGGGACAGGGTTTTACGGTTACGATTCTTCCGGTCGATGAGAAAGGACATATTTCTCTTAGCGATTTGGAAAAGGCGATTACAAAAGAAACGATTCTTGTCAGTATCATGACGGTCAACAATGAAATGGGGGCAGTAGAGGATATTCATGCGATTGGGGAGATGATTAAAAGGAAAAATCCCGATTGCCTTTTCCATACGGATGCCATCCAGGCGTATGGAAAGATGATTCTTCGCCCGAAGAAGGATAAGGTGGATCTGCTCTCCGTGAGCGGGCACAAGTTGCATGGTCCGAAGGGAATCGGCTTTCTGTATATTGATGAGAAGGTCAAGATTGATCCGATTGTTTTCGGAGGAGGGCAGCAGGGCGGTTTACGTTCAGGTACACTGAATATTCCGGGAATCGCCGGAATCGGGCTTAGTGCGAAGATGGTGTACAGTGATTTTTCGGAAAAAGTGGAAAAATTATATACCCTGAAGGATTACTTTATCGAAGAACTGGAAAAGCTTCCGGAAGTCAGAGTAAATTCCGAGAAAGGAAAGCTCTCCGCACCGCAGATTGTCTCGGCAAGCTTCTATGGAGTGAAAGCGGAGGTGCTGCTCCATGCCCTTGAGGAGAAGGGAATCTATGTCAGCAGCGGTTCCGCCTGCTCTTCCAATCATCCGGGAATCTCCGGCACGTTGAAAGCCATCGGTCTCGGACCGAAAGAGTTGGATTCCACTCTTCGTTTCTCTTTTTCCTTTTTACCGAGAAACGGGAGCTCACCGACACGATAGAAGCGCTGAAAGAACTGCTGCCGATGCTTCGGAAATTTTATAAGGCATAAAGAGAAGGGAAAAAAGCGTAGCGGAAAAGGAGAAAAACAGTGGTCTGGCGGAAAATAACTGTGGAAACGAAGGAAGAAGCGGTGGATATTCTTTCCTCTTATTTATATGACAGTTGGGATATTGAAGGCGTCGAAATAGAGGATGGAAAAGGCATTACACAAGAAGAGGCGAAAGAGATTTTTTGCGGACATTTTGCCCGAGGAAAGCGGAGGAGAGGATGCCAAGCTCTCTTTTTACCTGGAGATTCTTCCGGATACGGAAAAGAAGAAACGGAAAGAGGCGGTTGAGAAGGACTTTTCGGATGAAAAAGTGGATCATTCGTATAGTTTGAACAGCAGTAATATTTTCACGGAAGAGGAGTGCAGAGCCATCCTTTCCGATTTGCGTCGAGAGTTACAGGAGATGGCAGAGTATACGGATATCGGTGCCGGAAAGATTACGGTTTCCGAGACGGAAGACAAGGATTGGATGAATGCATGGAAAGCCTTTTTCCATAGTTTTCGGGTTGGAAAAGTGCTGATTAAACCGAGTTGGGAGTCCGTCAATCCGAAGGAAGGAGAAGTGCTGATTAAGTTGGATCCCGGCACAAGCTTCGGAACGGGGCAGCATGAAACCACGAAGCTTTGCCTTCTGGCTCTCGAAAAATATAGCAGAGAGGGACAGCGTGTACTGGATCTCGGTACCGGGTCGGGTATCCTCGGTATCGCCGCATTGAAGATGGGTGCTCTGGAGGTTTTTGCGACGGACCTGGACCCGATTACGGAGGATTCTGTGGCCGGTAATCTTACGGAAAATGCGCTTTCGAAAGAGCAGTTCCATCTTTTTATAGAGAATATCTTAGGGGAAGAAGAAGGCGCAAAGCGCTTACAGAAACTTTTCCGGGAGGAGCCTTTCGATATTGTACTCGCGAATATTCTCGCGCCGGTTATCATTGCCCTTGCACCGCTTGTCCCCTCTTTTCTGAAAAAGGGAGGTGATTTTTATCACTTCCGGAATCATTGAAGAGAAAGCGGGGGATGTGCGGAAAGCACTGGAAGCACAAAAAGAGTTTACCATCGTGGAAGAAGAGAGCGATGGCGGTTGGCACAGCTTTGTGGTAAAGAAAAAATAAATAAGACCTGAGAAAGAAAAAGGGCTGTGTTACAGCCCCTTTTCTTTTCGAATCAAAATGTCTTCGGTCTCCTGAACAGCCTTTTCCACCATGGCGTCTATTTCCGGCAGAAGTTTTAGTTCCGACTTCCGAATCTTCTCGACGATCGGTTTTGTGACCGGGTGTTTTGCGACAAAGATGGTGCAACAATCCTCGTAAGGTTCGATAGAAGTCTCGTAAGTGCCGATTTCTTCCGCAACATCGATAATTTCCTGCTTGTCGAAAGCGATGAGCGGACGATAAACCGGTAGAGTACAGACTTCATTTGTACATACCAGACTTTGCAAGGTCTGGGATGCGACCTGTCCTATAGATTCACCGGTAATTAAACCGATACAATCGTTTTTATAGGCAAGCGCCTCGGCAATCCGCATCATGTAACGGCGCATAATGATAGTCAGTTCATCGTGCGGGCAACGATCATAAATCGCCAATTGGATTTCCGTGAAATTCACGACGTGAAGCATAATGGGACCGGTGTAAGTGGAAAGCTGTCTCGCCAGGTCCATCACTTTGATTTTTCGCCCGTTCGCTGGTGTAAGGCGGTGCATGGAAATAGGTGGCTTCAATCAGTGCGCCTCTCTTTGCAACCTTGAAACCGGCAACAGGGGAATCAATCCCTCCGGAGAGAAGAAGCATGGCCTTTCCGTTTGTCCCGAGAGGCATGCCGGACAGTCCGGGGATGATTTTTCCGTAAATATTGATGAACTGTCGGATTTCGATACGCAGTTTGACATCCGGTTTATGCACATCCACCTTTGCGTTCGGAAAAGCCTCTAGAATACTGTGGCCGAGTTCCTGCTCAATTTCCGGAGAGGTCATGGGATATGCCTTTTCCGCACGTCTCGTTTCGACTTTGAAGCGAACAGGGGCATCACCGTATGCGGAACGAAAATAAGAGAGGACCGCCTCTTCCAGGACGGAAAAATCCTCCGAATAGGGGAGCTGTACCATAGGAGCGATGCCGGCAATCCCGAAAACATGACGGAGCGCATCAATGCATTCCTCGTAGTCGTAATGTTCCGATTTCACATGGACGTAGATTCTGCCCCGTTCTCTCGAGACGGCATACTCTCCGCCGGCCCGTTTCAGTTTCATGCGGATATCTTTTGCCAGGGCGTCTTCAAAGACATAGCGATTCTTTCCTTTTGTGCCGATTTCCGCGTACTTAATTAAAAATGCTTGATATTCCATACAGTCTCTAATCTTTCTGTTCTGTCTCAACCGCTTTCCGCATAGAGGAAGAGGTTGAAGGGTCTTCAGTTTCTTTTTGTAAAATCCGGCTCTGACAGAAAAGAAGTGCATGTTCCCATGCACTTCTTAAAAACCTTGTAAGCCAAAGCGCTTTCCGTTAAGATACAGAGAGTTATGCTTCTAAAATATAGGGTTTCAGTGTGGCTACAATCTCGTCCATACGGCTTTCATCGGCATGGATGTTCAAATCGATGGGTTTGGACAAATCCAGGGAGAAGATTCCCATAATCGACTTGGCATCAATCACATACCGACCGGAAACAAGATCAAAATCCACGTCGGAGAAGCGTACCAGGTCGTTTACGAAGGACTTCACTTTATCAATGGAATTCAGGGAAATGCGAACCGTTTTCATAAGACAACTCTCCTTTCAAATGATGAGATTATTGTAGTGAGGAAGTATTTTAAAGTCAAGTAAAAGGACGCTTTGGAAATAGAAAGGAAAAGACAATGGAATTGAAGGGATTGCGTTTTGCTATGCACAACTTAGGGTGTAAGGTCAATTCCTACGAGGCGGAGGCAATGAGTGAGGCAATACTCGAAGAAGGAGCAATTTTAGTGCCCTTTCACGAAGAGGCGGATATCTATCTCATCAATACCTGCTCCGTTACCAATATTGCGGACCGAAAGTCCCGACAGATGATTCATCAGGCGAAGGAACGAAATCCGGATGCCTTGGTGATTGCCTGCGGCTGCTACGTGGAAGGAAAGAAAGAAGAACTGGAAAAAGAGCAGGGAGTGGATATCTTCATCGGAAACAGCGGAAAAGGGCAGATTGTGGAGCGCATCAAGGCCTATTATGCTGCCATGCGGGAAAATGATACGGCAATCGAAGCGTATTTCCGGAAAGGAAGAGGGAAAGAAGAGTATGAGGCGCTTTCCTTAAAGAAACCGCTGGAAAGAAGTCGCGCTTTTGTGAAGATTCAGGATGGATGCAATCAGTTTTGTGCGTACTGCATTATTCCCTATGTGAGAGGGCGGATTCGCAGCAGGAAGGTGGAGGATTGCCTGGAAGAGATTCGAAGAATCGGAGAACAGGGCATAGAGGAGATTGTGCTTACCGGAATTCATCTTTCTTCTTATGGCCTGGATTTCCGGAATCTTTCCTATGAGAAAGCAAGTCGCATGGAGGAAAGCGGAGAAGCACTGCTTCACTTAATACGGGAAATAGCGTGTCTTCCGACAATCAAGCGGATTCGTCTGGGCAGTTTGGAACCCAGAGTCATTACGGAGAAGTTCATGCGGGGCTTACAGGAAATCGATGCTTTCTGTCCGCATTTTCACCTCTCTTTACAAAGCGGGGCGGAGAGAACGCTTAGAAGGATGAACCGGCACTATACCAAGGAAGAGTTTAGAGAGGCGGTCAATCGTATCCGGGAAGTCTATCCTCTCGCAGCGATTACAACGGATGTGATTGTCGGTTTTCCGGGAGAGACGGAAGAGGATTTTCAGGAATCGAAAGCCTTTCTCAAGGAAATCGGGTTCTATGATATGCATATCTTTAAGTATTCCCGGAGGAAGGGAACACGTGCGGATGAGATGCCGGAGCAGATTCCGGAGGCCGTAAAGAAGGAACGTTCCCGCATTCTTCTGACCCTCGCGGAAGAGGATTCTGCACGATTTCGGGCAAAAGCTTGTCGGGAAGGAAAGAGAAGTTCTGATTGAAGAAGAGCAGGAAATAGAAGGACAGCGTTACTATACCGGTTTTGATGAGACGTACGTTCGCTACTATATTCCAAAAGAAGATTCTCTTCCTAGTGGAAAGATTTTTACCGTATATGCGGAGAAAGTTCAGGCGGAAAGTATTCTGGGAAAGGTCCTCGAAATTCGTTCATAGGAAATTCACAAATCCCCCTCGGAAAATTCTTGACATTCTATTTTCCAGGGGGTATATTATGAACATGTGTTAGCACTCGTTATATATGAGTGCCAACAAAATACAGGAAGGAGGAAGGTGGTCTTGTGGATCAGAGGAAACTAATTATTTTAACAACGATAATCAAGAACTATTTAGAGACCGGTGAGCCGGTCGGGTCCCGAACCATTAGTAAATACTCCGGATTGAATTTGAGTTCAGCGACGATTCGGAATGAAATGAGTGATTTGGAGGAGATGGGCTACATTGTACAGCCCCACACTTCCGCGGGCAGGATTCCTTCAGACCAGGGGTATCGTTTTTATGTAGACCAGCTTATGGAGAAGCAGGAGCGGGATTTATCCGAAGTAAAGAGTTCGATGTTTGAACGGATTGAAAAACTGGAATCCGCCTTGCAGTCTCTCGTTCGAAATATAGCCAGCGACACACATTATACGGCTTTGGTTTCCGGTCCGAGGATGGAGAAGAATCGGATTAAGTTTTTACAGATTTCGCAGGTGGAAGAGGGGAAGCTTTTACTTCTTCTGATGTTCCAGGGCAATATCATTAAGACGACAACGGTGAATTGCGAAGAGAACCTGGAGCAGAGTGCGGTTTTATCCATCAATCTTCTTCTGAACGACGTCCTTTCCGGGCACACGGTGGAAGAGCTGAATGAACAGCATGTCCGTGCTCTTTTGGACAGAACCAAACACAGCAAAGTGATAGAAGTTCTTCTTCCCAAGTTGGAGCAGCTCTTACGGACAGATGAGCAGGATTTGGAGATTTATACCTCCGGCGCGACCAACATTTTCAAGTATCCGGAGCTGACGGATTCCGAGAATGCTTCCAAGCTGATTTTCGCTTTGGAATCGAAGGAGGAACTTGCCGGGCTCCTGCAAGAGGCGGAAGAGAAAGAGGAAGACAAGAGCATACAGGTCTATATCGGAAAAGACAGTCCGATGAAGGATATGGCGGACTGTGCACTGGTTACAGCGAAGTATCAACTGGGAAACGGTATGCACGGTACGATCGGTGTGATTGGGCCGAAACGGATGGATTACGAGAAAGTACTTCGTACCCTGAACCGTTTGATTCAGGAAATGGAAGAAGTTCCCTTGCTATAGAGGAAGGAGAGAGTTGTGTCAAAGAAGCATAGAGAAGCGTATGAGGAAGAGAAGGATAGGATGCAAAGCGAGGGTGCGGTAGAGCATCCGGAGGAGGTATCGAAGGAAGAAAGCGAAGCCGATGCCGCAGGGGAAACACAGGAGACGATAGATTCCGAAGCGTCTTCGGAAGACCAAACTGATGCGTCTTCGGAAGACCATGGAGAGAGTGCGGAACTCGCCGCTTTGAAAGACAAGTATCTCCGTACGCTTGCCGAGTATGAAAACTTCCGTAAGCGCTCCGAGAAAGAGAAAACGCAGATGTATGAGCTCGGAGGGAAGAGCATTATAGAGCACCTTCTTCCGATTGTAGATAATTTCGAGAGAGCTTTGGAGCATATTTCCGAGGAACAGAAGGAAGATCCTTTTGTAAAGGGAATCGAAGGAATTTATAAACAGTTCCAGAAAATGTTTGCGGATTGTGATATCCGACCGATAGAGGCGGTAGGACAGAAGTTTGATCCGGCACTTCACAATGCAGTGATGACGGAGGAAGACGGAGACGCCGAAGAGGATACTGTTACGGCAGATTTACAGAAAGGCTATACTTACCGCGGCAATGTGGTTCGTCATTCCATGGTAAAGGTAAAGAAGTAAGGCGAAAAAAGAGAATCAAGGTAAAAAAAGAGAATCAAGCGAAAGAACCGTAGTAAAGAAGAATCGGTATAAAGACAGACGAATGAGCTTGTAAAAGAGCTTTTTCCATAAATGAAGGTAAGAAATCAAATTTAGGATAGAAAAAGGAGAGTACGATTATGGGTAAGATTATAGGAATTGACTTAGGAACAACGAACAGCTGTGTAGCCGTTATGGAAGGGGGAAAGCCCGTTGTTATTCCAAACGCCGAAGGCATGAGAACAACACCTTCCGTGGTGGCATTTACAAAGAATGGAGAGAGACTTGTCGGTGAGCCGGCAAAGAGACAGGCGGTAACCAATGCGGATCGTACCATTTCTTCCATCAAGAGACACATGGGTACCGATTATAAAGTTTCCATCGACGGAAAAGAATACACGCCGCAGGAAATTTCCGCTATGATTTTACAGAAGTTAAAGGCGGATGCCGAGAGCTATTTGGGAGAAAGTAACGCAGGCGGTTATTACCGTTCCGGCTTATTTCAACGATGCGCAGAGACAGGCAACAAAGGATGCCGGTAAGATTGCCGGTCTTTCCGTAGAAAGAATCATTAACGAGCCGACAGCGGCAGCTCTTGCTTACGGTTTGGAAGACGAGTCCGAGCAGAAAGTCATGGTTTATGACTTAGGAGGCGGTACCTTCGATGTATCCATTATCGATATCGGTGACGGAGTTATCGAAGTGCTTTCTACGAACGGCGATACACACCTTGGCGGTGATGACTACGACGATCGTATTACAAAGTGGCTTGTAGATGAATTTAAAGCAGCGGAGGGAGTAGACCTTTCCCAGGATAAGATGGCTTTACAGCGTCTGAAGGAAGCGGCAGAGAAGGCAAAGAAAGAGCTTTCTTCCGCAACAACAACAGACATCAACCTTCCGTTCATTACCGCAACGGCTGAAGGCCCGAAGCATCTCGATATGAAGCTTTCTCGTGCAAAGTTCGAAGAGTTGACTTCGGATTTGACAGAGAGAACCGCCGTTCCGGTACAGAATTCTCTGCATGATGCCGGCCTTACTTCTTCCGATCTCGGAAAGGTTCTGCTGGTTGGCGGTTCTACCAGAATGCCGGTTGTGCAGGAGAAGGTAAAGCAGCTCACCGGAAAAGAGCCGTCTAAGAACCTGAACCCGGATGAGTGCGTGGCTCTCGGTGCCGCTGTACAGGGCGGAAAGCTGAGCGGAGAAGCCGGTGCAGGGGATGTGCTTCTTCTCGATGTAACACCGCTTACGCTTTCTATCGAAACACTCGGAGGCGTTGCTACACCGCTGATTAAGAGAAACACAACCATTCCGACCAGAGCATCTCAGGTCTTCTCTACCGCGGCTGATAATCAGACTGCTGTGGACATTCACGTCGTACAGGGTGAAAGAGAGTTTGCAAGAGATAATAAAACTTTGGGACAGTTCCGCCTGGACGGTATCCTTCCGGCACAGCGCGGCGTTCCTCAGATTGAAGTTACTTTCGATATCGATGCAAACGGTATTGTAAATGTATCCGCAAAGGATAAGGGAACCGGAAAGGAACAGCATATTACCATTACATCCGGCTCCAGTATGTCGAAGGAAGATATCGATAAGGCAGTGAATGAAGCCGCACAGTATGAGGCAGCGGACAAAGAGAAGAAGGAAGCTATCGAGGTAAGAAACGGAGCGGACTCTATCGTCTTTCCAGACTAAGAAAGCGTTGACGGAAGTGGGAGATAAGATTTCCGACAATGATAAGGCTACAGTGGAAGCGGACTTGAAGGCTCTGGAGGATGTTCTCGCAGCAAATCCGCTTGAAAACATCACAAAGGACGGTGCGGCACAGATTAAGGCAGCACAGGAAAAGCTTATGCAGTCTTCTCAGGCCCTTTTCACAAAGGTATATGAGCAGGCACAGGGCGCGGCTGGCGCAGCAGGTGCAGCCGGCACGGGAGAGTCTTCGGGAACGGAGAACGCAGGCTCGAACAATAGCGGAAACGGCGATGACAATGTTGTCGACGGAGACTTTAAGGAAGTATAAGGGGATAGATCAAGATGGCAGAAAAGCGTGATTATTACGAAGTACTGGGGGTAGACAAGAATGCCGATGAGGCGACCATAAAGAAAGCATATCGGCAGCTTGCAAAAAAATACCACCCGGATGCAAATCCCGGAGATGAGACGGCTGCGGCAAAGTTCCGGGAGGCTTCTGAAGCCTATGCGGTTCTGTCGGATCCGGAGAAGAAGAAGGCGTATGACACCTATGGTCATGCCGCCTTCGACCCCAATTCCGCAGCCGGTGCAAGTTCGGGATTTGGCGGTTTTGATTTTGGCAATATGGATATGTCCGATATCTTTGCCGATTTCTTCGGAGGCGGATTCTCCGGAGGAAGAGGGTACGGACGGCGTGGAAATATGCCGGAAAAGGGAGATAATATCCGTCTTGGTATTCGAATCACTTTTGATGACGCCATTAAGGGTGTGAAGAAGAATGTCAAAATCCGCTATAAAGATACCTGTAAAACCTGTAACGGATCGGGAGCAAAGCCGGGAACGGAAAAAACCACCTGTCCGCGTTGTAACGGCAGCGGACAGGTTCGGATGACGCAACAGAGTATCTTCGGTATGGTACAGCAGGTTGCGACTTGCCCGGAGTGTCACGGTACCGGGTCGATTATCAAGGAAAAATGTCCGGATTGTAAGGGAGAAGGCTATATCAACACGGAGAAAACCATGGAGATTGCCATTCCTGCCGGAATTGATGATGGACAGGTTATTCGTCGGACCGGTGGCGGAGATCCCGGAGTGAACGGTGGACCGAGAGGAGATCTTTTAGTAGAGGTTTCTGTAAGCGACCATCCGTTCTTTAAGAGACAGGGAACGAACATCTATTCCACGGAAGCCATCAGTTTTCCGAAGGCGACCCTCGGCGGCAGCACCATTGTGAAAACAGTGGACGGACCGGTAGAACTGAAGATTGTAGCGGGGACACAGTCGGGAACCCGTATGCGTTTAAGAGGAAAGGGCGTTCCTTCCTTACAGAATCCGAAGATTCGTGGAGATCAGTTTGTAACGATTGTGGTGGAAACCCCGAAGAAGTTAAACAAGAAGCAGAAGGATGCTTTGAAGGCCTATGCCGAAAGCTGCGGCGAAAGCATAGAATAAACCTTCGCGGATTCGATAGAACATTACCCGCCGGACTGGGAAGAAAAAAAGCAGGCCTGGCCTGCTTTTTTTCTTATGCTTTCTCTCTAATGCTCTTTTCTTTTTTTATAGTTCTTGTTTTATGCTCTATTTCCGCCTGTACAAACTTTCGTAATAGAAACGGGAAAAATGCCGATAAAGATAACGTAAGAAGGAGTACGTACTCAAGGAGGAAAAATGGTTAAGAAAGTGAAAGAAAAGAAAAAGTTGGAAAAGGGTGGCTTTTCCTGGAAGAATTTCAGCCTTTCCGGAAGAATCTCTTCGATTCTTTGCATTTCGATGGTTGTTGTTTTTCTTTTAATGAATGTGGTTATTTTAGGGGCTGCCGTCGATCCTTTGAAAATGTGAACCAGGCTTATTTACAGTCTACAACGTCCATGCACGTGGAGAAGGTAAAGAAGTCCATCACAGATGCGGAGCGTGCCGCGAGGGCAGTGGAAGACCATTTGGAAACGATGTATTCCGACACGGATAATGCTGCGGCTTCCGTACCGAGTGTGGTAAAGGATTCCATCCTTTTGACCCCGACCCGTTCCTATGAAGAGAGATATCTTCTGGATTCTGTTTGGGAAATGATTCGACACAATGAGAACATCATGGGAGCAGGTGTATTTTTTGAGCCGAATGCTTTTCAAGAGAATCTGCCGGAATATGCCATGTATTTGGGAAGGGATAACGGAGACGAAAATAAGCGCTTCTTTAAATTCCTGGAGTACAAGTTCTATGGAAACGGCGGAGAAGAGTACTATACAAAGGCTTCTACGGAAAAGAAAAGTTTCGTGGTAGACCCGTTTGTATCCTCCATCACCGGGAGAAACCATCTTTCGTATCTGGTCGTTCCCATTTTACACAACGATGAATTTAAAGGGTTATCGTTGTGGATCATGAATGTAAAGATGTTCAATGCCCTCGGAAAGGATAAGTCCGGAGAAGGGGCGAAGACCTTCTATGACGTCATCAATCATGATGGAAAGTTCGTCTACAGTTCCAATCCGGAAGCGGTAGGCAAGAATCTTTCCGATTATGTCGGTGTGGATAACTTCAAGAACAATATTCAGAGTCAGTTCGATAAAAATGAAATTTTCCATGTCATCGATAAATACAGAGTGCGGTACTTTGCACCGCTTTCTATCTATGGCACAAACTGGTATGTGCAGTCTGCGATGAGTCTGGATATTTATAATGCGGGCAAGAAGCAGCTTTCTCTCACTCTTGTGATGGCGGAAGTAGTAGGATTTATTCTGATTCAGCTCGTGATTTTCCTGACCTTACGGAAGTCCTTGCAGCCGTTAGGAAAGCTTGCCAAGGAAAGTGATAAGATTGCCGATGGAGACTTCAATATAGCGATAACGTATCCGTACAGGGATGAAATCGGAAAACTGATTCAGAGTTTTAATCGGATTATAGAGCGCTTTACCTATGTGGTATCGGATTTACAGAAGAAACTCGGCGCTTTCTCCAGTGGAGATTTTGGCGAAGAACTCACGGAAGATGAAAACTATAAGGGAGACTTCCGCCCGATCCTTGTTTCCTTTGCAGGAAATCTCGAAGAGCCTGAACAGTACGTTAAAGAACGTGCAGATTTCTTCTTCCGAAGTGATGAGCAGTGCAGGACAGGTTAGCTCGATGGCACAGCGTATCTCGGAAGGTACAACGAAGCAGGCATCTTCTATTTCCGATCTTTCCGGCACGATGGAAGGAATCTCCAAGCAGATTCATCATACGGCAAAACAGGCGGAGAAGGCACAAGAGCTTGGTGTGCTCAGCGGTACCCATGTTGAAACCAGCAATCAGAAGATGACGGATATGCAGGGTGCGATGGAAGAAATTACGGAAAAATCGAAGGAAATCAGCAAGATCATCAAGACCATCGACGACATCGCTTTCCAGACGAATATCCTGTCTCTGAACGCGGCAATCGAGGCGGCTCGTGCAGGAGAAGCCGGTAAAGGTTTTGCAGTTGTAGCGGATGAAGTCGGAAACCTTGCGAAGAAGTCACAGGAAGCTGCACAGAATACGTCCATTTTGATTGAGGAAACCATCGGTGCAGTACAAAAGGGTGCGAAGTTTACGGAAGAGACGGCGGAAGCGCTGCACTCCGTTTCGGATAGTACGAACCAGGTGAATGACCTGATTTTGGAGATTTCCAGAGCATCGGAAGAAGAGTCCGACGGTATCGGAAAGCTTAGTGAGGGCATTCAGGAGATTTCCGCAGTGGTACAGGACAACTCCGCGACAGCGGAAGAGAGTGCCGCAACGGCGGAAGAGCTTTCTGCGCAGGCCAATATGATGAATGGTCTGATTGACAAGTTCAAGTTGCATTAATAGAGAAGATAGAATGAAAAAAAGGATTTCCGGCTTTCAGTCCGGAGAATCCTTTTTTTCTTCTGCGTGACTTTCTAAAAGAACTATGTATAATATAGTATGTTAGAACTTAAACAATTAAATATTTCAAACTGTATAGCTTTTGGATTCGGATAGACAGATAGAGCCTTGTGAGGAACAGCAGGGGAAGAAGTTTCCATCCTTTAGGAAGCTATACTAAAAGGAGAAGAGAATATGGCAAGTTTAGATTTGACGAAGTATGGCATTACCGGAACCACTGAGATTGTACACAATCCTTCTTATGAGACTTTGTTTCAGGAAGAGACTGCAGAGAATCTGGAAGGGTATGAAAGAGGAAGAGTCAGCTCTCTTGGTGCAGTGGATGTAAAAACGGGAATTTATACCGGACGTTCTCCGAAAGATAAGTTTATCGTGATGGATCAGAATTCAAAGGATACGGTATGGTGGACTTCGGAGGAATACCCCAATGATAACCATCCGGCATCGGAAAAGGCTTGGGAAGTATGTAAGGAACTCGCGAAAAAAGAGCTTTCCAATAAGCGCCTTTTCGTCGTGGACGCTTTCTGCGGAGCAAACAAAGATACGCGTATGGCGGTTCGTTTCATAGTGGAAGTAGCGTGGCAGGCTCACTTTGTGACCAATATGTTCATTAAACCGACGAAAGAAGAGTTGGCGCATTTTGAGCCGGATTTCATCGTATATAATGCTTCTAAAGCGAAGGTGGAGAACTATAAGGAATTGGGACTGCACTCCGAAACTGCCGTTTTATTCAACATCAGCAGTAAAGAGCAGATTATTCTGAACACCTGGTACGGCGGAGAGATGAAGAAGGGAATGTTCTCCATGATGAACTATTTCCTGCCGTTAAAGGGAATTGCTTCTATGCACTGCTCGGCAAATACGGACCTGGACGGAAAGCACACCGCCATCTTCTTCGGTCTTTCCGGTACAGGTAAGACGACTCTTTCTACCGATCCGAAGAGACTGCTCATCGGAGATGATGAGCACGGTTGGGACGACAACGGCGTCTTCAATTTTGAAGGCGGATGTTATGCCAAGGTGATTGACCTGGATAAGGAATCGGAGCCGGATATTTATAAGGCGATTCGGAGAAATGCTCTTCTTGAGAACGTTACGATGGATGAGGCCGGAAATCTTGATTTTAAAGATAAGTCCGTAACGGAGAACACGCGTGTGTCCTATCCGATTCAGCATATCGATAAGATTGTGAAGCCGATTTCCTCCGCTCCCGCTGCGGAAAATGTCATCTTCCTTTCCGCGGATGCCTTTGGTGTATTGCCTCCGATTTCTATCCTGACACCGGAGCAGACAGAGTATTACTTCCTTTCCGGTTTCACGGCAAAGCTTGCCGGAACGGAGAGAGGAATCACCGAGCCGACGCCGACTTTCTCCGCTTGCTTCGGACAGGCCTTTCTGGAGCTTCCTCCGACGAAGTATGCCGAAGAGCTTGTGAAGAAGATGAAGAAGAACGGGGCAAAGGCGTATCTTGTGAACACCGGTTGGAACGGTTCCGGAAAGAGAATTTCCATCAAAGATACGAGAGGAATCATTGATGCGATTCTGAACGGAGATGTAGCTAAGGCGGAGACGAAGAAGATTCCGTACTTTGATTTTGAGGTTCCGGTATCCCTTCCGGGAGTGGATCCGAAGATTCTGGATCCGAGAGATACTTACTCTGATGGAAAAGTTTGGGAAGAGAAGGCAAAAGACCTTGCCGGAAGGTTTGTAAAGAACTTTAAGAAATATGAAAATACCACACTCGGAAAGAGCTTGAAGGACGCCGGACCGAAGTGTTAAGAAACGAAAAGAAAAGGAGGGTCATGTACAGCGTACATGACCCTCCTTTGCTTCTGATGATAGTTTAGGAATTTATTTCTTTAGCTTAAAGGATTCTTTAAGCGCCTTTCTTTTATAAAACGCGTTTGCTATAATGCAAAAAAGAAATCCGGGAGGAAAAGAATTGGAAAGCAGAAAAAAAGAAGAACCAGGCGCAGCCGCAGTTTTTATGAGAGAGCAGGAAGAATATAGCGATATTTCGATTCCTATTGCTAGAGAAAGAGAGGATAAGCCGGTTCGGAAAAGCAAGAAAAAAGGAGTGGCTCTGCGATTTGCAGGGATTCTTCTTCTATTTTTCCTTGCCCTTTTTCTGTTCTGGCGTTTTGTTTCTCCTACTTCGGAAAGCCCTATCGCACGATTGCCATTTTCGGACTGGACAATCGGGAAGGAAAGAAGGAGGCCGGTGCACTTTCCGACGTGATTATGCTTGCCTCTATGAACAAGAGGACAGGAGAGATTAAGCTTTGCTCCGTTTATCGGGATACCTATGCGGAAATTGACGGAAACGGAACCTATCACAAGATGAATGAAGCCTATTTTCTCGGCGGCCATGAGCAGGCGGTAAAAGCCCTGGAGCGGAATCTCGATATCCGGATTGACGATTATGTGAGTTTTACCTGGGCGGCGGTTGCAAAGGGCATTTCCGCGCTGGGAGGAGTGGATCTCGAACTTTCCGACGCGGAGTTCTACTATATCAATGCCTTTATTACGGAAACCGTGCAGTCCACAGGCATTCCTTCCGTACATCTTCCGCACGCGGGAATGAATCATCTGGATGGTATTCAGGCCGTTTCGTACGGCAGGCTTCGTTTAATGGATACCGATTTTAATCGTACGGCAAGGCAGAGAAAAGTGTTGAGTCTTGCCATGGAGAAAGCGAAGAAGGCGGGACCGCTTAAATTGGCTTCCGTGGCGGCGCAGGTCCTTCCGGAAGTTTCTACCAGCATGAACATGGCCGATTTCACGAGCCTGGCTGCACAGGTGGGGAGATATCATCTGGGAGAGACCGGCGGATTTCCTTTCGCAAGGACGACGAAGAAGATTCGGAAGATGGATGTCGTGATTCCCGCAACGCTGGAAAGCAATGTAGTGGAGCTCCATCAATTCCTTTATGGCGATAGCTCTTATACGCCTTCCTCTGAGGTGCAGAAGATCAGCAGTCACATTGCGGAAGTTTCCGGAGTAAAGAAAGTGCTTCCCAATGCGGAAGAAGTGGGAACCGGTGGAGGCACAGTCAGAAAAAAGGATGCCAGAAAAGGAAAAGCTGTAGAGAGTACAGAAAAGAGTAAGAAGAAAGCGGAAACAGAGGGCGCAAAGAAGCAGGAAACAAAGAAGGAAACGGAAGAAGAGACCACTGTAAAGAATAAAAAAGAAACAAAGGAAGAGAAAAAATCCACAGAAGAGAGAGCAAGGAAACAAAAGAAAAGAAGGAAACGGAAGAAACTGTGGAAGTAGGACCGGGTGCCGCCTTAGGAGGGAAATCTTTGGAGACAGAAGAAAATGCCGATGCACCGGGAACTTAAATTATTTAACAAAATGAATAAAAACACCTCTTTTTTTCTGCTTATCACAGAAGAAGGGGTGTTTTTTATGTCTGAATAAAGTAAGGAAATATACCCTTTTTTTGGGGAGCTATGTCAAAATATGGAAGCATTTCTGGATGTCCTTATCTTTTTCCTATTACGAAAAGGCTTTCTCCTTCTTGGAAACAATAACTTGGACCAAGAGTTACATTTACGGTATCCTGGTTTTTCACAGCAATGATATTTACCATATATTTCTTTCGAACATCAATCTCGCCGATAGATTTCCCAATCCAATCCTCAGGTAGGGCAATTTCAAAAACAGCAAAATCCCGGCTGACCTGAATATAGTCCAGTACAGATTCCGAACTGCATTGAACAGCGGTGAGGTTTCCGACGAGCTTTTCCGGATAGACCACAACATCGGCGCCGTTTCTTAGTAAAAATTTTTCTTGTAAATCTCTGGCGGCTCTGGATACGACTTTTTTTCGCTCCCAATTCTTTCAGATAGGAGGTGACCTCCAAAGAAGCCAAAAAGTCATTTCCGATAGCCACAATACAGACATCAAAATTAGAAACGCCGAGAGATTTTAAAAATTCTTGATTTCCGGCATCTCCGATTTCTGCATTGGTAACGTAGGGAAGTGCAGCCTTGACCATATTTTCATCGCTGTCTACCCCAAGCACTTGAATATGCATTTCATTGAGCTTTTTTGCGATATGTAAACCGAAACGACCTAATCCGACAATTAATATTTGCTTCATCTTTTCTCCTTTATCCGAAATTTCTATTTTATTAACAAGCCATTTTTACAAGCCATTTTTGTTTGATCGTTCTATATTCTTTAAAAAGACTTTTTTATCCGACGATTACATTTTCTTCTACAAGTCTTCCCTTGTTTGGATTGGCATTGGGGAAGACGGCATAAATCAAACATAGTCCGCCGACTCTTCCGATATACATCAGGAAAATGAGCAGAGCATGGGATAGGGGACTTAGCTTAGGCGTAATCCCCAGAGTAAGTCCAACGGTGGCAATGGCACTGGCGGTCTCAAAGCTGGTGGTGAGCAGGGGGATGTTTTCGTAAAGGCTGATAAACATTCCTGAAAGAACACATAAACAAACATACATAAAGGCAATTGTTGTAGCATTTCGTATGACTTCTCCTGGAATAGTTCTTCCAAAGGCTTCTGTGCGAGAATTGTTTCTAAAAATCGCTACGGAAGTCAAGATTAAAACAGTCATCGTGGTTATTTTCATGCCTCCTCCGGTACTTCCCGGTGCTGCTCCCACAAGCATCAGTAGAGTTTGTAAAAATATACCGCTGTCGGAAAATTTACTAAAGTCCACCGTGTTGAAGCCTGCAGTTCTGGGGGTTACGGCAGTAAAGAGGAGGCAAGAATTCGACTTTCCATAGGCATTCCTCGAAATTCGACGAAGAAGTAGAATAGTGCGGGGAGAAGGACAAGAAAGGCCGTGGAGGAAAGTATGATTTTACTTTGTAGTCGATAGCGGTGAAAGTTCCATTTATTCTTCGCAATATCCTGCCAGGTCATAAAGCCTAAGCCTCCCAGAAGAATTAATGCCATAATACTGATGTTTACAACAGGATTTCCGCTGTAGTCGGTGAGGGACGAGAAAGGTTCTTTGATTCCCATCAGGTCAAATCCGGCATTACAGAAAGCCGAGACGGAATGGAAAATGCTGTACCAAAGGCCTCTTTTCCATCCGAATTCGGGAATAAATTGCGTGGCGAGGAGTGAGGCGAAGAAAAGTTCTATGATACCGGTCCATTTCAGGAGAAAAATCAACATTTTCATAATTCCGCCCTGAGAGCTGATAGAAATGGAATTAGCCAGAGTATTTCTTTGGGAATATCCGATTCTTTTTCCGGATAGAAGAATCAGGGAGGTCATAACGACCACTACGCCAAGTCCGCCGACTTGAATCAGAAAAAGAATAACCGCTTGTCCAAAGAGAGACCAGTGCGTGGCGGTATCGTATACTACTAAACCCGTCACGCAGGAGGCGGAGGTGGAGGTGAAGAGCGCGTCCAGAAACGGAGTTGGAACTTGTTCTTTCCCGGAAATCGGAAGCATAAGCATAAAAGCGCCAAATAAAATTAAAGCGGCAAATCCGAATATAATTTTTTGAAAAATAATTGAATCGGAAAAACTTCATCCCCACAGTCTCCCTTAATCTAAAAATCTATTGCTTGATTATAGACTGAGAAAATGGATAGTACAATTAAAAAAATCTCTTGACAAGAAAAAGAAAATTCTGTACACTGTTCCAGTCGCTGATTTTTATTTATTTTTAAGTTTGCGATGAACTTTAGGGCTATCGCCAAACGGTAAGGCAACGGACTCTGACTCCGTCATTTCAAGGTTCGAATCCTTGTAGCCCTGTGAAAAAGAACACCGAGAGGGTTCTTTTTTTCTTTTACGGAGAGATTTACAAGTGTTCCTGTTTGAAATGTTACTGTTGCAATAGTTCAGCTGATTTTTAAGCTTAAAATAAGGTTAAAACATAAATATTTTTATATCCTTTTGCTTAAATACAGCAATTCGTAAATGTAGAAGAATCTGTTATAATAAGGGCACACCGTAAAAGGTAACCATTCATTGAGAAAATGATTTGTTATCTTCTATTTCCGAAAAAAAGAGCTGTGGCATGCCACAGCTCTTTTTCGTGATAGAAAAATGTATTGTAAAGTACGGAATACATAAAATTTCTTATTTTCTGCACAGGGACAGTGCCTCTTCATCCGCAATGAGAATCGTGTTCGGATGAAATTGCAGGATGGATGCGGGGACTTCGGGAGTGACCGGTCCTTCCACCACTTTCTTTCAAGATGGCCGCTTTATCCTTACCGGATACGAGCAGGAGGATTTTCTCCGCACGCATAATGGTGCCGATTCCCATCGTGTAGGCCTCTTTAGGAACTTCCTCTTTGGAAGAGAAGAAGCGCTGGTTGGCATTGATGGTTTCTTCCGTGAGCTTCACACAGTGTGTTTTTCCGGGGAAGCTGTCACTCGGTTCATTGAAGCCGATATGCCCGTCATGCCCGAGACCGAGAATCTGTAGATGAATCCCGCCAAGACCTTGGATTAACTCTTCGTAGCTCTCGCAGGCCTCCGCTTCGTTTCTCTAAGGTTCCGTCGGGAACGTGCGTATTTGCCTTATTGATATTCACGTGATGAAAGAGTTCCTGATTCATAAAATAATGATAACTGTGACTGTCTTCGGGATGCAGTCCCCGGTATTCATCCAGGTTTACGGAATGCACGGAGGAGAAATCCAGTCTTCCTTCTTGATAGAGTTCTCTTAAGACCTTATAGGTTCCGATCGGTGTGGAACCGGTAGCGAGGCCTAAAACAGGCGTTTTTCTCTGCACAATTTCCGCTGCAATCAACATCGCCGCCTTCTTACTCAAACTGTCATAATCCTTGACCCTCTCAATCTGTATCATCTTCTCTCCTCCTATAAAAATCGTTTGCAATAGATTACGATTTTTCCTGAAATCATTCCTCTTCTCTTCCCGGAAATTCCTGTATATAGTAGCAAAACGGCAGGAAAAGTACAAGAATTCGAAAGATGGTAATTGGTAGATTTTATGATATACTATTGTCCATGATTTCAGGGAGGGTATCAAAATGGAAAAGAATGTATGGATAGGCGGGAATGGACTGCAAGGCGATTTGAAGGAAAAAGACGAGCTCTGCTTTTTTTCTTTTTGGAAAGAGGGAAAGTTTATCCTTTCTCTTTTGTTGTTTTTGCTTTTTGTTCTTCGTCTGACGCTTTCCGTTCACGCCGAAGGACAGTGGGTGAATCAGGAAAACGGCTGGTATTATTACAGTGACGGGAAATGAGCCGTATACCGGTTGGATTCGTTCCGCTGTCTCGGGACGCTGGTACTATACCGTGAAGGGGAAGATGCAGACCGGCTGGGTATCGTGGAAGGGAAAATGGTATTTTCTGAATGCGGACGGCGGTATGGCGGAGAAGCAATGGGTCGGTAATTTCTATGTCGGAGAGGATGGATCGGTGCTTACGGACACCACTTCTCCCGGACGGATGGAAGCTGTCGAAAAACGGTTCTTATATCCGAAACGGGAAACCGACAGAAGAGTTGAATGAGAAAACGGCAAGGTATATTCAGGTTCTGATGGAACATCCGGATGCGCTGGCTGTTTTTGACAGTCCGAGCGAACTGGTTCTTGAGCCGGGAAACGGCTATCCTTTTGTTATTTTTAAAAAGATGAGTTTATACGATGCGAAGACCTCGGCACCGCTTTATACAGGCGATGCGGGGTTCCAGAGTAATGCTGTTCTGGAGTATCGGAATGGCGGGGATACGAAGATGCTTCGTGTTTTGGATCTCATGCAGATTCGAAGTATTGTGGGAAGGCAGGTTTTCATTGATCCGGCAGGACTCATCACCTATGTTTCAGGTGATGCACAATGACCCTGCAACAGCTGAGACAGATTCTTGCCGTTGCAGATTCCGGCTCCATCAATGAAGCGGCAAAGCGCCTGTATATTACGCAACCGAGTCTTAGCGCCACGATTAAGGCGGTAGAAAAAGAAACCGGAATTTCTATTTTTGCGCGCTCCAATAGAGGGATTATTACGACAGCGGAGGGGGAGGAGTTCCTCGGCTATGCCAGACAGGTTTCCGAGCAGTATCAGCTCATGGAAGATAAGTATCTCACGGGAAACGCTTATAAAAAGAAATTCAGTGTATCCTTACAGCACTATACCTTTGCTGTGGAGGCTTTTATCCATCTTCTTCGACAGTATGAGGAGGACAACCTGTATGAGTTCTCCATTTTCGAGGGGAGAACCATCGATGTGATCGAGAATGTCCGGAAGCAGGTCAGCGAGCTCGGCATCATCTATGAAAATGCCTTCAATGAAAATGTCATCGGAAAGATTCTAAGAGAAGGAGAACTTGAGTTTGTTCCGCTCTTTTCTCCTGTAACATCTATGTCTTTATGGCAAAGTCGAATCCGCTTGCGAAGAAAAATCTCATTCGGATGGAAGATCTGATGGATTACCCTTGCTGCACGTTTTGATCAGGGAGAGAGAAATTCTTTCTATTTCGCGGAAGAGGTACTCAGTACCTACTCTTATAAAAAGTTTATCAAGGTGAATGACCGTGCAACCATTCTGAACCTGATGGTGGGGCTGAACGGCTACACGCTTTGCTCGGGGATTATCTGTCAGGAGTTGAACGGACCGGAGTATATTGCGATTCCGCTCGACACGGAAGAAAAAAATGTGTATCGGCTATATCAAGCATAAGAAGATGCGCTTTGTCCGAGCTGGGAAAGAAATACGTGGAAGAGTTAAAGGCGTATGAATTCCAGCAATCCGGGCCGATTACAAGCAAGAAGTCCGATGAATAGAGGATTTTTTCCATCGGAAATACAGGAAGGAAATGAGGGAAAAATCGTTTTATGAACAGCTTTATAATATCCTTTGCGATGACTTTACTGGAGTTACAGACCAATCTTTCTTTTTTGGATCAAATACTCCATAAACTGTCTCTACTAAGCGGAGGGAGAGAGGGGCTCATTATAGCCGTCTTTTTTGTTCTTCTTCTTTTCCTTCTCCTTTTTGTTTTTCAGGGCTATCCGTAGAGCGAAGAAAAGAAAAGCGCTGGAGTATCATATTGAAGAAAAAGACAAGTATCATATTCATTTGGAGAAGAAGAATCTCGAAGCGCTTTCCGAAGTGCTCCTGAAAGGGCTTGGCGGACAGGATAACATCGTGTCCGTAAGGGCAGACGGAAAGAAGATTAAAGTGAAGATTCGGGAGTACACGAAGGTAGAGGAACAGATTCTTCGGGAAGGCGGTTTTCCCGGATTTGTTCGTCCCGCTAAGGAAGAGGTTCATGTTCTGGTTGGAGAAGAGGCGGAGGCACTGTCTCGTGCTTTAGAGAATCGGAGAACGTATGAAAAAAACGTATGAAATTGATATGACGGAAGGCGTGATTCTCCCTAAGATACTCAGTTTCAGCTTTCCGCTTATGCTAACCGGTATCTTGCAGCTGCTCTTCAATGCCGCGGATGTGATTGTGGTAGGGCGTTTTGTAGGGCCGAAGGCGATGGCGGCGGTGGGGACGACGGGAACCATTGTGAATCTTCTTGTGAATCTCTTTCTGGGACTTTCTCTCGGTGTCAATGTCTGTATGGCGCAGTGTATCGGGGCGGCGAAGAAGAAAGAGGCGAAAGAGGTCTTATCTACCGCATTTTCTGCAGCGCTTTTTATCGGGCGTGCTGGTCTTTCTTCTGGGAAATCTGCTGATTCGTCCTCTTCTTTTTATGATTGCTACGCCGGACGATGTATTTTCAAAATGCGGAAGACTATCTTCACTTCTATTTTTTCGGGATTCCGTTTCTCCTTCTTTATGATTTTTCAGGCGGCTGTACTTCGTGCGGTGGGAGATACCAGAAGGCCTCTTTATACGCAAATGATTGCAGGGCTTATCAATGTGCTCCTCAATCTTCTTTTTGTTTTGCGTTTTGGTCTCGGCGTGAGGGGAGTTGCTATTGCAACCAGTGTCTCCGAGGGATTTTCCGCTATGGTTCTTTTCATTATCCTTTTGAGAGAAGAAGATGTCTTGCATCTTGAATTATCTCATCTAAAGATTTATCCCAGAAGTTACTTCGCATATTTTTCAACTCGGGATACCTGCGGGGATACAGGGATGCTTTTCTCGATTTCCAATATGGTGATTCAATCCGCCCTGAACTCCTTCGGATCCATTGCAATGGCGGGCGCTACGATAGCTGGAAATGTGGAGGGCTTCGTCTATATATCGATGAACTCCGTTTCCCAGGGGATGCTTTCTTTTACGAGTCAGAATCTGGGGGCAAAGCAATATGGCAGAATCAATAAGATTTTAAAAAATTGTATCTTGGTGCTTTTTATCATGGCAATCCTGAGCAGTGCTGTGATTGCATTATTTTCCAAACAAATTGCGTATTTGTACACGGATTCGAAAGAAGCGGTGGAGTATGCCAGAGCAAGGCTCTATATTATTGTGTATCCCTACTTTATCTTCGGCTTGATGGATACGTTGGTCGGAGGATTGAGGGGCTTTGGGTGCAGTTTTGAACCGATGGTAATCAGTTTGGTGGGGATTTGTCTGACCCGGTTGTTTTATGTATGGGTTCTTTTCCCCATTCCCTTTTTCCACGGCTTGAACCAGTTGTATATCGGTTATCCCATAAGCTGGGTAGTGACTGCCATCGGTCTTTGGTTTTTATACAGAAAGGTACGGAACCGTTTTCCGCATACGGATATGCCGCGGGAAAGCGTATAGGAGGAGAAAAGCAGGATGAGAAACTTAACATTACTTACCGACTTTTATGAACTGACGATGATGCAGGGGTATTTTAAGAGCGGGAAAGCAGGGGAAAAAGTGATTTTTGATATGTTTTATCGGAAAAATCCCTTTGGAAACGGCTTTGCCATCTGTTGCGGTTTGGAGCAGGTTGTGGAATATATTCGCAATTTGAACTTCAATGAAGAAGATATTGATTACCTTCGCAGCCTCCATGTTTTTGAAGAAGATTTTATCGATTATCTCCGCGGTTTTCATTTTACGGGAGACATCTATGCGATACCGGAGGGTACGGTGGTTTTTCCGAAGGAGCCGCTCGTGAAAGTGATTGCGCCGGTTATAGAAGCACAGCTTGTTGAAACGGCGATTTTGAACATTATCAATCATCAATCCCTGATTGCCACAAAGGCGGCAAGGGTGGTTCATGCGGCACAGGGTGACGGGGTTATGGAGTTCGGTCTTCGTCGTGCGCAGGGGCCGGATGCGGGCATTTACGGTGCCCGCGCATCGATTATTGCCGGCTGTATCGCGACCTCGAATGTTTATTCCGGACAGAAGTTTTCCATACCGGTGATGGGGACACATGCGCATTCCTGGATTATGTCTTTTCCGACCGAGCTGGAAGCCTTTGTCACATACGGAAGACTCTATCCGAACAGTTGTATCCTCCTGGTTGACACCTATGATACGTTAAAAAGCGGGGTGAAGAATGCCATTCGTTGCTTTGATATCCTGAAACAGGAGGGAATTCAACTGGGGCGCTACGGGATTCGGATGGATTCGGGAGATCTGGCTTATCTGTCCAAGAAAGCAAAGGAGATGCTGGACAACGCAGGGTATACCGATGCCATCATTTCCGCATCCAATGATCTGGATGAAGACTTAATCAGCTCTCTAAAGGCACAGGGCGCAACCATTAATTCCTGGGGCGTCGGAACGAAGATGATTACCGCGGAAAATCAACCGAGTTTCGGCGGTGTGTATAAGCTTGCGGCAATACAGGGGAAGGACGGAGAGTGGATTCCCAAGATTAAGATTTCGGAGAATTCGGAGAAGATAACCAATCCCGGAAATAAGCAGATATATCGTATTGCCGAGAAGGAAAGCGGAAAGGTTTTTGCGGATTATATCGCTCTGGAAGAGGAACAATTCTCTACGGAAGAGGATTTGACTCTGTTTGATCCGGTGGACTCCTGGAAGAAAACGACATTAAAGGGCGGAACGTATACGATGAAGCCTCTTCTGGAAGCGATTTTTCAAGGAGGAAAGCTGGTTTATTCCTGCCCTGACGTGGCAGAAATCAGGAAGCGTGCCGAGGAAGAGAGAAAGAGTCTTTGGGATGAATGTAAGCGTTTAAAGAATCCCCACAAGGTCCATGTCGACCTGTCCGATAAGCTGTATGCCTTGAAGAACTCTCTTTTACAGAAGTATGGCGCGTAGCTTTTTAAGGGATAAGGGTCTTTCTTGCTTTATTTTTTTACGAATTATTATAATAGGGCGATAACGGAAAACGAAGGAGAACGTCATGTTTAAAAAAGTTGATAGCAATATGAATTTTGTGGAAAGGGAGAGAGAAGTCGAGGACTTCTGGAAAAAAGAAGATATTTTCCAAAAGTCGATAGAAGAACATAAGGGAGACGGCTCTTATGTTTTTTATGACGGCCCGCCCACAGCGAACGGAAAGCCGCATATCGGGCATGTAGAGACACGTGCGTTTAAGGACATGATTCCTCGTTATCACGCGATGAAAGGCAGTATGGTTCCCAGAAAAGCGGGATGGGATACCCACGGTCTCCCGGTTGAACTGGAGATTGAGAAAGAAATCGGGATCAATGGAAAGGAGCAGATTGAAGCGTACGGCGTTGCTCCCTTTATTGATTTATGTAAAAAGAATGTTTGGAAGTATAAGGGAATGTGGGAAGATTTCTCCTACAAAGTCGGCTTCTGGGCGGATATGGAAGACCCTTATGTAACCTATCATGATGATTTTATTGAATCCGAGTGGTGGGCATTGAAAGAAATCTGGAAGAGGAAGCTCCTGTATAAGGGCTTTAAAGTGGTACCGTATTGTCCCCGTTGCGGAACGCCTCTCTCTTCGCACGAAGTTGCCCAGGGGTACTAAAGAGATTACGGAGCGTTCTGCTGTCGTACGCTTTAAGATGAAGGGGGAGGAAGGCTATTTCCTTGCCTGGACGACGACCCCCTGGACGCTTCCGTCGAACGTGGCGCTTTGTGTCCATCCCGATTTGGAGTATGCGAAGGTGAAGGCGGCAGACGGGAATCTCTACATTTTGGCGGTTGCCCGTCTTGATGCCGTGCTCTCCGGTCTGGCAAAAGAGGGGGAAGAAGCCTACAAGGTTTTGGAGACCTGTAAAGGAAAAGATCTCGTGGGTCTTTCTTATGAACCGCTTTACGCCGGGGCGGAAAAGGAAGCGGAGAAACAGCATAAGAAAGCCTGTATCGTGGTTTCCGATTATTATGTCAGTGCGGAAGACGGTACCGGTATCGTTCATATTGCGCCTGCTTTCGGTGAGGACGACGGAAGAATCGGGAGAGCAAATGATCTTGCTCTTGTGAAATTTGTAGACAGTGAAGGAAAGCTGACCGAGGAAACCCCGTTTTATGGAATGCGTTGTAAACCGACGGAAAAAGAGATGCAGGAAGGCGCGGTGAGTGCCGATCCGGAGTGTTGAAGGACCTGGAAAAGCGGGGACTGCTCTTTGATGCGCCCAAATTTACACATAGTTATCCGCACTGCTGGCGTTGCAATACTCCGCTCATTTACTATGCAAGGGAGAGCTGGTTCATCAAGATGTCCGCCGTGAAGGATGAACTGGTGAAGAACAACAACACCGTACACTGGATTCCGGAGTCCATCGGAAAGGGACGGTTCGGGGATTGGATTGAAAATGTACAGGATTGGAGTCTTTCAAGAGACCGGTATTGGGGAACGCCCTTGAACATCTGGGAGTGTGAAGCCTGTGGACATCAGGATGCCATCGGATCCATCGAAGAACTGCGGGAGAGATCGGGGAATTACGAAGAAGTTTTAGCAAGCTTAAAGGCGGAGGGAGAGAAGGGATACTCCTCCGACTATGTGGGATATGAACATATCGAATTGCATAAGCCTTATGTGGATAGGTTGACGATGTCCTGTCCGCACTGCGGAAAGACGATGCGGAGAGTTCCGGAGGTGATTGACTGCTGGTTTGACAGCGGAGCCATGCCGTACGCCCAGCATCATTATCCTTTTGAAAATAAGGCACTTTTTGAGTCCCAGTTCCCGGCACAGTTTATCTGTGAGGCAGTAGACCAGACCAGAGGTTGGTTTTACTCTCTGCTTGCGGAATCCACCCTCCTCTTCCATAAGGCTCCCTTTGAAAATGTGCTTGTCCTCGGTCATGTACAGGACGAGAACGGACAGAAGATGAGTAAATCGAAGGGCAACGCCGTAGACCCGATGGAAGCCCTGAAGAAGCACGGCGCGGATGCCATTCGCTGGTTCTTCTATACGAATTCGGCTCCCTGGCTTCCGAATCGCTTCCATGACGGCGCTGTCGTGGAGGGACAGAGAAAGTTCCTTTCCACCCTTTGGAATACCTACGCTTTCTTTGTGCTCTATGCGAATATCGATTCCTTTGATCCGACGAAATACAGCCTGCACTATGAGAGCTTGAGCACGATGGATAAGTGGCTTCTGAGTAAGCTGAACTCTCTTATTCTTACAGTGGATAAGAACCTTTCCGATTTCCGTATTCCCGAAGCGGCAAATGCACTGGAAGAGTTCTCCGATGAACTTTCCAACTGGTATGTGCGTCGTTCCAGAGAGCGTTTCTGGGCAAAGGGGATGGAAGAAGACAAAGTCAATGCGTATATGACGCTTTATGAAACCTTAGTCAGCTTTGTAAAGCTCGCAGCTCCAATGGTTCCCTTTATTACGGAGTCGATTTACCGGAATCTTGTCTGCTCGGTGGATAAGACAGCCCCGGAGTCTGTGCATCTCTGTGCTTATCCCGTTGCGAATCCCTCCTTTATCCTGAAGGACCTGGAAGAGAACATGGAGGAAGTACTTTCTATTGTTAAGCTGGGAAGAGCAGCCAGAGAAAAAGCGCAGGTGAAGAACAGACAGCCGCTGTCCATGATGTATATCTCCGGAGGAAAGCCGCTCGGGAAAGAGTACGAAAGTATTGTTCGGGAAGAATTAAATGTGAGAGTCATTGACTTTCAAGGAAGACCTGTCTTCTTTCACAGCCTACATCTTTAAACCGCAGTTAAAGACCGTTGGACCGAAGTACGGGAAGCACTTACAGGAGATTCGAAATTATCTTACTGCGCTGGACAGCAAAGAAGGAATGCAGGCGCTGAGTAGCGGCGCCATCCGTTTCACGGCAAAGGATGGAACGGAAGTCAGCCTGACCAGAGAAGACTTACTTATCGAATCCACGAAAAAGGACGGATATATTACCGAAGAAGATGGTAAGTATACGGTTGTTTTGGACACGAATCTCACTGAGGAGCTGAAGGAAGAAGGATTCTTGAGAGAGATTATTTCGAAGGTACAGACCATGCGTAAAGAAGCGGGATTCGAAGTAACGGATCGGATTCGTCTCTTTGCAAAGGGAAATGAGAAATTGATTTCCGTTGATGCGGAAGAGTGAAAAAGAACTTTCACAGCGGTTCTGGCAGAGACCCTGGTATTTGGAGAATGTAAGGGATATGAGAAGGACTGGGATATCAACGGAGAAAATATTTGTCTTTCCGTGGAGAAAGTGTAGGAAGCGGTATCAATGCACAACCTATGGTGCGAAGCTGCGATTTCCCGTTCTAGGCCGTAGTGAGGGAAGGTAAAGGAGGAATAATGGAAAAGTTCGACAAAGCCATGTTGAAGAAGGAAATTGAGAACAATGCCAGGAAGCTTTTCAGAAGAGAACTTGCGGAATTAAATGAAAATGAAGCGTTTCATGCGGTTGCCGCTGCGGTGCAGAATCAAATCATCGATGACTGGATTTTGACAACAAAGCGGGCAGAGGAAGAAGACCGGAAAAGAGTCTACTATCTCTCCATGGAATTTTTGATGGGAAGAGCGCTTGGAAACAATATCCTGAATCTCTGTGCGCATGAAGAAATTAAAGAAGTTATCGAAGAACTCGGCTTGAAGCTTTCCGCACTGGAAGATGCAGAGCCGGACTGGGCACTTGGAAATCGCGGACTGGGAAGGCTTGCGGCCTGTTTTCTCGACAGTCTGGCCACCCTCGGATACTGGGCTTGCGGCTGCGGTATCCGGTATAAGTATGGATTTTTTAAGCAGAAGATTGTGGATGGATACCAGAAGGAAGTGGCGGACGACTGGTTAAAGGACGGAAATCCTTTTGAAATCCGGAGAGCGGAGCTTGCAAAGGAAGTGCGCTTTCGGCGGTTGGGTAGAGACAGTACAGGATGCGGACGGAAGGATTCATTTTGTACAGAAGGGCTATCAGTCCGTAGAAGCGGTGCCTTATGATACTCCGGTGGTGGGGTACAACAACCATATTGTGGATACCCTTCGTGTATGGGATGCCAATGCGAAAGAGACCTTCAGTCTGGATGAGTTCGATAAAGGCAATTATCAGAAGGCGGTGGAGTCTGCCAATATGGCAAAGAATATCGTTGAAGTTCTGTATCCGAACGATAACCATTATGCCGGTAAAGAACTTCGTCTTCGTCAGCAGTATTTCTTTATTTCCGCCTCCGTACAAACGGCAGTGGAGTATTATGCCAGAAAGCATAACGGAGATGTAAAAGGCCTTCCGGAGAAGGTGGCATTCCAGTTAAACGATACGCATCCGACCGTGGCGGTTGCGGAGCTTATGCGTCTTTTGATGGATGACTATCATCTGGATTGGGACAGTGCATGGAAGATTACAACAGAAACCTGTGCGTATACAAACCATACCATCATGGCGGAAGCCTTGGAAAAGTGGCCTATTGAGCTGTTTCTCCAAGCTTCTTCCCAGAATTTATCAGATTGTGGAAGAGATTAATCGCCGTTTCTGCGAAGAAGTGCGTGCGCGCTATCCGGAAAATGCCGAAGAGAAGATCAGAAAAATGGCGATTATCTATGACGGACAGGTAAAGATGGCACACCTTGCCATTATCGGCAGTCATGCGGTAAACGGTGTTGCAGCTCTTCATACAGAGATTCTGAAGAAACAGGAGTTGAAAGACTTCTATGAGATGTACCCGGATAAGTTTCCAACAAAACAAACGGCATCACACAGAGGCGCTGGTTGCTTCATGCCAATCCGGAGCTGGCTTCTTTTGTTACCGAACGAATTGGAGACGGATGGATTACCGATCTTCCGGAAATAGAAAAGCTCGCAGTGTATGCGGAGGATGCAAAGGCACAGGCTGAGTTTATGGCAATCAAGAGACACAATAAGGAAAGACTTGCGCGTTATATTTTTGAACACAACGGCATCAAGGTCAATGTGGATTCCATCTTTGACGTAATGGTGAAGCGTCTGCATGAGTACAAGAGACAGCTCATGAATATCCTGCATATCATGTATCTTTACAATCAGATCAAGGACCACCCGGATAGAGAGTTTACACCGCATACCTTCATTTTCGGGGCGAAGGCCGCTGCCGGATATAAGACTGCGAAACTTACGATTAAGCTGATTAACAATGTTGCGGAAGTCATTAACCATGATGCCGCAATCGGGGATAAGATGAAAGTCGTCTTCATTGAAGACTATAAGGTGTCTTCCGCAGAAATCATCATTCCGGCGGCAGACTTCTCCGAGCAGATTTCGACGGCATCCAAAGAGGCTTCGGGTACTTCCAACATGAAGTTGATGTTGAACGGGGCTTTAACCGTGGGAACGATGGATGGAGCAAACATCGAAATCGTGAAAGAGGTTGGTGAAGAATATGCCTTTATCTTCGGTATGAGCAGTGATGAAGTGATTCGCCTGGAGAAGGAAAAGAGTTATCATCCGATGGATATCTTTAATGAGGATCAGGAAATCCGGAGAGTGCTTATGCAGCTTGTGAACGGTTTCTACAGTCCGGAGGATCCGGAACTCTTCCGTCCGCTTTACGATTCTCTTCTGAATACGAAGGAGTCGGATGTAGCGGATCGCTATTTCATTCTAAAAGACCTTCGTTCCTATATCCGTGCTGAGGAAGAGGCGGTAAAACACTTTAATGATAAGGAATGGTGGGCGAAAGCGGCTATCTTAAACACTGCCCATGCCGGAAAATTCTCTTCCGACCGTACCATTGAAGAGTACGTAAAGGATATCTGGCACTTGGACAAGATTGTGCTGTAAGATGGAAGTCCTTTTACAGATTGATCCGGAGGAAGAGGAGAGAGCAGGTTTTCGGGAACTGATTCGTCTTTGTAATAAAGAAGATCAGACGGATTATGCGGAAGACTTGGATTATGATTTCTTCTATAGTATTCGAAATGAGGAGAAGAAAGAAAGCGGCCTTGCGGAGGATTTTCTTGCGCTTCTTATGGGGTACAGGCTCGGGACAGAGGAGGATGGGCAGAGCATCCTCCTTTGCTCTGTTTTTATCCATCCCTTTATGCGCGGACAAGGGTTGTTTACCGCCTGCATCGAAAGTCTGCTCGATGATTTTCGCTCGATGCAGATTCGCATAGAACGAAAAGGGAAAGGAAAGTTCTTTTTACATTATCCTTATCTTTATTCCGAATATTTCATGGAAAAGCGTCTTGCGAAGCCGATTTCCTTTCCGGGAGACCGAAAAGAATATCCATTTGGAGAAGTATATTTTTCTCCCTATAATGAAAAAACACTTTACCTTTATGGGCTTATGGTAGAGAATAGATTTCGAGGACAGGGTAAAGGAGAAGAAATTCTCAGAGATGCACTGGAGAAGGAAGAACGCGGACCGTTCGAGAAGGTGATTTTACAGGTGGATTCGCGGAATCTTCCGGCTATGCGACTATATACCGGCTTAGGCTTTTTATGTGAAAGACAGCCTTTCTTACTATAGGATTGAAAGAGAGAAAAGAAATGGAAAAAATCTATAAAGTGATGCGCAATGCAGGGGCGGCTTCCATCGCCATGGGTGTGATTTTAATTACGATTGGGCTAATCACCGGCGTGCTCTCCATTGTGGAAGGGGCGATTCTTCTGAAGAGGAAAGAAGACCTGACATTTTAGGAAGTATCGAGTATGCATAAAAAGAAAATGACCAGAAACAGGTGGGGCGGCGTATTTTTCTTTGCGCTGTATCTTCTTCTTCTCTTTTATTTACTCTTTTTTTCAGAGTGGAACGGAAGAGGACTGATGAATAGGGAGCATATTACGTACAATATGCAGCCCTTTCGGGAAATTAAGCGATTCGTTCTCTACTGGAGACAGATCGGACTGCTCAGCGCCGCTTTGAATCTCCTCGGAAATATCATCGGTTTTATTCCGCTGGGTTTCCTCCTGCCCTCTTTTTCCAGAAGATGCAGAAGGTATTGGTATAACACCGTGATGGCAGGATACCTGCTTTCTTTTACAGTTGAGTTTACGCAATTGATTTTTCGTGCCGGAAGTTGTGACATTGATGATATCATCTTAAATACTTTGGGGACGGCACTCGGTTATCTGCTCTTTCGTCTGGTGCAAAAGGGCAGGGTAGTGCATAGGCAAAGTAAGAAATCTCGATAAAGAGAGAGGATGAAACAGCGGAGGAAATGAACTTGGAGAAAGAAAAGCGTTATTCCTACATTCGTAAACAACTGGCTAAAGGAACTGTGGGAGCTTGTATCCTTTCGGGACTTGCTCTCTTTCTTTTTATCTTCTGTATCGGCTACTCTTTTTATCGAAAAGGTGCAGCAGGGATACCGGTTTCCGCTCTGGCCTTTCTGTCTGTGGACCTGGCTGCTTTTTCTCTTTCCCTGACTCTACCGGCAGAAAGAGGAGAGTTTATCGAAAGAAGACCCTTATACTGCGTAAGGACTGTGGATATTTTGCTCCTCTTTGTTTGGCTGTTTTTCCTTTTTTTGGGAATTAGAGCGTATATTTTATAAAATACTACAGTTTTTGTAAGGCTTGTCGTCACACGGTTTGATATAATGGGGAGGCTATGGAAGAAAGATTGAAATTGTCCCTGGAAAGGATAAAAGGAGATTCCGTCTGAACTGCAAGTAAGTCCGCAGTTTCATCGTTTCTTTAGCTCCGTATCTGTTTTTTTTCAGCGTTCTCTTTCTCTTTATGAGAGGGAAGGACATTTTCGAAAAAAAGAGATGGAAGGGTACATTTCCGAAGTAGAGAGGTCCTGTGAAAAGTATTGCTTTCCAAGGGAAGCGGGAGAGGAAAATACACTCGGAGATATCCTTTCCGTTCTACTTTACCATTCCCTTGGCATAGTCTATGAAACGGAAGAAGTTTCTTTATGCAGAACAGTGGAACTTTTTATTTCAGTGTACCTTCCCTTTCTGGAAGAGAGCTTGCCGAAAAGGCAGGTCTTACAGGATATTCTGTATTCCCATTTTTATGATTACAGTGTTTTCTTTTTTCAGGAATGGAAGGAAAAGGAAGTTCTTTTTCAGCTTCATAATCCGCTTTTTTTCCGCTCTATGCTCCGGAGGGGAAGCCATCTCCTTTCTTTACGGAGGAGTACGAACTTGCCCATCGAAAATGATCTGGCGCTCTTCTTCGGGAGTCGTTTTTTTCAGCCATATCATACAGCTTTTTTGAGAAAACAGGAAGGTAGGGAGATTCTAGACCCTAAGAAGTCCGGGAGAAGTTTTTTCTATCCCTCTTCTCATGCGATTTGTTTGAATGCCCACCAAACTAAGCTCTTAGAAGAATTGTTTCACGGCAATTCGTGATGGAGAAGGGATTTTGTGCTGTTAAAGACATCCGGGAAGAGATAGGACTTTTGTTCTGCGTTCAAAGGGGTTTTGAGGCTACGCATCAACGTAGAAGATAGATCTTGTTTCGTGATTTTTGTATAGAGTAGGAGGAGATTTGCAAAGGAAGAAGGAAGTGAAGAAGAAAGCTTGCAAAGTTCTTCTTCTCGTTTTTTTAATGATAGGGACTGTCTTTCTCGGAACGACAGGGGCTTTTTCTTTCCGATCCCTTGTGGCTCACGCGGAAGGATTCGGAAATGTGGAACTGACTGCGGAAGCGGGAATCGTGATGGATGCCGATACCGGAGCGGTTCTTTTTGCAAAAAAATGCTGATGCGAAGGAGTATCCTGCCAGTATTACGAAGGTCTTGACCGCTCTTGTTGTTCTGGAACACTGTTCTTTGGAGGAGAAGGTGACCTTCTCCCATGATGCGGTTTACAATGTGGATGCAGGCTCTTCAAATGCACAGATTGAAGAGGGGGATGTTCTTACGGTAAATGACTGCCTGCACGCCCTCCTTCTGAAATCGGCAAATGAAGCGGCGAATGCACTGGCAGAGCATGTAGCGGGTTCGAAAGAAGCGTTCGTGGCAATGATGAACAAGAAAGCGGCGGAACTGGGCTGCACGGAAAGCCATTTTCAAAACCCCTCCGGGCTTTTTTCGGAAGAGCATTATACTACGGCAAGGGATATGGGGAAGATTGCCATTGCCGCTTTTTCAGAATGAAGAATTTTCTAAAGATTGAGAAAAATCTGAAACATACTTTATCCGGCCTACAGCGCCTTCCGGAAGGAAACACCATCTATATGGAACATAAGATGATGCTTTTCTAACACCAAGTTCTATGACAAGAGGGTGGTGGCAGGGAAGACCGGATTCACGAAAATCAGCGGAAATACCTTGCTTACCCTGGCAAAGGACGGGAACAGAAGACTCGTGGCAGTGGTTTTGAAAGACAAGAATCCTTTTCATTACAGTGACACGAAAGCGCTACTGGATTATGGTTTCTCCGATACCGAAAACAAGGAGTTGGAAAACAGCGGAGAGTTTTTGGAGAAGATAAGAAAGAGTGCAGCAGAGAAGGGATGGATAGAAGAAGGCGATAAGGTCTATTTTCCGAAGAAAGTGCTGCTCTCCCTCCCGAAGGGAAGCGGGCAGGAAGGCGTTCAGTTTGTTTTTTCCGAAGATCAAGAAACAGCGAGCCCTTCTTCCCTTTCCGCTGATGATCAAAACAGCAAGCTCTTCTTCCCTTTCCGAAGGAACATTACCGAAGGTTATCTTTCTTTTGAATCAGCAGAAAGTAGGGGAGTCGAGTCTTGTCAGAGAACAGAATATCCGTGTACTATTGCAGGAAGCGAGCCCGAAGACCAAAGCGGCTTTTTTTCGCGGTTACATTGAGCGGATTCAGTATCCTGATTGCTGCCGGAATCTTCCTCTTTAGCGGAGGAGCGTTGTACGGTGCAAAAAACATAGTGGATGAACGAAAGAGGAAGAAGAAGTGGAAGGAAAGAAGAAAGAAGAGATTGGAAGAAATGAAGATTTCGGAAGAGGAATTCCGGGTACTTCTCGAGGAACGGAAGAGAAAGAAAAAATAGAGGAGCGGAATCGATACAGCGACACGGAAAGCGATTTCGAGAAGGAACGGGTGAGACTCCGGAAAGAGAGAAGAGAGAAAGCGGAGAGAGCGCGAAAGGAGCGCTCGCGGGAAAGGCGGAAAAAGATGGCTTTGCTTCTTCTTTTTATCCTCTTTTTCGTCGTCCTTTTCTTTGCTTTTCTGCGTAGAAAGAAACTTCCTTCGAACGCTTCCGCATCGTCTTCCAATCTGTCCGGAAAGAGTCTTCGGATTGGGATTCTGATGGATCCGGGAGAAGAGGAGAAGTCCGCCCTTCTAAGGAATATGGAGAAAGAAAAGGGAGTGGAAATCCTTTTTCTAAACCCGAAGGAGGGAAAGGAGAAGCTTGAGGAGGAACTGAGAAAAGGAAAGGCAGAAGCGGTTATTGGCGAAGGAGAAGAGACTGCGGCGATTCTTTTCGGAGTATAGTGAGAAGGAAAAAGATTCCCTATCTTGCGCTAGATTATGTACCGGAAAAAGAGCTTGGAGACTATGGTTTTTGTCTTGGAAAATCTCTGGAAGACAGGGTAGTGGATCTTTCCTTTTTTGCTTATAACGAAGCATTTCGTTCCCTTGGGAATTCTGGAGACGGAGAAAAACGATGCCTCTACGGAACTTGCAGAGGCTTTTCAGACACTGGGGGGAAAAGCGCAGATTGCTTCGTATTCTTCTAAAAGAGGAGTTGCAGAGTAAGGTAAAAAGAACTGGAAGATGCGGGGATTGATATTCTCTATCTGGGACACTACAGTCCGGAAGGAAAGGCAATTTTAGAAGAAAGCCATAACTTTGCTGTTTTACTGGGGGATGACTGGGATAGGAAGGATTTTTCGGAAGGGGAAAGTGTGAAGACTTTTACCTATCTTTATGGTAAAGAGGGAAGTCCGGAAGATGCAATCCATATCCTTCTTACGGCAGAAGGGAAGTCGGGAAAGAGCCTTTCAGAGAAGCTTTCCGGAATGGAATATGAAGGACAGGCGGGAAAGTACAAGCTAAAGAAAAAAGGATACGCACAAATAGGGAATCCGGTCTTTTATGAATTTGTAGACAGGGGCACGAAAAGCAAATCGACTAGAGAAGCGGAGAAGGAGAGGAAAAAAATGCAATTCACGAAAGATGGAAGGAATCGGAAACGATTATATCTATATCAATTGCTTCAAAGAAAAAGTAGAGCATCCTGCGGAGCTTGCCGTACAGATGGCAGACCGTCACTTCGGGGTCGGCGGGGATGGAATCATCCTGATTGAGCCGAGTAAGGTGGCAGACGCTTTTATGCATATGTTCAATGCCGACGGGTCGGAAGGGGCGATGTGCGGAAATGGAATTCGTTGTACGGCAAAGTATCTTTATGACCATGGCATGGTGGAAAAAGAGCGCAAGAGTATGAAAATAGAAACCTTATCCGGCGTAAAAGATATTTCTTTTCAGGCGGAAGAAGGAAAACTTGTAAGGGCAACGGTGGATATGGGAGAAGTGAAGCTTTCCGGTTCACTTCCCGAAAAGATAGAAGTGGCAGGAATGGATTTGTCTTTTGTGGGAATCGATGTGGGAAATCCGCACGCCGTTTACTTCCTGGAAGACAATGCCGCATTGGGACCTGCTATTTATGCCATTGATTTTTCCCGTTTAGGCGAAGCTTTTGAGAAGCATCCGCGTTTTCCGAATCGGGTGAATAGTGAATTTATTGAGATCATCAGTCGAAATGAGATTCGTTTTCGAGTTTATGAGAGGGGATCGGGAGAGACACTGGCCTGTGGAACCGGGGCAACCGCATCCGTTGTGGCAGGCTATCTTCTAAAGAAGCTGGATGCTTCCGTTCTTGTGCACCTCCGGGGCGGTGATTTAGAAATTCGTTATGACGAGAAAACGAAACACGCCTTTATGAGTGGAGGTGCAGGGGAAGTTTTTGTCGGAGAGTGGGACCTGCTTCTATAAGAGAAGCAAACCGTTTCCCACGCCCAGCCGATCCGCACCCGCAGCAATTAATTCTTCCGCAAATTCTCTGGAACGAATTCCCCCGCTGGCTTTCAGCTTCATTTTGGGGGAAACGGATTCTTTCATGATTCTGATGTCCTCCACGGTAGCCCCTCCGGTGGAAAATCCCGTGGAAGTTTTGATGAAATCCGCACCGGCCTCTTCGGACAACGCAGAGGCGATGCGGATTTCTTCTTTATTTAACAGACAGGTTTCCAGAATTACCTTTACGAGAGCCGGTTTACTTGCCATAACCACGGCGCGGATATCTTCTTTCACATAGAGATAATCTTTATCTTTTAAGGCCCCGATGTGGAGAACCATGTCCACTTCGCAAGCCCCATCCTCTACAGCCTGTTTTGCCTCAAAGGCTTTTGCCTTGGTGGACATTGCGCCAAGAGGAAAGCCTACAACGGTGCAGGTATGCACGCCAGAGCCTTGCAGCGCCTTTGCAACAAGGGCGACGTAGGAACTGTTTACACAGACCGATGCGAAGCCGTTGTCTTTCGCTTCTTCACAGTAACGGAGGATGGTATCCTTCGTGGCGTCCGCTTTCAACATCGTGTGGTCAATCATTTTTGCAATATCCATCATTTTCTCCTTAGGCCTTGTCCCGTATTTTATTTTGGGCGACGGTCAGCATCAACTTGATTCGGTTCAATTGGTTTACTTCCGAGGCACCGGCATCGTAGTCTACAGCAATGATATTTGCACCCGGGATTGTGCCGCTTCAACTCTTTAATCACGCCTTTCCCTACAATATGATTCGGCAGGCAACCAAAAGGTTGTGTACAAACGATATTATCCACGCCTTCCGCTAAAAGTTCAAGCATTTCTCCGGTTAAGAACCAACCCTCTCCGGTCTGATTTCCCAAGGAGACGTATTCCCGTGCCATTTTTGCCAACTCCTGAATCTCTCCCGGTGCGGTGAAGTGCTTGGATTTTGTTAATTCTGTCTTCGCGGTCTTACGGAAGGATTCCAGAAGGGAAATGGCGATGTTGCAGAGCGTTTTTCCTTTCCAGGAAGCACCCAGATTTTGATATTTAAAGTTCTGGTTATAGAAGCAGTAAAGCAGGAAGTCCATGAGATCCGGCATAACGGCTTCGGCACCTTCTTTCTCTAAAAGATCCACGATATGGTTGTTCGCAAGGGGAGAAAACTTGACCAGAATTTCTCCGACAATCCCGACCTTTGCTTTCTCTTCGGAAGAAAGGGGAAGGGCATCGAAGTCCCGTACGATTCCCTTGATATTCTTATTGAATTCCAGGATGGGAATGTTCTTTTTGGAGAGGCTTTCGATGCAGATTTTTTTCCACTTCTGATGGATGGCTTCCGCTGCACCCTCCTGTAATTCGTAGGGGCGCGTCGCATAAAGGAGACGCATAAAGAGGTCTCCGTAAACCACTCCTTGCAGTGCCCTGGTTAAAAGAGGAATCGTCAGTTTAAATCCCGGCGTGGATTCCATTCCATTGGCATTTAGAGAAATTACCGGAATCTGACCCATATCCGCTTTCTCCAGTGCCCGACGAATGAAGCCGATGTAGTTCGAGGCACGGCAACCGCCGCCGGTCTGTGACATGATGACGGCAGTTTTTTTGAGGTCATACTTTTCCGGAGAGAAGCGCCTCCATAATCTGCCCCACTACGATGATAGAGGGGTAGCAGGAGTCGTTATTTACATATTGTAAGCCGGTATCAATAGCGGAACGATTGTCATTGTTCAGAACGACCAGATTATACCCTTCAGAACGAATCGCCGGTTCAATCAGTTCAAAATGAATGGGGGACATCTGCGGGCAAAGAATCGTGTAGCCTTCCTTCTTCATATCCACCGTGAAAAGTTTTCTTTCGTACTTTTCGGAGCGCATCGTTCTCCTGTACTTCTTTTCTGCACGAACGCGAATTGCGGCAAGAAGAGAACGAATGCGGATTCTTGCGGCACCGAGATTGTTGACTTCATCGATTTTTAAAACTGTATAAATTTTATCGGAGCCGTTCAAGATGTCCTTTGCCTGATCGACCGTTACGGCATCCAGTCCGCAACCGAAGGAGTTTAACTGAATAAAATCCAGATTCTCCTGCGTTTTTGTAAAAGCGGCTGCACGGTAGAGACGGGAGTGATACATCCACTGGTCCGTTACGATGATCGGGCGCTCCACCTCTGCAAGATGAGAAACGGAGTCCTCTGTCAGTACGGCAAAGTTGTAAGAAGTAATCAGCTCAGGGGATACCGTGGTGTATTTCCGGATCACAGTGGTAAGGACGTCCGGCAAGAACGATGCCCCTGTGTCCCGTCTTTTCCATCCATAGAAGCGTCTCTTCTCCCTTTTTCTCGATATCCTTTCGGGACTGTAGAAGTTCTTCCCAGGCGAGGTGAGCAGCCTGACGAACTTCTTTTTCCGTAAAATTCCACTCTTTAAATTTCTCCCCGATCTTTTCCACGGTCCATTCTCCGGCGGGTTTTACGGAATCTTTAATCTGTTTCGGATGAACAAATACTTTCGTGAGCTGGTCTGTCAGTACTTTTTCATTTGTGAAAGCCAGGAAGGGTTTCATAAAGAAAATGCTTTTCTCTTCCAGATTTTCCACGTTGTTCTTGATATTTTCCGCATAGGACGTCACCATAGGACAATTATAGTGATTGCCGGCACTTTCCGTTTCATTTCTCTCATACGGAATACAAGGGATAGAAGATGAAGTTTTGTCCCTTCTTGATTAACCATTCGATGTGACCGTGGACCAGCTTCGCAGGATAGCACTCGGACTCCGAGGGAATGGATTCAATGCCCATCTCGTAGATTTTCTTATTGGAAGAAGGAGAGAGCACGGTACGAAATCCGAGTTCTTTGAAGAAAACAGCCCAGAAGGGGAAATTCTCGTACATATTCAGGACGCGCGGAATGCCGACTTCTCCTCGCTTTGCTTTCTCAGGGGACAGGGGTTCGTAGCCGAAGACACGCTGTACCTTGTACTTATAAAGATTCGGATTTCCGACTTTGCCTTCGGAAGTCCTGCGCCACGCTCACAACGGTTTCCGGAGATGAACCTTCTGCCGGATCCGAAGTCATTAATCGTAAGCACACATTTGTTTCCGCAGAGTCCGCACCGGCTCATCTTGCTCTCAAAAGATAAATGAGCAATCTCTTCCAAAGGCAGCATGGCAGTCTTTTTGTAGCCGGAAGCAGAGAGAACCTCCCGGTCTTCCTCCCCGGCGAGAATTTCATTTTCCAGTTTTTCCGTTTCAATGTAGTATCGCTCTCTGGCAATCAGTGCCGCACCGAAGGCGCCCATGATTCCGGCAATATCCGGACGCACCACGTTCTGCCCCAGCGTTTCTTCAAGGGAACGGAGCACCGCATTATTGTAGAAGGTTCCGCCCTGTACAACGATGTGCTTTCCGAGATCTTTCGGATTCGTCACTTTAATAACCTTATACAAGGCGTTCTTAATGACAGAGTATGCCAGTCCTGCAGAGATATCGGCAACGGTTGCCCCTTCTTTCTGTGCCTGCTTTACGTTCGAGTTCATGAAAACGGTACAACGGGAACCGAGATCCGTCGGATTTTCGGCGAAAAGCGCTTCTTTCGCAAAATCCTCCACACTGTAATCTAGAGACTTCGCGAAAGTCTCCAGGAAGGATCCGCAGCCCGAAGAACAGGCTTCGTTTAATTGCACATTATCCACGGTACCGTCTTTGATATGAATACACTTCATATCCTGCCCGCCGATGTCCAGAATACAGTCCACATCCGGCTCGAAGAAGGAGGCAGCGTAGTAGTGCGCAATGGTTTCCACTTCTCCTTCATCCAGCTGAAAGGCGGACTTCAAGAGTGCCTCACCGTATCCGGTAGAGCAGGAGTAAGCAATTTCCGCATCGGGAGGAAGCTGTTCTTTGATCTCTTTTCACCGCTTTAATGGCTGTTTTAATGGGGGATCCTTCATTTCCCGAATAGAATGTATAAAGGAGCTCTCCCTCTTCGGAGATTAAGGCGAGCTTCGTTGTGGTTGATCCGGCATCAATACCGAAGAAACATTTTCCGTGGTAGCTGCTTAAATCTCTTCTTTTTACTTTCGCTTTCTCGTGTCGATGAATAAACGCATCATACTCTTCCTCGGAAGAGAAGAGGGCATGCATTCTTTTGATTTCACTGTCCATTTTAATGCCGGCACGAAGGCGGGGAATCAGGTCGGAGAGCTTTGCCGCCGCATTTTTCTCTTCTGCGTTCAAAGCGGAACCGATTGCGGCGTATAGGTGGGAATTCTCCGGATTGATGATTTCCTCCTCTGTCAGATTCAGGGTGCGGATAAAGCTGTTTCTGAGTTCCGGCATAAAGTGAAGAGGGCCGCCGAGGAAGGCGACGTGTCCGCGAATCGGCTTTCCCTGTGCAAGACCGGAGATAGTCTGGTTACAAACCGCCTGAAAAATAGAAGCCGCGAGGTCTTCTCTCGCAGCACCTTCGTTGATTAGCGGTTGAATATCCGTTTTGGCAAAAACACCGCAGCGTGCGGCAATGGGATAGATCATCTGATAGTTCTTAGCCAGTTCGTTTAATCCTGCCGCATCGGTGTGCAGGAGGGAAGCCATCTGGTCGATAAAGGAGCCGGTTCCTCCTGCGCAGATCCCGTTCATTCGCTGATCGATTCCGCCTTTGAAATAGATAATCTTTGCGTCTTCACCGCCGAGTTCAATAGCGACATCCGTCTTAGGGTAGTTCTCTTTTAAAGCCGTGGCTACGGCAACGACTTCCTGGCAGAAGGGTTGCCCCATGTGTTTTGCCAGAGTCAGTCCGCCGGAGCCGGTTACCACCATGCGAAGGGAAAGATCCCCGTGTGTTTCTTTTGCTTCTTCCAGAAGGTCTGCCAGAGTTTCCTGAATATTGGCAAAATGTCTCCGGTAGTCTGAAAAAAGAAGATGATTTTCCGAATCCAGAATAGCCACTTTTACCGTAGTTGAACCAATGTCGATTCCCAGTCTGTACGTTTCCGTCATGTCTACACCCATTCTATACTCCCTAACTTTTAAAACTCCGTTCTCCGTTTCTCTCCCAAAACAAGAAAAAGGCAAGGAAAAGGATTTCCTATGCCGGGAATGGAAACAGAAACGGGAACTAAACGTTTGCTACTCTAGCATAGATGGAGGAACGCAACAAGAAAGGTATTCTAAAAAAAGAATAAAAGTTTCATAAGATTATCTATTTTTTTATGTTTTCCGTATGGAGGAAAAGTTATGGAAGCTATAGGAATTCCGTATGGAAACGGATAGAAAACAGAGACTAAGTTCGTTTACAGGGGTGCGGTTCTATGTTAGAGTAAAGCCTTGCAAACGAAAAGGAGGGTAAGATGAAAAAAAGAATTTTGGCAACAGTTTGTTTAGCGGCTACTGCACTTTCTCTTTTCGCCTGTGCGAAAAAAAGGAGGACAGACGGAAAGTAAGGGAGAAAGCACTGCCGTAAAGGAGGCAACGGCTCAGGGAGAAGATAAAAAGGATAGCGGTGAGAAGGCGGAGGAAAACGCTGGAAAGACCTATAAGGTGGGAATTCTGAAATTCATGGACCATCCTTCTTTAAATCAGATTGAAGACAGCCTTTGTACGGAGTTTGACAGCCTCTCCAAGGACGGAACGAAGTACGAATATAAAGAATACAGATTGAACGGACAGGGAGATGCTTCTGTTTTGAATCAGATGACAGCGCAGCTTATCGCGGATAAGGTGGATGTTATCGTACCGATTGCGACCCCTGCCGTACAGGTTGTACAGTCCGCTGTGGAGGGAAAGGATATCCCGGTTGTTTTCTCCGCCGTGTCCGACCCGGTTTCCGCAAAGATTGTGCAGTCCATGGAAGAGCCGGGAGGAAACCTTACCGGGACTTCCGATGCTTTAAATACGGATGCCATCATGAATTTGATTTTCGCAGAGAATCCGAATGCGAAGAAGATCGGGCTTTTGTATTCCAAGAGTGAGGATTCTTCAAAGGCGCCGATTGAAGATGCAAAGAAATTCCTGGAAGGAAAGGGCGTTGAAGTGGTAGAGAAGACGGGAACGACAACGGATGAAGTGAATCAGGCGGTGGATGCGCTGATTGCAGAAAAAGTCGATGCCATCTTTACGCCGACGGACAATACGATACAGAAAGCGGAACTGAGCTTTTATGAGAAGCTCCAGAAAGCAAAGATTCCCCATTTTGGCGGTGCGGATTCCTTTGCCTTAAACGGCGCTTTTGCAGGTTATGGTGTAGATTATGTGCAACTCGGTAAAGCCACGGCGGATATGGTGGATGAAGTACTGAGAGAAGGGAAAGAGCCGAAGAGCCTTGCGGTGAAGACCTTTGACAACGGTATCGCGACAGTCAATACGGATACCGCAGAAAAGCTCGGGACTTTCCATGGAGGAGCTGAAGGAGAAGTTCAAGCCCTATTGCACGAAGGTGGAAGAAATTAAGACCCAACAGGAATTTTCAAAGTAAGTAGCAGGGAAAAATATGGCAGAGTTTTTTACGGTCGGAATCATTCAGACGGCGCTTGAAATCGGGCTCATCTATGCGCTGGTAGCGATAGCGCTTTTTATATCCTATAGTATTTTAAATATTGCAGACCTGTCCACGGACGGTTCTTTCACTCTGGGAACAGCGGTTTCCGCAGTCTTTACGATTGCGGGACACCCTATTCTCAGGATTTTTATGGCAATGCTTTCGGTTCTCTATCCGGGTTCTGCACTGCTTTTTTGCAGACCACTCTGGGAATAGAAAGTATTTTGTCCGGAATTATTGTCAATACAGGGTTGTATACCATCAATCTGGCTGTCATGGGATTTTCCTCCAACCTGTCTATTTTTGGTACGGATACGGTTTTTACTTTGTTTTCCGGACTGCATCCCGTGCTTAGTGAGTGGGGAACGGTTCTTCTGCTTCTTCTGATTGTGCTTTTTGTTGCCTTTCTTCTTCGCTGGTTTTTCGGAACCGGCCTTGGACTTTCTATCCGTGCAACCGGAGACAGTCCGGCAATGGTGCGCGCTTCTTCCATTAATCCCGCCTTTTACGATTACCGTGGGACTATGCCTGTCGAATGCGCTTACCGCCTTATCCGGTTCTTTGATTGCCCAGTATAACAAGGCATCCGACATCAATCTGGGAAATGGGATGGTGACGGTTGCCCTGGCTTCCCTGGTTATCGGGGAGAGCTTGTTCGGAAAAAGAAAGCTGCTTCTCCGCATCTTCGGTGTGATTCTCGGGCGATACTCTACCGCATTGTGATTGCGCTGGCGCTTCGTCTTCGGATACCGACGGAGGCTTTCAAGCTGGTCAGTGCGCTGATTGTGGCGATTGCGATTTCTTCGACGAGAATACAGGGAACTCTTGCATTACGCGAAGTTAAGACGAAATGCAATCCGAGAGAGGGGGAAGGATGCTTGATTTAAAGAATCTTGAGAAGACCTTTAATCCGCATACCGTTCATGAGAAAAAAGCTTTGCAAAACGTTTCCCTTCACCTGGAAAAGGGAGAGTTTTGCGACAATTGTAGGGGAGTAACGGAGCAGGGAAGTCCACCTTATTCAATGCCATTTCCGGATCCTTCCTTTTAGACCGGGGGAGTGTCGTCCTGGATGGGCAGGATATTACCTTTCTACAGGAGCATAAACGGAGTGCTTTTATCGGACGTCTTTTTCAGGATCCGTTGATGGGGACGGCGCCTCACATGAGCATTGAAGAGAATCTGTCCGTGTCCTATATTCGGGCAAGTGGACTGTCTCTGTTTTCCCAGGGTGGGAAAGAAGGAAAAAGCGTATTTTAGAGAGCAGTTAAGTCTTCTTGGCATGGGATTGGAAGACCGTCTTTCTCACCCGGTCGGTTTACTTTCCGGCGGACAGAGACAGGCCCTGACCCTTCTTATGGCAACGATGGTTACACCGAAGATTCTCCTTCTCGATGAGCATACTGCGGCACTTGACCCGGGAACGGCGGAGAAGGTTCTTTCGCTTACAAAGAGTATTGTGCGAGAGAGACAGATTACCTGCCTTATGATTACCCACAATATGCATCAGGCCTTGGAACTGGGCAACAGAACCCTGATGATGGATAGCGGAAAGATTGTACTGGATCTTTCCGGAGCGGAGAGGGAGCATCTCACGGTAGAGGATCTTTTGCAACTCTTTTCCGAAAAGGCGGGGAAAGTTTTGGACAACGACCGGATACTGCTGTCCTAGCGTGGAGAAGCATTTTCAAAATCCGCTTTCCTTCCACCGTGGAGTCATCTTATAATAAGAAGCAGGCGAAGAGATTAGGAGGCAAAGTATGCTTACAAAAAAAGTGGTCATTACCATAGGGACGGCAGTATGGTTCGGGCGGAAGAACAGTAGGAAAGAGTCTTGCGGCATCTCTCGGGATTCCTTTTTATGATGAAGAGATTTTACGCATTACATCGGAGAAAACCGCGATAGGAGAGCAGTATTTTCGTTTGGCGGATGAAAAGGCGGGAAGTAATATTCTGTATAAGATTGTTGATTCCCTGAAACCGAGACTGGGTAAGCCGAGTCTTGAAGAAGATATCGTGAGTCCGGAGAATCTCTTCCGTTTTCAAAGCCAGGTTGTGGTGGAACTTGCGGAGCAGGAGAGCTGTATTATTGCGGGGCGCTGCGCCAATGTGATTTTAAGGGAAGCCGGAAAGGCACATATTGATTTCTTTGTCTATGCCGATATGGAGAAACGAATCGAAAGAACCATGGATTATTGTAAGGTGGATGAAGAAGAGGCGAAGAGGCGGATTAAGAAAATCGATCGGGAACGAAGAGAGTATCATAAGTATTACACCGGAGAAGACTGGATGAAGGTGGATAACTATGATCTGATGATCAATGCTTCTCGTATTGATTACAGCGAGATGGAAGTGCTTATGCGGAGCTACCTGGAGATGAAAGGATATTTGGATTAGCGTGTTCTGCGCAGCAAAGTGCGATAAGAAATGAAGGTGGAAAATGAAGGTAGAACTGTATGGTGCGGGAAAAGTTTTAAAAGGTAGACTGCGTGTTCCCGGGGATAAGAGTATTTCTCATAGAGCCATTATGTTTTCCGCACTTGCAGAAGGCTCCACCGTCATTGAAGGCTTTCTTCCCTCCGCAGATTGTCTATCGACCATGGCCGTTTTTCAGTCTCTCGGTATTGCTATAGAAAAAGAGGGAGAGCGGTTACGGGTTTTCGGAAAAGGACTTCGAGGACTTCAGGAAGCGAAGGAAGCGCTGGATTGCGGAAATTCCGGCACGACGATGCGTCTCATGACGGGAATTCTTTCCGGGCAGCCTTTTCCCTCCGTTTTGACGGGGGACGAGAGTCTTTGCCGACGTCCCCATGGAGCGGGTGAGGAAGCCCTTTGCTGGAAATGGGGGCGGAGATTCATACGGAAGGAGAGCGGCAGACGGCACCGCTACATATTTATCCTGCCAAGCTGCATGCCTGTTCTTATGAGAGCCCGATTGCCTCTGCGCAGGTAAAGTCGGCGGTTCTTCTGGCGGCCCTTTCCACAGAAGGGGAAACGGTCTATACGGAGCCTTTTCCTTTCCCGGGATCATACGGAAAGGATGCTTTCCGTTATGGGAGCGGATATTCGGACGACAATCGAAGCAGGGGGAAAGGCGAGGATACGAATCAAGGGAGGCGCCACTCTACGTCCCTTTTCCGACGTCTTTACCGTACCGGGAGATATCTCTTCCGCTTCATACTTTCATGGCGGCGGTATTTTTTTCCTTCCGGGGTCGGAACTGCTCCTACAGAATGTTGGCTTTAAACTCATCCAGAACGGGCATTTTAGAGGTTTTATCCCGTATGGGTGCGAAAGTTGAGATTCGGAATCGAAGGGTCACGGGCGGAGAGGACACGGGAGATCTCTTTCTTCGCTTCGGGAAGCTCAGCGGGACGGAAATCAGCGGTGCAATTATTCCGAGGCTGATCGATGAACTGCCCATCCTTGCGATTCTTGGCGTGATTGCCGAGGGAGAGACCGTCATTAAAGATGCGGCGGAACTGAAAGTGAAGGAGTCCAATCGGATTCGTGCAGTGGTAGAGAATCTACAGTCGCTCGGAATTTCCGCCGTGGAAACGGAAGACGGCATGCGAATCCGAGGAAAAGGAGGCGTCTTCTCCCTGACCGGGAAAGAAAGTTTCTTCTTATAAGGACCATCGTATTGCGATGAGTTTTGCGATTCTGGGTCTTCTTTGTGACAAGACAAATCCGATGGAAATCGAGGATGCGGAATGCGTTTCCATTTCCTATCCTCAGTTTTTTGAAGATTTAGAAAAATTACTTGACGGAAATACAGTGCTATGATAGACTTCGTAAGTCGATTACGCATCGACTTAAGGCGAATTGGTCAAGCGGTTAAGACGCAGCCCTCTCACGGCTGAATCCCGGGTTCGATTCCCGGATTCGTCATATCCCGAGCGATGCTCGGGATTTTTTTGTATCAAAAATTCGGAGGATTGTAATGGTTTCTTATAAAAAAATATTTTTGTTCGATATGGGAAATGTTCTGATAAGCTATGATCCCGGAGCTGGTTATACGACATTATACTTCGGTAGAAGAAGAAATTTATATCCTGAAGAATGTTGTTTTTCTTTCCGGAGAGTGGGTGATGCTGGATGCCGGACTGATTACGGAGGAGGAAGCGGAAAAAAACGATGGATGGAGCGACTGCCGTCGGAGAAGTTACGGGAAATTGCCCATCTATCTTTTCGGGATTGGCACCTTTATAATATGAAACAGATTCCCGGGGCGGCGGAGAATATCCGTGCTTTAAAGGCAGCGGGAAAAGCAATCTATTTGCTTTCCAATGCCTCTTTACGCCTGAGCTCGGATTTATAAGGAAATTATTCCGGCAGTGGAATGCTTTTCGGGTATCTTTTATTCTGCTGAGCACCGTTGTTTGAAACCGCAAGACATTATCTATACCCGCTTTTTAGAGACATTTCAGCTTGAACCGTCCAGTTGCTTCTTTATTGATGACCTTCCGGAGAATATCGAAGCGGCAAAGGCTGCGGGGATAGACGGGGCAGTCATGCAAAGTAAGACTGCGGAAGAGACGGCGAAAATTCTCGGATTGTCCTAGATAGAAGCGATTGGAATGTATTTCACATAAAAGAACAGGAGTGAAGTTGAAGACAGTTTTTCCGATAAAAGAATATCATGTCGAGGGACGAAAGATTCCCCTTGTGAGTCTCCCTTCTGGAAGGAATAGAAGGACTCCGACACGGTTTTTCCACGAGGCTCGGCGGTGTTTCCGAGCAGCATCTTTCCGCTCTGAATCTGGGTTTTTCTTTAGGGGATGAAAAAGGAAAGGGTGCTTGAAAATTATCGCCTTCTTGCGGGCGCTTTGGGAGTGAGCGCAGAAGATTTTGTTTTATCAAAGCAAAGTCATAGTGTCCATGTTTTGCAGGTCGGAAAGAAGGACAGAGGGAAGGGCATCTTTTCGGAAAGAGATTATCAGGATGTTGACGGGATGATTACAGAGGAAGAGAACGTGGTACTTTCCGTCTTTTCTGCGGATTGCGTCCCGATTCTGCTCTATGATCGAGTGCACAGGGCGATTGGCGCGTGTCATAGCGGTTGGCGGGGAACGCGCGGGAAAGATTTTAAAAAAACGTCATTTCCGCGATGGAAACTGCCTTCTCTTCGAGGCCGGAAGATCTTCTTCTGGCCATCGGTCCGAGTATTTGTAAGAATTGCTATGAAGTTTCCGAAGATGTAGGAGAGGCTTTTCTTGAAGCGTTTCCTTTTGATGAAAGGAAGTGATCCGGAGAGGAGAGAGGCGCTAAAAGCAGCCATTCAGCGGAGTTCAAAGAGAAGTTTCATATCGATTTATGGGAATTAAATCGGCAGATTGCGCTGGATGCTTCCGTTCCATCGGAGAATATTTCCATAAGCGGGTATTGTACAATGGAACGTCCGGATCTCTTTTTCTCTCATCGTTATAGTAAGGGAAAACGGGGGGTACAGGGGGCTTTTATCGGCTTGAAACCCGTTTCCCGTGAGGTTTAGAAATGAACGATAGTCTGAATGCGAAAAAGAATAAGACAGTTTTGCCTTCTTCTCTTTTTCTGTGCTTCCGTTTTCACTCTTTTTGTCCTGCGGGAAAAAGGCAAGTGCAGAAGAAGGCGAAGCAGGGCGCTTCAGGGGAGTCAAGTGGAAACGGATGCGGCATCGAAAGGCAAGAAAGCGAACGCTGTCTCTTCCTCCACGCTTCCCGGAGAGCAGGCGGAGAAAAAAGAGGAAACTGTCTTACAAAAAAAATTAAAAGCGAAGATGCGGGAGGAGCAGGAAAAAGCCTTATCCCGCTATCAGAACCTCGGTTTGGTGCAGTGCGATTCCTATATCAATTTTCGTTCCGATACGGATGAAAACGACATTCGAGATATCATCGGCATCTTACGAAACGGTGCAGGAGTCGATATTTTGCAGTCAAATATTGAGGGCAAGGAAGGCTGGGCGAAGGTGCGTTCCGGCGGCCTGGAAGGCTATGTGGCGAAGAAGCATCTTCTAGAAGGAGAAGAAGCGAAGAAGAAGGCGGTGGAATATATGGCACCGAGAGTGACGATTCTTGCGGATAAACTGCGGATTCGTTCTACGCCGGAGAAAGCGGATGGCAACACCCTGTCCTCTTGTGCGAAAGGGGAGCGCTATATTGTTTTGAGTCGAAGCGGAAAGGATTATTTGCAGATTTCTGCGGATACGCTGGAGGGAGTAGAGAATGCCTACATTTCTTCCAAGTCGGAAAATGTTCGGCTGGAGTATGGACTGGATGAGGCGAGAAGCTTAAATCTCAGACAGAAAGTATTGAATATGTATGATAACCTGGGCGTTTCCAAGGCACAGGATTATATCAATATTCGTTCCACTCCGGAAGACAAGGGACTGGACAATATTATCGGAAAATTTCCGGGCTTTGCCGGAGGGAATATTCTTGCCGAAGAAAACGGGTGGCTTAAGATTCAGTCGGGAAGCATCACCGGGTATGTGAAGGCGGAACTTGTGGCGCGTGGACAAGAGGCGGAGCAGCTTGCCCTAAAGCACGCACAGGTCATGGCTATCGTGAATACGGATTCTTTAAATGTTCGTTCCAGCCCGGACTTGAATGCCAAGGCATGGACCAAGATTACGAAGGATCAGCGCTACTCCGTTATCAATCAGCTGGACGGTTGGGTACAACTTGACTTGGATTCCGGAGATGACGAGGACGGAGAGCAGGGCGCTTTCGTTTCTACGAGAGACAACAATGTTTCCGTAAGCTATATGCTCTATGAAGCGTTCAGTTATCGTCCCGCACAGGATCGGGCGAATCAGGCGGCAAAGAGAAGAAGTGATTTGGTAAACTTTGCTTGTCAGTTTGTTGGAAATCCTTACGTTTGGGGCGGGACCTCCCTCACTCACGGCGCGGATTGTTCCGGATTCACCCAGACCATTATGGCGAAATACGGGGTTTCTCTTCCGAGAGTATCCAGAGAGCAGGCAAAGACCGGTACCAAGGTAAGCAGTGAAAATATAAAGCCGGGCGATTTGATTTTCTATGCCAACCGTCGGGGAACCGTAAATCATGTCGGCATTTATATCGGAAACGGACAGGTGGTCAATGCGGCATCCCGTCGTTCCGGAATACGAATATATCGTTGGAATTACAGGACGCCGGTTGCGATTCGGAATGTCCTTGGAGAATAAAATACAGAAAGGATGTGTTATGGAAACGTATGTACTCTCTTGCTGTTCTACAATGGACTTAAGTAAGGCCTGGGCGGATGAGCATGGTGTGAATCTGATCTATGCGAAGTACTATCTGGGAGAAGAGGAATTTTTTTGGATGATTTTTACGCTTCTCTTCCGCAGGAAAAGCTCTTCTCGCGTATGCTTTCCGGAGAAAAGAGCAGAACGACCCAGATTAATACGGAAGACTATGTTGAAAGTTTCCGGAAGTTTTTGTCTGTAGGGAAGGATATTTTTCATATCTGCTTGTCCAGCGGGGTTTCAGGCACTTTTAATTCCTGCCATATTGCGAGGGATATTCTCCTGGAAGAGTTCCCGGAGAGAAAGATTGAGATTGTAGACTCCCTTATGGCCTCTTCCGGCTACGGACTTCTTGTCGATAAAGCATACGCCTTAAAGCAGGAGGGGCTTTCCATTGATGCACTGAAAAAGGAAGTGGAGAAATGGCGTTCCCGTCTTCATGCCTATTTCTTCACCTCGGATCTCCGATTCTTTATCCAGGGAGGAAGAGTCAGTAAAGCAGCCGGATTTATCGGCGGAATTCTGAAAATCTGTCCGGTACTCATGATTACCGGGGAGGGAACACTAAAGCCGATAGAAAAGGCACGGGGAAAGAAACAGGCCATAGAGAACGTTCTGTCCAAGATGGAGAAGGCGGGATATCTTCCCTCCGAGCCCTGCTTTCTCAGTCACTCAGCTTGCTTAGAGGATGCAAAGCGCCTGGAAGAAGCGATTCAGGAGCGATTCAAGCCGAGCGGCAGGATGGAAATCTTCGATATCGGCGGGTCCATTGCCTGTCACACCGGTCCCGGGAACCGTGGCTGCCTTCTTCTTCGGGAAGGAGAAGGCGTAGTCGAAGCTTAGCCGAATCGAACTTTGCTTGTTTTTTTGCAGGTATGATAAAGAGGAAAGATAGAACATGATTTTTTTCTAAAGATTGTGTTCTATCTTTTTTGTATGTGCAAGAGGGCGTGCATCTTCCTCTACCTTCTTTCTGAACGCTTTTCTTTTTCTTACAAAAAAATATAGAACTAAAAAAATATTTACAAAACAAATGTTCTGTTATATGATATAGAAAATAAAGGAGAGGAGAGATGGAGGACAGAACAGAGGGAGAGAGAAGAGAAGTAGACGGGGAGGAAAGTCCGGAGTGCCATGTACGGGAAGAGGGAGCATCCTGTGGCATTATGGCGATTGATTTGAAGTCGTTTTATGCTTCCTGTGAGTGCGTAGAGCGGGGGCTGGATCCGATGGATGCCTATCTTGTGGTCGCGGATGGAGGGCGCACGGAGAAGACGATTTGCCTTGCGGTGAGTCCGTCTTTGAAGAGCCTCGGTGTACCCGGAAGACCGCGGCTTTTTGAAGTCATAGAGAAGGTGAAAGAGATCAATTACCGTAGAAAGGAGGGGACGAAACTCGGGAGGCTGATTGGGAGTTCCTGCCTGGATTCGGATTTAAGGACGTATCCCTTTTTGGCATTATCCTATATTACGGCACCGCCCAGGATGGCGCTGTATATGGAGTACAGCAAGAGAATATATGAGATTTATCTGCGTTATGTATCGAAGGAGGATATCCATGTTTATTCCGTAGATGAGGTCTTTATCGATTTGCGTCCTTACGAAGAAGTGTATCAGAAAGGCGCGGAGGAGCTCGCGGGAGAGATTGTGAAGGCGGTCTATACGGAGATGGGGATCGTTGCCACGGTCGGTCTGGGGGAGAATCTGTACCTTGCAAAGGTAGCGATGGATATCCTGGCGAAGAAGTTGAAGGTAGAGGGAAGGGGACTTCGGCTTGCCAAGCTTACGGAGCTCGATTATCGGCAGGTGCTTTGGACCCATCGTCCGCTCCGGGATTTCTGGAGAATCGGCAGAGGAACGGAAGAGAAACTTGCCCAATACGGGATCTATACGATGGGAGATATCGCGATGGCTTCCTTGGCGGGAGAAGGGAGAAAGCAGAATCAGGCTTTACTTTACAAGCTTTTTGGAATGCAGGCAGAGTATCTGATTGACCATGCATGGGGATATGAGCCGTGCAGGATTCAGGACATTCATGCCGTACAGGCGAAGCGGAAGAGTCTTTCCGAAGGGCAGGTTTTACCCTGCCCGTACGATGCAAAGAAAGGAAGAATTGTTACGGAGGAGATGGCTCCTTTCCCTATCCTTCACCCTCGTGGAGAAAGGCCTGGGAACAGAGCTTGTGGAGTTGTATCTGTCCTTTGATGAGGAATGTATAGGAGAGTCCTATCTGGGAGAGAGGAGCAGAGATTATTTTGGGAAGGTCGTACCGAAAGGGGTACACGGGTATCGTCGTTTGGCAGGCCGTACTGACAGGGAGAGGGAACTTACGGACGCCATTTTATCCGTCTATGACGAGATTATGGATAAAAGACTGAGTATTCGTAAGATTGCGCTGTCTTTCGAAGATGTGCGTCCCTTGGAAAAAAACCTGGGGCAGCTGGACCTTTTCCGTTATCTGGAAGAGAAGAGGGAGGACGGAAGAAAGAAGACGGAGGACAAGGAAGAGCGAATCAGAGGCTTCCTCCATCTTATGCACAAGTATGGAAAGAATGCGGTATTGAAAGCATACCAGTATGTAGAAGGAGCCAGAGGCAGGGAGAGAAATAAGCAGATAGGAGGGCACAGCAGTGGTGTATAGCAAAGAAGAGGGAGAGGAAAGGACATATCGATGCCGGGGAACGTTTTCCGAAGAGAAAGAGAGTAGGATATCGGAGGAAAGATATAGTACAATTGTACAGCATAGTTATCCCTTTCCGCTGTATCGGAAGCGGAGCAGCGTATCGCACAGGGCGGTGCAGTTTTTTGCCTTTGCGGCTTTGAAGGGGTATGAGGAGATGTTAGAAGGAAAAGAGGGAGGATAAGTGTATGCAGTATTTGTCCGTCAAAGAGGGACCAAAGGATGTGTCCCGTATCATTTTGGGCTGTATGCGGATGCCGTCATTGTCTGCGGAAGAGGCGGCGAGGCAGATAGAAGAGGCAGTTGCCTTAGGAATCAATTTCTTTGATCATGCGACCTGTTATGGCAGGGGAGACGCGGAGGCACGATTCGGTGCAGCTTTACGGAAGACCGCTCTAAAGAGAGAAGACTTGTGGATTCAGGATAAGTGTGGGCTTTGTTTTGAACGGAATGAGTTTGATTGGAGCAAAGAGAATATCATAAAGAGTGTGGAGGAGAGCCTGAAACGCTTGCAAGTGGAGTATCTGGATGTGCTTCTTCTGCATAGGCCGGACTTGATTTACGAGCCGGAAGAAGTGGCGGATGCGTTTCAGAACCTGGAAAGCAGCGGGAAGGTTCGCTTTTTTGGCGTGAGTAATGTACCGATGATGCAACTTAAAGTACTGAAGAAATATGTGAAGCAGCCCCTTCGGATTAACCAGTTGCAGCTTTCTCTTCCGGCATCCCAGCTTATTGATCAAACTCTTTATGTGAATGACATGACGACGGAACGCTCGATTGACCGGGACAATGGTTTACTGGATTATTGCCGTCTGGAAGAGATAACGATACAAGCATGGTCGCCCTTACAGTTCGGTAAGTTTGAAGGCTGTTTTGTAGATCATCCGGCTTTTTCCGGAGTTGAATCAGGCCCTCGGCAGTCTGGCAGAAAAGTATGGGGTTTCGAAAACGGCGATTGCTGTAAGTTGGATTCTTCGTCATCCGGCGAAGATGCAGGTTGTTGCCGGAACGATGCATCCGGAGCACTTGAGACAGTATTGTGATGCGACGAAGGTAGAGCTTACCCACCGGGAGTGGTATCAGTTGTATCTTGCATCAGGAAAGAAGCTCCCATAACTTCCTATTTCTAAAATTTTATCCTTTCTGCTTGACATATACCCCACTGGGGTATATTATACTTCGCGAAAGGAAGGTTATGGCTTTATGAATAAATATACAGTCACAGGGATGTCCTGTGCAGCGTGTCAGGCAAGGGTAGAGAAAGCTGTACAGAAAGTGCCGGGTGTGCAGAGCTGTTCCGTTTCCCTTCTTACAAACAGTCTTGCGGTGGAAGGAGAGGCTTCCGAAGCGGCATTGAAAGAGGCGGTGGAAAAAGCGGGATACGGTTTTGTGTCGGGTGCGGAAGGAGAAAAAAGCAGGGAAGAGGAAGCACTGAAAGATACAGAGACACCAAAGTTAAAGAAGCGCTTTTTGTATTCCCTTCTCTTTTTAGCGGTCTTAATGACGCTGTCTATGGGACCGATGCTCTTTTCCATCCCATTACCGAAAGTACTCACTTATCCGGGAATGCTTGCGCTTACGGAGATGCTTCTGGCAATCGTGGTTATGCTGATTAACAAGAAGTTTTTCACCTCCGGTTATTCTTCTTTGTTTCAGCTTTCCCCCAATATGGATACACTGGTGGCTCTCGGATCTTCGGCATCGTTCTTGTATTCCCTTGGCGTCTTATATATGGTGATTCTTTACCTCGGGCAGGGAAATCAGGAGATGGCGAAGCAGATCGGACACCACCTCTATTTTGAAACGGCGGCGATGATTCCCACTCTGATTACACTGGGCAAAATGCTGGAGTCCATCTCTAAAGGAAAGACAACGAATGCATTGAAGGGGCTCATGAATCTGAGTCCGAAAACAGCCGTTCTTTTACAGAATGGAGAGAGAAGACGGTCCCGATTGAGACCGTTTCCGTAGGGGATAGTTTTGTGGTGCGTCCCGGAGAGCAGATTCCGGTAGACGGAGTAATTCTTTCCGGAAAAACCGCAGTGGACGAATCAGCGCTTACCGGAGAATCCATTCCCGTAGACAAGGAAGAAGGAGATAGTGTTTCTGCTGCGACACTGAATCGTTCGGGTTATATTACAGCGAAAGCGACGCGTGTCGGAAAGGACACGAGCCTGTCGCAAATTATCGAAATGGTTTCCAACGCGGCGGCAACGAAGGCACCGATTGCCCGGATTGCAGATCGGATTGCGGGGGTTTTTTTGTCCCCTTTGTAATGGGAGTTGCTCTTCTTACTTTCGTTGTTGTACTGGGAAGCGGAGCGGAATTTTCCGCAGCACTTTCCCGTGCTGTTGCCGTACTGGTCATCAGTTGTCCCTGTGCTTTGGGACTTGCCACCCCGGTAGCCATCATGGTGGGAAACGGCGTCGGTGCGAAAAACGGGATTCTCTTTAAGACGGCAGCTTCTCTGGAGGAAGCGGGAAAGGTCGAAATTATCGCCCTCGATAAGACGGGAACCATCACCAACGGTACACCGGTACTTACCGATGTAATTCCGGTAGAAGAGGAGAAAAGAGAAGAACTTCTTCGTCTTGCCGTTTCTATCGAGAAGAATTCAGAGCACCCGCTTGCAAAGGCAATACAGTCTTATGGAGAAGAGAAGGGGATTGTTCCCTATCCGGTAGAAGAATTTCAGGCCCTAACCGGGCACGGTGTGTCGGCACTCTATCAGGGGGAGAAGCTTCTGGCCTGCTCAGAGGGCTATCTTCGGAAAGAGTTCACGGTAGAGGATGCATTTTTAGAGAAAGTACACCCGCTCTCAAAGGAAGGGAAGACGAATCTGTTTTTTCTGAAAGAAGGAATGCTCTTGGGCGCCATTGCTGTAGCCGATACCCTGAAAGAGGATGCGAAGGAAGGTATTCGGGAGTTAAAAGCGCAGGGAATCTTTACGGTAATGCTGACCGGGGACCAAAAAAATACGGCGGATGCGATTGCGAAGGAGGCGGGAGTTGATGCCGTCATTGCGGAAGTTCTTCCCGATGGAAAAGAAGCCGTTATTCGGGAATTGCAGAGTTTCGGAAAAGTAGCTATGGTGGGAGACGGAATCAACGACGCAGTTGCTCTTACTAGGGCGGATCTCGGTATTGCCATCGGGGCAGGAACAGATGTCGCGATTGATGCTGCTGACCTGGTATTGATGAAGTCTCGTGTTTTGGATATTCCGAAGAGTATTCGTCTGTCGCGTGCTACGATTCGCAATATTCACGAGAACCTGTTTTGGGCTTTCTTCTATAACGTTATATGCATTCCGCTTGCAGCCGGATTCTATTCTGCGGTATTTCATTGGAATTTTTGAGATGAATCCGATGGTTGGCGCATTGGCGATGAGTTTATCCAGCGTGACAGTTTGTTTGAATGCACTTCGTCTGAATCTCTTTTCCATAAGTCACGCGGAAAGCGATAAACGGAAAGGAATTTCGGAAGAAGACAGACAGAAGCTGATAGAGAAGTTGAGAGAAAAGAAAGAGGAGGAAAAAAGGATGGAAAAGAAGATGACAATTAAGGGAATGATGTGCGGACATTGCGAAGCAACGGTAAAGAAGGCACTGGAGGCGATTTCGGCGTAGATCATGCAGAGGTGAGTCATGAAAGCGGGACAGCAGTCGTTTATTTGAAGAGTGCTGTCAGTGACGCCGAGCTGAAAGAAGCTGTGGAGAAGGCGGATTATGAGGTCACGGGAATTTCCGGGTAGGTGTCAGATGGAGAACTGTGCTTGCGGGGAAAGAAAGAAGTTACAGCCCAGAGAGACGAGCGAGAAGAAAGCATTGATCTCTCGCCTGAATCGGATGGAAGGACAGATTAAGGGCATTCGGAATATGTTGGAGGAAGATCGGTATTGTGTGGATATCATTACCCAGGTGAGTTCCGTTTCCTCTGCTTTAAAGGCCTTCAGCAAGGAACTTTTACAAAGACATATCGCTTCCTGTGTAGTGGAAGAAATAGAAGAGGGAAGAGAAGGTGCGGTAGAAGAGCTTTGTGACTTAATCAAAAAAATTATGTAATCTGTAAGATTTTCATACTTTAAACACAAAAGAACCCTATACTTCACGTATCGGGTTCTTTTCACGTAAAGGAGAAGAGCAAAGGATATAGATTGAGCAAGGAGAGTAAAGAATGGATAAAAACAATTCGTTCCCGAATTTTGACGAATTTTTCTCGGATAAGCAGAAGCGGAATAATAAGGGAGGAAATGGGAATCGACCGAATCCCTATTTGTTTTATGTTTTTGCAGCCTTGATTATTACTTTGCTTTTAAACAGTTTTGTGATTCCTGCTATCAAGCAGTCTCGTATTCAGAGCAGCAGCTATTCTGATTTTCAGAAGGCGATAGAGGAGCAGACGGTAAAAGCGGTGGAATTCAAGGAAGATTCCATAGATTATGAAGTCGTAAAAGACGGGAAGACAAGCATTTACAGTACGACCAGAATTAAAAATGAGTTCGCTGAAGCGCAGATTATCAATGAACTTACGAAGCAGGGTGTAAAGTACAATGAAACCGTTCCGGTAGAGAATAATTTCCTCCTGAACTTTATTTTTTCCTGGATTGTTCCCTTTACTCCTCTTTCATGGCGGTCGGAAATTGGCTCTCTAAGCGAATGAGTTCCGCGATGGGAGGCATGGGAGGCGGAGGCTTCGGCCTTGGCGGCTTCGGAAAGTCCAATGCAAGAGAGTATGAAAAGAAGGACGACAGTATCCGCTTTAAAGATGTAGCCGGAGAAGATGAAGCGAAAGAACTGCTCACCGAAATGGTAGATTATCTGAACCACCCGGACAAATATGCGAAGATTGGAGCAAAGATTCCGAAGGGCGCCTTACTGGTTGGTCCCCCGGGAACCGGTAAAACCATGCTGGCAAAGGCGGTTGCAGGAGAAGCCGGCGTACCCTTTTTCTCTATCTCCGGTTCTGAGTTTGTGGAGATGTTTGTAGGAATGGGTGCCGCGAAGGTACGGGACCTTTTCGAGCAAGCAAAGAAGAAGGCACCGTGTATCATTTTCATCGATGAAATCGATGCGATTGGAAAGAAGCGAGGAGCAGGCGGCTTAGGAGGAAATGATGAGCGGGAGCAGACTCTGAATCAGCTGCTCACGGAAATGGACGGCTTCGACAGTTCGAAGGCAATCATCCTTCTTGCTGCAACGAATCAGCCGGATCAGCTGGATCCCGCCTTACTTCGTCCGGGACGTTTCGACAGAAGAGTGCCGGTAGAGCTTCCCGATTTTCAGGGAAGGATCGATATTCTGAAAGTGCACAGTAAGAAGATCAAGATGTCGGACAATGTGAACCTGGAAGCCATTGCCAAGGCGGCACCCGGTGCATCCGGTGCGGAACTCGCAAATATCATTAATGAAGCTGCACTTCGCGCGGTTCGTGCAGGAAGGGAGAGGGTGATTCAGTCTGACCTGGAAGAGTCCATTGAAGTTGTTATTGCCGGTTACCAGAAGAAGAATAAGGTGATGACGGACAAGGAGAAGCTGATTGTTTCCTATCATGAAGTGGGGCATGCGCTTGTCGCCGCTTTGCAGAAGGATTCTGCACCGGTTCATAAGATTACGATTATTCCCAGAACTTCCGGTGCTTTAGGCTATACCATGCAGGTGGATGACGAAGGAAATCACTACCTTTATTCGAAGGAAGAGCTGGAAAACAAGATTGCGACCCTGACAGGCGGCAGGTGTGCGGAAGAGCTGATCTTCCATACTTGTACTACCGGTGCGTCAAACGATATTGAGCAGGCAACCAAGTCCGCGAGAGCTATGATTACCCGTTACGGCATGGCGGACGGGATTGGTATGGTTGCTATGGAGCAGCTGCATAACCAGTATCTGAGCGGCGACGCAACGCTTACGGTTTCCCCTGAGACACAGACAAAGATTGATGATATGGTTGTTGCGCTGGTGAAGAAGCAGCATGATAAAGCGTATAAGCTTTTGGAAGAGAATATCACCAAGCTTCATGAAATCACGAAGTTCCTTTATGAAAAGGAAACCATCTCCGGAGAAGAATTTATGGAGATTTTTGAACAGGAAAGAGGTCGATCCTTCCGTGCTTGCGAAGACGGAAGAGTAGAAGAAATGTATTTTCATTATAGCGACGGTTGCTTTGGGCTGAAAGAGTGCCTTCCTTCGAAAGATTTTTCTCGGCGGAAGGCATTTTCCTTTTCTAAAAAAAGGCTGGTCAGTCCATTGCAAACTATGGTACATTGGAAAAAAGAAGAAAGAGGAACGGGTGTAGATAGAGAATAGGTAAGGGTCGAAGGACTTGTTCAGGTATCGGAAACGATCTGAAACGTTTGTTTCGTAAAGGGGAGGCACGAATGAAACGGGACCTGGATTATCTTCGACTGTTGGCAAAGAGTTTTCCGAGCGCAAACAAGACTGCTGCGGAGGTGATTAATCTGCGGGCAATCTGTGCCCTTCCGAAAGGAACGGAATACTTCTTTTCCGATTTGCACGGGGAGAGTGAAGCTTTTATCTTTCTTTTGCGCTCCGCTTCCGGTGTCATTCGAGCAAAGATTGCAGAGCTTTTTACGGAACTGTCGAATGACGAGCAGCTTCGTTTGGCAAATCTCGTCTATTATCCGAGGGAAAGTTTTCAGGAAAAAGGAAATGACAGACTGAAGGATATGCATCTGCAAAAAGCGGTTTTGCATTATCTTTCCGTGCTATGTTTGAAAGTGGCGTCGAAATATACGAGATCCAAAGTAAGAAAGAAGCTTCCGAAAGAGTTTCGCTTATGCGATAGAGGAGTTACTGTACCCGGGCGAAGAAGACACTGATCTCTATCATAAAGAAATTCTGGAAGGAATCGTGGATGTCGGGAGAGGAAAAGAGTTTATTATTGCCCTCTGTGAGTTGATCCAGAATCTGAGCATTGATTGTCTGCACATTATCGGGGATATCTACGATAGGGGGGCAAGGCCGGACCGCATCATGGAAGAGCTTCTATCCTTTCATGATGTAGATATTCAGTGGGGAAATCATGATGTGGATTGGATGGGGGCAAGTTCCGGGAACCCGGCTTGCATCGCGAATGTCCTTCGCATCGCCACCTCCTACAATAACTTTGATATGCTGGAAGATGGCTATGGAATCAATATTCGGCCGCTTTCGATGTTGGCACAGGAAATTTATGGGAGGACCCCTGTACATTTTTTTATCCCCATCTTTGGGATGAAAATGTTGCGGATTCGGTGGAGCCGGATCTTGCTGCGAAGATGTGTAAAATGATCAGTGTGATACAGTGGAAAGAGGAAGGACAGCTCATCCGGAGACACCCTGAGTATGGTCTTTCTCATAGGATGCTTCTCCATAAAATCCATCCGGAAAAGGCGGAGGTGGAAGTAGAGGGAATCGTATATCCCATGCGGGACTGCTCTTTTCCGACCATGGATTGGAAGGATCCCTATCAACTTTCGGAGAAAGAGCAGGAGTTGATGGATACCTTAATTTACAGTTTCACCCATTCCAAGGTATTAAAACGGCACATGGACTTTTTCTTCAGTCATGGCGGAATGTATAAGATCGTGAATCATAACATTCTCTTTCACGGCTGTATTCCGATGACGGAAGGCGGCGATTTTCTTTCCATCACGACAAGAGACGGGGAAGTGGCCGGGAAAAGATTACTGGATTATTGCGAGCAGAAATGCAGAGAAGCTTATTTTATGAATGCGGAACTGGATCCCAACGGAAAGCGCTATGCGACCGATTTTTTCTGGTATCTTTGGTGTGGACCGAAGTCTCCCCTTTTCGGAAAAGATAAGATGAGCAGTTTTGAACATTGTTTTATTGCGGATCCGGAGAGTCATAAAGAGCGTTATAATGCTTATTACAGATGGGTGGAGAAGGAAAGCTATGTAGACCGAATTATCGAAGAGTTCCATGAAATTCCCGCCCTTTCCCATATTGTAAACGGTCATGTTCCGGTGAAAAGCAAAAACGGAGAGAGTCCGGTTAAAGCGAATGGCAAAGTATTTGTGATTGACGGCGGAATTTCCAAGGCGTATCATTCTAAAACCGGTATCGCGGGGTATACTTTGATTTATGATTCGAAGCACCTCTCCTTGGCAGAGCATAGGAATTTCCATAAGGGCGAGGAGAATACACCGTGTATCTCTGTTGTAGAACGGATGAAGAACAGGATTCGTATCGGAGAGACGGATAAAGGAATCGAGTTGAAGGAGCAGATGGAAGATTTGCTTGCTTTGCTGGAAGCCTATCAAAATGGAGAAATTAAAGAAGAACTGCATTAGCAGATGGGGAACGAAGGATAGAATAGAAGAAAAGCGGGAGTCTGTACGTTTTTCTTTAGTCGAGTAGAGAAGGGAGAAAAATGGAAAAGAAATCCGTTATGGTGGATTTGACAAAAGGAAATCCACTTCGTTTGATTGTCGGTTTTGCATTACCGATGTTCTTGGGGACGCTGTTCCAACAGTTTTACAGCATGGTGGATACCATCATTGTCGGAAAGATGCTGGGTTTAAACGCTCTTGCGGGAGTAGGGTCAACAGCCGCAATCAGTTTTATGATTAATGGATTTGTCATTGGACTTTGTTCGGGGTTTGCGATTCCCGTAGCCCAGAAGTTTGGCGCGAAGCAGGAGACTAAGCTTCGAAAGTATGTGGGAAATCTTTTGTGGCTTACGATTCTGTTTTCCGTGGTCATGACGGTACTTATCGGATTGACCACAAAGGGGATTCTGGTGCTGATGAACACACCGGAGGAAACCTTTTCGTATGCCTATATTTATATCTGGATTATCTTTCTGGGGATTCCGACTACATTCCTCTATAATATGACCAGCTCGATTATCCGTTCTCTCGGAGATTCGAAGACCCCGCTGTATTTCCTGATTTTTGCCGCCTTATTGAATATTGTCTTGGATTATGTCAGTATTCGTTATATGGGGTTTTCTGTAGACGGACCGGCGTATGCTACGGTGATTTCCCAGCTTCTTTCCGGCCTCCTCTGCTTACTCTATATGAGGAAGAAGTTTCCGATTCTCCGCTTTCAGAAAGGGGATCTGCGCTTCGAGAAGCACTATTATAAGAGACTTTTACTCATGGGTGTCCCGATGGGCTTGCAATACAGCATTACCGCGATTGGTTCCGTCGTTTTACAGACAGCGGTAAACGGTCTTGGTGCGGCTCCGATGGCGGCAATCACAGCCGGGCAGCGTATCAGCGGATTCTGCTGCTGTGTTTTTGATGCCTTGGGTGCTACCATGGCGACGTATGCAGGGCAAAATGCCGGAGCGAAAGAGTACAAGAGAATTGATGAGGGGGTCTGGGCGGCAACAAAGATCGGGTCAGCCTATGCGATTCTGATTTTTGTTCTGCTTTTCCTCTTTGGAGGGGAAGTTCCAAAGATTTTTATCGATGGGAAAGAGACGGCAGTGCTGGCGATGACGAAGCAATTCCTTGTAGCGAATTCCTTGTTCTATATTCCGCTTACCTTCGTCAATGTATGGCGGTTTTGTATACAGGGAATGGGCTTCTCGGGCTTTGCCATGTTTGCCGGGGTGAGTGAGATGATTGCGCGTTCCCTGGTTGCTTTTCTTCTTATTCCCGTTTTCGGCTATATTGCAGCGTGTTATGCGTCTCCGCTCGCCTGGCTCTTTGCGGATGCCTTTTTGGTTCCTGCCTTTTACCATTGTATAAAGAAGTTGAAGAGTGGGATGGGAATGAATTAATATAGGGGAGAAAGAAAGTCTACAAGATAAGGACGTCGTTTGGCGCCGCTTTACGAAGAATTGAAGGATAAAATGGCAACAAGTATTTTAAATGTCGAGAATGCGAGCAAAAGTTTTCAAAATAAGCGATTATTTCACAAGGCAAATTTCTTTATGCAGGAAGGAGAGAAAGTTGCCCTCATTGGAAAGAATGGAGGAGGGAAGTCGACCCTCCTCCGCATTATTGCGGGGGAAGAGGAGTTAGACGAAGGAACGGTAGTGAAGAAACGCGGTTTGAAACTGGCCTATCTTCCGCAGGAAACGCGGTTTTCAGAGGAGGAAGAGCTGCTTCCGGCACTCTGTAAGAGCTTTACAGAAGAAATCCCCGAGACAGAAAAAGAGGCAATGGGAAAACGGATTCTGCAAGAGCTTGGGCTTTGTGACTTTACGATTTCCTGTGCAAAACTTTCCGGAGGGCAGAAGAAACAACTGGCGCTGCTTTCCGTATTGAGCGTCGAGCCTGACCTTTTGCTTCTTGATGAGCCGACAAACCATATTGATGAAGAAGTCAGTGAGTGGTTGGAAGAGCGTTTGAAGCGCTTTAAGGGGAGTATTCTTCTTGTTACGCACGATCGCTATTTTCTGGACAGTATTTGTAATCGGATTGTGGAGCTGGATAGGGAGCAGTTTATTTCTTATGACTGTAAGTATGATGCCTATCTGGAGGAGAAGGCGGAACGCTTATCAGGGGAGCTTGCCAAGGAGAGGGCAAGGCAGAATCTCCTTCGAAAAGAACTTGCCTGGGTCAGGAGAGGGGCGAAGGCAAGGAGCACGAAGCAGAAAGCAAGACTCGATCGTTACGAAAAACTATCTTCCATGCACGGGCCGACGGAAGAAGAGGAACTGCAACTCTCCTCCGTTTTTACAAGACTCGGAAAGTCAACGATTTTGATTGAGGATCTCGGGAAGTCCTATGGAGATAAATTGCTTTTTTTCCCATTTTTGACTATCATTTTTCTTCGCAATGACCGTATCGGGATAGTGGGGAAAAAAACGGGGTCGGAAAATCTACCCTGATGAAGACCATTTTTGGAGAAATTCCTCCGGATACAGGGCGTGTGGAATGCGGGCAAACCGTTCGGATTGCTTATTTCAGGCAGGAAAATGAAGAACTGAATGAGAAGGAAAGAGTCATTGACAGTATTCGGGATATAGCGGATTATCTGCCGACGACGGATGGATTAATTTCCGCTTCCCAGATGGCGGAGCGTTTTCTTTTTACGCCGGAAATGCAGTTTGCACCGATAGAGAAGCTCTCCGGAGGAGAGAAAAGACGATTGTATCTTCTCCGGATTTTGATGAGTGCACCCTAACGTTCTCTTTTCTGGACGAGCCGACGAATGATTTGGACATTTCCAGCTTAATGGTACTGGAAGATTTTTTGGATCATTTTGCAGGAATTGTGCTTACGATAAGTCATGACCGTTATTTTCTGGATCGAACGGTGAACCGACTCTTTGTTTTTGAAGGCGATGGGCATATTCGCCGTTTTGAGGGAGGGTATACCGATTATCAGGTGCAGCTTTTACGAGAAAGTAAAGAGCAAGAAGAGGAATCCGTAAAAAGCGGAGAGAAAGAGAGAAAAGAGAACAGTGCGCCTTCTTCCGAAAAATCCTGGAAGAAAGAACGTGCCTTGAAGATGACTTACCAGGAAAAGAAAGATTACGAAACGATAGAGGAGGAAATCAGTCGTTTAGAGGAGAAGGTACAGGAACTGGATCGGGAAAGTGCAGAAAATGCGCGAGACTTTCTTCGTTTGCAGGAAATTCAGAAGGAGAAGGAAGAGACGGAAAAAGCACTCACAGAGAAGTGGGAACGATGGGAGTATCTCTCTGCTCTGCAAGAAAAAGATAGAGGCGGGAGAAAAGAAAGCATATTAAGAAGGAGAGATACGAAAATGTATTCTGTAGCCATTGTGAGTCCGGAGAAGTCTTTGGAGCCGATTGAAAAAGTGATTCGGGATGAGAGTTTTGAATGCAAGTTTCTATCCCTATATTTATAATCATCTATCGGATATCGATGCCATCTATGCGGATTGCCGGGGAAAGTGTGATGTCCTCTTCTTCTCCGGAGAGTTGAGGGTATCATTATATCCTGAAGAAGTTTCGGACATTGAGATTCCCTGCGCCTTTACAGCGTATGAACCGATTGATGTGTTATCGATTTTACTGCATTTTCAGATGGAGCATAAAGAGATTCCCTTAAATCGTGTTTTTTGTGATTTCCTGACGGAAACCAATCATTTTATGGAAGTACCGAAGTATTTGAAGGAGGGGGAACGGCCATATTTTTATTTGGACGGACACTATGACTATAGGCATATTACGGATTATGCGAAAAAGTTGTGGGATAAAGGAAAGATTGACTGCATTCTCTCGAGAAGCATTAACAATTTACGAAAGCTTGATGAGCTGCAAATTCCATACGTCGCCGTTTTTCCGGATGAAAAGATGATTCGGACTTCGATTCAGCATGCTTTGAATACCTTAAAATTGAAGACCATTACAGAGAGCCGGACGCTTTCTGTTCTGCTTCGTCTTCCCTTTTCGGAAGAACTGGAGAAGGAGGAGCAGGAGTATCGGGAGGCGGAGGTCTTTCGCTTTCTTACCGTGTTCAGAAAAGAAAAACACCTGCATTTTTCAATAGAGAGAGGGTTTAATCAGTTTGCCATGGAAAGGAAGCTCTCCATGGAAACGGAGACCTTCTCCGTCCTGGAAGAGATTCTCATGCAGTGTAAGAAGAATCTGCTTTTTCCGTTTCGACTCGGAATCGGGCTGAGCAGTTCCAAAGAACGAAGCCGGTACTATGCGGAACGCGCTTTACTGGAAAGCAATCACTATGGAAAGAATGATGCCTTTTTTATGGAGGAGGAAGGAATACTCATCGGGCCGCTTTCCGGAGATATTCGTCTGACCAATAATTATAAGAACGACAAGGCACTCCGTTTTGCAAAAAATCACGGTATTCATGAGAGTAATATTTTGAAGTTGGTGAGCCTCTATGAAAATGCGCCGGAGAAAAGGCTTCAACGCACAAAGTATTGCAGAGCTGCTGGGGATTACGCCGAGGTCCGCCAGTCGTATTCTGGTAAAACTCCTGCAACACAATCTGATTCGGGAGGGCGTTTTGGAAGAAGGAGAAAGATCCGGATCGGAGAAGAAAACAAAGCAGGGACGACCGTCTTACCATTTTCATTTTGTGAAAAGAGCAGTTTGAGAAGACTTTTTTGCAGGGAGTTCGTTCATAAAATCGATACGATAGTACGTTCTTCCGTATCGGTCTAAAGATTGCTCTTCTTCTCATTTTTCGCAAATTGTTGTATAATTTCCGAAGATTTATAGATTGAGTAGGAGCGTATGGGAAGAAGACGAAACACGAGTAGAAAAAATAGTCGAAAGAAAACAAGGGTAAAATCCGGGGGGCTGGATCCGAAGATGCGGGAGGAGATTGTGCTCCTTTTCTGTTGCCTTTTCTCTTTCTTGCTTTTTTTAAGCAATTTAGGATTTTGCGGTTTTCTTGGGGAACTGTTGAAGAAGGGACAGTTCTTATTTTTTGGCAGTTTCTTTTTTCTCTTTCCGTTCCTTCTTTTCTTTTTGCTTCTGTTTTATAGAATGAATCGGGAGAATCCGACTGTATTTAGACGGATTTTCGCTATGCTTCTCTTTTATTTGCTTTTTGGAAAGTTTTTTTCTCCACGCTGTTCCTCGAAAGGAGATTCCGTTTGATCTCTTTTCTCTTTTGGAGGGGGAGGCATATTCGGAAATGGACTGCTCTTTCTTCTTTCCACATTTTTAGGAAGAATCGGGGCTCTTTTGGTTCTTTTCTTTTTCTTGCTCCTTTCTCTTGTTTTCGTTACGGAGAAACCGATTGTAAGCCTCTTTACACGCTTTTCCATGCAAAACCGCGGAGAAAGCGGGAAGAAAGGCAAAGAGTGACTTGCAGCGCATTTCCACCGGTGCAAGAGAAGCCCTTAGAGAGAGAAGGGAAAGAAGAGAGAAAAGGAAGCGAAAGGAGTGGATTTCTCCGCTACGGATTTTTCATATCGCTGATTTTTCGGAAGAAAAGGAAACAAAGGGGCTGTTTGAGGAAGAGAATCCGATCGAAGAAGAGAGTCCGATCGAGGAAGAGAATCCGATCGAAGAAGAGAATGCATTCCGTTCAGACGGTGAGAAGGATGAAAAGGAAGAGCCGTTTTCTTATGAAGAGTATGACCTGACCGAGGATAACGGGGGAGGAGAAGCGCCACTTTCGGAAGAAGAATGGAAGAGAAAGTTATTAGAAGGGGATGGTTCCCTGAGGGTGGTGGAGACTGCTTCGGGAGAAAGGATTTCGTCCGACAGAGAAAAGTTACAGGAGCGCATTCGAAATAAGAGAGAAGAGGAAGAACTGGTACCGGACATGGAGACTAAGCCCTATCAGTTTCCGCCGCTTTCCCTTCTAAAATGTGCAAAGGATAAGACGGTTGGTGAGAAAAATGAAATTGAACGCAATGCTCGAACTTTGCAGGAAACCCTGAAGAGTTTCGGCATTTCGGTAAGTATCACGAATGTTTCCGTAGGACCGTCCGTTACGCGCTATGAATTGCAACCGGAGCAGGGGGTGAAGCTTGCCAAGATTGTATCCCTGAGTAATGACATCAAGATGCGTCTTGCGGCCTCGGATATTCGTATAGAAGCGCCGATTCCCGGAAAGTCTGCGGTCGGTATCGAAGTACCGAACAAAAACAGTCAGGTGGTCTATCTGGGAGATATCCTGTCTTCCGAAGAATTCCAAAAAAGCAAGATGCGTCTCGCCTTCGGTGTCGGAAAGGATATCGCGGGAAAGGTAGTGATCACGGACATCGCGAAGATGCCGCACCTTCTTGTAGCCGGAGCGACGGGGGCGGGAAAGTCTGTTTCCATCAATACTTTGATTATGTCCATCCTGTATAAGTATACGCCGGAAGAAGTCAGGATGATTATGGTGGATCCCAAGGTGGTGGAATTGCAGGTTTATAACGGGATTCCCCATCTTCTGATTCCGGTAGTCACGGACCCGAAGAAGGCGGCACAGGCTCTGAATTGGGCAGTGGCGGAAATGACCGTGCGTTACAAGAAGTTTGCGAATTTGTCGGTGCGGGATCTCGCAGGATATAACGAAAAAATAAGAAAGATGAAAAAGGAAGAGCGGGAAGCGGAGCAACTGGAGATTCTTCCGCAGATTATCATCATTATCGATGAACTTGCGGATCTCATGATGGTGTCGGCACAGGAGGTGGAGGACGCGATTGTACGTTTGACACAGCTTGCCAGAGCCTGCGGAATGCACCTGATTATTGCGACACAGCGTCCCTCCGTCAATGTCATTACCGGTTTAATCAAGGCAAATGTGCCTTCGCGAATTGCTTTTTCCGTAAGCAGCGGGGTAGATTCCCGTACGATTATCGATATGAACGGGGCGGAAAAGTTACTGGGGAAGGGAGATATGCTGTTCTTCCCGCAAAGTCTGCCTAAACCGATTCGAGTTCAGGGGGCCTTTGTATCGGATGAAGAAGTCGGGAAAGTGACGGACTTTTTAAAGAAAGAAGGAGAGACGGAATACAATACGAAAGTTTTGCAATCGATTGAGGAAAGCGGCGGGAGAGAAGAAGCGGATAACGTAAGTAATGAGCAAGATGCCCTTTTTGTGGAAGCGGCACAGCTTGTGATGGATACGGAGAAAGCGAGCATAGGTTTTCTGCAAAGACGGTTCCGTATCGGCTTCAATCGAGCGGCGAGGATTATGGATCAGCTGGCAGAAGCCGGCGTAGTAGGGGATGAAGAAGGGACGAAGGCCAGAAAAGTTCTGATGAGTAAAGAAGAGTTCAATACACTAATACAGAATAAAGGAGAGTGAACCCATGAAGACAGACCTGGAAATTGCACAAGAAAATACCCTGCTCGACATTACGGAAATTGCCGAACGTTATGCGATTGAAGAGGATGAGCTGGAGCTTTATGGAAAATATAAAGCGAAGCTTTCTCCCGAAGTGTATGAGAAAAGAAAAGAAAAGAAAGACGGAAAACTGGTACTGGTTACGGCCATCAATCCAACCCCCCTTGGGGAGGGAAAAACCACCGTTACGGTAGGCTTAACCGATGCTTTGAATCGCCTTGGAAAGAAAGCGGTTGCCGCCCTCCGGGAGCCGAGTCTCGGACCCTGCTTCGGGATCAAGGGCGGTGCAGCCGGAGGAGGATATGCCCAAGTGGTTCCGATGGAGGATCTGAATCTCCATTTCACGGGAGATTTCCATGCGATTACTTCTGCAAACAATCTGCTATCCGCAGTGCTCGATAATCATATTAAGCAGGGAAATGCACTGCACATTGATTTGAAGAGAATCCAGTGGAAGCGCTGCCTCGATATGAATGACAGAGCGCTTCGAAACATCGTTATCGGTCTTGGCGGAGCACAGGACGGAGTAGTAAGAGAAGACCACTTCATCATCACCGTGGCGTCGGAGATTATGGCCATTCTCTGCCTCAGTAAGGACCTTTCGGATTTGAAAGCCCGTCTTTCCAGAATCATCGTAGCGTATGATCAGGAAGGAAAAGCGGTTACTGCGGAAGATCTTCATGCGGTCGGTTCCATGGCGGTGCTTTTGAAAGACGCGATGAAGCCCAATATTGTACAGACCTTGGAGAAGAATCTGGTTCTTGTGCACGGAGGCCCTTTTGCCAACATTGCCCATGGATGTAATTCCATTTTGGCGACGAAGTATGCCTTGAAGTTGTCGGATATCACGATAACGGAAGCCGGGTTCGGTGCGGATTTGGGAGCGGAGAAATTTTTTCGATATTACTTCCCAGCTCGGTTCTCTTCATCCCGATGCGGCCGTTCTTGTCGCGACCGTCCGCGCCCTGAAGTACAACGGCGGCGTGGAGAAATCCGCGCTGAAAGAGGAGAACCTTCCCGCCCTGGAAAGAGGTATCGTAAATCTGGAAAAGCATATTGAAAATGTAAAGAAATACGGTCTTCCACTGGTTGTAGCCATCAATCGTTTTAGCGAAGATACGGAGCGGGAACTGGCTTTCTTTCCGATTTCTGTAAGAAGAAAGGCGTGGGTTTCGCCGTGACAGAGGTACATGGAAAGGGAGGAGCCGGCGGAGAGGCCCTGGCAAGAGAAGTTTTACAGGCTTTAGAAGAGAAGGCGGATTTTCATCCTGTGCAGGATTTATCCCTCTCTTTAAAGGAGAAAATTTCTAGAGTGGCAAGGGAGATCTATGGAGCGAAGGAAGTCGCCTATACGGGAAAGGCGGAAAAAGAACTGGAACGTCTTACTCTAATGGGCTTCTCTTCCTGTCCGGTGTGTATGGCGAAGACACAGTACAGTCTCTCGGACAACCCTCTGCTTCTCGGGCGACCTGAAGGGTTCACGCTTTCCGTGAAAGAGGTTTATGTTTCAGCTGGGGCAGGCTTTGTGGTAGTACTAACAGGAGATATTATGACGATGCCGGGGCTTCCCAAGATTCCCGCTGCAGAGCGGATTGATCTTGTGGAGGCACAGATTGTCGGTTTATCGTAAGGAAAGGTCGAGAGAGGATGAGTAATTGGTTTCATGCAGTAAAAGGGGCGGAGGTTCTTCTGGGAAATCCGGAACAGGAGGAGCTCTTGGGACTTTCTTATGATTCAAGAAAGGCGAAAGCGGGGGACTTGTTTCTCTGTATGCAGGGGACAACCATGGATTCCCATGATAAGATTCCCGAGTTAATCGAAAAAGGAGTTCGACTCTTTGTTGTGGAGAAAGGACTCTCCGAATTAGGCTTAGAGGATAAGGAGAAAGAGAAGCTTTGCGTAGTTCGAGTGGAAAATGCGAGAGCCGCTCTTGCAGAACTCTCCGCCTTCTATTTTCGTTATCCGGCAAAAGAAATGCTGATGATCGGCATTACCGGAACAAAAGGAAAGACGACAACCGCCAGCATGGTACGCAGTATTCTGGAAGAAGGGGGATATCATGCCGGTTTAATCGGTACAACGGGAATCGATTATATGGGAATCCATGAAGAGACGCGCAATACCACACCGGAATCCTACACCTTGCAGGAGACTTTTCGGAAGATGCGGGACAAAGGAGTCAATGCAGTGGTCATGGAAGCGTCCTCCCAGGGATTTAAGATGCATAGAACCGATGAAATTCTTTTCGACTATGGTATCTTCACGAATATTGAAGAAGATCACATTGGCGTAAATGAACATAAAGACTTTGCGGAGTACAAATATTACAAATCGCGTATCTTTACCCAGTCGAAGGTTGGGCTGATTAACAGAGATGCCAATTTTGCAGAAGAATTTCATTGAAAACGCACCCTGTCCCACCTATACCTTCGCCTTAGAGCAGGAGGCGGACTTCCGTGCGAAGGAAGTCGAAACCCTTCGGGAAGATCATTTTATCGGCACGGTTTTCACCTTCGAGCACGGAGACGAAAAGGTAAAGATTTTTAACCATTTACCGGGAGTATACAATGTTTATAATGCACTCGCTGCCGTTTCCCTGGCTTCCCTTTTAAAGATTCCGATGGAGAAGGTGAAGGATGCCCTGTCTAAAATCAAAGTAAACGGACGGATGGAAGTGGTTTTGCAAAGAGATGGACATACGGTTATTGTAGATTATGCGCATAATGCGCTTGGTATGAAGAATCTCCTGGAGACGCTTCGGCAGTACAATCCGGGGAGGCTGATTGTGGTCTTCGGCTGCGGAGGGAACCGTTCCAAAGAAAGACGCTACGGCATGGGAGAAGTAGCGGGAGAAATGGCGGATTTCAGTATTCTCACTGCCGATAATTCCCGTTACGAGAAGACGGAGGATATCATCAAAGATATTGAAAGTACCTTAACGAAGAAAACCCGGAACTATATCGCGATTCCGGACCGGCGAGAGGCCATTGCCTATGCCCTGAAGAATGCGAAAAGAGGAGATCTTATTGCGGTAATCGGAAAGGGCCATGAAGAATATAACGAGGTAAACGGGCAGTTCACGCATTTTGTGGACCGGGAGGTGATTCTGGAAGAAGCGGATAAGCTATCTTGAGAATGGAACCCCCGCTTCAGGAAGACGGGGGAAAAAGAAGGGCAGTAGAATGGATTTTGAACAAATTTTTTTCCGCAATTGATCAAATTGTAGTGGATTCGAGAGAGGATTGCCGTTCGGCACTTTTTGTCCCGATAAAGGGGAAAAGGTCGACGGACATCGTTTTATTCCGATGGCAATAGAGCATGGGAGCCAGACATATTTTCACGGAGGAAGATGCGGGAGAATGGGAAGCTCGTTATCCGGAGGTTCATTTTTATCCCGTGGAGGATTGTTTATCCGCATTACAGAAATTTGGCGGATATTGTCGGGAAAAATATGAAGGAACGCTTATTGGGGTTACCGGATCTGTCGGAAAAACAACGACAAGAGAAATGATTGCAACAGCGCTTTCCTCGGAACGCGGTGTTTTTTTCAGACAAAAAGGCAATGCAAATTCCCAGATTGGGGTTCCGATTACCCTGTTTCACATGGCGAAGGAAAAATCAGGAAATCAGTGTCATTGAGATGGGGGTTTCCCTCCCGGGAGAGATGGAAAGGCTTGCTAAAATGGCGAGTGTGGATATCGCTGTCTTTACCAATATCGGGACGGCGCATCTCGAGAATATGCATACGAAGGAGAATACCTGTTTTGAGAAAATGCATATTTTGATGGGGAAGAAGAGAACGGTGCGTCTTTATCTTCCGAAGAAAGATCCTATTCTTTCCGGCTTAACGGAAGAGAAGATTCGTGCCATGGGCTTTTTGGGAGAGGGAGAACAGGCCATTTCCCTAAAACTTTCTTTCTATGAGAAGGCGGCTATCCCACTATCGGTACCGGGAGAACACATGGAGGAAAATGCCGGAATCGCTCTGCTTCTTTTCGGAAGAGCTCCGTTTCTCTTTCTTCCGCAAAGGAGGCTTTGTTTCATTTCAGAGGGCTTCCCGGAAGAGGAGAGAAACGGAGAAGCAAAAAAGGAATCAGCATTTTGGATGACAGTTACAATGCCTCACCGGATTCTATGAAGGCCAGTCTCCGTGTTCTTTCGAAAGAGGAAGGAAAGAGAAGAATTGCAGTCCTCGGGGATATGAACGAGCTCGGGAAAGAGGAGCTTCTCTTGCATAGAGAAATCGGAGAAGAATTGAAGGAACTATCCATTGATGCTTTGTATACTTTAGGAGAGAAGGCGAGAGATTCGAAAAGGACTTTCCCCGAAGAACATTCCGGGGAGGAATTTCGATTCGAGGGAGGAACTGACGAAATGCCTAAAGAGGGAACTTAGAGCAGGGGATGTCGTTCTCTTTAAAGCCTCTCATTCTCTTTCTCTTTCCAAGGTGATAGAAGCTCTTTTAGAGGAGTAAGGAGTTGTTTTGTACGCAGAGCTGATTGTAGATATAAGTCATGAAGCCGTTGATAAGAGTTTTACCTATAGGATTCCCGAAGGCATGGTTCTTCACGTCAGGGGATCCTGTTTTAGTTCCTTTTGGAAGAGGAAAGAGAAAGGGTTACGTTCTGTCCATCAAGGAGACAACGGATTACCCGGAAGAAAAGATTCGGGAGATTCGCTCTCTTTTAGAGAGAGAGTTTTCCGTAGAGGAGGAATTACTGGGGCTGGCACTGTGGATGAGCGAAGAATATGGAAGCAGTCTCGTGCAATGCCTAAAAACCGTTCTTCCGGTAAAGAAGAAGGTCAGAAAAAAAATAAAAGAAGAAGTTCTTCTCTATAAAAGGGAGAAGACCGACTTTTTCTCTTACTGCGGAGCAGGAAAAGGTGCTCCATTCCATTCAATCCGCTTTTTCATACGGGAGAAAAAGAAGCTCTGCTTTTCGGCGTAACCGGTTCAGGAAAGACGGAAGTCTATCTTCGGCTGATGGAAGAAGTGATAGAGCAGGGAAAAGAGGTTATTTTCCTGATTCCGGAAATCTCTCTGAGTTTTCAGACCCGCTCCAGAATAGAACGGAGATTCCCCGGGATGGTAGCGGTATTACATTCTCGTATGAGTGAAGGGGAACGCGCAGAGAGTATGGAGAAATGCCGTAGCGGGCAGGTAAAGATTCTGATGGGACCGCGTTCCGCCCTTTTTGCTCCTTTTTCTAAACCGGGTTTAATCATTATGGATGAGGAGCAGGATCGTTCCTATAAGTCGGAAACGTCTCCCCGCTATGAGACGAGGGAACTTGTACGGATGCGAGGGATTCTGTCTTCCTGTCCGGTGCTCTATGGCACGGCAACGCCTTCTTTATCTCTCTTTTATAGAGTGGAGAAAGGAGAACTTCCCTGCTTTACGTTAACAAGGCGCGCCGTAAAAGGAAGTGTACTGCCGAAAACCACGGTGGTCGATATGCGAAAAGAGTTGGAGGAGGGCAATCGCTCCATTTTTTCCCGACTTTTAGAAGAAAAGATTCGTTCTCGCCTGAAAAAGGGGGAGCAAGTCATGCTCTTTATGAACCGAAGAGGGTATGCCCCTTTTGTGAGTTGCCGAAAATGCGGAGAAGCGCTTCGTTGTCCGCACTGTGATGTCAGCTTGAACTTGCATAAAGATGGAAACTTACAGTGCCATTACTGCGGATTTCAGATGCCTCTTCCAAAGATATGCCCGCATTGCGGAAGCAAGTATCTTGCCGCCTTCGGAACGGGGACAGAGAAACTGGAGAGCCTCTGTCACAGTCTTTTCCCTGCGCAGGAAATTCTTCGCATGGATAGGGACAGCACGCGAAAAAAAGGGATGTATGAAGAAATTTTACAGCGTTTTTCCGAGAAAAAAGCGGGAATTCTTATCGGAACGCAAATGATTGTGAAAGGGCACGATTTTCCCAACGTCACTTTAGTCGGCATCATTGCAGCGGATCAGATTACGCTGGATTCGGATTTCCAAGCGGGAGAGCGGGCGTATCAACTCCTGACACAGTTTTCGGGGCGCGCCGGGAGAGGAACGGAGGAAGGGGAAGTTATTGTACAGACGTATCAGCCGGAAAACCCCTGTTCTAAAGCTTTCTTTGCAAGAAAAATTATCTTTCTTTTTATCGGGAAGAAATGCGCTACCGGAGGCGCCTTTTTTATCCGCCTTATGCCGTGATGCTTGCCATTCAGCTTCTCCATACGGATGAAATATATTTGGATTTTGTCCTTTCCAAAGTCACGGAAAAACTGCTGGTCAAGGGGGCGGAGACAGAGGGCGAGGTCTATGGTCCGTTCCCCGCCACAATCTATAAAATAAAAGATAAGTTTCGGAAAATCATCTATATTAAGCATAGCAATCATGATATAATCCTGCGATTAAGAGACTATTTTGTGGAAGAGTTAAGAAGGGAAGATAAGAGGGGACTCATTTCTTATCATTTTGATCTTTTATAGAAAGGGAAAGTTATGGCAATTCGTTCCATCAGAACCATAGGAGATGCAATTCTGGAGAAAAAAACAAAGGCGGTAAAAGAGATGACCGGCCGTTTAAAAGAACTGATCAGTGATATGTTCGATACGATGTATGATGCCAACGGGGTTGGCCTTGCAGCACCGCAGGTCGGTATTTTAAAAGCAGATTTTTGTGTGTGGATATCGGAGACGGAAAGCAGTACGTTGCCATTAATCCGGAAATCACCGTGGTAGGGGAAGAAGTACAGACCGGAGAAGAAGGCTGCTTGTCTGTTCCCGGGAAAGAGGGAGTCGTAACCAGACCGATGCATATAAAGGTGAAAGCACTGGACCAGAACATGAAAGAGTATACGTTGGACGCCAGCGGTTTTCTTGCCCGGGCATTTTCTCACGAAAACGACCATTTACAGGGTATCCTCTATACCGAGAAGGTGGAAGGAGAACTGGAGGATGTCGTTTATGAAGAATTGGAAGAGGAGGAAGAAATTTGAGGATTGTTTTTCATGGGTTCTCCGGACTTTGCAGTCGAAAGTCTTCAGGCTTTGTACGAGGCGGGGTATGAGATTTTACTTGTACTCACGCAGGAAGACAAAGCAAAAGGAAGACACGCCATTCCGGAGAAAACAGCGGTACGGAAAGCGGCCGAGCAACTCGGTCTTCCGGTACGTACAACGAAGCGCCTGAGGGAAGATTCCGCGCTGATAGAAGATATCAGGCGTCTTTCTCCGGATTTTATTGTGGTGGCTGCTTTCGGACAGATTCTTCCAAAAGAAGTGTTGGATATTCCCCGCTTTTTGTGCAGTGAATGTGCATGCCTCTTTACTTCCGAAGTACAGAGGCGCGTCTCCGATTCAAGAGGCTATTTTAGAAGGGGATAAGGAGAGCGGAATCACCACCATGTGTATGGCGGAAGGACTGGACACAGGGGACATTCTGTTACAGGAAAAGCTTGTTCTTTCCGAGAAAGAGACGGCGGAGAGCCTATTTTTGAAACTGGCAGCGCTTTCCCGAAGCTGTATTGTGCGGACGCTCGAGGGGATTTCGGAGGGAACAATACATGGCATTTTGCAGGAGGAAAGCCGGGCGACGTACACCAAGATTATTAAGAAGAAAGACGGCTTTATCAATTGGAACCGGGATGCCGCCTTTTTGGAAAGGTTGTGCCGGGCTTATACCCCTTGGCCCGGTGCGATGAGCATTCTTCCGAATGGAAAACGATTTAAGATTTTGGATGCGGAAGTAGCGGGAGAGACAGGAGAGGATGCTCTTTTCCTTGGGAAAATAGAAGAAGAGAAAGTACAGTCTTTTTTTGGTGAAGAGGACGGTTCCGCTTATGTTCCGCAGGGAAAAAATGGACGGTTTTATTGCAGTAAAGATAAGAAGCGCCTTTATGTCACTACGGACAAAGGCATTTTGGAAGTGAAAGAACTGCAAGTAGAAGGAAAGAAACGGATGCAGGCAGCGGATTTCCTTCATGGCTATCCGATTCCGAAGATACAGGAAAAGCACAATATATAAGCGGTAAGAATGAGGGAGACAGTGGAAAGAAAAGAGGAAGACAAGACAAAAAGAGAGAGGAAGACAGAAATAGAGAGAAAGACAGAAAGAGAAGTCGTTCTGGACTTGCTTCATGCTGTTTTTACGGAAGGAGTCTTCTTACACCTCGCTTTGCAGCGCGCCTTCTCATCCTATCCTTATTTTGACGACAGTAAGCGTGCGTTGATTACCCGGCTCAGTCACGGGACGGTGGAACGCTATATCCAACTGGATGATTGTATTGCCCGCTATTCGAATACGCCGCTGAAGAAGATAAAACCCCGTGTATTAGAAGCCCTTCGACTTTCCGCTTATCAACTTCTTTTTATGGATAAGATTCCTCCCCATGCGGCCATTAATGAGAGTCTGAAATATCTGAAGAAAAGGAAGTTGCAGGGGCTTGTTCCTTTTGCAAATGCGGTTTTAAGGCGAATCAGCGAGAATAAAGAAGACTTGCTCACCATTCTTTCGAATCAGCATGCGGAGGATGCTATCGGTGCGGCGCTGCCCGAGGAGATATTTTCTTATCTGAAAGAAGAATATGGCTTAGAAGAAACGATGCGGATGGCAAGAGCGTTTCTTCAAGCCGACAGCGGTTTTTATATTCGCAATGAAAAAGGAGAGGGAGAGAAGGTTTCCGGAAATATTTTCAAAGAGGAGCGTTTCTTATCCGGAGGAGTGAGCGTACAGGATTTTTCTTCGCAGGAGGTGGCGAAAGGCGGCGCATCTTCATAAGGGCGCGAGAGTACTGGATTGCTGTAGCGCTCCCGGCGGGAAAGCCTGTCATATCGCAGAACTTTTAGAGGGAAGCGGAATCGTTTATGCGCGGGATGAAAAAGAGGATAAAATCCATCTCATTGAAGAGAATCGAAAGCGCTTAAACTTAAAAGAATATGGAGATTTCGCTTGGGATGCCAGAAAAATAGATGCCCGTTTCTTACCGGAAGAGGGAAAGCTGGATCTTGTGCTCGGATGTACCCTGTTCCGGACTTGGTGTTTTTGGGGAAGAAAGCGGATTTACGGCTTCATTTTTCAAAAGAAGGGGTTATCTCTTTGCAGAAACTGCAAAGAGAGATTCTGGATACGGTTACTTCGTATGTCAAGCCGGGAGGGCAGCTCATCTATTCCACCTGCACTTTGACAAGGGAAGAGAATGAGGACAACCGGGATTATATCTTGCGGCATTTCCCGTTTCGTCTGGAGAAAGAAAAGAAATTTCTTCCGGGAGAACCGGGAGACGGATTCTATTATGCAAGTTTTATTCGTGAGACATAAAAAAAGTGGAGAGAGTGCGATGCGAAACCTAAGGGATTTGGAAGAGAAAGAGTTGAAAGAATGGGTTCTTGCCCATCATTTTCCTGTCTATAGGGCAGAGCAGATTTATCGCTGGGTGATGGAGAAGGACGTACAGGATTTTTCGGAAATGTTGAATCTTCCGAAGAATGTGCGGGAAGCCTTGCAGGAGGAGTTCACGCTTTCTTTACCGTGCCTTTACAGGCACTATCTCTCGAAACTGGATGAAACGGAGAAATTCCTCTTTACCCTTTCTGACGGACATCGGATTGAGTCGGTTCTGATGCGTTATCATCATGGCAATACGGCTTGTATTTCCACACAGGTAGGATGCAGGATGGGCTGTGCTTTTTGTGCTTCCACGCTTTCCGGCCTGGCCAGGAACTGCACTGCCGGAGAAATGCTCGGGCAGATTGTGGAAATCGAGCGAATCAGCGGGAAGAAGGTGTCGAACATCGTCTTAATGGGTTCCGGAGAACCTTTGGATAACTACGACGAAGTGCTTCATTTTCTCCATATTATCGGAGGCAAAATCGGGCGAAATCTATCGATGCGGAATATCACGCTTTCTACCTGCGGTATCGTACCGGGGATTTTAAAGCTGGCAGAAGAGAATCTCGGTATCACACTGGCACTGAGCCTTCATGCCCCGACCGATGAAAAGCGAAAGAAAATCATGCCGATTGCCAATCGCTATCCCCTTTCCGAAGTGATGGATGCGGTTCGTTTCTATTTTCAAAAGACCGGAAGAAGAGTGAGCTTTGAGTATGCGCTGGTTCTCGGGGTGAACGACGGGAAGGAGGATTTGGCAGCCCTCGTTTCTCTCTTGAAAAAGAAGGGGGAACATTTTCCGACCCACGTGAATCTGATTCCGGTCAACCCGATAAAAGAAAGAGATTTTGCGGCACCGGATCGGAAGAGAATCATGCTCTTTCAAGAAGGACTTGAAAAGCGGGGAATAAGCTGTACCATTAGAAGAGAAATGGGTGCGGATATTTCGGGAGCATGCGGACAGCTGAGACGGGACGCTGAGCTGGAAGAAAGAAAGAAAAAGAACTAAGAAGGAAGGAACGGGACTGATGCGATTTTTGCGAAGACAGATCAGGGAAAGATGAGAAAAATGAACCAGGACTTTCTCTTCGCTACGAAGGATAGTCTGGGTGTTTTTCCCAATCTTTTTTTGCTGGCAGACGGAATGGGCGGACATAAAGCGGGAGACTATGCCTCCCGTTATCTTGTGGAGAGCTTGGTATCTGTTATGAAGGATAGTGCATCGGACAGTCCATTACGCCTGCTCAGAGATTCGATTCAGCGGATTAACGGAGAGCTCTATTGTCTCTCGGAGAACAATTTCAATCTGCGGGGAATGGGAAGTACCCTGGTTACTGCATTTTTTGACGGAACTCTACTCTATGTTTCGAATGTGGGAGACAGCAGGGCGTATCTTTTCAGAAAGAATCGCTTAAAGCAGTTAACGAGAGATCACAGTTACGTGGAAGAGATGATTGAAAGAGGCCAGATGATTCGGGGGTCGAAGGACTACCTCCTGCATAAGAATTATATTACGCGGGCGGTGGGGACGGAGAAGGAACTCCATGTGGATTTTTTTGAAGAAGAACTGATGGAGGGAGACCTCTTCTTCCTCTGCTCCGATGGCTTAAGCAATATGGTGGACAATGAGAGTATGGCACAGATTTTAAAAGATGATTCCGCTTTAGCGGAAAAAGGGGAAGCATTGATTGATTTAGCAAATATTAACGGGGGAAAAGATAATATTGCGCTGATTCTGGTAGACCCTTTCGGAAAGGAGTAGGGAGAGATGAAAATTGAGAAAGGAACCCCTGCTTCAGGAGCGATACAGGATAGAAGAGCTGATCGGCGAAGGCGGGATGAGTTATGTCTATAAAGCGGAAGACATCAAATTAGGAAGAATTGTAGCAATCAAGGTTTTGAAAGAGGAATTCGCAGAGGATGCCGAGTTTGTCCGGAAGTTTCAGGATGAGGCGAAGGCGGCGGCAAAACTCAATCACTTAAATATCGTTTCTACTTTCGATACCGTGGATGAAGGAAAGCTCCACTTTATTGTGATGGAACTGGTTGAAGGAATTACCCTGAAAACATTTATCCAGAGAAAGGGAAGAATTCCGGAGAGAGAGGCGATAGGCATTGCGTTGCAATTGATTGACGGGATAGACCTCGCACATAAGATGGGGATTGTTCATCGGGATATTAAGCCGCAGAACATTATTATCAGTACGGAAGGCGTAGTGAAGATTGCCGACTTTGGCATCGCCCGTGCTGCTAGCCAGGAGACGGTGAATACGGCGGTTATGGGATCCGTGCACTATATTTCCCCGGAGCAGGCGAGGCATGGAGTGAGTGATGCCCGTTCGGACATCTATTCCTTTTCCTGTACACTGTATGAGATGCTTACCGGTACGGTGCCTTATGCGGGTGAGAATTCAATGGCGGTCGTATTTTCCCATCTGGAGGATCCGATTCCGAGGATTCGCGATAGCGTAAAAGACTTGTCTCCCGCACTGGATTATATTGTTTGGAGGGGAATGCAGAAGAAAGCATCCCTTCGTTACCAGAGTATCGCGGATATGGGAGAAGATTTACGGCTTGCGCTGGAAGACCCCGAGGGAGGATTTCTCGCAGACCGGGAGGAGAGCGGAAAGAAGCGTCTTATCGGAAGAAACGGGTTGGACCGGGGAATCAGTAATCTGTATAAGGGGATGGCAGCAGTAGCCGTGATACTGATTGTAGCGGTCTTTCTCTTTTTGGGATACAAGGTAGTAGGAGCACTTCGTTCGGTACACAGCTTATCGGAGGAAAGTAAGGCTTCGGAAAAAACGACAGAAGAGAGTTCCCAGGTTGCCATTACCATTTCCGCTTTGGACAGTTTACTTCCCGGAGATTGTGGGAAAGACGATTCCGGAAGCGGAAGAGCTTCTAAAGGACTATGATATCCGGATTTATCAGGACAAGGAAGAGTTTTCGGATGACTATAGTGAGGGGCAGATTATCTCCTATCCCGCCGGAAAAGTATAACAGCCACAGCCGGGTCTACGCCACCGTTTCCAAAGGAAGCGAAGTAATCCAATTCTATGATCCGAAGAATCCGGAAGACCTGAGTTCCCTGCAAAAGATGTCTGCTGTGGATTTGGAAGAAAAATTAAAGGAAAGAAACGTTGCCTATACCTTGAAAGAAGAGCCGTCCGATACTGTGCCGAAAGGCTATGTTATCCGTACGAATAAAGCGAGCACGAAGGACAGCGGAAATCTGGAAATCACGGTCAGTAGCGGAAGTAATGCGAATCTGGTGGCGATGCCGAGTCTCCTTGGACTGAGTGAGGATGATGCCATTGACCAGTTGCAGAGCCTGGGTCTTGTAGTCGGGAACATTACTTATGTTTCGAGCTCGACTACGGAAAAGGATCATGTCATGAGCCAAAGCGTGGCGAAAGATACCTATGTAGAGAAAGGGCAAAGTGTTTCCCTGACGGTCAGCAGCGGGCAAAGCGGAAAGGCGAACAATTCCGGCGAGAAAGCCTGGGTATCCAGCATCAACCAAAGTGTGAATATCGGAAGTGGCGGTCCGGGTGTACAGGGGTTGTCCTTGTCGTTGTTTACCTCAGGCAGGAAATCAATGGAGAATCGCACTACACCACGATCCAGGCGCCCCGTTCTTATCAGCTTGGCAGTGAGATGCAGTTGAGCTTGAGTCGCATCGTCGGTGCGAGCGGATTGTCCAAGGGAACCATCGAAGTCGTGGATGCGGAAAATGACCATGTGCTTGCGTCCTATGACCTGGATTTCCACCCGGAGGGATAATATGCTTGGGAAAATCATTAAAGGGGTAGGCGGTTTTTACTATGTCCATTCCGGAGGGAGAGTCTTTGAGTGTCACGCGAAAGGGGGCTTTCGCAATACCAAAGAAAAACCCATGGTGGGAGATATGGTAGAGATGGTAGAAGTGCCGGACAGTGAAAAAGAGTGTACAGGACAGATTCTGCGGATTCTGCCAAGAAAGAATGCCCTTTAAGACCGCCCGTGAGTAATGTAGACCAGGCTGTTCTTGTCTTTTCGGTAAAAGAAATCCCGCCCCTCTTTTTCCTCTGATTGATCGCTTTCTTCTTCACCTCATGGTGCGGGAGATTCCCTGCCTCTTGTTCTTTAACAAGATGGATTTGCTGGAAGAGGAATCCGGAGAAGAACGGGATTTTCTCCAAAGCGTGAAAGAAAACTATAGCGGCGCAGGGATTCCGGTTTATTTCTTTCAGGGAAATAAAGAGAAGGAGGAAGAGAAGATTCGACCACTTCTAAAAGGAAAGACAAGCGTCTTTTCCGGACCGTCCGGAGTGGGGAAGTCTACGATGATCAATCTTCTTCTCGGGGAAGAAAAAATGGAAACCGGTTCGCTTTCCGAAAAGATTCTTCGAGGAAAGAATACCACAAGGCACGCGGAGTTTTTTGCTTTGGATGAAGACAGTTATGTCCTGGATACGCCGGGCTTTACCTCTCTTTTTCCGCCGGAGATCAGTCCGGAGAACCTTCGTTTTTTCTATCCGGAATTTGAGGAGTACAGGCAATTTTGCCACTATAACAGCTGTGTACATATCGGGGAAAGAAAGATAGACTGTGCTGTGAAGCGTGCTGTGTCGGAAGGAAAGATTCCTTCTCTTCGCTATGAAAGTTATAAGAAGTTATATGAAGAGCTTGTGTCAGAGCGGAGGTAGTGCGAATTCCCCGCTTTTTATTTCTTACAAAGGAGTGATGAAAATGAAAAATAGATTGTCTCCCTCCGTTTTAGCGGCAGATTTCTCCGCCCTGGCAGAGGATCTTCGCCTGGCAGAGGATGCCGGTGCGGAGAGCTTTCACTTTGATATCATGGATGGACACTTTGTACCGAACCTTTCTTACGGGGTAAATGTTGTCTCCGCTCTTCGAAAGCAATCAAAAGCCTTCTTTGATGTTCATCTTATGGTGACGAATCCGGACTTCTATTTTGCGTCCTGCAAGGAAGCGGGGGCGGACAGAGTGAGTTTCCATTTTGAAGCGACCCCTCACGTTGACCGCGCGCTGGAGGCCATTAAAGACTTACAGATGGAAGCGGGAATTGCCTTGAATCCTGCCACACCGGTAGCTTTCCTGGAAGAGATTCTGCCGAAGTGCAGCTACATTCTTTTGATGAGCGTCAATCCCGGCTTTGGCGGACAGAAGTTTATACCCTATACGCTCGAGAAGGTAAAGAAGCTGAGAGCCATGGCACTTTCTCGCGGCATCGAACTGGAAATCGGAATCGATGGCGGTGTGGGGAGCGCGAATCTTCCGGAAATCGTAGCGAGCGGGGCAAACTTTATCGTTGCCGGTTCCTCCGTTTTTCGCTGTAAAAAGGAAATTGCAAAGCAGGTACAGAGCCTGAATCGTCTTTTATAGAGAAAGTGAGGCATAAGGAGAAGAACACGAACTTGAAAAAGATGGCGGTTCAGTTTATATTTAAGTGACCGTGAAGAGGAAAAGGAGGAACAGTATGTTAGATATAAAATTTGTGCGAGAGAATCCGGATTTAGTCAAGGAGAATATCAAAAAGAAGTTTCAGGACGAGAAATTATGCCTTGTTGATGAGGTCATTAATCTCGATGTGGAAGCCAGAAAAGTACAGATGGAAGCGGATGAGCTTCGCAGTAGGAAAAATCAGGTTTCCAAGCAAATCGGCGCCTTGATGGCTAAGGGAGAGAAGGAAGAAGCGGAGAAAGTCAAGGCGGAGGTTGCCGAATTCTCGAAGAGACTCGCCGAGTTGGAGGAGAAGGAACCCTCCTTACAGGAAGAAATTTTGAAGCGCATGATGGTGATTCCGAACATGATTGATTCTTCCGTACCGATTGGAAAGGATGACAGCTGTAATGTGGAGAACGAGCGCTTTGGAGAGCCGCTTGTTCCGGATTATCCCATTCCTTATCATGCGGATATTATGGAAAGCTTTGGCGGTCTGGATTTGGACAGTGCAGGAAGAGTTGCCGGAAACGGTTTCTACTACCTCGTTGGCGATATGGCACGCCTTCATTCCGCTGTTCTTTCTTATGCCAGAGATTTTATGATTGACAGAGGATTTACCTATGTCATTCCGCCCTATATGATTCGCTCCAAAGTAGTTGACGGCGTGATGTCCTTTGCAGAAATGGATGCCATGATGTACAAGATTGAAGGAGAAGATCTCTACTTGATCGGCACTTCCGAGCATTCCATGATTGGGCGTTTTATCGATCAGATTCTGCCGGCGTCTTCCCTTCCGCTTACGCTGACCTCCTATTCCCCCTGCTTCCGGAAAGAGAAGGGAGCGCATGGAATTGAAGAAAGAGGAGTATACCGGATTCATCAGTTCGAGAAGCAGGAGATGATTGTGGTTTGTGAACCGGAAGAGGCGATGGACTGGTACAATAAGCTTTGGAAGAATACGGTCGATTTCTTCCGCAGTTTGGATATTCCGGTAAGAACACTGGAATGTTGTTCCGGCGATTTGGCCGATTTGAAAGTGAAGTCCTGTGATGTGGAGGCTTGGTCCCCGAGACAGAAGAAGTACTTTGAAGTCGGATCCTGCTCAAATCTGGGAGATGCACAGGCTAGAAGATTGAAGATCCGGATCAAAGGGGAGGATGGAAAGAACCATCTCGCCTTTACCTTGAACAATACTTGCGTAGCACCGCCCAGAATGCTTATTGCGTTCCTGGAGAATCATCTTCAGAAGGATGGAACGGTTACCGTGCCGAAGGCATTACAGCCCTACATGGGCGGTAAGGAAGTCCTGGTTCCGAAGTATAATTCCATAAACGGAAAAGATCAGGCATAAGCAGCTGTAACGAAAGAGTCGCTTTTTCTGTCCATAAGAAAGAGCGACTTTTTATAGATTTTCAGGTCTGTTCTTAGAAAGGGAAAGTATGGAACCGATTATTTCGGTGCGCGATTTGCAAAAAGTCTTTGTCATAGGAGAAAATGAAGTGCATGCCTTAAACGGGCTGGACTTTGATATCTATCAGGGAGAGTTTATTGCTATCGTCGGCACTTCCGGATCCGGAAAGTCCACTTGCTTAAATATGCTTGCGGGGCTGGAGAAACCGAGTAGCGGAAAGATTCTCATTGCCGGAGAAGAAATCGATAAGATGAATGAGGCGGAACTGGTACGCTTTCGACGAAATCACGTTGGGTTTATCTTTCAAAGTTACAATCTGATTCCTTTTATGAATGCGGTGGAGAATGTTGCCATGCCGCTTATGTTTAGAGGAGTGGGAAAAGATGAAAGAAATGAAGCGGCGATGCATTATCTGGAGCTGATGAACATTGCGAAGGAAGCGGAACACACCCCGAACCAGATGTCCGGCGGACAGCAGCAGCGAGTCGGTATTGCCCGTGCTCTGGTGATTGAGCCGGAGATTATTTTTGCCGATGAGCCGACGGGAAATCTGGACTCTCATACGACAGAGGAGGTTCTCAGCCTCCTTAGAAAGATTGTGGAAGAACAGAATAAAACCTTGATCATGGTTACCCATGATCCGCATATCGCGTCCTGGTCCGATAGGCAACTTCGCATAGTGGACGGGCGGATTGTAGAGACGGTTATCCGAAAAGACAGCGCGATAGAGGAAAGAATTGTAAAGGAAAACGGAGAGCGACCTTATACGGTGGTTCATCCTTTGGAGGAAGAGGAGAAGGAAAATGAAGCGGAAGAATGGAAATAAGCGGTATTTTATGGACAGTGTTTTCCGAGTCGGAAAAGACCCGCATGGAAGCTTTCTTTCTTGCGGAATGAAGAACTTACGTGCAGCTCTGGTTCTTCTTCTTTGCCTTTCCTTCTTGCTTGTATTCGCAGGGGAGAAGCACAGCTATGCGTCCTATGTGAACACCAATCTGAACACGTTCTTCCATGATGCACAGGATATGCCGACCGGCTATCCCGGACAGGAGATGGAGGTGAAAAGTTCGCGTCGGATACAACGGCGTGAATGGACTCGCAAATCCAAACAGTGATGAAATCAAGAATGTGCGGGTTCGTCTATCGAACGATCAGAGTTACCTGACAACGAATAACAGTCCGGTAAAAAGACGAACAAAGACAACCCCTATAAGAATGCCGGGGATGGCGATGAACAGGGAGAAGCACAGAAAGATGCCTGGGACGAAGGGTACAAAGCTGGAAAGAACAATGCGTATAAGAACGGTTTAAATTATGTTTATCCTGTCGATGGCGGTGTCTATCCTTTCGAAGTTAATGCCTCGCTTTTTACCCAGGAAAAGACCCTTTCCAGTTTGAAAAAGGGAGAATATAAGGAACTGAACTTTAAAGTCAATGTTCGTGCTGATGCCTTGAAGATGAAGGATAGCGCAGGAAATACCAGTGACGGATATTTTGGCGTGCCCTTTACCATCTGGTATACGGATTCAAACGGAAAGGAGCAGAACAGAACCGAGTTTGTCAATGTCTTCATTACGGAAAGCGGAGAAGTGAAAGAGCTCCGGGACAAAGATTGTGGAAAAAGAGCTTTGTGGTGGGAGAAAATCAATTGACGCCTTCCGGAAACTATCCGTCCGTGATGAATTATTCCGTGAACTTCCGTAACCAGAGTAAGAACACACTGTATGATGTGAAAATCAAGCTCAATACTTCGCTCGCTGAGAAGGAAGCCGTGCAATTGACGGCAAATGCGAAGGCGGGAAGCACAGAAAGACTTTCCTTTTGCCATTAATGAATCCAATTATGACCGGGAATATGCGGTGGTGAAGCCGGGGGAAACGGTGAGCCCGAGTTATTCAATGGCCATTAAATCCAATACGGCAAGCGGATACTATCCTCTTTCCTACACGGTAAGTTATAAAGTGGCTCCCGGAGGCAATGTATCCACTACGGATGATTATTCCTTCTATGTCAATGTACGAAACAGTACGATGATTCAGGAAGAAGCAAAGGATAAGGCCGGTGACTTCAATGCAAACGACAGAACGAAGGCGAGACTCATTGTCAGTAAGTATCGCACGGAGCCGGAGCAGGTTTATGCCGGAAAAGATTTCAAGCTGATTCTGACCATGAAGAATGCTTCCACCTCTATTGCGGCCAGCAATATCCTTTTTACGCTTACTTCCGAAAAGAGTCAGGATGCCGCAGTTTTCTCCATCGCGGACGGATCCAATACCTTCGTGGTGAACTCTCTTGCCGCAGGAGCGGAGACGGAGATCAGTATGACGGTTCGGGCAGGAGCGGGAGTGGATCCCAAGTCGTATGTGATGACCGTCAATGAGAAATATGATTCTCCGGAATTTAAGAATGCCGAAGAAAAGGTGGATATTGATATCCCCGTAAATCAAACAGCGCGGATGGGTTTCTCGAACTTTAGTGTGACACCGGAGTCCGTTGCAGTGGGAAGTGAGTCCGACGCCATGTTCGGGATCAACAATACCGGAAAGGTTATTCTATACAATGTGACGGCAGTTTTTGAAAGTGATTACATAAAAAAAGCGACTGCGTATGTAGGAAACATTAAACCGGGAGAGACGGGAAATGTCGATGTTATGCTTTCAGCCGTAAAAGAGACGGGAGAGGATACGACAATCCCGGTAGAGATTCAATATGAAGATGTGAACGGAAACAAGTTTACGGAAAAGACGGAAATTAATTTGACGGTAACGGCGGAGGCGCCGGATAACGGACTCGATACGGGAGAAGCTGCAGAGCCGAATCCGAAGGAAAAGAAGAAGACGAGTTCCCTTCTCTTTGCGGTTCCGGCAGTACTGGTTCTCGGAGCGGTTCTGTTTGTCGTAAAGAAGAGAAAAGGAAAGAAAAAAATAATGAAATTGCAGGATTTATTTCTTCTCGCCATTTCCAACTTAAGAAGAAGAAAGGTGCGTACTTTACTCACCGTTCTCGGTGTAGTCATCGGTACCGCTTCCATCGTCGTGATGGTGAGCCTGGGGCTCGGGATGAGTGAGAGTCTTTTACGTTCCTTTCAGAGTTCCGGATCTCTCACAAAAATCAATATCACGAACTATGGCGGGATGGGAAAAAGTGCACAGAAAGCGGTAGAACTCACGGATGACAGTATTCATTCTTTCCTCTCCATTCCCCATGTCACCGGGGTTTCCCCCGTCTGGAAGTACCGGTTAGCGCGAAGACCGGCGCTCTGGAAGGAGATTATTCGATTCGCGGCGTTTCACAGGCCTACTTTAAAGAGATGAAATTGAAAGCCGGACACATTCCGAAGGCCGGCGATCCCGAACTCAGTCTGGTTTACGGCAATACGGTTTCAAGCTCTTTTCATAAGGCTAAGAACTGGGACAAGAATTACACGATTGATCCGGTAAAGGATACCCTGTTTTATGTGTTTCCGGAGAATACGACCGCCTCTGCGAGTAGCGGCGTGAGTAAAACGGATGGGGGAGAAAACGATAGCGAGCAGAAAAAACCGGAAAAGAAATACATCCTGAAAACGGCCGGTATTATGGAAGGCAGCAGTGAGGAGTATAGTGAAGATTCCAGCTATGTTTATGCGGATTTGGACAGTTTGAAGACTTTCTTAAAGAAGATTTATAAGAAGAACCTGGTTCCCGATCCCAAAACGGGAAAAAACGGGAAACCGCTGCGGTATTATTCCTATGACCAGGCGTATGTCTTTGTGGATGATATGAACAATGTCGCAGAGGTGCAGAAACAAATTACCGATATGGGCTACTCCTGTTATTCGCAGGTGGAGTGGTTAAAACAGGCACAGGAGCAAATCAAGACAACGCAGCTCGTTCTCGGCGGAATCGGCGGGGTTTCCTTACTTGTAGCGGCAATCGGTATCATGAATACCATGATGATGTCCATCTTCGAACGAACCAAGGAAATCGGCGTGATGAAGGTTTTGGGTTGTGATATGGGAGATATTCGAAATATGTTTCTTGCGGAGTCTGCCGTTATCGGTATTTTAGGAGGCATCATCGGCATTGCGTTAAGCTATTGTGTGTCTTTCATCATCAATCTGATTGCGCAGGAAGGCAGCAGCATGGTGGATTCCCTGACGGAAGGAGGCGGAGGAAATATTTCTTCCATTCCTCCCTGGCTTGCCCTTTTGGCATTGCTTTTGCCATGTTTGTAGGGATGCTTTCCGGGTATTTCCCCTCTGTTCGGGCAATGAAACTGAGTCCTCTTGCAGCCATCCGGAATGAGTAAAGAAAAAAGGAGTAGTGAGCGCTATGTTAAAAGTGGCAAAAATTCGGCGGAAGTTCCTGTGCCAGTAGTGAACAGTTCAAGAAGGTAAAAGACATTGTTCTATCTGACCGGGACCGAAAGTATATCGTTGTCTCCGCACCGGGAAAAAAAGAAACAGTAAGGATACGAAAGTGACAGACCTGTTTCTCTCTTTGTATGAAGCGGTGCAGGAGAAAAAGGACGGTGCAGAGAGAAAGAAAAGTGCAGACGGAAAAGTGGAAAAACTCTTAGAGAAGATTCAGAAGCGCTACCAGGAGATTCTTGACGGACTGTCCCTTTCGCTTTCTTTAGAGACGGAATTTCAGGAGATTATGAAACGGCTGCTTTCCGGAGCCAGTCGGGATTATGCGGCGTCACGGGGAGAGTTTCTCAATGCGAAGGTAATGGCGGAGTACCTCGGTTTTCCATTTATTGATGCGGAGAAATTGATTTTTTTCTCGGAAGAAGGCTGTGATTTTAAAAAGACCGAAGAGGTCTCGAAAGAACTGCTTTCCAAAGTGGACTATGCGGTGATTCCGGGATTTTACGGGGTCAATGACAAAGGAGAAGTTATTACCTTTAGTCGTGGCGGCTCGGATGTGACCGGCTCTTTGATTGCTGCGGCAGTGTATGCGGATTTATATGAAAACTGGACGGATGTTTCCGGATTTTTGGTTGCAGATCCGCATATTGTATCGAATCCGGAAGTGATTGACTACATTACTTATAAAGAACTTCGGGAGTTGAGCTATATGGGGGCGGGAGTTCTTCATGAAGATGCTATTTTCCCTGTTCGTAAGGAAGGCATTCCGATTCAGATTTTAAATACCAATTCTCCGCAGGATCATGGAACGATGATTGTGGCGAATACCTTAAAAAAGCCCCGTTTCATCATCACGGGAATCGCGGGAAAGAAGCATTTCTGTTCTATCAACATTGAGAAAGCAATGATGAATTCGGAGATTGGATTCATTCGAAAGGTTTTATCCGTGATTGAAGAGAACGGTATTTCTGTTGAACATACGCCATCCGGTATCGATACCCTGACACTCTTTATCCATCAGGAGGAGCTGGAGTCGCATGAGCAGAAAGTTTTGCAGGGGATTCAGAGAGCGGTGACCCCGGATCTCATTGAATTGGAGTCGGATCTTTCTTTAATTGCGGTTGTAGGAAGAGGAATGAAGTCTTCTCGCGGTGTTGCAGGAAGAATTTTTCTCTGCTTTGGCACATGAGTATATCAATATCAAGATGATTGACCAGGGGTCCTCCGAGTACAACATTATTATCGGCGTAAAGAATGAGAACTTCGAGGCGGCGATTCGGGCAATTTATAATATGTTTGTTCTGCCGGTCAGTCCTGCAAAACAGGAAAAGGGAGAAAAGCTTGGATAAAGAAAAGACAGATATCTTCATCGTGGGAGGCGGACCTGCCGGAATGATGGCTGCCATCTCTGCAAGAAAAGCGAATCCTTCCGCAGAGATTCATCTGATAGAAAAGAATGAGAAACTGGGAAAGAAACTTTTTATTACGGGAAAAGGAAGAGGGAACTTGACCAATACTTGCGAGGAAGCGCGGTTTCTGGAGCATGTGCTCTCGAACCCCCGCTTCCTTTATCCCGCTTTTCACGTTTTTAATAATACGGATTTGATGCGCTTTATCGAAGGGCTCGCCTGCCCTTTGAAAGAAGAGCGGGGAGGAAGAGTTTTTCCGAGGAGTGATAAAGCGTATTCTATAACGGATGCATTGAAACGGGCTTTAAAAGAAGCGAAAGTTTCTGTAGAGTGCAATAGAACTTTGAAGGCGATTAAGAGGAGAGATGAAGGATTCCTCTGTAATGTCGGAGGAAAAGAGCTCTTTTGTAAGAAATTGATTCTGGCAACAGGGGGCTTTCTTATCCTTCTACCGGTTCCACGGGGGACGGTTACCACTTTGCCAAAGCGTTTTCCATTCCGGTGACAGCCTGTTATCCTTCCCTTGTAAAGCTGGAAGTGTTATCTGAGGATATTTATGCCTTATCCGGTTTAAAGCTGAAGAATGTTGTCGTTTCGGTTTTAGATGAAACAAGGAAAGCTGTACGGAAAGAAGAGTGGAGAAGTCTATTTTCAGAAGGATGCCGTAGCGGGCCCCACCATTTTATCTCTTTCGGCGGAACTTTCTCCTCAGATTCATCAAGCGGAGATCGGAAAGTTTACGCTGTCGATTGATTTGAAAGGGGAAGTGCCCGCATTTGATGCCGATTTTCTTCTGGAATGCGAGAAGAGAGGGAAAGAACCTATTAAGGCTCTGATAAAGGCGCATTTACCGCAGCAGCTCTTTTCCCTTCCTTTGCAGAAGACTGGAAAAGCAGGGGGTTCCGGTTGAAAAACGCGCTTCGGAATGTAAAAAGAGGAGCGAAAGAAGGTTCTAAGCGCTTTTCACGAACTGTCTTTCCCGATTTCGGGGACAGGACCGTTCACAGAAGCGATAGTGACGAAGGGAGGCGTCGACACGCGGGCTCTTTCGAAGAAAAAGTCTGAGGTAAAAAGCCGTTCCGGGTCTTTATTTTGCGGGAGAGGTACTGGATGTGGATGCCTATACCGGAGGGTATAATATGCAAATTGCCTTCTCTACGGGATATCTTGCCGGAAAGTCCGCGGGAGAGGCGCTGCTTTGATTCTATTTTCAGCATAAAGGAGGATGAAATGCCGTATTCTATTGCTATTGACGGACCTGCGGGGGCAGGAAAAATCTACGATTGCGAAAAGCGCTTGCCAAAAGTCTCAGGTATTATTATGTGGATACAGGGAGCCTTATATCGCGGACTGGCTTACGGGCTTCTTGAAAAAGGGTTCCCTTCCAAAATGAAAAGGCAGTCACAGTTAGCCTTCCGGAAATTCAAGTAGAACTTCTCTATGATAAAGGGGTACAGAAGGTCCTTTGCAACGGAAAGGACAGAACAGCGTATATTCGTGCAGAGGAAATCGGTGAAGGAGCATCGATTATCTCGCAGTACAAGGCGGTTCGGGAGAAACTTCTGGATCTTCAGAGAAATGTGGCAGCCATGCATTCCTGTGTTATGGACGGGAGGGATATCGGCTCGGTTGTACTTCCCCATGCGAATAAAAAGTTCTTTCTGACGGCGTCTCCGGAAGTCCGTGCGAGAAGAAGGACGGCAGAATTACAGGAAAAAGGGGAGAAAGCGGAGTATGAGGACGTGCTGCGGGATGTGCGGAAAAGGGATGAGCGGGATATGCAGCGCGAAGTTGCGCCCTTGAAACAGGTCGAAGACGCTATCCTTGTGGATAGTTCCGCTATGGATATAGAGGAAGTGATTGATACGATGCTGTCTTATATTGTAGAAAACAAGGAATAGGAAAAAGGAGGAGAGAGAGGGAAAAAGTGAGTAAGCTTACGGTATGCCTCGCGGAAAGTGCCGGTTTCTGCTTTGGTGTGGAGAGAGCGGTTGATACAGTGTATGAAGTCTTACAGGAAGAGCGGGAAAAAGAGGAAAAAGAGAGACTGCCCATCTATACCTATGGAGAAATAGTGCACAATGAGAAAATTGTGGAAGACTTGGAGTCACGCGGTGTAACGGTACTTAAAGATTTGGACGAGCTTAGAAATCTGCAAAAGGGAATTGTCGTGATTCGTGCACACGGCGTGGGGAAAGAAATTTACGATATCTTAAAAGCACGCGGACTCCGTATTGTAGACAGTTCCTGTCCCTTTGTACAGAAGATTCAGAAACTGGTGCGGGAACATAGCAAAAGAGGCGAATCCGTCATTGTCATGGGTGATCCGAAACACCCGGAAATTCAGGGGATACTTGGCTGGGGTGAAGGGGATGTCACAGCTCTTAAAGATATAGAAGAGGTAGAGAAATTACCGGATGGAAATGGGAAAGCGATTTTTGTGGTAGCACAAACAACTTTCCACATTGATAAATTCAAAAGAGTTCTTGAAACTTTTAAAAAAAAGGGGTATCATACTTCTGTTATCAATACGATTTGCAACGCAACTTTCGAACGGCAGTCAGAAGCAAAAGAATTAGCTGGCAGGTCCGATGCTATGATAGTCATCGGTGGGAGCAGTTCATCTAACACGAAAAAGTTATATGAGATATGCAAGGCGATTTGTCCTAATACCCAGCTGATACAAACGGTGAAAGATCTCAAATTCAACTCGGATGAAGCGATTCGCAACGTAGGTATCACAGCAGGGGCAAGCACCCCGAAAGAAATTATAGAGGAGGTTCTAACTTATGTCAGAAGTGAGTTTTGAACAAATGCTTGAAGAATCATTAAAATCGGTTCATGCAGGAGAAATCGTTACAGGAACGGTTATCAGTGTTAAGCCGGATGAAATCGCATTGAACATCGGATACAAGTCCGATGGTATCATGACCAGAAGCGATTACAGCGCAGACAATCAGTTAGATCTTACAACCGTAGTAAAGGTTGGAGATGAGATTGAATGTAAGGTTAAGAAGGTCAATGACGGAGAAGGACAGGTTATTCTTTCTCATAGAGACGCTTTACAGTCCAAGGCTTCCGAGGAACTTAGAAAAGCATTCGAAGAGAATGCCGTTCTGACCGGAAAGGTAGTACAGGTTGTAAAGGGCGGATTGAACGTCGAGGTAGACGGTGCAAGGATTTTCGTTCCGGCATCTTTGGTATCCGACAGTTTTGAGAGAGATTTGAATAAATATCAGGGACAGGATATTCAGTTTGTTATTACCGAGTTTAATCCTGCCAAGAGAAGAATCATCGGAGACAGAAAGCAGATTATGTCTGCGCAGAAGAAGGAACAGCACGATAAGCTCTTTGCAGAGTTGAAGGAAGGCGATGTTCGTACCGGTGTTGTAAAGAATCTGACCGATTTCGGTGCGTTTATCGATCTTGGCGGAGCTGACGGACTCTTACATATTTCCGAAATGAGCTGGGGCAGAATCGAAAATCCGAAGAAGCTCTTTAAGCCGGGACAGGAAGTGGAAGTTCTGGTTAAGGAAATCAGTGGAGAGAGAATTGCACTGACCAGAAAGTTCCCGGATGAGAATCCGTGGAAGGATGCAGAAAGCAAGTACGCCGTAGGCGAGATTGTAAAGGGTAAAGTTGCCAGAATGACCGATTTCGGTGCATTTATCGAGTTGGATAAGGGCATTGACGCACTTTTACATGTTTCTCAGATTTCCAAGGATCATGTCAACAAGCCGTCCGATGTACTTCTCCCGGGTCAGGAAATTGAGGCAAAGGTTGTTGACCTCGATGTCGATAATCATAAGATTTCTCTTTCTATGAAAGCATTGCTGCCGGAAGAGGATGGAGATACAGCGGATGTAGACATCTCCGCCGTACAGGAAGAAGAGTAAGCATTTTTCGCAGACTATGGTTTGCAGAGTTCTTGTTAAGTAGAAAAAGACTGGGCGCGGCTCAGTCTTTTTCTTACTTTAAAGGAAGAATCCTTACGAAGCGTGACCATTTTCGTTTGTAGAAAAAATGTTCGGAATGCATTCGCAGAAAGAGGCTTCGTTTTCAGCGAATGCTCAAGAAAGGCGGTATCGCTATGGGAGTGGAGATTGAAAGGAAGTGGCTTGTGACGGAAGAGAGCCTTCGTTCTTTTCCGGAACGGAGGAAAGAAATCTATCGTTATGCGGATCTTGTGCAGGGCTATCTCTGCGTGCATCCGGTAGTGCGGATTCGAAAAGAAGAACAATCCGACGGGAGTACGGCGTATGTCCTTTGTTATAAAGGAAAAGGGCTTCTGCAAAGAGAGGAGTACAACCTGCCCCTTACTGAAGACGCTTTTCATACCTTAGAGCAGAAAGGTGGAAGGACGATTATTGAAGAAACGTCGATATTTCATTCCTTATGGAAAATATACGATTGAGTGGGATATCTTTCAGGGAGAATACAGAGGACTCATGTATGCGGAAGTTGAGTTTTCTTCCGTGGAAGAAGCGGAAGCGTTTCAAGCACCGGCATGGTTTGGAAGAGAACTCACGGAGGAAGCGGGACACAGTAATGCGGATTTAGCCTTAAAAAGATAGGCTTGTAGCGTTTTTCTCTTCTTCTTGCAAGAATTTCGACGGAATGCTATACTTTACCATCGTAAGCTCTGCCGGTGGCGGAGTCCGGCAGAACGAGATTTTATGCGCGCTTGCGCATGTCTCGTCAAAATATTGATTTGGAGGTATGCGCAATGGGCGTAAAAGTAGAAAATCTTGAAAAAAATATGGCGAAGATTACCGTGACGGTAGCGGCAAAAGAGTTCGATGAAGCAGTAGAAAAGGCTTATCAGAAAAATAAGTCCCGTTATAATGTACCGGGATTCCGTAAGGGTAAAGCGACAAAGAAGATGATTGAAAAGGCCTATGGTTCACAGGTTTTCTATGATGCGGCATTGAATGAGGTTTTGGATCGTCATTATCCGGAAGCGGCCGAGGAATCCGGTTTGGACATTGTTTCCCGTCCGGAAATTGATATCGTTGAGATCGGGGAAGGGAAAGATTTGATCTTTACCGCGACGGTGGCAGTTCGTCCGGAAGTGAAACTCGGAGAGTACTTCGGTGTAGAAGCGGAGAAGGCGGATGTTTCCGTAACAGCAAAGGAAGTTACAGAGAGACTGAATCGGGAACTGGAGAAGAACTCCAGAATGATTGATGTGGATCGGGCAATTAAGAAGAATGATATTGCAAGCATCGATTTCGTCGGTTCCGTAGAAGGCAAGGAGTTTGCCGGCGGAAAAGGAGAGGATTATCCCCTGACGATTGGATCGGGTACCTTTATCCCCGGTTTTGAGGAGCAGTTGATTGGGGCGAAAGCTGGTGATCACGTGGATGTGAAGGTGACTTTCCCGGAGAACTACGGGGCAAAGGATCTTGCCGGAAAGGAAGCGCTGTTTAAGGTTACTGTCAAAGGGGTAAAGGAGAAGCAGGTTCCGAAAGCGGATGATGAGTTCGCCTCCGAGGTTTCCGAATTCGATACGCTGGATGAGTTTAAGAAGGATTTAAAGAAGCAGATTAAAGAAGAGAAAGAGAAGAGAGCAAGTTCGGAAGTAGAGAACCATGTTGTCGATAAGGTTGTGGAAAATGCTTCTGTAGAACTTCCGGAGCCGATGGTTGCGACACAGCTGGATCAGATGTTCTACGATTATGGAAGACGGATGGAACAGCAGGGCATTCCGATGGATCAGTATATGCAGATTACCGGTATGACACCGACTTCCCTGAAAGCGCAGATGAGAGAGACTGCTGTAAAGAATATTAAGACTTCTTTGGTTCTGGATGCTATCCAGAAGAAAGAAAAGATTACCGCTTCCGAGGATAAGTTTGAGGAAGAGTTGCAGAGAATCAGCGATCAGTATCGGATGAAGAAGGAAGATTTCGTGAAGACGTTAACCGATTCGCAGAAGGATTCCATTAAGAGAGAGTTGAACATTCAGGCAACGATTGATGAGCTTGTTGCTAAAGCAAAGCTGGTAAAGCCGGAAAAGAAGACGAAGAAGGACGAGAAAGCCGGAAAAGCGGAGAAAACGGAGAAGGCTGAGAAGGCCGGAAAAAGCAGAATAAGAAGGATTTCCGACAGAAGGATTCGTATCGATTTTTTGCATTGAATCTACAGTGCGGAAGAGAAAGGAACTGTGAAGGGATTTCACGGTTCCTTTTTTATCTAAACATGAGGCGAAGCCTGAGGCATCTTGTTCGTAATGAGTATCTGCCGCGAAGCGTGCGCTATCTCGTTTGACGCTTAAACCAGAAGTTTATAGGGCATCGATTGCTTCTATGTTAAGATGGAGCGGAATTGGATTTAAAGGAGGTAAACGATGAAAGATTTTTCATTTCCCAATAATATAACGACGATTCCTTACGTCATTCAATCCACCAGTAGAGGGGAACGTTCGTATGACATCTTCTCCAGACTTCTGAATGAACGAATTGTTTTTCTGGGGGACGAAGTGAACAGTGATACGGCATCTCTTGTGATTGCCCAACTTCTTTTTTTGGAGTCGGAAGATCCGGACAAAGATATTTCTCTTTATATCAATTCCCCGGGAGGATCGGTAACAGCCGGCATGGGAATCTATGATACGATGCAGTATATCAAGTGTGATGTTTCTACCATTTGCGTAGGGATGGCGGCTTCCATGGGCGCATTTCTTCTTGCCGGAGGTACAAAAGGTAAGCGTATGATTCTGCCGAATGCGGAGGTCATGATTCACCAGCCGTCCGGCGGCGCACAGGGACAGGCAACGGAAATACAGATTACAGCAGAGTGGATTTTAAGGACGAAGAAAAATCTGGCGAAGATTCTCGCTGAGAACTGTAATCAGCCGTTTGAGAAGGTGATGGAAGATACGGAGAGAGATCACTGGATGTCGGCAGAGCAGGCGCTCGAATATGGTTTGGTTGATCATATTTTTGAAAAGCGTGCAAAAAGTGAAGAAGCCAAGGAGAGTAAGTAAAGATGGCAATGAAACCGGATGATAAAGTAAGATGTTCTTTCTGTGGAAAGTCTTCCAAGCAGGTTAAGAAGATGATTGCCGGCTTGAACAATACCTATATCTGTGATGAGTGCGTGGAACTTTGTCAGGAAATCTTTGATGAAGAGATGGGCGGAGAGAACGCCGGAGAGGAAATTTCGAACTTCATCTTTCTGAAAACCGAAAGAAATCAAGGAGTTTTTGGATGAATATGTCATCGGGCAGGAAGAGGCGAAGAAAGTTCTGTCCGTGGCGGTATATAATCATTATAAGCGTATCACGTCAAAAGTTCGGGATATTGACGTGCAGAAGTCGAATATTCTGATGATTGGGCCGACCGGAACCGGAAAGACCTATCTTGCGCAGACCCTTGCCAAGATTTTGGGTGTTCCTTTTGCAATAGCGGATGCTACGGCTTTAACGGAAGCCGGTTATGTAGGAGAGGATGTGAGAATATTCTTCTGAAGCTGATTCAGGCTGCGGACTATGATGTTGCAAGAGCGGAGATCGGAATCATTTATATCGATGAAATTGATAAGATTACAAAGAAGTCGGAAAATGTTTCCATTACCCGGGATGTATCCGGAGAGGGAGTACAGCAGGCACTGCTGAAGATTTTGGAGGGTACAGTAGCTTCCGTTCCGCCGCAGGGAGGAAGAAAACATCCTCAGCAGGAGCTGATCCAGATTGACACTACGAATATTCTCTTTATCTGCGGAGGAGCATTTGACGGACTGGAGCATATTATTGAGAAGAGAATTGCTTCAGGTTCTATCGGCTTCGGTGCGGAGATTGTCGAGAAGAATAGAGAGAATTATGACGATATCCTGAAGGAAGTGCAGCCGGAGGACCTTACTAAGTTCGGCCTGATTCCCGAGTTTATCGGAAGAGTTCCTATCGATGTGGAATTATCCAGCCACAATATCGAAAGCTTGAAACGGATTTTAACCGTTCCGAAGAATGCGTTGGTGAAACAGTACCAGAAGCTTTTTGAGATGGATGGAGTGAATCTGCATTTTACGGATGACGCGATTAGTGCCATTGCGGAAAAAGCCGTGCAAAGAAAGACCGGCGCGAGAGGACTTCGCTCCATCATGGAAGATCTTATGACGGATATCATGTATGAAATTCCTTCCGATGGGGAAATCAGCGATGTGGAAATCACAAAAGAAGTGGTGGAACATCGTGCCAAACCGCTTGTTACAAAAGATGAAAGTAAACGAAGAGAGCGCTACGAGTTGTTTCAGGCAAGCAACAAAGAGAGTTTAAAAGAAAAGAAAGCGACAAAAGAAAAGAGGGTAATATGCTGATTCGTTCTGTGGAGCTTCCTTTCGTCTGCAGGGGTGAAATCTGCACTTCCCAAAAACTAAGAAAGCGGAGTTTGTTCTGGCAGGGCGTTCCAATGTCGGGAAGTCTTCCTTTATCAATGCCGTTATCGGCAGAAAGGCTTTTGCCCGAACTTCTTCGACACCGGGAAAAACGAGAACCATTAACTTCTACAAGGTGAACGATGCCTTTTATCTGGTCGACCTTCCGGGCTATGGCTATGCAAAGACAGGCCCCGTTGAACAGGAAAAGTGGGATAGAATGATTCGCCGTTATCTGGAAACGGGAGAGAATATAGAGGAAGTCGTTCTCCTCCTGGACGCGAGAAGGATACCGAGTGAGAAGGACATGCAGATGTTTCAGTGGATTCTTACGGCAACGGGGTATGAGCCGATTGTCATTGTAACGAAGATGGATAAACTGAAGCGCTCCATGCGAGCCAAGGCATTGAAGGAGATTCGGTGCGGCTTGCAGGCAAGTCCGGATTGTATGCTGATTCCTTTCTCTTCGGAAACGAAGGAGGGAAGAGAGGAATTTTTGGCAGTGGTAGAGAAAATTATAGAGCAGGAAGAAGAAAAGAATTGACAAGCTTTTTCTTTTTCCTGTTAGACTATTTCAGTCTTAGGACAGGAAAGTAGGTATCCACCTCACCTCGGCAGTATACTGACCCGGGTTAAAATTGATGATTTACTTCGTATATTTTCAATGGTGGATTGGCTTTCAACCCACCATTTTTTTGTGGTTTAGTCGCATTTCGCGACGGTACACTTTAGCGGAGAACATTTTCCGCTTTCCTTCCAGAATCATTTGCAGAGAGGAGCTTATGGCAGCGAAAAAGAATACGGAACTGGAGATTAACGAGCAGATAAGGGATAAAGAGGTCAGAGTGATTGGCGCAGAAGGCGAACAGCTTGGAGTAATGGATGTTCGAGAAGCCCAGCAGAAAGCAAGAGATATGGACTTGGATCTGATCAAGATTGCAGCAACTGCAAACCCGCCTGTAGTGCGCATTGCGGATTATGGGAAGTATCGTTATGAGCTGTTGCGTAAAGAGAAAGAGGCCAGAAAGAACCAGCATACGACAGAGCTGAAAGAGATTCGTATGACACCGAATATTGACACCAATGATTTAAATACGAAGCTTTCCGCGGCACGGAAGTTCCTGGAGAAGGGTAACAAAGTGAAGATTGCTTTGCGATTCCGTGGAAGAGAGATGTCCAGAATGAACCAGTCCAAGTATATTTTGGATGATTTCGGGGAGAAGCTCTCGGATATCGCAATTGTTGATAAGGCTGCAAAGGTAGAAGGCAGAAATATGGCAGTGGTTTTAAGCCCGAAAAAATAAATTCACAGGAGGCAAATATGGCAAAGTTAAAGCTAAAAACGAAGAGAGCGGCAGCAAAGCGCTTCAAGCTCACCGGTACAGGCAAGTTGGTTCGTAATAAGGCATTTAAGTCTCACATCCTTACCAAGAAGTCTACAAAGAGAAAGAGAAACTTGAGAAAAGACACAGTTGTTGATCATACCAACGAAAAAGGTAATGAAGAAGATTCTTCCTTATCTGTAATCTGTGCTTAAGAATAGGAGGATAAGATGAGAATTAAAGGCGGCGTAAACGCAAAGAAAAAACATAATCGTATTTTAAAGTTAGCAAAGGGATATAGAGGTGCGCGTTCTAAGCAGTATAGAGTTGCTAAGCAGAGTGTAATGCGTGCTCTTACCGAGTCCTATAAAGGACGTAAGGAGAGAAAGAGACAGTTTAGACAGCTCTGGATTGCCAGAATCAATGCTGCAGCAAGATTAAACGGTCTTTCCTATTCCAAGCTGATGTTCGGTTTAAAGAGTGCCGGCATTGAGATGAATAGAAAGATGCTCTCCGAGGTTGCCATTGCCGATCCGGAAGGATTTAAGGCACTTTGCGAAAGTGCAAAAGCAAAGTTATAATATAAAGACAGTTTTGTCTTTTATGAAGACGTTTTAAGGGATAAAAGATTGCAAGGAAAGATAAATAAGTGCTATGCAGCTTTAAGTCATGCGAGTAGAATCGCTTTGATTTCGAGACCTGCCGAAGCTTGTTCATGCCTTTCCTTGCAGTCTTTTTTTATTTCCGAAGATTACCGTAATAGGCTGTTTTCCTGGGTATAAGGCAGTCCTCTTTTGCTTTTCGCATTTTGTGTTAAAATAGTAAAATAGGTTTAGGATAGCCGATAAGAGCAGACGAGAGGAGAAGAGGATGAAAAAAAGAAATTATCTGCTACTTGCCATGATGGCACTTGGACTCAGCTTAACAGCTTGTAGTAATGGAGACAAAGCGGAGTCTAAAAGTGGAGTCCAAAGCGGAACAGGTGGAGAGCAAAACGGAGTCCAAAGCGGAACAGGTGGAGAATAAAGCGGAGAGTGTAGAGAAGAAAGTCTCGGAAGAGGCGAAAGCAAAGGTACAGGAGATCAAGGGTGATGCAATCAAGCAGATTGTAGAAGATAAGAAAGAGAAAGAAAATTACCTGATTATCGATGTACGCAGTGCGGAAGAGTATGCCAAAGGACACATCAACTTTGCCATCAATATACCGCTGGAAAGTTTTAAAGAGCATTTGGCGGAGATAGAAGACTGGAAAGATAAGAATATTATTGTATATTGTAATTCCGGAAGAAGGTCGGGAGAGGCTGCGGATATTTTTGATAGAGAACGGATTCAAGAAGGTATTTAACGGAGAGGGTGTAAAAATTTTTCAATATGATTTAAAGACCTTTGGAAATATTCGCGGAAAAGAATTGATGGAGAAGGCGAGTGATGCGCTTGTAGTGGATGCCAGAGAGGCAAAGGATTTTGAAAAAGAGCATTTTAAAACGGCTGTGAATGTCAATGCGGATGATCCTGCGACCATTGATGCCATCCTTCCGGATAATAAGGATACTTTGATTATCACCCACTGTTATTCCGGAAATCGTTCTGCAAAGGTTGCAGAGTATATTGCCGGGAAGGGTTACAGCAATGTTTGGAATTGCTTAGACGGCACAAAGGAATATGATTATGATTTTTCGCAGGGAGGGCAAGGAATCCAAGTAGAGCCTTTTAACACATTGGGATAAGGAGGGATGATGGCAAGCTTACAATTTGTTTTCGGGGCAAGCGGATCCGGTAAAACGGAATACTGCATAAGAAGAGCCCTACTGGAAGCGGAGAAAGATCTTTCCCGAAATGTCTACTATCTGGTCCCGGAACAGGACACGCTTGCCATGCAGAAACGAATTGTACTCCACAAGGAAAATAAAGGGAAGGGCATCTTAAATCTGGATGTCCTAAGCTTTCAGCGCCTTTTTTTATGCAAGTTTTACGCATTTGAACCGGACCGTGCCGAAGACGCTGGACGAGATGGGAAAGCTTATGGTCTTATCGCTGGTTTCGGAGCAGCTGAAGAAAAGAAAAGGCAGAAAAGAAAGAGAAGAGGGGGAGTCTTGGGAGAGTTTTTCTTCCACAGCGTCGCTCAGTTATTTTCAGGGAGAAGTGGAGCAGCTTGGCTTTCTGGAAGAATGCAAGTCCTTGATTTCAGAATGTATGCAATATGGGATTCGTGCCGAGGAACTGTATTCTTTCGCACAAAAGCTGAAAAAGAACGTGAGTAAGAGAAAGATAGAGGATATTGCTTTGCTCTATCACAGCTTTCTTTCCTGGATGACGGAGCAGGAAAAATATACCGAGGAAAGTATAGCAGCTCTTGCCTTGGAGAACATAGAGCAGGATCCGCATTTTCAAGGAGCTTGTTTTATTCTGGACGGGTTTACAGGCTTTACCGTTTCCGAGTTGCATTGTTTGGAGTTTCTTCTTACGGGGGAGAACCAGCTGCTTCTCTCTCTGGAAGTTCGAAGTCACGAAGAGGGGAATCTCTATGATAAGGGGGACCGTTCTTCTCTTTTTTATCTTACGAAAAATGCGGTGGAAGAAGTGGAAAGTCTCGCTTTGGAGAAGAAAGCGGAGGTCCTTCCTTCTATAAATTTAAATTGTTTTGACAGTGTGAGTGGAGAAAAGCGGAAAAAAGGACTGGTTTATCCTCGTTTTGAAAAGATTCCCGCGTTGCAGAAAGTTTTGGACAGCTATGCCTTTTCGTCGGAAGGGAAAGAGCAGGAGGGGAGCCTCATTCCTCCTCTCGGCATTACGGTGAAGGAGTGCCCGGATATTCTTCGAGAAGTGCAGGAGGCGGGAAATTTCATTCATCACCTTGTAAAAGACTGCGGATACCGCTACAGAGACATTGCTGTCATTATTCCCGATATTGCTTCGTACCGTGATGTTCTTTTTTCGAAATGGAAGGATCTTAGCATTCCTTTTTTTCTGGAAGAGGATATCACGCTATTCGATTCTCCTTATGTGAAGGTGATTCGTGCTGCATTTCTTGTCTTAGAGAAAGGTTTCCTTTTTGATACGGTTTTTCGCTATTTGCGTGCGTTTCCTTATCGTACGGTAGAGGAAGAGGAAATCGTGGACTGTTGGGAAAATATTGCCAGAGCGAAAGGATGGAAGGGAAAGACGGCTTTTTCATCCTTCCTTTCGGAAGGGCAGGAGGACAGAAGAGCGTATCGGGATTTGGCGTCCCTTTTACAGTTTTATGAGAGAAATACGTCCGGCAGAGGGAGCAAAGAAGCTCTGCTGCTGCGAGAGAGAGTGGAAAGTTTAGTACAGCTCATTACGGATTGCGCATTGGAAGAACGCATCCTTTCGTCCCTTTCTTTTTTAAAAGAGGAAGGAATGGAAAATAGAGAGGAGAGTTATCAAAGGAGCATAGAAGAAGTACAGGAAATTACGGAGCGGATTACGGAAAGTCTGGGAGATATTCCTCTTTCAGGGAAAAGTTTCGGGAAAATTTTTGAACTTGCTTTTTCTCTCGAAAAACTGAGACAGATTCCGGCTACTTTGGACCAAGTCCTGGTTGGCGACCTGACCCGTTCTCGTTTTCACAATCCGAAAGCCTTTCTGTTTTTGGGCTGCGGGTCGGAGTTTCTCCCGAAGAAGTTCGGAAAGACCATTATCTTTACGGAAAAAGAAAGAGAGTTAATGCGAGAAGAGGGATATCGCCTGTCTCCCCTTTCCTGGGAAGAGTCTTACATTGAAAAATATTATGTGTATAGAGCATTTCTTACACCGAAGGAAGAACTCTATCTCTCTTACCCCCGAACCTTACGGAACGGCAAAGGAGAGAGGGCGTCTTCTTATCTTCGCGATTTTTGCGCGCTATTCCCGGGACTGAAAATTCGTATTGCGGAAAATGAAAAGATGCCGGTATACAATGCCTTGCGCGGGAAAGAAGAACTGGTACTTAGCCTTCCCTCCCTCTGTCGTACAGACCATATTTTCGTGGAGAAAGAGGAACTTTTCCATCATTTTAAACTGGACAGCTTCCGCCTTCTGCATTACTTATGGAATAAGGAAGCCTATCATGAGGAGACGGAAAGGCTGCTGTCGGGCATCTTCTTTGCAAATCGAACTGTTGATTTGAAAAGAGAGACGGCTCTACAACTTTACGGAGAGCTCATTCAGGGTTCCGTTACGAGGATGGAACGCTTTCATTCCTGTCCTTATGCCCATTTTCTGCAATATGGTTTAGTCTTAAAAGAAAGAGAAACGAGTGAAGTCCGGGCATTTGATATTGGAAATCTGTATCATAAGATGGTGGAGCTTTTCTTTAAGCGCTTTTTGAAGAAAAAAGGAGAGGAAAAGGTTTGGGAAGCGGCATTTCAAGAGGCACTTTCTGAAAATGTGAATCAGGCAGTGGAAGAGACGCTGGCGGATCCCGCTTTTCAACGTTTTCTCACAGGGGGGAGAAATCAGTATTTACTGCGGAAACTTCGTTTTAATGGAAGAAGGATACTCTGGGCTCTTGGAAAACAGATTTTAGGAGGCGATTTGCGACCGGATGCGGTGGAGGAAGCCTTTTCAGTTTGAAGAAGAAGGAATTTTTCTGAGGGGAAGGATCGATCGTGTTGATCGCTACTTGGATCAGTCGGAAAATACGGTTTATTTGAAAGTTGTTGATTATAAAAGCGGAAAGAAGGACTTCTCGCTTCCTGCTGTCTATCAGGGGCTCGACCTGCAACTCCCTCTCTATATGGAGTATGTTTTGGAGAGGGAACGGAAGAAGAATCCGTCCTCCCGAATCGTTCCTTCCGCTCTCTTTTATTTTACCATGGAGAATCCCGTTCTTTCGTATAAGGAGGGAGAAGATTATGAGAAGGCGCGCTTAAAGGCCTTGAAACCGAAAGGACTGGTCAATCTTTCCGAGGAGGGGCTTTCCCATCTGGAGAAGGATGGGGCAGAAGAAAGTCTCTTGCTTCCTATCCAAAAGAAGGAAGGAAACACCGAGGAGAAGGGAAGTCTTGTGTCGGAGGAGCGCTTACTTGCCCTGCTTCATTTTGCAAAAGAGCGGATGCTGGAAGGAGCCAAGCGGATTCGCGACGGAGAGAAAGCCATCATACCCATTCGAAAGGATGCGGAGAATACCGCCTGCACGTACTGTCCCTATCACAGCATTTGCGGTTTTGACCCGGACTTACCGGCCTTTCGCTTCCGCGAACTGGATAAGAGGGAGGAAGAAGAACTCTGGGAGGAGATTGTAAAAAGAGCGGATGAGAAGAAGGGAGAGAGGAAATGACGAGATGGACGGAAGAGCAGCAAAGGGTAATCTCTCATAGAGAAGGAAATCTCCTGGTCTCCGCAGCGGCAGGATCCGGTAAAACTGCCGTTTTGGTAGAACACGTTATCGACCGAATCCTGGATCGTAATGCCCCAATCCGTCTTTCTTCTTTGGTGTTGATGACTTTTACGGAAGCGGCAGCAAGGGAAATGAAAGAAAGGATTCATCAGCGCCTACTGGATGCTTATCAGGAGAGCGGAGATGCACGGATAGAAAAAGAACTCCTGTCCCTTCCCAATGCCAATATCAGTACGATTGACGCGTTTTGTAAGAGGCTGATACAGGAGAATTATACGGAGCTCGGTATAGAGCCGAATTTTAGAATTGCCGAAAAAAATGAACTGCAACTTCTGGAAGAGGAGATTCTGGAGGAGATTCTGGAGGAAGAGTACAGTGAGGGGACGGAGCGTTTCCTGGCTTTTGTCGACCGTTACAGCGGCGGGAAAGAAGACAGGGGCGTACAGGAACTCCTTCTTCGGATTTATCATCTTTCCATGTCCAACCCGTTTCCGGAGAACTACCTTCAAAGTCTTTCTAAAGAAAAGGAAGAGGCATGGAAACTGTACCTACTTACGTATTTTTCAAAGCGCCTGGAGGATGTCCTCTCTATTTTAAGAACGATACTTTCCCTTTGTGATGAGGCAGACGGCCCGTCAGCGTATCGGGAGAGAATAGAGGAAGACTACGAGAATTTTTCTTAGCTTAAAGAAAGAACTGGAAAACGGAGAGCGGGAGGAAGCTTTGCGGGGGTTCTTGCAAGCCGTGCAGAAGGTAAATTTTGGAAGGCTGAAATCATCGAAAGCGGCAGGAGCGGATGAGGCGAAGAAGAAAAGAAATCAGGTAAAGGCCATTCTTGCGGATTGGAAGAAGTCTTTTCTTTTTCTGCCGAAAGAGCTGGAGGAAAAGGTCGAACAGGGAGGGAAGAGAAAGTATAGAAGAAGCCATTCGTCTTACCCTCCTTTTTTATGGAACGTTTTCATGAAGAAAAACGGGAACGAAATATACTGGATTTTTCAGGATTTGGAACATTTTTGCGCTACGTCTTCTTTATCGCGAGAAGGAAGGACAGCTTTTGCTTTACCGCCCTTGCGGATGAACTGGCTAAGGAGTATGCGGAAATTTTTGGTAGATGAGTACCAGGATTCCAATCTGGTACAGGAGTATCTGGTTAAATGCCCTTTCTGCAGAGCGTTTTGGAAGAGCGGACGTCTTTCAGGTAGGGGATGTAAAGCAGAGTATTTATCGTTTTCGATTGGCGAGACCGGAATTATTTTTACAAAAATATAATGATGCTACCTATCCGAAGATCTTTTTACAGAAAAACTTTCGTTCTTTAAAGGGAGTGATTACTATAGTTAATTACTGCTTTCATCGCCTCATGAAAAGAGAACTTGGGGGAATTCTCTATGATAAAGAGAACAGTCTCTTTCAGGGAAGAACGGGAGAGGAGGAAAAGGAGAGCAAGGCGGAACTCCTGCTTGTGGAAACGGAAGAACGGGAGGAGGCGCTTCGTTTGGAATGCTGCATGATTGCGAAGCGTCTGAAAGAGCTGAAGGAAAGCGGAATAGAGTACAAAGACATGGTGGTTCTGCTACGTTCCCCAAAGAAGCAGGCAAAGGAGATGGTAGAACTGTTTACGAGCGAGGGGATTCCGAGTTATGCCGTGAGCAGTGCAGGGTATTATCAACAGGTGGAAATAGAAACGGTGCTTGCGTTTCTATCCTTAATTGATAATCCTCTCCAGGATATCCCTCTTGCCGCCGTGCTTCGTTCCGCCATGTTCGGGTTTTACGGATGAAGAGCTTGCTCTGCTGTCCATTTCTTACGGAAGTCTTGTTTTGGCATTGTCTTCTGCCGGGAGTACAGTCCAAAACGAAGAGGATATCACTAAAGCAGAAGAGAGAAGTGTAGAAGGAGCACATAAAATCAGCGCAGACTTGCAAAAGAAATGGCAGTCTTTTGTGGAGAAGCTTACGCGATACAGGAAGTTATCCAGAAATTTACGGGTGCATGAGCTCTTGTATTTGATTTATGAAGAGACGGCATACTACCTCTATGTACAGACGCTTCCGGGAGGAGAAAAGAGAAAGGCCAACTTAGACCAATTGATAGAGGATGCCTTGCAGTTTGAAAAAGGCAGTTTCTCGGGACTCTTCTATTTTATTCGTTATATCGAGAAGACGAAGCAGAAGGAATATGACGAAGGAGAAGCCAGCATCTATAGTGAAGAAGATAATCTTCTCCGGATTATGTCGATTCATCAGTCCAAGGGATTGCAATTCAAGGTGGTTTTCCTCTCTTCCTTGCAGAGACAATTTAATAAAAAGGATATGAGAAATGCCGTTCTTCTGGATGAAAAGCTCGGTATCGCTTCGGATTATCTGGATCTGGAAAACCGTATCCGGTATCCGTCCCTGCAACTCGCTGCGATGAAGGAGAAACTCGAGGAAGAGAGCTTGGGGGAAGAACTGCGTCTTTTGTATGTTGCTATGACACGAGCGGAGGAGAAATTAATTCTGACGGCGTCCGGTAAGAAAGCGGATTCTTATCAGGAAAAATATGCCGATTTAGAGGAATTGAGTCTGGAGGATATCCGTAAAGCCTCCTCGTATCTGGATTGGATTCTCATGGCTTGCGGAAAAGTTCTGTATTCTTCTGCAGAGAACCCGATTCTGTCTTTCCACGTCTATTCGAAAGAGGATTTAGAGGAAAGGAAAGAAGAAGAGAGACGGGAGGGACTTTCTCTGGAAAAAAAGAACTTTATTCTTTTTAGAGAGAAGGGAGAGCCAAGCATTGAGGAAGAAGAGTGGGATAAAGATTTTTTTCTTTTTGTTATCCGTATGAAGAAAGCACGCATCTGTATCCGAAGTATACGGTCTCTGCCGTGAAAAGGCAGGAAGAGGAGAAGAGAAAGACAGAGGAAGAGTCTGTTTCTCGTTTTATTTCCGTAGAAAACGAAGAAGAGAATTCCTTAAAAGGAAGAAAAGAGAAAGGAATCGGTGCCCGCATCGGAGACAGCTTTCACCATGCACTCGCTCTTTTTGACTACAATAAGGGCATGGAACAACTTCCTGCTATTTTAGGAGAGGAAGAACGGAATCTTTTAAACAAAGAACAGTTTCAGACTTTTCTTTCCTCGAGCCTTGGAGAATGTTTTAAAAAAGCCTTTCAGGAAAAACGTTTGTTCCGGGAAATGCACTTCATGCGTGCGCTCCCTTTCCGTGCCCTCTTTCCGGATAGAAAAGAAGAGGATGAGGTCTTACTGCAAGGAATCATAGATGCTTTTTATTGTGGAGGATGACGGAATTATCCTTGTGGACTATAAGACGGACCGTGTAAGAGAGGGAGAAGAGCTGAGAGAAAGATACCGGAAGCAGATTATGCTTTACAGCGATGCACTGGAAGCCATTCTCGGGAAAAGGGTAAAGAGAAGAGTGCTCTATTCCTTTTATCTCGGAGAGGAAGTGGAGATTTTGCCCTAGGAAGAATATGCCCGGAATTCCGGATTGACGGGGTGGAGTTCCTAGAGTAGACTAGAGCCTTAAAGTATTGTGAATGGTCGCTGCCGGGAAACCGGGAGAGGAAAGTCCGGGCTTCAAAGAGCAGGATGCCTGATAACGTCAGGTTGAGGTGACTCACAGGAAAGTGCAACAGAAAAGAACCGCCGTTTATACGGTAAGGGTGAAAAGGCGATGTAAGAGATCACCGGTTCTCCGGTAACGGAGGATGCTATGTAAACCCCATCCGAAGCAAGGTCAACAGAGAGCATAAGGCTGCTCGTCTGCTCTCGGGTAGACCGCTTGAGGCTTATGGCGACATAAGTCCTAGATAGATGACCATTTTCGACATAACCCGGCTTATAGCAATACTTTAGGGGCTGTGCATTTTGCACAGCCCCTTTTTTAGCGAATAGAGAAGAACGAATTTACTCTTCCACTTCTACTTTCTGCATAATCACTTTTCTCTACCGGGTGCATCCTGGAAATCCGGTTTCCACTGCCGCAATTTCGTCCACGGTATCCATTCCTTCAATGACTTTTCCGAAAGCGGCATATTCACCGTCGAGGTGCGGCGCATCTTCGTGCATGATGAAGAATTGAGAACCTGCGGAATTCGGATCAAAGGCTCTTGCCATGGAAATCACACCGCGCTCATGTTTCAAGGGGTTCTCTACCCCGTTGGAACGAAAATTCTCCTTTGATACTGTAGCCGGGGACCGCCGGTTCCGTTTCCATCCGGATCGCCGCCCTGAATCATAAAAGCCCGGAATAATACGGTGAAAGCTTAGTCCGTTATAAAAGCCTTTTTTTACCAGATCAAGAAAATTTTCCACCGTAAGAGGAGCCGTTTCCGGATATAATTCCAGTCGAATAGTCTTGCCAGTATCCATGGTTATTCGTACAATAGGATTTGTCATTTTTTTCTCCTTTACATCTTCAGTGAATAAAACAGCAAAGAGAGTGTAACAGTTTTTAGTCTGGAGTACAAGGAAACTTCGCGGGTGGATAAGGAAACAAAAGGGGAAAGAAGTATAGAAAAAGAGTAGAGAGAGAAAGGCGTTCATGCTAAGTTATCGTTCCTGCATATTATGCGGGAGAGAATGTAAAATCAATCGGGAAGAGGGAAAAAGAGGTTTCTGTGCAGCAGGGACAACGATGCATATTGGAAGAGCGGCACCGCATCTTTGGGAAGAACCCTGTATTACTGGTGAAAAAGGAAGCGGTACTATTTTTTTCTCTTCTTGCGGGCTATCCTGTGTGTACTGTCAGAATCAGAACTTGTCCCGAAAAGAAGGGGGAAAAGAAGTTTCCATAGAGGAGCTGATTGCCTTGTTTTATGCGCTTGAAGAGAAAGGGTGCGCGAATATCAATTTTGTAACTCCCGAGCATTACAGTGCATCTATTTTGGAAGCGATGCGAAGAGCACGGGAAAGAGGCTTTTCTCTTCCCTTTGTTTGGAACTCTTCCGGATACCAAAGGGCAAAAGTGTTAAAGGAGTTTTCCGGATTGATTGATATTTATCTGCTGGATTTTTAAGTATTGGGATAGGAGTACGGCAGAGCGTTATTCCAAAGCGGGAAATTATCCGGAGGTGGCAAAAGAAGCATTGGAAGAAGCGGTTCGACAGTGCCCGGAGCTTATTTTTAAAGAAGGGATTTTACAGAAGGGAGTAATTCTTCGACATCTTCTCTTACCCGGACAGGTCCGTCAGGGAAAATGTATATTAAAGTACAGTTTCGGTCGATATAGAAACCGGATACTATACAGTCTTCTTTCGCAGTATACTCCCTTCGGAGACCTTCAGGACTATCCGGAGATCAATCGGAAAGTTTATGGCAAGGAATATGAAAGATTTACGGACTATGCTCTCAATTTAGGAATAGAGAACTCTTTTTTGCAGGAAGAAGAGAGTGCGAAGGAAAGCTTTATTCCGGAGTTTAGCGTATAAAGAATCGAAAAAAAGGAAGAAATAGATCGACAAGAAAGAATTTTGGAGAAGGAAAAAATGATTAATTTTGCTTTGGGGCCGGTGACCTTGTCGGAGGAGGTATGCGCCATCGGAGCGGAACAGGTACCGTATTTCAGAACCGGGAAGTTTTCAGTGCTGATGCTGGAGAATGAAAACTATATTTTAAAAATATTGTAAAGCGGGAAAGGGATCCCGTGCTGTATTTATGACCTGTTCCAGCACGGGTGCGATGGAAGCGGTGGTGATGAACTGTTTTTCCGAGAAAGATAAACTCTTGGTTATCAACGGCGGAAGTTTTGGACAAAGATTTGCAGATCTATGCAGGATTCATCAAATTCCCGCCGTTTCCCTGAAACTCGAATTCGGCAAGAAACTGACAAAAGAGCGCTTGTATGAGTATGATGGAAAGGGTTTTACCGGGCTCCTTGTGAACGTGGGAGAAACTTCTACCGGCGTTTTGTATGATGCGGAAATGCTCGGAGAATTTTGTCGGAAAAATGATCTCTTCTTTGTTTGCGATACGGTGTCTTCCTTTTTGGCGGATCCCTTCGCCATGGAGGAAGTACATGCCGACATTATGATTACCGGCTCGCAGAAGGCGCTCGCTTGCCCTCCGGGAGTCTCTGTCATCGTGTTCTCCGAAAAGGCGGTAGAGAGGGTAAAAAAGCAGAAAGTAGAGAGCCTGTATTTTAATCTGGACTTCATGCTGAAGAATCAGGAGCGAGGGCAAACTCCTTTTACCTCGGCTGTCGGAATCCTGCTGCAAATTCATACCAGGTTAAAAAGAGATTGAAAGACGCGGAGGAGTGGAGGAAGAAGTGAAAAGGGTTTCCCGGCAAGCAAAGGATTTTAGAGAAAAAATAAAAGATTTGCCCTTTTCGTTCCTTTCCGAGAGTCCCTCCAATGCGTTGACTGCCCTTCATCCGCTTCGCGCCAATGCATACTCCCTTTTTCTTCTCTTAGAGGAGGAGTATGGAATATGGGTCTGTCCAAACGGGGGAGAGCAAAAGGAAACGGTTTTTCGGGTTGGACATCTCGGTGCTTTAGGACCGGAGGAAAACAGCATATTGCTTCATGCCTTGCAGGATTTGCAGCTTCGCGGTTTATTATAAGAAAGGAAAAAATGATGATACTGGCACTCGATGCGGGAACTACCAGCACAAGAGCGATTCTTTTTAATGAAGAGGGGAGAGTGGTGTCTTCTGCCCAGAAGGAATTTCCGCAGTACTATCCGAAGGCGGGCTATGTGGAGCATCATGGAAATGAAATCTGGCAAGCAGAGCTTGCGGCTGCGCAGGAAGCGATAGAAAAAGCGGGTATTCTTCCGGAAGAAATCAAGGCAATCGGGATTACGAATCAGAGAGAGACGACTTTGGTTTGGGATCGGAAAAGCGGAGTACCTCTCTATCCGGCCATAGTTTGGCAGTGCCGCAGAACAACGGAAATGGTGGAAAAAAATGCGGAAAGAAGATCCTTCTCTATCCGAAAAGATCCGGTCGAAAACCGGCGGTTTTCGACCCCTATTTTTCCGCCAGTAAACTCTGCTGGATTTTTAGATCATGTAGAAGGGGCACGGGAAAGAGCGGAGAGAGGGAACTTTGTTTTGGAACCGTAGATACCTGGCTGATTTTTCAATCTTACTAAGGGGAGAGTTTTTGTTACGGACTACAGTAATGCCGGACGTACTCTGCTTTTTAATATCCATACACTGGAATGGGATGATGAATTGTGCGGTATTTTTCGTATCCCGAAAGCGATTCTTCCGAAAGTGTCCCCTTCTTCCGCTTTTTTTGGAGAGAGCGATGCGGAATTTTTCGGGCGGAGAATTCCCATTTGCGGTGTTGCGGGGAGATCAGCAGGCAGCTCTTTTCGGACAGTGCTGTTTTCAAAAGGGAGATGTGAAGAATACTTACGGTACCGGCTGCTTTATGTTGATGAATACGGGAGAGGACTGTGTACCTTCTCACCATGGTCTCCTGAGTACCATTGCTTTCGGAATCAATGATAAAGTCTACTATGCCCTGGAAGGCTCCGTCTATGTAGCCGGTGCAGTAATTCAGTGGTTAAGGGATGAGTTACATCTTTTGGAAGATGCGAAGGATTCCGAATACTTTGCGACGAAGGTGAAAGATACCCATGGCTGTTACATTGTTCCCGCCTTTACCGGACTCGGTGCTCCTTACTGGGATCCGGAAGCGAGGGGAGCATCTCCGGTTTAACGAGAGGGGTCAATAAGAATCATCTGATTCGTGCCGCTCTGGAATCGATTGCTTTTCAAAGCAGGGATCTGCTGCGTGCCATGGAGCAGGATACCGGACAGAGACTCCGGAGCCTTCGCGTGGATGGAGGAGCCTCCGGAAATAACTTTCTGATGCAGTTTCAGGCGGATATCATGCAAGCGTCCGTCATTCGTCCGTCCTGTATTGAAACAACCGCATTGGGCGCGGCTTATCTTGCCGGTTTGTACTGCGGTTTTTACCGCTCAATGGAGAGCCTCGAAGCCATGCACCATGTAGAAATGGAATTTTTCCCGAAAATGATTCGGGAAGAGAGGGAAAAGAAGTTGGATGAATGGAAGAAGGCCTTAAAAGCAAGTTTAACAAGTGCGGTGCATTAAAGTGAAAGACGTTATTTTTATGCGGATTATGTTTTTTTTCTTATAATCCTATAAAATTACTAGGAATACCCTTGTAATCTTTTTTCCTGCTTTATAATGCGGGGAATGTAAAGGGAGAAAGGGTATTTTTTTCTTGTTCCCGGGATGGAAATAGAAGTAGATGCTGTAAGCATTTTTGATGAAACTGTTGTTACAGATGGAGGACGTATGGCAGATTTGATGGACATTAAAGATTTATCCGTTTCCGTTGAGGAAAAAAAGTATACTACATGAAGTGAATTTAAAGATGCAGAAAGGAGAAACCCATGTTTTAATGGGACCGAATGGGGCAGGAAAGTCCACCCTCGGAAATGCCATTATGGGAAATCCCCGCTACATCATTACCGGAGGAGAAATTGTATTTAACGGTGAGAATATCACTGCCGAGGCGGTGGATAAGAGGGCGAAGAGAGGCATTTTCCTTGCCTTCCAAAATCCGCTTGAAGTACCGGGAGTAAGCCTTGGAAACTTTATCCGTTCCGCTATGGAAGAAAGATTCGGAAAGAGAATCCGTCTATGGGACTTCCGTAAGGAGCTGAAGGCTTCCATGGATATCCTCGGAATGGATCACAGTTATGCGGAAAGAGACTTAAATGTAGGCTTCTCCGGCGGAGAGAAGAAGAAAGCGGAGATTTTACAACTCCTTATGCTAAAGCCGGAGCTCACTATTCTCGATGAAACCGACTCCGGACTGGATGTGGACGCAGTTCGTACGGTGTCCGAAGGCGTGAAAGCTTATCAGAAAAATATGGACGGCGCGCTTCTTATCATTACCCACTCCACCAGAATCCTGGAGGCACTTAGTGTGGATAAGACACATGTCATTGTAAACGGGAAAATCAAGGCTACCGGGGACGGCAGTCTGGTCAATAAGATTAACGATGAGGGCTTTGAGTCCTTCTTAGAGGATTAAAATATGGCAAAAGATAGAGCAATAGTAGAAGACATTGACCGCTCCCTCTATGATTTCCGCTATGAGGAAAAAGAAGGAGAGTTCTATAAGATAAAAGAGGGACTGACCGAGGATATCGTTCTCGAGATTTCCGAGAAGAAAAACGATCCTGAGTGGATGCGGGATTTTCGCTTGAAGTCCTTAGAGATTTACCATAAGGCGGAAATGCCGAACTGGGGGCCTGATATTTCAGGTCTCAATGTAGACAATATCGTAACCTATGTAAAACCGAATACGGAGATGTCTCAGACCTGGGAAGAGGTGCCGGAAGATATTAAGAACACTTTTGAGAAGCTCGGGATTCCGGAAGCGGAAAGAAAGAGCCTTGCCGGAGTAGGAGCGCAGTATGACTCGGAGCTCGTTTATCATAATCTGCAGGAAGAGGTGGCAAGACAGGGCGTTATCTATACCGATATCGAGTCTGCGCTTCATGGACCCTACGGGAAAATGATTGAAGAGCACTTCATGAAACTGGTGCCTCCTACAGATCATAAGTTTGCCGCACTGCACGGGGCGGTTTGGTCAGGCGGATCCTTCGTCTATGTTCCGAAGGGAGTCAATGTGGAAATTCCCCTGCAGTCCTATTTCCGCTTAAATGCGAAGGGAGCGGGACAGTTTGAGCATACCCTGATTATCGTGGACGAGGGGCAGCTTCATTTTATTGAGGGCTGCTCCGCACCGAAGTATAATGTGGCGAACCTCCATGCAGGCTGTGTGGAGCTCTTTGTCGGGAAAAATGCGAAGCTGCGCTATTCCACCATCGAAAACTGGTCCAAAAATATGTATAACCTAAATACAAAGAGGGCAAAGGTAGAGGAGAACGGCATCATGGAATGGGTTTCCGGCTCCTTCGGTTCTCATGTTTCCTATCTTTACCCGATGACCATTTTAAAGGGAGACAATGCGCGTTCCCAGTTTACAGGTGTAACCTTTGCCGGAAAGGGACAGAATCTGGATACCGGAGTAAAGATGGTGCATATCGGTAAGGATACCAGCTCCTATATCAATACCCGTTCGATTTCGAAGGGAGGCGGCATCTCCACTTACCGTTCCGCTGTAGTGATTCAGAATCAGGCAAAGAATGCGAAGTCAGCCGCTTCCTGTCAGTCCTTGATGCTCGATGACGAGTCCCGTTCCGATACCTTACCGGCTATTGATGTACGGACAAACAAAGCAGATGTAGGACACGAGGCGAAGATCGGAAGAATTTCCGAGGATGACGTTTTCTACCTGATGAGCAGAGGAATCTCGGAAGAGGAGGCAAAGTCCCTTATCGTAAGCGGCTTTGCGGACTCGGTTTCCAAGGAGCTTCCTTTAGAGTATGCGGTGGAAATGAACAACTTGATTCGTTTGGAAATGGTTGGAGCCATCGGCTAGGAAGGAGAATAGGATGAAAGAGAATCAATTTATAATCAATAAAATGCCTGTGCCTACCTTCCGCTGGTTGAAAATGAACGAAGCAAAGCTCGAAATACCGGGAGAACTTACAGCGTATCAGCCTTCCGTAAAAGGAAAGCTTCCAAAAGAGGCTTACGGAAGAGAATGACTTTTTCGGCAGCATGAGTACGGCACTGGACGATTATTTCCGGGAGGAAAGACTTCCTGTGCAGTCCTTTGTTCTAAGAGAAGGAGAGGAGAGCCCTGAATATATTCGCATGCATTTTCAAAACGGAGAAAATGCGGTGGAGCACTCCACTTACTGTTTTACAGTGGAAGAAGGGCAAGACTAAAGCTCTTTTTAGCGATTGAATCTTTGGAAGAGTCCAAAAATATGGCATTTTTACAGGAGAAGTTTCTGCTAAAGAAAAATGCCAAGCTGGACCTTGTCGTAGCTGTAAAGAACGCGAAGGACTTTGCACATTTACAGGATTTTTTTCCTTTGTTTTTGGAAGAAAAAGGCGAAAGCTGAAAGCTGACTTCCCTTTTTCTCTCCGGAAAGAGCCATCATATTTCCTACCAGATTGATTTAAACGGAGATAAGTCCGAGGCGGACTTGCATCTTGATTATGTGCTCTCTCAAAAGGAAAAAGCGGATTTTAATCTTGTAGTGAATCACATGGGGAGAAAAGACGATTTCCAATATCGTAGCTGACGGTGTGCTGCGGGAAAGATGCGTGAAAATATTCCGCGGCACCATTGATTTAAAACATGGCGCAAAGGGAGCTTCCGGCACGGAGCAGGAAAATGTGCTTCTGATGGACGACATCGTTGTGAACCAGACTATTCCCGGTTATTCTGTGTGATGAGGATGATGTGGAAGGAAATCACGGGGCAAGTATCGGAAGACTTGATGAAGAGAATCTTTTCTACATGGAAAGCCGCGGTCTTTCTTTGGAGGCGGCTTATGAGCTGATAGCGGAGGCTCGAGATGGAAAGCGCAATCCACGGGATTATGGATAAAAAGGTAGAAGAATATATAGAAGCGGAGCTTCGAGGAAAAGAGGAGTGAGGAGGAAGAGTGATGGAGAGAGAGAAAAGAGATTGCAAGGATAAAAAGCGGATTTTCCCATTTTTAAAAGCGCTGACTTTTATTTCTATCTGGACAATGCTGCCACAACACAAAAAGCCCGTATTGCGTAATGGACATGATGAAACAATATTATGAGACGGAGAATGCGAATCCGCTTCGCGGTCTCTACGCTCTCTCCATAAAAGCTACGGATGCTTATGAAAAAGGCGCGGGAAAGCGTGGCAAAGTTTATTCATGCAAAAGAGTCCGGAAGAGATTATCTTTGTTCGGAATGCCACGGAAGCACTGAACCTGGTTGCGCAGAGTTACGGAAGGGCCTTTCTGAAAGAGGGAGATGAAGTCCTGATTACCATTATGGAGCATCACAGCAATCTGATTCCCTGGCAGCAGATTGCAAAGGAAAAAGGCGCTGTACTGCGTTTCTTGGAGCCGGATGAGGAAGGACTGATTAGCGAAGAGACTTTCAAAAGGGCACTGAACGATAAAGTCAAAATCGTTGCTATGGCGGAGGTATCCAATGTTTTAGGGAACAGGCAAAATATCGAAAAGTTTGTAAAACTTACGCATGAAAAGAATGCTATTTTTGTCTGTGACGGGGCGCAGTCCGTTCCGCATCGTAAGGTGGACGTGACGGAATCCGATGTGGATTTTCTGGCTTTCTCCGGACATAAGATTTATGGCCCGATGGGCATCGGCGTGCTGTACGGGAAGAAAGAGATACTGGAGAAGATGCCGCCTTTCCTTTTTGGCGGAGAAATGATTGAATATGTAACAAAAGAAGAAGCGACCTGGGCGGAACTTCCCCATAAATTTGAAGCGGGAACCGTGAATGTGGGAGGTGCAGTGGGCCTTCAGGCAGCGATTCACTATGTTGAAAAGCTCGGCTTTTCTTTTATCGAGGAGCGGGAGAGAGAGCTTTCCGCGTACCTTATGGATGGGATGAAGGATATTCCGCACATTCGCATCTTGGGTTCTAAGAATGGAGAGCATCATCACGGCATCATGACCTTCACCATTGATGGCGTGCATCCGCACGATATTGCGGAGATATTGGATTCTCATCATCTTTGCATCCGTGCCGGTCACCACTGTGCACAACCCCTTATGAAATTCATGGGTACACCGAGTACGAGCAGGGTGAGTCTGGGACTGTACAACACAAAGTCGGATGTGGACGCGTTTCTGTCTGCGGTAAAGACAATTAGAGGAGCAATGGGCTATGGGGACTAATACCTATTACAATGAGATTTTGACAGAGCACAATATTCGACCGCTTCATAAAAGGAAGATGGACAATCCTGATTTTTCTCTGGAAGGAGTGAATCCGAGTTGCGGAGATGATATCGTTTTATATTTAAAGCTGGATCAGGATGAGCGGATTGTAGAAGCCAGTTTTGACGGAGACGGCTGTGCTATATCACAGGCAAGCAGTGATATTATGTGCGATTTGATTATCGGAAAGAAGAAGGAGGAAGCGCTTCATCTCTCGGAGATTTTTCTTCGTATGATTCGCGGAAAGATAACGGACGAAGAGAAGGAAGAACTGGAGGAAGCGGGGATTCTCGAGGATATTTCCCACATGCCTGCAAGGGTGAAGTGTGCTGTTCTGGCATGGCATACCATGGACGAAATCTTTAAAGATGCGGAAGAAGGAAAAATCGATCAATATAGTGGAAAGTTTGAATAAAAACACTTGCGAGAAGTTTATTTTTATGGTAGACTGAGCAAGCTGTTTTTTTGACGAGTGTGATAATGGTAGTCGGCCAGCCTGGAAAGTTGGTGCTCACGTATGTGGGTTGTGGGTTCAAGTCCCATCCTCGTCGTTCTTAAGAAAAGTCCGGAGTTTCAGACGAATTGCCTGAGACTGCGGACTTTTTATAATATTCCTTTTCATTCAAGTGAAATATTGTATAATAAGCTTAACTGGGGAAAGGAGGAAGAAGATGCTGGAATACTTGAATGTAAAGTTGGACGGAATGGGCGTTGGAGAAAGTTCGTTGAATATCTGGATGAAGAACGGACGTCTGCGCTATGCGTATGATACAGCGCTGTCTGAAGAAGGTCCTGCTATGATTTTAAATGTATCCGGCGATCGGGCAGCCTCTTTTTTAAAAAACCTGGAAGACTTACAGCTTTATCGTTGGAAAGAACGATATTTTGATGAGAAGAAGATTACTCTTTCGGAGAAAAGAGAATTTTCTTCTCGCTGGTATATTCTCTATAAGGAAGTGGGGCAGGAAGCGCGTGAGTTTCAAGGGGAAAATGCCTATCCGGAAGGGTTCAGCAGTCTGATGGGGATGATTTCCGACCTTACGGCAGAGGTCGATTCCCGGAAGAGGAACAGTCTGTCCACTTTTACTTTGGAGGTAAGGGACCGGAGAGAAAGACTTCTTTGGAATCCTCTGAGCAGAGAAGAAGACTCTGTAGAAGTAGAATATCAGGAGTTTCTTTATCTTTCGAGAAGACAGAAGAAATTGATTTATCAGCAGTTTATCAACCGGACTTCCACGGCAAAGCATGAGTACAATGTACCTGATATAGCGGATTATCTATTGGGGAATATCGAACGCTATTTTTCTTCCTTTCAAACGGAAGAGCAGAATGGAAAGGAAGAGGAGGCTGCCGAGGTGACAATCGGCCTTCACTACCTGGATGGACATACCCGTATTTTGAAGAGAAGCTATAATCGCTATGGTCTTCCCGATGATTGGGAGGATTTGCTGGAGGATTTTCATAAGACGCTCGCCTATCACGGCGTTTTTGGAGCGATATTTGATGCGGGCCTCTATCATCATGGTGTGAAAAAAGGCGAGTATATCTATCTTTCCTGCATCTTTGAACCGAACGGGAAAAGTTATTATTACCGGAGTAAAGAGGATAATCTTTCTATCGGCGATTTCGTTCTGGTTCCCAGTGCCATGCAGGAAAATGCGGAGACCGTAGTGATGATTTCCGATATTCTGTATTGTAGAGAAGAGAATGTGCCGTTTCCGCTCGAGAAAACAAAATTTATATTGCGGAAAATTGACGAAGGCGAGTTCTATTCTTTTTCAGCAGGCGATAATCCGGATCAAGAAGCTTAGGGCTTTTGAAAAGGAGAGACGGTGATTATTTTAATTGATTTTGAAAACACGCATGGCAGCGGATTCCAGGGTGTGGAATATCTGGATGAAAAGGATACACTGGTTGTGTATTACAGTGATGAGAATTCCGCTGTGAGTAGGGGATTAGTAGACGATTTAAAAGAGAAAAATGTGCATGTGCGCATGGTGAAGTTGTTAAAGCAGCACAGCAACGCACTGGATATGTATATTGCCTCTACGACCGGGATGTTTTTGGATACCGGGGAGAAGATTTGCATTGTTTCCAAAGACAGAGGGTATGCTGCTGTAAGAGATTTCTGGCATAGTCTTCGAGGGGCGGAAATCCTGCTCGGAGAGACGATTGAAGAGTGTTTTCTTCATTCGGAGGGAAATGATGATGAGCGAATCCGTAGAGCGAAAGAAAGAAGTGAGAAAATTCTTCTTACCGAATCTTTCGATACGATGAATAATATTCCGACAAAGCCGACCTTGAGCAGAAGTAATTACTGGAGGAGAAAGAAACAGACCAGCTTTGACCTTAGTAAAAACCTAAATCCGGTTGAGATTCTGCCGAATCCGCTTGCGAAACCGGGACTGGAAGAGGGTTCCGCTTCTGATGAGGAAGCTGCGGTGGACGGAATGGCTCTTTTGCAGGAACTTGCAGATTCCCTTAAGATTCCGGAGGAAGCTAGTCCCTATGGAGACAGACGGTAAGAGGACGAAAGCGGAGGAGAAGGGAAAAAGAGAAACAAGGTCGTTTTGGAAAGTGCCGTAGAAAAGAAAACGGACGTATGGAAGAAGACGGAAGACACAGAAATTCATAAAGAGGAAGGTCATAAAGCGAAGAAGAATCCCGGAAATCAGCTTCGTTTTGTCTATGATCCCTGTAAAAAAAGCGATGATCAAGGTTTCCGGCGCAGAGTCGGAAAGGGAAGAAAAGTCCTGTTCCCGCTGCTTCGAAAAAGGATGAAAGCTTTCCCTTCGAGCGGAAAAGAAGGCAGTGAAGAAGAAAGTCTTCATCAGGAAAGCCTAAAAAGAAGCAGAAAAATTTACCGAATGAGATAGAGGGATTAACGAAAGAAAAAGAAAAGGAAGATTTGCGGATAAAGAAGGAAGATATTCCGAACGAGAAAGAAGAAGTATTGCAAGAGAAGGAAGCGGGAAATAAAAAGAAATCGACCGGCAGAAGGAGAAGAACAAGCGCAAAGAAAGAAGCAATGCATCAGGAAGAGTCCATAGAAACGCCGAAACCTGAGGAAAAGACGGAAACATCAGCTTCTCCGAAAACGAGAGAAAAGAGAAAGGGCAGCAATCCGCATAAAAGGGGAAGAAAGAGGAAAAGGAAAGGACAACAATCCTTCAAAAAGAAGCTGCGGCAGTAAAAAAAGCAGATAATAAACTGGAAAAACAAGCAAGAGATTAAGCAAGAAAACAAGCAAGAGAATAAGCAAGAGAATAAGCAGGAAGACAAGAAAGAAAACAAAGCGGAAAACAGTGCGGAAGGAACGGGAGAGAAGAAAACGCGCAGAAGAAGACGGACGGTAAAGAAAGAAAGTCCGAAGGCTTAGAACCGTATTATAAGGGTTCCATCTGTTTCAGAACGGCTTCGAAGTCTTCTGCCAGACGGGATTTGAAAAGTTTTTTTCCGGAAAGAGGATAGAGCGCATCTTCCTTCGGAAGAGACGGAAAGGAAAGAGAATAGGCGTGCAGAAGCTGTCGTTTCACAGAGAGCTTCCTGTGCGCCTTTTCCGCATCGGGGAATGTGCAAATGTCTTGCTTTGTTCCGTTTATCTCCGGTATTGCATACTTTATATCTCCCAGAATGGGATAGCCGAGGAAAGAGAGCTGACTGCGGATTTGATGTGTCTTTCCTGTTAAAAGGTCGACCGTAAGCAGAGTAAATGGGGCACCTTGATAACGGTAGCGCCTGTCAACGGAAAAGATGGAAGCCAGATACTTTCCCGTTTCTTTGTTTGCTTTTATTACCTTGTTCTGCTTCTCGTCTTTTCGGATATACGCTTCCTGAAGACCTTCCCGGTCAAATGTACCGGAAACCAGAGCGTAATATTTTTTTTTCAAGCTATGCGATTGAAGAAGTCTTCCCAAACTTTGGAGAGAGGCGAGTGTTTTACCGAAAATAATGAGACCGGAAGTATTCCGATCCAGACGATTCGCAATACCCGGACGAAAAGTTTCTCTGGTCTTCGCATTTTGCTCTCCCTTTTTGTAAAAGGTAGGAAGAGAGAAGGGTATTCACGGAGACGGGTTTTGGCATCTTCTTCCGCTAAAAAGGCCGGCAGGCTTATTGAAAAAGAATCAGTTGCGCATCTTCGTAAACAATATATTTTTTGTATTGTTCCTGCCAAAGTCCGTTTTCTTCTGCTTTTACGGAGGAAAGTTTCTCCAGACTTTCTTCACTGAAGTAAAGCTGTACCTTATCACCCAGGTGTAAGCGTTCTTTTCCGTCCGCTTTTTTTCCGTTCAAAAGAATATTCTTCTTTCGAAGCATTTTATAAAGGAAGGAGTCCTTTCTGGCCTTTTAAAGAATTTTTTTGAGCAGTTTCAGAAGCTTCTGCTCTTTTTTTCATTTTTCAGAAATGATGATTTCGCGCATGTCTCACCTGTAAAGTTTATCGAGGATTCGTAGGAGAATCGAATCCGGAACAATTTGTGTCAGGAAATAGAAGAGTTTCATCGGGAGACCGCAGATGGACAACGGACGATTCAGAACGCTGTCAACGAGCGCTTCTTTCGCGACTTTTTTTCGGTTTTTGCATGAAAAGAGACTTTGATTGTTTTTAGTTTTCCTTCGTTTCCGGCAACCTTAAAAAAAGCGGTATCTACAGGCCCCGGACAGACAGCGGTTACAGCAATCTTTTTCTTTTTGAGTTCCTCTCGCAAAGAAAGAGAGAAGGAGTAGACGTAGGCTTTACTGGCGGCATAGACGGAGAATTCCCGCTGTGGCAGAAAAAGCGGCTGCGGACGCCATCTGGATGATTCTGGAATTTTTCTCGCATATAGGGAAGGGAATATAAAGTAAAAGCGGTTAGCGCACGAGCATTTAGGGAAAAGCATGCCGAGCTGCTCTTCAATCGGGATTTCCGTTACTTCTCCTAATTTTCCGAAACCGGCTGCATTAATCAGGAAAAGAATCTCCGCCTGTTCTTCTTCCAGTGCGCTCCGGTATGCGTTCAGACCTTCGTCCTCACATAAATCATAGGCAAAAATACGCGTCCTTTTTATAGAGCGTCTTCGAGAGGTCCCAGTAGGGCATTTTTTTCTTCTTGCAAAGAGCCAAAGCTCATCCACGGCAGGAATATAGTCCTGCACGGCATAACAGAGTTCTTTTCCGATACCGGAACTCGCGCCGGTAATCACTGCAATCTTCATAGTTCTCCTTTTGATTTTTATATAAGAAAAAATCCTAAAAAAATACAAAAGGTATCTTTTTAGGATTCTCATGCTGCAGGGAGATGGGACTTGAACCCACACGCCCTTGCGGACACAAGATCCTTAGTCTTGCCTGTCTGCCATTCCAGCACTCCCGCGCAACAGAGCGATATTATCATACTGTTTTTCATTTTTCGCAAGACATTTTTTTCAAAAAAACTCTTTCTCGTATTTTTTTCAAAAAAACTTGTACAAAAAAAATCTCCAACTGGAGAGAGAAGAAAGTACGGAAAGAATTGGAAAAGTAAAATTGATGGGCAGGATAGATAATTCTAATTTGACGAAAAGAAAGGGGCGTGAGTAGATTATAAAGTGATAAAGATTTTTTTCAGTTTATCAGAGTCTTGTTCTTTTATCCATTTTCTTATTTCTTTATAGATTGATTATTGTTTTCTGTTATTTCGTTATTTTCAGATGCCTTATACTTTTTTCTTCTTTGTCCAATCTTAAGGCAGAATCTTTCTTTACCCTGTCCATTTTTCCGATGCGGTATTGTTTTTTATTCTATATCCAATTTCAAATGCATATCTTTTATCGTCATTTTCAGAATCGTCATTTTTAGATTCCTTTTCCTGAGATACTTTCTTTTCTCTTTTTCACAGATAGGGAGGTTTTTATGCTGGCCAAGGTTTATTCAGCAGGACTTCATGGGATGAATGCCTGTCTTTTTTTCTGTACAAGTGGATGAGTCCAATGGTCTGCCGCATTCTCTTGCTGTCGGTAATTTGTCGCCGTCTGTGCGGGAAGGACTCGATAGAGCGAGGATTGCGTTAAAGAATAACGGGATTGCTCTTCCGCCTAAGAGAATCACGGTAAATATTCAACCGGCTGATTTAAGGGAAGAGCGGAACCTCTTTCGACTTTGCCATTCTTGTCGGGATGCTTCTTTCTCTATACCGTGTGGAGGAGTATCCGTATTGGAATTATGCTTTTATCGGAGAACTCGGTCTGGATGGAGAAATCAAACATATTCCCGGCGTTTTGCCGATGACCATGGCGATGAAAAGAGGCCGGCGTGGAAGGGGTTTTTGTAGGAATGGAGGATCTCAATGAGGCAAAGCATTGCAAGGGACTGAAAGTAATTCCGCTCGCTTCGGTTGCCGATTTTTTCCGCATTTTAGAGCCTTTTGTAAAAGACAACTCTTTTCGGAAAAGAGAAAAATCTTGTTTGGAGGAGAGACGAAAAGGCGGCAAAAGACCGCAGAGCATTGTTGTGGGGAGTGCGGGCAAGAGTACTGGAGAAGAACAGCAGAAGGAAGTGCCTGATTTTCTGGATATATGCGGACAGGAGGCGGGAATTCGTGCCTGCTTAATTGCCGCGGCTGGAATGCACGCATTACTTTTTGTAGGTCCTGCCGGAGCGGGAAAAAGTATGCTTGCCAAAAGAATGGCGGGGATCTTACCGCCATTGACAGAAGAAGAAAAAGTGGAAGTCAGTAAGATTTATTCCATTGCGGGAGCCTTGAAAAAGGAGGTGGGTTTGATACAGGAGCGTCCTTTCCGCGCACCCCATTCTGCGATTAGTCAAGCAACCCTTACTCGGCGGGATGCGCTCCGGAAATTTAATTCCCGGGCGAGCTCGCGCTTGCGACAAAAAGGGTTCTTTTTTAGATGAACTTCCTTTATTTAGAAGAGAAACGATAGAGTCTTTACGTGCACCTCTGGAAGAAAAAACAGTCGTGCTGAGTCGCTTGCAGCAGGTCTTTTCGTACAAGGTGGATTGTATCCTTGTTGCCGCCATGAATCCCCTGTCCCTGCGGTTTCTTTCCGGATCGCAATCGTTGTCATTGTACGCCCGGGCAGATTCGGGCGTATCAAAGAGGGTGTCCAAACCCATTTTTGGAGCGTATGGACATTGCCATGGAGCTTCCTGAGGTGGATGTGGAAAGTGTTTGGGGAAAGAAGGGGACGCTCTCTTCAGAAGAGTTAAGGGAAAGGGTGATCCTTGCAAGGAAGAGACAAGAAGAGCGTTTTCAAGGAAATGACCGCGTTCAATGGAATAGCCAGATGGGAATCGCTGAAGTAAGAAAATACTGTGTATTGCGCCCGGAGGAAGAAGCCTTTATGAAGACCGTTTTTGTGAAGAAAGGCTTGTCCATGCGGAGTTATCACAAGATTTTGAAAGTGGCGAGAACCATTGCGGATGTGGAAGAGGAAGAGCATATTCTGATTGCACATCTTGCAGAAGCAGTACGTTACCGGGTTGTGGATGAGAAATTCTATTCTAATTGAGAGGTGAGTATGCAGGAACTTTTGGCACTACAGTCCGATTTTCCCGAGCGATTACGGAATATTCCGGATATCCCGCGTGCCATCTATCTTCTGGGGAGACTTCCCGAAGAAGAGGAAGTGACGGTAGGCATCATTGGAGCAAGGGACGGCACAGGATATGGAAAGGCTATTGCGAGAAGGCTTGCCGGAGAACTTTCGCATTATGGAATAGGTATTGTCAGCGGCATGGCCTACGGGATTGACACGGCAGCACATGAAGGTGCCTATCGGCCGGAGGGAAGACCTATGCGGTTTTGGGAAGTGGCGCGGACATCTGTTATCCGGCGGCAAACAGGACAATTTATGAAAAGATAAAGGAAAGCGGGGGCATTATCAGCGAGTATGCACCGGGGTCCCCTCCGCTTCCCCATCATTTCGTGGAGCGAAATCGTCTGCTCGCCGGTCTTTCAGATGTGCTTATCGTTATAGAAGCGAAAGAACGTTCGGGAACGTTTATTACAGTGGACAGAGCACTTGAGCAGGGAAAGCAGGTATTTGCTGTTCCGGGAAGAATTACGGATCCGCTCTCCAAGGGATGCAATAAGTTATTGCAGGAAGGCGCTTCACTCTGTCTTTCTACAGCCGATATTCTCCGCTGTTTCTCAATAGAGGAGAAAGAAGCGGAGAGTATCCGTGTGCAGAAACTGCCGAAAGAAGAACGAGCAATTTATCAGGCCCTGGGAGAAGAGGGAAAAGAGTTGAATGCGCTTGTACGAGAATTAAAAATACCCATTAATAAATTGTATGCCTTACTTTTTAAACATGGAAATCAGCGGTTATTGTGAAGTATTTTGGAAAGTACTTATCACAGAAGAACTTTCTGACGAAGCAAATCAAAACCTTGCATTTTCATGTGGCTTCGTTTATATTGTCCACGTTTTCATTAGAAAATAGGAGGGATTGCTTTTTCATGGCTAATAATTTGATTATCGTTGAGTCTCCGGCAAAAAGTTAAAAACAATCAGTAAGTTTCTGGGGAAGTCCTATACCTTGGATGCAACCATGGGGCATCTGATTGATATGCCGAAGAGTTCGCTCGGAGTAGATGTGGAAAATGATTATGAGCCGAGGTATATCACGATTCGAGGAAAGGGAGACCTCTTAAGCAAATTAAAAAAAGAAGCAAAAAAAGCGGATAAAATCTATCTTGCAACGGACCCGGACCGAGAAGGGGAAGCAATCAGCTGGCATTTGCAGAATGAGCTCATGAAAGATAAGAAGAATGAGCATAAGATTTCCAGAATCAGCTTCAATGAAATTACAAAGAATGCCGTGAAAAATGCACTGAAAAATCCCAGAGAAATTGATATGGACCTCGTGAATGCACAGCAGGCAAGAAGAGTGATGGATCGTCTGGTCGGCTATACCATAAGTCCATTGCTCTGGCAGAAGATTCGAAAAGGTCTGTCTGCGGGGAGAGTACAGTCTGTTGCTTTAAAGATGATTTGCGACCGGGAAGCGGAAATAGCACAGTTTGTTCCGGAAGAGTATTGGACGCTTGCAGCTTCTTTTCTGGTAGGAAAGAAGAGTCTGGAAGCGGCTTTCTATGGGAAAGGTAAGCGTCTTGCCCTGCATAGTGAAGAGGAAGTCCGTGCAATTCTTCTGGAGATTGGGAAGTCTTCCCTTACGGTTCTCGAGAAAAAGTCCGGGGAGAGGAAGAAAGGCACCCTTCCCTTTACGACTTCCACCTTGCAGCAGGAAGCGGCGAAACTTCTGTCCTTTCCGACACAGAAAACCATGCGTATCGCACAGAAACTCTATGAAGGAGTGGACGTGAAGGGAAGAGGAGTTGTCGGTTTAATCACCTATCTTCGAACCGATTCCACCCGAATTTCTGAAGAGGCGCATCAGGCAGTTCTGGAAAAGATTGCGAAGGAATATGGAGAGCAGTACGCCCGTAAAAACGCCGTAGAAGAGAAGAAAGATACGAAGATTCAGGATGCCCATGAAGCGATTCGCCCCAGCTATCTCGACATTACACCGTATGAGGCAAAGGAGAGTCTGGAAAAAGATGAATATCGTTTATATCAGCTGATTTATAAGCGTTTCGTGGCTTCCAGAATGGAGAGTGCGGTTTATCAAACAGAGACAATTGTGCTTTCGGCGAAAGACTATACTTTCACTTTGAGCGGAAGCAAGTTGCTCTTTGACGGATTTCTCGCTGTATATATGTCGGAAGAGGATAAGGCGGAAAAGAATGTAAGCTTACCGGAGATGAAGGTGGGAGATTGTTTTCCGGTAAAGGAATGGCTGAAAGAGCAGCATTTTACGCAGCCCCCTGCGCATTTTACGGAAGCATCCCTCGTAAAAGCACTGGAAGAAGGCGGAATAGGAAGACCGTCTACCTACGCGCCTACGATTGGCACTCTTCTTTTAAGACGCTATGTGACAAAAGAGAAGAAAAATCTTTTTGTTACGGAACTCGGTAATGCAGTGAATGAGATGATGTCGGAACATTTTCCGACGATTGTCGACAAGCAGTTTACTGCAAATCTGGAATCCTTATTGGATTCCGTCAGCGTAGGGGACACTCGCTGGAAGACCATCATCGAGAATTTTTATCCGGATTTATCGAAGGCGGTGGAGAAGGCCAGAGAAGAGGTTGAGAAAATCAACATCAAAGAAGAAGAAACGGATGTTGTTTGTGATAAATGTGGGAGAAAGATGGTCCTGAAGTACGGGCCGCACGGAAAGTTTCTTGCCTGCCCCGGATTTCCGGAATGTAAGAATACAAAACCCTATGTGGAGTATGCCGGATTTCTTTGCCCGACTTGCGGAGCGGAGTGCGTGAAAAAAAGGAGTAAAAAAGGGAGAATTTTCTATTCCTGCTCCCGCTATCCGGACTGTGATTATATGAGCTGGCAGAAGCCGAAGGATGCGGTACAGGGAGAGAAAAAAGAGGGAGAGATTATGGCGTAAGTCCTCTTGCCAAGAAGAGGTTCTTTTGTTATAGTAGTCATCGTGTCTCTTTGGGCGTAATTTTATTCGCTCATTGTAGAAGGTAAAGCGAAGGAAGTGCATTTTGTCCTTTCTTCAAAAAAATGAACACTCTATAGGGAGAACCGACGGTGTCTTTTGAGATGAATTCGGTGTGCACACAGACTATAGAGGAAGAAAAACCAAGGAGGTAGAAAATGAGTGCAATTGGAATGAAACAGTTATTGGAAGCGGGTGTACATTTTGGACACCAGACCAGAAGATGGAACCCGAAGATGGCTCCGTATATCTATACGGAGAGAAACGGCATTCACATCATTGATTTACAGAAGACGGTAAAGCTTGTCGATGATGCATACAATGCGATTTCTCAGATCGTATCGAATGGGGGAACCGTGCTCTTTGTAGGAACGAAGAAGCAGGCACAGGATGCCATCAAGGCGGAGGCACTTCGCTGCGGCGAGTTCTATGTCAATGAGCGTTGGCTCGGCGGTATGCTCACCAACTTCAAGACCATCCGTTCCCGTATCCAGAGATTAAAGGATATTGAAAAGATGGCTGAGGACGGAACTTTTGATGTTCTTCCGAAGAAGGAAGTGACTCTTTTGAAGAAAGAGTGGGCAAAGCTTGAGGCAAACCTGGGCGGAATCAAGGATATGAAGAAGATTCCGGATGCCATTTTTGTTGTTGACCCGAAGAAAGAGAAGATTTGTATCCAGGAAGCACATTCCTTTAGGGAATTACTTTAATCGGAATCGCGGATACCAATGCCGATCCGGAAGAACTGGATTACATCATTCCCGGAAACGACGATGCAATTCGTGCAATCAAGCTGATTGTTTCTAAGATGGCAGATGCTGTTATTGAAGCGAAGCAGGGCGATATGACAGAAGAAGAAGCTGCTATGGCCAGCAGCGAAGAAGATTTCTCTGAAGAGGAAGCATAAAGACAGGGAAATTTCCCTTCTGCACTTTGCGTTTTGCTTAATGCAGAAGGGTTTGTTCATTTAAAAAGGAGGAATGGAATATGGCAGAGATTACAGCTGCATTGGTGAAAGAGTTAAGAGAAGTAACCGGAGCAGGCATGATGGCTTGTAAGAAGGCACTTGCCGCTGTGGAAGGAGATATGGAGAAGGCAATCGAGCACTTGAGAGAGCAGGGACTCGCCGGAGCAGAGAAAAAGGCAGGCAGAATTGCCGCAGAGGGTGTTTCTTTTACTAAGCTTTCTTCCGACGGAAAGCACGGTGTTGTGGTTGAGGTGAATGCAGAGACCGATTTCGTGGCAAAGAATGAGAAGTTCCGTACCTTCGTGGAGGAAGTTGCTACACAGGCACTGGATAGCAATGCAAAGGATATCGATGCTTTCTTGAATGAGAAATGGGCGCTCGATCCCTCCAAGACCGTCGCAGAGCAGCTTTCCGCTATGATTTCCGTCATTGGAGAGAATATGCATATTCGTCGTTTCGCAAAGCTGGAGGAAGAGAACGGTTTAGTACAGGATTATGTACACTCCGGCGGAAGAATCGGTGTTCTTCTCGATGTGAAGTCTTCCGTAGTGAACGATGCTGTAAAAGAGATGGCAAAGAATGTGGCAATGCAGATTGCCGCTTTGCATCCGAAGTATGTTTCCCGTGCGGAAGTGGACCAGGAATATCTTAAGAATGAGAAAGAGATCCTTCTTGCCGCTGCGAAGAACGAAAAGCCCAATGCACCGGAGCACGTTCTGAAAGGAATCGTGGAAGGCAGACTGAATAAGGAGCTGAAGGAAGTTTGTCTTGTTGATCAGGTTTATGTTCGTGCAGAGGATGGAAAGCAGACTGTCGGACAGTATGTAGAGAGTGTTGCAAAGCAGGCAGGGGCAGAGATTAGTCTGGTTCGTTTTGTTCGTTTTTGAGACCGGAGAAGGCCTGGAGAAAAAGAACGAGGACTTCGCCGCTGAAGTTGCTGCACAGATGAAGTAAGATTTCTTGCATAGGAAAAGCAATAGAGGAAGGGGATTCGCTTAGAAAAGGGATGTCCTAAGACGGCGAAAGGAAGTATAGAAGGAAGAGGGTGAATTTATTCACCTCTTATTATTCTTGATGAATAACGTTTGCTTAGCGTATGGTATCATTTCAAAATGGAGAGAGCGTTCGCTTATTCTTTCATAGAACGGAGGCAGTATGATTTATTTGGACAATGCAGCGACCAGTCAGAAAAAACCGCAGTCTGTTTACGATGCAGTGCTTTATGCGATGGGAAATATGGGAAATGCGGGAAGAACAGCCTATGGTGCGTCCCATGCTTCTTCCAAAACCATTTTTGAAACAAGAGAGTTACTGACCAAGTTCTTTCATGGCGGTCCGGTATCCAACTGTATTTTTCACGAAAAAAACTCCACGGAAAGCTTGAATATTGCGATTCAGGGAAGCTTACAGAAGGGGGATCATGTGATTTCCACCGTGATGGAACACAATTCCGTTTTACGTCCTCTGTATGCGATGGAGAAGAGAGGGGTGGAACTTTCTTTTTTACCCTATACGGAAGAAGGAGGGCTAGAGTATGAAAAAGCTCGAGTCTCTTCTTCAGAAGAATACGAAGGCAGTGGTCTGTACGCACGCCTCTAATTTGACGGGAGACATGGTGGACTTGGAACGCATGGGAGAGTTTGCACGTAGCATGGTCTGCTGTTTATTGTTGATGCTTCCCAGACTGCCGGTGTGTATGAGATTGATTGCAAAAAGTGGGAATCTCATCCTCTGTTTTTACAGGGGCATAAGTCCCTTCTTGGACCGCAGGGAACCGGCGGAATGGTGATCCAGGAAGGCATTTCCGTTACGCCGCTTTCCTATGGCGGAACCGGAGTGGAGAGCTATAATCAGGATATGCCTCTGGAGAATCCGAACCACCTGGAAGCGGGAACGTTAAATGCACACGGTATCGCCGGTCTTCATGCTGGGGTGGAATACATCATGGAGACAGGGAATGGAGACGATCCGAACGAGAGAACTTATGCTTATGGAACGCATGTATGATGCGATAAAGGCTTTACCCGGAATTCGTGTGTACGAGAATTTGGAAAAGAAAGAACGATGCCCCATTCTTTGTCTGAATCTTTATGACTATGATTCTGCTGCGGTAAGTGATGAACTGTTTACCCGTTTCGGTATCGTAACAAGACCGGGCGGACACTGTGCTCCGCTTATGCATGTTGCCTTAAACAATGTGGAGCAGGGTTCAGTACGTTTCAGTTTCTCCCACTTTAATACGGAGGAAGAAGTCGATCAGGCAATTCGGGCAATGGAGATTCTGTCCAAAGAAGGATAGTGCGTTAAATACAGTTCAGTAGCGCTTGATTTTTTGAACAAAAGGCTTGCAATGTGTAAATTTTCTTTCCTTTTGTCCGCTTTTATGGACAAATAAGGAAAAAATAATTATAGTCTAGAGAGTGCCCGATTTAGATGGGTATTGCAATGTTTTGCAATGGGATAGTGCAGAGAGGAGCGGCAGATGAATAAAAAATTAAATTGCATGGGTATGGCTTGTCCTTTGCCGGTTGTGAAGCAAAAAAAGCAATTGATGAGATGGAGGACGGTTTGCTGGAAATTGAAGTGGACAATGAGACTTGTGTACAGAACCTTCGACGTCTGGCGGCAAAGTACGATTTTACTGTTGCGTCCGAATCGATTTCCGACAAAGAGTTCCTTGTGAAAATGGAAGTGAAGAAAGATCATGCCCTGAAGGGAAAGCAGGAAGATAGCTGCACGGTTGTATTTTCATCCGATAAGATGGGAGAAGGCGACGAAGAACTCGGCAAGAATCTGATGAAGTCCTTTGTCTTTGCTTTTAAGTAATGTGGACCCGTTCCGACCGCTATGGTTTTCTATAACAGGGGAGCCTTTCCTGACCTCCGAGGATTCTCCGGTCCTTGCGGATTTAAAAATCTGGAGAAGGCGGGAGTAAAGATTATGACCTGCGGTCTCTGTGCGGATTACTATAAAATTAAGGAGAAGCTGGGTGTTGGCGTGATTTCCAATATGTATGAGATTGTGGAAACACAGATGGAGTCCCAGAAGATTATCAAGCCGTAATGAGAGAGAAAAAGTTACAGTGTATATTCAGTTTTAAAAATACGGTCGATGCGTTAGAAATGGAAAAGATAGGAGAGAAGAGAAAGCTTTCAGGGCGCCTTATTCCTTTGCCTTCCATCATTTCTGCGGGCTGTGGCCTTGCATGGACAACGGAACCGGAGAATAAAGAGCGAACGCTTGCCGTATTGAAAGAAGAAGGCTTAGAGCCTTCTTCCGTGCATGACATCGTATTTTAGTTTGCAGGATGGAGCGAAAAGAGATAATCCGCTTTACGAAAAACGAGTATCGTGTGCACAATGCACGATACTCGTTTTTACGCTGGAGAAGCGGTTTTCCGTTTTTTTCAGGGCTTATTTTGAAGTGGAATGATGTTTGACAGTGAAATTGAGCTATGCTATGATTTAGCTTATTCTGGAGGTGGATAGGTACCTGGTGAGCCTCTGGTCTTCAAAACCAGTGTTGGGCGCGTAGAGCGTCCTAGGTGAGTTCGATTCTCACACGCCTTCGCCAAATATTCCGGTGTTTACCGTTGAAGAGCCGCTCAATTGAGCGGCTTTTTTGTTCTTTCCGTTTTCTTTCAAGAGGAAAAAGGAAGAGTAGACGAAAGTTCCGGCTTTTGTTACTATGCTGTGGAAGCAATAGGTGAATAGGGAAAGCAATAGACGAATAGGGGAAGCTATGAGAATACTCAGTATTTTGGCGCAAAAACCGAGCAGTACCGGTTCGGGAATTTATCTCACGGAACTCTTACGGAATTTTCATTTGATGGGGGAAGAGCAGGCGGTTGTTTTCGGCCTTGCGAGCGGAGAGGAGCTCCCCGTGTTTTCCGGAGTGAAGAGCTATCCTGTATGGTATGAATCGGAGAACTTGCCTTTTCCGGTTTTAGGTATGAGTGATGAAATGCCTTATAAGAGTACCCGCTATAAGGATTTGACGGAGTCGATGCTGGAGCAGTTTCGTACCGCTTTTCCTGACTGCCTGTCGAAAGGCGGTAGAAGAATTTCAGCCGGATCTCCTTCTTTGCCATCATCTCTATTTGCTGACGGCGATGGTGAGAGGCCTTTCCGGATAAAATGATTTATGGCTTTTGTCACAACACGGATCTTCGGCAGATGGAGAAGCACGGTTTGTGTCGAGACTATATCATCAAAAAGATGCAGGCGTTGAACCGGATTTATACCCCGAAAGAAGCGCAGAAAGAAGCGGTTATCAGAATCTATGGCGTAGATCCTGCGCGTATTTTTAATATTGCGATTGGCTACAATGCGGAACGCTTCCATCTACCAAAAAGAACAGTTCTTTCGGGACGGATTCCCAGAAGGAGGGAAATTCTCCTTCCGAATGGGGAGAGAAAGTAGAAGGGGAAAGTACGGATCTTCTTTTGCTGAAAAACTGGGAGAGAAGAAAGGTATTTTTTCGCTTCTTCGCGCAGCGGGAAAGCTTGCGGGAGAGGGGAGGAAGATTCGTCTTTTTTTAGCGGGGGATAACGGAAATCAGAAGGAGAAAGAGGCGGTATATGCCCTTGCCGAGTCCGCTACTTACCCAATCTACTTTTTAGGGCGTTTAGAGCAGGAAGTGCTTGCTGGGTTCTATCAGTATTCCGATATTTTTGTGCTGCCTTCCTTTTTTGATGCCGTGCCGTTAACGGCACTGGAAGCGCTTGCCTCCGGAAACAAGGTGGTTCTGAGTACTTTGGATGGGCTGGAAGCGTTCTTTCGGGAGCATTGCCCCACTGCCCCGGTTTTTGCGGAACTTCCGAAGATGGTCCACCAGGACGAAATGCGAAAAGAAGATCTTCCCTTTTTGAGGAGAATATTCAAGATGCTATTTTATCCGCGATGGAATATCCCTATCAGAAAATGGCGGATGTTTCTTCGCTCTCATGGGAGTCTCTTTGTCACAAAATAGTAGATAATACAGCGCTTTAATATTATTTATTATCTTCAATGTTGATTAAATAATTCTTTTTATTGACTTTTTCTATTAAAAAAAAGTAAAATTGTATAGGTAGATGAAATAAGTGGGGAGGTGGTTTTCTACGCCTTCCCTTGTCTTTTAGTAAGGGGGAAAAATGAGCGAGATCAAGTTGACATCCATGACAAAACTATCCGGTTGAGCGGCCAAAATAGGTCCAAAGACCCTTGCTCAGGTAGTGAGTAAGTTACCCAAATTTGATGCGGACCCGAATGTCCTTGTCGGGCTGGAGACGGCGGATGATGCAGCCGTATACCGCTTGACGGATGATTTGGCGATGATTCAAACGGTGGATTTTTTTTTACACCGATAGTGGATGACCCCTATATGTTTGGACAGGTTGCTGCTGCAAATGCACTTTCCGACGTCTATGCAATGGGAGGAATTCCAAAGCTTGCTTTAAATATTGTCGGTTTTCCCAATTGTTTATCACCGGATATCCTGTCGGAGATTATGAAAGGCGGAGCGGATAAGGTAAAGGAAGCAGGTGCGATTCTGATTGGCGGACATTCCATTCAGAACGATGAACCTTTTTACGGACTATGTGTTTCGGGTCTGGTGAACCCGAAGAAAGTACAGAAGAATTACGGTGCACTTCCCGGGGATGTTCTTCTTCTTACGAAGCAGATTGGCACGGGAATCATCAATACCGCAGCGAAGGCTTCTCTTGCGGATGATAAAGCGCTTAAAGAAGCAACGACGGTCATGAGCAGTCTGAACCGGAAGGCGAAAGAAGTGATGGATCATTTTACGGTCCATGCTTGTACGGATATTACCGGTTTTGGGCTGATAGGACACGGGTTGGAGATGGCGGAAGCCAGTAAAGTTCGTTTTCACCTCCATTCCCCCAAAATCCCCTATATTCCGGAGAGTAGAGAATATGCCGAGATGGGATTGATACCGCAGGGGGCTTATGAGAATCGGAAGTATCAGGCGGAGAAGGTAGCGTTTCACGCAGTAGACACGGCGATGCAGGATATTCTCTTTGACCCGCAGTCCTCGGGCGGTCTTCTATACAGTATCCCGAAAGAAGAGAAGGATGCCGCCATGGAGGCACTTTTGAAGGCGGATCTCCCCACAAAGGTATCCTGTATCGGAGAAGTCGGAGAGGCGGACGAGCCTTCTATGAAATATATCGTTGTAGACTAAGGGAAATGTGGCTTGTGCACTGTATTACGAATTTAAATGTATGACACAACAAAAGGAGAGACAGCATGAATATAAAACAACTGGAAGCATTTGTTCGTATTGTGAAGAATAAGAGTTTTTCACAGACTGCAAAGGAGTTGTATCTTACACAACCGACTGTCAGTTCTTATATCAGCAGTCTGGAAGAGGACTTGGGTGTACAGCTTTTTACCAGAACGACGAAAGAAGTGCGAACAACAGAAGAGGGAGAGAAGATTTATCTCTATGCGAAGGATATTGTGAATCTTTCCCATAAAATCTTAGGGACGTTCAAAGAAGAGCAAAAAGAGGATATCAATGAAATTGTGATTTCTTCTTCTTCCATTCCGGGACAGTACCTCTTACCCGGTATGCTAGCTAATTTTAGTAAACGCTACCCCAGTACCGAATTTCGCATCAATGAAACGGATAGTAAGGGGGCTGTGACGGATGTGGCGGAGCACAAAGCGGATATCGGATTTTGCGGGACGATTGTGCCGAAAATGGCCTGTACTTTTCTTCCTTTTTATGAAGATGAGCTCATTCTGGTTACACCCAACACGGAATTTTACCAAAAGATGCAGGAAAATCATGATTTGAGCTTTCTCTCCAATGCGGACTTTGTTATGCGGGAACATGGTTCCGGGACAAAGCAGGAAGCGCTCAAGATTCTCTCCCAGAGCGGCATTAATCTGGATAATATGAAGGTGGTTGCCCGTTTTGCCAATACGGGTGCCATTCTGCTTTCTGTTCAAGAAGGAATCGGTGTTGCTATTGTATCGAAGCTCGCCGCCCGCTCCGAGATTAAGAATAAAGAAGTTCTGTCTTTTTCCCTACAGGAGGGCGGTTATTTTAGAAAAATATACATGGTAAGTAATTCCAACTATCCTCTCAGTAAGAGAGCAAAGCTCTTTATGCAGATGATTCAAAATCATGTAGAGAAAAGAAAGATTTTGTAGAGAGAAAGAGATGCAGGCGGTATGAAACAGAATTATAAACTTCTCCTTTCTTATGACGGTTCCCGTTATTACGGATTTGAACGGCAGAAAGAGCAGGACTTGACCATTCAGGGGAAACTGGAAGCGGTCTTAACAGCGATGCCTCGGAATACAAGGGAAGAAGTAGAGACTTTTTCCGCCGGAAGGACGGATGCAGGCGTGCATGCCAGAGGGATGTGCTGCCATGTTTTCTTAGATACGGCACTCAGTGAGGAAGAGATTCGACAGTACTGTAACCGGTATTTACCGGAAGATATCGCCGTGAATTCCGTGAAAAAGGCGAGTGAACGCTTTCATGCGAGATACCTTGCAACGGGAAAGGTGTATCGATATTCCTGTTATGTCGGTGAAGGGAAAGACGTTTTTGAACGGAAGTATCTCTATTTTTTAGAGAAGGTACCGGATGTGGAACGGATGAAGAAAGCGGCGGAAGCTTTGATCGGAGAGAAGGATTTCAAGTCTTTTTGCGGTAATCCCAAAATGAAGAAGTCTACCGTGCGGAAAATTTTTAATATTGAAATCACAAAGAACGGCAATATTCTTCGTTTTTATTTCCACGGCAGCGGCTTTTTGCAATATCAGATTCGCATTATGGTGGGAACGCTTTTGGAAGTGGGACTTGGAAAAAGAGAAGTAGAAGAAATGGAAGAAATTCTGGCGGAGAAGGACAGAAAGAAAGCAGGCTTTACGGCTCCTGCCAAAGGGCTTTGTCTTATGAAAGTGGAGTACAATTAATCGGTTTTTAAAAGCAGAAAGCGAGTTTTTCTTGAAGAAGCAAGTTTTAGTATCCTTATCAATTTCTTTATTGGCGGTCGTATCGCTTCTCCTTTTGGTTTTAACCTTTATGGAAGGGCGATTCTTTCCGGGAACAAGGGTGAACGGAGTGGATTTATCCCTCATGAAAAGAGAAGAGGCGGAAAAAAATATTTTTTTCTAACTGGAAGACAGACTCTTTCTTTGGAATTAATGGATAAAGAGGGCAGTGTTACCACACTACACGGAAAGGATATCGGCCTCTTTTATCAGGCGGATTTTTCTTCCATTCCGAAACCGGATTCCTTCTTGATGCTCTTTTCTATGGGAAAGAAGAAGGACTACCCTTTACAGGGAAGCCTCCATTATGATGAAGCGGCATTGCGGCAATTTGCAGAGCAATATGCTCGGACGCACTAGTACGGAGGATTTGCCCAGAGCAAATTTTGTCACGGCCTACGTTCCCGGTGCCGGATATCTTCTCGGGAAAGGCAGAAATGGAGGAAAGATTCAGGAAGAGGCATTACTGCGGGCATTGGAAAAAGCGATAGGGGAAAATGTCTCTTTTCTGGATATAGAAAGAGCCGGCCTGTATGAAAGTGCAGAGAATGCGGAAGATTTGCAGAGACAGGTAGAAGAAAAGAATGCCGGCTTATCCGGGATTGTTCGTTATAATTTCTCCGGAGAAGTCATTGAATTGAACAGTGACACGACTGTGTCCTGGATGACAGAAGACGGAAGAGAGATCGATAAAAACCGCTTGAAGGCGTATGTCAGGGCTTTAAAACAATTCACGGACAGTAGCGGAACGGAACGAAGTTTTCAGACGGAAGACGGAAGAGTACTCCTTTTACGCGGAGAGTACGGCTTTTCTCTATCGGAAAAGAAAGAAGGGAAGAAGCTTACGGAGAATTTGCTTCGGAAGGAGAATGTTTTTTTCGTGATGCGGAATATGATATGATTGCGCCTATGCGCGGGGCGGACGATATCGGAAACACGTATGTAGAGGTGGATATCGGAAGACAGAAGATTTTTTATTTTGAAAACGGCGTTTTGCAGCTGAGTTCAGACTGCGTGACGGGAAATCTGGCTAGACGTAGCGGCACGCCGGACGGAATCTATGCTCTGAGTTATAAGGCAAGGAACGCAACCTTAAAAGGGCGGATTATGAAACAAAAGTCAATTACTGGATGCCTTTCAATCGGGGAATCGGTTTTCATGATGCACTTTGGAGAAATCGTTTCGGAGGCACCATTTATCAAAGAGCGGGTTCTCACGGCTGTATTAATTTGCCTTTTCGCAGTGCGGAAAGTTTGTATCAGAAAGTGTATCAGGGAATGCCGGTAATTTGTCATAATTATGAGGCGTTGTGGAAGAAATACAGGAAGTGCAGGAAGAAAAAAAGTCATACGGGAAGAAAAAAAGAGGTCCTCTATCTCTTTTTCTTCTGCTTCTTCCCCTTCTTTTTACCATACTTGCTTTTACGCTTGTCTATCGCTACGGAAAGAAAGTGATCCAGGAAAGAGAAGCGAATAATGCTTTATTAGCAAAAAACGGGGGAGCTTCTTTTGAAAAACAAGCGCTTGCTTCCTCTTCCGAGATAAAAGACAAAGAAAAGGAAGAGTTGCATATTCTACTTTCTATCGGATAGTCTATTCCGTAAAGATGCTCCTTTTCTTACTGTCTTACAGGAGAAGGCGGAGAAAGAACTGCACAAAAAAATCCAATTTGAAGATGCCGGACTCCCTGGAGAATGCCACGGCGCTTTCCGCCTCATCTTTTATCTTATGGAAAGGCAAGAAAAGGAGAAGTTTGACCTCGTTCTTTTTTTCTTTTTGGCGAGCAGGATGATCCCTACACTTTTCCCTATTATTATGAACTTTTATTAAAGACCTTGGTGGAAAAATATCCGGATACGGCGCTCCTTCCGGTGATTTCTTATCAGGCGCTTCTTCCTGATGGACACAGCAAAGACAATGCGATGCTTGTGCAGAATCTCTGTTACCGTTATGGTATTGAAGCGTTGAATCTTGCACAGGTTTTAGCGGAGGAGGAGCTGGATCCGGGCGCGGTTCTTGGAGAGGAAGAAACTTTTTCTCGTTTCGAAAAGAAGTATTTTAGTGCTGCGCTTCTTTCTGCGATGGAAAATGCAAAGCCCGGAACGGAAGGCAGTCATGTGAATCCTATCCTGGATGGAGAAAGGGAATGTATTCCTCTTCCCAAAGCGCTTTGGAAAGAGGCAGGAAGTACCACCCTTCTTCTTTCCGAGGAAGAGCTGGAAAAACTTTCTTTGAAAGGACGCCACGGAATGTTTGCCTTGTCCTCCGTTTTCCATGAGGGAGAGAATCAGGGGACAGTTTATGTGGATGGGATACCCGAAGCTTACTATAGTTTAAGCGGGAAAGCCTATCTTGGCATTCTAACGGGGGATGTCATGCTAAGAAAAGAGCTGATTCTGCAATTTTCGAGCGAAGAGGAGAAGAACAATTTTAAGGCACTGTATTTTCTGTCTCCGATACCGCTGGAGAAGGGAATGAAGAACGGACAGGTTCTTCCGCATCCCGAGATCCAAGCAGTACAAGGGGAAGATACAGCGCAAGAAAGCAGTGCGCAAAATCAGGCATCGTCTTCAGAAAATCCGGAAGCGGATGCGACGGTTTTACCGGATGGAGAAGGACCTTCTTCCGAAGGCGGTGAGAATGTACGATAAGGAGATTCGGGAATCTCTGTTCTTCTTCTTGGAGGAAGTGTACGGCAAGTGCCGTATTATCGAGGAGAAGGTCATCGGTAAGGCGAGGGCGGATTCCCTTCTGGTTACAGAAGAAGCATTTATCGGTGTAGAGATCAAGTCAGACCATGATAGTTATCAAAGGCTCCGTGCACAGGTGGAGAACTATGATATTTTTTTTGATTACAATATCCTGGTTGTAGGAACGAAACACGCCGGAAGCGCATGGGAACATGTCCTTCCTATTGGGGAATCATTACGGTAGAAGAGGTGGACGGAAAGGCGGATTTTTATTTTTTAAGGAGAGAAAAGAGAAATCCCAAGCGAGACCTTATAAAAAGGGACTTTGCTTTGGAAAGAGGAACTCATTCGCTTACTGGAGGAGAACGGATTTTCCTTTATAAACAAAAATCCAAGAAATTTCAGTTTTCCTATCTCCTGTCCCATTTGCCGGAAGAACAGTTGGAAAGAGCCATGGCGGATTGTCTCTTGAGCGGGAATATCCGGAAGAAAAGAAGATTCCTTTCCTAAAAAGACGGAAGAGAAAAAGAAGAATGTTAGCGAAGTTAAGGGTTAGTCATATCATTCGGAAAAGGAAGTCAAAGTGAGGGGGAGCGTTGCATTCCCCCTTTCTTTTTTGTATAGTTAGGAAGAAAATTTTGTGATGGGAGAAGGAGCATAGGATGGCAGTAGAAGAGATAAAAGAGAAGTTGCAGCAGAAGTTCGGGGAACTTTTCGGGGACACGGAAGGAAACCGGTTTTTCTTTGCACCCGGTAGAGTCAACCTCATAGGAGAACATACGGATTATAACGGAGGGCATGTTTTCCCCTGCGCCCTTTCCATGGGGACGTATGCAGTGGTTAGGAAGAGAGAAGATTCCCTCTTTCATTTCTATTCTTTAAATGTGGAGAATACAGGCATTATTACGGCAGAAGAGGATAGTTTTACGCCGCTTCAGGACAAAGAGTGGGCAAGCTATCTGAAAGGGGTGATTTGGGCTTTCCGAAAGAAAGGGATGGAGATTCTGAAGGGGCTGGATATGGTACTTTACGGGGATATTCCGAACGGTTCCGGGCTCTCTTCTTCCGCTTCACTCGAAGTACTGATGGGAACGATTTTGAAAGAACTTTATGCACTTCCCGTGACGGGACCGGAAATCGCTTTGATCGGGCAGTATAGCGAGAATCATTATAATGGAATGAATTGCGGCATCATGGATCAGTTTGCGTCCGCTATGGGAAAGAAAGACCATGCGATTTTCCTGGATACGGCGAGTCTGGAATACAGCTACGCCCCGCTTGTCCTTTCGGATATTGCTCTCCTCATCACGAATACGAATAAGAAGCATAAACTGATCGGATCCGCATACAATGACAGAAGAAGAGAATCGGAGGAAGCGCTTCATATTCTACAGCGGTATACAGAAATCAAAAGCCTTGGAGAACTTTCCGATGAGGCGTTTTTCCGCTTGGAGGAGAAAATCGAAGATCCGATTCTTCGGAAGAGGGCAAAGCACGCCGTACTGGAAAACAATCGGACGATAGAAGGGAAGAAAGCGCTGGAAGAAGGAAATTATCTCGCCTTCGGGAAACTCATGAATCTGTCTCATCTTTCTTTACGGGATGATTTTGAAGTATCTTGTGTGGAACTGGATACGCTCTGTGAAGAAGCTTGGAAGCTGCCTTATGTACTGGGATCCCGTATGACCGGCGGCGGATTCGGCGGATGCACGGTTTCTCTTGTGGAACGAAACCGAATCGAAGACTTTAAAAAAGGTATTTCAGAAGCCTATGAAAAGAAAATTGCTTATCCTTGCAGTTTTTATGAACCGGGTATCTCTTGCGGACCGAGGGAACTTTAGTTTGTGAAAACCCGATTATGGACGATAATTTAGAAGCCGGGGATAAAAAACGCAGTATAGAAGTCTACGGAATAGAAGAATAGATAGTATAGAAGCTTACGGAATAGAAAAAACATAATGAGAGGGATACGGAAATGAAGATTTTAGTTTCAGGAGCTGCCGGATACATTGGATCACATACCGTGATTTCACCTTGGAAAAACGGATATGAAGTGGTCGGATTTGATAATTTTTATAATTCCAGTCCCAAAGCCGTTCAGAGAGTGAAGGAGATCAGCGGAAAGGATTTTCCCGTTTTATGAAGCGGATATGTTGGATAAAGAAGCGCTTCATCAGATTTTTAAAGCACATCCGGATATTTATGCCGTGATTCATTTTGCCGGATTAAAGGCTGTAGGGGAGTCTGTTCAGAAACCGATTCTCTATTACCATGACAATCTGACGGGAACTTTAAATCTTGTACAGGTGATGGAAGAGGCAGGATGTCGTAACATCATCTTTTCTTCCTCCGCAACGGTTTATGGAGATCCGAAAGAAATTCCGATTACCGAGAATTGTCCGAAAGGAATCTGTACGAACCCCTACGGATGGACAAAATGGATGCAGGAACAGATGCTGATCGATTTACAGAAGGCGAGTCCCGGAGTGGAATGTGATTCTTCTGCGTTACTTTAATCCGATTGGAGCCCATCACTCCGGAAAAATCGGAGAGGATCCGAAAGGCATTCCGAATAACCTATTGCCTTATGTGGCAAAGGTGGCGTCCGGTGCCTTGGAAAAAGTGCATGTTTACGGCAATGATTATGATACGAAAGACGGTACGGGGGTCAGAGACTATATCCATGTTGTTGACCTTGCAAACGGTCATGTAAAGGCAGTGGAAAGATTGAAGAAAAAGGATGGCGTATTTATCTGTAACTTAGGTACGGGAAAAGGCTATTCCGTTTTAGAAATCATCCATGCTTTTGAGAAGGCCTGCGGGAAGACTCTTCCCTATGTGATAGATGGAAGAAGAGCCGGGGATATTGCCACTTGTTACTCCAGTCCGGAGAAGGCGGAGAGAGAACTGCATTGGAAGGCGGAGAGAGGAATTGAAGAAATGTGTGCGGATGCATGGCGCTGGCAGTCCCAAAAATCCGAACGGATATCAGGAGTAGATTGCATGGATATATCTTTCGCGGTCGGGTTGAAGGAGACCGTTTGCTTTTTGGAAAGCGGCAAAGGGAAGGGAAAACAGAGTGAAGCAGTGGAGTGTGCGATAGAGATGGAAGAAGTTTTTGTTGCGCTTTGTGGCGTATGGAGCGGTTTCCGGACTAATCCGGGAAGAGGACTATGTTTTTATCTATAACAGCCTGGCAGGGCTTCTACAGTATGAGCCGAAGGAGTATAGAGAAGAGGCTGTTCAAGAGAAGATAAAGGAAATTATGGATATCGGGGTGGAGTCCGGAGAAGTGTTAGAGAAGCTTCTTTCAGAAATTCTGGACTTTGCTCTGCTAAAGGGAATCATAGAGGATAATAGCAATATCACGCGGGATCTCTTTGATACGCGTGTAATGGGCATTCTTACTGACAGACCGTCTTCCGTTCAGAATCGGTTTTGTTCTCTTTATCGGCATTCCCCAAAGGAGGCAACAGACTTTTTTTATAAGTTTAGTCAGGACAGTGACTATATCCGCCGTTACCGTATTAAGAAAGATATTCGGTATACGGTGGAAAGTCCTTATGGAGAACTGGACATTAGTATCAATTTAAGTAAACCGGAAAAAGATCCGAAGAAGATAGCGCTACTGGGGAAGACTGTTTCTCATTCGTACCCGTCCTGTATGCTATGTAAGGAGAGTGTGGGATACTTTGGAAGATTGGATTTTCCGGCAAGAGAGAACCATAGAGTTATTCCGCTGACCCTTGACGATGAACCGTTTTATTTTCAGTATTCTCCTTATGTGTATTATCCTGAGCATTGCATCGTGTTTCATAAGGAACATCGGCCGATGAAGATTGATGAGACGGTTTTTCGTAAGCTCTGTTCTTTTCTTACGCAGTTTCCCCATTATTTTATCGGCTCCAATGCGGATTTACCGATTGTTGGCGGCTCCATCCTCTCTCACGAGCATTTTCAGGGAGGACGGTATGTTTTTCCGATGGAGAAGGCGGGAGAGCGAGAAGCCTTTTCCCTACAGCGTTTTCCCGGCATTCATTTTTCTATTGTGAATTGGCCGATGTCCGTTATCCGACTGAGAGGAAAAGATGCGGAAGATTGTTCTTCGGCGGCAAGTTTTATCCTAAGCCGTTTTAGAGCCTATAATGATAAAGCACTGGGGATTCTTTCTCATACGGGAGAGACCTTGCACAATACGATTACACCGATTGCCAGAATGCGGGATGGACTGTATGAATTGGACCTCGTGCTCCGCAATAATCGAACGACTGAGGAGCATCCTCTTGGCGTTTTCCACCCGCATGAGGAGTGGCACAATATCAAGAAAGAAAATATCGGTTTGATTGAAGTCATGGGACTCGCGGTTCTGCCTTCGAGATTAGAGGGGGAGTTATCCGCCCTGGGGGACGCAATCGTAAAAAAGGAAGATATCTCGAAGCATCCTGTTCTGATGAAGCATTTTGCTTTTTCGGAAGAAATTAAACGAAAGTATTCCTCTATCACGAAGGAAAATATTCACAAGATTTTACAGAAAGAAGTGGGAAGGGTTTTCCTGGAAGTTCTTCGGGATGCCGGCATATTTAAAGATACGGAAGAAGGTCGAGAAGGATTTCGGCGTTTTGTACAGTCACTGGAGAGAGAAGCGTAAAAAGGAGAAAAATGGCAAAGAGTTACAATGCAGACAGTATTACCGTCCTGGAAGGGCTGGAGGCCGTGCGGCGAAGACCGGGGATGTATATCGGTTCTATCGGAAATAGGGGACTTAACCATTTAATTTATGAAATTCTCGATAATTCGGTGGATGAGCATCTTGCCGGTTACGGTACGGAGATTTATGTGACCTTGCATAAAGACGGTTCCTGCACTGTGCGGGACAAAGGAAGAGGCATTCCGGTGGATCGTCATCAAAAAGGTGTTTCAGCGGAGCGAATTGTCATGACGACCCTTCATGCGGGAGGAAAATTCGACCATTCTTCCTATAAGACTTCGGGGGGATTACATGGAGTAGGCTCATCCGTAGTGAATGCTTTGTCCAGCTATATGCGTGTGCGTGTTTTTAAAGATGGAAAAATTTACGAAGATGAGTACGCAAGAGGAGTCCCGATAAAAGAGTTGGAAGACGGCCTTCTTCCGGTTGTCGGGAAGAGCAAAGAAAGTGGAACGGAAACCACTTTTATTCCGGATGACAGTATTTTTGAGAAAACACGGTTTAAAGAAGATTGGCTGGAATCCCGTCTGCATGAGACGGCGTATCTGAACCCGAACCTGCATCTCTATTTTACGGATGAGAGAGGGGAGGAGCCGGTATACATAGAGTATTATGAGCCGCATGGAATCGTTTCTTTCGTTGAAGAACTGGTGAAAGGATGCGGAAAAAAAGCGGTTACGCCGGTAATTTACTTCAAAAGGAAAAAGCGAGAAAACAGAATTGAGTGTGCATTCCAGTTTACGGATAGCTTTTGAAGAGAATATTTTAGGATTTTGTAATGGCATCTATACCGTGGAAGGGGGAACCCACATTGTCGGTTTTAAGTCCAAATTCCTGCAACTGGTTAACGGATACGCGAGACAACTGGGCGTACTGAAGGAGAAGGATGCAAACTCACCGGAGCGGACAGCCGAAACGGAATGGTTATGGTTCTTTCCGTGAAATTTCCGGAACCGGTGTTTGAAGGGCAGACGAAGACGAAACTGGCTTCTTTAGAGGCTGCCAAAGAGGTTTCTCAGATTACGGGAGAAGAACTGGAGCGATATTTCGACCGCAATGTGGACGTCATCAAAGAGATTCTTCATTGCGCGGAGAAGTCTGCCAAGATCCGAAGGCAGGAGGAGAAAGCAAAGGTCAATCTGCTTTCCAAGTCCAAGTACAGTTTCGATTCCAACGGGAAACTCGCGAACTGCATTTCGAAGAATGCGGAGGAATGCGAGATTTTTCATTGTGGAGGGTGACAGTGCGGGCGGTTCCGCGAAGACCTCCCGTAATCGGCATACACAGGCAATTCTTCCTTTGCGGGGAAAGATTTTAAATGTGGAGAAGGCTTCCATGGATAAGGTTCTTGCCAATGCCGAGATTAAGACCATGATCAATGCTTTCGGATGCGGATTTTCAGAAGGTTACGGAAACGATTTTGATATTTCCAAGCTGCGTTATCATAAAATCATCCTGATGACGGATGCCGATGTTGACGGAAGTCATATCGATACCTTGCTGCTCACCTTCTTTTATCGTTTTATGCCGGAGTTGATACAGGAAGGACATATTTATGTATCGATGCCTCCTCTCATCTTGTGACGCCGGTGAAGAAGACGGAAAAACCGATTTATCTCTATGATGAAAAAGCGTTGAGTGAATATCAGAAGAAGCACGGAAGCGAGGGTAGCGACCTGAAACGGTTCAAGGGACTGGGAGAGATGAACCCGAAGGAACTTTTGGGAGACTACGCTCAATCCGGAAAATCGCGTTTTAAAGCGTGTGGAAATTGAGGATGCGAAACTTGCTTCCAGAGTAACAACGATGCTGATGGGAACGGAAGTCGTCTCGAAGAGAGTTTATTTTTTAATCATGCGAACGAAGCGAAATCGATACGTAGAAAGAAATTGGGATAGTAAAGGAAAAAACTATGGCAGAGCAAAATTTTAAGCACGGAATTTTTCTGAGGAGATGCAGAAGTCCTATCTGGACTATTCAATGAGTGTCATTACAAGCAGAGCGGTGCCGGATATTCGAGACGGCTTAAAGCCGGTACAGAGAAGAGTCCTTTTCGATATGGGAGAACTACGGGTTTTTCACGATCGACCGACCCTAAAGTCTGCAAGAATCTGCGGAGATACCATGGGAAAGTATCATCCGCACGGAGACAGTTCCATCTATGAAACCCTTGTTGTTTTGGCACAAGGCTCAAGCGGATGCAGGCATTGGTGGAAGGGCAGGGAAATTTCGGCTCTATTGAAGGGGACTCCGCTGCGGCTCCCCGTTACACTGAGGCGAGGCTGGAAGCATTTACGGAGAAAACGATGCTGGAGGACCTTTCCCTTTCTGTTCCGTTTCAGCCGAATTATGATGGAAAGCTTCGAACCGGTCGTTCTTCCGGCAAAACTTCCGTATTTTCTTTTAAACGGGTCGGAAGGGATTGCGGTAGGCATGACGACCTCGACGCCCTCTCATAACCTTAAGGAACTTATTGACCTGATTCTTGCTTATATGAAGAATCCGGAAATGCGTCTGAAAGAGATGCTGGAAATCATGAAAGGCCCCGATTTTCCTACGGGCGGCTTTATTGCCAACAAAGATGATTTGGCGGAAATTTATGCTACCGGGCAGGGAAAACTCCGTCTTCGGGGAAAGCTCGTCTTTGAGAAAAAAGAAGGGAAGAGCGATAAGGATAAGTTGGTTGTCACGGAAATTCCGTACACGATGATTGGGGGCAGGCATCAGCAAGTTTATGCAGGATGTGGCACAACTCTGTGATGAAAAGAAGATTACGGATATTACGGATATCTCGAATCAGTCGGGAGAACAGGGATTCGGATTGTACTGGAACTAAAGAACAATGCGGATGTAGAACGAATCAAGAACATCTTATATAAGAAAACCAAACTGGAAGACAGCTTTCGGTAAATATGCTTTGCCATAGCCAAAGGAAGACCGGAGACCCTTTTCGCTAAAGCGTATTTTTGGAGGAGTATCTTTCTTTTCAGGAAGAGCGCTTGCACAGTAAGTTTGGAAAACTTCTGGAAAAAGAAGAGAAAAGAGGAAATTGAAGAAGGACTCATCCATGCAGTGGATGTGATTGATGCTATCATTGCTTTGCTTCGTGGAGCAAAGAGCCAAAAAGAAGCCAAGATTGCTCTGATGGAAGGAGACAGCAGTGTTCTCCAGTTAAAGGACAGGATCTTGTTTTTCTTAAAAGGATATTGAGCAGTTTTTCTTTTTACGGAAATACAGGCACAGGCGATTCTGGATATGCGGCTTTCCAAGTTAATCGGACTGGAAATCCTTTCTTTACAGAAATCCCATCGGGAAACCCTGAAAAATATCAAAATTATAAGGCCATTCTTTCTTCCAAGACGGTCTTATACCGGCATTTAGAGACGGAACTCACGGAGATTCGTGCAGAATTCGGCAGAGAGCGGAAAACGGCTATTGATAACCTGGAAGAAGCGGTTTATGATGAAAATGCGATTTTGGAGACGGAACTTTTCTTTGTACAGGATCGTTTCGGGTATGGAAAACTTCTGGAACCGCAGGTTTATCAGCGGAATAAGGAAGCCGTTATCGCAGAATATCCTTTCGTTGTTTCCTGCAAAAATACGGATAGACTTTCTCTTTACCAGCGAGGGAAACCTGCATCAGGTAAAGGTACTGGATTATCCGATAGCCAAATTTAAAGATAAGGGAATTCCTTTGGATAATCTCAGTCGTTTTTCTTCCGATAAAGAGCAGGTACTTTCCGTTTTTGCAAAGACAGATTTACTGGGAGAGAAGCTTCTTTGTTACAAAAAATGCCTTTGGTAAGCAGGTAGAGGGGAAGGAATTTGATACCCAGAATCGTTTAGTGCAGGCAACAAAGCTCGTAGAGGACAGCCTTCTTTTCTGTACGTACGGTGAAGGAAGGAGAAGAGCTTGTACTGGAGTCCGAGGATGCGTACTTCCTTCGTTTCTCTTTGTCGGAGATTCCGATGCAGAAGAAGACGGCAAGAGGAGTATCTCTCATGAGTTTACGAAAAGGAGATAGCTTGAAAGCGGTTTATCTTCTTTCAGAACAAAAGTGAAGTGCAAAGAGAGGATAATTCATCGCTCTTTTCCCGTTTGAAAGCAGGGAAAGAGGGGAGGAAAAGGAACAAAACGAACTTAGTTTTAACGGAAAGTTTTTTTCGTAAAGACAGCTTTTTAAAGAGTGTAGAGTAGGTAAAGAGAAAAGAAAGAGGAAGATATGGATAAGTTTAAAGTAGGTATTTTAGGAGCGACAGGAATGGTTGGACAGCGTTTTATCACGTTGCTGGAGAATCATCCGTGGTTCAGCTTAACAACCCTTGCGGCATCACCCCGTTCTAAGGGAAAGCGATATGAAGAGGCTATTGGCGATCGTTGGAAGCTGGATGTGCCGATGCCGGATTTCGTAAAAGATATGATAGTGAAGGACGTATCGGATATTGATTCGGTGAAAGAAGGATTGGACTTTGTTTTTTCCGCAGTGGATATGAAGAAGGAAGAAATCAAAGCCATTGAAGAAGCTTATGCGAAAGCGGAACTTCCGGTTGTATCCAACAATTCTGCACACCGCTGGACAGAGGATGTTCCGATGGTGGTTCCGGAGATTAATCCTGAACATTATCAGTTAATCGATAGACAGAGAAAGCGTCTCGGCACGAAGAAAGGTTTTATTGCCGTGAAACCCAACTGTTCGATTCAGTCTTATACACCGGCGCTTGCTGCATGGAGGGCGTTCGAGCCGTATCAGGCGGTAGTTTCCACTTACCAGGCCATTAGCGGTGCGGGAAAGAATTTTCAGACCCTGGCCGGAGATGGTAGGGAATATTATTCCGTATATCGGAGGAGAAGAGGAAAAGTCGGAGAGAGAACCCTTACGCGTTTTAGGCACCCTCACGGAGCATGGTGTACAGTTGAAAGAAGATCTCCTGATCAGTGCACAGTGTATTCGTGTACCGGTTTTAAACGGGCATACGGCAACCGTGTCCGTGTCTTTTCGAAAGAAGCCCACAAAAGAAGAGTTAATCGAAGCATTGCGGAATTTTAAGGGCTTACCGCAGGAAAAATGCCTTCCCTCTGCGCCGAAGCAGTTTATTCAGTATCTGGAAGAAGAGAATCGTCCTTCGGTGAAGGAAGATGTGAATTTTGAACAGGGCATGGGGATTTCGATCGGAAGACTTCGGGAGGACAGTCTCTTTGATTATAAGTTTGTCGGTTTAAGTCATAATACTTTACGAGGAGCGGCAGGAGGCGGTGTTCTTTCCGCTGAGATGCTTGTTGCATTGAACTATATTACGAAATAGGAGAGTAGGATGCAGGAAAAGAAAGGGCTGGAGAAAGACTTTCTTTTTCCGTGCATCCTCTTTTTATCTCATGGGGGTTTTACCGGAAGGAGCAGGACATGAAGATTGAGACCTTGGGACATTTTGTGGATGGAAGAGAAGTGCATCTTTATACAATGAAGAATAAAAACGGTGTTCAGGCCAGCTTTACGGACCTTGGAGGAGTCTGGCTTTCTCTTCTCTTTCCCAATCGCAGTGGAAAACCCTTAGATCTTCTTCTTTCTGTCGGAGACTGGCAAGATATCATGGAAAACCCCGGGCACATGGGAGAAATTATAGACGGAACAGCAATCGCATTGCGGGAGGAACGTTTCAGATTAACGGAAAAGAGTACCGTCTTTTTCTGAATGACGGGCAAACGAGCAATTGCCATTCCGGTCCGGATTATTACGGAAGAAGACTTTTTCAACTGAAAGACTATAGTGAGAATATGGTGACTTTTGTCCTCTTCTCCAAAGATATGGACCAGGGATTTCCGGGAGATCTCGATTTCACGGTCAGCTATACCTTGACGGAGGAGAATGAGGTACAGATTCGCTATCGGGGAAGAGCAAATAAAGATACGATTATGAACTTCACGAACCACGCCTACTTCAATCTGATGGGGCATGCTTACGGCTCTCTGTCCGAACATAGCCTTACCCTCTATGCGGATTATTACACGCCGTCGGACCGACATCTCATTCCAAGCGGAGAAATCCGAAGTGTTGCCGGAACAATCTTTGATTTTCGTTCAGAGAGACCCATGCTTACGGGAAGGGACCTGAAAAAAGATGAATTGAAAGAAACAGGCGGTTTCGATCATAATTTCTGTATAAGAGATTACGACGGGACGAAACGTATCGCAGCCAGAGCTTACTGTAAAAACTCCGGGATTCTAATGGAAGTGGAAACGGATTGTCCCGGAGTACAGTTTTATACAGCAAACTTTCTCTCCGCAGATGGGCTAGGGAAAGAGGGAATAAGTTACGGTGCACATAGTGGTTTCTGTTTAGAAACCCAATTTTATCCGGATGCCGTTCACCATCCGAATTTTCCTTCTACTATTGTTCGTGCCGGTGTGGCCTATCATTCGGAAACGACCTATCGGTTTTTAAGAAGATTGATTTAAGATGAAAAAATTATTTATTGCAGAGAAACCTTCCGTGGCAAAGCAGTTTGCCGAAGCACTGGGGGTAAGCTCCGCCGGGGGCGGAAAAGGCTTTATTGAAAGCGCGGAGTATATTTTCACCTGGTGCCTAGGGCATCTGATTAGTATGAGCTATCCGGAGAAGTATGACAGTGCACTGCAAAAATGGAGAATGGATACGCTTCCCTTTATTCCGGAGAAATATCTTTATGAAGTGATTCCCTCTGTAAAAGAGCAGTTCAAAGTAGTTTCTTCTCTTTTGGAAAGAACGGATGTAGAAACGATTTATATTTGTACGGACTCCGGACGGGAGGGGGAATATATTTATCGTTTGGTTTCAGCGGAGTGCCCTCATATAAGCGCGGAAGAAAAACGGGTTTGGATTGATTCCCAGACGAAAGAAGAGATTCTTCGCGGGATACGGGAAGCGAAGCCGAAGAGAGACTATGACTTTACTTGCCACGGCAGCTTTTCTCAGGGCGAAAGAAGATTACCTTATGGGAATCAATTTTTTTCCTGAGTATTGACCTCCGTTACGGGAAAGCCCTCTCAAGAGCGATAGGGCAGGGAGAAAGCAAGCGTCATGCGGTAGGACGGGTTATGAGCTGTGTTCTTTCCATGATTGTGGAGAGAAAGAGAGATTCGTTCCTTTCAGAAGACCGGGATTTTGGAAGGTAAATGGAGATTTTCAATGGTCGGAGTCGGGCGCGGTTTTTATCCTCTGAGTTTAGAGGAAAAGAGGGGAGTCCCTACTATAAAGAAAGTGATTTATATAAGAATATGGGATTTCTTTCGGAAGAAAAGGCAAGAACCTTCCAGAAGGTTTTTACGCCGGAGCCCCTGGAAGGGGAAGTCTCTCTTCTGGAAAAAAGAAGGAAACGAAAGAATCCGCCCCTCCTTTTTTAATCTCGCCGAGCTTCAGAATGAATGTGCCAGAGTGTTAAAAATCAGTCCGGAAGAAAACCCTGAAGGTGGTACAGGAACTCTATGAGAAAAAGCTCTGTACCTATCCGAGAACCGATGCAAGAGTCCTTTCTTCCGCCGTTTCGAAAGAAATCGAGAAAAATATCCGGGGAATTTGTTCTTTTTCACCTTATCGTTTGTATGCAGAAGAGATTCTAAAGACGAGAACTTTTCTCGGGATTGCCAAGACGAAGTACTGTGACGACAAGAAGATAACAGACCATTATGCGATTATTCCTACAGGACAGGGAAAGGCGCAGTATGCTACCTCGGAAAGATACAGAAAACCGTATTTGATTTCATTGTGCGTCGCTTTCTTTCCATCTTTTATCCGGCGGCAGTGTATAAGAAATATAATGTAAGCTTTACCGTGAAAGGAGAGGATTTCTCCAGCACAACAAAGCAGTTGGAAAAGGAAGGATACCTTACTCTTTATGAAAAAAAGCCCGAGAGAGAAGAAGTAGAGAAAGATGCGGAAGGGTGAATGAACAGAATCCTTTTTCCGGTTTTTCAAGTCTGAAAAAAGGAATGAAAGTCTTTCTTAAGAGTACAAGTTTGAAAGAAGGGGAAACTTCGCCGCCGAAGCGTTATACTTCCGGAACGATGATTCTTGCTATGGAAAATGCCGGAAAAACTGATAGAGGATGAAGTGCTGAGAGAGCAGATCAAAGGTTCAGGAATCGGGACCTCCGCGACGAGAGCGGGCATTTTGAGTAAACTGGAAAAAAATGGCTATATTTCTCTGGAAAAGAAAAATCAGCAGCTGAGTCCAACCATCCTCGGAGAACGGATTGTGGACATTTTAAAAGTTTCCATTCCCGCTCTCTTGAATCCGACGCTTACGGCTTCCTGGGAAAAGGGACTCTCTTATGTGGAGGAAGGAAAGATTCAAGAAGAAGAGTACAGGTTGAAGTTGGAGGATTTTGTGCGAAAGAATACAAATAAGGTCAAGTTCGCCTGAATCCCATTGTTTAAAAAAGGAGCAGTTATGAAGAAAGAAGATTGTAGGACGGAAATGCTTTTCCCGGACTTGGAGGAGCCGTTCAATCGGCTTTTTCAGGGAACGAAGTATCCATGGGAAGCACTTCCAAAGATAAAAACCTGGATTGCCGCGTTACAAGAAGGCTTATCGGAAGAATTTCAGGAAGTGAAAAAAGGGGTCTATGTGCATAAAACGGTCAAACTCTTCCCTAACGTCTATTTTGGAGAGAATATTCTGATTGCGAAGGGGTGCGAGATTCGTCCGGGTGCTTTTTTACGGGAAAATGTCTATGCCGGAGAAGGTTCCGTTCTCGGCAATAGCTGCGAGTTTAAGAATGCGGTGCTTTTTCCCCATGTGCAGACACCGCATTATAACTATGTCGGCGATTCGATTCTCGGCGCCTATTCCCATCTCGGCGCGGCAGCGCTGACTTCCAATGTGAAGTCGGATAAGACGCTGGTAAAGCTGCATTTTGAGGATGGCGACGTGGAGACCGGATTAAAGAAGTTCGGATCGATTCTTTCCGATCACGTGGAAGTGGGGTGTCAATCCGTTTTAAACCCGGGTACAATTATTTTTTCGAATACGAATGTCTATCCATTGTCTTCCGTAAGGGGTATAATACCCGGTGGCATGATTTACAAAGGACAGAACCGACTGGTAAAGAAGAGAGGAGAGAATGAATAAGATGAATGAATTTGGTGAAAATGTTTATATTTTGGATCACCCCCTGATTACGCATAAAATCTCGATTTTAAGAGATAAGAATACGGGAACCAACGAGTTTCGGCAGCTTGTAGAAGAAATTGCGATGCTCATGGGTTTTGTGGCGCTGTCCGATCTTCCTATGACCAAGACACCGGTCGAGACACCGATTGAAAAGGCGGAAACGTATGTGATTGCCGGTAGAAAATTGGCGATTGTACCGATTCTTCGTGCAGGACTCGGTATGGTCTCCGGACTTACCGCTCTGGTTCCTTCCGCTAAAATCGGACATATCGGTCTGTATCGGAACGAGGAAACACACAAGCCTGTAGAGTATTTCTGTAAGTTACCGAGTCCGATTGAAGAAAGAATCATCGTAGTATGCGATCCGATGCTTGCAACGGGCGGTTCCGGTGTGGATGCCATCACACAGATTAAGAAACATGGCGGCAAAAAGATTAAGTTTGTTTGTATTATCGCGGCTCCGGAAGGAGTACGGAAGATTCATGAAGAGCATCCGGATGTACAGATTTATGTTGGTAATCTGGATCGGGAGTTGAATGAGAATGCCTATATCTGTCCGGGTCTCGGAGATGCCGGCGATCGTATCTTTCGGTACGAAATAGGTGGAGAACGAAACGAGATATCGTGTGCCATGCGACGATACTCGTTAAGAACAAAAAAAGAGGAAAGAAATTTCTTTCCTCTTTCCTACTGCCGCTGGCCGGACTTGAACCGGCACGGTTTCCCGCTTGATTTTGAGTCAAGTGCGTCTGCCATTCCGCCACAGCGGCAAGCGCTATAAAGAGTAGCATATTTATATTTCTTTTGCAAGAATATTTTTGAGGCGTGCATTTTTAGGCACGCGCTCTGACCGTATTCTTTGTAAGAGGAAGATAGGAAAGATGGAGTAGTTTGTGAACTGTTTGGAAGCGAGAAAATATATCTATGATTATGTGCAGGAAAATTGGGAAGAAGAGAAAATGGAGGACTTCCTGAAGCATATTGCAACTTGCCCGGACTGTAGAGAAGAACTGAGAATTACACACATGATTTATCACGGTATTCGCAGTCTGGATGGCGAGGAGGATATGAATATGGAGCATTCCTACCGGGAATTGGAGGAGGAGGCACATCATTTTCTTTTTCGCTGCCATTTTTTCTCTGCAACACGTCTGGTTTCGGAAACCTTGGTTTTTTGGGCCATTGCTTTTTCAGGCTTTTATTTTCTATTTGCCGCTGTAGGAGGGGTCTTTGGATAAGCATAAATTATTGTTGATTGATGGACATAGCATTTTATCGAGGGCTTTTTACGGAGTCCCTATTTTAAATAATAAAGACGGTGTTCCTACGAATGCGGTTTTCGGTTTTTTAAACATTTTGTTTAAGGAAATAGACCAGGAAGAGGCGGAATATCTGGCAGTCGCCTTTGATATGCCCTTGCCCCACTTTTCGGCATACGATGTATTCTGCCTACAAAGGAACAAGAAAAGGCGATGCCGGACGAATTAAAACAGCAGGTTCCCATGATACAGGAGATGCTCTCCGCCATGCATGTTCCGATTCTTACGAAAGAAGGATATGAAGCGGATGATATTCTCGGTACCGTCGCGAAGCGGATGCAGGAAGAAGGACACGAGGTTACGATCGTTTCGGGGGACAGAGATCTCCTCCAGCTCGCCGATGCCCATATTAAGATTAGTCTTCCGAAGACGGCGAGAGGGGAGACCACGGTCTATAATTATTATCCTAAAGATGTCGAAGCCGAGTGGGGCGTCAGCCCAAAGGAATTTATCGATTTGAAAGCCCTGATGGGAGACAGTTCCGACAATATCCCCGGCGTTCCCGGAATGGGAGAAAAAACAGCATCCTGGATTATCCAAAAGTATCATAGTATTGAGAACGCCTTAGCGCATGCCGAGGACCCTGCATTTAAAGTGCCGAGAAAACCGAAAGCGGGAGAGGAACTGAAAGAGAACTTTTCGTTGGCGAAGCTGTCCAAGGAACTGGCGACCATTTGTCTCGATGCACCGGTTTCTTTCTCCTTTTCGGAGGCAAAGTTCGACCGATATGCGAATCCGAAAAGTCTGGAACTGGTCCGGAAGTGGGAATTCCGTTCTCTTATTCCCCGATTTAGTGCAGAATCTGCTAAAGAAGAGGAAGGATTCGTTTTACCGCTTTGGAAAGAAGTGGAGGACCTCTATCTCTTTTCCATTGTAGCAAAGGATGCGCGCGCGCAGGGAGAATTTGCTCTTCTTCTCAAGGAAGAAGAGGAAGAGAAGGTGGTTTATCTTGCGCTTTCCGCTGAACGGCTTTTATCGGATTCCCTTTCTCCGTTTTTCAGGAGAAAGCGGCTTCCCTTTTTGAGGGAAGTAAAGTCTACACTTTGGATGCAAAGAAGGAAATGCATCTTTGTAGAGAGATGGCTGTGGCGGAAGTCTATGACTTGTCTCTTGCGGCTTATCTTCTGAACCCTTTGAAAAGACAGTTATTTTTTTGATGATGATTTGGCAGAGACTACTTATCTCTTATCCTTCCGGGAGAGAAGGAATGGAAAGAAAAAGAAAGAGTTAGGTATCTGTCAGGCTTTGGTGTGCTGGAAAGCGAAAGATGTCCTCTTTGAAAAATTACGGGAAGAAGAGCTCTGGAAGCTTTACCGAGAGGTTGAACTTCCCTTAATTCGTGTGCTGTTTTCGATGGAAGAGTCCGGCATTCGTGTAGATCGGGAGAAGCTGCTCTCCTACGGAAAAGTTTTACGAGAGAAGATTGACGGCTTACAGAAAGAAATCTATCAGATGGCGGGAGAAACGTTTAATCTGAATTCGCCGCAGCAGCTGGGAATCATCCTATTTGAGAAAATGGGAATTCCCGGCGGGAAAAAGACAAAAACAGGTTACTCTACCGCAGTGGATGTATTGGAAAAATTGCAGGAAGACTATCCCTTTGTAGGAAAAATTCTGGAGTATCGGACTTATGCCAAGCTGAACTCCACCTATGCGGAAGGGCTTTTAGGCTATATCGGAGAAGATGAACGAATTCACGGCGTTTTTCAGCAGACGGTGACGGCAACGGGAAGACTTTCCTCTACCGATCCGAACTTGCAGAATATTCCCATTCGTACGGAGATGGGGAAAAAAAGTTTCGTGCTGTCTTCATTCCGAAGGAAGGCTGTGTTTTCTTGGATGCGGATTATTCTCAGATTGAGCTTCGAATTCTCGCAGCACTGTCCGGAGATGAAAAGTTGATAGAAGCCTATCGTTCGGATAGGGATATTCATAAGGTTACGGCTTCTCAGGTTTTTCATGTTCCCCTTTCTGCCGTGACGGATACCTTGCGTAGAAATGCGAAGGCCGTGAATTTTGGAATCGTCTATGGAATCTCCGCCTTTGGACTGTCGGAAGGGCTGAGTATCGGGCGAGCGGAAGCGAAGGAATATATCACAAGATATTTTGAGACCTATCCGAAGGTCAAAGAATATCTTGATCAGGAAATTGAATTTGCAAGAGAACACGGTTATGCGAAGACCCTTCTTGGAAGGAGAAGACCGCTCCCGGAGATTCGCGCTGCAAACTTTATGCGTCGCAGTTTCAGTGAGCGGGTGGCGATGAATGCCCCGATACAGGGAACTGCCGCGGATATGATGAAGATTGCCATGAATACGGTTTTTTTCAGCGTCTGGAGGAGAGGAATCTCCGAAGCAAAATCGTTCTTCAGGTACATGATGAGTTGCTTCTGGAGGTGCCTGAGCAAGAACTTTCAGAAATGAGGGAGATTCTCGTTTCTTCCATGGAGAACGCGATGAAACTTCCCGTGCCTTTTCTTGTAGAAGCGAAGAGCGGAAAGAACTGGGAGGAAGCGCACTGATGGAAATTGATAAAATGGATCTCCTTCCTTTGAGTTACCTGAAAAAAGCACGGTATACCGGTTCTTTTCAGGGAGTGCGCTATGCTATTGAGAAAGCGGAAGAAGGGGAAGACTTACGCTTGAGACTCTTTGTCTGGAAAGAGCCTTTTTCCTTTGAAAATACGGAGGACAAGGAGAAAGAAATTTTTTTCTTTCCGTTTTCTACAGAAGGAATAGAAGAAATCCGACAGTTTCTCAGTAAAAAGGGCGGAAAACGCATAGTGAGATAAAAAAAGGAGTAGAGCCTATTTTGCAAAAAGATATCTTAGCGGTAATCGGCGGCATGGGAAGCGGCAAAAAGCACGGTTTTACATCTCTTGAGAGAGCAGTTTCATTATGAAACGATAGAGATGGATCGTCTTGCCAAGGATTGTTATCAAGATCGTGCATTCCTGTCTGCGCTTCGTGCATTTCTCCCGAAAAAAGTATTTCAAGAAAATGGAGATTTAGCATTTGACGCCTTTCGAAGTTTACTGCTCTCGAACGGTACGTACAGGAAAAAAGTAGAAACGCTGGTTCATCCCATGGTTTATCGGAAAACGGAAGAAAGAATCCATTTGACAAGACAAGTAGGAGGGAAGCTTGCGGTCGAGACCGCACTGCCCAATCAAGCTTTTTTGTCCCTTGCGGATGCCGTCCTCTTCGTAGAGGCGCCCTTGCCTATCCGTATCGCCCGATTGGTCGATAAAAGAGGCTATACGGAGAGGGAAGCAAGGGAAATGATAGAGGCACAGCATATCGAGGAATACAGGGATTGTGCCGATTTTGTTTTACAGAATGCAGGAGACGTAGAAAGGGTGAAAGATGCGCTTTGCCAGTTTATCCAGCGGATCTAATGGAAATTGTAGCTATATTGGAACGGAAAAAACACATATTTTGCTGGACTGCGGAGCGGGGATCCGGACGATTGAAAGGGGATTAAAGAGCATTCATCTGGAACTTTCGGATCTGGATGCGATTTTCATCACGCACGAACATAACGATCATATCAAAGCGCTGGGGGCAATTCTAAGAAAAGTACCGATTCCCGTCTATGCAAGTCTCGGAACCTTACAGGGAATTCTGCTTTGTAAGGCGTTAAAAGAATTTCCGAAAGAACTTCTGCACCCCATTCTGACGGATGCGTGTTTCCCTATGCGGGATTTGCGGCTTATTCCGTTCAGTATTTCCCATGATACGAGAGAACCTGTGGCGTATAGAGTGGAGGAAGAGGATAAACACCTTGCCATAGCAACGGATCTCGGAAACTTTGACGCCTATACGGTAAATCACTTAAAAGATCTGGATGTTCTTCTCTTGGAAGCAAACCATGACATTGCAATGCTGGAGAATGGTCCCTATCCCTATGATTTAAAGAGGAGAATCCTATCCGATTACGGACATCTATCCAATGAGCGGAGTGGGGAACTTTTGGAAGCGGTGTATGGAAAGAAGCTGAAAAAAGTTCTTTTAGGGCATTTGAGCGCGGAGAATAATACGGAAGAGCTTGCACTGGAAACGGTTAAAAAGCATCTTTCGTCCACATCCCTTTCCCTTACTGTGGCAAAGAGGGGGATATATCGGAGATTATCGAATGGTAGACGGAAAAAAAGTAGTGGGCGTGATTACCGAGTTTAATCCGTTTCACAAAGGGCATGCGCACTTTCTACAGGAAATTCGAACGAAGTATGGAGCAGACTATATTCTTGCCGTAATGTCCGGCGATTTTGTACAGCGCGGTGAGCCGGCCTTTTTTTCCAAGTTTGAACGGGCGAAAGAAGCCGTTCTTTCCGGCGTGGACTTGATTCTGCAATTGCCCGTCTTCTTTTCTCTTTCGGGGAGTCGTGACTTTGGATACGGGGCGGTAAAAATTACTGAAAGAGTTGCAATTTGTAGACTGTCTGGTTTTCGGGTCGGAGTGCGGTGATCTAGAAAGAGTGAAAGAACTTGCCTCTTTTCTTTTTGTATGAGGAAGAAAAATCCGTGCTACCGGGAACGCTTTCGTGCATTCCTTTCGAGTGGCTTATCTTATCCTGTCGCGCGAGAAAGAGCCTTGGAGGATTTTTTTAAGGGACGAATTCTTCCCAATGATACTTTTGGGTATCGCATACCTTATGGCAATGGAAGAATTGTCTGTCGACTTTACGGTAGCGCTTGTTTCCAGGGATATGCGTTTTCCTTCCGCTCATGCGTTAAGAGAGCATTTTCGAAAGACCAGGGAAAAAATGTTTGCGGATGGAGCATGTCTTAGTCGTTATCTTTTTTATCGTCTCATGGAACTGGAGAAAGAACAAACGGATTTTACCGTATTCCGAGATGTGAGCGGGGCGCTTTCTGACCGTATCGGGCATTTTTTGAAAGACTTTTTCTCTTTTTGTCCGAAGGAAGAAGAAACTTTCAGCACGATTGTGCAGGCATTAAAAGGAAAAAATTACACCTATTCCCGAGTCAGTCGTGCACTGCTCCATATTCTTCTGGATATTCGGGAAACGGATGTAGAGGAGGAGAAAAGAAAAGTATTCAGCTATTATAGAGCGCTTGCTGTAAGCAAAGCCGGTACGCGACTGCTTCCATATTTGCCGAAGGACACGATTTACAGTTTGGGAAAAAGTATCCGGGAAAATCCTCTGCTTCTTAGGAATAAGAGTTTTCAAACCGATCTCTTTGCTGCAAAAATTTATCAGAGTATTGCTCCCTTTGCAAAGAATGAATTTCGTGAATATTTTTTTAAAAAAATATGATAGAATGGATAGTCAGTGAGGAGTGGTTTAGGCTTTCGCCGGAAAGGGCAGGATATGAAGCTTGTTTATGCGATTGTACGAAATGACAATGAAGATGATGTTGTTACTGCATTGATGCAGGATCATTTTGTGGTGACCAGACTTTCCACCACGGGCGGTTTTTTGAAAAAAGGAAATACGACCCTGATGATTGCATTGGAAGATAAAGATCTGGATCATTGTATTGATTTGATTAAGACGCAGTGCGGAAGAAGGCAGAATATCACGGTGAACATGCCGTATCTTTCGGGAAGTTCTCTGATGAATTATACGACGATGCCGATGGAAGTGGAGATTGGCGGAGCTACCATTATGGTGGTACCGCTGGAGCGCTTTTGAAAAAAATATTAAATTGGATATTTTTTTAAGAAAGAGGAGAGAGAAACGAGATTATTATTTCTTTTTTCCTCTTTCTCTTTTTAAAAATGTATTCCTTTGCTATAATGAAAACGTTTTGTTACGACGAAAGTTTCGTGGAATCTTTTTTGTCGTAGATTTAATTTAAGAACAGAAAGAAGGATGATATGTCATTTTATTGAGGATGTAAAACGCAAGGCAAAAGCAAAAAGAGAACCATTGTGCTTCCGGAAGCGGAAGATAAGAGAACTTTGGAAGCGGCTATGCAGATTAAGAAGGAAGGATTTGCAAACCTTGTGCTTCTCGGTGATCCGAAAAAGGTGAGAAGGATGCGAAAGACTATGGTTTTGACCTCTCCGGTATTCCCGTTATTGATCCGAAGACTTCCCCTTCTTTGGAGGATTATGTGGCAACCCTGGTAGAACTCAGAAAAGCCAAGGGGATGACCGAGGAAGAGGCAAGAAAGTTACTGAGTGAAAACAATACCTATTATGGGGTTATGATGGTAAAGAAAGGGGATGCTGACGGTTTGGTTTCCGGAGCTTGCCACTCCACGGCGGATACGCTTCGTCCTTCTTTACAGATTTTGAAGACAAAACCGGGTACCAAGATTGTTTCCGCCTTTTTCGTTATGGTTGTACCGGATTGTGCTTACGGAGAGAACGGAACCTTTGTCTTCTCTGACTGTGGACTGAATCAGAATCCGACAGCGGAAGAGCTTGCCGCTATTGCAGAGTCGTCCGCCGAGTCTTTCCGTTTCCTGGTTGGCGCAGAGCCGAAAGTTGCCATGCTTTCCTACTCTACGATGGGTTCTGCAAAGCATGAGGATGTTACAAAGGTGCAGGAAGCAACGAAGATTGCGAAAGAGAACAATCCGGATTTGCTCGTCGACGGGGAATTGCAGCTTGATGCGGCACTCGTTTCTTCCGTGGCGGAGTTGAAGGCACCGTCTTCCCCTGTTGCAGGAAAGGCCAACACGCTGATTTTCCCGAATCTTGATGCGGGCAACATCGGTTACAAGCTTGTGCAGAGATTGGCAAAGGCGGAGGCATACGGACCTATGACACAGGGAATTGCAAGACCGGTAAACGACCTCTCCAGAGGATGCAGTGCGGAAGACATCGTTGGGGTAGTTGCTATTACCGCTGTGCAGTGTCAGTTATATGATTAAAGTTTCTTTCCGTGCATAATCGGATAGGAATTTGCCGGCTTTTACGGCGCAGTAGAGAGGCATGACGAAAGGTTCGTAATGGGACTTTACAGGAAGAGGAACAGAGGCGAACCGGAATGATTTTGGAGGAAGTATGAAAATTTTAGTAATCAATTGTGGATCCTCTTCTTTGAAGTATCAGCTCATGGATATGGATGGAGAGAAGGTACTGGCAAAAGGGACTTTGTGAGCGTATCGGAATTCCGGGTTCTCGTATGAAACATGAGGTACCGGGAAGAGAAGAGTATATCGTAGAACAGGATATGCCGGATCACTCCGTAGCGGTGAAACTGGTTTTTGATGCTTTGACCGGCGAACATGGTGTGGTAAAGTCGGTAGACGAGATATCCGCTATCGGGCATAGAGTGCTCCATGGCGGTAATAAATTCACGGAGAGTATCGTTGTAAACGAAGAGGTAAAGAAAGTGATACGGGAATGCTTCGACCTCGGACCATTGCATAATCCGGCGAATCTTATGGGCATTGAGGCTTGTGAGAAGGTTGTTCCCGGTAAGAAAAATGTGGCTGTGTTTGATACCACTTTCGGTATGACCCTTCCGGAGAAAGCCTATTACTATGCGATTCCGACAGAGTATTACGAGAAGTATGCCATTCGTCGCTATGGTTTCCATGGAACCAGCCATGCTTATGTATCGAAGGAAACCATTCGTTTTGGAGGACTGGACAAGGACAAGGCGAAAGTCATTGTTTGTCACCTGGGAAATGGAGCCTCCATCTCTGCGTCTATCGGAGGAAAAGCGGTAGATACTTCTATGGGACTTACCCCGTTGGAAGGTCTTATCATGGGAACCCGTTCCGGAGACATCGATGGAGCGGTCATCCAGTTTATTGCGAATCATGAGAACCGTACGGTTGATGAAGTACTGAACATCTTAAATAAAAAGTCCGGTGTTCTGGGGATGACCGGTGTTTCTTCCGATTTCCGTGATGTAGAGAAGGCTGCCGCTGAAGGAAATCACATGGCGGAAGTTGCCCTGGATGCATTTCGCTACAGAGTTGCCAAGTATATCGGCGCTTATGCTGCGGCGATGAACGGTGTGGACGCCATCGCTTTCACGGCGGGAGTCGGCGAGAATGATAAAACAACGAGAAAGCTTGTAGTGGAACAGTACCTCGGTTTCCTCGGTGCAAAGATTGATCCGGAAAGAAATGATGTAAGAGGCAAAGAAGCTTTGATTTCGTCGGATGATTCCAAAGTGAAGATTTTCCTTATCCCAACAAATGAAGAACTTGCCATTGCAAGAGACACAAAGCGTCTTACAGAGTAAGTATGGATTTATAAATTTTTGCTTGCTTTTTGCAGGAAGATAGTGTATTTTATCATGAGTGTGTTTTTCGACGGGACGAAACATAAATTATTCCCGTAAGAAGCATAGGGAAGGGCCTGTGCGACTATAAAAGCATGAAATTCTACCGAAGTCCATTCGGTTAAGACGGGAGGTGTAAAGATGTCTATTTGTCCAAAAAATAAATCGTCCAAGGCGCGTAGAGACAGCAGAAGAGCCAATTGGAAGATGGGGGCAACAAACCTGGTAAAGTGTTCCAAGTGCGGTGCGCTTGTTATGCCTCATAGAGTGTGCAAAGCATGCGGATCTTACAATAAGCGTGAGATTGTTAAAGTAGAGGACTAAGAGCAATAAGAGTAAGAGGACTTGCAAGAGTCCTCTTCTTTTTTTGTTCTGTCTCTTCGTTCAGCTCTTTTTTGATTTTCTTAAAAAACAAAAATTATTCCTAAAATCACTGGACTTGCGCACAATCTGATGATAGTATACGAGCGTGTTTTGGCACAGAACTTAAGTTCAATAGAGTTTGTTTGAAAAGGAGATTAAGATGAAGAAATATGTATGTACTGTTTGCGGCTATATTTACGATCCTGAAGTAGGCGAGGAGAGCGCGGGCGTTGTTGCGGGAACTGCCTGGGAGGATGTACCGGATGATTTCGTATGCCCTCTTTGCGGAGTAGGGAAGGATCAGTTTGAGCCGTCAGAGGACTAAAAGAAGTTTCAGTAGAACAGAGGGTTGAGCGCATTTGCATCGTCAGAGGAGTAGGATAAGATGTATTCATGCAGAAAGATTAAAGAAGATTTGGTGTATGTAGGGGTAGAGGATAGGAGAATCCCTCTCTTTGAGAATATTTTTCCGTTGGAAAGAGGCGTAACATACAATTCTTATTTACTTTTAGATGAAAAAACGGTTTTGATGGATACTTGTGATCAGACAGTAGCGACACAGTTTTTTCAGAATCTGGAGCACGCCTTATCGGGAAGAAAGCTGGATTATCTCTTGATTCATCACATGGAACCCGATCATTGCGGGTGCATTGAAGAACTTTACAGGAGATTTCCGGGCTTATCCATTATTTCGAACAGCAAGACTTTTCAGATTTTAGAGCAGTTCTTTTCTTTGACGATTCCGGAGGAACGGAAGGTCGTGTAAAGGACGGCGAAGAGTTTTCTTTTGGAAAGCATCAGTATAAGTTTCTTTTTGCACCCATGGTGCATTGGCCTGAAGTGATGTTCTCCTATGATGAGGCAGATGGCGATTTTGTTTTTCTGCGGATGCCTTCGGTGTATTCGGCTGTAATAACGGCAACATTTTTGCAAAAGAGCTGGATTATAAAGCAAAGGATTTTTTGGATGATGCAAGACGCTATTATGCCAATATTGTTGGAAAATACGGCACGCAGACCCAGATGGCCTTAAAAAAGGCAGCCGCCTTACCCTCCATTAAGATGATTTGTCCGCTTCACGGTCCGATTTGGCAGGAAGAAAGTGCTTTTTATTTTTAGAGAAGTATGATCTCTGGTCCCGTTATGTTCCGGAAGAAACAGCGGTTGTGATTATTTACTAATTCCGTTTATGGCAATACCGAGTCCGTTGTGAACCATTTTGCAATGCGCCTCGGGGAAAAAGGGGTGCGAAACTGTAAGATTTATGATGTCTCTAAAACGGATTTCTCGTATCTGATTGCGGAGGTTTTCCGTGCGAGCCATCTTGTCTTTGCGGCGACGACCTATAACAACGGGCTCTTCCCGAAGATGGAGAGCTTGCTTACCGATATGAAGAATTTAAATGTACAGAACCGGAAAGTCGCTATTTTGGAGAACGGTACCTGGGCACCGCAGAGTGCGAAGCTTGTGAAGGAAATTCTGGATAAGATGAAGGATATGACCTATATCGGAGAACCCACTGACCATCAAGTCGGCAGCGGTCAGCATGGAGGCTCTGGAAAAAAATGGCGGATGCCGTAACGGAAGATTATCAAAAGGCGCTGTAAACTGTAAGGGACGAAGAATCCGGATTCGTTTATTTTTCCGTCTGCATGAAGGCGTTCATAGCAAGGCGTGAAGTATAGAATCTCGCTTAGGAAGAGTTATAAGGATTAGGTATTTCCTTATAACTCTTTTTTTATAGACAGGCAGTGTATTTTTTTATCTTTCAGTTCTGACGCTCTTTTGTCGTTTCCCAAAATTTCTTGAAATAGAGTGGTAAAGTGGTATAATCGGACTAGATTTTCGATAAAAGTGGGAGGCTTATGAAAAGGAAGTCCATTCTTTTGCTTATTTTTCTTATCAGTGTACTTTCTTTTTGCGTGCGGAAATAAAGCGCCGTTGAAGTACAAAGTCAACAAGACCCCGGAGTTAAAGCAATATGAGTCGGAGGTGCAGGAAAAGGCGGCTTTCCAGCAGTCTTTGGCAGAAGAAAGTATGGCGGAAAAAGCCAGACTGGAGGAAGAGGAAAAGGCGAAAGAAGCGCTCGTTTGGAAGAAAACGAAGGTAGAAAAAGAAAGAAAAAAAGTGCGAGGCATTTATATTACGGATAATACAGCCGGTTCCGAGCGTATGGATAAGATTCTCGACGGCATGCAGGGAACGGAGTTGAATGCCATCGTTCTGGATATCAAAAATGACCAGGGACGAATCAGCTATAAGATGAAGAACAGTCTTGTCGAGCAAAACGGGGCAAGTATAAACGGGATTAAGGATATGCCGGCTTTATTAAAGCGTTGTCATGAGAGGGGAATCTATGTGATTGCACGACTGGTTTGTTTCCGTGACCCCTATATTGGCACCAAGCATCCGGAGTGGATGAACCAAAAAGCGGACGGCAGTCTTTTTCAGGACAGCAATGGACTATGCTGGGTGAATCCTTACCAGAAGGATTATTGGGAGTATATTGCTTCCATTGCGGAAAGTTGTGCGGATGACGGTTTCGACGAAGTGCAGTTGGACTACGTTCGTTTTTGTACGGAAAAAAAGGGATGAAGGATGTCGTTTATCCGGAGGAGGCAAAGACGGACAAAACCAAGATTATTACCGAGTTTGTTCAGTTTATGTCTGACCGGATGGCGAAAAAACAGGAATTTTTCTCTACGGATGTATTCGGAACCATCATCGGTTCTTATGTGGACAGCATGGCGGTAGGGCAAGACTACTCTGTTATGGCTTCCGCTGTGGACTATATGTGTCCGATGATTTATCCTTCTCATTACGGAAGCGGCAATTTTGGTATTGCCTATCCGGATACGGAGCCTTATAAGACGATCAGGGTGCTTTATCTTCCTCCCGGAAAGCGCTGTCTTTAGAGACAGAGAACAGTGCATACCGGGCAAGTATCCGTCCCTGGTTGCAAGGCTTTACCGCTTCGTATCTCGAGCATTATATTCCCTACGGAAAAGAAGAAATTCGTGCCGAGATTCAGGCTGTTTATGATAGCGGTTATGACGAATGGCTGATCTGGAATGCATCGAATAATTATGATTTTTCTTGCTTCTTATCGAAAGAAGAAGCAGAACAGGAAGAAGCAAAAAGAGAAAAAGAGCGTAAAGACGAGACAATCACGCAGAGTGCTGAACCTGCACAAGGAGAAAAGCAGAATGGTGGATAATCCGGATTATCAAAAAAAGGAAGCAGAATTTAATATCCCAGAAGAACTCAAAAAAAACTCCCGCGTCTTCCGGGAGTTTATTTAATGCATGGCCCGATGGATGAGATTATCTATGTGGGAAAAGCGAAAAATCTTCGTAATCGTGTAAAACAGTATTTTCAAAAGTCGTATAAAAAATCCATAAAGATTCAGCAGATGGTTTCTCAGATTCAGCGTTTTGAGTATATTGTGGTAGATTCCGAACTGGAAGCGCTGGTTTTGGAATCCAATTTGATTAAGGAGAACAAACCCAGGTATAACACCGTTTTAAAAGATGATAAAAGCTACCCCTATATACGATTCAGTGTGGAGGAAGATTATCCCAGGCTGTTTATCACCCGGTCGAAAAGAAATAAACGTTCAAAGTATTATGGACCTTATACTACTGTTGAACAGGTGCGGGAAGGGATTGAGCTTCTTCGAAAAACTTTACATATTCGGAACTGTAATAAAATTTTTTCGGAAGAGAAACCGCTTGCAAGACCCTGTCTTTACTATGATATGGGACAATGCAATGCGCCGTGTACCGGACAGCAGACGAAAGAGGAGTATAGAGCGGTTATTCCGGAAGTTTCCGCGATCTTATCCGGAAAAACAGAGGCTGTGGTAGAAGAATTACAAAAGAAAATGCAGGAAGCGTCCGACCGGTTGGACTTTGAGAAAGCCATGGAGTATCGGGATCTGATTCACGGCTTCCATACGATGGAGAGAAGACAGAAAATTACGGCTCTGGATGGAGAAGACCGGGATATTCTGGGGCTTAGACGGGACCATAGTGACTGTGTGATTCAGATTTTCTTTGTACGGGACGGGAAAATAGTAGGGAGAGATCACAGCTTCTTAAAAATTGATGAAGAGGAGAAAGATGAAGAGATTTTCTCGCTCTTTTTACGTCAGTTTTATAGTGGTACGCCGTTTATCCCAAAGGAAATCTATCTTCCCTGTACCCTGCCGGATGAAGAAATGATTGCCGAATGGCTGAGCTCCATAAAGGGAGGGAAAGTTCGTATTGTGCAGCCGAAACAAGGCGACAGAGAAAAATTGGTAGAACTTGCAGGAAAGAATGCCGGTATTTTGATGCTTCGTTATGTTGAGAAGTATCGGAACGAGAAGAAAAAGCAGGAACAGGCTTTGGAAGAACTGAAAGAATATGCCGGACTCAAAACCTTACCTTTACGCATCGAATCGTATGATATTTCCAATACTTCCGGAGTGCTCAATGTGGGATCCATGGTTGTTTATCAGGACGGGAAAGAAAAGCCGAATGACTACAGGAAGTTTCGAATTCAATCGGTGCGCGGGCAGGATGACTATGCGTCCATGCGGGAGATGTTGTATCGACGCTTTTCTCACGGTCTTATGGAAAAAGAGAGAAACAGGCAGGAGGGGCTGGAAGATTCGCTGGGATCATTTTCTCAGTTTCCGGATCTGATCTTAATGGACGGAGGAAAGGGACAGGTAAGCAGCTGCCTTTCCGTTTTGGAAGAACTGAAGATTTCCATTCCGGTTCTCGGAATGGTTAAAGACGAGCATCATAGGACAAGAGCCCTTCTTGTACAGAACAAAGAAGTACCGATACCGACTTCCGGGGAATGCTTCAAATTTTTAACCAGAGTACAGGATGAAGTGCATCGTTTTGCGATCAGCTATCATCGCTCTCTTCGTATGAAAGAGCAGGTGCATTCTTTACTGGATGATATTCCGGGAATTGGGGTCAAAAGAAAGAAGGCGTTACTTCGAAAATTCAGAGATATGCATGGCATTGGGCATGCTTCTTACGAAGAAATCCGATCCATTCCCGAGATGGATGAGAAAGCGACAAATGCCGTATTGCATTTTTAAGAACAGGAAGGAGGAGGAAGCGCGGCAAAAGACGGAGTCTGATAGAATGTAGAGGTTGAAAATGAGGAATTATGCCTGTTTTATGCTATATTGGAAAAGTGCTTTAAGAGTGCTTTTATGCTTATTTGTTTTGTAAATAAAACCGATAATCATTTGTCAAAGTTCCAAAAATTGTATAAAATAAGGGCGGAACTGAGTCTAGATAAAAAGGAGAATGTGAAGTGGTTAAGACTATTTTTGCTGAAACAGCATATCGGCGCTCCCGATGTGCCTGTTGTGAAGGTAGGAGACAAGGTCAGAAGGAACTCTCCTTGCATCTCCGGAAAAAGTTAGGCGCAAATATTTTTCTCCAGTGTGGATGGTGTGGTGAAAGAAATCACGGATGCGGCGATTGTGGTCGAGGCGGATGAAAAACAAAGTGATTCTTTTTGAGCCGATTTCCGGTGAGGACAATCTGTCCTTGGTAAAGGCGGCAGGGAATTGTAGGAATGGGCGGAGCAGGATTTCCTACAGGCGTTAAGCTCGGGTACAGACTTAAAAGGAGGATATCTCTTAGTCAATGCCGCTGAGTGTGAACCGCTTCTGGAACATAACATGAAGCAGATTATGGAAGAGCCCGAGAAGACCATTCATGGCATTCAGTATGCCATGAAAGATCTGCAATACAAAACAGGCAGTGATTGCCATCAAGAAGAAGCACGAGAAAGAGATTGCGCTTCTTCTGGAGAAGCTGAAGGATTATCCGGAGATTACGCTGCATCTTTTACCGGACATTTACCCGATGGGAGAAGAGAGAGCGGTTGTTCGTGAAGTTTTAGGAAAGTTGCTTCCTCCCACAGCGCTTCCGTCCGAGGCGGATGCGGTAGTCATTAACATTGAAACTTGTCTGACGAATTGCGGAAGCGATTGAAGACAAGAAGCCTTCTTTCCTGAAAAATATTACCGTAGGCGGGAAGTTGAAGAAAGGAACGGAATCGCAGGTCTTTCTGAATGTTCCTGTCGGAACGACGGTCGGGGAACTCATTGAGATGGCAGGCGGAATCGACGGAGAATATGGAGAGATTATTCTTGGCGGACCGTTTACCGGTTCCGCTGTGGAACTTTCCACTCCGATTACAAAGACAAGTGGCGGTATTCTTGTTACAGAGCCTTTCAAGGATTTGAAGGGAGCGAAGGTAGGACTTCTGCTTTGCGCCTGCGGCGGCAATCTGAACAGAATGGAAGACCTCTGCAAGAAGTACAACGGTGTTGTAACGGATGTGCAGACCTGTAAGCAGGCAGTCGACGTACGCGGTACTTTGAAGTGTGAGAATCCGGGAAACTGTCCGGGACAGGCACAGAAGATCCTTCACTTTAAGAATGCCGGTTGTACAGATATCCTGATTGGGAAACTGTAGTGACTGTACAAACACAGTTATGGGTTCCGCTCCGAAGATGAACTTAAACGTACATCATCAGACAGATCATGTCTTAGAGACAGTTGGCATGGAACCGATGCGCTATCTTACAAAGTCCAAGACGGTTGAGCAACTTCCGCTGGATCAGAATGGTAGACAGATTCCTTTCTCTGCCGTGAAAGAGGAAGCTCAGTCGGAAGAGAAGAAGGAGTATAGTTTTAGCCAGGAACTGGAGGATGGACTGTTCCATATCCATATTGAGGATGGACAGGATATTCACATAGAAATTTCATAAAAGAAAGGAAGAGTGTTATGTCTATTTCAGCAGAATATGCAGAAGAGCATAAAAATAGTCCGGCAGTCTTGTGCTGTAGGGCTGAGGGAGGGATTACCCTTTCCAACCACAACCTGGAAGATCCGGAGATTTTCGATGATCTGGTTGATTCCGGACTTCTTAAGTTAGACGGCTGTTTGACTATCGGGGATGTCCTTGGAGCAAAGCTCCTGAAGACTTGCGATTCTCTTACACCGCTTACGAAAGATCTTGTTGAGCTTGCAGAGAAGAAAGAGGCTCCTCTGGATGCAAAAACAGAGGAAAAGAAAGAAGAGAAGGCAGAAGCTAAGGCGGTTTCCGTTCCCGGCGGAAAGGCTTTTCCGGGCGGCAGTTTAAAGATTCACATTGGCGAAGGAAAGGGCATTGATATTCAGATTCCTCTTTCTTCCGTAGGAGGGACTGCTACGGCTGTTTCCGAGAATGGGACAGTGCAGTCTTTAACCGGCGGTGCAGCGACAGAGTCTTCCGCACCGGTTCAGGAAGAGGTGGTTGTCCGTTCTTTAACGAGAAAGCACTTTAAGATCACGGAAGTAAAGCGTGGACCGGAAACCAAGCTGGAAGGTACCGTGCTTACCATTCGGGAAGGAATTGAGAAAGAAGCGGTTGATTCCCAGGAGTTGGTAGAAGTTAGAGATTGATATCATCACCCCGGATCAGTATCATACCTTCTCCAATACCATTATGGATGTACAGCCGATTGCGACAAAAGAGGGAGACGATTTACTCGGAACCGGCACAACCAGAGTATTGGATGGTGTTGTAATGGTTGTTTCCGGAACGGATTCCAAGGGAATTCAGATTGGTGAGTTCGGTTCATCGGAAGGTTATCTTGATGAAAACATCATGTGGGGACGTCCCGGTGCACCGGATAAGGGCGATATCTTTATCAAGACCAACGTTACCATCAAAGAGAAAACCAATATGGAGCGTCCGGGCCCCCTGGCTGCACACTCCGCTACGGATTTGATTACCGATGAGATTCGTAAAGCGTTGAAGAAAGCGGACGAGAGTCTTGTTGTCGATACAGAGACCTTCAACCAGGTAAGAAGACCGGGTAAGAAGAAAGTAGTTATCGTAAAGGAAATCATGGGACAGGGTGCTATGCATGATAATCTCCTCCTTCCGGTTGAGCCGGTAGGCGTACTTGGTGCAAAACCGAATGTTGACCTCGGAAATGTACCGGTTGTTGTGTCTCCACTGGAAGTTCTGGATGGCTGTATTCATGCTTTGACCTGCATCGGACCGGCATCGAAGGAAATGTCCCGCCATTACTGGAGAGAGCCGCTTGTATTGGAAGTACTTCATGATAAGGATGTGGATTTGGCAGGCGTTGTGCTAGTTGGTTCTCCGCAGATTAACGCTGAAAAGTTCTATGTATCCCGTCGTGTAGGAATGACTTTGGAAGCAATCGGACCGGATGGCGCTTTTGTTACTACGGAAGGCTTTTGGAAATAACCATATTGACTTCGCAAAGCCATATCGAGCAGATCGGTATGAGAGGAATCAAGGTTGTCGGTATGTCTTTCTGTGCTAACCAGGGTGCGCTTGTTGTAGGAAACAAGTATATGAATGCCATGGTAGACAACAATAAGTCCGAAGCCGGTATTGAAAATGAAATTCTTGCGAACAATACCCTTTGTCCGGAGGATGCAATCCGTGCACTCGATATGTTGAAGGCGGAGATGGCCGGAGAAGAAGTGAAGAAAGCGGAGAGAAAGTGGAATCCGAATGTAAAGGCGCAGAACGTAGAACTGATCTCCAATGTTACCGGAAAGCCCATTCAGCTTGTGGAGAATGAAACTTCTCTTCCCATGAGTGAAAAGTTTAAAGAAAAGTATCTGAACAGCTAATGGCGAAGTATTTAGATAAACTCATCTACATGGAAGGTATCATCGTGGAAGTTCATGACGGTGCCGTGGGGATTGACCTAAAAGGGCGTCTCGGTTACATGAAGATTCCCAAGCGCATGCTCATTTCCGACTATGAAATTAAAGTAGGACAGGAAGTCGGATTCAACATGAGTTTTCATTGAACAACTCGGTCCCGAAGTAAATGAGGAAGTATGTTAGTAATATTCAAAGGCTTCATCAGTCATAGAATATTTACATAAAATAATTAAGAAAGGAGAAAAGACATGGATTTTACAGTAGTAAAAGGGATGCAGTCTGAGATCTTGTTCCTGTTACTCCTCCTCCTGTTTGGGCGCCGGTTACGAAGCCTTTAAAGGACATGGTAGTGGCTATCGCTACTGCTGCCGGAGTACATCATAAAGATGATAAGAGATTTAATCTTGCCGGTGACTTTACATTCAGAATCATCAAAGACACGATGCCTTCCAGTGAGTTAATGGTATCTCACGGAGGATATGATAATAGTGACGTTAACAAAGATATCAACTGTATGTTCCCGATTGACAGACTTCATGAACTTGCGAAGAATGGTGTGATTAAGGGGGTAGCTCCGGTACACATCGGTTTCATGGGTGGTGGCGGAAACCAGGAGAAGTTTAAAAACGAAACCGGTCCGGCTATTGCGAAGATTTTGAAGGATGAGGGCGTTGACGCTGTAATCCTTACCGCTGGCTGAGGAACTTGCCATCGTTCTGCCGTGCTTGTGCAGAGAGCTATTGAGGAGGTTGGCATCCCAACAATCATTATTGCCGCCCTTCCTCCTGTCGTAAGACAGACCGGTACTCCTCGTGCAGTTGCTCCTCTCGTTCCGATGGGTGCAAATGCCGGAGAGCCAAACAACAGAGAAATGCAGTATAACATTGTAAAGGATACTCTGGAGCAGCTTGAGATTCTGGATTCACCGGGTAAGGTGGTTCCATTACCGTATGAGTATGTCGCAAAAGTATAACTTTACATAAAGCCGTATAAAGATGCGGTGTATAGGAATGGGATAGCGTACAGTTTTGTACGGTGCCCGTTATGCATAAAAAATCGGAAGCAGTCATGCTTCCGATTTTTTAAAGAAAAAAAGAACCTCTATTTTGTGTTATAGTTATAGGACAGCAGTAGGAGAAGAGAAGGGATTACCAATGGAAGATATAAATTTTTAAGAACACTTAGCATCAAAGCTTTTCATATCGCTTCCGCTGAAGAAGGAGAAAAATTCTCTTTAGAAAGAAAGCAGAATAAAGAGTATATCCTGCATTATAATGCTTCCTGTTTACAGGAGTTTGCAAAGAAAGAGCCTTTGATTCATTCCTGCTCTATGCAGCTCATAAGGAAAGAAGACCGACATTGTAAAATCAATTCTATTATGGATATCTTTCCCATCAGCACCAAAGTTTTGGGACGTATAGGGGAAGGAATCACGCATACCTTGACCGGCATTTATGTCATCCTTACGGCAACCGATACGGAAGGAAACTATGTTTCCGCCTTTGGAAATTCCGACGGTTTTCTGGATGAACAGCTTGTTTTCGACCGTGCCGGAACACCGGGAAAGGATGATTTGATTTTTCTGGTGGATGTTTGCTTGGAAGCCAAGGCAGGGTATGCCCGTTCGGGACCGGATGCCTGCCATCGACTTTGCGACGAATTCTGTCAGGAGATTCGAACGATTTTTAAAAAGACAAACGGCATGTATTGTACGGAACGGCATGATTATCAGGATATTGCGCGTCCGGGGAAAGATAAGGTGGTTTTGGTTAAGCTGGTCAGCGGACAGGGTGCGATGTATGATACCCATTATCTTGCGCCGGAACCGTCCGGATTTATTGGAAGCCATTCTATTATCGACAGCACCGGTTCACCGATGATTATTTCTCCGAATGAATATCGGGACGGAGCGATTCGAGCGCTGTATTAAGTCATTTTTAAAAGAGTAGGGAAGCATAGTTATTGCCGGAAGATGAGGAGGAAAATATGGGAATCGGGCCATCCACGAAAGAAACTACATTACATCATTTTCGAGATCCTCTTGTGGAGGAGCTCTGTGAAGATACGGATCTTGATTTTGTCGGGATCATCCTTGCAGGGATTCCGCAGGATAATGTGAATAAATATTTTACCGGAGACAGAGTGGGTGCCTGGGCAGAAGCCTTGCGCGTGAAAGGTGCTATTGTCAGCGAGGATAGCTGGGGAAACAGCAATGTGGATTTTGCCCATGCAATTGAAGAAATCGGAAGACGGGATATTGCCGTTGTAGGCGTTTCTTTTGTGGGAACACAGGGGGCGTTCGTCGTTACCAATCCGTATATGAACAGTATAGTCGACATTAATAAAAGTGAAGAAGGGATAGAAACGAACGTTGTGGGAGAGAACAACCTCGTATTAAAAGATGCCAAGAAAGCAAGAGTGCTGCTAAAATTAAAGATGAAAGAAATGCGTGACAAATAGAATACGGGTATAAGGAGAAGTATGAAAGAGTCGCATTATATCATTGGGACGGCAGGGCATATCGACCATGGAAAGACTGCTCTGGTCAAGGCATTGACCGGTGTAAATACGGACAGACTGGAAGAAGAGAAGAAAAGAGGGCTGACCATTGAACTCGGATTTACTTCTTTGCTTCTTCCCTCGGGAGAGAAAATTGGTCTTGTCGATACACCGGGGCATGAGAAGTTTATCCGAACGATGGTATCCGGTGCTACGGGGATGGACTTGGTATTATTGGTAATTTCCGCAAAGGAAGGCATCATGCCGCAGACCAGAGAGCATCTTTCTATTTTGCATCTCCTTAAAGTGAAGAAAATCGTTGTTGCTCTTACCATGATTGATTTGGTGGATTCTTTCACAGTGGAGAAACGGGAAGAAGAGATACGGGAGTTATTTCATCTGATGGAGATTGACCCGGTGGAGAAACTAATGATTTTTTTCCTTTGTCCTCCTTCACGGGAGAAGGTGTGGACAAACTCGCCGCATTTTTGTCGGAAGAGTCGAAGAAGATAGAGGGAAAGTCTCCCAAAGGCTTTTTTCGTATGCCGATAGATCGCGCTTTTTCCGTTTCCGGAGCAGGAACCATTGTGACCGGGACAGCCTTGTCCGGCTCTGTTCTTAAGGGAGTTGAGGCCAAAAATAAGGAAGAAACGGTAGCGGACGAAGAAGAAAGGCGGAAGCCTTCCACCGCGAACGCGGCTCGCTATATGCTTTATCCGGAAGAAAAGGACTTGAAAATCCGAAATATTCAGGTACATGGAGAGAATCAGGACCGTGCCTATGCCGGAGAGCGAATCGCATTAAATCTGCAAGGGATAGGAAAAGAAGACTGCCATAAGGGGGATGTAATCGGAGAGAGCGGGTTGCTTCATCCGACAGATCTTCTGGATTGCCGTGTGAAAACGGTTTTTGCCAGCGGACAGGAGATCAAGCACAATCAACATCTGGAACTGCTCATCGGAACGGCGCACATTCCCTGTAAAATTGTGTTTTTGGAAAAGGACAGAATCAAAGACGGGGAATCTGCACTATGCCAGTTACAGCTTGACGGAAAAACAGTGGCAGTGCATGGGGATCCTTTTATTCTTCGAGATGAAACCGTGCAGAGGACGGTGGGAGGCGGTGCTGTCTTGGACCCGAATCCGGCAGCAAAGCACCGGAGAGGAAGATTCTCTTTGGAACATCTTCTTGCTTTAGAAAAAGAAGGAGAAGAAGCGCTGCTTTATGCCTTTTTGCGAAAGCAGAAAAGGAGATTTACTCCACTTTCCATCTTAAAAAAACAGTTTGCAGGATTTTCCAAAGTCCAGGAATGCATACAGGATATGGAAGAAGGAAGGAAACGGAAGCTGTATTTGTTATCAGAACTGAATCAGGAATTCTATTGTATTGCGAACTGTTATGAAGAGGAATTGGAAAAGAAACTACAGTCCTACCTTCTCGATTTTTATCGAAAGAATCCGTATAAGCTTGGAGAAAAAACTATGGTGCTGTACAGCAAGCTTTTCAGTTCTTTTACGAAACCGCTATACCGCGCTCTCTTAAAACAGTGGGATAAAGAGGGACGCTTCGTTCTCGGCGGGGATTTTCTTCAACTTCCCGGTCATAAGGTCTTAAAAGATGCCCGATACACCCTGATTGCGAATGCGCTTGTAAACGATATGCAGAAAGCAAAGTACAGCTTCATGAAGCTGTCCGATCACTTCTGGCTTCCCGAAGAGAAGAAAGTTCTTCCGGATGTTCTGGATAATCTGGTCGAAAAAGGAACGATTGTGCCGCTTTTTGAGGAGTATTATACCCTCAGAAAAATTTTTGCCTCCTTGAAAGACTTTTCTTTGCAGAAGATAGAGGAGGACGGGGAAATCACTATCGATGCACTTCGTGAGGAATTCGGCATTTCCAGAAAGAATGCGAAGCTTTTTTTTAAAGCCATGGACAGACTGGAACTGACGAAAGACAGAGGATTTCGAGAGTGCACGCTCTGCTCCTTGACGATTTCCACGTTCCGGTTATACAATACTGTGCATTAATCGTTGGAAAATAGAGGTGAACAATGGCAAGATATAATCATGCGCAAATCGAAAGAAAATGGCAGGAATTTTGGGAGAAGAATCCCATCAATAAAAAGGACGATAAAAAAGAGAAATATTATTGTTTGGATATGTTTCCCTATCCTTCCGGAGCCGGACTTCATGTAGGGCACTGGAGAGGATATGTTATTTCGGATGCCTGGGCAAGATACCAGATTATCAAAGGAAAGTATGTCATCCATCCCATGGGATGGGACGCCTTTGGTCTACCTGCTGAAAATTATGCGATCAAGATGGGTATTCACCCCTCTATCACGACGAAAAAGAATGTAGAGAATATCAAGAAGCAGTTACAGCAGATCAATGCCATTTATGACTGGGATATGGAGATCAACACAACCAATCCGAAGTTCTATAAGTGGACACAGTGGATTTTTGTGAAAATGTTTGAAAAAGGGCTCGCGTATGAGAAAGAGTTCCCTATTAACTGGTGCCCCAGCTGTAAAACCGGACTGGCGAATGAAGAAGTGGTCGATGGAAAGTGTGAGCGCTGCGGTACGGCGGTGACCAAGAAGAATCTGAGACAGTGGATGCTGAAGATTACGGCTTATGCAGATCGTCTCTTAGATGATCTCGATACTTTGGATTGGCCGGAAAAGGTTAAGAAGATGCAGTCCGAGTGGATAGGGCGTTCCTACGGTGCGGAGGTAAACTTTAAACTGCTGGACAGCGAGGAGCAAATCACAGTATTTACCACGAGACCGGATACGCTTTTCGGAGCAACCTTCCTGGTTCTTGCGCGGAACATCCTTTGGTACAGAAGATTGCCGCTCCTTCCCAAAAATCGGCAGTGGAAGAGTACATCCAAAAAGCAGCCAACAAATCCAATGTGGAAAGAATGGCAGTGACAGACAAGGATAAGACAGGCGTATTTACGGGAGCCTATGCCGTGAATCCCATGAATGGAGAAAAGGTACCGGTCTGGATTTCCGACTATGTTTTGGCGGATCATGGAACGGGAGCGATTATGTGCGTTCCCGCCCATGACGCGAGAGACTTTGCTTTTGCAAAGAAATTTGATCTCCCCATCATTCAGGTTATTTCTAAAGACGGAAAAGAAGAGGAGCTTACGGAGGCCTATACGGAGGCCAATGGAATTATGATTCACTCGGGAAGTGGAACGGACAGGAATCGGCTGTATTTGAAGAAAAGAAGCTCCTCTGGAAATTGAAAAAGATGGGCATAGGAAAGAAAAACGGTGAGCTATAAGCTTCGTGACTGGGTCTTCTCCAGACAGCGTTATTGGGAGAGCCGATTCCCCATTGTCCATTGTCCAAAATGCGGCAATGTTGCCGTTCCGGTCGAAGAGCTTCCTCTGAAGCTTCCCGAGGTAAAGAATTATGAACCTACGGGAACGGGCGAATCTCCTCTTGCTTCTATCACGGATTGGGTAAAGTGTACTTGTCCCGAAATGTGGCGGTCCGGCGAAAAGAGAAACCAATACGATGCCCCAGTGGGCAGGTTCATCCCTGGTATTTTTATTCGCTATGTGGATCGGGATAATGATAAGGAATTGGTCAGCAGGGAGAAAGCGGATCAGTATCTTCCGGTGGATATGTATATTGGCGGTGTGGAACATGCCGTTCTGCATCTCTTGTATTCCCGCTTTTGGACAAAGTTTTTGTATGACATCGGGGTTGTCGGATTCCAGGAGCCTTTCCTGAAGCTGTTTAATCAGGGAATGATTCTCGGACCGGAAGGAACCAAGATGTCCAAGTCTCTGGGAAATGTGATTTCACCGGATGATCTTGTTCGAGATTATGGTTGTGATGCCCTACGTCTTTGAGCTTTTTGTAGGTCCGCCCGAACTGGATGCGGCATGGGATGCAAGAGGCATTGACGGAGTGTATCGTTTTATGAACCGTTTTTATGCTCTTGTTCTGGATTCCAAAGAGAAAACTGTAGAAGAAACGAAAGAGATGGTTCGCCTTCGCCATAATTTGGTCCATGATATTGAAGAGCGTTTTGAAAGCTTTAATTTAAATACCGTCGTTTCCGGATTTATGGAGTACAATAATGCCATGTTGGATATTGCGAAGAAATGCGGCGGAATGGATTTAAAAACATTGCAGACATTTTCGATTCTACTTGCCCCATTTGCACCGCATCTGGCTGAAGAATGCTACCATTTGACAGGAGGAGAAGGTTCTGTTTTGCAGCATCCTGGCCCGCTTATGATGATAAAGAAAGAGAAGCAGATGAGATAAAGGTTCCGGTACAGATTAACGGGAAGGTAAAGATTATACTGGAAGTGCCGAAGGATATTGCGAAAGAAGAGATTCTCGAAAAGGCAAGAGTGGCACTTGGGGAGAGGCTTAGCGGTACCGTTCTGAAAGAAGTGTATGTTCCCGCTAAGATTGTGAATTTTGTAGTAAAAGCGTAATATTTTTCTTACAATTTTCAGCGGACGGATAGAAATATTTTTAGGAAGTTTTTCACACACATTGTATGGTATGATAAAGAACGTTGTTTTAGTATGATAAACAGCGTTCTTTTCAATGAACCATAGATGAAGAATAATTTAGAAGCTTTTTCAATAGGAGCGGATGGTTTATCGCTCTTTCCTGTATAGTAGAGAGAATCAGAGGGATTGTAGTGTTGGCAAATCAAAGAAGCTTGTCAAGAACGGTCAGTAGAGCACAGGGAGGTCTCGCAGCAGATCCTCTTCCCGCTCTTATAGTGATAGAAACAATAGAACAGTAAGATCAGGCGGATCCGGGAGGCGGCCGAATCAGAAATCTCGGTACCGTTTATTGCCTTTATCCGTTCTTGCCCTTGTCGTTTTAGGGGGAAGTATTTATGCGATGTCCCGTTTTTCTTCACAAAGCAAGGCTGAAGAAACGACAAAGGTGCTAGGAAACCATGAATCTGAATGCGATTCAGAAGGATTTGTATTTGGATTATTCCGCCTTTAAGAAGGATGCCGAACTTCTCAACATGAAAGGGATGACGGAGGAGGACGTTGAAGATTTCTTAAAGAAGTCTTATCAGTGGAATATTGTGATCAAGAATGCGAACCCGAATATACAGTATTTTACGATGCCGGAGTTTCCGGAAAATAAAGAAGACGAGAAGAGTGCCGACGGAGTCGATGATCAGGGAACCGAAGAGATTGTGAAAGTGGCAAACAGTCTCTCCGATGTGCATATTCGTCCGGAAAAGACGGAATACGCTCTTCCTGACTTGATGGATGACAGTATCCATGATTTTGTTGAGCAGCTTTTTGCAAACTATAAGGACAATCAGGCGAAAGAAAGCAGCACGGAAGAGAGTTCAACAGAAAAGGCAAAGAAGAAAAAGAAAAAAGAGGAAAGCAGTACGGAGACATCATCCGCTGCACCTGTAGCGGACTATGTTTTACAACTGCCCGATTTTTCGGATAAAGTAAACAATTATGTTTCTCAGCTTGCCATTGTGTGGAAGATGGCTCCGCAAAACGGAGATATTACAAAGTATAACAAGTCCACCGGTGAATTTGAGTTTGGCGGAACGAAAGACGGTTATACGGTAAATGCTTCCGAGACTGCAGCGAAAGTCATGGAACTGATTCAGAATAAGAGTTTCAGCGGAGAAGTGGAAACGGTCGGTACAGAGGTGCCCGCATCGGTGGATTCCATTAAGGATAAGTATAAAATCATTTCTACCTTTACGACAAAGACCACTTCCAATCCGCTTCGAAATACAAATGTTCGGCTTGCTGCAGAAGCACTGAACGGAACGGTTCTGAAACCCGGAGAAGAGTTCTCCTTCAACACAGTGGTTGGACAGCGTACTCCGGAGAAAGGGTATAAGCCGGCAGCTGCCTATAATCAGGGAGAAGTTGTAGAAGAAGTCGGAGGAGGAGTATGTCAGATTTCCTCCACACTTTACAATACTGTTTTTTTCGTGCAGGGACTTACGACGACATACAGAAGATCCCCATACTTTTGCCCCGACCTATGTTACGCCGGGAATGGATGCTACGGTTTCCTGGCCGGACCGGACTATAAGTTTGTAAACAATTCCAAGCATGCCATCGGTATCAAGGCATGGTATTCCAACCAGACTGCCACAGTGCAGATTTACGGTATTCCCGTTCTTCCGGACGGTGTAAAGTGGGATTTGGTTTCCGAGAAGATCAAAGACTTGCACCTATGCCTGCCGTGCAGGTTATCACACCGGCTGAAGGAAGGAGAGCAGCGGCTCGACGGGGATCCGAGTGGCAGGCCTATAAGATTGTGACCAAAGACGGGAAAACGGAGAAGGTAAAAGACCACAGTGTGACCTATAAGGGTCATACTCCGAAAAAATATGCGGACGGAGCGGTTCCGCAGACTTCCGCATCGGAGAGTGCCAGCGTGTCTGATTCGAAGCCGCAGGAGACCAAACCAACCGAGGGAAAAACGCAGGAGACGAAGCAAAATAAGCCTGAGCCTTCGGAAACCAATAACGGAAACAGCACTTCCGGTGGAGATGCGGTTATTTCAGACGGACCCGGAGCCAACTAAGTCCTGTTTCCCTATAGAAGAGAAACTGAACGCGCAGTGTTATAAAGCACAGAACGATAATGATGAGGACAAAAGAAGGGACGTCCCGTCTTATCTTCTGTGTTATGTATATCGATGACGGTTTTTCTTGCTTTTCCATCCTTTTTGAGGAGATTGGACTCTTTCGCGTATTTCTTCATTGTGAAAAATTTTGTTTTTTTGTACTTATTGAGGAACGGGCGCGAAATCCATTGCTTTTCAAAAATAGTTTGTTATACTATTTTTCCGGTATAAGAGGTCTGAACAGGACTTTTTCAATATTTTCATTTTTTCAGGAGGGTAATTATGGCAAGAAAAATGAAGACTATGGATGGAAACCAGGCAGCGGCACACGCTTCCTATGCGTTTTCTGAAGTAGCGGCAATCTTCCGATTACGCCGTCATCCGTTATGCCGAACATAATGATGAGTGGGCAAACAGAGGGAAGACAGAACATTCTTGGTGAGCCGGTACAGGTAACGGAGATGCAGTCCGAAGCCGGTGCTGCTGGAGCTGTGCACGGTGCCTGCTGCGCGCTAACCACTAACTTTACGGCATCCCAGGGTCTGCTTCTTATGATTCCGGATATTTATAAGATTGCCGGAGAGCAGCTTCCAGTGTATTTGACGTTTCTGCAAGAGCGGTAGCAACGCATGCACTTTTCCATTTTTCGGAGATCACTCCGACGTTATGGCATGCCGTCAGACCGGTGCCGCACTTCTTTGCGAATCTTCCGTACAGGAAGTAATGGACTTGACTCGGTAGCCCATCTTGCGGCTTTGAAGGGAAAGATTCCTTTCATCAATTTCTTCGACGGATTCCGTACTTCTCATGAAATTCAGAAGATTGAGGTGGGATTATGAAGACTTAAAGGATATGGTAGATTGGGAGTATGTCGATGCTTTCCGTAAGAATGCATTGAATCCGAACCGTCCCTGTAGAGCGCAGTTCGCCCAGAACCCGGATATCTTCTTCCAGGCAAGAGAAGCTTCCAACCCTTATTATGATGCACTTCCGGCTATTGTGCAGGAGTATATGGATAAGGTAAACAAGAAGCTCGGTACCGATTATGCTTTATTTAACTACTACGGTGCGAAAGATGCAGAGCATATCATCGTAGCAATGGGTTCTGTAAATGAAACGATTGAAGAGACGATTGATTATCTTTTCCGAGAAGACCAGCGCAAAGCTTGGTTTAATTAAGGTAAGACTCTACAGACCGTTTGCAACCGATGCTTTCTTAAAGGCGATTCCGAAGACGGTAAAGACCATTTCCGTTTTAGATCGTACGAAGGAGCCTGGATCAATCGGTGAGCCGCTTTATCTTGATGTTGTTGCTGCTCTTTCCGACAGTGCCTTCAAGAATGTTACCGTTCTTTCCGGTCGTTACGGCCTGGGTTCCAAGGATACAACTCCGGCACAGATTGTGGCTGTTTACAACAACAAAGATAAGAAGAGATTCACGATCGGTATCAACGATGATGTTACGCATCTTTCTCTTCAGGAAGGTCCGGCAATTGTGACGACACCCGGCCGGTACGGTAAACTGTAAGTTCTGGGGTCTCGGTGCAGACGGAACGGTCGGCGCAAACAAAAACTCCATCAAGATTATTGGTGATAATACGGATAAGTATGCGCAGGCTTACTTTGACTATGACTCCAAGAAGTCCGGCGGTGTAACGATGTCTCACCTCCGTTTTGGTGACAAGCCGATTAAGTCTACTTATCTTATCAAGAGAGCAAACTTTGTTGCCTGCCACAATCCCTGCTTACATGACGAAGTTCAATATGGTACAGGAGCTCGTTGATGGCGGAACCTTCCTTTTGAACTGTACATGGCCCAAGGATGAAGTAGAAAAAAAGCATATTCCCGGCCAGGTGAAGAAGTACATGGCTGAGCACAATATCAAGTTCTACATCATTAACGGTGTGAAAAATTGGTATTGAGACCGGTATGGGTCCGACTCGTATTAACACGATTCTCCAGTCCGCATTCTTTACTTTAACCGGTATCATTCCGAAGGAGCAGGCTAACAAGCTCATGAAAGATGCCGCACAGAAGACTTACGGACGGAAGGGTGAAGATGTCGTTAAGAAGAACTGGGCTGCAATCGATGCCGGTGCCAATGCTTTCGAAGAAGTGGAAGTAAAGAAGGAATGGGCAAATTAGTGCGGATGAAGGTCTTGAGTTTAAGACTAAAACAGCAGGAAGAGCCGATGCTCTCGATTTTGTAAACAACATTCAGAATTATGTTTCCGCACAGGAAGGAAATAATCTTCCGGTATCCGCTTTCCAGAGCTACGCGGACGGTTCCACTCCTGTCGGTACGGCTGCTTATGAGAAGCGCGGTATTGCGGTAAATGTTCCGGTATGGAATCCGGATAACTGTATTCAGTGTAATTTCTGTTCCTATGTCTGCCCGCATGCGGCAATTCGTCCGTTTGCTTTTCACAGAGGAAGAAGCGGAGAGGCACCGAGCGGAAATCAGACTAAAGCCGATGACCGCTATGGCAAACTATAAGTTTGGCATTAAAGTTTTCCGTATTGGATTGCGTAGGTTGCGGTTCTTGTGCAAATGTCTGCCTGGGAATGAAGGGCGAGAAAGCCCTTGTGATGTCTCCGAGAGAGGATCACGAGGATGCCAGAAGTACTTCGATTATGCAGTGACTCTTCGGAGAAGGAAGAAGTAATGCGAAGTTCAAAGAAACCACAGTGAAAGGTTCTCAGTTTAAAGAAGCCGCTCTTCAGAGTTCTCCGGTGCTTGTCCGGGTTGTGGAGACGCCGTATGCAAAAGCTTATTACACAGCTTTTTCGGAGAAGAATGTACATCAGTAATGCTACCGGATGTTCTTCTATCTGGGGTAACTCTCCTCTACACTCGTATACGGTAAATACCAAGGGTCAAGGGACCGGCATGGGATAATTCTCTTTTTCGAAGATAATGCAGAGTTTGGTTACGGTATGCTTCTTGCACAGAACGCTATCCGTGATCGTTTGAAGAAGCAGGTTGAGAGACTGGCTGAAGAAAGTAAGGACAGCGCAGTGGTTGAAGCTGCCAAGGAGTATTTGGATACCTTTGCTGTCAGGTGCAACGAACGGTACCGCTACAGAAAGCTTCTTGCCGCTTTGGAAGGAAAGACCGATGCAATTGCAAAGGATCTTCTGAAGAACAAAAGATTTCTTAGGAAAGAAGAGCCAGTGGATCTTCGGTGGAGACGGTTGGGCTTACGATATCGGATTCGGCGGACTGGATCATGTTCTGGCTTCCGGCAAAGATATCAATGTTATGGTATTTGATACCGAGGTTTTACTCCAACACAGGCGGACGAGTCCTCCAAGCCACTCCTACCGGTGCAGTAGCACAGTTTGCTGCCAGCGGAAAAGGATACAAAAGAAGAAGGATCTTGCAGGGATTGCGATGTCCTATGGTTATGTCTATGTTGCACACATTGCGATGGGTGCGGATATGGTACAGACTGTTAAGGCTATTTCTGAGGCGGAGGCTTATCCGGGACCGTCTCTTATCATTGCTTACTCACCATGTATCAACCATGGTATCAAGAAGGGAATGGCAAAGGCGCAAACCGAAGAGAAACTTGCCGTAGAATCCGGATACTGGAATAACTTCCGTTTCAACCCGCTTGGCGGAGATAAGAAGTTCAGTCTCGATTCGAAAGAGCCGAGTTCGAAGGATATCAGGAGTTCTTGCAGGGCGAGGTTCGTTACCTTTCTCTGCTCTGAAGAATCCGGAAAGAGCAAAAGGCTTTGGATGAGATGAACGAGAAGGAAGCAAAAGAAAGATATGAGAAGTTGAAGAGACTGGTTGATCTTTACAACAACTAATTCTTCCTGCTTTTGAAAAAAAGAGTTGCAGCTTTGCTGCAACTCTTTTTTTCTTTTCTATTATGATTCTGAAAAGCTATTTTATGGAAGAGAATGCGCAGAAAAGGATAAAGCGTGTGACATCTTCCTTTTAATGGTAAAATGAAGCCATTTTCGAGGATAGATAGGGGAGAGTCGTGAGAAAAGCCGTTGTTGCTGTGGTAGGGACGTCCCTAATGTCGGAAATCCACCCTTTTAATGCGAGTGCCGGAAAACAGATTTCCATAGTGCAGGATACGCCAGTAACGAGAGATCGAATCTATGCGGAAGCGTCCTGGTTGACATATCATTTTACCTTGGTCGATACCGGCGGAATCGAACCGGTATCCGATAACCTGATTTTTGAAGGAGATGCGTGCGCAGGCGGAACTTTGCGATTGAGACTGCGGATGTCATTCTTTTTGTTACGGATGTACGCACCGGTGTTGTGGATGCGGACTATGAAGTTGCCGGAGATGCTCAGAAAAATCAAAGAAACCGATTGTGCTCTGTGTCAACAAAGTAGACAGTGTAAAGAAATTTGCAATGATGTGTATGAGTTTTATGCGCTTGGTCTCGAGGGAACCCTTCCCGGTTTCTTCTGCAAACCAGATGGGAATAGGGAGATCTCTTAGAAGAAGTAGTAAAACATTTTTCCCAGTGAAGGAGAAGAGGAAGAAGAGGATGACCGTTTAAAAGATTGCTCTGATTGGGAAGCCGAATGTGGGAAAAGAGCTCTTTAATCAACCGCCTTTTAGGGGAAAAAGAGTCATTGTTTCGGATATTGCCGGAACAACAAGAGACGCAATTGATACGGAGATTCAGTATAAGGGAAAAGTCCTATGTCTTTATTGATACGGCGGGATTGAGAAGGAAAGGAAGAGTAACGGAGGATATCGAGCGTTATTCCGTGATTCGAACTGTTTTCAGCGGTGGATCGGGCGGATATCTGTGTTGTTCTCTTAGATGCGACAGAAGGAATCACCGATGGCGATACTCGTATTGCAGGCATTGCGCATGAATCCGGAAAAGGGTGATTATCGCCGTAAACAAGTGGGATTTGATTGAGAAAAATGATAAAACCATGCAGGAATTCACGAAAAACTTCAGTGAAAAAGTTTTCGTATATGGACTATGCCGAGATTCTTTTTATTTCTGCGGAAACAGGACAGCGTACTGGAACGAATCTTTGAGCTGGTCGACCGAATTCATGAGAATCAGGTTTTACGGATTAAAACCGGTGTCTTAAATGAGATTTTGGCACGGGCAACCGCATGAGCAAACCTGCCTTCCGATAAAGGAAGAAGATTAAAACTGTTTTATATTACGCAGGCTTCGGTTTTCTCCTCCGACTTTTTGTTCTTTTGTAAATGATCGTAATTGATGCATTTTTCTTATACAAGATATTGAGAATCAGATTCGGGAAAACTTCGGTTTTGCGGGAACACCGATTCGTTTCATTATTAGAGAGAGAGGAAGAAAAACTAAGATGTCCGTGCAGGAAAGTATCATTGCGCTCATCATCAGCTATCTCTTCGGTAATATTCCGAACGGCTATCTCTATGCGAAAGCGCATGGAATCGATATCTTTAAAGAGGATCCGGGAATCGGGCAGTACCAATGTCCTTCGCACTCTGGGAAAGCGGGCAGGGATTACTGTGCTTTTGATGGATATTGCAAAAGTGTGTTGTCCCCATCTTTTTATGGTGCTGTTCTTGCCGGGGAAATGAGGATCAAAAACGCTTCTGCATGATGGTAACGGGCCTCGGTGCTATCCTGGGTCGCAATTTTCCTTTTTCTTTCTAAAGTAAAAGGAGGGAAAGGCGTTGCGTGTACCGGCGCCTTGCTCCTCGTGCTCGCCCCTCTCTATACCGTCTTTTCTTTTTGCTGTTCTTTATCGTGATTGTTATCCCTTACCGGATATGTCAGCTTAGGTTCTATGCTTGCGGTGACGGCGTTTTTTCTTTTCCGTTCTTCTTTTTGGAAAGAGCGGCATGCTCTTTCCTTTCAGCTCCGCAATTTATCTTCCCATGTCATACTCAGTTTTATCTCGCGGCGCTCTTTGATTTTTCCAGCATCAGGGGAAATATAAAGAGGTTATTAAAACGGAACGGAAAACCGCTTTTGGAAAAGAAAGAAATAGCGGTTTCCAAAACGATATTGTTCCTTTATTTTTCCGTTCAGAAAGGGTAGGAATCTTGTTTGAAAGGAGTTGCTATGAAAATCACTGTTCTGGGCGCCGGAAGCTGGGGAACCGCCTTGGCATGACTGCAGAGAAGAACGGACATTTCGTTTCCCTTTGGACACATGACAGCGAGGAAGCGAAAACGATGGAAGAAAGCAGAAAGTGTAAGATCTTCCTGACATCCGCATTCCGGATTCCATACGCATTCTATCTTCCTTGGAAGAAGCGGTAAAGGGTGCGGAACTGCTCCTCTTGCTATTCCTTCCATTTACACCAGAGAAATGGCATTGCGAGTGAAGTCTTACGCGGGAAAAGAGCAGATTTTACTGACCGTATCAAAGGGAATTGAAGAAAAACACTGCTTACCATGAGCGAGATATTGAGGAGGTTTTCCCGGAGAATCGTGGCAGTTCTCTCCGGTCCTTCCCACGCAGAAGAAGTTTCCGTTTTATACCGACAACCATTGTCTGTGCTTCGAAAGAGGAAGAGACGGCAAAAATCATCCAAAAATGCATTCTGTCCGATAGTTTTCGTGTTTATACGAATAAAAGATATTCGGGGAGTGGAGATTGGTGCCGCTAAAGAATGTCATCGCGCTTGCGGCGGGAATCGCGGATGGCCTGGGGTATGGAGATAATACGATGGCCGCTCTGATCACCAGAGGGATTGCCGAGATTTCCCGTCTGGGTATAGCAATGGGTTGTCACAGAGAGACCTTTGCAGGACTTTCCGGAATCGGAGACCTCATTGTAACCTGCGTTTCGAAAACACTCCCGTAACAGAAGAGCCGGCATCCTGATCGGTAAGGGAGAGCGTTATGAAGACGCGATGAAAGAGGTTGGACAGGTGGTAGAGGGGGTTTATGCGGCGAAAGCGGCAAAAGCGCTTGGAGAAAAATACAGGGTGGAACTTCCTATCGTAAAAGAGGTGAATGCAATTCTTTTTTCGAGGGGAAAAAGAGCCTAAAGGATGCGGTGTCGGAATTAATGCTTCGGGATCGGCGCAGTGAGAATCCGGCAGTTGCTTTTTAGAGAAAAATCATAATAGATATTACTTGAGGTTATATCGAAATTAACTTTCCATAAATATTGTTATGAAAAGAATTGACAAGGCTATAAGTCTCCTATAATACGGAAAGATTTTTAATGTTAGGAGAATCAGGGGAAGGAAACAATGAAAAGACAACTCAGTTTTGCTCTGGCTGCTTTAATGGCTCTTTCTTTAGCGGCTTGTGGCGGAAGTAAAGAAAACAGCAGTAAAGGAAGTACTGCAGCACAGGGTAGTGAAGGACAGAAAGCGGATGCAAGCGGAAAGAAATGGAAGATCGGATCTCAGGGACCTTTGACGGGAGGTGCTGCCGTTTACGGCAATGCCGTAGTGAACGGTGCGGAGATTGCCATTGAAGAGATTAATGCCAATGGCGGTATCAACGGGTATCAGATTGAGTATAAGAAGGCGGATGACGAGCATGACCAAGAAAAGCGGTCAATGCATATAACAGCTTTAAAAAGACTGGGGAATGCAGTTCCTGGTAGGACCGACAACCAGTGCCCCGGCAATTGCCGTAGGCTGCAGAGTCCGGAGGCGGATAACCTCTTCATGATTTCTCCGTCCGGTTCCGCTCTGGAGTGACTGCGCCGAAGAATGTATTCCGTGTATGTTTCTCCGATCCGGCACAGGGAGCCAAGTCCGCAGAGTATATCGGTTCTCATAAGTTAGGAACGAAGATTGGTATCATCTATGATTCTTCCGATGTATATTCTACCGGTATCCACGATTCCTTTAAGGAAGCTGCTCGAAGCAGGGGGTCTGGACATTGTTGCGGATGAGCAGTTCACTGCGTGATTCCAATAAGGACTTCTCTACACAGTTACAGAAGATGAAAGATTCCGGAGCTGACTGGTTTTCCTTCCGTTCTATTATACGGAAGCTGCTTAGTTCTTACGCAGCCAATACCATGGGATATAAGCCGACTTTCTTCGGATGTGACGGCATGGACGGTATTCTGAACGTGAAAAACTTTTGATACAAAGCTTGCAGATCGGCCTTATGCTTCTGACTCCGTTTGCAGCGGATTCGAAGGATGAACTTACCGTAAACTTTGGTAAAGAAGCACAAAGAAGTTCAACGATACGCCGATACAGTTTGCTGCCGATGCGTATGACGCAGTTTTATGCAGTGAAGGCTGCCGCAGAGAAGGCAAATGTCACACCGGATATGAGTGTTTCCGATTTGGGAGATGCCATGGAGAAGGCAATGACGGAAATCAGCCTGAACGGTCTTACCGGTTCCAATATGAAGTGGGATGCATCCGGAGATGTAGATAAAGGAGCCGAAGGCAGTTGTAATCAAAGATGGAGCGTATGTTTCCGCAGAATACACTTCCCTGTTTCATCTTGCATTTGCAACGGTAGGGTAAAGGAAGAAGGATGAGGAGCTGTAAAAATATTCTGCAGCTCCTTTTCTACTGATAAAGGAGATTGTTTGTACTGATGAGTTTTATTTCCTATCTTTTAAGCGGTATTAGTTTAGGATCGGTCTATGCCATTATGCGCTTGGTTATACCATGGTATATGGAATTGCCAAGATGCTGAACTTTGCCCATGGAGATATCCTGATGGTAGGAGGATATACTGCTTTTTATAGCATTGAATCAGAGTGGAACACCTATCCCGATTGCCGTGCTTCTCAGCATGACGGTCTGTACGGCGCTCGGTGTTCTGATAGAGAGAGTTGCTCTATAAACCGCTCCGTAATGCAATGCACTTGCCGTTTCTGATTACGGCAATCGGTGTTTCTTATCTTCTACAAAATCTGGCTCTTTTACTCTTTGGGGCAAATCCGAAGAGTTTTTACCTCCTGTGAAAATTGCGCCTTTAAAAACTTGCCGGAGAAATCTGGTGATTTCCGGAGAAACAATCGTCAAACCATTCTTGTGGGAGCGCTTGTTGCCGTCTGCCTCATCAGCTTTATTCAGAAAACGAAAGGCCGGGCAGGCGATGCTGGCGCCGTTTCGGAGGACAAAAGAGCGGCAGGTCTGATGGGGTAAATGTGAATGCTACGATTGCCCTTTACCTTTGCAATCGGTTCCACTCTCCAGTCGTTGCCGGAATATTGCTTTGTTCCGCTTATCCGAGTCTGACGCCGACAACAGGGGCCATGCCCGGAATTAAAGCCTTTGTTGCTGCGGTTCTCGGTGGAATCGGATCGATTCCGGGGCATTTTATCGGTGGTATGTTGCTTGGTATCCTGGAAAATCTTTCCAGGCATACATTTCTTCCTAAATTGTCTGATGCGATTGTTTTTCCGTGCTGATTATTGTTCTCCTGATTAAAGCCGACCGAGCATTTTTGGGAAAGAAGATTATGGAGAAGGTGTAAGATGAAAGAAAAATAGAATGCATTCCTGGAAAGAGCTCTTCTTGAATTATGGCGTACTCATTCTCTGCTATTTTTATAGTGCAGTTCTTTTTACATTCCGGTTCTGTCTCTTCTTTGATGAAAAGGACTTCTGGTTTCCCTTGCATTTACTCGATTCTGGCTATCAGTCTGAATCTTGTAGGTGGTATCTCCGGGGAACTTTCTTTAGGGCACGCCGGCTTTTATGTGTGTAGGCGCTTTCAGTTCCCGCGACCTGTTCGATGCTTTTTAAAGGAAGCGGACTCCCGCCGATTCTTTTTGTTTGTTATTTCCATGATTGGTCAGTGCCGTAACGGCAGGTTTACTCGGTGTGCTTATCAGGATTCGGTTCTTCGCCCGAAAGGAGACTATCTCGCTATTGTCACCCCTTGCCTTTGGGGAAATCATTAAAAATCTGATTAATGCGTTGTACTTTGGTGTAGATAAGAACGGTTGGCATTTTTCCTGAAAGACAGTAATGCGATTACTCTCGGTGAGGGAGGAAAGTGGATTATTAAGGTGCCCAGAAATTAGCCGGAACACCGAAGTACAGTACGCTTTACCATGGGAATGGTGCTCTTAGTCCTTTCCATGCTCTTTATTCAGCATTTTATCCATTCCAGGACCGGTAGAGCGGTTATGGCATTCAGGATAACCGTATTGCTGCCGAGAGTATCAGCTACCCACAACAAAATTAAAACTTCTTTGTTTCTCTATTTCTGCATCATTTGCAGGAATTGCCAGTGTACTCTACGCACATAACCCGAGTTCTTTGCAGGCGCTCCCGGAAGAATTTCGGCTACAATCAGTCTATAATGATTCTTGTCTTTGTCGTGATGGGCGGAAATGGGAAATATGCGCGGTTCTATTCTTGCCGCAGTGGTACTCACCATTCTTCCGAACTTCTTCGTTCTCAAACGATTATCTTTGTGCTGATTTATGCTGTTGTTTTTGATTTTGATGATGCTCTTTACCTCGGCACCGGATTTATTGCTTTTTCGAAAGAGTCATACAGAGATTTCGTAAAAGGAGGTGAATGCATGAATTTGTTGAGAGGTGAATGCACTCAGTATTTCACTTCGACGGTCTGAAAGCTGTGGATACTTTTCATATTTCGTGAGAAAAATGAACTTTATGGTTTGATAGGACCCAATGGAGCCGGAAAGACAACGATTTTCAACCTCTTGACCGGTGTATACAAACCGAATTCCGGAGATTCTTCTGCAAGGGAGAAATCTTGTAGGATTAAGTTGTGTGCATATCAATCAGGCCGGCATTGAAAGAACCTTTCCAAAATATTCGTTTATTCGATAAATTGTCTGTTTTGGATAATGTGAAAGCCGGGTTCTTTTTCCTCTCCTAAATATGAGTTTTCTGGATGGAATCCTCCGTTTGCCGAACTATTTTAAGAAGGAAAAAGAAAATGAATGACGCAGCAATGGACCTGCTTTTCGGTCTTCATTTAGGAAGATCTTGCTGGAGAGTCGGCTGGAAATCTTCCTTACGGAAAACAGAGAGCTTGAAATTGCCAGAGCTTTGCTACTGAAACCGTCCTCCTTCTTTTGATGAACTGACTGCGGGGATGAATCCGAACCGAGACGGAAGAGTTGATGGAAACCATTCGCCTGGTACAGGGACGTTTTTGATATGACGGTACTTCTTGAGTGAACACGAGATGAAGCGGTATCCGGGATTTGTGACAGACTCACGGTACTCAATTTCGGAAGGTGCTTTATGAAGGAGAGACCGAGAAGTCCTGCATAATGAAAATGTAGAAGCCTATTTAGGGAGAGTAATATGAGAGATTCTGGTGTGAAAAATTTGATGTGCACTATGGCATGATTCATGCCATTAAAGGAATTTTCCTTTCATGTAAAAAGGGGAAATCACTCATCGGAGCAAACGTGCAGGAAAACCAGTACATTGCAGACGATTACGCACCTTGTTCTCTTCTGAAGGGGAGATTCTATATAATGGAAAAGGATTGAAAAAGTATCCGGTTATAAAGCTTGTAGGAATGGGTCTTGCTCTATGTTCCGGAGGGAGAAGGGTCTTTTCCAGTCTTTCGTTTACCAGAACCTGCTCCTGGGGGCGTATACGAGAAAAAGAGGTAAGAAAAGAGATAGAAGACAGTTTGGAGATTGTGTACGCATTTCCGCTGCTTGAAGGAACGTCGCAATCAGGTTGCCGGTACACTCTCCGGGAGGAGAAGCGATGCTTGCCATGCGAGTAGAGCTTTTGATGTCGAAGCCGGAAATGATTCTTCTCGATGAGCCGTCTATGATTATCTCGTCTATGCCAATCGAAATCTTTTTCTTTTGATTCAGATGATTCACGACAGCGGTGTTACTGTCTTATTGGTTGAGCAGAACGCGAAACAAAAGCGCTCATGATTGCGGATAGAGCGTATGTTTTGGAGACGGCGTGATTTCTTTGGAAGGAGTAGCCAGCGCTGCTTTGCGGATCCTAAAGTTCGAGAAGCGTACTTTATCGGAGTAAGCGATGAAGAAGAGTCTTGTCCGTTTTTATCTTTCTTTTTCTGATTGTCGTGGCTACTTTTCACTATTTTCTACAAAGAAAGTGGAAGCTGAAGAACTCATGCAGTATGAGTAAGGGCAGTGCAGCAGGTGGATAAGCAGGAACTCGTCCCGGTAAAGGAAGAGAAAACAGAGGTGGAAGAACTGACAGTGCCGCCTTTTACAGGATGAATATACAAAACTCGAAAAGAATTAGAGAAGGATAAAACGTGGCAGGACCTTCCGAGAAGGCGTTACGAGAAAAATAAGCGCTCTTTACGATGGAGAATTACAGCGATTTGCTCTCGTACTATGGAAGCAGTTGTGCGACGGAAAGGGATAACTTTGGTGGAGCAAAGCATTTTCTCGTGGATAGAAATCGAAAAGCAAGAAAGAACTTAGTCAGGATAAGACGGGTGTAGGAGGAGAGGTGTAGGACTATTTAAAGAAGTATATTGCCTTAACGAAAAGCGAAAGTATATTGGAAAAGATGAATGAGGAGATAGTCCCTCTTCTTCTTTTATAAAGCGGTAATTCTTGCACTTCGGAGATAGGTACGATATAATTTCGCATTGAATGAATAGATTTTAGAGGTGAATTTATGGAAAAATATGGCGTAAATGAGTTAAGAAGAATGTTCCTGGAATATTTTGTAGAACAGGGACATCTTATTTCAAAGAGTTTTTCGTTGGTACTGCATAACGTAGACAATGCCAGTTTGCTTTTGATTAATTCAGAGTGTGCGACGCCTTTGAAGCCTTTACTTTCACCGGACGGAGACTCCGCCGAGGAAAAGAGTTTCCACCTGTCAGAAATGTATTCGTAGTACCGGAGCATGCGCCATTGTCATCGGTGAAACGACGTGCACGGTACTTTTTGAGATGCTCCAGATTTTCCTTCGTGAGAGTTATTTTAGTCTAGAGGCGGTTGCACTTTCAGCCTCGGCAGTTTCTACATGGAACGGTAGGGATACCGAAGGACCGTCTTTATCCGAGTATTTATCTGGACGATGAAGCAGGCCTGTGCGTGCTTTGGACGGAAGGCTCGGTGTTGTTCCGGCTGAGCGGTAATGTACCCGTGAAAGAAGGACACTCTGGGAGCATGGTGCCGGTCCCTGCGGTCCCTGCTCGGAGATTTACTGCGACGCGTGGAAAAGTACGTGCCCGGAACAGGACCGGATGAGGTGATGTGGCGTGAAAGGAGATCGTTCTCATTGAGGAAGTGGAAATGTTGTGTTCGCGAGTTCACAGCAGTCAGATGGGCACATGCCGTACACGGATCTGACGATCCGAAAATATTGACACCGGGATGACCTGGAGCGTCTTGCCGTAGTCGCAGGGTCGTTCCTTCTCTCTTTTGATGCGGGATACCAATAAAGGCGATGATGGAAGAGATTGCCAGCTGCTCCTATAAGCGTATCTGGAGAACAAGAGAGCGATGATGTCTCTCCAGCATGCTTGCAGATCAAGTGTAAAGGCAAAATGTACGCAGCGCTATATGACGTGGGGTTTATGCCTCCACGATGAGGGACGAGGCTATGTGGTATTCCGAAGACTGCTACGTAGCGCGGCAGGACACGGCAGAATTCTCGAGTTTCGGTGCTTTTTATCCGACTTTATCCAGCAGAAAGCGATTGCGTCTTTCCTGAGGATGGATGCCCGGAGCTTTGTTATCGAGAAACAGTGACATGATCCTCCGTGTTATTTCTGAAGAAGAAGAACGTTTCCCACAGGAAGCGATTGATAACCGGTCTGGCTATTTCCACAGACTATGATTCATGGATTTACAGCAGTTAGAAGGCTGAGAGGAAGACACTTTCCGGAGGAAGATGCAGCTTCCGCCTCAGAGGAGGTACTCTACGTGGTTTCCCCCTGGATTTGACATAAAAGAGAGTTTTGCAGCAGGATGCGGAAATGGATCTCGATGAAGAAGCGCGCCTTTCATCGCCGATGAAGGTCCAGAGACACCGCCAGAAAGCGGTGTGCAAGACGACCACTCACATGGGGCAGCTGATGATGTACTAGAAACTGGATCGGGATTAGCACAGTTTGACGGAGTCACTTGACAGCGTGGAAGAGATGATGCCACAATAAACAGCGCTCGTATTTCTTTCCGATGAGGAAGGAAAGGGCAGTATCTGTGAGAAGTAGTATGCAGGGCAGGCGGCAAATCATTACGGATCTGGACACACCGTTCTGCGGGACAATGGGCGGACAGCAGGCGTGACCAGAGGAGATCAGCGGAGACAACGCTCTTTTCCTCGATGGATGAAACGCTTCTGCCTCGTGGCAAGGGAGGAAGATTTGCTACCACCTCGGTGTGTTGTGGAAGAAGGAGAGTTCGTCTGTTTCGGAGAAAGCGCATCTTTCCGTAAACAGAGGTGTACGAAATCTTGACGGCAAGAAACCAATACGGCAAACCGGTATTTGTTACAGAAAGCTTTGAGACGGTTTTAGGATCGTCGTATGTAGAGACAGGTCGTGTGGCATGCTATGGCGACGGATAAGCGTCACTTCAGTCTGATCTCACCCGCTGTGCAGCGTCACTGAAAGAGAGAGAGCTAAAGAAGGTGGAAGAGCTTCGGTCAATGAAGAAAACTGCTAGAGGACAGACGTTGCCAAGACAGAGGAAATGTCTCTCTAGAGCAAACGAAATCCAGTGCAACGGCATCTCTTTGCGCACTGCCGGGACCTCGCACGCGTGGTTTCCGTGGGGATTTTTCAAAGTGAGATCTGCGAACCCATGTTGTCGTCAGTCCGAAGCATCTGGTAGGTTTAAGATTCTTTCGAGACAGGGAATTGCTGGAGGTGGAAAGGAATAGAGGCCTTATGCTTCTCGGAATCTCTTTGATTACTTCCAGAAAGAAGGATGGGAAGAGCATCCGTGAAAGGAAAGTCGAGGCAGAAGGAATTAAAGAGTCCGATCCGGAGCATCTTCTACCAGAAGGTGGAAAGTTCATGAGCAGGAGGAGCTGAAAGGCAAGGTGAGAGACCTTGATAAGCTGGCAGAAGATGGCAGAAAGAGGATGCGAGAGCGGAAGCAGAGCCATGAAGCGGCTGCTCCGTGATTATCATCAAAAGAGTTACAGGGGTGGTGATAGCGCAACGCAGTCTTAGAACTTGGGCGACAGTTCAATGAGGATAGAGTATGAAAACGCTTTTGTACGTCTCCTTTCCGTGGTGAGCTTTGAAGAAACCGTTTCTTATGGCGACAGCGTCTGGATGCTGCAGTAAAGAAGGTGCTCAAGGCGCCGGAAGGAGCTCAGTGAGAGGCTGCGGCGTTCTGGTGGGCGGCGGCGGTGGCGGAAAGCCGCAGATGGCACAGAGCAGGCTGGAGATATTTCTCTTCTATCCCGCAGGCTATAGAGAAAAGCCAAAGGAACTGCTGATGGCAGGCACAAAAGTTGGTTGCTAGGTGCTGATCCTATGGAGGAGCTACACCTCTGTGAAGAAGTTATACGGAATCTGCACAAATGCACCTTTTATGCCAGAACAGGAGTATTTTGAATGCATTTTCTCCTGAAAGAGATGCAGAGACAGAAGCCGGAAACCGCATATATAGTGGAACGGACCAAGTGCTCTCCTTTATTAAAGAGGAAGTCCTTTTTATTGAGACTTCTGGTGCTTCATCCACATCATTGGGATCACTCATAGAGTACTCGAAAGTCGGCGCTTCGGGAGGAGATCATCTGGGACAGCGTTCTGGATGTTTCCGTCCGGAGCACTAACACCTGCGCTTCCACGCATGGGAAAGATTGGAATCTCTCGAAAGAAAGAGGGCGATTTGGTTCAGTCATATCTTCTCTACTACCATATTTAAAATCGGGGTGCCGTGATATGAAATCACTGAAACTGCACATAACTCGTAGAAGGAAAACTGACATATGGAGCTGCGAGTGGGAAAAGCATCTGGCGGAAAGGATGCGATGTATTAAGCCGCCATATCCGGCATGGAGTAGACGGTAAAGGATAATAGTTCAATGGAAGCATGTCGCTTCCGGAAAGCAGAAACCTGAGGAGCGTATGCGCATACAAATTTCGTGCCTTCGTTTGTAGTAGTTGGCGCGCTATCCCCCTATGCGGGAACTCTCAGGTTAGCAATCTAAAATCAGACAGCTTTAGCTTCGCTCACGATTGGCAGCGCCGTCTCGATCGCGTACAGGCAGTGCCGGAAAAGAATCTTTTCGATGCGACTCAAGGAACTTACCGAAGGATGGACAAGTTTACAAATGCGCCAGTACACGCAAATACAAAAGAAGGCTTGCCATGTTATGTGGTCATCATGCGATTAAATCGGACAGGTAAGATTTTCTATACTAAAATAAAGCATACGAGAGAAAACGAATTCGGCGTAGTAAAGCTACTAAAGGGAGAAAAGCTTATGATGAATCCCTTTGATATTCAGGAATGGAAGCCGACATATGTAAAGACCGAAGAAGAATCTGAAGACTGGGAAGAGACACCAGATTGCCAGGAAAGAAAATCATGAAAATCACTGCCATCGCTGACCAGCGCTGACGATGGGTGGTCCTTAGGGCGCAGGTGCTGAGAAGACATTATTAAGTTCCTGCAGGCGTTTTCGGTACTGAGCTTATGCGAAAGTGTGCTAAGGGACTGATTGCATTGATAATATTCAAATCTAAACGCCGAGTTGAGACTTTGGGAGCCACGGTGTTTTGGTGTTCGAGGACCGTTCCGCATGTGTTGAGCTTTATGAATCCCGCGATAGTGCCGGCGTGTCCGTGAATCAGATTGATCCGGATACGACGGAAGTTGCGGTCGAATCACGAGGGACTGTGTTGCTACTATTCTCTCTGGAAAGTCGCTCTCCCGGAGATGCAGAGCTGAGGTGTCTAGCAGAATCAGCCATCGAGGCAGCTGATGGAGAGAAAAAGGAGGAGGAATACGCCGCCAGTTTTACACTGTCCGGAGACTCTGATTTTCTGATGTATCCGTGCTGGATATGACATTCCGCCTTTTACTATACGGTCTCATCTTCCGAAATGAGTTTATAGTGGGGCATATCTACTAAGATCACTTGGGAGAATAAGACGAGATCCCGGAAGGAGACTCGGCAGGTTCCTATTCTAGAAGGAAACTGAACTTGAGGCGGTTATTTTATGATTGTTCCCACGGTGGTAGAAGATAGAGCAATAGATCTCGAATTATTCTGGAGTACTGAGTCACTGATAAAATAAGCAATCATGATAGATGAAACAGCCCGTTCACTACACTTTTTGCTTATCTTGAAACAGTATTTTTGATAGAAGACTATAACATATATGCTGGTAGAGACTCTTATGAGTTAAAGCAGCATAGGATTTGGACTGATTATGCGAATCCAAAATCTACAGCTATCCGTTATGACAAGCTCAGGATAGAAAGTGGAAGCAAGACTTTTAAAGAGAGGATTTTTGAAAATCCGGAAACTGGAAGGAGCTGATTGATGATTTTCACATAGCACATTTCTTCCGGATGAACTTCGTAGGATTTACCGCATCAGCAGGGGGTGGGAAGTCGAGAGTGGAGCGAGAAAATTATTCGGAATAATCTTAGCGTACCCTTGATTTTTATGCCCGCTTGTGGCAAAAGAGTCAGAAAAGCTGATGGAAAGCATCAGACGCGGGATTGGCCGTCAGCTGCTTCACAGCAGGACCGTAAAGCTAGCTGGAAACAAAAGCAAAAGGCAAGATTCAGAACTGAAAATGCAAGAATAAAAATTCCGCATCCAGGTGTAAATAGAATATAGGAACAGGCAGTGCTGAAAGAGTCAGCACTCTTTCTCCGGCACTGCCTGTCGTAAACTTTAACTCAGGGCAGGCGAAGCTCAGGAAACATCTTGTTTAACAGAACACTTGTGAAAATAGTGCTTATCCGCTTTCCGGGTATGTGTTTAGACAGCAGTGTCCTTTCGCTACCATGTTTAAGAACACCATACTCTGTTTTATCTCATCTCTACCCGACTTTTCTTCTTTTGAAGTAAAGAAGAGAGGAGGAGAGCTGGAGAGCGGAGGTGGCAGCTAGAGAATAAAGCTGTGCGTGGTCTCCGGTCTCATGCTTTGAGCATTCTCCTCTCGCGATCTCTGGATTCTCCCAGAACCTCCGGGTTGGATGCCCTCTTGCGCTTTTTCTTCAGGAGACAGAGTGGTCTGTTTTCACGCAGAACACTGGTGTCAAGCGTCGAGTGTGCGGTGCTAGAGGAGTGCGTGTTCGTGTCCTGAGTCGAGAGAGAGGGGCTCAGAGAAGGACCGATTCAGGACAGGTTCGGATTCGAGGCGTTGTATCTTTTGGTATTGGTCACTCAGATAACCGTTTCGTCGCATCTCCGCTAATCAGGAAGTTATAGCCGATGTCCATACGTTCGTACTACTTCGTAGTGAATGACACGTGTCCATCTTCCGGCATCAAATTTTGGCTTGAGATTTGGCAAAGATATGTTTCCAACTCTCTGCGTGGCGGTAATCGTTGCTATTCTTTTCACCGTTCCGGTCTATGAGAAGACTGATCACATTTCCACACCTGATTGCAGTGATTCCTCCGTCCATTTCTTTTTCTACTTGCGTCCATTGTTTCCAAAGGAATATTCGACGTCCAGTGTAGCCACCCGCCGTTTTGGTTTCCGCTAGCTGAACGGCATACCAACTTCTATATGTTTTGCTGTTTTATCGTTATAGCGATAGAGCTCGTCCATTCATCCTCTTGGGAAGATTTTGCAGTTCAGCGTTCCCGAGCTGCCATTCCATACATCCCACATCATCCCTTTACCGATTAGCGGATCATATCCGCCGATCTCTTCGGCCTTTCGGTGAGAGCTCCATGCGACCATGCTCTGGACGATTTGCCGCATCATCATACTTCCAGAGCTTAGTGACGCACGCATTTGTGACCTCCTTCTGTCCGGCAACGAAGTCCGCCGTTGAACCGATCTCACGCGCACCGCGCGGGAAGATTTGTTTCCTTTATGTGCTGGCAGAGACTTTCCGCCTGCGCATCCTCTGCTACATATCGGTGTGTAGTGCTGTATCGACTGGATAAATGGAATCCATCCAAAACGCCCGTTAACGGTTAGCCAGAAACCCTTCGTTGTTGTCGTTATCTTTCCAGCGATAGCGGCCTACGAGAGCATTACAGAAATCGAGTACGAAAGCGGGAATCCGTTAGGCCTCCTGCCCCGTAGCCCGAGATGCGATTCAATATCGTATCTCATATCCTGCTTCTGCTCGATTTTACAGTGCAATCCCGTCTTTTCAAAATGTTGTCGTAGATACCGGGCAGGACGCATAACCGTCACCGGCAATGAGTGTTGTCGTTATCCGTACTAAGGCATTCTTCAGGTTTGCAGATACCCTGCAAACTCTGGCTGGAAGTCAGAGTTGATATAGATTCCTCCGCCACCGAAAGAACTCTTGACCTTTGCTCGTATCCACTGTCATTTCCTTTGTCCAGAATTCTCTGGCACTGATGTTTGCAAGATTGCGGATCCGGTCTCCGTCCCAGTCGTCATCGGTTTGAATGAGAAATGCCTCCTTACCGGCAGTGATCCGGCGGTATTTTCATCAATCACTCGGACTCTAGTCATTCAGGAACACATGCTGATCCGCCATACGGGTTTCATAGGAACCGAGAGACTCCGCCACGCCGCATTCCGCTGCCTGTGTCACTATGTACGGCATTCTCCGCTTGCTAATCGTAGAAGACATATGGTGCAGATTCCGCCGCCGGCCTCACACTGGTAAGGACGTGTTGCATATTTGCTGCCGCGATTGATATAAGCCTTTGTTGCTTTTCAATCAAACCGCCGGACAGGTTCAGGTACGGTATTCCGTCAGATGATTCCGCTACTCGTGGTGAGCGCCGTTGTCTCGGATGATTCCGCCGTCGTCTGTGATGGTGTCGTGTTATGATCCTGATCACGCATCTGTGCGAATTGCGCCGCCATGGGCGCCACCAGTTATCGGATCAAGGACGACGTTGTTCTCCAGAACGGTTCCTTCGGTCATATCACAAATCTCCATCCACGAGAGGTATGCGATTGAACAGTGAGTCAGCAAAGTCATTCAGCCCGCCACCGTCGCAGTGACAGTCCTTCCAGTGTTACTGTCTTCTTCTTTACCTGCTGGCAGATAGCTCACGTGAAAACCGGGGTTTCGCATCAAAACGGCATTTGTTCCGTCGAGGCTGGTGTCGCCGGAGATTGCGCAGTACCGTGATCATAGATAGTTTAGTATGTTCAGTCTGCTCACGCAAGTTCTTGGCTTTCTCACAAAGGACTTTACTGCCGTTCCTTCGTCAGCAGCCGTCCTGCTCATCATCACCATGTTCGCCGTCGGTGACTGCTCCGTTCTCGGCATGGCCATCAAAGGGTGAAGAGAGGAGGGAGGATGCTTGAGAGAAGGCGCAGAAAGCGAAAAGAGAGCTTTTCGGAAGATGGTGATGGGCACCACCGTGCACTGTTTCTCCTCCATTTCCAGGAGATCCGGTAGTGATTTCTTCCATTTAGAGTGCCTCCATGTACTTCATACTGCTGGGCATTGAAACTATAGAATGAACTACATAGCATATCTCATAAAAGATTGACAATCAGAGATGCAATGAATAAATTGTTTTAGTTAAAATAATAGGAAATCAATGCAATTTTGTTATTTTTAAAGAAATCAATTCTTCAATAGAAAATAACACGATGAGGTGAGATTTCACGGTTGAGAGTACGTGCTGTACAAAACCGTGAAGACGATGCGGCGACGACATTTGACTTCGGGCGGGTTTTTGCTGTAATAAAGCGTAGTTTGTGCCCGGCGAGGGTTTGGGGTTCGCATGTCAAGTGCAGTCGTGCCTGGAGCAGGTCTTTAGACAGTGCATTGCTGCAGATTCAAGAGAGCACGCTAAAGGCAGGCATTCAGCGAAGAGATTCGGTGGGCAGAGAGCATTACGAGAAGCCGTCCGTAAGCGTCGAAAGAGTCTGAAGCGGCTAGAGCGTAGGATTCACTAATTTCATGTGCGAGGCTGTGGGGTCTCGTTTATAGCGTGAAAGTAGCCCGTCGTATAGGAATTGGGTGCGTATTTCCTCTCAGAGGATTTTAGAGGTAAGATGGCGGATAAAAGAATTGATATTGGATATCCCCCGAACATGAGAATGAATTTTCCTCGAGAGGATGGACTAGTGTGCACGAAAAAGTTGCAGAGGCAGGTTTTCCGTTCCCAGGTTGTGAATCGGGGACGGATCACTGAAGCTGTGAAGAGGAAAATGCTGGAAAGACGACGAAGTTCTTCGCTACTCTTTCTTAAGAGATTATCGGAGGAACGGTCACATCTCGAGCAAAATGTGGATTATGCCATATCCTTAATCGGTGAAAGTGGAAGGAAAAGCGGATCAGCCTTCTTTCTCTAGGAAGAAGGATTTTGTTGCACGAACAGCTCTCGGAAAGCCGTTCGTCCGAAGACGCTCGGACAGAAGTCCTGGTGGATAAGATCCGTAAGAATATGATTACTTTCGGTGGAAAGTCCTGCCGGAACAGGAAAACTTATCTCGCGATGGCGATGGCGATATCCGCCTGTCGAGAAGAGGAGGTATCCCGGATTATTCTGGCTGACGAGACCGCGCGCCATTGCGCAGGAAAGAGAAACTAGGCTTTCTTCCCGGAGATTTCGCAGTCCAAGGTTGACATTGCACGACCGCTTTACGTAGCATTATATAATATCATGGGTCCGGAGCGGTATTTGGCCAATGCGGAAAAGTGTGCTTTAATCGAAGTGGGCCTGCTGTTTATATGCGCGGCAGGACGCTGGACAATGCCCAGATTAGGTCCTGGATGAGGGCACAGAATGCGGACTCCTGCACACGCAGATGGTCTCCCTGACAAGAATCGGTTTCGTGCCCTGAAGGTTGGTTGCAGACCGGAGACCTTGCATGCAGACGATCATAGGGAAAAACGATTCCATGTCTGGAAGATACCATGTATATCTTAAAGAATGGAGAAGGAATTACGTCTCCGAGCTCACGAGCGAAGATGCTGGTAAGACATCCTCTGGTGCCATACGTGGCGGGCAACGGCGTACGAGAAGGAGGAAGAGAGAGAAGAGGGTGCATCGTGCAAAATCGACCTGAGTGGGAAGCAGGAGAAACAGAAATTCTGCATAAAAGAATGGCGGTGAGAATCGTGACGAGGCGGTAGAGTATCTGCATTGTCCTCTGGCGTTCTGTTTCGTCGTCTTTATCGAGGATGCAGAATGCACCGCATTAATCTGGAGAACAGAGGGCATCGATAAATCAAACGGATGTCCTTTCTTTCCCTCTACTCAGTGGACGCCCCTCGCTCATTTTGCGTGAGGAATGCGAGAAAGATCACGTACTTTTGATCCGGATGGCGGAGAACCGCTTCTTAGACATCATCATGACTCGGTCAGAGTTCCTGTCGCAGGCGAAGGGAGTATGGGCACAGTCCGGAGAGAGAGCTGTTGCCTTTTCATATCCGCGCATCCCATGCCATTCATCTTTTTCCTTTGATCACATGGGAAGAGGAGGAGCGGAAGCAGGATGGAGAAAGAAACAAGAAGGATATTGCAAAAATAGAGATGCAGGAGATGAGAAAAGGAAAACGTTTCTTCCAGAGAGGAGAGAGCATCGTAACACTTGTTTGTGCTAGCAAGTGTTCGCTTCTCGTATTCGTGCATGGAATTTCGTACGCATCTGTCAGGATGGTTTATCGTGATCTGTTGACGTGCGATTATTTCCGATAGAAGAAACGGATATTATGCCACCTTCTCGCCTTCCTCCATGCAGGGCCTCCATCGGTTATCTCTATGCCACATCAAGGCCGAGCTGAGGTTCAAGATTGATTTCGCAATTCTGAGCAAGGGCAAAGAAATGCGTCGTATACATGTGAAGCGCGTCAGTATCGTTATCCTCTCATTCCTCTCTTATGGAAGCGCGAGTATCGCGGCAGCCCATTTTTCAGGGCCGGACAGCGTTGCGACTGAGCGCAGAAATGCCTTAGCGGCATTTTGCCCTCCAGTGCTCTGCACCCACACCGGCGTATGGATTATGGCCTGTTGGGACGCCCTTCGCGGCTGTTATTCTTTTCACAAGTGCATGGGAATACGAGTACCGACGTGCAATTTCCCAGATTCAGACAGATTGCTAACGCCATTGTTGTTTCCGTACTGATGGCCACATCTTATTTGCGAAGAAACAAAGCGGAGCTTCTGCAGTAAAAGCAGCCAGAATTTATACTTGCCTAGCAGACGGCTAAAGGCAGGAAACAATGGGTGCGGGGAGTGCGGCTGAAAGCTTTCGCACTCTTATATGTTTGTCCTCTTTCCGCTCAGATCCCTCAGTAGGTGCGGAAACAGGACTCGACGAGTCCTCACGGACAGCTAGGAGCACCTCCGGCCACGCTTCTTCTTTCATGATGCTTTCCCGACTTTTGCCTTCTCCAGGCACGGTCATTGCAATATCCTCATCCGTTCTTATGGGATGATTTTCTCATCTGTAGTACAGACTGGTCTTGGATCCAGGACAAAGCAGTGATTGCGCTGGAATTGAGTGCATCTTCGGAGAGTGTCTGTCTCGATCGGTCACTGTAGCTTGCTGGCAGATGCTCTCTTCCTCATCAGCTTATTCCAGTACTGGACCAGCGGTGGCATCTGCTCATGACCGCAAAAACACCTCTTCCCAGATACGGGTCAGTGTTCGTTTGCATGGCCTCACGCAGCAGTGCCCTGTTCTCTGTGGCATGGCGATTTCTGAAGGTACCGCTGCCAGGATGCTGGGTTCCCGGAAAAGTCACAATCCCTTTTGATTCCAGCTACTAGAGTGGGTCTCTCTTGCCGTTCTTGGTATCATTCCCTTTCCACCATATCGAATGTCTCTTTGCAGAGGCTCAGACATGCACCTGCCCTCTACCACCTCCATGATTGCTCTTGTTTTGGCATCTTGCTTCAGCCCTTTTCCTTTATCTTCGGACGGGAATTTATGGAGTAGTTCTTCCAATATCGTGCGCTGTGTGTGTGCCTCCCGAACTGGGCAGCATGCCATCCATATAAGTGGCTGCAATTCGTTTCGAATCGACACTGTTTTCCTGGTGTCGTGATGCCCGGCATTGCTGCAGTCAAATGTTATGAGGAGGGCCTATGCACCGTGTGGCCAGATTCACGCCTTGTTCTACCGGGAACATATCTACGGAAGCGGCACTCGGGTCGGCAGCATCGCTTCTTCCGCTGCTCCGTGTTTACACGACGTTCCTGATCTACTTCCTTCCACTTTGTACGAGTCGGCACCCGCGCAAAAGAGGACTTGGATGAGATGCCGATGGAATTTGGCACAGTTTGGCGTTTTCTGTAGTCTGAGCTGGAATGTTGCTGGATGTAACAGGAGAAAGGATCTTCTGTGGAGTACGCATTAGAGAAAAGGAAAAAGATTCGGAGAGCTACGAGACGGAACATAGTGACTGTATCTATTAGGAAGCGTGCGGTGCTGCCGGTACAGCTGCCGCTATTTCTGCGAAAGCGTTGAATGATCGAGTTCTCCTTTTAGACATGACTTTTCTTGGAAAGAAGTGTAAAATCAAACAGGAAACGGGCGCTGCATACTTATCCTAGACAGATATGCAAGAATCCCGTTTCGCCGCTCAGAACCCAGGAATCGGTTGCTTCCTTTTTAAAGCTGGTTTCTCCTTTTCTCGTCGTATCGATCATCTCTCTCTATTGTTCTGGGGAAAAGTAGGAGAGTGCATACGTCTATCCGCATTCCGATCCAGGCGCGAGTCCCTTTGTGCTCCAGCTCTGGAGCGAACGTTTGCGCGAGCTTTTGGCTGGTAGCTTTCATGAGCGAGAACGTAAGCAGCGTAAGGAGACGAGACTGTTTCTCGGAAGTAGAGGACAGGGCCCGGACCGTTTCGCACAGTTTGCGGATCGTAGAGAGCGGCGCGTCTCTCATCGTGCAAAAGCGAGGCCTTACTCTCGCACCACCGGCGTGCTCTGAAGCGATGCCTGCTTCCGTGGATCGACCTCGGTGACGGCGCTATGCTATCGCAGTTCAGGCTCATACGCCAGTGCGCCCTCCTGCAGCACCAAGTCTCCATACGTCCGATTTTACGGAGGAGAAGTAGTATACGAAGATCTGGGCGGCGAGTCGGTACGGATACGCCTTAGCTTGGTTTGACTTGACAGAGGAATCTGCTCTATCAGGGATTAAAGGAGAGATGTGGGTGTGTGCAGTGTACAGATTTGGCATTTTGGAATCATGCGTTTTCCAGGTGCAGTGGCATCGTTGCCAACTTGCTGGAAAAGCGCAGAAAATAGCAGACTCTTCCTTTCTTTTCTTCCCGAATAAGGAAGAGCTGCCGTATTCCCATCTTTGCTATCGTGAAAAGAGAGTATATAGATTGGGAAGCATGCTGCTTTCGATTCTTCCGGATAGCTTTCCCATGGACTTTCTCGTGCCATCCTTTCCGGGAGTGGCGCACTGCAAAAGAGATCCAGGAGGGAGTGAGTAGTGTCTCTTTGTCAGATACGTCATTTTCCGTTTATTCCTTCACTGTCTCCGATCCAGAGCACTGAGTGCACGGCAGAGGTGCTCTCTCAGCTCAGTGCGACTATGGATAGTCTGAAATTGTTTAGGACTATTTCTGGTAGCGGAGAACTCCTGGATGTCGGACCTGAACTCGCGGCGGATATAAATCTGACGGCTTTGCCTTCGGAACAGGGGAAAATAGCGGGAAGCAATGGGGAAGAAAATGATGACAATTTCACAACTAAGACTGGATGTACTTACAAGAAAGAGGCAGTGAAGGCTGCGTGCAGCATTACATATCGCAGTTTCGGACGTCAGCGATTTTCCATTGAAAGACGTTCTCTTGATGCACGAAAACCGAAGCTCTATGTATTCGTCCTTCTCCGTCTCAAAAAGAAATAAAAGGAAGAAAAGCTGTAAAGAGACTGAGGGACAAAAGATATCTCTCCTTTTACTCCGGTGGACTATGATACCGGAGCTGCCTTCTCACGTGATGAGGGATGGAAGACGTATTTTTCAAAAAAGAAAATCGACCGAGTTGTGTGATCTCGGTCCCGCAGGCTGCTTCGGACTTTGCTTTCCCGTGCCGGACTGTCCCTATCATCTAGAGAGGGAGAGCAGTTGAAAAACGGATGAAGACGGTAGAGGAAATTGTGGACGGAAGGAATTTCTGAATCGAACTCGAATGCGCAATTTGAGAGGGCGGTGCAGGAACCTTTTCGGACGGAAAACTAGAATACGCTTGTAAAAAGACAAAGAGGGCGTTCTCTATTTGTCCTAGGCTTTTGTGGAAAAAGGAGCGAAGGAGAGATTTATACGCAGTAAACCCCATGGGAACGGATGCTTTAATAGGGAATTGTTTCCTCCATTCGAAAAAGAGATTGAACGCCTCGGCAGGGGAAGTTCGGTTTGAAACAGTATCATTTTCTCATAAAGAGGAAAAAGAGACCTCTTTTATTATTGCCATAGGTCATGGTGCAAGAGACAGTTTTCAGAACTCTTTAGGATTTTCTATTGTGGCGAAAAGATTTTGCCATGGGTTTTTCAGGTGGAAGCATCCAGGAGGAGATTGACCGTGCTCTTTTTGGAAATGTAGATGAAAAGACCAGAGCAGTCCTCGGTCCGGCGAGTTACAAGTGATTCATCACTCCCGGCACGGAAGGCATTCCTGCAGTTTCTGCTATGTGCCCGGGGCGGCTATGTCAGTTTAATTCGTCTTCCGAACCGCGGGGTCTCTGTGTATCAATGGGATGAGCTAGAGCGGAAGAGAACAGCGGTAAGCGAAATTCGCCATTATCTTCTTCCAGCATTAGAAGGAGGAACATGGCGGAGCGGAGAATCCTTCGCTGGGTGCGCACGATGCCCGCATGAGAGAAAAGCTATTCTCTTGCCCAACGGAAGGTTACTTCTGTGGAGCACGACATAATTAAAAATGACGTTATTAAAAATAGAAGAGTAAAAGAAGAAAGGTAAGAGAGATATCAGAACGCTTCCTGCTGAGTGAAGGCGTTGGCGAGGAATATGACCTTTCTGCCCTTTTACCTTGGAAGAGTATCCCCTGGCTCGCTTTTTGGAAAGAGGATTTTGTAGAGAGTATGCCTTGCAGAGCAGATTTCCTGTTTTGCCGATGCCTGGAACCCTCGTTTACGGCGTAAAGCGGATCTTCTCCCCTTCAGATTCTTCGAGCGGAAGATTTCCGCAGCATGAACCGGCGAATCTATCCGAGCGGAGAGAGTAGCGCTGCTATGCAGGCGGTATATATGAGTGCGGCGATGGATGGGATGAAGGTATGTGGAAAGTTGATTTTGTCTTATTATAGCGAAGAAAAAAGAAAGTAATACAGAAATACATGGAGAGTAAAATCAAAAGTAGAAAAGAAGAGTAGTCGCTTGAAAACAGAGAAGAGTGGGAAGGACAGAAATTGCATTTTCAGGATATAGAAAAGAATGCTCAAAGAGAAGAACCGGAAAGGGCAGTTGTATTTTATTGACGCGCTTCGTTCCTGTATCGATTTGAGAAAATGGGAGCTATGACGCAAAGGCAATGGTTTCAGGTCATCCCGGTTGTCAGATGTCCCGCCAAAGACGGAGAAAAATTGCAGAATTTTAGAAGCGGATACAGTGATGACCCGAGAGGAAGAGGAAGCGGATGTGATCCTTTTTGACCTGGTACTGTCCGGAAAATGCAAATCAAAAGCTCTATAGGAATCGGACAGCTGAGCATCTCATCGAAGATCCGGAACAGGGTTATCCGGATTACCGGATGTATGATGCAGGAAAAGGATGAAGTAGAGACCATCAAAGAGATATCCCTATGTCCATCTCATCTTTGGAACGCATATATTTATAAGTTGGCAGAGCTCCTCTTGGAAGCGCTGCTTTGAAAAGAGGGCTGAAAGTGGAAACTTGGAAGACAGGTTCACTGATTGTGCAAAACCTGCCTGCAGGCAGGTATCTCTCTCAGGCCGTTAACGTCAGTTTTGGCTGCAACAATTTCACTGCACTGGTATCACGTACCATAGTGTGAGAGAAGAAATCAAGGGATTCAAAAGATATCTTAAACGAATGTGCGGCACTCAGTTTCGGATGGGAGTGAAGAAATCATGCTTCTCCGGGCCAAAAGAGTCGAAACTCTACGGCCTGGATAGAAAAGAGGGCTTCTTTTCCCGGAACTGCTTTCTCAGGTTGTAAGATTCCGGGACTGAGACGGATTCGTTTATGATACGCCAAATCCCAAGGATTTTTCTGATGAACTCTTGCAATGTGATGAAAATCAGAACATCTGCAATCATTCATCTCCTTTGCAGTCGGCTCGACTAAGATTCCTGAAGAAAAATGAATCGACATTATAGGAGTTGAGTCTTATCTTACTTCGTAAAATCAAAGAAACTGCGGAGTTGGTCTTACAACGGACATCATCGTGGGCTCCGGGAAACAGAGGAGGATTTGTCAGGATACTTTTGGGTGGTGCGGGGCGCAATTGCACTTCACTTTTCACTTTTCGGTATTCAAAACGAATGGAACCCCTGCCACCCGAAAATGGGAGGAAGTTCCGAAGGCATGGTATCGGACCGTTTTCAAAGGACTCCTGAACACCATGCGGGAAGCATCGAAAGAACGGGAGGAAAGACATCGGTCGCGTGATGGAAGTGCTTGTAGAGGAGAAAGATAAAGAAGAGAAGGATAGCACAGGACGTTTGGAGAATATGTTCTGTACACTTTCGTGGCAGGCGACGCGTCTTCTCGAGAATCAGTCGTTCCGGTTAGAAATTAGAAAATCGATGGGCTTTTGGCTATTTCGGGTCTTTACTGTAAAAGGGTAAAGGGATGGAAGTAAGCTGTCTCCGATGATGAGACAATACTTGGAAAGCAGAAGAGAATATCGGATGCCCGCTATCTATCGGGATTTCTATGAGGATGTTCTTTGAGGATGCGCTTACGGCATCGAGAGAGAGTTGGATCGTTCTTACGGGGAAGGGGTGGAATGGAGGGAAGAGCGCCGATGTGGGTTCCTCCGTGCTGCGGATTCTTATGTCAACGGGTTGGTTTCCAAAGGCTATAAAGGTCGCATCGGAGAACAGATGGAGGATCCCGGAAGAAGGGCTGAAGGACCGGTAAAGCGCGGAGATTATCACGTGTCATCAACGCCCGGAACGCAAACAGACGAAAAACTCGCTCTGGAGGAAGGGAAGAACAACTACCTGATGAGTGTTTATGTCGGCGAAAAGGACAGAGATTGTGACGGTCGACATTACGACAGGAGAAGGTTTTGCCACCTACCGTTCATACGGAGAAAAGAATGCCTGGATGAAATATCCGTTTTTCTCCGAAAGAGATTCTCTTCAATCCCGCTTTTTAGGGAAGAGGAGAGCTGTACGGAGATCAGAAATCGCTTTTCCATTGCTCTAACGGAAAAGAGGAAGTTTTCTTTTCGCAGGAGGCGGATAGCTGATTACTGCACATTTTCAATCCTCCCTTATGGGTCTCGGGCTTTCGACCATGCTTCCCTTCGTCGCGCTCGGCGGCCTTTCGTACCTCCTATGATGACGCAGAAGAATTTGATTGACCCATATTCGAAAAAGATTCTTATTTTCAAAATAAAAGATTTATATGCTCAGTGACAGTTTTCAGTCGAAATCTGGAGCTGGGGAGACTTGCGCGAACGCTTCTCAGATAGTGACTGCAGTAAAACGGCAATGGGATGCCGTATGTACATCATTTTCCTGGAAAGGCCTCTTCGGATCGATAGAAGAACGGCTGGATGCGCAGAGGTTTTACGGACGCATCGATATGGAAGGATGAGGGTATCTGGACAGTTGTATGACGGAACGACTCCTTTCTCGGATCAGTTTCAAAAACCGTGAATGCCTGGGATCTTGGCTCTAAAGGTATCGTATTATCTGCCCGGATATCAGCGTGAGCCTTTTCACGGGACGATTCTTTCGAAGATGCAGTCCGCCTTTTGACAACTGTCGGATATTTATAAACGGATTGAGGAAACGTTGTGGAAGACCCCTCCATCGATTAAAAGAGGAAATCTCATTCGTTCCGAAGTTTTTCAGAGGAGGTCTCGCCTATCGGGACGCTGCTATAAATGGAAGGCCTGGCTGGAAGAGTTGGAAAGCAGGAAGAGAAAAACGGAATCAAAAATCTGAAAATCGAAAGTATAATCGCGTTTTCGGATATTGTTTCAGTTTCCAATGCCTTTTAAGGGGAAGTTCCCGATTATTTTTATCGGGAAGCAAAATCTCAGGAGGAACGGTATACCACGGCGGAACTGGAAGAATTGCCAGGAATAAGATTTTAGGGAGCGGAAGAAAAACGAAAAGACCTGGAGTATGAACTGTTTTGTGCCTCCGTGAGGAAATCTCAGAAAGAGCTTCCGAGAATCCGAAATAGCGCAGAGCTTGTATCTGGATGTTATCTCTCTTGCGCTTAGCCATAGAAAAAGCTATGTTCGTCCGTGCTCAGTGAAAACGGTCGGATGTGTGATCGGGTCGGGAAGACATCCGGTTGATTGGAAAAACTGCTATCAGAAGGCGTTTGGTTCCTGATACCGTCTTTGATGGATGAAGAAATTGCGATTATCACCGGTCCGAACATGGCTGGAGAGAAGTGTCTCGCTATGTAGCGACAGAAATTTGCCTCGTCCTCCTGTCTGCAATCGGTTTCCTTGTTCCTGCGAAAAGCGACTCTTCCTATCTCGCGATCGGATACGCGGGTCGTTAGCTCAGATGATCTTGCACAGGGCGTCCACTTTTCATGGTGGAAATAGTGAGTTGCCAATATTCTTCCGCACTGCGACGCGGCAATCTTTGCTCATTCTGGACGAAATCGGAGAGAACTTCCACTTATGACGGGCTTTCCATCGCCTGGGCGGTAGTAGAATATTGCGAGCACATTCTAGGCACGCACGAAACACACTATCATGAACCGACGGAACTCGAAGGAAAGCTCCGCAATATAAAGAACTACAGTATTGCCGTTTCCAAGAAGGACGGAGAATTACCTTTCTTCGGAAAAGTTCTTCCCAAAGCAGACGGATGGCTTAAAGCGTTGATGGGCAAAAGCTTGCGGCGTGCAGTTCGGTACTGAAAACGAATCAAGGAAATCTCTCTCTCTTGCCAAAATGACCTCTAACCCGGCGTCCTGAACAGATTCTAAAGGAGAAAAAGCCAGAGAGCAAGGGAGCGAAATGCGGGATCAAGAAGAAAGTGCGCATACAGGAGGAGGAGAAGGTTCTTCGAAAAATTAAGAGAAACCGTTCCGGGAAAATCAGTCCTTTTGAAGCCAGTGGTTTATTGTTTTAAGTGAAGGAGCTTCGGTGAAAATTCATGTTTTGGGTACAGATACGGTAAAACCAGATAGCGGCAGAAGTAATTGAGCGTCCGAGCAGTATTGTGAAAAGAACTTGGGAAAAATGCAATCGATGCACATTCCTCTCAGGTCACGGTGGAAATCAGAGGAGGAGAATAGAAGTACCTTCGCGCTCTCCGATAACGGAGACAGTATGTTTATCGAGACGATCTTAGGGCCTTTCCTTCCCCATGCAACGAGTGAAATTCGTTCCTGTCCGAACCTGGAAAGTATCATGAGTTTCGGTTTTCGCGGAAGGCGCTGTTATTCTATCGCGTCTACGATGTGGAACTGATTACAAAACGAAAAGAGGACTTTTTCTCCCATCATCGCTGTGTAGCGGGGAAATAGGAAGGTGGAAGAAGTTGCCGAGGTGGAACTCCACTTTCATTATCCGGACTCTTTTACAATGTCCCGGCGAGAAAGAAATTCCTCTACAGAGAAAAGTACGGAAAGCAGCACAGGGCGAAAGATATCGTAGAAGCTTGTCTTTCGATCATCAGGTTTCTTTCATTTTATTCGGGATGGAAAGACAAGATTTCAGTCCTTGGGTTCTTCCCGAATTCAGGACATCGTGTGCAGTATCTACGGAAGAAACAGAGTGAAAAGAAGATGCCCTGGAAGGATATTATCCGTCAGCATCACTGGAATACTGACGGTGCATATTCGAGATTTACTGGGTAGACCGAATGTCGCGCGTGCGAACCCTGACAGTTCGAACTCTTCTTTCGTAAATAGCAGTATGTGCATGATGCCTTACCTCAGTCGTGCTCTGGAAGACGCCTATAAAGCCCTTTTGATGCAGCATGGTTTCCTCTGCATCCTCTTTCTCGATATCACACCGAGTCTCATGGATGTCAATGTCCATCACGCAAATTGAAATGCCTTTTCAAAATCGGTGACAATTGTCAGGTGTCTTTAGCCAGTAAATCGCTGCTCTTTCCCCACAAATCTGATTGACCAAAATCCCCTGTCTCCCTTTTGCAGGAAAAAGGCGGAAAGATCGGGATTCCGGAGAGAGAGAACAGAGAAGAAGAAAGTCGTTGTTCCCCTCACGGAACCCTCCTACGTAAGTCTGGGAAGAACGTCGTATGCAGTGTACAGCAGTTTGATTTAACAAAAAGCCTGGAAAAGATATTCTCTTTCCGAAGACGCAAAAGCCTTGCAGAGCCTAGAGTTCTTTGATGCTCCAAAAACGGACAAAGCAAGTGGGAACAGTGTATACCCGAAACAGGATGACGGGGAAGAACGGAAGAAAAAGACTATTCAAAGGGGCGGAACGGGGAGGATGTCCGGGAAAGCCAGAAGCGCCCTTTTTCAATCAGGACCGAACAGGAAAGTCTCTTTTCGAGCCTTTTCCTTTCTGAAGAAGCCAGAAAAAGCCATCGTATTATCGGAGAATTTTCCGAACGTATTGGCTGATTGAATATGAGAAAGTCTGTAGCATATTATGGATCAGCATGCTGCGCAGTGAAGAGGTCAATGTCAGACGGATGATGGAAACAAAGAGAGCAGATGAGGCTGAATATTCTCCCTTATCAGTTCATTTGCAGAACAAGAGAGGAGATTCTTTTCTCTCGGGAACTTTTCAGGAGATGTGGGGCTATCAGTGGGATGAGGAGGCGGAAGGGTACGCTTGACTGCGATTCCTGTAGATTTTCCTTCCGTAGATAAAAGAAGAGGTCCTTCTCGAAATACTGGACTGATCTTTCGAGGATTCGCACAGCTTTCCGAAAGCCTTTTATAAACAGATTGCATCGATGTCCGTAAGAGGCTGCCATGACAAAGGAAATCAACAGATTAGTTTTCAGGAATGCGATGCCCCTACTGGATGAGCTTCTAGCAACTGGAAAATCCTTTTTGCCTGCCCGCATGGTCGTCGACGATTATACGTTTCGAAAGCAGGTTTGGAAAAGATGTTTAAAAAGGATCGTGTAAGATGAATGCATTTGAGGAAAAGCGCTTCTCATTCTTTTCCGGACCGACTGCCGTGGGGAAAACGGCAGTTTCAGTGAAACTTGCGAAGATTCTTTCATGGAGAATGTATTTCAGTGGATTGTATGAGCAGTACCGAGGCTCGATATTGCTTCCAGTGAATAGAGGAAAATGCAAGGCAGTTCGCATCATCTTTGGATATTCTGAATCGAGAGAATATGACGCCAGTATCTTTTCAAGAATGGCAAGAGAAAAAGCGGCGGAAATCTAAGCAGAGGACATCTCTCATTTGGTCGGAGGAACCGGTTTCTACATTCAGCAATACTGAGAGACATTGATTTTTCAGGAAGAGATGGGAAAGGAAGGCAGAGATTGAAAGCACATTGCATCGAGGCTCTGGAAGAGAGGGATCCGTTTTCCTGCTGAGGAATCTAAAGCGTGTCGATCACTTTCCGCGGAGAAAATTCATGCGCATAATAAGCAACAGATTCTCGACGCCCTGGAATACTATGTACATCATCGTCCTATTCCCTCCATAATGCGGGGAAAGAGAAAAGAGAGCACTGTATGATTCTTTATTTCTTGTATTGGATAGAGAAGGGAGGCACTATATAAGAAAGTTAATTCCCGTGTAGAAAAGATGTTCCGGGAAGGTCTGAGTATCCGAGGTGGAGCGGTTTTATCAAAGAGGATACAGCGAGGATGCCCCCGGCTTTTAGCGGCATCGGATATCGAAGTCTTCCCTCACCTTCGAGGAGTACGATCTTTTCCCGCTGTATGGAACGGATTCAGCAGAACTCAGGCATTATGCCAAAGGCAACTCACCTGGTTTTCGGAGAGAGAAAGAAGCGGTATTTGTAGAAAGAGAAGATTTTCAAAGTGAAAAGGAGCTGGTGAAATGGATTGTAGAGAAATGTAGTAAAAGAAATGAGAATTTCTGAAGAAGTCCTGTGTCTGAGCGAGAACGTTCTAAAGGAACTGGAGGAACGTTTTTGAAGCAGATGACAACGTGCAGAATATAATCAGTTAAAAGTACTTCTCCGCATTACAGAAAGCGGGAATAGCAGGTCACATCTCAGGAACACGGCTACGGTCATAATGACCTCGGCGGGGACGCGCTTTTGAAGAGGCGTATGGCAGCCTATTTCCATACGGAGGATGCGCTTGTGACGAGGACGAGATTATTTGCGGTACACATGCTCTCGCCATCGCCCCTGCAAGCAATCTTCGACCGGGAGATGAGTCTTTCCCGTCGGAAAGCCGTGTGATACGCTGGAGGAAGTGATTGGAATTCGAGAATCCATCGGCTCTTTAAAGGAGTTCGGCATTCATTATAAGGAGGTTCAGCTCCTTTCGGATGGCGGATTTGATTGGGACGGGATTCGCGCTAGATGACGGAGAAAACCCGTTTGGTAGAGATTCAGCGTTCGAAAGGCTATAGTGACCGGAAGAAGCTTCAGCCCGGAAGAAATTGGAGAAATCATTCGTTTCGTAAAGAAAATTAAGCCGGATGTCCTCTGCATGGTTGACAATTGTTACGGAAGTTTGTTTGTGACAAAGAACCGAGCGACTACGGTGCGGATATGGTAGTGGGCTCCTTGATAAAGAATCCGGGGAGGACTTGTCCGTTGGAGGATATATTGCCGGAACAAAGGTGTATCGAGCGCTCCGCCATTCGTCTTTCGGCTCCGGGGCTCGGGAAAAAGAGCAGGACCTTCCCTAAATCTGAATAAGATCTGTTGCAACAGGCTGCACTGACAGTGACTGCTGCTGCCGAGAAATCCGCCATCTTTGCCGCTGCTCTTTTTGAAAAATTGGGATTTTCCTGCCACCCAACAGCGGATACGAAAGAGGATGGATATTATTCAGGCCATTACTTTTAGGGAGTAAAAGAAGCACTTCTCGCATTTTGTGAAGGAACACTAGCTGCCGACCGGTGGACTCTTTCGTTCGTCCCGAGGCCAGTGATATGCCGGTTACGCCGATCGGTGGTGATGGCGGCTGGGAGCTTTGTTCAGGGCTCCAGCATCGAACTTTCCTGCTGATGCACCGCTCGTCCTCCCTACCGTGTTTTTCCAGGGCGGTTTGACTTTCCCGCATGGAAAGTATGGTGTGATGAAAAGCGCTGGATACCCTGTTTTGAAAAGGGCTCTCTCTCTAAGTTTTTATAAAGTGTAAGAAAAGTTTTTCGTTATGCGTTGAAATCGTGGTAAAATAAAGTCTCTGTAGACTCCTCCGAAGAGGAGGATCAATGAAAGAAGAATGGAATAAAAATCCGAAACTTATGCCTCGTGAAAAGGCGCAGCAAGAGGCTTCTCCGCATTAAGCGAGGAAGAACTTCTTGCCATCATTCTTCGAACGGGAAGAAAGGTGCCACTGTTCTGGAACTCTCTGAAGAGTGTGTTACAGGTCAGAAAGTCTTGTAAAGGGCTTACCGGTCTCGATGCATTATTCCGTGCAGGAACTGACCAAAAGTCCCGAATCGGTATGAGCTAAAAGCGATCGAACTTCGGCAATCGGAGAAATTGCGAGAAAGAATCTGGAATTCCAATGTGCATGAGAAACTGGATTGTTTTCGTACGCCGGCGGACTGCTTCTCTATTTAAAAAGAAGAGATGCGACATCTCGATTATGAAGTGGTGCACGTTCTCATCTGGATACCAAGGCTAAACTTTTAAAGGATTACTTTTTCTGCGAAAGGGACCGCAAGCGCGGCCAGTATTTCCGGAAGAGAATCTTTCGTGAGCGCTTACCGTATCGGCAACCTGTAGTCGATTCTGGTACACAATCATCCTTCCGGCGATCCCACGCCGTCCAGGAAGATGAGGCCTTAACAGATTCCATCAGGAGAATCGGAGAGTATATGGGAGTTCCTCAGTGGATCATATCGTCAATGAGGGATAATCGTTACTACAGTTTTTAAGGAACAGGGGAAGTTCTAGTGGAAGGTAGAAAAGAAAGTAAGTATATCTTTATTATTCTGACCGTGCTTTTGTGTCGCATGATGGTCGTACTGTCTTCAATAAAGGACGGTCTTATGAATCACTCCCGCTAAGAAATGCGGTGGGACGAGTCCTTGTCCGATGCAAACCGGAGTAAACCGCGTGGGAAGAGGTTTATATTCCCATTAGGGAAAAGCATAGTCTCTCGTGGAAGCGGAAAGGAGAACACCAGCTACAGGCGAAGATTGATAGCCCTGTGACGGAAGAAAATATATAGTTTTAAAGCAGAACGAAGAGAGCTTCGCCGTCTTCGTGAGCTCTATGCCCTGGATCAGGACTATTTACAGTACAAAAAGTAGCGAGCCAGAGTGATTGCGAAAGACTCGAGAATTGGTTTCAGGTTTTTCCGGATTGATAAAGGTTCGAGACAGCATCAAAGTCGATCAGAACGTGATGGCGAAAGGGCGGTCTTGTCGGCATGTGTAACGGATGTCAGTTTAAATTATGCGACAGTCCGCTCGATTATTGACGACACGAATCGAGGGTTTTCCTGCATGAGGATCAATCAGTGATACCTGCATCGTGGCCGGAGATTTGAAGCTTTTATGAAGAAGGGCGCCTTCGAATCAGCATATGAAAAAGGATGCGGTAATCCAGGATGGCGACCGTATCAGCAACATCGAAATATTTCGTCGAAGTTCTTGCCGGGGATTTTTAGTGAGCTTTGCCATTGATGTCCAGGTGGATGAAAAACGCTGATGAAAAACGGCTATTTGATTCCTGCGGCTGATTTTACGAATTTACAGGAAGTTCTGGTTCTTATGGATCGAAAAGATGATCGCTTCCAAAAAGCGGGCAGTGAGTCAGCTGGAACAAAAGGAGAGTAGTGACTTTGGGGAATAAAATTGTAAAAAGAAAGAAAAGACGGCATACCCAATTCTTATTTTATTTTCTTCTTCTGATTCTGGCTTTCTTGTTGCAAACCAGTGTTTTTCCTTTACTTCCTTTTCTGGCAACGAGTCCGAATCTGCTCTTGATTCTCTGCTTTTCCTTCGGTTTCTACTATGGACCAGCTTCCGGGAATGATTTACGGACTTTGTGCAGGACTCCTGATGGATCTTTTTTATTCCGGGCCTTTCGGCTTCTACTCTCTGATTTTTGTTTTAATCGGATATGCCAACGGTTACTTTCATGCCTATTACTATGAAGAATATATTCAGCTTCCGCTCTTTCTCTGTGTACTGAGCGGATTGACATCTCCTAGTTACATCTATGTTCTTCGCTTTCTCATTCGGGAAAGTGGAGTATTCCCTAATACTTCGTTCCATTGTTTTACCGTCGATTGTTTTTCTTTTTACTGACTTTGCTTTTATATCGTTTTCTTCTTAGTGCAAAGCAGACGATTGGAGGAGAAAAGCACTATGATGAAAGAAATCTATAGTTTTTGAAAGAGTTGGTATCCGACTCTTTTCCTCATGTTTATTCACTTGGCACTGAGTTTTATTGGGCTTTTTCGATTCTTTCTGTGCTATGGTCAGATGCAGATTTTGCACGGAGAGAATTATCTGGAAAGCCATTTAAAAAGTCAGAATCTGAGTGCTTCCGGGAACACGCAGCAATATCTATGATAAAGACGGGGAAGCTCTTGGCATACAATGAATTGCAGTACAATATCACGATAGCGGATACCGGTGTCTTTACTTCCACAAAGCAAAGGGATTAACAGCAGAAAATACGATGCTGAAAAACTAGGATATTATCGAAAATATCAATATCCGCTGAAAGCCAATCTAAAGTGGAAATCAAAGAAGACGGAAGTTTTGCTTACACAACGGCATCGGAGCAGGAAAAACTTCGCCTCATTGCCAATGTTTTTCGGAAGAACCGGATAAGCTGAGTAAGAAAGGCTGCATCCACAGCGGAAGAATGTTTTGAGCAGGCAAAGAAGCTGCATCATTTCAATAAAGCTTACGGACGAGTGATGGACAGGCGTGCAACTTTCCGATAAGACTGCACTCGATATGATCGGTCGTATTTACTCCTCGCCTCACCTCCTACCAGCGTTACACAGAGCACGACCATTGCGAAGAATATTTGCCCAGAGAGTGTATGGCGGAAATTCTGGAATCAAAATACGACCTTCGGGAGTGGATGTGGAAGTGTATCCGTCAGGAAATACTAATTACGCTCCCTACTTATCCCATATCGTGGGATAGTACGGACAGGTACTGGAAGGGCAGCTTGCCGAACTGACAGGATCCAGTCCTACGATATCAATGACACCATAGGCGTCTGGGGACTGGAAAAAGTGAGGATTTACTTTTTAAAAGGAAAAAGGATATAAGGAGATGTATCTCAACAATGTGGGAGGGAGCATTATGGAAGTGATTTCGAAGAAAAACCCATGGCGGGAAATGACATCTATACGACCATTTCCGTAGAATGACCAGATTTCCATTTATCACCTGCTGGAACAGGAACTCGTGGATCCTTGCTTCAAAAGCTACGGAGAACAATGAGCTTGGATCAGAGTAAAATGAAACAGTCTCAGCTTATGATTCCCGTAAAAGATGCGTACTACCAGTTGATTAATAACAATGTTTTAAATAAAGATCACTTTCTTCCATAGTGGATGCTAGGAAGCCGAGAAAGAAATCAGCGTTCGCTTCACGAAAAATAAAGAAGAAGATGCTCTCTCAAATTGAGGAATTTTTAAAGCAGGATAGTGGAGGAGAACTTTCAGGTCTTCCCAGGAAATGCAAGCCTATATGGTCTATATCTATGATTATCTTCTCAGTAAAAAGGAGGAGTGGGTCAATCCGGAAGACACCGTTATAAAGGCGTCTACGGCATATAGTTTGTGGAAGAGTGATGCGATTTCTCTCCATTCTTTTCTGATGAAAGGAATAGAAGAAGGGCTGGATTGATACAGCTTTCTCTGGACACAGAGTATTCGATACCGATGAAATTTATACCTTTTTCGTTAAGAAGATTATGGAATACCTGCATAGCGATGCAGGATTCGATAAATGCTTTATAAGTATGCGATTGCGAAGCAGACGATTTTCCGGCAAATCTTCTTCTCCGTGCGCTTTTTGAGCAGAATGTTTTTGGCGCAGGATGAAGCTTCTTATCAGATGCTTGCTGCAGGAGATGCCTTACCGCTTTTACTTTTCTTCTGGAAAAGATACGAAAAGATGAAATCACGCCGGCATGAGCTTGCTCTCGACCTTATAACGGTTCCGTAGTGGTCACGGATGTAAAAACAGAAAAATTCGCGCGCTGGTGACTTATCCGGGTTTTCGACAACAATCGAATCAGCGATGCCCTTATTTAAAAAGTGTAACGAGGTTGTCTCTTCCTTTGCTGAACAGGGCAACCCAGACACAGCTTGCACCCGAGGCTCTTCCTTTAAACCGATTAGCTCCATTGCTACTTTGGAAGAAAAGGTGATTAATACCTCGACCATCATCGATTGTACCGGAAGAGTATGATGAGGTTACGCCGAACATTCGTTGCTGGATTTGGCCCTCTCAGCATGGAAATGAGAATATTGTTGACGGGATTAAGAACTCCTGTAACTTCTTCTTTGCTGACCTCGGTCACCGTCTTTCGATGGATGAGAAGGGGAATTATAAACCCGATCTCGGTATGGAGCGAATTCGAAAGTACGCCACGGACTTTGGCTTAAATGAGAAATCGGAGTAGAGCTGGATGAAACGGGACCGAGAATTTCCAACTATGACCCGGAGCGTTCCGCAATGGGACAGAAACCATGCTTTTAATGCTGCACAACTGGCAAGATTCATTACCGCAGTTGCCAACAGCGGTTCTCTCATAAAGCTCTCTATTGTGGATAAGGTGCAGGACCCGAGAAATAATACGGTACAGGAGGTTTCGCCGGTTCTGGAGAAGACGCTTTCCTACAGTGCAACAACCTGGAATGCGGTACATGAAGGGCTTAGAAAGGTCATCACGGAGGGTGTGGCGAAAAATGCTTTTATCGGACAGAATATTGCAGTAGCCGGTAAGACGGGAACCGCACAGGAAAGAGAGGACAGGGAAACCATGCCGTATTCGTTTCCTATGCTCCCTTACGATAATCCGGAGATTTCCGTGACCAGTCAATATTCCTTATGGCTATTCCTCCGGTAATGCAGCAAGTCTTGCCAATATGGTTTTATGACTATTGTTTCGGAAAGTTAAGTAGCGGACACCATTCTCTCGAGAGATGCAAGCAGTATCCAGTCTTTGACAGTTAGTGACTAAGGAAGAAGATATGAAGTTGGATTATGATTTTAAGCAATATGATTTCAGACTTTTATTTTTAATCATTATTTTAAATACGATAGGCGTATTCATCGTGCGTTCCGCCATTTTCGGCAGAAAAGTTTCAAGGACAGCCTGGTCGTGAGACAGATTTTAGGTTCTTTTGTGGGGCTCGCGATGTGTGTGGGATCTCTCTCTTTGATTACAGGAAACTTTGTAAGTATTCTCCTTATCTCTACATCGCTTCCGTCCTTCTTCTTGCAGGGAGTGCGAATCTATGGAACAGCTTCAGGACACGGCGCAACGAGATGGATTACCGTACCTGTTTTTAGGAAAGATCCAGCCCGCAGAATTTGTAAAGGTAGCACTGATCCTGTACTTTTGCGGAATATTTGCAGAAAACAAAAGAGGACATCAATACGCTGCACGGTCTGCTTATGGAAGGCGTGTATCTCGCGATTCCGGTCGGACTTGTCCTCATTCAGCCGAATCTTTCCACAGCCATCATTATGACGGTAATGGTTGCTGCCATGACCTGCTTCGCCGCTCAAGTTACGCTATATTCTCTTATTTTTATCCATTGCAGTTGTGACCTTAGTTCTTTTGTTTTACCTTTTTACTTCCGGTCTCTATGATAAGATTCCGATTTTACAGGGATATCAGGTCAGAAGAATTCTTACCTTTTTACATCCTGACGAGAACTCCAATGATTATGCCCAGCAAATGTATTCTATTATGGCAATCGGTTCCGGTATGTTTAAAGGAAAAGGTCTTTTTAATCACTCTATTTTTCTCCGTGAAGAACGGAAACTTTCTAGTGGAAGAAGACAATGATTTTTATCTTTGCGGTAATCGGAGAAGAATTAGGATTTAGAGGGCTATAATTATCATTATAATCTTCTTGTTGATTATTATGGAATGTCTTATAATAGCCTATAAGGCAAAAACTTTTAAGCGGACGACTGATAGCTGTGGGGGTTATGGCTTGGATTGGTTTCCAAACCTATACGAATATTGCGGTTGCGACAGGTCTATTTCCGAATACGGGAATTACCCTTCCTTTCTTTTCGCGAGGAGTAAGTTCCCTTCTTTCGGTGTACTTTGGGTTGGGAATCGTCTTAAATGTTTGCGTTGCAAAAAGAAAAAAACATAGGAGGAGTAAGAGATGAAAGTGGGTTTACTTGCATGATTCAAAAAGAAGCTCATGCAAAAACTTTTGTATCGCTTATAGAGGGATTTTGACCAGACATGAATTATATGCAACAGGGAACGACAGGCACTTTGATAGAGGGAAGTTACAAACTTAAAGATTCATAAGTTTTTACCGGGAGAAACAGGCGGAGTGGAGACAGCTTACTTTGCATGATAGAGCAGGGGAATCTGGATATGATTATCTTTTTAAAGAGATCCTTCCCCGAATATGACGGAGAGCCTGATTTGAGTTCGGTGATTCGTCTCTGTGATATGTACAACATACCCATTGCCACCAATCTTGCTACAGCAGAGCTTTTAATTCACGCATTGGAAAGAGGAGAGTTGGAGTGGAGAAACGTAGGGTAATGAACAAAGTATTGCAAGGTAGGAGTAGGATGACTACTCCTATTTTTCTGTGCCCTGCTCTTTTTCTTTCTTTCTTCTCACATCGTGCGGGAACTAAGCTAGAGCAACGTTTTTCCGAAGAGCAGTGTATACAAAGACTTTCTTCTCTTTCTTGGGACAACGAAGATCGGCACAAGGCGGAAGCTTTTGCGTCGAATCTTGCTCTCCCGGTGGAGCAGAGTTACAACGAAGAAAGCATGAACACGGATTGCTTTCTCCTTGTGGAAAGAGGGGAAGAAGGTGAGGACCGTGCTTCTGCCTACAAGAATCCTTTTAAAAGGGTTTATCCCGCCAGTATAACGAAACTGATGACAGCTCTGGTCTGTGTGGAAAATGTTTCCGACCTGGATCAGGAGTTTGTTGTTTCTCCTTCCTCCTCCATCAAGGTGAGCGGCTCTTCCACTGCCTTTTTGCAAGCCGGAGAGAGTCTTAAAATTCGGGATCTCCTTTACGGAATGTTATTACCCTCCGGAAATGATGCGGCAGTTGCCGTAGCGGAAGCTAGCTGCGGTTCTGTAGATGCCTTTGTAGAGAAAAATGAACGAGGAAGCGGTAAAGCTTGGTGCATTGTCCACCCATTTTGCGAATCCGCACGGTCTTCCGGATGAAAACCACTATACTTCCGCCTATGATATCTACCTGATTCTTCGTGCGGTGATGCAGCATGAAGAGCTGCGAAAGATTCTCGGAACAAAAGAATACCAGGTGCAGTACAAGGATCGGAACGGTGCGAAGAAGACACAGGTATGGAAGGCGACCAACCTCTACAGCACGGGAGATAAGGCGCTTCCTGACGGAATAGAACTTCTTGCCGCGAAGACGGGAACAACGAAGAATGCCGGCTATTGCCTTGCCCTGGATGCCGAAAAGGCGGCGACGAAAGCACAGTATATTGCCGTCGTTATGCAGGGAGAGAGCAAAGACAATCTTTATGAAAAATATGACAAACTTGCTTGCGAAGACTTCTTGAATGTACTATACTTTTTATAAGTTTTAACAAAGTGATAGGGAATAAATATCTTGTTCTGTCAAGGAGGAATGCAAATGGTTCAATTTATTGTAGGACAAAGAGGAAAAGGAAAAGACAAAACAGTTGATTGCAAGAGCAAATGCAACCGTGCAGGAGGCGAAAGGAAATGTTGACTTCCTGGATCGTTCCGCACAGCACATGTATGAACTGAACAATAAGATTCGTTTAATCAATGTCAATGAGTTTCAACTCGATTCGGAAGATGCATTCGTAGGTTTTTGTTAGCGGTATTATTTCCCAAGATCATGATCTGGAATATCTTTTTCTCGACAGCTTTTTAAAATTAGCCTCTTTGGAAGGAAAACCGATTACGGATTGTATAAAGAAAACTCGATGGATCTGTCTGAGAAATATAAGGTCAATATTGTCAGCAGTTTATCGATGAGTCCGGATGAAGTTCCGGCAGACCTGAAGGATCACATTGCAATTGCGCTTTAAATATGGCAAGTACAGGATATAGAAAAAGAAGATCAATATAGAGGAGTAATCTTTATGATTATTGCTCTCTATATTCTTTTTAGTGTAGTTTCTTTTTGCGAAGAGATCAGATTCGTTTCTATGAGGGTACGGAAGGCAGTCTGGTTCGGGAAAAATCAATATAACGGAATCATATTAAGAGAGAGACATCCCTATCCCGCTGCAAAGAGCGGATATGTCCACTTTACCGTACCCGAAGGAAGAAAAATTGCAAAAAAATGCCGAACTTTTACACGATGGATGAAAGCGGGAAACTCGAGAAGTATCTGGAAGAGCATCCCGAGTTGCAAAAGAATCTAACAGAAAAACAGGTTTTGGAATTAAAAATCGCCTGGAGAATTTTTCACAGTCTTTCCAGGACAATCAATTCAATACCTTATACAGTTTTCCTTCTTCTTTAAGTGGAGACAGTCTGGCGTTTTCCGGCGAAGACAGGATGAAACAGTTGAATTCTATTCTGGCTACGCTCGGGATTCAGTATATTGTGGAAAAAGCACCGGAAGCAGGGACGGTTTCCTATCTTCTGGATGGGTATGAAGGCTTTAAAGAAGAAGAAATCAGTGCCGATACATTTCGCAATCAGAAAAGCAAAAAGACGATTACAAAGGGGGGCGATCATGTAGAGGAAGGAAAGGGCCTCTACAAAATTATCCGTTCATCCGATTGGGAAATCCTTTTTCTCTTTAACGGAAGAGGAGAGAAAGAAATGGAGAACAGACATAAAGTGACCCTCGTTTTTTCCGATCAGGATCTGGAACTTCCTGCCGAATTATATTTTATCCATGGAAAAGACGGAAAAATCTATGGGAAAGTAAAGATACAGAATTATGATGATTACTTCTTAGAAGATCGCTTTCTTTTCTTTGCATTAAAAGAAAAAGAGGAGAGCGGTTTGAAGATTCCCGCTTCTTCCGTAGTAAAAAAAGAGTTCTATGTTATTCCGAATGAATTCTTGCTCACGGAAAAAGGATGGCAGCCAGGGATTTAAGCGAAAAAGGGAGAATGGAACAGTACAGTATGTTTCCAACGGAAATTTACCGGAAAGACCAGCGATTTTCCTATATTTCCATTCCAAAAACCGGAGAGGAGAATGCGATAAAAACCGGAGATCTGATCGTAAAAGACGGAAGCGCAGATTCTTACACCGTTGGACCGACTAGGCTTCTGGAAGGAGTCTACAATATCAATAAAGGCTATGCCGTATTCCGGCAGATTGTAGCTCTGGAGAAGAATGATGAATATGTGATAGTAGAGAAAAATACCCCGTCCGGTATTGAAGTTTATGATCATATTGTCCTGGAAGGATCCATGGTACGGGATGGACAACTTATATTTCAATAAGAGTTTGTCGAGAGAAAAAGCGGATGAGACAGGGTTTTTATGGAAAAAAATATAAAATCTTATAAAAGCGGATTAAAAATATAAATTTAATCTTTTAAATTTCCGTGGGGAAGGACTTTCTAGGTTGACTTTGTGGGGAAATTGAGTAAAATAAACTTGTTTACATAACCGATTGTGGGAGAATGGTATGAGCTTTTTAAGTAACCTAATGACAAAGATGAACTTGAACAGAGAGAATGAAGACGACTACGATTTAGATAACGACTACGACTTCGATGATGAGGATTATGACGAGGAGGAAGAAGAAGCGCCTAAGAAACCGTCCTTCTTCGGTAGAAGAGTAGATGAAGAGGAAGAAGAGGCTGAACCGAAGATTCGTCTGTTTGGCAGATCGAAATCCAGTAATAATGAGCGGAAAGCCAGCATGGAAGTCACCATGATTAAGCCGAATTCCATGGGAGATGCCACTGAAATTTGTGATTATCTTCTTAGCGGCAGAGCTGTTGTTCTGAATATGGAAGGTTTACATACGGAGATTGCGCAAAGAATTATTGATATTCTGAGTGGAACTGCCTATGCCATTAACGGAAATCTACAGAAGATTTCAACGTATATCTTTATCATCAGTCCCGAAGAGGTTCATCTTTCCGGTGAGTTCTCCGGCGCAGGTTTCGGCGGTGATGGAGAAGGGAATTTTGGAGCACTGAGCTTTAGAGCTTAAAAAGAAATAGATGGGCATATCCGAAGGGATATGCCTTTTTTAAATTTCCCGTTCCTCTTGTGCCTGTATCATAGACGGTCTTTCTTTAAAACCTATCTCATGCACAGAGGAGAGATATCTTCTTTTAAGGAGTTTATCATGCGAAAATTAGATATTTATCATAAAGATTTACACAGTTATTCCATCTATCTGGAAAAAGACTTTTCCGCTATTCGGGATCGACTGAAAGACTTGGATACCACAGAGAGGAAAGCGCTCATTGTTACGGATGAAAATGTTGCTCCCCTGTATTTAGAAGAGTTTACAAAGAAAATCAATACCGCTTTTAAAGAACTGTCTACCATCGTTCTTTCCGGAGGAGAAGAGCATAAGACACTCTCCGAGATAGAGAAAATCTATGAAGCGGCTTTAACGTTCGGCTTACAGCGAAAAGATTTCATGATTGCCCTGGGAGGCGGTGTCGTGAGATATGTGCGATTTGCTTCCGCAACGTATTTGAGAGGGATGCGTTTTATCCAAGTTCCTACAACTCTTCTTGCCCAGGTGGACTCTTCCATCGGAGGAAAAACCGGGGTCGATTTTCACAGTTATAAAAATCTGGTTGGTGCATTTCACATGCCGTCTCTCGTTTACTCTGCTATGCATACACTGAAGACCCTTCCTCTCTTGCAGTACGCGTCCGGTATGGGGGAGGTGATTAAGCACGCCTTAATCCATAATCCGCAGTATTTGCCCTTTCTGCTGGAGCATAAGAAGGAACTTGCGGAAAGAGACATTGACACCTTGCTGGAAACCATTTATCAAAGCAATCGTATAAAAATATTTTTGTAGAAAAAGATCCTTTTGAAGAGCGGGACAGAATGTTCTTAAACTTTGGTCATAGCTTCGGGCATGCTATTGAGAGAGTGGCTGATTTTCATTACAGCCATGGGCAGTGTGTGGCTTTCGGCTCTCTTATGGCGCTTTCTCTTTCCAAAGGAATAGTGGAAAAGGATATTCTTTCCGTAGAAGATTTGATGCGGGCCGTCTCTTTGGAAACCCGTTGCAAGCATTTGGACCAAGAGGCTATTTTCTCCGCGATGAAGAAGGATAAAAAGCAGAACAAAGACCATTTGCAGTTTGTTCTCTTGCATCAGCTCTGTGCTCCCTACATTGAGAACGGTTTAGACAAAGAAGAAATGGAGCTTGCACTCAATCGTTTTATGGAGGCATAAATGAATAAAATCAAAAGGTTTTTTCTCTTTTTTTTCGTTTCTCTTTTTCTTATAATTTTTGATCAGTGGACGAAACATCTTGCTGTAGCGTTTTTAAAGGGAGGAGCGGAGATTGCTTTTACTTCGCGTGTACTCTATCTTCTGTATGTGGAGAATCCGGGCGCGGCATTTGGAATTTTACGCGGACAGCAGTTTTTTTCTTCCTGCTCATCACCATCGTGGTACTTTTGGGTATTTTATACACTGTTTGGAAGATTCCGTCTTCCTTCCATAGCGGACAAGTAGAGATGGAGAAAAGCAGGAGTTACTTCCCTTTGTTTTGGGCGCTTTGCTTCGTGTTTTCCGGCGCAATAGGAAATTGTATCGACCGACAGCTCCGAGCCTATGTGGTGGACTTTATCTATTTCCGTCCGATTGACTTTCCGGTCTTTAATGTTGCGGATATTTATGTTTCCGTATCCGCTTTTCTCCTGCTCCTTCTTTTTATGTTCTACTACAAGGAAACGGACTTTTCTTTTGTAAAGAGAAAGTAAGGAGAAGAGAATGGATTTTTTAGTGGAAAAGGATGCGGAAGGAGAACGGCTGGACCGTTTTCTTGCGCAAAAAAATACGGCACAGTATACCCGTTCCTATATAGAGAAAATCATTCGAGAAGGTCTTGTTCTCTATAATGATAAAGTGGCAAAGGCATCCATCAAACTGAAAAGCGGGGACCGGATCCATTTAACGGAGAAGAAGGCGGAACCCTTGGATATCCGGGCGGAAGAGATTCCGCTTTCTGTCGTTTATGAGGACGAAGATCTTCTTGTTATTGATAAACCTCGCGGAATGGTGGTGCATCCTGCACCGGGACATTTTTCGGGTACGCTTGTAAATGCGGTACTGGCCTATGCGGGAGATTCCCTTTCTTCCATTAACGGTGTTTACCGGCCCGGGATTGTACATCGCATCGATAAAGATACCTCCGGCTTGCTTTTGGTTTGTAAAAATGACTTAAGTCATAAAGCACTGGCCAAGCAGCTTCAGGACCACAGTATTACAAGACGGTATCATGCGATATGTAAAGGCCATTTTAAAGAAGCGGAAGGAACAATTGATGCGCCCATAGGGCGGGATGAGAAAAATCGAAAACAGCAGGCTATCAATAGGGTACATGGAAAAGAGGCAATTACGCACTTTCGGGTTCTTGAGAATCTGCGGGATGCCAGTCTTGTAGAATGCCGCTTGGAAACCGGAAGAACGCATCAGATTCGCGTACACATGAAAAGTATAGGGCATCCCTTACTGGGGGATCCGCTATATGGACCGAAGAAGAATCCTTATGCTATACAGGGCCAGGCATTACACGCCATGGTTCTCGGCTTCGTTCACCCGAGGAGCGGAAAATATATGGAATTTCAAGCGGACTATCCGGAGGATTTTTTGAAGCTTTTAAAAGGCTTAAGCTTATAGAGAAGAAGAGTAAGGGTAAAAATTGATTCATTTTCAAAATAAGAACCGTCAAAAAAAGAAAAAAACAAAGGCGAAGAGAGGGATGACGGAGAGGAGAGTACAAACAATGGGAAGAGTTTGCATTCTTCTCCTTCTTACTCCTGCATTTTTTCTTGCCTTATATCCGAAAGCGAAGAAAAATTCGAACCGGGTAGTGGAAAAAACCGTGAAACCGGCAAGTCCTCTTTCGCCGTCTTCTCTCTATTTTCAAAAGGAAGAAGAGACGGCGGTCGATTTGCCTAAAATCGATCGTTATAACCTCTATTACGTAAGAGATAATGCAGGGAATTCTATAGGAGAGCAATTTTATAAGGAGATGATGCAAGTGGAGAGCAGCTATCTTGCCCGGATTTCGGAAGAGGCAGGGAGAAACACCCGGAAAAAGTTGCGAAAACCCTTGGGTGTGAAACGGTCCCGGATTATGGGGAAATATAACCCGTCCGTGCAGAATGCTTCAGAGAATCGGGCGGCAGCGTATCCGGTTCCTTATTTTAAAAATATCCATTATCGTTTCCTAAACGGAGATGGACAGGAGATAACGGATTCCAGCAATGTAAAGGATATACTGGCGATGGCCTCCGTGTATTCTTACAAACATAATTATTTGGATGCTGCCCATTTTCAGGAGATTTGCAAAGAACTTTTCGAGAAGTCTCATTCTTACCATTTATCCATCGGTCCGGTATATTATGATGAGGGCTGTATGGATTTCAATACCGGAGAAGACCTGCATGAAGAAGATGCCGTTCATCCTGAAACCGTAGGGAGTGAAGCGGAACAAAAAGCCTCCTCCCTCGAGAGTTCTGTTGCTGCACAAAAGAACAGTCCGGAAGAAACTAAGGTTGCAAGCGGAGAGACGGAAAAAAAGGTGTTCCGAGCGAAGTTGATAATAAAGAAAAAGTACGGTCAGTGCTTCCAACCTGGCGGAGTCCGGTACGGAAGAACAGCCTGTTCTAAAAAGAGAAAAAAAGACGGAAACGGGCGGACAGGAAGAAAAAAGAACGACAAAAAGAAAAAGACGAGAAAAGCAAAAAGCGTATTGCCCCGGCCACGTGGATTTGACCATTACGATACAAGTGAAGAAGTTTGATGATCAGAACGGCTTACGGGAAATTCCTTTGTCTTCATTGGAAAAAGACCAAGAACAGGATCGAAGCCCGTTTTCCCGTTGGAAAGGCTGGAATGCGGAATGTATCGCAGCCGTGAACCAACTCGCAGAAAAAGATTGGTTTAACGCCTATGGCCTGAGTCTGTCCACGGTCGAAACGAAGACGCCGATTACAGAAGAGAAATATCCCATTATATGAGTTTGCTTCCGGAAAATCTAAGTGAGGAACGAAAAAATGTCATTCACTTTGCATTAACTACAGTGGGAAAAGTTCCCTATTATTATGGAGGAAAGGCCGGAAAACAGGGTCTTACAGGGAACGGATTCGGAAAAACGATTGCAGAAAGAGACTATAAGGGACGAAATCGAAAAGGATTGGACTGTTCGGGATTCGCTCAGTGGGTGTACTGGACAGGAGCGGAGAATCCGCTGGATTTTGCTTCCAGTACACAGGAATTGATTGCTAAGGGAAGAAAAATAAAAAGAAGTGAACTGGAACCGGGGGATCTGGTGATTCAACCCGATGGAGAAAGTCATGTGGTTCTTTTCCTTACCTGGACGAAAGAAGGGAAGATGCTCGCCATTCATGAAAACGCCACGGCCGGAAACGTATCCGTTGATGAGGTTTATGCAAATTATCCCTACTACAGGAGCATTTTACCGTAGTATTTTGGGGAAGAGAAAGGCACTGTATTTTCCTTCCTTTTTCCATAGAAAAATCTTGACGAGACTCGGAAAATACTGTAAAGTAGCCTAGATGCCGCTTAGCTAGGTAGAAGAAGCGTAAGCTCACCAAAGCTAGCGAGTAAATTTATAGGAGGATGTCCTAATGTATGCAGTGATTGTAAGTGGTGGAAAGCAGTACAAAGTCAGCGAAGGCGATGTAATCCGTGTTGAGAAGCTGGACGTAGAAGAGGGAGCTAAAGTAAGCTTTGATGAAGTTCTTCTTCTGCATGACGGTGCTTTGAAGATTGGTACTCCCACTGTAAAAGGAGCGAAGGTTTCCGGAACGGTTCTGAAGAACGGGAAAGCGAAGAAGGTTATTGTGTATCGCTACAAGAGAAAGTCCGGTTATCACAAGAAGAACGGGCACAGACAGCTCTTTACAGAAGTAAAGATTGAAAAAATCGGTTAGTACGAAACGGGTTTTTGTTTATAACGAGTATCCCTCGAAAAGCGTGCGATAGCTCGTTTTAACTCGTGTATTGCAGGAAGGAGTATAAGATATGGCTCATCATAAAGGTATGGGTTCTACCAAAAACGGTAGAGATTCTGAATCAAAAAGACTTGGTGCGAAGAGAGCGGACGGTCAGTTTGTAAAGGCAGGAAACATCCTGTACAAGCAGAATGGAACGAGAATTCATCCGGGTCAGAATGTAGGCTTGGGAAATGACTTTACTTTATTTGCGAAGATTGACGGTATCGTTAAGTTTGGTCGCTTAGGTAGAGATCGTAAGCAGGTTTCTGTTCTTCCAAGGGCATAAGAAAAATGAACCCCATGCCGGTTTTCGGTGTGGGGTTTTTTTCTTGTATAGAACGTGTATCCTGCAATGGATACGCTATCTGTTCTTCTGTATTGCGATAAGAGGGACCGGAGTGTCTTAGCCTTTTTGCATGAATTTTATAGTTTAGGAGCGTCTATGTTTGCAGATACAGCGAAGATTGTAGTACGAAGCGGAAAGGGAGGAAATGGACACGTTTCCTTTCGAAGAGAGTTATATGTCCCTGCCGGTGGCCCGGATGGCGGTGACGGCGGAAAAGGCGGGGATGTTATCGTAGAAGTGGATGACGGTTTAAACAGCCTGGAAGCATTTCGCCATAAAATGAAATATTCTGCAGGAGATGGAGAAGAAGGCGATGGAAGAAGAATGCATGGGAAAAAAACGGAAAAGACCTGATCTTAAAGGTTCCTGCCGGTACTCTAATAAAAAGATGCGGAAAGCGGAAAACTGATTACCGATATGAGCGGGGAAAAATCGTCGCATCATCCTGCTTCCCGGGGAAAGGGAGGACTGGGCAATATGCATTTTGCCACTCCCTCCATGCAGGCTCCTAAATTCGCCCAACCGGGACAGGAAGCCAGAGAGATTACACTCCGTTTGGAACTTCGCGTGATAGCGGATGTCGGACTGATTGGCTTTCCCAATGTCGGAAAAGTCTACCCTTCTTTCCATGTGCAGTAATGCCAGACCGGAGATTGCAAACTATCATTTTACGACTTTAAATCCGCATCTCGGCGTGGTGAATTTAAAGGGAGACCGAAGCTTCGTCATGGCGGATATCCCCGGATTAATTGAAGGCGCAAGTGAAGGGGTAGGGCTCGGATATCAGTTTCTTCGTCATATTCACCGCTCCAGAGTGCTCATTCATATTGTAGACAGGGGCCGGTTCCGAGGGAAGAGACCCTCTTTCCGATTTGAAAAAGCATTCATGCGGAGTGTGCGCAATATGATCCCGCAATTTTGAAAAAAACCGATTATTGTCGCTGCAAATAAAATCGAATTAATCAATCGGAAGAACAGGAAGCGGCACTTCATGCCTTGGAAGACTATTGTAAAGAACAGGGATACCCTTTCTTCAAAATTTCCGCGGCATTGAATCAAGGAATCTATCCGTTACTGGAAGAAGCCTATCGTTTACTCGAAAGCATCGATAAAGAAGAAATGCAATATGAAAGTGAAGTGGATCTCTCCACACTGGGTTCCGTAGAGAAACTTCCTCTCAGCTATGAACATCCGGAAGAGGGGCTCTTTATTGTGGAAGGACCGAAGATGGAGAAGATGCTCGGCTATACCAACTTAGAGTCTGAAAAAGGATTTTTATTTTTCCAGCGCTTTATGGTAGAGCAGGGGATCATCAAGGAATTAAAGAAGATGGGCTTAAAAGAAGGAGACACCATCCAGATTTATTCTCATGCTTTCGAGTACTATGATGACGATAAGGAGGAAGAATGAAATCGTATATAACAGACAGTAAGATGCGTGCGCGGATTCGAAGCGCTGCACAGACCGTGGATGCCGTACTTTCTCTCGGAAAGAATGTGCTTACACCGGAGTTTACAAAATCCGTTGAAGAGTATATGGAAAAGCATGAAATTATAAAAATTAATGTTCTCAAAAATTGCGACGCAGACATTCGTGAACTTGGCAGTACCGTGGCAGAGCGTTCCAATTCGGAGCTGGTTCAAATAATAGGCAGGAAGATTATTCTGTATAAACCGGCTAAAGAGGAACAGAACAGAGCCTTTTCATGAGTAAAAAGTACTTTGCCTTTCTTTAAGTGAACTGGAAGCGGGAATCTGTTCTTTAAAGAAAGAGAAGATTGGGATTCTCGGCGGAAGCTTTAATCCCGTTCATAACGGACACCTTCTGCTTGCGGAAACGGCGCGGAAAGAAATCGGGCTCAATCGCATTCTTTTTCTTCCCACCGGGCGTCCCTATCATAAGGATCGGACGGCATTACTTCCCTTTTTTATCCGTGTAAAAATGCTGGAACTTGCTTTAGAAGAAAGTCTTCCTTCTTCTCCTTATTTTTATTCTACAATGGAAGGAGAGAGAGGCGGGGATTCCTATACTTATGATTCCCTTCTTTTGTTAAGAAAAGCCTTTCCTGAAGCATCCTTTTATTTTATTCTGGGAACGGATGAATATTTTACGCTTGCTTCATGGCACGAAATTCATGCATTAGGGAAGCTCTGTACCTTTCTCGTTGCGAATCGTAACGATGCGGTAGCGCAGTCCGTTCTGAAAGAATGGGAGCGGAAATGGAAAACAATGTACGGACTCTGTTCCCTTTTTCTTTCCATGAAGGGAGTTGACTTTTCCAGCTCCACGATTCGTAAACGTCTAGAAAGAGGAGAGTCTATCCACGCTATGGTTCCGGAAGCTGTAGAAAGCTATATTAGAGAAAAGCATTTATATCAGTAAGGGAAGGAGACGGCTATTTTGGAAGAAAAAGTCTATTTTGAGCAGATCAAATCCATTCGAAAACATCTGAAAGAACATCTTACCGAGGAGCGATACGAGCACTCACTCAGCGTCTCTTTCACTTCGATTGCTCTTGCCATGGCACACGGTTGTGATTTAAGAGAGGCGGAGCTTGCAGGACTTACGCATGATTGTGCAAAGTTCATGGGCAAGAAAGATTTACTAAGCGCTTGTGAGAGAGAACATATTCCTCTTCTTCCGGAATTTATCGCTGCTCCGCAGGTTTTACACGGAATATACGGAGCAACCTATGCCAGAAAGCATTTTCAGATTGAAAATGAAGATATTTTATCTGCCATTTACTATCATACCATCGGAAAACCGGCGATGAGCTTACTGGAAAAATTGTATATCTTGCGGATTACATTGAAGTGAGAAGAGGAGAACGTGAAGAACTGGAGGAAATCCGCCGAATTGCTTTTTCTGACCTCGATACCGCTGTTTATAAAACATTGCAGGCTACGATTCAATATGTCGAAAAGAAAGGACAGGCAATGTGTTCTCTTTCCCTGGAAGCCTTGCAATATTACAGAGACCTTCTGGAAAAAGGGGAGGATGTACAGTAATATAAAAGAAGTCTATTTTTTTCGTAACAAGGCTTTTATTTATTCTTAGTGGAGTGAAAATCACCTTTCTGTTTTGAGAAGAGCTTTTTATAGGAGAAATTTATGGAGAATCAGGAATTTTTACAGAAAATCACAAAAGTTTTGGAAGATAAAAAGGCAAGCAATCTAATGATACTGGATATTACATCGATATCCACTCTGGCAGATTATTTCGTTCTGGCTTCCGCTGACAATATAAGACAGTTGGATGCACTTAAGGACAGCGTGGAAGAGGCTTTTTCCGGGAGAAACTTTACGAAAAGAAGGGGAGAGCAGTTCCGGTTGGATTCTCATGGATTTTCGGGATATCGTTGTTCATCTTTTTTCCAAAGAGATGCGGGAATACTATGACCTCGAAAAGATTTGGTCGGATGCCAAGAAAGTGTCTCTTTCATAAGATATTTCTATAAGATTGTTTTTAGTTCTTGTTATTATGATTAATTTGTTATATTATTAACATTATTTATTTTTTTCAAATTTTTTTGTCATAATGAAGGAGGAATTATGGAAGAGACAGTTCAACAGGAGAAAGTTCCACCATCCGAAGGGGCTTTGGCTTTCCTGTATAGGGATGTGCGGATCAAGTTTCTTAAAGTACGCCGTATCCGGATTCTTGATTTCTTCTATACCTATAGTGTGGGTATGGGAGGACTGGGTTTATCCAAGGAACAGGCAGGTTTATTGATTTCCGTTGCAACAACGGCAGGATCTATTCTACCGTTACTCGGTTCCGTTATTACAGACCGATTCTTGGGAATTCAGAAGGCCTTACTTCTCGCGTTCTTTTTACAGGGTGTCGCTTATCTGTTCTTCTTTCTTTTTACACCGAACGTACCTTTAGTAATAGTCGGTATTACCTTAAACATCGTTGCGGCAGCTTTTCTCAATAATAATCTGAGTGCCATTGTCGGAATGCTTTATTCCAAAAAAGAGCATACACGAAAGGATGCCGCATACGGAATTTTCTATATGGCGGTGAATATCGGAAGCTTCTTCGGCCCTATTCTTGGCGGTATGTTGACAGACCACTGGATGGCAGTACGGGATGCAGCCGGAAATGTTGTTCGTTACGGTTATAAATATGCCTACCTGATGGTTTCCATCGGTATGTTTCTTGTTTTTGCAATCTATCTGGTTTTGATTCCCAAATGGCTCGGAGAAGTCGGAAAGTATCCTGCCGGAAAAGGAAAGAAAACAGAAGAGAAGAGCAATCAGAAGGTAGAGAAAGCGGAAAAACTCACCGATGTTGACAAGAAGAGAATTCTCGGTATGTTTATTATTTTCCTTCTGGTAACGGTATACTGGACTTGTTACTTCCAGACTTCTTATACCATCAATACTCTGGCAAATGATTATGTGAATCTAAAGGTATTGGGATTTCAGGTTCCGGTTGTTTGGCTGCTGTCCTTTAATGGTATTTTATGTATTATTCTTTCTCCAATCTTCGGAAATCTTTGGATGAAGCTTGGAGAAAAGAAGATGGATCCGCCTATCAGCTTGAAAATGGCAATCGGCATGGCCATTACCGGTTTGGCTTTCTTTATCATCCTTGCCGGATTCAATACTTTACATGGCGTTTTAGATAAATCCGTGAAAATGGATTTATGGTATATGCTTCTTGCTTATACGGTATTAACCATCGGAGAACTCTTGGTTTCACCGGTTGGTATGGCCTTATTTAATAAGTTGACACCGGAGCGTTTTTCTTCCATGGCGATGAGTGCATGGTACCTTACCTATACCTTCTCCGGAATTGCCTCCGGATACTTTGGTTGCCGTAACCGATAAGTGGGGCTATGCGAAGATCCTGATTATTCTCGGTTCTTCACTAATGGTTTGCGGTGTAATTCTTGTTGTCATTAAACGTTTCCTGGAAAAGTTGATGGCAGTAGATAAAGCTGGCGGAAGAGTAAAAGCAGTAGAAAATTACCATCCTTCCTATCTTTCAGAAAAATAATGAACGTACAGGTGTTTGCAAAATAGATGTTCTGTGTTATACTACAGAAGAACAAAAGTTCTTGCAAAGATTTCATAAAATTTTCCGGAGGATAGGATGGGAAGACCCAAAAAAGAATATAATATCAACAAGTTAACAAAAAAGCAGGAAGAAATATACGAGTACATAAAAGATCACGTGCAGAAGAGGAATTATCCTCCTTCTGTGCGTGATATTTGCGCTAAAGTAGGCTTAAAATCAACTTCCAGCGTATTCACTTATCTCAATGATTTAGAAAAGCTGGGCTTGATTCGAAAAGGATCCGGCACATCCGCGTGCTATTGAGATTTTGAACAGGGAGGGTCTGTCTCTGGAGCATAAGGCCGTTCGTGCGGAAGAGAGCCAAGAGGAGGCACAGAAAGAACAGAAAGAAGACGGCTTTACGGATGCACAAAACGATACGGAACGAACAGAAGATACCATCCAGGAAGAACTCACTTCATTACCGATTGTCGGAACCGTAGCGGCCGGTACCCCCATCTTTGCAGAAGAGAATATTACAGGATCGATTCCCTTCCGGTACACTTACTGCCGAACCAGGAGAGCTTTATCCTGAAAGTGAAAGGGGATTCCATGATTAATATCGGTATTTTTCATGGCGATTACCTGATTGTAGCGAAGCAGAATACCTGTAATCAGGGCGAAGTGGTTGTTGCACTCGTGGACGATAGCGCTACGGTAAAGCGATTTTATAAAGAAGAGGGGCATATTCGTTTACAGCCTGAGAATGATTCGATGGATCCGATTATTGTTCCGGACTGCACGATTCTCGGTAAAGCGGTTGGCTTGATTCGCTTAGGTCTGTGATATGCTGAAAAAGTGGTCTGAAACCGGTCTCGGCAGCTTCCTGACAGAGCATCTTTCTCTCTCCGTTACGGATGAGGAAGAGTTGGGAAGAATACGGGAAGAAATACAAGAATTGAATTCTATCGTTCGAAAGTACGGTATGCGTTTCAGTTTAAAGGAAGGAAAAAAAGAAGATTCTATACTTTCTATGGAGTTTTCTCTGGATAAGTTGAAGCGTGCAGCCGGGAAAAAGCGAGATTACGGCAGTACAAAAAGAGTAAGTGACGTTTTTTATTTTAAAAAAGAGCACAGCAGCAAAGAAACGGCAGGATATGCCGGAGTCAGGCTCAGAACGTATCAACGAAGAGTGAAAAAATATAAAGAAGAAGGACGTTGGAACGAAGAAAATTCCTCCTTCTTTTGATAGATAACGAGTCTTTTGCGAACCATATTAGTTCCTTCTTGTATTCTTATGCTTTTTTATACTTCCTGGTCGGTTTCTCCTTCTTCTTTTCGTAATCGCACCAGATTTCGGACACTCCGGCGTCTTTCTTCCTCCAAAGCGGCATAGTGTTTCTTCGTCGTATTGACATCACTATGTCCAAGTACATCCGCGACCAGATAGATATCTCCTGTCTCTTTATACAGATTTGTTCCGTAACTGCTGCGCAGTTTATGCGGTGTAATATGTTTTAGGGGAGTTACTCGCGTTGCGTATTTTTTTACCATCTTTTCTACAGAGCGCACAGCGATCCGTTTGTTCTGCATAGAGAGAAAGAGCGCATTTTCATGTCCCGGTGCGGCTATCTTTTGTTTTCTTTCAGAAAGATATGCGCGTAGTCCTTCCTCCACTTCATCAGAAAAATAAACAGTAACTTCCTTTCCTCCTTTACGATGGATACGAATCCCGTTATTCTGAAAATCCAGATCCGTAATATTCAGCCCGACACATTCTGAGACACGGATACCGGTTCCCAGCATTAATTGCATCATGGCAAGGTCTCGTACCGTGTTTTTCTCATGAAATTCTCGCTCTTTTTTACTTAAAGAAGAACCATTTTCCACTTCATCCAGGAACTGGGCAATCTCCCCCTCATCCATACGAATTATCTCTTCCTGAGAGAGTTTGGGAAGAGAGAGAAGAGAGGCTTTGTTCTGTGTTATCATCCCGGTTTTGTAGAGATAGTTATAAAAGCTTTTTAAGGAAGAAATCTTTCGCTTTATACTTTTTATTGTGATTGAGAATATCCACCGTTTCCTGCACACCGTCTTTTGTTACTTTTTTGTTTTGTTCTGTATTTTAAGAACTCCATGTATTCTTCCAGTTCAGGAACCGTTAAGTTCTCCACGTCCTTTAGTTGAAAATCGTCGATAGAAGGATGAATCTTCAATTCTTCCATGAGATAGCCGAAAAAAATACTTTCAGATCGTAAGCATAGGCAATCTTGGTTCGAGATGAGGTAATTTGATCGATTCCACGGAAAAAAAGAACTGCAAAAGGAGGGCAGACTTTTTGCAGTTCCCTTAGCTTTAACGTATTCTTTTTATCCAGTTCTTCATGATAAAGTAAGACCCATTATCTATTCCTTTTTTAAAAGCAATAACTATTCGTTAAACAAGAGTTTAGCGAATAGTTGTAATTCTCTAATTCGTCTTCCGCCAAGTCTTTACGGAGAATAAAATCAACATGGGAAAGATTTCCAGACGTCCTGCAAGCATATCAAATATCATAACCAGCTTAGAAAAATCGGAATACACGGAAAAATTGCCGAGTGGTCCTACTTTTCCAAGACCCGGACCAATATTGTTAAACGTTGCCGAAACTGCTGAAAAATTGGTCATAAAGTCATAGCCGTCAAAGCTGATTAAAAATATGGAAATCATGTAAATAAAAGCAATACGCTATGAGGTAGGTACTCACTGAGCGAACCACATTGTTATCCAGACTCTTCCTTCCAGACGAACCTTCTGATTGCTTCCGGATGAATGATCAAGTGCATTTCTTTCGCCAGATTCTTCAGAAGAATCAATAATCTGGAAACTTTCAGTCCACCACCGGTAGATCCTGCGCAGGCACCGCAAATCATCAGAAACAATAAAATCATCTGTGACGGCGCTGCCCATTTGTCAAAATCCAAAGTGGAAAATCCGGTCGTCGTGATGATACTTCCGACGGTAAAAAAAGCATGATGCAGGGCATATAAGAAGCCTTTTCCGACACTTTGAAAGATGTTTAATGCGATAAACAGGGTGCTGGCAAAAATAATCAATAAATACGCTCTTGCTTCTTCACAATGAAAGGCATCTGCAAATTTTCTCTTCTGAATCAGGTAAAACACGTTGAAATTCACCCCGAACAGAATCATGAATACGGTGATAAGAAACTGGCTGAACATCGAGTAATCCGCCATTCCTGAATTTCGAATGGCAAATCCTCCGGTTCCTGCTGTACCGAAACCGATACAAATTGAATCGAAAAGCGGCATACCGGATAAAAGGAAGACAACAATCATGATAATCGTCATAACGAAATAAATTTTATACAAAGCTTTCGCCGTATCCGCTACTCTCGGTACCATCTTGGATACTTCCGGTCCCGGGGATTCCGCCTTCATAATCAGCATATTGTACCCGCCGCCGAGCGGTAAAACAGTCAGAACCAGAACAAGAACGCCCATTCCGCCAATCCAGTGAGAGAAAGAACGCCAAAACAGCAGGCCCTTTCCCAGTGCTTCTACATCCGAGAGGACAGAAGATCCGGTCGTGGTAAAGCCGGAAACAATCTCGAAGACCGCATCGATGTAATTCGGCATTTTTCCGGAAATAAAGAAAGGAAGCGCACCGACCAGGGACAGGACTACCCAGCAGGCTGCTACAATAACAAAACCCTCTCTCGCATAAAATGCAATTTTTTTCGGCTTGTTTACCGTTAGAATATACCCCAGCAGGTTTGCCGCGGAGCCAATGAAGAAGAAGCAAAGCGCAATATCATTTTCTCCATAAAGTAAGGAGCAAATGAGCGGTAAAATCATACCGATTCCTTCAATTTTCAACACCCACGCCAGGATATAGATAATCATACTAAAGTTCATATGGCATCTTGCTCTCTTCCACTACCTGCTTCTTCAAAATATCTTTCAAATCGTTGTATCCCGTGTTTTTCGTCACGACAATGACCCGGTCTCCAATCTTCATCATATCCGAACCGTTCGGTGTAATGACACGGTGATTTCGAATAATTCCGCAAATCAATACTCCGTCTTTAAACTGCATATCCGAAAACGGTTTATTAATCAAATTGGGATCGTTTAACACCCTGAATTCCAGTGCTTCCGCTCTTCCGTCGGCAATCTTGTACAGGGTTTCCACATTGGAACCCTTGGAGTTTTCCAGCGCTCGAATATAGCGCACAATACTGTCGGCAATAATTTGTTTTGGATAGATGACGGAGCCGAGTTTCATTTCTTTAATAACATTTTCAAAGGTAATACGATTCACTTTCGTAATCAGTCTGGTTTTAGAAAGCTTACCGGCATAGAGAGAAAGCATGATGTTTTCTTCGTCAAATCCGGTTAAAGAACAGAAAGCATCGGTATTCTCAATACCTTCTCTCTTCAAGAGCTCCTGGTCGATGCCGGTTCCATTTATGATACTGCATTTGGGAAATTCCTCTGCCAGAAAATCACATCGCTCTTTATTAATTTCAATGATTTTCAGCTTCAGATTCAAATGCGTGTCTTCAATATACTTTGCAATATAATAACTGACTCTTCCGCCACCCACGATCATACAGTCACGAATCGGCGTATAGTGCACACCGAGCTTTTCAGGAAGAAGTCGGTAATATCTTTCGGAGAAGTAATAAAGCTGATTTCATCTCCTGCCATAAAATAGTCAAAACCGTTCGGAATGAGTACTTCCTCTCCTCTTTCGATGCAGCAGACTAAAACATCGAGACCGATTGTACTCCGTAAGGAATGGAAGGGAATGCCCACCAGTTTACTGTCTTCGGGAACTTTCGCCCGAATCAAATCCAACCTTCCCCTGGAAAAGCTGTCAATCTTGATTGCAGAAGGAAAACGAAGCAGTCTTTCAATCTCTCTGGCCGCTGCCATTTCCGGGTTAATGACCATTGCGAGATTCAGTTCATCTCGGAGATATTTAATCTCCGTTGTATACTGCGGATCACGAATCCTGGCAATCGTACTGCAATGCCCCTTCTCTCTTGGCAAACAAACAGCAAAGCATATTGACTTCATCCTGATTCGTTGCCGCAATCAGAACCTCCGCCTCGCTGATACCGGCTTCCCGAAGGGTCTGCAGCATTGCTCCGTTTCCGTGTACTCCCATTACATCCAGAAAATCTACGGCATGACGCAACTCTTTCTCATCATTATCTACGATGGTAATATTGTGCCCTTCTTTGTTTAACTGATCTGCGAGATTTAAACCGACTTTACCGCAACCGACAACTATAATATTCATCTTTTTTCCTTATCTAATGTATTTGTCTTTTCATTTGTCTGTGCTCTTCCTTAAGAAGAAGCATTTAAATAGAGTATATCCCGGTTTAACGCTTCCAGGAAAGGTACCAAAAGGTCTCCTTTTCTTTGTATTGGGAAAGAGGACTGCAACTCGTCATAACGAAAGCTTTTCTTTCCTCCCTCTTCCATTCTTTTCACAAAGCGCTCCAGTTCCCGCAAGGGAACATAATAGAGCTCTTCTCTCTCGGTAAAAGACAGAATGATAAAACTGATTCCCCCCTGTTTCATGAAATCACGCATAAACGCCATCTGATGGGCATGGAGATTCTGTAAAGGAAGGGAATCTTTGTGACACTCTTTCGCATCAAAGCAAACGGGAATCCCCTGTACAACGCCTACGTAGTCCACGGTAGATTTCCGATCGAAATAAGCCAGCGTAATCTGTTTATGTCTTTTATCGAGCTCTATCGGCGTGATTGGTGTCGGAATCTTTTGAATCAGAGCAAGATTTCTTTCACGGTACAGGGCAATGGTACGGTTTAACTCTTCTTCAGGAGAGAACCTCTCAGTCCTCTCGACTTCCATGTACCCATTTTTCCCATTCTCCAACAATTGCATTTCCTTGAAAATAGTTTATCCGCATGGCATCTCGAACTTCTTCCAGGGTAGCATTGGTGACTTGCTTTGCCTTATCTGTACCGTTATATAGGATTTCATAGACATCCTGTATCCGATTTTCCCACTGTTTTCTCCGCTCCCGAATAGGCGTGAGTCTGTCTTCCATCACTTTTAAAAGGAATTTCTTGCACTTCACGTCCCCAAGTCCGCCTCTTTGATAATGTTCTTTCATTTCTTCCAAAGAAGCGTAATCCGGCAGGAAATTCGGAAATCCTCCGGTCTGGAGAAAGCATCCAGGTAGATAAATACGGTATTTCCTTCTACCTTTCCCGAGTCAGTAATATTGATGTGCCCCGGATCGGTATACATACTCATAATTTTCTTTTTGACACAGCCCTCGTCATCGGAAAGATAGATGCCGTTCCCGAGAGACTTACTCATCTTCGCCTTTCCGTCGATACCGGGAAGTCTCCTTTGACTACTGTTTTCCGGAAGAAGAATCTCCGGCTCCAGTAAGACTTCTCTGTTATATAACTGGTTGAAACGACGCACGATTTCCTTTGTTTGCTCTATCATCAGGGAGCTGATCTTCGCCAACCGGAACAGTCGTGGCTTTAAAAGCCGTGATGTCTGCAGCCTGGGAAACAGGATAGGTGAAGAACCCGGCGGGAAGCCCGGCTTCATTATCATTTTCATTTTCCCCGCTGTATCCTTTTTGTTTCATCTCGGCTTTTACCGTCGGATTTCGACTCAAACGTTGCGTAGTAACCAAATTCAGGTAATAAAACGATAAGGCATGAAGCGCAGGTAAACAGGACTGGATACAAATCGTACTTTTCTCCGGGTCAATCCCTACGGAAAGATAATCCAGTGCCACCTCTATAATGTTATCGCGAATCTTTTCCGGATTGTCATAATTATCGGTAAGTGCCTGGTCGTCCGCAATCAGGATGTTGATTTCGTCAAATTCTCCCGAATTCTGCAATTCTACACGTCTTTGCAAAGAACCCACATAGTGCCCGAGGTGTAGCTTTCCTGTCGGGCGATCTCCGGTTAAAATCACCTTCCGCTCCGCATTCTTTTCTTTTCTGCTGTCTTCCATTCCCTAGCTTCTCCTTTATTTCTTATTTCTGAACAAAAATCACTTCTCAACAAACATCCCTTCAAAACCGAATGCATCTGTCTAGCCGTGTTATTCTTACTTCCATGCTTACAACTGCAATTTAAAAGACATTCTTCAATAGTGTAATTTCGTCTCCCTGGATAGAGATGCAATCAAAGCGGCAAGGGGTGTCATAGAGAGAAAGCCCGTGCTGCACGAGGTACGCTTCCGCCATGGTGCGTAAAAAGGAAATCTTTCTCCGGTTCAAAGCTTCCAAAGGCTGTGTCAGACTGTTTTTCTTTCTTCCTTTTACCTCGATAAAACAAAGGTAGTCCCCGTCCATCGCTATAATATCGGTCTCCAGATGATGGTATCTTGCATTTCGTTCCAAGATACTATACCCCTTTGCCTGTAAATATTCCACCGCCAAGTTTTCAAAATGCGCTCCCAGGAGATGGGTATTTTTCCGCACGCTTTCTTTCATCTCAATCTCCCGTTCCCTGATATAGTTTTTTTAAAAACTGCTTCGATGAATAGGGAGACGGTCCATAGCAAAGAATGGCTTCTCGATGTGCTTTCGTGCCGTATCCTTTATGTTTTCGCAAAAGCCGTAAAAGCGGATATTTCTCATCATACGAAAGCATGATATGATCCCTTGTCACTTTCGCAAGAACACTTGCCGCGGCGATAGATAGAGACCTGGCATCTCCATGAATAATAGGAATCTGGGGAATCTCTACATCAGGAATCGTTACGGCATCATTTAAGAGAAGACGCGGTACAAGAGAAAACTGTTCTTTCATATTCTGCAAGGCGATACGCATCGCTTTATAGGTCGCTTGTAAGATATTTATGCGATCGATTTCTTCCGGCGAAACAATACCGATACCATAGGCTATAGCCTCTTTTTTTAAAATCAAAAAGAGCTCTTCTCTCCTCTTTTCCGTCATTTTCTTGGAATCATTTAAGTAATAGAAAGGATAATCCAAAGGAATTACCGCACAGGCCGCAACGACTGGGCCGGCAAGAGGACCTCTACCGGCTTCATCCACCCCGGCGATTGGCGACTCGGAAAGATGCGCCTTTTTCTTCTTTTTCGCATTTCTTCCAGACGAAGCTCTTCTCTTTCTCTACTCTTATCGGTCATCTTCCGTCTCCTCGTCCCAGTGCATAGGATGTTCCAGACTGATTCTTCCCAGCCTTCCGCTTCGAAAATCATCGAGTATCAGTCGGGAGACCTTAGTATAATCAATCTCGCCTTTTTTCTTGATGCAGGCACGTTTTAGCGCAATGGCATTCATGACCGCTATCGCTTCCTTCTCTTCCAATACGTCCTCCCCATATCGATTGAAAAGACAATCCGGATAGTAACGTGTGAGATATTTTAACAGATAAAAGATGAGTTCCTCTATCGGCAGAATTTCATCATTTATGGAACCGATAAGAGCAAGGTTTAATCCTACAATCTCTCTTTCAAACTTCGGCCAGGTAATTCCCGGCGTATCCAAAAGTTGTAAATCTTTTCCGATTTTAATCCACTGTGCGCCTTTCGTTACACCGGGTTTATTCCCCGTCTTGGCAGTAGACTTTCCGACATAAGCATTAATAAACGTGGATTTTCCCACATTCGGAATGCCGAGAACCATTGCTTTGATGCTTTCCGACAGAATTCCCTTCGCTTTTTTTCTCTCCAGAATCTCTTTACAACTTTCTAATACCAGTTTATTCACATTCTTTACACTGGAACGGTTTCTGGCGTCTATTTCCATGGCAAAAAAACCTCAGGATTTGAAGTCTTCCATGAAAAATCTTTGTTCTTTTTCGGGTCTGCAAGGTCAGCTTTATTAAATAAAAAGAATTCTTGCTTTCTCTTTGGCCAGGAGATCAATCTCCGGATTTCGGGAAGAGTTGGGGCATCGACTGTCAATAACCTCTATCACGGCATCGACCAGAGGAAGATCTTCTTTCATCTTTCTTTTCGCCTTTGCCATGTGTCCGGGGTACCACTGAATCTTCATGATGTACTCCTTTCTAAAAGAGAAACTTGACTTTTTTTAAAGGAAATAAACAGAACCACACTTTCCCTTTAATCTGTGAAAAATGGACATTCCCGATATTTTTGAAAACGACTGTCTTCGGAGGAATCCGTATTGTCTCCCAGCAAAAAATATTCATCCTTTTGTAGTTCAATCGGATTCTTTGCACTACCCGGTAAGGCGATGGGAGACAGCTTGTTTGTTTCCAGAAGAAACCCGTTGATATACACTCTCCCATTCTGAATAATAACCGTCTCTCCGGGAAGACCGATAATTCGTTTCATATTATAGGATCGGTCTGTCCTTTGAAAAAGAACAACATCCATTCTTTTCGGCTTTACAAAACGATAGCTGAGTTCATCGATCAGAACCGTATCCCCGGTTGACAGAGCCGGCTCCATACTGTGTCCGGAAACTCTGTATACGGAAAAAAAGCTATAGACCAGAAACCATGCCAGGCAAAGTAATACCAGAATATCTACCAGGGTAATCATTCCTACTTGAAAGAGGCCTTTTTCCTTCATAATACTCCTTGCAGTAGCTTTATAAAAAAAAGGTGTTCCGAATGGAACACCTGCTATCTATGGTCTAAACTTACTTTGCAGCTTTAACTTTAGCAGCTTTACCAACACGATCACGAAGATAATTCAGTTTTGCTCGACGAACTTTACCCTGACGAACCACTTCGATCTTCTCTACGAACGGGCTGTGAATCGGCCAAGTCTTCTCCACGCCGACACCGTTACTTGTTTTTCTGACCGTAAAGGTCTCTCTGTTGGAACCGCCCTGAATCTTTAACACTGTACCTTCGAATACCTGTGTTCTCTCGCGGTTACCCTCTTTAATCTTGTTGTACACCTTAATGGTGTCACCGGTGTTGAACGGCGCAAGTGCTTCCTGTCTTAACTGTGCGCTTTCAATTTCTTTGATAATTTCATAATTTGACATATACAAGTCCTCCAAAACACTCTATGTTCATACACGATTCCGTCAGCGGAACATATTATAGGGTTTCATTTTGTCTCATGACAAAACAGCCAGAATATAGTAGCATGACTTTCTCAAAAATGCAAGCAAAAACCAAGCTCTCCCTATATTTTTCCCTTATTTTTTCCCCCTTTTTTTCTTTGGGTAAAATTCTTCCGGATGTTGCTCCTTTGTACACTTGAAAGAGTTCCGGTCGAACCGTTTCCGTGAGGTTTAAACTTTCCTTATGTCTCCACTCCTTAATTTTCTGATGGTCTCCCGAAAGTAAAATCTCGGGAACTTCTTTCCCCAGAAAAATACGCGGTCTTGTATATTGCGGGTACTCGAGAAGTCCCTCCGAGAAGCTCTCTTCTTCATAGCTTTCTTTCTTATTCAGGACCCCTTCTTTGATTCTGGATATGGCATCCATCATAATCACCGCCGCCAGTTCTCCACCGCTGATTACATAATCTCCGAGCGAAAGCTCTTCTGCACGAAGGCATTCCAGCGCTCTTTGGTCTACTCCTTCATAATGCCCGCAAAGAAATAGAATATGGCTTTCCCTCGAGAGCTCTTCTGCAATATTCTGATGAAAAACACGTCCCCTGGGAGAACAGTAGATGACCCTGTCCGGTATATTCTTTTCTCTAACTGCATTAAAAGCGCGAACTATCGGTTCCGCCTGCATCAACATCCCCGCACCGCCTCCAAAAGGAGCATCATCAACATGCCCATGCGGATCCTTCGTGTATGCTCGAATATCGATACATTCTAAAGCAACCTTTCCGTCCTCAACGGCACGTTTCATGATGGAATGGAGGAAAGCGGATTCCACCTGTTCCGGAAACAAGGTTAACACGGTAAATTGAATCATAACTCTAATAACCCCGGTATGGCATGAATATGAACTTCATTATCCCGGACTGCATAGACAATGGAAGGAACATGGGGAATGAGATATTCTTTCTCTCCACCACGCACGACAAAAACAAGATTGGCTCCGGTTTCCATGATGTCCGAAATATGCCCGATACTCTCCCTTTCTTCTACAAAGACTTGCATTCCAAGGTAATCCCCAAGGTAATGCTCTCCTTCCTCCAAGGGAATAGCATCCTCTCTTTTTACGAAGATAGAAAAATTTCTGTATTGCTCCGCTTTTTCTATCGTGTCAATTCCTTTCAATTGAAGAAGAACCATATCCTTATGAAAGCGAACTGAAGAAACTTCTCTCACTTCTCTATCCTTCCTCGCGAATAAGCCATCCTCTTCTTTCTTTAGAATCACTTCTTTTAAAGAGGAGAATCTCTTCGGGTCCTCCGTCGTGGGAAATACTTTGAGTTCCCCTTTTAAGCCATGCACTTTCCTATAATCCCAATCCGCAATTCTTCTATCATCGTTTATACAATCCTTTTAAAAGAAAAGCCGTGAAAGGGACATCCTCTTTCACAGCTTCCATGCTCGTAAAATAGGAATCGGTCCTATCCTTTACGGCAAGCGTTACCTTACTGAATATCAATGGATATTCTCTTATTTTGCTTGGATGCAGCAGCATTCATAACGGAACGAATTGCCTTTGCAATTCTTCCTCCACGTCCAATCACCTTTCCCATGTCCTGCTCATTTACAGATAAGGTGAGACAGACCTCGCCTTCCTTCTCTTCCATTTCCGCATGGACATCCTCGGGAAACTGAACCAATGCTTTTGCAATGGTCTCCAGAAGTTCTTTCATCACAGCATCCCCTTCCCCTATAGAGCTAGATGTTAAACTTCTTGAGAAGTCTAGCTACGGTTTCGGTAGGCTGTGCACCATTCTGTAACCATTTCTTGGTTGCTTCCGCATCTACTTTGAATACAGTCGGCTCCTTTGTCGGATCATAGTATCCAAGCTCTTCAATGAATCTGCCGTTTCTCGGGCTTCTGGAATCTGCTACAATAACACGATAATACGGTGCGTGAATCTGTCCCATTCTTCTTAATCTGATTTTAACTGCCATCTTTTTCTCCTTTTTATTGACTTAATTTATTTCTTCAGCATTGCTGTTGAAACTGTAACGATTTAGGAAGGAAACTGTCAAAACGGAAATCCCATTCCGCCCATCCCCTTCTTATTCATTCCCGGAAAACCTGAGCCGAACATCCCGCCGCCATGTTTTCCACGATTTCCAAACTGCTTCATCATCTTCTGCATCTCTTCAAACTGTTTTACCAGTTTATTGACTTCGGAAAGTTCCACTCCGGCACCGGAAGCGATCCTTTTCTTTCTGGAAGGATTCATCAGTTTCGGATTGGCTCTTTCCTTAAAGGTCATGGACTGAATAATGCACTTGACTTGTTTCATCTTCTTTTCAGAATCTTCCAAATCAATACCCTGCATGGATTTGTTCATGCCGGGAAGCATTTTCAAAATTCCCGCGATGCCGCCAAGTTTTTGAAGCTGATTCATCTGCTCCATGAAATCATCATAGTTGAACTGCCCTTTAGAAAGTTTGCGAACCGATTCCTTAGCTTTCTCCTCATCGAGTTCATTTTGTGCCTTCTCGATTAAGGAAAGGACATCTCCCATACCGAGAATCCGTCCTGCAAAACGGTCAGGATAGAATGGTTCCAGCTCACTTAGTTTCTCTCCCATTCCGAGGAAGAGAATCGGCTTCCCGCTTACCGCTTTGATGGATAGTGCAGCTCCTCCCCGGGTATCGCCATCGCACTTTGTGAGAATCACGCCATCCACACCGACTTCTTTTGTAAAGCTTTCACTGACATTGACCGCTTCCTGTCCGGTCATAGCGTCCACTGTGAGAATGGTCCAGTCAACCGGCACCGCCTCTTTCATACGCTTTAACTCATCCATCAGGGCATGGTCAATCTGTAATCTTCCGGCTGTATCCAGAATCAGAAGGTTATAGCCTTTCTCCTTCGCTTCCTGATATGCTCTTCGCGCAATTTCTTCCGGTTTGACTTGATTTCCGAGACTGAAAAAAGGAATGGACAGCTTCTCCGCATTGACTCTTAACTGCTCAATAGCCGCAGGACGGTAAATATCGCAGGCGACAAGCAGGGGCTTCCTGTGCATCTTCTGGAATTTACCGGCAAGTTTTGCAGCGGTTGTTGTTTTACCGGCACCCTGCAAACCGACCATCATCAGCACGGTAATTTCACTTTGCGGGCGGAGCTTTAATTCCGTATTCTCCTCTCCCATCATCGCCGTAAGTTCCTCTTTTACGATCTTAACTACGGTTTGCGCAGGGCTGAGAGAAGGAAAAACTTCCTCCCCTATCGCCTTTTCCTTCACCTTTGCGATGAATTCCTTGACCAATTTAAAATTGACATCGGCCTCCAGAAGTGCCATACGCACTTCTTTTAAGGCAAGATTCACATCCTCTTCGGAGAGCTTCCCTTACCGGATAAACCTTGAAATATGGTACTCAGTCTTTCAGATAAGCTTTCAAATGCCATGCATTATTTCTCCTGCTAATTTCTTTACTTCCGGATCTTCCGCTTTCTCCTTGATTTCTTCGGCTAATGCACGAATATGCAGCCACTTTGCACCAAGATGAAGATTCTCCTCCATGAGGTGCAGCTTCTCATCCGCTTTACGAAAGAGATACTGCGCAGCCTGCCTTGTCATATTCAGCTCTGCACCGATTTCAGTAAAACTCATGTCTTCCAAAATATGATAGGCATACACTTTCTTCTGATTCTCTTTCAGGAGTCCGGCGTAAAGCAAAAACAGATTTCCTCTTTCTACGAATTCATCCATAGCTCACCTCGCCAGAAAAGATAACAAAATCGGAAAAAAGAGCTGTCAAGGGTTTTTGACAGTTAAAAGGAAAAAATATCATCTATATATTTTTTCGCATCAAAACGATGCAAATCTTCCATTTTCTCTCCCTCTCCCACATACTTTACCGGAAGCCCGAGCTCCGCCTGAATGGAGATAGCAATTCCACCCTTCGCGGTAGAATCCATTTTGCTGAGAACCACGCCTGTCACCTGACTGCACTCCTTAAACATCTTTGCCTGACTCATAGCGTTCTGCCCGGTGGTGGCATCCAGTACAACTAAAGTTTCACGGTATCCTTCTGCAAATTCACGGTCAATGATACGATTGATTTTTCCGAGCTCCTCCATCAAATTCTTCTTATTGTGCAGTCTTCCGGCTGTATCAATGATTAAAACATCCGCATTCTTTGCCTTAAAAGATTGTAAAGCATCAAAGACTACCGCGGCAGGATCCGAACCTTCCTTTTGATGAATACAATCTACCCCTACACGGTCTGCCCAAACAAGAAGTTGTTCTATGGCACCGCTACGGAAAGTATCCGCGGCAGCAAGAACAACTTTTTTCCCTTTTCTCTTGAGAAGATAGGCCAGCTTTCCGATGGAAGTGGTTTTCCCGACTCCATTTACCCCTATAACGGAGACAATGCTTTTCTCTTGTTCAAAGCGATAATAATCTTCATCAACAGAAAGAAGATCGGAAAGATAGTCCCTAAGTATCTTCTGTACATCCTTCGTCAGATTCACATTCTTTTGTGTTGCTTCCCGCTTTACGGCGTCAATAATACGCATCGCACTGGGATAAGAAACATCACTCTGAATCATTGCCTCTTCCAATTCTTCATAAAAATCATCGTCTACTACTCTGTCGGATTGGAATAAATTATTTAATATCTTTGAGAAAAAGTTAGCCATGGAGACTCCTTCCTTCCGTAACATACGTACTGTTCTTACTCCAACTGTTCTTCTACCAGATCTACGGAAACCAGTGTGGAAATGCCCTTCTCCTGCATCGTAACACCGAAGAGACGGTCCGCACTTTCCATGGTCCCTCTTCGATGTGTAATCACGATAAACTGCGTATTCTCCGTCAAGTGGTGGAGATATTTTGCAAAGCGAACTACGTTGGAATCATCGAGTGCAGCCTCGATCTCATCCAGCAAGCAGAAGGGAGATGGTTTCAAACTCTGCAAAGCAAAAAGAAGAGAAATGGCAGTGAGTGCTTTCTCCCCGCCGGAGAGTTGCATCATGTTTTGCAGCTTCTTTCCGGGGGGTTCAGCGATAATGGAGATGCCGCTTTCCAAGAGATCCTCCCGATCATCGATTTCAATTCTTCCGGATCCGCCGCCGAAAAGGACACGAAAAACTTCATTGAAACGCTCTTGAATCTTATGGAAATTCTCATGGAAACTGTTTTCTCATTCCGCTATCCAGATCTTTAATTATCTCTCGAAGAAAATCTCCGATTGCAGTAAATCTTCCACTTGTTTCCGGAGGAACTCATAGCGGTCTTTCACTTCCGTATATTGCTCTATGCTGTCAAGATTAATGGAACCGAGCCCCTTCATCGCAGCCTTTTTCTCCTGAATAATCGACGGAAGAGCGGGATTTGTAGAGAGCGCTTCATCATAATATTGTTTTGCCTGACTCACGCCTATTCCATACTCCTCAAAAAGGTCCGAAGCGGACTGTGCGGAACGTTCTTCGAGCTTTTCTCTCTGATGAGATAGTCGCAGTTTTTCCTTTTCTTTCTCTAAAAGATCCTCTTGCATTCCTTCTTTCTTACGATAGAATGCTTTTTCTTCTTCGGAAATCGAAGTTCTTCTTTCTTTTAAAGCGATTCGTTCCGCCTTTCGTTCCTCCTCCTTTGTATGGAAAATCCTGCATTTTTCTGTTCCAGGAACTGAATCTTTCTTTGCTCTTCCTCCACCATTCCGGCAGTACTCTTGTTTTCCTCTTCCAAATCAAGCTGATCACTGAAGTTTTTGCTCAATTTTTTTCACTATATTCGTGCAGCTGTTCACTAAGAAAATCCACTCTGGCGGAAAGAGTCTGCCTTTCCGCCTTCACACTGCCCTGCAAGCGAAGACTTTTCTCCCTGTAAAGGCGATCGAGGCGAAGAATCTCCTCTCTATCCTCTTCTTCTCTCCTTTTTAGCTTGTCCCATTCCGCTTCGTGCTGCAAAAGTTTTTCTCTTTGCAGATTTTTCTTCTTTCTGCAAACTTTCCAGCTTTTTCTCCAAATCTTCGATTTCCCTCTTTCTTCCGATAAGGGAAGAGGGATTACAGTGAGCTCCGCCGGACAATGCACCTCCGGCCTGTAGAAGTTCACCGTCCAAAGTCACTATGCGAAGACTATGCTTATATTTTCGCGCTATGAAAAGGGCATGGTCAAGAGTGTCCACAAGCAAAACTTTCGATAAAAGATACTGCTCTAATCCGCGACAACTTTCCGGAACCGTTACAAAATCGGAAAAAACACCGATAAGCCCCGGCTCACCCTTTATACTGTCATATCGATTGTCTCGTTCTTTTCGAATAGAGCTCATCGGAAGAAAGGTTGCTCTCCCAGTTTCTCTCTTTTTAATTTTTCCAGAAGGCGCTTCGCAGTTCCTTCCTCTTCACAAACCAGATTTTGGAGACTTCCGGCAAGCGTTGTCTCTAAAAGCAAGCTCATATTCCTTTCGGGTTTTTAATAAATCGGCAACCACGCCAATGAGCCCGTTTTCTCTTTCTTTCTCTTTCATTGAGGCCCGGACAGCCTGCCCAAATCCCTCATATCGTTCCGCAAGATTCCGGAGGTTCTCCCACTGTATTCTGCATCTTTCTTTACTGCGGAGTAGATCTTGAAGCTCTTGTTTCTCCTCTTGCAGTAACTTTTCTTTTTCACTGCGATTTTTTTCGCTAAGAGAAAGGGCAAGCTGCTTTTCTTCCCCTTCCTTCTTTAATTTCCGCATCTCCTCTTCTGTTTCCCGGAATTTGACACTCTGCTCAGAGAACGGACTTTTCCTTCCCTTCTTTCCTTCCCTTATCAAAAAGAAAATCGGGGTAAAAACTGCTCTGGATGATTCTCTCCGCTTCTTTAATCGTGGAGTCAATGAGTTCCAGATCCAGCTTAATCTGCTCTTCTTCCGTCTCAAAGAAAAGGAAGTCTTCCAAGCGCTTTCTGATCGTTAATAAAGAAGCAGTCAGGTCTTCCATCTTTCCAATGGAAAGAGACGCTTCTTTTTTTAAACTTTCCACTCTTTCATGAAAAGTGTCTGGAGGAACTCTCCTTGCCGGAGATGGACTCTTTCAAGTGAACAATATCTTCTTCAATACTTTCTTTTTGCTTCCGCTCCTCTTCTTCAGAATGGCTTAACTCCTGCTCTTTTCGATCCAGTGCCTCCCTTTCCGTCTCCAATTTGGAAAAAGCTTCTGCGAGTAATGCCTGTTTTTCTTCATCCTCTTTCAGGGAAGCTTCCACATTCCGTTCTTCTTCTTCCAATTTCTGAAGGACCTGCTCCGCATCCTCCAGTTTATTTAGAAAATGAGTGGATTCCAGAACCACCAGTTCATCACGATAGGAAAGATACTTTCTGGCTTTCTCGGATTGTTTTGCAAGGGGTTCCACCTGTTTTTCCAATTCCGTGACAATATCCTGGACTCTGGCAAGATTTCCCTGCTCCTCTTCGAGTTTCCTTTCAGCCAGCTCTTTTCTTCTTTTAAACTTGACAATCCCTACCGCTTCGTCAAAGAGGGCTCTTCTTTCCTCCGCTTTTCCGGAGAGAATTTTATCAATTTGTCCCTGCCCGATTAAGGAGTATCCCTCTTTTCCAATTCCGGTATCATAAAAAAGTTCATGAATGTCTTTTAATCGACACTCTGAACCATTCAATCGATACTCGGATTCTCCTGAGCGATAGAGTTTTCTCGTAACGGTGACTTCTGTATAAGGAAGGGAAAGCGCATGGTCTCCATTATCAAAAGAGATGGTAACGGAGGCATAACTTTGCGGTCTTCTGGCCGCAGTTCCCGAGAAAATCACATCCTGCATGGAAGCGCCGCGAAGTTGCTTTACCTTCTGCTCTCCCAAAACCCAACGAACCGCATCGGAAATGTTGGACTTGCCGGAGCCGTTCGGACCGACAATCCCGGTGATTCCGGGCGAAAAATCAAGTACTGTTTTATTTGCAAAAGACTTAAATCCTTGAATCTCAATAGATTTTAAATACATCCCCTGTTTCCGCCTTTATTTTTTCTAACGCAAGATAAGCTGCATTCTGCTCCGCTTTCTTCTTTGAACTTCCTTCTCCCACGCCATATTCTATCTCATCAAGCGTAACGGAGACTCTATAAAAACGGTCGTGAAAGGGACCGGATTCTTCCAATAAGCTGTAGCGGAGGCTGAGATGCTTTCCCCGTAGCATATTCCTGAAGCATGGTTTTGGCATCCATCTGTAGCTGCTTCTTTTCTATATCGGACAGCAGAAAATTCTTTCACAAAACTTTCCGCTCTGGCCAGCCCTCCATCGAGATAAATTGCCCCGATAATCGCCTCCAGGGTATCCGAGAGAACGGAATCCCGATATTGTATCCCCTCTCGTGCTTCTCCCTTTCCGAGAACAATATATTCCGATAAATGAAGTGTCCTTGCCACAATAGCCAGAGCCGGTTCACAAACCAGCGCAGCGCGAAGCTTCGTCATGAGCCCTTCCTGGAGTACCGGCTTTCTGTCATAAAGAACTGTACTGGAAATCAGCTCCAAAACAGCGTCTCCCAAGAATTCCAGACGTTGATTCGACGCTTCCTTTGCCTCTCCCTGTTCGTTGGAGAAGGAAGGATGAATCAGGGCATGCGAAAGCAGGGTAGGATCCTGAAAATGATAAGACAGCCGCTCTTCAAGGGAAGTTAACGACATACTCTGTTCTTTCATTTTATTTTCCCAGGGCTTTTAAGATAGCCTGATGCGCTTCCCCGACCGTTTTAATCTGATAACTGGCTTCTTCCGGAATCTCGATGCCGAATTCATCTTCAATGCCCATTACAATCTGAACAATATCCAGGGAATCCGCATTCAAATCCTCGACAAAACGAGAATCTTCCGTAATCTCTTCTTCTTTCACATTGCTTAATTCTCTACAGATAATTTGCTTTAACTTCTCTAATTCCATATCAAACCTCTTCTCCTTTAAAATCAATTGCTTTCGCTATTTTTTCTGTCAGACCTTTCTCGGAAAAGTCTTTCGCCTGTAGAATAGCTGTCGTTACTTCTCTGCCATCCGTATTCCCGTGCACTTTCACAACAAGTCCCTTTAATCCGAGGATCGGTGCTCCTCCGTATTGCTTTGCATCAAACTTCTTCATTCTCTTCTTTAGCGCAGTCTTAATGAGGGCGGCGCCCAAAAGAGTAGGAATTCCGCTATTCTTTAAGGTATCCGAAATTTCTCCCATCAGCATCTTTCCCACGCCTTCATACATCTTTAAGACGACATTACCGACGAAAGCATCACAGACTACAACGGAACAGTTTCCTTCTACAATATCCCGGGCCTCTACGGAACCGATAAAGTGGTAGTCTTTCTCTTCCTTCAAGAGCTGCATCGTTGCTTTGACCAGACTATTTCCTTTCTCTTCCTCCGCACCGATATTCACAAGACCAATGGAAGGATTTTGGATACCCAGCATCTCTTCCATGTAAATGGCGCCCATCTTGGCAAACTGCGTGAGCCATTCCGGCTTTGCATCCACGTTTGCACCGCAATCCGTCAGAAGGCAGGCCCCCTTTCTGGTGGGAATCAGGGCTGCCAGAGGCGGACGATAAACCCCTTTCTCCCTTCCTACAATCAGTTGTCCCCCGGCAAGTACTGCCCCGGTAGAGCCGGCTGAAACAAAGGCATCCGCATCGCCTTCTTTCACTGCCTGCATGCCTCTTACCAGACTGGAATCTTTCATTCTTCGAATCGCCATAACAGGAGCATCATGAATACTGATACTTTCCGTACAGGGATAGATTGCAATACGTTCCGGATTATAGGCATAAGCGGATAACTCTTTCTTTATTGCAGCTTCATCCCCAAAAAGGAGTAATTCTATGCCTTCCGCCTGTAGGCTATCGACAGCCCCTTTTACCATGGCTTTGACGCCGAGATCTCCTCCCATGGCATCGATTGCGATACGAACCATACTTACCTCTTTCTTATAGAATGAAAAAAGGAAGGATCCTGTTCAAGGACTTTCCATCAGCAAGAAACATGATAAATTATTCGCAGGAAACTGTCAACTTACTGCATTCAGACGGAATTTCTTATAACCATAGATGAATTTCATATAGCCCTATATGCATTTCTTATAGCTATAGATGTATTTCTTATAGATTTAGATGCATTTTTTTATCCTCTAAGGCACAAAAATACAGGCCGAAAGCGGAGTAAAGAACGCACTCCGTTTCCGACCTGTAGAATAGATTATTTCACAATTTTAAGCTTCTTCCGTCTCTCTTTCCTTCGCTTCCTGTATCACAATGTTCTGAATGTCTCCAGGCGCCTGCTCGTATCTTGCAAAGTGGAAAGAGAAGGAGCCGGAACCGGCGGTCATGGAGCGCAAGTCGGTATTGTAGAGGTAGAGATTACTCATCGGGAGTTCCGCTTCTACCTGTTGTTTTCCGCCATGCAGAGCATTCATCCCCAGGATTCTTCCTCTTCTCTTTGTAAGGTCGCCCATGATGTCTCCCATGTAGCTGTCCGGGATGATTACTTCAAGGTGCGCAATCGGCTCCAAAAGAACCGGGTTTGCCTGCATAAAACCATCTTTAAACGCCATAGAGGCGGCCGTTTTGAAGGCTTGCTCGGAAGAGTCAACCGGATGATAAGAACCGTCCAAAAGAACCGCCTGCACACCGACTACCGGATACCCTGCCAGAGGTCCTTTCTTGCAGGATTCCTGAATTCCTTTCTCTACAGCGGGAAAATAATTTTTCGGTACTGCACCGCCGAACACTTCCTCTTTAAAGCAATAAGCTTCATCATAATTGAAGCTGGGAGAAAACTCCATTACAACATCTCCATATTGCCCGTGCCCACCGGACTGTTTCTTGTACTTGCCCTGAACCTTCACGGTTTTCTTAATGGTCTCTCTATAGGGGAACTTCGGCTTCTTCAGGAGAATGGATACGTTATAACGGTCTTTCAAACGGGAAGAAACCACTTCGAGTTGTTGTTCTCCTATGCCATAAAGCAGACTTTGCCGATTCTCCGGATCCGCCTTCACTTGAAGAGTACGATCTTCTTCCATCATTCTTTGCAGAGCGGTGGACAGCTTATCCTCATCCGCTTTATTCTCTGCGCTGTAAGCCATATATGTATAGGGAATCGACAGTTTCGGCGCATGATACAGGATAGGTGCATTCCGTACGGCAATACTGTCCCCGGTTTCCGTTAAACCGAGTTTCGCAACGGCACCCAAGTCTCCGCTTTTTAATTCGGAAACTTCAATGGGGGTGTTTCCGCGTAAGACATACAGCTTTCCAACCTTCTCCGTTGCTTCTTTGTTGACATTGTAGATTTCACTGTTGGGTTTCAAAACACCGGTACAGACTTTAAACAAAGAGTATTTTCCAAGGAAGGGGTCTGCAATGGTTTTCCAAACTCTTGCACTGAGCGTTGCCGCGTCATTGTAATGTGCTGTAAAATGCTCTCCGTTCGAGGCATCGACGCTAATCGCTTCCAGTTCCTTTGGAGGGGAAATACTTGTCAATAACTTGTAAAAGAACATTAAAGCCCTGCACATGGATACCTGATCCCATCAGAATCGGTGCAATGCTACAGTCTTTGATGTTGACCCGGAGAGCTGCCTGAATCTCTTCCGTGGTAAATTCCTCACCGGCAAAATACTTCTCCATCAGTTCTTCGGAACTTTCCGCTACCGCTTCCAGTAGAGAAGAACGGGCGATGTTCAAATGCTTTTCCACATAGTCCGGAATAGGACAGGCTTCATATTCATTTAAGTTTGTAAAACGACGTCCTGCCATCTTCACGACATTGACAAAGCCGACAAACTTTTCATTTTCACGAATCGGTAACTGGAAAGGAGCAACAGACTTCCCAAATCGTTTTTCGAGATCCAGAACAAGCTGTCGGAAAGACGCTTTATCATCGTCCATATTGCTGACGAAGAATAGACGCGGAAGATGATTCTCTTCACAAAGCTCCCATGCTTTGACCGTCCCCGGCTCTATTCCCGACTTTCCATTCACCACAATGATAGCACAGTCTGCCGCACTGACTGCCTCTTCCACTTCTCCCACAAAATCAAAATAGCCCGGCGTATCCAGAAGATTGATCTTCAGTTCCCCTTCTTCTCCCTTGTACTCTATCGGAAGAATGCTGGTAGAGATGGAAAACTTTCTTTTCTTTTCTTCCTTATCAAAGTCGGAAATGGTGTTTCCTTCATCTACGCTGCCCAGCCTGTTTATAGCATGGGTAACATAACATAGACTTTCCGCAACGGTCGTTTTTCCGGCACCGCCATGGCCCAGAAGAACAACATTTCGAATACTACCGGTATCGTAAACCTTCATAGAAACCTGTCCTCCAATCTGTACCCTTTTGTAAATCGTACTGAATAGACATATTGTATCTAAATTAGGACAAGATTTCAATCTTCTTAGTCAAAAAGTGAGATTTGATTTGACAAAGGAATCTCTCCCAGCAGTCCGAGTTCATGAAATTTATCGGCAAAAGCTTTCGGGCAATGTGTTCTTTGTACAAAATCATCTTTGGAAAGGTAAGGACCGTGTTTTCCTCCCTCTTCCAGCCCCATGGCAACCGCTTCTCCCAGTCCGGCTATCGAGCTGAACGCCGGCATGATTTCCCCCTCTTCCGTAATCTGAAAATCCTTTGCCTTTGCTTTATAAATATCCAGTTTTGCAAAACGAATTCCTCTGGCATACATTTCTTCGCAGATTCGCATATCCCGAAGGCAAATGTTTTCCGTTGCGGAAAGTTTCTCCTTCTCCAAATACTCTTGCATATAAAAGCGCAGTTTTTCCACGCCGAAACACATTTTATCAAAATCAAAGCCGTCTGCACGCACGGAATAATATGCCGCATAGTACTCTCTCGGATAAAAAACCTTACAGTAAGCCACGCGATATGCCATCATAACGTAGGCGGCAGCGTGTGCTTTCGGGAACATATACTTAATCTTTTTGCAGGCGTCAATATACCATTCCGGAACACCGTGATCCCGCATATCCTGGCACCACTCCTCTTTCAGCGGCTTGTGCTTTCTTGTTGCTTCCATAATGGTAAAACTCTCGGAAGGATTCAGCCCCATGTGCATAAGGTACACCATGATATCATCTCGACAGCAAATGGCATCTCTAAGCGTCGTCGTCCCATTCAAAATCAGATCCTGTGCATTATTCAGATAGACATCCGTTCCGTGCGACAGGCCGGAGATACGAATCAAGTCGGATAGATACTGCGGTTTCGTATCGATAACCATTTGCATCGCAAAAGAAGTGCCGAACTCCGGGATGCCGAGACAGCCGAGCTTTACCCCGTGAATATCCTCCGGGCGGATCCCCAGCGCTTCCGTAGACTGAAAAAGAGACATGACTTCTTTGGAATCCAACGGAATATCTTTAACCGGATCCAGGCCTGTAAGGTCCTGCAATTTCCGAATCATCGTCGGATCGTCGTGTCCCAAGATATCCAGTTTCAGAAGGTTATGATCGATTTTATGGTAATCAAAGTGGGTCGTGACAATCGAACTGGACACATCGTTTGCCGGGTGTTGCACCGGTGTAAAAGTATTGATGTCTTCTCCATGCGGGAGGACAACAATCCCTCCGGGATGCTGTCCGGTTGTCCGTCTGATTCCGGTTAAGCCTTGCACCAATCGATCGATTTCCGCGTTTCGTTTCCGGATTCCCCGTTCTTCATAATAGTTTTTGATCATTCCGTAGGCAGTCTTTTCCGCCAGAGTACCGATTGTTCCCGCCTTAAAAGTATTTTCTTCCCCGAAAATCGTTCCGGTGTAAGCGTGTGCCTTTGCCTGATACTCTCCGGAGAAGTTGAGATCGATATCCGGCTCTTTGTCTCCGTCAAAGCCGAGAAAGGTTTCGAACGGAATATCAAATCCAAGCCGATTCAGTTCCTTTCCGCAGTGCGGACAGTTTTTCTTCGGCATATCATAACCGGCCATGCCGGAATACGACTTCACCTCTTCCGAATCAAAGTCGGAATAAAAGCAGTTCGGGCAGACATAATGCGGCGGCAGCGGATTCACCTCCGTGATATGAGACATCGTTGCCGCCAGAGAAGAACCGACCGAACCTCGTGAGCCGACAAGGTATCCGTCCGCATTGGACTGATCCACCAGTTTCTGTGCAATAATATACATGACGGAATATCCGTTCGAAATAATGGAATGCAGTTCCGTTTCCAGGCGGTCCTGAACGATTTTAGGGAGATCCGGTCCATAAATCCGATGTGCGGTATCATAACAAATCTCTCTAAGCGTCTCATCCGAGTTGGGAATTACCGGAGGACACTTATCCGGTCGAACCGGCTTTATTTTTTCACACTGTTTCATAATATAAAGAGGATTATCAATAACAATCTTCTTTTTGGTATTCTCATCCAGATACGAAAAATCCGCGAGCATCTCCTCAGTGCTTCGAAAATAAAGGGAGGCTTCTTCTTCACTATCCATGCCTTTTGTGGCAAGAATGATTTTTCGGAAAATATCTTCCTTTTTATCCGTATAATGTGCGTCAGAAGTTGCGCAAACCGGTTTTCCGAGCTGTTCTCCCAGCGCGATAATCTTTTTGTTGTACTCAATGAGATCTTCTTCCGTTTCCGCACTGTATTTATCCGAAGAAAGCATATAGCGATTGTTTCCGAGCGGCTGCACCTCCAGATAATCATAAAAAGAGGCAATTTCCAGGAGCTGTCTCTCGTCTATACCGCGAAGAAGTGCCTGGAAAAGTTCCCCATTTGCACAGGCGGAACCAATAATCAAACCTTCTCTGTATTTTCGAAGAAGGGATTTCGGTATACGGGGATGCTTTGCAAAGTAAGTTAAATGAGAAGCGGAAATCAAACGATAAAGATTGATTCGCCCCAAATCGTTTTTGGCAAGGAGGATAATGTGATAGCTTGGGAGTTTCCGAACCTTTCCGATATGGTCCGTATCCAAACGATCAATCTCGGAGAGTCTCTCGATTCCGCGCTCTTTCAGCATCTCCATTTCTTTTAAATAGATTCGAGCGGTTGCTTCCGCATCATCCACCGCTCTATGATGGTGTAAGAGCTCAATTTTCAATTCTTTGGCAACCGTATCCAGCTTAAAACGATGTAATTTCGGAAGCAGCAAACGGGAAAGCGCGACGGTATCCACTACGGTTCTCCGGAAGGGAATTTGGAGCGCCCTTGCTTTATTTTCCACAAAATTATAATCAAACTCGGCATTGTGCGCGACTAAAACACTGTCCCCCACAAATTCCAGAAATTGTGGAAGCACCACTTCAATGCCGTCGGCATCCATTACCATGGAATCATCGATAGAGGTAAGCTGTGTGATTCGATAGGGAATCGGAACCCCGGGATTCACAAAAAGATCCATGCGGTCAATGATTTTTCCGTTTTCTACCTTCACTGCACCGATTTCTATGATGTGATTCTTATTCGGGTCGAATCCCGTTGTCTCCAGATCGAAAAACAACCGTTGTCGTGTCCAATGCCTTCTCCGCATCATTTTTTACGATGGTATCCAAATCATTGACCAGATATCCTTCTATCCCGTAAATCAGTTGTAAATCATCTTCTTTTCCTTTTTTCTTCAGATAAGCCATCGCATCCGGAAAAGACTGTGCGACGCCATGGTCCGTAATAGCCATAGCCGGCATTTGAAAGTCTAAAGCACGGTCAATATATTCACTGACATCGGAGACACCGTCCATATCCGACATCTTCGTATGAAGGTGCAGTTCGACCCGTTTTTCCTTTGCCCTGTCCACCCGTTTTTCTCTTGTGAAATCGGATTTCTTAATACCAAAAACCCGAGAGAGTTCCAATTCCTTATCATACTGGTCATATTCGATATTTCCTTTTATCGCTATGCTTTTTCCTTCTACAAGAAAGGCTCTTGCCTCCTCCAGTTGTTCTTCTTCCACAAAAATCTTTGAGGCAATCGAATCGCTGTCATCGGTAAAAGAGAAAGTAAAAATCACCATTCCCGATTTTTTTGTCGGTCTTTCCTCTACATGAAGGAGGATGCCTTCCAGGGCAACGGTTCCGGAAAATTCTCCCACAGAAGAAATCGGTACAATTTCATCCTGGAAGTCTCTGCCGTAATAAACGTCTTCCTTCTCACTTCTTTTAAAGAATCCCTTTCCGAAACTGCCCCTCTTCCCGGAAAAACTCTGCAAAGTCTTATGGCGGGCTTTCTCTTCGCTTCCCTTACCCTGTCTTTCCTTATCTTCCTTTGCCTTTTCTTCTCTTATTTTATCTTCTCTTGCTTTGTCTTCTCTTACCTCGTCCGCCTTTCCTGTACTGCTCTGTATCGCGCTTTCAGAAGGCTTCGGCTCTTCTTCCATTTGAGAATTTTCTTTCTTCTCCTTTTCCGGCTTATTTAATGAAGCATCATAGCGAATCCGAAGCTGCACGGGAATCCCGCAACGCTCCTGAAATCTTCTCTATTACACGGATGCATTCCAACTCTTCCTTTTGAAAAAGAGCAATTTCCGGCAAGAACAGAGAAAGGGCAGAGTCATCTTCCCACTCAACCCTTCCTTTTTGAAACATCTGTTGTATCACAATATTTCTCTCTCTTAACTCTTCCATCAAAGAGTCCGCATACTCCTGAAATAGGATTTTAGCAGTATACTGTGAGGAGAGATGAAAACTTTCCCGGATACTGATTTGAATTTTTTTACCCGAAAAAACCTGTTTCCGGATACAATCTTCCATACTTCTGATATCCGCTCTTTGAATCAAGTGATCACTGTGCAGATAAACGGTCAGTTTAGAACGATCCGGGCGCAGAGTAATACGGCTAATCTCTGTGGAAAGAAAGAGAAGTTCCAGCTCTTCATTCCCTTTTAATTCTTGAAATACCTGAAAAAATTTCTTCATGAATACTTTTCGATTTCCTCTCGCAATGCATCAAGTAAGTCTTCTTCCTTGACTTTTCGGATAATTTCACCCTTTTTAAAGAGTAAACCTACGCCTTTTCCCCCTGCAATGCCAAGGTCAGCTTCTCTTGCTTCACCGGGGCCGTTTACTACACAACCCATAACCGCAACCTTTAGCGCTTTATCCGGATAGGACAAGACGATTTTCTCCACCTTATCGGCTAAGGAGATGAGATCAATGTCCGTCCGTCCGCAAGTCGGGCAGGATACCACGCTGACTCCTTTTTTTCTGAGTCCGAGCGTCTCCAGGATGAGCTTTCCGCTTCGAATCTCTTCAACAGGATCGGCGGAAAGGCTCACTCGTATCGTGTCTCCGATTCCCTCGTGTAAAATCAAAGCAAGCCCCATAGCGGATTTGATATTGCCAGACCATACTGTACCAGCTTCCGTGATGCCGATGTGCAGAGGTACATTCGTTTTTTCCGCAACGATTTTATGGGCTTGATATGCCGTTAAAACATCGGAGGATTTGATGGATAGCACGAGATTTCCATACCCCATGTTCTCTACCAGTTCCACATTTTTTAAAGCGGATTCCGCAAGTCCCTCCGCAGTCACTCTCCCGGCATATTTTTCCAGAATATCTTTCTCTAAAGAACCCGAGTTCACTCCGATACGAATCGGGATATTTCGCTCTTTAGCACAATCCACTACAGCCTGAACACGTTCCCGAGAACCGATATTACCGGGATTAATCCGAATCTTATCGGCACCGTTTTCCATTGCGAGGATGGCAAGCTGATAATCAAAATGAATATCGGCAACCAAGGGAAGAGGCGATTCTTCACGAATTTTTCCAAAAGCAACGGCCGCTTCTTTCGTCGGCACGGTCAGACGGACAAGATCGGCACCGGCAAGCTTCAATGCACGAATCTGAGAAAGGCTTTTCTCCACATCTTCCGTCTTTGTGTTACACATGGATTGTAAAACGATGGGATTGCCTCCGCCTATTTTTAAGGAGTAGGAAGGATACTTCCCGCCTGTCTTTTTTCCTATCTCCACAATTCTGCTTTCCGTTCTTTTTATCATTTTAAGCTTCTTTCTAAAATTATTTTCACCCGTTCAGGACCTTACTATATGCTCCGCTGAATAAATTCCACGCATCATTAAAGAGAAGAAGGAACATCAGAAGGAGAAGAAGAATCATCCCGACCGCATTAATTCTTTCTTCCCACTTCGGGTTCAGCCTCCTCCGAAAAAGCATTTCCAGGAGAATAAAGAGGAGCCTTCCTCCATCCAGTGCAGGAACCGGAAGGAGATTCATAATTCCCAGGTTGACACTGAGCATCAAAGAGAGATTTAAAAGGACGAGCAGCATGACTGCCACGCCCATGGAACTGGATTTTTCCACTGCACTGCCGATTACGGCAACCGTCCCTACCGGTCCCATCACTTCCTTTCGGGATACTTCCCCCTTCAGAATCATGGAAAGACTGTCAAAAACCAGTCTGGCATTAAAACGAAACTCATAATAACTATAGCGGAATAACTCGACGCCGTTTTTTACTCTTTTTCTTCCGTCCTGTAATTGGACGCCGAGACGGTACAGCCCTGTTTTTTCATCCTTATACGGAGAGAATTGAAAATGTTCCTTCTTCCCGTCACGAACTACAGATAGCTTCACCTCTCCTTTTTGAAAAGAAGACTGATGTAACTGAATAAAAAGGGATAATTCCTGTAAGGTTGCAATCGAACGATGATTTCCATCGGAAAAAGCAATTCCGATAATCTGATCGCCGTCTTTCAGCCCGCTTTTTGTCGCTGCCGTTTCCACCGTACTTCTACCGATAATCGGAAGTTCCGTACCGACAGCCGCAGTTAAAATCACAGCACAAAGAAAAGCAAGGAGGAAGTTATTGAAAACTCCTCCGAAGCAAATGATAAAGCGCTGCCAGGAAGGCTTTTTATCAAAACTTTCTTTGTCTAAATCTTCTTTTCGAAACTGAACTCCGTCGAAGTCCAGGACTTCCCCTTTCTCTTCTCCTTCCGCCGCAGTAAAATCACCGCTTCCTGCCGCGTCTTCTCCCAGCATCGCACAGCTTCCACCAAGCGGAAGCAATTTAATACTATAGCGTGTATTATGTATAACGCAGGAAAAGATACGGGGCCCCATGCCGATAGAAAATTCCAAAACACCGACCCCGAAGAGCTTTGCTGCAAGGAAATGCCCCAGTTCATGAAAAAAAACCAAAAAAGACAGCGCAAGAATAGCCAGTATAATGCTCAAAAAAATCTCCTTTACTACACTAATCCAATATAAAAACTCCTTTTATCCGCTTCGCTTAAAACAAATGCTCTGCTCCACTTCTCTATCTCTACTATTTCCTCCACTTCCGGATAGGAAATCCAGGCTTCTTCATGTGCATGCATTGCCCTCTCAATCAGTACGGGAATCGCAAGGAAAGGAATCCGGTCTTCCAGGAAAAGACGCACAGCCTCTTCATTTGCCGCATTAAAAACGGTCGTCATGGAACCGCCGCGTATCCCCGCTTCTCTTCCCAAGCGAAGGGCGGGAAAGTCTTCATAAGAAGGGGGATAAAAAGTGAAGGGTCATCATTTTTGAAAAATCCAGTTTTTCTCCCTTATACTGTTCCCTTTCCTCTTCAAAAAGCGCATAGGCAATGGGAACGCGCATCGTCGGTACACCGAGCTCCGCTTTTATCGCCCCGTCTTGAAACTCCACTGCCGAATGCACGATGCTTTCTCTCTGAATAACAACCTGAATCTTTTCTATAGGAACGGAAAAAAGAACATGGGCTTCAATCACTTCCAGTGCTTTATTTACCATGCTGGCAGAATCTATGGTGATTTTATTTCCCATAGACCAGTTTGGATGCTGCAAAGCATCCTCTTTCTTCATCTTCATCATATCCGCCTTCTTCATTCCCGAAGAACGGTCCTCCGGAAGCGGTCAGAATGATTTTCGAAACCTCTCTTCTATCTTCTCCTCTCAGACACTGCCATATCGCAGAATGCTCTGAATCAATGGGATAAAGCTTCGCTTTCGACTCTTTCAGAAGATCCTGAATCAAATGACCGGCGCAGACCAATGTCTCTTTGTTTGCAAGAGCCAGTTTCTTCCCTTCCTGAATAGCTCGAATCGTAGGCTGTATCCCCACCATCCCGACAACACTGACAACAATCATCTCTGCTTCCGGCAAAGCGGAAAGGGTGACAAGGCCCTCCATACCGCTGAAAACAAGAGGCGAATAGTCCGTTTCCTTTTTCTCTTCCAGCCTTTTCTCTTAAATAGGACTGCCTGTTCTTCATCATAGACAGCCAGATATTTCGGTTTCCACACTCTTATCTGCTCTTCTAAGAGCGCAATATTTTTTCCGGCGGAAAGACCGATCACCTGATGTTCCGGATGATCCTTTAAAAGTTCCAGGGTCTGCGTTCCGATAGAACCGGTGGACCCAAGTATCACAATACGCATCATCGCACCTCCTACTGAACAAAGAAAACCAGCGCATAATAAATAATCGGTGCAGTAAAGAGCACGGAATCAAAGCGATCCAAGATGCCTCCATGCCCGGGAATCAGATGACTGTAATCTTTTATACCAAAATCTCTCTTAATACCGGATGCCGTAAGATCGCCTACAATCGAAAAAAGAGAAGCAACAGCTACCGAAAGTGCAAGCTTTAAAGGAGAATGAAACAAACCCTGTTGTTTTACACTAAAATACAGTCCATAGAAATAGGTGAGAAGAAAAGCGCCAAGCACGCCTCCTACAGCACCTTCCCATGTTTTTTTAGGACTGAGAACAGGCGTCATTTTATGCCTTCCGAAGAGCATTCCCGCTGCATAAGCACAGCTGTCCGCCGCCCAACTGGAAAGAAAAAAATCAACCATACCAAAAATAGCGCCGTGCATCAGCATCCTGCTCTGGTAGATATAGGAAAAAAGTAAACCGGTATAGGGAAAAGCCAAGAAATAAAGCCCAATCTCCCGAATACTTTTTTTCGGATAATGAAACACATAGTTCATCGAGCAAAGGACAAAATAAAGCACAAGGAGAACGGTTTCCGCATGTCTATCCCGGTAAAGGGCATAATAGTGAAACGTGATGAAAAGGAAAGGGAAAAAAGCAAGTCTGTCTTTTTCTAAAGAAAAGCACTTCAAAAGCTCGTAGCACGCAAGAAGAGACAATAGATAGTTCATCGCAAGAAGAAGCATACCTCCACGCGGAAGAATCAGAAACAAGAGCAGTAAAAGAACAATCCCGCTACCTACACGAAGCAGGAAAGAGGATAGTTTTTGCTCCTTTTTTTCTTTCTTTTCTGAAGAAAGCGGCGCTTTATCTCCCACGCCCTTCGATTCTTCTCTCCTTACGTCTTCTTCCTTCATTCCGACCTCTTCTCTCCCCTTAAGTATTCTACAGCTTACCTTCCGCCATATCGTCTTTCCCGCTTCTTATAGTTTTCTATTGCTCTAAGCAGTTCTTCTTTCGTGAAATCCGGCCAAAGCACATCGGTGATGTAATATTCGGCATAAGCTGACTGCCAGAGCAGAAAGTTCGATGTACGAAACTCTCCCGATGTCCGGATAATCAAATCCGGATCCGGAATACCTGCCGTATCCAAAAAAGACGAAAGTTCTTCTTCCGTAAGATTTTCAAAAAACTCTCCTACCCGAGAAGGTTCTGCACTCTCTACAATGCGATGGATGGCCCGAATGATTTCATCTCTACCGCCGTAATTCACGGCAAAGATAAATTCCATTCCGCTGTTTTCCTTAGTGCTCTCCTCCAGAAAACGGATACCTTCCTGGATATCCGGAGCGAAACGGCTTCTCTCCCCAATCATCTTTGCCTTCACATTGTTCCTGTTGGCAACCTGAACAAGCTTTTTCATGTAAAAACGAAAAAGCTGCATCAAAGCACTCACCTCTTCGGAAGAGCGCTTCCAGTTCTCTGTCGAAAAGCCGTAAACAGTCAAGTAAGCGATGCCGAGCCTCGCACAATCCTCCACAATCTGCTCCAGGGTTTCACAGCCTTTTTTGTGCCCGAGCGCTCTCGGAAGTCCGTGTGCCTTTGCCCAGCGTCCATTGCCATCCAGAATAATACCAATATGGCGGGGCAAATCAAGCGGGCGCTTCTCTTTTTCCAGTATTTCCGTCATACTGTCAGAAGTTCCTTATTCTTCTCTTCTACGGACTGATCAATTTTTTCAATCATGTGATCGGTCAATTCCTGAATATCTTTCGTCTTTCTTGCCAAATCGTCTTCCGTGATTTCCGCGTTTTTCTCCAGCTTTTTCGCAAGATCCATCGCATCTCTACGGATATTTCGAATAGCAACTTTCGCTGCCTCCCCCTTCTTCTTTACCTCTTTCGTCAATTCTTTTCTTCTCTCTTCGGTAAGTTCCGGGAAAATAAGACGAATAACCTGTCCATCGTTTGTGGGATTGATGCCGAGGTCCGACATATTGATGGCTTTCTCAATTTCTTTCATGACGGACTTATCCCAGGGTTGAATCTGAATAATTCTTGCCTCCGGAACGGAGACATTGCCAACCTGCTGAATCGGCGTAGGGGTTCCGTAGTAATCGACCGTGATACGATCCAAAACATGGGGATTCGCACGACCGGCACGAATCGTAGCCAGTTCACTCATCAGATTGTCATGCGTCTTGTGCATTTTTTCAATGTAAATTGTAAATTGATCATCCATAGTCTGCTCCTTTTATCGTAATTGTATTGCTTTTTGTTGTATTGCTTTTTGTCATCTCGTTTATGCTCCGGGTCCGGTTCTTTCTGCCCGCGAGTGCAAAGAAGAATCCGTTTTTCTACCTTTTATCCGCCGTAATTCGTGTCCCCTCCTGCTTGCCCAGTAATGCTTTATAAATTCCATCCTCTTCTTTCAAAGAAAAAAACGGATAAAGGCGAGCCTGTTCTCCAGGCAAAGTATAGAGGCGGAAAGGTCGATAACCTGTAAGCGTTTTTCCACTACTTCTTCAATACTTAAGCTGTCATATTTTTTCGCATCGGGGAATTTATGCGGATCCTTGTCATAAACGCCGTCAATAGCCTTTGCGAGAAGAATCTCTTGACAATCCAGCTCCAATGCCCGAAGTACTACTCCCGTATCTGTAGAAAAGAAAGGATGTCCCGTTCCACAGGCACAGAAAACTACTTCTCCCTTTTCCAATGCCTTCACAGCCTCGTCCTTTGAAAAAACTTCACTCATATCGGAGATGGAAAAAGAAGACATAATCCGGGTACGCATTCCGCTTAATCGAAAAATCTCCGAAACATAAATACAGTTCATAAGCGTTGCCAGGATGCCGACCTGATCCGCTTTATAGCGATCCACCTTAGCAGACTGTCTCCCTCTCCAGAAATTTCCGCCGCCGATGACGATAGCGACTTCAATGCCTTCCTCTACGGCGCATTTCACCTGCTTAGCCACAGAGAAAATGACTTCATCACAAAACCCAAAATGCTGTTCTCCTGCAAGTGCCTCTCCGGAGAGTTTTAACATGATTCTTCTTTTTTCCATATTGCCCCCTTCTTTATAATGCTCTAGTTTAGCATACAAAAAATGGCTCGGCAATTCCACGCGAAATTTATTCCGCTGAAAAATCCATAAAAAAAGAAACAGCATTTCATTAAGAAAATGCTGTTTCTTCCTAATGTTCTTATTACGATGTTTCATCGTATAAGAAGGAAATCCACTGATGATTTTCTAGCGGTAAGCGAACAAACTTTACACTTATCTTGTCTCCCCGGGCATCAGCCATCCTTTTTGATCGGTATGCAGAAGTTCTTCCGCCCGTTCGGAAAGCGGTTCTCCCAGGTAATCCTTGTATACCGCCTTGATAGAAGGATTCTCATGACTGAAACGAAGACTATCCTCCCGATCCTGTTTATAGAGGACAGGAGCACGAAGAGCCGCCATCTCTTTCTGGTCATGAATCGGCTGCCCTCCTCCACCGACACATCCGCCGGGGCACGCCATGACTTCTACGAAATCATAATGGGTTTGGCCGTTCTTTAAGGCGGTCAGCAATTTATCCGCATTGGAAAGACCATGTACTACCGCTATTTTTAACTTATTTCCGGCAATGGTGAAAGTCGATTCTTTCCAACCGTCCATTCCTCGTACATCCTGGAAGGCATCGGGATCCGGATTCTCCCCTGTTGCCAAATAATATGCGGTTCTTAATGCCGCTTCCATGACACCGCCGGTTGCGCCAAAAATATTTCCTGCGCCGGAACCGATACCGAGCGGCATATCCAGTTTCCTATCCTCTAACTTTGCCGGAGAAATATGCATTGCACGAATCAAACGATTCACTTCCCTCGTAGTGAGTGCCACATCCACGTCGAAGTTTCCGTCTCCATCCTGCATGGTCGGATAAGCACACTCCGCTTTTTTCGCAAGACAGGGCATGATACTCACGGAGAAAATCTTCTTGGGACTAACCTGTAAAATATCCGCATAATAGCTCTTTGCAATCGCCCCCAAACATCTGTTGCGGAGATTTTGATGTCGAAATCTGTGACACGAACTCCGGGTAATGTCCCTTTATATAACGAAGCCATCCCGGACAGCAACTCGTGAACATCGGAAACTGTCCTTCGTTATGGGTCAGCTTATGCAGGAATTCAGAAGCTTCCTCCATAATCGTTAAGTCTGCGGAGAAATCGGTATCGAAGACATAGTCAAAGCCCATCTCTTTCAAACAGCTTGCCAAGCGCTCTACGGTAGCTTCTTCCGGCTTTAACCCGAACTCTTCTCCCCATGCTGTACGAATTGCCGGAGCAATCTGTGCAAGAACAATCGTTTCCGGGTCGTCCAAAGCATCAAGGATGCGATCCGTATCATCCCGCTCTCTCAATGCACCAACAGGGCAATGCGTAATACATTGTCCGCAGAGAGCACAGGAGGAATCCTCCAAACGGTAAAAATCTTTCACATCTACGGTGCTCTTTCCGCCACTGTTCACGACGTCCCAAACATGCGTAGCCTGAATCTTATCACAGACCTGGATGCAACGCATACACTTGATGCATTTATCATATTCTCGAATCAAAGGGAAGGTCTTCGAACCTTTTTGCTTCGGAAGGTCCTTCGGGAAATAATCCTTTCCGACAATATTTAAATCATTTGCTACACTTTGCAGACTGCAATTTCCTGAGCGTACACAAGTTGTACAGGTAACATTATGCTGCGAAAGAATCAACTCTACATTGTATTTTCTTGCTTCTCTTGCTTTTCTGGAATTGGTATGGACTACCATTCCCGGGAGAACCGGACTGTTGCAGGCTGCATGGAGTCTTGCATCGCCTTCTACTTCCACTACACAGACCCGACAAGCTCCGATTTCATTTAAGTCTTTAAAATAGCAAAGGGTAGGAATCGTAACGCCGACTTCCTTGGCTGCCTCTAAAATCGTTGTATTTTCCGGAACACATACTTTTTTTCCATCTATTGTACAGTTTACCATTTGTCTTCTCTGCCTCCCTTAAATATGCCATATCCAAAGTGATCACAGTGCAGACATCTGCCGGATTCCTGGCAAGCTTCTTCATCTGTCATCCCGTACTCCATAAGCTTAAAGTCATGTATTCTTTCGTTGGCAGGTCTTTCTTTCATATTTACACGACCCGTGGGGGCGTTATCATCAAAACGAACCGGCGGGAGGGTCACATCCGACTTGATTTCATGGAAGAATCCAAGATATTCATCAATATTTGCTGCGGCGGTTTTACCCGCTGCAATCGCACGAATTACGGTTGCAGGTCCGGTAACACAGTCTCCGCCGGCAAAGATACCGTCTGCATTCTTTAAAGCGGAAGTATCCAGCGCACTGATTCTTCCCGACTCAATGGTAATTCCCTGGTACTCTTCAAACTTTCTAAAGTCAATTCCCTGTCCGATGGCCACCAGAACCAAATCCGCTTTAATCTCCACTTCCGGAGACTGGGAATCCTTGGGAGACGGTCTACCGTAACGTACTCCGCCGATAATCTGCGGCTTCAACACGATACTCTTACAGTGCCCATCTTCATCTTTTTCGATGCGAACCGGAGAATGCAGCTCCACAATATCACAACCGTCCGCAATTGCTCCTTCTACTTCTTCCGGAAGAGCTGTCATATCCACTCTTCTTCTTCTGTAAGCCACTTTCACGGTCTTTGCACCAAGACGGACTGCTGAACGGGCAACGTCCATGGCTACGTTTCCGCCGCCGACAACGACAACATCCAAACCGGAGAAATCCGGATAGTGATCATCTCCGATATTCCGAAGCATTTCCACTGCCGAAATCACGCCCTTGGCGTCCTCTCCCGGTATCCCGAGCTTCTTATCCGTGTGCGCACCGATAGAAACATATACGGCATCATAGTCTTTCTTTAATTGGGCAAGACTGATGTCCTTTTCCGATACTGACATCCGTCTTTACCTGGAAGCCCGCTTTCTGCAAACCTTCAATTTCATGATCCAGAACTTCTCTCGGCAGACGATATGCCGGAATCCCGTAACGAAGCATTCCGCCCAGCTTCTTCCTCTGCTCATAAACGGTAACATCATGTCCCATGATACTGAGATAATAGGCTGCGCTCAGTCCGGAAGGACCTCCTCCTACAATCGCCACTTTCTTTCCTGTTTTGTCCATTATAGGCGGAATTTCAATTTCCCCTTCATGCTCTACCGCATAGCGCTTTAGTCCGCGGATATTGATGGCTTTATCGACCATGGTTCTTCTGCAACGAAGCTCACAAGGGATGCTCATAAATCAAACCGCAAGCGGCAGGAAAAGGATTGTCTTTCCGAATCAGTTTCACTGCATCGGCATATCTTCCGTCATGAATCAACGCAACATATCCCGGCACATCCACGTGGGCAGGACAAAGTGCCACACAGGGAACCGGTTGACTTTGCTTCTCACAACACCTTCCATGCTGAACATGCTCTGCATAATCATCATGAAATCCGCGTACCCCTCGAAGGACCATCTTTGCGGCCTCAAAACCGATTGCGCAATCTGCGGAATGGTAGATGGCCTCTGCCGTATCTTCAATCGTCTTTTAATGTATCCATGTCCGCAGAACCGTCCAGAACCGATTCCATCAGATGACTTAACTGACCAAGTCCCACCCGACAGGGAGTACACTTTCCACAGGACTGTGCATGACACATGTGAAGAAAGGCTTCTGCGAGATTCACGGGACAGAGTCCGGGTTGAGATGCCTGGATTCTTCTCTCTAAATCACGATATAGACCTTCTACGGTTTTTTGCGCTTCATTTTCAGTAACAATAATTAACCTGCTCATTTTTTCTCCTTCGCTAAACGTATCCATACGTCTTCGCCACAAGACTCCAATACGCAAAAAGGCAGCATCTACAAAATTTACAAAGTTCTGCTTTTAAAAAGAGTATAACATTTCCTTCTTTTTCTTATAAAAAGGAAATTATTTTTTTGTATATACTGCACAAAAGATAATTTTTTTAACAGAGATTTTTTTAGTTAGATATAGCTAATTATTGATAGAAAGAATAAAATAAGTGGGCCGGATTCTTATCCCTGCCCACTGAAATGATTCTCTTAACAGGCGTCAAAACATCGACTCCCGTATAGTACACTTTTTCCTTTGTATACAGATATTCTACTGCAAACTCTTATATACAGAATAAGCCTTTCTGGGTCTTCCTCCTCTTTCATACGCTTCCTTCAACCCAAAGTGCATTTCCTGTAATGCCCCGTTTACATTGTGCATCTCTCCCGGCTGATCATACTCTCTTGCCAGGAAAAAAGCTTCCACATAGGGGTTATTCTTCGCAATATTGTATGCTTTTGCTATCTGATCCGCCTGAAGGTCTTCGTTTGTAGCGTTGAATCCCTGCTCGGAGAGAATCAGGTGTCGAACCTTACCGCTCGGGGAAAGATACTCCGGTTTCTGTAGATAATCTGTGAGAACATTCAAGTTTCTCATATTAATAATCAAAGAATTCTCACTGTTTGTCGCCTTAAGTCATCCTCAAAATTCGGATCAGCCAGTCCTTCCGGATAGGGATGCCAAGCAATCCCGTAATCCAGATCTCTTAACCGGTCATTCAATAAGCGCAGTAAATCTTTTGCCGGATAATATCCTGCAACAGGAGAATGCTCTGTCCAAACATAGTCAAAGGGAATATAGACATTGGCAGAGGGATTGTTCTGTTTAATCGCACTATACCAGATACGAAAAGCATGGGCGTACTGATCCGCATAATTCTCGATGCTGCTGTGCGGTGTATAATTCCAAACATTCGGATAGTTCACTTCATTTCCAATAACCCAGTTATCGATGGAATCCTTATACAGAGAAGCAAAACGATTTGCCAGTCTGGTTGTAGCATCAACCCCTGCCTGCGTTGCCACATTATAGCCATAGTAATGGGCTTCCTGCCCTGTAATCCCGTCAGGAAGAGACTTCGGCTCCGGATTATTTCTCGGGGTATTTAACATAATGGCAGTCACACTGACCCCGTTTGCCTTCGTGTTCCGGAAATTATCCATGAAGTTCTGCTCATAATTGGTAAAGTTGTAAATGATATGCTTTACGCCTAAATCTCTTACGGAAGTCGCATCAAAAAGGGTATCCCGTGTAGCCAGTCCCTTCTTGGACCCGGACCTAGTAAAAACAGTATCACTTTGCACTTTGGAGGCTGTATTCTTCGTCTGCACCGCTCCATTCACTACCCAGGCGCCGTCGGCGTTTACCTGATATCCCTCTACTGTCGTGTTGGTCAGGAGATAGCCGTCAGGCTGAAAATAATAGGACTCGGCAACACCGTCTCCGTTCCCGTCTACCCAGTTCCATCCCTTGAGATAACTACCGTCCGCATTTTCATACCACCAGCCGGTCGTATTCTTTTTCCATGTTCCAGCAAGCGCGGTCAGGCTCATTCCCAAAACCATAGCCGACGCAAAAAGGGGTAACAAAAATTTTCTTTTCATACTCTACTCCTTATACTTAAATTTTAATTAATTGTATCGGAGGCATAAAAGAAATGTCAAATTGATTTCTTTCCTTATTTTTAAAAGAAAAAAAGGATGAGACAGAGCTCACCCTTTTTCTAAATCAGACAAGAACTCCTGCAAAGGAGAAACAAACAGAATCACAAAACAAAAACCAAGATCTTCATCTAGGAATGGAACAACTTTTTTTATTTTGATATTGCGGCTCGGAAGTGATGCGAATCCCTCAACTTTCCAAGCGTTTTTCTCATCAATCTGGGAAAGAATTACCGTAGAATGCATCTCGCACTGATTTAAACGGGCCAGCTGTTCCATACACTTCTCCGCATTCGGATCCGTATTTGCCGAAATGGTCAGTGCAATCAATATCTCATCGGTATGCAGTCTCGGGTTGTGATTGCCAAGATGCTCTACCTTTAAATGCTGTATCGGTTCAATAATTTCCGGAGAAATCACTTCAACTCATCCGGCAGACCGGCAAGAACCTTTAAAGCATTTAGGAGAATTGCCGAGCAGGCGCCCAGGAGGGAAGAAGTTTTTCCGGTTACAATACTTCCGTCCGGAAGAGAAATCGCAGCCGCAGGCGCTCCGGTAAGTTCCGCCTTTTGCAGGGCAATCGAAACAACCGGACGGTCTTTCGGAGAGACATTTGCTTTTTCCATCAAAAGTTGTTCCTTTTCAATGACAGAATCGCTTCCGCTCCCCTTTCTTTTTTCTACCAGTGCATTGTAATAGCGGCGGATAATCTCCTGTTCCGATGCTCTACGTACCGCTTCATCATCAATAATACAGTTTCCCGCCATATTGACTCCCATATCGGTTGGGGATTGATACGGTGTTGTCCCGTAAATAGTATTAAACATGGCTTTCAGGACAGGAAAAACCTCCACATCCCGATTGTAATTTACCGTTGTGACGCCGTAGGCTTCCAAGTGATACGGATCAATCATATTCACATCGTTTAAGTCTGCCGTTGCCGCTTCATAAGCCAGATTGACCGGATGCTGCAAGGGGGATATTCCATATCGGGAAGGTTTCAAACTTTGCATAACCGGCATCGATACCATGTTGATGGTCCTGGTAAAGCTGGGACAAGCAGACTGCCATCTTTCCGGAACCCGGTCCCGGCGCGGTAACCACGATAAGGGAACGGGAAGTCTCAATATAGTCATTCTTTCCAAAACCGTCCTCACTGATAATCAGAGGAACATTGGAAGGATAAGAGGGAATCGGATAATGACGATACACTTTAATTCCGAGAGATTCCAGCTTCTTCTGATAGGCAATCGCCCCTTCCTGCCCGGTAAAACGGGTCAGAACGACCGAACCTACATAGAGACCATATCCGCGAAAGGCATCAATCAGTCTCAAAACATCCATATCGTAGGTGATGCCCAGATCTCCGCGAACTTTATTCTTCTCAATATCACCCGCATGAATGGCAATGACAATTTCCGCATCCTCTTTCAATTCACCGAGCATACGAATCTTACTGTCCGGGTGAAAACCGGGCAGTACCCTACTGGCATGATGATCGTCAAACAATTTTCCGCCAAATTCCAGATACAGTTTTCCGCCAAACTTTGCGATTCTTTCCTTAATATGTTTGGATTGTGTTTTTAAATACTGCTCGTTATCGAAGCCGATTTTATCCATTTTCCCTCCCCTTTCAACGATGCCTTTAAAGCTAAAAATTATACTCTCCTTGTATCAAAAGACAAGTTCTGAAAAAGAAAAGCTTCTTCTTTTACTGAAAACGCTTATGTATTCTCCGCTTTCTCCTGCATACTTAAATCTTTTCCTCCATACGCGATAAAAGCGCCTTCACTGTAAATGCGATACTTTTGCACTGCGGTACTCCGGCATAGTCCTCGCTTTCCGAAGTTCTTTCAATCCTTTATTGCTACAAGGGTAATTTTTCGAAAAATAACTCCAACACTCTTTTAATTTCTGCAAGAGATTACGTTCTTCCTGTATTTCCACTGAAAATGCTTCTTCCAGAGAAATAATATAACGTTTAAACTCCTCTTCCTTAAGAACGGCTCCTCCCCGAATTTCCCTTGCCAATGCGGGATTCGTAAGAAGTCCTCTCCCCAGCATGATGCCTTTAATGGAGGGAAAACGGGATAGGATGTACATTGCTGAACGGGCATTTTCAATATCTCCATTGTAAATCAACTTATGCTTCGAAAGCTTCGTTATTTCTGCAAACTGATCCAAGCGAACCGTTCCATTATAAAATTGTTTCTGTACTCTCGGATGGACAATCAACTCCGATAACGGAAAAGCATTGAACAGAGAAAACAAAGCTTCCATCCCGTCACAGTCGGCAATACCGATTCGGCACTTTATCGACAGGGACATCTCTTTGGGTAGAATGGAAAAGAGAGAAGTGAGAAAATCTTCCAAAAGATAGAGGTCTCGAAGCATACCTGCCCCTTTCCCTTTCGCAACAACCGTACCGCTCGGACACCCCATGTTTAAGTTGATCTCATGATATCCCGCTCCGCGAGATAATGCATCACTTCCTTCACCGCTTCCGGATTCTTTCCCATAATCTGCGGAACAAGGGATAGTTGCGTGTTATTTTCCGGATCCAAATCTCGAGCAATTCGACCGCTGTAATGCCCTTCTTCGTTGGCGGAGATAAACGGCGTAAAATATTTGTCTATTCCGGGGAAAAAGCGGGAATGCGTATTCCTAAGCGGATAAGAGCTGATCGATTCCAAAGGGGCAAAATAAATTTTCATAGATAAACGTTCCTATAAATTTCCGGTAAAAAATGCCAGAAAGACAAAAAGTAAAAGCATCTGTATGTGCAGAAAGAGATAATGCAAAAGAAACACTTTCCAATGCGGTCGGTTCTTCATCATCGTATAAGCAATCACACCGCTGTAATTCAAAGCAAGCGGATGAAGCGCTGAAAGGATGGAAGAAATAATCAGTTGTCTTCCCTTGGTGCTGATATCTGCGAGCAGAACAGTGGTGGGAAGCCTTGTAAAAAGTCGATAGAATCAGCGCTCTCGACGTTTCTCTTCCCTGAATAAAGCGGGATAAAAAGGTGGGAATCTTATGCATAGTGAAGAGATTTCCCCGTATAAAGAAAAAGCAAAAGCAGAAAAACAAGGAGAAAATAATCCACTTTTCTAAAAAAATATCCCTATTAAAAAGAAGACTGTAAAAGCAGCAAAAGAAGGAAGCAAAGAAAAAAATCGGAAAGACCCGCAGAATAGAAAGAAACAATAAAAAGCACAAAAATAAGAAAAGGAAGGGTAGACCTCCAAGTCTTTTTTAAAATCCTTTTCCCTGTAATGCACTGTAGCTTATTTCCAGGCGTTCTTGTACTGCGAAAGACAGGGCATGGTTTTTCTTCTTTCTGAAAACAGAGCGCGTACGGCAAGAGAAAAAGAATAGCAAAAAGAAAGAAGAAAGCTGATCCGGAAGTATTCCGGAAAGGAATAATTATATTGTAAAAACAAATAAAAATTCGGACAAGGAGGTGAAGGGAAAAAGAATACTCCCCATCTCAGCTGCAAGAATCTGTAAACAAAAACAGTGAATAAAAAGAAACGGGCTCTCCTCTTCCTTTCCGAGCGTTCCCATACAGAGAGGGAGCGTAAAATACAAGCTGACACTGGTACCGAAAAACAAGGCTAAGAGAAAACTCACTGCTATTAAAGAAAGGGCGAGTCCTCTTCTTGTCTTACAGAAACGAAGAAGTGGATAGGTAAAATAAAACAAAATCGGAGTATGAAGGAGGAAAGACGTCAAAATTAAAACTGTCGCAAGATAAGAAAAATTTTCAAGCGGAAAATAGCGAAGAAACGGAAATGCCAAAATACCGTGCAGGATCGAGTCGCTTGCCTTTTCCGGAGAAATGAAAAAGCAGGAAAGCAAAAACAATCCTGCCAAAAGGGTTAGAAGAAACTGTTTCAAATATCTTCTAATCACAATAATTCATCCTTTCTCAAGAAGCCTTCTCCGTGCACTTCCCGTACATCCGCAATAATAAAGAAGGCTTTCTCATCAATTCCGTCCACAAATTCTCTAAGCTCTGCCACTTCTTTATTACTGAGAATACAGTAAAGCATACAAATCCCCTTTTTTGTATACATCCCTTTCGCATCTATTCCGGTTACACCGCGATTCATCTTTCCAATGATATAATCCGCAATTTCATCTCCTCTATGAGAAAGAATCGTAACAGATTTCGCAAAATGCATTCCTTCCATGATGGCTTCACAGACTTTCGAGAAAACATACACGGAAACGAGGGCGTATAACGCCTTCTGAATACCGAAAATCTGCATTCCCCAAAGAATGACACAGGAGTCGATAACCTGTACCATCTTGGCAATCGGAATATGCTTAAACCTGGTCTGTACTATTGCGGCAAGAAGATCCGTTCCTCCTGTAGTGCTGTTGGCAAGAAAAACCAAACCGCAACCGACTCCCATAAATGCACCGCCGACTACGGAGGCTAGAAAAAAATCATTGGCCGGAATAATCTGCCAAGCAGGAAGAAGAAAAAGAAAGAAGGAACAAAGTAAGGTAGACACCATGGTTCGAAAAAGAAACTTTCCGCCTTTAGCAAAAAACCCCCATATAAATAAAGGAATGTTAATTACGGTATTACTGAGCCACAAAGGAACGGAAAACAGATATCGAATAATAATGGCAACACCGGTCACTCCGCCGATAACCAATTCCACCTTATCAAAAAAAGATAAAGAAGCCACTGAAATCAAAAAGCTTCCCACAATAATAAAGATATAATCCCGAATCACTTTTTTATTCTTTTCCATCCGTCTTCTCTCCTGTCGTTCTTTCTCTAGAAATATCTCCTATAGTATCGAATTTTTCGCATTCTGTAAATGAGATATCGCGCGCTTTATGCGCGATACTCGTTGTGAACAAGCACACTAGGACTTTATTCACAAAAAAAGAGATGCAAGCGATTCTTTGCATCTCCATTCCTTTTCGGAACTTCACTTTCCCGCATTCCGAAAGTAAAAAGATATTGAACTATCCGTCTTAAAGTTAGGGCGCAGTGCATTCACCAAATAGACTTATTTTCGAATATATCGCCCAAACCCGTAGGGCTTTGCATAATGATAATCATGTTCCCGCACAAAATCTCCCGTTCTCGTCGCATGGATTATCGTACCGTTTCCGGAATAAATACCCACATGATAAATCGTGCTGGGAGATGAACCGTAGAAAATCAAATCTCCGGGCTGTAAATCCGCTTCCGAAATCTTGATTGCTTCCGCATACTGGGAGCGGGAATCTCTCGGAATCGAAATACCAAAATGCTTAAACACCTGCTGTGTAAAACCGGAACAATCCACGCCTGAACTCAAAGAGGTTCCGGCTGTCCTGTAAGGAAGAACGGCAATGAAGGAACGTGCATAGGAAATCAAATCTCCCATATCCTTATTGGATTGCAAAGCGGCAGAAATAACATCCATACTGGGATCCCCAAACGAATCCGTAATGTCTACGATATCGCTACCGTCCTTTTTCCCCGTATTTTTATTCTCTTTCAGAGAAGACTCTTTCTTTCCCTTAGAGAGAACGGCATTTTCCGGGTAAGTGAGCGCGGATTCCTTTTTCTCGCTCACTTCCGTACCGAGATTCAAATCGCCTTCCATTTCTACCGTTCCCGTACTGTTTTCATTTTTTCCATTCGTGAAAACACCGGACTCACTGGTCGATTTCAGCTTTACAACTCCATTCTCCAGCCAAGCCCCTGTAGAATCCACAGTATAGCCGTCAATCGTTTTTTTGGTCTGTAGCCATCCCTGCTTATCGAAATAATAGCACTCCGCATAGCCGTCTCCATTACCGTCAATCCATGCCCATGTAGACTTCGGATAGGACCCGTCCATGTGGTTATACCACCATTTATTTTTATTTTTTCCGCTACCCTTCTGCCACTGCCCGGCATAGGCAGGTAAAGCCGTGAAAACAGTTAAAGCGGAAAAAAACAATATCGTTAAAACTTTCTTTTTTCTCATACAAGACCTCTTCTCCTGTGCTTTCCTTATACTAATCGATAGAAAAGCATTAGACAATGGAGAAAATTAAATTGTAAGTTTTATCGCAAAATGTTTAGTATTTTGTAAGTTTTAGAGATATGCATCTCTTTTTTTCGTTGTATTCTTCCTTCAGTTCTTTGATTTCGCGGTAAGTAGAGGGATGGGTAGACAGATATCCATTCAGCTTCGTATACTCGTCCCCCTGAATCATCAGGCAGACACCGCAACAGAGACTTGCGGCGCGCGGGGTAGGCGCTATCCTACTGTCTATCCCCGCATTTTGCAAATCTCTGTGCATCTTAATTGCCTGCTCGTGGTTATCAAATAGAATATAATACTTATTTTCTTTCATTACCGGACTCAATCATTTCAAGGAAAGCGCTGACACGGGTTCTTAATTGTTCGGCATCGCTGTCTTCATAGTCCGTCTCCAGCGTAAGAACCTTGTATCCTTCTTCTTTCAAACGTCTTTCTACAAAGTAGTTCTCCGTAGCATACAAGTTACAGAACTTCAGATTGACATTGATGATTCCATCCACATGATATTCTTCTGCCAGTCGAAGGATATCATCGATTCTTTCCGTATTCGGTGTGAAGCAAGCACAATGCACATTGTTAAAATACCGCTCCGTCAATGCTTCCGCCGCTTCTTCCATCGTCTTATTCTCTTCTTTTACTGTATTTGTAAAATAACGTGTACCCGTACAATTTTCTTCACAAACGACAATTCCTCCGGAAGTCTCAATAATATTGTGCATCTTCCAGTTTGGAACTGCCATCGGTGTCCCTGTAAGTAAAATCCGGGGAGCAGACTTCTCTACAATAGATACATCCTCTTTTATGCGTTCTTCCAGCTCGTCACAAAGTTCATTTACCTGACGGGTCAAGCGCTCCGGGTCATCGAAAAAGGCAATCTGCATAATCAAAAGCACATCTCTTCCACTAATGGGAACACACGGATTCTTTCGGCAGTTATAGAGTCTCTGTAAGGCCTTTCTCTTTTCGTTTACAATATGAATGGCATGATTTAACTTATGAATGTCGACAGCACTTCCGGTGAACTCTTCCATCACCTTCACAAAATCCAGAATCTCCTGATCCCACGCTTTGCTGTCCTGCGGTCTCTTTCCGTTAGGAATATGCATAACGTGCATCTTCACATCTTCAGAAAGAATCTCATACGCCTTCTTTTTCCCGTCGCAGGTGGTTTCTCCCACAAACATATCCGCAATACGGAAGTAGGGACAGGTTCTTCCGAGTCTTGCGCCTACAGATGCTTTAATCAGCGGGCAGGTATTGGCCGGTAAGACTTTCTCTCCTTCGGGAACCCAGAACTGGGATCCTCCACAGAGGCCCGTAACGATTCCGTTTGCCGCGATAATCACTTCATCCGGCACAAAGACACAGAATGTGCCAATTACTTTTCCTGCCTTCCTTTTGCGCCTGAATCAGCTCTGCCGGACGGATGCCGTGGATATCCGCAGCAACCATATTGAAGTAATCCATTCCCTTCGGTCTGTTTTTTTGTGTTAAAAACACATCTCCGAATGCACCGGGAAGCGCCGCACAGAGCAAGTCGTGCTTCTCGAGATCCATCCCCAAATCCGCCCACATCTGATGGTTCTTGTCCATAATTTAACCTCCTGCATCACATAAACATCTCATCGGCGAAGTCCTTTGATGAGAAAGACGTGCTCAGCATCCTCCTCATCTTAAAAAAAGCTCTGTAAACAGTATAACCATGCCGGTAGAACTTGAGAAATTGCGTATTGCGATGATAGGCGGGTTCTATTGGGTATCGATATGAATTTCGTATATTTATTATATTTCTAAACTAATTTTAAAGAAACGGAGTAAGAAGCGAGAAAAAGCAGGGTGCCTTAAATTTCCGCATCTTTTCCTTCTTCTACTACATAGCTTTGGAACTCCATTTCCGGCATACACTCTGCCATGTCTTTCCGAATTCTTTCCAGTGCTTCCAAACGCATTGCAACGGAAGTATTGGCATTTCCCTGAATGATAAAAATGGCATTTTTCGTGTTTTCGTCAAATTTATAATTTTCGCCGTCCCGCACGTCAATCCATGCCATGATGCCCTTTTTATCTTTATAAACATAATCTGTTTCCGCTACATATTTTTCCGGTGCAAGAATGGGATAGAACACATCCTCTTTCTTACTTACCGTAAAACAGATTTCCTCATCAATCTTATCATAGTCATGTCCGCCAATTGCAAGGAAAGAACGGAGAGACTCCACATTATAAATATCTACGATACTGTTGATATGCGGAATGCTTCCCCTCCGCTTGATATTTTGAATCAAGGCAACGGCAGTCGGCGGATTCTTCTTCGTGCTGCGACCCACAGCCGAAATGGAATCGACATAGCCTTGGTTTACAGGGTGCTTCAATGCCTCTTCCGCGTCACATTGCAAGGCCCACTCCTCCATCTCTTTCTGCTTCGCGAGGAAATTCTCCGATAAGCTTGCAGATGGGTTCACATGCTTTGCGATAGCCAGAACGATAGTTTTCTTTCCTAAGTCTGCAATACTTTTGTCTACAATGATTTTCATTTCATCCTCTCCTTTATTCTTAGCGGGGTGAACACAATAATTCTTCCAGCGCTCTTCCGCAATACTCTACTTCTTCCATAGTATTCGCCCATCCGAAAGAAAAACGAATGGTTCCGGTCGGATAGCTTCCCAGGGTAATGTGCGCGGACGGAGCACAGTGCAGTCCTACTCTCGTCATGATACCATAGCGTGCATCCAATTGAAATGCGGTATCGGATAACTCCCGGCTGCGTGTTTGCAGGGAAACGACCGCCGCCCTTCCTTCGATATCCCTCTTCCCAATCACTCTCAACAAGTCTCTCTCTTCCATCCCCTTTAAAATCTCTAAAAACGCTTGTGTCAATTCCAGCTCATGTTCTCTCGTCTTTTGTAAAGCGGCCAGAAAATAAGCCTGTTTCTTGTCTGTTCCAAACTCCTCTTTCTCGTCCGTTCCACACTCCTCTTTCTCTTTTGAAAGCGCGTTTTTCCCTTCCTCCATAAGCCATTGTAGAGCGGCATGTAAACCGAATATCCCGGGGAGATTGGGGGTTCCCGCCTCAAAGCGATCCGGTAAAAAATCAGGCATAGTCTCCAGATGACTCAGGCTCCCCGTTCCTCCGGCAATAAGCGGTTCCATCTTCCCTCTTCAGGGAATCTTCTAAAAGAAACCCACCCGTTCCCTGCGGGCCGAGTAGACTCTTATGCCCGGTAAAACAAAGCGCGTCAATGTGCATCTTTTCCATATCAATCGGAAACACGCCTGCCGTCTGTGCACTGTCCACTATGAAGAGAAGGCCGTGTTCCTTGCAAAATAGACCTACTTCTTCTATCGGTAGTAAAGTTCCGCAAACATTGCTGGCATGCATCATCACAACTGCTTTCGTGTTTTTCTGAAGCTGCGCTTCCAGTTTTTCAACAGAAAGACTCCCGTCCACCGCACAGAGCACTCTGGTGAAGGAAACGCCTTTCTCTTCCAATTGCACAAGAGGCCGCATCACTGCATTATGTTCCATGGAGGAGCACAGGACATGATCTCCTTCATGGAGAAGGCCTTTTAATACGAAATTTAAACTTTCCGTGATATTTTTGGTAAAAATCACATTCTTATAGTCCGGAGCATGAAAAAGAGATGCAAGCAGTTCTCTCGTCTCAAATACCACAGCTTCCGTATCATAAGCACTGTTATATCCGCCACGGTTTACATTGCTTCCGAACTTCGTCATATAGTCGAATACCGCTCTCGGAACCGCATCCGGCTTGGGAAAACTGGTTGCTGCAGAATCGACATAGACTTTCTTCTTATCCATCCGTCCCTCCCCCTCCATAGGGAAAATCACAGGCATAAATCGCATCCTTCATAGAATACTCTTCTATCAGCCCTTTCACTTTATCCATCATCTTCATTCCGTCATCCGGAAATTTTCCCCAGATTCTTTTCTGTATACCGTCATGAAAAGACTCATAGTAAATCGGATGACTTTGCTCTGTATCTTTTGTTAAAAGCTGTATCAGCTTATAGTCTTCCTGCAAGTTTTCCAGTTCCGTTGCCGGAAGAAAATCCCCCTGCATAATGGAGTGATAGAGGGGCGTTTCTGCTGAAAGAAAGAGGGAGAAATTCACCAAAAACTTCGGTTTTGTCCGCTTGAGAAAATCCGCCATAGCTTCCGCATTCTCTTCTCCTCTTCCCCTTCCCGCTACACCGGTCATAATATGTGCCGCATACTCCATCCCCGCATGCTGCACCCGTTGAATCGCCAGTTCCGCCTCCTCTACCGAATGTTCCTTATGCATGAATTGCAGGACCTCTTCCAGTCCGCTTTCTATTCCGATATAGAGTAAGGTATACCCCTTATTGGAAAGCGCTTTCAATTCTTTATCCGTTTTTGAAAGAATACTGCTCACGCTTGCGTCGGAATGAATTTTGACGTCATTTGGAAAATAGGAATGAATAGAATCTAATATCGTCAGTAATTTTTTTCTGTCTGAAGGGAGAAAGCACAACCGTCCCCGAGAAATATTTTATGTGGATTTCCCCGACACGCCTTCACCCGCTTAAGCTCTGCCTCTATTTTTTGAATCGGAAGCTCCCGATAGCGTAAATCACGAAAAAGATTACAGAAAGAGCAGGCATTATAAGGGCAGCCCTACAGTAATCGGAAGCATAAAAGCATCCTTCTCCATCGGCGAACGGCAAATTCTTCCCTCATAGTCCATCCTGCTCTCCTTTTACGAATGCACAATTTCAATAATAAGCCCGTGCGGTAAGCAAACAATCGGAAGATCTGCGGTTTTCTTACTTATAGGCGGTGTGTGAACACAAATCTGATTATTACAGTTGGATTCCGTACAGCTGACCTTTCCATCCTTCACTTCGATAAAGTTCACTTCATGTTTGGCCGGATCTCTCTCCTCTTCGGATAGAGAGGAAAGTCCTTCGGAAAAAGAAACTTCTTTCACTTCCTCATCCATAATCATGAATTTTTGATCTTTTTGGAGCGAGCACTCCAATAGACTCTTTCCGTTTTTTAGGACTTTCACTTCTCTTTTTTTCTCCGGAAAAGATGCGAAAAAACAAGAAAGAAAGTCCGGATAAAAGACAAACGAAGAGCACAATGGCCGCTATGAATTTCTGTTCTTTACTCCATTTTTTGAACATCAGTACTCCTTTAGAGGAAGAAACGGGATAGCGGAGAATCCGTACACAACCCACGTTATAAAGTAAATGCAACAGGATAAGTATACCAAATTAAAAATAAAAACAGGGAAGAAACTCTTCCCTGCGTCCTAATCATTTCCGAACCAGCTTTTCTCTTTTAAAAAGGCCACAAACCGGACTTGAACCGGTGACCTTCTGATTACGAATCAGATGCACTACCAACTGTGCTATTGTGGCAACTGCCTCAGTATAGCATAGGTTTACTTCTTTTCGCAAGCAGGATTTCTAAATCCTTTACTCCAGTTCAAAAGCGCCCGTATATAATTGATAGTACTTTCCCTTCTCGGAAATTAATTTAGCGTGGCTTCCCCGTTCAATGATTTCTCCCTGTTCCAGAACCATGATCACATCCGAATTCTGCACCGTAGAAAGGCGATGTGCAATCACAAAAACGGTTCTCCCCGCCATGAGGGCATCCATCCCTTTTTGCACAATAGCCTCTGTTCGGGTATCAATGGAGGAGGTGGCTTCATCCATGATGAGAACCGGCGGATCGGCTACCGCAGCACGTGCAATGGAAAGAAGCTGTCTCTGTCCCTGCGATAAATTCCCTCCGTTTCCACTGAGCTCCGTATCATATCCCTTCGGAAGTCTCGTTATAAAATCATCCGCCCCTGCCAGACGCGCTGCAGCAATACATTCCTCATCACTGGCATCGAGCTTTCCGTAACGGATATTCTCCATAACGGTCCCTGTAAAAAGGACGGTATCCTGCAAAATAATCCCGAGGGAACGACGTAAATCATCCAGACAGATATCATAGATATCAAAACCGTCATAAATAATCTGCCCTTTTTGAATGGTATAAAAACGGTTAATCAGGTTTGTAATGGTTGTCTTTCCCGCACCGGTTGCGCCAACGAAGGCGACTTTCTCTCCGGGATGGGCAAATACATTAATTCCCTTCAAAAATAGGACGTTTTCCATCATACGAAAAAAATCCACATTGCAAAGTTCAACGTCTCCGAGAAGACGCTTCAAGACAATTTCTCCGTTCGGCTTAAGCTCTTTCCATGCCCACATTTCAGTTCGTTCGTCGGTCTCCTCCAGTACGCCGTTCCGATCCCTAACCGAAACCAAACGAATGTGACCGTGGTCTTCTTCTTTCTTCTCGTCCATTAGAGCATAAACCCGTTTTGCACCGGCTACTCCCATTACCGCTGCGTTGACCTCGGAAGAAATCTGGCTCACCATTCCCGCAAACTGTCTTGTCATATTGAGGAAGGGAATGACGATGGAAATGCTTATCGCGAGTCCGGAAAGAGAAAAATTCGGTACTTTAAAGCTAAGAAGTACTCCGCCAAGAATCGCCACCAAAACATAGAGAATGTTTCCAATATTGTTTAAGATGGGCATAATGATGTTGGAGTAGCGGTTTGCCGCATTGGAAACCGTAAAAAGTTCCTCATTGTACTGGTCAAAGTCCTTCAGCGCCTCCTCTTCGTGATTAAAAACCTTCACGACTTTCTGTCCGTTCATCATCTCCTGGATGAATCCTTCCGTCTTTGCAATTTCTTCCTGTTGTCGCATAAAAAAGCGTCCGGATTTCCCCCCGATATCCTTCGTAACCAGAACCATGAACACGGAACCCAGAAGGACCAATAAGCTTAACCACAGGGAGTAATAGAACATCAAAAAGAGTACCGTCACCATGGTGATAAAGGAAGAAAGAGCCTGCGGAATGCAAATCGAAATAAATTGTCGCATGGAGTCAATATCATTCGTGTAATGACTCATGATATCCCCTGTTTTGTTTCGATCAAAATAGGAGAGCGGAAGATCCTGCATTCCATTAAACATCTGCACTCTGTATTTTTTCAAGGAACCCTGTGTAATGGTAGCCAGATTCCAGTTGTAAACAAATGCCGCAATAATGGAGACAAGATACAGAATGCACAGCATCGTAATCTGCTCGAAAAATCGTGTGCGACACGGCATTCCAATCTCCCTTCCGATACACCTCTTCTATCAGATTGATAATCCGTTGCTGGAAAATAGCGGGAATCGCCGTGACCACGGCATTAATCAGAATCAAAAGCAAGGTAAAGGGAAGAAAAACAGGATAAAAACGAAATAAATCTTTCAGCATCCTTCCCAGAGTCGGGAAAAAATCCTGATTTCTCTTTGCCTTATTCTCCATCAGAATCCTCCTTTCTATTCTGGGAATCATACGTTTCCCTGTATTCCGAGGAACTCTCCATCAGCTCCGCGTGCGTCCCGTGTGCGATGATCTTCCCTCCGTCCAGGACAAAAATCTGATCTGCATCCTGTACGGAAGAAATACGCTGCGCAATGATAATCTTCGTCGTTTCCGGAATAAACTCCTTAAAACCCCTTCGAATCAAAGCATCCGTCTTGGTATCCACAGCAGAGGTGGAATCATCGAGAATCAATACCTTCGGCTTTTTCAAAAGTGCTCTGGCAATACAGAGTCTCTGCTTCTGTCCGCCGGAAAAGTTATTGCCCCCCTGTTCCACATGACTTTCATAACGGTCTTTCATTTGTTCGATAAACTCTGAAGCCTGGGCAAGTTCACAGGCATGGACAATCTCCGCATCTGTGGCATCCTTGTTCCCCCATCGCAGATTCTCCGCTATGGTTCCTGAAAAGAGAATATTTTTTTGTAACACAACGGCAACCTGGTCTCTCAGAACTTTTAAGTCATACTCTCTTACATCAATACCGCCAACCAAGACTTTACCCTTCCGTGACATCGTACAGTCGGGAAATAAGGGAAGTAAGAGAAGACTTTGCCGAACCGGTACCTCCCAAAATACCTACCGTTTGTCCGGATGGAATCGAAAGCGTAATATCGGAAAGGACATCCCGTTTTGCCTCTTTGGCGTACTTAAAATAAACGTGTTCAAAGCGAATGGAACCGTTCGGCACTTCCATAACCGGGTTAAGCGGATTTTGAAGAGTGCTCTCTTCCTGTAACACTTCCACGATTCTCTTTGTCGATTCAATCGAGATGGAAACCATGACAAAGACCATGGCAACCAGCATCAAGCTGGAAAGAATCAGGAAACTATAGGTCAGAAGAGCAGAAAGCTGTCCTACATCCAGCGTACTTCCCTTCGATGTAATCACGAAAATACGACCCGAAAGCTTAAGATGAAAACCACGCCGAGATAAAGAAAAAACTGCATGAGCGGATTGGTCACCGAAACCAACTGTTCCGCTTTGATAAAGTCTTTTGCAAGACTATCCGCCCGATCATCAAACTTTTTCTTTTCGTATCCTTCCCGTACAAAGGCTTTTACCACGCGCATTCCCTGCACGTTCTCTTCTATAGAATCATTCAGCGCATCATAACGCTTAAAAACCTGATCAAAAATCGGCATCGCTTTCGAAATGAGGAAAGCGAGTGCTCCCCCAAGAAACGGAATCATAATGCAGAAAATGATGGCCATTTTCCCGCCAAGAATAAAGGCGGCGGTAAATGCAAAAAGCATCATGAGCGGTGCACGAAAAGCAAGTCGAATCAAAACCATATACGCCATCTGCACATTACTGACGTCGGTTGTCATTCTGGTCACCAAAGAAGACGTCTCAAAAGCGATCAATATTTCCAAAAGAAAAACTCTGTATCTTCTGAAACAAGTCTCTTCGGAGATTTCTTGCAAAACCGGTGGAAGCCGATGCGGCAAAATTACCGGCCAGTATACCGAAGAGCAGAGACAGCATCGCCATCACAAAAAGAATAAAGCCGTAATACAGAATCGTAGACATGGTCGTTCCTTGTTTCATCTGATTAATTAATCGTGCTGTAAAAAAAGGAAGCATACATTCCAAAATCACTTCCAAAACGACGAAAACAGGGGAAAGAATCGAATCCTTCTTGAACTCCCGTATGGACTTCGACAAGGTTTTTATAATCGTCATAATCTCCTCCAAAAACACTTTTCTTATTACGCTAAAAAAGTCTTGCCATTATAAAACAAATTTCTTGACAATGCAAAAGAATGTATTTGAAAAAAACAGGTTCAACATTAACTATCCTGAAACTGACTCTCATATAATTCTTTGTAGAAGCCGTTTTCCTGAAGCAATTCCTCATGTTTTCCTTTTTCGATGATATTCCCGTCACGCATAACCAGAATACAATCCGCATTCTGAATAGTGGAAAGTCGATGCGCAACGATAAAAGCGGTCCTTCCTTTCAACATCTCCTGAAAAGCGCTCTGCACCTTCTGTTCCGTTCGTGTATCAATAGAGCTGGTCGCCTCATCCAGAATCAGAATGGCCGGATCCATCAGCATCACTCTGGCGATACAAAGAAGCTGTTTCTGCCCCTGCGACAGATTTCCTCCATCATCGGACAGCACCGTGTCATACCCCTTCGGAAGTTGCATGATGAAATGATGGCAGTGCGCTCTCTTGCAGGCCTCAATGACCTCCTCTATACCGGCATCCTCTTTCCCATAACGAACATTCTCGAAAACACTGTCCGCTTTTAACCAGGTCTCCTGCAAAACCATGCCATACGCTCTTCTAAGCGATGCCTCCTGCAAGTTCGCGTAAGGCATGCTCTCCAGATAAAGCGCTCCTTCGTCCGGATTATAGAAACGCATTAAGAGGTTAATCAAAGTGGTTTTTCCGCATCCGGTCGGACCGACAATCGCGATAGTCTGTCCGGGTTCCACCTCGAGATTAAAATCACGAATTAATTTCCGCTCTTTCTGATAGGAGAAGGCAAGATGAGAAATCTGTACTTTTCCCTCAATCGTTTCCGGAAGTTCCCACGTTTGCCCGCTCTGGTCCATCGTCTTCTCATCCAAAAAAGAAAAAACACGGGCGGAAGAAGCTATGGAATTCTGTAATTCCGTAATCACGGAAGTGATATCATTAAACGGTTTTGCATATTGTGTCGCATAAGCCAGGAGAGAACTTAAACTGCCCACGGAAAGACTGCCGAGAAGCGCAAAATATCCTCCTATTCCTCCTACAAGAGCATATCCTAAAGCATTTAAAAAGCGCGTTAGGGGATTGACCAGTGAACTGTAAAAACTCGCATGCATACTGGACTTGGACATCCTTTTATTTTTCTCCCGATACAGCTTCTCCATATCCTCTTCTTTTCCAAAAGCCTGCACCAACTTCACATTGCCAACCGTTTCCGAAGTAAATACGTAGGTCTCTCCTCTCTCTTTGGACTGCTTTTGAAAATAGATATAAGAACGCTTTGCAATGAAGCGCGCAAGAAAATAGGAAAGCGGCGTAATCAAAATCAGAATGAGGGCAATTCGCCATTCCAAAAGGAATAAGAAAACGGCAGTTTCCAAGACGGTAAGAACCGCTTGCAGGAACTGATTTAAGCCCATGAGAATTCCCTGCGAAAATTGCTCGATATCCGTAGTCAAACGACTCAAAAGCTCACCGGGTTTTTCTTTATCATAATAGGAGATGGGAAGAAATTGCATCTTATGAATGCAGTCTTTCCGAAGATCTTCCACTAATTTATAGCTCAAGTACGTATTGACCTGATTCATACACCATTGAAAAAATACAGTGAGAAGAAGAACAACAAGCATAAGAAAAAGAATCTTATACAGTCCGGAGAAATTCACCTTACCTTTTCCCAGCATGGTATCGATTCCCCGCCCCATAAGGACCGGAAGAAGTAAGGAGAGAATCACCGTAATAACGGAGAGAAAAAAAGAAAGAAATATCCAGCGCTTGTACGCTTTTGCATAGTCCAGGATTCTACGAAACACCTTATTTTGACCATAATCCCTATCCATTTATAGTTCCTCTTTCTTTAACTGAGACAGGCAAATTTCCCGATAAACCGGGCAATTCTCTACTAGTTCCCGATGTTTTCCCATTCCGGCGATTCTCCCCTGATCCATCACGAGAATCTTATCCAAGTCACGAATAGAGGAGACTCTTTGTGAAATGATAATCTTGTTCAGCGTCTTCTCGTAATGCGTGAGAGCCTGTCGTAACTTTCTCTCCGTTGCAAAATCCAAAGCAGAAGAGGAATCATCCAGAATCAGCACTTTCGAGTCTCCTACCAGAGCTCTTGCAATACAGAGTCTCTGCCTCTGTCCGCCGGAAAAATTCTTTCCCTCCTCCGATACCGGAAGGAGCAAGCCCTGCCCCTTTCTCCTCTACAAACTCTTTCGCCTGCGCCTTCTCCAACGCCTCCCAAAGTTCGGTCTCTTTCGCTTTACTGTCTCTCCATAATAGATTCTCTTTTACTGTCCCGGAAAAAGAGCACCGCTTTCTGCGGAACGAGAGCAATCATCTTTAAAAGTTCCTCTCTCGAGTACGCTTCCTGTTTCTTTCCATAGAGGCAAATCTCCCCTTCATAAGCTGGATAAAATCCAGCCAAAAAGAGTAATCAATGTTGTCTTACCGGATCCGGTGCCTCCAATAATGCCCAGCGTCTCCCCTGCTTTCAAACAGAAATTCAGATCGGAGACGGCATATTCCCCGATTGTTCCCGTAGGAGAAGGAAACATGAGAGAAGACGATTCCTGTCTCGTTCTCCTCTTTCTCTTCTCCGCATCGATTCTCTTTCTGTCCGTTCTCCTCAAAACGACCTTCATTTTCTATGGAAAAGACTTCCTCTACTCGATTGAGACTGGCTACGCCTTTTAAAATCAATACAATCAGATTCGCGAGCTTTAGAAGTTCTCCGAGAATCTGAGACATATAATTCGTCAGCGCCACCACATTTCCCTGTAAAAGTCTTCCCTCCTGTAAGAGAATTGCAGAAAAGTAAAGAATCCCCATAAGTCCGAGCTGAATAATCAGCATCGTTACAGGATTTAAAAGGGAGGAAATTTTTCCTACTTCCACTTGCAATGCAGTGTACCCTTCATTGCTTTTTTGAAAGCTCTCTTCCTCTTTTTGCTCCCGATAAAAGGCACGGATGACACGAACGCCCAGTATATTCTCCCGTACCTGCTTCGTGAATTTTTTCCAGGGCAATCTGAATCCGTTTGTAAAGCGGCATCGTAATCAGCATAATACCAAAAATCACAACGGATAAGAGAACGAGAACCATTACAAACAGGAAAGACAGTGAACGGGAAATTCGAAAAGCCATAATGACCGCCCCGAACACAATAAAAGGAGAACGCAGAAAAAGGCGTAAAACCATATTGACCGTGGTTTCAATCTGAAAGATATCCGGGCCAAGTCTGGTGAGCAAAGAAGCACTTCCCGTCTCATCCAGCCGCTTATACGAAAGATGCAGTACTTTATGAAACAAAGCATCGCGATAAGACTGCCCTACATGAACGGCTACCTCCGCCGCAAAATACTGCGCTATAATGGCACAACTCAGTCCAATCACCGCAAGGATAAGGAGCAGAAACAGGCTGTGCCAAATGATCCGTCCGTTTCCCTTCTTGATTCCCGAGTCAATCATATAGGCAATGACCATCGGAACAAAGAGTTCAAAAAGACTCTCCAGACACTTAAATAAAGGCGCAACGATGCCCTTCCACCGCAGCTCCGCAATATAAGATAATACTCTTTTCATTCCTTTACACTTTCCTTATCCACTCTGTCCCTTATTTTTTCAGATAGCTGTCAAAAATCTTTCTTGCAAGTGGAGCCGCCGTTTTTCCTCCCGTTTCTCCATCCTCAACCAAGACCGCAACGGCAATAGGGGGATTCTCCATCGGCGCGAATCCGACAAACCAGGCATTGGTTTTGATTTTTCCGTTTTCCGTAATCTGTGCAGAACCGGTTTTTCCGCAAGCGGCATAGGACTTCGTTTTTAATGCGGAAGCCGTTCCCTCTGTAACAACCGATCGCATAAACTCCGTGAGTGTTGCACTTTCCGACTCGCTCATCAGCGTTCGCTCCTCTTCCCTCCCAAAGCGCTTCACTACGGTTCCGTCTTTTTGTCCTGACTTCTGAAAACAATCTGCGGGAAAGCAGTTTTCCATGATTTGCAATAGCAGATACCATACAAAGGTTTTGCAGAGGCGTACATAAGGTTTCTCCCTGCCCGATGCCGCTTTGCATCTTTAACCAGGTCGGGGAATCCGCCTGCAAGCTGAATCTTCCCGTCTTCGTCGGTAGGCCGATAGACAATTCCTTATTGTAATAAAAATCCTGCACTAAACTTTGAAAACGCGTGACATCAATTTCCGTTCCGATTTTGGCAAAGGCGGAATTGCAGGAATCCGCTATAGCAGACTGTAAATCCAGCTTTCCATGCACTTCCCCGTTGTAGCAGTGCACCACATTCGAAGGATTATCCGGATCCTTATACTCGCCGGTACACTGAAACGTAAAATTCTGCCAATCGCCCGGATGCTCACGGATATACTCCAAGGCAAGAAGCAATTTGAAAGTGGATCCCGGCGGGTACAAGCCTTGCGTTCCCCTATTCAACAGATTTCCCTCTGTATTGTCTTCTGAAATAAGCTGATTCCAATTCTCATCCAGTGTGTTCGGATCAAAGGAGGGGCTGGAGACCATAGCGAGAACCTTTCCGCTTTCCGGCTCCATACAGATGATGCTGCCTTTTCTACCGTCCAGGAGGGAGTAAGCCGTTTTTTGTAAATTAGAGTCGAGCGTTGTGACAAGGGTATCTCCCGGATTCTTTCTTTCCTCCACTTCATTGATTAATTTCTGTATCGGATTCACGCTGGAGTTCGTCAGATAGTAATTGCCCAGTGCTTCTAAACCGGTTTTCCCTTTCTCGCTGTATCCGACAGGATGCGCAAAAACAACTCCTTCAGGATACACTCTCACTTCCGTTCCATCCTCTTTCTTTTCAGTCTTTGCCAGTACCTTCCCGTCGGAAGAGAGAATCTCTCCACGCACTGTTTTTGACGCAAGATAATCAATTCTCGCATTGTAAGGGACTTCCCATCTTATCCTTTGCCTGAAACAGAATAAAATAGGAAAAGTAGACAATCATGCCAAAAAAGAGCAAAGCAAAAAGATAGACGATGAATATCATTTCTCTATTTTGCTTTCTTTTTATAATGGGACAAGCTCCGTCTCAGTCCGCTCTCTTGTTTCTGCCCTCTTTATCGGTTTAATCCGCCTTCCTTTTTTTCCCTCTCTTCTCTTTCAGACTTCCGCATCTTCTTCCTCCGTAGCCTCTTTCTCTATCTCTTCTTCATAGCGCATCTCTTCCTGATCCTCTTCTCCCTGTATGATGAAGAGAGACTGGAAAAGAGCAAATACAATAAAACTGGATATCATACTGGAACCGCCGTAGCTCATAAAGGGGAGTGTCACACCGGTTGAAGGAACAAATTTTATCGCACCGCCTATGGTAAGAAGCACCTGAATGATATAAATCACGCTTAGTCCCAAGGAAACAAGTTTATAGAAAGAACTCTCCATGTCTCTTCCCATCATCATCATCTGCATGAAACAGGAAAGACAAATCAGGATAAGGCAAATTGCTACGATTCCTCCCATTTCCTCAGAAAGAGCCGAAAAAATAAAGTCATTTTCCACAATGGGAATCTTATTGGGTAATCCTTGAAAAAGACCGAGTCCCAGAAATCCGCCGGTGCCAATCGCAAAAAAGGGACTGTGTAATCTGATATCCCTTCCCCGCCATATCCCTCCACGGGTCGATAAAAGGCATAGACTCTGGTACGCACATGGGCAAACAAAGCGTAGGAAAGCATTCCTGCAAAAAAAGAAACAATCCCTCCCAATAAAAGGTAGAGAAGATTATTTTCCGCAACATAAATCATGAATACATAGGAAATGAAAAGAAAGAGCGCGGAACCCAGATCCTCGCAGAGCACTAGGATAATCCCGTGGAGTCCGGCAATCAGCGCCGAATGCACAATCGCCTCCTTTCCCCGCTCTTCGGAGAGGATGCCGGCAATCGAAAAAACAAAACTAATCTTGACAAACTCTGAAGCCTGGAAGCGAAAACCCAAGATACGGATACTCATTTTCGCACCGAAAGTCACAGAACCGACCACAAAAAAACCATGGCCAGCGCAATAATGCCGAAAAGGCCGAAAAAGATAGCGATATTTCTGAAAATCCCAGACCCTGTCCACAATATAAGGAATCAGCAAGGCCAGAACACTTGCAACCATAGCAATCGCAAACTGTCGGACTGCTTTTCCTTCATTTAAACGGGCAAGAAGGATCCAGCCAAGCGCTAAAAATAGGGACTGGTTATTCAGAAGCACCTCATTAAAACAGGGGTATAGCTTCTTCCAAAGAAGAGGATAGAGCAAAAAATAGAAAAAGCTGTGGAAGATAAAAATAAATATAAAACAACTTTCCTGTCTGAAAATAGAGAACGGCATAAGAAATAAAATGGAGTAATAGCAGAATCTTAAACAAAACACCGGATAAGCGCTTCTTTCCTTCCCGATAATCCGTAGATAAATTTCGAAATAAGCCGTAGGTATATAAAAGCATCAAAAGAATAGTGATGATTTTTGCAAAACTGCTGAATAAATTTCCCATGAAAAACCCCTTTACTCTATTCCTTTATGAAAGTGTCCTCTGGTAAAATTTCGAGGAAGCTTTCCCCGCAGTATCTCTTCTACTTCCTTTCGGCTTTCCGTCGTGAAATCCAGGCGAAGAGACTTCGGTCGTAAATTCGCAATTTCTTTTTCCAAGCCGAAGAGAGAAAAGACATCGGCATTGAATATCTGATTATAGCAGAATTTACAATATAAACGAACAGGCATCGTCTTATTTTGCCTGTCCTTAAGTTCTATCGTTTCATTGCTTTTTGTACATCGATTCCTTGTTTTTTTCAATACAATTCGCAGTAACCATCATCGGCAGTCTTCCATAAATCAGAAGTTCTGTGGAAAGCGCATTTTTCTCCGCCCATTCGGAAAATGCACAATCTTCCCGATAATTGAATTCAATGGGGAAGGTCAGGGAATCTCCCTGAAAAGCCTTCCACACTTCCATTGCTCTGCTGTTATAAGAGTACAACGGATAATCAAACTGTGCAAAAAAATTTCTTTCTTTCTCTTCCTGTAAAGCAAAAACCTGATCCAAAGTACGAAATAAAAAAGCGGCGAAAAGAGAAGAATTCCGATTTTCTTGAAGCCACTGCGAAGCACGAATCCCCCGATCTTCACGTCGAACGATTCTTCGAAACCTTAGCCCGGCATCCTTCCCGCTTTTTTTGATTTCCCTAGCCATTGTCCGAATTTCTTCGTCGGAGAAAGCAGCTTCGTCGATATAGACACGGCTTATTTCTCTTGCTTTAAGACATGGCAAGAGTTGCTCTTCTTTCTCAATGGATACTGCTATAGTCCCTATCTCTTTTATCTCTTCTAAACCCGGCAAGAATAGCCTCCCTTACTTTCTCTATGCCCTCTCTGCGCAGTGCATTGACTACAGAAAGCGGAACAAAAACATCCCCTCGGTTTCGTATCAGCACTCTTTCCACATAAAAATCCGTATTTCCCGTTTTCTTCAACTGTTTTTCCAATTCTTCTTCGGAGGTAGCCCGTTCCTTTGCTTTCTCCATCTTCTCTTCCGAGAAGACCTCAACTAAAACCCATTCCCCAAACTGTAACGAGAGACGTAAAACCTTTCCCGCTTCTACCGTGAGTTCCATGGACAACGGAAGTTTTCGTTCCCTTCCTTCCATATCTTTCTTTAACTGTTCGCTACGTTCTTTATTTTCTGCACGAAACGGACGATTTTCCAGATTTACCATCGATTTTCCGTTGTGGCTTTGTAAATAGGAGGTATACCCTCCACGGTCATAAACTTCCTTTAAGACTGCTTCGTCTTCCTCTGAAACCGTATATTTCCGTCCCCTTCTTCGCGAGATCCAGGTACTTACGGTAGATAGAGACAACCGTTGCCGTATAGAGTGCCGACTTCATCCTTCCTTCAATCTTCAAGGAATAGGCACCGGCTTTCAAAATCTCAGTTAAGTAAGGTAAAGTATACAAATCTTTCATACTGAGAAAATTCCCCTTGACTCGTCCGGAGGAATATGGAAGACGGCAGGTTCCTGCACAGCGTCCGCGATTTGCCGGATCGCCCTCCCAGAAGAGAGGACATGAAACAGGCACCGGAATAACAATAACACATGGCACCGTGGATAAATACTTCCAACTCAACATCCACTGCATGATGAATGTCCTCGATATCCAAAAGAGAAAGTTCGCGGGAAAGCACCACCCGTTCCATACCGAAGGAAGAAAGTAAGGAGACTGCTTCTTTTGTACACGCTGTCATCTGTGTACTGGCGTGTAAAGGCAAGGTCGGATAGGCTTCTTTCAAAACTTTAGCCACTCCGAAATCCTGTACTAAAACAGCATCCACCCCTGCTTCCACATACGGATCCATATAGGACAGAAGCGTTTCCAACTCTCTTTCCTTGAAAAGCGTATTCACCGTCATGTACAGCTTCACACCGTAAAGATGGCAGAAATGGATGGCGGACAGAAGTTCATCTTCTTCGGAGAGGGAAGATTCCGCGAAGGCTCTTGCGGAAAATTTCTGTCCTCCCATATAAACCGCATCCGCACCGGCAAAAACCGCCGCTTTGCACACAGAAAGAGACCCGGCAGGCGCAAGGAGTTCTGCACGATACAAGTCTCCCATTATTCCCCGCCTCTTTTTCCTTCTTTTTCTTCACTGTCTATCAGCTTTTTCTGCGCCTTTTCCAATTCCTGCAATACGCCGTCGAGCTTCATCTGCGTCTTTACCAGATCATGCTTCAAGGAGTAGATTTCTTTCTCCAACTCCTCTTTTTCCTTTTCTATCTTTTCCGTCTTCTCCTGCTCCTGAAAAAGGTCATCACAAATATTGATTTCAAGAAGGATGGAGCGAAGGTCTTCATCAAGCAATCTATAATTATGAAATTCCTTCTTAAACGAGGTGATCTTGGTATTCAGATAGTTGGATACACTAACCAGATATCCCTTCGACTCCGTACCGCTAACCCTTACAATTTTTTCCATCGATAATGACGTCTACCGTATTTTTTCACTCATTGTTCATCCCCTGTTCCCGGTTATGGGAGTAAGCCCAAATGTTTATAGGCATTTTCCGTTGCGACTCTTCCCCTCTTTGTACGATCAATCAAACCCTGCATAAGAAGAAATGGTTCTATCATGTCTTCCACAGTACCGCTGTCTTCTCCCAAACTGGCGGAAAGGGTATCCAAACCAACCGGCCCACCTGCATATTTATCCACAATTGCGGAAAGATACGCTCTGTCATTCTGATCCAGTCCCAATTTATCGACATTCAGTAAGTCCAGACTCTCTTCCGCAACCTCCTTCGTAATCTTTCCGTCGTATCGTACATCTGCAAAATCACGAATTCGACGAAGTAAGCGATTGGCCAGTCTCGGTGTTCCTCTGGAACGCATGGCAATACTCTTCGCTCCATCTCCATCAATCGGAACCGAAAGAACCTTTGCACTACGAAGGACGATCTTTGTCAACTCCTCTTTGTTGTAGAACTCCAATTTACTGATGATTCCAAAACGATCCCTTAGAGGGGCGGATAAAAGCCCTGCTCTGGTCGTCGCTCCAATGAGCGTAAAATGAGGAAGTTCCAAACGAAGGGAACGGGTACTGCTCTCCTTGCCGAGAAGCACATCTATGGCAAAATCCTCCATGGCAGGATAGAGCACTTCTTCTACCTGACGGTTCAGACGGTGAATCTCATCCACAAAGAGAACATCTCCTTCCGAAAGACTGTTCAGAATGGCAGCCATCTCTCCCGGTTTCTCAATTGCAGGACCTGAAGTAATCTTACAATGCACACCGAGTTCATTGGCTATAATATTGGAAATTGTTGTTTTTCCGAGCCCCGGCGGACCATAAAACAGGCAATGATCCAAACTCTGTTTTCGTTTTTTTGCCGCCTCTATATAAATGGAGAGCATCTCTTTTAATTTTTCCTGCCCGATATAGTCCGAAAGCATCTTCGGTCGAATCTTGGGCTCAAAGCGAAGATCTTCGCTACTCTCCTCTGTCTGTATTAGTTTTCTTTCCATCCTACTACCTTAAAAAGCAAGCTTACGTAAACTCAGTCGCAGAATCTCTTCCGCGGACAGCTCTTCTATCTTCGTGATTCCGCGCATCGCGTTTCGGGCCTCTCCCGTCTTATATCCCAAAGAAAGAAGTGCTTCCATTGCCTCTCTTATCGCCTCCGTATCCCCCTCCTGTAAACCGGAGAAAGAAGCCTCTCCACTCTCCTCTACAAAAGGAAGGGCATCTTCCGTTTTCAATTTGTCCCTCAGTTCCAAAATCAAACGTTCGGCAGATTTCTTTCCGAGTCCCGGCGCTTTCTGTATTCGCTTACTGTCTCCGGAAAGAATGAGTCCGATCAGCTCTTCTCTGGAAAATGTCGAAAGAATGGCAAGCGCGGTTTTCGCACCGATTCCCGAAACGGAAATCAATTGTATAAAGAAGCTTCTGTCCTTATCCGTAAAGAAACCATATAAATCCTGACCGTCTTCCTTCACGGAAAAATAGGTATGAAGCAATATATCCTCTCCTACTGAAGGGGCATCAGAAAGCACGGAAAGCGGAACCCGCACACCATAGCCGATTCCTCCCGCTTCAATCACCAGACCGTCTTCCGTTTTACTGCGTAAAATTCCATGTACAAAACGAATCATATTTTCTCCAATCCGAAATAGTCTAGCATAAATAGAATGCTTTCTCAACGAAATATCCCATGCTTTCCATGCCTACTTCCTTCACATAAAGAAGGGAAGATAGACAAAATATCAAAAGTCTATCTTCCCTTGTAATACAAAAAGGAATCTCTATTCCCAGTTAAAATTTTCTTTTCCTGCCGCTTTTTCGAAATGGTACTTTACAAGTCCGGTATCAATGCCCTGAAACTCTCCGGCTTTGTACTCGATGGTGACGGTATTCCCTTTTCCTTTGATATAAAAGAGCTGCCTATTGAATGCCGTCGGTGCCATCAAAGCATACTCTACCCCGTCTTTAAACCACTGTGGAGCCTCCCCTTCATACGAGCAAACTTCAAAATCATCCTTGCTCTGATGCGGAACGCCCTGGTTATCTCCGTATCCTACGGAAATAACACCATATACTGTGTGATCCGGTGACTCCTTCTTTACAGCTTCTTTATTAAAGCTTGCGCCAACCCACCAGGTATTGAGCCCCAGTTCCTGTGCATAAAGCATAATATCCGCACTGGCATAGCCGATTTTTTCCTCAACACCTTCTCCCGGGTCTGCAGCAAGAATGATAAAATTCTTCGCATTACGCACTAAGGTCTTTCCAATCAGGTCGGAGAAAGCAGCCCCGTCCTCCAAATGAAGACTCAAGTTAAGATGAAACTCCTGATTCAGTGCTCCAATCCTATCATTAAGCTTCTCTACTACATCTTTGGAAAGAACCGTATCCTTGTACTGCCTTACCATGTGCCTTTTTTCCATTGCTTCTCTTATCGTCATAGCTCACCTCCTTGAAATATACCTCTAGTATAGCTGCTTTTCCTTATCTTTCTACCATTTTTAAAAAAGGAATACAATATTCATTGCAAATCCTATAATCCGTAAACGCGGAATATGGAAAAGAAGGAAGCGATCTTATTCATAGCGGAGCGCGACAATCGGATCTTCTTTTGCCGCTTTATTTGCGGGGTATAGTCCGAAAAATACACCGACAATGGCGGAAAAAACAACGGCAATCACAACAATTCCGGGTTTTACCACTACCGTCAAGTGAAAAGCCAGTGCACCTAAATGCACCAGTGTACTCGCAAGAATCACTCCGATGAGCCCGCCTAAGCCGGAAAGAAGCGCCGATTCCGTAAGGAACTGTACAAGAATATCCCCGGTACTGGCTCCCAGTGCCTTTCGAATACCGATTTCTCTCGTTCTTTCCGTAACGGAGACCAACATGATATTCATGATACCGATACCGCCAACCAGAAGGGGAAATCGCTGCAATACCGCCAATTGCCGCGGAGAGACCGCCCATGACACTGTCTACCTGCTTCATTTCATCCTGTACCGACGCAATATACCAGTCCTCCGGCTTACGGTTCTTCACACGGGAAAAATAATCCTTGATATCCGTATTCAAAGCCGCCATTTCACTTGCCGTATAACCCTTTTTTCCGTAGTAGCGAATAACGGAAAATACATCGGACGGACCGGTAAGGAGAGTCCATGGAACAAATGCTTCTCCCGTTTTGTCTTGTGCGCCGCCCATAAGTAACTGCTCAATCGGACTCAGATCTTTACGATAGACTCCTATCACGTTGAATTCTTTGACTTCACCCTGAAATCACTTCGAAAAGTCTTCCCTGTGGCATTCTGCGTTCCAAAAAGTTTCAGAGCGGTATTCTCTGAAATCAAGGCAACCGCTCTTCTTTCATCAACATCCTTTTTCGAGAGATAGCGACCATTCAGAATCTGTACCGGCTGAAAATCCTGGTAATTATAGTCGACTCCCTCCAAATTCACTTTCAGTCGATTTCGTTCCACCTTTACATCGATCGTTCCCATGGCCTGATTATCAACATAATCTGTACGGCTTCCAAAAATTTCTTTGAATTTTGTCAAATCATCCATGGTAAAGTCGTCACTGTCTCGAAGTTCACTTTGATCCATATAGGGACTGATCATAATCGAGGCTTGTGTAACGCCCACATTCTTATACAGGTCGGAAAACATTTTCCGAATGCTGTCTCCAATCGAAACGATGGAAATCACGGAACCGATGCCGATGATGATTCCCAGCATCGTCAGGAAAGAACGCATTTTATTTGCTCTAAGAGACCCCAGCGCCATCTTTACATTTTCAAGAAACATGACTCTCTCCTTTATACATTCCCTCAAAAATACTCAAGTCCCGCACCGGCGTCGGATTCTCATTTTTCTTATCGGAAATCAATTTTCCGTCGGAAAAACGAAGCATTCTGTCCGTATAGGCTGCAATATTTTCTTCATGGGTAACCACTACAACCGTTGCCCCGGCCTTATGCAGTGCGGAAAACATCTCCATAATTTCCACTGAACTAGCCGTATCCAGGTTTCCGGTCGGCTCATCGGCGAGAATCAGAGGCGGCTCATTCGTGAGGGCTCTGGCAATGGCAACACGTTGCCGCTGTCCTCCGGACATTTCGTTCGGCTGATGATGTACCCGTCCGCCGAGTCCCACCTTTTCCAACAGCATCTCCGCTCTCTCCCTCCGCTCTTTCGGAGATTTCTTATGCGCGTAAATCATCGGAATCTCAACATTCCGTAAAGCGCTCATTCGACTAATCAAGTTGAAGCTTTGAAAAACGAAGCCGATTTTCCGGTTTCGCACTATATTCAGGGTATTCGGATCCATCTGAGCCACGTCTTCTCCGTCCAGGATATACTGTCCAAGAGTCGGCTTGTCCAGACACCCCAAGATATTCATGAGTGTCGATTTTCCGGAACCGGACTGCCCCATGATAGCAACAAATTCTCCTCTTTGAATCTGCAAATTAATCTGATTTAAACCGATGACTTTCACTGCCCCGGTATCATAGATTTTTCACTAAATTTCGTAATTCAATCAGTGTATCGTTCATCCTGTCCCCTTAATTTGACCGAACGACTACAGCGCCGTCACCAGCTGCTACACTCTCGGAACTCCCGTCAGACGGTTTATCCGTAACCTCGGTCCCTTCGCTAAGGGACGGATCCGGAGTTGTCACAAATGGGCTCCCGCTGTAAAGGCGGCATCCTTCTCCGCAGGGCTCACTTCTACCGAAACATCACTTTCCACACCGGTTTTCACGGGAATAATGTGGATCTTTCCATTCACCACAAACTGCATCTCACTCTTTCCGTTTTCTCCCGTGTAAACCGCGCCCAAAGGTACTACAAAGACATCCTTTGCTTCGGAAAGAACGATGTCCGCCTTTGCCGTAATCCCTGAAATCAGACCCTTCTTATCTCCTTCAATACGCACTTTAATCGGAATGACCCGTTCCGAGCTCGTCGTCCCTTTCTCTTCTCCGGTTGGAGATATCGAAGAAACTTCTCCCGTTAAACTTTCGTCCCCGAGAATATCCGCCGTAATACTGACTTTCTGCCCCAGGCTGACTTTCCCGATGGAGTATTCCGACACATTGATAGCGAGCTCCAATTGATCGAGATTCTCTATGGTGAAAATCGGTTTGTTATCGGTCAAGTTATCCGCAAACTGTCCGACCTTTACATTCACTCTGGTAATGGTACCGGCTATCGGGGAATGAATCTCTGCCGAATTCGCAGCATTCTGCGCTTTCTCCAGCGCTTCTTCCGCGCTTTTAATCTGTAAATCGTAGGTATCGGAAACCTGCACGCCTTTCGCACCGACCTTGAAGGTGCCGATGCCGGCCTTTGCGTCTTTCAATGCGCTTTCCGCCTGTTCATAATCGCTTTGCGCAATATCTCCACTTTCATAGAGACTCTTTTTTCTTTGGAAATCAAGTTCCGCGTTCGACAGAGCCGTTTTTGCCTTCTCATAATCCGCCTTCAGGTTCTTCTCTGCATCCGCTTTCCCCGCTTTTGCAAGATCCACCTGCGTCTTTGCCGCTTCCAGCGCTTCATTCACATCTTTCGGGTCTAACTTGGCCAGTAACTGACCTGCGCTAACCTTATCTCCTTCTTTCACCAGAATCTCCTGTACCTTTGCATGGAGATCGGAAGTAACATGCTGGGATTCTGTACCGGACACCGGACCGCTCACACTGAGTTTCTCCTCAATGTTGCCTTTCTTTAGTTCCTCTGTACTCACCATTAATCCCTGCGCCTTCCTCGGAAAGAGAAGATTTTTTATAACAAAAAGGAGAAGCAGAAGAAAAACGCCCAAAAAAATCCACTTCTTCTTTCCTTTTTTCTTTTTCGGTTTTTCCTGCATGAGTTTTTCCATTTCTTTTGAAATGTCTTCCTTTTGATTCTCCACGCCCATACTCCTTCTCCTTTGAAGATTTTCTATTGAAACTTCCGTCAAAAAAATGATACCATTCCTGTGCACTGCTTGTTAAAATGAATAAATCGGAATGATCGACGTGCACTTAGAATACACCCACAAGACACAAAAGACACAAGACACAAGACACAAGACACAAGACACAAGACAGTTTAATTTTTTGAAGCTACTTTCACAAGAAGAATTTCTTTAATTTTTTCTTAGACTTTACCCTTACGGAGGAAAAGATGGAAATCATCCGAAACAAAATACCTCTTCCCTTTTCTTATCAGAAAATGGGAGAAAAGCTTCGCTTTCTTCTCTCTACTCTGGATGCCTCCTCCGTGAAAAAAACAGGACAAAAAAACGATCTCTTATGCAGAATTTTTTCCCGAAGACTTCCTTTTTTACGATATCGAAACAAGCGGTTTGAGCCCAAGGAATTCTTCTCTCTATCTCCTCGGTGTTTTACTGTTTCAGAAAGATGAAATGGAAATCATCCAGTACTTCTCCGATTCCGTTTCCTCGGAGAAAGAACTTCTTTCCGCTTTTCTCTCTCTTTGTGAAGGGCGGAAAGTGCTTCTCAGCTTCAACGGATGCGGTTTTGATAACCGCTATATGGAAAAGCCTGTCCAAATCTTATCACAGAGCCCCGCTTCATCTTTCTCTTTTTCAGGCGGATCTCTTTCGGCTTATCCGGAGAAGAAAACAGTTTTACGGCATGGAAAGCTGTAGCCTGAAATCCTGTGAAGCTTTTTTGCGAATCGACAGAAAAGACCCTTACCATGGTGGAGAACTGATTTCCGTATACCGGGATTTTCTAAAAGACAAAGACAGAGAGAAGAAAAAGATGCTCCTTCTCCATAACCTGGAGGACGTGAAAAATCTGCCTGCTCTTCTTTCTTTTCTGTCTTATGAATTCCTCTTTCAGGGAAAGATCCGATTTCTCGGAGAAGCGCATGCGGATAGGCGCTTGTATGAGGAAAATGCCGAAAAGAACCCGACAGCCGAAAGTATTCTTCTGGAATTTATGCTCCCGGAAGAAGTTCCTACCGCTTTAACACACATGCTTAAGCATTGCACGCTTAGGATTTCCGGGAAGGAGGTCTCTTTATCCATTCCTCTTTATAGAGGGGAACTTTCCTGTTTTTTCCCAAACTACAAGGACTATGTCTATATTCCCACAGAAGATCGCGCTGTCCATAAATCCCTCTCCTCCCTCTACCCGAAAGCAATGTGGGAGAAGGCAAAGAAAGACACGGCTTATCAAAAATTAAATGCGACTTTCCTTCCCGTCTGGGAAGAAGAAAGACCGCAATTCCAAAAGACTTATCAGGATAAACAATATTTTTATCCCTTATCAAAAATATCTGGGAAAAAAAGAAATCCGGTGGACTACCTGCTGGACCTCCTTAAGACCGGCTTTGCATCCGCTCATTCACAAAAGAAATAAGACCGCCTTTATCAATCATATCCTGCAAAAAAGGAGGAAAAACAGCCATGGAATAGCTTTTTCCACTGCTTCGATTGAAAATCTTTCCTTCCGTAAAATCCACTTCTACCGTATCTCCCTCCTGTATCTCTTTTGCCGCATCAGGGGATTCTACAATAGCCAGCCCGATATTGATGGCATTACGATAAAAGATACGCGCAAAACTCTCTGCAATGATACAGGAAACACCGGAGTCCTTTAAAACCTGCGGCGCGTGTTCCCTGGAAGATCCGCAACCGAAATTCTTTCCCGCAATCAGAATATCCCCTCTATTTAACTTTTGACGGAAATGATCGTCGATGTCTTCCATTGCGTGCTTTGCGAGCTCTTCCCTATCCTGAATCGCAAGATACCGTGCCGGAATAATGACATCGGTATCCACATTGTCACCATACTTTAAGCATTTTCCTTCCGCATTTTTCATCTTTTTCTCCTTAGTTCAACTCTTCCGCAGATGCAATATAGCCAAGAACGGCAGATGCCGCAGCAACTTCCGGGGAAGCCAGGTAGACTTCCGACGTCTGATCTCCCATTCTCCCGACAAAGTTTCGGTTTGTCGTGGATACACAGCGCTCATGCGGGGCTAAAAATCCCCATATAACCGCCGAGACAAAGGGCCGCAAGTCGGCGTACTCACCACAGCACCGGCTTCAATTAAAGTCTTGATATATCCTTTCTCCAAAGCCTCCAAATAAATCTTCTGCGTTGCGGGAATGACTATACAGCGAAGCCCTTCCGCAATTTTTCTGCTGCCGATTAATTCTGCGGAAACCTTGATGTCGGAAAGTCTTCCATTCGTGCAAGAGCCGATGACAACCTGATCAATGGGAATCTTGTCAAAGCTTCCTACTTCCTTCGTGTTTTCCGGAAGATGAGGGAAGGCTACCGTAGAACGAAGAGTGGATAAATTGATTTCGATTTCCTTTTCATATTCCGCATCTTCATCCGCCTCATAGACCGTATAAGGTTTATTGCCATGAGCCTTAATATAACGAATCGTCTCTTCATCCACCGGAAAAATACCATTCTTTGCACCGGCTTCAATGGCCATATTACAAATGGCAAAACGGTCATCCATAGAAAGAGCACGCACGCCTTCTCCCGTAAACTCGATGGATTCATACAATGCTCCGTCTACCCCTATCTCTCCTATCAGATGCAGTATCAGGTCTTTCCCGCTGACATACTTTTGTAACCGACCTTTTAAAACCACCTTGATGGCTCTAGGCACCTTAAACCAGAGCTCTCCTGTCGCCATAGCCGCAGCCATATCGGTGGATCCCACACCGGTCGAAAAAGCGCCAAGAGCCCCGTATGTACAAGTGTGAGAATCCGCGCCCACGGAAAGTTCTCCCGCAGTAATCAATCCTTCTTCCGGAATCAGTGCGTGTTCAATACCCATATTTCCCACATCATAGTAGTGGTGAATATCATTCTCTTTCGCATACTTTCGGCAAATCTGCGTACATTTTGCAGAGGTTATATCCTTGTTCGGAACAAAATGATCCATGACGAAAACAACTTTATCCTTATCAAAGACTCCGCTCCCCTCTATCTTCGCCCGTTCCCGAATGGCAAGAGGGGTGGTAATATCATTTCCATGAACCAAATCCACCTTGGCAAGAATCAACTGCCCGCTTTGCACAGTATCAAGACCTGCATGCTTTGCCAAAATCTTCTGGCTCATCGTCATTCCATATTTTTTTCTCCTTTTATGTATATTTTTAGAAAGCGTTTCGATTCCTTTCTTTACATCCTAACAAAGCTCTTGCTATAATTAAAATACATTTTTTTAGATATTTATTATTCCTATAAGTTATTTCGAAAAGAAGGAGTATTATGGAACAAAATCTATCCACATATCGCATCTTTTTTGAAGTGGCAAAACAGGGTAATATTTCTAAAGCTGCTGAAGCACTGTATATTTCTCAGCCGGCCATTTCCAAAACCATCGTACGACTGGAAGACAATCTGAATACAAAGCTCTTCAAACGAAACTCCAGAGGGGTCAGCTTAACAGAGGAGGGAGAAGTACTCTTCCGCCATGTGGAAGAAGCGATTCATTCTATTGAAGATGCGGAAAGTACCTTGCAGAAAATGAAAGACTGCCATATTGGCCATCTTTCTATCGGGGCCAGTACAACGCTCTGCCGCTACATCTTACTCCCTCATCTTAAGCACTTTACGGAGCAATTTCCGAATATTCAGGTTTCACTGAAGAACCAGGACAGTGCGAAGACATTGCAGATTCTGGAAGCGCAGGAAATCGATATTGCGTTAACGGCGATTCCGAAGCACCTTGGTCTTAACCAGAGTATTATCCTGGAACAGGAAGTGGAAGATGTCTTTGTTGCCTCTCCTAATTATATGGAAAAAATGAAAGAGCTGCACGGGAACAATTTTTCTCTTTTCAAGGATGCCACCGTGATGCTGATGGATGAGCAGAATGTCTCCAGGCGTTACGTTGACAGCTATATCCGCGAAAATCAGTTGGACTTTAAACAAATTATTACTTTGAACACGATGGATCTCCTGATTGACTTTGCAAAAATTGATATGGGAATTGCCTGCGTTATTCGTGCTTTTGTAGAGAAAGATTTAAAAGATGGAAGTTTGGTGGAGATTACACTGTCTTCACCGATACCAAAAAGAAAAATCGGTTTTATGTATCACAGAAATAATTGCTCCAAATCACTGGAGAACTTTATTTCTTTTTATAGAAAAAGGGGAAACAAAACATGGCAGAGCAAAATAACAGTTCCTGCTCTTCACATTGCGGTTCTTGCTCCGCAAACTGTCCGAGCAGAACTTCAGGAATCGAAAAATTACCGTTGGGAAAGGGTTCTTCCGTAAAAAAAGTGATTGGAATCGTTTCCGGTAAAGGTGGCGTCGGGAAATCGACTGTCTGTTCTCTACTTGCCTCCGCGATGAATAAAGAAGGTTTTCATACCGGCATATTGGATGCCGATATCACCGGTCCGTCTATCCCGAAGGCCTTCGGTCTTCTCCATGACGGTGTCGCGCTGAGTGAGGATGGAAAGTCGATGATTCCGGAAAAGAGTAGCGGAGGAGTCGAAATCATCTCCACCAACCTTCTCCTGGAAAATGAAACGGACCCGGTAATCTGGAGAGGTTCCATGATAGCAAATGCAGTAAAAACAGTTTTGGCAGGAAGTGGAATGGAAAGACATCGACTTTCTCTTTGTTGATATGCCTCCGGGAACCGGAGATGTACCTCTCACGGTTTTCCAATCTCTTCCGATAGACGGCATCATCATCGTTACTTCTCCGCAGGATCTGGTCTCCATGATTGTAGAGAAAGCCGTTCGTATGGCGGAGAAAATGAATATCCAGATTCTCGGAATTATTGAAAATATGTCCCTACTTACGTTGTCCGCACTGCGATGAGATGATCTCTGTTTTCGGAGAGAGCCATATCGAAGAACTTTGTACGAAAGGAAGATCTGGAACTTCTTGCCAAGCTTCCCATCGATCCGAAAAATGCTTCCTACATGGACGCCGGTGCAGTAGAAAGCAATCGATACAAAAGAAAGTCTTGGAAAAGCTGTCGAACGATTAAAAGCGCTGCTTCCATGAGGAAATAAGATAAAAGGTCTGCGAAAAAATCCTCTTCCTCCCGCAGACCTCTTTTTATCCATCTAAAGTGTCAGCAAAATGCAGGGTTCTTTATTCTTTACAGCCCTTTTCGAAGCATCCTTCTATTTCTGAAATAGCGGTTTCACTTCTCCGCTACCTTCTCCAAGCCCACTGGAAATGGCCTCTACAACTGCTTTCAAGGCTTCCTCTTCATCAATTCCGCTGCACTCTACTCTTACCGTACTGCCTTTCTTCACGCCGGCAGCCATGACATTCAGAACGGACTTTCCGATAATTTTTCGTTCTCCATTGTACAGAATGATTTCACTTTTAAATCGAATACAGGTTTGTGTCAAAACACCGGCAGGACGAAGATGCAGTCCGGATTCATTAATGATTTTCACTTCTGCTGTAACCATACAACTCTCCCCTTTTCTTTATGAAAAACAATCGCCTTTTATTTCTCGCCTTCTGCTGAAAGCATAGCTTCTTCTTTCTCCTTCTTTCGCCGAATACTCTCCGCTCTTGAAAACTCACAACCGCAGAAATCTTGCCGATACAAGCCGTGTTGTTTTGGACAGTTCAACAGACCTCTGATACCTTCCTTTTTTCTTGAAATCCGACGGAAGAAAGGCTATCCCGTATTTTTCCCCCATCTCCTCTCCCAGCTTGTTGAGAATATCCGCATCCTTTAACGGCGAAATACTTAAACTCGTACAATAATAATCATACTTTTCTTCGGGATGCTCTATATTCCAGCGGGAAGCAAAAGCTGCTGTTTCTTCCAGTCTAAGCTTAAAACAGGCAGTGCAACGGGCACCTCTTTCCGGCTCCCTTTCCAATCCTTTTCGCCACCAGAAGAAACGCATCATGAATATAATTCGTAACAATACAAGTGGACACGCCGGGCATCTCTTCTACAAAGCCGACGACACTCTTCCGCCCGTCTGTTAAATTCTTCTTCCCGATCAATGTTCGGATTATAAAAGAAAACAGATATGGAAAAAAACTCTGCCAACGACTCTAAAATCGCGGAAGAACAGGGTGCACAACAGGCATGGAGGAGAAGGCGCATTTTCCCTTTTCCCGTGTTCTTCCGAATAATCTCCTCCATTCGTTTTTCATAATTCTCTTTTTGTACTCATTCTATTTCCAGAAAAAGATTTTATTGCAGGAAATCGCGAATTCGCTTAGAGCGAACCGGATTCCGCAATTTCCGTAATGCTTTAGCCTCAATCTGCCGGATTCTCTCACGTGTAACATTGAATTCTCTTCCGACTTCCTCCAGCGTACGCGGATGACCGTCCTCCAGTCCAAAACGCAAGACAATAACCTGTCTTTCTCTTTCTTTTAAATCATCGAGCAAACTATCGATATGTTCTCTCAGCATCACGGATTCTACATTTCCTTCGGGAGACAAAACATTTGCATCGGCAACAAAATCACCCAGGTTGGAATCATCCTCCTCTCCGATAGGTGTCTCCAAAGAAGCCGGTTCTCTGGCAATCTGCATGATTTCCTGTACTTTTTCTTCTGTCATATCCAGATGCTCTGCAAGCTCCTTTACGGAAGGTTCATAGCCAAGCTCTAGGTCAGCTTTCTTTGCATCTTTCGACATCTTATTGATGGTCTCTACCATGTGGACCGGCACACGGATGGTTCTGGCCTGATCGGCGAGAGCACGGGTTACGGATTGACGAATCCACCAGGTGGCATAAGTGGAGAGTTTAAATCCCTTCTCCGGATCAAACTTTCTCCACGCCTTTAATCAAGCCGAGATTCCCTTCCTGCACCAAATCCAGGAAGCTCATGCCCCGCCCCGTGTAGCGCTTAGCAATAGAAACCACCAGTCTGAGGTTCGCTTCAATAAGACGCTGTTTTGCGTACTCATCCCCTTCCTGCTTCTTCATGGCGAGGGCATACTCTTCTTCAGCAGTTAGAAGCGGTACGGTACCAATCTCCTTTTAAATACATCCGAACTGGATCTTCCGTACCGATTCCCTCCAGGAGGTCCACTGCATCCAGGTCAATTTCCTCGCCCTCTTCTTCCTTGGAAAAATCCTCTTCTTCCATGTCAAGGAGGATCCTCCCCATCGACCTTATCCTCTTCATTTTCCATCTTTTTCAGGGTATCTTCATCCACAATCGGGGTTACTTCAACCCCTTTATTCTCGAGTAGCAGAAGAAAACTTTCCATTTGTTCTTCAGTGAGATCGAGATCTTTAACCGCTTCCTGTACCTCTCCCATATCGATGGAGTTTTTGTTTCCCTTCGCTTTCTCCATCAATTTTTTTCGATTACTTTTTCTAAATCTTCTCTTTCCAAGTTTTCTTCCTTTCTCTATTTTTACGATTAAGCCCAAAGACTGATTCCGGAGATAACGCTAAGGGCAAATAAAACGGCTGCCATTCCCAACTGGATATACTTTCCTCTACCTTCTTCCATCCTCCGCTCTATAAAGCGAAGAACTCGGAGTAACGCGGCAAAGAAAAAAATAAAAGGAAAAAGCACCTTGTTCTCATCCGGATTGCTCAGTGCCATCACCGCCATAATAAAAATCACTACTGCAGTTATCCCATATAGGATATCCCATTTATGGTTGGGAATCTTTCCTCTGGACCTCCCCATCACAAAATGCCTCCACTCTTTTCTTCATCCACCCTTTCGTAACGCTTTTTTTCAAGCTATAGGCTTCTTTGCCGAAAAACTTCATACAAAAGGACGGTCGTCGCAGTCGCTACATTCAGAGATTCAATCTTTCCCTTCATAGGAATACGAAGTAAACAATCCGCTAACTTTGTCAACTCTTTAGAAAGACCGTTTCCCTCATTGCCGAGAAGAAATGCAGACGGTCCGGTAAAATCTTCCCGATAAAAAAACTTCCTGTCCTTGAAGATGCATGGCATAGAGTTTCACGCCTTTCCTTCGCAAGAGAAGAGCCACCTCCCGTAAATCGGGAACAATCCGGAAAGGAACGCGAAAAAGAGATCCCATCGTAGAACGAACCGCTTTCGGACTGAAGATATCCGTACAGTTCCGACTCATAAAAATCGCGGATACACCGGCAGCCTCCGCCGTTCGAAATATCGTTCCCCAGATTTCCCGGATCCTGAATATCCTCGAGCAAAAGAAAATTATCTCCGGATACCTCTTCCACTCTAGGAATCGCAATCTTCGCAACGATTCCCTGCTGACTCTCCGTAGAGGAAATGCTCTCCATTGCTTTTTTTCCTAAAGTTATAATCCGTTCATCCGTATCGGACAATCCTTCCGGAAGAGTTCCCTGATAGTCTTCCGCAATAAATATCTGTACAAGAGAAGAAAGAGGCAAATCCCTTAACAAGCGCTCTCCCTCTCCTATAAAAACTCTCGTTTCTCTTCTTTTTTTGCTTTTTTTACTGAGTTCTCGAATCTCCTTTAGAAGTGCATTCGCCGGTGAATCGATTCTACGCATTCCGCCCTTACCTGTCTTTCTGAACTGCCGTAAGGAGCACCGGAGAAATCCCGTTCGGTACTCTCTGTGAAATACGAGTATAACAAAAAACTCATTTTCCGTCTATATGCTCTTCTCAATCTCCTCCAAAGCGTGTAGCCAGAGATAGGAAGAAGCGTCGCTCGGCATACGCAGGTCTCCTCTCGGAGACAAGGCAATGCGTCCAACCTTCGGCCCATCCGGCACACAGGAACGCTTAAACTGCTGCGAGAAGAACCTCTTGTAAAACACTTTTAAAGTTTGTAGAAGCTAGCTTGGGCGAAGAGGGTTCGGTACATCCTTCCGTCTACAGAAAGCCAGATTTTCTTCGGAGAAAGCGTGACAGGCAAGGAAGAACAGTTTTTCGGGTGAAAAGCCATATCGCAGATGCATATAGAGGAAAAAATCATGCAATACATAGGGTCCGAGAAGTTCCTCTGTCTTCTGTGCAATCTCTCCCTTTTCATCCGGTGGTAAAAGCTCCGGACTAACGGGTGCATGAATAATGTCTTCTACTATATTTTCCAGACTTTTCTCCGAATCTCTCTCCCGCTGTGATGCGGTCTCTCTGTATTTTTCCACAAAGCTTCTTAAAACAAGAGGAATAGCCGTCTTCGGAACATCACAATTGACACTGTACATGGACATGTGGTCTCCATTGTACGTGGAAACCGAGAGCAGATTCCGAAAGATCTCCCGTACCGAGCAGAAGAGCCTTCTCTTTATTTGCCAAATCCATAAGAATCTGTGTCCGTTCTCTGGCCTGTGCATTCTCATATACAAGATCTTTTACCTTTTCATCCTGGCCGATATCCTGAAAATGTTGTCGAACCGCCTTCTCGATGGAGATTTCCTGTACACGAACACCGAGTATCTTCGCTACGTCCAGAGCATTGTTATGGGTACGCTTACTGGTACCGAAAGAAGGCATGGTGACGGCATAAATATCCTCTACGTCATAGGAAAGAAGTTGAAAGCATTTTACGGCAACAAACAGCGCGAGTGTGGAATCCAAGCCGCCGCTTAATCCCAGAATCACTTTTCGAAGACCGGTATGCTCCAGCCTTTTCTTCAGCCCTTCAGCCTGTATACATAGAATCTCCGTTCCTCTTTCCTGATCCTCCCTATCTGTAAGCGGAAGAAACGGAAGCGGATGAATATAGCGGGAAAAGGCGATTCCCTTCTCCCTTTCTTCCTTGTTTCCTTTTTCTTCCTCTTTTCTCATTTCAAGAGAGGATAAGGAAATACCCTGTGCAGTAAAGTCCATTTTTCTGAGCTTTACCGGAATCTGAACCGCAGTATCCGGCACCGTTTCAAAACTGTTCTGTTTTACTCTCTCTTGCCATAAAACGGATAAATCGATGTCGGAAATCGTTAGGCCTTCGTGAAAATAAGGAGACTCCGAAAGAATCTTCCCGTTCTCTACAATCATGCTATGTGCAGAAAACACCATGTCCCCGGTAGACTCGGACGGACCGGCACTGGCATAGATATACGCCGTATGAAGCGAGGCACTGTTCTGCTTTAAGAGCGCTCTTCTACTCTCCCCTTTTCCAATCAGGGTGTCCGAGGCGGTCGGATTCGCAATGACCGTCGCCCCCATCATAGCATGTGTAATAGAAGGAGGATTGGGAACCCATAAATCTTCACATATTTCCACGGCGAGACGGAATCGTTCTTCCTGTTCCGCAGTAAAGTGCAGATTCATACCGAAAGGAATGGCATCATAGTCTTTTGAAAGAAAGTCCGTGATCCATTCCACTTCTTCTCTTCCTTCCTGAAAATAGCGTTCTTCATAAAACTCACTATGATTCGGTAAGTGCTTCTTGGGGACAATCCCTAAAATCCTGCCTTCCTGCATGACAAGAGCCGCATTATACAATTTTCCGCGATAGAGAAACGGGAACCCTAAAACAAAAAGAAGAGAACTCTCTTTCGTTTCCTCTGAAAAGATCCGCAAAGCATCCAAACAAGCCTTCTGTAATCCCTCCTGTAAGAGAAGATCCTGTGCCGTATAGCCGGATACGCAGAGTTCCGGGTACAATAAAAGGGAGACGGACTGTTTCTCCGCCTCGTCTTTCCACTTTAGCATCTCCTTTACATTGTAATACGGATCCGCGACGCGTAAGTTTGGACTCGCAGTAGCAACACGAACAAAATCGGACATGAATCACTCCTTCACTAAACTCTCGTACTAAAGTCCCTTTTCTCTGCTATACAATCGCATCTCTTTCAGCAGTTTTTCCGGACAGTCTAAAATAAGAGCATACTTCTTTCCCGCTTTCTGCACAAGATAAAAGTAGTGCGTATTTTCGCCCAGACCGGCATAATCCTCTATTGAAACACCCTCTCTTCTCCATCCTTCCAAGCGATTCTCGTTATATTGTCCGATTTCCAGAACTTCCTCTTTCGTGCAGGAGAAAGCCCGTTTTCTACTGCTCTTATGATAGACGGTGTCAATGCTTAAATCACCGGCCATATAGAGATACTCATATTCCTTATCCGTTCTGATCCAAACCAGATAGGGAATAATAAAAATAATAAGGAAAAGAAAGGGGGGTAAGGATAAGAGAAGAAAAATAAAAAAGCAAAGAAAAGGGAGAGCCAGCGCTACTCCCCTTTCCATATAAACCTTTGTATCCTTTTTCCCTTTTACCAGATGCTCAACATAGTTCTCCATGGGAAATCTCCTTCATAGAATGAAGTCTTCGCTTTACATCATTCCGCCCATTCCACCGGGAACCTGCGGCATAGCCGGTTGCGGTTCTTTAATATCCGCAACAACGGATTCTGTTGTAAGAAGGGATGCCGATACGGAAGCTGCATTCTGTAAAGCGGTTCTTGCCACCTTAGCCGGGTCGATAATTCCCGCATCCATCATATTGACATACTCTTCCTTATAGGCATCGAAACCGAAATTGACCTTGCTTTCTTTCACTTTATTCACGATAACGGCACCTTCCAGTCCGGCATTGTAAGCAATCGTGAAGAGCGGAGACTCCAAAGCTTTCAATACAATCTTTGCTCCGGTCTTCTCGTCACCGTCGAGTTTCTCTACAATCTTCTCTACAGCGGACTGCGCATGGATATAGGCGGATCCGCCTCCTGCGATAACCCCTTCTTCTACAGCGGCTCTGGTTGCATTCAGGGCATCTTCCATACGAAGCTTTGCTTCTTTCATCTCGGTTTCCGTCGCAGCACCGACACGAATAACAGCCACACCGCCGGAAAGCTTTGCCAGCCTCTCCTGTAACTTCTCTTTGTCAAAGTCGGAAGTCGTAGCTTCGATCTGTCCCTCTGATCTGCGCAATCCGGTCTGTAATATCTTTCTTCTTTCCGAGACCTTCTACAATGGTGGTCTTCTCTTTGCTTACTTTTACAGACTTTGCTCTACCGCACTGCTCAATGGTAGCATCCTTCAAATCCAAACCGACTTCCTCGGAAATCACTTCACCGCCGGTAAGAATAGCAATGTCTTTCAGCATTTCTTTTCTTCTGTCTCCATAGCCCGGCGCCTTTACAGCAACAACATTGAAGGTGCCTCTTAACTTATTGACAATCAGGGTCGTCAGTGCTTCCCCTTCGATATCTTCGGCAATAATTAAAAGCTTAGCGCCTGTCTTTACAACTTGCTCAAGAAGCGGAAGGATATCCTGGATATTGGAAATCTTCTTATCTGTAATCAGGATATATGGGTCATCCAGATTGGCCTCCATCTTCTCCATATCCGTGCTCATATATGCACTGATATAGCCGCGGTCGAATTCCATTCCTTCCACAAGATCCAGTTCCGTCTGCATGGTCTTCGATTCTTCAATAGTGATAACCCCATCCTTCGATACCTTCTCCATGGCATCTGCAACCATCTCTCCAACGGTACTGTCTCCGGCGGAAATACCGGCAACCTTGGCAATCTGATCCTTTCCTTTTACCTTGGAGCTCTGCTTCTGAATGCTTTTCTACAGCGGCCTCCACAGCCTTCTTAATTCCTTTTCTGAGAACAATCGGATTCGCTCCCGCTTCCAGGTTCTTCATTCCCTCTGTCACAATAGCCTGGGCAAGAACCGTTGCGGTTGTTGTACCGTCACCGGCAACATCGTTGGTCTTGGAAGCCACTTCTCTGACGAGCTGTGCACCCATATTCTCATACGGATCCTTTAAATCAATTTCCTTTGCGATAGAGACACCGTCATTGGTGATTAACGGAGAACCGAAAGACTTATCCAGAACCACATTTCTTCCCTTCGGTCCAAGAGTAACCTTCACTGTATTCGCAACGGCATCCACACCGGCAGCAAGTGCTTTTCTTGCCTCAACTCCATATTTAATTTCTTTAGCCATAAAAGCCTCCTTCTATAAGGGAACATCCCATTCTATTTACTCTATAATCGCTAAACTTTACTCTACAATTGCTAAAATATCATTCTGCTTTACAACCGTATACTTCTTGCCTTCCAACTCCACTTCCGTTCCGGAGTAACGGGAAAACAGGACATGCTGCCCTTTCTTTACCTGCATCTTGATTTCTTTCCCGTCGACTACTCCGCCAGGTCCTACCGCAACGACAACGGCCTGTCCCGGCTTCTCTTTATCATCTTGTCCAGGAAGAACGATGCCGCTCTTCGTGGTTTCTTCCATCTTCTCTTTCTCTAAAACAACTTTATCAAATAATGGTACTAATTTCATGTGAACCCTCCTTGTAATCTTCACGATTTTTCGTTCAACAACAAGGGGAATTATAATGAAGTTTATTAGCAGTGTCAAGTATTGAGTGCTAAATATTCCTGTGAACTTTTCGTGAACGCGAAAAAAAGTAAAAAAGTATAAGTGCCATTTCCTTACAAAAACATTAAATTTTCGTTAAAATCGAAAAGATTTATTTATTGAAAAATGACTTATCGTTATAATGAAGGAGACAAGACGAGAAAAAGCTTAGAAAATCACTCGTCAGAGAATACAAATGGAGGTTTTACTTATGAAAAAGAACATTCTTGTTGCCGGTTTAGTTGCAATGCTTTCTGTTGCCAGCGTTGTTCCCGTTTTCGCTGAGGGTGGTGCAGTTAGCTTTGGCGGTTCCAGTGTAACTGCTCCCGAGAGCAATGGGCATTGGGTGACCAATAGAGACGGCTCCTGGTCCTTCATCAGCAATGAAACAGGTGCTCCTCTTACCGGATGGATTGTAAGCAAGCATCAGTGGTATTACATCGCAGCAAACGGCCACATGGTAGGCGGCTGGCAGAAGATTAACTTTGCCTGGTACTATTTCTCTCCCAACACAGTAGAGAATCAGCCAACCGGTTCTCTGTACATCAACAAGATGACACCGGACGGATATCAGGTTGATTCCAACGGTATCTGGGTTAACTAAGTAAGCTGACCGGGCAATTCTATATGTTTTATAAAAGGCTGTAGAAAGATTTTCCTCTTTCTACAGCCTTTTTTATTATTATTTATGACGAGTGTCGTGCGCAAAACGTGCGAAATATCGTTGTAGACTTATCGCATTTATCCTATAACGAGGATCAAAACCTACAAACACTTACTTTTGGAAAAGCTTCCTGAAGCGTTCCATCGCCTCTCTTGTCTTTTCCTTTGTAGAAAAGGCGGTCAGCCGGAAGAATCCTTCTCCGGCCTCTCCAAATCCCGCACCGGGTGTTCCTACAACATAAATCTCATTCAGAAGCTTATCAAAGAAAGACCAGGAGTCCATTCCTTCCGGACACTTCAACCAGATATAAGGCGAATGTTTTCCCCCGGTATAGTAAAGTCCGAGATCATCGAGAGCGGACATAATGATTCTCGCATTTTCCTTGTAATACTGAATATTTCCAGAATTTCTTTCTCCCCTGAGTCGCTAAACACGGCGGCGGCTCCTCTTTGGACGATATAGGATACACCGTTAAACTTTGTAGTTTGTCTTCTTAACCACATTTTTTGAAGAGACTGTCCTTCCACAAGAAGCGTTTTCGGAACAACGGTATACCCGCAACGTGTACCGGTGAACCCCGCTTTTTTAGAAAAAGAACAAAATTCAATCGCACATTCCTTCGCTCCGGGAATCTCATAAATGGAATGCGGCAAATCCCCCTCCACAAAGCATTCATACGCACTATCAAAAAGAAGCAACGCATTCTGCTTCTTCGCGTACTGTACCCAGCGTTTTAATCCCTCATGGTCATAGACTGCTCCGGTCGGATTGTTCGGAGAGCAAAGGTAAATCAAATCAGCCTGAATCGTTTCATCCGGTAAGGGAAGAAAACCGTTTTCCTCTCCAGCACGCGCAAAAAGAAGTTGATTTCCCTGCATGATATTGGTATCGACATAGACCGGATATACCGGATCTGTCACCAGTACACGTAAGCCTCTGTCCAAAATATCTAAAATATTGCCCAAATCGGACTTTGCACCGTCCGATATAAAGATTTCTTCCGAATCGAGTTCCACCGAAAACTGTGCATAGTACTTTCGAATTGCATCCCGAAGAAAGGCATATCCCTGCTCCGGACCGTAGCCATGGAAAGTTTCCGCCTCTCCCATCTCTTTCGAGGCGGATTCCAGGGCATCTACGACAGACTTGGGAAGAGGGCGCGTAACATCACCGATTCCCATCCGAATCAGTTTATCGGAAAGCGACGGATGCTTATCCTGCCACTGTCGAATCCGTTTTGCAATTTCTGCAAAAAGATAACTTTCTTTTACTTCCCGGTAGTGTGGATTCACTCTGATTCCCATCTTTTCCCCCTTTTACAATTCCTCTTCTACTCTTCTCCGTTCAAAACAAGTACAAAATCATACCTTCCAAAATTCAGTCGGTCTTATGCAGGATACTGTGTATTTTCCACCCTAAGCTGATACAATACCTCATCCAAATACTTCTTTGCCCACCACTTCGCGACGGAAAGGTTCATATCGCGGAAGTTTCCACAATCTCGCTCCGTGGCTCCCGGGATTTCCCCTTCATAGTTTGCAATAAAGGAAAAGCAGGAAAGAAGCAAATCTTTTATATCCTGGCTCTCCAAATCGCCGCTCAACAAAGAGATAGAAGCCGGTACGGCAGCCCATAGGACCAAAATACAGGACTTTTTCCTTCCAGGTCTTATCATTTCTGAGATACGTTGCCGCGAGATGCTCTATCGCATGCATCGCTGCGTTTTCCATCGCAGGCTCCACATTCGGTTTGGTAAAACGCAAATCAAAAGTGGTCACCGTCTCCACACCGACTTTGTCCTTCCTGGAAACATATACGCCGGGAACAAGTCGGATATGATCCACTGTAAAACTGCTTATCTTCTCCATACTACAGTTCTTCTGTAACCGTCAAGCCAGAAGACTCCTCCTTTTCTTCTTTATTCGGCTCATCTTCATAGTAGAACTCAACGTCCACGTCCTCTGTATCTACTGCCTCTTCGTCGTCTTTGAAATCCGTCTTCTTCTTTTCAAAAGCTTCCCGCACTGACTTATAGGCATCTTTCCCTGCATCGACAGCCAGATTCTTCGTGTCTACTGCCAGATTCTTTGCGGCATAGCCAAGATCCTTCGCCACCGCTTTAAAATCTTCTTTTGTACGGGATGCTTTCAGCACCGTGTAGGACCGCTTTGCAGAATCTTTTACCTCATTTGCTGAATCCACCACATCGGTAAAATCCTGATCCACCGCCTCCGAGAATTTCTGATACTTATACAGATATGAGATTAAACCTGTTACAGCACCGGTTAATGCTGCAAGAAATACGAATGAACCGAACTTTTTTGCCATCTTACCCTCCTTTTTTGAAACAAACAGCTATTCGAACTACTGTACTTTAAAGCTGGACTTTCAAAGATACAATGCGGTTAAAAATAGGATGTCCTTCCGTCGAATCCTTACTGTCTACACAGAAATATCCGTTTCGTACAAACTGAAAACTGTCCAGCGGCTCCGCTTCTTTCAGTCCGCTCTCCAGGAAACATTCCTTCACATTAAGAGAGTTCGGATTGAAATTCAGACTGCCGTCTGCATTCAACTTTCCCTTTTCTTCATCAATCAGCTGCTCATACAGTCTCACTTCAGCCTGAAAAGCGGTCTTCGCATCCACCCAATGAATGGTTCCCTTCGCTTTTCTTTCCGTAAAACCGGAGCCGGACTTCGTCTTAGGGTCATAGGTGCAATGAACCACGGTCACATTTCCCTCTTCATCACATTCATACGACACCGCTTTTACAAAATAAGCTCCCATGAGACGAACCTCATTCTCCATCGTGAGTCTCTTATATTTCTTGGGAGGATCCGGCATAAAGTCATCTCGCTCAATATATAAGTCCTTCGAGAAAGAAACTTCTCTCTCTCCTAAGACTTCATTCTCCAAATTGTTCGGAATACGGAGAATCTCTCCTTCGCCCTCGTAGTTGTCAATAACCAGTTTAATCGGATCTAAAACCGCCATATATCTCGGTTTTTTCAGCTTTAAATCTTCCCGGATACAGTACTCCAAGAGGGAATAATCACTGGAAGACTGTGCCTTGGAAATTCCGGAAAGCTTGATAAACTGTGCCAGGCTTTCTTTGGTATACCCTCTTCTCCGTAAGGCGGCAATGGTAACAAGTCTCGGATCATCCCAGCCGTCTACAACCTTATCCTCAACCAATTTCTTGATATACCGCTTTCCAGTAACCACATTGGTCAGATATAATTTAGCAAACTCTATCTGTCTTGGAGGATAAGGAAACTCACACTCCTTCACAACCCAGTCATAAAGAGGTCTGTGATCCTCAAATTCCAGGGTACACAAAGAGTGACTGATTCCCTCCACCGCATCCTCGATAGGATGCGCAAAATCATACATCGGATAAATACACCACTCATCTCCGGTATTGTGGTGACTCATGTGGGAAACACGATAGAGAATCGGGTCACGCATATTGATATTCGGGCTCGCCATATCAATCTTTGCGCGGAGCGTCTTCTCGCCGTCCTGGAACTTTTCCTTCCTTCATTTCCTGAAAAAGGCGGAGATTCTCCTCAATGGAACGGTTCCGATAGGGACTCTCTTTTCCAGGAGTATTATAATCTCCGCGATATGCGCGAATCTCTTCCGCTGTTAAATCGTCCACAAAAGCCTTTCCTTTTTGAATCAGGAATACCGCTTTCTCAAACATGATGGGAAAATAATCCGATGCAAAAAACATCCTGTTTCCGAAATCAGCACCGAGCCACTCCACATCTTTTCGAATACTCTCTACAAACTCCGTCTTCTCTTTTACAGGATTGGTATCATCAAATCGTAAATTAAAAGTACCGCCGTACTCTTTCGCAATACCGTAGTTTAACAATATCGATTTGGCATGACCAATATGCAGATAGCCGTTCGGTTCCGGAGGAAAACGGGTTTTAATCTCTTTTACCCTGCCTTCCTTTAAGTCCTCATCAATAAAATTCTCAATGAAATTCTTGGACTCCCCTTCCACATTTAAAGCGTCAACAGCACGATTCTCTTCTGCCATCTTATCCTCCTGATTATGCGTGTTTTAAGGGGAGGTGAAAACATAAACGCCCCACCAAGACCCCTTTCATCTTATTTAATCAGGGTATTATACCATAAAGAGAAAGAAAGATAGCATTTCTTAATAAAATTATTATTTAAGATATTTTTCAGGAACTTGCATAACTAAGCAGTAAGTCAGGGAGAACCCCTCTCTGTCCTTCCCATATCTTGTCGATCTGTTCTTCCGGAACAGGACTTGTTCCCTTGCCACATTCAATCGTAACGGACGGGATGTTATATTTCCTCTCCATAAAATCTTTAAAGCCTCCCGCATACCGTTCGCTATAGGCATTGCTGATTTTATACTGTGCATTTCTCGCAACAATCTGTGCCAGACTCTTTGCGCTGTCCACATAAGAACCTTCTCCAAAGTACCAATAGACAAGTTCTCCTTGCGTATGGTAGCTGATAGAAGAAGAAAAATGCTCTTTCCGCGCTAAATCCGCAAGCGCCTTTGATTCTATCTCGGACTCCACAGCTTCCCCTTTATACTCGTCTTTTGCAGGGTATCCTTTCTTATCGACGGTTTGTTCCCAATTTGCATCAAAATTTTTATTCAGATTCACACCGCGCAGATTGTTCTTCCAAGAGCGGAAATAGCTATTAAGGTCTTTTGCGCCTTCTTTTTCCGCAATTTTCAGCACTCTGTTTCTAAGCTCCTCAGAGCCGATTCCGTTCAGTCCATATTGTGAAAGGGTTACCCCGTCCGGATTCAGCATGGGGACAAAATGAATACAGCTGTTCTTTAAAAGATCCTGCATAGACTTTCCTTTATACATCTTTTGATTCTTTTCCATCTCCAAAAGACCGGCTAACTCCCTCATCACCACTTTAGTCACAATATATTCTCTGGCATGAATACTTCCCTGTACCAGAATCTTCTTCTTTGCAGAGGGATTTCCAATCACAACATGATATAATTCTCTTCCATCCGCTGTTTTCCCCAAAGAATCCAGAACCATAGACGGATAATTTTCTTTTAATTTCAAAAGATCCGCTGCCATGGCATTGTAATCATAGACTTTATGATCCGAAAAGGCATAATGCAACAGGAGCGGCACGGTTTTCGAGGCTTCCTTGTCCAAAGGAAGCTCTGCATCCTCCCCTATATCCTTTTTATCCTTCTCTGCAATATCCATTCCGGGACCGCTCCTTACTTCTTCCTGATCATCCAGGTCAGGACCATCGGCTAACGCTGTAAAAGGCAGGAGACATAAAACAAATAAGATCAAAATAGTACGAATGCATTTCTTTTTCATAATAACCTCACTTTTTCGCTATTTTAGCAAAGAAAGGGGGAAAACTACCGGCTTTTTTCTTACAACTTTTGCGATAATTCATTTACAAAACGATTGTACTGGGATAGTATGCAATGCATAAAGTTCGTGAGGAGGAACAAATATGCCATCGCAACAATGGAACACAAAAAAAGTGATTTATCTCTCTATGCTGGTCGCCCTTCAGATTATTCTCAGCCGGGTCTTCTCCATCAACGCGTGGAACATTCGCATCGGCTTCGGCTTTATTCCCATGATTTTCGCCATTTTATATTTCGGTACGAAAGAAGGTGTCCTCGTTGCCGTCTTATCCGACTTACTGGGAGGCCTTTTTCTTTCTTCTTATCCCTATTTTCCGGGCTATACTCTGTCCCTCGCTCTTTCTGCTTACCTTTTTTCGCTGGCCATTCGAAAAAAGAGAACGAGAGGAACGATTCTTTTCGGCGTAGTTCTTACACAGCTGATTTGCAGTCTCTTTCTTAAACAGTTTATGGATTGCCATAAATTCCGGCTCTCCTCTTCTCCCTATCATGCTTACTCGTTTGATTCAGATTTTCATCAATGGCAGTATGCAATTCTTTACAATACAATTTATGGTCTACATTCTGGAAAATCGCCTTTCTTTGCAGGAGTATAAATCATGACAAAAGAAGAATGTTTCGCACTGCTTCTTCCTTCGTTTGTCAAAAACGAAGAGGAAGGAAGGAGATTCCATATGCGGAGGCGGTAGAGACCCGTCATGACCTGACTCCTCTCAGAAGCCTTCTAAACCACTTAGGCGATCCGGACGAAGGCCCTGCCGTGATTCATATTGCCGGAAGCAATGGAAAAGGATCAGTTGCTGCCAGTCTACAGAATATTCTTTCGCTCGCTTCCTACAAAACCGCTTTATATACCTCTCCCCACCTTGAGAAGATGAATGAGAGAATCTGCATCAACGGAGAAGACATTTCCGATGAAGACTTACGCCGTCTCTGTCATAAAGTGAGGGAGGAATCCGAGAAGTTATATCCCACCCCGAACGCTTTTGACCTGCTTACTGCGGTCGCTTTTCTCTATTTTCAGGAACAGCAGGTTGATTTTCTAATCCTCGAAGTGGGACTGGGCGGGCGTCTGGACTCTACAAATGTTGTAAAGTCCAAGATTCTTTCCATCATCTGCCATATCGCTTTGGAGCATACCGAAATTCTGGGAGACAGTCTGGAAAAAATTGCAGAAGAAAAAGGCGGTATCATTACAGCGGATACTCCGGTTCTTCTCATGCGGCAAAAGAGAGAAGTGGAAGAAGTCATTCGCAGAATCGCTCATAAAAAAAATGCGGCATTTCTCTCTACAAATCCCCACTTCTTGCATTCCTACCCCTTTCATCCGGATAACGGATACCAGTATTTTTCTTATAAAGAGCGAAAGGAGTATGCTCTCTCCTTACTCGGAGACTATCAGTTGGACAATGCCATGGTCATTCTGGATGCTGTCGACTATCTCAAAAGCAGCGGCTACCGCATTCCGGAAGAAGCGGTGAAACTCGGTTTGTACACAGTACAATGGAAAGGTCGTTTTGAAGTTTTAAAGAGAAATCCTCTTTTTATCCTGGACGGCGCTCATAACCCGCAGGCGATGACTGCGGTCGTCCGCTCTGTAGAAATGCTTTTCCCGCATTACCAAAAAAGAGTCTTTTTCTCCGTTATGGCGGATAAAGATTATAGCAGTATGCTCCACATTTTAAAAAGAAACAGTCAGAGTTTCACCTTTTTATCAGGCGGACCGCACAGGGGGAAAAAAAGCGGAGGACTTGGCAAACGAGTGGAAGAAAGAGTACGATGGGGAAATTCACATTGCCAAAAGCCTGGAAGAGGGACTCGCCTTTAACCTGGAAAAAATGAAAAAAGAGAACGGCAGAACATTACTCCTTTCTGTCGGTTCTCTTTACCAGGTAGCCGCTATTCAGAAATTACTGCAAAGAAAATGTATAAAGCATCTTATACTTCTTCTCCTTACTCCTCGTCAGGATTCATCCTCTAAAAAGAGTCTTCTTCCTCCGAGAAATCCTCCTCATCGACATAAATCGATTCAAAGTATCCGGCTTTCACATACTTCTCCTCTTCCTCTCCCAAGGAGGAAATCAGGGAAAGGAAGCCGGTGTAAAACGCTCTCTTCTGCATCTCTGATGTAGAAAAGATATAAACTGCCATCCACTACTTCCATAGAAGGAATCTTTCTCTGGAACATAGATAGAATTTCCCAACAGCTTAACGCATCATCATAACTGATTTCCAGTGTCAAAAATGAATTCTTTCTGTGATAATATCCATGCACTGTCGCACCGACCGTATTTTCACCGAAGCTTTCCATAAACGCAAGAAGAACTTCTTCTTCTGAATTTCTTCCCTCCCTCCAAATAGCAATCCGGTTCTTCAATCAAAATCTTTACTTCTGTAAATGCATAATCCTTCAGCTGTACAAAATCCATCAGATTAAAGAATGCAGTATTGAACTCTACCTTATTTTTTTCTCGGCAAACTCCTCCAGAACAGCGTCATACCCGCCGGGCAAATGCAATTTTTCCATGCTTTTCTCCTTTTCTCTATTTCTTTTTGCTATATTTCTGTAATAGAACCGTTTTACTCTTTCTTTTTTTTTCGTTTTGCTTTAGGATAAAGAAAACTTTCCTAAAAAGGATTGTATCAATAGAAACCCCTATTCGTAAATAAGGGCTTTTTTTGGAAAGGACAGCAAAGTCAAATGAAGTTATTGGAAGAGCGAATCAGAAAAAGACGGACAAGTCAGACCAGGAAATATTTTGAAAGTAGACAGTTTCTTAAACCATCAACTGGATGTGGAGCTCCTGGAACAACTGGGTAAAGCTTTCTATGAAGAATTTAAAGACAAGGGGATTACCAGAATCCTCACGATAGAAGCTTCGGGATTGCCCTTGCCTGTCTTGCCGCACAGTACTTCAAGGTTCCTGTCGTATTTGCCAAAAAAAGCGAAAAAGCAAGAATCTGGATGGAGAACTGTATACTTCCACAGTACATTCCTTTACCTATGGCAAAGATTTTACCGTTACACTCGCCAAAAAGTTCCTGTCAAAAGAAGATACCGTTCTTTTAATCGATGACTTCTTAGCGGTGGGAAAAGCCATGCGCGGCTTAATTGATATCTGTAATCAAGCCGAGGCAAATATTGCCGGAATCGGCATTGCGATTGAAAAAAAGGATTCCAGTCCGGCGGAAGAGAATTGAGAGAAGCCGGTTATGAAGTTTACAGCTTAGCCATTGTAGATGAAATGACTGATGAAGGGATTTGCGTTTTCATGCTGAATAAAATCCGCTTTACTCCGGGCTGAGCTCGCTCATGACGGATAAAAAGCTGTACAGAGGCGTCCCTCTCCTCTGCACAGCTTTTTTAAATAAGCAAAAGGTTTATTCTCTTTCCTGATCCGTTTCGAAGAGTTCCTCCTGCCCTTTGTTTCTCTCCTCTTCTTTCTTCTGCTCCTTATTTTTACTCTCTTCAATGATTCTGTTCAGCCTTCTCCACATGATGCGGTAGAGAATAAAGGTCAGAAGGACAATAAACAAAAAGGAGAATAGAAGAAACGGAAGCAGATATTCTCTAAGATTGACCATTTAGCCGTGCCTCTCTCCCAGTACGAATCCGAACCTCGTAATAACACCGGATTTATTCTGTACGATCTCCTGTAAATACAATTTGGGAAGAAAGGAGACCGCATCCTGAGCAGTAATCTCCTGCAATTTTTCGTCCATGTAATGCATCATCGCCGACTTGGAAACAAGAATTTCCGTCTCATACGCCATATTTCCGCTCGGTCTTCCATTCTTCTTATTGTAGTAAACTTTCGCCGTAAAGCGGTAAGCATTTCCCTCTGTTTTCCGTTCTTTACTTACAATTTCCAGAATACTGTCAGGATGCTCTTTATAGAGCGTTGCCGCATCAAAAGAACGGTCTCCGTTTGCGTCGAAATAAATTCCGTCGCTGTTTTTTCCGATCTTTCAGCATTTCCCCGTTTTCATCCACAAAGTAACGCTTATCTACCCATGTATTCCGAAGCATTTTCCCATCTTTGTCAAAATAATAGCTCTTTCCCTCCAAGTCCAAACGACCGATATGCATCTTTCCGTCCGTATCCAGATAATACTTTTCTCCGCCCAGATCGAGGAATCCCGTCTTCATGATTCCTTTATCATCAAAGTAATAATAACTGCCGTCAATACTCTTCCAGCCGATTACCTTTTCCCCGTTTTCATCGATATAACTCTTTCCTTCCGTACTATCCACAAAAGAAGAAAGATGATACTTTTCCTTATCTAAATCGACGGTGAACTCCCTTGTGTACAGCTCTCCCTTTGCACCGTCAGAAGCAACCGCGTACGCCATCAGCGTATACTTTCCATTTCGGGAAACCGGAATCTCTCCGGAGTAGTCTTTCTGCTCCAGATCCTCTTTCCCGCCACTCAAACTGTACACTATTTTAGGAGAACTGCTCTTTAGAGAAATGCTGAGCGGATCATGATAAAGCTCTTCGGATAGATTGCTGCTCACTTTGGGCGCAAGAGCGTCCAGTTTTCTTCTTCAATTCTTCATTCTTCGGAAAAACTTTCCGGCCTTCCAAGAGACACTCTACCGCTTCATCATGCTTTCCTTCTTTGGAAAGCGCATCGGAAAGTAAAAGATAATACTTCTCATCTACACTAAAACTTCCCTTATCCTTCTGCAAACTCTGTACCGCTTCCGTATACTGTTTTCCGGCAATCAGTTTCTCTCCTTTTTTCAGGAAAGAAGAGTAGCGAACCGACGGAGAATTTAAGTAATTCACTGCGGAAAAATCCCAAAATAGCAAGTAATGCGGTTGCCGCCATCAGCTTCTTGTTGGGAAAAGCATTTTTAAACTCCTTAATCGATGTGGGCGGAACCGTTGCTTTTTCACGAAAATTATCCGGATCATCCGGAATCTCTCGAAGAACTCTTCCTCTTCCTGCTTATCCTTTATCGAATAAATAGCCGCTTCCTCTGCGTTCCTCTCTTCTGTATTTTCTTCCGTACTCTTCTGTCTTCATTCTCTTCTGTATTCTTTTCTGCTCTTCTTTTTCGAGATGCTCCTCTTCCGAAACAGCTGCTCCTGCTCATCCGAACATTCTTCCGTTTCTGTGAACTGATCCTCTTCTGTCAGGCTGTCTTCTTCCGTCACTCTTCAGGAGCCAAAACTTTCTCTTCTTCAGCACTTTCTTCAGAATCCGGGCTCCTCTTCCCGGCACTTTTCTTTCAGAATCCGGAAACTTCCTCTTCCACAGCATCTTCTTCAGAATCGGAACTTCCTCTTCCTCTGTATCTTTCTTCGGAGGAAGACTGTCCACATCGTCGGTAAAAATACTCTTCAGAGCTTAAAATGCTCTCCTCCCCGGAAGCCTCCTCCTGCTCTTCCTCAATATTATCTTCTTCCCACTCTATACTTTCCTCTGTATGCTCTTCTTCAAAAGCAGGAATATCCGTATCCGTTTCCACAAAGGAAACATCGACATCCGTTTCAGAGCAGGAACATCCGCATCTCGTTTTTCGCTTCCTCTTTAGGCAGAGTAAAGTCGTGCTCCTCTGTAAATTTTTCCCGTTCTTCCTCTTCTTTCAGATATTCTTTTTTCTGGCGCAAAAACTCGGGTTCTTCTTCCTTTTCTTCCGCTTTTCCGACCGACTTTTTGATATCTTTCACAGAATACGGAGTGAAACTCAAATCCAGCAGTAAGCCGCAATTGGGGCAAAACATCTGTTTTTCATCCACCTCTGCACCACAAAATTTACATTTCATTCTTTTACCCCTGCCTAATACTTCACTAAAGTCAAGTTTCCGTTTTCATATTCCGCGAGGAAGACATCGGAAACATTGTCGACTCCCCGCTCTTTCAACTTCTCCATGAGCCAGTCTTCATCTTTATCGATGCTGTCCAGTGTCTGAAGCTGTACCGTACCGTCGGTAATCAAAGGAAAACGAGGATTCTCCTCTCCGGACTGAACGATAATCAGCTGTCCATTCTGCTCCAGAATCGCTTTTTTTACGTCTTTAATACTATAAATATTATTACTTCTCAGCTTAAACATCACATCATGCGCTGTAAGGCCTGCTTTCCGGCAGGCTTCTATATCGAGCTTCCCTCTGGAGATAATGACGACCGGCTCTCCGTCAATCGCTTTCTTAAAAAAGATATTGTTGGTTTTTAACCACTTCACCGTCAGAACCAGACAAATCCAGATCATCAGAATAATCAGATATTGCAGAATACTAATGCTGCTATTATAGATTACGCCTCCGATAATACCACCCAAAACATAATTCTGTACCTGGTCCACAGCGGAGGACGGCGCAAGATTTCCTTTTCCGGTTATATTAATCACAATAACCAATGTAACAAGCCCGAGTGCGAGCTTCATCCCAATCGTAAAATATGACACAATCATTTTTTCGACTCCACATCTACAATCTCTACTTCGGGATGATATAAGTCCATTTTCTCCAAGAGAATCTTCCCGTCCACATTGATCACTCTGTAAAAGCGATTATCCGGAATCCTTATGATGGCACCATCCCTTGCCGCCTGCGTATTGATAATGATTTCTTCTTTCGGAACGTTGAGCTTTCCGGAAAGATCCTCAATCATCCTTAATGCCGCTCCATATCCGTCATCTGCAGCTTTATGCTCCATTGCTCCGTTGATTCGGATTCCAATTAAAATCAGCACCAAGAGTAAAGCAATCAAAGATAACTCTCTGTACTTGCTTTCTTTTTTGTCTTTATAATATTTAAATACACAAAACAGCAAAACAGAGGTAGCCAGGACAATCAGGGTAATATGCACCCAGTCCGTCACCTCTATTCTACTCAAAATATAATTATAGGTATAAAATTTCATCTTTAAAGTTCCGCAATCGCCTCAATCTCACACAGAACATTCTTGGGAAGCGTCTTTACCGCTACGCAGGAACGAGCAGGCTTTGAAGTAAAATACTTCTCATAAACGCCGTTAAAAGTGGCAAAATCAGCCATATCCGCGATAAAACAGGTGGTTTTCACAACCTTTCCCATATCACTGCCGGCAGCTTCCATAATTGCCTTTACATTCTTACAGCTCTGTTCTGCCTGAGAAGCGATATCTGCCGGAATTTCTCCATTTTCCGGATTTACCGGAATCTGTCCGGAACAGAAAACCAGATTTCCTACCACGAAACCTTGAGAATAGGGTCCAATTGCTGCCGGTGCATTCTTTGTCGATACAAGTTTCATACCATACTCCTTTCCAGATCACAAATTAACTCCTATTATTATGCCAAAATCGGAAAGGTAAAACAAGAGTTTCTAGCTTCCTTCTGCAATTTTCAACATGGCAAGGGTTCCCGTCCTTGCACATTCCAAAATGCTCACAGACTTCAAGGTCTCCAGAAACATATTGATTCTTTCCGGCGTATCGCACATTTTCAATCACCATCTGGCTCTTCGAGAGTTCGACAATCGTTGCACCGAGAATCTGGCAGTTTTCCATAATGTCCTTTCGATTGTCTCTTTTATAGCGAAGTTTCACCATAAGAAGTTCTCTAAGAATTCCCTGTGACTCCTGAAATGTACGTACTTTGATAATATCCAATTTTTTATTGAGCTGTTTTTCAACCTGTTGCAAGGTTCTCTCTTCCCCGCTGGACACAATCACCATATTGGACACGGCAGAATCCTCGGTTTCCCCAACCGTTAACGAATCAATATTGAAGCAGCGCCTCCAGAACAGCCCGGCCACCTTCGCCAGCACACCGGAACGGTTCTCTACCAGAATAGAATAGATCCTTTTCATCAGGCCACCTCATTTCTATCGATAAAGACTTCCAGAATGCCGCTTCCCTTTTCCTTTAAAAAGTCCTGAATCTGCTTTTCCGCTTCTTCATCCCTGTGCACGGAAAAATAAGGAAGGCGATAAGCCTCTGCAAGTAAGGATAAATCGGGATTCCCGTCGAGATCCACCATGGTAAAGTGATCCTTATACGTAAAATGCTGATACTGCCTAACCAAACCGAGAACCTCGTTATGGAACACGATCAGTTTCACAGGGACCTGATACTGCTTTAATGTGCCGAGTTCCGGCATACTCATCTGAAAAGCACCATCTCCCATAACCGCAAAAAAATTTCTCTTTTCGTCTCTTCGGAAAAATCGTTTTCTTCCCGCAGAGCAAAGTATGCACCTATAGCTGCCGGAAGAGAATAGCCCATCGTTCCCATCCCTCCGGAAGTCAAAAAACGACCGTCTCTCATCTTATAATGCTTGCACGACCAGAGCTGATTCTGTCCGACATCCGCAACATAGATGGCCGTTTCAGAAATCTTTTGATTGAAGAGGTCCAAAAAATAATGCGGATTTACCAAGGAGCACTCTTCTTGTCTTTCTCCTTCGATCTTTTTTGCTTCCTTCTCTTCCAAATCTTTTCTAAAGCCATTCAACTCTTCAACCCATTCCGGATAGGAAAGGGAGACTTCCGCTTCCAGAAGGCGTGAAAGAACACTGGATAAATCTCCCACAAGGGGAATTTCCGGTCCGGCATTCTTTCCGATTTCAGCAGGATCAACATCGATATGGACAAGCGTTTTATTTTCCGTAATGAGATCGGGCTGACTAATAGAACGGTCCGCAACTCTCGCTCCCATCATGATGATACAGTCTGCAAGATTCATGGCTTTATTACCATAGCTCCGACCATTATTTCCCACCATTCCAAAATAAAGCGGGTCATCGTCTCGCATAACGCCGAGTCCCATCATCGTACTGACAACCGGAATATGAAATTTATGGGAAAAATCTCGAACCAGTTCTTCCACGCCGGCTAAAACCGCACCGCCGCCCACACAAAGAATCGGTTTTTTAGCGGAATGAAGGCGCTGGAACATCCGTTCAATCTGCACCGGATTTCCCTGGACTGTAGGTCTGTAAGTACGTAAACGCACCTCTTTCGGATATTGAAAACGCCTTACAGAAGCTTTCTGTACATCAATCGGAATATCAATTAACACAGGACCTTTTCTTCCCGTCATCGCGATATGAAAAGCTTCTTTAAAGACCGAAGGAATCTCTTCCGCGCTACGAACCGTATAGCTGTACTTCACAAAAGACTCCGAAGCGCCGCAGATATCCGCCTCCTGAAATACATCCGAACCCAGTAATCTGCTTTCCACCTGCCCGGTTATGACAATTAAAGGAATGCTGTCCGCAAAGGCGGTGGCAATTCCCGTAATCACATTTGTCGCACCCGGTCCGGAAGTCACCGCACATACCCCGGGCTTTCCGCTGATTCTGGCATAGCCGTTAGCTTCATGTGCCGCATTTTGCTCGGAACGCACCAGAATCCCTGAATGCCTTCCAACTCCAAGCTATCAAAAAACGGACAAATCGCCACTCCCGGATACCCGAAAACATAGTGCACTTCTTCTTCCAAAAGGCATTTTACAATCGCTTCGGCACCTGTCATTCCGCCTCCTTATACTAAAGAGAATCCTTCTTCTCTGAAACGTTTCCTTGATCTCCTCAATGTGATGAAAATCTCTTGTCTCAATCTGCAAAGTCAGATTGCAACCGTTAATATCCGCATCTTCCACATTCATATTGTGATCGACTTTTGTAACATTGGCTCCTAGCTCCGCAATGATACGGGATACTTCTTCCAATTGTCCGGGCTTATCCAGAAGAGAAATACAAAGAGATGCCTTTCTTCCTGTTTTCATCAGGCCCCGATTAATCACGCGGGAAAGAATATTCACATCGATATTTCCGCCGGAAATGATACAAACCACTTTCTTCCCTTTCACGGGAACTTTGTGGTAGAGCACAGCGGCAACCGATACCGCCCCTGCGCCCTCCGACACAATCTTCTGCTTTTCCATCAGGGTGAGTATTGCCGCCGCAATCTCATCATCACTCACCGTAACCAGTTCATCCACATATTCTCTTACCATCTCAAAGCTCAAGTTCCCTGGAGACTTCACCGCAATACCGTCTGCAAAAGTATGCACTTCTTCCAAACTCTCCAGTTGCTTATCCGCTACGGCCTGCACCATCGAAGCGGCACCCTGTGCCTGTACACCGTACACCTTGCACTTTGGATTCAGCTTTTTAACGACGAAAGAGACACCGGAAATCAAACCGCCTCCGCCAACCGGTACGACAACCGCATCCGCATCTTCCAGCTGCTCCATAATCTCCATGCCGATGGTTCCCTGACCGGCCATAACATCGATATCATTGAAAGGATGAATAAAAATCGCACCGCTCTCTTTCTGATACTCCAATGCAGCAAGATACGCATCGTCATAGACACCGTCAATCATCCGCACTTCCGCGCCGTAATTTCTTGTCGCCTCAACTTTCGAGAGAGGGGCAACCGCGGGAAGGAAAATAGTAGACTTTGCACCGGCTTTTGTTGCGGCTAGAGCTACACCCTGTGCATGATTTCCTGCTGAACAGGCCACCACTCCTTTTTTCTTCTCTTCCTCTGAAAGTGTGGATATTTTAAAATAAGCTCCTCGAATCTTGAACGAGCCGGTATTCTGTAGATTTTCCGTCTTTAAATACAGATCACAATCCGCATCAATTCTTGTTGCATGAACAAGCTCGGTACGATTGATTACCGGCTTCAATACATGAGCCGCCTGGTAAACTCTGTCCAGTGTTAGTTCCATTTTTCCCTTCTTCCCGCTTCACTTTTGCGCTCTATGATTCACTATACCCGTCTCTGTAACGGTGCGACTCTTTATCTCGCCTGATCCAAATCCTGCACCTGTTTCCATCCCATTTTATTTCGAAGATCTCTACCGGTCTCCGAAACCAGATTGTTCAGGTGTGCCTCTCTCATCGCCAGGAAATGCGGTCTGCCAGCCTGATTTTCAAGAATCCAGTCCTTTGCAAAGCTTCCATCCTGAATATCGGAAAGAATCTTCTTCATCGCCTTCTTCACCTCATCTCCGATAATCTTCGGGCCTGCGGTGTAGTCTCCATACTCTGCCGTATCCGAGATGGAGTAACGCATCCCTTCAAATCCGGCATTGAAAATCAAATCAACAATCAGTTTCATTTCATGAACACACTCAAAATAGGCATTTTCCGGCTTATATCCTGCTTCCACAAGCGTATTGAAACCGGCTTCCATTAAAGCGCAAACACCGCCGCAAAGCACCGCCTGCTCACCAAACAGATCGGTTTCCGTCTCCTCTTTGAACGTCGTTTCCAAGAGTCCGCCTCTGGCACCACCGATTGCGGCAGCATAAGCCTTGGCAATATCCATGGAGTTTCCTGAAGGATCCTGTTCACAGGCAACGAGGCAAGGCACGCCCTTTCCGTCTACATACTGGGAACGAACCGTGTGTCCCGGTCCCTTCGGTGCAATCATGATTACATTCACATCCTCAGGCGGAACAATGGCATGATAATGAATGTTGAAACCGTGTGCAAAGGCAAGCGTCTTTCCGGCAGAAAGGTTTGCCGCAATCTCATCCTTATACAACTTTGCCTGTCTCTCATCATTGACAAGAATCATGATGATATCGGAAACTCTGGTCGCTTCATTCGTATTCAGTACGGTAAATCCGTCCTCTTTCGCCTTCGCAGCCGATTTTGAACCTTCATAGAGTCCAACCACGACATCGACACCGCTGTCTCTCAGGTTCAGAGCATGCGCATGTCCCTGCGAACCGTATCCGATTACCGCTACTTTCTTTCCCTTCAGAAGGGATTGATCACAGTCCTTGTCATAATACATTACAGCCATTTTTTCTCCTTTTTCTCTAATGCGGAAAAAACAGAGTTTCTCTCAATGCATCCCTATTTTTTCCTGTCCACGAGGAATACTCTCCCCAACTCTATCGTAAAGCCTTGCGGCATTCTACGCCATCCGGTTTCTTTCAAGCCACTAAAACACGCCGATAAACCGTACGCTCTCCATACCATTTTCTACATAACGTCTTCCGAAATCAGCTCAACTTTTCTCACATCATAGAGCTTTTCCAGCTGGAAATAACCTGTGTTCTCATATACTCATCTCCGCTGGAAACGATTTCAATCTTCGTGCAACCCGGAATCTCCGTCGGGCTGGCATGAATAGACTCAATGTTATACCCTCTTTTACAATATAAACCGGTTATTCGGTTCAATACGCCGAATCGATTGTTGACAAATAAATCAATCGTAAACTTCTTCATCTCCACTCCTTCTCATCCATCTTGCTCTTCTTTCTGTCTCTACTCTACAGGATAATTTCTTTGACGGATTTTCCTGGTGGAATCATGGGTCTTACCATCTCATCTTTATCAATATGGCAGTCCAGAAGCACCGGTCCGTGTATCTCCTTTCGTGCTTCCAAGGCATTTTCCAATTCCGATAGGCTATGGATAGAAAATCCTCTTCCTCCGTAGGCTTCTATTAATTTTACGAAATCCGTTCCTCTATCGAGGACCGTTTGAGAATACCTTTTCCCATAAAAGGCGGTCTGCCATTGTCTGACCATTCCCAGTACCTGGTTATCCAGAAGAAGAATAGTCAAAGGAAGTTTTTCTTTCACTGCAGTACACAGTTCGTTACAATTCATAGCGAAAGAGCCTTCTGAACTCACTAAAACCGTTTCTTGTTTATTTTTCGCAAAGCAGGCTCCAATCGCTGCCCCGAGTCCATAACCCATGGTGCCCAGGCCGCCCGATGTCAGAAAAAGTATCCGGTTTTTCAAAACGATAGTACTGCGCCGTCCACATCTGATGCTGCCCGACGTCTGTCGCAACCACAGTCTCATCTTTCGTAAATCGACGAAGGCATTCCAGAATGTTCTCCGGGTGGAATGCATTCTTTTCCGCTTTCCCTTTTTTCCGGTAGCTCTCTATCTCCTTCCACCATTCTGCATTTTTTCTCTCCTCAAGCTTCGGCAAAATGTTTTTTATCCACTTCTTCACATCCGACTGTACGGAAAAGTCCGGAGCCAGATTCTTTCCCAGTTCCGCCTTATCGATATCGACGTGAATCACTTTACAGTTTTTCGTATAAGAGGAAATCTTTCCGGTCGCTCTATCCGAGAATCGTACCCCCAGAGCCAAAAGTACATCACATTCCGCCTGCACCTTCGCCGCCTGATAACTTCCGTGCATCCCGACCAGCCCAAGGCTTAAAGGATGGGAATCGGGAAAAACAGTCCGTCCCATCAGGCTGAGTGCCACCGGTGCATCCAGCTTCTCACTAAGGGACGCGGAGGAGTTCTTCCCCGTGACAGGCTGCTACCCCGCCTCCGGCATAGATAAAAGGTTTTTTCGCCTGATTCAGAAGCTGAACTACGCCTTCTTCATCATACGAGAGAACCGCTTTTTCCGGCATCTTCGGAAGAACCGCAACACCATACTCACACTCCGCCACCTGCACGTCTTTCGGAATATCAATCAAGACCGGCCCTTTTCTTCCCGTGCTGGCAATCAAAAAGGCCTCTTTAATGGTTTGTTCCAGTTCGGAAACTTCTTTCACCATGAAGTTATGCTTTACTACAGGCTGGGTAATGGAAACAATATCCACTTCCTGAAAACTGTCTCGTCCCAGCGCTTCCGTTGCAACATTCCCGGTAATCGCAACAAGAGGAACCGAATCCAGATAAGCATTTGCAATTCCGGTCACCAGATTGGTTGCCCCCGGACCGGATGTCGCGATAACCACCCCGACTTTCCCGCTTGCTCTGGCATAACCATCGGCTGCATGGGCAGCGCCCTGCTCATGCGCTGTAAGCACGTGATGAATGCGATCTCTGCACTGGTACAACTCGTCGTAGATATTGAGTACAGCACCGCCCGGATAACCGAAAACGGTATCCACGCCCTGCCGAATCAATTCTTCCATTAAGATTCTCGCTCCCTTTAACTTCATTCGAAACTCCCTCTTCATGAAAAAAGCCTTACAGCGTAACGCTGTAAGGCTAAAGGCTTCTTGTCTTTATCTTTTCCATAAGGCGTTACACAAACAATCATTACTGTCTATGACAATAATGCTCACGAGAATCATAATGACTGCAAGTGTAATGAGACTGTTCATCGCTTTCTCCTTCTGAAAGATTTTCTCGATTATCCCATAGAGATTTTTCACTGTCAAGAATTTTTCTAATTATGGCAGCTATAACTTCAGAACGCCATAGTTTTTCCACAGAATGGGGTCTTCATGACTGACAAAAATAAGCGGTCTTTTTCCAATGTGAGAAAGAAGAAATTCTTCCATTTTTACTCTATTTTCATGGTCAATTCCCGTAAAAGGTTCATCCAGAAGAAGAAGAGAAAAATCAAAAATCAAGGCGCGAAGGAAGGAAAGCCTTCTCTTCATTCCCCCGGAATAGGCGGAAACGGGTTTATCCAGATTCTCTATTCCGACTAAAAAGCAAAAAATTCTTTTTTCTCTTCGAAAGAATAGCGCGAAGGAATCAGGCTAAGATTCTTTATGCCGCTTAATCCTTCCAGTAATCTGTTTTCCTGAAACATCCAGGATACTCGAGGCTGTTCTCCTCCTCTTGCCGCTTCTCCAAGAATCCATTCTACTTCCCCCCTGTCTAATTTCTCTAAAGACGAGAGAATACGAAGCAAGGTTGTTTTTCCTCTCCCGGAATCTCCCGTTATACGATAAAAGGAATGCTTGGAGAAGTCGAAAGTACAAGAAAAACAATCAAATAAATCGTTCTCTCCCAAACCGTTTACTTCCGTTTTCTATACGCAGTATCATGTCCTGCACTCCCTTCCGATTCCTCTTTCTAAAAGAAATAAAGCACGATGCGTTCAAATATTTTGGATAGGAAAATCATCACAAGACTCCATGCAAAGACGTCTCCCATAGACAAACTCACCTTGGCATCCATCAATTGGTACCCTATGCTGCCTTTCACCTGTCCAATCAGTTCCGCAGCAATACCGCTTTTCCAACAAAGTCCCATAGCAAGTTTAGCCGCACTCAGCAATTCGGAATAGATTCCCGGAAGGAAGAGATAGCGCAATCTCTTCCAGAAAGAAAAAAATGAAAGACTTCGCTCATCTCAAGAAGCTTCCTGTCCACGCCAAACAGTCCCTCCAAAAGATTAAAATAAAAAGATGGGAAAATGCCATCCAAAAAAAGCGATAAAAAGACAAACTCTCTCTACCGATAAAGAAAAGTAAAATAATCACGAAACTCGCAACCGGAAGACTCCGAAGAAGAAAGAGAGGCGGCTTAAGGAATTCGGCTAAAAACGGGTGGTCGTACGATAAAAGAGAAAAAAGAAACGCAAGGAAAAGGGCAGAAATATAAGCAGAAAGAATTCGAGCAGTGGTAAAAAGGACCGTTTTTAAAAAATCCGGTTCTGTCATTAAAAGAATAAGATGCCGTAAAGAATCTACTGGGTCCCACCAAAATAAAAGGAATTGTCTACCAGAAATGGCAAAAAATTCCCAGAGCGCACACCAAAAAAACAATATGCCGATTCCCTTTACGAATCTCTTCATACGCTCACTTTCATCATCTTTTCCGGGCTTCGTCACAATGAAGAATAGAAATCCTCTCCCGGAAGTGCTCCTCCCAAAGACTTCGGATTCGCTTCAAACAAGACTTCAAAATATTTCTGCAAATCCTTTTTCATTGCCTCTCCATCCACGAAAGCAACATTACAGGACGGAATGGCTTTCTTTGCAAGTTCTTCCTTCTGCATGATTCCTTTTTCCACGCAAAGACGCGCTGTCTCCTCCGGATCTTTAGCAACTTCTTCTATACTCTTTTTTTCTTCCTCTAAAAACGCACGGACTTCCTCTTTGTGGGCATCATAGAAAGACTTTCTTACTACAGTGACCGCCGTCGGCAAATCCGTACCGCTATATAACTTATTCCACTCTTCCGTTAAGGAGAATTTTCTTTCCAATGCCGTATTCTGCACAAGGGTCGCAGTAGCAAAGGGTTCCGGAAGAATGGCAACGGCATTCGGATCCTCCTTCAGTTTCGCCGCAATCTCGGTCGGCTCCGTAAAAAAAGAAATATCCGCAGATAGATTGTTCGCTTGTAAGAGTGCATTCAATAAATACTCCGGGCTTGCTCCCTGCCCGGTACTGTAAACCGTTTTCCCTGCAATGTCCTGAAATCCATGAACCTCTGCATTTCCGCTAACACCATATAAAACGCCTAAAGTATTGATATTCAAAACAAGAACATCCTTATCCAATTTCTGATAAAGTACGGCTGCCATATTGGCAGGAACCGCAGCTATATCCACTTTCCCGGAAACGAATTCCGGCAGAAGAGCATCCGGTGTCGCTTCCATCTGAAAACGATAAGGCAGCTTTTCCTTTTCCGTCTTCTCCATCAGATGCAAAAGCCCGATGGTTGTCGGCCCTTTTCAGTGAACCGATTTTTATCTCCGCCCCTGTCTCTTCCTTCGTCTCTTCAGAACTTGTCTTTTCTTCCGCTTTCGCCGTTTCTTGCCGGATTCCGTAGAAGCTACCGTACTGCTCTTTTCTTCTTTCTCCGCTTTCTCCCCTCCACAGGAGGATAAACCGAGGCAAAGCACGAGAGCACATAAAATCAAAGCTAATCTTTTTCTTCATTCCCTCTTTCCTTTCTTGTCTATACTGTCCGCTTTTTCAGTTTGATACAATTCCCTTTTTTCAACTTATGCAATTCTCTTTTCGGTTTCATGCAATCCGTTATATTTTTTTATAATAGACAGTAAATCCAACGGTTTTTCAATTCTGTAGTCCGCATCCTGGATTTCCTCAAGAAGTCCATAGCCATACAAAGCAGCCGCGGAATGCAGACCGACTTCTTTCGCCGCTATAATATCATATTTTGTGTCGCCCACCATCAGACAATCTTCCCTGTTCAGGTCTCCTTCCCGTAGAGCCTTCTCAATAAGATGCGCTTTACTGGAATCTCTTTCATTCAAATCTGTTCCGATTTGCAGGAAAAAATAGGGTGCAATCTGAAAATGGCTCAGAATCTGCCTTGCAAATACAATGGGTTTCGCAGTAAGAAGTACGATTTTCTTTCCTTCCTCCGCCATAGTTTTTATACAGTCTTTCATCCCGGGGTACAACACGGCATCATAAATTCCTTTACTCGGATAGTATTCTCTGTAATAGGATAAGGCCTCTTCCGCTTCTTCCTTACTAAACCCGTAAACCGTCATAAAAGAATCCGTAAGAGCCGGTCCTATAAATCGTCTCAGCTTCTCTTTCGGCTGATGATAGAGAGAAAAATGATCCAAAGCATATTGCACTGACTTCATAATGCCCGGTCCGGAGTCCAGAATCGTTCCGTCCAAGTCTAAAAAAATGTTCTTATACTTACTCATACGCCTCCTACGCAGAAATCAATCCTTCGGTTTCATATAAAATCTTCCCATGATATCTTTCGAATGCACGGTATTGATAAAGGCCTTGGGATCGATGCCCTTAATTTTCATCTTTACTTTCTTCGCATCCACAGAGGAGACGACGGAGTAAACCAGGTATTTCTCTTCATGCCCATACGCTCCTTCCGCCTTCAAAATCGTGGCTCCATGGTGACAAACATCATGAATCCCCGACGAAATCTCATGCGGATAATCCGTAATGATGAAAAAGGTCATCTTCTGATAATACTTGTAAACAAAAGACAGGGTCTGTGTAGAAACATACTGAAAAATAATCGAATATAATGCCTTGTCCCATCCGAAAAGATAGCCGTCTATCAATAATATGGCTGCATTAAAGTAGAATATGAGAAACCAGGTATCTACGCCTTTCTTTTCCGATAAGAAAATGGCAATAAAATCGGTTCCCCCTGAAGTGGCATCCACCCGTAAGCACAAAGTAATGGCGATAGCATTCATAATACCGCCAAAAATGGCGATAAGAAGCATATCGGAGGTAATTGCCTGAATATGCAGCATATCCGTAAAAAAATCCGGTAACCAGAATCATAACCAGAGAAAGGAAGGTAAACTTCTTTCCTATAAAACGAAAAGCCGATATAAATCGGAATGAGATTAATCGTGATGTTTAAAAACGAAAAAGGAATCGCAATATTAAAATAATTCAAGGCGATTCTCTGCAAAAGTATGGTCAGTCCGTTGGCTCCTCCTGGTAGAAGTCCTCCAGCGGAAACAAAGGTCTTTAAATTTAACGCCATAAGAAAACCGCCTGCAAGAACACCGATAAGACGTTTTCCATCTTCTTTCCAATTCATCTTCATATTTTCCTCCATAAAACTCTTCCATTCTACCATTAGAATGGAAGAAGGAAAAGAAGTAAAAAGAAACAAAAAGCCTTAGGTTTCAAGCCGCTCCAGGCTATCTTCCTAAGGTTTTTAACAGGGGATGAGGGATTCGAACCCCCATCGGCGGTTTTGGAGACCGTTGCTCTACCCTTGAACTAATCCCCTACGTCAAAAAACAACGTCGTTATTCTACTCTAGCTTTTAAAGATTGTCAACGCTTCCCTTATGTTTTTTACGGGAATTAAATGAATCCCGCTGCTATCATACTGCTCTTTTGGAAGATGATAGGCCGGCAGAATAATGTGATGAAACCCTAAGCGTTTCGCCTCTTCTATCCGCTGTTTTCCCTGTCTTACCGCACGAACTTCGCCGGAGAGCCCTACCTCTCCAAACACCATAATATCTTCCGAAACGGGAAGATTCCGGTAGCTGGAAAGTAAAGAGAGGATGATGGCCAAGTCTATTGCCGGCTCGGAAATGCGCATTCCGCCCGTTATGTTTATATAGGCGTCGTACTTCGAACAACTGATTCCCAAACTTCTTTCCATTACAGCAAGAAGCATATTTAAACGATTATAATCCATCCCGTTTGCTGTCCGTCTCGGAATACCGAAACTGGTCGGTACAAGAAGTCCCTGAATCTCCATCAAAAGGGGCCTTGTTCCTTCCATGGCAGAAGAAACAACAGACCCCGGTGAGGACAATGCTCTTCCGGACAGTAGAAACTCGGACGGATTCTTGACTTCCTCTAAACCTTCCGCCTCCATTCTGAAGACAGCAATTTCATTCGTTGAACCAAAACGATTTTTCTGCCCATATAAAATACGGAGCTCCGTATTTCTTTCTCCTTCAAAATACAATACAGCATCCACCATGTGTTCCAGAATCTTCGGTCCGGCAACATTGCCATCTTTCGTCACATGCCCGACAATCCCCACGGCAATACCGTTTTCTTTTGGCAAGACGCAGTAAAAATGCCGTACATTCTCGAACCTGACTGACCGATCCGGGAGAAGACGGAATGCCATCGAGAAACATGGTCTGGATGGAATCAATCACAAGAAATTCCGCTTGCAGTTCCCGAATCGTGTCTGCAATATTTTCTACATTGGTTTCGGAAAGAAAAAAGACATCCCCTTCTTTTCTCATCATCCTCTCTGCACGAAGCTTAATCTGCTTTAAAGATTCCTCTCCGGAAACATAGAGCACTCTTTTTCCCGTACTTCCCAGATAGAGACTGAGGGAAAGAAAAATAGTGGATTTTCCTATTCCCGGATCGCCGCAGAGAAGCAGAAGAGAACCTTTCACAATGCCTCCGCCAAGAACTCTGTCCAACTCGCTAAAGCCCGTTTTCATTCTGTCTTCTTCTGCAAGCTCGATATCCTTTAATTTTCTGGCTTCCGCTTTTTGCTCCATTGGACACTCTGGAAAATGCCCTGCTCTTTCTCCTGTTCCGCTTTCGGCGCTTCCACAATCGTGTTCCACCTCTTTACAGGAAGGACATTGTCCAAGCCATTTTATCGTCTCATATCCACATTCTTTGCAGAAAAAATGATTCAGATTTTTAGCCATTTTCCTCCTTTCCCGTCTATCCTTATCTTCGAACAGCTGCCCGCAGTGCTTCTCCGTTTTTATCCACTCGTAGATTGACCTTTTCCCCGGGGTGAACTTCCCCTTCCAGAATCGCTTCTGAAAGAATATCCTCCACCTCCGTCTGAATCGTCCTCTTCAAAGGACGTGCACCGAATTTGGGATCATAGCCCTTCTCAATTAAGAAAGACTTCGCCTTTTTGTCCAGACTGATTCCGAGGTTCATTTCCCCTTCGCTCTTTGATACAGATTCTTCAGCATGATTTCCAGAATCTGCGCCATATTTTCCTTACTGATGGGACGGAAAACAATAATTTCATCAATACGATTCAAAAACTCCGGCTTAAACAGACGCTTCAACTCTTCCAGTACCTTCGTCTTCATATACGTATAGTCTCTATCCCGCTGATCCACGGAAGAATCAAAGCCAAGTTTCTTCGGACTGACAATCTGCTCTGCACCAACATTCGAAGTCATGATGATAATCGTGTTCTTAAAAGAAACCTTTCGTCCCTGTGAATCCGTAATATGCCCGTCATCCTAAAACCTGTAAAAGAATGTTCAGGACATCCGGATGTGCTTTCTCAATCTCATCAAAAAGAATCACGGAATAAGGATTTCGTCTTACTTTTTCAGACAACTGTCCCCCCTCATCATAGCCTACATAACCGGGAGGCGAACCGATCATCTTGGAGACACTGTATTTTTCCATATACTCCGACATATCCACGCGAATCAAATTCTGCTCGGAACCAAAGACCACTTCCGCCAAAGCCTTGGAAAGTTCTGTCTTGCCCACTCCTGTCGGTCCCAGAAACATAAAGGATCCAATCGGGCGTTTCGGATCTTTCAGTCCCACTCTGCCTCTCTTGATTGCCTGCGCAACAGCATGTACTGCCTCATCCTGCCCGATAACACGTGCATGAAGCATTTGCTCCAGCTTCTTCAGCTTCTCGCTTTCCGACTCACTCAACTTTTCTGCCGGAATCCGTGTCCAATCGGAAACGATGAGGGCGATCTCGCTCTCCGTCACATGAAGTTGGTTCTCTTCCTTGTCTTGCTTCCACTCTTCCAGCACTTTATCCAGTTTTTTCTTCTTCTGTTCCTGTTTCTTCTTGATGAGCGACGCTGCTTCGAAATCTTCCTTGCGGATACAATCTTCCTTTTCTCCCTCTAAAAGAAGAAGCTGCTCTCGCAACCTTTTTATGGTCTTCGGTTCTCCGCTATGGGTTATCCGGAGCTTGGAAGAGGCTTCATCAATCAAATCAATGGCTTTATCCGGAAGATAGCGGTCATTAATATAACGGGCACTCAACTTAACCGCCGCCAAAATGGCTTCGTCATCAATCCGCACTTTATGATGCTCTTCATATTTCTCTTTTATCCCGCGTAAAATAGCGATGCTCTCTTCTTCCGAAGGTTCTTCCACGGTAATAGGTTGGAAACGTCTTTCCAGTGCTGCGTCTTTCTCAATATGTTTCCTGTACTCTTCCAGTGTGGTCGCTCCTATAATTTGAAGTTCTCCTCTTGCCAGTGCAGGTTTTAAAATATTGGCAGCATCCAACGCGCCTTCCGCTCCGCCGGCACCGATAATCGTATGAATCTCATCAATAAACAGAAGCACTTCCCCATCGGCTCCCGCTTCCGCAATAACCCGTTTGATCCGCTCTTCAAACTCTCCTCTGTATTTCGAACCGGCAACCATCGCAGAAAGATCCAGGGTGAGAAGACGCTTATTCTCAATCACTTCCGGAACATTGTTTGCCACAATACGGTTCGCAAGTCCTTCTACCACCGCAGTTTTTTTCCTACTCCGGGCTCTCCCACAAGACAGGGATTGTTCTTTGTTCTACGAGAAAGAATCTGGATCATGCGCATAATTTCCCGTTCTCTTCCGACCACCGGATCGAGCTTCCCTTCTCTCGCAAGAGCAGTTAAATCTCTGGAAAACTGATCCAGCGTCGGTGTCTGCGAAACCCGTCCGCTTCTTTCTTTATCCGCTTTCTCTTCTACAAACTGGTCTCTTCCCATAGCGGAATTCAACTGAGAATAAATCTTCTGGGTAGAAGCCCCCAAAGTCGTAATGATTCTCGACGCAACACAGTTTCCATCTTTTAAGATGGCAAGAAGAAGATGCTCCGTTCCCACCAGACGAGATCCGCTTTCTTTGGATTCCTGCATCGCCTGCTCCAGTACTCTTTTCGCTGAAGGCGTATATCCGCTCGGGTCCGCAACAGAGAGCTTCCCGTCCGTACTGATAAACTTTGCAATCATTTCCATGATTTTATCTTCCGTCACATTGTTCGCTTTCAGTACTTTTCCTGCTACGGCAGTCCCCTCTCGTACCAATCCCAGCAGAATATGTTCCGTACCGATATATTGATGATGGCACTCCTCTGCAAGTTCGATAGCAAGTTGCAAAGCCCTTTGCGCCTGTATTGTAAATTGATTCATCCAATCACCTTATCCTTCTACTCTAATTTTAAAGCAGCCTTACCCATTGCAGCTCATTATACACCAGTAAAGCACAAAGATACGAATTTTATTTGAACAATAAGTAAACAGATTATAAAAGAGCAGTGAAAAGACAGCCGTTTCTCGTATGCTTCCGTCTCGAGATTTACTGCATTGCCTTTTTACCGCTCCCACTTATCCTGTATTACAAATCTTCAATTTCCAATTCTACTTCTTTTTCTTCTTTATCAAGTCCCTCTTCTTTCTCGGCTGCCTTTTTTTCCGGGAAGCTTCTCGGAGGATACCTTTTGCTTCCTTATCCTCCCTATCTCTTCTTCCCGTCTCTTCTTTTAGAGAAATGCTTCTCGTTGCGCCCAAGTCATCTTCCTCTAAATCACTCACCACAAAATCGTGCTGTAAAGAAGGAATCATCTTTGTCTGTTCTTCTTTGTCTTCGTCCGCTCTCTCCTTGGACGCTTCAAATCCCTCTCCTGTCGAAAACTCCTCCACACTGGGTCGAAGCTCCCGCGCACTAAATCCGTCCTTCTGGAAGGCAATAATTCTCTTTAAACGCCCCTTCTCCTTCCAAAGAAAGCTCAGTCCGACAAGAAGAAGCAGAGTGGAAAAACCGAAAACACAGGACAAAATAAACTGCAAATTGTACTTTCCTACCAATTTATCGTATTTCGCAAGTAAAGCCGGATAACTCTCCGCATTCTTTTTCTGCTCTTCTTCCAAAGGATCCTGAAAAATAACGTTGAATGGTCTTCTCTTTCAAGTCATAGCGATAAAAACTCAAGTCTCCCGCATCGTTCATACCATACAAAATGATGTACTGATGATCCGACTCGGCTTTCCAGACCCATCCCTTTGACCTGATGCCCATCTACATCAATCGTACTTTCCAGGAAACCGTCCGGAATCTTCACATCCGCTCCCGGGTTCATGATGGTAATACTCTTATCTTTTGCAGTAGCTTTTACCCTTCATTCACGGTTTCTTTATCTTGTCCGCCGCTTTCCGCTGTAGAACTTTCGCTTTCGGAACTCGCGCTGCTTTCCGCAGTTGTTTCTCCCCCGGAGATGGTGACCTTCGAAGAACCGACATGCGTTAAATTCAGAAGAGATTCATCCTGGGAATAGACTTCCTGCTTCTCCACACTGATGGTAAAACTTCCTGCAGATAAAGCCTTGAACTGTAAAGTATATACAAGGCTGTTGTTTTCTCCCTGTGTACCTGCACCATGCACACGAACTGTACCGGCACCCCGTCCGCATCCGTTCCGGATACAAACTGTAGTGCATTACTGTCATAACGAAGGGTAACATCCGCACGAGACAGCGCAACATCCGAACGCAACTTCATATTCAGTGTGATATTCTCTCCGACATTCCCGCTAGGGTCGGAAAAACTGAGTTGACCGTCCGCCGCAAAAACGGAAAAAGAATAGATGAGCCCCAAAAGAAGACTGAAAATAAGATATTTAAAATGTTTTCCCATATACACTTTCTCCCTCTAGGATAAAGGTCCCTTTCCAACTTCTACAATGCCCACACCGCTTTCTCCTCCACTTTGCGTTGCAGTCTGACTCGCCGTATCACTAAAATTCAACTTGATATTGTAATTTCTCTCATCGCCGTTCTCCGCTTTCACGGAAAGCACAACAGTCTCTTTTCCTTCAATACTCTGTACTCCCGCTCCGGAAACCTTGGCTTTGCTGTCTACAGCTGTCGCAGCTATGGTAATGGACTTCGTTCCTTTCGGAATCGTAAGAGAATAGTTCTGGTTTCCACCGTTAAAAGCAGTACTCAAAGTATACCCTGATACAGTAAGCGAAGACAAGCGATTATTTGGACTTCCTGTACCCGTCGGTATAACGGCTCTCTTTTCCGGCATATTCTCATATATCGGAATCGAAAAGCTTAACGTCTTTTTCTTCATTTCTGCAGTATACGCTTTGGAAAGTTTTGCGCCTTCCTCCGCAGCCCCCTGCACATTCGTCATATACTGATGTTTATATAAATTCGATCCCTGGACATTCCACTTCTTTAAATAAAAGGTATTCTGTCCCGCATTCAGATAATTTTCCGCAAAAAACTGCGCTCCGCCCTGAATAGACTTTTCAGGAGAATTCCATGGTCTGCCATAACTTCCACTCTGCCCGGCATACCAAATTCCCCGTTCAACAGCACCCATTCCGTTTGCGGCGTAAGCTCCGACGTTAAAGTAATTGTATAATCCGGATGCACCTGAAATGGAACCGCTGGTTCCCTTTCCCTGCTCCTGTAAAATCATGGCCGCCAAAACATAAGGATTCTGCTTTGTTACCTCGGCCGCACGAAGCAGAATACCGCTATAATCTATTCCGTTCGCACTCCGTGTCGTGCTTCCCTGACCGTTATCCGAAGCGGAGACCTTCTCTCCCGGTCCCAATGCGGAGACAATCTCCCCACTCTCTTCCGTAGAAGAAACGGTACTGCTTACTATCGCATCGTTTCCGGCGGATTGCGCATTTGTAGATGCGCTGCCGTCTCCTCCGGTGCTCGCCATAAAACTTCCTTTCAGAATGGCATTCAAGCCTTCCGCATTTTGTTCTTCGGGATTGTAATTATGGACTAAAAACTGAAAAACATAGGACTCGTCAAAGAAATTTCTGGGATCCATGTAATAGGCCGTGAGGGCTCTGGAAGCACCTACCCAGCTTGGTCCGTCAAATCCAGGCCAAGTCCCTGTATTCCAGTCATACTTTCCATTATCCGTGGACTTCCATGAAGAGATGGCATTTTTATCGACTAAACTGCCGGTTCCTTCCATCTCTCCATCCAATACCGCATTCCAATCCAGATTGGTCTTAAATCCCCGAAACTGCCAGTTTGGAAACTCTGCATGAAGCGCACGAATCCCCTGCTTGTACGATTCAGGGAAACCCTGCTGGTTTAAACTGTTTTCAAAACTTTCCTCTCTCTGATACTGCACCGGAAACTTAATAAAATCCGCACGCACATATCCTGTACCCTGTGCTGTCTTTACCGGATACCACGACTCACCGCTTTCATTTTTCACCGGATCCGAGACTGTCACTTCCGTATTGGAAAAAAGGTTCGTCAATTTCTTACTCTTTGCATTCGATTCCGTACGAACATTGACAATGCTTCCTTTAATTACAGCTGTCTTTTCTCCTGCAAAAGCCGTCCCTGGCACAAGAAAACAAGACAAAGCAAAAAACAAAGTGGAAATTAAACGTCTATGCATAAACTCTCCTCATCCTTGGAAATCTCGAGAACAAAATATAAAACTATATTTAATTCATCGACGAAAATCGCATTCAGTTTAATTTTTTTACGTCCTACCGTCAATGGATATGAAAAGAATTCAGATAAAAGTAAAGTTCTTCCTTTTTTTATACAGGGTATGCTTTATTCACTTTATCCGCATCCTTCAGAGAAACGCCGGTTCTTTGCGCATCACGGTAGGCAAAGTAATCCTTTGCCACTTGCGGGAAAAGCGCATAAGACAGTACATCTTCCGGCTGCCTAACCCATTCCTTTGCTTCCTCTTCAAATTTCTGAAGCTGAGGAGCGATATGATCTGCCGGGCGGTCGGTCATCTGCTTCTCTCCTTTGAGAATCTTCTCCACCACATCCGGATTCATCGGCTTCACCGTCTTTCCGAACTCACCCGCAACAAGCTTTGTAGGATTCCTTCGGAACCATCTTATATCGTTCTCCGCTAATTACATTCATAACAGCCTGTGTTCCGACAATCTGCGAGGACGGCGTAACAAGAGGCGGTTCTCCGAAATCCTTTCTCACACGCGGTACTTCTTCCAAAACTTCCTGCAATTTATCGTCTTTTCCGGCCTGATGAAGCTGAGAAATCAGGTTGGACAACATTCCTCCCGGTACCTGATACTTTCGAGTGCCTTGACATCTACGCCGAGTACTTTTGGTGGAAAGGAGTCCTGATTTGATGCACTCTTCCCTGTAGGGCTGAAAATAGTTAGAAATCGCAATCAACTTGTCGAGATCCAGACCCGTATCATATTCCGTCCCTTGCAAAGCGGCAACCATAACATCCGTAGAAGGCTGTGAAGTTCCCATGGAAAAAGGAGTGGATGCCGTATCGATGATATCCGCACCGGCTTCAATTGCCTTTAAATAAGTCATGGAAGCCATTCCCGTTGTATAGTGGGTATGCATCTCTATCGGCAGTTTCGTTCCCTTCTTCAAAGCGCCGACTAATTCCGTCGCTTTGCCGGGAAGAAGAAGTCCGGCCATATCCTTAATGCAGAGCGAATCCGCACCCAGGCTTTCCACATCACGCGCAAGATTTTCCCAATACTCCAGAGTGTACGCATCTCCTAAGGTATAGCAAAGCGCAATCTGTGCATGTCCGCCTTCTTTTTTACAAGCTTTCACAGAAGTTTCCAGATTACGGATATCATTTAAACAGTCAAATATTCGAATGACATCAATTCCGTTTGCAATGGACTTCTCCACAAAGTACTCCACTACATCATCCGCGTAATGATTGTATCCGAGAATATTCTGCCCACGAAAAAGCATCTGCAATTTTGTGTTCTTGAAATGTCTCTTAAACATCCTTAAACGTTCCCACGGATCTTCTTTCAGGAAACGAAGACAAGCATCAAATGTTGCACCGCCCCAACACTCCACTGCGTGATACCCCACCTGATCCATGGTATCCAGAATCGGCTCCATCAACTCTCCCGGCATTCTGGTTGCAATCAAAGATTGATGGGCATCTCTCAACACGGTCTCCGTGATTTTTACTCTAGCCATAAACTCCCCTTTCTATTTCACTCCAAATACAGCCATAAATACCCCTGCCGCTACCGCTGTCCCGATGACACCGGCAACATTCGGTCCCATTGCATGCATCAGTAAAAAGTTCGTCGGATCGGACTCTGCACCAACTTTCTGCGAAACCCGGGCAGCCATCGGAACAGCCGACACCCCTGCCGAACCGATAAGAGGATTGATTTTTTTACCGGATAAATAATACATCAGTTTTCCCAGTAATACGCCTGCCGCCGTACCGAAGGCAAAGGCGATCAAACCTAAGAAAACAATCTTTAAGGTGTTTACATTCAGAAAAGCTTCCGCGGAAGTCGTGGCTCCAACGGAGGTTCCCAGTCAAAATAACGACGATATACATCATTGCATTGGCTGCGGTCTCCGTAAGCTGTCTTACTACACCGGACTCTTTAAACAGATTCCCCAGCATAAGCATGCCCACAAGCGGAGCGGTCGTCGGTAAGAGCAGGCAAACCACTATGGTGACCACAATCGGAAACAATATCTTCTCCAACTTGGAAACCGGACGTAACTGCTCCATTCTGCACATTCTTTCCTCTTTCGTGGTCAGTGCGCGCATAATGGGCGGTTGAATAATCGGCACCAGAGACATATAACTGTAGGCCGCTACAGCGATGGGGCCAAGCAATGCAGTCTGTCCCAGTTTATTACAGAGAAAAATGGATGTCGGTCCATCCGCTCCTCCGATGATGGATATCGCAGCTGCCGCCGCTCCATTGAATCCCATAAAAATAGCGAAGAAAGTACGCCGCATAAATCCCGAATTGGGCAGCAGCGCCCATAAGAAAACTGATTGGATTGGCAATCAAAGGAGAAAAATCCGTCTGTGCGCCGACACCCAAAAAAATCAAGGAAGGCAAAATCGTCCATTCATCCATTCTAAAGAAATACCAGAGCAAGCCTCCCGTACCGTTTATCGAATTCTCCGGACTCAACATGATATCCGGATATATATTGACCAAAAGCATTCCAAAGGCAATAGGGACCATCAGTAATGGCTCAAAGCCTTTTGCAATTCCTAAATAAAGGAATACCAGAGCAACCAGAATCATCAAATAATTGCCATAGCTCAGGCTGAAGAATGCAGTTTGTTCTAGTAGATTTAAAAAGGTCTCTACTATATTCATCTGAATCCTCCTACCTATTCGTCAAGTCCAATCAAAAGTTGCGCGCTCTCCACACTGTCTCCCACTTTCGTATGGATACCGACTACCGTACCGTCTTTCGGCGCCACAATGTCATTTTCCATCTTCATCGCTTCGAGTACAAGAAGGACATCTCCACTATGCACGCGGTCTCCCTCTTTTACCTTGATGGCAAGAATCTTTCCCGGCATCGGTGCCGTTACCGGAATACTTCCCTTCACAGGAGTCGCATCCTTTTTCTCTTCTTTTTTCTGTACCGAACTTGCCCCTTTTGTACCGGAGCGGAATTCTGCACGGAGCCGCTTCCTTTTTCATCGACTGTTACATCATAAGAAACACCATTTACCGTAATTGTATATTCTTTCATCTTAGTCCTCTACTTCCTTCTACGAATTGAACGTACAAACAAACCATTTTCCAAAGTTCGCGATGCAGAAAACGGATTCTTCGCCCCTGCTTCCTCTTCTTCATAGGCTTTTACTGCCGCCATAAGAATGACAGACAAGAGTTCCTCCGAAATGCCCTCTTCTTTTTCTAAAACCGGAACTGCCGCTACACTGTTCGTTACAAACGGGCTCGCCCTTATTTTTCTCTTCTTCGTTCTTTTTATTTCGAAGAGCAAAGAGCCTCTTTCTTCTCTTCCGCCCGTTTCACTTCAAAGCGATGGACATGCGCAAAAAGACTGATGATCCATGCAATGAAAATCAGAACCAGAAAAAAACGGTTCCCATCCCAACAATCATGTTTTGAAAAGCGGAAAGCAATTTCTCGGGAAGCGTATAAACCGGATTAAAGCTCATCTCTTTAAAGCCGGAATAATCGCTGTTTAACTTCACATGAAACAGCAAGTCCCGTTTTTCATACTTCGCATACAGATCAATCAGGAAATAGTCTCCCTCTTTCTGTACATCGACTTTCTCTATCTCTTTAAAGGCACCTAAGTCTTTTCTGCTGTTCTTAAAATTGGATAAAGCATTATAGAAAACTTCTTCTTTCGCCTTATAAGCGCTCTCAATGCTCTCCTCCAGTCCCTCATCGCTCGCTGCCTCAATCTGCTGAAAATAATTGCTGATGTTGGCCTCGATACTTTGCTTTTTCTTCAGCAGTAAGCGGAGTGCTTTCCACTTCTTTCTTCTTACAGGAAAAAGAAAGAGGGAAAGGAGAAAAAAACAGTCAGGAGAAATACGATATGTTTTAGCTTCTTCATACTTCCTCCACTCAAATGCTTCCATACTTTTTATGAAAAATCAAAATCCGCTTTTCCAAAGAGCATATCAAACGCGGAAATCAATCTCTGTCTGGTCTCTTCCGGTAAAATAATCGCATCAATATATCCGCGGGCAGCGGCACTTTCCGCCGAAGCCTTCTCTGCAAGGAAACTCTTTCCTTTTTCCTCCCGCTCTTCCAAAGAAGCCTCCGGATAAAGGATTTGCATAGCCAACGCCTCCTCCATAAGGGAAATCTCCGACGCAGGATAAGCAAAAAAACCAAATCCGCTCCCATGCCTTTACTTCCCAGACACGCAGCAAGGGAACCGATGGCTTTCTTCACCACGGTGACTAGCGGAACGGAAGAATTGCCATAGAGAGAAAGGAATTCCGCCATAGCCTTCGCCATGTGTTTTTCGTTACATAAGCAATTCTCGAATCCGGATACATCACAGAGGAGAAACACCGGCAAGGAATAGCTATTACAGAAGCGAAGAAAACGATTCATTTTCTCGACATCTTTCCAATGCAGCGCTCCCCCATTCGTCGCAATTCCCCCTACAGTCTGTCCGTTCAGATGCAGAAAGGCGGTAACGGCTTCCTCGCCATAGCCTCTCGCCATTTCAAAAATTTCTCCCTGATCGGAAAGTACAGTAAGAGACTCTCTTGCCTTCAAAGACTCGAAGCCGTCTACCGCACGATTCAAATTATCTTCCACTTCTTCCGAAAATGCGGCATCTTCATTGTTTGCAGGAAGAAAACGGAAAGCTTTTTGTACTTCCCGGAAAATTTCTTCCTCCGTCCCGGAGAAGTCAACATTACCGGCTTCTTCCTGTGCTTCCCCTCTTGCGAAAGAATCGTCCTTATTGCCCTTTACCGCATCCGGTGCATTGATAAAAAGTCTTCCCTCTTCCTTTTCCAGGAAACGAAAGTCGGATAAGGCGGATAACACTGCCATTCCACCGCCTGCCTGCCCGAACACAATCGAGTAAAGGGGAATCAGTCCCTTTGCCTTTGCTTTCTTTTTATAAATCTTGGAAAGGGCATAGAGTGCATCCGTTGCTTCTTCCAATCGAATTCCGCTGGAATCCAGGAGTTCCACAACCGGCGCTCCCATTTTCATCGCCATATCATAAAGACGGGCAATCTTTCTTCCGTGCATCTCTCCCATTGAACCGGACAAAATCTCCCTGTCTTCCGCATAAATATAGACCGGTTTACCCGAAATACTTCCATAACCGCAGATAACGCCATCCGTCTCCGCTTTCCCTTCTTCTCTCACAAAGTCCGTACTGCGACTTCTGACTAAAGCACCCAGTTCTACAAAGCTCTGTACATCCAGCAATGCCTCAATACGGCTTCTTGCCTTCGAACTATGCTCGTTCATCTTCCTCCTCCATTTCTACCTATGGTTCAACGCATAATCTTTAATATTTTAAACGATTGAATAGTTGAGTTCAAGAGATTTTAAGCTATTTTTAAGATACGCTTTTTAAAAGCTTTCTTCTGCCTTTTCTCTTTAACTGCGATAACGAAGTCCTTTAGGATAAAGATTGCGTAGTTTCTCATTACGATAATATCCAAATCCCAGCGGAATCCCGTCACAATATACAATGCCGAGACCGGTTGATTCCTCCTTTTGTGGAGGTATAAAGAAACTGCATTCCTCCCGCTCTACATGAATTTCCTGTCCCGAGAGATAGGCATCCACTCTTTTCTCCCCTCTCTTTAGATAAATACAATACCTTAAATTGTATTTTGTCTCCGGCTTACACGCGGAAAGAACAGGGTAAAGACGTTTCAAATGAAGCGCATGACTCAGGCCGTGGCTGTACTCCCATCCCGTTTTTCCTTCTTCAAAAGCACGTACGCCTAAACGAAACAGCTTAAGACGAGAAAAAGGGTTCTAAACCGCTACTATATATAAAAATAGATTTATTTTTCCGGAGAATGGAATACGCCTCTTTTTTAGTCGTCCGTTCCAGATCCTTTCCCGCTTTTTTGAAAATGGCATAATACTGCCCTTCTCCTCTACTGTTATGAAAGAAGAGTTTCTTCTCCTCCTTCAAGCTGTAATCCGGGTTTTCCTTGAGAATCCAGTCCCGCATTTCTTCGTCCTCTAAAGGCGCAAACGTGCAGGTGGAGTAACAGAGCTCTCCCCCTTCCCGAAGCATCTGAAAAGCGGATTCCAGAATGTCTCTCTGTCTCTCCGCACATTTCTCCACCAAAAGAGGAGACCATTCTTTTACCGCTTCTTCACTCTTTCGGAACATCCCCTCTCCGGAACAAGGTGCATCCACCAGGATTCTGGAAAAATAAGAGGGAAAGTTTTCCGCAAAGGGAGCCGGAGTCTCATTTACAACGGCAAGATTGCAATACCCCATTCTTTCCGCATTTTGAGATAGAATCCTGGCTCTTTCTCCAACATACTCGTTAGAGAGCAAAATTCCCCCTTCTTCCTCGGAAAGGAGATCTGCAATCTGCAAACTTTTCCCACCGGGACTGGCACAGAGATCCAGGCAGCGGTCAAAGGGGCGAATCTCCATCCGTGGTACCACCGCCATGGCAGAGGGATCTTGAATATAATAGAGTCCGCCTTCATGGTATGGGTCTTTTCCAATGGAAATACCGTTCTCCCGAAGTTCCTCTTCCTCCACATAAAACTCTCTTTGTTCTTCTTCCCTCTTCTCTGAAAAGACCGGCTCTAAATGCCACTTCTCTTTCCATTCCTGAAACGAGAATCCCTTCCTTTTCCGCCTCCTCTACTTTTTTTCGATTGACATGGATTCCTCTCTTCGGCATTTTCGAAAAAGAGCGCAGGAAAGACTGCCACTCCCCCTCTTCTTGCAGCATAGCATGCATTCTGTCCAGAAATTCTTTTGGTATTTCCACTCTTTCCTTCTCCTAATTACAAATAAGACAGTAGAAGCTCTCGTAACTCCTTCAGGGCGGAGAGCATGCCGTCATAAGCACCGTAATGAAAAAAACGCAAAAGCAGCATCCCTACCGGCAAAGCCAGAACCATCCCGGAAAGGCTGTAAAACTTATAGCCCAAAAATAAAAAGAGCAATGCCAGAAGAGGAGGCAAACCGATGGCATCCCCAATAATTTTCGGTTGTAAAAACTGTCGAATAATCTGACTCAGGACATATAATAGGGCGAGCGCAAAAAAGAAAAGAAACTGCCCTTTTAAAAATACCATAAGCATCCACGGCCACATGATAAATCCCACGCCGAAAACCGGCAAAGCATCTAAAAAAGCAGTGAGAAAAGCCAGGAGCACAGCGTAAGGAACTTTCAGAAGACTAAAGCCGATTGCCAGCAATAAGAACACGCAGAACATAATTTCAAACTGTGCCAGAATATAGCCCCTTAAAATCTTCTTTCCATCTTCTCGTAACAATGTGCCGTAATGTCGGAAACTCTCCGGAAGGAGGGTCTTTAGAAACGGAAGTAATTTTCCTCCATCCTTTACAAAAGAAAGAGCCGAAAGAAAAGTCAGAACAAAATAAAGAAGCAGTTCCGGTAGACCACTCACAAAATGAAGAGAAAAACGAATGGCAGGGGATGACCAGTTCTTTAAAAGACTCTTTCCCATATTGCCAAGCTTTTTCCGGAAGATCCGAAAGATGATTTTTGTATCGCTCCCGGAAGCAACGTTCTCCATTTTTCTAAAGTAATCAAAGCGCTTTCCTGTAAAGAGAGAAGGTACGCGGGGAATCCTGCCATTTTTTTCGTTACAAAAGGAATTCCCAGTAAAAGCAAAAGATAAACCAGTCCTGCTAAAAGAAGAAAAAAAGGGACAAAGATGACAAATGAGAAAGAAACTCCTTCTTTAGAAAGGGAAAGGCGCGATGAAGAAGCCGGATAAACGGCTCTGCTATCACAGCGAGTACCGCCCCTAGCACAAACGGTAAGAAAAACAAAAGAAGCTTCGGCAGGAAAAGTAAAGCCATCGCTGTCAAGGCGACGGGAAAACAGATTCTATATAAGAGTAAGACGATTCTTTTCATGCTCCCTTCCTCCTCGTTCTCCAGTCCCATAGTATAGCAAAGAAGAGACAGACGCCAAAGTAGAAAATGCTGGAGGCATTGGAAAACCAGGTTGTAAAGAAAGAAAAGAGAAGATAAAAAGCAAATTGGGCATGGATAAGAAGAATAAAAGGGTTCTCCTTCTTTGAAAACGTCTGTAACAGCGCTGCGATTCCGCCTAAAATCGCAGAAAATACGGAAACCCCTATCAGTCCGAAATCATAATACGCATCATAAAGAAGGGTTAAGGTACTAAGTTCTTTTTTTGTCAAATAAAGATGATAGCTAAGCGGTACTTTCAGGAAGAATTTTAATCCGCTTAACGTAAAGAAAGGATATGCCATCCGAAAACCATAGGAATGTTTGATTATTTTCTTCGTTAAAAGATTAAGATTCTCAAAATTATTGGCCACATACATATACGGTTGAACGAAAAAAATAGGCATATTCTTATCTTTCATCGAAAAAATGCCCAAGAGATAAGAAACAGAGTGCGCTCTTTCTATGGTAAGAAGAACGTAGCTTATGATTAAAAAAAGGAAGAGGAAACAGAGCTTCTTCTTTTCTATGCGATATCCCTCTAAAAGAAGGGTAAAGACAAACAGTACAATAGAGAAAATAAGTTGAAAACGGGAAAGCAGGAGAATCGGTAAAAGAAGGGAAAGCGAAAAGCTCACCAAGCTAAAGACATGTATCTTTTTTCCATCTTCGTTAAATAGGCGATGAGGGACGGGAACCAGAACAAAAACAGTGGTGAAAATAATGCAGCCCTTTTAAGTGAAAAGCCGAGTAAGCATGGGGCGTGTGTGTCGTAAAAAGGGGAATGTACCGTAGCATAGACGCTTCCACCAGAAAGGAGAGCAAAGAAATGACGAGAAGAGCCGAAATAAACCGCTTTAATACGACGATGTTTTCCTTTTCCTCTTTCTTCTGAACCTTTTCTACCGTATCTTTCCGCATAAGAAAAAAGCGAAAGAAATGATAGACGAAGTAAAAGAAAAAATAGGAAAAAAACAGAGACAGCCACATCTCCCCCGTCCAGTTGGATGAAAGAGTGCTCAGTTGCAGGACTGCGATTCCCTCTCCTCCCAGAATGCCTAGCGCAAAAAGTCCGGTGAGCGGAAGCGCCGTTTGCTCTCTCTTTCTTTCCGTAAGAAAGAGGAAGAAAGCCAAGGAAAGAAAAAGGATGGAGGAAAGGACGGAAAACCCGGCTATTTTACAACGATACGCTACATAATAAATCACACTGTATAAGATAAGTACTTTAACCGTCTTCATCCGCGCTCTTCTCTCTTTATTCCTTCCTTCACAACAGTCTAATGGCTCTCTTCTACCGATTTCTTCTCCGACTTATTCGCCGCCTTACTTTCTGTATTGGTCTTTCCGCTTGCGGACTTGCTCTCCCCGGAAGATCCGCCCGCTTTACTTTCCTCGCTGGATTTCTCTTCTTTGCTTTCCTCCGTAGAACTCTCTGCTGTGGACTCCGTCTTGGACTCCTCCGTGTCCTTCACGCTCTCCTGTTTTTCTCCTCCGGACTTCTGTGATTTCTTCATTTTTCTTCAACTTCACAATAACCGTGATACTCTTATTCGGCTCCGTAAGAGAAACTCCCTTCGGAAGAAAATCCTCAATCGGATATTCTTTTTTGATATCCGATTGCGCAGAGGAGACATCGATAGCCGGTAAAGAAAGGCTGTTTAGAGAATCGAGAAGACTCTCATTTCCGGAAACCGGAATACTGGCTGGCGATACCTCAACTTTCTCGACACTGTATCCGTTTTGCGGTGTTCCGGTCGTCGTCGCACTGACCCGTAAGTCTTTTTTCTTGTTCACTACTACCGTATAATCAATGTTTTCCTGAGAAAGCGATACATTTTCCAGAGAACCGATGGTTTTTCCATTCGCATCATAAAAAACCGCTTTTTCCGTACCGCTGGTATTCTGATGCAAACCGTCTACATTCACTAAGATTCCGACGGAAGAGATACGCCCGACGGAAGACTCCGGACCTGTTACATAAATCGTCTCCGGCTCAGTATGAATCGAAGAAACCAGATATCCGTCCTGCTCTTTTCCCCTTCTATGGGTTGTTAAGCTGAACTTCTTAATTTGCAAATCTTCCACATTGACCCGTACCACGGACGGCTTGGCTACAATATCCTGAATCTGACCGCTGTTCTCCGCGTTCTTTAGCTCCACATAAACAGGAACCGAACCGGTAATCGAATAGTCATTCAAATCGATATAGGCATTGAAATCGGATGCCTGCACGGAAGATGCTCTATTACTTCTCACTGTATAGGAAACGGTAATGGTGCTCCGATCCACTTCCCATGTTTTATTTTCCGCCGAAAAAACATCCTGATGCAGAATATGCAATTCTACGTTGCGACTCCCCTTCTGCTCCGGATTGGACACGTTGAAAACAATGAGCCAAAGCAGAAGCGCAAGGCACACACTGAACAACTTTAATGCAAGATTGTCTTTTATATATTTCATTCCTCATCCTTCTTTCTTTCCTTTAAAAAGAAGAGGGGGCTAAAAATCTTCTTCCTCTGCTCTTTTGTCTCTTCTTGCGGAAGATAGAGTGCCAGATCTTCCGGATCCTTCACCTTATTTAATTTTCCGTGCACGGCAACGGAAATTCTCCCCGTCTCTTCGGAAACCACAAGCGTAATGGAATCCGTATTTTCAGAAATGCCGAGAGCCGCTCTGTGCCTTGTCCCGTATGCCTTGGAAATCTCCGCATCGGACAAAGGTAAGTAGCAAGTAGCGGAAGAAACCCTTCCGTTTGCAATCACCACAGCTCCGTCATGCAGGGGAGTATTCTTTTCAAAGATATTGATTAAAAGGGCAGCCGTAACGATTCCGTCAACATAAATACCGGTCTTTTCTATTTCCTCCAGACTCTGCTCCTGCTCAAGGACAATCAATGCACGGTCTTATTCTCGGACATCACGCTGCAAGCCGCGATTAACTCCTGGTTAATGTGGATATCGGAAGAAATATCCTTTCCCCGAAACGAGATGATTAAGTTTTTGGAACCAAGCTGTTCCAAGGCTTTACGAAGTTCCGGTTGAAAGATAACGACAAGGGCGATAATCGCCGCTGTAGAGAGTCGTTCAATTAACCATACAATAGTTGTCAAATGCAAAAATACGGCAAAAGCGGTGAATAAAAATGATAATCAAATTCCTTTAAGAAGCTGCCAGGCTTTTGTATTTTGAATCCATAAAAGAATGACATAAATCAGAGCCGATAAAATCGCAATCTCAATATGCCTGAAAAAGCTGACAGAGGGAAGTAAACTAATCCATCCCCTCAATTTTGAAATGAAATTCACCACTTTCTCCCTTCTACTTCTAAACCACTTTATCCTTTTTTCTTCGGAACCGCCTTCACATGATAATAATAGCGTTCATCTTCAAATTGTACAAACTCTGTCCCTCTGTAGTCCGCATCATGCAAAAAGAACAGTAAAAACAGCGCAAGAACGGCAGACAACAGATAAGACAAGAACAGGGAAAACAAGGGAAGCCGCAAAGACAGAACAGGGCCTAAGATAAAAGTACAGGCTTCCACTACCAAACCTGCCAAGAGCGAAATCTCAAATGCATAAGAGAATTGAAAATTTCGAATAATATAAATAGAAAGCGCCGCCAGGCCGAGAACCATCAGCATCAGAAACATTTCCTTATTCTTCAAAAAAGGCGTAAAAGTCTTGGAAAGGCTATCCAGCTGTTCCATCAGATCCGCACTCGTAGAAAATTGCTTCTTATTGTCCCGAATAAACTGCAAAAAAAATAGTATACCAGAATACCGATATCGAGAGACAAGAATGCCGTCATCCCCATAGACATCCCGATTAGCAGCGGCACAAAGAACGGTAAATGAAAATAAAAAGCAGAGCGGCACCAGCGCAATAAGGACAACATAGCGGTTTCTAAAACTGCTTTGCAAAAAGAAAGACAAAAACAAAAAAATACCGCACCAAGCCCCAGCAAAAGATAGGACAGCGTATAAAAAGTAGTAAAAGCAGGTAAAGTGCACCGAGACAGGGAACAAAAGAAAAGGGAAGAAAAAAAGAAAGGAGTCCCATGCTTAGGATGAAAAGCGGATTCTCCAGTCTTCCGCCCATACGAAAGAACCGGCTCAGAAAGGCAAGAAGAAGAATGACAAAAAAAGAGCGAAAAATCGGTACCATCCAGTAATCATTCTCTCCATAGACTTTCTCTATTCTGTTTCGGTACTGCCGTAAAGTATCCATCTCTTCTCCCTTACTCGTCTAACCAGTCTTCCGTATCCAGCCAATCCTTTGCTTCCAGCCTCTCTCCTTCTTTATGCATCTGCAATACAATATCCTGCACTTCTTTTTTACTATGCGGTACTTCTTTTTTAGCAAGCTGCACTTCTTTTTTAGCAAGCGGTACTTCTTTTTTACCATGCTGCAATTCTTTTTTGGCGGGCTGCACCGTATACTCCTGCAAGGTTTTCCGTTTATCCGAAGAATGGTTCAAATTGGTCTCCGGCATTTCCGCCTTCTTCTCCGCAGTCCTGGATAAAGAAAGAATCTCTTCCAACTGTTCTTCGTATACTTTTCTTTCCTCCAACGCTTTCTCATAAGTAAAATAGGAGGAAAAGAGGAAAATCGCGAGAAAGATAACCAGACAAAGTAAATAAAGTAAAACCGTCTTTCTGCCGAGCTGCATCAAGAAAACAAAACTCATTTTCTGTAGTAAATCTTCCCCTGCAAAAAGAAATACATCATAAAAGAGAAGTAAAAAAATATCGCCATATAGCGAATGACACCCTTACCAAAATACAGTTGGAAATAAAATCCTCCCTGTAAAACTTGGTAATGGCGACCGCCTCTTCTCCCTTATGCTTTTCAAATATTGCCAACTTCGTCATGGCAATGATCTTCTCTTTTTTAAACATCAATACCCTCTCGCACTTCTCGCGCGTTCAGCATAAGGAGAACTCGGGAACTCTCCGACCACCGAGTCAAAGTTCTGGTTGGCTTCCGTCGTATTTCCCATGCTCTGCTGCAATCTGGCAAGCAGGAACAGATTCTCCGCTTCTCTTCGAATCTTGACGCTCCAGGTAAAATACTGTAGTGCTTCATCCGTTTTGCCCGCATTCCATGCGGCAGTTCCCATTTCCTGTAAGCGAAGATACACATTCCCTTCCATCTGTGACTTCACCGTATTCAACATATTCTGTAAGCTGCTGTCGGTAATCGAACTTTGATCGAGCTTCGTATAGGCTTCCGCCGCGGCAAGAATATCTCCGGTTGATAAAGCGTTATTGATGTTTACAAGACTCTGGTACTGTGCCATAAAGGAAGCGTTTTGATTCTCATAGCGATCCAGGTTTGCTTTGGCATCATCATAGCTTTTCTGTAACTTGCTCTTCTCTGCCTCGACATTGCTCAGCTTCTGATTCGCCGCATCCAGCTTCTCCGTATACGCAATCAACTCCTGATTATTTTTAGCGTTTGCACTGCGTATTCCTGCCGGAAGCATCAAAAGATAAAATACGAAAAGACCAATACCGGTACCGAGTAATAAAAGAAGAGAGACGGACCACGGAGAAAGCTGCCTGATTTCCTGCGGCATCATAACATCATCATCCGTCATCTTACGGTGAGAAAAAACATTCTTTAACTTGCTCTGCTCAATCTCCGCTCTGCCGGTATTCTTCTTTACCAAATCCATGAGCACGAGGGCCTTCGGGTTATTTCTATCAATCTTTAAAACCAGGTAAAGACTCTTCCCCGCCTTAATCCAGTCTCCTCTATCCATATATAGAAGAGCCAGTAAAATATGTGCTTTCACATAGTTCGGACTATCCGAAATCACCTGATTCAATTGGAAGACGGCAAGATCCTTATTGTTATGTTGCGCATAATCCAGCGCTTGATTGAAGCGCTTCACATTATCGGAGCAGATACGGAGAATGGCAGGCTTTCTTTGAATCTCATCCAGATAATAATCCGCCGGATTCTCCTCCGGAAGCAGATTCATACTGATGACCCACTGCACCAGTGCATCCGCCACCTCACCCATTTCAAAGAAAATAAGTCCCAAAAGATTTCTTGCTTCTCTTTGATACTTATCGTAATGCAACGCTTTTTTAAGAAGTTCCGCCGCACCGCTTAGATCCCGAAGTTTCGCCCTCTCGAGTCCTAAATTGTAATAGCAATTGGCTATTCGTTCGAGTGTGACGTCATATTTCATTGGGCATTTCCCTTCTTCAAGGCATCTTCCAACAACTGTGTCATCAAGTCATTCATATCTGTAAGATCCACTTTCAGAATGGCGTCTTCTAACTGATCCACATCCAAACTTGGCTTGAATCTTTGAATTTCTTCTTCAAAGTCTATCATACCGCTCCTTTTAATGAATATACCCTACCCTATTTATATATGAACAAACTGTGAAACTCTATTGACTAGCTCTACGCTATCCGATAAACTCCATAAATTATTTACGGTTGCTGCACATCCATGAATTCTAGCATAAGTTATATAGGCATTCAAGCAAGGGAGAATGGGAAATATGGAAAGTTTTATTACGTTTTTTTACGCAATTTTTAGGAAACATCTATCAAAAAGAAGGGTTATCTTTCCTGATTTCCGTTTTCCCCGTACTCGAATTAAGAGGCGGCTAATCGCCGCCTCTCTCCTGAAAGGTTCCCTTCTTAAAAGGGACTCTTGATTTCCTTGATTGGGAACGTTCTTCCGATTCCCCTTTGTTCTCCTGTTTTTTTCCAAAATAGTTACTTTGCTGGAAAAAATTCTCTTATACAAAACCGCTGGCAGGATGGTTTCGAGAGAAGGTGGATAAAAAAATAAAAAAATATAGAAAAATATGACTTTTGGGGACTTGCTCTCTTTGTCGGAATTCCCATCCCCGGAACCCAGCGCATGGACCGGCGCAATGGTTGCCAGCCTTCTCAAAATGAATCGAAAAATCTATTCTTGCCATATTCCTCGGCATTCTACTGGCCAGTTTGATTATGTCCGTCTTAAGCTACGGAATTTTTGGCAAGTGTGGTGGCCTAAGCCTTTAAGCTTCGGAACCCGAAAAGCCTTGACAGTAAGTCATTACTTCGTCTGCCCGTAATGAGGCGTTTCGCTCCATGCTTTCTGAAATAATGCTTGTCCTGCAATGCCTTCGGAGCAGCCTCCACATGCGGATTGATGGCTTCCGTCCGATAAGCCATCTTCGCCACTTCTTCCGTAACCACGGCATTGTGCACGGCTTCTTCCGCGTCCTTTCCCCAGGAAAATACGCCATGATACTGACAAAGCGCTGACGGAACGGCCAGCGGATCTTTCTGCATTCTTTCAAACTCCGAAACAATCAAACGCCCCGTATTAGTTTCATAAGCTTCTTTGATTTCCTCTTCTGTAAAGACAACGCAGGCAGGGAATCTCTCCGTAAAAATAGTCGGCATGCGTAGTGCCGTAACAGGGAATACTCCTTCCGGCTTGCGCCCAACTTGTAGCATAGGGAGAATGCGTATGCACGATTCCTCCTACATCTTTAAATTTTTTATAGATTTCGATATGGGTTTTCGTATCGGAGGAGGGATTCCACTTTCCCTCTATCTTATTGCCCTCCAAATCCATCACGACCATATCTTCCTTGGTCATACCGTCATAGCTGACTCCACTGGGTTTGATGATAAAATAGCCGCTTTTTCTATCGATTGCACTGACATTTCCCCAGGTAAAAGTAACCAAGCCGTACTTTGGAAGCAAAATATTGGCTTCGTATACTTCTTTCTTTAACTCTTCGAGCATCCATAGCCTCCTCTATTCCTATAGCATTTTAAAATCACAGTATTTCTATCGGCAGGAATTTCTTATTTATAGCACAGGCTTAGCTTATCGTATACATTGCGATTTCGTTTATCTCCCGGTTCGCCGCAATAACAATATCTTCTCCTGCAGCATTTTTAAAGTGCATTGCATTCGCACAACCGCTGTTTCGATCGAGAAAATCCGTTCTGTAATTTCCTTCTTTTTCATCCCAACGAATCAGAATCGTATCTCTGGTTCCCTTTCTCCAACCGACAATCCAAGCCGGCTTCCCCTGAATTTCACAGGGAAAAGTAGCATGAAGCATCTCCGTATCCGCCTCTTTTGCAGGATACTTCCACTGCGGTACATAATTTCCGTCCGCATCCTCATGGTAAATCGTGAGAGAGTTTCCATGAAAGGGCGCAATACAGCCGAGCTCCATCTTTTCCGTCTCCGTCAAAGTCCAAAAGAATCGAATCACTGGAAGGAAGAGAATGAATCCGTTTCACTTGCCATTCCGCCCCCAGTACCGCCGGAGGAACAAAGAGATACGTTCCCTCTTCACGCTACGACTCCCGTTTCAAACCCCCATCCTTCCACTTGGAGAAAACCATGGTTTTTCAGCATTTCATCCTTAAGCAAAGTCAGTTCCAGATTCTTATCTCCATGAAATTGTGCCAAATCTTTCGGAAGATGCGCACCGAAACAGGCTCCTTTTCTACTCCAGTCATCCTTAAAAGAATGTCCGGTCTTCAAGCAGCATACCAGAAGATACCGTTCTCCTCCCCTTTCCAAAAATTCCCGAAACGATGGACGAAAGGCGCCTTGCACAAGGTAAAGGATTCCCCATCCGCCTTCCTTTCTTCAGCTCTACAAGAACAATTTCCGCGTCCAATCCGTCATTCGGAGAATAAAAATCTTCTGGTGGCCAAAAGATTCCCATCCGTTCCCGGAACCTCCGCCATGGTCATAACTCACCAGGACCATCCCAAACCTGTTCCATTAATTCTCCGGACTCCCGAAATAAATAGCAGGGATCCTGCTTTTCCGCTGCCACCAAAAAGCAATGTTCTCCCCGATAAGAAAGCTCTGCCAAAGAATAACACTTATTTAACTCTCCAATACGCTTTTTTTCCACCTTCATCTTTTCTCTCCCGCTTACTTTTCTATCTTTCCGCCTGTCCATCCAAAAATGCCCCGCATCATCCGATTTGCAAAAAGAATATCTTCTTTCCAGCTCATTTTTCCGACATCCCATCTCCGTTACATATCTTCTGATTCCCCAAATCCCAGGCCTTTCGAATCACTGCGGGAAAGTCCACATGCCCTTTTGTAAAGGAATTTCCCGAAAAAGCCCGGGCAGGGTTTCTTTTCTAAATGGAGTGCAATGATATGTCCCTCTTCCCTTCTCCAAATCCTCTTCAACCGTGTTTCCCGTAAGACAATGCCGCATTGGTTAGATTCCCTACATCAGGATAAACCCCCAAAAAAGGACTGTCTATCTCGTGAACATAACGCATCGCTTTCTCCGTTGTATTCATAAACTCTGTTTCCATAGTTTCAAAGCCGAGAAGAATTCCCTCTTTCCGATGCCATAGCAGAGGCTCTCCCTCAGGTTCTCGCGAAACCGCCTGATTGTTTCTTCACTGCTCTTCTCATAGTAAACATCATATCCCGCAAGTTGAATGGTCCGTATCCCCAGATCATCCAGCAAGACGGACCGCTTTCTCCATCATCTCATGACTTCTTTCCCTCGTTCTGCATGTCACCGGAGCCAAAAGGATACTTTCTGTGTCCCGATAAACACATGCTCCTTATCGGTAAACCACTGTCTTGCATACAACAAAGCATCTCTCTTCTTTCTTTGTCGGTCCAGTCCAGACGGGCAAGTTTCTCCTCCGTCTCATCAATACTGATTTCCAGATAATCATAACCGCATTCTCTTGCACACTCCAACTTTTCTTTCCAGCTCATCTCCTTCGGAATCGCCTTCTCATACAAGCCTATTGCATAGTTTTTCATACTTCCCCTTTCCGTCGCATCATTGTAATCAAAGAAATGGAATATATTAATCGAACATATAACAACCATATATAGATTTTCTTTTGCATTTCTTTATTTAGATAAATTGAATAATTTGACAACAAATTATCGATTTCATTTTTCTGATTCTATATCATTGAACTCTATATTTTCAAGCCATTTTAAAGATTTTTCTGTTTTTATAGTCAAAAATATTTTTCGTCAACCTGCACAATTACTATTTCATTCATTCACATAATCGCTATTTTTTTATGCAAGATTAATCCTTATTTTTATGGCATTTTTCAATATTCGCATTTTTGTCCTATAAAAATCCATTTACGAACATATAAGTTCATCTTTCGAACATATAATTGAATTTATATAATTGTTTTTATCTTCCCCTTATCTTATGATGAACACAGAAAATTATCTGTGCGCGTACGAAAACAAGACAAAATCTATATTTAATTTTTTTGAAACAGTTAGGAGGTTTTATGGCAAACATCGCTGAAACGACACGCGATAGTTGGATTAAAAATACCTTTCCGGAATGGGGTACCTGGTTGGTGGAAGACATCGAAAGGGAAATTGTCCCGGACGGGCAGGGTCGCCATGTGGTGGCTCGGTTGTACCGGTATCTGGTTCAAAAACGCCGAAAAGACACGAAATATAACCATCGATCTCTGGTGCGGTAACGGAAAAAGAACCCATGGAGACAATAAAATGAAGCCGGGGCATCAGATGGCAAATATGTGCGGAGGAAGGCTGATGCAACCGAACCTTCGGAATGTTCCCTTCGTGATCGACCCCTTCGCCTTTAAGAAAGTGGATGCCGTCCTCGCCACCCATTATCATCAAGATCATATGTCCATCGAGTGGGCTGCACACGTCGTGAATAGCGGCATGACTACAGAAGACGAAAACGGAAAACAAATTCCCGTCCCCTTTATCGGTCCTCTGAAGTCTGTCGAAATATGGAGAAAATGGGGTGTTCCCGAAGATCGTTTAAGAGTCGTAAAACCGGGAGATACCATCAAACTGAAGGACATCGAAATCGTCTGCCTAGACAGCTTCGACAGAACCTGCATCGTTACGACCGACTCCACGGGGAAGACCGCGAAGAGCTAAGCGGAATCTGCCCAAGCGACATGGACGATAAGGCGGTAAACTACCTTGTAAAAAAACGCCGGGAGGAAATATTTATCATTCAGGAGACTCTCACTTCTCCATTTACTTTGCAAAACACGGCAAAGATTTTGATATTGATGTCGCCTTTGCCTCCTTCGGTGAAAATCCGATTGGGATGCAGGATAAAATGACTTCCGTAGATGTGCTTCGTATGGCGGAAAATCTTCGCTGCAAAGTCGTTGTTCCCATCCACTGGGATGTATGGACCAACTTTCAGGCTGACTGCGAGGAAATCAAACTGCTTTACGACTTTAAAAAAGACCGGAATGAATATAGCTTCCATCCCTTCTTCTGGCAAGTAGGCGGAAAATACGTTTACCCCTAGAGACAAGGAAAAAACGTACTTCCACCACCGTAGAGGCTTTGAAGACTGCTTCGAGCATCCGCAGAACATCCCCTTCCGTTCCTGTTTATAAAGAGAGGATTGCCATGTCAAAAATATTGGAAAAAATCATCGAAAAAAAACACTTTGCCTTTCTGCACGACCAAGATCTGTCCTGGCAGGAAGCGGTTCGTCTGAGTACCCTTCCTTTGGTAGAAGACGGAAGTGTAAGCAGGGACTACTATAAACAGATTGTGGAATGCATCGAAAAACACGGTCCTTATGTCGTATTGGAACATAACATTGCGATGCCCCACACCACGGAGAATGCGGAAGGCGCTTACAAAACCGCGGTAGGCCTTTTGATTTGTGACCATAAAATTGATTTCGGAACGGATGAGGATGGCGAAAAGAAAGAAGCCAATCTCCTCTTTACTCTCTCTGCCGTAAATATGGATGAGCACATGGAAAATATCGCAAGCTTAATGGATGTCTTTATGAATGATGCACTTATCGATGCACTGGCGACCTGTCGCAGGGAAGAGGAACTTGTAAATGTCATAAAAAAGAACGAAAACCGTCAATCTTAAGTTGAAAACAGGAGGAAAAAATGGGAATTTTAAATGCAATATGGACATTCTTTGCCACTTACATTTTGCAAAAACCGCCCTATATGGTAGGTTTTTTAACTTTACTGGGCTACTGTTTAATGGGAAAAAAATGGTATGACACCTTAGCAGGAACACTGAAAGCCATCATCGGAATGTTAATCCTCAGTGCCGGATCGGGCGGTCTTGTCACAAACTTCCGTCCAATTCTTGCCGGATTAAAGGATCGCTTCAATCTCACAGCAGCCGTGATCGACCCGTATTATGGACAAAATGCAGTTACAGCGGGCGTAGAGGAAGTATTCGGAAAAGGATTCTCCCACGTTATGACTTTGCTTCTCATCGCTTTTATCGTAAACATTCTTCTCGTCCGTTTTAACAAAATCACAAAATGCCGTACGCTCTTTACAACCGGTCACGTACAGGTGCAGCAGGCGGCAACGGCTTACTGGCTGATTCTCTTCGCGCTTCCCGCACTTCGTGAGAATCACTTTATGCTGATGGTTGTCATGTCCATTATCCTCGGTGCATACTGGGCGGTCGGCTCCAATCTTACAGTAAAGCCGATGCAGGAACTTACAGAAGGAGCAGGCTTTGCCATCGCTCACCAGCAGATGTTCGGCATCCGTCTTGCATCCTGGCTCTCCGAAAAGCTTTTCGGCGACAAAGGGGGCAAGAAAACGGTAAAGAAGGTCGGCGACCTCGAGATGCCCGGTTTCTTCTCTATCTTTAGCCAAAACATGGTATGTACCGCAATCCTCATGACAGTTTTCTTCGGCGCAATCATGGCTGTTATCGGAAAGCCCTTCTTCGTAGAGTCCGGTGCAACAAAAGAGACAGACAACTTTGCTTTTTATGTATTCAATACCTCTCTTCAATTTGCCGTATATCTTGCCATTTTACAGCTTGGCGTTCGTACTTTCGTTACCGAACTCACCGCTTCTTTCCAGGGTATTGCGGACAAACTTCTTCCGGCTTCCGTTCCGGGCGTGGACTGTGCGGTTTGCTACGGATTCGGCGATGCAAATGCCGTCACTTTTCGGCTTTCTTGCTCGGTCTTACAGGGCAGATTATCGCCATTGTCACTTTAATTGCTATCGGTTCTCCAACCATCATCATCTGCGGTTTTTGTACCGGTATTCTTTGATAATGCCACAATCGGTCTTGTTGCGAATGAAAAGGGTGGACTGAAAGCCTGTCTCGTTATACCATTCTTCTCAGGACTGATTCAGGTCTTCGGTGCGGCACTCATCTCCGGTTGGGTAGGCCTCGCAAACTACGGCGGATATCTCGGAATGTTTGACTGGGATACGGTATGGCCTATGTTTACGGTTGTCATGCGTTATCTTGGCTATATCGGTGTGGGAATCGTTGTCCTGGTTCTCTTGTTGATTCCGCAGATTGAATACCGCATGGACCCGAAGGGATATTTCCTGATTACAGAAGACTACGATGCTTATCTGGAACATAAAAAAGCAAAGAAGGGAGCTTAAAATGGCTAAATTAGACGGGAAACGAGTACTGGCGTGCTGTGCAAACGGTGCGGGTTCCTCTCTCATGACGGAGAAGGCAATCCAAAAAGTACTGAGCAAGTACAACATAAAATTAGGGGAACTTCGGCACTGCCCCATCTCCGAAGGGACAAGCGCGGCAAAGAACTACGACATCGTCTTCTGTTCCAAGATTTTCTTCAAAAATTTTGAAAATGTCGGAGAGGAAACCGTAGTCATTCCTTTAAAAAATGTAATGTCCGATAAAGAAATCGAAGCGGCACTCCGGGAAAACGGATTCTTAGTATAGAACTGTACTGTAGGAGGCGGGCAATTCCTCGCCTCCCTACTTATTTGGGTAGAAAAAATGAAAAATAGTAAAGCCAATGTCGAAGCAAGACAACAAAATATCCTGAAGTACGTGCGTAAAGCCGGAGAAGTAGACAGCCTCAGCTTAGCGAATGCATTCGGAATCTCCCTCATGACAGTTCGCAGGGACTTATCAGAGCTGGAAGAGCGGCATCTTTTAAAAACGCACGCACGGCGGAGCAAGTACTCTGGACTATGTAAAGGATGTAAGACGCCCGGTAAGAACGTCAGATTTGTCGTGATCGATCTCTCGTTATGCAGCTTCTCTAATCAAAGATAACGACCGCATCTTTGTTAACGGCAGCAAAGACCGCACTAAAGATGCTGGACTTTTGTTCAGGAAAAATCTTACCGTCTACACGAACAACGGGCTCGCTTTCGGAAGACACTTTCCGGATAATATCTCCATCCATATTACAGGAGAGAACTGAAGAACCATATCCTGGTCGGTGATTTCGCCATGCGAAACATCCTGGACGTCACTGCAAACAAAACATTCATCGGTTGCTGGGCGGTCTATGACGACAGCGCCTTTTCTCTACAATATTGCCAGTGAAATTGCAATCAATGAAGCGATGATCAGTCGTACGAAAGAAGACCTTTATATCCTCGCAGACCACAGCAAACTGCAAAGACAGGAAAACCCAGGAAATCGATATGGCAGTTGCATCTATGACCGAAAAAGTAACCCTTATCACGGATAGTCAGGCTGACGTAGATATTATTGCAAAACTGCGTTCTAACGGAATGGAAATCATCGTTGTTTAAACCCTCAGGAAAGGAAGAGCAAGATATGCAGAAAGAACATTTTACCGTAAAAATGAAGAAGGTTTACACATGCGTCCGGCGAGTGTATTTCAGTAAGGCTATGAGTTCCTTTTCTTCTGATATAAACGTTATATTTAACGGGAAAAATACAATGCCAAAAAGTGTCATGATGCTGATGAGCGCATGTATCAAAAAGGAGCGAAATTGAAGTTCAGTGCGAAGGGGACGACGAAGAAGCCGCCTTAAAAAAGCGCAGGAACTACTGGATAAATACTACAACAGGCTAGACGATGAAGAAATAGATTCTTACGATCAGGAAAACAGAGTGAAACGAAAGTTTCTCGTTTCCCTCTACTGGGAAGAATGAAGGATATACCGCATGAGAAAAGGAATCCCCACTTCCCACGGAATCGGAATCAGCAGTATCTATGTCATCCGAAGAGCACGATTTACATACAGTCCTGTCATAGTACAGGATACCGAAGCCGAACAAAGACGTTTTACAGCGTCTTTAGAAATTACAAAAACACGAGAGAGATGGCAGAGGATATCCGAAAAGCGGATTGGAGAAGAGGAAGCGGAAATTCTGGAAGACCATTTGGTCGCGATAGAAGATCCCACCATGTCCGGAGAAATGTTGAAAATGATTGCCGCAGGGCAATGTGCGGAATCCGCCGTGAAGCCGTTTCCGATATGTTCATCGGAATGTTCTCCAAAATGGAGGATGAACTCGATGCAGCAACGCGCAGCAGATGTTCTCGATATCAAAATCAGTCTTCTGAAAATACTCATGAACATAGAAGAAGTTCCTCTCAGAGATCTCCCTCCCGGAACCGTTCTTGTCTGCAAAAGATCTCACTCCTTCCATGACTTCTCAGATTCGAAAAGAAAATGTGCAGCATCATTACCGAACTCGGAGGAAGACCTCTCACTCCGCAATCCTCGCAAAGAGCTCTGGAGATTCCGCAGTACTTTCCGTTTCGCATATTACGGAGACGGTAAAAGAACAAAGATACCGCTATCGTGGACGGCATTGAAGGCTGTGTTTACATCAATCCCGAAGGAGATATCCTCTCCCGTTACCTCTTACAGCGAGAAGACTTTATCCGGAAACAAAGCGCTCTGGAAAAACTTCATCGGAAAAGAGAGCAAAACGAAAGACGGCATCCGCTTGGAACTCTTCTGCAACATCGGTACTCGAAAGACGCCAAAAAGCAAAAAGAATGTGACGGAGAGGAATCGGACTTTTCCGGACCGAATTTCTCTTTATGGACACAAATCACGCCCCCGGTGAAGAGGAGCAGTTTCAGGCTTATAAAGCCGTGGAAACGATGGAGAAAAAGCCTATAATCATCCGAAGCCTCGATATCGGAGGAACAAAGCTATCCCTTATCTTGCCATGAAAAAGGAAGAAAATCCTTTCCTCGGCTACCGTGCCATTCGCTACTGTTTGGGAAATCCGGCGCTGTACAAGACACAGCTACGCGCAATACTCCCGCGCCAGTGCATTCGGAACGATAAAAATCATGATTCCGATGATTACCGCCGTGGAGGAACTTCGCAGCGTAAAAAGTAATGATGAGGAGATAAAAGAGAGCTAGCCAAGAAGAAATCCCTTATGACAAGAATATCGCTGTGGGTTGTATGATAGAAACTCCTTCCGCAGCAAGAATTGCCGACATTCTTGCAGAAGAATCCGACTTTTTCTCCATCGGAACAAATGATTTAACGCAGTACACGATGTGTGTAGATCGGGGAAACAGTGACGTAGCTTACCTCTATTCCCCTTTCCAACCTTCCGTACTGCGCCTTATCCGGGATATCATCCGCGCAGGCGTCTCGGCGGGAATCCCTGTCGGGATGTGTGGAGAAGCGGCATCCGATCCCATGCTTATTCCTCTCCTCCTCTCTTTCGGCTTACAGGAATTCAGTGTGAATCCCGTACTCCTCCTGAACACGAGAAGTGTGCTCTCAAAGTGGAGTAAGAAAGAAGCGGACACGCTCACGGAAGAAGTGATGCAACTCCGTACAGAAGTGGAAATCGTGAAGAAGCTGAAACAAGCCGCGAAAGAATAGGATTTTTCCTTTCCTATTTCAAAATCTTCCAGCTTCTCGGAATCTGTTGCACTATGGCAATAGATACCGCAATGGTAAAGACGGTAAAAAGAACAGATTTTTGCAAAATGCAGCGCCGTCTCCGTATTTCCCATAAAAATAATAAATTGCCCGATACAAACTGATACCGGGAAGCAAAGGGAATCAGACTGGTCATCAAGAAAACGGTTGCCGGACATTTCCGAAACACGGCAAAGATACGGGAAGCCAGAACGGCAAGAAAGCCGCTGACAAAAACCGCAATAACTTCATTGTACTGCAACTTCAAAAAGAGGATGTAAATGAACCAGGGTTACCGCTCGAGCTCTCCACAGACTAGAAATGCCTCTTTCGGACATGAAACATGATGGCAAATCCCACCGTGCCGATTCCCGCGGCAAGACTCCGAAGGAGAAGAACAGCGTTGAAATCCGGGAAATATCACTGATTGCTGTAGAAATCAGATGCATCCCGGGCACCATCATTTCCACCAAAGCGACACCGGAGGCCATAGAAACGCAAGTCAACAAAGCGCTGATGAGCAGAGTGCCTCCCGTCGCAAAATTGTTCTGACTAAATTCCCGGACGGAGTTCACGAAGGCAACGCCCGGGAACCAGATCCATCATCACGCCGAGAATGATAAAAGACAGTTCTCTTCCTAAACCGAGTACAATGAGAAGATTACTGAGCAGCGCGGTCAATATACTGCCCAAAAATGGTACCAAGAACTCTGGACTTTAATATGATCCTGGCATAAAGACTAAAGAGCCCTATCAGACTGCCTACCACGCCGGCACAAAAGGAATCCCGGACGGAAGTGCCTATCGCATAGCTGAATCCTGCCGCTCCGAGAAAATAGGAAGAAAGCCTTCCGCTCAGGCTGTATGTGTTCTTATCCGCAATTTTCGTAAAAGAAAGAAGCAGCTGCTCTATGTTTTAATGCACCGGAGCATACCGTTCTGGATAACTCGTTTACCTCTTCAATCTTCTCAATATCCATCTCTTTGTCCGGAACACTGACAATCCTTGTCTCGATTCCCTCCTCCGGAACCTTCGCCGTCGCAAAGATACCGCGATTCATCACATAGGCATCCATATCTTCTATATGCATTGCCTCCGCAAGTCTATGCATGGTCTCTTCCGCACGGTATATCTCAGCGCCGCTGCTCAGAAGAATCTTCCCCGCCAGAAGGACGGTTCCAAAACGGTCTATACTCTTCTTTTCTTTTTCCTGCATTTCTTGGCCCACCTCGCTCTATCCTTCCGTTATTACTCTCTTCTCCTGTTCCTTCCCGGTTTAATATTCTTTTCTTGCCTTCGTTTTCCGGTTTATCGCTATTCCTCACCCGCTTTTCTTTCCGCTTTACCGCTACTCTTCCCTTCTCTTTCCGGAAAGTACAAGGTCAGATTCATACTGTAAGCCATTTTTCGCTCTTCCGTGTTCTTCGGATAATCATAGTAATGCAGGAAAGGAAAAGCATCCACTTCTTCCTTCAGTTTCTCTCTATACTGCACTATCGAAGAAGCAGTATCTAAAGTGTCTAAGCTTAACCCGCCGTAAAGGACAAATTCCGAATCGTCATATACGTGTACCTGAGCATTTTCGTACGGCATGGAAAAATAATCGGCAATATGATACATCCCGTCTTCACAGCGTGTATCCGTAAAGATTTTTTTATAGCCGAACAGTTCTTCTCTTTCCAGAACCGAAAAAGAAACATCGGGGCAGTCCGTTAACACAACGTCCAGTACAGCACGCTCTCCATGCACTACAGAATCGGACTCTTCCACTTTATACCGTCCTTTCCCGTATACGGCATCTAAATATTCCCGGGCACCCTCTTCCGCACTTGTATTCTTTCCCCAAAAAAGCATTTTCGGAGAAGAGGCTTTTCTTCCCTCTACTTGCTCCTTTATCTTCACATCGATGATTTTTTTCCTTTGACGATGTCCGGATATTGTTCATTTAAAAGCTTCTGCACATTGTACGAATCTCTCCAAATCCTCTTCCGCCTTCTTATCATTTTGATAATCAAAGAATAGCGTGACACTACCCGTAGCGTATTGAAACTTCTTCATTTCCTCTTCCGTAAAATACCGGCTCCCCTCTTTTAACATCAGTACTTCCATGCAATTATCACTGTATTTATAGCGGGGAAGGGGAAGCAGGCTTTCCATCCCGATCTTCTGTGTCACTTTAAAGTGAAAACCGGGATAGGCTTTCAGGCTAACATCCCAGTGTTTGGAATCCAGTTGTTTTTACGGTAAAACGATCTGTCCGTATTCTCTTGCCATAGTTTTTCCAAACTCTCCGTCGTAAGGGGATCTCCCAGTATTTGTCCACAGGAAGTGCAAAAAGAAAGAGGAAAGGAAAAGCAACGAAATACCTGCAAAGTCTCCGACTACTACGCATGATGAATAAAAACTGCTCTCCTAAACGCATATCTTACTCCTTTTAAAAGCCCGTTCTATGCTGTCACAATGGCATAAATTGCCGCTTCCACTCCATGCACGATAGCAGAAAGAGGAAGAGACGGACTCTCTTTCTTCTCTTTCGTCTGTTCCGGTATAAAGGGGACATGCATGAATCCGGCAGGAATGCCGAGTTCTTGTTTCTTCACAAAATATAAGACGGAATAAAATAAATGATTACAAACAAAAGGTGCCTGCCGTATTCGATATCCGTGCAGGCACACCTTCTTTTTTGATTTCCGAAACCATAGCCTTGATGGGAAGGGTTGAGAAATACGCATTTTCTCCATCGGAAAAAATACACTGGTCCTCGGGTTTATTCCCCTCATTATCCGGAATCCGAGCATCATCCAGATTGATTGCAACTCTCTCCGGTGTGATTTCCGCTCTTCCTCCCGCCTGTCCAATCAGAAGCACAAAGTCCGGCTTCTCTTTCTCGATGACCTCTTTTACAAGGGAAAAAGGACTTTCCGAACACGGTCGGTACTTCCAGCTTCAGTACTTCACATCCTCTATTCTGCTTTTCACGCTTTCACAGCCTCCCAGGAGGATTCCTCTCCTCTCCGTCAAAAGGAGTGAAACCGGTAAGTAATATTTTTTTCATCCTCTTTTATCCTTATTAAACGAACGCTTTCCACAAAACAGAGAAAACTTCTTCTCAAACTATCTTGTACTGTAGCAGATAAAAGAGTACAAATCTATTTCCTTTTGGTATTTCTACAAGCGGAAAGGCAAGATAACTTATGCCGTCTCCTTCGCTTCTTCCCCAACCGTACTGCATACTTTTTGTATCTCATACTACATGGACACTTTTTATTAAGGCGAGGACATTCGGAATAATCATGAGACCATTAAAGAAATCCGCCATTTCCCAAACGAGATTTACTTTCAGTAATGCCCCCTACAACGATACAGAGAACCACAATTGCAGAGTAAACATATACCGCTTTTTTTCCAATTCCCCATTCCCTCCTGCTCTTCCCTTGAAAAATAGAAAAACTTAGTATATTTATTGCAGATTCTTAGCGCTTTTTATCCTATTTCAAAATATGGTTTATAAACTGCAAAATCCGAGTAAAGAGAAGAAACAGCTAGTGAGAAAGGACTCCCTTATGAGTACGGAAGAAATTGAAAATAAGAGGCAGGAGGGCGAACCATGATTAAGATGCGACTGATTCGACTTTTTGGAAGAGCCGGAAAATACATTCTTTACCAGATTTTCTGGCAGTGGATTTCCTTATTGCACAGGTAGTGATCGTCTGGAACATTGCCCATCTTATGGAAAATACCTGGAAGCATAGTCTCAATCCAAAGAGTATCCTGCTGACTCTGACAGTGGTAATCCTTGGTCTTCGCTTTCGCTTTCTTTGCGACCGCCTCTATACAAAAGCAAGCTTCCATGCCAGTTCGGACGTAAAACGTATCCTTAGAAATAAAATTTATCAGAAGATGCTTTCTTAGGTCCTTCCTACAGAGAAAGAGGTAAACAGCGCAGAGATTGTGCAAATGGCAGGGAAAGGGTGGAACAGCTGGAAACCTATTTCGGGACGCTACTTGAGCCAATTCTTTTTATGCTCTTTTGGCTCCCTTACCCTATTTTCTCATCTTATCCCGGATTGAACTGCAAACTGCCTTACTGCTCCTTCTGGCAGTGCCCCTGATTCCCATCGTGATCAGTGTTGGTAATGCTTGTTGCATTGCTCGGACATTACTTTGCAATCTACTACGGCAGGCGACAGCTTTTTGGAAAAATTACAGGGGTATGACCACTTTGAAAAATTTATCAGGCGAATCAGGTCGCTGCGGAGGATATGGACAGAGAAGCCGAACGTTTTCGTAAAAATCACCATGAAAGTCCTTTCCATGACGGTTAAACAGTACCTCCATTATGGACATCATTGCTTATGGAGGTGCTGCCGTCGGTATCCTCTCCGCCCTTCAACATTTTTCCGAAGGAAGCATCAGCATTTCCGGGGTTTTTATCATTATTCTATTGGCGGCGGAATTCTTCTTACCCATGCGCCTTTTAGGCAGTTTTTTCCCATATCGGTATGAACGGGATGAAAGCCAGTGACAAGATCTTTTTGCCTTCCTGGATTTACCGGAGGCAGAAGAAGGAAGTAAAGTTTTGGAAGCGGAAAAGCTGCACATTTCCATAGAAAATCTCAGCTTTTCCTATAAAGAAAGCCGGCAAATCCTGCATTCTGTAAATGTAGAAATCCCTGCCCACTCCTTCGTTTCTCTGGTCGGTGTATCCGGCTCCGGAAAATCCACCATTGCCGGAATCCTTATGGGAAAAAATAAAGGCTACCGGGGTTCTGTAAAGATAAACGGAGAGGAACTTAAGGAGTTTTCTTCCCAAAGTCTTCTGTCTCACATCACCCTGATTGGACACAGGGGCTGGCTCTTTCAGGGGAACTGTGCAGGAGAATCTTCTTATGGGAAAGTCTTCCGCTACAGAGCGGCAAATGGAGGAAGCCTTGCAAAGGTAAATCTTCTCTCTTTTATAAAGGCGCAGGGCGGATTGGATATGCAGCTACTCTCCAACGGTTCCAACCTTTCCGGCGGGCAACGGCAAAGACTGGCTCTGGCAGAGCCCTACTCCACGATACGCCTGTTTATATCTTTGATGAAGCTACTTCCAGCATTGATGCGGAAAAGTGAAGAAATGATTTTACAGGTCATCCACGAGCTTGCGAAGCGAAAGACCATTCTTCTGATTTCCCACAGACTTGCTAACGTGGTGGACAGCGACTCTATTTGCATGCTGAAAAACGGCTCTATTGCGGAAGTCGGAACGCATCAGGACTTACTGGCTCGAGACGGAGCTATGCAGAACTCTTCCGGGAACAGGAAGAATTAGAACATTTTTCTGAAATACAGAGAAAGGAGGATAAAATCCATGAAGAAGAATAGGAATAGCAAAAGCAACCTTACCCGGAAGGCGCTCGGATTTGGCTATTATGGGAAAGCTCATTGTACTGGTAAAACCTTTAAGCGGGATTATGCTTACAGGAATTGTCTTTGGTGTTTTAGACTTTCTGTGTGCCATCTTTCCTTACCGTTTTAGGCGGCTATGGTGTATTAAAGGGATTTTTGAACTATTCGGAAAGGAAAGTCTGGAAAGTCTTTCTCTTTCGGAAACGCTTTCTGTTCCCTCGAAAATCGGCTGGCCGACGCTTTTTCGTTGCTTCTTCTTTTTGCCATTGCCAGAGGAATCCTGCACTATGGAGAGCAATACTGTAACCACTATATTGCCTTCCGTATCCTTGCCCTAATCCGACACCGAGTATTTGCTGCACTTCGGAAACTCTGTCCTGCCAAACTGGAAGGGAAGGAAAAGGGTAACCTGATTTCCGTGATTACCGGCGACATTGAGCTTTTGGAGGTTTTCTTTGCCCTGCCGTTTCCCCTACTGCCATCGCCTTCCTTACCTCCCCTCATTATGCTTTTCTTCATCAAAACAACATCCCTAGCTGCCTTATAGCGTTTTGCCTATTTTACGGTAGCGGTCCTCCTTCCGATTTGGAACGGCAGGCGCAGTGCTGCCGCAGGAATGGCTCTCCGCAGTGAAATGGGAGACTTAAACAACTTTGTACTGGATAGCCTGTACGGCTTAGATGAGATTTTGCAGTATGCTCAGGGTGAAAAAGCAACTTGCGGAAATGGACAGACGTTCCAAAGTCCTTGCTGAGTATCAAAGAAAACTCAGTTCCTTCGAAGGATCCCAGCGGGCAGTAACGAATCTTATTATCCAGATTTTTTCCTGGGGTATGTTCTTTTTGATGCTTTTCCTCTACCAAAAAGGCTCTGTGTCTTTTTCCGCTGTTATCCTTGCCACCCTTGCCATGATGAGCTCCTTCGGCCCGGTTGTTGCCCTCTCTTCCCTTTCCAATACCCTGAACCAGACTTTGGCCTGCGGGGAAAGAGTGCTGTCTCTTCTGGAAGAGAAGTAGGCGGTAGAAGAACTTGCCCAAGGTGCAAGTAGACTTTGCAGGGGCAAGCGTGGAAAATGTAGCATTTTCCTACCAGAAGAACAAATCCTCAAAGACATTTCCTTAAAGATTCCTAAGGGTAAGGTTTTAGGCATCCACGGGGTCAGCGGCTCCGGAAAGTCTACTCTCTTAAAGCTTCTGATGCGTTTCTGGGATGTAAGACAGGGAAAAATCCTGCTTTCCGGAACGGATATAGAAATCAATACTTCCTGCCTCCGGAAAGTCACCAGCTATGTTGCAGGATACCATCCTCTTCCACGATACCATCAGAAAAAATATTGCACTGGCGAGGAAAATGCCGATCGAGCAGAAATTGAAGAAGCAGCTAAAAAGTAGGTATTCATAACTTTATAGTAAGTCTACCAAAAGGCTGCAAGCAATGTGGGAGAACTGGGGATACCCTCTCCGATGGAGAAAAGCAGCGAATCGGACTTGCCAGAGCCTTCTTGCATGATGCGGACTTCCTGCTTTTGGACGAAACCCACCAGTAATCTGGACGTTTTTAAATGAAGGATTATTTTTGCAATCTTTGCAAAAAGAACTAAAAAGGAAAAAGAAAGACAAGACCGTGGTGCTGGTCTCCCATCAGCAATCCACTATGTCATTAGCAGAAGATATTTATGAGATGGAAAAAGGCAGGTTTTGCTAAAAGGAGGATTGTATGCTGTATTGCAGTGACAGCTGCCTCTTAGGAAAGACTGTAAAATATTTTGTGTAAACTAGATAACTAAAAATAGGTATCCTCCTAGAATAATGTTAGAATAAATATTAATCTGGGAGGATATTTTTATAACAGAACAGAATGCTTTCTCCAGAGCGTAAAGCATTTATCAATGGACTTATTGAACACTACCATCCCGAGATGCTCAGGATGTGCAAGAAATGCTTAAAAAGATCTTCTTAGGGATACTCTACAAGGGAATGCTAGAAGCGAGATGGATGAGAGCTTGGTTATCCAAGTACGACTATAAGAATAAAGAAACCGACGATAGTCGAAATGGGTACAGTAAAAACTGTTGTTTCATCCCTTGGTGAAATTAATCTCGACATACCTAGAGATTGAAAAGGTGAGTTTGAACCTCAAGCTATTGAAAAATCAGACAGATATTTCTAATATAGAGAATCAAGTTCTTTCTATATATGCCAAAGGGATGACAACTCGAGATATTTCTACACATTTGCGGGATGTTTATGGAGTTGAGGCCTCTGCCAAAATGATTTCTCATATGACAGACCGTATATTACCAATGGCTAAAGAATGGCAGAATAGACCATTATAAAGAAAATACGCTATTGTAATTATGGATGCGATTCATTTCCATGTACGTGAAGATAATCAGACCATCAAAAAGGCTGTCTATGTGGCTATCGGAATAAAACTGAACGGCAACAAAGAAGTGCTTGGCATGTGGATTGGCGGTAATGAAAGCGCTAAATATTGGCTGGGTGTTTTAAACGAGATAAAAAACCGTGGTGTTGAGGATATCATGATTGTATCAGTAGACGGCCTGACAGGTTTTGGAGAAGCTATAGGTGCGGTATTTCCAAAAGCGGAAATTCAACGTTGTATTGTGCATCAAATACGTTATACTGCTAAATTTGTTAACTATAAGGATTTAACGCCGTTTGTGAAAGACCTAAAAGCAATCTATCAGGCTCCTAGCGAGGATAGTGCTCTAAGTGGCCTTGACGAGTTAGAGAAAAAATGGGGAAAGAAATATCCGTTTTCTGTCAGTTCATGGCGAAAATAACTGGCTAACTTTCTACATTCCTCAAATATCCTGAAAATCCGTAAAATAATCTATACAACGAACTCCATAGAAAACTTTTAACCGAGGATTGATAAAGGTCACAAAAGGCCAAGTCTATTTTTCCCAATGATGATGCTTTATTCAAAAGTATATATTTAGCGATGATAGATATAACATGGACAGGGGCTCCATGGAATTGGGGACAAACACGCAATCAACCATGTATTTATTTTTGGAGATAGAATCACTCCGGCAGATTTAGAATAACGAAAGCGGCAATACAAAAATCCAGGCTGCCGATTGACAGCCTGGATTCCGTATAAACAGAATCAATAAATACTGTTAACTTTTATCTTGAAATTCAGCATTGATCTTGGAGTTTACACAGAATAATTTACACTCTCCTCTTTTCTTTTGCCCGTGACTTTTTTTACGTGGTGCCCTGCCCTTCAGGACTTTGTCAGCCGTTTTTCTTTTGAGACATCAAATTCTCAGCACAATTCTATACTACTCACTGTCAGCTTAGGTTGCGCCAGTCGGATAATTTCTAGGTAGAATTCCGGTTTCCGACTCCGGAATCAGCGGTTCTGTATTTCCGGAATGGCGGTATTCATCATGCCGGAATCATAGGGTTTCCATAACCGGATGAGGCGGGGCAAAAGACCAGAATACTCAGACGTTTCTTTGTAAATATCTATATCAATCAATTCAGGCTTTCAATTAAATAAATCTCTTTTCATATTTCCTCACACCCTTAACTTCTCAATCATATAGTCAAATTCCTCATTCAGTAAATCAAGGCTGTTATTGTTCTTATAAGCGTCATGAAAAGCTTGTCCAAAGCACTTTCATCGTTAATGCCTTTTTCTATGCTTATAATCACCTTAACAAAATCCCTATGGTTATCATTTTAGCATATCTTCAATTCTATATCTCATTACTTTGTAATCCATGCTTTTTAGCCCTTTCAATTAGTCAGTACAATTACTGTAAATTTATTCTAGAATATGGCTCTGAGCATCGGAATGATATTTGATTCTGTATGGCTCCCTCCGCCACTCGGATTTGGAGGCTCTGTGTGTTGGATTCAGTGGCTCTCAAACGGTGGAATAGTCTGGTTATCCTCAACTGCGGTTGGCCATCTCTGAATATCAGATGCAGTGGCTCTAATCTATCGAGGTCGGTAGCTCTGCCACCCCCATAATAATCATACATCAGCAGTCACATGAATAGTGTAAGGGTTTTCTCGTAGCATCTTTTGCTACTCTGGGATGAGTTTGACCTTGCTAATGATGCTCCTCCTGAACTTATGATAGAACCATGTTTAGAGACGTCCAATCTAGTTTAAATCTATTCCCATTATTATGGGTGCCTAAAATCTTCCATATCAACTGTTCTGGGTACAGCATAATTTCTAATTATACGATTTTTGCAAAGCATATTGCAAGCACATTTTTGTTACACTGATTCACCTTTTAGCTTTTATTTAAAATAGAGCAGTTTTTGAATAATCGTGCTTTTAAATAAAAATCTTAGAGCGATTTATTTTTAGTCTTGTGCTTGTTCATAGCATTTCTTTTTCAATAGAAGCTAGAACGTTAACATCTCATTCTCAGTGTTTTAATAATATTTTCTTTAACACTTCAAATCTTATCATTCGATTAGATATCTTATTCACACCTTCTGAAGAGGCTAATTTGTATTTTTTTATCATTTCAAAAAAACTTTTTCGTTCTTCCTCTGTAGACAAAAGGTAATTCGTATTCATTTTAAAAGCATTGTACGTTTTTACAAATTGAACAAAATAATTTTTCATTTCATCATTTATTAAAATTTCATTATCCATGAAATCAAATGCAAGTGCAAATAATGTGAACATCTGTATCTTTTTACTTGAAAAACGATTCTGTTTCAGACGTAATATGGCATTTATATAATCTATTGCATTAGTGACTTTTTCTATATCTTTATCCCGATCCGGATATTCGTCCACAAAAATCCGTATAGAGTTGATCTAATGTCTCTTGTTTCGTTTGATCACAATACCTTCTCTGCACAATAGTAAAATACTGCTACAATACTCGACATCCCCATCCTTCTAACATCTTTTGGACTAAATACCTTATGCTCAATCCAAAAATCTAAGTCAGCTATTGATTCTGCTTGTCCAAATACACTATCCATACTGTTTCGTTTTTCTTGCTCATTCAAACTATAATCAGTTAAGTTCAATCTATAGAACATGTTTTTATTTCATCTAATGAAAATGTACTACTTAAGTTTACAACCGAAATTTCATATACCCATATTATTTTTAATGTCATCTGGCAATTTAGAAAAAAGTCAAATCGCCATACAATCTTTTTATTTTTATCCGAGATAAGATATTTACTTTGCAATTTAAACTTATCCTGGATAAACTCAAATATAGCATTAATTCTTTGCTGTCCATCGACTATATGTGTTATCGTTTTTTCCAGTTAGTTGGATCATATCGCAATCCCATATAAAGATTTCAGGGATTACTAATTCTAATAAAATTGTTTCAATTAGGCGAATGTTATCTTTAATTCCCCAAACCTTTCTTCTTTGATATGATTTTATCAACAATCCATTCTTCATTATTGAATTTAGAATAAATATCATTTATTTTAATTGAATTCCGTGAAAAACTATTCGGCATTTTGTTTTTACCTCCTCTTTTAACAAAGTTAATGATTCTATTATATTCTTTCGAAATCTTCCCAGCTCTATATACACGATAGCTTATTTCATGTTTAAAATACATATTTTGTTTTAACTTCTTAGTAGCCTCTATACTTATATCCTTCCAAAAACAAGCGACACGGCTCAATTAAATTTATGTTCCTATCATTTATATAACCACGATATATTTCCCTTGATATATAAAGTATAATACCTCTTATTAGTAATATCATATGCATTTTCTAAAATATTTCCAGAGTCTGTCAAAAATTGGAAGAAATAATTGCGATATCTATATCTGATTTATTTTCCTAACTGGTTCAATCGTAAATTTCTTAAAACATGGAGAAAGACTATAGCCTGTTTTTCCACTACCAACCATCATTATACTATTATAACTTATTCCCATAGCTTCACTTACAATAATTTTAAAATCATCAACGGCAGTTATTATTTTATTTGGTGGAATACTAAGAACGTTCTCAAAAATACCAATTGTCAGATCTTTAATATGTTTCATATAAAATTGTTTCGTATCATAACTGATTAAATCATCTTTAATTTCATCAATTGTGTAGAGACATTTTATACCTCTCACCTATATTATTAAAAATCCATTATGCTATGCGCTATTGCTTTTGACACCAAATAAGGAACTCCATTTCCAATGGTTTTGAACATTTCACTTTTTAGATAATGTTTTAGGTAATATGAATTCTTTCGGTAAGATTGAATTGCCAAAAGCTTCTGCTACAGATAATCGTCTAGCCTCATGGGTGTAAATGAACTTCGTTGTTACCATAAGCGACTGTTGGAGAATACCTCCAACGATGAAGACAGCAAATGATTTTTGCTAACATCGCCCTCTTGAATAGTATTGAAGCGTTTCATAGAACGCGGTTCAAAATAATCATTCAATTAAAATGTTTATATACATCATTCTTATTAAACCAATATTCAATAGTTAATTCATTAACTATATTGGCAGTTATATTTACTCTCTATATTGAATTCAGTTGTTATTGTCATCTAATGCTTTTTAATTTTTATCTATGGTATATTTTTGGTCCATATCCCAATTGAAATTAGACTTCAATATATTTCTAGCAGTACCTTTATCATTACTCAAAAGACTATATTTTATGCCAAATAAAATCACACGTTCTCTTTCTTGTGCAACTCCATATTCTAAAGAATTCACAAGCCTGTCCACAAGAACATACCCTTTTCTTGAAAAAGCCCTCTTTAACTTGTTGTACTCTTCTTTGTGTTTCTTCGTGCTCCACATGCCCTTAACATTTTCAAAATCAAAAAAATCTGGTTCATATAAAAGAATAGCTCGTTTATAACTTTTAGTTAATTTCCCATTAGTGCCGACTATACCTTTATTCTTTCCAGCAACTGAAAAGTCTGGACAGGGTGGTCCATAATAAAGCCAATCAGTTCATTTTTACTCGAACTTAAATATGAATTTAAATCCTTTTTCCTTTACCTTTTTAACAAGTTATTAATGTCACCACAATAATAACCATATTTAGGTTCTTTAAATTCCATATTCTTTCTTGCGAACTTATACACCTCCAAGAAAAGATTTATTGTATTCATTTACAAAATCAATAGTAAATCCTTCTGTTTCAAATCCTAAATCCAAAAATCCAGCACCGAAAAATGAGTATATTCTTATAGTTTTCACATTATATTCCTTTCACTGAGTCAGATACAAATACATGAATTTATTGTAGGATATAGCTCTGAACATCGGATTTCCGTTTGATTACTCATGGCTCATCCAATCGGATTTAGTGACTCTGAGTATCGGATTCAGTGGCTCACAAGCACCGGAATAATCATCCATATTTTAATAAAATAAATTTAATTGCTCTGTATTATCTTGATTTCCCGGTTTTAAAAAGGGTGAAAAGTTTGGACTCTTTTTAAACTTTTTACCCTTTTCATGGAGATAAAAAGCTGACAGTTATTGATACTATACTGACACTTCTTCGAATATTTTCCGAGATATAAAGTCAATCACCTAAAATATTACTCCCGTTCCACAATAGAAGTTATATATCTTCCCATTCTGGTAATCATCAATTTTCAACAAGCGCATTTCCCATACAGAATCTCCTCATCCTATCTGGCATGCCAGCTGTCCAGTTATCATCAAATCCTTGAAGTCTCTCACACTCTATTGGCGTTAAGATGCGAATTGTGTAGGTTGCTGGATCGGCGACAATATGTGTACTTCTATTTTTGTTCCCTCACTTGTAAGCATGGTCCTCCCAGGCTTATTGTAATAGTCAAGAATGGTATTGCGCCTTCTGAAAAAGTATATGTATGTCCTTCTGCCGTTGTACGCTCTTTCTTTTTAGCTCCTTTCATTTCAACCCAAGAAGGGAGATCTGAGCTGCTCACAAAATAATCTTCGTTCTCACAAGCTTCAAAGAATCTCTTTTTAAGGTAATAGGACTTTCTTCCTTCTCTTTAACTTTAGCAGTAATAATACGTCCATTTCTCATGTAACCGGATGTTTCAAAACCAAACTGGAACTTATCAGAAACCTCTACAACATCCTCAAAAAGAACAGTCTCACTGAATTTTTCTACTGGAAACTCAATAGGAAAAGCTTCTGCCATCAGTCCATACTGATTAATAATATCCTCATAAGATATCTTTGCCATTATCTTTCCATATTTCGTATCATTTTTATAGGCAAAGATGAATGTTCTTCTCCGTCTTTGAGGACCACCATAAAGCGCAGCATTTACAACACGCCACTCTACAGAATATCCAAGTTCATTAAAACACGCTAAAATAACACCAAAGTCACGACCTCTCTGCTTAGCAGGAGATTTGATTAAGCGATCGACATTTTCCAAAAAGAACAAATGGTGTGTTTTTCGCAATAAAGGGTATCACGAATTTGCCACCAAAGTACGCCTTTTCTTTCCTTCAATCCTTTAGGGAAGTAGAAAAGACTATGTGCAACAGAGTAATCTTGGCATGGGAACCCGCCTACCAATAATGTATGGTTAGGTATAGCGTTTTTATTTACTTCTGAAATATCAATTCCGGTTGTATCTTCTCCATTTAAATCTTTTGCATCTCCAAAATGACTAACATAGCAATCATGAGCCCATTGTGTTCTTGCTCCAGGTTCCCATTGAGAAAACCATACTGTTTCCCACCCAGAATTTAATCTTTCCATTCCGAGGCGAAAACCACCTACACCAGCAAATAACTCGACTATTGATTTTGTTCATTTTTAAAAAGCCCTCAATTTCGCTTGTTAAGCAGACAGAACTTAAAGTTCTTTCTTTGGCGACGCCAAAACCTATTGTCCAGCTTTTAATACTATATCATCCAAAATATAAAGTATGAGCCTTAATCTGAATGATTCTTTATAATTTTAAGAATATATGAATTATTAAGCCAAAAACATTGTTTTGGGTATTCACGTCCATCAGGTAATACATATGTATCCTTTGAGTTTTCTTCCATGAGGTCGTACATAGCAAACTGCATTTTTCTGTTTGCTTGGGGAATATTCCTTATAATTTCCATTTTACCTGCTTCAATTCAGAGGGAAGATGCAAAGAGTATATTTTGTCTTTTTCCCATACTGATTTCACATCAGAATCAAGAATTTCGTATGGCATATTCCAAAAATTGTACATGGTCTAAAGTATAAAGCTTTCATCTTCTTGTTCTTGGAAGACTACAAACAAAAAAATTTAGTTGAATAAAGGAGATTATAAAAATCAGATTCTTCCATTCTTGACTTACAATATCCGAAAACTTGAAAGTTGGAAACGATATATTTTCTTTAATCTTACTTTCTTATTCACACGAAAAAGTCTTCACCTTGATATTGGCTTTCACAAATTCTTCTGCATTATTACTTTTGATATTAAGCATCCTGAACGAAAGCATAGCACCAAGATTTTTCGGCTCTTTATTTTTAAAGGTAATTTCAAACTCTTTACATAGGAAATCTATTGATTTTCCTTTAAACTGATTGATTCGATTTAGAATATAGCTTCCAATATCTCCAACTATCTTTCCGGAAATAATCGATTCATAGTAGGTTTCTTATGGATTATATAATTATTTAAAACATAGGTCATATAAGAACTCTTATATGCAAATGCTCTAGGTTTAGCCGGAATTTCACTATTGGGCTGTTTTTCTTACTATTGACGAATCAGAGCTCTTTTGTACAAGCTGAAAGATACATTGTATCTGACTCAGATAACTCATGCGCTTTACCGGATTCGACCTTCTTTATTATCTTAAAATAATCATTTTTAATTATCGCTAAATCTTCATCTGAGGGAGTAAACAAACGAACATAATCAATACAGTATTTAAGACGATCTTTAATATCTTTATTCCACAAATAATACACTAATAAAAGCCATTGGGATTTATACCAGAAATGGCTTTTATCAAAAATCAATTTCATTGATAACTGCATTGTAATCAATCATCGTTAAAACTAAACGTTCTTTTGCAGCAATCGATTTATTCTTGTTAATCTTATATGGAATACCTTTAATTCTACACCAGCTTCTTTTGAAATCAGGATCTGAATCACTGTTCGCTTTATAGTGAAAAATCTTTCTTCAACCAGCTCTCCTAATCCGCCCTTTTCGCTTCTTATTCTCATGTGCAATATTATAATCAAACAGTGAGTCATGAATTATCTCGAGCATTATCAGAACGGTCAAATCATAAAAGGTCTTTCCAACCATGTTTTGACCGTACTGTTCTATGCTATATTTATCTGTCTTGTCGTAATAATCACACTTTGAATATTCTGTCACTTTAAATTCTCATTTCAATATTAAAATTCATACCATTTTACTTACTTTACTTCTTCTTAACCTTCATAATACTTTTTATTACAAATTCATTTTTACTATAAAATATTCGTACAACTTTTTACATCCATCATTATTCATTGATTTGTATTCAAGCAATGAAATACAGAGTTTACAAAACATATCTACATCTCTATAAAAACCCTTATTATCCCAAAAATAATATTTAGAGTGTTCTGAATCAATTACAGGCTTCATAGAATGTTTTTCTATTTTTTCTATTATCGCTTACAAAACATCCCTCTTCTTCTACATAAATACAAATCATTTCTCCGCTAGTTTTTTTGACCGATTATTAAAAATTTTTGCACTTATCATATACCTCGATACTGCTCCCAATATCCTCTATGTTAAATTCTATATCATTTTCAATAAAATTAATTTTAAAACTTTCAAATCCATTTTTTTGATAGTTTTTCAGTAACTCTGACAAAAGCTTTAGTTTCATAAAACAGAAAAACTTTTGATAGAGCCTCAAAAACTGTTTAATATTTTGACGATCCGAACCTTTAATTTCAACTTTTTTGTAAAAATGTGCAGCAGCATTTCTATTTGCTTGAATAGTACCATCAAAAAGTGATTTAAGTCCTTTATTTGTTCTATTATCTATAAATTTTTCAGCTGAATCATCAAATTTCCATACAGCTTTAATCTGTGCAGCAGTATAAGATGAAGGAGTTTGAAACCATTTGTCAAGTACATTATCGTCGATATATGTATCCTTAAGCAAAAACGAAGAGACCTCCATGCAACCCATGCATCTAATAGTATCCATCCATATGCTGATAGTGATGTTTTGTAATGAGTATTCTCTTCTTCAGGATTATAATTATATATATCTTTTATCCTTAGTTCCAAATCATTTATATTTCTATCAAGTACATGCATTAAAAATCACCTGCAAAATATTCAATCCCAGCTTTTTATTCTCTCAAATGCAGAAGTCACTGAAGAAGTTCTCCTAGCTTGAAACAAGCTAGAAAATTTTAGCTCACCTATAAACTCTTTCCATTTACTAATATGCTCTTGTAAGGTAGAAACATTAATTTCTTTTATTTAATTTTAATTTTTCGATATGTTAAACCTATCCACACAGCTTCTAGGAAAGTCTGTGTCAGTTTTAGAAAAATGGAGATATTGACTCTAAGGGCAACTGATTCACGATATCAAAAAGTAGCATCAAATGCCTCTTTTAATTGTTCCCATGAATAATATTTAACTCCCTGTTTTTCTTTTTGGGTTTATCAAACTCTCTATATGTATCAAAAAATCATCCAACATTGATCTAGTTGAACCACCTGTAAAGTTTGGATATTGAAAATAATAAGTCCAAAATTTAAGAATCAATTCTTGAATTGGAGCAAAAATTTTCGTTTATCTTTTTGCTCTTTTTGTCCTCAAAAATTCCATTTTTCAAATCTTGAGTCTTTCGATAATTCATATAACCTTTTGCTAATTCTCCATATGATACAGCCATACGTATTTCTTGTGCTCGTAATGTAATCCCTCCAGTATTAATCCTTTGAAAGGCAAGATACATTGCAGACTGACCATCATCCGGTGCTAACTGGCGCATTACAGTAATATTCATTAATGCATCATCTAATCTATCTTTATCATCATCTTCAAGTTCACTGTAAGTTCTTCCTTTCCATCTTGGGTGAATATTTCCAGTCAACTTAAAATTTTTTCCAGCAAAGGTTTGCTCTACCACAAAAATTAAATAATGAACGTAATCTTTGCTGTCCATCAATGACTAAAAAGTCGATTGTTTTCCGTATCATCATAAAAACATTGAGGGAACTGGTAAGCCTCGTAGCATAGAATCTACAAATTCTGAAGCTTTTTATATTCCATACATAAGCCCTTTGAAAATCAGGAATTACAAGTTTTTCCCACCATTTCATGAGTGCAGACAAATTATATGTTGTAAAAACCGCAATATCATAAGCCATTAATAAATTATTATCAATTTCTTCATCCGGATCATTTTGTAAATCTTCGTCAAAAATTCTTCTGTAAATTGCATTTCCTCCATATAATAAATCCCTCTTTCATATCTTCTAATTTCCATTCTTAATATACATTACGTTTCAACCGTATTCCTTGAATAACATAAAAGCTGCTACAAACCTACTTATTAAGATTTGTAGCAATAAATTCTTTATCCATTTTACTCCATCTCAATCGTTCCTGGTGGCTTGAGGTCAGATCGTAAAAACACCCTGTTCACGCCCTTCACCTCATTCACGATTCGATTCATCACTCTCTGGAGTACGCTCAAAGGGGATATCCGCGCATTCTGCGGTCATAAAGTCGTCAGTAATCACCGCGCGGAGAGCCACCGCATAGTCATAGGTACGGAAGTCTCCCATAACGCCCACGGAGCGCATATTGGTGAGGGCGGCAAAATACTGGCTATAGGAACGGGAAAGTCCCGCCTTTTCGATTTCTTCACGGTAAATGAAGTCCGCATCCTGTACCATGCGAACCTTCTCCGGAGTTACTTCTCGATGATTCTTACTCCAAGTCCCGGTCCAGGAATGGCTGACGATAAACCAAATGCTCCGGAAGCCCAAGCTCCAGTCCTACCTCGCACCTCGTCCTTAAAGAGTAGGCGCAGAGGCTCTACGATTTCCTTAAAGGAAATGTTCTTGGGAAGACCGCCTACATTATGGTGGGACTTAATCACTGCGCCCTTTCCCAGGCCGGATTCCACTACGTCGGCATAAATGGTTCCCTGGGCAAGGAAGTCCACTGTTCCGATTTTATTTGCCTCACGCTCAAAGATACGGATAAACTGCTCTCCGATAATCTTTCTCTTCTTCTCGGCTCTTCCACTCCGGCCAATTTCTCAAAATACTCGTCCCCGCATTGACACGGACGAAGTTTAACTCGAAATCTCCCTTTTTCTCCGAAGATTTCCTCCACCTGACTCTCCTTCATTTTTCGAAGAAGACCGTGATCCACGAACACGCAGTACAGCTGCTTTCCGATAGCCCTGGAAAGAAGCCCTGCTGCCACGGAACTGTCCACACCGCCGGAAAGAGCCAGAAGCACCTTGCCGGAACCGATTTTCTTTTTCAGAAGGGAAACCTGCTCCTCTACAAAGGATTGCATCTTCCAATCCCCCGTACAATGACAAACGTGGTAAAGGAAGTTATGAATCATCTTCTGCCCTTTCCACGCTATGCTGTACCTCCGGGTGGAACTGCACCGCATAAATCTGTCTCTTCGTGTCTTCCATTCCCGCAACAGGACAATGCTCCGTATGCGCTGTGACATGGAAGCCTTCCGGAGCTTTCGCAATATAGTCGGTGTGGGACATGAAGACAGTGGTCTCTTCCGAAACATCGGAGAAAAGCACGGAAGACTTCTCCACATGGGTTTCCAGTCCTTCCATACTCACTGACAGGAGCGGTAGCTACCTCTCCCCCAAGCTCATAGGCAATGAGCTGTGCTCCATAGCAGAAGCCGAAAATGGGGATAGCCAACTCGAAAATTTCCTTTCCGATATGCTGGCTTTCCTCTTTGTAAACAGACTGCGGGCCTCCCGTAAAGATAATTCCCTTGGGCTGCAACGCTTTAATCTTCTCTATGCCGATATCGGAACCGTAAACTTCCGCATAAACGCCCTCATCTCTTACTCTTCGGGCAATCAACTGGTTATACTGTCCGCCAAAATCCAAAACCAGAATTCGTTCGTGCTCCATGCTCCACTCCTCTTTTTCTCTTTTCACCCAATTTTCAGTAAAACTCTTCCTCATTATATAAGAAAAAGAAATCCGGATAGCAAGCTTAGTCGGTATTTTTATCCGGAAAGAAAACTGCTTTTTGCAAGGGCAATTCCTGCTCCGTCTTCATCACATTTTGGATGAAACGCTCCACCTTCTCCTCCGGGTACTTCTCTTCTATCCCATTTGCGATAAAATCCGCCTCAACAAGAATCTGATAGACCTTACTGTCGATATTTTGAAAATGATGATGATGTTCCACAAGATAGCGTACAATGCGAATCTCTTCTTCTGAAAAGGAAAAACGTTTGAGAAAAGACTCCACCATCGCTCCTCCCTCCGCTTCCTGTACCGGTCCGTTACAATGCCCATACTTTTTCTCTGCAAAACGGGCACGCAATATCATGGGTAGCGCGGATACCTCTAAGAGATATTGTTTTTTCTTCGTCCAGCTCTTCCAGCTCGCCAATCGTCTTTGCATACGACCACACGCGAAGAAAATGATCGATATCATGCTAGATTTCCTTTGAAAAAGACAATCATTTCCATGCTTAACACACTTATTTTTCATTCTGCCTTCTTTCATATTTCCCTCTTTCTCTTTTTAATCCTTGTATCTTTATATTTCCTGCATCTATCTGTTTTATTGTATTTTTATATCTTCGCGTTTTTCTTGCATCTTTGTGTTTCCTTGTATCTTTTATCTGTGCATCATTCTGACTCTTACATCTTTCTGTCGCTTCCTTCTATTCTGTTTACTTTTGCCTCAACTTTCCGGTAAAAATGCAAGCTGTAATTCTTATGGGCTTGTACCCGGTTTCGACGAGGGATGATGCAGCTTTAGAAGCTATCCGAAAGAAGTCGCGTTAAACTTCACAATTAAAATTAAACGCTAACGATAATAGTTACGCATTAGCAGCCTAAGTGCTGCTGGCCAGCCTTCTCTCACTCACAGGAGAAGAACCTGACCTCATTCTTGTGAGAAACGACGGGAACGGTTCCTCCGAACTCAGGCGTATGTAGAGGATACCGGCTGTAGAAGCAGTGCACAGCTTTTTATAGTGGGAATCTTGAAGTGTACTATAGATAGAAGGAAAGGAATTTGTTTTTCGGACATGGGTTCGACTCCCATCAGGTCCACGATGAAAAAAACGCTGGGAATTCAGCCAAGAACGGCTTGAAACTCTAGCGTTTTTACTTCTCTCTTTTCCATTCAAGAAGGATTCTTAAATACTAAAAAGGCAAGTTCCTTCACTAACGAAGCGTCCAAAGTAAAGAATCGAAATCCTTTCTCCGTAAGTACGCCGTAGCTGTTCGGATTTCCTTCCTTCGGGAGAACTTACCGAACCGGGATTTAAATGATAATAAAAGAGTCCGTCCCGCTCTTTCTTTTTCAGCGACAGGCAGATGCGTGTGCCCCTGTAAAAACATCCCCATTCATTCGCAGTGGAAATGTTTCATTCGTATAAAGATGACCGTGGCTCATGAAAAATGCTTCTCTCCCCAATTCCAGGACAGCATAGTCCGCCATTACCGGAAAAATGAAGCACCATCCTGATCACTTCCGCCTCACAATTCCCGCGCACAGCAGAATCTCTTCCTTCAGAGGATTCAATAGAGCAATCACTTCGCTGGAGCATGCCCCTTCGGAAGCTCGTTTCTCGTCCATGATACAGAATATCTCAAGAAGGAGAATTCGATCGAATTCTCCTTCTTGATAAATATCAATGCTTGGCATAATACGATGAACCGTGTATATCACTAAGCACAAAATATTTCATATAATTTACATTCTTTCCGGAGCGGAGAATCCCAGTACCTGAATCGCATCCGTTAAGATTCTCCATGTAAGAGCAAGGTGCGCGATATAGTTCTTCTGCTTCTCCTGATCTTCTTCTCCCAATATCTTTACATTGTGATAGAAAGCGTTGAAGCTGTTCACGAGTGCATAGATATAGCCGCAGATCTTATGCGGAGCAAGCTCTTTCCATGCATCTTTCATCTCGTCCGAGAAAAACCACAATCTGCTTTTTCCAATGCCTGTAAAGATGGGTTGTCCTCTATGTGAATCAAATCCTTTTTCTCGTAATTGGAAACCCATGCTGCCGTATTTTCCCACTTCTCTCCCTTTGCCTCGGCATATTTCCGAAAGAATCGAAAGCAATACGCACAATAGTATAAAGAATATAAGGACTCAGTATTTCCCTCAAATGCAGTGAACTTTTCCAAATCAAAAATATAATCCTTGGTAATCTGATTGGAAAGGTCTCCATACTTCAAAGCGGCGAGTGCGATGACTTTCGCGGTTTCTTTCCGCTCTTTCCTCAGAAAGTCCGGTGTCCTTTCCTTCTTCCATTCTCTTCAATACGGATTCCTGAATTTCTTCAATCAGCTTTTTCCAGACGAAGCACGCCGCCGTCTCTTGTTTTAAAGGGCTTTCCGTCTTTTCCGTTCATCGTCCCGAAGCCGAGGGAAATTCATCTTGGTGGTCTTCGGAAGAAGATCGGCCTTTCTTGCCACACGGAAGAACGAAGTATAGTGGAATCCTGTCTGCTGTCAGCAATATAAAAGGTACCAATCCTTAGGATAGCACTTCTCTCTATCCATGATGGTGCCAAGGTCGGAAGTGGAGTAGAGGCTCGCTCCGTCCGACTTCAAAATCATGCAGGGAGGCAGTTCTTTTTATCCTCCGGCTCCGCAATATCGACAACCAGAGCGCCATTGGAACGATAGGAAAGCCCCTTCTCTTCCAGAATTTCAATCAGTCTTGGGAAGTAAGGTTCGGCGTCGGACTCACCCTTCCAGATTTCAAAGTGTACATCCAAAGCGCCATAGTTCTTCTTTAAATCCGCAATGGATACTTTCAGAATCTTCTCCCAGGCCTTCTTGTACTTTCTCTACCCTTTCTGTAGCTGTACCGTGATTTCTCTTGCACGTTCCGCATAGGCTTCATTCTTTTAGCTTCCATCCGGATTCTTTTTCCTTTGCCTTCGCGGAAGCATAGGGATAAACTTCTTCCAGTTCTGCTGATGGTAAAATCTTTATCCAGCTCTCCTCTGTCTTCCAGCTCCCCTATAATCAGCCCCATCTGTAAACCGAAATCTCCCAGATGGACATCGCCGACTGCATCATTTCCCATACGGATAGCCAGTCTCTTTAACGTTTCTCCAATGGATGCGGAACGAAGGTGTCCGACATGAAGAGGTTTTGCAACATTGGCTCCGCCATAGTCAATCAGAATCGTCTGCCCTTCCTTCGGATCCCAATCCCAACTTGTCATCTTCCGCCATACGACTGCAATACTTTTGCCAAAAATGCGGGAGAAAGCGTAAATTCAAAAATCCGGGCTTTACCACTTCAATCTTTTCATAAAGCGGTACGGAAAGCGCCTTATCCCCTTCCAGATACTTCTTCACGTCCTCTGCCAGTTCTATCGGATTCTTGCCATACTTCTTGGCACCAATTAATGCACCGTTACTCTGGTAATCACATAAGTCAGGACGATTGGAAACCGTCACCTTCCCCAGTTCTCTATCGTATCCCGCAGATTCAAATGCAAGTTCAACGGAATTCTGCAATATCGTCTTTACGCTTTCCATACTCATCCTTTCTTAGAAAAATAGACTGTTCCAACCTTCGCTACAAAGAAGATACCCGAAGATTCCCCGGTATATCCGTCATATATTACAGAAAAAGACTTCTACTCGGAAGTCTTCCTCCTATCAAAAATGAAAATGACTATGCTCTGGACTCGTACTCAGCCGGTCTGTGGAGATAATAATCTTGTCTCCAATATTCACAAAGAGCGGAACCTGCACCTCCACACCCGGTCTCCACCGTAGCGGGCTTTGTAGCAGCCAGTAGAAGTATTTCTGATTCCCTGCTCCGTGTGGGTTGCTTCCAAAGTAACCTTCAAGGGCGGCTCAACAGAAAAGACATTTCCCTGATAGAAAACAACCTTTACAATCTCGTTCTCTTTAACAAACTTCATGGGTCCGCAATCTGATCGTGAGAAAGTGCAATCTGCTCAAAATGTTTCGTTGTTCATGAAGTTGTACATCTCTCCGTCATCATAGAGATACTGCATATCTACTCGGTCGATTCTGGCTGCCAGGAATTTCTCGGTCGGACGGAAAGTCTTATCAGTAACACCGCCATTAATTACATTCTTTAACTTGGTACGGACAAATGCAGCACCCTTTCCCGGCTTAACGTGCTGGAACTCTATAATCTGTACTACCTGTCCATCCATTTCAATTGTTATACCATTTCTGAAATCACCTGCAGAAACCATAAATCCTCCTAAACCTCTTTCCTTTTCATCAGGAAGAACAATCTGTCCTGTTTTCCCGAAAACTCGTTGTCATTCTAATATAAAATGAAATGGCACTAAGCTTTTTCTTCTAAAACAGTCCTATCCTCGATAGACTTTCTCTCTTTCAGTCTGTACAATGAAAAACGATTCTTTTTAGGATTCCGGTAAAAAGGAAATGATGCAGAGGTGAAACGATGGAATGGAGAAAAATTTACTTTTTACGGTTTTAGGATTGATTGGCGGTTCCTTGCAAGGCAATTCGAAAAATACTATCCTTCCGCAAGGATTTTCCGCTATAGAAAAGATCCTATGCCATCGAGTGTGCAAAGAAGGAGGGCATCCTGAACCGGGAACTGTACAATGCCTCGAAATAGAAGCAGACACGGATATACTCTTTCTCTGTGCCCCAGTCGAATGGAATCGCGCTTTTTTAAAAGGAAATCAAAACCTTATTTATCCAAACAAACGATTCTGACGGACGTCGGTTCCACTAAGTCCTCCATCATGGAAGAAGCAAATACCCTCCGGCTCTCGGCACAGTTTTGCGGCGGGCATCCCTATGGCGGGGAGCCGAGATTTCCGGCTTTTTCCGCATCCGACCCGCTTCTCCTGCAAAACGCCTATTATATTCTTACTCGGGAATCGACTTTCCGAAAGCGAAACTGGATGCTCTTACCGTGTTTCTCGCATCCATCGGCGGTATTCCTACAGAATAGATCCGGAAGAACACGACCGCACTGTAGCCATGGTCAGTCACCTTCCGCATCTCCTGGCAGCGGGACTGGTTACTCTCCTAAAAGAAGAAGACCGGGATGGTAAAATGAAGAAGCTGGCTTTAGCGACTTCAAAGATATCACGAGGATTGCCTCCTCCTCCTCTCATGGCAGCAAATTTGCACGAGTAATAAGGACGCCATTGTAGAAATGATGGACGATTATCTTCATCTTCTGGAAAAATAAAGGATCAAATCAAAAAGAAAGAGCCCGAAGCAATCTCCGAACTCTTCCGCGAAGCCGGGCAGTACCGAAATGCAATGGACGGCTCTGCTCAGGGCCTCATTCATAGTGCCTACGAAATTTCCATTCATGTGGAAGACCACCCGGGAGCGATTTCCATCATCTCCACGATACTGGCCTCCAATATGGTCAGCATACGCAATATCGGGATAAATCCTAACCGGGAGAAAGGTGAAGGTGCCTCCAGATCGAGCTTTTATACCGGAAGACTGTGCAATGGCGAAAAAACTCCTCCTGAAGTACGGCTTCGGCTCTAAGCTAAAGCTGTGTCCTCCCCGCCGGAAGAATGCCCGCCTCCCCGGAGAAAAACCGCCGCTGCGACCGGAACCGGAACTTAATCGTGTCTTCACCCGATTCGTCATCAGGATTCGCGGATTCTCCACATGAATATCCGGATGTAAAAACGCTTGATACCGCCTTGAGAATCAGCTTTTTCTCTGCTTCCAGGTCAAAGGAGAAACGCAAAAGTTCAAAGAAAAAGTCCCAGGAAAACCGCCAAAAACAGATTGCAAATCCAGCGCATCGGCGTCGCAAGAAGCGTCCTTCCATCTTTCTCCTACCTGAGAGAAAGCAATCGCCGCCGTCTTATAATACTCTCCTCTACTCGCAAAAACATAGACATTGTCTGTAATACTGTTTGCGACATCCCGTGTAATCGTCTTATGAAATCGCCTCCACTCTGTATTCGAGATCTGCCTGTTCTCCATATCAATAAAGAAAAATCAGACCGCTTTTTCCGCAGCACGCTGTCGTAAAAATCCCGTATCGTATCTGCTGCACTTTCCTCCCTCTCCCGGAAAGAAAGAGCAACATTTCCATACTGAGTTTAGAGCTGCCAACTTCTCTGTTAATAAATTCTTCTCCTCATCGGAGAGCAGACTCTCCCTCATCATCGAGATATACGGTATACCCCGTTTCTTCATTCTGATACACGGAAGAAGCAGGAAATTGCTTTCCTCTATGGCATAAACTTTCCTACTCTGTATGCCGCAAGACAAAGGGCGAAAAAGAAGAAGCTAGAATCCGTTCTGCACATTCTTTATCAAAAGCACGCATTCTTACTCCTCCTTCTTCTCAGAAATCCGGCACCGCACGGGTACACAAAACATTAAAGGTTTCCAGCATACTTCAAGAGATCCTATCGCCGCTACCGCTGAAAGTACGGAAACAAGGTAATAGTATTCATCCCGGACGGGATGCCAGAGAAGGACAAAGATGGAAAGAACCGTTGCAGAATAGCCAGAAAGGTTCCGCTTCCTCACTCCTTCTCCTCTTTCGCCTTCTTACTATAGCGTAATGCCTCCTTATCCCGCTCCCGAATCCGGTGTAACTCCAGTCCCGATAAACAAATCAGAAGAAGGAAAGAAGCAAAGGTGAAAATCGGAAGATGCACCGCGGAAATCTGAAAAGAACAGATTGAGGACGATAAAATAGGAATCGCAGAAAGGAACGACGCCTGATAAAATTTCCGCTCTTCTATCGGAATATCACAATATATCTTTCCCGTTTCCCCGTTTACTACCGCGTAAGCAATTCTGTCTCCCTTTTTATAACTCAAAAACCAAATCGAAACATCGCCCGATCACGAAACCGTCTTTTCAATGGCATCCGGATAAAATGGTTTTTCAAAAGAATATCCGGAGAGTGAAAATCCGTTCGCTCCACTGAGTTCTCTTCCGACTTCTTCCCGCAAAGCAAAAGCCTCTCCTACATAGCTCTGCTCCTCCGTATCGAAATTTCACTATAGAAGCCTCAAGAGATAATTGGGAAAAACTCCGCATCTTTTCCTTGGAAAAAGGCGCGATTACCCCGGATATATTGTCGTCAAAACGGAGGGAGGCATCGAGCGGAATACCGTCTACTTCTCCCCTGCAAGAATCCACTGAGCGCATAGTCCTCTTTAATGGAATAATTTTCCGCTCTGATACTGCTTTCTCCCTTCCAGTTGCGAGTTTCTCATGGAAGGCAAAATTATACAGCCAATACGGGAGATAAAATCACAAAACGTTCCAGATAAGCGGAATCCTCCAAATCGTTCTTTCGATAATAAAAGAGCGAATCTTGTTTTAAAATAGATTTTTCTTACATTGTTCCTTCGTAATTTGAAACGGAATAATCTTATGCGGTTTCTTTTCTTCCTTTACACGGCTCTCAAACACTACAGCAGAGCCGCAGTATACTAAAACCCTGTTGCAGACAAATCCGTACTTTCTATCTCCGCACCGCAATTCGGACAGGTGAACACTTGTGTCTTGTACATCCGTTTCATTCCCTCCGGTGTTTGATTATAGTCTTTCGGATCGTAATGTGTTTTTACAGGTTGACATGTTCAGGTCCTGGCTTTCGATGGAAAACCGGACTTCCCTCCACAATTCGGACAATGCGCCATACGTCATCCTTTCCAGCATTTAAATTTTGGGTACTCTCTTTAATATTTCATGTCTTTCCGGTCCGTTCTGATACCATGGTGATCGGTGCTTCCAATTCTTTTTCAATAAAATCGATATAGTCTCTGCACTCCTTCGGCAGTTTTTCATACTCCCAGATCCCGCGAGATATCCGTCTTCATCCCTTTTAACATGGTATATTTCGGTTTTGCCTTACAAGTAGAGGTGTTACCGGAAAATCTCTACTTCTTTTCCCCTCAATTTCGTGGGCTGTACAAACGGAATTTCATCCAGATAGCCAGAGGATCCCAAAAACGGTTAGGCAACCTCAGTTTGCACCTGTAAAAGCTTAAACCGTAACGGGAGGCAACCGCATCATACCAGCCGACTCTTCTCGGACGCCCCGGTCGTTGCACCGTACTCTCCCTTATCTCCACCGCGCTTCGGAGTTCTTCCGCCTCTTCTCGAAGATTTTCGGAAAGCAGACTCTCCGGCACCACTGCGGAAGAATAGCTTTGGTAACACAGACAACACTTGTGCATATACTATACGGCGGAATCTCGGCACCGACTACACCGAGGCGGCAAGCGTATGACTGGATGTCACCATCGGATAAATGCCGTGATCCGTATCCTTCATCGTCTGAGCTGCCCTTCAGAAGAATCTTCTTTTCCCTCTTTGATGGCTTTCCAGAAGAATAGGGAGTATCACAAAGATACGGGCGAATCTCTTCTCTCTCCTTCTTTAACTCAGCCAGAAGTTCCTCATACTGCAATCCCTTTTTCCGTAGCGCGCTTCAAAAGAAGAATTTTTAATTTCAGAATCTTCTTTTGATTGCTCTTCCAGAATATCATCGTAGTAAATTTCGATGACCTGCAAGCCGATTTTTCGCATATTTATCAGAAAAAACGGAGCAATACCGGACTTCGTCGATCCATAACTCTTCTTACCAGTCTTTCTTCCTCCCTTAACTGTCCTGCAATACATGATAAGGCAGTAAAACCTGTACACGATCAGATATAAATCTTCGGCTTCGGTACGTCAGCGTCTTCTAACGCTTGCAACTCGGCAAGAAATTTCGGAATATCCAAAAACAACTCCGTTTCCCAGAACGGAGGTTACCTTCAGTTAAAAAACACCGCTCGGGGAAGGTGAAGGAAAACCTGCCATAGAATTGATGATAGTGTGTCGCATTTGCACCGCCCTGAAAACGCACTACGATATCCGCAGATTCCAGCAAAGATAATCCGTAATCTTCCTTTTCCTTCATCTCCCCAGTTTGCTCCAACGATTGCCTGAACCATAGTTATCCCCTTTCCGAGATTCTTTGCATCATGTTCTCTTTCCGTCTCCGGACTTGTTTATCCTACTTTCCCATCGAAATCAGTCTTTTCGAATCAAATTGGTAATCCATTTGCAGAATATAAAAATGGAAGGAACAATCATGAGAAGGAAAAGATCTGCCAGAAAGCGACTCCTTGCTTCCCCCTGTGAACGCAGTATACAGAAAGTGCAGTAAACGCCCGGGATAAACAATAAAACGATAATCGCGCATATCCGCTTCATTTTTCCTCCAATCCTTCCCTATCCTTCCTCTTCGATTCCCACAAGACGCGCTTTAAAGCGCAATCTCAACTCGATAAATTGAGTTCCTTCGAGTTGTCTTTCAGAATAGGCTCGATATATTCCGAGACAAACTCTTCCACCTGTTCCTTTGCCCTGCCGATATACAACTCCCCCGCATCAGTTTCTTTACATCTTCTTCATTCAGAGGAAAGCATCATCCTGCACTGATTCGCTCCAGAAGATCGTTTTCCAGTCCTTCTTCTTTCACTCTTCTCCCCGCTTCCATCGATAGCATGCGGATTCTTTCATGCAGCTCCTGTCGGTCTCCCCCTTCTTCACGGCATCCATCAGAATATTCTCTGTCGCCATAAAAGGGAGTTCCTCCTGCAAATGTTTTGCAATCATTTTTCGGATAGACTACTAAATTACAAACGATATTATAATACAAATCCAAAATTCCGTCACAGCTTAGAATGCTTCCGGTATGGAAAGACGCTGATTTGCCAGAATCGTCTAACGTCCTTTCAAACCACTGTGTCGATGCCGTGATGCCGGGATTCATTCCTTCCGCCATCAGGAAATTGGACGGCGCAGCCATCCTCTCGAGACGCATGGGGTTCCGCTTATAAGCCATCGCGCTGGAACCGATCTGTCAAAAGGCTCTTCCACCTCTTTTAAATGCTGCAGCAATCTGAGATCGTTCGAAAATTTATGCGCGGATTGCGCAATTCCGGAAAGCACGGACAAAACCTTAAAATCCACTTTTCGGATACGTCTGTCCGGAAGCAGGATAGACAGCGGAAAATCCCATCTTCTTCGCAATCTTACGATCGAAGTTCTTTACACTTTTCATGATTTCCTTCAAAAAGTTCCAGGAAAGAAGCCTGCGTTCCCGTTGTTCTTTGCATCCTAAGAGCTTTAGGGAAGAAATGCATTCCTCTACTTCGTAAAATCAAGATATAAATCGTGCAGCCAAGACTGGCTCTTTTCCGAGGGTTACCGGTTGTGCCGCCTGAAAATGCGTATAACCGAGCATGAAGTGCTCATACTCCATTGCAAAAATCGGAAAGCGCCTTCATACAGTTGAGAAGCTTCTTCGAATCAGCTTTAGCCTTCCCGCATGGTAAAAGTAAATCCGTATTGTCTCCTACATAACGGAAGTCGCTTCCAGAGATGGATGATGCCTTTTCGCTTTCGGACACTGCAAACCGTAGGCATAGAGCATGACTCATCAGCATCATGTCGAACTTCTTTCTCCCGTTTTCTTCGCCTCCTCATGGTTGATATTCTCCGCATTCTCTTTCCAACTCACGCATATCGCTCCTCGCTTAATCAAAGCTCCCAATTCTTTTTCACTTTCCGCTAAAAGCAATCCATAACTTCCATGAGTTTTAAACTTAAAGAGAAAATCTCCTGCATTTCCAAGGAAGCCTATCTTCCTGACAATGGACTCTCCTCCGACTAGATGGCTTCCTTCCCTCCTCTGTTTCAATTACATACCATCAGTGTATCTTCCCGGCTTTTTGTTTCGAAAAAGTCGCGGCGCAGGAAGCTGCTGCGCGAATATCGACTGTAAGCGGTATGCTCGGCAGTAACCTCATCTTCTCGGCAAAAGAACTTACACTTGACCCCAGTGAATTCCTCCTTGGAAGACATACAGTTTCGTCTTTCTCTAGGACGATTTTATATCCTCTCGTTGAACACTTTCAGCGCCTGACCAGTCTCTCTACTGCCTTTTCAGCATCAGAGCGGATTTCCGCTCGGCTGCCTCTTTCTTTCTTCTACGATGTGCCTCTGAACTTCCGCAAAGACTTCTTCCTGATAGAGAGCTCCGGCTGCAGTGACAGTTCCTCTAAACGATGATTCCGAGACAAATTCCAGTTACAGGATCGGAATCATTCGTCACTCTCTTCAATCTTCTCTAACTGGGTTTCACCAAGCCCCCGTTGTACATAATACCAAGCCTTTTCTTCTCCGGCGAAGCGAGGTACATCCTGCTTCTTTAACGGAAAAATCGGTAGTGCTCGAAATCCTCTTTTACTGCAGTATCCGGATATGCAAGGCGATTCCTCACGCGTAAGTTCCTCTATCGACCATAAGCATGATCAGGCAGTCGGATTTCCAGAATATCCTGCCTGCCCATTTCCCAGTACTCGGTACCCGATGCCAGTATTTTCGGGCACCCTCCTTGTTTTTATTAAAAAATTTGTAAATAAAGCTGAACTCTTTCCAGACTTCTCTTTTTACCTCACAACCATAAAACTATTTTAAAATACCGTATCGCTGTCATTTCCTCTTTCAACACCGCACAATGCGCTTCTTCCATTTCGGTAAGCGGCAGTCGGAGCGGTCCCACGTTCTTCCCCTGTAAAGTGCATAGCCCGCTTTCACCGGAATCAGGTTGACTTCACTAAATAAGGCATGAATAAGGGGGCAATGCGCGAAGCTGCTCTTTCAGCGCTCCTCTCTGTCTCCCGCTAAACCATTTTGCACAAATATCGTGCGTCTCTTTCAGGGCAACATTGGATAAAAGCAAATCACACCGCTTCCTCCAGCGGAAGAAGGAACAATCAGTCCGTCTTCTCCGGAATAGAGGAAAAATCCTCATCCACCAAGCGCATCAAATCCAGTGTCATCCCCACATCGCCTGTCGCATCCTTCACCCGACGATATTCTCTACATCGCGATACAAAGAAGCCATCGTCTTCGGCAGAATACACATTCCCGTTCTTCCCGGTACATTGTACAAAATGCAGAGAATCTTTACCTGAGAAGCAATGGTCTTAAAATGGAGATACAGCCCGTTCTGCGTCGCCTTGTTGTAGTAAGGTGTGACCAGCAGCAGCCCGTCCGCACCGGCTTTCTCCGCCTCTTTGGAAAGATAAACCGCGGATTCGGTACAGTTGGGTAAGTTCCTGCAATAACGGAAATACGATGCTTCACTACCTCTACGGTGTAGCGAATGACCTCCAGGTGCTCTTCTACACTGAGTGTAGCAGCTTCCCCGGTCGTCCCCATCGAGATGATGGCATCCGTTCCCCCTGCAATCTGTTCCTCCAAAAGAAGTCGCAGCACTTCAAAGTTTACTGTTCCGTCCTTATGCATCAGTGTCACCAAGGCCCACTACGGCACCCCGTAAATAAAAGCCATAGTCTCCCTCTTATTTCCGATTAAATCCGGCACGTTTTTCTCGCAGTAGGGATCCAAAATCCGAGATACGAAGATTCTCAGCGTTACCTCCAAAAAGCTCATCCGTATCAATAAAATCGATACACTGTTCCAAAGACATAATCTTCTTGGAACCAGTTTCAGCGCTTCATCCGAACTGGAAGTTCTCGTGTTACTCAGATGTTTTTGTTTTACAAACATTCAGCTCGATATCTTCCGACTTCGGACTCTGTCCGATAACCATACCGCTGTGAACTTTCTCCCCGGTCCGATGAAAGAATTCCTCTGTTCTGTGCCTGGAAAAAGCCGCAGGTAACAGCCTCTCCCTGCTCAAAGGCAATCAGCGAACCCTGATGGCGATAATTTAAGTCTCCGCGATACTCTCGTATCCCTCGAACTCGAGTGTTCAGAATTCCATTTCCCTTCGTATCGGTTAGAAACTCCCCGCGATAGCCCTATCAGACCGCGAGAAGGAATCTCAAACTCCAGTCTGGTGTAGCCTGATGCAAGGGGTCATTCGTTCAGTGTTCCCTTTCTCTGGGTCAGCTTCTGAATTACAGACCCGGTCGCCTCTTCGGTACATCAATATAAGCAATTTCCATCGGCTCCAACTGCTTACCGGACTCATCCGTCTTATAGATCGCTTCCGCTTTCGAAACGGCAAATTCGAGACCCTTCTCTTCTCATAGTCTCTACCAGAACGGAGAGATGCAACTCTCCGCGTCCCGAAACAGCAAACAATCTGCCGACTCCGTCTCTTCTACGCGGAGAGAAACATCAGTATTCAACTCCCTGAAAAAGACGGTCACGAATATGTCTGGAAGTCACGAACTTTCCTTCGGTTCCTGCAAGCGGGGAATCGTTGACCATGAAATCCATGGAAATCGTAGGCTCGGAAATCTTCTGGAAAGGAAGAGGCGTGGGATTCTTCTCTGTACAAATGGTATCCCCGACATGGAATCATCAATTCCGGAAACGCTACAATATCACGAAGGCAGCTTCCTCCACATCCACGTTTTAATCCGTCAAAGAATAAAAGCTTCGTGATACGCACTTTCTTACGCTTATCCGGGTTATGGTGATTCACAACGAGTGCTTCCTGATTTGCGGATTTTTCCATTTTCCACTTTTTCGATGCCGATTCGACCGACGAATTCATTATAGTCGATGGTGGAAACCAGAGGCTAGTGTCTCTTCCTCAGGATCACCCTCCGGTGCGGAATAAAATCAATGATACTCTCAAACAACGGCTTCATATCCACATCCGGGTCATCGAGGCTCTTCTTTGCATATCCGTTCTTAGAGGACGCAAAGAGGAAGGACAATCAGCTGTTCATCCGATGCGATTGAGATCCAGCATGGTTCCAAAACTTCATCGACCACATCAGTGAACGCGCCTGCGGTTTATCAATCTTATTGATGACAACAAGCACGGGAAGACGGAGATCCGCGCTTTCTGCAATACAAATCGAGTCTGCGGCATCGGTCCTTCAAAGGCATCCACCAGTAAAAATCGCGCCATCCACCATCTTTAAGATACGCTCAACTTCTCCGCCGAAATCGGCATGTCCGGAGTGTATCGACGATATTAATCTTTACACCGTTATAACTTACTGCGGTATTCTTTGCCAAAATCGTAATCCCGCGTTCGTTCAATCAGATTGGAGTCCATCACACGAACGCCTACCTCCTGGTTATCACGGAATACACCGGACTGCTTCAAAAAGCTCATCCACCAGAGTAGTCTTACCGTGGTCAACGTGGGCAATAATGGCAACATTTCGAATATCTTCTCTCTTCTTTATCATGACTTCCGTCCTTAAGCTTCAACAAATTTATGTATTTTTACTTTTTCGCATAACAGGAAGTATACCATAGCATTTTCTGTTTGCGAAGAAGCCCGTCCTTCCCGTATTCCTGTATCTCTTTTTAAGAAAGAGGGAAAAATCTTCTTCTTTCATGCGCAGTTTCAGACAAACCTGTTCGCCAAAAACTTTATCCAGGATTTTCGATGTTTTGCTTTTCAAAACGATACTCCAGTTTACCAAGAAAGGAATAGGGAATCTTTGGTTCACTTCTCTTCCATCTGCCCGTTGCAAAAATACGGCCTCGTCCAGCACCGCCTTCGCCGCATCGGAATAGCTCTGAAAGCCCTCCGGTACCGAGAGGTTCCTCCGAAAAGTCTGCTGACAACCAACAGCGCATTCTTCAGCTCCGCTCCTTCCATTCTTTGCAGGATGGGCATTCCCGCAGTTTTTCTGGCTCTCCGTCGTCACTCTGCTTCTTTTTCCTGAAAAAAATCCTGCTTCTCTTCAAGAAAACATAAGCATAACAATGATGTCTTGCTTCTCTATATTTTTTCTTACACTCTGCAAGATAACTTTCTACCTGTTCTTCTTCGGAAAGCGGAAAAAAAGTCCGGCATAAAATTTAGACTTCTTCACTTCTATTTCACTATAAAAGATTCTTTGATAAACTGCATTTTCCCTCAGTAAAGACAAACCACCTTAGCCTAAACTAATCTTCCTCGTGTTTCTTCTTCCCGGGACCTTGCTCGGAAATAATCACCTTATTGTTCTTTGCACTCTTATCGCTATTTTTCATTATTCTTTTTCGCCGTTCTTTTCTCCTTCTTCTCTCCGTTTTTCTCGTTCTTCTTTTCTTCTATCTCAATAACCTCGTCATCGTCCTCTTCTTCGGCTCCTGATAACGATAGTAATGATCATCCGTATCAATCCATATACTCCTCCGGAACCAGCATAGCTCCCAGAAGTATGGTACGTACAGTTGTCGGTGGGTACCGTCCCTTTGGCAAAAAGCTCCGTAATCACCGCACTGCCGCGGTAGTCTCTTACACCCCAGAAACAGGCAGCTTTCCGGACTTTCTGCAAACCTCCGCTTCTACAATATCATCCGGTCTCCGGAAGCCGATATCCGGCTTTCCTTCATGAATCTTACTCATGATTTTTCGCCAAATATCCTTATGAAAACCGGTTCCGCCGTTATACTCCCCTGTTTTTCGCATCCTTTAAAACCTGGTTGTCATCACAACCGCCCCAGATCGTAAACAGTATAATAAGGCGTATACCCGATAAACCAGATATCCCTGTTATTACTGGTTGTTTCCGGACTTTCAGCTTCACTCATCCCGTCAAAATGGGCTCTCGTTGAAGTGGAGGTCACACGAACGTCGGATGCAAAAGCACGGTTCGCTTCATCGACTCTTTCATGGCATCCGTGAGAAGATACGCCGTACTTTCTTTCATCACCTGCGTTGCCTCATCTTCCGTCGTATCAATCAAAACCTTTCCATTCTGATCTACGATTTTAGAAAAGAACTTGGCTTTCTGTAACTTCCCCTGATTTGCAATCGCGCCGTATGCCTGTGTCAGTTCAGATTGGAAACACCGCGTGTAAGTCCTCCCAGCGCAAGAGCCGGATTTTTCATCTTCTTTTACAAGGGACGTAATCCCGAGGGACTCGGCATATTGATATCCCTTTCCGGCTACCGTCTCCATCAGACAACGAACCGCAACAATATTTAATGAATAGACAATTCCGTCACGAATACTCTGGAATCCGAGATACCCTCCGGAATACCAGTTCTTAAGGTCTTATTGCCAAGCGTGTATTCCGAATCATAATAAGTGGAAGCAAGGGTCGCTCCATATAAGTCAATGGCCGGTGCGAAAGAACTGACCACCTTAAAGGTAGAACCCGGCTGTCTCAGTACATTGCTTGCCCTGTTTAAAAGTTTTTGCTCTGTTTTCTTCTCTCCCTGCCTCCGCTCAGGGCGAGAACTTCTCAGTATGAGGATCCAGTATACGAATGAGACCTGCGGTTCCAGAATATAATCCGCTTTTCTCCCAGCACGATCGCCCTCATCGGTAACCTTTGTTTTAAAACTCCTCTATACGGCTGTTCGCCTGATCTTTTGACGCATAAAGACCGTTAAAGAGATCCTTTTCCTTCTTTAAGTACTTTTTCAATATCCTTTTCACTGAAAATTCACAACACTGCCATCCTGATGCTGCACAGTGTAGCGCCAGCTGATGGAATACTTTGCCGTATCATAGTTTTCCGGATTGTTGACTTCCTGATCCACTACGGCCTGTAAATCGGGATCCTGATTGGCATAGATACTTAAGCCGCCCGAATACAAAAGCTTTGTGGCTTCGTCTTTTTTATAATGCAGCCTCTCCGTAAGGGCGTCTACCACCTGCTCCGTTAACTCATCCGTATAATAGGAATAAGGTTTCTCCTCCCCCTGGGATGCTGAATTCACATTTTGAATTCTGTCATAGACCGGATCGGCAAGTGCTTCCTCATAGCGGGTCTCGTCAATGTAACCTTGCGAAAGCATATTGTACAAGACCTGTTTTCTTCTCTGCGCATTGTTTTTCCGGATGTGTAATCGGATTGAGCTTTCGAAGGATTCTTCGTAATCGCGGCAATCACTGTGCATTCCGACAGAGTTAAATCTTTCACTTCTTTATTGAAATAACGACGGGCTGCAACCTTTACCCCCAGTGTATTGGCTCCCAGATTGATGGTATTTAAATATTCGGTAAGAATGCTCTTCTTAATCTCTTTCTTGTCCAATCCCGGCTGATCTTCAAGTTCCAGAGCCAGATATTGCTCCTGAAATTTACGAACATATTTTTCAAACTTTCCTTCATGAAGTCCGCCTCCAAAGACATTGTTCTTCAGAAGCTGCTGCGTAATCGTGGAACCTCCGCCACGTGAGCTGTCGTCGAAACAACCCCTTTACCGCGCGCAAAATAGAGCGAAAGTCAATTCCGTTATGACTCCAAAAGCGTTCATCCTCTATCGCGACAAAGGCATTAACCATGTCTTTCGGAAGTTCTTCATAACTGACTCTTTCTCTGTTGGATCCCTCCGTAACCAGAGTAGACATCAGATTCCCCTTTTTATCGTAAATTTTTGTCGCATAAGAGGTCGGTCCGACATGAATCTTATGAATATCCGGTGCGGAGTCCAATATCCCCTGAAAAATGCCGAAAGCAAAAGAAAGCGACAAAAAAAGCGAAGCAACGAAACAGAACAGAACCACAGTCTTTACAATCCCTGTTAATCTGTGCCAAATTCGCGCTCGCTTACTTTGTAATTCATATAAACGATTCTCTATACTGCGTCGTGTAAACTTCATTCTTCGTCCCTAACAAAGCCTCTCCGTAACACGCCTCATTCTATCCCATTTCTCCGCTTATGCCAAGTGCTCTTTCTATCCCGTTAAGACGTTTTATGCCAAATACTCTCGGGTATCAAAAACTGCTGCTCACCCATATACATGGGGGCAACTTCTCCTTCCGGGAAGACCAAAACAAGCTGATTGTTTTCATTGATATAAAAACTCTGGTCCGCATGAACCTCTCTAAAGCCTTCACTGTCCTCTCCATCCTGCAAAAAGTACTTCTCCGAAGATTTCTGATTATGCTCTTGAATCTGTCTTCTAACTTCTTCGGTAAGAATCTTCTCATAATCGGGCGTATCGGGGAAAAGATCCTTTAACGTGAGCAGGTTTCCGCTATGTTTATCCACAGTATAATAATGATTCAGCGTCGAGGAATCTCCTTCCTGAGACAGGGCGGAAAGCACAAGCCATAATAATCCTCCGAATCCAGAAGCACTTTATAAGAAACATCCAAATTCTTATATTCCGTCTTAGCCAATTCTTCTTTGAAATCCTGAACAAGCTCCTCCGTCTTCTTTTCGATATCGGTATTGATTTTCTCTGCGGAGGCGGAAGCATTCTGTTCCGGAACAGCACCGTCCTCTTTGTCCTGTAGCGCTTCTCCCGCGGAAAGATAAGGCGTACTGACTTCCGCACTATGCTTTCCATCTTGGAAAGAGTACTTCCTAAGTGTAATTAACTGAAAATACCTTCCAAGTCCGGGAATCGCTTGCAGCGCGTAAGCCGTGTGTTCAGAAACATTGGGAAGAATAAAGGGAAAGAAGAAGGCAGGCAGCCGCTGCACTCTTTATCATGCGACTCCATATTTTCTTCCTCCTCATGGGGTACAAATTCCTTTCAGCCTTTCTTCCTGCCGGGTCTTCATCCGCTTCCAGAATAAAGGAATCTTCTATTTTCCCCATTGCTTCAATTAATTTCTCATCTCATAATAAACCTTCATCTTGCAGCTTTTTCTTTAATTCATTTCTTGTTCGATGCAGACTGACTTTCACCTTACTTTCTGTAACCCCGTATCGCTCTGCAATCTCTTTTATATCATCGTGATAAAAATATCTTCGTACAAAAAAAATACGCGTTTCCTTTTTCAGTGCACGAAGAAAAGTATTGATAGACTGAACTAGATCTTCTTCGGCAATATGTTCTTCTACATTATTCGTGGACAGGAAACATTGTCCGCTAATTCCTCAATACTTTCCGTAAAAGAATCACAGGCTCTCTTCTTCGCCCCAAGCATCTTAACGCGATTAATCGCTGCATTTCGTGTAATTTTCGCACAATACGCTTTTAAAAAAGAAGGTCTCTCCGGAGGAATTGCATTCCAGGCGCTCAACCAGGTATCATTTAAGACTTCTTCCACATCTTCTCTCTGCGAAAGAATCTGACTTGCAATCTTCCCGCAATACGCCTTGTACTGCTCCTCTAAACGGAGAATCCCTTCCTCATCTCTTTTGAAAAATAAATCTATAATTTCACGGTCTTCCATACACACCCACAAACCTCAACTTTCTCCCTTTTCAAAAAGAGGATACGATAAAGGTTTGTCTTTCTTGTGAAAAACTTAGGCCTTCTTTACAGACAAAATCTCTCCTTCAAAAGGATCCACTTCCGACAGCTTTCCTGTATACTCCACAACAACGTCGTCTCCGTCCTTTACATCGCTTAAACCTTCCGGCTTCTTATCAAAGTTCAATGCATAGGACTTTCCTTCTTTTGTTGTGATGGTAAACATAAAATCTTTTATATCGGAAATGCTTCCCTTCAGCTCTTCCGTCTTCTTCTCATCCGCCTTTTCTCCTGCCTTCTGAGACTCCGTAGAAACCTCGGTCTTTCCTGTCTCGGACTTTGCCGCTCCTTTTCCTCCACAAGCCATAAGAGAAATCCCCATAAGCATCGCAGAGGACAGTACCAAAGCCTTCTTCCATACTGTATTCTTCTTTTCCATCATTGTGTTCTTCATTGCTTTTTCCTCCATTATTGCAAAAATATATCTTCTAAAGGTGGAGAGCATCGTCTTACTCTATCCTCTCCTCCACCCTAGAAGACAAAAAAGGAAGAAAAAGGTTACAGTTAATTTGAAAAATTCTTTTTGTTCACACGAACAAATACATTGTCTTCCCGTTCCGGAACCGTTCTTTCCGAACTCATCCCTCTTCCCCTGACCAAAGCTTCGCAGAGTTTGATATTGTTTAAGGTACGGTCAAAAAGGGACAGGGTTTCTTCTACTGCATTTTTCTTATCGGAAGACAATTCTCTATGGAGAAAATCTGCCGCATCCTTCTCCAAAGGACTCAAGAGGAGGTCATCTCTTCTGGTTCCCGATTTTTGAATATCGATAGCGGGGAAGATTCTTCTTTCCTGTAACTCCCGATTCAAAACCAGCTCCATATTGCCCGTTCCCTTAAATTCTTCATAGATGACATCATCCATTCGGGAACCGGTGTCAACCAGTGCCGTCGCAAGTATCGTTAAACTTCCGCCTTCTCGAATATTTCTTGCCGCACCGAAGAAACGCTTCGGCATATGCAGTGCGGCAGAATCCATTCCGCCGGATAAAATCTTTCCGGAAGAGGGAACAATCAGGTTGTATGCCCTTGCCAGTCTAGTGATACTGTCCGAAGAATACAGACGTCCTGTCCCTGCTCTACGAGCCGTTTAGCGCGTTCAATGGTCATCTCCGCCACCCTTTTATGATGTTCGGGAAGCTCGTCAAAAGTAGAGTAAATGACTTGCACCTTCTCTCCGACCACTTCTTCCATCATATCCGTGACTTCTTCCGGTCTTTCATCAATGAGAAGAATCATCAAAGTCATGTCCGGTTCATTCTGTAAAATAGATTGTGCAATTTGTTTCAGAAGCGTGGTTTTTCCGGCTTTTGGCGGAGAAACGATCATTCCTCGCTGTCCTTTTCCAATAGGAGCAAGAAGATCCAGTACACGGAGAGAAGTGGAAACGCGCTTCCCCTCTCTTTCCATCGGGATTCGTTCATCCGGGAAAATCGGCGTAAGCTTGTCGAAATCCGGTCTGCCGAAGAGCGCGGAAAGGGGGAGATTGTTCACCTTCTCAATAAAAAGAAGCGCACTGTACCTCTCCTGCGGGTTTCTCGATTTGGCATAGCCGTAGAGCATATCCCCCGTCTTTAAATGAAAACGGCGAATCATCAAGTTGTTCACATAAACATCCTGCTCTCCCGGAAGAAAATTCTCCGAACGAATAAATCCGTATCCGTCCGCCATAATCTCTAAAATGCCTTGTACCGCTCTTGCATCCGCATCACGCGGGCCTTCTTTTCTGACCGGTTCTTCGCTCTTTCCCGCTTCTTCCGCACTTCCCGTTTCCCGGGGTTTTTCTACGTCCTTTTCCAGCCCCTTTTGCTCCGCAATCTTTGTCTCCTCTAAAGACAGTTCCTCAGCAGTGGATTTTTCTTCCTTTTTTTCTTTTTGTACGCTTTGAGAAGCCTTCTTCGTTCCGCTTCCCGCTATTTTTTTCCCTGTTTTGGACGCAGTCTTTCCAGCTTTCTTCTCTTCCGGATTCTTCTCCGCGTTCTTTCTTTCCGCCTTCTCTTCCGTCTCTTTTTCTTCTTCCATAGAGACCGCTTTCTCTACCGGTTCTGCCACTTTTTCGGTCTTCCTCTTTTCTTTTTCACGGGAAGCACGGTCTCTTCTTTATTTTCCTCTTGTACTTCCTTTTTCGCGTCGAGTTTTTCTTTTTCTTCTTTTTTTGCCATGCAAACTCCTTTATTTCCTTTTTTTACTTAAAAACTTGTCTTCAGCCAGATAAAGTCATGGGCAGGAATCTGTACATTTCTGGCCTTCCTCTTCTCCCCGCTGAGCATATCCTTGTAATCTTCCACTTCATTCACATACGCAATCTCGTCAAACATGGAGAAGTTATAAAAGCAAAGAATCTTTTCTCCCTCATAATACCTTCCAAAAGCCAGAATATGATTATTCTTGGCATCCAGTATCCATGTATCCGCAAGGCTGGAAAAGGCTCTGTTCTTCCTTCGTAGCTGTTCGAGACGAAGGATGCCAGAATATACTCTCTCCTCTATACTGCCCTTTTTTCTTCTTCTTTTTTCTCCTTATCCCAAGGGAACTTTCCCCTATGCAAATAGCAGGAATCCACCTGCTTCAGCGGATCATCATGATAGGAGTAATCATTCTCCATGGCAATCTCATCCCCGGAATACAGGACGGGGATTCCGGACTGACTGAGCAAAAAGGCATGCAACATGATATCCAGGCGGATGGCACGCGCTATCTTTTCCGGATCTTCTTCTTTTCTTCCCTCTTCGATTCCCGAAAAAGATGCTGTCGTACCGCAGAGTCTGGCATCTCCATGCAGGGGGATCGTCGTTGTAAAGTTCCCCCTCGACTCTGAAAAATCCGAGAATCCGCGATAATAAGCATTGAGGAAAGCCTTGTGCGGTACTTCTTCCATGCCGAAATTCCGAAGAAAATCGTAGTCCAGTCCCCAGCCAATGTCATCATGACAACGAAGATAATTGAGAAAAATCTTATCTTTCGGAAGGGCAAAGACCTGTCCGAGCTGATGTTGCAGGAGTCTGGTATCCTGCGTTGCAAGCGTATGCCAGGTACTTGCCATGGTCGTCACATTATAAAGCAGCTGGCATTCGGGTTTCTCTTCCGTACCAAAATAAGGCATCACCTTCTTCGGTTCCATCACGACTTCTCCGAGCAGTAGCACTCCGGGAGCCACCACCTCCATTGCCATACGAAAGAGGCGGACAATGGTATGTACTTCAGGAAGATTTCTACAACTGGTCTCTAGTTTCTTCCAGATATACGGTACGGCATCCAGACGGAAAATATCCGTTCCCTTATTACAAAGAAAAAGTACATTTTCCAGCATCGCATTGAATACTTTCGGATTCGTATAATTGAGATCCCACTGATAGGGATAGAACGTGGTCATGACCACCTTGTGCATACTCTCATCATAAGTGAAATTTCCGGGTGCCGATTCCGGAAAGACTTGCGGCACTGTTTTTTCGAATTCATTCGGAATGTTCCAATCATCAAAGATAAAATAGTAATCCTGAAATTCTTTTTCTCCCTGTCTGGCCCGTTTTGCCCACTCATGTTCCTCTGAGGTATGATTCATCACAAAATCCAGACCGACAATCATCCCTTCCGTATGGCAGGCCTTCGTAAGAGAGCGCAAATCCTTCATCGTGCCGAGTTCCGCCTGTACCTTCCTGTAATCCGACACAGCATAGCCGCCATCCGACTTCTCTTTCGGGCTTTCCAGAATAGGCATGATTTGCAAATAATTGAATCCGCTTTCCTTTAAATAGCCGAGATGTTTCTCCACTCCCTTTATTGTATCGGCAAAATTGTTCACATAAAGAAGAGTTCCAATACGATCATTTTGCTTATACCATTTCGGGTCCGCCATTCTTTCTTCATCCAACAGGAGTAAATCTTCTTCACGGGAAAGGGCATATTTTTCTAACAAATCCAGAAAAGCCTGAAAATCTTCCTCCGCACAACGATAGAGTTCATGGTACAGCCACTTCATTTCGTCATAATGATGCTTGAGCCTATTTTGATACGCTTCCTTGGCCTTTTCCCGCACGTTCTCTTTCTGACAATCCACCGCCTCTTTCATCCCGCACTCCTCCTTATAAAAAGATTTACTGAATACAGTTTACATATAGAAAATGAACACTCTTTTTTAAGATAATATATTATTTAAGAGAATAAACCTGTTCTATCCTCATTCCGACAGAAACGGTTCACTTCATTATAACCGAATAAAAAAATGCACAACAAGCTATCTTTTTCTTATCCCGTCTTTTCATAAATATTGCAATTTTCGCTCAGCTTATATAAACTAAGAAACATACGTTAAATATTCTACAAGCAAAAAAGGAAATCGCATCAGGAAAATCCAAGTTTTCCGGAATGTTTGTGCGCTTCGTATTAAAGAAGAGGGGAAAATTATGCTGTACGGTGCTTTAGAAGCTGGTGGAACAAAAATGATTTGCGGCATTTGCAAGGAAAATGGAGAGATTGTGGAGCAAACTTCCATTCCTACAAAGACACCCGACGAAACGATGCCTAAAATTATCGACTTTTTCCGTGATAAAGGAATTGTTGCTCTCGGCATTGCCTGCTTTGGTCCAATCGACCTGCACCCCTCCTCGGAAACATACGGTTACATCACAAGTACCCCAAAGATTGCATGGCAGAACTACCCCATTGTTCCCGTCATCCAGAAAGCGCTTTCGATTCCCATCGGTTTCGATACCGACGTAAACGGTTCTCTGCTCGGAGAAGTTTCTTACGGCTCGAGTCGCGGTATCGAGAATGCCGTCTATATCACCATCGGTACCGGTATCGGCGGAGGTGTACTAAGTAACGGGAAGCTGCTCCACGGAATGCTCCACCCTGAGCTTGGACACATGGCTCTGGTGCCTCATGAGAAAAGACCATTTCGGAGGGAACTGTCCTTTCCATAAAAACTGCTTCGAAGGAATGGCTTCCGGTCCGGCAATGGAGGCACGATACGGTAAGAAAGCCGATACACTCAGTGATGTTCCTCTGGTATGGGAGATGGAAGCCTATTATATCGGGCAGGCACTCTCCAATATCATCCTGACTCTGAGTCCGGAAAGAATCATCCTCGGAGGCGGTGTGATGCATCAGGCGCAGCTCTTCCCTCTCATTCGTCTAGAGGTAAAAGAAACAACTGAATCACTATTTAAAAAAACAAAGAATTGGACGATTTGAGACCACTACATCATTCCGGCAAGCCTCAATGACAATCAGGGGTTTTGGGTTGTCTACAGCTGGCAATCAATGCAAAAAGGATTATAAAGGACTTTTTCGTACATAAACTGTAGTACGGGAAACGGTAATATAAAAAGGGTAGAAAATGGACTGGAAGAAAAAACTGGAATTAACTTATGGAAACGGAATAAAATGGTTACTAATCGGATTTCTCACAGGCGGCATCGTCGGTAGCGTTGCCGCTTATTTTGCGAAATGTATCCAGATTGTTACCGCAATACGGGAAGCACATCCGATTCTGATTGCTTTCCTGCCGCTTTCCGGTATCCTGATTGTGCTCTCCTACCGTTTCTTCTCCGTAAAAAATCCGAAAGGAACGAATCTCGTTTTGGAATCCATTCAAAACGGAGATACGCTTCCCTATTACATGGCACCGATAATCATCTTTGCCAGTATCATTTCCCATCTCTTCGGCGCTTCCGTCGGAAGAGAAGGAGCCGCTTTGCAGTTAGGTTCTTCCATGGGAGCAAGCCTCGGGAAGCTCCTCCACTTAAAAGAAAAAGACAGACGACGCATTATGCTCTGCGGAATGAGTGCCGCTTTCTCCGGTCTCTTCGGAACTCCCCTTGCCGCTGCAGTTCTTGCCATGGAAATCTGCACGGTGGGGACAATGTATTATACGGCACTCCTTCCCTGTACCATCTCTGCGCTGGTAGCCAACTACTTTGCTGAACACATTGTTCATGTTGCGGAACCCGAACTGCACATCCGGATGATTCCCGAGATGCACTGGAAAGGCGCTTTATCCACAATTTTTCTTGCTGTCATCGGTTCCCTCGTCAGTATCCTCTTTATTCTCCTCATCCATAAAACGAAAGCCCTTTTCACAAAATATTTTGAAAACAGTTTCGTTCGTATCCTCGTGAGCGGCGCCATCATCAGCCTCTTCACTTTTCTTCTTCAGAACACCGATTATAACGGTACCGGAATGGGCATCATTGTGAAAACAATCAATCATCCCGGCTATCGCATCTTTTTCTTTGCTTTCTTTTTAAAGATTCTCTTTACCGCAGTGTCTCTCTCCGGCGGTTATCAGGGCGGGAAATCGTCCCTTCCCTCTATATCGGCGCAACACTGGGAAATGCACTGCAAATCTTTCTTCCTCTGGACCCCGGCTTATCAGCCGCACTCGGTATGGCTTCCGTTTTTTGCAGTGTGACAAACTGTCCCCTGGCTACCCTTTTGATCTGTTTTGAGCTCTTCGGCTTCCAAGCCTCTTCGTATTTTATCCTGGCCATCGCAGTAAGTTATCTTTGCTCCGGAAATTACGGCTTATACCATACACAACGTATTCTCTTTTCCAAGATAGAGGAGAAAGAAATCAACACACTGGCAGAATAGTCCCGAGGATACGGACAAAAGGGCTAAAGAGACGGTTATCACTTAACAAAACGCTGTACAAAGCTCTCATCTTCTGCCAAAACACGCAGATTACCGACTTTCTCTTCTTCCCCCGGTCGCATAATTTTCAATTCAAGAATACTTCCTTCCGGAAGCCCTTTTCCAAATTCTATCGATAAAAATCTTGCCACTTTGGGATGATTCCTTTTAAAGTTATCCCAGTCCTTTGCAAACTGCATCATTTCCATTGGGTTCATATCCCCCTCCTTTTCCTTTATTTCAAAAAACAAGCCAATCTTTCTGTAGGATATCGAATGAAAAGAATTTATGCAAGAAATTTTATGCTATACTGTGCCTTTAAAGCATTGCACAGAAAAAGACAGAGACATAAAAAGACAGCACATAAAAGGATTGCACATAAAAAGATTGCGTTATAGAAGGACAACGTCACAGATGGATAAATTAAAAGAAATCAGCCCTGTTGCGTGGCTGCATAAGGAATATCAGAATTATATCCCGCTCGACATCCGGGATGAAGCGGAATATGAGCTGGGACATATTGAAAATGCAAAATGGATGGCAATTTCCGACTTATTGCAGGAACAAATTCCTTTAGCAAAGGAAAACCATATCTGCTTTACTGCAAGTATGGCACCATTTCCCGGGAACTTGGCGAACGACTGCACGAAAAAGGCTACACCGTGGCAAACCTCTATGGCGGGTACGGTGCTTATGTACTGGAAAAAATTAAGCTGTCTTCCAAAATTGAACGCAGAAAGGAAATCGAAGGCAGTCTCCGAAAAAAATTCAAAAAATCCATCTTTACCCCGTTTGCCAAGGCTATCAATGATTTCCAACTCGTTTCGGAGGGGGATAAAATCTGCGTCTGCATATCCGGCGGAAAGGATTCTATGATTATGGCAAAGCTCTTCCAAGAACTGAAGCGCCATAATAAGTTTCCTTTTTCTGTACAGTTTCTCTGTATGGATCCCGGTTACAATGCATACAACCGGAAAATCATTGAAGAGAATGCAACGCTTCTTGATATCCCTTTAACTTTTTTTCAGACGGATATTTTTGAATCGGTCTTCGGCATCCCCTCTTCACCCTGCTATGTCTGTGCCAGAATGCGAAGAGGATACCTTTACTCTAAAGCCAAAGAGCTGGGCTGCAATAAAATCGCCTTGGGACACCACTTCGACGATGTCATCGAAACCGTTCTCATGGGGATGTTGTACAGCGGTCAGTTCCAGGCCATGATGCCCAAACTCCATTCTACGAACTTCCCGGGAATGGAATTAATTCGCCCTCTCTATTACGTGCGGGAAGACGATATCAAGCACTGGAGAGATTACAATGAACTGAACTTTATTCAGTGTGCCTGTCGTTTTACGGAGACCTGTTCCACCTGTCATACCGACGGAACAACGAGTTCTAAACGTCTGGAAACCAAGAAGTTAATCCAAGAGTTAAAGAAGAATAATCCCTACATTGAGAAAAATATCTTCCGTTCCACCGAGAACGTTTCCAAACAGACCATTCTCGGTTTAAAAGATAAAGGGGTGAAGCACTCTTTCCTGGAATGGTATGACGACGAGAACCGTTAACCCACGTGCAGACAGGAACCGCCGATAAATTCCCGTAAAATAGAATTTTGGGGAATCGATTCCGGGCTCAGGGCAAGTACATAATCCAAAAATTTCAGGAGACGCTTGGCTTCCTGATAGCACGGACTGTCCTCTGCAATCTGGAAAAGCAGCGGTTCCGCAAAGATTTTCAGAACCGGCAGTTCATAAATCAAAGCCGAATTCACCATTACATCCGCCTTCTCCTGATAAGGGAAGATATTCTGGTCTTCTCCTCTGCGTACGCTCTTCCACATGGAGATGGTATTTTCCGCAGAATAACCGCGTGTCCGATTATCTCGCACCATCCTTCGAAGCAGTCGCACATCTGTTGTCGGAATCCGGTTGTGCTCATCGATATTTAAAGGTGTCAGGGCAGAGATATAAATCCGATACTTGCTGTCTTCCGGTAGAGATGCGGACATTCGGTCATTTAAACAATGAATTCCTTCAATGACCAGAATATCTTCCTCTCCGAGTTCCAGAAAATCTCCCTTGTATTCCCTCTTTCCCGTGAAAAAGTTGTAGCGGGGAAGTTCCACTCTCTTTCCCGATAGAAGATTCTGCATATCCTCATTAAACTGAGGAAGATCAACATTCTCAATGGACTCAAAATCGACATTTCCCTCCGCATCTCTGGGAGCAAAGTCCCTTCCCCGAAAATAATTGTCTACGGAGATGGCATGTGGCTGCTTTCCCAGTGCAGCGAGCTGAATACTCAAACGTTTTGAAAAGCTTGTTTTTCCGGAAGAAGACGGTCCTGCGATTAAGACCATCCGTTTGTTTTTTTCTTCACAATTTCCATTGCCATATTCCCGATTTGCTTCTCAAAATACGCTTCCTGCATCAAAATCAAAGAATTAGGGTCTCCCGATACGATTTTTTTGATTTAATGCGCCAATATTTTTAATTCCTACCGCTGCCGCCCACTCTGCAGAGGTTTTCTGTACACGGTACAGTTTGTCCATCGGCTTAAACTCCGGAAGCACGCCTGGATTCTCTTCTCTCGGAAGAAGCAAAATAAATCCGTCTCCATAGGGAAAAAGGTCAAACAGGGTTACATAAGAAGTATTTAAAAGCATTGCCCCGTAAAAATAGTCTTGAAAGTTCCCCAAAGAGTAGATATTGACCCGACTCGTCATACGAAAGCGGAACAGTTCTTCCTTCGATGGCATGCCGAGATGCCGGAATAACTCCCGTGCTTCTCCGGTCGAGACATTTCGCTTCATAATCGGCATGGCTTCTTTCGCATATCCTTCCATTGTCGCTTTCACTTTCGAAAGTAAATCTGCTGTGAGACGCACATCCCCGGAAAGGTGCCCGTAGAACCCGCCTCCCAATGTATAATCTATGGTCACATTGAAGTCTTTTATCCCTTTACAATGATGGTAAAAGGCTTTTAAAAGCATAAAAATAGCGGAACGCTGATAACTCTGCATTCCTATGCTGTCCCGAATCGTAATCCACTCAATCGTAATATCTTCTTCAGGAAGCTTCTTATGCAGTTCATAGATTCGACTTCCTACTTTCGCTAAAAGCAAGGGATATTCCTCCTCACTCTGAAAATAGGGTACAATATCCTGGAATCGAATCCCCTTCTCTACTTCAATCGTTTTTCCTTTTGCTGTTACGAACATCTTTCCACTCCTATATATTACACAATCTGTCCCGGAAAATGGACAGAATTCTCCACCAACTCTATCTCCTGAAATTGTCGGCTGAGTACCTCCCTCATATAAGACACGAAGAAATGCTCCAGGCCGTAATGCCCTGCATTAATCAGGCTCAATCCTCTTTCCATACTGTCTATCGCATCGTGATGCCCGAAATCTCCGCTGATATAGGCATCCACGTCTTTCGGGATGGAAGAAGAAAGAAAACTTCTTCCGGAACCCGGACAGACCGCCACTTTCCGGATTCTTTTTCCACTGTCAAAAAATTCCACGTACGGTAAGCCGCACACTTCCTTGACATAAGACGAGAGCGCTTGACAAGTCATCTCCTCTTCTAGGGTCGTGTAAAAGCCGATTCCCTCGATACGATCCGAAGACTCGGACTGCACTTTTCTCCATAACGCCTTCCTTTTTCCATCCCCAGCGTTCTCGCAAGAAGGTCCGCCATTCCCATGTTCACAGCATCGAAAATTCGTATGCATCGAAAAACGGAAATCCCGTGCTCCGTAAGAGAAAAGAATTTTTTTCTGCCCGAGGCTTCCTCTTCCGTTATCGCTTTTATCCCTTTAAAAAGAAAGGGATGATGGCTCAGGATGAAATCGCAATCAGAACCTATTGCCGACTCCACTGCCCTACAATCTACATCCAGTGTAATAAAAACCCGTTTTAACCTCTCCTTCTCGCTTCCCCAGTAAAAACCCTACGTTATCCCAATCCATCGCAAGATTTTTCGGGGCAAAACTCTCTAAGAATTGAATCAACTGTTCTTTTTTCATTTTTCTCCTCAATTTTCGAATTTAAGATCGTGCTTTCCATTCTGTATATTCTCGTTCTATCTTCCTGCCATTCTATACCTTTTTTTGTTCTATGTTCCTGCCGTTCTGTACCTTCTCGCTCTATGCCTTGCCCTGTTTATCCGCTTTATGTGGGTTAGCTGTCTCTTCTATAACAAAATTTTAGCGTTCGTAATACGACAAAGCCTCCTGAATCAAGGAAACTTTCTTTTCCACTGCTTGGCTCTTTTTTTCCCGGTACAATGGCTGAAACTGCTGCTTCTCCTTCTCCAGCATCCGTTTCAAGACCGGATCCCTTTTCTGTAAAGGAATCCAACCATACTCCCATTCCACCTCACGATGCTCTCCCTGCTCCTTTCCTTTTCCGCTCAGCATTAAACGATAGAATTTTTCCGGCTTCTTCTACATACCTTTCTTCTATCAAGCATCTAAAAGAGGAAAGTTCTTCTCGAACACGTCTAAAATCAGACTGCGGAGAAAGTACAATATAGGAAAATTCTTGCAATCTTCCCTCCAGGATGCGGAGCATCAGCGGTCCTCCCATCCCGGAAAGAAGGAGCGCTTCACAATCCTGCCCGCTAAACGCCGAAAAGACCGTCTCCGAGGTGACAGCTAATCTTCTCTTCCAGACCTTCCTTCAGGATATTCCGTCTTGCACTTTCCAGCGCCTTCTCTCCTATATCGCAGGCGTAAACATGCTCCGCTTTTCCGGAACGAATCAGTAAAATGGAGGAATACGCATGGTCACATCCGATGTCGGCAACTGTCTTCACCTTTGGAAACAATTTCACGATTTCTTCAATTCGTTTATGCAAAAACTCCTCCTTTTAAATGGAAAGTGAAAATTTCTCCCAGTAGTCTCTCTCTTTAAAAAAACCGGACAGCGCTTCCGCATCAACCGTTTGTTCAATTTTCTTCTTCGATGCGTTGCAGTTTCATTCTCCTTATATAATCTGCAAGTAATTTTCTTTCTTCGTCCCGCTCCAAATCCATGTGATAATAATCTCCATGATACAGCTTCACAAGCTTACGATATTTCTCTTCCTCTTCCTGATAGCTATCCAGGATTTCCTGCATGGGTATCCCTTGTAGAAGTTTCTCATATACTTCCTGCAAGAGGCGCTTTTAAAATCGGATACGGAAATAAATGCTTTGGCCTTTTTCGACCGATTCACTCCTTTGCATGAGAACGGATAGAAATTCCTCTTCCAAAGAAGAATTCCATTTTTCTTCCCGTTTGTTCTCCACTCCGCCGGAGCTCTTTCTTAAACCGAACTGAAGATGCCCTTTCTCTTCCTCCTTGTCGAGAAGGTATTGCAGGCTCTCCACTCTTAACATCTGCTCCCTTGCTACCGCCTTCATATAATTTTCCCGTTCCACAAGATCCGTAAAGCTATGCTTTAAAAGTGCAGCAATACTTTCCATGTATTTCTGCATTCCTGCCAGATCCTGTAAGTTGAACTCAGCTTTCCTTTCTTCACTTCCCATAAAAAGGCATTTTGGGCTCCATCGATACGCTTCTGAAAAAGCCTCCCTTCCTTCCGCTTTCAAAAATTCGTCCGGATCTTTGTAAGGACTTAAAGAAATGACTCTTCCTTCCAGCTTCTTTTCCCGCAAGATGGGAATGGCCCTTTTACAAGCCTTTTTCCCGGCGCCGTCACTATCAAAACAAAGGTAGATTATTGCATTAAATCGCTTCAGAAGCTCTGCCTGCTGTTCGGTAAAAGCAGTCCCCAAAGAGGCAACCGCTTCGATAAATCCCCACTGATGAAGGGAAATGACATCCATATAGCCCTCACAAAGAATAAAATATCCGGCTCTGGACTTTCGCGCGAAATTTAAAGGCAAAAAGATTTCTGGACTTATCAAAAAGCTTGGTTTCCGGTGAGTTCAAGTATTTAGGCTCTCCATCGCCCAGTACTCTCCCTCCGAATCCGATCACGCGATTATGCAAATCCATGATGGGAAAGATTAAACGATTAAAAAATTTATCATATACTGCATTTTCACGGAAAGTAAAAAGACCCGACTCCTGTAGAATCTGGTCGGAAAAAGACAGCGCTTTACAATACTGATATAGACTGTCTCTCTCCTTTCCGGCATACCCCAAACCGAAATGGGTGATACTTTCTCCGCTGAGTTCTCTTTTCTGACAATACGCGAGTCCCGGCTTGCCTTTCTCACTCCTTAGCTGCTTTACATAAAATAAAGCGGCTTGCTTATTGATTTCCAATATCTTATACCGAAGATCTTCTTCTCCCCGGTTCCGCTTTTCTTCTTTCGGAAGAGACACTCCTCCTCTTTCCGCAAGTTCTTCCAAAGCTTCCACAAAGCTTAAGTTCTCATACTCCATGAGAAAGCGAATGCTGTCTCCCGCCTTTCCACAGCCGAAACAATAAAAAATCTGCTTCGACGGAGAAACCGAGAAGGACGGGGTCTTTTCCCCATGAAAAGGACAAAGACCGAAATAGCTTGCGCCCTTTTTTTTCAGATGAACATACTGCCCTATCAAATCCACGATATCTGTTTTTCGGCGAACTTCCTCTACAATGTCCTCTCCGTAGTACATGAAAGCTCCTTCTCAACACAACGAAACTACATAGCCCCTTTTACATGGTATATTTTTCTCTTCCCGGCATCCTCTTCCCGGACAATCAGTCTTTCGCCCATGCCTTCGGCACAAAATACTCCATGAATTTATGATTACAATATTCATCTGTCATGCCGGAGATATAATCACAAACTACACGCTCCAGATGTTCTTCCCGGGATACCGTCCTGTCTTCCAAAACTTTCCTCATAAAGAAAACGATACTCTTCCGTAAGTTCATCAGGATGCTCCATATAGAAGGTAAAGAGCAGTCGAATCATCCCCTCCACCTTCCATTCCTCTTCCTTCGCTTTACTCTTCCGATATACATGGGTAAACATCCACTTACGAAAATCTTGCATCGTCTCCTCTACAAGAGGATCCATCGAAAAGCCTCGGCTTTCCTATGGAAGAAAAATCACGGAGCGAATCAGGGTATTCATCCTCTCATAACCGTCCTCCCAGAATACGCCGGTATTCTTCCGGAAGATCTTCTTCAGAAAGAATGCCTCCCCGTATGGCATCATCTACATCATGATTCAGATAGGCTATCTTATCGGAAAGGCGAACTGCCTGTCCCTCAAGGTACTGGGATTTCCTGCGCTTCTGTGATTCTTGATCCCATCCCTGACTTCCTTCGAGAGATTCAGTCCGCGCCCGTTCTTCTCTAACACTTCCACCACACGAATGCTCTGCTCCACATGAGAAAAGCCGAAAGAGCAGATCTTCTGCAAAGCTCTTTCTCCCGCATGGCCGTAGGGCGTATGACCGAGGTCATGCCCGAGCGCAATGGCTTCCGTCAAATCCTCATTTAACCGTAATGCCTTCGCAATACTTCTCGCAATCTGACTCACCTCAAGCGTATGCGTGAGTCTTGTGCGATAGTGATCTCCCTCCGGCTGAATAAAAACCTGTGTTTTCTGTTTTAAACGCCGGAAAGCTTTCGAATGCAGTATGCGATCACGATCTCTCTGAAAAATGGTACGAATATCATCCTCTTCTTCCGGAAAATCTCTTCCCAATGAATTCATGCTTAAGCAGGCATAGGGAGAAAGGATTTCCTTTTCCAATTCCTCCATCTCTTCACGTATTGTCATAATCCACCTTCAAAAGAAAAATCTTCTATAGAAACCAAATTTATAGCAATCCCTGAAAAAAAGCAGAAGCAAAATAAGCAGCGGCAGAACATACAAAAAATACGGTTTGAAAAACTTCGGCATCTTCAGGCCTTCTCCCTTATTGCACTCCGCAATATACCGGTCAAAGCCGAAGCCCCATCTGCTCACACAAAAAAGCAGATAAATAAGAGAACCGATTGGCAGAATCAGATTGCTCACAATAAAATCCTCTGAATCAGAACATCCCTTCCTCCAATCAGATGGATCTCTTTCCATAAATTATACCCTAAAATACAGGGAATACTCATCAGAAAAAAATGAAAATACAATTCACTATCACGGCTTTCTTTCTATCCCAGTGCAGATTCTCCATACTGGTAGAAATTAAGTTCTCAAAAGACAGCAATAACCGTTGAAAAAAACTGGCAAAAGGTCATAAAGAGGAAGAAAAAGCTTTCCCAGACTCTCCCGAATTGCATGTGCATAAACACCTTCAGTAAGGTAAAAAGAAGATGAGAGGCGGTCCTGCATCTGGTTCCACGCCAAAAGCTGAAGCAGGCAGGGAAAATGATTAAGCCGGAAAGAACAGCCACAAAAGGTATCTAAAGCGCAAATCTTTACCCCTTCACTGACCAGACTGTAGTCATCCGACATATATGAACCGAAGATTTCCATGGCGGCAACGCCGAGAGATAAAGTAAAAAAAGACTGATTCATTGCAGCGGAAATGACATGAAAAAGACCGTTTTCTTTCACTCTCTCCAGATTGGGAAGAAGATAAAACTTGGCACCAGCAGACGCGCCCGGCAGAAGAAGGCTATGCACGGCAAGAATCACTATTAAGAGGAGTAAGGCGGACATCATCACCGTCGTTACTTTCTCAAGCCCCTTCTGTAAGCCCAGAGAACAAATTAAAAAACCGCCGATTACCGTAACGCCCATACAGAGCGTCATTTCTTCGGGTCTCGCCAACATGGTTGAAAAAAATACCGTCTACTTTTTCCGCCTGTATTCCCTGAAAAGTGCCGAACAGAAATTTAAAAATAAAAGCATCCACCCCGAAACGGTTGTATAGTACATCATTAAAGATAACAGCCCAGGATGCATACATAGCCGTGGAGATGCCATTTACTTCCCTTCGGCTCCAGTGCTGCATAAGCTTGAACCACCGACTTCCTAGCCGCTCTTCCAACCGCAAGTTCCATCGTCAGAACCGGCAAGCCCATAATCAAGAGAAAGAGGAGATAAAAAGAACAAAAAAATGCCTCCCCCGTTCTGTCCAACCAGATACGGAAACTTCCATACATTCCGATTCAATCGCACAGCCCGCACTCACAGAAGGAACCCGATTCTCGATTTAAAATTCTCTCTACCCATACTCTCCCCTCCTATAAAAAAACAGGAGATGCTTTTCACATCTCCTGTTCTCAAACGTCGATGCGACTGGATTCGAACCAGCGACCTCTGCGTCCCGAACGCAGCGCTCTACCAAGCTGAGCCACGCATCGATATGAAAGATTCGGTCATAGAAACTTCTTCTCTATCTCTTTCGAAAAAGAGCTCTATTTCCTTCTACCGGCGAACTCCTGTATCAAAGAGCCGCTAGTGTAGGGATTATAACGGATTCACTCTTTCCTGTCAACGCAATAAAGGAAATAAAGAAAGAAATTTATGCCTGTTCTGCCGGCTCTTCTGTCTTATTTTCGGTCGGGATAGCCTTCGCCAGTGCCGCCCTGTTCGACTGCACGATGCTTCTGGAATCCGTAAGTGAGGTCTTCAATTCATTCAGATGAACAGTCGCATTCTCTAAGGAGCGGGAAATAATGGTTTCCAGACTGGCAAGCATCTCGTCCGTGTACCGAATCGCATTGGAACGAATCTGATCCGCATCCTGCACCGCATTGTTCACGATGGAATCGGCTTGATTCTGCGCATCCTGTACAAGCGCATTTGCCTTGCTATAAAGCCTGCTGCATGATTTCACTATCCGAAACCATCTCCTCCGTCTGGACCTTCGCGTCTCCTATCATGGACTCCGCCTGTGCTTTGGCATCGGCAAGAATCGCATCCTGTTGGGAGATAATCTTCTGATACTTCTTAATTTCTTCCGGTACACGGAGCCGAAGCTCAACCAGAAGTTCCTCCATCTCCTCTTTATTCACTACAATCTTCGTATTAGACAAAGGTTGAAACTTACAACTGTCGATATACTCTTCAATCTCTCCAATCAACTGCTCAATTCTGCTCATAACTCCTCCGTCTGTTTAATAACCGTATTTTTCCTTCATCGCGTTCTCCACCATGCGGGGTACAAACGCCGATATATCTCCGTTGTAGGAGGCAATCTCCTTGACGATACTGGAACTAAGATAAGAATATTTCAAATTGGTCGCCAGAAACAAAGTATCAATATCCTCTGCCATCACTTTGTTTGTTTGTGCAAGCTGCAATTCGTATTCAAAGTCGGTAACCGCCCGAAGACCACGTACAATCATAGTCGCGCCGACTTCCTTTGCATAATCTACGGTAAGACCGCTAAAAGAATGCACTTCTACGTTCTTGTACTCCTTCACATACTCGCTAATCATTCTAACACGCTCTTCCATGGAAAACAACGATGACTTGCTTTTGTTTATCAATACGGCAATAATCAATTTATCTACCATTTTCGCACTTCTGGAGATAATATCCAGATGCCCGAACGTGACCGGATCAAAAGATCCCGGATAAATCGCTTTCTTCATTTTCCCCTCCTCTACCCATTTCACTCTCCGTTCTTCCATCTCTTTTCCAATTGGCGAAATTCCTCACGCTCACGAAAAAAGACTAATTCGCATTGAAGCGGAGAAAGACATGTTTATTTGTTTTATAATTTTTTCTCCCGAAGAATCTTGAACCCTTCCTCTTCCATAGCGGAAAAATCCTCGTCTAAAGAGGACTCCACTACAAACAGAGTGTCAAAGCGAAACAAAGGGTTTATCCCGAAGGCGTTTCAACGCAGCCACCGCCAATCCCTTCTTATAAGGCGGATCCATAAACACGATTCCGAAATGATAATCTCTTCCGGAAAGACTGTTAATTGCCGAATTGAAATCGCCGGGAAGGACAAGGGCACTGTCCTTTAATTGACACTTCGTGAGATTCTCCTCAATACAGGAAAGCGCCTCTTTTTGACAATCGCAAAAGACTGCTCTCTTCGCCCCTCTGGAAAGCGCCTCGATACCAAGCGCACCGCTTCCTGCAAAGAGATCCAGGATATCCTTATCCGATAAATCAAATTGCAGAATATTAAAAAGGGTTTCCTTAATCCGGTCTTGCGTCGGTCTTGTATCCAAACCCTCCGGTGTCTTTAAACTCATTCTTCTCTTTGTTCCCGCAATCACTCTCATAATGTATCCTTTAACCCCTTTAAAATGGCTTGATGCCGCTCCAAATCCGGATCTTCCAAAAGAATCTCTTCCGCCTTCTCTCTCGCTTTCTGAAAAAGGTCCTCATCCTGCAAGGGATCCGCCAAAAGAAAACGCAAGTCTCCGGACTGCCGTTCTCCAAAGAAGAGATCCCCGGGTCCCCTCAGACGCAAATCCTCTTTGGCAATCAGAAAACCGTCATTGCTGTTTTTGGATGATGGCCAAACGTGCTCTGGACTTTTCATCATCCTTCCGATCCAAAAAAATACAGTAACTCTGTAAAGCGGAACGCCCTACTCTTCCTCTTAACTGGTGCAGCTCGGCAAGGCCGAAGCGCTCCGCATTTTCAATCAGCATCACCGTAGCGTTCGCTACATCCCGCCCACTTCCACAACCGTAGTAGATAAAAGAATCTGTACTTCCCCTTTCTTAAAAAGAATCCATGACAGCTTCCTTTTTCCTCGCTCTTCATCTTACCATGTAAAAGAGCGATTCGAATCTCTTTCGGGAAAAACTTCTTCAATACTTTTTCATAAGAAAGAACATTTTCCACTTCCAGACCGTCATTTTCCTCTATCATCGGACAAATCACATAAGCCTGTCTCCCTTTTTCGATTTCCCCGAGCATGAAGCGAAAGACTTTCTCCTGCTCTTCCTTATGCACTAAGGCATTTTTTATGGGAAGTCTGTCCGACGGCTTTTCCTGCAAAACGGAGAGCGGCATACTCCCGTAAAGGAGTTTGGCAAGGCTTCTGGGAATCGGCGTTGCGGAAAGAAACAAAGCATGCGGAAATTCTCCTTTTTTCTCTAAGAGGAGTCTTTCCTTGATGCCGAAGCGATGTTGCTCATCAATCACAATACTTTCCAGATTTCGGAACTGCACCGCCTCCTGGATGAGTGCCTGCGTCCCGAAAACAGCCAGAATCTCTCCTTTTTTCAAACGCTCGTAAATGCTCTCTTTCTCTTTCAAGCTTATACTGCCAAGAAGTAGCGCCATACGACTTGTCGCAATCCGTTTTTTCCTATCTTGTTCTTCTCTATCTTCCGCTTTCTCTCCTTCTTCTATTTTCCGAAAAAGGGCAAGTGCATTCTCATAGTGCTGTTTTGCAAGAATTTCCGTTGGCGCCATAAATGCGGTCTGCTTCCCTTCCTTCATCGTAAGATAAAGAAGATAAAAAGCAATTAATGTTTTCCCCGAGCCGACATCCCCTTCAATAAAACGGTATACCCTCTTCTTCTCAAGAAGGTCCTTCCGTATCTCCCCCATGACCCGACTCTGTGACACGGTCGGAGAGAAAGGCAGGTGAAAGAAAGGCATCCTCCCCGCTACAATCATACGAGATGCCCTGTTTTTCCGTCCGATACTCCTGTTCTTCCTTTTTTAAATATATGGAGTAATAAAACAACTCCTCAAATGCCAGCCTTTTTCTCCCTTCTTCCCGCTCCGAAAAGTCCTTTGGAAAATGAAGAGCATGAAGACTGTCTTTCTTTTGCAGCAAAGAAAGTTCTCGTAACTCTTCTTGAGAAAAGAGTTCCTCACAAGCAAAGTCCTCTTGAAAAACAGAAGCGATGGCTTTCCTTCGAATGTAATTCTTCACCCCTTTTGCAGAGGAATACACCGCTTCAAGTACCTTTCGCTTCTCCCCGTATTCTTTTAGCGGAAAGTATTTCGCCTGTAAAAGATAGCCTTTTCCTTTATAAAAACGCACCTGCCCGTAAAAGACAAAATGCATCCCTTTTTTGAGCAGCTTGGCAATGTAAGGAGCATGAAAATACTGTAAAGTAAGCTCTCCCTCTTTATCCTGAATGCGTGCCGTAAGAACTTCCGCACTCGTCCCTCTTCTTCGAAGAAAGTCTTCCTGTAAGACAGCGGAAAACGCCATCCATTCCTTCTCTTTCGCTTCTTTTATAGAGGAAATTTCCGGATAGGACAGATAACTAAGCGGAAAGGACAGGAGGAGATCCTCCTTGGTAAATATCCCTTCTTTATGAAAGAGAGTGGCGGTTTTCTCCCCCACTCCCTTAATGCTTTCTACCGGATCACAGAGCATATTCTATATCACTCCAAAGATACAATGTAGTAATACACAGCCTGTCCGCCATTCTGTAATTCAATCTCTAAATCTGAAAACTCTTCCCGAAGAACGGACACCAGATTCTCCGCATCCTCCGCCTTCACATCGGCTCCATAATACAGACTGAGCATCTCCCCTTCTCCCATCTTCGGGATTGCTTCCCGCATCGCGGAAAGGATGTCCTTTGCGGAAGAAAGTAAGCCATGATCTCCCAAGAAAAGAATGTCTCCGGAATGAATTTCTCTTCCGTCTATCGTTGTATCACGAACGGCATAGGTGACTTCTCCGGAAGAAACCCCGGCAAAACTTTCCTGCATGGCCTCCTTGTTTTCCTCAAAATCCCCCTCAGGTTGGAAGGCAAGCAATGCCGAAATCCCCTGCGGAATCGTCTTAGTCGGAAGAACAAAGAGGGACTGTTCCGTCAGGATACTACCTACCTGCTCTGCCGCAAGAATGATATTCTTATTGTTCGGCAAAATAAAGATATGATCCGCATCCATCTTTTCGGCAGCTTTCACCAGATCTTCCGTGGAAGGATTCATACTCTGTCCACCGGAAACCACTTCATCAACCCCGAGATCCGAAAAAAATATTTTCCAAGCCTTCACCGGAACAAACCGCTATAAAGCCGAAAGTTTTATGTTCTTTCTTCTCCGCCTGCTCTTCTTCCAGCTTCTCCATAGCGGCAATCCTGGATGCGTCCTGTATCAGAACCTCATGATGTTCCAAGCGCATATTATCAATCTTCATCTTGGAAAGATAGCCCATCGTGAGCCCTTTTTCAAAGGCTTCTCCCGGATGATTCGTATGAACGTGTACCTTAATCAAATCTTCATCGGAGAAACACACAATGGAATCTCCAATCCCGCTTAAATAGGTCCGTAAAGCATCCACCTCTTCGTCCGTAAAAGGATGATTGCCGTTTACCATGAACTCCGTACAATACCCGAAACGAATATCCGCTGTGGAAATATCTCCTCTGTTCTTTCTTTCTCCGGTCAATGCGGAAACGGCAGCATTCTCCGTCAATTCTAAGTTCAGAGTAATTTCTTCTCCTCTTAAAGAACGGAGTGCTCCCTCCATAACCGCCATAAGGCCCGCTCCGCCGGAATCCACTACCCCTGCTTCTTTCAAAACCGGAAGTAACTCCGGTGTCTCTTTCAGAACCTCTTCTCCGTGCGCATAAACTTTCTCGATAAGAGGAAGAATCTCTTCTTCGGTCAGAGAAAGTTCCATAATCTTATCCGCCATTCCCTTCGCAACGGTAAGAATGGTTCCTTCCTTCGGCTTCATCACGGCCTTGTATGCGGTCTCGACCGCTCTCTGAAAGGCTTTCGCAAGAACCAGACCGTCAATTACTTTTACTTCCTGAAGTTCCTTCGTAAAACCGCGGATGAGCTGAGACAGGATAACGCCGGAATTCCCCCTTGCACCGCGAAGTGCTCCACCGGACATCGCTTTCAAAATTCCTTTTAAATTATCATTTTCCACAGCGCTGAGTTCTTTCGCCGCGGACAGAATGGTCATCGTCATGTTTGTACCCGTATCTCCATCCGGCACCGGAAATACGTTTAACTCATTAATTACATCTTTTCTGGCATTTAACTGATTTGCACCGGCTAAAAATGCCTGCTTTAATTCTTTTGCACTTAGCACTTTACCCACAGGGTTGTCCCTCCTATCAATCAATTATACGCACACCTTCTACATATACATTGATGCAATCCACTTCCATACCTGTAAATTGAGAAATACGGTACTCTACACTCTCCATCAGATTCTCCGCTACCGCTTTAATGCTCACGCCGTATGCCACAATGACATGAAAATCCAAGCTGATTCGATTGTCTTTAATCTGTACATTGATTCCCTTATGGTAACTTTCCTTTCGTAATAAACGGGCAAGACCTTTCCCGCTCATTGGCACCGCAGCCATGCCCCACAATACCGAAGCAGGAAACCGCAGCATTTCCGGCATATTCCGCAATGACTTTCTCGAAACTTCGACCTCTCCAAAAAGCGACGGAATTTTTCCTTTCATAAGCCTGTCCTCCAATTCTGATTATGCAAAACGACTAAAGAATAACAGCGTAAAGAAAAGGATTCTCGATAGTTCGAGAATCCTCTAACAGTATACTCCATCCAATGGAAAGAGATTAATAATTTCTCTTCTTCTCCAGTATATAAGCGGAAAGACCGAAACTGAATAGAGAAACAAGAGCAAGCAAAATAAATTGTACTACGGAATCCATTTTCGTACCCAGGAGAACATGCCCACTTACAGAATGAGATAAGAAGCCACTTCTCCCAGAATAATCACGGACAGGATGAGGAAAAGAAGAACCGTAACGATATAGAGCAAGCGTTTTTCCCTTTAAAGTAAGTAGCTTTGCAGCGTAACACACAAGATGGCAAGACAACTCATAAAAGACCCACATTCCTACATACTGTGCAAGAATGGAAAAATAAAAAAACTGCACAATATCTCCTAATTTGTTTTTGTAAAGTAAGCTTCCAGAGTACTTGCATCACATCGGTCATCTTTACAAGATCGACATTAAAATAAAAAATATCAAAAAGATAGATCAAAGCGAGAATTCCGCCAATGCAAAGGGAACTGATCAAACTCTCCAGAATCTTTGCCAAAAGGATAGCGGAAGTGGACTTTGGCAGCATAAAAAGCATATATCCCTGGTTCGTGCTCAGGTCTCGATGCAGACTCCCCATCGCGGAAAGTCCAAAGATGAAAAAAATACCAGAAAACTGAAGAAGAACAAAAGGACAAAACCTATCCCCATCGCAGCGATATTTCCGGTGATACTGCCTATCAGAAGTAAGAGCTCCAGAATCACAATTAAGGCAAAGGAAATCAACTTTACCTGTAAGGTTTTTCGCATTTCATATACAATCAAGGTCAACATCCTACGCACCCTCCCCAGCTAATAATTCTCTATATAAGTCCGTTAAAGATTTTCCGCTTTCCTGTCTCATCTTTTCCACATCTTCTGTTGCAATTAAAGAACCATGACGAAAGAAAAGGGCAAAATCAATATAGGACTCCACTTCCTCAACAAGATGACTGGAAAGAATGACCGTCTTCTCCTCCGTCATGCTCTCCAATATCATCTTCTCAATCTCTTCTCTTGCAAGAAGATCCACTCCGTTAAAAGGCTCATCCAAAATAAGCAGTTCCGCAGAGCGGGCCAAAGTCGCCGCCACACGTACCTTCTTATCCATTCCGGAAGAAAGTACCTTAAAAGGAGTTTGAAAAGGAATCTGCATTCTTTCTACCCAATCCTTAAATCGATTCCGGTCAAAGTCTTTAAAAAAATACGCGTAATATTTTCCAAAATCGTCTACCGTCATAAAGGGGTAAGCATGGCTTTCTGTCGGTAAGTAGGCAATCTTCGCTCTGCTCTTCACAGTGAGACTCTCCCCGTCAAAAAGAACCGTTCCCTTACTCTGCTCCGTAAGATTCGCAAGAATCTTCATAAAGGTCGTTTTTCCTGAACCGTTCGGTCCGAGAAAAGCATAAATCTTCCCTTTCTCTAAAGTTACACTGACATTTTCCAGTGCCACTTTTCTGTTGTATTTCTTATATAAGCCGCTACATTGAATCATGGTTTTTTCCTCCTGTAGGTACTTCGCGAGTTCCTGAAAAGGAATGGCAAGTTCTTCCATCCTTTTTAAATATTCTTTCGTATAACTTTTCGCAAGCTGCCGCTTTTCTTTTCTTATTTTCTCTTCCTCTTCCGTAACATACGTTCCCATCCCCCGCTTCGTAAAGCAAAGTTCTCTCCGCTCCATTTCCTGATAAACTCTCGCTGCAGTATTGGGATTGATTTCATATCTTAGCGCAAGTTCCCTTCCCGAAGGAAGTTTTTCCCCGGGCAAAAGCTTCCCGTTCAAAATGTCTTTCAGAAGATCCATCGCTACCTGTTCGTAGATTGGACGAGACAAATCATACTGCATCCCCCCTCCTTTCTTTCGTGAACAAGCTGCCCCTTCTAAAAGAAAGCAGCGCTGTCATCCACAGTACCGTTTTAGAAAGTTTTTTGTTTTATAGTGTACTATGTATGTGGTTCACTATGTAAATAGTACACGCACTCAACCGCTTTGTCAAGGAGAAAATGCGCAAAGCTTTCTTCTTTCTATTCCACACGACGATAAAATACACGACATAGCAGGAGGCATAAAAAAAAGATACCACCCTAAGGCAATATCTTTCTAAACGGATTCTATGAAAATCTTCTTTACTCTGTAACGCCGCTTACCGCACGCTCTACTTTTCCGGAACGAAGGCAGGAAGTACATACGTACATCTTCTTTGTACCACCGTCTACCTTGACTCTAACAGACTTTACATTCGCTTTCCACATCTTATTCGATCTTCTATGTGAATGGCTTACCTGATTTCCAAAATGTACTGCCTTCTCGCAAATAGCACACTTAGCCATGATTGCACCTCCCTCTTTAAAAAAATCCACTGCTTTACAGCGACTAAAACACTATAGCAAAAATAGATTTACATTGCAAGCAGAAATATCATCCCCTATCGCAAAACCGGTCTTTTTCTTTTCCATAAGGAATGTTCAGCCTATTCTCTTTCATAGTCGGACAAATCAATATCGATTACGTCCTCCAACTCGTCCTCCTCCGTGTTCGTCTCCCGTCCGGATTCGGAAGCCACTCTTTCTTCCCTCGGTTTACGAGCCTCTTTCTCCGACATGGAGTCCAGTACTTCCTGCCCTTTTTCTACCGCTCGGTCACTGACTTTATTTCCGCCGCTAATTCTCTCTATAGCATCCGGTATCATATCAATAATCTTGGAGACGGCATCCTCATTCTTCACTCTGATGAGTTTGGTTCTCCCGTTCTGAATAATCAGTAAGGCTGCCGGCGTAATTTTGGAACTCATTGCACCGGCTCCTCCATCCCCTTTTTTTGTATTTTCTTTTACAAAAGCACCGCTTGCCATTCCGCAACTCAACTCAATAAGAGGAATTAATACGGTTTCGCCCAGATAAATCGGTTCGCCAACCACAGTCTTGGACTGTACAAAACCGTCCATCCCTGAAACAATTCCTGGATAAGCTCTTTTGTATTGTTATTTGCCATTTTTTCCCTCCCCTGAGGATCAATTTACGAAACTGCTTATTCTTCCATAAATGAATGAAAAAGAAAAGAACATGAATAAAACGAATCTTCCCCTTTATCTCTACCCTGCCATAATAATAACTGTCATGAAACGCGGGCACAAGCGTAATTTTATCCTGTATAACGGGGTAAAGAAGAGACAGTCCTTCTAAAACCTGTGCCATCCTGTATGGATCTTCCATCGCAAAATATATCGTTCCGGAACATTTCCGGATTCTACATTTCTGAAGAAGCAAGAGACTTTCCCGAAAAAGGAGGGTAAGCATCTCCTTCGTCTCTTCTTTCCGAAGTTCCCGAAAGACCCGTAAAATCTCTTTTCCACTGCGTACTTTTTCCCGTATGCTTCGTTTAATGCCTTCCAGAATCCCGCTCATCCCCCCCCTCCTTTCCACACCGTAAAGAATAGAATCTTTCCGCTATAGCGTATCTTCCGATTCTGATAAGAGATAAGAAGATGCACTCCCGGAAAGCGAAGGTGAAAAGAGGCATTCGGATCTTTCTCCTCCTTTTCTTTGTCTCCTTGAAAGGAATAAGAAACGGGGTAAAAGCAGGAAAAAGAAGGAGCAAAACAAAAAGCAAGAAAAGAAGTGCTACAAAAAGCAGCAAAAACTTGAGAACACTCAAGATTACTACCATTTCCCTTCTCTCCTCACTTTCTCCAACGCCATCTCCGCTACCAGAAGCAGCGCATCCTTATAGCCATACGCTATGCCGAGAATCTCCTCCTCTTCCTTCGGAAAATGGATGACTTTCAGCATGGAAGACGGATAGAACTCAAAAAGATTCTTCCCTTCTCCACGATAGACAAGGTAGCACATCGGAACGATGTGCCCCTCCCTCAAATTTTTCCATCAGATACGGAATATATTTTTTTGCCCTGCGTCCAAAACGTAAATTCTTAGAAAGAACCATTATTTCTTTTCCAAAAGATAATCTCTAACCATTCTCAGAGCTGCCTGGCAGGCATCTTGTCGAATCTCTGCCCGATTTCCGGTAAAATGACACTCTTCTACCTTCGTCTTCCCTCCTGCACAAACCGCAATATAGACCAGACCAACCGGTTTATTATCCAAAGCGTCCGGGCCGGCATTGCGGTCAGCGCAACCGCAATATCAGCCTCCGATTCCATCATGGCGCCAATGGCCATTTCTTTCGCTGTGGAAGAAGAGACCGCCCCTTCCTTACGAAGCATCTCCTTCTTCACCGACAAAAGTTTTCTCTTCGACTTGTTGGAATAGGTTACATAGCCAACCTTGAAACAATCCGACGCCCCCGCTACGGAAGTAATGGCTGCGGAAACCAACCCGCCGGTTATGCTTTCCGCTGTAGTAATGGTCTTCTTCATCGCCTTCAAAATGCTAACCAGCTGCACCTCTATCGCAGCATCCAGAGGATAGTGAATCTCCTTCTCTTTTTTCTTTTCGCCCATTAAAATCCTCCTTCTTGCAGTATCGAACGATTTTTATATAAATAATCCAGCAAAGAAACAATCGTTAAAATGAAAGATAGCACCACCAAAGTCTTCGTCAGCACTGCCAATGCCGGAAGCTGTAAAATCAGAAGAATAATCATAACCATCTGACATGCCGTCTTAAACTTTCCAAAGTAAGAAGCAGCAATCACGACATTCTGTTCCGCCGCAATCAGACGGAAACCGGAAATCACAAATTCTCTTGCGATAAGGACAATGACATACCACGCCGGTAAGTAAGATAAAGGAACCATACAAATCAAGGCCGACGAAACGAGCAGTTTATCCGCAAGCGGATCCATAAACTTTCCGAAATTCGTTACCAAATGTTCCTTCCTCGCAATATACCCATCCAAAAAAATCCGTAAAGGACGCGACACAAAAAAACGCGCACGCCAGAATCCGAAAGAGGACAACGTTCTCCGTCGGAAAAAGCATAAAAAAATACAAAAAAACCGGAACCATCAAGGCTCTTAATAAGGTCAGTTTATTGGGAAGATTCACTATATTCTCCTATTAAATCATATCCCTCCGTACTTACTACCTTTACGGAAAGGAATGTACCGTTTTCTTTTCTTTCTCCCGAAACATAGAGGAAACTGTCTATTTCGGGACTATCCATATAAGTCCTGAGAACCACCCTTTTCTCCTCTTCATCGTAACCGATGACGAGTGCTTTGAGAACTCTTCCTATCTGCGCATCTGCTTTCTGAAACGCAATTTCCTGTTGTAAATCCATCAGTCTGGAAAGTCTTTTGTTTTTTATGCTTTCCGGCAGCTGATTTTCCATCAGAGCCGCTTTGGTTCCCTCTTCACGAGAATAAGGAAAAACGCCCAAACGATCAAAACGTTCCTCTGTAAGGAAGGAAAGCAGATCCTCCACATCCTCTTCCGTCTCTCCCGGAAATCCGGTAATGAGCGTTGTACGTAGACAAATGTCAGGAATCTCTTTTCGTAGTAAAGCAATCTTTTCCTGCAACTCTTCTCTTCTGGTCTTACGATTCATCGCTTTCAGAATCCGATTGGAGGAATGCTGAATCGGTAAATCCAGATAATGACAAACCCTTCGGATTATCCCGAATTTCTTCTATGAGCGGAAGCTCAATTTCCTCCGGATAACAGTAGAGAATACGAATCCATTCTAAGCCTTCCAGCTTCGATAGCGCACGAAGAAGCTTATGCAGGCTCTTTTCTCCATAGAGGTCTACTCCGTACAAAGTCGTTTCCTGCGCAACCAGAATGATTTCTTTTGCACCTTCCAGCGTCAAAGCTTCCGCTTCCCGAAGAATGTCTTCCATGGGAATGGAGCGGTAGTGTCCGCGCAAGCGAGGGATAATACAGTAGCTGCAATACTTGTCACAGCCTTCCGCTATTTTTAAATAGCGTGTAAAGCGTTCCCCGCTTTCCACTCGCTTCATCTCTTTATCCAGGCGGCGCACATAATCCTGTACCGACATAATCTCATCGATTTCGGGAAGTTCTTTTCGAATTTCATCCTTATATCGTTCCACAAGACATCCCGCCACAATCAACTTCTGTAGTCTTCCTGTCTTTTTATATTCCGCAAGATCTAAAATGCTTTGAATACTTTCCTCTTTCGCAGGCCCGATAAAGGAACAGGTATTCACGATAGCAATATCCGCATCCTGAGGGTCGTCCACCACTCTCGAACCTGCATAGCGATCGAGGAGCTCAGACAATAACTTTTCCGAGTCTACCCGATTCTTATCACAGCCCAAACTCTCCAAATATAAATTCATTATTCCTCACTGTCCGAAGAATAATCTCCATCAGAATAATCATCCTCATCTTCTTCATCAGAGAATTCTTCGTCTTTTCCCGCCTCTTTCTCGATTTCCTCTTCGTCTTCCTCGTCGCCATCCTCATCCAGAACATAGTGCGCATAGTCTTCTACTTCCGGATTTCTCTGAATCGGCTCTTCCTCATAATCCAGGCCTTTTTCAACATGAACAAGGTTCTTGGAAATCTCTTCAATAGCAATGGAAAGCGGCTTCTTTCCTTCCTCTCCCGGAAGAAGCGGAGCATCCCCCGATATAATCTGCCTTGCTCTCTTTGCGCTCGCAATCACGACAGAATAACGGGACTGCACTTCCGGTTCTCCTTCTTCTCTATTCTTATTCATGGAATCAATCAAATCATTATATGTGGGACGCAGCATTTTCTATCCTCCTTAAATCCTTTCTGATTTCTTCTATCAAATCAAGGTGTGCTTCCACCCTATCGTGAGACGCACGAATTAGATTATGCAGTTTTTCCGTGCAAGTGTCAACATTCTCATTGACAAGGATATAATCATACGCTTCGACTCCTTCCGCCTCCACAATAGCACGGCAAAGCCTTTTTGTGAATCGTCTCTTCATCCTCCGTTTTTTCTTCCCATGAGTCTCTTCCGAAGTTCCTCAGCAGAAGGCGGAGCCAGAAAAAAACAAGAAGGCTCTCCGGATATCTCTTTTTAATCTTTAAAAGCTCCCTGAATCTCAATCTCCAGAATGACATCCTTACCCTGATTCAAACAGTCTTCCACGAACTTTCTCGGCGTTCCGTAGTAGTGTTCAACATACTTTGCATATTCCAGGAGCTCGTCTTCATCAATCATTTTCTCAAAGCGCTCTTTCCGAACGAAAAAATAAGACTTTCCCTCTTCTTCTCCCTCTCTCGGCTCTCTTGTTGTAGCCGAAACGGAAAGAGCATAATTGTCATATTTTTCAGTGATTCTCTTCATAATGGTTCCCTTACCCGCTCCGGAAAAGCCGGAAACCACAACCAAAATTCCTCTGTCCATCTTCCCTCTATTCTATGTTCTGTACTTGTTCTCGCATCTTCTCTACACAATTTTTGGCTTTCAGGGCAATATCCGTAACGGATAGGTCGACTGCCTTAGAGAGAATCGTATTGCTCTCCCGGTTCATCTCCTGCATCAGAAAATCCAGGTCACGCCCCACTGCCGTTTCCTCCTCCAGCAAAGCGCGGGCACGTGCCACGTGGCTGTCCAACCTTGTGATTTCCTCATCCGTACTGACTTTATCGGAAAAAATAGCTACTTCTTCCAGGATTCTTCCTTCATCCACTTCTCTTCCTTCCAAAGTCTCTGTAATCTTCTTCCGAAGACGTTCCTCATAAGAGAGCCGAATGGCAGGTTCTCTCTCCTTCAAAAAATGAATGTATCCGTCCATCTCTTTCAGCTTTTCCCGTAAATCCAGCTCCAATTTCTCTCCCTCCACCGTTCTGGAGCAAACGAAATCTTTCACTGCCGCTTTCACAATGGATAGAAGGGCTTCCCCGTCTTCCTCCGGGTCCTCTTCCTTCAATGTAAATACTTCCGGATAAAAGAAGAGACTCTCTGCACGAAGTCCACAGGGAAGATCCAGGGACTCTGACAATTCCAAAATCTCTTTCCTGTAACTCTCTGCAAGAGCCTTGTCTACCAGAAGTCTTTTATTCTTTTCTCTTCCATCTTCCACTGAAACAAAGACTTCCACTTTTCCTCTCTGTATACTCTCCTTCAAAACCTGTCTAAACTGTAATTCCATGGATTGCATACTGCGGGGAAGGCGAAAACTGAGATCCAGAAAGCGGGAATTCACCGACTTGATTTCTACCGTGATATCGCGTCCCCCTTCACTCGATACCGCTTTTCCAAAACCGGTCATACTTTTCATTCTCTCTGCTCCTTTTCCCTTGTGTTTTTTTACCCTTTACTTTATCCTAAGGGATACAAAAAGTTCTCTATTAACTTTTTATGATAACAAGCAGATAACGCTTTTTCAAGATAAAAAGGATGGTTTTATGGCACTGGACGGTTTATTTCTATCCGCTCTTCGTTCCGAATGCAGGAAGACGATTTTAGGGCGGAAAAAAATCAATAAAAATAATTCAAATGGAAAAGGATGCAATTCAACTCAGTATCAAAAAGGATAAGCAGCAATATCTTCTTCATATTTCCGCGAATCCCTCCATTCCTCTTGTCTACCTTACAGAAAAAGGACGGATTGCGCCTATTATCGCGCCAAGTTTCTGCATGGCACTCCGAAAGCACATTGGAAACGGCATTATTCTTGATATTACGCAGGCCTCCAGAACCCTGGAAGAAGAAGGATTGGAACGGGTTCTTTTTTTCCATATCTCTCATCGGGATGAGATGGGGGATTTATGCACAAAGTATCTGGTTTTGGAAATTATGGGGAAATACTCCAACATTCTCCTCCTGAAAGAAGATTTTACCATCATCGATGCCATTAAGCGAATTTCGTCCGCACAGTCCTCTGTCCGGGAAGTTCTCCCCGGACGGAAATATTTTATTCCGGATTCGTTTAATAAGGAAAAATCTTCTCTTTTTCCGAATGAAGCATTAAAAAAATCGACTGCTCCCGGGAGACTCGGAGAAAGAAAAAAGTGGGAAAGCGCCTTCCCTTTCCGAAGCCTTATTTCATACTTTTTCGGGTCTGAGCCCTCTCTCCGGAAGAGAACTCACTGCTGCCGCTGAAATTCCCCTTGAAAAAACCGTAGCGGAACTCTCCGATTCGGAATGGAGTCGTCTATCTCTAGCAATGGAAGATCTTCGTTCCCATATCGAAAAATGGGGATTTTTCTCCCGTGATTCTCTTTGACGGGACGAAAGCTTTTGATTTCTCCGCTTTTTTTCCGTAAAAAGAATACCGGGGAGATGCCCATTTTCATGAAGAGCCTTTCTCTTCTCCTTCCGCACTCCTCGAGAACTATTACGGCTCGAAGGAGAAAGAAGACCGCGTTCGGCAAAAGGCAAGCGATCTGAAAAAGCAATGCACGACGCTTCTTGAAAGAGTAAGTAAAAACTCAGCTTACAGGAAAAAGCAATTAAAAGACACAGAGAAAAAAGAGCAATTTCGTTTGTACGGAGAACTTTTAACAACTTACGGTTATAGTCTGAAGGGCGGAGAAAAGGAACTTTGCTGTGAAAATTACTATAACGGAGAAGAGGTGCACATTCCCCTGGATACTCGTCTTTCCTCCATTGAAAATGCCAAAAATACTTCGAGAAATATGATAAAGCAAAACGAACCGAAACGAATCTGCATATACAGGTAGAGGAAAGTCGAAAAACACTGCTTCACCTGCAATCGATTCTGAACAGTTTAACGACCGCGGAAAATGCGGAAGACCTGGAAGATATTCGTCGAGAGATGGGTGAATTCGGCTACATGAAGCGGGTCCCGCAAAAGAAGAAAAAAGAGCGAAAAGAAGACCGCTCCCGGCCAAGAATTTTTCGTTCTTCCGACGGATACCTCCTCTATGTCGGAAAAAACAATTATCAGAATGAAACAGTGAGCTTTCAAATCGCCGAAGGAAAAGACTTCTGGTTCCACGTAAAAGGAACAAGCGGTTCTCATGTTATTGCAAAAACAGAAGGAAAGACGCTGGAGGAACTTCCCGATCGTCTCTTTATTGAAGCGTCCGAACTCGCCGCTTACTTTTTCCTCCGAGCGGGAAAAATGAAAAAGTGGAAGTGGATTATACGGAACGAAAGAATCTAAAAAGTCATCGGTGCGGCACCGGGCTTTGTCATCTATCATCAAAATTACTCCATCGTTGTTACACCGAAAAATTACCGGAAGAGCTCTAGCTCCTCCGGTAATTTTTATTCCTCTTCCCAGTTCGTGTAGACGTTCTGAACATCATCGGATTCATCCAGCAAATCCAGAGTTCTTCTCAAACTCTTCACGGCATCTTCCTCTGTAACAGATACGGTATTCATCGGAATCATCACGACCTCCGCCTGTACCATCGGAATATTTTCTTTTTCGATATTCTCCCGGACTGTGGAAAAAAATCCGCCGGTGCCGTAAGAATCTCATAACTGTCATCGCGATCAATTAAATCCTCTGCGCCAGCCATGATGGCAATATCCATCAGGAGTCAAAATCTTTCCCTAAATCTTCCATTTCTTCCTTATCCAGAATAATCTGCCCTTTTTCTTCAAAAAGGAAGGATACAGACCCCTGCGCTCCCAGACTTCCCTTTCCTTTTGTAAAAGCGGAACGTACATCTGCAGCGGAACGATTCTTGTTATCCGTCAAAACCTTTACGATAATGGCTACTCCATTTACACCGTACCCCTCGTACTGCAATTCCTCAAAATTAACCGCATCCAGTGCGCCGGCGGCCTTCTTGATTCCGTTCTGGATGGTATCGTTCGGCATATTGTTCGCCTTCGCCTTCGCAATGACATCCTTCAGTTTGGAATTGCTGTTCGGATCCGCGCCCCCCTGCTTCACTGCAAGTGCAAGCTCGTGTCCGATGATAGTGAAAATCTTCCCCTTTGCCGCATCATTTTTCTCTTTTTTAGCTTTAATATTTGAAAACTTTGAATGACCTGACATATTTTCTCCTCTAATTTTTTTCTTAGTTTACCTATTATCCTATTTTTTTCGCAAGTTTTTTTAGAGAAAAAAACGCCCTTTAAGAAAAATGCATCGACATGCATGTTGTTTTGCGGATTATAGGTTCCAATCCATTTTCCCTCTTTATAGTAGACACGAGGCACACGATTCCCTAAGCCACAGAAGAACTCGTACGGAAAGACGCCGTACTTCTCCCACTCATAGAGGCTGATTTCCTCCTCTCCTTCTTCACCGAGCAAAGTAACTTCCTGAAACAGCTTTGCCTGAACCCCGGTAACATCCACCATAAACTGATCCATGCAGACTCTTCCGAGAATCGGACAACGGACGCCGCTAACTAATACGCTTGCCTTTCCGGATAAGATACGCGGGTAACCGTCTCCATATCCTACCGGAATGGTTGCCACCCGAGTCAATCTTTTGGTTACAAAAGTCGATCCGTAAGAAATTCCCTCTCCAGCCGGAACTTCCTTAATGTGCGAAATCTTTGCTTTCCAGGAAAGCGCCATCTTAATGGGAAGTTCCTGCCGAACTTCTTTCGACGGATAAATGCCATACAAAACAATACCATCCCGCACCATATTGTATTCCGTTCCTATGTCTTCTAAAATCCCCGCAGAATTGGAGATGTGGCAGAGCGGAACGGTATATCCTCTTTCTTTCAATTGCTCCAGAAAATGATGAAAACGCGCTTTCTGCATCATAGTATATCGTTTATCCGTCTCATCACAGGACGCAAAATGGGAAAAAATACCGGCGACCTCCAGATGATTTGCAGAGAAAATCGTTTCCGCAATCGACAGGGCATCTTCTTTCTCTACCTGAATACCGATTCGTCCCATTCCCGTGTCCAGCGCAATGTGAACCGGCAGGACCGCCTGCTCTTTCTTTCCCTGCTCTTCCAGCTTGGCACACTGCTCTGCGGTAAAAAGGCTCGGCATAACATGATACTGAAAAAGAGAATGGTATTGACTCTCCGGAACTACCCCGAGAACCAGAATATTCTCCTGAATACCTGCTTTCCGAAGCGTAATCGCTTCTTCAATGGTCGCTACACCAAACAAAGTGCATTCTTCCGCAAGGGCTTTTGCCACTTCCACCATACCGTGCCCATACGCATCCATCTTGATAACGGCACAAAACTGTATTCCCTCTCTCAACTTAGCCTTGGATAAACGAAGGTTTTCTTTCATCCTATCCAAATTGACAATGGCATAAGTTCTATCGTAACGTTCCTGTTCTGTCATCTTTCTTCTTCTTTCTCTATGTTTTCTTCCATTGCTAAAGCAAAATAGTGGGGAAGTTCTCTTGCTAAAACAGCATGTTCTCCTTCCCTTTCCGCCGCGCGCTTCCCTCCTTCGACCTGGATACGGACCGCATGGCACGCAGACTGAAAAGCGATATCTTTCGGAGGTCGGTCCCCATATTTTTCTTGTAAAACGCACAACAAGCCGGAAAGAAAACCGGCAAATACATCTCCGGAACCGCCTTTACTTAACGCAGGGCAAGATTCTTCATTGTGGAAAAAATGTCTCCCCTGTCCCTCATCGGAAGGGGCAAAGACCATTGTATCATGGGATTTTAAAATTAAAACACAATGATGCTCCCGCGCATATTTTTCACCCAGCTCTTCTCTTTTTTCCGTCAGTTCCTGAAGAGAGCAGTGGCAAAGACGGGAAAACTCCATTAAATGCGGCGTAAGGATTACAGGAAACTGTAAAGCATATTGGATAAGAGCGGTTTCCAGCGTTTCCGATTCCGCAATCAAATTCAGCGCATCCGCATCCAGAACAAGATAACGTGCCGCTCTGCTTTCCTTTCTTTGCAAGAAATCAAGGAGAATATTCTTTTTCTCCTCGTCTTTTCCCCAACCCGGCCCGAGAAGCAGAACCGTCTTATCCGCTATCTCTTGCCCTGTGTCCTCCAAATCCTCCTGTATCGCTTCCGGAATCAAAGTCTGAAGAACCGTTCTGTTTTCCTTCTCCGTATAGAGATAGACCAGTCCGGCTCCTGCCCTGTATGCGCCGAGTGCCGAGAAAAATGCAGCCCCCGCCATCCCCTTTTTTCCTGCAAAAATAGCTACTTTACCATACGAGCCTTTATGGGAAGCCGGATTCCGCTTCGGAAGGGGGAGCAGGGAGCTCTCCGCTCTGTCACTATTTTTTTTCTTTACAAGAATCGCCGTAGCAATCACGAGCTCTCCGGTATTGGAAATACTGACCTCAATGGACTGACCTTTGAGAGAATCGAAAACTTTCCGCGCATTTCCATATAACTTTACAAAAGGCTTTCCCAGTGCATCCCGCAATACTTCAATCTCCAGGAGAGAAAAACCGCGCACTCCCGTTCCGAAAGTCCTTTGCAACGGCTTCTTTTCACACTAAAATCACCGGCAAGGCGAGATGTCCTACCCTCGCTTTGCCGGCGCTCTTCTTCGGTAAAGATTCGATCGATTCTTCCTTTTTTCTGCAAACGTTCCATTCTCTCTATTTCCAGAATGTCTGTGCCTACAGATATCATCATTGCAACTCCTCAAAAACACGGTAGGAAAGTCGCATCAAGCTTTCCGAAAGATGAACATTTTCCACAATAACATGCTTCGGCACTTCCAAATCCACATGCGCAAAGTTCCAAATGCCGACAACCCCGTAAGAAATTAACTCATCTACTATCTTCACCGCAGCATCCTTCGGAATGCAAAGTGCAGCAAGACGAATCTTCTCTTTCTTCACCAACTCTTCCATGGCACTCATGGGAGAGACCCGGATTCCTCCGGCTTCCTGCCCCACTACCAGAGGATTGTTATCGAAAATTCCCTTAATATCAAAGCCTCTTTTACGAAAATTCGTATAATTTGCGAGTGCCATGCCCAAGTGTCCGGCACCGATAATAATCATGGAATGGGTTGTATCTATCTTTAAAATCTTTGCAATTTCATCATGCAGTTTAGAAACATTGTAACCATATCCCTGCTGCCCGAAACCGCCGAAGTTATTCAAATCCTGGCGAATCTGCGACGCTGTCAAATGCATCCGGTGAGACAAATCTCCTGAGGAAATCCGTTCTACACCCTGATCCATCAGATCTTCCAAATATCGGTAATATCTTGGAAGGCGTTGAATCACCGCCTTTGAAATCTGTTTCTTTTCCATACTTTTCACCTACTTTACCGGCTATTTCTTCCGTTTCATTGCCGTAATCCCTTCACACTATACTTACTTGTGAAAATGCTGTCAATGCTCTTATAGGAAAAAGTAGTAGTTTGTAAATTTTAAGAAGAGAATACTTTTCTATAATCTTCTTTGAACTTTCTCAATACCGATATCCGTTAAAGGATGAGCAATCATCTGCTTCAATACCTTGAACGGTACGGTAGCGATATCCGCACCCAGTTTCGCACATTCTACAACATGAATCGGATGCCGAACGGATGCACAAATCACCTCGGTCTCAATATCCGGGTACATAGAGAAAATCTCCATGATGTCTTCAATCAAAATCAGTCCGTCCGAAGAAATATCATCCAGTCTGCCCAGGAAAGGAGAAACATAAGTTGCACCTGCTCTGGCCGCAAGAATCGCCTGCGTTGCAGAAAAAACCAAGGTCACATTGGTCTTAATTCCTTCTTTGGAAAGCTCCTTTACTGCCTTCAAACCTTCTCCCGTCATCGGAATCTTCACAACCATATTCTTGGAAAGAGAGGCAATCTCCCTACCCTCTTTCACCATATCTTCGGCTTTTACCGTATCCGCTTTCACTTCTCCGGAAATCGGGCCGTCCAAGAAAGAAGCAATCTCTTTCAAGGTCTCCGTGTAATCCCGTCCCTCCTTCGCGATGAGGGAAGGATTCGTCGTACAACCGGAAATAATTCCCATATCATAAGCTTCTCGAATTTCTTTTACATTTGCGGTATCAATAAAAAATTTCATCATACTCTCCTTTTCATCTTTTTCTTGTTATTTTAGCGATTAAGCTGTTTTCTTCTTATAGAGACTTTGCAAGGTGCACAAGATTCTCCACTGTGAAGCCGAATTTCTGAAAGAGTTCTTTCGCCGGTGCGGATGCGCCGAAACTGTCCATCGAAAGGCTCTTCCCCTTCAATCCGACGATATCTCCCCAGCCAAAAGAAGACAAAGCTTCTACAGAAATCCGCTTTGTAACGGAAGAAGGCAAAACTTTCTCGCGATACTCTTCACTCTGTAAGCAGAAGAGTTCTCTGCACGGCATGGAAACAACGCGAACACGCTTTCCTTCCTTCCGTAACTCTTCCGCCGCTTCTTCTGCAAGGCCAAGTTCCGAGCCTGTAGCGATAAAAATCATCTCCGGTTCCGGCTCTGCTCCCGAAAGAATATAAGCGCCCTTCAAAGCCTCTTTGCCATCCGGACATAACTGGGGAAGATTCTGTCTGCTTAACACAATGGCAGTAGGGCAATCCGTACTGCTCAATGCGGAGAACCACGCTGCCGCAGTCTCTAAGCGGTCTGCAGGACGGAACACTCTGCAATTCGGTGTGGAACGAAGCATAGCAAGTTGCTCAATAGGCTCATGTGTCGGACCGTCCTCCCTACCCCCGATACTGTCATGCGTCAAGACAAAAAAATCTGCGGAATCTTCATCAGTGCGGAAAGGCGCAGCATCGGCTTAATGTAATCACTGAAGACAAAGAAAGTTGAGGCGAAAGAACGATATCCGCCATGAAGGAGAATGCCGTTTGCAATGCCTGCCATCGCAAGTTCTCTTACGCCAAAGTGAATATTCTTCCCCAGGCGATTCTCCTTGAGAAGAAGCCTTCTCCTTTCATCTCTGTCTTTGTGGAAGGGAGCAAGATCGGCAGAACCTCCGAAAAGATTCGGCACGGCATCCTTTACAATCTGAATCACCTCTCCGGAAGAACTTCTTGTTGCCTCCGCTTTCTCCGTCTTCTCCCAGAGTCTATCGTTCTGCAATAAGTCCAGCGCCTTCTTCTCGTCATGATAAGAAAGGTACTTTTGATAAAGTTCCGGATACTGCTCTTCATATTGCTTTCGAACCTTCTCCCAGGAACGATAGGCTTTCTTTTTCTCCTCTACCAGCTCTGTATAATGGGAATAAACCTCTTCCGGTACATAAAACGGCTCCTCATACTCCCATTGAAGAAATTTTCTCATCTCTTTGATATTTTTCTTCGCCGAGCGGTTCACCGTGGGCGGAGGAAGTACCCTGTTTCTTCGGAACACCGTATCCGATCTCCGTCTTTATCGTGATAAAATAGGGAGCACTGTCATCCTCTTTCGCTTTCTGAAGCGCCTCCGCAATAGCGAAAACATCATTTCCATCTTTCACAAGAAGGGTTTTAAAACCAAAAGCCTCCATCCGCTTTTCTACATTCTCGGTAAAAGCAATTCCGGTATCTCCTTCAATGGAAATGTGATTCGAATCATAAAGGATCGTCAGTTTGTGCAGATTCAAATGTGCCGGCAAGAGACAGCGCTTCAGAAGAAATCCCCTCCATAAGACATCCGTCACCACAAAGTGCATAGGTTCTATGGTCTACAAGAGGAAGTCCTTCCCGATTAAATTCAGCAGCAAGATGGCTCTCCGCCATCGCAAAAGCCGACCGCCATCGCAAGTCCTGCTCCCAAGGGTCCCGTAGTGGCATCCACTCCGGCTGTATGGCCATACTCCGGATGACCCGGGGTCAAAGAATTCATCTGTCGAAAAGACATCAAATCTTCTTTTTTTAATCCGCAAGAAAAGAGATGTAAGAGAGAGTACAATAACATCGAACCGTGTCCGGCAGAAAGGATAAAACGATCTCTGTTGTCCCACTGAAGATGTTCCGGATCAAAGGATAAAAATTTCGCCCACAAGGTGTAGGCAGCAGGTGCTGCACCCAGAGGCAATCCCGGATGCCCTGAATTCGCTTTCTGAATGCCGTCTGCTGAAAGTATACGAATACTGTTTATTGCCTTCGTCTCTATTTCCCTATTCATCATTTCCTCCTAAATTTTGTCCAAGAGTTTCCCAATAATTTTATCATAGCCCGTGAAAATGTCTATCCGAGAAAGCAAAAAAGGATAGTTAAAAATTATACTCCTCTCTATTGACAAAATCTCCCTTTTCCCTTACTCTTTTTCAGGAAGTTTGCAGAGGTATCGAAGTGGTCATAACGAGGCGGTCTTGAAAACCGTTTGTCCGCAAGGGCGCGTGGGTTCGAGTCCCACCCTCTGCGCGCTGAACGTTCCGGATGCATCAAAAGAATGGATGCATCCGGAATTTTTTTATCTTGATTCCATTTAATCTCTTCTAAAGCAACTGCATCTCCAAGATTTTACATCTTGACTAGAATCCATCCAGATGCTATATTATTCCAGTTCGCAGAAGTGGCGGAATGGCAGACGCGCACGGTTCAGGTCCGTGTGAGGTAACACTCATGTGGGTTCAACTCCCATCTTCTGCATGATATGAAAACCCTAGGAATGAAGCCGACAACGGCTTGAAACCTAGGGTTTTTTCTTGCTTTTTGAACGAAAACAAAAAAAGAAGGCTCTAAAGCCTTCAAATCCTCTTTTCCGGATGCAATGTATGCACCAATCTTATGAGAAAACGGAGAGCGCGAGACGGGAATCGAACCCGCGACCTTCTCCTTGGCAAGGAGACATAGTACCACTCTACCACTCGCGCACAATGCCCAGAACCGGAATCGAACCAGTGACACGAGGATTTTCAGTCCTCTGCTCTACCGACTGAGCTATCTGGGCAACAAGCGGGTGATGGGAATCGAACCCACGTATTCAGCTTGGAAGGCTGACATTCTACCATTGAACTACACCCGCAAACGTCCTCTCTCTTATTTCTGAGGCACGAACGTTATATTACTATAGCCGTCACAATCTTGTCAACGACTTTTTTTATAATTTTCCATACCCGGAAATCAGTCAATATCATGCCCGATAACAAAGCGTTTTCCGGTCTTTTTCAAATACAGATATACACTCACAAAAAGATTGGTATAAACATACATGGTGGTAATCTCTGAAACGCGAAGGGGATTATCCATATAGAGGTACTCGGATAGAATATATAGTGCCATCAGTCCCAATGCAGACTTTAATCAAAGTACCATGACTTTGATATACCGGTTTTGCATAGTGATTCATGCCAAGAAGGCAGGCATAAAAACCAAGTAGAGCAAGCGCAAAAAGAACTGTGGAGGGAAGAAAATATTTTTCTGCTTTTATAAATAACTCAAACGCAACGGTAATGGTATTTAAACAAAGAATAAACAGGACATGCAGAAGAATATAGAACTGTCCGGTACTGCTCCGCTTATGATTCAAAACATTATCATAGAAAAAAGCATAATGGAGAAACATCCCCACTACGATAGCAAAGCTGCTGATATTGAAAAAGAAATTTTTCTCATGGTGAAAATACGAAGAAATAGAAATAATACTTTCTCCAAAAGTAAGAATAACAAGGAGCAGGGCTCTTTCAGACAAGTGGGCAAAATCCACCATTTTCTTCGAAAAAATATTCAGCATAAAAAATCTTGCGATATAACCGAAAAGAAGGGCAATAGGAGACAGAATAAGGCCAAAATGATAATAAAACGGAATGGAAAGGAGGACCAGAACCGCCTCCAGAAAGAAATTCCGAAAATCAGTACGCAGCACGAGTATCCCTGACGGTTCATTGCATTCTTTACTTCGGCGATAACAAAGGTGTGCCAAATTGAAAAACCGCAGCAAAGGCGAGATGATAGCGTGTATAGTGCTCCAAAAACGCTTTCTCCATGCTGGTTCCCATATAGAAAAGAAAGTACATATTCAGAAGAAGACTCCCGTAATCCAGAAAAGATCTTCTTCCGAAACGATTGTAGTACATCGTAGTCAGATACCAAATCTGCAATGCCACAAGCAATAGAAAGTAAAACAACGCCATTTTCGAAAGGGAAGGAAATCTATCCCCATGGGTAACCAGTGCATTGACCGTTCGAAATGTATAAACAAAGATTAAGTCAAAAAACAGCTCAATATAATCTACCTTCTTCTCTTCCTGCACTTTCTCCATGCTTACCTCTTCTGTTCTGCCAGTATGTCAAAAGCATCTCTGCCGCTTCCGTCACGCACAAAGATTTTTCCGCAATAGGAAAAACCGAAAGAACGAATCGCCTTCTGCATGGGAACATTGTCCTTGTGCGTATCAATTCGAAGATAAGGAATACGCTGTAAACAAAATTGAAAGCAGAATCTGGAAATTCCCTTTGTTTTCCCGTCACTAACCAGACGATGGATGGTTCCATACTCCTTATCGCTACGCCATCTTCCTTCCACAATTCTCTTATAGGTCTGTTCTTCTCCTATGATGAATGCAAAATAGGCGACAATCCGTTTTTCTTTCCGATGAGGCATTGTCTTTAGAATGCATTTCCTCTAAAGAATGCTCTCCTGATCCCCCTTCCGTGATCACATAAGCAACGCCGTTCTCTATATCCTTTTCAATATCCTCTCTGGCAGGATAAGCGCCCCGCCCACTGGCTTGCATTCCCGTTTTCCTGCATAAATTTCCGTGCTCTTATAAATAAAGGTAAAAATAAAGGCAAAGATCCTTTCTTTCCGCTTTTTCAATACGCATTGTTCCCCCGCCCCTACTTTCAATACTACGCTAAAAAAATCCGTTTATACTTTACCACAAACTTTTTATGATTCTATCCTATTTTTTTCAGATTCTAGAAAGACCTCCCGAAACACAAAAAGAAAACAAAAAGAATGCTTCTTCCCTCATGAAAAAGAAACATTCTTTTTAAAAGTGAACTTTAGTCTATAGAATACTTTTTGACTGTTTAGTACTTTTCTGCCGAAGCAACAGAGGTGGTCGTCGTAAATTCCCGACTGCCTTTCTTCTCTGCATTCTTCGCCATCTTAGTCTTCTGCTCCTCCTCGAATACTTCCTTCTCTTCTTTTCCTTCTACAGGAGAAGGAAGTTCTCCGTCTCTATATCCTCTTCCTTTGCATCCGAAACAACTTCTCTTACTGCATTCTTCCGAAGACGGAAACGGCTGATCTGTGCACGAAGCTTTTCTGCCTGTGCATTTAACTCGGAGCTTGCAGCAGAACTTTCTTCCGCTGTAGCACTATTCTGCTGTACTACTCCGGAAATCTGGTCAATTCCGGTAGTAACCTGTGCAATGGCCTGAGATTGCTCCTCCGATGCCCGGGCAATTTCCGAAATCAGATTACTTAAGGAATCCTGTCCTTCCACAACCTGGTGCAAAGAAACGGCGGTACTATCCGCTAAGTTTGTTCCCATTTCCACCGCTTTAACCGTCTCATCAATCAGTACAGTGGTATTCTTTGCCGCCTCCGCAGACTTCTGCGCCAGATTCCGAACCTCATCCGCAACAACGGCAAAGCCTTTTCCGGCTTCTCCGGCACGAGCGGCTTCAATCGCCGCATTCAAGGCAAGAATATTGGTCTGGAATGCGATATCGTCAATGGTCTTGATGATTTTGCTAATCTCTGTCGACTTCTCATTGATATTATTCATGGACTGCTTCATTTCCTGCATCTGTCCATCACTCTTCGACAATTCCGTACGGCTAATCTGTGCTTCAGAATCCACTTTTCCGGCATTCTCGGCATTTAACTTTACTCGAGTGGAGATATCATTGATTGTTGCAGACAACTCCTCGATACTGCTTGCCTGTGCCATAGAGCCTTCCGTCAGATTCTGGGCACCGCTCGCCACATTCTTTGCGGAACTCGAGACAAAGTCGGAGGACTGCTGAATATTTCCGATCAAATCGGTCAGACGATCCGACAAATTAAGTAAAGCAAACTTCACTTTGGCAAATTCTCCGGCATACTCGTTCTTCAACTCAATATCCAGATTTCCATTTTGCATTTCCGTTAAGCTGTCCGTGATTTCCTGAATATAAAGCTGATAGTCCTTTAACTGCTTTACCAGCTGTCTTAATCCCTTCGCGAGCAGCCCGATTTCATTCTTACTTCTAACAGAAATCTCCTCATCCAAAGAGCCTTCGGAAAGCTTCTTTACAGACTTCGTCAAAGACAGAATCGGCTTGGCCTGTTTGTTACCGACTATAACGGCGATACCGAGCATAATCAGCATGTAAATCAGGATGAAGAATCCCAGAGTCATCTGTAAAACTTCTATATCTCCATAAATATCTTTGTGACTGGGCGTTACGACAATTTTCCAACCATTATCGAGACTGCTGAATCCAAGTAAAACCGCATCCTTATTTTTTCCGCCATTCACATATCCTTTATCTTTCGAAAGAATCTCGGAAAGAACATTCTTATACTTTCCATTCAGAATCTCGCCAAAGTTTTCTCCTTTTTTGAATTCCGGATGATAGAGAATCTTTCCTTCGTTATTTAAAAGATAAGTATCTCCGTCGTGATATTTCTGATGCGCTTTCAAAAAGCTTATCCAAATAGGCAAAGTCAAAGTCCACACCGATGACGGCGAAATCTGCCCCGCTCTTCAAATAGACCGGAGAAACATAGGAAATAATCGTCTTATTGATATTGGCATTGAAATAAGGCTCCATCCAGGTTGCCTTCTTATTCTCAAGCGGAGTATAGAACCAGCCCACGTGTTCCTTATCGGTCTTATCATATACGGAAAGGTCTGTCGGCGTAACTTCCTCCAGTTTTCCGTCTCCGTCCGCATCCGTATAGAAAGTTCCGGATGTGCCGTAAGTCAGGCTCGGGTCATAGCGAATATAAGACGCTACCAGACCGTTGATATCCTTCGTGGAGGAAACAACCAACTCATTCATTTCCTTCTCGTATCCCTTGAAATACGCCATATCTTTTGCCTGAATCTTTGCTTCATCCGGCAAAATGTTGCTGGCATTGGCAAGTAAGTCCACCCTGGCCTGAATCAGGTTCAAAACGCCATCCACGGATTCCGCCGTCTGTGCTGCGGCAGCAGGCATATTCTCGTTTCCGTCGGAAACACTGATATTGTTCATATATACAATCAGCGTACCGCCAAGCATAGCAAAAGCTAATGCAATGGGAAGCAACATACACATAATTAAAGTTGTCCGAATTGATTTCATAATGGTTTAACCCCCACGTTTTTACAGTGTTCTATATAGCTTATCGGTGATATTCTTGAATTTATAAACTAAATATGAATTTTTTTGATCCCTTTCCTTTTTCTCCAACTATCTTAAGATTTGTTTACTTGTCAGTAATTAGAAGATTTGCTATACTTCTTTGCCAATACCAAAGATATAAAGGAGGCCCAATATGGCTGAAATCGGAAGAAGGCAGGATCTCTATTTAAAAAAGAAAAAAAAGAAATCCCCTTTTCTTTCCATACTTTTACACTATGTCTTACCTTACCTTGTCATAAACTCTTGCATCCTCTTCTTCGTTATGGCGACCCCGAAGGTACAGGTGAACGACCCGACAGAGCACAGCGACGATGCGTCTCTCTCCGTTTTGGTCCATGTTGATTCCGTTCTTCCTATCAAGAGTTTTGTTGCGAAATTGGAAGGCGAAGAATTGAATTTCACAAAAGAGAATGAAAACTATGTCATTCCGCTGCACAGTAACGGAAATCTTCGTGTCACCGTAACTTCCATTAACGGAATGAAGCGGATTGTAAACACGCAGATCAACAGTTTTGATGAGAATCCACCTGTAATTAATGAGGACGACGTGACCCTGGAACCCGGACACGTCGAGTTTACGGTAAGCGATTCCCAATCCGGCGTGGACTTTGCTTCCATTTACGGAATTGATAAAGACGGCAATAACCTGAAGCCCAAAGAAATTAATAAAGAAACCGGTACGGTGCTCTTTTCCATGAAGGCAAACGCAATCACGGTTTACGTCTCCGATAAGGCGGGAAACCAAGTGAGCGGAACCTTCACAATTAAAGATTCACCTTACCCCAAGACAAAAAGCGGACAAAAAAGAAGAGGACGAAGACTCTTCCGGTGATGCAAACGAAGAGACGGTTCGCGAAGAAGAGACAAACGATAGTACAAATAAAATGAAGAAAAAAACCGCTTCCGAAACGGAAAGCGGTTCCTATTCCAATAAGAAAAAGACAAGCAACACGACCCACACTACGAAATCAAAGAATTGATTTCGTAGTAGACGGGGTAATCTCTCCGATCCTCTTCCGTTCTTTTTCTGTAACACACGATTAATGGCAATCAAACTGTTGTCTTTCTCCGTTCCGACAAGCAGAATGATAAATTGCTTGTTTCACAACGCACAACCACGTCTCCTCTTCGAATCGTTCTCCCCAGCAAGTTCCCGAAATCCTGAACATGGTCTTCCAATTCTCTTTTTTCTACCGTTTCCGACTCCTCCATGGTAAAAAGAACCATCTGTACGGGAACATGTCCCCTCTCGGCACTCCGGCGAATAAAATGATAGATACTGCAAAAATCGCTATAATTTACAAAATACGCTCCCGGGAAGAAATCCAATCCGTCTAATCTTTTTTGAAATGAGGGGAAGGAGAGAATGCCGGCCTCTTCCTTTTCTTCCGTTTCCTCCTCCTTATATACAAAAAAGCCTCCCTTCCCTGCCGTTTTCACATGGTACATCGCCTCATCCGCTTTCTGATACAAGCTCAGAAAATCCAAGCCATGATTCGGTGCCATAGAAACGCCAATAGAAACACCAAATTGTGTCTCCGTAACAGGAAGAAGACGGCTCACCTCTTCTTTAACCTTCTTGCCTATTTCTTCACATCGTTCCGAAAGTGCATCTTCCTTCCATGCACCCCTATAAAAAATGACGAATTCATCTCCGCCAATGCGTCCCAAAACATCGTCGGAACGGATAAATTTCTTCAAAACTTCAGCCACCAGAGAAAGTACACGATCTCCCATATCATGCCCGAAATGATCATTAATCAACTTAAAATGATCGAGGTCCAACATAAGAAACAATCCGCTTTCCCGACGCATCTGCAAATTTTCATTAATCTGCTGAACGGACGCATTTCGATTATATAATCCTGTGAGTACATCGACTTCCGCCTGCTTCTCCAGATGTTTCAGGACCTCCTCACTTTTCATGATACGATCAACCCGCCGAATCAGTACGTCCGGAAGGAGAGGCTTCCTGATATAATCGTAGGCGCCAAGGTCAAAGCCCTTAATTTCATTCTTCGCATCATCGTCGGAAGTCATAATGACTACCGGAATACTATGCAGGGCATGGTCTTCCAGTTCCCGTATCTCCTTTAAGAAGGTATAGCCATCCATATCCGGCATGTGCAAATCAATCAATAAAATGCTCGGCCGCGTAATGGAAAGTTCGGAAAGTGCCGTACGGGCATCGGAATAGCTGCTTACAAGATACTTATCCTTCAGCGCCTTTTCCGCAATTTTGCGCGGGATAGTCTCGTCATCCACAATCACTATACTCTGCATATAAGACCTCTCATTTCTTATATATCCGCAACTTTCTTGATATGCATATATTCAATATGCAACTTCTTTGTAGTCGGCAGATACTTTTCACTGATCAAAAGTTCTCTACCGTCTCTTAAATATAAATTTCTTCCCACAATCCTCTGAATACGACTGATGGAAACGGCAACGTAGCGGGATATTTGCAAAAAATCACTTTTGCCGAACTCATCCATAAAGCTCTTCACGGACAGGTAGGTCTCCAGCTCCTCGTCTTTCATGTGAATCAGTAAACGCCGTCCCAAAGTCTCCACATAAACAATATCGGCAAGATAAATTCTTCTTTTCTCCCTGTCTGCTACAATGTCCATATATCTTGCCTTCTCAAGGCACTTCAATACGGAATGCATCACTTTTGCAAACTTCTCATACTCGACAGGTTTCTGAATATAGGAAAAAGCATGAATCTCGAAAGCTTCCGTAATATAATCATTGCCCCCGGTGATGAAGATAATCTTCCCTTCCGCTCCCATATTCTTCAGTTCTCTTGCAATATCAATTCCATTCAACTCCGGCATAAAGATATCCAGCAAGAAGATATCCGTATCCATGAGTTCCCCCTTCTCCAAGAGGCACTCCTGTCCCGAAGCGTAGAACTTCAGTTCCGCCTGTATTTCATTTTCTTTAAGATACTTTTCTAACAGTGCACGTATAATCCTCTGTTGTACAACTTCATCGTCGCAAACTATGATCTTCAACCTGTCCATTCTGTCCCCTCAAAGTTGTTTCCAACCGTTCCCTCCTATCCGGTTTATTTGTTCAAATATGATGAAACTTCCTCTACCGTATCTCTATACAACTGTATAAATGCATTATGATTGTATCGAATATAATGCATTGCTTCTTCTTTTTCAACTCCCTCTACGATTCGTTTCGCCGCATACTCCATCTTCTTCGCATACTCGGAAAGTACTACTGCACCAACCGTAAGGGCGGTTGTCTTCAAGCCATGCGAATAGAGCCTGTACTTCGCATAATCCGGCAACGCATACGCCCCTTCCAACTCCTCCATTTTCACCTTACAGTTCTCTTTAAACAGAGTCAGAATTTCACGATAGACTTCTTCGTCCTGCATACAGTATGCCAAACCGGTTTCCCGATTCAAGAGGCTGCTTTTCTCCTCTTTACTGGGAATATTATGTCGTTTCATCTCCGCTTCAAAATATTCCTCGTTACTTCTTTTCCGGATGAGATTCTTCGGCAGGAAAGTATACAGGCTCTTATCCAGTTCACTACTGTTTACCGGCTTAGACAAATACGCATCAAAATGAACACCGCTGCCATTTTGTTCTTCCAGAAGATATACACTGGAAGAGAAAGCAATGACCGGAATCGCTTTTCCATATCGGTTTTCAATGGAAAGTGCCCTGATTTTCTTTAAAGTCTCCATTCCGTCCATTCCGGCCATCATATGATCCAGATAGACAATATCATAAGTGGTGGTCTTTAACTTTTCGATGCACTCTTCTCCGGAATAGGCAAAATCGATTTGAATTTCTGTACGTTTCAGAAGATTCTTCACAAGCTGCAAATTCAGCTCATTGTCATCGACGAGAAGAATCTTCGCATCTTTCGCAATGAATCCCTTGTTATATTCCTGCTTCTTTCCCTTCTGCTTCTTATACCGTTCTTCAAAATTCCCAACCGCTTCTTCATTTAAACGGTACTGCGGAATAAATGCGGTAAAGCAGGATCCCTCGCCAAGAGCACTCTTCAGTTCAATATGCCCATGCATGATGCGCACCAAATACTCTGTAATCGGTAATCCCAAACCGGTTCCCTGTATATTCTTTCTCCAACCGGAATGCACTCTTTGGAACTTCTGAAATACCAGTTTCTGATCTTTTTCACTGATACCAATACCGGTATCTTTAACCATAAATTGCATCTCTACAGGATGCGCATACTCGGGCGGTTCCTCCTCCGAATCCGTAAAATATCCATCCGGAATCTGCTCTTCCTCCGCACGATGCATCTCTTCCTTTTCCATGGTACGGAAGGTAACCGAAAGGGTAACCGTTCCCGTATCCGTATACTTAATTGCATTATCCAAAAGATTGGAAAGAACCTCTCTTACACGGAAAATATCACCATAAAGCACTGCCGGCGCATCCTCATCCACGATGATGGAAAAATGTAACTCTTTCCACTCCGCTTTAAACCGCGCCGTATTACTGAGCTCATGCAGAAGCTGGGCAAGTTCATACGGTTTCGGCACCAACTTAATACCGGAGGATTCGATTCTCGAAATCCAGCACATCATTTACCAGAGATAAAAGATTCTCTCCTGAAAACTGAATATTCCGCGCATAGCCAAGAACGGTATCATCATGACTTTCCCGAAGAATCATCTCGTTCATGCCGATAACCGTATTAATCGGTGTGCGAATTTCATGAGACATATTCGCTAGAAATTCAGACTGCACTTTGTCTGCCACTTCCAGCTTATTTTTTTCCGCCTGAATCTTGTTGTACTCCATGCTCTGCATGTGAATCATCTGGAAGGCAAAAATCACACTCCCCACAGATAAGAATCTTCCCTGATTCTCATAGCCATTTAGGAAGAAAGAGAGCAGTTCAATAATCGAGAAAGAAATCAAGGTGCTTCCTGCACCGATCATCCAGGTCAGATCCTTAAACAAATCGATATCCTTTACACGAATCACAAAAAAGCTCCGTGCAATAGCAATGCAGGTAAGCAGAATCAAAAAGTCAACCAGAAGATTCAGCTCCACAAAACTGTATACGCCGATTCCTGCCGAAGTAATAATAAAGACATCACAAAGCGCAATAAAGAGACAGAGAGAATAGAGTTCCTTCTGACAAATCCCGTGTTCCATCTTGTTGACAAAGAGAAGTGCCGGAATCGGAATCATAATCAAAGAGAGATACTCCATATTCCAAAGCAGGAGAATGTTATTAAAGAGAAGCTGTCGCACATCAATCTGGCTTCCCATCCAAGTCCCTATAAAGGTGAGCGTAATTCCTAAATAATAAGACCCTTTTTCCCTGCCTTGTTTTCTGTCTAAAATCAAATACTCTACTAAGAGCCCTATTCCCATAAAAATCAGGCTGAGCGCAGACAAAATCTGCATCAGATTCTTCTTTAAAAGCGCGCAGATAATAGAAGTATCCTCTCCAAGGTAGATTCCCTTCAGAGTATTCTCCGCACTTCTCGCTCTCCCGCGAAACTCTATGCGAATCTCTTTTCCAAGCTGATCCTTCTGTATCGGGATACGTACCCAATACAAGGGCGGAATCTTACTGTTAAAAGGAGGAATATCCTTGTAAGTAAAGTTATAGACAATTTTTCGGTCGATCCAGACCGTGAGATCCTGATGAACGGTTCGAACATATAACGTATTTAAGTTGTAAGGGACAGTATCCGGTAATTTCCGCTCAATCAGGAGGTCATCAATCAAGACCATATCTTCCGAAGCGTATAGCGTCTTCTTTGAACCGTCCGGAAGAACTCTCTGCCATCCCGTATCCAGTTCTTCGTATTTTTTTGCTCTCCGAATCCAAGTCTGTAATATTCCCGCAAGGAGCTTATGATAATAAAAATGGCAATAAAAACCAGAAACAAGAAATAGATGAAACGTATTCTGTTTTCTGTTATCTTGTTCATCTTTACTGTACTTCCCTTCCCTAGAACAATCCGCCTTTCAAGCGGACAGCATACTCCTTATAGCTTATTTCGTCAGAAATATTGTAGAGTATAATCAGATAATTTTAAATAGTGAATTACATAAACGATAAAAAGCCACTAAGAGAGGATTCCTCTTAGTGGCTTTTTGTGCAGGGTAAGGAAACACTAAAGTCAAAAGCTCAGCGCCCTCTCCTTCAGCGTCTTCCTGATACTTCTCTAAAATAGTTTGTTGCAATAATTCTCTCGTGGTCGAGCGGATGGGGTGAGCGATGTCTCTGTACTCCCCGTCCGTTGTTTTTTTCTGGAAGGCATAGCGATAAATAAGCCCTTCTCTCCTTCAATAACCTTAATGTCGTGAATAACAAATTCCTCGTCAAAAGTAATCGAAACAATGGCCTTCATCTTACCTTCTTTATCAACCTTGCGAACCCGTACATCTGTAACCTCCATGATACTCCTTCCTTTTTACATGGTATACCTTTCATTTTTCTCGATGACGATTCTGATATTCTCCGGTGTTCCAATGTAGGTTGTATTGGCGCGAATGGTGTCCCGGCTCTCCACGATGCAATGTTCAATAACGCTGTTATCTCCGATATACACATCATTCAGGATTACCGAATTTCGAATGATACAGTTGTTTCCAATGTAGACTTTACGGCAAAGAACAGAGTTCTCCACTGTTCCGTTAATAATACAGCCGCTTGCTACAATGGAGTTATGTACATTGCAATCCGGATTGTACTTAGCAGGCGGGTTGTCGGCCAATTTTGTATAAACTCCAGAAGCCTGCTTAAAGAAATAATCCCGAACATCTCTCTTTAAGAAGTCCATATTCGTCTTGTAATAGGACTCCAGAGAAGCAATATTGCTCCAATAAGTATTCAGTCTATAACCGTAGATTCGCTTTAGATGCTTATAGCGAACCAGAATATCCTTTACAAAATCATAGCGATCTTCATCGTGGGCTTTCTCCAAGAGTTCAATCAGCTGCCTTCTACGAATAATATAAATGCCGCAGGATATAATGTTGGCATCCGTATAGACAGGTTTCTCTTCAAAATCCACAACGCGACTGTCTTCATTCATCTTCAGACAGCCGAAGCGGGATACATCGTCCTCCGTCTCCATCGACTTGCAAACGACGGTAATGTCCGCTCTTTTCTCGATATGATATTCTAGCACCTTGTTGTAGTCAAGTTTATATACCCCATCTCCTGCTGCAATAATCACATAAGGTTCATGAGATGACTGTAAAAAAACAAGGTTCTGATAGAGTGCATCTGCCGTTCCCCGGAACCAATCCCCATGCTCCGCGGTAATGGTCGGGGTATAAACAAAAAGCCCTCCTTGTTTTCTTCCAAAATCCCACCATTTGGAAGAGGATAGATGCTGGTTTAAAGAGCGAGAGTTATATTGTGTCAGTACCGCAACTTTCTGAATATGAGAGTTAGACATATTCGAAAGGGAAAAATCAATTGCACGATAAGTTCCCGCTACCGGCATGGCGGAAATCGCTCTCTTATTCGAAAGCTCATGCATCCTCTTATTGTTACCGCCTGCAAGTATAATTCCTATAGCTCTCATAGTCTTTCCTCCTCCTTGATAATCACCCCTCCGCTGGAAAGGCTTCCATCTGGATAGTCGGAAAGTTCAGTCAGTCCAAATATTGCTGTATTTCTCCCCACTCTTACCCCATCCGGTATCAGGGAATTCTCCCCGATGGTCGCAAGATTCGAGCAATAAACCCTGCTGTCATAACTTGACTCCTGGTATTCTCCAACACCAATCATACAAGCTTTTCCGATTGTTACATTCTCTGCCACCACAGCCTGGTCGATGTGGGTATCTTCCGAAATGACTGTGTTCTCCATGATAATGCTGTTTGCTATGACTGCCCCGCGTTCCACTGTTACCCTCGGACCGATGACGGAATTGTAAACCTCCCCGTGAATCTCACAACCTTCCGCAATAATGGATCGTTCAACATGCGCATGTTCTGAGATATACTGCGGTGCCGCGTTCTCGGTCTGGGTATAAATCTTCCAGTACTCTTCGTATAAGTTAAACTCCGGTATCAATGCAATGAGCTCCATATTGGATTCCCAGTAGGACTGAAGTGTTCCCACATCCTTCCAATAGCCATTGAATTCGTAGGCATAAATCCTTCCTTCTTTCTGAAAAACATACGGTATAATATGCTTTCCAAAATCACAGTCCGGAACATCCCTATTCTTTACCAGGGCTTCCCTCAATACTTTCCAATTGAAAATGTAGATTCCCATGGACGCCAAATTGCTCTTCGGATTTTTTGGTTTTTCTTGGAAATCCATAATCCTTCCATGCTCATCCGTCACTGTGATACCGAAGCGACTGGCTTCCTCCATGGGTACCGGCATAGAGGCAATGGTTAAATCCGCCTTCATCGCCTTATGATATTCCAGCATCACCTCATAGTCCATCTTGTAGACATGATCTCCGGATAAAATCAAAACATATTCGGGATCATAGTTTTCTATGTAGGCGATATTCTGATAGATGGCATTTGCTGTACCAGAGTAAAAACCTGTATCTCTCAAAGATTCATACGGCTGAAGTACCGTCACACCTCCTCTGTTTCTATCGAGGTCCCACGGTATTCCTATCCCGATATGGGCATTGAGTCGGAGCGGCTGGTATTGTGTCAAAACACCGACGGTGTCTATCCCGGAATTGATGCAATTGCTCAAGGGAAAGTCAATAATAGAATACTTCCCGCCAAAAGATACTGCCGGCTTTGCAACATTCTTTGTAAGCACTCCAAGGCGTGAACCCTGTCCACCGGCCAAAAGCATAGCAATCATTTCCTTCTTGATCATCTTAATACCTCACCACATCCAGGATTTATCTCTGCAGCTAAATCCAGATTATAGAAAATTGTAATGATTAAAAAGAATCTCCCTACGTCTGGTATCTGGATTATAGCACGTTTTCAAAGCATTGAAAAATAAACAAATAACAATAATCACCAGAAATGTAATTTATCTCCAAGCTTTTTTTGTATAAATATTTATTAAGTATATTTATAACTCTTTTTCATGTTTTTATTTCTACTTGTAATTTTGTCCTAAAGTAGAGAAAGAAAGAGGGCGTTCTGTCCTACCCCTGTTTATCTGTAATCCGATCTAAACCGTTTCCGAGAAGCATAAAAAAAGACCGATAGCCGGTCTCCTCCGGCTCTATCGGTCTTTCTCTGACTATCCTTTACAAGTTCCTTTCGCTTGCTCAAAATCCGCCCAGCGATGCGTTTTAGGCATCCGAGCGGGAATAGCTGTTCTTCATCACAATGCTCGCCTCAAAAAGAACTTTATCCAGTACATCGGCTGTCTCCTGTCTTACGATACGGGCAATTTTCTCATTGCATTCCTCCAGCATCGCTTTGATTTCTGCTGTAGTTCTCTTCTTTTTTGTAACTTCCTTCTTGCATTCTTCAATGAGCTGATAGGCTCTGGACTGTACCGCATTCTGATAACGTTCTACATGAAAACGGCTGTTCAGATAGGACGCATTGGTTAACGCGGCAATCAAACGATTATTCCAATAAAAACTGTCTGTGCTGACGTCCTTCTTCGTTGTCGCAAAATAAGCCGGAATCTTATCCACAGAAGAGAACAGCGGAACCATGGCATTGAAAGCATTGCTTCCGAAAGCCAACCAGGTAATGCACTCCACTTCCTTCAGTTTTTCTTCCCTATTCTGATGCAAAGACAGGAAACAGGTTCTCTCGATTCCAATCGGACGGAACTGCCCCTGGTGACTTGTATCGCCATGTCTTCCGTAGCAATCATATTTTGGTGCCCTGATAATGCGAAGACAGTACATATTTCACATCCATCGGGCTAATCTTCTTCTCCGGAACCATGCTCCAGGGAATATCGTCGGAAACAGGCGTAAAGTCGGCTTCCTCTCCTTCATAGCGGAAAGTATGCGGATTCAATGTTTTCAACATATACCAGGTTCTCGGCGTATTATAAACATGATCGGCATCGGTGTGGCTTCCGAAGGCATCCCTCGGGTTAAATTCGGGATCAAAGGAGAGATTCAGGTGATGTTCCGCCATAAATTCCCGTAAATCCTTCGAGCAGATATGTTCTTTCTGTTTCCCGAAAGCATCGTCCAGATCAAAATGATCGATTCCCTGCTGATTCGCCATCATGACATAAGAATCATCCGGCACCTTCTTGGCAATAAAATGATGCCCTCCAATCGTTTCCAGCCACCAGATTTCCTTCGTATCGGAAAAGGCAATGCCGTTCATTTCATAAGTGCCGTACTTTTCCAAGAGTTCTCCCAGTCGAATAACGCCCTCTCTTGCAGAATGAATATAAGGAAGCAGAAGGCTCACCATATCCTCTTCTCCGATCCCGCCCGGAATCTCTTTTCTTCCTTCCTTATGGAGTACAACCAAAGGATCGGCAGCTTGAACAAGGTCATTACTGGTGATGGTTTCCGTTGCGGAAACGGAAACATTGGCGCTGTTGGTTCCGGCACCTGCCCAGATCCCATTTTCTGTCAAGGCATTGGGAAAGCAGATGTAATCGAGTGCCTTCTCCGGGAGAGGAATCTCCACATGGGACAGGACTGCTCTATACTTCTTTCGGCGGATTCTTTCCGGAAACGGAGACCATCTTCTTTAGCGTATACTCTCCCGAACCGGAATCCATATTTCTTGCAATCATCGTAGAGCCGTCATAACTTGCATCTTTTCCTACCAAAATCGTTGTACAAGACATCTTAATTTCTCCTTTCAATCGAGATTGTGCATTAACCACATTGTATAAAGACTTTTTTCTGTCTATTCATTACGTAGTAGTATTATATATGTTATTGCATGAAATTCAATTCCGATTAGCAAATACAAACAATAGATGCCTTAATCTCCGGAATCCTCCTTGATAAACACGTCATTTTTCAGTATACTCTAACGATAAAATATGATGAGAATGCTGTTTTCAGCGACTAGGATTGCTTTTTCAGCAGTACAGGAGGATATATGGAGATTACAGGACTTCGCGACATCTTTCTTTCCAAGGAAGATTTTATGGAAAATGAGGTAACCGTCAGCGGATGGGTACGAAGCAACAGAGATTCCAAGAGCTTCGGCTTTCTTACCATTTCCGACGGAACGTTCTTTACGCCGTTACAAGTGGTTTATCACGAGGAAATGAAGAATTTTGCCGAGATATGCAAACTCGGTGTCGGTGCCGCCGTTATTGTTACAGGAAAGCTGGTTTCGACGCCGGATGCAAAACAGGCTTTTGAATTACAGGCCAAAGAAGTATCCGTGGAAGGCGAAACGCAGGCGGATTATCCTTTACAGAAGAAAAAACACAGCTTAGAGTTTCTGCGAACGATTCCTCATCTTCGCCCCAGAACGAATACGTTCCAGGCTGTGTTCCGCATCCGCTCGCAGATTGCTTTTGCTATCCACTGCTTCTTCCAGGAAAGAGGATTCGTCTATGTCCATACGCCCATCATCACGGCGTCCGATGCAGAAGGAGCCGGTGAGATGTTCGAGGTCACAACCCTTCCCTTGGAAGCTGTACCAAAGGCAGACGGCAAAGTGGATTACAGTGAAGATTTCTTTGGGAAAAAGACCAGTCTCACCGTGTCCGGTCAGTTGAACGGAGAAACTTTCGCACAGGCCTTCCGGGATATTTACACCTTCGGTCCGACTTTCCGCGCGGAGAAATCCAACACGCAAAGACATGCTGCCGAATTCTGGATGATCGAGCCGGAAATGGCTTTCGCCGATTTGGAAGATGTCATGTTTATTGCGGAGGATATGCTGAAATACATTATCCAGTATGTCTTGGTCAATGCGCCGGAAGAGCTGGATTTTCTGAATCAGTTTGTGGATAAGGGGCTTCTGGAGCGTTTACAGCATATTGTAAAATCCGATTTTGCAAGAGTAAGTTATACGGAAGCAATCCAATTGCTCGAGAAAGTGAACGACCGCTTTGAATATAAAGTAAAATGGGGTTCCGACCTACAAACCGAGCATGAACGATATCTCACAGAGGAGATTTACAAGCGCCCGGTTTTCGTTACCGATTATCCGAAAGAAATCAAGTCTTTCTATATGAAGCTGAACGAGGATGGAAAAACGGTTGCCGCAGTGGATTGTCTTGTTCCGGGTATCGGCGAAATCATCGGTGGTTCACAAAGAGAAGATGACCTCGAGAAACTCACGAAACGTATGCAGGAGTTAAACATGAACATGGAGGAATACCAGTTCTACCTTGACCTCCGTAAATACGGCAGCACGCGCCATGGCGGTTTTGGACTCGGCTTCGAGCGTGCGGTAATGTATATCACCGGCATGAGCAACATTCGTGATGTCCTTCCCTTCCCGAGAACCGTTGGAAACTGCGAATTATAAAGGAAAGGAATATCATGCGTTTTATTCATGCAGGAGACCTTCACTTAGGGATGATTCCCGATGGACAGAAATCCTGGGGGAGAGAGAGAAGCAACGCCATTCTCTCTTCTCTGGATAAAATTATTGATTTAGTACGGGAAGAAAATGTCGATGCCTTGTTCCTGACGGGACGATGCTTCCATTTTCCTCCTTTGAAAGAAGAAATCCAAAGAATCCGGCAAAGCTTTTCCCGGATTCCTTTTTGTCATGTCTTCCTTTTTTCTGAAAACAGCCCGGAATACCATTTCCTGAATACGGCAGTATTCCAGAGAAACGTGCACTGTATCAAAGAAACGAAAGAGCAAATCTATCTCGAAGACCTTCACATGGAGCTCCTTGCATTACAGGAGAGCGCTGACCGAAAAGAAGCAATGCAAAGTTTTTCCCCCTCTCATCCGGATGCCGTCTCCGTCCTCTTATGTAATGTCGGAAAAGAAGAACCTTTTCCACAGAATAAGGAGAAACTGGAATCTCTTCCCTTCTCTTATGTTGCACTCGGCGGGGAAAATGACAAATCGATTCTGCTGGAGAATAAAGTGGTTTTTTCGGGTTCTCCCGAGCCTCTTTCTAAAGATAATATCGGGAAACATGGCGTATTCCTCGGAAATATTCACCCTCTGTACAAGAAGGTGGATGCCCTCGATTTTATCCCGCTTGCGAAAACACAGTACATCACACTGCACTTTCATTTGGATAAATCCGTCGGAACAGAAGCACTCCGTGAAAGACTTGCGCAGGAAATCACAAAACGCGGAAGGGACCATATCTACTCTATCCGATTGAGCGGAGAACGAGATCCGGAAACAAGGGTGGAAGAAAGCCTGGCTCCCAAAGGAACCAGGGTGATCGAATGGAAAGACGAGAGCATCCCTCTCTATGATTACTATGCGCTCTACAAAGAGCACATGAATGATTTAATAGGACTGTTTATTCGTTCTTACCTGAAAAAAGGCCCGGAAGATTTATCCAAGCTGGAGCAGGACAGCCTGTTCTATGGCCTTTCAGCACTGCTCTCCGGAGGAAAATCATGATTATTACCAGCCTGGAAATCTTTGGTTTCGGAAAATTCCATCAATTCTCCTTACATTTTTCCGACAAATACAATGTAATCTACGGAGAAAATGAAGCAGGAAAATCAACTCTGCACAGCTTTATCCGCGCCATGCTTTTCGGTGTTCCTTCTACACCCAAGCAGAAAAGAGCAATTCTTCCGTTATCGTCCCTTTCAAAAAGAGCTTCCTTTCGGTGGTAAACTTTCTTTCACGTTTCAGGGCGCAGAATATAGCATCACGCGTGATTTTTGCGCAATTCCCTTCTTGTGCAGGAGATACGGTCTCAAAAAAATATGAGCAATCCGGAAACTTTCCTGGAAACGGTTCTTTCCTCATTTTCATCCGAAAGCTTTGACAACACCGTATTTATTCGGCAATTAAAGTCCGGCACGGACCGGGAAATGGTCAAGGAATTACAACGCATTTTTTCCAATATTGAAAAACAGTGGAGATATGCACATTGATATCGAAGCTGCAATGGAATACTTAAATCGGATGGAAGATAAAATAAAACAACAGCTCTACTCCCATGCCGAAAAAGAATATTCCTCCCTTCTCGGTGAAGTGAAAAACCAGCAAAGAGCAATCCGCGCGGGAAGTATTTTCGAGGAAGACTCCATGCTTACAGAAGAAGGAAAAAGAGAAAGAAGATACCGCAGTTCATTCTCCCGATACGGAAACAGAAACGGTAGTATTTTCCTCTGCAATAAAAACGGAAGAGACGGATAAACCGGCAGATTTCAAAGAGAATCAAATCCAGAATAAGATTACAGAATTACTGGAAGTGCAACAGACGGTTCAGAATCTGGAAAATGCGGTACAAAGAGACGGCTTCCATACGGAAGAAGAGCTGAACGAAGAGGAAAAGGAGGTCAAAAAAATCCTTTCTGAAAGCGATGAGAACGGGACGGACAAAAGACAAAATGCAGTCTTTCCCTGTTTTTCCTTGGAGCGCTTTTCTCCTCTTCTTCCTTTACGCTATTTTTAGCGCCCTTTACTTCTATACGGAACTTCCCATGCCGGAGATTTTTTCTTTGCGCATCAACTCTATTCCGCTCTTCTATCCGGCAACTTGCGCCGGCGCTTTCTTTGCCGCCTATGCCTGCACTTCCTCTTTAGAATATCAGCATAGAAAAAACACGGAAAAAAAGAGAAATGCATTTCTACAGAACCTGAGTAGCAAGAGAAATCTGGGACAATTCCGCTCTTTTCTAAACAGCAGCAAGGAAGAAGTGGACAACACGACAACAAATGACTTCATCACGGCGGATGTCTTGGAAAAAAATACTATACGGAAATGAGAAATAAATTTACTCTCTTAAACGAAAATAAAAACAAAATAGAAGCATTGCATAAAGAAATTGCCGATTTAAAAGCTGAAGAAACTGCTGTTCTGGAAAAGAAAAAGGGCTGTCCTTCAGGAGGAAGAAATGCTCGAGACTCAGCTTCGTCAAATCAGTCATCTTCAAAAATCGGGCTGAGCAAATCCGCCCTGAGCCTTTTCCATGAACGAAGCACTCCGGGAACAATTGGATGCCGTCTCGGAAGCACGGTCCAGAATAGAAAGTCTTTCCAAAGAAATCTTCCACAGCTTTGCCTATTATCTGAATCAGGAAACAGCGAAGGTGCTTTCCAACATCACAAACACGCGGTATGACTCTCTCTTTATTGACCAAAATCTGCGCATCTTCGTGAATACGGAAGAAAAGTACCTTCCTCTGGAACAGGCCTCTACCGGTACCATAGATCAGCTCTATCTCTCCCTTCGTCTTGCGATGGCCAAACTCTTACAAGAGAAACAGAAAGAGTATCTTCCCTTACTGTTCGATGACAGCTTCGCCATGTATGATGAAACGCGCTTAGGTGCTGCCCTTTCTTTCCTTGTAACGGAGTATCCTTCTCAAATTCTTCTTTTTACCTGTCACAAAAGAGAAGGAAGCGTTTTAGAAAGTAAAGAAATTCCTTTTCACAAAATTACTTTATAAACATTGTATTGCTTGATAGACGAAATGTATATCTTGATAAACAATCTGTATAGCTTGATAAACAGATCTTGCCCGTCTTTCTAATCGCCTTTCACACCACTCAAAAAAGAGACTATGCGTGCGTCTCTTTTTTTTCGTGTTCTTTTTTATATCTTTTTTCCTGTCTATCTCTCTCTTGAAGAGTAATAGAATCTCTAAACTCGCTTGGTGTCATGCCTTTAAACTTATAAAAATTCAAGTTGAATGTTTTGATATTGCTATATCCTACTGCCACGGAAATATCCAAAACAGAATAGGTCGATGTAAGAAGCATTTCACAGGCCTTATTCACCCGAATAAAATTCAGTAAAGTAATAAAATTCATCTCGGTATAATAAAGTAGGGCGCGGTTTAATTCGGAAACACTAATTCCGTGCAATTCCGCCATCGTACTTGCCAGTAAGTTCTCCGTGTCGAAATGCCGATATACATAGTCCGTCACCTCGAGTGCAATATTCTTATCCGAAGGACTATACAGTACCCCGTCTTTTCCATACGTCTTTCTATACTTGTTCGGTGTTAATCCCATTTTTTCAACAAAGTGACGGGAAAGATGGGAAGCATCGGAAAAACCCAGAAAAAGAGCAATATCATCCAAATTTAGACCGGTATAAATCAAATAATCAATTGCTTTCTCTATGCGAATCTCATTCAACAATTTTGTAAAAGTCGTTCCGGTCAATTCACTCAGTTTTTTCGATAAAGAGGACTCCGAGATGTAAAATACGCCTGCAACTTTCTCCAAAGTCAGATGTTCCGCAGAATGAAAATAAATATAACTTAAAATGGAGTTCTGCATCGCTGCATTCTTCTTCATCGGACTCGAATCATCTTCCAAATGAAAACAACGACGATACTCCACCATCATCTCAATAATTTTCGTAACCGTATATAAAAAATTGAAAGGTCTTATCGACTGCCTGACTGCGGCGGAATCCACCCCCAATTCTTCTTGCAGATCCGCCATAATTTTATCTACAACCAAGGTCTGCTCTTTATCCAGATAAGCAACAGGATGAGACATCAAAAAATTAAGGAGCTGTCCACTCTCCTCTTCCATTCCGGGAGCAAGTTTAAGGAAGGTATTGACGTATTGAAAATCATAAACCAGCAGGTTTAAGTGTAAAGTATCGCGAACATCAACAATATCCGTCACCTTCCATGGCGTAATTGCGCAGAGCGTATGCGGTACGATATCATATTCTACCTCATCAATACGTATCTTTCCTCTTCCCCTGTTAAAATACATAATGCGAGCAGTTTGGTGCATCAAAGCCTTTGTCGGTTTTTCTATCGTTTCATAATCAAAAGCACATAAAGAAAGAGGATTCACCCCTGATATTGCACTACCCTGCATTACTGCTTTTTTATTCATCTATCTTCAACCCTCAGAATAACGAGAACCCGCACATTTTCGCACGACATCTTTCATCCAATATTTTCTGTTTTATTTTGTATTATAACATGAAATCATTCATAGAGATTATAAATCAAAAAAAGACTTTCGAGAAGAAACCCGAAAGTCTTTTTTCATGTCTCAGACAAGTATCCGAGATGAAGTATTCGAAATCTTAGCGCAAGGTGCGTAAGATGTCTATACGCTCTCTATTTTATCGAATGAGCATCATTGCGATAGACAGAACGATAATGTTCGCAATACCGACTGCTACGAAGAGCTTAAAGCCCCACTTCATATAGGTCTTCAACTCTACCTTAGCTGCACCGAGTCCACCCATAACAACTCCGGAGGTCGGTGTGAAAAGATTGATTAAACCACATCCTGCGGAGAATACCGCAACCATAACGGAAGCATTGAATCCCAGAGTATTGGTCAATCCGCCCATAACCGGGATAGAGAATCCTGCAAGTCCGGAAGTGGACGGTACAAGGAAACTCAAAACAAGGTAGATAATGTAGGAAAGCGGTGCAAATACAAATCCCGGAACGCCTCTCAGCATTGCTGCGGACTTGTCCAGAATCCAGAAGTCCATGTGTGTAGCCTGCATCACAACGGTAATACCACGTGCTACCGCAATTACCAGCGCTACGGAAAGGAGATCCTTTGCCCCATCCAGATAAGTATTAATGTACTCGTTCTCGGACATCTTTGCCATAAAAGCTACAATAATACTTGCAAAAGTAAACCAAGCTGCAAGTTCTGCAAAGTACCACTGTCCAAGTGGAACACCGGTCAGGAAGGAAGACCAGCCAAAGACTTTCATATAGGCATTTTCATTTCCGCCAAATGCAATGTCCTGATAGGAAATTAAGGAAGCAATCATCACTACGAAGGAGAAAGCAAAAACAGTCAACACTGCCTTATGCTTTCCAGTAAACTCGAGAACGGTACCGCTGTCCTGAGAGAAGTTATCCTTCATATCCTGCTGTTCCTGTAGAGAAAGAATGGTCGAACCCTTGTCCGCCTTGACTTTTCTCGCATATCTTAATACAAAGATAATTGCGATAAAAAGAGAAGTGAACCAAAGAGCAAATCCTAAAACCATAATCAAAGTACTGCTGTACGGAACATTCACACTCTGGAGAGCCGACTCGGCAGCTCCTGTTGCAAAAGGGGTTAATCGTGGAACCGAGCACACCGCAACCCGCGCCGAGCAGAACGGTAGATACTGCCACGATAGTATCAAAACCTGCAGCAACCAGTGCCGCTGTAATCAACGGATAAAAACCGATGGTCTCTTCTGCCATACCATAGGTAGAACCACCGATAGAGAAAAGAATCATCAGGATGACAATCAAGACTTCTTCTTTCCCGTGCATCTTCTTAACCAGGTGATAAACACCGGCTTCAAGAGCACCCGTCTTCATCACAACTCCGATAAAACCGCCGATAGATACGATAAATACAATCAAATCTCCGGCATTCTGGAATCCCTTCGGGTACGCCATAAAGAAGTCACTGAGATGTGCACCGACAACGGAAACCGTTCCGCCATCCTTTACCGTCTGTACCAAATCTCCATATTTATCCGGATTCAGGTTTTCAATAATGTCATTACCGATTGGCTGACCATTTAAGAGTATGGAAATAATACATAAAAACTGCTAAAATGATAAAAAGAATAGTAAATGCTGTAAGTGATTGTTTTTTAGCTTTCACAGAAATACAATCCCCCTTTCTGCTTATTTTGTAATTACGGTGCCTGTTTCACCTTTTAATGCCAGCGCAGCCTTCTGTAATGAGGTAATCAAAGCCTGTCCGCCATGGGTATTGTTCTTCACGAACTCCATACAGGACTGCACTTTCGGAAGCATGCTTCCCGGAGCAAACTGTTTCTCTTCAATATACTTTTCTGCCTCGGAAAGAGTCATCGTCGGAAGCTCTTTCTGATCCGGCTTATTAAAGTTAATGCAAACACGATCGACTGCTGTCAAAATAATGAGCTTATCCGCTTCGATATCCTGTGCAAGAAGCGCACTGGAACGATCCTTATCGATAACGGCAGCAACGCCCTGTAATCCGTCTGCCGTTTCTACAACAGGGATTCCGCCACCGCCAACGGTGATTACGATATCTCCATTCTTTACCAGCTGCTCTACGACCTTCAGTTCAACAATACGCTTTGGAATCGGGGACGGAACAACACGACGATATCCTCTTCCGGAATCTTCTACGAAGATAAAGCCCTTTTCCTTCGCAATCTTATCGGCTTCCTCTTTCGAATAAAAGCTTCCAACCGGCTTGGTCGGATTCTTAAATCCGGGATCGTCGGCATCTACAACGACCTGGGTGATTACGGAAGCGCATTCCTTCTGGATATTTCTTGCCTTTAATTCTCTCTGAATCGCCTGCTGTAAATGATATCCGATATATCCCTGCGACATCGCACCACACTCCGGGAAAGGCATATACGGTGTATTTCCTCCCTTTGTGCTGGAAAACTCCATCGCCAGATTAATCATACCGACCTGCGGCCCGTTTCCATGTCCAACAATAACTTCGTACCCGGCTTCCGACAAATCAACGATTGTCTTTGCGGTATGACGCACCAATTCAAGCTGCTCTTCGGGGGTATTGCCTAAGGCATTTCCCCGAGAGCTGCAACTATACGCTCTGCCATCTTTTCTCCTACTTCAATGTTGCATACATAACAGCTTTGATGGTATGCATACGGTTCTCAGCCTCTTCAAACTGTCTTGCGTGCTTTTCCAAGGAATACATCATCCGTAACTTCCATTGCTTCCAGACCATACTTCTCATAGATATCCTCACCAACCGTGGTGTTTCTATCATGGAAGGACGGCAGGCAGTGTAAGAAAATCGCTGTCGGCTTAGCCATAGCAAGAAGCTCCTTATTGACCTGATACGGACGAAGAAGCTTAATTCTCTTCTCCCAAAGCTCTGCCGGCTCACCCATGGAAAGCCAGATATCGGTGTACAGAACATCGGCATCCTTTGCACCAATCTTGATATCATCGGTAAGCTCGATTTCAGCACCGGTCTCCTTAGCCACTTCTCTGCACTTTGCAACAAGATCGTCTGTCGGCATAAGTTCCTTCGGACCGCAAGCACAGAAGTGCATGCCGAGCTTTGCACAAACAATCATGAGAGAGTTTGCAACATTGTTTCTTGCATCACCGAAGAAAGTGAGCTTACGACCACGTACATCACCAAACTCTTCTTTAACAGTAAGAATATCGGCAAGCATCTGTGTCGGGTGGTAAAGGTCTGTTAATCCGTTCCATACCGGTACACCGGAGTACTTTGCCAGTTCCTCAACAACTTCCTGCTTGAATCCACGATACTCAATACCGTCGAACATCCGTCCAAGAACCTTTGCTGTATCTTCAAGAGACTCTTTCTTACCCATCTGGGAAGAACCGGAATCCAGGAAGGTAACGCCCATTCCAAGATCACGTGCACCAACCTCAAAAGCACAACGCGTTCTGGTAGAAGTCTTTTCGAAGAGAAGTACAATCTGCTTTCCCTTCAAATAGCTGTGATCCACACCGTTTGCCTTCAGTCTCTTAAACTCGGCAGAGAGTTCCAAGAAATAACGAATCTCATCCGGTGTAAAATCCAACAGTGTCAAAAAGCTTCTTCCTCTTACATTAACGCCCATAGTATATTCCCTTTCTCTTCTACATGGATAAACGGGTACTGCTCGTTCTACCCGATATACACGAGTGCATTTATAACGCACCGTTAAAAGCCAAGACGCTCTTCCTTTCAGAAAGAGCATCAGAACAGGAACCTTTCGGTATCCCTTGTAGTTACTGGGTCCGTGCACTCTGTGCACGGACCCGTTAAGCACAAATTAATCCTCACGAACAAGCGGCATAGACATACATCTGGGGCCGCCACGTCCTACGCAAAGGTTCGATGCCTCAAGTTCCAGAACGTTGAAGCCGTTCTCCTTCAGGTACTTATTGGTTACATAGTTACGCTTGTAAACGATAACCGTTCCCGGAGCGATACACAAAGTGTTGGATCCGTCGTTCCACTGTTCTCTCTCTGCTGCAAGAGCATCTCCTGCGCCGCAAGGGAAGAGACGAACCTTCGGAAGTCCCATGAACTTTGCAAGAATATCTTCCAGCTTACCGCTATGCTCTTCAATCTTTACATCGTGATGAGCAGCATCCTTGTAATAGCGAAAACCTGCAATGTTCCCATAATACCCGGGTGAATGGTGAAGGCATCCGTATCAATCTGTGTAAATACGGTATCCAGGTGCATGAAAGCACGGCTAACCGGGATATTAAATGCCAGAATGGTCTCAATCTTATTGCCTTCATTCTCATAGAACATCTTCATAGCAAGTTCCTGAATCGCTTCAGGCTGTGTTCTCTGAGACATTCCGATGAAGAGTAATTTCTCGTTTACGTTTAATACGTCTCCACCCTCGATATGGAAGTAGTTGTTACGGCCATAAAGGTCAGGAACATTTCCTGCATATTCCGGATGATACTTGAAGATGTAATCGGCATAAATGGTCTCACGATTTCTTGTTACGGAGAACATTCTGTTGATAACTGCACCGTTTCCTACTGAAGCGAACGGGTCACGTGTGAAGTACAGGTTCGGCATCGGATTAACAAGAAGGTGGGATGCGGTTGCAATGCGGTCTACAAGGAAATTGGTATGAATCTCTCCAAGCTCTTTAAAGGTAATTCCTGCCATGGTTTTCAGAACCAATTCCTTCTCATCGGTAAACTTCTCAAATAATTCTTGATAATCTTTATGATATTCTTCCGTGTGCACTCCGGACTCGGTAATCCACTGATCCAGGAACTGCTCCTTGATCTCCGGTCGGGCCTTCAGTGTTTCTGCCATCAAATCCTCAAGGTAAACAACCTCTACGCCATGATCTCTTAAGATCTTCGCAAAACGGTCATGCTCAACCTGTGCTTCAGCCAAATCGGGAATATCATCGAAAAGTAACTCTCCAAGAGTATCCGGTGTAAGATTCAACAACTCTTCTCCGGGTCTGTGCAACAGTACTTTTTTCAATTTCTTAATCTCACTGGTTACATGAATGTTAGCCATGTTCTTCTTCCTCCTTAATAATATGGATTCCCGCATGAGTATACCGCGCGCCAGAAATACCCTTGCTTTCCTCCTTAATGAACCTCTCGGTTATGAAGCGCTATCTTGTCTTGTACATAAATAAATGCACTTTACTTCATCGCTCCCATTCTAATCTTATTATTTAATGAACATGGTAAAATCCATTCAAAAAAATTGTATTTTTTTACAAGAATGAAATAAACTGTTAAATTTTTTTGTAAAGAATCTTACTTTTCCTTCTTCCAGGCACAAAATGGCTTCCGTAAGGCTTCCCGCTTTTCCTTCCTCCAGTATCTGCAATAATCCGTCCATGTCTTCTACAGACATATGCTTTCTTTTCCGACATACTGTTCCACATCTTTCGTGAGGAGCAGAGAGGCTCTCTTTCCTTTGCTTCCAGATTCATCCTTTCTTCCGTACTGTTTTGCCAGCTGCTTTTGCAATGTATCCAGTTTCTCTTTTTCCACCTTTTCTATTTCATCACGAATCACTTCTTTTCCTACCGTATCGAAATTATGCAATGCATTTTTGCTTCTGGGATAGGTACTCATTTCTCTCTTCCGTTAAACGAGCAATCTCATCATCGAAAAGAAGATAAGTTATACTGTCCTTCATCCGTATCTTTCCGTATATCTTTTGGCAAGCGCTTTTTAAAAGCCTTTTTATTTTTCAAAATCCTTTTGCGAATCGAGACGCACTGCTTAACCGCCTCTCTGTACTTTCCGACGGTACGATTCCCCACAAAGACATAAAGCCCTCCGAAGAGAAGAATATCCAAAAGATAGATTCCGACAAGGAAGAGGATTCCCCTGTTTTTCAACAGAAAATAATAGAGGCTTAAAGGAAGTACCGCAAAAACCAGCAAAAAGAGAAGAAGCAAAATCAGAAACTCCGAAAAACCGACCGGTCTGTACAATACGCTAAACACTTTATGCGCAATAAACTCCGGTGCGCCTTCCCGCTTACAGATAGCCACCATCTCTCTTTTCAGCTCTTTGTTTTCCCGTTTGGTCGGCGCACTTTCTTCCGTGATTCTTTCCTTCATTCCCTTATTCTTCGCCGCTTCTCTTTCATTCTGTACTTTTTTGATTTTACCGTCGCTCTGACTAATCTTCTCATCATAGGACTTCTCGAGTTCTTTCTGTCTCTCCCTAATCGTCTTCTCAATCTTATCCTTTACCGCGGTGCTCTCCTTCTCATACGAGGCTTTCGCATCCTTTTCTTTCATGAATGCCTCTTTCAGACTTTCCTGTATCCCCTGATAATTCTCCAGTTCTTCTTTGGCTTTCTCTAAAAAAAGTTTCGGATTTTCTCTCTCTACTCCCATATTTTCCTCCACGAACAAAGCGCTTTTCACTAAAGCAAACAGAATAACAAATGATAAAAACAAACCGTAAATCCAATGCATACAGGCTACTTATAGCATACTTTTTTTCTTCTTACAATCCGGCTTCTTTTCTCCCGATAGGCAGGATTCCGCCATAATAAAAAGGAGAAAAAGCGTAAGAAAAAAAGAAAAATGAGGAGGGAAAAGAGGAGAAAAAAAGAAGGGACGCTTTGACAAAATTCCTTTTTCCATTTACTCTTGGAAAACGATAAAACGGGTCGGAATATAAAAAATAAACCGAAAGAAGGAGAAAGATGTTTCGTTTAAATGGAAAAATCGTAAAAGACGGTAAAATAATCGCTTCCTGTGTTTCAAGACAGGAAGCGAATGTGAATCGAACAAAGAAGGTCTATGATGCATTGGAAGAAATCTGCCAGCACTTCGACCTTCCTGTTCCAATATGGCTTCCGGCACGAATAAAGGAATTTCAAACCCGTTCCAAAACAAGTTTTCTCGCGGATTCTTTTCTGGAGGAAATTCCTTTTGATGCGCTGGAAATACAAGTAATTGAGGAGTAAGTCTTATTTCTTCGCAAGTTCCTTTGCAAGCTCCTCATAACCAGGCTTTCCAAGAAGCGCAAACATATTCTTCTTGTAGCTCTCCACGCCGGGCTGGTTAAACGGATTCACGCCGTTGATATAGGCGGAAACGCCGCAAGCAAATTCAAAGAAATAGAAAAAGCTCTCGAGAGTTCTCTCACACTGCTTATCAATGCGAAGCAGGAAGTTCGGTACTTCCCCGTCGGTATGCGCAAGAATCGTTCCGTTCATTGCCGCTTTGTTTACAAAATCGACGGTCTTTCCGGCAAGATAATTCATCCCGTCCGTATCGACCTCTTCTTTTTTCAGCACGATTTCAGCGCTGCTTTCTTTCACTTCCAAAACCGTCTCAAAATGGAGCCTTGCACCCTCCTGAATAAACTGCCCCATGGAATGCAGATCGGTTGTAAAATCCACGGATGCGGGGAAGATGCCTCGATAATTCTTGCCTTCAGACTCTCCGAACAGTTGCTTCCACCACTCGGAGATGAAGTGACAGGACGGCTCATAGTTCGCAAAAATCTCAATCTTCTTTCCTTTCCGGAGAAGAATATTCCTTGCCGCTGCATATTGCAGTGCGGGATTCTCTTCATACGCCTTCGAGAGAAGCGCTTTCCTGATGGACGCAGCGCCCTCCATAAGTGCAGTGATATCCGCTCCGCTCACAGCAATAGGCAGAAGACCGACTGCCGTAAGTACGGAATATCTTCCGCCAACGTCGTCCGGTACCACAAATTCTTCATAGCCCATCTCATCCGCCAGGCTCTTTAATGCTCCGCGTTTTTTATCCGTAGTCGCATAAATCCGCTTGGCCGCTGCTTCTTTTCCGTACTTTTTCTCCAGCATCTCCTTAAAGACCCGGAAAGCAATCGCCGGCTCCGTCGTTGTCCCGGACTTCGAAATAATATTGACAGAGAAATCTTTTCCGCTTAAAAGCGACTGGAGATCCGCGATGTAGCGAGAGGAGATGTTATTTCCCACATAATAAATCTCCGGTGCCTTTCTCTGTTCCTTACTCAGTTCATTATAAAAACTGTGATTTAAAAACTCATTTGCCGCTCTTGCCCCAAGATAGGAACCGCCGATACCGATAACCAAAAGGACATCCGAATCTTTCCGAATCTTCTCCGCAGCTTTCAAAATGCGCTGAAACTCCTCTTTGTCGTACTGCTCCGGAAGGTCTACCCAGCCGAGAAAATCATTGCCCGCACCGGTTCCTTTCACCAGGATATCCTTTGCAAGCTCTGTCTGCGCTTTAAAATTCTGCATTTCTTCTTCAGAAACAAATCTTCTTGCTTTCGATAAATCAAATTGAAGCATTTCCTTCTCCTTTTCTAAAAACTATCCTAAACCATACTCTATAGGAAGAATTAAATTCTACACAACTTCCGTTATTATAAAAAAACAGGCAAGAAGACACGCAAGTCTTTCTTCCCTGTTTTTCAAATCTTTTTCTTAAAAATATGTTAAAAAAACCAAAAGAGAAATTTATACGGATGAAGAAGAAACTCTCCGCAAAAACTGATCCTGGTTCAAATCAAACTCTCTGCAAAAATTCCAGCATGAAATCCACCGTTTTCTGTATGGCTTTTGCTTCAAATTCGTCATAATCCATGTTTGCCTCATCATTTGCCTCATCAGAAATAAAACGAAGAATCACAAAAGGAACACCGTTCTTGGTGGCAATCTGCGCAATAGCGCTCCCTCCATTTCGCAGCAGGCGGCATCAAAGGTCTGCTTCAAATATTCCTTTGTTTCATGAGAGGATACAAAGCGGTCTCCGGTTACCACCCGTCCTATATAACTATTGTGTTCCGGATTGATTTCCTGATTTACCTCTACGGCAAGTTCCAAGAGACGCGCATCCGCATCATATCCCACTTTCTTATCTCCCGGCACCTTCCCGAGAGGATAGTCAAAGCGTGTCACATCCACATCGTATTGCACAGCATCTTTCGAAATGACCAAATCCAGAATATGCACTTCGGGAGAAATCGCTCCGGCAATGCCCGTATTAAAAATATAGCGGGGATGAAAGCGGTCTATCAAGGCCTGCGTACAAGCTGCTGCATTGCATTTTCCGATTCCGGCACGAACCAGTACCACTTCCTTTCCGGAGAGCTTCCCTTTATAAAAACGATAGGGACCCTGCACAATTTCTTCCCGCTCTTCGCAGAGCTTAACCAAGTGGGCAACCTCTTCTTCCATGGCACCGATGATTCCGATCATTTTCTTTTCTCCTTCTCTATACTAAGATTTCTTATCCAGAACGGATTGAATGACGTCCAGCACATTCTTTCTGCCGTCTCTTTCTCTGGATGCTTCCATCGCCTTGATGTACTTCTCTTGATTCTCACGAAGCTTTTCCAAGCAGTCCGGGAGTATCGCGGGATTCTCTTCCAATTCTTCCTGCGGAAGCACTACGGAAAAGCCCTGAGCCGAGAAGGACGCCGCATTTAATATCTGGTCTCCCCGAGAAGCCTTTTTCGGTAAGGGAATTAGAATATTCGGTTTCTTTAAAGCGAGAATTTCATAAATCACATTCGCCCCGGCGCGAGAAAGCACAAAATCCGCCGCCTGATAGAGGTCGGCGAGTTCCTCATTCACATAGGGAAATTGCCTGTAATACGATAAATCGGAGAAGGAGCTGTCCTCATTCTTCTTTCCGCAGATATGGATAATATCGTAGTTTTCCCCTAGTTTTGTTAAGTTCTCCCGAACAGCAGTGTTGATTGCTACGGAACCCAGACTTCCACCAATTACCATGAGTACCGGTTTTTCTCCGGAGAAGCCGCAGCGCTTTAAGCCCTCTTCCCGGCTTCCCTGTAAAAGCTCTTCTCTAATCGGTGCACCGGTGCAAACCGCCTTTCCCTTAGGGAGAGAGGCAACCGTTTCCTGAAAATTACAGCAGATTTTCTTTGTAAAAGGAATAGTCAGCTTGTTCGCCAGTCCGGGTGTAAAATCCGACTCATGGCAAATAATGGGGATACCGAGACTTGCCGCCGCAAAAATCACCGGCACCGCGACAAAGCCGCCCTTGGAAAAGACGAGATCAATCTTCCATGCCTTAATCCGCTTTCTTGCCTGAAAGAAACCGGCTACAACCCGGAAGGGATCCGTGAGATTCCGTAAAGAAAAAAATAACGACGAAACTTTCCTGTAGAGATGCCAAAATAAGAAAGACCGGCACTTTTCAGCGAGTTCCTTCTCAATGCCGTCCCGGGAACCCATATAAAAAACCGTATGCTCTTTTCTCAGTTCCGGAAGAAGGGCGAGGTTTGCCGTTACATGCCCTGCTGTTCCGCCTCCGGTAAGCAAAATATTAGCCATGACACTCCTTCTTTATCTTTTCTCCCAAAGCGTGCATCTCGCCTTCTTCGTACGTTCCCGGCGTCCAATTCACGATATTTCCTTCTTTTCCGAAGCGCGGAATAATATGCGTATGAAAATGGGCTACCGTCTGCCCGGCAACCTCTCCATTATTCTGCACAATATTGCAGCCCTTTGCTCCTGTCGCGTGAATCACCGCTTTCGCAACTTTCTTTGCGAGCGGAAAAACCTTGGCAAGAGTTTCCTCGTCGAGCGAAAAAAGATCCGCCGCATGTTTTTTCGGCAGAATCAGAGCATGGCCCTTCACCCCAGGCGCAATGTCCAAAATGACGCGAAAGTCTTCATCCTCATATACAGTCTCCGAAGGAATCTCCCCGTTTGCAATCTTACAAAAAATACAATCCGTACTCATTTTTACCTCCTTATCCATAGGACCATTTTATTGTTTTCAAGTCAATCTACTGCAAATACTTCTTCAAATACTGCCCTGTATAGGACTTCGGATTCTTTGCCACCTCTTCCGGAGTTCCCGTACACACGACGGTTCCTCCTCCGGAGCCTCCTTCCGGTCCCATATCGATAAGATAATCTGCGCACTTAATCACATCCAAGTTATGTTCAATGACCAGGACTGTGTTACCGCCGTCAGCCAATCTCTGCAACATTTCCACCAGTTTCCGAACGTCCTCGAAATGTAGTCCCGTCGTCGGCTCATCCAGAATATACAAGGTCTTTCCCGTTCCTCTTCGGCTAAGCTCCGTGGCAAGCTTAATCCGCTGCGCTTCTCCTCCGGAGAGTTCCGTACTCGGCTGTCCCAAACGGATATAAGACAGTCCTACATCCATGAGCGTTTGCATTTTTCGGCTGATACTCGGCACATTTTCAAAGAAAGTCAAGGCTTCTTCCACGGTCATATTTAAGACATCATAGATATTCTTTCCTTTGTACTTCACCTCCAGTGTCTCTCGATTGTAGCGCTTTCCGTTACATACTTCACAAGGAACGTAAACGTCCGGGAGGAAGTGCATCTCTATCTTCACAATCCCGTCTCCACCGCAGGCTTCACACCGTCCGCCTTTCACATTAAAGGAAAAACGCCCTTTTGTATAGCCCCTTTCCTTCGCATCCTTGGAACTTGCAAAGAGATCTCGAATCAGATCAAAAACACCGGTATAGGTCGCCGGATTCGAACGGGGAGTTCTACCGATGGGACTCTGGTCGATGGCAATCACCTTATCCAAATACGCCGTTCCTCTATCTTTCGGAAACTTTCCCGGCACCATCTTCGCTTTATTCAAGGTCTTTGCACAGTACTTATGTACAATTTCATTGACAAGAGAAGACTTTCCCGAACCCGAAACGCCGGTCACACAAGTAAAAATCGAAAGAGGAATCGAGACATCGATATTTTTTAAATTGTTCTCCTCCGCACCGTAAACATCCAGTGTATGGATAAAGCCGCGCCTCGCCCTCGGCAGCGGAATCTTCTTCTTTCCGCTGAGATACTGTCCGGTGATAGAAGCCGGATTCTGCATGATTTCTTCCGCAGTTCCCGTAGCAATCACCTCACCGCCATGCTCTCCGGCACCGGGTCCGATATCCACAATCATATCCGCTTCCCGCATCGTGTCTTCATCATGCTCTACCACGATGACGGAGTTGCCGAGATCCCGAAGACGTTTTAACGTGGCAATCAGCTTATCGTTATCTCTCTGATGCAAACCGATACTCGGCTCATCCAGGATATAGGCTACTCCTACCAGTCCTGAACCGATCTGTGTGGCAAGGCGAATTCTCTGTGCCTCTCCCCCGGAGAGTGTTCCCGCCGAACGGGCAAGGCTAAGATAATTCAGCCCTACATCCAACATAAAGCGGGAACGCGCCTTGATTTCCCGCACAATCTGTTCCGCTATCTTCGCCTGCATTTCTTTCAAGTGAATGGAAGAAATCCAGTCATAAAAGCTGTCCATCGGAAGCAAGCTTGCTTCATAGATATTTTTCTCCCCTACAGTGACCGCAAGAGAGGAAGGCTTCAGTCTTGCCCCATGACAGGCAGGACAGGGCGTAACCCGCATATACTGCTCATACTCCGCCTTCATTTTTTCCGAAAAGCACTCCTTATAACGCCTCTCTACATTATTCACAAGTCCTTCAAAAGCAACCTTATGTACATTTCCTCTCCCGTACTGGGAGACATAGTGCACCGTCACGGTCTCTCCGTGCGTTCCGTTGACAATGATGTCCTTCACCTTCTCCGAAAGATCCTGAAATGGGGTATCCAGAGAAAAGCCGTATTTCTCACTGAGAGCGACGAGCATGGCATGGGTAAAACTCCCCTCATCCTTAGAATTCATCCAGCCCAGGACAGAAATAGCCCCTTCATGAATCGAAAGACGCTCATCCGGTATCATCAGTTTCACATCGAATTCCATCTTATACCCGATACCGAAGCAAGTGGGGCAGGCCCCGAAGGGATTGTTAAAAGAAAAACTTCTCGGTTCGATTTCTTCAATACTTGTTCCGTCAAAGGGACAGGCAAAATTCGTCGAAAGCTGCAACTCCTCTCCATTTAGAAAAATCCACCAAAAGGAGACCGTTACTTAAAGAAAGAACCTGTTCGATGGAATCCGTAAGTCGTTTTTTTCAATCCCTTTTCGTACAACCAGTCTGTCCACCAGAACTTCAATCGTATGCTTGATGTTCTTTTCCAGATGAATCTCTTCTTCCAGTTCATAGAGACTTCCATCGATTCTCACCCGTACATAGCCCGAACGGCGAAGACTTTGCAGAAGTTTTTCGTGCATTCCTTTCTTTCCGCGCACCACCGGCGCAAAAAGCTGCATCTTCGTTCCTTCCTCTTTCCTCATGAGAAGATCTACCATCTCATCTACCGTTTGCTTCTTGATTTCTCTTCCGCAAACCGGACAATGCGGGATTCCCACCCTCGCATAAAGAAGACGCATATAATCATAAATCTCCGTTACGGTTCCGACTGTGGATCTGGGATTCCGATTAGTAGACTTCTGGTCAATGGAAATGGCAGGAGAAAGTCCTTCTATGAGCTCCACATCCGGTTTCTCCATCTGTCCGAGGAACTGCCTTGCATAAGAAGAAAGGGACTCCATGTAGCGACGTTGTCCTTCGGCGTAAATTGTATCAAAAGCAAGAGAAGACTTTCCCGAACCCGAAAGGCCGGTCAAAACCACCAAAGAATCTCGTGGAATATCGAGATCAATATGCTTTTAAATTATGTTCGTTTGCGCCACGAATCTTGATCCATTTTTTCTCCAAGATATACCTCTTTCCAACTATCTCTATACTCGATTTTACAAAGTATTCTTCCAATCCAGAAAACACCTATGCAAACGCTTCTCTAAAAGAGCGGAAAGCACTCCCATCATGATTCCCGCCAGCATACCGGCAAAAAGAAGAACGGGAAAATAGGCAAAAAGAACAGGACTCCGGAGCAAAAAGCACTGCCATAAGAATTTGTCCCCAGATTATGAAAAAAATACCGCCAAGAAGACTCACTGCAAGATAAGAAAAATGCAAGCATTTTTTTGCACAGAACATCACTGCAAAAGCTGAGCAGGAATCCTGCCATGGAATAACTGAGTGTCATCATATTCCCAAATAATATCGCGAGCAGTAAGACACGAAGCAGCGTGATTATCGCAGTCGGTACAGCACCGATGGAAAATAAGCCAAGGATACTCACAATATTGGCCAATCCCAACTTTAATTCCCGGTATCGGAAAAGGCATCGGAAGGAGAGACTCCACGTAGCCTAAAATCATGGACAAGGCAAGAAACATTGCGTATGTCGTTAATTTCTTCGTATTTTTCCCCATTTTCCCCCATTTCCACCTGTTTTTCTGATAGCGTTCCTAGTTTATCACTTCTACGTCCATAAAAAAATCTTATTTTCCATTTCTACAAAAAAAAGAGCGGCTATGCGCCGCCCTGCTTCTTTTCTTTTAACTTGCCACTTCTTGCAATGCTATATCCCTTCCCGAAGCGCTCTGCCCGGGAGTGGATTCTATATTACAATACGGTACAAAACTAAAGAGAAAGTGAGATGACTGATGCTTTGTGTCGTGTTCCCCATGCTGTCCTAAGCACTTCCCAGGTCCTGTACGCAAAGCTGATCGAATCTCTTAAAGCTTTACTACATTGGTAGCCTGAGGTCCTTTAGCACCATCAACTACTTCAAACTCTACTGCCTGTCCTTCTTCCAAAGACTTGAAGCCTTCTCCGGACAATCCAGAGTAGTGTACGAATACGTCCTTTCCTGTCTCGTCAGAGATGAATCCGTATCCCTTTTGGTTGTTAAACCACTTTACTGTACCTTTCATTACTATATCCTCCAAAAAACGATTGTAACCGAAATTGATTACAACAGGTTAAGGATAACATACCCCTTCATCACAGTCAACTAATATTCTTCGAAAGGAACGATTGTTTTAGGTGATTTCGCTATATGAAATCCTTCTTTATTCTTCCGAACCTTCTCGGAATACACGGAACCGCAGTTTAGCGATGGAGCAGCTCCTCCAGTTCTTTTCTCACTGAAAAGATAACGCTTATTACAGAAATCACAACGGACTTCCTGCGCTTTATGATCCTCAATCAACGACTGAATCTCTTTCTTCCCAAGCGAAATCAACGCTTTCTCTACCCGTTCTCTGCTGCAATTACAATAATAGGATAAAGCTCTTTTCTCATGAATTTCCGGAGAAAAATCTCCCAATAAAAAAAGTCAGCATACTCTCCGGTGTTTTTTTCCATCTTTTAACAAATCCGTTACGGAATGAACCGTTTTCAGCTTTTCTTCCAGTTTATCCAGAAGGCTTTCTTCCGCAAAAGGAAGCAATTGAATGATAAATCCGCCTGCCGCCTCTACCGTATTTTCCTTATTGAGAAGGACTCCCAATCCCACGGAAGACGGAATCTGCTCACTAATACTGTAATATGCATTAATATCCTCGGCAATCTCTCCGCTGAGCAGTTCTGTCTGCCCGACATAAGGCTCGCCTAAACCGTTATCCCGGATGACGGAAAGAAATCCCTTTACCTACCGCACCGCCGACATTCAGATGACCGTCTTTCTTTGCGGGAAGAATCACATAAGGATTGCCACAACTCGCTTTTGACCGTACCATGGGAATCCGCTGTTGCAAGCAGACTTTTTCATGGGACCGTCCCCTTTCACGGAAAGGGTAATCAGATCCTTCTCCCCTTTTAAGTCCATTCCCATCATCAGGGCGGCACTCATCAGCCGTCCAAGGGCTGCCGTTGCAATCGGAGAGGTATTATGTATGGCACGCTGCGCCTCTGCGGTATCCCTCGTTGTGCAAAGGAATGCCCGAATCTGTCCCTCTGCCGCTGTCGCTCTAATTAAATAATCATTACTGCTCATTCTTTGCGAGTTCTCTCTCTCTTTCCTCATCTTTTCTCATGCAACATTTCTTATATTTCTTTCCGGAACCGCAAGGGCACAAATCATTCGGATAAATCTTCTTGCTTTCTCTTCTCACTGTACCGGATTTTTTCTGCTCCTTATAGAGTTCTTTTCTTCTCTCTTCCGGTAAAATAGCGTCCCATTCGGGAAGGTCGTAAAGCCAGGATGCTTTGGCTTCCACCATATTGTAGTAGAGTTTCTCCGGATCAATCTGAATCTTTACAACGGTATCCTCTTCCATGGTATCGATGGGATTATGAAACCCGGCAAGAGAATCGTCGATTCCGTCCAAAATGCCCACAAAAATAAACTCTTCAATGCCGAACTGCTCCGCAAGTTCCTTCACCGTTCCTTCGTAGACCTTCTTCGGATCGGCAAGAACCTTCTCATAGAAGCCTTTTTCTAAAGAAAAGTACTTCTGCCAGAGCGCTTCCTGCTCATTCTTATTCATCCCGTTCCCGTAAGCCGCATTTCTCCAATTTTCAAGTAAAGTTGCCATAGTATTCTCCATTCTCATTTTTCTATAAAATCGTCCGCTTCCTTCTTATCGTCGGAAGGCTGCGGAAGACAAAAAGTTCTTTCAAAAAGCACTTTCTTTTTACTCCGCCGCAAACTCAAACCGCATTATTATAACGGAAATAAAGCACTTTTACAATTCTTCCGCTTCTACCTTTTCTTTTCCTCCCTCTGTATGAAAATGTTCAAAATCTTCATAAGATGCGGAGGAAAGCGGTAATCCTTTCTTCCGCAATCGTTCGTCCGTATACCTTCTAAGACTATGCAAAATCACTGCCCAGAGCGGCACGCCGATAATCATTCCCACAAAGCCGAACAATCCGCCGAAAAGCAGGATGGAAAAAAGTACCCAAAAGCTGGAAAGCCCCGTGGAATCCCCCAAAACCTTGGGACCGATAATATTTCCGTCTATCTGCTGGATAATCAAAATCGTAACGGCAAAATACAAACTTTGTATGGGGCTGGTCAGTAGAATCAGCAAAAAACAGGGAATCGCACCGATAAAAGGACCAAAGAACGGAATCACATTGGTTACTCCGACGATGACGGAGACCAGAAGAGTATAGGGCATCTTCATCACGCTCAGTACAAAGAAGGTCAATACACCGATAATCGCACTGTCAATAATTTTCCCTAAGATAAAACCGCCAAAAACATGGTGTACGTATTGTAGTTCTTCAATCACTCTCTTCGCTTTTTTCTCTGAAAAAAGGGCAAAAAGAAGCTTTCTGAACTGTCTTCTCAACAGATCTTTCATATTGAGAAGATATACCATCACAATCAGACCGATCAGAATATTTTTGATTGCAGTGACCGTACTCCATATTCCATTGGTGAAGACGGTGGCAATACTCTGTAAATGGGTGAAAATCGTCTGCGTACTCTCCGGCTTTCCGGTAAAAAAGCGGCTCACATCATCATAAACATTTTCCACATAAGGTCTTGCTTCCGGGAAACGTTCCAGTAAAATCATCACATTGTTATAGGAGCGGTTGATGGTATCCGGAAGACTGTTATACAAACTCATAACGGACTTACTTAACTCCGGAATCAGCATCGAAACCAAACCGCTTACCAGGAGCGACAAAAAAAGTAAACTTGCCACCGTGCCGGAAATCGCCAGAATCCGACGATGCGCTTTCCTCTTGAAAAGAGAAAGAGAAACCCGACTGCACCAGTTCACCACGGTATTGTAGACCGGGCTCATGAGATAAGCCAAAACCGCACCATAGATAATCGGCGTCAAAATCTGTACAAAAAATCCCAGAAAATTGGTCACAAAATAAAAGCGACTCGCCAGCACATAAACAAGAGTCACTAACGCCAGAACCGAAAAGGCAGTCAACCCCCACTTGATCTGTTCCTTCCACTCTTCTTTCTTCATCTTCTATCCCTCTACCCCGAGTCTCCCATACGACTCTTGTCTTCTTCTCTTTCTTCCCGAAATATCTCTTTCGAAAACTCCGCGCTTCTTGAAGAACAGTTCCTTTAACAAAAAAGCTTCACATCATTCGACATGAAGCAGAATAACAAAATCAACTTACCAAAACGCCGTACCACACGTTTGACTCCTAGCATTAAGCCAGGTGGGTAACCTCACGGATACCTCAAGGATCCTTAACCGCGGACGGAAGGCATGCTATCTTTATCACAAATATTGGGAACCCGTATGTCATATTTGTAGGTTCAAATTGTGTGGACACGAACGCCCCAGTAAGTACGAAACGCAAGAAAAGAACGTCAGAATACTACACTTTCCTGCATTATAGCAAAGCCAATTTAGCCTTGCAAGGGGGCATAAGATAAAATCAAAATCCCGTTTTTTACAGACACTTCCGCCTCTTCTCCTATAAACTCATTACTGACTCCGATCGGATTCGTACTTTGCAATTCCACATTGTTTATTCGGTATAGAAGTCCGCTCTCCGATACGCCACAAGAAAGATCCGTGAAAGAAAAGACGGACAAATACCCGCGATACTCCTTTGTGAAAACTTTCTTTCCATTCCTTAAAGCTGTAAACAGCTGATTCTTTCCATAGAGATAGCCCTCTGCCCCCTCTTCCGCCAAAAAGCCAGGCTTTTGCATGGCAGCATAACTGTGGTCTATTCTTTCTCCTCCGAGAGCCGCCAGAATATGCACTTCACGGATGCCTTTCGATAAGACAAGTTTCAATGCCGCCTGAAGGTCGGTATCATTTTTTACATGCGGTAGACGATAAAGCGGAATGGAGTAACTCTTCCCCGCTATGTTCCCTTCCCTCTCCGCCTTCTCTATGAATCTTTCTCTCTCTCCTACTGTTTTTCTTATCGAAAAAAATAGCATACGACGTGCTTTCTTTCGTATTCAGAAAAGACGCATTTTTTCCGTTTTCTCCGCTTTCTCCTTTTTCTTGATTTTCTTTCCCGTAAGAATCCATATCTCCTATGAGGAGATTCGGCGTAATCTGCAACGCTTCATAGTAGTGCATTCCACCGTCGATTGCCACAAGAAAAATCTTCTTCTGTAAGAGAAAAAGGAAGCCCGTAAAAGCTTCCTGCCGCAATCAATACTGCACGTTTATACCTATCCTTCTCCCTTTCCCCGAATTCTTCCATAGGCAGTCCTCCAGTCCATTTTTCTCCTCTTCCTGCTCAAAGCTTTTCTACAAAGAAAATTGAAAATTCACTATCTTTCTCTATTTTTTTACGCAGCTGTAAAGAAGAAATCCTGTAAAAGCTTCCTGGCTTCTTCCGCTTTTACCCCTTCCTCAATCGACACACGGTGATTCAGTTCTTTCATCTGTAAAATATTTTGCACCGATCCGCAGAAACCGGCCTTCGGATTACGAACTGCCATAGAAAGACGGGGAATACGAGCCTGTAAGATTGCACCGGCACACATGGGACAAGGTTCCAGATTGACATAAAGAGTGCAATCCTCCAGTCTCCAGTCTCCTATCTTCTTGCAAGCCTCTTCTATAGCAAAAATTTCTGCATGATAGAGTGCGTTCTTCTTTGCATTCCGTTGATTCCAGCCTCTTCCAAGTACCGTCCCCGGTAAAATGTCCATCTCCCTGCAAAGTTTTCCCATCGGAGAGACAGGAACTGTCCCATCATAAACCAGGACAGCTCCAATCGGAACATCTCCCTCTTCATAAGCCTTCCTTGCAAGCCGAAGCGCTTCCTCCATATAACAGTCGCTTTCTCCCATAAGCTTCTACTCTTTTTCTATCTCCGATAAAATCGACTTTCCAATCAGTCCTTTCGGCATTGCAACGGAAAAATTCTCTGCAATACTTGCCCCTATCACGGAAAAACTGTCCTGTTCCTCTCCTTCTCCGCCATGCATTCCCTTATAGTATGCCAAAAGGGGAACCTGTTCCCTGGTATGATCTGTTCCGGTATAGGTCGGATCATTACCATGGTCTGCCGTTAGAAGCAGAAGATCTCCTTCCCGCAAAACGGAAAGCAGCTCACCCAGTTTTCGGTCAAACCGTTCAATCTCTTCTCCATATCCGACAGGGTTTCTTCTATGTCCGTAGACGGCATCAAAATCAACCAGATTCACAAAGCAAAGTCCGGTAAAATCCTTGTTCTTTGCAAGCTCTATACACTGCTCCATCCCGTGAACCGAAGAGTTGGAATGTTCTGCTTCCGTGATTCCTTCATTCACGAAAATATCCGCAATTTTCCCAATGGAAATCACGGTATATCCGGCATCCTGCAAAGCATTCAGCACCGTATCCTGTGGAGGCTTTACGGCAAGATCGTGCCGATTGGCAGTACGTTTAAACTCTCCTTTTTTTCGTTCCGACATAAGGTCTGGCAATTACCCTTCCCACCTTCCACGCAGGCTTCATGCAGATATCTCTTGCAATTTCACAGCAGCGGTAGAGTTCCTTCAAACCAAAAATTTTCTCATCCTCCGGCGCGGCAATCTGGAGTACCGAGTCCGCGGACGTATAGACAATCATCGCTCCGCTTCGGAACTGTTCTTCGCCGAGTTCATCCAATATAGCGGTTCCCGACGCGGACTTATTTCCGATCACTTTATGTCCCGTTCTCTCCTCCAGCTCTTGAATAAGTTCTTTCGGAAAACCGGTATCCGTAAACGTCACAAAGGGAACTTCGGTCTTGATTCCCATCATCTCCCAATGTCCGGTCATCGTATCTTTCCCGTTACTCGCTTCATTCAGACGAAAAAAACTTTCCGCTCGGTTCGGAAACGGCGTTCACGCCTTTCAACTTTTTAAATTTCCAACTCCCATCTTTTGGAGATGGGGGATGGAAAAATCTTCCATCTTTTCTGCGATATGCCCGAAAGTATCCGCTCCGCTGTCACCAAAGCGTGCTGCATCCTTGCCATTTCCGATTCCCAGAGAATCCAGAACAATTAAAAAAATACTCTTTTGAATTTCATCATCGCCCTCTCTTTACTCTCTATCTATCTAAAGCTGCTCATTCCCGCTCTTTTCGGATCATCTCCCGAATGGCTTCAATGGCAACCTGAATCGCCCTATCCGTTTCATGATAAATCGGATTGGACATTCCCGCCTTTACTCTTTCCTGATTGGAAACAACAGAAAGAACCGTACCGACTTTCTTCTTCAAGAATGCCGCTACCGTAAAAAGCGCCGCACTTTCCATCTCCGATGCTTTGCATCCCAGTTTCAGCCATGCCTGCCACTTCTCTAAAAGTTCATAGGAAACGGGCAGTTCCTCCGGTTTATGCTGTCCGTAAAAAGCGTCCTTACACTGTACAACACCCACGTGTTTTCTAAATCCCAGACGTTCTGCCGCATCAAAAAGTTCTCTCGTTACAAAAAAATCGGCAGTGGCAGGCCATTCAATCGGGGCATATTCCTTGGATGTGCCTTCCATACGAACAGCAGATTCGGCGATAACCAGATCTCCGGACTCCACCGAAAGATCCATCCCTCCCGCAGTGCCCACACGAATGAACACTTCCGCACCGCATTTTGTGAGTTCTTCCATCGCAATGGAAGCGGACGGTCCTCCTATTCCCGTAGAGCACACACTGACTTTCTCTCCCGATATAGTCCCTGTGATTGTCACATACTCTCTTCTGTCCGCAATCTCCACCGGATTCTCAAAATATTTCGCAATCTTCGCACAGCGTTTGGGATCTCCCGGAAGAAGTACATACCTTCCCACCTCTCCCGGTCGTACACCGATATGATAGCAACGATCATCTTCAGAATAATTGATCATTCCATACTCCTCCCGGATAAACCCGTCTATTCCAAGCCTATCCTTTCTGCCTATTTTTTTCAAAGTCCCTTTTATTCGGCAAAGGACAAGGCAATCTCCATCATATCGGAGAATCCCGTCTGTCTTTCTTCTGCCGAAAGTTCCGTGCCTTTCACAATATGGTCCGAAATGGAAAGAATGGCAAGCGCTTTTTTCTTCAGCTTAGCCGCATTCATATACAGTGCAGCCGCTTCCATTTCCACACAAAGCACTCCCATGTCCGCCCACTTCTTCGCCGCATCCGGATAAGCATTGTAAAAGATGTCGGATGACACGACATTCCCCACCGTAAAGCGGATGCCTCTGGAGCGGGCTTCTTTAACCGCTTTCTCCAGAAGGGAAAAATCGGCAATAGGAGCGAAAGTCCCGGGAAGGGCATACTGATAAGCAAAACGGGAATCCGTGCAGGCTGCCTGTGCAAAAACAATCTCCTTCAGATCGATGTCTTCCTGTAGGGCTCCGGCAGAACCAATACGAATAATGGTATCCACATCATAAAAATGATACAGTTCATAGGAATAGATGCCGATGGACGGCATCCCCATGCCTCCCCCCATAACGGAGATTTCTTTTCCCTGCATCTTACCGGTAAAGCCAAGCATGTTTCGGACAGAATTAAAACAATGCACATCCGACAGGTATGTTTCCGCAATATACTTCGCACGAAGCGGATCCCCCGGCATCAGGACGGTCTTTGCAATCTCTCTCCCTTTTCCGCTTTATTATGTGGTGTACTCATACATCCTCCTCTTTCCTTCTATTCCTTCTTTTTCCCTATTCTGCGCTTTCAGAGCGGCGGAACAAGTACAGAATAGAACAGAAAGAGAAAAATGTCTACGTCCCAGCTCTCCCCTTTTTCTACAAAAAAATAACGAGCAAAGCTGAATCTCAGGTTTCACTCGGTATCGTCTTCTCTCTATTTTATTCGTGCGGATGACAGGACTTGAACCTGCACGGTCGCCCACCAGAACCTAAATCTGGCGCGTCTGCCAATTCCGCCACATCCGCAAAATCCCTTATAAAAAAAGGAATGAGACACGCGGGAATCGAACCCGCGACAACTTGATTAAAAGTCAAGTGCTCTACCGACTGAGCTAGTGTCTCATAACAGGGCCAGTTGGATTCGAACCAACGACTGCAGGCGTCAAAGGCCTGTGCCTTACCGCTTGGCGATGGCCCTAGGTCACACGAGTGAACGCACTGCGTTTCCCGTAAAGCGAGAATCAGGAAATAACCCTCTACATAAAAAGGGTGGCCACCGGGAGTCGAACCCGGGACCTCCAGAACCACAATCTGGCGCGATAACCAACTACGCTATGGCCACCATGCTATTCTCGCAAGCGAAGAGCTCCTAGCCGTAACTCCCGCTTTAAACAAGAAGCCACACTTCGTTGTGTACCACTTGTTAAAATGATCCAGAAGGGATTCGAACCCCCGACCCACGGCTTAGAAGGCCGTTGCTCTATCCAGCTGAGCTACTGAATCAAATTCGCAATATCTGCGACTCGTTTATAGTAGCGAATTTTAATTTGTTTGTCAAGAATTTTTCCATTTGAATTTTTTTCAGAAACCCGCTTCCTGCATTACCCGAAATATTTTATTTCGGAACGCAGATTTCCCTTCTTATCCAGATAAAACAACCCATAGCTCGGTCTTCTATCTTCCTGCCTCGGATACGCAATCGAACCGGGATTAAAGCAATGCACTCCGTTTACCACCCTGGAACAGGGTTTATGCGTGTGCCCGAAAACCGCCATGGAACAATTTCTGTCTCGCGCTTCCTCCGCGAGTCTCTGTAAATCCATGTTCACGCTGTAGAGGTGTCCGTGTGCAAGAAAGAGCTTCTCTTTTCCGAGTCGCAGCTCAGCTTCTTTCGGTAAATAAGCAAAGAAGTCATTATTTCCCTGGACAAAATAACTTTCACAGCCCTTCGGAAGGTGCGCGCGGATCTCTTCCTCCGTTCCTTCGCTGTCCCCAAGATGAAGAAAAAAAGCAATATCCGGATTGCTATCGATTACTTTAAACAAGGCATCCAGTTTTCTGTGATTATCCGAAACGACAAGGATTTTCTTCTCCTGCTGCGCTGCAACTACATCTTCCTTTTTTTTTTCGCTTCCTTCCGCCTTTTTTTCTCCTCCTGCTCTTCCGGACTGTCCTGAAAAAGCAATTTCTCCCGCAAAAGGCGCATCATTTTCCGAAGAGCCTTCCCTCTGTGAGAAATGCTGTTCTTCTCTTCCCGAGAGAGCTCCGCCGCCGTTTTTCCGAAGTCGGGAATAAAGAAAATCGGATCATAGCCGAAGCCTTCCAATCCTTTCTCCTCTTTCGCAATCTCTCCCTCACACTTCGCTTCCGTCTTAAAAATCTGTCCGTCATAAAAAACAGCCACAATGGCACAGGTATAAAAGGCATAGCGGCTCTTATTTGTCGCCTCTTCCAGCATGGAGAGAATCTTCTTGTTTTTCTCCGGATATGCTGTATTTTCTCCCAAAAAGCGCGCAGAATAAATTCCCGGACCGTAAGACAGGGCTTCTATCGAAAGCCCCGAGTCGTCCGCCATGACAATATCCCCTTTTTGCAGTATGCCTTTCTTTCGTAAGGCATTGTATAAGGCGCGTGCCTTAATTTCCGCATTTTCCGAAAAAGAGCTGCCGTTTTCAATGACATCCTCTTCTTCTCCGGCTTCTTTCTTGCTTTTAATCTCTCCGGGAAAATCGCACAAAATTTCTCTCACTTCCCGGAGCTTATCTTCATTATGCGTTGCAAAAAAAATCCGCATGGTATCCTACTTTCCCTTATATTGATAGAGATAGGTCTTCATCATCCCGTTATAGATTTTTCTATTTTTAAAAGACTTCCCCAAATATTTCTCCGCCTGCTCATAGGCGGTAATCACAAATAGCTGCCAGTCGTTCAGTCCTTCATACGCTTCCCTGAGCTCCGTATACAGCAAAGGCAGATTTCTCTTATCCTCAATCCTTTCCCCATAAGGCGGATTGGTCATCAGGACACCATGTTTTTTCCCGTGAGACATTTTTGCAATATCCCTTTCCTGAAAATGAATAAGAGAAAGCACACCCGCTCGTTCCGCATTTTCCCGGCAAACCGGAATCATCGCCGGATCAATGTCATATCCCTGAATATCGACCATTTTCCCGAATCGATTCTCCTTCGTCTCAAGAAGATGACGATCAACCATATCCTCCGCTTCCGTAATTGCCGCGTACCATTCTTTCTTCGGAATGAGATTCTCCCACTCCTCCGCCGTAAAGCTTCGGTCCATTCCCGGGGCGATATTCGCCGCAATCATCGCGGCCTCAATCGGAAAGTCCCCGCACCGCACATCGGGTCGACAAAAGGCGCATCTTCCCTCCACTTGCTTAATAAAATCAAGGCGGCGGCAAGCGTCTCTTTAATCGGCGCTTTACCCATCTTGAGACGATATCCCCGTTTGTGCAGGGACTCTCCACTACTGTCCAGACAAACAGTGACCTCATCCTTAAAAAGAGAAACACGGAAAGGATATTTTGCACCGTGTTCTGAAAATGTGTTTAAATGGTAAATCCCGGAGAGCCGATCCACCATAGCCTTCTTCATCACGGACTGAATGTCCCGCGGGGAAAAGAGCTTTGACTTTACAGAACTCGCTTTCGTAACCCAAAACGAAGCATCGACCGGAAGTACCTCTTCTAAAGGAAGGGCCTTCGTCCCCTGATAGAGATCTTCATACGACTCCGCATGAAAAGACCCCAGTTTGATAAGAACGCGCTCGCCGGTTCGAAGAAAAATATTGGCACGGACGATGGCTTCCGCATCCCCGATAAAATGGACTTTCCCATCACTTACCAGGGAAACCTCATATCCAAGGTCGTGAATCTCCTTCTTACAGACAGACTCCAGACCGAAGTGGCAAGGCACAATTAATTCAAATCTCTGCATGGCGCTCCTCTACCGTCTTAATATATTGGAAATCAACCATAAAACAGCAGCTATGGCAAATACCGGAAGAAGGACAGGCGCAAGTACAGACAGGACTCCTCCAACCACCGTGACGATGAGAACAAGAAAAAGGAGAACAATCAGGAGCGCTAAAATACAACCGCCGTTTCCAAAAGAAACAAAGGCCGGGCCGCTTCCTTCTCTTTCCCGCTCCGAGGTCGAAAAACGAGTCTTTCCTTCCTCACCATATTTTTCATACAGCACTTCTTCCGTATCGGAAGCCGTCTCACTTTCGGAACCCGTTCCGCCATACTGCCTGTCTTCCTCATCCGACGCAAAGTTAATATCTTTCTCCTCGTACCGAAAAGGGGTGGTGCGGGCAACGTGATCCCCCGCAGCATCCGCGGCATCCATGATACTCTGCGCAAGAAGATGCGGTTCGGAAAGAGAAGAAACAACCTCCTCTTCTCCTTTTCCTTTGGCTACTTCCTCCGTTATATACTCACTATAAAAGTGAAGCTGTTCCAGAATCACCTCATCGGATACATTGCCCTGCAATTCTCCGCGAAGCGCCTGTAAAAATGTCGTCTTATTCACTCTCTTTATCCTCGGCGATGACCTGAATGTGTAAATCCAGAAGCTGCTGCGGATCGAACACTTCCGCCGGCGCCTCCATCATGGCGTCCGATCCGTCTTTTCCTTTCGGGAATGCAATGACGTCTCGGATTGTGTCCGCACCGACCATCCACATCGCAAGTCTGTCCAAACCGTAAGCCAGTCCTGCATGGGGCGGCACTCCGTAACGGAACGCCTGCATAAGGAAGCCAAACTGCTCGCTCGCTCTTTCGGGCGTAAAGCCTAACTTCTCCAGCATCCTCTCCTGCACATCACTCTGATGGATTCTTACCGAACCGCCTCCCAGTTCCGTTCCGTTCAGCACGATATCATACGCTTTTGCCCGGACTTTGGAGAGATCTTCATCCAGATATTGCAGGTCTTCTTCCATCGGCATGGTAAAGGGATGATGCATTGCCTGATAGCGTCCAAGTTCTTCAGAATACTCAAACATCGGAAACTCTGTAATCCAGAGAAACTTCCACTGTGTTTTATCAATTAAATCGAGGTCTTTTCCAAGAGCAAGACGCAATGCCCCCAGGGAATCCCATACCACATTCTTCTTTTTATCCGAAACCAGAAGTAAGAGATCGCCCTTCTCCAGCTGCGATGCGGAAATGAGCTTCTTCGCTTCCTCTTCCGAAAGGAACTTTGCAAAGGAGGACTTAACTGTTCCGTCTTCCTGCACACCGTACCATGCGAGTCCTTTCGCGTGATAGCCCTTTACCAGCTCTACATAGGAATCAATCTTCTTTCTCGGCATTCCCGCCTCTCCCTTTACGAGAAGACCTTTTACCATACCGCCTTCCTTCACACAGTCTGAAAAGACGGAGAAGCCGCAATCCCTTACCGCTTCCGTCAAATCAAGGAGCGGCATTCCAAAGCGAAGATCCGGCTTGTCGGAACCGTAATGATTCATCGCATAGTCCCAAGTCATCCTCTGCAAAGGAAGCTGCACATCGATATGACAGACTTCTTTGAAAAGATATTGCAAAAGACGCTCGTTGACATCCAAAACATCCTCGATATCCACAAAAGACAATTCCATATCTACCTGGGTAAATTCCGGTTGTCTGTCCGCTCTTAAATCCTCATCCCGATAGCATCTCGCCAGCTGAAAATAGCGATCCATTCCGGATACCATCAAAAGCTGCTTCAAAAGCTGGGGAGACTGCGGAAGTGCATAAAAAGTACCTCTGTGCAGCCTTGACGGCACAAGAAAATCTCTTGCTCCTTCCGGCGTCGACTTAATGAGAGTCGGTGTTTCAATCTCCAAAAAGCCGTCTTCCGACAGAAAATGGCGAATCAACTGGGCTATCCGCGCTCTTGTCATAATCTTCTTTGCCAGATCCGGTCTGCGGAGATCCAGATAACGATACTTTAAACGAAGGTCCTCCTTCGTCTTGGAATCCGCCTCAATCGGAAAGGGCGGGGTCTCCGATTCGGAAAGAATGCGCAGACTCTTTGCGACCAGTTCAATGTTTCCTGTGGAAAGCTCTGCATTACTATCTTTACCGCGACTTCTGATCTCTCCTTCAACCGCAATGACATACTCCTGCCGTAATGTCGCCGCCTTCGAAAAGACGTCCTTCCCACATTCCTCTTCCTCAAAAAGAATCTGTAAGATACCCGAACGGTCACGGAGATCCGTGAAAATCAAGCCGCCTTTATTACGAGACTTTTGTACCCATCCCATCATGCAAACCGTTTTCCCGATAAAATCTTCTCCGAGTTCCGCACATCTAGCCGTTCTATGTAAACCCTGCATTGACTCTGCCATACACTCCCCCTTAATCCGCGTATATCTCCACAAATTCCTTATATCCTTCAGCACTAAGCTTCTCTTTTTGGAATTTTTTATTTTTATTCATCTGCGTGAGAAGCACGACTTCTCCTCCAGTTCTTCTTTCCATGACTTCTTTCAGACAGGCGGAAAGCTTTTCTTCCGAAAACCTTCTTCTCCACAAGATAAGCGACCTTACTGCCTTCCTTTTCTGCTTCCGCACCCTCCAGAAGAATCCCTATGATTCTTTCAAAACCAATGGAAAAGCCGACAGCCGGCGTATCTGTCCCAATAAACTTGCCGACCATCTTATCATACCTTCCTCCTCCGCCAATAGAACCGGAAAAAAGAGGAGAACGAACCTCAAATATCGGACCGGTGTAATATCCCATTCCCCGCACGAGCGTCGGATCAAAGCGAAGAGAAATCGAAGCTTTGCTGCAATCCTCTACCATTTTCATAATCTGATACAGATTCTCCCCGACTCCCTCTTCGAGATGCCCCCCGAGTAGCTTTAGAAGGCGCAAGATGTCCTCTTTCTCCCCTTTCACGAGAGACAGGCATTCTTCATATTTTCCGATTTGTTCCTCCGTATAAGAGAGCGAGAGTAATTCTTTCTTTACCCCATCTCTACCGATTTTGTCCTCTTTGTCCAGAACGATGGAAACCTCCTGAAACGCCCCTTCCGGAAATCCCGCATAAGCTTGCATCGCCTTTAAAATCCTTCGATCATTTAAAACGATATAAAAAGGATACTTCTCTCCAAAGCCGATTTCTTTCAGTACGGTTCCCATCGCCATAATGAGGTCTATTTCCGAAAGATTGCTTGCATCCCCGAAGACATCGATATCACACTGCCAGAACTCTCTAAAACGACCCTTCTGCGGACGGTCCGCACGAAAAACCGGTCCAATCTGCAAAGCCTTAAAAGGAGAAGGAAGAGCGGACTGATTCTCCGCATAAAAGCGGGAAAGGGGAAGCGTTAAATCATAGCGAAGTCCCGCGTCCGAAAGCTGATCAAAATCGCCTTTTTCCAGCGCTTCCTTCCATTTCTCTCCCCTTTTCTCCACCTTGAAAATCAGTTGTTCGTTATCTCCCCCCTGCTTACTGAGGAGATTACTGAGATGTTCCATAATCGGTGTCTCGATCTCTGTGAAACCGAAGCGCGTATAGACCGATCGGATGGTGGAGAGAACCCTCTGCCTCACTTCCATTTCCTTCGGTAAAATATCTTTCATGCCGGTTACGGCTTTTTTTGTTAATGCCATACTGCCTCTCTAATCCTTTTAAACTGTTTTTATAAAATTGTCCATGCCGAGAAATCGCCCCGTCTCCGCTAATCTTTTTTTCTCGAAAAAGAGGAGTCCCTGTTCTTTAAATAGGCCGCCATCTCGGGGTCAACGTCTAAAGTCGCAAAGTAATCCGTATCCCGCTCCGGTCTTCGAATCATCTTCACGCTTCCGTCCGACTTTAGCAAAAGCTCTGCGCTCCAAAGCTTACCGTTATAATTGTATCCCATTGCAAAACCGTGTGCTCCGGCATCATGGATAAAGAGAAGATCGCCTTTCTCCAGACAGGGCAATTCCCGGTTCTTGGCAAACTTGTCGTTATTTTCACAAAGGGAACCGACCACATCATAGACTTTCTTCTCGCTGGCATCTTCTTTTCCGAGTACGGTGATATGATGGTACGCATCGTAAATCGCCGGTCGCATCAGATTTGCCGCACAGGCATCCACGCCGGCATAGTGCCTGTACGTCTCTTTAAAATGAATCACCTTGGTAACGAGTGCCCCGTGCGGTCCTAAAATATACCGTCCCAGTTCCGTACAAAGACGAACATCCGTGATTCCATTTTTAACCAGAACTTCCTCATAAACCTCTCTCACCCGTTCTCCAATCAGCAGGATATCATTTTCCTCCTGTTCAGGGCGATAGGGAATCCCGACTCCACCGGAAAGATTGACAAATTCCAGCTGAACGCCGGTCTCCTGTTTTATTTTCACAAGCAGAGAGAAAAGCTGCTTTGCCAGAGTCGGATAGTAGTCATTGCTCACCGTATTGGATGCCAGGAATGCATGAATTCCAAAATGCTCCACTCCCCTATCCTTTAAAAGACGATAGCCTTCAATGATCTGCGCTTCCGTCATGCCGTACTTCGCGTCTTCCGGATTGTCCATAATGGTATTTCCAATACTGAAGTATCCGCCGGGATTAAAACGCAGACTCATGGTTTTCGGTAAAACACCCAAAATATTGCTGACTTCTTCGATGTTCGTAAAATCATCCAGATTAATGATGCCGCCAAGTTGATTACAGAATAAATACTCCGGATCCGGTGTATCGTTCGAAGAAAACATAATCTCCTCTCCGGAAAATCCGCAGGCTTCCGCGAGACTGAGTTCCGGCGCCGAAGAACAGTCCACACCGCAACCCTCTTCTTTTAAAATACGAAGAATTGCGGGAGTCGGTGTCGCTTTAATCGCAAAATACTCTTTATAGCCTTTATTCCAGGAAAATGCTTTGTACAGTTTTCGTACTGTCTCACGGATTCCTTTCTCATCATACAGATAAAAAGGCGTGGGATAACACTCCTCTATTTCCTTCGCTTTTCGATAATCCACAAACGGCTTCTTCATCTCTTACTCCTTTACAGCAGGTAACCCCTACCTTCTTTTATAAACCCGGTTTCCAAAGGAACTAGACCGTAGAACTTTCGTCCTTTTTCCTATCCTAATCCCCTGTTTTCCAAATCTATCGGGCATTAAAAAAAGTCCACTCTATCTTAAACAAGCTAGAGGGACTTTTCAAGTAAAATCCTAGTCTACTTTAATGACCCGCATGATATTCGTTCCGGTAGGCGCCTGCTGCTTCTGCAAACGAGAAAGAACACCCGCAGTAATGACACAGAGGTCACCGCTCTTTAAGAGTTTCCGCTCTTTCAGTTCTTCCACGGAACTTTCAAAAAGCTCATCCGTCGTCTCTGCTCTTCTTGCCCAAATCGGCGTCACACCCCAGAACAACATCATCTGTCTCGTCACGGTCTGACTCGGGGAAAGCGCATAAATCGGAGTAATGGGACGATACTTGGAAATCATGGACGCGGTAATGCCGGAAAGAGTGGAAGCCACAATAGCCGTAGCCTTGAGTTCGGAAGCGGTCGTAACCGATGCGGCACACATCGCATTGCCGATACTTTCATACATGGTCTTCTCCACCATTCTGGTCTTAAACTGCTTATAATTCAGGAACTGCTCGGTATACTCCACAATGGAAGCCATGGTTCTTGCCGCTTCTACCGGATATTTCCGTTTGCGGACTCTCCGGAAAGCATAACCGCATCCGTGCCGTCGTAAACCGCATTCGCTACGTCTGTCACTTCCGCTCTGGTCGGACGCGGATTCCGAATCATGGAATCCAGCATCTGGGTTGCTGTAATCACCAGCTTTCCATGGTAATTACACTTCTGGATGATTTCCTTCTGGAGCTGCGGAATCCGCTTTGCATCAATCTCTACACCCAGATCCCCCTCTGGCAAGCATAATACCGTCGGACGCTTCAATAATCTCATCAATATTGTCCAGGCCTTCCTGAGACTCAATCTTTGAAATAATCTTCATCTGCGAACCGCCATCCGTCAGAATCTTCCGAATCTGTCTTACCGCATCCGCGGAACGAATGAAGGAAGCCGCCACGAAGTCAAACTCTTCTTGAATACCGAACTTCAAGTCTTCGATATCTTTATCGGTAATGGAAGGCAACTGAATGGGCACGCCGGGCACGTTGACACCCTTCTTCTCTCCCAGCTCTCCGCCGTTTGTTACCTTACATTGAATCTCAACGCCGTTTACCGCTTCCACTTCCAAACCGATCAAACCGTCATCAATCAAAATGACATTTCCGGGCTTTACGTCCTCATGTAACTTGTCATAGTTGATGTAGATCTTCTCCTTTGTTCCCACTACCTCTTCCGTCGTAAGAACAATCTTTTCTCCTTCTCTCAGTGTAATCTTCTGTCCATCCTTTAAAAGGCCGGTTCGGATTTCCGGTCCCTTTGTATCGAGAAGTGCCGCAATGGGGCGTCCCAACTCTTTTCTGAGTTTACGCAGTTTCTCCAGTCTGCTGAGGTGCTCCTCATGATCTCCATGAGAAAAATTGAAACGGGCGACATCCATCGTCTCCGCTAAAGCCTTCATTACTTCGTAATCATTTTCATTCGGTCCCATCGTACAAACAATCTTTGTTCTTCTCATTTTCTCTCTCCTTCATCTATCCATCTTGTTCCACTAACTCTATACATCGACGAAAAGCTGAATCTCTAAAGCTTCTCCCCGTTATACAACTTTTTCGAATAAAATGCACTATCGGTAATTTCGTATATTAAAAATATTTTTTCTTCTTCCCTGATGCATGAGAAGGAAGAAGAGCAAGACATTGAGAAACGACAAAAGGATGGAAAGCCGTTCTCCCGCGCTTTGACTAACCAGTAGAAAATACAGATAAAGCAGCGTCTCAAAAAGCGCCAGATACTTTGCTTTAATCGGAATGAAAAAGTAAAGGTAAAACACGGTATCCGGTAAGGTTAAAGAATACGCCAGAAAGATGCTGAATCCCATATAGGTCGGGTTCAACTGCAAGGATACGCCGGTCAGAAGAAAAATCAGAATGCCTGCCACATTATAGAGAAGCACTCCGGAAAAGAAGAAGAAATTATAGCGGAAATTCCCCCATAAATATTCCAGACTGTTCCCTATGCTGTAATAAACCATAATCCCGATGATTGCCCAGAAGATGGAACTAAAGCCATAGGATGCGGGATAATAGATTAAAAAAGTTAAAACCCGCCAGATATGCCCATGCAGAATAGCCTCCGGATCCAAATCCAGATAATAAAAATAAAACTCCGGTGCAAAGAGCTGAATTAAAAAGCCCACCGCATACATCACACAGATATATTTCATCAAATTCGGAATCGTGTATCTTCCGAACTTTCTTTCCAAACGTTCTAAAATGCTCATAAATCACCCTTATCCATCCGTATTTCTTAAAAACACGTGAAAGTATACTTGTACTCTGCCGTTTTTTCAAGCACCGCCAAGGGATTTTATATGATAAGATAGATTCCTGTGTGGGCCTTCTTTCCGGGAATATACCGGAAGTCTAAGAACGGCAAGAGAATAGGAACAGGAATGAATCCGCTGAAAAAGAGACAGGAAAAAAGATGAAAAACAATACTTCAACAAGAAAACAGGACGCACTCCTCCTTTTAAGCGATGCGCCCTCTTACGGCACTGTAGCCTTAAAAATGAGTGAAGCAGTCCTTCGCAGGATGCATTACGAGGTTTTTTCTCTCCCGACCGCTTTAATTTCCAATACACTGAATTTCGGAAAGACGGAAATTCTGGATACCACGGCGTATTTATTCCGAAGTCTTTCCGTCTGGAAAGAACTCGGTTTCGAATACTCCGCGCTCTTCCTCGGTTTCGTAAACGGACTCGCTCAGGCGGAACAGCTCTACCAACTGGCTAAAGAAGAAAAAGAAAAAGGAAAGTCCATCTTCTTTGACCCCATTATGGCGGACGGAGGAAAGCTCTATCACGGTTTAACGGGGGAGGATGTCCTTTCCAGAAAGAAACTGATGGCCGTTTCCGACTGTATATTTCCGAATAAGACAGAAGCCTGCCTCCTTGCCGGGAGAAAAACGGTACCGGAAGATTTCCGTCCGGAGGAAGCAAAAAGACCTCGTGAAGTCTCTCGCGAATGCCGGTGCAAAAGATATCTGCATCACCAGTATGCATATCCAAGGGGAAAGTTGTATCTTTCTCTATGAAGAAAAAACACAAAGCTTTTACACGATTTCCTATAAGGAAAGAAACCTATCCCTCGGAGGAACCGGCGACCTCTTCTCCTCTCTTTTTATCGGAAAATATTTGGAAGAGGAAACGCTTCTTCCCTGCCGGAAAATGGGCAATCGAAAATATCGGAAGAATTCTCGACGCTTTTCTAAGCGAAAACGGCAAAGAAAAAACGATTCCCATCGAACTTTACTTGCAGCTGATATCCTAGTCCGTCACCGTATCGACTCCCACTTCCGGGAGTTTCTCCACTTCCAAAGCTTCGATATAATAAATTTTCTGCGAGAGTTCTTTCGATATGGCATAGGTTCCTTCTCGAAGAATCCCCTTCACTCTGATCCATGATTCTTCCGATTTCAAAGTTTGATAAATCCAAATCGGTCTTAAACTCGAAGTTGACATACCCTCCGGTACAATAAGGGCAGGAAGGGCCCATGCGTCCAACCAGCGTATAGCCTCCAAAAATTCATATAGTAGCCGTCTATGCTCACCGTCTTCCCCACATAATTCTGGAAATTCATATACCAATCATTGATCTGGGTTGCATAGTGTTGATCTCCGACCACAATATCCGGTTTCTCAAGAGAAACCTTCTTCCGATCTTCTTTCGGGTCAAAGGGATAGTCATCATGCGGATAGGCTGCATCGGCTGATGCGGAACTCTCCTTCCCGTATTCTTTGTCCAAAGATTCCTGCTCTTTCTGTTCCAGACTTTCCAATTCATGCGCCTGCGACTCCGCCTCTTTCTCGGACAGGGTAGTACTCTTTTCGCTCTCCTTAGCAGAGACCTTCCGAATCGTCTCCGTCTTTTTACAGGATTGTAAGAGCAAAGCCAAAAGAAACACAAAAGCTATTTTCAAAAAATTTTTTCGGGAAAAAATCATCTTCCTTACCCCCTTCGATTCCGAAGCATTTCCACCAGAAGAAAAAGGAAAAATAAAAGCATATCTATAATCACGATGGAGGCTCCCGTCGGAATATTGTAGAGATAAGACAGGCTGATTCCCACAAGAAAGCCGAAGAGAGAAAGCCCCGTTGCAAGAAGAATGGTGGATAGAAAATTCTTGCTCACCCGCATCGCCGTGATGGAAGGAAATACAATCAAGCTGGAAATCAGGAGCGTCCCCATCATACGCATCCCGAGTACAATCGTGATAGAGGTCAGAAAAGCCAGAACCATATTATAAAAGCGGGTATTCGTTCCGCTCGCCTTCGCAAAAGTCTCATCAAAGTTACCGCAAAGATACGCGGATAAAACAAGATGTAAAAGCAATACCACCATCACGGAAAGAACCACGGATAAGCGCAAATCGGAAGGGCTTATGGCAAGGATGGATCCGAACATATAGTTGCAAACATCCGTATTCATCCCCGTGGTGAGAGAAACCGTCATCACTCCAATTGCCAAAGCGCCGCTGCATAGCAGTGCTGTCGCCGCATCCCCCTTTATCTTCGAACTTTCCTCCAGTTGCAAGAGAAAAAATGCTGCAAGCACACAGACCGGAATCGATACGGACATAGGGGTAAGCTGCATTGCATAAGCAATGGCAAGCGCGGCAAATCCCACATGAGAAAGTCCATCTCCAATCATGGAATAGCGTTTCAAGACAAGACTCGTTCCAAGGAGCGCGGAGCAAAGGGAAACCAAACCGCCGACAACAATGGCGCGAATCATAAAATCGTAGTGCAACATCGTGCGTAATGAATCAAGCATGGTCTTCCTCCTTTACGAGGAGCTTTTCCCCAGCTGGAAGCAAGGTACGCTTCCGCACTGCCGAAGAAGAGCTGCTTTCCATCCAAATGCAGAATGGTCTTTGCTCTTTCCACTACTTCTCTAATATCATGAGAAACCATGATAATCGTCATCCCCTTCTCTCTATTCAAACTTTCCAGCATGGCGTACAGTTCCTTTTGTGCCAGCGGATCCAGTCCGGCAACCGGTTCATCCACAACAAGGAGTTTCTGACTTTGCAGCGAGGGCTCTCGCAAGGAGAACCCTCTGTCGCTGCCCGCCGGACAATTCACGGAAACAGGCATTCTTCAAATCTTCTATTTTTAAATATGCCATCGCATCCAGTGCCGCTTTCTTATCTTCTTTTCTATAAAAAGGAAAGAACGAAAGTTTATTCAATCTACCCGACTCTACTACCTCAAAACAGCTGGCAGGAAAATCCTTCTGGTTCTCCGTCTGTTGGGGAAGATAGCCGATTTCATTGGCTTTCAGACCGTCTCCAAATAAAATCTCTCCCTCACTCACTTTCTTGAGTCCCAAAAGTCCTTTTAAGAGGGTACTTTTTCCTGCTCCGTTTTCCCCTACAATGCAAAGGTAGTCTCCTTTTTCCACAGAGAAGTGAATTCCGCCGAGAACCTTCTTCCCCTCATAAGAAAATCCAACATTGTTCAGGGATATATATGCCATCTAGTTTAATGCCTCCTTTAAAGCTTCTACGTTCGGCTTCATGAGATCGACGTAGGTCTTTCCCGCCTTGAAATCACTATCTGTTACATTGTGTACTGCATTTAAGAGCATCTTCTTCGCCCCGGTATCCCGACAAATGGCATCCACCATATCCTCATTACTCATCTCGATATGAAAGACAACCGGAATCTGATCCTCCTTCACTTTGTCCGTGAGAAAGGCAATTGTGGACGCGGAAGGCTGGGTATCCGTGGAGCAACCCGGGAAGGCTGCAAAATACTTGAGACCGAACTCCTTACAAAAATAAGCGAAGGGGAAACGATCCGCTACAATGATTTCCTTTCTTTTGCCATGATCCACTACTTCCTGAAAGCTCTTATCCAGTTCTTCCAATTCCTTCACATACGCATCGCTGTTTGCCTTAAACTGCTCTTTATGTTCCGTATCCAGTCCGGAAATAGTTTCTTCCAGCTTCTCTACAATCGTGATGGCATTCTTCGGGGATGTCCATACATGCTCATCCATCTCCGGTTCATCCTCTTTATCCTGGTCATGATCGTCCTTGGCAGAGTCAGCCTTGTCCTGGCCTTCTTTGCCATGGTCATGATCGTCTTCCTCTTCCTCCTGCATGCCTTCCACCGTCTCTTCTTCCATGAGACTTACCGCATCCATCATCTTGAACACATGAAGACTCTTTCCCTGCACGGATTTCAAAACATCCTCTACCCATTCATCGCTGTCCCCACCGGTATACAGGAACAAATCCGCATTCTGAATGGTAATAATATCCTTCGGACTCGGCTCATAGCTGTGCGTCTCCGCACCGGGTTTCACCAGCATCGTAAGTTCCGCATCCCCTTTCGTGATAGCGCGGGCAAAATCATAGGAAGGGAAGTTCGTCGTTACAATCTTCAGTTTCTTCGCGCCGGAACTCTTCTCCTCCGCTTTCTCCGTGCTTTTCTCACTCTCCTTCTGGCTGGGCGCTACAGTGCTTTCCGCGCTCTTCCCGTTTCCACAGGCAAAAAGCATAGAGGCAGTGAATAAAACGCCACTCAGTAAAATTCCTTTTTTCAGTCTCATTCCGAGGCTCCTTTCCGTTGTGTCTGTGCACAATCTGCACACAATCCATAGAATACCGTCTTCTTTTCATCCCAATGAAATCCATGATGCGTAATGAGATGCTCCATCATAAAATCCAGCTCATGGCAATGGAGATGAATCAGTTTTCCGCAGACATTGCACTTGCAATGAAAGCAGGAACAGGCTTCTCCTCCTTCTGTATCCTTTCCAACATAGGAAAAGCAAGCCGGCGTGTTTTGATCAATGATGTACTTGTTTACCATTCCCTCTTCACAGAGTCTTTCCAACTGTCGATATACCGTTGTCGTACCGATCGGTCTGCCTTCCTCCTGAAAATGGCTGACCAGTTCCGCCACCGTAAAATGGGTATTCGGGCGCGAGGAAAGAAAGGATAGGAGTTCCTCTCTGTTTTGCGATTTATACATTGTTTTTTCTTTCATGCCGACTCCACTCCCTGAATGCTGTTTGTATTCCGTTTTCTCTGTGCTTTAGTAAGATTGAACAGGGGATATCACACCCTTTTCGCACGAATCTCAAAAGAATAGAAAAGTACATGAAAATGAAAACCGTTTTCATATTCTAAAATAGAAAACGGTCTTCGTCAAGCATCTATCGATGTAAAACTTTAAAACAGCCGGATAAAACGGCTTAATGGAAAAAGAATAAAAATAACGAAACAGAATGATCCATCACGGACCGGAATGAAACAAAGTGGAAATACATCCGAAGAATCAGCTTCTACCCGCACGGAGATTCTGTATCACAATCCCGTTTTCTTCCAAAGCAGTCCTCAGTTTCTTCACAAAAAGCAAAGCCTTCTCTCCGTCTCCGTGTACACAAACGGAGTCCGCTTTAATAGGGATTTCTTTTCCGCTCACAGCCCGTACTTTTTCCTTCCAGAATCATCGAAAGGACGCGGTCGATGGCAAGGTCTTCATCGGTAATCATCGCTCCCGCTTTCGAGCGGGCAACTAAACTGCCGTCTTCTTCATACGCTCTGTCCATAAAGACTTCCGCCGAAACGGCAAGTCCTCTCTTCTCCGCCTCCCGGTAGAGCTTTCCGGAACTCTGCGCCAGAACAATTAATTCTTTATCATAATCCTGCACCGCGTCACAGATGGCTTTGGCAAGTTCCTCCTCTTTCGCCGCCATATTGTACAAGGCTCCATGCGGTTTCACATGCTGAAGCCTTCCTCCATGCTCATGCAGGAAGGCATCCAAAGCGCCAATCTGATAAAGAAGCATCGCTTTCACTTCTTTCGGATTCATATTCATATTTCTCCTGCCAAAACCCTGCAAGTCCGGAAAACCCGGATGGGCACCGACAGCCGTTCCCACAGTACCGCAGAGAGAGACCGTCTTTTCCATTACCAGCGGGTCTCCGGCATGGAAGCCGCAAGCCACATTTGCAGAAGAAATCAAAGGAATCACTTCCTGATCGAGTCCCAAAGTATATCTTCCGAAGGACTCTCCGACATCCGCATTTAAATCCACTCTCATTTCACTCTACTCCTTCTCTTCCGTCCGGCGAAGAACGCATTTCTTTATCTTCCCGACAGCATAAAGCGCTCTACAAATCCCGTGTCCACCTTTCCCTCTCGGAATGCCTCGGAACGCATGATTTTATACTGAAAATCCAGATTCGTTTCCACACCGAGTACAAGCATCTCTTCCAGAGCGACTCTCATCTTCTGTATGGCTTCTTCCCGATTCCTCCCCAGTACAAGGACCTTTGCAATCATGGAATCATACTCCATCGGAACCGTATAGCCGGTATACAATGCCGTATCGACCCGTACGCCATTTCCCCCGGGGAGATGCAAGGCAGTAATTTTTCCGGGAGACGGCATAAAATTCTTCTCCGGAATCTCTGCATTGATCCGGCACTCAATACTGTGCCCCAGGAAAGGAATATCCTCCTGCCTGTAACTTAGCTTTTCCCCTGCGCTGACGCGAATCTGCTCCATAACAAGGTCCGTATTCGTGAGGAGTTCCGTAACCCCGTGCTCTACCTGAATACGGGTATTCATTTCCATAAAGTAAAACTGCCCGTCCTTATCCATAATAAACTCAATGGTTCCGGCACCGGTATACCGGACGGATGCCGCTGCCTTCACTGCCGCTTCCATCATCGCTTTCCGCGTCTTTTCAGAAACGGCGGGGGAAGGGGATTCCTCCACGAGTTTCTGGTGATTTCTTTGAATAGAACAGTCTCTTTCTCCAAGGGCAACCACATGCCCATAACTGTCTCCCATAATCTGTACTTCCACGTGTCGGGGTTCCAGAATCAACTTTTCCAGGTACATGGCGTCATCGGAAAAGGCATTGGCGGACTCCCTTTGTGCGGTGAGGAAATCTTTCTCAAAGTCCGCTTCTTTATAGCACTCCCGCATTCCTTTTCCGCCGCCGCCGGAGCTTGCCTTAATCATCACCGGAAAGCCCATCTTTCTTGCCTCTTCCAGAGCCTCTCCTACGTCATAAAGAACCGATAAGGAGCCGGGAACCACCGGAACCCCCGCTTCCCGCATCCTTCTCCTGGCTTCCGACTTGTTTCCCATCTCTTCAATCACTTCCGCAGTGGGGCCGATGAAAGTAATTCCATTCTCCTCACATTTTTTTGCAAAATGGGCATTTTCCGAAAGAAAGCCATAGCCCGGATGAATGGCATCACAGCCGGTATTTTTCGCCACCGTTAAAATGGTGTCCATATTGAGGTAAGAATTCCGTGCGGCACCCTCGCCTATACAGACCCGCTCATCGGCAAGACGCGTATGCAAGGCATCCCGATCCTCCTTGGAATAAACCGCAACAGAAGAAACCGAAAGCGCACGAAGAGCCCGAATCACCCTTACGGCAATCTCCCCTCGATTTGCCACTAAAACCCGTTTAAACAAATTCTCCTCCTTATCGATACAGTCCTTCTTATCCTACAAAGTATCCTACAAAATAGAAACGCATCTCTTTTCGATTCGGAAAGAAGAAAAGATCCTTTTCCCTTTTTCTTACAGTTTTCTCACACGGAAGAGGGGTTGCCCATATTCCACCTTCTGCTCATTGGAAACGAGTACCGCTTCAATTTCACAATCGAAATCCGCCGTGATTTCATTCATCATTTTCATCGCTTCGAGGATACAAACGGTATCTCCCGCCTTCACCGTATCTCCCACCTTCACAAAAGCGGGAATGGTAGGCCCTTTTGCAGAATAGAAGGTTCCTACAATAGGACTCACGATGTGCACTTCATTGTCCTCCTCCGTACTTCCCGCGGAGGATGCCGCCTCTTCCTTCTCGGAAGGCAGGGCAGAAACCGCACTGACCATACTTCCGTTTGCCAGTACCGGAGGATTATCCAGCTTACTCATCGTAATCTTAAAATCGCCATCCTTAATGGACATGGTATTTAAGGAAGAATCCTCCATAATCTTAACCAGTCCTTCTAATTTCTAAATCCAACATTCTATTCTACTCTCCTTAATGCGCTGTAGTTTCCATCTACTCTTTATGCAGTAAATCGGGGTTAAGCAAATAGCTTCGACAATCTCTTCGCGGCAAGTCTGCATTCCAATACTTCCTTACAGGGTTTATGAATAATTTTCCGCATATCCTGCAACTCTTTCTCTTCATGCAGAAGAAGCCGCTGTGCCTCTTCCACCGTAACCGCTACAAAACGAATCTTATCATCCATTCTTCTTTGCACAAGCTTCGGTAAATCCACGGAAATCACTGTTGCAATCTTTCCATAGCCCCCCGTAGTCTGCCGGTCAGCCAGCAGAATAATCGGCTTTCCGTGAGAGGGAACCTGGATGGAACCCAGGGCGATTCCGTCAGAAATAATATCCGAACCCCTCTTGCTTTCAATATAGGCGCCTTCCAGACGCATCCCCATCCGGTCAAACTCCGCGCCGACCGTATATTCCGTCTCCAGAAAGCTCTTTATCCCTTTCTTGGAAAATACTTCCTCCTCCGGTCCCAAAATCACACGGATTGTGGCTTTATTTTCCTCATATTCTTTTAACGGAAGCGTTCGGGAAAGGAAAGTCGGCAGGTAGATTCGCCTCGTGATACGCGTCTCGATATAATCTCCGTCCTCCAGCTTTCTTCCTTTAAATCCGCCAATCCGGCACTTTAAGTTCGTAGAACGGGAACCCATCACCACCGGTACTTTAAGGTAGTTCGAAAAAGCAATGTAACAGCTTCTTCCGCTTCGGGCAGAACCCAGTTTCAAGACATCCCCTTCCGCCACATAGAGTGCGGTATACATCGGCACTTCTTCATCATTGATTTCAGGTCGGAAGTCTCCTCCCGTAATGGAGATAATCATCGGCGCGGTAAACTCCAGGGTCGGTCCGATTAAAGTACACTCCAGTACCGCTTCATTTTCCGGATTGTCCAGAAGCAGGTTTGCAATACGAAAAGCCCGCCTGTCCATTACCCCGTTCACATTGAAGCCCTGTGCCTGGTAGCCGTTTCTTCCGAGGTCCTGCACCGTCGTGAGCAGTCCTCCTTTGATTACACGAAATCCCATCTTACTCCCCCTTGTGCCACCGCACTTCATAGCGGTCCTCTGCTACTGCTTCTTCTATTTCCTGATACTCTTTTCAGGGAAATGGGGCAGAAACGAATGTACTCTCCTGCCCGCGTAAGAATCGGTTCCTTCTTTAAGGGGTCGTACATCTTCACCGGTGTTTTTCCGATAAGGCGCCAGCCTCCCGGCGAATCCACAGGATATACGCCGGTCTGGGAGCCTCCTATCCCTACGGAACCTGCCGGAATCCGAAGTCGCGGACTATCCAGACGATTGGTATGTAACGCTTCCGGAAGACCGCCGAGATAGGTAAATCCCGGCAGGAAACCCAACATATAAATCAGATAGTCTATCGAGCTGTGCTTCTCAATCACTTCTTCTACCGTTAAAGAGGACTCTCCGACACAAAAATCGAGATCGGGGCCAAAATCTCCACCATAACAAACCGGAATCTCCCAGACCTTTTTCTCCATACTTTCCACCCGGGTGTCCATCTTCACAAGGGAACGAAGCCTTCGGAACAGTTCCTCATAGCGAATCACCAGGGGATTATATTCCACCAGCAGGGATGCATACGCCGGAATCATATCCACGATCCCTCTATCTGTTGCATCTTGATGAGTTGTACCGTCGCACTGATACGACGATTCACTTCTTCACTTATTTCCTGTTGAAATTGAATCAGTATGGCAGAATCCCCTGCTGCAACCACTCTTACCTTTTCCATAATCCATTCCTTTTGTATTCATTTTTTTGTGCATTCCTAAGTTGTCCCGTGCCTTCTCTACTCTTAAAACAACTTCAAAGCGGAAAGAGAACGGACGCCGACATAAGCGGATAAAACGACGACCAAAACTCCCAGGAAGAACAGGAGTTTAGGATGCTTATACCCTTCTCCCATAATACTCTTTTTCTGCGATGCGACAAGACAAGTTCCCAGCGTAATCGGTAAAATAAGTCCGTTTAATGCACCGGCAAGGACAAGAAGACTCGCCGGTTTTCCAAGAAAAGCCATCACCAGTGTGGAAATCACGATAAAAGCAATCGTCCAGGCATTTTCTTTTTCCGCAATCTTTTTAGAAAGTCTTTAAAAAACTGACCGAGGTATAGGCAGCACCGATAATCGAGGTAATTGCCGCACAGGTAAGCACAAGTCCGGAAAAGCGCCTTCCGATTTCTCCCGCCCCCTGGAAGAAGGCATCCGCTGCTGGATTCTTCGCATCCAGGCTCACACCGCGAATCACTACACCGAGAACCGCGAGGAAAAGAAGAACCCGCACAATTGTTGCTACAATCATTCCCATTACGGCTGAATACTGAATATCCTTCAGTTTTTCTTCTCCGGTGACGCCGGCATCAATCAAACGGTGCGCTCCGGCAAAAGTAATGTATCCGCCTACCGTACCGCCAAGAAGGGTAAGAATTGCCGGAACCAGATTGCCTATACTTTCTTCCGGTAAAATCGTATTCTTGGTCGCATGGAGTAGAGGCGGCTTAACCATAACAATCACAATCAAAATCACAAGAATCATAAGACCGCCCAGAACCTTAACCAGCTTATCCATGATTCCCTTCGCATCTTTGGAAAGGAAAACCAGCACGGCAAGACCGCCGGCAAGGAAATACGAAATCTGTACGGGAATTCCTAAAGTAGTCTGAATACCGAGTGCACCGCCACCGACGTTACCAATATTAAAGACAAGTCCTCCGAGCACAATCAAAAAAGAAATAAAATAGCCCAGTCCCGGAAGTAGCCGATTCCCGACCTCCTGTCCACGCAGTCCGCTCACACAAAGTACTCTCCAGATATTTAACTGCGCCACAATCGAGAGAAGAACGGAAAGCAGAATCACAAAGCCGAAGCTTCCTTTAAAGTCTCCGGTGAACTTCGCTGTCTGTGTCAAAAACCCCGGTCCTATGGCGGAAGTCGCCATCAAAAATGCCGCTCCAAGCAGCGCACCACTTTTTGTTTTTCCTTTCATACTGTTCCCCTCCTTCGATTGAGACATATATTTTTGTGTCCTTTATTTAAGTCTTGTTATGCAGTATACTTCATTTTCTGCATTCGTCAAGAAAAAAAAGAGAAAAAAAGTTGCTTAAGTTTTTTTGATAAAGAAGATAAAGCGTAGCGCCGCTAAGAATTATACCCTTCCTTCATTTTGACGATATTCTTTCTATATCACGCGAAACAGCATAGCTGTTTCCGACAAAAATCCGAACAAAAAATTTTTTTAGAAAGGAGAACGTATGGCACTACGTCCACTCGCAAACCATGCTCGCAGCGCACAAGTACAAATCGAAAAAAACAAACTGTCCTTTAAGTCCGGAGGAGAGAGAAGACAGTAGAAATCAAAACCGTCAAAAACGGATCGTTTCCAAGCAAGCACCGAATACCGGGAATTTATGAAAGAACAAAAAGCAAAAGCGGAAAAGCAGGGAGAAACCGTCTTTCTCAATGGAAGCTATGCCGGGTCATTCAGTAAAGACCTGAAAAACGGCGGAATACGGATTCAGCTGGAAAATGCGGAGGACCTCTTAAACCTTGCTGAAGACGGCTATATTGAAATGGACGGTCAGAAAATCCTTCTTACCGATGAAGAGAAAAAGACCTTTAAAAAGCTCGGAAAAGATATCCAATCGTACAACGAAATGGCAGAAAAACTCGGAAATGCCGTAAAGGATGCGGAAAATGCCAAAGAGCAGGGAGAGGCAGAGGCAAAAGCCATGCAGGAAAAGTGGAATCTGCTTAAAATTGCCATGCTTTACGGAACCGGGAAAGCGGTTAATGAAAAAGACCTGAACCATTTAAGAGAAAAAGACCCGAAACTCTACTCCGTTGCTGTATCCATGCGTGCTTTACAGGAGAAAGTGGAAGAAGATAAAGATAAAAAATCCATCCTCGAAGACGAGAAGGAAGATACGGATACGAAAGTGGAGGCAGTTCCTCTCACGAGTAAAAAAGCGGAAATCCATCTTTCCGGCGAAGGAAAGCTTATCTCCGTTCAGGTCGCGGCATCGGAACAGAGCTCTTAAGTTTATCTTTCCTACGAAAAAAACATCTGCTCATCGGTCCCGCTAAGGGGACATGAGCAGATATTTTTCTATCGTGCACTGATCAATTCCATTTCCATGTGCACTTTTCAATTCAATTTTCAAGGCAATTCTTAATTCAACCAACGCATTTGCCACTCTTTGGCAAAGTTCAAGCGCTTCTTCTTTTCCGGACAGTTCTTCCCTCCACTCTTTCGGAATGGAAAAAAGCCCGTAATGTGCAGCGGCAAGGGTGGAAACCAGAATGGGCAGATTCTTTCCCTGCTCCTTCGTTACAAAACGGAGAGATTTCTCCACGGCTTCCTGATAACTTCCGGTATGCAGGAGCACCCAGACTGCAATAAAAAGACTCTTCTCCGCACTGCCGTCCGGACTGAGCTCGTCCTCTTTTTTCTGCTTGATTTCCTCAGGATGCAAGAAGGGAAGCAGGGCGGAATAGTACGAAGCAATCTCATCATAGTCTTTCACATCTTCCCTATGCTGCGCTTTCGCTTCTTCATTCCACTTTGCCTCTTCCTCGTCTTCCGCCTCTTCCTCTTCATAGAAAAGGCCTACGTAAGAAGCCGCTGCAGAGAGCTCTTCTTCCAGGCTTTCCCCGCCGATATGCAAAACCAGATTGCGGATCATATAGCTGTAAAGTTCCGCCATAAGAAGAGCAAGCGGAGATCTGTGTGTCAGCTTTGCTCCGTCATGCAACATTTCCCGATCCAAGTCGGTAAACTGATGCGCTCTTCTGCAAAGAAGAAGGGCGAAAGGAAGCATCCTGCAAAGCACGGAATCATCGAAAAGATCCGAGCCGACTTCCTCCGGTTTCTTTCCGGTTGCATAGTGCATGACTGCCGCATCTACCGCCTCAACACTGTCCTCTTCTTTTCCGTTTAGAAGGTAGAGTCCCTTTGGACTTCCATTCATACATTTTCTCCATCATATCCTGCATGGATAGACGCTTCTCCGTATTCAAACTGTGGAACGAGGAAAGTAAGATACTGTTTATCGTCGGTCTTAAGCTAAACGCTCCCGCTTGAAATGGAGGATCCTGAACTAAGCCCCTCTCTTTCGAAAGTCCCAGGCTTCCTCCCAGGAGGGAAGAAAGAATCATATTCTCCGCCAAATCTTTCGTAAGACTCCGCTTCTCTTCATTTTCCTTACTCAATTTATTTCGTCTTTCCCATGCATCGGAAAGCCACTGAATCAAGTTCATGCTTAAGAAAAAGGACTGAGACCAGGGATTGATAATCATCCCGTCCATTTTCCCGTTCTCGGAAATATGAATGGCCGCTTTCAATACCTCGGCAATCGGCATCGCAATGGCCGCTGTCGTTTCTTTGTTCTTCCTCACTTCTTCTCCGGAGGTAAATACCGCCATGGCATCTCTTCCGTCACTGGTACTTAGATGATTAAAATGCACCTGTCCGTCTATCGTCTCTCCCGCACTCTTCTCGGTAGAAACAATGGCGACAAGCAGTTCCGCACTCTCCTCCATGCCCGCTAAGAATCCCTGCAAGACTTTCTCAATACCGGACCTTCTCTCCTCCTCAGGCATCTCTTGATCGTCCGCGTACTGTTTCTGCATCGCATAGTACTTTGTAATGGCGTCCGTTATGCCGGCACTCCCTTTCAGCCTTTCCTCTACACGGTCCGTCCGGATCTTATTCTGAAAAGCCTGAATCGCCTCTTTCTGCATAATAAAGCTGTTACTGAACGGATTAATCACCATTCCGGAAGCTTTCGGATGCGCTGCCAGAATATGGAGAATTTCCTCTGCGGGGAGTAAAACGGCACTGCTGTCCTGTCCTTCCCCTCCGCCTCTTTTCTCTTCTTCATCGGTAAAGACAGCGGCAAAGCTCTTCCCGTCTTCCGTCTGTAAAAACTTCAGCGTAATCTGCTGTTGTCCGTCTTTCTCTCCTGCTGGATCTGCAGCGAGAAGAAGCCCTCCTCCCTTTTGAATCAAATTTTCCAGCTCTTGAAACACTTGATTCAAGTGTTCTTGGTCTCTATGATCGGAAAACGCCAAAATCTTCTGATGCAGTCCTTCCGCCATCCTGAGGCGTGCTTTCATCTCCTCTTCCGCTAACTTCTCTGCCATCTTTTCCTCCTACTTGTACCCGTTCCAAAACGCAAAACAGCGTCCGGAACACTGTAAAACAAAACGAGATACCGCACGCTTTGCGAGCGATACTCGTTATGAATCGAAACGACTGCCGGAAACAATCGTTATCACCCAAAGTGCCCAGTTCGATTCCTTAAGTCTTCTCCCCTCATTTCGGAATACCATAACAGTATAGCAGAGAAGCCAAAACGGGAAAACATTTTTCTACACTACAACCATTCTCCGAAGTATCGAATATACCATTTTTTCACCGTCTCTACCGAAATACAATAGAGGAAAAGAATCAGCAGCAGATAGACGAAGTAATTCGCCGGCATCTTCGTAAAAGTATCTTTAAAAACCGGGGCAAAGACATACGGGATGAGAACAGCGGAAAGGATTCCCAGAATCGAGGCGAAGGCCAGTCGTACATCACAGTGCGAATCCAAAATGGGCCGCTTGGAAGTCCGGATAAACTGTACAATCAAAATCTGAGAAATCAGCCCTTCTATAAACCACCCCGTTTGAAAATGATTCTGCAATGCCATACTGTTATATCCCAGGAAGAACCAGAGGACAAGAAAGGTTAGCACATCAAACACGGAAGAAACGCCTCCCATGACATTCATAAAAGAGCTAAGAGAGGTACTCTTCCATTTATGCGGTTTTTGCAGGAACTCCTCATCCACATTATCCCAGGGGATGGCAATCTGCGTAAAGTCATAAATCAGATTCTGAATCAGAATCTGTAAAGGCAGTATCGGCAGGAACGGTAAAAACAAAGAGGCAATCAGAACGGAAAATACGTTTCCGAAATTACCGGACAGAGCCATCTTCATGTATTTCAAGATGTTCCCGTAAATTCGTCTTCCCTCATGAATGCCGTTTAAAATCACTATCAGGCTCTTCTCCAGAAGGATGATATCCGCGCTTGCCTTTGCTACATCCGTTGCATTATCCACGGAAATACCGACATCGGCATCATGCAGGCTCGGCGCATCATTGACACCGTCTCCCATATAGCCGACAACGTGCCCGTTTTTCTGTATCGCATTGACCACCCGCTTCTTCTGCATCGGAGAAAGTCTTGCGAAGATATCCCTTTCCTCAACGAGCCGGGAAAGTTCCTCTTCACTGAGCTCATCCAGTTCCGTACCGGTAACCGCCTTCTGCTTATCGGCACCCTTCACGCCCACTAAACCGCAGACGTGCTCTACCACAACCGGCGCATCGCCGGAAATGACTTTCACCTGTACTCCCGCATGATACAAGCCCTGAATCGCTTCCTTGGCATCCTCTTTCGGCGGATCCAGAAAGGCGACGATCCCGAGGAAAGGTCATGTTGTTCTCATCTTCCGCATGAAAGACTTTCGCATCCTCAATCTCTCTCTTTTTTGCCGCTACCCCGATGATATGCATTCCCTGCTGATTCAAACTGTCCGTAAGGGCGGATATGCGCTTCTCATCAAAATCCGCCATATTCATATAGGTCTTGTTCACACGAACGCGGCTACAGCAGGAAAGAACGGACTCCACTGCGCCTTTCGTAATCAGCACTTCCTCATTTTTTCCGGGGAGAACCTCCTGTAGAGCACTATTTTCCGTTCCGAGAGTCGAGGAAACAGCCAGATTCTTATTCTTCCCCTCCAAAGAATCTTTCCTGTCTTCCTCGGAAATCTTTTCCACATCCGTTCGAATCAGAACGCTCATTCTTCGTCTTTCAAAATCATACGGAATCTCATCCGTCTTGACAAAACCGCCGGCATACTGATCCACATGATTTTGCTTTCCATAAGCGAGAATTGCCCGGTCAATCACATTTTTTACACCGGTGGAATAAAAGGCATTCATCCAGGAATAGTTGAGAACCAGGTGGGAGCTCTTTCCGTCACACCCCAGATACTCCTGCAAGATAACATTGTCCTGGGTCAGTGTTCCGGTTTTATCCGTACAGAGTACATCCACCGCCCCCAGATTCTGAATCGAAGACATATTTTTCACAATCGTCTTCTTCTTTGCCAGGAACTGCGCCCCTTTAGCCAGCGTTCCGTTCACAATCATCGGAAGCATACCGGGCGTAATGCCAACCGCCACGGAAATAGCAAAGAGAAATGCTTCCAGCCAGTTTTTCTTGACCAGACCATTAATCAAAAGGACAAAAATCACCACCAGAACCATGTAGGTAATCAGAATCCTGGTAATCTTTGCAAGGCTCCGATCAAAATCGGTATCTTTCTTCTCCTTATGGATGCTGGAAGAAATACTCCCGAGGTAGGTGTTTTTTCCGGTAAAACAGATGACCCCGACTCCTGTCCCCGAGTTCACCGTTGAACCGCTCAAACAGATATTTTGGAGTTCTGCAGCATTTCCCTCTGTTCTATCCGCACCCTTCCTTTTCTCAACGGGTACGGACTCGCCGGTAAATGCGGAAACCGAAAGAAACAGGTCTTTACTCTCCAGGAGATATAAATCCCCGCTCACGATATCCCCCGAACCGATCAGCTCGATATCTCCCGGGACGAGTTCTTCCACCGGAATCTCTTCCACCTTCGTCCCCTCTTCGGTTTTCACCCGAATACGCACCGTATCATGCTCCATATCCCGGAGCTTTTTGCATATCCCGGTAAGAGCCATAGTCCTGCACAAAACGGATCAATGCACTCATGCAGGCTAAAACCAGAATAATGGAAGCGGATAGAATATCCCTTTCCAGGAGATAGGTCACGAACGAAAGAATCAAAAGCACGATGATAAAAGCATCCATAAAACTATGGAGAAGAAAATAAAACCAACCATGTTTTTCCTTCTCGGAAAGGTCATTTCCCCCATATTCTTCCAGACGCCTCCTGCGTTCCTCTTCCGAAAGTCCATTCGGATCAGCGGAAAAGGAAGTAAGCACCTCCTCTTGTTCTTTCTTCGCAAGGGCTCTGAATTTCTCCTCTGCACTGGTACTTTTTCCCGTATGCAATTCTTTTTGCAGTTTTTCTTCCATAGCCATCCCTCTATCCTCTATTGCAAAACGGCTTTAAAAACAGCCCTTTTATCCCTGTTTGATTTTTGTATTCGGACAGGCAATGCCTTCCCTTTCAAATTCCAAAATCACACGCTTATTAATCGTATTATAAAGATCCCAGTAATTTGCATTTTTCCGTCCAGGCACGTATGGCAAAGGTTAAGTTTCCCTCGTGCACTTCCGCTAAACCGCAAAAAGACTTCCGGCTTGTGAAGAATTCGTTTATCTCCTTCTATCGCGTTCTTTAGCGCTTTCTCCACTCTTTTCGACTTCTTCCTCTCTGGCAACGGAAAAACTTAAATCCACTCTTCTTAAAGGTTCCGCGCTACAGTTTATGATATTACTGTTCATGAGGTTTCCGTTCGGAATGGAAATCTTCTTATTGTCCGGTGAAATAATCACCGTATAAAAAATACTGACTTCCTTGACGGTTCCCTCGTCATTTCCGCTCTTAATATAGTCATGCACCCGAAAAGGACGAAAGAGAAGAAGCATGATGCCGCCTGCAAGGTTCGATAAAGACCCCTGCATGGCAAGACCCACTGCAACGCCCGCGGAAGCGATTAAAGTAATGACGGATGCCATAGGAACGCCCAATATTCCTATGCAGCTGATTCCGAGCAAAAAATAAAGTACGAAGCGCAGGAAGTTCAAAAAGAAGGTCCGTGTGGTCGGATCGATTTTGCCTCCGATTCTGCTCTTCGGGAGAAAGGAGATAAATTTTCTGATGCAGTAGCTTCCGACAAGAAAAAGAAGTCCGGCAAAAAGAAGTTTCCCGGCAAAGCGACTCAGCCCCTCTACAAGCCCATTTCCAAAGTTCTGTAAACTCCAGGTCTTAATTTCCTGTTCAACTTGTGCCGTATTGACATTCCCGCTCATCGCTTTCTCCCCGTTTTCTTCCCTAAATCAATCTCATTTCATTTCTCATCCATAGAACAAGAAAAAGACACCGCGTATCTCTTTTCCTTCCCCTCTTCCTTACCGGATAAAGGATAGCACAAGCGTGGTGTCTTTCCTATAGATAAAATCTCTGTTGAAAAGCTTACTCTACAATCTGTCCTTCTTCTGTCAAAGTATCATTTCTATGCATGAAAACATAAATAATCCGCACAAGAGGGATAATAGCGGAAATAACGGCAATAACAGACTGGTCTCCGGACCCTTCCATCTTCTTATATAAACCGTTTAAAGTAAAGTACGCGACCACAATTCCGCAAAGCCCCACAATATAAAACAGGAAACCGTGTACAAAGATAGTCAGAATCGGGAAAATAATCATGAGCACACCCAAAATCATCCCTTGCACTCTGTTCCCGAAGATATCCTGATCTCCTGCAAGAAAGCCGTAAAAGCCCTGATTCACAAAGGGAACCCACGCAAGAATCGCATTGCTGTCCTGTCCGTTGTTCTTCGCCAAAGTATAGAGGGCAAGCGACTCCACGACGTAAAGGGCAATCAAGATTGCCATTACGAGAAAAAGAAAGAACCCGCCCAATGCCAGTACCGCTGAAAAATAATCCATGTCCATTTCCTCCATAATAATAAACTGATGGAAACTTTCTTCTCCATCCCGAAGAAATATCCATACTCCAAAACCAGCACTCTTTTCCTATCCCTTGTCCGAGCGCAACACGTAAATTATAACGGAAATGACATAATTTAACAAGTTCCCGGTAAAATTTTCTCTTTTTTAAAAATGGAGCTTAGTTTTTCTCCTTCTTTCGCACGGAAAAACCAAATGTACCCAACATCTTTCCCAGGCCAAAATACTGTCCGTGCGAATAGGCAAGGAGCTTCGCTTTTTCCAGTTGAAGACGTTTCTTTTCATCCAGCAAAGCGGCATCGACGTGCACAGCAAGAATTTCCGCGATAAACATATCATGACTTCCGAGGGGAAGAATCTGCCTTACTTTGCACTCCATATTAACAGGACATTCTTGAATCATAGGTGTGGAAAGCACTGTCCCTTCTTCCTTATGAAGATGAAGAGTCTCCCATTTATCCATATCCTTTCCGGAACGGACACCGGCTTCATCCGTCTCCCGCACCAGACCCTCTGTCGGAAGATTGACCACAAACTCTCCGCTCTCCACAATCATCGGATGCGAGTAGCGCTCCGCCCGAACGGAGATGGACAGCATCGGAGGGGTACTGCAAACTGTTCCCGCCCAGGCGACGGTCAAGAGGTTACTTTCCCCTTCTTGTTTCTACAGCTCACCAGTACCGGCGGTACTGGATAGAGCATATTTCCCGCTTTCCAGATTTCTTTTGCCATACGTTTCTCCCCCTATAGCATGAGCAGAGTGTAAAAAGCGCTTTCCTTAAAAGCTAACCGGATCCGCAATCTCTCCTGTCCGCACAATATCCTGTAGATGGAGCACCGGTCCCACACCGTTATATTCTTCCCGCTCTTCCAAGGCGACCTTCACCTTGACCTTCGCCCAGTCTCTGGTTTGAAACGGTGCAATCTGCTTCTTATCCGCCTTACAGATAAAGCCGAGGAAGCTCATGTCCTGTGCGCAACAGGTCATTGCCATCCTTCCCGGAATGAACTCGTCTTCCGGCATATTTTTCCGCTTTAAAATCATCGCGGTAAAAGAAAGTTCCTTCCCGAGATATCTCTCCGGATTATCCATGCAATCCAGAAACCAGGTTCCGTAATCGTTATCGGATATCGCAATCTGATCCTTACGCAAATCATAAGGTAATTCTTCCGGAAGAGCCGACTGGGGAATCTCCCCATCCTTATCCTCCAACATAATCATCGCATTCTGCCCCATGGCACGAAGCTTTCTGCGATAATCCACCATATCCTCACTGGAAAGGCCGTCACAACGATTGACAATACAGAGCTCGGCTCTCCGAAGCATTTGCCCGAGAAAAGAACGCATATTGGAGAGATACATCTTCAGCGTACTGCCATCCACAATGGTAATCACCTGATAGAGAAACCAGTCTTTGGGCATCGATACACTGTACTTCGCCTCCCGATTCTGCTCTTTGGAAAGCACCGCCTCGCTCATCGGGCCGTCATATAAATCGTCCTGATTCCACATCCCGTTCCACTCAATCAGAATTCGCTCGGGCTGATACTCCTTTACCAGCTTTTGTAACTTTTCTTCCTGAAAATCGCGAATATCCTGCATATAAACCGGTGTAGTATGGTACTTTGCGAGTTCTATCGGGTCATACTCTTTCTCTCCCTCCTCACAGAGGAGAAGCAGGGTAGTGCCCTCCGTTTGAAAATATTCCTGCTGCATGGTGTATTGAATAAACGTCGTCTTTCCGCTATCCAAAAAACCGTTGATGAGGAATACCGGAATCCCTGTTTCCTGAAATTGATCGTCCATATTACTCCTTCTAACAAATCCCGAGAGAAAACTAAGCAAAAATCGCTTTAATCTTCTCTTTATTCAGTTCCGTACCAATGACAACAAACTTACCGATGGACTCCGGACTTCCGTCGCGAATCTCAACCTGCTCCGGTACCATATCAAACTGAATCCATTTTCCGTCTTCCAGCTGCAACATCCCTTTCGCCCGAACAATACCGCCGTAAGAAGAACCTTCCGCCATCTCTTCCAGAATCTCCTCCAGCTTATCCCGAGAAACTTTCTTAACGATTTCCAGACCAATACTGTCAAAAATCTCATCCGCATCATGGTCATGCCCACAACTGCAATGATGATGCGCATGTTCCTCTCCGTCATGATGATGACCGTGTTCGTGCTCCTCTTCGTCATGGTGATGACCACAAGAACAGTGCTCATGTTCCTCTTCATCATGGTGATGGCAGTGTTCGTGCTCCTCTTCGTCATGATGATGACCGCAAGAGCAGTGTTCGTGTCCTTCTTCACCGTGATGATGGTGGTGATGATCGTGATGATGATCGTGATGATGTGCCGCCTTCTCCCGTACTTCCTCGAGCAGAGCCTCTTCCAGATTCTCTTCATGCCCGATGATTTCCAAGAGCTTTCCTCCCGACAGTGCCTGAATCGGCGTTGTAATCAGATTTGCCTTTGGATTCACTTTCCGAACAATGGCAACGGCTTCCTCCACCTTCTCCTCTTTCGCAGTGTCCGTTCTGGAAAGAACCACGGTCGTCGCAAAACGAATCTGATCATCAAAAAACTCACCGAAGTTCTTGTTATACAGTTTTCGCCTTAGAAGCATCCACAACGGTTACGGCACCGTCCAGATGTACCGGAAGATTTGCGGAAACCGTCTTTACCGCGGAAAGAATATCGGAAAGCTTTCCAACGCCGGACGGCTCTATCAAAAATACGGTCCGGTTGATACTTTTTCAATCACTTCTTTTCAGAGAAGTCTCAAAATCACCGACCAGGGAACAGCAGATACATCCCTGATTCATTTCTCGAATCTCGATACCGGAATTCTTCAGAAAGCCGCTGTCAATCCCGATTTCTCCGAACTCATTTTCAATGAGAACCACATTCTCTCCTTTTTAACGCCTCCTGTAAAAGCTTCTGGATAAACGTCGTTTTTTTCCCGCACCTAAAAAAAGCCCGAAATAATGTCAATCTGTGTCATATACCCTCCTTTATATCCATCTCTACCCTGTAATCCGTGTAGAAACCAAGTGAAATCGATTTGAACAAAGCGGTTTATTACGAGCATTAGCACTCACCGCTTACGTCTGCCAAGTATACGTTTCCCTGAAAAGCCTTGTCAAGCTTTCCCTTTATTCTTCACGATTCTTTCATACTTTCTCTTTCCCTTTTAAAAAGACGCTTACTCCTTCAGAAAATGCTCCTCCAGTACCTTCCATAATTCCGTCCCGTCTGAAACGATATACTTCGCACCGTGCTCCTGTAATTCTTTCTCATCACGAAAGCCGTAGAGACAGCCGATGGAAAGCATTCCCGCCGCTTTTGCCGCATCCAAATCGGTCTTCGTGTCCCCTACCATAACCGCTTCTTCCTTCGTAATGCCAAGTGCACGGCAGGCTTTCTCAAGAGGCGCCTTGTCCGGTTTTCAGGGCATCACGCCGTCATCTCCGATAATGGGAGAAAAGGTTCCCTCCGGATAAACTTCCCGTAGGACAATCTCCGCCTCCTCCTTTGCTTTATTCGTGATGCACACAAGCGAAATCTTTTTCTCTTTTAACTTCTCTATACACTCCTTTACGCCGGGATAGCTTTCCAGATGATAGGTGCAATTTATAGGGAAGATGGAATCATAGTAGGCACAAACCTCATCGTATAGGCCCATGATTTCATCGCCTTCCATATCGAGATCCATCGCCTTTTCTTCATCCCGCTCTTCCCATTTCTCCGCTTCCCGATACTTCTTATCGGCATTCTTTTCCAGAGCCTTTTCTACAAACTTTTTGTATCCCGTACCGACAAAATAGCGGGTTTCCGAGAGGCTCACCCCTTCCAAACCGAAGTGCTCCATCGTGCAATCCATGTTCTTTTTTAAACTGTTCAAGGTATTCACGAGGGTTCCGTCCAAGTCAAAAAAAACTGCTTTTAATTCTTTCATCTTCTCTCTTTTCTCTATTATTTCTTTCCCAAATACGTCTTAACCTTCTTTACGCGGGAGCATTCTTCTCTACAGATCCTACTCTTCGTCATCTCCGACCGTAAAACGCCTCTAGTATAATCCAAGCCTTCTCTTTCCACAATCCAAAACAAAGAGCGAAAAAAAGAGATTCCTTTCCTATTCGGAAACTTCCCTCTATAATGATAAAGGAAAGTAAGGAAAAAGGGGGTCAGAAATTGCCTAATTACTACGCCGTAAAAGCGGGAAGAAAAACAGGAATTTACGAGAGCTGGGAAGATTGTAAGAAGCAGGTACACGGATTCCCCGGTGCCATCTTTAAAAAATGGAAAACAAAAGAAGAAGCGGAGCTCTATTTAGAAAAAGAAAACGGAAGTTTTTCCCGAAACGGAAAGAGAGGATGAATCTCTCTTTTCCGACTCCAAACGAAAGTCTGTCAAAGAAAAGCAAGACGACCCCGTTTCGGAAGATGCATTACAGGAGGCGCTCTTTCAAAAATACCCGACTGAGGCGATCGCCTTTGTAGACGGAAGCTATCAGAAAGACAGCGGAACTTACGGCTACGGGGTCGTTTTCTTTCTTCGAAAAGGAGCTTACGGCGCAAAAAGAAGGCAGAATAGAAGAGAAAGGCTCCGGCACAGAAGAGGCATACAGGGAAGATGCGTAATGTTTCGGGAGAAATTCTTGCGGCCTGCCGGGCTGTAGAGCTCGCCCTCCAATATGGTCTTCATTCCCTCAGCATTTTTCCATGACTATCAGGGAATTTCCTCCTGGGCAACAGGAGAATGGAAGTGCAATAAAGAAAAAAACAAAAAGCATACCGAAAGTTCATGCAAGATGCGGAGAAAAAAATAAGGCTGGAATTTGTGAAGGTTCCAGCCCATAGCGGTATTTATTTTAACGAATTAGCGGACCGGCTTGCGAAAGAAGCCGTCGGCATACAAAGCCGGATAAGGATTTCTACAGCAGGATAATCTTGTGCTTTTCGCACTCCTTCCGCATCTCTTCCGGCCAGATAGATGCCTGCACCTCACCCACATGGGCACGGTCAAGCAATAACATACAGAGTCTGCTCTGCCCGATACCGCCTCCTATGGTCTGCGGAAGTTTTCCTTCCAGAAGCATCTTATGATAAGGAAGTTTGGCTCTCTCTTCCTTGTGGGAAAGAGCAAGCTGTCTCTTCAGGGATTCCGCATTCACACGAATTCCCATGGAAGAAATCTCCAGCGCCATGTTCAAGGTATCAAACCAGAACAAGATATCCCCGTTTAAACTCCAGTCATCATAGTCCGGTGCTCTTCCATCATGGGGCTCCCCATTACTCAGCTTCTCTCCTATCCGCTGAATGAATACACAGCCGTGTTCCTTTGTAATGGCATTTTCACGTTCTTTCGGCGTAAGATCCGGGTATTTCTGTAAAAGTTCTTCGGAATCAATAAAGTAAATGGAATCCGGTAACTTCTTCACGGCATTCGGGTACTTATACCATACTTCATGCTCCATGTGCTTAATGATACGGAAAATATTCTTTACGGTCTCATGCAGCGTCTCTTCCGTCCGCTCATTCTCGGAAATCACTCTTTCCCAGTCCCACTGATCTACATAAACACTGTGCAGGTTATCGGGCTCTTCATCTCGACGAATGGCGTTCATATTCGTATAGAGTCCCTCGCCTTCTTGAAAATGATAGCGTTTCAGAGCCAGTCGTTTCCACTTTGCGAGAGACTGAACCACTTCAATCGTCTCTTCCGGCTCCCATGGCACGTCGAAAGATACCGGCCTCTCCACACCGTTTAAATCATCATTTAATCCGGAACTCTTCTCTACAAAAAGGGGAGCGGAAATACGGGATAAATTCATCTCCTTCCCAAACTCCTTTCTGAAAAGTGTCACGAATATACTTGATTGCTTCCTGTGTCTCCCGAACAGAAAGACGGGGATCATAGTCTTTCGGAATAATGAGTGCCACGTGTTTCCTCCTTCTATACTCTAACAGCGTCTCTTTACAAGCGCCCATTCTACTCCTCTTTTTTTTCGACGTAAAGCGGAATTCATTACTCCCGATACAGAATTTACTCCAGATATTTTTCCGCCTCTCTCCGCTCTCCTCTGTCATAGAAGTAAGCATATAAAAATTCTTTCTGTTTGTCACTGATGGGACAAAGTGCGGTGACCATCAGTTTCTTCTTACTGGGGTTATGCAGGAGGATGTATCCTCTTCCCCCGAGATAATCTCCGGCGGAAAGGATGCACTGTGTTACAAATCCTGTATACAGCCCTATCCTTTGCAGTATCCTTTCCGCCTCTTCTCCGTGTTTTCCCCAATCTGTCTCATAAAAATCGCCCATAGGGGAAAGCCAGCCTAACTTTTCCTCCATAGAACTCCTCTCCATCTATAAAAAAGAAGCTCAGCAGAATCCATTCTGCCAAGCTTCTCTGCCCTATTTATTTTTTATGGCCGCATTCCGTACAGAACTTTCCCGTATTGCCGACGTGTCCGCATTCCGGGACAGGTCCAAGCCTCTTCCTTCTGTGTCCCGCACTCGGAACAGAACTTTCCTAAATTCCCGGCGTGTCCGCACTTCGGACAAGTCCATCCGGCTATCGGAGCTGCTCCCGCCTGTCCACCGTTTCCTGCCGTGCCATTGCTGTTCTCGGGCGCATTCTGCGCCGCCGTCGGGTTCCCATTGTTTCCGCCCATAGCATAGAGGTTTCCGGCGTTAAATCCGCCTGCCTGATTCGCCATGTTCATCCCGGCAAATGCCATCATGGGACCCTGCATTTTCATTGGCGGCCGCTGCACGCATCGCATCAGCCTGTGCAGAAGTAAGATTTGCCGCAGCCATAGTCGGATTCCGGAAAACGGCATTCTTCTGCAACTCTTTAATCGTCTCAATATCTTTATCCGGTGCGGTAACGGAGCTCATACCGAAAGCAGTCATTTCAATACCGTAATGTTCCCCCCAGCTCTTAGATAGGAGTTCATTCAAAATCTGTCCAAGCTCATCGGTATGTGCGGTAATCTGATAATACCGTACGCCGCTCTCGGCAATTCGAGCAAAAGCAGGCTGTAATTTGGTTAACAACTCCGAACAAAGCTGAGATTCAATCTCTTGCTTTTTATAATCCTTCTCCACATTTCCTGCCAAGTTTTTGTAGAAAAGAATCGGATCTATGAGACGGTAAGTAAACTCTCCATGGGCACGAAGCGCAATCTCAATATCCAAGTCGATATTCTTATCCAGAACACGGAAAGGTACAGGATTCGCTGTTCCGTACTTATTGCCAACAATCTCCTTCGTATTAAAGTAGTAAATCCTCTGATCCTTTGCCGTATCTCCTCCGAATGCAAAACGCTTCACAAAGGTCTTAAAGCTGTTTACCAGATTCTCCCCTAAACTTCCATAAAAAATACTGGGTTCGGAAGAACTGTCAAAGATAAACTCTCCCGGCTCCGCAGATACTTCCACGATGGCGCCCTGCTCCACGATAATCATACACTGCCCGTCATTCACGGCAATCAATGCACCGTTTGAAATGATATTATCCGCGCCTTTCGTGTTGGAACTCTTTCGGACCGATCTTCTTCTGTCCTTTCACCATCAGCGTATCATTATCCAAGGAATTACAATAAAAGTACTCTCTCCACTGATCCCCCATAAGCGTACTTGCCGCAGCACCGGCAGCTCTCACAAGTCCCATAGTTGTCTCCTTTTACATCGTCATACTGTATTTCAGAAAAAATGCTCTAAAAGCAGGTTTTTTAACGTCTAAAATCGTATCATATTTTTAGAAAAATGGAAAGAATAACTCTACTCTAAGTTATATCCGTAAGGAAAGCAGTCGATAGAGGAATGTTACCCATTGCTTTAAATGATACAATCCCTATCACCATCAAAATGAGTCGTTCACAAAGAAAGGAATCTTATGAAAGTACTTATTTATGGCGTCGGACTTGCCGGAAGGCAGGTCTATAAAGAAATGAAAAACAAGGTTCAGGTTATTGGCTTTTTAGATAGCGACCCTGATAAAAAGGGCCGTGTCATTACGGACGGTTTACTCTGTTTGGGCGGACCGGACTGCCTTTCCGAAGTGGACTTTGACCAGATTCAAATCACATCCCTATTTTTCAGAGAAATTAAAAAAGCATTGCTGGAGTCTCAGATCCCGGAAGAAAAAATAACAGTGAATCTACCGGAGGAACCCATCTCGGAGATTCGTAACAGCTGGCTCTCCTGCTATGCCAAGTTGCTGAAAGACACGCAGTACGCCGTCGCAGAGGGCGGTGTGTTTCAGGGTGGATTCGCCAAATTCCTGAATCGTACTTTTCCGCACTCCAAGCTTTATTTATTTGATACTTTTCAAGGTTTTGACAAAAGAGATGTTGACTATGAAAAGACTAACTACTCCTTCGGTCTCGAAGAGCATCAGTTTGCGAACACCTCCGTGGATATCGTTCTGTCCAAAATGGAACACCCGGAAAACGTCGTAATAAAAAGGGATTTTTTTCCCGGAAACCGCAGAAGGAGTGGACGAAAAGTTCTGTTTTGTCCATCTGGACTTTGATTTGTACCTTCCGATTCTGGAAGGCCTGCGCTTTTTCTATCCTAAAATGGTCGAAGGAGCAGCCATTTTAATCCACGACTACTACAACATCGGTCTTCCCGGTGTCAAAGATGCCATAGAGGATTATGAGAAAGAGATTGGAAGAAGCTTGTATAAATTGCCCATCGGGGATGATCAAAGTATCGCTATCATAAAGGACAGTCGAGCTTTATAAAAAGGAAGAACGTAAAACAGGGAGAACGCTTCCTAAATAAAACTTCATTTATAAATCTTTTCGAAACTGCCGACTAGGTTATTGACAAGATTTTTCTTATCCGCTAGGATAAGTCCACAATTGAATACCTTATTCAGAGACGGTGGAGCTACATAGGAGCGAAGAAGCCGCAGCAACCCCTTTAGAGGAAGGTGCTAACCTGAGCGAAGCAATTGTTTCGATCAATAAGATTTGACGTGAACCATTGGCTTAGCCCAATGGTTTTTTTGTTCTTTGTAAGCAAGTTGAAAGAGAAGTATAGAAGAAAGGATAAAACACTATGTTATTTTCATCAGAACAGGTATCAAACGGTCATCCGGATAAAATCTGTGACCAAATCAGTGATGCCATCGTAAGCGATATTCTTGCCCATGACAAAAAAGCAAGAGTTGCCGCAGAAGTCTGCATTAAAGACTATGATATCGTTATTTTAGGAGAAATCACCTCTTCCTATATCCCGGATTATAAAAATCTGGTACAGGGCGTCCTGCAAAAAATCGGCCTGAAGGAAGTGGAGAAATACAAAATTCAGGAATTGATTTCCGCACAGTCTCCCGATATAGCACTGGGCGTAGACCATGACGGTGCAGGGGATCAGGGAATGATGTTCGGCTACGCAACAAGAGAAAGCGAAGAAATGCTTCCTCTTCCTTACGTGCTTTCCACGAGAGCTTTACAGAAGCTGCGTGCTTTCAACCTGGAAAATGATTTTTCTTTCTTAAAGCCGGATGCAAAGTCTCAGGTAAGCTTTTGATTATTCCGCACACCGCATTGACACTTTCCTGCTGTCCACACAGCACGATGAAAAGGTCAGCCTGAAGGAAGTGAGAGCCATTGTAGAACGCATCATGCAGGAAACGGCAGAAGAACTGAATCTGAACACGGATTTCCATATCCTGGTGAACCCCACCGGCCGTTTCGTTCTCGGCTCCTCCTTCGCGGATTCCGGACTCACCGGAAGAAAGATCATCGCGGATACCTACGGCGGTGCCGCACACCACGGCGGTGGCGCATTTTCCGGAAAGGATCCTTCCAAGGTTGACCGTTCCGCAGCCTATATGGCCAGAAAAGTTGCAGGGATATCGTCTCTTCCGGTAGAGCCGATCGCTGTGAAGTACAGCTTGCCTATGCTATCGGCGTAGCGGAACCGGTCTCTCTCTACCTTGACTGTTTCGGAACGGAAAAAGAACCCGCAGGGAATATCTGGCGTTCCGTTCTCGATACCTATGACTTAACCCCGAAGGGGATTATCAAGAGCCTCGATCTCTTAAACGTGGACTATAACCTCGTCTCCTCCTACGGACACTTCGGTAAGAAAGAGCTTCCCTGGGAGAAGTAAAAAGGCGACAGGTTTCCGTATTCTCAGGCGAGAACAAACACGAAGAAAAACAGGTCTGCAACAGAGGACAGTTTCCGTCTTTCCTCTATTGCAGACCTTTTCTGCTTCCGGTCCTTTATCCGCTTTCAGAAGGAGTTTACTTCCAAACCTCTTCGGCAATCTCTTTCACGAGTTTCAGCTTATTCCACTGCTCCTCTTCCGTCAGCTTGTTTCCAATTTCACAGGAAGCAAATCCGCACTGCGGGCTCAGGTACAGTCTCTCCAGCGGTACATACTTTGCCGCTTCATGAATTCGCTTGATGACAGCCTCTTTATTTTCCAAAACAGGAGACTTCGTGGTAATCAGGCCCAGAACCACTTTCTTTCCTTCTTGAACCTTTACCAGGGACTCAAATCCGCCGGAACGCGCATCATCAAACTCCAGGAAATACGCATTGGGATGTTCCTTCACAAAGAGTTCTTCCGCTACCGCATCATACGCTCCCTCACAAGCATAGGTGGAATGGAAATTGCCGCGACAGATATGGGTATTTACGGTAAGGTCCTTCGGGCAAAGATCCAGTACACGATTGTTAATATCCCTGCTGATTTCCTGTAAGTGCTGAATTTCTTCCGCCTTTACACCGAGGAAAGCGGGTCCCTTCGGATCGGCGTACATTCCCCAGGTACAGTCATCGAGTTGCAGGTTCCGGCACCCTTCCTGATAGAGAGCATCGATAAACTTCTTATATCCTACCACAATATCCTGCACCAAACTCTCTTCACTGTCATAAATCTTGAAGGTTCCCGGACGGTTCATCGGGAAAACAAACTGGGCAAGGAACTGTGCCGGAGCCGGAATCGTCTGCTTGGCAACGGTATTTTCATCCTCAAACTGCTTCACAAAGCGGAAATGCTCGATGAAGGGATGTTCCTTCTCTAAGGCAATTTTTCCAACAAGGTAGGTATCGTCAATCATCGCATCCTCGCCATGGAACGGAAGACCGGTCTTCGTCTCCTCATGCCCTATTCCGCTGAATCCCCACATGAAATCAAGATGCCAGGTTGCTCTTCTGAACTCTCCATCCGTAATCACATGATAGCCGAGCGCTTTAATCTTTCCAACGAGCTCGGTAATGCACTCATCCTCCACTTTCTTTAATTCTTCATAAGAAATCTTTCCCTGATCGAATGCTCTTCTTGCTTCCTTCAATCTGGCAGGTCTCAAAAAAACTGCCTACATAATCATAACGAAACAGGGGTTCTTAATGTGCTCATACGCTTCTCCTCTTCTCTATCCTATTTTTATCTATTTTCTCTTTTTTTCATCGCGATTGATTTCGATATTGTAAAAAAATAGAAAGCGTTTTGGCAAGAGTTAAAACTATTAAATTCAGTGCAGTTTTTACTCGTTTTTAAATACTTGTTTTTTTATATCTGCTTATAGCTAAAAACTATATCTCACAGAATTTCTATGTTTTATTCCTATAAGGCTTTCCGCCATGCACAAATTGAAAAACATCTCAGGAGAGTATTGTATACAAAATACTATTAGTCTATACTAACTGTTGCAATTGTAACAGAGTAGATTCGTTTTCTGCTGTACACTAACTCACAGTAAGGGGAGGCAATACGATAATCCTACAGAGTACGGGTCTTCTCAGGATGATTTCATACATAGGAAGAAAAACTTCCGGATGGAGGCAAATATGAGGAAAGAATGGCATGATTTTCAGGAAGGGCATTGGACGAGCGATGTCAACGTAAGAGACTTTATTCAACATAATTACACGGAATATCACGGAAATGAAGACTTCCTGAGTGATCCCACGGAAAATACGCAGATTCTCTGGGATTATCTCAAGTCTTTACAGAAAGAAGAGAGAAAAAAAGGCGGTGTTCTGGATATGGAGACCGAAGTAGTTTCCGGTATCCATGCTTACCCCGCATCTTACATGAAGGAAGAATACAAAAATCGTGAAAAGGTCGTCGGCTTACAGACGGATAAACCGCTGAAACGTGCTTTCATGCCTTACGGCGGTATCAAAATGGCTGAACAGGCCTGCACGACCTACGGCTACACGCCGAACCCCGAACTGCATAAGATATTTCACCGAATATCACAAGACCCATAATCAGGGTGTTTTTGACGCATACACCCCGGAAATGATGAAAGGCGAGACACAATAAGATTCTCACCGGTCTTCCCGATACGTACGGAAGAGGAAGGATCGTGGGGGATTACAGAAGAGTCGCTCTTTACGGAATTGACTTCCTGATAGAAAAGAAAAAGGAAGACTTTGCAAACTTCGGTGACGGTACCATGACCGATGAAATCATCCGCGGAAGAGAGGAAATTTCCGATCAGATTCGTGCCCTTCAGGAAATGAAGGAAATGGCAGCCGGCTACGGTTTTGATATCGGTCGTCCCGCCGAAAACGCGAAAGAGGCAGTCCAGTGGCTCTATTTCGGCTACCTTGCCGCCATAAAGACGCAAAACGGTGCAGCCATGTCCGTCGGACGGATTTCCACCTTCCTGGATATCTACATCGAAAGAGATTTGAAGGCGGGAACGCTCACAGAGGAAGAGGCCCAGGAGCTGATTGACCACCTTGTCATGAAATTCCGTATGGTCAAGTTCGCCCGGATTCCTTCCTACAACCAGCTCTTCTCCGGTGATCCCATCTGGGCAACCCTGGAAGTGGCTGGTCTCGGACAGGACGGACGCTCTATGGTTACGAAGAACGATTTTCGTTTCCTCCATACTTTAGAGAATATGGGACCTTCTCCGGAACCGAACCTGACCATTCTCTACAGTAAGAGACTACCGGAAGGATTTAAGGACTATGCCGCTAAGATCAGTATCCACACCTCTTCAGTACAGTATGAAAATGATGATGTTATGCGTCCGGTATGGGGGGACGACTACAGTATCTGCTGCTGTGTATCCGCAACGGAAACCGGTAAGGAGATGCAATTCTTCGGCGCAAGAGCAAACCTTGCAAAATGTCTTCTCTATGCCATCAACGGCGGTGTAGATGAAAAGAGCAAGGAGCAGGTTGCGCCCGCTTACCGCCCGATTACCGCAGATGTCCTGGACTACAAGGAAGTCATGGAAAAATATGATGTGATGATGGACTGGCTCGCCGGAATTTATGTCAATGTGCTGAACCTCATCCAGTATATGCACGATAAGTATTTCTATGAGGCGGCAGAAATGGCGCTCATTGATACCGATGTAAGAAGAACCTTTGCAACCGGTATTGCCGGTTTCTCTCACGTCGTTGACTCACTCTCCGCCATCAAATATGCAACAGTAAAGCCGATTCGGGATGAAAATGGAATCGCTGTGGATTTCGAAACCGTTGGAGAATTCCCCCGTTACGGAAACGATGATGACCGTGCGGATGATATCGCCGTTTGGCTCTTAAAGACCTTCCTGGAGAAGATCAAAAAGCACCATACCTATAGAAATTCCGAGGCGACGACTTCTATCCTGACCATCACTTCCAATGTCGTTTACGGGAAAGCAACCGGTGCTCTTCCGGACGGAAGAAAAGCGGGAGAACCTCTCTCTCTCCGGGTGCAAATCCAAGCTACGGCGCAGAGCAGAACGGTCTTCTGGCTTCTTTAAACTCTGTTGCAAAGCTTCCCTATGAGTATGCTCTGGACGGAATCTCCAATACACAGACGATTAATCCTGAAGCACTCGGACACAGCGAAGAAGAGCGCATTGATACCTTAGTACACGTCATGGACGGCTACTTTGCAAAAGGAGCGCATCACTTAAATGTCAACGTCTTCGGGGTGGAGAAACTGAAAGATGCGATGGAGCACCCGGAGAAAGAGGAGTATGCCAACTTTACAATTCGTGTCTCCGGTTACGCCGTAAAGTTTATCGACCTGACCCACGAGCAGCAGTTGGACGTTATCGCAAGAACGGAACATAAGGTAATGTAAGAAGCCACGGAATAGATCGGAACATAACTTAATGTAGGAAGTAGCGAAAGAAGTAACGGAATAGTATGAACCAAATGGAAAAGGAGGAAGAACGGATGACTTTGATAAACGAGAAAAAAGAGAAAAACTCTGCTCTCGAAGAGAGAGATTCTGCCCTCGAAGAAAAGTTCTTCGCTCCTGTCCATTCTATGGAGAGTTTCGGCTCGGTTGACGGTCCGGGGATTCGTTTTGTCGTCTTTTTACAGGGTTGTGCCATGCGTTGCCAGTATTGTCACAACCCGGACACCTGGAAGATAACGGACGAAAACAGGATGTCTCCGGAAGAGATTCTGCGAAAAGCTTTGTCTTATCGGGAGTATTGGGGCGAGAAAGGCGGAATCACCGTAAGCGGAGGAGATCCCCTCCTCCATATCGATTTTCTGCTCGCGCTCTTTCGCTTAGCGAAGGACAAAGGAGTCAACTGCTGTCTGGATACCTCCGCACAACCTTTCACCAGAGAGGAACCCTATTTTTCCAAGTTCCTTGCTCTCATGAAGCTGACCGATACCGTCCTCCTGGATATCAAAGCGATGGATGAGAAACTGCACTACAGACTGACCGGACACAGCAATAAGAACATTCTGGATTGCGGAAGACTTCTTTCCGAACTTGCTGTTCCCGTCTGGATCCGACACGTTCTCGTTCCCGGACGCACGGACAGTGAAGAAGAACTCCTTCGTCTCAAAGACTATATTCATAGTCTGAAGAATGTCGCAAAGGTGGAAATCCTGCCTTATCATACACTCGGCGTAGTAAAGTATGAAAGCCTTGGTATCCCCTACCCGCTAAAGGGTGTTTCACCTGCGAGCAAAGAGGATGTAAAACGCGCGGAAAAGATCCTCGGCATATAAAAACACGGAAGGAAAAGAACTTAGATCCTCGGCACAATCAAGCATTCGCCGAAAGCCATCTTTCTTTTCCTTCCGTGTTTCTTTATCTAAGAAAATTCTTATTCGTTATAATGCACAATCTTCGCAAACTCTTCTTTCAGAGAAGCTCCGCCAATCAATCCGCCATCAATATCCGGCTTGGAAAGGAGTTCCTTGCAGTTTCCGCTATTCATGGATCCGCCGTACTGAATACGAATCTTCTCCGCCGTTTCCTTGCTGTAGACTTCGGAAATCACCTTACGAATATGAGCGCAAACCTCTTCCGCCTGCTCCGCACTTGCCGTTTTTCCGGTTCCGATTGCCCAAATCGGCTCATACGCAATCACGGCTTTCTCTGCATCCCCGGCAGGAATCCCCTGAAAAGCATTCTTAATCTGCATGGCAATCCATTCAAAGTAAATTCCCGCTTCTCTCTGCTCAAGACTCTCTCCACAGCAGATAATCGGCGTAAGTCCCTTCTCCAGAGCCTTCTTTGCTTTCTTGTTGATATCCGCATCGGTCTCATGGAAGTAGCCTCTTCTCTCGGAATGCCCCATGATAACATATTTTACTCCGGCATCCACAAGCATATCGGCAGAAATCTCTCCGGTATACGCTCCCTTATCTTCAAAGTACAGATTCTCCGCACCGACAGCAATATGGGTTCCTTTTACCTTGTCCACCACAGTGGAAATATCGATAGCAGGTACGCAGAACACCACATCCACGCTGTCCGTATTGGCAATCGGAATTAACTTATCACAGAGCGCTTTGGCCTCTGAAATCGTCATATTCATCTTCCAGTTTCCGGCAATAATTTTCTTTCTCATTTTGATTTTCTCCAAACTATCCTTGTTTTTTCTTTTCTCTTACTTGTTGTTTGCCGCAGCAACGCCCGGTAATTCCTTTCCCTCGAGGAATTCCAGAAGCTCCGCCACCGGTAGAAATATGGGTCATCTTATCTCCGAAACCTAAGATGTTTACCGCTGCAGCACTGTCTCCGCCACCGATAATCGTCGTTGCATCTGTCTCGGCGAGTGCTTTCGCAACGGCAATGGTTCCCTTTGCCAGTACCGGATTCTCAAATACGCCCATCGGTCCGTTCCATACTACCGTCTTTGCAGACTTAACCGCATTGGCAAAGAGCTCCTGTGTCTTAGGGTCCGATGTCGAGTCCCAGCATATCGGAAGGAATTTTATCAATCGAAACCGTTTCTACCGGAAGATTCTTGTCATCAATCGGATCCGGAAAAGCCTTCGCACAAACCGCATCTACCGGAAGAAGAATCTCGCATCCTTTCTCCTTGGCTTTCTCCAACATCTTCTTACAATACTCGAGCTTTTCATCATCTACCAGAGACTTTCCAATCTCGTATCCCTTTGCCTTAATGAAGGTAAAGGCCATGCCGCCGCCAATGATTAAGGTATCACACTTCTCCAGGAGGTTATCGATGACCGCCAGTTTATCGGAAACCTTTCGCTCCGCCAAGTATAGCCACAAAGGGACGAACCGGATTTTCTACGGCCTGTCCAAGGAAGCGAATCTCTTTCTGCATAAGATAGCCGACTACAGCCGGTCCATCGATAAATGCCGTTACGCCCACGTTGGAGCAATGTGCACGGTGCGCCGTTCCGAAAGCATCGTCCACAAACATCGGCAAGACCTGCCAAATCTTTAGAGAAAGCTTCCCCATTCTTTGTCTCTTCCGCTCTATACCGCGTATTCTCCAAAAGAACGACATCGCCGTCCTTCATCTCCGCAACTGCCTTTTTCGCATTCTCTCCAACGACATTGTCATCCTTCGCAAAAAGAACCGGCTGTCCCAGGAGCTCGGAAAGACGCTTTGCAACCGGAAGCAAAGAAAGCTCCGGCTTCGGCTCTCCCTTCGGCTTTCCAAGATGAGAACAAAGAATCACTTTTCCGCCATCCGAAATCAACTTCTTAATAGTCGGCAATGCCGCAACAAGACGATTCTCGTCGGTAATTTTGCCATCCTTTAAAGGCACGTTAAAATCACAACGGCAAAGCACTCTCTTTCCCTTCACCGAAATATCATCCACTGATTTCTTGTTTAAATCTGCCATACTCTCTCTCCTTCTTTCTCTATGGAAAAAGCCACCGGAGCACACACTCCGGCGGCCTCCCCCGCAAAACAGTCCTATACTTACTTTACGAACTTCTCAAAGTACTTAATGGTACGAACCATCTGAGAAGTGTAAGAATTCTCGTTATCATACCAGGAAACAACCTGAACCTCATACAGTCCGTCTGCAACCTTGTTTACCATGGTCTGTGTAGCATCAAAGAGAGAACCGTAGGTCATGCCAACGATATCGCTGGAAACCAGCTGCTCTTCGGTGTAACCGAAAGTATCCGGATCGGATGCCTTCTTCATTGCCGCATTGATGCTGTCCTTTGTAATCTCCTTGTCGCTCTTTACTACAGCGAAAAGAAGGGTTGTGGAACCTGTCGGAACCGGAACTCTCTGTGCAGAACCGATCAGCTTACCGTTCAATTCCGGAATAACAAGACCGATTGCCTTTGCAGCACCGGTAGAGTTCGGAACGATATTTACCGCACCGGCACGAGCTCTTCTTAAAGTCGCCCTTTCTCTGCGGTCCGTCCAGAATCATCTGATCTCCTGTATACGCATGGATGGTAGCCATGATACCGGACTGAATCGGTGCGAAATCATTCAAAGCCTTTGCCATCGGTGCCAGGCAGTTCGTTGTGCAGGAAGCTGCGGAGATGATGTTATCCTCTGCCTTCAAAGTCTCATGGTTTACATTGTAAACGATGGTCGGAAGGTCATTTCCTGCCGGAGCGGAGATAACAACCTTCTTTGCTCCTGCCTTAATGTGTGCTTCGGACTTCTCCTTGGAAGTATAGAATCCGGTACACTCCAAAACAACATCGACGTTCAACTGTCCCCAAGGAAGCTTCGAAGCATCCGCCTCTTTATAGATCTTAATCTTCTTTCCCTTAACCTCAATATAATCTTCTCCGGCTACTACACTGTCGCAATACTTATATCTTCCCTGAGAAGAATCATATTTCAAAAGGTGTGCAAGCATCTTCGGATCAGTTAAATCGTTGATGGCTACAATCTCCGTTCCCTCATGATCAAACATCTGTCTGAATGCCAAACGACCGATACGACCAAATCCGTTAATCGCTACTTTTACTGCCATATTCCTTTTCCTCCTAACAAACTTTTATACTCTTACTCATGATGAGAAGCAATCTGACTCCATACTCCTCCTATAACAGCGTCTATTCTATTGCACCCTTCCTTTTTTTTCAAGCGGAAATCAAGCATTTGTTAAAGTTTTCACTTTTTTTATAATTCAGCGTTTTTTCCGTCTTTTTTAAGGGAAAAAAATATATCCGTGCTTTCTATCCTGTAAAGGCTATACTAAACCATCACCTTCACATATCCCGCAATGTTATCCGCATGATCGGAGATTCGCTCCAAATCCGAGATGACGTCCAGGAAAACAACGCCTGCCTGCGGCTCACATAAGCCGGAATTCAATCGCTCAATATGCGTCTCTCGCATATCCTCTTCCATCTCATCCACCTGATCCTCCAGGTGCGCAGTCTTCACCACCATATCCAGGTCGTTCTTTTCAAAGGCGACGATACTGGAATGGAAGGACTCCACCACCTTCGCCGCAATCTTACGGATGTCATCCTGTCCGATTTCCGAGAAGGAAATCTGATGTTCCTCCGCAAACTTTGCCTGCTCCGCGATATTCTCGGCGTGGTCTCCGGCACGTTCAATATCCGTTATGGTATTGAACATATTATTCACTTCCAACTTCTGCATTTCATTTAAAGAAAGATTTCCGATACGAATCAGATATTCTGTCAGGAGCTTCTGCATATTATTGATAACCTGCTCCTCTTTAAATATGGAATCGATTTCCTCCACCTTCTCCTCCAGAAGAATATCCGCGGAATGGCGCACATTTTCCTCCGTAATACGGGCCATATTCACCACTTCCATCTTCGCCGCCGCTATCGCGATGGCGGGAGACTCTAAAATACGAATATCCAGGTGCTTGATCAAAGCCTTCTCCACCTCGGAATAATGATTCGGGTTCTCCGCCTCCTCCTTATCCTTCTTGGTCTCTACAACGAGTTTTCCGGAAAGGGCGACCAGAAGGTCTCCGAACGGATACAGTACAATGGTACAGCTTACGTTAAAAATGGTATGAAAAAAGGATATCCCTACCGGTGTTAAATTGCCTTGAAAGAACGTCTTAAAAGGAATACTTGCAAAGAAAATGATAAGGCCGAAAAGAACCGCACCGGTCACGTTGAAAAGGAGGTGAATCACTGCCGCCCGCTTCGCAGTACGGGAAGTTCCGGTGGAAGAAATCAGGGCAGTAACACAGGTACCGATGTTTTGCCCTAAGGTAATATAAAAGCCTGCGGATCTGGGAACTGCACCGGAAAGGGCAAGCGTCTGGAGGATGGATACGGAAGCCGCGGAGGATTGAATCAGTCCAGTTACAATGGCTCCTGCAAGGATACCCAAAACGGGATTTCCTCCCATCACACGAAAGGCGTCGGAAAATACGGGAGACTTTGCATACGGAGAAACCGCATTGCTCATAAATTCCAGACCGATAAAAATCAAACCTACGCCAATACAAAAATCCGCCAGAAGATCGTCATTTCCCTTCTTACCCATGAGCAGACGAAAAGAACCGAAGCCCACAAGCAAGGGGGCAAAAGAATTCCGGCTTAAACACACTGAGAGCCGCACTGGACACCTGCGTGAGAGACACCATCCAGGCTGTGATGGTGGTTCCGATGTTCGCACCCATGATTAATCCCACAGACTGGGAGAGACTTAGAATTCCGGCATTAACAAAGCCGACCACCATGACGGTTGTCGCGGAAGAAGACTGTACAAGAGCGGTAATGCCGGCGCCGAGAAGAACTGCCATTAGCCGGTTCCCCGTGACAATATTCAAAAACTTCGACATTTTCGAGCTTGCCGCTTTCTGCATCCCGTCACTCATCACGGTCATGCCATACAGAAACATGCCCAATCCCCCAAACAGGGTAAATAAACTAGAAAGATAGCTCATATCCTTTCCTCTTACTTTCCTCGCGGATCAACTTCCATTCTTTCATAGAACCTTCAACTCAGCCTGCTTTCACCCTTTCTTCTCCACACAGTGAAAAAGAAAAGACCCTTAAAGCGTCACGGCTTAGTATACAAATGCTTCTTTGAAAACACAAGGATTAGTTTCGGAATGAAGAAGGAGGCACAAAGAAGGCCCTATTCCGGAAATTCTTTCTGAACCGGCGAAGGAATGTGCGCCTCACAGGCGTTCCGCATGAAGAAAAAAATAGGGTATTGCCCACAGGATAAGGAGCGCCGAATCTACGGCTTTCTCCTTACATCCATCCTTGGATAATGGTCCCAAAACGGTCCTCCTGTTGCAATACCCTATACAATTATGAAGAGAAATACCACTTAATGCCGGCTCTTCCATCCCTGTAAAGTACGGTCATCTTGCTACTTCTCTTTTTAGAGAATACAAACTGTAATCTTAGACTTCCTTAATCGTGAAATCGGAAACCAGGTCTTCCATCACATTGGACTGTGCGGAAAGCTCTTCCGATGCCGCTGCACACTCCTCCGCTGTTGCGGAAGTACTCTGTACAACCGTAGAAATCTGCTCGATTCCCTTTACCAAATCGGAAATTCCTCTTGCCTCTTCCTCCGAATTCCGGGAGATTTCTTCCACAATTCTGCTCACCTCGCCGGTACTCTCCGAAACTTCCGAAAGCGCTACAGCGGTTTCCTTCGTAATCTTGGCTCCCTTTTCTACCGCAACGATGGTTTCTTCAATCAAACCGGCTGTGTTTTGTGCTGCTTTGGCCGATTTCTGCGCCAGATTTCCTACCTCATCCGCAACGACGGCAAAGCCTTTTCCCATTGCTCCTGCTCTTGCCGCTTCAATAGCCGCATTCAGAGAGAGAATATTGGTCTGGAATGCGATATCGTCAATGGTCTTAATAATATTACTGATTTCCTGCGACTTGGCAGTAATATCCGCCATAGCGCTTTCCATCTCTTCCATCTTCTTATTGCTGGTGACAACCGCATCTCCGGTCCTATTTCCTAAAGAATAGGCATGCTCCGCTTTCTTTGCGGTACTCTGTACCTGCTGGGAGATCTGATCCATGGTCTGTGAGAACTGGTCAATGGAACCGCTCTGCTCTGTTGCGCCCTGTGATAAAATCTGTGCAGCATTACTTACACTGTCCGCACCGCGCTTTACTTCCAGAGAAGATTTCTTCACTTCCGTTAAGGCATTGTTCATATCCTTGGAAATCTCTACAAGAGAAGTATAGAGCTGCTTATATTCTCCGTGATACTCTTCTCCGTCTCCGATTTCCACAGAGAAATCTCCTCCGGCAAAGGCATTCAGTCTTTCTTTTAAGTGGTCTACCATCTTCTTGGTACTGTCCGCTACATCCTGTAAACTATGGAAAATCGTGCCCACTTCGTCCTTCTTATGGTAATTCAGCTGAAGATCCAGTTCTCCTCTGGCGAGCTTCTCCGCCTCTTTCGATAAACCGGTCAACGGTTTCAGCGCCTTTCCGACCTGGGTATAGACCAAAGCGAAAAATAGCCACGAAGAAGACCACTTCAATTCCGATAATAAGCAGTAATATCATATTTTTCTGTGCGGCAAAAACCGATGTAGGCATACTGGTCATGGCGAGCCAGCTTGCCCCCTTCCACTGAATCGGAATAATGGCACTGGCCTGTGTCTTTCCTAAGTAGAAGAACTCTTTATTCTCGGCAAGACCGTCCATGATAGGCTTAGCCTTTGTGTCTCCCATGATATCGTTCAGTTTCTTTCCCTTCGCCTCGGGATTACTACTATAAACAAAGGCGCCTTCCTTTGTTAAGATATCAAAAAAGCTTGCCGCTTCTCCTTCGTTCTTCTCGCCTACCTTACTGAAAACCTGAGTATTGATATCCAAAACCAACACCCCTTTAAATTCATCGTTGACCACAATCGGATAAGTCGCCACAACGATGTTCAAACCGGTAATCTTACTGTCAAAAGGATCCTGAATCAGAATCTGTTTATCCGCTTTAACCTTCTTATAGTATTCTTCTTCCTGAAAGAAGGAATACTGCATCGGTTTAATAAAACGATTTCCGTCATCCCCTCTTGTAACGTAGAAACTATAGTCTGCTACATTACTCTGGAAAGCGGACGGCTCGAGGAAAATCCCCGCACCGGCAAAGAAATCATGTTTCTGCACGTAGTACCACAGGGTATTTACAAGAAAACGCTCCTCATACGCCCGATCGGGAGCAAGCTGCACGTTCGGAAAAACTTCACTGGGTGCAGTGGAAGTAGCACTGCTGTAGTCCAGTTTATTGTTGTACATTTCCTGCATACTCTCGGTTACCGCAGTAGAAATATTGTTTACGATGCTTTCGACCTTTTCGACTTTTCCGGCACTGTTTCTGGAGATATTCATAAGAGAGGATTTCGCATTACTCTCTAAGTATTTCTGTGCAAAAAACAGGATCACGATGTTCGCTATACAAAACAAAACCAGTAACGATCCGCCGATTGTTGCAGAAATTTTCCAGCTCAGTTTTCCTCTTTTTTCTTCCTTTTTTCTTTTCTTCGGAGATTCTGTTCTCTTTAACGCCTCTCCTTCCCTCTGTACTGTCTCTACTCTTTCTTTTTCCATCCTCTGTCCTTCCCTGACGAAGAAGCGTTTCCGCTTCCGTATTTCCAATATTTGCCATAGGCATTCTCTATTCTTTCGTCCATTTTTGAAAAAAAATAAGAAAAAAAGAGTACCGTGTATTTCGTACACAGTACTCTTCCCACCTATCCGCTATTCCTATATGTTCGTTATCCCTGAATATGTGCTGTTTCTGAATCGCATCCGTCTATTCGCAAAACACAGCTTACGAAGCGAACCCGTAATATTTATTGACCCCGTCGACCAATGCATCTCCGAGAAGGTTCAACTGCTTCTCACTATGATCGGAAACCTTGTCCCCAAGTTCGATGTCCACGGACGGAACCGTGGAGTACGAAGTCTGAGTAAGATCCATATCCATACTGCCTTTCGAGAAAATCTTCACTCCTTTTCCCTTCAATCCGGAAATCAGGCTCTCTCCCAACTTCTCATGACTCTCCCAGTGAGAAGCCACCGGCTCCATTCTCTTTAAGGCGTCGGGAACGGACATAAAGAACGCGCCCTTATCCTTTTCTGTAGCATCCCAGTGTAAAGCAATGTGCGCATCCGCCTTGTTGTTCGCAAGCACGGTCCGTGCAACATTGTCCAGCTGTACATCCTCTCCGTCCCGAATCAACAATACATCATATCCGGCTTGCAGAAGCTTCTTCGCAAAAATATGTCCCATCTCTAAGGTAGCGGTTGCCTCTTTCGTTCCGTCTTTAAAGGTCATCCCGGAGGAAACGGCAAGTGCAGTCGTCACTCCTGCCGCATTCGTCCCTCCCGTTACTTTTCTCGTCCCGTCCGGATGGCAGAGCGTTCTTAGCTTCTCTCCGCCCTTCGTGCCGTGTCCGGCATTCACCGCAATCGTAATCTTCTTCGGATTCTTACTATCCGAAGTAAACAAAATTGCCTTTCCTGTATTAATCTTCGCATTCTTAGCGTACTTCCAATTCAAGTTGAGCCCAATCTCCGTCGCCGCAAAGCTCTGCATACTAAGCAGTAAGGATAGAACAAGCCCGAGTATTACACTCTTTCCCTTCATTTCTCCCTCATTTCCTTTCCAAACCGTTCCATTGAGATAAAGATAACGATTTCCGAATAAACTTACAAGCGACATTCATTTACGTTGCTATTACAGTTTTCTTACAGGACAAAATGGGATACCAAAAACCATAGCAGGGTGATGCTTCCGAAGACAATGCGGTAATACCCGAAGGCCTTGAAATCGTGGTTTCGAATATAGCGAAGAAGGAAGCGAATACAATAGATGCTGACCAGATAGGCAAGAACCATGGAAAGAAGGAGCATGAACCATTCCGTCCCCGTAAAGTGTCCTCCATGTTTAAGAAGCTTCAAAAGGCTCGCTCCCGCCATCACCGGGACACTGAGGAAGAAAGAGAACTCCGTTGCCGCGACTCTTCCTACCGAAAGAAGCATTGCTCCGATAATCGTGGCACCGGAGCGGGAGGTTCCCGGAATCAGCGCCAGGCACTGGAAAAGGCCGATCTTGAAACACAAACTCCAGGAAAGATCCTCCACTTTCGTATATTGAAAATCCCGCTTCGCATTCTTATCCTCTATCAGTAAGAAGAACACACCGTACACAATGAGCATGAGGGAAACCACAAAACCGTTATAGAGATATTTGTCCAGAAAATCGTCCAAGAGTAATCCGAGGACCGCCGCAGGTAAGCAGGCAAGGAGTATCTTTCCGATTAAAATCACCCGGTCTTCCTTGAGATAGATTCCTCTTGCCTTCTTTCTTCTGCCAAACGGCCAGATGCGAAAGAAAAATTCCTGCACGACGGCAAATACGGCGCCGAGCTGAATCAAAACTTCAAAGGTAGAGAAAAAATCCTTACTTCCTCCTAATGGGATGATATCCTGTAGTAAAATCAGATGTCCGGTGGAAGAAATCGGCAACCACTCCGTAAAGCCCTCCACCAGGGAAAAAACAAGAACCTTCAAAAATTCAACGATATTCATAAAAACCCTTTCTACATAGCAGAAGACGAGGAAGAGGGAAGTTGCCAATCGATTTCCTCTACTCCCTCTTTCCGAAGATAAGCGTTGCACTTGCTGAACGGCTTAGAGCCGAAAAAAATCCGCGATACGCACTGAGCGGACTGGGATGCGGTGCGGTAAGGACAAGCCGCTTCTTCTGCCGTATCATGCTCCGCTTCTTCTGCGCCGGTGTTCCCCAAAGAATATACACGACAGGATCTTCCTTTTCCTCTATCGCCCGAATCGTTGCATCCGTAAACTCTTCCCAGCCGATTCCCCGATGAGAAAAAGCCTGATGCGCCCGTACGGTCAAAACGGTATTTAAAAGCAGAACGCCCTGCTTTCGCCCAATAACTTAAATCTCCGCAATCGGGCTCCAGAATGGACAGGTCATCCCGTATCTCTTTAAATATATTCTGTAAAGAAGGAGGAAGCGGAACGCCTTTCGGAACCGAAAAGGACATCCCCTGTGCCTGTCCTACATTGTGATACGGATCCTGCCCGAGAATCACCACTTTTACCTTGTGATAGGGGCAGAGTTCATAGGCTTTAAAGAGGTCACGACTGGGTGGAAAGACCTGCGTCGTCTTATATTCCTTTACAACCGTCTCATAGAGTTTCTTATAATAAGGTTTTCGCGTCTCTTCCTGTAATTGAAGCGCCCAATCGTTCGTTATCATTCCCTGCTCCTTATCATTCCCTACTCCTTTTTCGCGGACATTTTCTTATACAGATCATACAAGAGCGATCCCGTTTTTCCCTCTTCGGGATACTCATGCTCTTCCACATCGAGAAGGAACTTGTCATAGGCATTGATGATCTTTGTGCCCGTACTGTGCAGAAGTTCCCTCTTGAATGCCGTACCGTAACTTGCATGAACGTGCCCGTGAATCATATACTTCGGCTTATATTTCCGAATCAACTCTTCAAATGCGGCAAAGCCCCGATGCGCAGGATCATCCATATCCCCGTATCCCCTGATAGGGGAATGGGTCAACAGGATATCAAATCCATTTTTCAGAACAATATCCCTCTTCACCTTCTGAATACGCCGCTGCATGTCCTCTTCCGAATACATATATTCTCCCGGCTTATACCAGGGGGCACCGCCCTAGACCCCAGAATCCGAAGCCCTCTATAGTCATATACCTTGTCTTCAACAGATACGCAACCGAGCGGCGGTTTAAAGGCATAGGACTCGTCATGATTGCCATGCACATAGAGCAGCGGCGCTCTTCCCATCGTCACTAAAAATTGCAGATAATCCGGATTTAAATCTCCGGCGGAAAGAATGAGATCGATGCCTTCCAGCTTTTCCTTCTGAAAATGATCCCAAAGTCCCTTATTTTCTTCATCCGCTATACATAAGATTTTCATATCAGAAACCCTCCGGAAAGAATCGCCTCCTGTGATTCTTTTGTAAATGCTTTTCAACGGAGGAATTTCTCCGACAACATTATCATTCAGCCAGCGCATATCCACAATTTCATCCATTTCCAGACTTCCCGCACCTTCGCTGTGAATCTTCTCACACTGACTGTGAATCTCCCCTGAGAAGGGAAGAAGATTTCCGTCAATGATTTCTTTCTTCAATATGGAAACCAATTTTCTGGAAGAATAACTTAAATTGCGCGATAAAATCACTTCCAAAACGCCTTCTTTCAGTCCGTAGTAATAATTCAGCGCACTGTGACTCTTTGCCAGGCTACTGGTATGATAGGAACCTTCCAAAAAAGACTGCAAAATCAGCTCGTAGTACTTTCCCCAATTGTAAAAGGACACGGCAATGTTGGACTGAACCTCTCCGTCAGAGGAGATATAGACCCCGAACTCTCTGCTCTTTTCGAAAGGTTTTGCAAATTCCGGACCCGAAATCGTCGCGATGCCTTTCTCCTGAAATTCAGACTTCCAATCCGCCCCTTCTATCCCGCTCCAGGAAAGATGCACTTTACTCCAGGGATTGATAAACTGTGCGCCAATCGCAAAGGCATTGATATTGGAAAGGGTTCCATAGAGGGGGAACTGCTCCACATAGCCGAGATCATTTCCGTCCGTAATGGAAGCGGCAAGTGCCCCCATCAAAAACTTCGCTTCATACATCCTGCCATAGTAGGTGCGTATCGAATTATAAGCGGTATTTACGGAACAGTTCAAAATCTCCACTTCCGGATACTGTAATGCCGCTTTGATACTCTCCTGTGCCATGGAAGGCGCCGTCGTAAAAAGAAGATTTGCGCCCCAACTGACCGCCTCTTTTATCGCTTCCTCCACTTTCTCGTCAGTATTACAATTCTCGAAAGCTTTCGTCTCTACCGCTTCAGAATACTTCTCCTGAATATAATTTCTCCCGAGCTCATGTGCGTAAGCCCAGGTAGAGGTCTCTACAGACCGTTCATACAGAAAGGCTATTTTTGTACCCTTCTTATTTCCGGAAAATCCGCCTGAGAAGAAATCAAAAAGTCCTCCCTCTTTCTTCATCTCCTCCGGATTCTGTACAAGGACAACCTCTCCTGCCGACTTCTTGAATTCATTCCAGAGTTTCTCCAGATTCTCCCGAATCTCATCCGTACTGTTTTCCAGAAGAGAAGGCAAACCGTATACGGTAAGATAGAGGAAAAAAGCATCCCCTGCCGGGCTTTCCAGCCTCTTTCCTCCCATGGAAAAATAGAGCTCCGAAAAAGCGGGAAAAGGCAGACCGCAAATCTCTGGAAAGCTCTAAGGGCCAGGGTTCTCCGCTCTTCACACCCAAAAACTGCTCTAACCTTTCATACGAGCCGGGTTCGGAAAAATAAATCCCGTAAAGGCCTGAATCCTTGTAAAAATCCACAAACTCATAATAGAGTTTGTTTCTTTGTCCTCCGTTCTCTTTCGGTAAGATACGAATCACCATTGCGGGAATCGATACCGCCTTATTGTAGCGGGAAACGGAAACTCGTTTATTGCCTTCCTGCACATAAAACTGATATCTGTATTCATAGACCAGAATGGGTTCTCTAACCCCTTCTTCACAGACCGAATCAAAGAGACTGGACCACTTGCTCGCAAACTCGGTCTTGGGACTGAGAATCGGCATAAAATTCCTTGCAAAAGACTGCTGTCGTGCCTTCGTCTTGGTCCCGACAATATCCTCCAAAGGAATCTCCAGGATACCTAAACGATTTTCTCCCTGTATCTCTTCCTTTTGCAGTTTCTCATCCAAGGCAGGAAGGTAAGGAGTCTGTCCAAAGAGTAAGGCATTCCTATAGGAACGATCGCCAAGCTTCTTCGCTTCCAAATAATCTTCTATCATTGCTACCCCCCTTCTCTGTTCCCGAAAATTTTATTACATAGAAAAAAAGAGGGCAAGCCTCTTTTTCTCCAAGTTCTTATTGCGGTCCGTTCGTGCTGCCGGCCTGAATGGTTCCTCCACCCTGTTGATTCGTGTTATTTCCTGAAGGTCCCTGACTGTTCGGTCCGTCCGGACTGTTCTGTGTTCCGTTCGGATTCGGCGTACTGCTTGTTCCTCCGGGTCCTTGTGCTCCCGGTCCTTGTGCTCCCGGTCCTGCGGCTCCCGGTCCCTGACTGTTACTTCCGTTTTGGTTGGTATTACTCGGTGCACTTGCCTCCGTAAAATTCAGGTTCGACGTATCGGAAGTGCATACTCCCGCTTCATTAAAGCTGAAGGAACGACCGTCCAAAGTAATCGTCGTATTCGCGAGCATCCTACCGTCTTCCAGATAGTAATAGTGATCTTTCTCTCTCAGCCATCCCTTTACCATCTTTCCGCTTGCCGCAAAATAGTACCAGATATTGTCCACTTTCTTCCATCCGGTCGCCATCTTTCCACTTGCCGGATCCAGATAATATTTATTTCCGTCCGTATCGGTCTTCCAGCCGGTTTCCATATTGCCGTTGCTTCCGGACAGATAATAATAAGTTCCGTTCAGGTTCAACCAGCCGCTCTGCATCGAACCGTCATTTCCAAAATAATACCACTTATCGGCAATCTTCTGCCACTTCTGCATCACGAGCGAACCGTCTTCGGGACTAAAATAATACCACTTGTCGGCAATCTTTCTCCAACCCGTTGCCATCGCACCGTAGGACTTCAGATAATACCAGACATCTTTTCCGTCCTTCTGTAATTTCAGCCAGCCGGTCTGCATGGTACCGTCCGACTTCAGATAGTACCAATGCTTATCCACTTCCCTCCATCCGGTTACCATAAGACCCGACGGACGGAAATAATGCCAAGCATTGTTGATCTTCTTCCAGCCGGTCACCATATAGGTGTCTGCACCGATATAGTAATATCCGGATGAAGTATGAATCCACTTTCCGCTGACTTTCTCATTGTTCTTCGGATCGATAAAATAGTACTTTCCGTTCTGCTGTCCCCAACCTGCGGCGAAGGCGGTTCCCACGCTCGCCAGGCTGATGCCCAAAGCGATAAGCTGTACGCCCAATTTTTTTCTGATATTCATGTAAGCCTCCCATCTTTCTTAAATAAACTATATCATAGGAAAGAAAAAAGATTCTATAACAAGCTCTTACTTTTCCTTAACATTTCGTAAAGCATTCCTTCTCTGTAAATCTTTGTATGCCTCCTTAAAATACCGAAGCATCTTCAAACTATAGTCTCCAAACTGCTCTCCCATAGCCATCTTATACACGGACCAAAGACTCCAGAGAAGACCCGAAAGTCCCATATAGGCTTCCAAAATACAGCGCATCTCTTCTTCCTTATCCGCTTTCCACTGCATACTCTCCGACGGCATCTCCCCTCCTGATATTCTTTCAAGAGCGTTTCACATTCCGCAAAGCTGAAATAAGAATAAATGCCCGCCATCGCGATATCCAGAAGGGGGTCCGCCATGCCGGCATACTCCCAGTCAATCATCTTTACTCCTTCTTCCGTGAAGAGGAAATTGTCCTGCACCGCATCGATATGACAAAGACAAAGGGGTCTTTTCTTCTCCTCCACAAAAGACAGGAGGGCATCCCTTTTCTTTTGGATACTTTCATAATCATAGTAGGGAATCTCTCCCTTCTCCAGACAGAGCTTCTCATAATAGGAAAGCCTCTCCCGAAGAGAGAAGGCGTGGTCACATATTTTCCCGCTTTTGTGCAGACGCTTTAAGAGTCCCATCGCCGGAATGCGATCTTCTTTTTTCGAGAAATCCGCATTTCTGGCACCTTCGTAATAACGGGAAATCTTGTACCCGTTTTCCTCATTAAAATAAACAAGCTCTTCCGTAATACCAAGGTCCTCCACCAGACGGTAAACCGAACCTTCCTCTCTGCGATTGATTAACTCTTCCGTTCCCTTTCCGGGAATCCGGCAAATGAAGGACTGTCCGCGATACTGTGCATTTACACTGTCCCGGAGCAAGCCGAAAGAAGAAGGACTTATTGGTCATCCCCGCCTTCAGACAGCGAATATCCGTTATATCCGCTTCCGGAACTTGAAAAACGCGGGAAATCAATTCCATTGCCTCGGATCCGGAACGATTCACATACTTTTCGTCAAATCTTCGTAATTCTTCGAGATTTTCAAACTCATAAACTACCTGTTCTTTTTGACAGTTTGCATAAATCGATGGAAGGTTTCCCAGTTCCCGCATGAGGACATCCTCCCAATAATAATTCTCCGTTCCCGGCCTGTGATAGTATTCCTCAAGGAAGGGGAGAAATGCGGAAAAGAATTCCTTTTTAAAGAAGACCGGACCGTACATACAATAGGCATCCTTCCCGCCTACCTGTACGTCCAGAATCCGTCCCGTTTCAGAAACGGTAAGCGCCCACTCTTTCGTCTCTCCTTCCATAAAAGATGCGGCATACCAGGAATAAGGTTCAATGCTGTGATAGAGATTCTCCCGCATCCAATTGTCGGAGGAAAGGATATAGAAATTCTTTCCTTTCACCGCTTCTCTTGCGTGATAAAGCGTTGCCAGCGTATTCTTCTCGGCAAATTCGGGATTATAGAGAAGCTTAACACCATAGAGATCGATGAGATACTCGAACTTCTCTTTCAGGTATCCTACGACAATGGTAATCTCTTTGATTCCCACTTTATGAAGCTGCTTAATCTGTCTTTCAATCATCCGCTCCGAAAAGACTTCCAAGAGTCCTTTCGGACACTCATAGGTCAGCGGCACAAAGCGGGAACCGAAACCGGCAGCAAGGATAAGCGCGCTGTCCACCATATTTTCCATGGCAAATTCCTCTGCTTTATCCGTCAAAAGGAAAGACGATTTGTTCCCTTCCTGAAGAAGATAGCCTTCTTTAGAAAGCGCCTGTAAGGCGTTCTCCCTTTCCTCTTTTCCTATCGCAGAACACCGTCTGAAAGTGCTTCCTCATCCGTAAAATGCTCGAGAAGATTCCGTAATACAATGTACTTGCCGTTCATTTCTGCTTACCCCTTTATTCCTAACCAGCCGTGCGATGTAAATGCGCTATCCCAAACATCCGCTTCTATCGCTTAAATTTCCGAAACCTCATAGAGAAGATCCCCGTAACTCGGGAAGGGCCACAGGCTTTTATCCATAATATTCTCCAGACTGTCACAGGACTTCCGCAGTGCCTGCATATCCGGAACAATCGTCTCATAAGCATAGAAAGCCGTTTCCTTCTCATCGGAAGAGGCATGCATTTTTTCCAGGTCATGCAGAAGTTTCTCTCTACCCTTATCAATCTCTTCCAGAAAGCATAGAAGTCTTCTGCAACAAGCGTTCTTCCGCATACGTGGATGCCGTTTTGGAAACTTCCCGCACAGCCCGAATCGTCGATGCCAGTCTTTCCACATACTGCATTGCACTCGGAATAATCTGCTTTCCGGTGATATTTACCATAGCTCTTCCTTCAATGTGAATCACCTTGGCATAATGCTCATACTCCACTTTCTCCCTGCTTCTCAGCTCCGCCTCCGTATAAATGGAAAATTTGGAGAAAAGCTGAATGGCTTCTTTCTTGGTCAGGGCGGAAATGGCCTGTACCATGGAAGAGAGGTTCGGCAAGCCTCTTCGCTCCGCTTCTTTCACCCACTCTTTGGCATATCCGTTTCCATTGAAAATGATTCTTTCATGTTCGGTTAAAAGCTTCTTGATATAATCATGGACCGCAAGCTGAAAATCCTCCTGTTTTTCCAGGTAATCCGCCGCCAGTTTAAACTGTTCCGCCGTAATCGCGTTTAAGACAATATTGGCACTGGCGATGGAATCCGAAGATCCCAGCATACGAAATTCGAATTTATTCCCGGTGAAAGCAAAAGGGGAAGTACGGTTTCGGTCCGTATCATCCTGTAAAACACTGGGCAGGGCTCGAACCCCGGTCATCAGACTTCTGCCTTTACAGGACTCCGTCGCATATCCTGTTCCGAGAAGCTGATCCACAACGCCCTGCAATTGACTTCCGATAAAGCAGGAAATAATTGCAGGAGGCGCCTCATCCGCTCCCAGACGGTGGTCATTTCCCACATTGGCGGCGGACATACGAAGCAACTCACTGTGGGTATCCACTGCCGCGAGCACACAGGCAAAGAACCAGAAGGAACTGTATATTTTCATGCGGACTCTCTCCGGGATTCATCAGATTAATGCCGTCATCCGTAGTAAGCGACCAGTTGTTGTGCTTTCCCGAACCGTTTACCCCCGCAAAAGGTTTCTCATGCAGTAAACATTCCAGACCATGACGGGACGCCACTTTCTTTAAACTCTCCATCACAAGCTGATTATGGTCTAAAGAAATGTTCGCCTCCTCATACACTACGGCAAGTTCATGCTGTGAGGGTGCTACTTCATTGTGCTCCGTCTTAACCGGAACGCCCAGACTCCAGAGTTCTTCATCCAGATCCCGCATGAATTCGGCAATCCTTTTTCGAATGATCCCGTAGTAATGATCATCCAACTCCTGCCCTTTTGCCGGCATACTCCCGAAGAGCGTTCTTCCGGTATAGACGATATCTTTTCTCTTCAGATACTTCTCCCGGTCAATCAGAAAGTACTCCTGCTCCGCTCCGACAGAAGGGCGTACAAAACGGCTCTTCTCATTTCCGAAAAGGCGCAAAATACGAAGTCCTTCTCTATTGATGGCCTCCATCGAGCGAAGGAGGGGCGTCTTCTTATCCAGAGCTTCCCCGGTATAAGAGCAAAAAGCGGTCGGGATGCAGAGCGTCACGGTCTCTCCTTCTCTTCGAAGAAAAGCCGGACTGGTACAATCCCAGACGGTATACCCTCTCGCTTCAAAAGTTGCCCGAAGACCGCCGGACGGAAAGGAAGAAGCATCCGCTTCGGAACGCACCAATTCTTTTCCGGAAAACTCCAGCATGACCTTTCCTTCTCCTACCGGACTTAAAAAAGCCTCATGCTTCTCCGCAGTCACCCCGGTGAGAGGCTGAAACCAATGCGTATAATGTGTTGCTCCCTGCTCTATCGCCCATTCTTTCATGCCCTGGGCAACCGCATCGGCAAGTTCTAAAGGAAGTGCACTTCCCTCCTGAACGGCTTTCTTCAGCTTGGTATACACATTCTTCGGGAGTCTTTCCCGCATCACACCGTCATGAAAAACATTCTTAGAAAAATTCTCCATTGTTTCTAACCTCTCTCCGTATTGTTCTCCGCACGGAATAACTGCTTACCCCGCCCCCTGAAAAAGGGAGAACATCGTGGTTCTCTCCTTTTTGGGCAGAGAAAACGCAAAATGAAATGCCATAAATGAATAATTCGTAGTATTGAAATAGTAACTATCTCTCCTACTACGAAATATCCATGATGAAAACAATATTCTTTTGCTGCTCTCTAATTATGCCTTATTTCCACATCCGAAAAGGGCAATCTTCGCCTTGCACTCGGCAATAATGGCATCAGCACCCGGCTTTAAGAGCTTTCTCGGGTCATATCCCTTCCCCTTCTTGTCCAGGCCTGCTTCAATATACTCTCTGGTTGCCTTCGCGAAAACAAGCTGCAACTCCGTGTTTACGTTGATCTTCGCTACCCCGAGAGAGATGGCTTTCTTAATCTGGTCATCCGGGATACCCGAACCGCCGTGCAGAACGAGAGGCATCTTCTCCCCGATGGCTTCCTTGATGGAGGCAAGGGTTTCAAAGGAAAGTCCCTTCCAGTTCTCCGGATAAATTCCGTGAATATTACCGATTCCCGCTGCCAGGAAATCGATTCCGAGGTCCGCGATGCGCTTGCACTCCTTCGGATCGGCACACTCACCCATACCGATAACGCCGTCCTCTTCTCCGCCGATGGCACCAACCTCCGCTTCAATAGTGAGACCTGCCTTTATGGGCAGCGGCAACCAATTCTTTGGTCTTCTCAATATTCTCATCGATGGCAAAATGAGAGCCGTCGAAACATGATCGATGTAAAACCGGCCTTGATACAGCTATAGCTTCCGTCATAGGTACCGTGATCCAGGTGTAATGCTACCGGAACGGTGATTCCAAGACTCTTGTCCATTGCCTTTACCATAGCGGTTACGGTATCAAAACCACACATATACTTTCCGGCACCCTCGGAAACACCCAGGATAACCGGGGACTTCGTCTCCTCGCACGCGAGAAGGATCGACTTCGTCCACTCCAGGTTATTGATATTGAACTGCGGTACGGCATAGTGTCCTTCCAATGCCTTCTCTAACATTTCTTTTGCATTTACTAACATCTTTTCCTCCTTACACGGAAGCTTAATCCGTCTTCTCTATCCAACAAAAGAATCCGAAAAGACAGGGCGAAACCTCTCTTCCTTCTTCTTTCAAAACGCCTACTGAGTGTAGCACAAATTCAAGCCTTAGGAAAGTAAGAAATGGGAAACGGTCAGCTTCATATCTTCCACTGCGCAGACCGTATTGTGCCTTTCTTCCCCGTCAATCACTTCCAAAACCGATGCGGGAATCTCTTTCTTCCACAGAGCCGCTACGGCGGAAATAGCCGAAGACACCTCCTCCGGAACCGCTTCTTTCAACGAACGGAGCACGGTTTGCGAGAACTTGAAAGGACTCGCGGTAGAGACAATCAGGGTCTTTCGATCTTTTCCATGCTTATAATTGTATTGGTCTGCCACAAATTTTGCGACTGCTGTATGGGGATCCAGAATATAGCCTGTCTCTTTAAAGGTTTGAAAAGTGCTGACACTGCCTTCTCCATCCTTCGCGGAACCGCTATAGAAGAGAGCTGCCAGCTTCCTTTCCATATCCATGGAAATCTGATACCTTCCTCTCTCCTGTAGATCCTTCATAAACTGAACCACCTCATCCGCATCCTTTGCCACACTATAAAGTAGTCTCTCCAGGTTGGAAGAAATCAAAATGTCCATAGACGGAGAGCTTGTCAAATGGAAGGGACGGTTTCTGTCATACACACCGGTATGGAAGAAATCCGTGAGGACACGATTTTCATTGGACGCACAAAGCAGTTTCCAAGCGGCAGTCCCATCCTCTTCGCAAGATAGGCTGCGAGAATGTTTCCGAAATTGCCTGTCGGCACGGAAACCGTGAGTTCTTCTCCCTCCCGAATCTCCCCCGCTTTCAAAAGGCGACCATAGGCATAAATATAGTACACAATCTGCGGGATGAGACGCCCGATATTGATCGAGTTTGCGGACGAGAGACGGTATCCTTTCTGAAGAAGTTCCGCTTTGTAGGCTTCATCGGAAAAGATGCGCTTTACCCCGCTCTGTGCATCATCAAAATTCCCGAGGATGGCAGCCACATGCGTATTCTTTCCCTTCTGCACTTTCATCTGCTTCTCCTGGAACGCGGACACACCGTCTTTCGGATAAAACACGATGATTTCTGTCCCTTCCACATCGGAAAATCCTTCCAATGCCGCTTTCCCGGTATCTCCGGAGGTTGCCGTCAAAATCACGATTTTCTCCCGGATCGCATTCTTTTTGGTACTCACCTTCATCAGATAGGGCAAAATGGAAAGCGCCATATCCTTAAAGGCGAGGGTCTTCCCGTGAAAGAGTTCCAAATAGTAGTCTTTCCCCTCTTTCACAACCGGAGCAATTTCTTCCGTATCAAACTTTTTGTCATAGGCATGGTCAATACAGAAGCGGAGCTCTTCCTCCGTAAAATCCGTGAAATACAGCTTCATGATTTCATAAGCAAGATCCCGGTAGCTTAGATCAGAAAGTTCCGCTAAGGAGAGGGGAAGATCCGGAATCCGCTCCGGAACGAACAGACCTCCATCTCCGGCAAGTCCTTTTACAATAGCCAAAGAGGACGATACTCCTTTTTCTCCTCCTCTGGTAGATTGATATTCCATTTTCTCTCCTTCACTCTAACTTCCCTTACCATCAAGGGTTCTGTTTTTCTTTTTCTTCAAAAGAATAACTTAATTTCTAAGCCTTGTAAACTATGGATTTACCCCGCGATAACGCTTTTCCAGCATCTTCCTTCCCAGTGCCAAGAAGAACAGAGAAGACAGAATCAGAAGAAGCAGGAACAGCACGAGGGCATAAACAAAATATCTCGTATTTTGCACGGCATAAATCCCGTAAAACAGTGCCGCATAAAACAAAAAGCTGATTCCATACGCCAAAATGGTCGCATAGACACTATTTTTGGCAAGACCGGTGCAGGCAATCCCCAGGGAACTCAAAAAAACGCAGGACAAAGCGTAAAACGTAAAATAAAGAAAAAGATAGGTGTAAGGAATTCCTCCATAAATGAAGACCGTGGCAAGAAACGGGAGGGTGGAAAGCAGGAACGTGCCCAGGGTACTGAGCTCGGAATAAAGCTTCCCAAAAATAATGCTTCTGCTGTCGAGATCGGTCTCCAGGAGTAGCTCCAGCATGTGTTCGTCTTCTTCCATACTCATCCCCGATACGGTAATAGCCGGAGCCAGGAGAAGAAGAAATAAAAAAAGGCCGATGGCTACAAAATAATACATCTGTAAAAAACCGGCATAGCGAATCTCTCCGGTTTGCAATCCGTTCAAATTGATATAATACAGATTCGCAATAAAGAGGATGAAGAGAATCAGATTTCCGAAAGAAATCAACAACGGCAAAAACAGACTTCGATCCGAAAGCATACTGTCTTTTGTCCAAATCGGATTTTCATTCATAAGAAATCAGGCTCCTCTCCAGCTTTGTTTCTGTTCCAAGAATATTTTCCATATTTCCCGCCTCTCTGTAGAAGGAATGCAGAGCAATTCCCGCATCCACAATCTTCTTTAAGAGCTCTGCCTCATCCTTTGCATTCCCCCGATACTGGATATGAATTTCATTTTCCTTTAAACTGATCGCTTTAACCCGTTCCTCTTCCTTTAAAAGAGAAAGTAGCGCAGTCCGCTTTCCTTCCACCTGAATCACGATGAGATTCTGTGCGCTGATTTCCTGAAAAAAATACGGGAAACGGAGCCCTTTCGGATGACCGTTCCCTGATGTAAGAAAGCAAGATGGGTACAAAGGTCGGAAAAATCGGAAAGGGCGGAACCGGTCATAAAAACCGTTTTTCCCTCATCCGCAAAATCCAAAAGAAGTTCTTTAATCTCCGAAATCGTCCTCAAATCCAAAGATACCATCGGATCATCCAGTACCAGAATCTTCGGTTCATGAATCATCGCGCGTACGATGGCGAGTTTCTGCATGACCGCCCGGGGAAGCACTTCCATCAGGGGTATTTTTCCCAGGAGCGAATCCCCGCAAGATCCAAAGAATATTGATTCGCCCGCGAATCCTGCTTTCTTCCATGTGATAGCAAGAGCCGAAAAAAAGTGAAGATACTCGAAGACCTGCATTTTGGGATATCCGCCCAGAATCTGCGGCACGTATCCCAGCCTTCGCTTTAAGCGCCTCACTCTTTCTCCGGTAAGCATATCATCGACATAGACTGCACCGGAATCCGGAGCAATGAGTCCCATCAGTAACTTGCACAAGGTTGTTTTTCCGGAATCCGGCAAACCGAGCACGCCGAAAATCTGTCCACTTTCCACTTCCAGGGAAAAATCTTCCAGCACAAGGTAATTTCCGAAACTTTTCTTGATATGCTCGTAACGGATCATCCTTTTTTTCCTCCTCAGCCGTAACCGTAATCATCGGAAGCAACTGCCTCGTTTCCGGAGACGCTGTCGATTCTCTGGAAACAAAGCGAAGCCTAAGCTCGTTCTTTTCATTCAGATACTTCTTTAAGCGCTCTCCGCTTAAGACGCCGTCCTCTCTCGTAATGCTGTCATAACCGCCTGTCGTATTATTGTAAATCGCCATATCTCCCTGAAAATTCTGTAGAAGCGTATCCCCCGTAACGTCCATTCTTTCAAAGGAAATGGAGCGAATCTTCTCTTCCTCCCCGAGCGTATAGCGGATTTCCAAAGGAATCATCGGGTTCATGGTATTCGTGGAGATATCGAACTCTCCGCTTTCCACCTCAGGGTCTCTGGACAGCGCACTGTACTCGGAGAGATGATCTTTCACTCGACTGAGCTCCAAAGAGGCATTGACAATGGTTAAACCGTATTTTTCCAAGTTTTTCCCGCTTCCCTTTTCCTCTCCGTCCACCTGCGTGAAGCTCGGACTGTCTTCCCTAGCCACGGCATAAAAACGGGCATCGGAAAAATAAGAATGCACCTGTTCTCCCAGGATGAAGCGAATAAAATTCTTGCTGTTTCCCGTAAAGAGGGCATTGCTGAGATAGTCAAAGTCTCCCACCGGCATCGGTATCGACTCCGCCTTTCCCACATCCACTGTCTGTCCCTTCTCCATCTTCCCAAGCTTAACGACTCTCCCGTACAGAAGAAGAAAAGCATCCGACAGAACGTAATCCGTATTATTTCGTACTTCTCCGCTCAACTCTCCGGAAAAATAGTGTACCTCCCCTCAATCTTTCCTATTTTATTCGGTACTTTCTTGTTCAAAATAAAGTAATGCGGAAGAAACGCTTTTCCGTCCCGAACCACAATAGAGGACTTATCCCGTTCCTGTTCGACCTCTGTGCGCATGACATCGGAACTCTTCAGTAAGGTACCGAGGTCTCCCGTATAGTCCGCTCCTTTCAGAATGGGATTCACACTATACTCCGCCTGAATATCCATAGAAAAGCGATGTTCTCTGGAAGAACGAAGATTGATATAGTTTTCCTCATCGACACTGTCCGCTCCGATGCTGAGGAGCTTCACATAGGAAAGAAAACTGCCGCTAATTCTCGTGCCGATACCCATCGCCCAGATAAAAAGCACCATAATAAGGGATAAAAGGGCAATACTCGGACGATACGTTCGGAGCGCATTCTGTGCCCGCAGAAGAAAATACAGTCCGGGTCCTACCAGAATCAGATACAGAAGGAGAACGACAAAGTAGAAAGGAATGGAAGGCAACTTGGATAAGTCGGACAGATTCATCAGTTCTTCCAAATCCCAGTACTGTTTCAAGCTGCGTTCCGATGCGGATACGGACAAGGTATCCAGGCGATTCTTTCCATAGATTTCCATAAGGAGATTGCCGGCATAATCGCTATTTTCCGTCGCCAAACGTTCTACCGACAGTAAATCATAACCAAGTACGCTGAGAAGGCCGTTTCCCATCGGATAGACGGAGAGATAGGGGATTCCTTCCGAAAACTCTCCTTCCCTTCCTCCTTTTAAGGAAACGGAGGTCGCATGGAGGTTCTCTCCGCTCTTTTCTTCCCCCTCCTCATCCTTAGAAAAATACAGAACTTTATTCTGGAATTGCAAAGGCGCTTCCAGGTAGGAAGAAAACTCTTCCGGCAGACTTTCATTCCCGTTTGCTCCCAGGGAGAAAAGCAGAACACCGCCATGCTCCACATAGTGCTTTAGGCTATCCCGCTGTTCCTTCTGTAAGGAGGACAAATCAAAGTCCCGTACAATCAGCATATCCAGAAGATAGAGATCGCTTTCCTCTTTCGGAAAGCTCTCCCCCGTAAAGGATAAAACACGGGTTTTCAGAAGGCCTTCATTCACTCTGGCATTCTGCAAAAAGCTGATGGGATCTCCCTTATTGGAAAGAGAGCCAATCAGAAGTTCCGCATCCGAACCGGAAATATCCAGTCCCACACGCCGATAGGCGATCTGCTCTCCGGAAAGATTTCTCTACCCGAAGGAGCAGTTGATTCACTCCGGAAGAGAGCATAAAACTCTTATCGATTTCCTTCCGGCTCTTTCCTTCCACCACTACCGGATAGGAAAAGGTCACGATATGTTTTCCAGATTCGGCGAGGACGATACTCAAAGTACCTGAAAAAGTCTGTTCTTCCGTATTCTCAATCTGCATCTGTAGAGGAAGATTTCTTCCCGCCTTTGCCGTATTCTGAATCCCGTACTGCAAGCTGATATTTAAGCTTTCACTAAAGCTCCTCATCGAAAAGAGAAAAAAGAAGATGATAAAGAGCAATCCCATCGTTTTTCTTTGCCGTGACATAAAAACTCTCCCTACCCTTTCCTCTTCCGACTCTGCATCTCTACTCCGTTCTGTTTCTCTTTCTGTTCCCTTCTCTTCTCCTCCGCTTCCGGCTTTCCTCTTCGAAGTTCTTCCCCTTCAAAGAGTTTCTTCTCTTCTTCATATTGCAGCGGAAGGGTCACAATAAAACGCGTTCCGGAAAGATCCGACTTGGCCACTACGCTGCCATGATGCATTTCCGCGATGTTCTTCACAATGGCAAGCCCGAGTCCCGTTCCGCCGGTGCTTAAAGAGCGGGAGGACTCTACACGATAAAACTTGTCGAAAAGCAGGGGAATCTCTTTCTCCGGAATGATATAGCCGAAGTTCAGAACCGTGACCCGCACAAAATTTTTCTCCTTTCGAAGACGGAGTACAATCCGCTTTCCTTCCGCTCCATACTTAACGGCATTACTGATTAAGTTATCAAAGAGTCTTGCCAGCAGGTCTCCGTCTCCATCGATATAGAGAGACTTTACATTCGAGCTGAAATCACAGGCAAGATGATTTTTCTCAAAACTCGGATAACTCTCCTCCATGAGCTGGGAAAGAAGCTGCACTAAGTCCAGCGTCACGATGTTCATATTCATTTTCCCGTAGGAAAGTTTGGTAAAGCCAAAAAGCTCCTCGATTAACTTCTGTAAACGAAGAGCCTTATTGTAAACGATTTCCAGATAATGTTTCTTCATCTCTTCGTTTACAGACTGACTGTTTTTAATTAATTCCAGATATCCCAGGATGGAAGTCAGAGGCGTTCTCAAATCATGCGCAATGTTGGTAATCAAATCCGTCTTGGATTGTTCATTGCTTTTCTCCATCTCAATATGATGGGAGAGCTCTTCTTCCATCAGTCGAATGCTCTCCGCAATATGCGCAATCTCCCCTTCTCCCGAAACCGAAATATCCGTATGAAAATCTCCGGCGGAAATCTGTTTCACCGCCCGGGCAAGCGTTTCGATATCTCTCGCCGTTCTTCTCTGTAAAAACAAGAAACAGAGCGTAAAAAGAACAATGCCCAGCAGAACAAAGAGCAGAATGCTCACTACACTGGCAAAAGCAAAGCTCTGTACCATCGGATGATCATTTCCCATCTGATACAGGTAATTGGTATAAGAACTGATATTAAAAACAAGAAAACACTCCACAACGCCGGCAAAAATGGCGGACATTCCCACGTGGAGCAAGACCTGCATCATATATCCTCTACCGAAATGGTGAGGCACTCTTTCCTGATTCACCGGAAGCACTCCTACTTCTCAATCTTATATCCCACACCCCAGACTGTGGTGATAATCTTATCTTCCCGCTGATCTTCCTTCATCTTTCCGCGAAGTCTCCGAATATGCACCATGACGGTGTTGTTTGCTTCATACACCTTTTCGTTCCAGACCTTCTCAAAGATCTCATCCGTCGAAAAAACCTTTCCGGGATGGGACGCGAGGAGGAAGAGAATGTCGAAATTCAATCGGGGTAAGCTTAATCTCTTCCTCATCAATAATGACCTTATGATTATCCTTATTGATATGCATATTTCGGATATTGATCTCATTATTAATATAATTCGCTCCGGCATTCGGATTGAGTTGCGTATACCGACGCAGCTGAGACTTCACTCTCGCCGTAAGCTCCAGCGGATTAAAAGGCTTCGTCACGTAATCGTCCGCTCCTCCGGTCAGCCCGACAATCTTATCGAGATCTTCCGACTTTGCGGAGAGCATAATCACGGGGATATTGGAACTTTCCCGAATTTTCCGACAGAGTTCCAGACCGTTCATTCCGGGCATCATGACATCCAGAAGCACGAGATGAATCTCTTCTTCCGAAAGAATCTTCAGCCCTTCCTCCGCGTTATATGCCTTAAATACCTTATAGCCATCGGAGACCAGATAAATCTCTACCAGCTCCGCGATTTCTTTCTCATCATCTACAACCAAAATATTGATCTGTGGCATAAGAATCCTCCTTGCCTCTTTCTTCAGTCTATCCTTCCAGTTTACAAAATATCCATGCCTTCTGGCAAGCTTTTCCCCTCGAGTTCAGAAAATCGTCAGTTTCGGAAAAGGGAAGAAAAGAGGAAAGTTCCGAAGTCCCCTCTTCCGCAGGTACAGCCGTTTCCTCTCGCCGCTTTACTCTTTTTCCCCGCCACGTTCCTCTGTAAACGGCGGATAGTTTCCCAGAATCCTGTACTCCACCCCGAGTTCCTGCAAAGAAGACAGGGCATTCTCCATTTTTGCGTCCGAAAGCTTCCCGAGTACATCAATAAAGAAAAGATATGAAAAAGCGCCGTCTCCCAGGGGTCTACTCTGAATCATGCTCAAGGAAAGATCATTCCAAAGGAAGTTTTCCAGTACATGATAAAGACTGCCCACCGTATTCGGAATGCGCAAAGTCAGGCTGAGTTTATACGCCTCTTTCGTGTACTCTTTCTCTCTCCCCAGAAGAAAAAAACGCGTCGTATTCTCTTTGCTACTGACCCGATCCTCCAGAATCGAAAGATGATAGTACTCTGCCGCCTCTCTGCTACAGAGCACAGCCGCTCCCTCCTCCTGCGACTCGGAAAGCATCTTTGCGGCAATCGCCGTATTCAGAGCGGAAACTTTCTCCACCTTCGGATGTTTCAGAAAAAACTCTCTACACTGCGAAAGGGCCTGCGGATGGGAATACACTTTCCTAAGCGCTTCCTCTTTCTCTACCTTTGCCGTTGCGAGGCAGTGGGAAACCGGATAAAAAATCTCTCTTAAAACCGTGAGTTCCGTATATTCATGCAGCAAATCATAATTGTCCTGCACCATCCCGTAAGTGGAATTGTCGATGGGAAGAATGCCGTAATCCGTCTTGCCCTCCATAATCGCTTCTACCACATCCTGAAAATGCTCTGCAAAGGAAATCGCCTCATCCGGAAAAAGGGTTCTTCCCGCGAGATAGGAATAAGACCAACGAACGCCCTGTACGAGCAGCTTTTTTCCGCGAAAAGAAAGCGTCGGAACCTCTGTAAAGCCGAACTTTCCTCTTCTTCCCTTCGTAGCCAGATACTCGAGCTGTCTCCGCCTGGACAGGGTCATAAGACCGTTGAAAAGCTCCCGAACCGGTGTTTTTAAATCGGCATCCGAAACCAGAGCCGATACACTGTCCAATTTTTCCGCTTCCCTCTTCCCGTCAAAGACTGCTTTCCCGGTTTTCTCCTTATCTTTCGCAACTTCCAGCGCAAGCTGCATCCTCTTCTCGAAAAAGGTGCAGTAAGCTTCTGTCAATCTCGTCCAGTTCTTTCCGAATCTCTGACAGTCCCATCTTTCCTCCTCCGCTTTACTCTATTGTAAGCTTCCCTTCCTACTCCTCTTCCTTACTTTGGAAATTCTTTTTCTCCTCTTCTTTCAATTCCTTAATCATGCTGAGAATCTGCTCTTCCGCATATCTTCCGACATGCTTCCGGTCTTCTTCCGATAAATCCGAAAGCACAATAGGCTTTCCGAAACGAACATACACCTCTGCCGCCTTCAATCTCGGAAAGTCTTCTTCCACGATCTTTCTGGTGTTAATCATGGCTACGGGAATAATCTTACAGTTCGCCTTCTCCGCGATTTTAAAGGATCCCTCCTTAAAGGGTGCCATTTCCAGTTCACTCTCTCCTTTGGTTCTGGTTCCTTCCGGATAAATCCAGTACGAAATGCCTTTCTTGATTCCCTGAATCGCTTCAATCACCACTTTCAGGTTCTGCTTCAGATTGCTCCGATCCAGGAAAAGGCAGTGAAGCTCCTCCATCCACATCTTCAGAGTCGGAATCACGGCAAGGTCGTCTTTGGATATAAATCCGGTACGATTTTTCATCAAAGTATAGCCGATAACAATATCGAAATAAGAACGATGATTGCCGACGAAAAGCACCGCTTCCTTCTCCGGAATATTTTCCAGTCCCTTCCACGTGAAGCTTCACCTTACAGATGCGAAGAATATCCCGTAACTTTCCCTGCACAATGGCCAGGCATTCCCGGTCCCGCTCCTCCGTTCTTTCTCTTCTTCGAATAAAGAAAAGACGAAGGCTTCCCAATCCCAGAAAGCCGATTAACAAAAAAAGGACGCGAATCAAACTAAGCATACATTCCTCCTACCCTTCTTACAGTACATCCGAAAAATGGGGACGAAGATTCCGGAAAAAGCGAAGTCCCAGGAACAAGAGAGCGAGACTGATGCCCCAAAAATATAAACCGAGCCCCGGTCTCTGCCAGAAAAAGGCGCCGGTAATCATGGAGTCCCGATACCCCACCACAACATAGTAGAAAGGATTCAACTTAAAAAAGAGATGAAGCCAGGGTGCTCTTCCCGTGAACAGATTTTCATCGTACATAATCGGTACCATCCAGATTCCAAACTGGAGAACGATTGCCACAATTTGCTGCATATCTTTAAAAAGACCGAAATGGCAGAGGTAAAATAGGAAAGTCCCAAGCCGAACACCGCTGTCGCAAAGGAGTAATAGAGAACCTGTATCCAGGAAATTTCCGGCAGTTTTCCGCTAAAAAGATAGAAGAGAAACAGCACCAGTAAAAAGAAGCAGTGCACAAGCGCACAACTGATCAATTTGATGATAGGTAAAAGCTCTATCGGGAACACCACTTTCTTCACCAGATAATGGTATTCCTGTAAGATGCCCGTATTCATATTCATAATCTCGGAAAAAAAGAACCAGGGAACAATACCCGGAATCAACCAGAGTGTATAACTCACGTTGGGAACCGGAGGACTGGACTTAAATCCGTAAGGGCCAAAAATAAAGGCATAAATGGCAATCGTAACCAGAGGCTGAATCAACATCCAAATCACACCGAAGTAAGACCCCACAAAGCGCTTTTTAAAATCGGCTTTGGCCAGGTCCAGAATCATCCTCCGTTTTCGTTTCACTTCTTTCAATAAACTAATCAACTTGGATCCTTTCTTGCAAAATACTGGGGATTCAATGTAATCCTCTTTACGAGTCCTCCGGGAATCTTTTGATACTGTTTTCCGAGCTTGTATCCCAGATACCGCATGCCTGTCTTAAAGAAGAGCGGAAAAAGAAGAATGCCCTTCTTCTCGGAAAGAAGAATCTGACAATTTTTCAGAAAATACTTCTTTCCTTCCCCTTCGGGAGGAACCGTCTGAAATACATCCGCTGCATCCCGATGGGAAACCCCTAAATCAAAATTCCTCCGAAACTGCTGCCACGCATTGTAGCGATGCGAATGGTAGACCTCCGCTCCCGGTTCGTATGCCACTTTATAGCCCTGCCTTCTCCGCTCTTGCCACAAATACCATGTCCTCATTGAAGATTGCCGGCTCACGGAATCCGCAGAGTTTCTGAAAGACCGTTTTTTTATACATACAGCAGACATTGGATGCGAAGAAACACTTGATTCCCAGTCGGGAAACATCCTCTATGCCCTTCACCTCCGCCTGTTTCTCCATAATTAAAGGCTCTGGAAAGACGTTCGTCAAAGGAGCTGTCCGGATTACAGAGCTGCCTCGCATAGACCGCACAAATCCCCTCTTCCCGGGAAAAATGCATCGAGAAGCGCTTTCGTCATCCTCCTGTTCGCCGGAACCGCATCATCGGTCATACAAAGAAAGTACGGTGCATCCGAATAAGAGGCCGCAAGATTTCGCGCATAAGCATGATCAAAATCCTCTCTCCGGATATGATGCACTTCCAGAATACTCCGTCTATTCTCCAAGAGCTCCTTTGGAAAATACTGCTCTTCCGTATTCACGATAATAATCTTCCGCGGAGGACAAAGCTGCTCTTCCAGGGCAGTGAGCAGGGCACGGAACTTCTCCTTCGGTTTAAAGGTCGGAATCAAAACATCAAATATCGGGACGTTTTCCTCTTTTTCTACCTTTTCTTTATGCAGTTCATTCTGCTCAAACTGAGCCATTCCGCTTTCCGACACGCTCTTTCCTCTATTTCTCCAGATTCATTTCCGGGAGAATGCAGTCTCACCGTTGTAAGATGCTCTCTCAACATGGCGAGATGCTCTCCGCTAACACTTTTCAAAGCAAAGGCTATTCTAACATGGCTTAGCACAGAATGAAAAGAATCGACAAAGCTTTCCCTATCCGCTCGTGTAGACGTTCCCTATCCGTCCGTTTCTTCGGATACAAAGAAAAAAACAAAGAGGAAAAAAACATCAAGAGAGAAAACTCCACTGCCGCAAGAAAGAAATGGCCCTGTTTCACCATGAAAATTCGCGCTAAGGAAGGAGAGGACAGCCGCAACAGCATAACCGAGGAAGATTCTTCCCTGCCTTCTTTTCGTCACCAAAAGATAGTATTCCAGATTGGCAAGGGCATAAAAGCAGCCTCCGAGAATCATGATACAGAAGGGAATTTGCTCTTTTGTCATCTTTCCGTAAAACGCCGCCCCTAAAAGCCTCTCCAATATCCAAAGTGCCGGGAAAGAAAGAAGAAGCGCAAGGAAGAGTAAGAGAGCGGACAAGAGAACTATTTTTCGAAGAATCTTTCTTTCCTCTTTCCGAAATCCTCCCCGTTTTTCCGCCTGCCATAGGGCAGCAAGGTGAGGAAGGGCCGGACGGATAATGAAGTTCGCCAACAGATAAATAAAATTACTCGGCATAAACAGAAGGTTATAGATTCCCGAATAAGAGGAACCGAGAACCGCATCTACCGCATATTTGGATGCGGAAAAAACATAAAAATCCAAAAAAACAGACAAAAAAAGGAGAAGATTTTTCCTGAAAAAAAGCGCCCTGACAGAAGAACTCGTCAAAGGCCGCTCTACGGCAAGCGCTTCCGTCTTTCCGAGCGGAAGAACGCAAAAAGCAAAGAAAGAAAGGATTTCTGCGAGATTCATGACACATACGGAAAAAAAGAGTTTTCCCGTGGAAAGAAGACAAAGCAATAAAGCCAGTACGGAAAAACAGGTTCTAAAAAGAGATTGTCCGGTTTTATATAACTTTCCTCTTCTTTGCAGCTCCGATTCATAGACATCGATATAGCCGTCTATAATTTTATAGAGACAAAGAGCCGATAAAACCGCCGTTTTTTCAGCGTCATACTGTCCGGCGGCAAACTGAAAAAGCAAAAACAGGGAGGAAAAGAGGAAAGCCAGTGCTGCCGTGATATTCCGAAATCCAAGATACTCTTTGAAGGAGAACTCCCCTTCATATCCGTGATTTGAAACGGACGAATGCCGAAATAAGCCAGAATAAAAAACTGCTGTCCCAGGGTGGAATAGCCGAAGCCGAAGATTCCTCCCTCTCTTTCTCCAAGTAAGCGCAGGACAAAAAAAGCCAGAATCATGGAAGCAAGGGCATAGACCATGCTTCCCAGCGCATTCAAAAGATATCTTTTCTGCTCTCTTCCAAGGCTTTCCTACCCTTTCTCCCGTTTCTGCAAAATACCGTTCTCGTTTTTTGCAAAATACTGTTCTTTTCGCGATTTTTCAATTTTATAGTACCGCCGAAAAAATGTAAATGCCGACTGGCGGATTAGCCGCATTTATGGTGAGGTTCAAAGCGTTCCCTTCCTTATCGGAAACGGGAAAAGGAGGACTATTCTCTGCCCTCAATATGCGCATGAGATCGAAAGCAGGAGCAAAGCGGAAAAATGGTAAAAACAATCATTGTAATTCCAAACTTTAACGGAGAACGTTTTTTAGACAAATGTATGCGTGCCCTGGAAGGGCAAAGTACGAAGGACTACTCCATCTACTTTGTGGACAACGCGTCTTCGGACGGCAGTATTTCGGCAATCCGAGCGTTTCAAAAAGACTTTCCGGTAGAAATTCATCTTTTTGGAAAATCGGGAAAACTACGGTTTTGCGAAGGCTGTGAAATCAGGAATCCGCTACGCCGAAGAAGAGGGCGCAAAGTACGTTCTGCTCTTAAATAACGATACGGAGGCAGACGCCCGCTTTGTGGAAAACCTCGTGCGCTGTATGGAGGAAAAAAAGAGAAAAGAGGCGAACGCGTCTTTGCCCTTTCTTCGAAGATGGTCAAGATGCACGATCCTTCCATGATGGACGATGCCGGAGATGAACTCTGCCTTCTGGGCTTTCCTTTTCAGAGAGGACTGGAAGACAGGGCGGAAAACTGGACAAAGGAAGCGAAGGTCTTCTCCGCCTGTGCCGGCGCGGCGCTCTACTCCGTTTCCGCATTAAAAAAAGAACCGGGTCTCTTTTGACGAAGAACACTTTGCATACCTCGAGGACGTCGATATTTCCTTCCGTGCAGCGCTTTACGGCTATAGTATCTACTACTGTCCGACTGCCGTTTGCAAGCATGTCGGTTCCGGAACCAGCGGCGGAAAGTACAGTGACTTCAAAGTGGAACTCTCCGCGAGAAATTCCATTTTCCTCCTCTATAAAAACTTTCCTTTACTCTTAAAAATCATCAATTTCTGGCCCTTCCTCATCGGATTTGCCATCAAAGCCATTTATTTTTCAGAAAAAAAGGCTACAGGGAAGGCCTACCGAAAGGGATTCGACGCGGATTGAAAAGAAATGCATCGCATGAAAAAGCAGATTTTCACGGAATCCCCATTACCCGCTATTTCGGGACTGGAATGGAGACTCCTGAAAAACTGCTTCGTCTATCTTAAAGAACGGCAAAAAAGGAAACAACAGAACAAAAACAAGGTCTAATGTTCCTTTGCAAAATATAAACGGTTGATGCCGCTGAAAAGGGCGCGGACGGAGGAACGGGTAATGTTCGAACTGATTCCTACCCCATAGGTACTCTTTCCGGAGCTTCTGTCCAGAAGATGGATATAGGAAACGGCCTTTGCGGAAGACTCCGAACTCAAGGCATGCTCATTGTAATCGATGACGGTAAAGTCTTTTTTCAACTCCTTCGAAAGGGCTGCCACTACGGCATCAATCGGGCCGGAACCGCTGGCTGACAGCTCTTTTAATACGCCCCGATCCTCATAGCTTAACTGTACAAAGCTGGTATAAGTCTGCTTCTTCTCATCTTCCATATCCATGGAACGAAGGTTCTTAAAGCATAGCGGCTTCTTCGCTTCGACATACTCTTCGGTAAAGACGGAGAGTATCTTCTCCGGATTCACTTCTCCCACCTCTTCCGACAAACGCTGGATATAGTCCGCAAACTCTCTTTGCATTCCCTTCGGAAGCTTGTAGCCGAAGAAAGATTCCAAAACAAAAGCCACACCGCCTTTTCCGGACTGCGAGTTGATCCGCACTACCGGTTCGTACTCTCTTCCGATATCGGCAGGATCGATGGGAAGATAGGGAACTTCCCAAATCGCACTCTTCCTCTCTCTCATGGCCTGCAATCCCTTGTTGATGGCATCCTGATGCGAACCGGAAAATGCGGTAAACACGAGCTTTCCGGCGTAAGGCTGCCTCTCCGGAATTTTCATTTTCGTGCAACGCTCATACACTTCCTGTATTTCCCGAATATTTTCCAGGTTGAGATTCGGGTCAATCCCCTGAGAGAACATATTATATGCCAGAGTAAGGATGTCTACATTTCCGGTCCGTTCCCCATTACCGAAAGAGTGTTCCTTCCACTCTTTCTGCACCGGCAAGGAGTGCCAGTTCCGCCGAGGCGATGCCTTCTCCTCTGTCATTGTGGGGATGAACGGAAAGCACTACGTGTTCCCTTTTCAAAAGGTGCCTGGACATAAACTCAATCTGGTCCGCATAGACATTGGGACTGTGCATCTCTACCGTATTGGGCAGATTGATAATGATTTCTCTCCCCTTTCCGACGCCCCAGGCGGAAATCACGGCATTACAGATATCCAGGGCATAGTCCATCTCCGTCCCCGTAAAACTCTCCGGTGAATACTCCAGACAGAGTTCCCCCTGAAAGTCTTTTTCATGGCGTTTCACCATCTCGACACCGTCCAGCGCAATCTGTTTGATTTCTTCTTTATTCTTCTTGAAGACAACATCCCGTTGCAGAATGGAAGTCGAGTTATAGATATGGACAATCGCCTTCTTCGCCCCCTGTATAGCCTGAAAAGTCCTCTCCAAAAGCTCTTCTCTGCACTGTACAAGTACCTGTACCGTAACGTCCTCCGGAATCATCTTCCGCTCAATCAGATTGCGAAGGTAATCATACTCAATCTGTGAAGCTGCGGGAAAACCGACTTCAATCTCCTTAAACCCGAGCTTGCACAGCAACTGAAAGAACTCGATTTTCTCCTCCACGCTCATCGGCTCAACGAGTGCCTGGTTTCCATCCCTTAAATCCACGGAACACCAGATTGGTGCTTTTTTGATACTCTGATCCACCCATGTTCTTTCCGGATAACGGAAGATCGGGAAGGCACGATATCGACTGACTTTTTCCATCTCTTTTCCCCTTACTTCAAACGCCTACTGTAGCTCGGCAAAAACTTTCCTTCTAAACGGCAATTCTATCCCTGTCTTCTATTCCAGTACCAGTCCCTTCCTTTTTTCATAACAGCTATAACTTCTTCGCAAAGACGCGCACAAGTTTCTTCCTCCTGCGCTTCCACCATAACCCGGATAAGCGGTTCCGTTCCCGAAGCCCGAAGAAGAATTCTGCCGGAATCTCCCAACTCTTTTTCTACCTTCTTCACTGCCTCGGCGACCGCGGCATTTCCTTCCGCCGCTTCTTTATCCTTTACTCTCACATTCTGCAAAACCTGCGGATATTTACGATAGTCTGTAAGGCAGTCTTTCAGGCTCTTCTTCTCTTCCAGAAGCACTTCCATGACCTTGATACTCGTCAGAATGCCGTCTCCCGTCGTGGCATGACGCATGAAAATGATATGCCCGGACTGCTCTCCGCCAAGGTCAAAGTTATTCTCCGCCATATTTTCATAGACATAGCGATCGCCCACCTTGGTCTTCTCGTAGCGGATTCCTTCCTTATCGAGCGCCTTATATAAGCCGAAATTGGACATCACCGTAGTCACGATGGTGTTGTTCTGCAACTGCCCCTTCTTCTTTAAATCCTTTCCGCAGAGGTATAGGATCATATCTCCGTCAACAAGATTTCCCTCCGCATCCACTGCAAGACAGCGATCCGCATCTCCATCATAAGCGAAGCCGATCTCACAATCACTGTTTCGCACATAGTCCTGCAAGGCTTCCATATGGGTAGAACCGCAGTGCTCGTTAATGTTATAGCCGTTCGGCGCATCGGAAAGGACGTGGGTGTCCGCACCCAGCGCATCAAAAACCGCCTTTGCAACAGAGGAGGCGGAACCGTTTGCACAATCCAGGGCAATCTTTCTTCCCTTAAAGGAATGGGTTGCTATGGAAATCAGATAGCCGATATAACGATTTCTTCCCGCAAAAGAAATCCACCGTTCGTCCGATTTTTTCTCCCGTAGCGAGAGGAATCTCTCCGATTTCCCCATCCAGGTACGCTTCAATTTCCGCAATAAAGTCATCGGAAACTTTCTCGCCGTTTCCGTTAATCACTTTTAAGCCGTTATCATAAAACGGATTATGGGACGCGGAAATCATCACTCCGCAGGAAAAATCTTCCGAACGGGCAATGTAACTCACGGAAGGGGTTGTCGTTACGTGCATAAGGTAAGCATCCGCTCCCTGCTGCGGTAATGCCGGCAGAAAGCGCATATTCAAACATATAACTGGAACGCCTCGTATCCTTTCCAATCACGATACGACAGTCTTTCTTCCCTTTTTCCGAAAAGTAGTAAGCCAGAAACTTTCCCACTTTAAAGGCATCATCTGCCGTAAGGTTCACATTAGCTTCTCCCCGATATCCGTCGGTTCCAAAAATATTTTTCCCATTTTATCCTCCTGTTTCCGCTCCGAATCTCTGCTTTTCCGCTCCGGACTCTGTTTTCCGCTCCGATCTCTGCTTTTCCGCTCCGGCTTAACGAAAAGAAATTCGGGTTGCAAAACCCGAATCCTTCCTTCTTTTTCTATCTCTTTTCTATCTTAGTTTATGCCTTCCGCCTTTAATGCCTCGAGATAACGGGAAAGCGCATCTTTCCACTCCGGAAGCGGTGTAAAAACCTTCTACTTTCAGCTTTCGCTTATCCAAGCGGGAATTCTTCGGTCTCTTTGCCTTACTGAGTCCGTATTCCTCTGTGCTTACCGGAATCACTTTAGTCGAGAGCCCCGCCTGCCGATAGATTTCCTTTCGTAAAATCATACCAGGAAATATACTCGCCCTCATTCGTGGCATGATACGTTCCGTACTTTTCCGTGCAAATCATATCACAAAGGAGTTCGGCGAGATCCAAGGTGTACGTCGGATTGCCAATCTGATCATTGACTACGCGAACTTCCTCGTGGCTCTTTCCGACTTGCAGCATCGTCTTGATGAAATTCTTCCCGTTTAAACCGAAAACCCAGGCGATACGGACGATGAAGTACTTGGAAAGAAGCTCTCGTATCTTTTCCTCTCCCATCAGCTTTCGTCTTCCCGTAGAAATTAATCGGTGCGAAATCCTTCTCCTCCGGATCCCACGGTTTTGTTCCCTCTCCGGAAAAAACATAGTCTGTGGAGAGATAAAGCATCTTTCCGTTCAAGTCCCGCATCACTTTCGCGAGCTCCCCGGGAACCTCTCCGTTGATTTTCTCTACGATAGCCTGATTCTCCGCGTCTTCTGCCGGATCAACGGCGGTCCATGCCGCACAGTGCACCAGCGTATCAATGCCGTTTTCCTCCAAAACGCGACGTGCCGCCGCGCTGTCTGTTAAATCCAAACCGATATACGGCATCGTACAAGCCGGACTTCCATCCATAACGCCGCTATAACAGGGCTTCAAATCGGATCCGATTGCGGAAATTCCTCTCCGATAGAGGGTATTCATCACGTCATGCCCAAGCTGTCCGTTCACTCCGGTAACAAACACTTTCATCTTTATCCCTCTTCTCCATACTGCTTCTTGTAGTATTCCTGGTATTCTCCGGAAATAATATGCTCCCACCAATCCTTGTTCTTTAAATACCAGTCAATGGTTACCGGAATTCCCGTATCAAAGGTATACTCCGGTCTCCAGCCAAGTTCCGTCTCAAGCTTTGTCGGATCAATGGCATATCGTCTGTCATGCCCCGGGCGATCTGTCACATAATGAATCAAAGACTCCGGTTTTCCGAGCGCCTTTAAGATGGTCTGCACGACTTCCAGATTCGTTCTTTCGTTGTGTCCGCCGACATTGTAGACCTCTCCGACTCTTCCCTTTCGTACGATTAAGTCGATAGCCTTACAATGATCCGTAACATAGAGCCAATCTCGCACATTTTCCCCTTTGCCATACACCGGAATACTCTCATCCGCAAGGGCACGGGAAATCACCAGCGGAATCAGCTTCTCCGGAAAATGATAAGGGCCGTAGTTGTTCGAGCAACGGGAAATGCTTACCGGAAGACCGAAGGTGCGGTGATAGGCCAGAACAAAGAGGTCTGCGCTTCCCTTTGAAGAAGAGTAAGGAGACGAAGTCTTAATCGGATTCTCCTCATTGAAGAAGAGGTCTGTCCGCTCAATCGGAAGATCTCCGTACACTTCATCGGTAGAAACCTGATGAAAACGCTCGATTCCGAATTCCCGGCAGGCATCCATAAGGCAAACGGTTCCCATCACATTCGTTCGAAGAAAAAGCTCCGGATCCTTCAAAGAACGGTCGACATGAGACTCTGCCGCAAAATTAATCACTCTGTCCGGCTTCTCTTTCCGAAACAAATCAAAAATAAACGTTCTGTCTGCAATATCACCCTTGATAAAACGATAGTTTTTCTTTCCTTCCAGAGGCTCCAAAGTCTCCAAATTCCCTGCATAGGTCAACTTATCCAGACAGATCCACTCTTCATCCGGATAGTTATTCACTGCAAAATGCATGAAATTCCCGCCGATAAACCCGGCACCGCCGGTTACAATTGTCTTCATCTTTTCTCCTCTTATTTCATTATTTCCGCGTTTTATGACAGGGCGCTTTATAATAATCCGTCCGTCATCCCCTGCGTTCTCTTTCCCTGCGTCCTTCCGCTTTTACTCGATATACTTTCCGTCCAGCACGTCCTTTAAGTACTTTCCATACTCATTTTTCTTATAAAGCTGATAGGCTTCTTCCACCTTTTCCCGGCTGATCCAGCCGTTCTTAAAAGCGATTTCTTCCAGACAGGCAATCTTTCTATGTTCATGGCTTTCCACGGTATAGACAAAATTGGTCGCATCCACCAGAGACTCCTGCGTTCCGGTGTCAAGCCAGGTGAATCCCTTTCCGAGAAGCGCAACATCCAGCTCTCCGCTTTCCAGATAGATTCGATTCAAATCGGTGATTTCCAACTCTCCGCGCTTAGAGGGTTTCAGGTTCTTCGCATACTCCACGACACGATTATCATAAAAATAAAGGCCGGTTACACAGTAATTCGACTTCGGTTTCTCCGGCTTCTCCTCGATGGAAATCGCTTTCCCGGAGGCATCGAACTCCACGATACCGAAACGCTCGGGATCGTCTACATAATAGCCAAAGACGGTGGCTCCCTTCTCTTTCCGTACCGCTTTCTGTAAAATCTCCTTGAAGCCGGAGCCGGAAAAAATGTTGTCTCCGAGAATCATCGCAACCTTATCCGTTCCGATAAACTTTCTCTCCGATGATAAAGGCCTGTGCCAAGCCGTCCGGACTCTCCTGCACCGCATACTCGAGCTGCATTCCGAGGGAAGAACCGTCTCCCAAAAGTTCTTTGAATCTCGGCGTATCGTCCGGTGTAGAGATAATCAGAACATCTCTGATTCCGGCATCCATCAGAACGGACAGCGGATAATAAATCATCGGTTTATCATAAATCGGCAGTAACTGCTTGGAAGTCACTCTGGTAAGCGGATAGAGTCTCGTTCCCGAACCTCCCGCAAGAATAATTCCTTTCATCATTTCCCCCTTTTCAAGAGACTTTATGCCTTCTCTTTTCTAGTAGATCTTTCTCAATGCGAACAAGTTCTGTCTCCCTTCTCCGCACAACTCTTGAAAAGTTTAGCATAGCACTGAAAGATATACAAAAGTTTTTTTCTGTTAATTTTTTTCTTTATATTGGCATAGCGGCTCTTCTTTTTTTGTGCTAAACTAAAAATACGCAGCACAAAGGACAAAAAAAGAACCGCTTTAGAAGAAAAGCGGAAAAGAAAATACATAATCGGAAAATTTTAAAGAATAAGCAGAAAAGGATAAAAAGTAATAAATGGAGAAAGCATTGATTGCCATGAGCGGCGGAGTGGATAGTTCTGTCGCCGCTCTTCTTATGAAAGAAAAAGGATATGACTGTATCGGCATCACCATGAAATTATATGATGCGGAAACGGGGCAGGCGTGCCGGAGCAGAACCTGCTGTACGCTGGAAGATGTGGAGGACGCAAGACAGGTTGCGGCAACGCTCTCCATCCCGTACTATGTCCTGAATTTCAAGGATGATTTTCAGAAGAAAGTGATTCTCCCCTTTGTAGAGACCTATGAAGCCGGAGGAACGCCGAATCCCTGCATTCGCTGCAACCGTTTTATGAAGCATGAAAAGCTCTATAAAAAAGGGGAAGAACTCGGCTGTCGCTATATCGTGACCGGACATTATGCCCGTATCCGTTATGACAAGGAAAAAGACCGTTATCTTCTTTTAAAAGCAAAGGATGAAAAGAAAGACCAAAGTTATGTACTGTATTTCCTAAGTCAGGAACAATTAAAGCACAGTATGTTTCCTTTGGGGGAATATGAAAGTAAAGAAGAAATCCGTGCCATTGCGGAGAAAAACGGTTTTTTCAATGCGGATAAACCGGACTCGCAAGATATTTGTTTTGTAACAAACGGGGATTACGGTGATTTTCTGGAAAAATTTCGGGGAAAGCCCTATCCCGAAGGACATTTTGTGGATGAGAGCGGGCAGAAGCTCGGAAAGCATCGCGGTATTGTACGCTACACCATCGGGCAGCGAAAGGGACTCGGCCTTGCTCTGAAAGAACCCATGTACGTCGTCGGAAAAGACTTAGGAAAAAATCAGGTGATTCTGAGTACGAAAGAAGGACTCCACTCCGAAGGACTCTTGGCGTACGACTTCAACTGGATCAGTATGGACCCGCCGAAGACAGAATATCCGGTCACGGCAAAAACCCGTTACAATGCAAAGCCCGTTCCCGCTTTTGTGTCCTGCGAAGAAGACGGCACAGTGAAAGTACGATTCGAAAAGCCCGAACGCGCCGTAGCGCCGGGGCAGGCTGTCGTCCTTTACGACGGAGACATCGTAGTCGGCGGAGGAACCATAAAACAGGCCTTGAAGAAAGTCTAGACGTACATCTTTTCGCCTTCGAGCTTGGCTCTGTGAATCAGACGGATACCGCCTCTTTCCTTTCCTTTGACACGATAGAGCGCCGTATCCGCCGAGAAGGTGTAGTCCCACACCCTGTTTTTCTTCAACGGTACGGAATTTCGGATGCCCTGGGAAATGGTGATTTCTCCTCCTTGTTCATCCGCTCGACTTAAATGTAGGCCTTTTACGGCATCGCCCAGTTCTTTTGCATAAGCGAGCACCTCTTCATCCGTCATATTCTCATAGATAAGGATAAATTCATCTCCGCCATACCGCGCCGCATAAATCGCCGGATTCTTCTGGCAGAGCTTCTTAATCTCTCCGGCAACCAATTTCAGGCACTCATCTCCTTTCTGGTGCCCGTAAAAATCATTGTACTGTTTAAAATAATCGACATCGACCATCTCGAGGGCAAAATTTGTCCTTGCATTATAAGCCCGTTCAAAAGCGGCATCCGCATAAAAACGGAGATGATAGCGGTTCGGTAGACCCGTCAGCTCATCATACTCCGCCTTCTTTGTGAGACGAACGTTCTCCTCTTCCATAAACGCATTCTGCTCTTTCAGGTCTTCCAGGTCTTTTCGAATCCCCAAGGCAAAAAGAAAGGCGGAAACCTTCTCCTGATCCTGCTCTTTCACTAAGAGATAATAGCGATAACAGGTCTCATTTCGCTTCTCCACTTCCCCTGTCTTTTCATAGTAGAGAATCTCCGATTCTACAAAACGTTTCTCCAACTCCGGCAAATTAATCTCCGAAATCCTTCCTCTCAGGAGTTCCAGAATCCGCTTGCTTTCTTCCATCTTTCCGATTTCCAGGAAAAACTCCGCCAGATAGCAGACGTCCTCCACCATATTGGCACGTATCGCGGACAGAACCGCCTTGTCGGAAAAACGATGAATCAGCAGGTCCCGCTCTGCCATTTTCCCTTCATAATGTGATAAACGAATGGAGAAAATAAGCACATCGAGCCCGCCCATCAGCTCGCTTCTGTAAGGAGAATTCTTACTGACTTCCAGAATCGATTCCATGCAGGCTCTTGCTGCACGGACGTCTCCGCTTCGCCGGAGATAAATATTGCCGAGGAAGGCATAAATGCCGATCATATTGGAAAGATAAGCACCGTCCGCAGTACTCCCGCTGATATCGTACAATGCTTCTTCCGCATAGTACCTTCCATGATCGTAATCGTTCAAAGTAAAATAAAGCCGCGCGATGTTCGAATTGATGATGCCCCTCAAACTGCTGTCCACCGGTTCGATTTCTTTGCAGTATTCCAAAGAAGACATGAAATAATCGAAGGAAAGCCCAAAGTTTCCCCGCAAAAACTCCGTAATCCCTAAGAGATTGTAAGACTTAGCCAAAAGAGAATACTCCTCTTCTTCCTGCTGCACCTTAATACCCAAAGACAGATACTTCTGCATACTGTCCACATCAAAATGGAAACTGTAGTAAGCGTCCGCAAGCTGATAGTAGACGTACCCCAAAAAGAGCAGTATCGCTGATTTCCTCCGCAAGCCCGAGAAGCAATCCCAGGTTGTGAAAAATCCCCTCATCAAAGAGGGTATACTGTACCTCTATCTTTTTCCGCCAAATCGCGTATTTTTCTTGTCGTATCCAGTAAAATCCATGAAAATCTCTTTCCCATATACTTCTTTTTCCCGAAGAAAGTGAGGGAGCATCCTTCTCCCCACTTTATTCTTCGACAGCAACTGCTCTCCTCAATAGTCTAGTGCGGATCTTCCGCATCAATCGCCCCGGAAATATTTCCGGCTGTCTGTTGCGTGCTTTCTTTTCCTGTCTTCTCTCCGCTCTTATTCTCTACCGTACTTCCCGGGCTTTCCACGACATTGCCGCTTTCTTTCGTGTGCTCTGCACTGCTTTTCTTCTCCGAAGCCGCTTTACTTTCCGTCTTCTTATTCTTATCGGCCTTTGTCGACTTCTCGCTCTTTTCGCTGCTCTTTCCCGTACTTTCCTTTGTGCTTTCTTTCTTCGTGCTTTCCGTAAGGGAACCGCTCTTCGCCGCAGCGCTCTCCGAACTTGCCGTATCTCCGCTGCTCACCATCGCAGAGCCTGTCTCCGGCGTGGCCAGTGGCGGGAACGCTTTGTATTGCACTCCGTTTCCTCCCTGCACATCCTGTCCGCGGAACTTAATCAACTCCGAAACGGTTACCAGCTGATAGCCTCTCGCATGTAATTCGGGAATCACCGTCTTACAAGCCTCGGCTGTGGAAAGGTACAGAGCATGCATCAACACGATGTCCCCGTCTTTTACCTGGGAAAGAATCGTATTCTTGGTCTTCTCCGCATCCCTTGAACGCCAGTCTTCCGTATCAATCGTCCAGAAAATCAGCGGTTTCTTCACTACAGCCTTCACATCGTTACTGATATTTCCTCCGGGAAGGCGTACAAGAGCCGGTGTGACCCCGGCGGCTTTCTCTACCGCGGCATCCGTCTTATCAAACTCATTACGGATATAGTCCTGTCCCTTTTGACTCAAATGAATATCGTGATCATAAGAGTGATTGCCAATCTCATGTCCTCTTGCCACGGTATTCTTGATGTCTTCCGGGAACTTCTCTACTCGGGTTCCCACAACGAAGAAGGTCGCTCTGCCGTTTACCTTTTCCAGTTCATCCATGAGCGCGCCATCCACCTGTACATCCGGTCCGTCGTCGAAGGTCAGTGCCACCATCGGCTTCGTCGGATCGATATACCGCCCTCCTGAGAAGACCATCCCTTCCGCATTGGTTTCTCCCTCCCCGGGGGTTTCCGTGGTCTCTTCCGTACTCTCTTCGGACTGTTCCGTACTGCTCTCTACCGCGACTTCCGTTTCCGCCTTCTGCTTTTCCCTGCTCTTTCGAATGAGACGGGAAGTAAAAGAAAAGGCCTGAAAAACAACAAACAACACGAAGACAAGAACAAGAGCAAAAAGAACCCTCGCCTTTCTGGCTTCCGCTTCTCTTTTCTTTCTTGCTCTTCTACGCATCAGAAGACGCTTTTCTTCTTCCGTAAGAGGACGCTTTCTTTTTGTTCTATATTGAGCGGAATCTGTACCCCTGCGAATCTGACTACGATCTCGAAACTTTCTCTCTCCGCTTCCCGGTTTATGCTTATCTGCCATGAATAATAATCCTTCTATCTGAAAATCTGCTCCCGCCTACTATACCACAATTTTTTTCTTACTTTTCAGAAAGAGTTTTCTTAATCTGTATTTTTATTTTTCATACAAAGTACTGTCGAAGGTCTCCTATTCTACCGGAATTCCGATGTCCTTTCTGTACGTCGCGCCATCAAAGTGAATCTCACCGATATGGGCATAAATCTTCTCCCGGCAGGCGGAAAGGCTGTCTCCCATGGTGGTGACGGAGAGCACTCTTCCTCCGTCGGAATACGCTGCGCCCTCTTCCAGGACAGTATTGTTATGGTAAACAAAGATAGTCGGATCGGTAATTTCTCCCGTAATCCGCTTATGCTTCTGATAGGCATGAGGATAGCCCTTCGAGGTCATGACCACCGTCATGCAAGCTTCCTCCGACCACTGAAAGTCTTCCCTGCGGAGGCTATGGGAAATCGCCTTATCCATAAGACATAGTAAATCACTCTTGAGTCTCGGTAAAATCACCTCTGTCTCCGGATCTCCAAAACGGACGTTAAATTCCAGAATCTTCGGCTCTCCCCGCATAATCATAAAGCCGATAAAAAGAATGCCGCTGTACTGAAGTCCTTCCTGCTCCAGTCCATAGGATATCTTCTTAAGAACCTTTCCAATCTTCTCCTGTAATTCCGTGTTAAACAACTCGTTTGGAGAATAACAGCCTACTCCGCCGGTATTGTCTCCCAGGTCGCCGTCATAAATCCGTTTATAGTCCCTCGCCGATTCCAAAGGAAATAGCTGATTTCCCGATACCACGCAAAGAAGGGATGCCTCTTTTCCATCCAGAAATTCCTCTATGACCACCTTCTTCGCTTCTTCTCCGAAAATCTTTTTCAAAAAAAGATCCTCTAAATACTGCTTTGCTTGCGCTTCCTCCTGAAAAAAATCCCGACTCCTTTCCGGCGCAGAGGCCGTCCGCCTTAATCACAAGGGGATAGGAAAAGTCCTGCAACGCCTCCACCGCTTCTTCATAAGAAAATACCGTTTTGTGCCGGGCAGTGGGTAAGTCATATTTCTCCAAGAAGCGCTTCGTAAAGTCTTTGCTGCCCTCCAATTGCGCAGCCTTTTTTTTCGGGCCGAATGCTTTTATGCCTGCTGCTTTCCAGTTCATCTACAATTCCCTCACACAAGGGCTTTTCCGGGCCGACAAGCACAAAATCCACGTGCTCCTTTGCAAATCTTACGATTTCCTCGTTACTCCCTAGGGAAAGATTCTCTGCATAGCGGGCTGTCCCCTGCATTTCCCGGACAGCAATACAGCTTTTCACAGAGCGGACTTTCCTGTAATTTTTTGCAAAGAGCATCCTCCCGACCGCCATTTCCCACAACCAATACACGCATAGTACAGCCCCCTTTCTCTTAGTGTCTAAAATGCCGAATATGCGTCATCACCAAAGCAATACCGTACTGATCGCAGAGGGCAATCACTTCCGGATCCTTCACAGAGCCGCCCGGCTGGATCACCGCACGAATCCCGTTTTTCTGTAACAATTCCACCGTATCGTTAAAAAAGAAGCCGTCGGAGGCAAGCACTGCCCCGGAGAGCTTTCCTTCCGCACGGGAAAGCGCTTCCTCTACTGCCCAGGAGCGTCGTACCTCTCCCTGCCCAATGCCGAGCGTTGCGCCGTCCTTTACCAGTACCGCACCATTGGAAGCGACCATTTTTACCGCCTTAAAGCCAAAACAGAGATCCCGCATTTCCTCTTCTGTAGGCTTTCGCGCACTGACCACTTCCATTTCTTCCGAAAAATTCGCATCGTCATAGTCCTGTACCAGAATGCCTCCCAGCACTTCTTTCACCGTCTTCTTCGGAAGGGAGAAGGTGGATAAATTCGGCATCACAATCACACGCAGATTTTTCTTCTCTTCCAGAATGGAAAGGGCCTCTTCCTCATACTCCGGTGCAATCACGATTTCCATAAAAAAGGAATGCAAAACCTCTGCGATATGCTTGGTTACCGGTCGGTTCAAGGCAAAAATTCCTCCCGAAGAGAGAAGTTGCATCACAGGCATAGGCCTTATCGAAAGCTTCATCAATCGTTTCCCCGATTCCGATTCCGGCAGGATTGTTATGCTTGGTGCCCACCACTGCCGGCTCGGAAAATTCCTTTACAAAGCGAACCGCATTGTACATATCCGTATAATTATTGTAGGACAGCTCCTTTCCGTGGAGCTGCTTCCATTCTGCCGGATTTTCCTCATATACCTTCTCGTAAAATGCGGCAGCTCTGGTGGGGGATTCTCCCCATAGCGGAGACTTGTCCCGAGGCGATAGCTCATGCTTAAGTACTCCGGGTTAGAGACAGAGAGTCGATTATTAAAGTACTCGGAAATCAGCGCATCATAATAGGCGGTATAACGGAAAGGCCTTCGCCGCCATTTGCTCCCGATAAGAGAGGTCATTTCTTCCCTCCCGAAGGCGAAGAAGCACCTCTTCATAATCTCCGGCATCCGTGACCACAAGAACATCCCGAAAATTCTTTGCTGCGGCGCGAATCATGGAAGGTCCCGCCGATATCGATATTCTCCACCTGTTCTTCCTCACTCACCCCTTCCTTCCTAAGTACCTTCTCAAAGGGATAGAGGTTATTTACCACAAGGTCAATGGAGTCGATTCCCAGTTCTTCCACGGTTTTTTGATGCGATGCACACTCTCTTCGATACAGGATTCCGGCATGGATACGGGGATGCAGCGTCTTCACCCTCCCATCCAAAATTTCCGGAAAGCCGGTCAGTTCGGAAACCTCTTTCACTTCCACTTCTTTTTTCAATAATTGATAGGTTCCCCCCGTGGAAATCAGCTGAAAGCCTAAATCCTTTAAGCCTTTACAAAATTCCACTATGCCGTTCTTATCAAAAACACTGATTAATGCAGTCTTCATACTTCCTCCCGAATAAAGGCACGTTCTCCCTGCCAAAACACCCGATCTTCCAAACACGCTCTCACAGCAGCCGGTAGAATGCGATGTTCCACTTCCAAGACCTTTCCTGCAATCTCTTCCGGACCGTCTGCTTCCAAAACGGGAACCACCTCCTGTAGTAGGATTGCCCCGCCGTCCACTACTTCACTGACAAAATGCACCGTCGCGCCGCTCCATTTCACTCCGGCACGATATACCGCCTCATGCACCCGCATCCCGTAAAACCCGGGTCCGGAGAAGGCCGGAATCAGAGAGGGATGAATATTTACAATATGCCGGGGAAAATGACGGATAAACGCCGGAGTGAGTATCTTTCAAAAAGCCGGCGAGCACAATCCACTCCACTTCTCTCTTTTTCAGCTCTTCCAAAAGCGCGCTGTCATAGTCCCCTTTCGGAAGCACCATAGTCTCTATCCCCTTCCTCTTCGCTCTTTCCAGTCCATAGGCATCCTCCCGACTGGAAACCACAAGGCGGATTACGCCGCTCTTTTCATGCACCGAATCGATAAGGGACTGTAGATCCGTTCCTCCTCCCGAAATAAACACTGCTATTTTCTTCATTTTGCTCCCTTAAAATACTGTACCCCGCTGTAAAACAGATTCTGGGGATTCGGAATTCGACGATTCCGATACAGTCCCTCGCCATAGCGTTCGCTGTGTCCCATTTTCCCGAGGATCAAGCCGTCTTCCGAAACCATGCCCTCGATACCGTACAAAGAGCCGTTCGGGTTAAACTTTCCGTTCAGGCTTGCATTTCCGTCAAAGTCCGCATACTGGAACGCCGCAAGATGCTTCCACTTCTCAATGGATTTCCCTACGAGCTTCCCTTCGCCATGGGAAAAGACCACGTCATGCATCTCCCCTAAGCGGAAATGCCGTGTCCACGCACTGTTCGTATTGGACACCCTGGTAAAGGCGGTAGTGGATACATGGTGCATACAATCATTGTGGTACAGCGTTAAATCCTCCTCGGTTAAATCCCGAATCTCTCCATAGGGAAGTAAGCCGGATTTTAAGAGCGCCTGGAAGCCGTTACAGATTCCGAGGATAAGACGCTTCTTCTTTAAATGCTCGTGAACTGCCTCTTTAACCTTCTCATTTCTCAGGAAATTCACAATAAACTTGGCAGAGCCGTCCGGTTCATCTCCGCTGGAAAAGCCCCCCACAAACATCAGGATATGGGCGCTATCCAGCTTCTCCACAAACTCTTCCATGCTTTCCTTTAAATCATGCTCTCTTTTATTCCGGATAATAACCGTTTCCACCTCTGCTCCCTCTTTTTGGAAGGCACGTGCGCTGTCATACTCGCAGTTCGTTCCCGGGAAGACGGGGATGAGCACTTTCACCTGATCCACCTTTTCCGGAGAGAAAAACTCTCTTTCCGTCTCTTTGGACAGGTTCTCGCAATTTCCCTTCTCCAAATTCACATACTCCGGATAAAGCTTTTCAAAGGTGCCGGTATAGGCTCTTCGCAAAGTCTCCTTATCGAATGGCTCACCATTCGCAAGAATATCCTCTTCCACCGTTCCGATCTTACGGAAACGGAAGGTCGGACACTCGGCTTCAATAACCATGGAGCCCGGCTGAAAGTCTGCAAGGTCTTCCATCGTAACGTGAAAACCTAAATCATTTCCTACTGCCATCTTGTAAAGGGCGGAAAAGGCGGAGCCTTCCTCCAAAACATAGACGGAGCAGACCTTTTTCTCCGAAATATAGCGGTGCAGGAGATCATACTGCTCTACCGTCTCCGCTATATTCGGAAAGCCTCTCTCGTCCTTTACGAGCGGCAGGAAATAAAGGGTGTTTCCGCAGTTTTTTCAGCTCCGGTGTAAGCACCTCTTCTATTTTCACCGTACTACAGGCAAAGGAAATCAAAGTTTCTACCACATGAAGATCATTAAAGGTACCGGACATACTGTCCTTTCCCCCGATAGCGGAGATCCCCAAAGCTCTCTCGGCGTGCAAGGCGCCGAGCAACGCTTCCGTCGCCATGCCCCACTTCTTACTATCTGTTCCCAGCTTCTCAAAGTACTCCTGACAGGAAAGATAGAGGGTCTTTCTGTCTCCTCCTACCGCATAGACCTTTGCCACGGAGAGAAGAACCGAATAAAGCGCGGATAAAAAGGGAGAATAGTGGGAAATCTTCGGAATAAAGCCGTAAGTTAAAACGGTCGCCACATCACTATCAAATCCAAGAGTGGGAAGCGCCTGGACGGAAGCCTGCACCGGCGTTAATTCTTCCTTTCCCGTAAAGGGCATCACCACCGTTGTTGCCCCGATACTGCTGTCAAAGTTCGTAGCCAGTCCCTTCTGAGACGCCACATTTTTCTCCGAAAGCTCTTTCACTGCGTTGTCTTTACTAAAGCGCTTATGGAGAAAGGGATTCTCCTGCTGGTGATCCGTTAAAACAGCCTCTCTATGCTGCCGTACCCCGGAGGTCTCCAGGAAAAGAGGCCTTTAAGTCCACCACCTTTTCCTTTCCCATAAACATTTCCAGTCGATTTCGATCGGTTACAGTGGCAACATGGGCATATTCGATATTTTCCTCTTCACAGGCCTTTGACGAAATGAAGCGTAGTCCTCTTTCCGAAACCACCACCGCCATTCTTTCCTGGGATTCACTAATGGCAATTTCCGTGGCATTTAAGCCCTGATACTTGAGAAGCACCTTGTCCAGATGAATCTCCATTCCGGGACTGATTTCTCCGATAGCAACGGCAACCCGCTGGCACCGAAATCATTACATTTTTTAATCAGGCGGGAGACTTCCGGACGACGGAAAAGTCTTTGTATCTTCCGCTCTTCCGGGGCATTTCCCTTCTGTACCTGGGACGCCATGGTGTGAAGAGAGGCACTGGTATGCACCACACTGGAGCCGGATGCACCCTGGATGCCATCCCGACCCAGTTCGACCGCCGATTAAACACCACAATATCTCCCGGCGCAGGAAGTCTCTTCGCACATTTTCAACGGACTTGCCCCCACTACCGCACCCACCTCCATGTGTTTCGCTACATAGGAATCATCATACAACTCCCTGTACGAGCTCGTGGCCAGGCCGATTTGATTTCCATAAGAGGAATAGCCCTGCATGGCTTTCTTCGAAATCTCCGCCTGAGGGAAGCTTGTTGGGAAGGGTCTTCTCCCGCCCTTCCAGGACATTTCCCGCACCGCTGATCCGCATCGCCTGATAAACGAAGCTCCGTCCGGATAAGGGGATCTCGAATCGCTCCGCCGATACAGGTACTGGCTCCCCCAAAGGGCTCAATTTCCGTCGGATGATTGTGGGTTTCATTTTTAAACTGAATGAGCCACTGCTCTTCCTTCCCATCATGCGTGACGGTCGTAAAGAAGGAACAGGCATTGTTCTCGGAACTGACTTCCACGGTCTGATCCTTTAGAATGATTCGATGATACTTACCCACAATGGTCGCCATATCCATAAGAGTAATCGGTTTCTCCGTCCCAAGCTCCTTTCGAAGGCTCAGGTATTCCTGCATGGCCTCTTCCATTTCCTTCTGAAAATGCTTAGACTCCACGGAAATCTTATCCAGCACCGTTTCAAAGGTCGTATGCCGACAATGGTCGCTCCAGTAGCAATCCAAGACGTAAAGCTCCGTTTCACCGGGGTCTCTTTCTTCTTCCCTGTAAAACTCCTGAATAAAGAGAAGGTCTTCCATCAGAAGGAAAGATTCATCTCTGTCTTTAAAGCAGCAAGCGCTTCTGTGCTGAGCCTCCGGAAACCGCTCATATCCCGCATTTCTTTTCTTTCTGCATCCGGAGAAAAAGAAAGAAGGGACATATCCTTCTCCCGGGACTCAATGGGGTTCACCAGATACCGGGAAATCTTCTCCATTTCCGAAGGGCTGAGAACACGGTCGAAAACCATCAATGTTCCTGAGCGCACAAATGCCTTACTTTCCGCATCCAGGAGTCGAATACACTGCATCGCACTGTCTGCCCGCTGGTCAAACTGTGCCGGCAAGGTTTCATAGGCAAAATAAAAGCCTTCCTGAAGGGGCAGCTCTTCGAAAACTTCGTTCACCATCACCTCGGAAAACACGGATTGCTCCGCCCGTTTCAATACTTCTTCTTCAATAGAATACACATCATAGATCTGATAAATGGCCGCGCTTTTCACAGGGATAGAAAGGCTGCGGAACAATTCCTCTACCAGTTTTTCCTCTTCCTGCCGGTACTGCTCTCTCTTTCGTACAAAAATACGTTTGTCCATAGTCCACCTTTTCCCTCATATTAAGTACCGGAAGTCCTCCGGCGTCTACTGAATGGTCACTTCTTCGGTGCCTACTGAATGGTCACTTCTCCGTTTCCTCTCACCACTTCTCCGATTCGCCGTGCCTCCGGAAGCATGGATAAAACTTTCTTCTCATCCTCTTTCCTGACAAAGAGGGTAAAGCCTACCCCCATATTGAAGGTGCCGAACATTTCCTCCCGACTTAATTCTCCCCACTCCTGTAATTTGCTGAAAAATAGGAAGGCGGGGCAAAGCGCTTTCGTCGATAAGCACAGAAAGTCCCTTCCGGTAAAACCCGGGGGAGATTCTCCGGAAGTCCTCCTCCGGTAATGTGCGCCATGGCGTGTACATCTACTGCACTGAGCACCGGAAGCACTTCCCGAACATAGATACGAGTGGGCGTAAGTAGCATATCTGCCAGGCTTTTTCCGGAAATCTGCTCCTTTTCCAAGTCCAAGTGCATCTTGTCAAAAATGATTTTCCGAACCAGAGAAAAACCGTTGCTGTGGATTCCGGAAGAGGGAAGTGCCAGGATAAGATCCCCTTCCTTCACTTTCTGCTTTCCGTCAATAATCTTCTCCCGATCAACAATCCCGACAGCAAATCCGGCAAGATCATAGTCCTCCTCCCGGTACACGCCGGGCATCTCCGCGGTCTCTCCTCCGATTAATGCCGCTCCTGCTCTTTTACAACCTTCCGCAACCCCTTCCACAATCCCTGCCATCTTCTCTGCATGGAGTTTTCCGCAGGCAATATAATCTAAGAAAAATAAGGGTTTTGCTCCCTGACAAAGGATGTCGTTCACGCACATTGCCACACAGTCAATCCCGATGGTCTTGTGTCTATCGAGTTTCTGCGCGAGTACCACTTTGGTGCCCACACCGTCCGTACCGGACACCAGAACAGGATGGGAAAGCTTCTCCTCTTCCAAGGAAAACAGACCTGAAAAGCCCCCCAAATCCGATAACACACCGGGAGTATAGGTCTCTTTGATGAACTTCTTAATCAGTCCCACCTCTTTATAACCCTGCTCTTTGTCGACTCCCGCCTCCTTATAGCTTAGTGCCATACCGCCTCCTCTTGGAAAATATCCACTCCTGTAAAATATTTTTCATAATAGCCCTTATTGCCGCAGCAATCTTCCAGCCCCTCCAGACTCAGATAATAGAGACTGTCACAGCCGATATAGTCCCGAACCTCTTCTACCGTTTTGTTGTAGCCGATCAGCTGCTCGTTTTTCGGAATATCAATGGCATAGATATCGTTGGAAACCACCTTGGGACTGGCTATCCGAATATGGACTTCTTTCGCCCCGGCATCCTTTAAGATCTTGATGATTCTCTTCATGGTCGTCCCGCGGACAATGGAATCATCCACCAGAATGACCCGCTTATCCTGCAAGTTTTCTTTAATCGCATTTAACTTGATTTTGACACTGCTGACTCTTTCTTCCTGCGTCGGCTTGATAAAAGTTCTTTGAATGTAACGATTCTTTAAAATGCCGTCCACAAAGGGAATGCCTGATGCCTTCGCATAGCCTTTCGCGGCAATCAAACCGGAATCCGGAGAGCCGATAACGATATCCGCCTCTGTCGGACACTCCTGATAGAGCCGCTCTCCCGTCTTATAGCGCGCCTGATAAACGCTCACTCCGTCCAGTACGGAGTCGGGACGGGCGATATAAATCATCTCAAAGAGGCAGAGATGATGCGGTTTTTGTGCGAAGCGATGAACGAAATAGTCTCCCTTCTCTACGAGAATCACCTCTCCCGGTTCCACATCCTCTAAAAACTCCGCATTCATGGCATCCAAGGCACAGCTCTCGGAAACGGCAATGAAGGTATCTTTCAACTTCCCGAGACAGAGGGGCTTCACGCCATAAGGATCTCTGGCAAGGAGCATCTTTCCCCTCATCAATGTAAATCAGATTATAGGTTCCCTTTAAGCTCTCCATATAGTCCTGAAAAAGCTTTCCAGAGGACCGTTGATTTTATTCACAAGCTCACAGAAATTAAAATTCCGGTTTAAGATTGTGCCGTCCAGAGCAATCATGGAATTGCCATGGTCTGTCTGATACACAAAGGGCATCATCGGCTCATATTTGGTATTGTGGGAAAAGAGATACTTCACAAAACCGATGCCGGAAGAACCCGTTGATATCTTCGATAATCTGTTGATTCAATACCTCCGAAACCAAACCCTTTCGCTTTAATTCACAGACTCTCTGTCCCTCCATGGTGGTAATACCGAAGCCTTCCTGTCCCCTGTGTTGTAAGGCATAGAGCCCCACCTCCAGGAGATCGGTAATATCGTTTTTTTTATCGAAAGAAAAAATGCCGCATAGTCCGCTCACACCGCACCTCCTAGAGAGAAACCCGTTCGTTCATCTCCTGAACGGATTGTTTCATTTCTTCCTTGTACTGTCTGAGTTTCTCTCTTAAATCCGGATTGGACAGAGCCAGCATCTCTATAGCAAGAATAGCCGCATTCTCCGCACCGTTGATGGCAACGGTGGCAACCGGAACCCCTTTCGGCATCTGCACCGTACTGAGCAGGCTATCCATGCCATCCAGGCAAGAAGACTGAATCGGTACACCAATCACGGGTTTGATGGTCAGTCCCGCAAGCACGCCGGCAAGGTGTGCCGCCTTTCCGGCAAAGGCAATAATCAGATCGATTTTCTGCTGCTCCATACTTTCCACGTAATCCAGTACAAGCCCCAAGGAACGATGAGCCGAAATCACACGGCACTCGTAGTCCACGGAAAAATCCTTCAAAACAGCGGCAGACTTTTTTACGATTTCTTCATCGGATATACTTCCCATAATCAAAGCTACTTTCATATTTCTCCTTTCAAATGGCTGGCGGACACAATGACACGACAAGAAAAGAACTGTAAAAAGAGAGCTCGGACAGGTCTCTGTACAGGCCTTCTCGGGAAGACTCCCGATATGAACCTGTACAGGGGAACTCTGTTCCTTCATTTCCTCTTTTATACAGTTCCTTTTTCCAAATACGAATATAACTTTAAGGGTTCTACATAACGGTCTCCGTCAAAAACACGCATATTTCCGCCGGATAGTTCATCGATCAAAATCACTTCCCCGTTGTGCCTTCCGAATTCCAACTTGATATCATAGAGGGTCAAGCCCTTCTTCGCCAATTCCTCTTTGATGATTCCGGTAATCTCTTTGGTCTTTTCTTTCAGCTCTTTGTACTCTTCCTTCGTCAGAATCCCGAGTATAGCCAAAGCATCTTTCGAAATCGGCGGGTCATTTCCTTTGGTCGTCCTTCAGAGTAACTTCTACGAAAGTCTCGGGAAGCACCGTTTTGTCCTCTATGTATGCCCCGTACCGGCGAATGAAAGACCCGGTTGCAATAAAGCGGGCAATGACTTCCAACCCCTTTCCAAAGACCTCACAGGGCAGTACGGTCATCGTGTTTTCCGCTACGTTCGAATCCACATAATGGGTCTTTATCCCGTGCTTTCTTAAGAGCTCAAAGAAATACCTGCTGCATCGCAAATCTTCTTTTCCAACGCCCTCAATGGTCAGCGCAACGGCATTTGCCCCCGGATCAAAAACGCCGTTCTCTCCGGTGACATCGTCTTTAAACTTTAAAACCAGGTTGCCGTCTTCCAGTTTAAAAACATCCTTTGTTTTTCCGGTGTAAATCTTCTGCATAATTTCCTCCTTAAACTCACTGAAATGGTTCTCCAAGAAATAAATGAAGCCTCGGAAGTAGGCTTCAAGTGAAACCTACCTCCGGGGCTTTTATCCCTAAGGTGTCATACCGCTTCGCAGTATGTGTATCGCTCGGACCAGCTTGACCGGAACCCTAGATACACTTTCTCTCGTGATTTATTCGTGGGAATTAGTTCGAATTACGCCATCATCAAACACTATCTCCGTCTTTCTGTCAAGTGCTTTTGAAAATATTTTTAAAAATATCTTTTTTGTTCTGTTTTATCATTTTTTAAAAACCGAAAAAGAGGCGTTCAAGGAAAAGCTATGGTATATTGTAGGGCAAAATCATCGTTATCGAGGAGAAAGGAAAAGCGCAGAATGGATAAAAAAGGAATCAACGAGATTAAAAAATGCTTTAAGAAAGACGACTGTCGGATTGACCGGCTCCGAACCTGCTTTATCAGTGAAGAGGGGGAGATTCTTTCCCGCTTCTCCGATTCTTTCTTCTCCCTGGATGAGGAGGAAACTTTCAAATATTGTGAGCTTTTCAAGCGCGCTCTTTCCGGCAAATTCGGAAGAGAACTCTACACCCTGGAATTTCCTCTTGCCGAAGAAGAGGCCGGCGGAAAACAGGAAAGCCTCTACCGTTTAAATGAATCCGCCTTAAAAGAAGATTCCCTGGTGGAAAACTTCTTCCGGGAAATCCGGGAAAAATTATCCCTGTCCCCGGGAAAAAACTCCTGATTCTTGCACACGGCGTCTACGATGTACCCAAGAAAACTACGGATAACTTAACGCTGGAAGATGCCTCGGACACGGTGTATCAATTCACCCTTTTCCTTCTCTGCCCGGTTACACTCTTGAAGGAAGGACTCTGTTTTGATAAGGAGAAAGACAGCTTTATCGCCCGTTCCGAAGACTTTGTTGTGCAGAAACCGGAGCTATCCTTCCTCTACCCCGCTTTCCATGAGCGGGCGTCCGATATCCATTCTCTTTTGTACCGAACAAAAAAGAGAGAGAGCGAACTGGACAAACTCAGTGAAACACTCTTCGGCATCTCTCTCCCCTTCGGAGAGAAAGAACAAAAGCAGCAATTTTCCGCTCTGGTGCAGGATGTTTTAAAGAAGGACTGTACTTTTGAAAATATCAGGGCATTGCAGGAAAATTTGCAGGGATTGAAAGAACAGGGAAAGGAAGAAGAAAAAGAGCAAATCCTTTCCAAGTCTACCGTAAAAAAACTTTTTAGAGGACGCCGGCGCAGGAGAAGAGGGACTCGCAAACTTTTCCGCCCTGTATGACGAAGCTTTGGGTGAGAATGATTCCGCATTTTACACGGAAAATCTTGTAGAAAATACCTTGCAAGTACAATCCGACAATCTGCAACTCAAGATTAAAAATGAAGTTTCCGCCATACTGGAAAGCCGCATCATCGACGGAAAAGAATACCTTCTTCTTCCCGTCTCCGATAATCTGAAGTGAACGGCATCCCCGTTCGAAGGAAACTCGCGGACAACGAGTAGAAGCGCATTGGAAAACGAACAAAATGCATTAGAAAACGACAAAACTCATTGGAAAACGAACAAAACTCATTAGAAAAAAGAAAGTAGAGAAAAAATGCGTCTGGACAAATACCTGTCGGATATGGGGCTGGCAAGCCGTTCCGATATCAAGAAGGAGATAAGAAAAGAGCTCGTGAAAGTAAACGGCAGCATCGTTCGCGATGCGCACTTTTCCGTAGAAGAAGGCGACCATATCCTCTACAAGGGAGAAAGCGTAGAATATGAGGCATTTTCCTATTACATGATGCATAAACCGGTCGGTGTGCTCTCCTCCACCGAAGACCGAAAACAGAAAACCGTGCTGGACCTGATTACGGAACCGCACCGGAAAGACCTCTTTCCGGTCGGAAGACTCGATAGGGACAGCGAGGGACTCCTTCTCCTTATGAATGACGGGCTCCTTGCGCATCAGTTGCTCTCTCCGAAGAAGCATGTTCCGAAAAAATATCTCGTAGAAATAGCCAAAAAGCTTACAGATACGGACATCGCTCCACTTCGGGAAGGAATCCAATACGATAAAGACTTGTGTTCTGCTCCGGCTGATGTCCGGATTCTCCATGCCGAAGAGGAGAAAAGCGTCATAGAAATCACCATAACAGAGGGAAAGTTCCATCAAATCAAGAAAATGTTTCTCGCCTCTCTCCGGAGTACATCGTCAAGCGCTTAAAACGGATAGAAATGGGTCCCATCACACTGGACAGCACCCTTAAAGCAGGTACGTATCGGAAATTGAAAAAGAAGAGATCCTCGCCCTGAAAAACCTTCATGCCGCGCTCTCTCTTCTTCCCTTTAGCAACAAAAAGGAGGTCAGAACAACCCCGAAGCTTGACAAAAGAATGGCTTCCTTTGCCACATAACGAGCTTCCTTCCAGGATGTTTCAAAGCCTCCCGAAAACATGATAAAGATTAATCCGAAGCTGCAAAGCGCTTCAGAAAAAGCAAAATTTTTCAAAGTGAATTTTAAAAATGCCGTCTACACCGAACAGCATACCGAGAAGCAGAAATGCCAGCAAAGCCGGCATTCCTATCTTTGTCGAAAGCTTATGCAGAAATACGCTGAGAATAATCATAATCCCCGCCAGCAAAAGAATCTGATTCACTCTTTCTCCCTACCCTCTTCACTCTGATCCGTCTGGAATAGAATTAGAGTAGCATTTTCTGCGGGAAAAGGGAAGACTGCTCTAGCCTCCGCAACAGCCTTCATTTGCATACTGCATCGGTTTCCAATACTTCTTCATAATATCGTCCTGCTTTAAGTTTTTATCCAAGATGCCGAAGGACTGATAATCTTTGATTACTTTCTCCATAGCTGCTTCGGTCTGCCAATCCGTAATGCCGAAGTTCAGAGAATTGGCAAAATCCAGAACCTTGTCTTTGTCTCCGCTTGCCCAGTTCTTTTCCAAGAGAAGATCCACATAGGTCTCTTTGTTCTTTTCAATCCAATGGCTGCATTCCTTTGCCGCATTCTCCAGCTTCTCTGCCGTAATCGGATTCTCCTTGGCGAAATCTCCGTTCATAATCTGTACACAGCAGGGCTCAACCTTAAAGTCCTCGTCCGTGGTAAGAGAGCGAATAGGGCGAATCAGCCCTTCGTCTACAAACTTTCTTGCAAACATATCGGAAAGCATCGCGCCCTGTACTTCCTTGTTCTGCAAAGCGGCAATCACAGCGTCATTGGCTACGACCTTGTACTTTACTTCTTCCGGTTTAATACCGTCATTATTGAAAAAACGAAGGGCGATATTATGGTCGGAATTGCCGATGCCGTCGCTTAATGACACGGTCTTTCCTTTCAAATCCGCTGTACTTTGGATATCCGAATCTTTCAAAACATAAAGACTCTTACAGCCGCTGTGGGCTCCTCCGGTAAATACCAGATTGAGGCCGTTTACGGCAGGAACGAATACAGAAGCAAGGTGATCTGCCGCAATATCCGCTTTTCCGGTTGCTACGGCATCCTTGGCCTCCGTCATCTCCACGATATTCGTGCTTAATCCCTCCGCCTTATAGAAGCCTTCTTCCTGTGCAGCACCGAAGGTTCCCGTGCAGAGACCGCCATTGTATCCGATTTCAATCGTTTTCCCGTATGCAGGTTCTTTCTTCCAAGCTTCCTCTTCTTCCGGACTCAACTTGATCGGGTGATACACAATATCCTTGGCTTCCGCGCGGTCGGAGAAGCCCCCTTTGATTTCCTCTCTCCTGGTATCGCTCCCCTCTATCTTCGTTTCCGTGTTTGCTCCCTTTCCGTCCGCATCCGCTTTCGTTTCCGCCTTTGTACCGCTCTCCTTCTCTACCGTCGTCTCCGTCTTACTCTCCGTCTTTCCGACCTGGCTTTGACAAGCCGTAAGGGAAAGGGCCGCAAGAAGAGAAAGTGCCAAGCTGCTCTTCATCCAGTTTCTTTTCATTCTGCCTCCTTATATTCTTCTATTCCTCTGCATCGACGCCGAGGAGACGCATAATTTCTTCCCGGTAAGAAAGAAATTTTGGATCCAATCGTTTTCTTTTATAAGGTAAATCTATCGGGATATCCCGAAGGACACTGCCCCCCGCTTTCGCCATCACAAGCACTCTCGTTCCCATGTAAATAGCCTCATCCACATCATGGGTGACCATCAGCATCATATTCTTCTTCTCCTTCCACAAAAGGAGAAGCTCATCCTGCATCTTCATCCTTGTAAAGGCATCCAGTGCCCCGAGCGGTTCATCCAGAAGAAAAACTTCCGGCTCATTGATCATGGTTCGAACAAGCGCCACTCTCTGTGCCATTCCGCCGGAAAGCTCATGAGGATAAGCGGAGCGAAAATCGGAAAGATGGGTAAGTGCAAGCATTTTTTCTATCTCTTCTTTTTTTGTTCTCCTTTCGCACTTTGGGACCGAAAGCAATATTTTTCCTCTACCGTAAGCCAGGGAAAAAGAGTCGGCTTCTGAAAGGCCATCCCTCTTTTCGCATCCGTTCCCATAATTTCCTCTCCGTCCAGAGAAAGTTTTCCGGAAGTCGGCGTAAGGAGACCGGCTACAAGGCGGAGCAGAGTGGACTTTCCGCAACCGCTCGGTCCCACGATTGAGATAAACTCGCCCTCCTCCACGGTAAGATTGACCGGCGAAAGAGCAAAGGTCACTTCCTTCTCTTTTCTGGAGAAACTTTTTGATACATTTTCTAATACTAAAGCCAAAATGCGCCCCCTAACTTATCCCGTCTTCCCTATTTCGTTCTCGTCCCGCCTTCTATCGTTCTCGTCCCACCTTCTATTTGACGAGTCCTTCCTGCCAACGAAGAACGCGGCTCTTTATCTGATTCAAAATAAAATTGACGAAGACGAAAATCACACAAATCAGAATAATTGCACCATACATCTTCCCATACTCTGCCCAACTCTTCTGCCAGGTGATATACCAGCCGAGTCCCGACTCTACCCCAATCATCTCCGCAATCATCAGTGCCATACAGGCAGAACTCATCGCCTGCACCAAACCCTGAAAAATACTCGGAAGGGCAGACGGGATGGCAATTCGAAGAACCAGATCCCTCTCCTTCGCTCCCAGTGTCTTTGCCGCCTCATAGTACGCTTTATCGATATTGTGAATTCCGGTAATTGTTGAAAGCGTAACGGAGAACCAGACGCCAAGGGCAATGATGAAAACACTTCCCCGGAATAGAGAGGTCGCGAGAACCATGACAATCGGAATCCAGGTTGTACTGGGAATCGCTCCGAGGAGCTTCAGAAACGGCGCAATCCAGTACTCCACTTTCTTGTTATAGCCACAGGCAATGCCGGTCAAGAGCCCCACCAGCACGCCCAGGAAATAGCCTGAAAAAAGTAAAAATAAAGAGCTGCCTGTACACTGTAAGAGATAGACACGGTCCTTCAGCATGGCGGAGAGGACCTGATCAATACTGGGAAAATAAGGCATAATCAGGATATTGCTCTTCAGGGTCAGAAGGTCATACGAAAGAAGAAGGAAAAATACCAACGCACGAAACGGCGCATGATACAGATAGTTTTTCCTAGCCTTCGCACTCCGAAAAGAAAGACAAAAGGAGAGAAGGTTTCCAAGAAGCAGCAGGGCAAGAAATTCCGCATACACATAGCTTGCAGAAAAGCCTTCATGATTTGGCACATAAAAATACTCCAGAACGGCTATAATACCGAAGAAGAACGGAGACAACGCAATGCCGAGTTCTCTCCCCTTCCCTTTCCCGGAGGGGTTCGCCTCTATCCTCTTTTCTTCATTTTCCAATCTTTCCGCTTTCATCTTTCACCGCCTTGCCCTTCTCTTTTTTAAACCTTCCCTATTCTATGCCTCGTATAGAGAGCTTGTCTAATTGGCATTCTAAATACCGGATTCTTTCTATAAAAAGATACGATAAAAGATTCAACAGAGCTGTCTCAAGCTTTCCCCTGCGCCACTTGTTAAAAATGAGATGTCGCGCGCAAAGCGCACGATATCTCGTTATAAATAAAAAAGAGCAGAGACTTTTCGCTCTGCTCTTTTTTCTAAAGCCTTACATCCATATTCTTTTTTACCGAAGGAGAATCTATCCTCTGCCATCAGGCATCTACTTCGTCTTTTTTCTCTTCTCCGTATAAAGCACGGCAAGAAGTAAGACTGCGGAGCCGCCGAAAAGGAAGAGGTATGTCATGGACCGACTCTGGTCTCCTGTCTTCGTCTTTCTCGAAGCATCCAGCACGCTGCCATCCTTCGCTCTTTCTTCTCCCTTTACTTCCCCCTTCAATGCCGTCTTTCCATCTGCGGTCGATTTTGAAGCATCACGGTTTTCACCCAGTACAGCGGATGGGTTCTTCGCATTTTTCACATTAGGCTTTGGCCCGTGATTTCCGCCGTTTCCTCCGCCGTTGCCTCCCCCATTTCCGCCATTGCTTCCGCCGTTACTCGGATCATTCGGCTTCAACTTCGTGTTGGTAAAGACATTGACATATCCGGTAGCGGCATCACCGGAAGTACTGGAACTGTAGCCGGGAACCGCATCCTCCGTCACCTTATACTGAATCGTTTGTCCGCCCTTCGTTTTCTCCAGGTTGGTAAACGTATACTGCCAGTTGTTCTGTGCGGAAAGAACCTGTGTTGCAATGACCTTCCCGTCTGCAACGAGTCGTACGGTTACGGATGCCGGATGATCTCCTTTTCCGTTCCAAACCTTCGTTACCGGAATGGAAATCTTATTATCAATCGTATTGGTTAAAGTAAATCCTAAGCTCTGTGTACCGGAAATAGCCGGGCTATAGCCGCTTACCGCATTCTCTCGAATGCTGTAGTTGTAGAGCTTTCCGTCCTCATCATACTTCGGCAAATCCTGGAAAACGGCCTTCCAGCTGTTATCCTGGCTGAGATCCATCGTTGTCCCGCTTCCCTGTCCGTTTCGAAGCAGTTCAACCGTTACCTTATTCGGTCTCTTCTGCGCTTTATTTCCCGCATCAACCCACTTTTTTCGTAACGCTTATGCTTCTCTTCTGTCCTGCCTTTACATTCGTCACCTTCAATACGGCAACCTTGTTCGCATCAAAGCTGTCCGCCGTGATGCTGTACTTCTCCTTGGAAAGGAGATACCCTTGCGGCGCGGCAATTTCCTGGACGGTATACGTGTCTTTCAAAAGGTCGCTAAGAACCGCCTCACCGTTTTCATCGGTGCTTACCGTTCCGACCTGAATATTCTGGCTGTTCGCAACGGCAAACTTTGCGCCTTTTAAAACAGCGCCGTCTTCATCCGTCTTCTTGATATTGATGCTGTAGTTGTCTCCACTACCGGAACCGCCGGAGTTCTGTACGAAGAAGTCGTACTTCGCCTTTATCGGAGAACCTCCCGCACCATCGGAGTCCACTTCAATATCATTTTTATAATCAAAATTCGCTTTGGGTACTCCATCAAACTTTACATAATAGAAGATCTCATAACCCTGATCCGCAGTAGCATTTCCAAGATGCAGGAGGAAGTTCTTCTTTCCCGGTGCATTCTGCTTAAATTCCTTCTCAATGGCATGCATGTTCGGTGCACCGTCTGTAAAAGTGTCATTCCGAAGATCCCAGTGCTTTCCGTTGATTGGATCCGGATTCCACTTTGTCCCTTCAAAATGTCCTCTCTGCCATTTTCCCTTTCGAATGGATACCGGATGCGTATCATCGACATAGTAGGAGAAAGAGCCCTCTCCCAAAGCATCCTTTAAGGTGAGATTGTTTCTCGCCTCTCCCAAATTGATCAGGATACGATAACGAACCAGCTTAATCTTGTTTCCGGTCTGGGGATCGGTAGTCTCGGACAGGGTCTGATTGGCATCTTTTACAAGCTTAAAATCACTGTCCTTCTCGATACCGGTGTAATGAACTTTCCCTGCAATCGTGAAAGTATTGCTCTGATTCACGGTAAGATTTCCGCTAATATCCTTTGCCGCCGGTTCTTTCGAGGCATTGACCTGTACGGAAATGGAGAAATTTACCTTGATATCACTCTTCGTCTCCACAAAAGAGCTATAGGTCAGTGTCACGGTATTCGTTGCCAGATCATAGTGCGCGGATGCCACTAAATCATTTCCGCTTTTAATCGGAAAATCTTCCGACTTTAATCCGGTAAAGGAATCCGGTAACTGAATCGTCGTAGTGTCTCCGCTCTTCGGATTCTGTCCGTTCGGGATGGAATACGCTACCTTAATTCCCAGATTCGTATGATTGCTGACAGAAGAACCGTTATAGGCATTTCCCTTACTGTCCGTATAGGAAGCATCCGTAATATTCACAGCAATCGACTTACTGTTCTCGGCAGTAGCCGCCCCGCTTTCGCTGGTCAATGCCATCGTCTGCATTGCACCGGCTGCCTGCACTTTTCTCCTCTTCACTCTTCGCCTGCGCGGCACGAATATCCTCTTCAGAAGGAACGCCGGAGCTTGCAGAAGGGGTGGTAATCGTGCTTTCCGATGCAGTGCCGGAAGTTCCCAGCTCTTCAGCCTGTGCCAGAGACAAACCCTGCCAAGCCATTGCTACGGCCATCAAGATCGCCAGCAATTTTCTTTTTCGCTTCATCTTTTTACTCCTTCTTGCACCCTTCCAAAAGAGTGCAAACCAAGCCTACACTTCTCTCTTCTTCTCCATTTCAAAAAAACTTAATCATTAAGTTTTCGCTTATACAGTCTATCACAATTTAATAATAATTCAAGAAAGAGCGAATTCCTCTATAAAATAAAAGCTTTTTTTGCATAAATATTTTTCCGAAAAACATAAAAACACAATCACTTTGTATAGACTGTTTCTTATTTTTCCGAAAAAAATAGATTTTTTTCTAAGTTAATTGATTTCCGTTGCCAAAAACCGGACCGCCGAAAAGATAGCCCTGAATGATGTCACAGCCATATTCGTTCAGCTTCTCATACTGCCATTCTTCCTCTACTCCCTCCACAATGACCACCATCCCGAGATCATGCACAATACTGATGAGGTTTCGAACAACATCGCCGTTCGCAGACAGGAAATGATCCACGATGGACTTATCCATCTTGACCGTATTTAACGGAATATAGGGAAGATAAGCAAAACTGCTGTATCCGGTACCGAAATCATCCAGATGCAGTTCAATGCCCGCATCCACGAGTCTGCGAAAAACCGCCTTCGTCTGTTTGGATTCTTCAAAGAGAATACTTTCCGTAATCTCCAGAACCACATAGCGTGTAGGAATCCCGTAGCGTTCTAACTGATATAGAAGAAAGTCGACAAAATCATCATCGTAGATCTGATAACTGCTGAAGTTAATGGATATCGGACAAAGATCTCTTCCTTCATCCTTCCATCTTGCCAACTGTCTGACGACCTGCTCCACGGCAATTTTTCCAAGCTTCGTAATATAACCATATTGCTCCGCAACCGGAATAAACTGATCCGGTGAGCAAACTTCGTTCCGAATCCGAAGAAGGGATTCAAAGCCCACGATCTTCCTGCTCTTACACTCCACCTGCGGTTGATACACCATGTAGAACGCATTTTCCTGAATGGCTTTCTCTACCATATTTAAAATCTGATTAATCTTCTCTTTCTTATACCGCAGTTCATCCGTATAGAAAACGAAATGATTTTTTCCTTTGCTCTTCGCTGCCGCTAAGGCAATCCCCGCTGACAAAACCACCTCTTTCGGATTTTCATTTCCGTGAGAATAAGCAATTCCCCCGGAAGCCTTCATATAGACCGTTTCTTCGGACACGGTAATGGAGCGGTAAAAAGCGGACTGTATCTCTCCTACTTCCAGGGAGTTACTCTGCAAAAATGCACCGGGAAAAATGATTAGGAACTCATCTCCCCCATAACGGGATGCCACGGCACCATACTCTTTCTCCATCAGCTTCAAACGATTTGCCACGGCGGACAAATACAGGTCTCCCGTCTCATACCCGCGCAGCTCATTCAACTCCTTCAGGTTATCGATGTCCACCAGAACACAGCTGAAGTCGGTATGCCCTTTTAAAAGCTCTTCCATACTGGAAAGAGCAGTCTGCCGATTCAGAAGTTCTGTCAGATAGTCATAGCGTAATCGATGAGATAGCTGATCCTGCTCTACCGCGAGGTGATCGTTTTCCTCTTCCAGAATACGGAACAATTTCTTGCTGCGCATCCGGCTGAACAAAAAAGCAAGAGAAAATAAAAATAAAACCCAAAAAGGAAGGAGCACAATCAGGATAATCTCCTGGTATTCCGTCCATAAATCCGAGATGCCGTCATCCAGTACCACATCCTTCGGTAACCTTTTCAGAGACAAATGATAGGCGGAAAGAATACGCTTACTGAAGAGGAGCTCGGAATGGCTGTCTTCCTTCATCGGCTCTTTCGAAATCTCCACCTTTCCGGAAAGCACACTGCCCAAGAGTCGTGCGGCTTCTTCCGCCATACTCCGATAATCAAAGACGCGTCCGCCGATAAATCCGGGATAGTTTTCATCCATAAAGTAGCCGTAGACCGGCGTGTTCACCTCTTTGAGAATCAGTTTCTCCATCTGCTCTTTCGGATAAATATTCCCGTCTTTGTCCTCCGAAGCATTCATATAGATAAGGATGCTTTTCCTTCCCGATGTCCTTTAGAGACTGTAAGAATTGTTCTTTATCAAGCTGGGAAAGGTCAATTCCGGCAAAACGATAATCGGGAAAATTTCTCTGCACACTTTGAAAATCATCTCTTGCCGCCGTCCCAAAATAACTGCCGTCATAGATCGCGATAATGGATTTTGCTTTATCCTGTAACTTCGTTGCGGCAACTACCGTGTCTTCCAGATTCGGCAGGCAGTAAAAACCGCTAACCAGGCTGTTCTGTTCCGCGCTTTTCGCGAGAACCATATTATGGACGGAGAAGAAAATCATGGGAATATCCGGGAACAGACTATCTTTAAACTGCATGGCAAGTTCAAGACTCCGGTCGTCTCCGAGCAAAATGCCGTCATAGGGCAAAGCTTTTTTCGCGAGATAACTTTGCATCATGGCAAGAAACGCATCCTCTGTTTCCGCCGCTTTGCTCTGGTAAAGATGGAGATTCAGACTGTCCAGATGCACTTTCGTATCCTGAAAAACATCTTCCAATCCTTCCAGCTGCTTCTGGTAGACCGGGTCATAAGAATCATAAGAACTTAAAAAAAGGATGTTCTTTGCAGGTAAATGAGCAAGACTCTCCTTTTCCTCTACATCCTTTTTCTTTTCGTGTGATGCTGTTCCATTCTTTTGGTTTGACCTGAAAATAATTCTTCCAGGCACGAAGGGAAAGTACGACAAAAATAAGCAGAAATACAATTCCCGCTAAAAGAAGACTCAGACCGAGCAGGCGATTTCCTTCTCTTTTTCCCATCCTAACCCCTCGCAATTACTCTTCTCCCCAGTAATCTCTATACAAGGTAATCTCTACAAGATACCGAACGTTCTACGCACGGTACCCGCTATCTATCCATGAGAAGCCGCACAATTCTATGCGATACGCATGATAAATAAACAAAAAGAGGTATCTCCTAAATACCTCTTTCAGTGTACATGATTTCTTTAAATATGCAAGTCTTATCTCCATTCCTTCGGCAATTCCAGAATAGCCCCACGGTTTCCGCTGGTAACCAGTGCCTGATAGCGGAGAAGGTAGCCTTCTGTAACCTTCGGTTTTCTCGGCTTCCAATTCTTCCGCCTTCTCTCGATTTCCTCATCGGGAAACCTTCATTTCGAGCTTGTTCTTCGGAATATCGATGGAAATGATGTCGCCTTCTTCCACGAGGGCAATCGGACCGCCTACTGCCGCTTCCGGAGAAACGTGTCCGATGGAAGCTCCTCTGGAAGCACCGGAAAAACGACCGTCCGTAATGAGGGCAACCGTACTGCCGAGTCCCATCCCCATGATGGCGGAAGTCGGGTTTAACATTTCCCGCATACCGGGACCGCCCTTCGGTCCTTCATAGCGAATCACGACCACGTCTCCATCATGAATCTTTCCGCCCTTGATGGCAAGAATGGCGTCATCTTCGGAATCAAACACTCTTGCGGGACCCTCGTGTACCATCATTTCCGGAGCCACGGCGGAACGCTTCACAACGCCGGTATCCGGTGCAGATTTCCCTTCAAAACGGCAATGCCGCCATTTTGCATGAACGGGTTCTCTATCGGACGAATCACCTCCGGATCCAGATTACGCGCATGCTCGATATTCTCCCCGGTCGTCTTTCCCGTTACCGTCATTCCGTCAAGATGCAGAAGGTTCTTCTTGGAAAGTTCCTTCATCACGGCGGAAACACCGCCCGCTTCATTCAGGTCTTCCATATACGTGGGGACCTGCCGGAGCCAAGTGGCAGAGATTCGGCGTCGTATCGGAAATGGCATTGGCATATTCCATATTGAGTTCAATCCCGCACTCATGGGCAATAGCCGGAAGATGCAGCATCGTATTGGTGGAGCATCCGAGTGCCATATCCACACGAAGCGCATTTTCAAAGCTGTTCTTCGTCATGATATCCCGCGGACGGATATTCTCCTTCACCATCTGCATCACGGCATAGCCAGCTTCTTTTGCAAGACGGATACGGGCGGAATAGACTGCCGGAATGGTTCCGTTTCCGGGAAGACCCCATCCCGATGACTTCCGTAAGACAATTCATGGAGTTTGCCGTGTACATCCCGGAGCAGGACCCGCAGGTCGGACAAACATTTTCCTCATAGAGCTTTAACTCGTCTAAGGACATTTTCCCCGCTTCATACGTTCCTACCGCTTCAAACATGGCGGAGAGGGAACGCTTCTTGCCATGTACTTTACCGGCAAGCATCGGGCCTCCCGACACGAAAACGGTCGGTACATTGACTCTTGCCGCAGCCATGAGGAGTCCCGGAACGTTCTTATCGCAGTTCGGAATCATCACGAGACCGTCAAACTGGTGTGCCTTCGCCATACACTCCGTGGAATCGGCAATCAAGTCTCTTGTAACAAGAGAATACTTCATGCCGACGTGCCCCATCGCAATCCCGTCGCAGACCGCAATGGCGGGAAACTCTACCGGGAGACCGCCGGCCTCCGCAATCCCCATTTTCACCGCCTCCGTAATCTTGTCCAGATTCATGTGCCCCGGCACGATTTCGTTGTAGGAGCAAACCACACCGATCATCGGCTTCTTCATCTCTTCCTTGGTGAAATCCCAAGGCATTCATCAAACTTCTATGGGGCGCCTGCTGCACGCCCTCTCTTACATGATCACTGATCATCTTATCCTCCTGAACTACAATAAATATACTCCATCCGTGCATTACGCTGATTACAACAACCCGTTCCTCTGACTGCCGCATGATACAATGCGCGTAGCCGCCATACTCTACCGCTTAAATCTTTCCGCCGTGCTTCGAGCTGTAATTGAAAATGTTCGCAAGAATCGCTCCGGAAATGTTGTGCCATACGGAGAAGACTGCTCCCGGAACCGTTGCAAGCGGATACTGGGCAAAGTGCGTTGCTGCAAGGCTTGTCGCGAGTCCCGAGTTCTGCATACCCACTTCGATGGAAATGGCACGACACTTTGTGGTGTCCAGCTTCAAGGCCTTTGCTGCAAGGTAGCCCGTGAGATAGCCCAGTACATTATGGCAGATTACCACACAGACAATCAGAAGACCGTTCTGCATGATCCGTTGGGAATTCACGGAAACTACCGCCGCAATAATAAGAACAATTGCGGTTGTGGAAATCAAGGGAAGGGCTTTTACCGCTTTCTCCGTTACCTTACTAAAGAAACGATTGACCACAATGCCGAGAATAATCGGCACAAGAACCACTTTTATAACGGAAATAAACATCCCGACCACCTGTACATCAACAGTTTTTCCGGCATAGAGCAGCGTAAGAAGCGGCGTCATAAAAGGAGCGAGAATAGTGGAAACGGAAGTCATACAAACTGAAAGGGCAACATCTCCTTTCGAAAGATAGGTCATGACATTCGATGACGTACCTCCCGGACAGGTTCCTACAAGAATGACGCCAATCGCGAGTTCCGGGGAAAGATGAAATACCTTGGTAAGCAGGAAGGCAGAAGCGGCATCAAGGTGAACTGTGCCACGGCACCGATGATGACATCCTTCGGTCTTTTAAAAACATCCGTAAAATCGGACGGCTTTAAAGTAAGCCCCATACCGAACATGACGATACCGAGTAAAGTATTAATCCACGCCGTCTTAATAAAAGATACCGCTGACGGAAAAAAGAGAGAAAGGGCAGCCACGAGAATCACAATCAGCGCCATCCATTTACTCACAAAATCACTCAACTTTTTCTAATACTCTCATACAACTCTCCTCCCGGACAGCCTCCTGCACACACTGTCCTACTGCAAACTAACCTTTCCCTTTCCTATAGCAGAAGGGAATGAAAAGGGAAAATAAAAAGACCTTTCTTTATAAAACGTGAAAATGAATAAAGAAAAAAATCCTTTTTATAATGTTTGCTATTTTATCGCGACTTTCCCGCTTTCGCAAGAAAATGCCGAAAATCCTTCTATACAGATTCGGAATAGGAGCTATATAAAAGGGACTCCCGAAGCCCTGTATAAGCCGTTTTTTACGAAAAATCCTCTATGAGCTCCAAAGTATGCTCCTTCTGCATTTTCTGACATACCGATAAGAAACGATCCAGCGGAATATTGTTCACCTGCTTATTGGAGCCGCGCAAATTGATGGAAACTGTATTCTCCGATGCTTCTTTATCACCCAGAACGAGAATATACGGATCCTTATAGTTCTTGTAGGTCTTGATCTTCTCCTTCATATTCTTGTCCGTGTAGTCCACTTCAGCGCGGAGTCCGAGCTCTGAAAGCGCATCGTAAACTTTCTTAGCATAAGCGTTGTGCTCTTCCCGAATCGGCACGATGCCGACCTGCTCCGGAGAAAGCCAGAAGGGGAAACTGCCCTTGAAGTTCTCGATGATAATGCCGATAAAACGCTCCAAGGAGCCATAGATGGCACGGTGCAGTACCACCGGCATCTCCTGCTCTCCCTCCGCATTCTGGAAAGAACAGCCGAAGTTATGCGGAAGCTGGAAATCCAGCTGTACCGTTCCGCACTGCCACTCTCTTCCGAGGGCATCCTTAATCTGGAGGTCAATCTTCGGGCCGTAAAAAGCGCCGTCTCCCTCATTGATTTCGAAACCGCCTTCTCCATACGTCTTGGTAAGAATCTTCTTTAAAGCGGCTTCCGCACGATTCCATACCTCGATATCTCCCATGAAATCTTCCGGTCTCGTGGAAAGCTCTGCACGGTACGTTACGCCGAAGGTCTTGTAGACTTCATCCGCAATGGAAATGATGTCGGCAATCTCCGCCTCAATCTGAGACTCCATCACGAAGGTATGGTCGTCGTCCTGCCGGAACTCCTGTACACGGAAAAGGCCGTTCATCTGACCGGACTTCTCTTTTCTGTGCAGAACATCATACTCGGAATAGCGAATGGGAAGCTCCTTATAGGAACGATTTCTTCTCTTATAGGTGAGCATCGCATTCGGGCAGTTCATCGGCTTTGCCGCCATGGTATCCATATTTTCACGATTATAGAGGACAGAACCCGCCTGAATCTTCACCGTCTTCTCGGGAAGACTCGGATCGTTCGGATTCTCCATCACGCCGGAAAGATCCGCATCCGCCTTTAACCATCCTGAAACCCCCGGAACCATAAACATATTGTTGATGTAATGTGCCCAGTGTCCGGAAATCAGCCACAGTTTTTTATTGTTGATAAGAGGCGCGGAAATCTCTGTATAGCCGTGTCTCTTCTGTACTTCTCTGGAATACTGGAGAAGTGCCTGATACATCTTCCATCCTCTCGGAAGCCAGTAAGGCATCCCCGGTGCAGTTTCGTCAAACATAAAGAGGTCGAGTTCTTTTCCGAGCTTCTTTATGATCTCTCTCCTGTGCCTCTTTCAGCCACTTCAAGTGCTCCTTCAGGGCATTCTTATCCGGGAAGATAAAGAGATAGACTCTCTGTAACTGATCCCTGTGCTCATCTCCTCTCCAGTATGCTCCCGAAACGGACTTGATCTGAAACGCCGCATTCATAAGATCCTGGGAATTCTCCACATGCGGTCCCCGACAAAGGTCCACAAAGTCATCCCCGGTATGATACACGGAGATCACCTCTCCTTCCGGAAGATCCTCGATCAATTCCTTTTTAAACTTCTGATTGGCAAAGCTTCAGTGCGTCTTCCCTGGAAAGCTCTTCTCTTGTCCATGGTTCTCTTCTCTTGATGATTTCCCGCATCTTGTTCTCGATTGCCGGAAAGTCATCTTCCGTCAGATTCTTCGGAAGAAGGAAATCATAATAAGCGCCGTCTTCAATCTGCGGACCAATAGCGTATTGTACGTCTTTTCCATAGAGCTCTACCATTGCTTTTGCAAGGATATGCGCCATGGAATGCCGATATCTCTCTAAAAGTTCTGTTTTATCCATACTAAAACCTCTTTTTACTCTTCCTGTGTTTACCCTATATTATCGAAACGTAAAGCGCAAAACATTAGTTTTTTTCCCGCGTAACATTCGCCTTCTATGGCTCTTTACACTGCGTCTATCCCTTTATGCATTCGTTTCCGGGTGTTTATGCGTTCGCTTCCAATCTCTCCATCGCTCTTTTCAGCCTGCGAAGAGACTCCTCTTTCCCGAGCACGGAGAGAATCTCCGTTGCTCCCGCAGGCGTCATCATTTTTCCGGAAAGGGCAATCCGAATCGGCCACATGGTGAATCCCGTTTTATATCCCTTTTCCGCACTGAACTCCTGCAAAAGGCTGTAGAGCCGGTCATTACTGTAATCCGTTTCCTTCTCCAACAGAGGAAGAACCTCTTTTAAAAGCTGTAAAGAATTCTCTTCCGTCGTCTTCGCCTTTTTGTTCTGATAGAGAGAAAGGGCATACTCCGGCACCGCCTTAAAGAAGGCTACATGCTCCGGAATATCGGGGAAAATCTCGATACGGCTCTTCACCATCTCGGCAATTTTCTTTAAATCCACCTTCTCCCCGGCAGCTTCCTTCAGATAGGGGTAGGCTCTCTCATAGAATTTATCGAAGTCCATCTTCTTGATGTACTCCCCGTTCATCCAGCGAAGTTTCCCCATATCAAAGACCGCAGGACTCTTCGAGATACGATGATAATCAAACTCCCGGACGAGATCCTCTAAGGAAAGAATCTCTTCATTTCCTTCCGGACTCCAACCGAGAAGCGCGACAAAGTTTACAACCGCTTCCGGCACAAAGCCCTGATCAATCAGATCCTCAAAAGAGGAGTGTCCGGAACGCTTGGAGAGCTTCTTATGATTCTCATCCGTAATCAAAGGACAATGCACGAGTTTCGGGGATTCCCAGCCGAAGGCATCATAGAGTCTCTGGTACTTCGGACTGGAGGAAAGATACTCATTTCCCCGAACCACGTGGGTAATCCCCATCAAATGGTCGTCCACGACATTGGCAAAATTATAGGTCGGGAAGCCGTCGGACTTGATGAGCACCATGTCATCCAGTTCGCTATTTTCCACAGTAACATCCCCGTATAACTCATCATGGAAGGTCGTTGTTCCCTCTGTCGGATTATTCTGCCGAATAACATAAGGCATACCGGAAGCCAGCTTCTCTGCAACCTCTTCTTTCGAAAGAGAAAGACAATGCTTGTCATAGTGCATCAAAATCTCGCCGTTGACCTCCGTCTGTAAAGACTCGAGCCGCTCCTTATCACAGAAACAGTAATAGGCTTCTCCCTTGTCCACGAGTTTCTTGGCATACTCCATATAGATTCCCGTCTTCACACGCTCCGACTGCACATAAGGGGCCGCAAGAGCCGGGATTATCCGGTCCCTCATCCCAGAAAAGACCGGTTTCTTCCAAGGTTCTTCGAATAATCTCTACAGCGCCTTCCACTTCTCTTTCCTGGTCGGTATCTTCTATACGAAGAAGGAAGTCTCCTCCCTCGTGCTTCGCAATCAGATAAGCGTACATCCCCGTTCGAAGATTTCCCCATGCATCCTTCCCGTCGGAGAAGGAGCGTATCTCGTTCTGATTTTCATAAAAGCCCCTTACTCGATTACTCTGCCAAATCCTGCGGTCTCATGGAAAGGTTGATTCTTCCCATCTTATCCACTTCGATGACCTTTTACCCGCACCTTGTCTCCGATATGGACAACATCCTCCACTTCATTGACCCGCTTATCGGAGAGTTTGGAAATGTCACCATGCCGTCCTTTGTCGGGCTGAGCTGCACGAATGCGCCGAAATTCATCATTCTGACTACCGTGCCTTCCAGAATCTGTCCCGGCTCGATATCGTTTACGATAGAAAGGATAATCTCCTTTGCTCTCTCCAGGGCTGCAAGATCAATACCGGAAATGGATACCATCCCGTTGTCATCAATATCAATCTTTGCCCCGGTTTCATCAATAATCGCGGTAATCGTCTTCCCCTGCTTTCCCGATAACATCACCGATCTTTCTCCGGCTCAATCTGCAAGGTAATAATCTTCGGTGCATAAGGGAGAAAGCTCTTTTCTCGGCTCGAAATCGCATCATGCATGACGCCGTCCATAATGAAGAGTCTGGCTTCTCTGGCTCTCTTAATTGCTTCTTCCACAATCGGACGGGTCAGGGCCGTGAATCTTGATATCCATCTGAATAGCGGTAATTCCCTCTTTCGTTCCGGTGACCTTAAAAGTCCATGTCACCGAAGAAATCTTCCAAGCCCTGAATATCGGTCAGCACGAGGTAATCCTCGTCCGTCTCCCCGGTAACCAAGCCGCAGGAGATTCCGGCAACCGGCTTCTTAATCGGCACACCGGCAGCCATCAGGGACATGCAGGATGCACAAGTGGAAGCCATCGATGTGGAACCGTTGGACTCCATCGTCTCGGAAACGGAACGAATCGCATAAGGGAACTCTTCCACGGAAGGAAGCACCGGAAGAAGGGCACGCTCTGCTAAAGCGCCATGTCCGATTTCTCTTCTTCCCGGTCCTCTCGAAGCCTTCGCCTCCCCGACGGAATACCCCGGAAAGTTATACTGGTGAAGATAGCGCTTCTCGGTCTCGAATTCATTCATTCCTTCTATCTTCTGTACTTCGGAAAGCGGCGCAAGGGTCGTGATATTTAAAATCTGTGTTTGTCCTCTCTTAAACATGGCGGAGCCGTGAACACGCGGCAGAACATCCACTTCCGCTTCCAGCGGACGAATCTCGTTTATAGCTCTTCCGTCCGGTCTCTTATGATCTTTCAGAATCATTTTCCGAACCGTCTTCTTCTCATACTGGTAAATGGCATCCGGAAGAATCGCAAGCGCTTCTTCATCCTCCTGAAAAGCCTCTGCGAGTCTCTCACTTAAGCGGGAAATATTCTCATCCCTCTCCTGCTTTTCATCCGTGAAAACGGCTTTCTCCATTTCCTCCGGCGTCACAATCTCCTTCATTCTTTCGAAGAGTTCCTCCGGAACGGCGGAAGACTCATAACTGTGCTTCTCTTTTCCGCACTCTGCAATAATGCTCTCGAAGAAGCCGATAATCTGCTGGTTTGTCTCATGGGCAAGGTAGATTGCCTCAATCATCTTTTCTTCCGGAAGTTCGTTCGCTCCGGCTTCAATCATGATGACCTTCTCTTTTGTGGAAGCCACCGTAAGGAGCAGGTCGGAAACCGCCTTCTCACCGTTTCCCGGGTTCAGAATAAACTCCCCGGCAATCATGCCCACCTGCGTCGTTGCGCAAGGCCCGTCAAAGGGTACATCGGAAATTGCCGTTGCAAGAGAAGACCCGAGCATTGCAAGAAGCTCCGGAGAAGCATCCTGATCAACCGAAAGCACCGTATTGTTCAGAAGCACATCGTTCCGATAGTCCTTCGGAAAGAGCGGACGCATCGGACGGTCAATAACTCTCGCCGTAAGAATCGCATGGTCGCTGGCTCTGCCCTCTCTCTTCTTAAATCCGCCGGGGAACTTTCCTACCGCATACATCTTCTCCTCATACTCTACGGAAAGGGGAAAGAAATCGATGCCGTCTCTGGGTTTCTCCGATGCCGTACAGGTGGAGAGCACCGTCGTATCGCCATAGTGCATGAGAACCGCACCGTTACTCTGTGCACAGACTCTGTCCACATCGACCGTGAGTGTCCTCCCCGCCAGTTCCATTGCATAACTTTTATACATAAAGCCTCCTTCTCTTTTTCTTCGGAAGCCCCAAAAGCACTGAAAAATCTACGCGTTCTCTTTCGTCCATTTTTCAGTGATCTCGGAAATCTTTCCGAAGAAAATGGTAAATGGTTCTTGAATCAACTTATTATACTAGAGGGCCGATGACGGCACAAGTCCGCCCGGCTTTTCTTTCAAACGAAAAGGCAGAAAGGAATCTCCCCTCTGCCTCGAAAATGCCTATTACTTTCTGATACCCAGCTTCTCAATCAACGCTCTGTATCCGTCAAGATCCGTCTTCTTTAAGTAATCCAGAAGACCTCTTCTATGACCAACCATCATCAGAAGTCCGCGTCTGCTGTGGTGATCCTTCGGATTGCTCTTTAAGTGCTCGGTAAGTTCAATAATTCTCTCAGTAAGAAGAGCTACCTGTACTTCCGGTGAACCGGTGTCTCCGGGCTTTCTTCCATACTTTGCAACAAGTTCCGCTTTTTTCTCTTTTGTAATCATCTTTTCTCCTTCTTTGCGCTTTACGCAACTCTCACGATAAACGGAACAAGCGTCGGAGTACGGCTTGCTACGCCCTCGCGGTAAATGAGTGCCCGATTGGACGCCCCCACTTTGAATAAAATATCTGTCTCTTTCCCCAACGCGGATTCCTGTGCGAAGCGGAAAGTTCAGGACAGAAAGAACTGCTGTCCGATGAAAAATAATACTGTACTTCTGCCTAAACTGTCAAGGATTTCTTGCTGTCCTCTCCCTTGTCCCGCTATCCGTTTGATCCCCGCTTTTCACTTTGCACGCCCTTTCTTCTACTTAGGAAGAGCAAAGCGCGAATTCCCTTCCTTTCCAAGATAGTACACAGACTTAGAAAGACCGCTACAGCAATTCCCTGTCGCCATTCTTTCGAAAAAAAGAAAGCCGACATCCCTGTAATAAAGCCGCTGTTCACAATCCCGTATCCGTTCCAGTTTTCTGCAAAACCATAAAAGAAGGCACGGTTTCCCCGAATCTCCAGAAAGCTAAGTCCGGCACTAAAGATACAGAGTCCGAGCCCTACGACGATGCCCAACAAGAAGGGAAGTTCAGGCGAGGTCAAGCTTCTGACTCCCACCGATGCACATCCGACCAAAAAAACATAGAAAGCCATCTTATAATCCACTGTCGATTTCATAAAATACTCCTTTCTATTGTTTGCCTCTTACCCGCTTATGTACTTATCAGTATACAATATTTTCTTCCTTTTGTCAGTACGTCTTCCCCTTCTATGCCGGTGAAGTATCCTGTCTTTCTTCCCGCATCTCCTTTACCGTCTCGAGGTCTTTCTGTAACTGCTCTTGCAAAGCGGAAAGCGTATCGAACTTCAGCTGCTCCCGGATTCTTCTGAGGAAGCTGATGCGAATCTTTTCGCCATAGAGATCCCCCTGAAAATCCAGTAGATAGCTTTCTATCGTAAGCGGATTCCCCTCGGAAATGCTGGGATTTCTCCCGATACTCGTCATCGCATCATACTCTTCGCCCTGCACTGTAATTTTCGTATAATACACACCTTCCGCCGGTGTAATCTTTCCCTCCGTCGGAAAAATATTCACGGTCGGAAAAGAAAGAGTCCGCCCGATTTCTTTACCGTGCGTCACCGTTCCGTTGATACTGTAGGCTCTGCCGAGAAGCAGTGACGCTTTCTCCACTTTTCCCTCTTCCAGAAGCTTTTCGGATGTAGGAGCTGGAAATCGGAATAGACTGTCCGTCCTCTCCTTCCGTATAGAGCTTCTCCACTACCGTTAGCGTAAAATCATACTTCTTCTGCAAGCGCTCGAGTAAGGCGACATCTCCCTCTCCTTTATAGCCGAAGCTGCAATCCGTCCCGACCACCAGCTGCTTTACTTTAAGAGCTTCATGCAAAATGCTCCGGACAAAGTCCTCCGGAGACATCCGCGCCGACTTCCATCGTTAAGGGATAGAGATAAACCTCCTGAAAGCCCGGCATTTTTAAACGAGTAAAATGCTCGTCTTCCGTAGAAAGCATTTCTTTTCTCTCCTGTAAAAAGAAGCTTCCTTTTTCCATCGTAAAGGACAGTACCGCAGACTGTAAGCCGTACTCCTCCGCTTTTGCAAAGAGGGTGGAAAAAATCTTCCGGTGTCCGATATGCACACCGTCAAACTTCCCGAAGGTCAGTGCTGTCTGTTTCTTACTATAGAGAGGCGGTTTTAAAAAGGAGGATAGCGCTCCTTCCCCTACCCTTTTCTCTATTTCCGAAAGCTTTACGCTGTCCTCTAAACGGAACTCTCCGACTTCCTCCCGTAGGAGCGCGGTCATACAAGCCTTCGTCCCGAGTTTCTCCGCTATCTCCGTGCAAAGCGTGCGAATATACGTTCCTTTCGAACATTGCACACGAAAACGGACTCTCTGGTACTTTCCCTGACAGGAAAGCGCTGCAAAAGAGTCCGGCTCCGACAGAGAAAGAAAGTCTATAGAAAAAATTTCAATCAAAGAGGGCTTTCCGTTCCACAACGAGACCTTCTCTTGCCATCGCATACAGCCTTTTTCCTCCGACCCGTTTTGCACTGTACATCGGCGGAATCTGTTCTCTCTTTCCGAGAAGGGCATGAAAAGCGGATAGCAGTTCCTCTTTAGAAACGCGCTTCTCTTCCGTAGAAAGAAGCTTTCCCGTACTATCCTCCGTATCCGTCTCCACGCCGAGAAGCATCTCCGCGGTATACACTTTTTTCTCCGCCATCAGGCTCTCGACCAGTTTCGTCGCTTTGCCTACACAAACAAGAAGCACCCCTTCCGCCATCGGATCCAGGGTGCCCGCGTGTCCCATCTTCTTTTCATGAAGAATCCGCTTCAATACCCGAAGTACATCAAAGCTCGTCATACCGGATTCTTTATTGACATTGATGATTCCGTCCATGTTCTACTGCTCTCTCTAACGACTGTTCATGCGTCCAACTGTTTTCCCAGTTCGGAAAACAGCTTCGTAAGAATCGATTGCACATCGCCTTTCAGACTGCAACCTGCCGCCATTTTGTGTCCGCCTCCTCCAAAGTGCGCAGCCACCTCTGAAACATCCAGCGCGGTATTGTTCGAGCGGAGACTGACCTTATACGTATTGCTTTCCGACTTCATAGAGGAAAATAACCCCCTCTACCCCCTTCGTTTCCCGCAAAAGGCTGACAATGCCGTCCACATCTTTCTGATCGGCGCCATAGCTTTGCATATCTTTCAGACTTAAAGAGGACGCCAATATCCGTCCTCCCATATAGAGTTCTCCATCCAGAAGCACTCTGCCGGTAATCTTCTGCTCCGCCATCGTCTTCATATAAAAACTGTCGTCGATGATGGATGAGAAAGGAATTCCCATGGCCATACATTTCCCGGCAATTTCCATCGTATGCGCCGTTGTGGAATTGTACTTAAAGACACCTGTATCATGAATGATGCCCGTATAAAGGCAGGTCGCTACCTCTTTGGTAAAATAGCGGGAAATCCATGAGGTCAAAACTGATTTCACAAGTACTGGACGCCTCCGGAAGAATCGTATGGCAGGGAAAATCTTCTCCGCTCGAAGTAATATGATGATCGACAACGTAGCGTTCCTTCGCATTCTTTGCCAGTCTTGCATATTCTCCAAGGCGATCATAGCTTCCGCAATCACAGATCAGCGCGAGATCGTGCTCCTCTTTCGGACTGTCATGCCGTATCTCCGTAAACCCGGGAAGATAGGCAAACTTTTCATTCGCCTCCATGAGAAACACGGTGACTTCTTTCTCCGGAAAACGCGCACGAAGATAGTTCCGCCATCCCAGGGTAGAACCGAGGCAGTCTCCGTCCGGACGGGTATGCCCTAAGATACATATTGTCTTTGCTTCGGAAAGAAGCTTTTCCAAAATCTCCTCTTTCATTTCTGTCCCACTACTCTTCCTCTTCTTTATAGCGATTCTCCTGATTTACCGCCTCCCCGACGGGGCGTGCTTCATCCTCTTCCTTCACCTTGTTGATCAGCGCGTCCATACGAGAACCGTACTCCACGGAATGATCCGCTACAAACTGTAACTCCGGTGTATGACGAAGATTCAGGCTTTGTGCAAGTTCCCTTCGAAGAAAGCCGGAAGCCGCCTTCAAGCCTTCTATCGTTTTCCCGAGGCTCTCTTCACTGCCCAAACAGGAGACATAGACCTTGCAGTATTGCAGATCCGGTGTAAGCTCTACACCGGTCACATCACAAAAAGGAGAAACCCGGCTATCCTTCACCTCATTTCGAATGAGGAGGGAGAGATTCCTCCGCACATCCTCATTCCTTCTTTGATTTTTAAAACTCTGCCTTCTCAAACCGCAATTCCTTTCTCATCCAATCCTATCCTGCACGGCAAAGCACCCATTCCTTTTCTCGCCATGCTTTTTCTTTGTATCTCTTTTCGTTTTATCTCTTTACTTCTTCCATCACATAGACTTCAAGCTGATCGCCTTCCTGAATATCCGTAAAGTTATCCAGGACGATACCGCACTCCTGCTTCACGCCGACTTCCTTTACATCGTCCTTAAAGTGTCGTACGGAAGCAATCTCGCCGTCATAAAGCTGCTCGCCCTCTCTCGTAAGGCGCACTTTCGCTCCCCTCTGCACTTTTCCGTCTAAGACGAAGGAACCGGCAATCACACCGACTCCGGAGGACTTGAAGATCATCCGCACTTCTGCATGACCGATGACCTTTTCCTCATAGATCGGCTTCAGCATACCCTTCATCGCAAGCTCAATATCCTCAATTACCTTATAAATGATATTGTAGAGACGCACATCGACATTTTCTCTCTCGGCAATATCTTTCGCGGTCGCGTCCGGCTTGACATCGAAACCGATGACAATGGCATTCGACGCAATGGCAAGGTTAATATCGGATTCATTGATGGCACCGACTCCGGCATGAATCACCTTCACCTGTACTTCGTCATTCTGAATCTTCTGCAAAGAATCCCGTACCGCTTCTACAGAACCCTGTACATCCGCCTTCAAAACAATCGGCAGATCCTTCAGTTCTCCGGCCTTAATCTGATCGAAGAGGGCATCCAGGCTAACCTTCTTTCTGGACTCCTCCACCATCTTCTGCTTTCCTTCCGAAACGAAGGTATCTGCATAGGCCTTCGCCTCTTTTTCATTATCTTTCACCTGGAAAATCTCACCAGCATTCGGCACGGAATTCAAGCCGAGAATCTCTACCGGCATAGACGGTGTCGCTTTCTTGATCCGTTTTCCCTTATCATCAATCATGGCACGAACCTTACCGAAGGCAGAGCCGACAGCCACAACATCGCCGATATGCAGTGTACCCTTCTGCACAAGAAGGCGAGCCACAGAACCTCTTCCCTTATCCAGTTCCGCCTCGATAACCACTCCATAGGCTTTTCGATTCGGGTTGGCTTTCAGCTCCAGGACATCCGCTTCGAGCGCGATGTTCTCCAGAAGTTCTTCCAGTCCTTCTCCGGTCTTCGCCGATACCGGACAGCAGATGGTGCTTCCGCCGTAATCCTCCGGAACGAGATCGTAGGTCATGAGCTCCTGCTTTACCTTGTCGACATTTGCCGCAGGCTTATCAATCTTATTGATGGCAACAATCACTTCCGTGTTGGCCGCCTTCGCATGATTAATGGCCTCAATGGTCTGCGGTTTAATGCCGTCATCCGCAGCTACAACCAGTACGGCAATATCCGTAGACTGGGCACCGCGCATACGCATCGCCGTGAAGGCCTCATGTCCCGGCGTATCGAGGAAGGTAATCGTTCTCGGCTCTCCGTTTACTTTAACGGAAACCTGATAAGCACCGATAGACTGGGTAATTCCGCCATGCTCTTTACTGGTTACATTGGTGTTCCGGATCGCATCCAAGATGGACGTCTTACCGTGGTCAACGTGTCCCATTACAGCCACAACGGGAGGACGTGCCTCGAGATCCTTCTCTTCATCCACTTCCGAATCCTGTACAAGCTCGGCAATGACATCCACTTTCTCTTCCTTCTCACAAAGAATATCGTACTCCACGGCAATATTCTCCGCATCTTCGTAAGAAAGCTCCGTGTTCAGGGTTACGATCTGCCCTTTCAGGAAGAGCTTCTTAATGATATCCGCAGGCTTCTGCTTCATCTTCTCCGCAAGCTCTTTTATCGTAATCACTTCCGGAAGCGTAATGGACTTAATGGTCTCTTCCACCTGTTTTACGACTTCCGGCTTAATGAAGGCGCCTTTTCCCGTCTTCTTTACCTTGACCTGCTCATCTCTGTCATAGGACTGCGTAGCCCCGTACTTGTTCTGCTTTCTCTCTGCACGGTGCTTTTCGGAAAGACTGGCCTTCTCATTTTCGAAACTCTTATTGCCGTATACCTTCTTCTGGGGTTTCACACTGTCATGCTTCACCCTGCTCTGCTTCTCCACAACAATATCCGGAGCAAAGCCCTGAGCAGCCGGCTTCTTCGCAAACGCTGCCTTTCCGCGGCCCCCCTCAAACTTCTTGTCTCCGTCTTTCGAAAAGCTCGGTCTTCTGTCTGTTTTCGCAAAGGAAGCGGACCTCTCTCCTCTCTCTCCGTCCGTTGCTCTGCTTTCTCTTTGCACAGGACGTGCGGAGATACCGGAGATGCGGTTCGAACGGGCAGGAGCGGAAGGTGCCTTCGTCTCCGCCTTCTCTTCCTTCACGGCCTGTGCCGCCTTCGCCGCTTCTTCCGCCTCTCTCCTGGCTCTTTCTTCCGCCTCTCGTTCTTCCTGAAGACGCTTCTCCTCTTCCAGTTTGCGTTCTTCTTCCGCCTTTTTCTTCTGAATGGCATTCAGTGCCTTTAAGGGAGTCACTCTTGCAGTTCCCGGAGGAAGCGGTCTTCCGTTCGGAGACTTCTTCTCCTCATCCTTCTTTTTCCTGCTCTCTGGTCTTCTTAGCCTTATCCGAGAACTTACCGCCTAAAGGATGGTTTTTATGGTTGACTGAGTTTTGAGAATGGAAAACAACAGCCAGCTTTTTCTTCTTCACTGCACCCTCTTCCTTATTCTCTGCACTGCCTTTTGCCTTATTCTCCTCTAACATTCGCATTCCCTCCATTTATATAACCGATTATTCTCTTCCCGAAGCCTTCATCCTCTATCGATAGAGAAGAACGCATTTCCTTCCCGATGGTTCTGCCGAGTTCTTCCTTCGTTCCATATTGGAAAAAAGGAACTTTATAGTAAAAACAGCTGTTCGCAAACTTCTTAACGGTATTTTCCGATGCATCTTTCGCGAGAAGAACCAGCTTTGCCTTTCCTTCTTTGATGGATTTTTCTACAGAAAATTCTCCTGCTTTCACCCTGCCTGCTTTCATAGCCAGACCAAGGTAGCCGTATATTCTATCTTGCAAGTCTTTCTACTTCCTCTCTAAGCTCTTTCAGTGTATCTTCCGGAATATTTTCCTTAAATGCCCTGAAAAATGCTTTTCGCTTCTCCGCTTTATCAAAACAGGAAAGGTTTGGACAGATATAAGCTCCTCTGCCGTTCTTCCTTCCACGTAAATCCAGGGAGTATCCTTCCTCTTCCCGTACGATACGAAGCAGTTCTTTCTTCGTTTTTTTCTCATTGCAACCAATACAGGAACGCAAAGGTTCTATCTTCATGATTCCTCCCCGGTAAACACTGTACTACTCTTCTTCCGTTTCTTCCGAAGCCTCCTCCGGATATTCTCCCTCATCATAGGACTCCGCTTCCCCATGATAATCGATTCCCATTTCGTCGAAGATTCCCTGCTCCTGCGCCTGGGACTCCGACTTAATGTCGATTTTATAATTTGTCAGCTTTGCGGCAAGCCTTGCGTTCTGCCCTTCTTTTCCGATAGCCAGAGACAATTGATTATCCGGAACGATGACAAGCGCATCTCTACTGTCCTGATCCGCAATAACGGCAATCACCTTCGCCGGAGACAGGGCATTCTCGATGAGGTATGCCGGATTCTCATCATAGTTAATGATGTCAATCTTTTCCCCTCTGAGTTCCTCTACGATTGCATTGACACGACTGCCGTTCAAGCCCACACAAGCGCCTACGGCATCGACGTCCTCATCATGGGAAAGCACCGCCATCTTCGTACGGGATCCCGCTTCTCTGGAAATGGCCTTGATTTCTACAATTCCTTCTCTAAGCTCGGATACCTCGTCAAAGAAAAGTCTTCTGACCAGTTCGGGATGCGTTCTGGAAAGCATCACCTTCGGTCCCTTGGGGTTGTCCTTCACTTCCACCACATAGACTTTGATTCTTTGATTCGGAAGAATCTTCTCCCCTTTAATCTGCTCGCTTTCGGAGAGATATCCGTCCACCTTTCCGAGATTCACAATAAGCGCTCTTCCCGTATCTTTCTCTACCACACCGGAAACCACCTGCTTTGCCATGGAGTAATACTCTTCATACAGAATCTTCCGTTCTTCTTCCCGAATCTTCTGTACGATAACGCCCTTCGCATTCTGTGCGGCAATACGGCTGAAAGACTTGGAATCAATCGGAACCTGCACGATGTCGCCTAAGCCGTAAGAAGCATCCATCGCTCTGGCGTCATCCAGACTGATCTGGGTATTCGGATCCGTCACCTCTTCCACAACGGTTTTGTCCGCAAGCAAAGAAAACTGTGCGGTATCCGGATTCATACTGACTCTAACATTGTCACTGGATCCAAAATGATTCTTACACGCTGCCTGCAAAGATAACTCAATCGCTTCAATAATCGCTTTCTTGGATATTCCTTTTTCTTTCTCCAACATATCCAGCGCCAAGCTGAGTTCATCATTATTCATCGCTATACTCCTTCTTCTTTCCTGTAAAATACTGCTCCGTTTCTTCCAAGCTACCGATCCTCTTCCGTGGAAGGTTCTTCTGTGGAAAGTTCTTCTTCCTCTGCGTTCCATTCCGAAAGTTCCTCTCCCGGCCGGTCTTTAAATCCCAGGGAACAAACCTCTAAAATGTACTCCTCCTGAATAAAGTCTTCTTTATCCAGCCACTTCGATAAACGTCTGGAAACCATGGCACAATCCTCCACGGTCATATCCGCCTCATCATCCCGAAAGATAAAGGCGCGCAGATAATGCGTCCCCGCTTCCTTCGTGAAGGTCACGCTGTCCAGGACATAGCCCATCTCCGGAAGAATTTCCTCCAAATACGCCTGTGTTCTCTCTACTTCCATCAAACGCTCCATTTCATTCTTGCTTTTCACTGTAAAGGCAAGCCTTATCATTAAAAGGAGCAAGCCAAAGCTTGCCCCTTTCCAGTCACGTTGAAACACAGTGGGACTTTACCACATCCCAAAGCAAAATGCAAGAGCCAGATACAAAAAAAAGACTCTTCTTTCGAAGAGTCTTCTGCGTGCGACAGGATTCGAACCCACGACCTTCTGGTCCGTAGCCAGACGCTCTATCCAGCTGAGCTACGCACGCTTGCTGAACAAAGAAAGTTATACCAAATCCCGAAATCACTGTCAAGTATTAGATTCTAATCCAATCCATAAATCTTGTATCGCTGATTGTGTCTCCTTACTCCTCCTGATTGAGTCGCCTTACTCCTCAAACTGACCGTTTCGCTCCAGAATCCCCGGAATCTCCCCGAGAGAAACAATTCTGTAACGGAATTCCGCTCTGGATCCCGCGAGTTCCTTCACTCTTCTGGAAATTCTCTGGTAGATGATGGCACAGTCCTCTCTCTTGGTTCCAATCAGAAGAATCAAATACTGCGAGGAAGAATACTTCGTGTAAACGTCCCCTTTTCTCAGTCCTTCCGATAAAGACTGCTCGAGAATCTCCGCTCTGGCATTGAGTTTCTCCTGGTTCTGTATCGGCTTTCCTTCATAATCCACGAGCGTACAGAGCATCATAAAGATAGAGGAACCCCTTCTCTCCAGATTTCTCCTGAGAACATGATAAATATCGATAAAGCTCGTGAACGGGCAAAGATAGGCTCCCATCTTTCTGGCTCCCATCTCACTTTTCAGCTTCTCATCTTTCCGGACAATATTGGCCTGAATCTGTCGAATATCATCGGTGACCACACGGACATTATCCGACAGCCTCTCATAGCAGGAACGCAGAGCTTCAGGAATCGGTACTTCGAGTTCATCCTGATAGTAGTGCGCACACTTCGTGTACAACTCATAGGCCGTCTTATAGTCTTTCTTCAAGATCAGGGCATCGATCATCTCAATCTGCCATCCGTTATCCGGATAAATCTTGTTTGCCTTATCATAGAGTTCGAAGAGAGACTCGTAATCTTCCTTCTCTTTGTAGTACTTTCCTAAAAAGTCAATCACGTCATCATAGAGACGCTTCAGTCTGACACTTTCGAGAATGACCCAGTAATCCGTTGCAAACTCCGGAAGCAATTCTCCTTTATATAAATCAAAGGCCTCCTGATAATACGCATATCTCTTTTCTTTATTTTCTTCATTCTTTGCTTTCAGGCAGGTATCTTCAAACTCGTGCACGTCAAGGATATATTCATAATTCGGATCATACTCGGGTGCATAGACCCCTCTTTTTCCGTCGATAATTTTTCTTCCTGGCATCCCTGCCTTCTTAAGCTGCGTCCTAGCCTGATGAAGTAAATTATTTAAGCTGTTGTTCTCATCCAGAAGTGCCTTATGCCCGAAAACACCGTCAATTAAATCCCGCTTTGAGACACCACCAAGACCTCTTAAGAAAACGATTTCTGACAGTTTTAGAAAATTCGCCTTGCTGTTTGTTCCCAGATCCAACTGTTTCTCACCAATGCTCAAGGAAAATCCGCCCAACATCTGTACATAAATCTTCGTCTTCATTTTCTTCTTCCTTATTTGACCTTTATAAAATTTACTAAAATTCTGCACCTATTTTAAGAGTGTTTTTTTAAGAATGTAAAGGAATAAATGAAATTATTATAAATTAAGTGATAAGAGAGAATGCGCCGCTTTCTAAAGAATACAGATTCTGAATAAGAATGCCCTATTCCGATAAGAAAGAAAGGTCTTCTTTCACCGTAATTTTTCGGTTTTGCTCCTCCCCGGAAATCAGATAGACCTGCTCTTCGGAAAAAGCCTCTATAAGCATCGCATCATCCGTAATCAAGATGTCCCGCTTTTCCCGCTGTACAAAAAAATCCTGATACGCTTCATAAAGCAAGGAGAAAAGAAAAACCTGCGGTGTCTGCACGGCATAAAGGCCGGTTCTCTTCAGGCTCTCCTGCACCACGCCGCCCTCTACCCGCTTAATCGTGTCTTTCACGGGAACGCCCGGAATGACCGCGGAAGCGCTCCTGCTCTTTTCCCATAAACGTTCCAGTAAATCTTCTGTAAAAAAAGGACGTGCCGCATCATGAATAAAGAGAATGCCTTCTTCGCTCTTCTTCTTTAGAAACTGTAAAGCCTGATAAACCGAAAGGAAGCGCTCTGCTCCCCCTTCCACAAGATGCAGTTCCGTTTTGTTCCTCCAACCTTCCTTTTCTACAACGGACTCCACGAAACGGCGATCTTCTTCATTGATTACAAGGAGAATCTCTCCGCATCGTCCCCAGGAAAGAAAGGACTCCACCGAAGCGCAGAAAAGAGGCTTTCCGTGAAAGGGAAGGAACTGTTTCTTCTCCGTGATCCGCATTCTTCTTCCGCTGCCCGCCATCAGAATGATTGCAATTATGCCTCTGTCCCGTTTTGCCTCCATAGGTAACCTCTCCTCCTTTACTGTCCTTCTATACTATCCTTCTATACTATCCTTCTACACTACCCTTCTCTACTATCCTCCCTTTTCTCTTCCGCCTTTATCCTTCCGTAAGGGAAAGGGACGGATAGGCATTGATTCGGTAATCTGCAAACTTCCCTTTCTTCCACTCATAGTATCCTGCTGCCGCAATCATCGCCGCATTGTCCGTACAAAGAATCATTTTCGGGCAGAAGAAGGTGATACCTTCCTTCTCCGCTTTCTTTTGCATTTTTTCGCGAAGCGCCGTATTCGCCGAAACTCCGCCGGCAATGGCAAGACGGGACACCCCTAAGTCCTTACAGAGGGCAATCGCCTTCTCCGAAAGCACTTCCGTTACATTTTCCTGAAAAGAAGCACATATATCCGCTGCATGGACTTCTTCTCCCGTCATCTTCAGCCTGTTCATCTCATTCAGCACCGCCGATTTTACTCCGGAAAAGCTGAAATCGTAAGGTCCGTCCTCCATCTTCGCCGTCGGAAAATGATAGGCTTCCGGATTCCCTTCTTTCGCCATCTTCTCCAACTTCGGCCCGCCCGGGTAGCCGAGACCCACGGCGCGCGCCACCTTGTCGAAAGCCTCTCCCGCGGCATCATCTCTGGTTCTGCCGTAAATCTTAACCTTCCCATAGTCCTCTACCAAAAGAAGGTGACTGTGTCCTCCGCTCGCCACAAGACAGACAAAAGGCGGTTTGCAATCCGCATTCGAAAGATAATTTGCCGCAATATGTCCTTCAATATGGTGTACCGGAACGAGCGGCTTGGAAAGCGTATACGCCAGTGCCTTCGCATAGGAAACGCCCACCAAAAGCGCACCGACCAGTCCCGGCCCGACCGTTACCGCAATTCCGTCCAAATCCGAAAAGGAGACCTCCGCCTCCTTCATTGCAAGGCGTATCACCTCATCTATCTTCTCCAGATGATTACGAGAGGCAATTTCCGGCACGACTCCGCCAAACTCCGCGTGAATCGCAACCTGTGATGAAATCACGTTGGAGAGCACTTCTCTGCCGTTTCTGACCAGTGCTGCCGCAGTTTCGTCACAGCTTGTCTCTATCCCCAAAAGTAAAACATCCTGCATCTTTCCCTCTCAATCTTCAAAGACCAATTCTTTACTCCAGCCGTCCCGTGCAAACTTTAACGGGAAGATGTCCTTAAAGCGGTCCTTATACTGTTCCGGATACAGTTCGGAAGGAGAGTAATGCGTGAGCCACATCTCTTCCGGTTCCGCTTCTCTACCCAGTATGGCCGCTTCTTCCATGGTCATGTGCTTATGTTTTTTCGCATTTGCCGCCTTATCCTCTTCTCCGTACATTCCTTCACAGATAAACAGGTTCACTTTTCTTGCCATCTCTTTAATACGCGGAACCGGTCTCGTGTCCGTACAGTACACAACGGAAATGCCTTTCCTCTCTTCCCCCATAACCATGTCCGGGGTAAAGAGCCGATCCTGAAACTGTACGGTCTGCCCATGTTGCAGACGGTTCCAGCACTGCACGGGAATCCCTTCCGCTTCCGCTCTCTCCACGGAAAACTTTCCCTTCCTCGGAATCGTCAGACGATAACCGTAACAGGGAATACTGTGCTGCACTTTAAAAGCTTCAATCTGAAAACTCTCCAAAGCAATCTTTTCCACTTCTTCCGAAAGTTCATGATATTCCAGAGAAAAGGGAAGTTCCGGCGCAATCATCCTTAGTCCGTCCACCACCCTCTTTAGTCCTTTGGGGCCAATCAGGCGAACCGGCTTCGTCCGTTCCGCATTTCCCATGCTGAGAAGCATCCCCGGAAGTCCCGAAATATGATCTGCATGATAATGGGTGAAAACAAATGGTATCAATCGGATAAGGACTCCACCCCTTCTCCCGCATGGCAATCTGCGTTCCTTCTCCACAATCAATCAAAAGACTGGATCCGTTACAACGCGCCATCAAACTCGTCAGCCAGCGCTTAGGAAGCGGCATCATTCCGCCCGTCCCCAGTAAACAAACTTCCAACATTATCCTATCGTCCTTTCCATCAGAATCGCATCTTCTACCGGATCCCGATAATAGGCTGTTCTTTTTCCAAAAGCACGAAAGCCCATTCCCTCATATAAGGCTTTCCCGGCAGCGTTTCCTTCCCGTACTTCCAAAAAGACTTTTCCCGCTCCGGCTTCTTCCGCCATGTTCAAAAATATGGAAAGCATCCTCTTACCGTAGCCTTTTCCTCTTTCCGTCTCCCGCACCGCAATGCTTTCCAGTTCCGCTTCTACGCCAAGAATGCGGAGAATGCCGTAAGCAAGAATCTTTGTATCCTCCTGTAAAACCAGTGTTCGATCGAACTTTCCCTCCATTGCATGGCGAAAATCCCTTTCACTATATGCCATGGAGCGAAAAATATCCCGGTCCAGTTTGCATATTTCTTCCAAATCCTTTTCTTCCATTGCCCGAAATTGCATTGTTCCTCATCCTCCAACGCTTGAACCGGCATGGTCTCTTTTCCTCCAATACCTGAACCGCTATTGCCTATCTTCCTCCAATGCCCAAATTGATATGGTCGCTCTTCCCTCCAATGCCTGAAATCACTATTGCCTCTCCCCGAAAAAGACGAATCGGAAAAATCAGACGGGATAGTTCTTCGCAGCAAGGTGATCTTCCGTTCTTCCAATCTTCTCCGTATCTTCTTCTTTGAGAATCTGAAAATCTTTCAAATCGCCTCTTTCCTTCTCCCTCTCCGCCTGCGGTTTCCGTAAGTACTCCAGATGGAAAGCTTCCCGCTTTCCTTCCTTCCATGCCCTTCTCCGCAAGGAAAGCCAGGGAGGAGGGCTGTTGGAGAAGAGAAGGTGCGGACGGGAAAATGACCCGTTCCTCCCCTAAAGCGGAGAGAATCTCCTCCCGATACCTGAGGACGCCGTCTCCCATAAAAACCTGCTTTCCTGTAAGACCTTTTGCAAAGTGAAGAAGCTCGGAAAGCGGGCAGGCCCGCTCTTCACGAAGGAGGTCTCCCCTGAAGGTAAGAGCCCGTATAGACCTGCTCTTTTCGGGCATCTAAGAGGACATGAATCGGCAGCGGCAGGAAGGAAAGATTTTCCTGCAACATGGACAGGGTACTGATGCCGAGTAGCGGAATGCCGTTTTTCATGGCAAGCCCCTTTGCCGTCGCGGCAGCAATCCGAAGTCCCGTAAAAGAACCGGGACCCTTTGCCACTGCAATCAAATCCACTTCCTCTATAGACAGATTGCACGCGGAAAGAAGGGACACCGTGGCAGGAAGCAAAGTTTCGGAGTGCGTAAGTCCTAAACAAAGAGTAAGTTCCGAGAGAAGCTCGCCATCTTGCACAAGCGCCACACCCGCCACTCTTCCGGAAGCGTCTATCGCCAATGTAATCATTCTTTATTTCCTTCTTTCTCCTATCTCTATTTTTCGATAAGAAAATCCTTTTTCAAGATCTTTCTCTATCGTAATCCATTTGGCCTCTTCAGGAATTTCTTCCTCTACCTGACTCGCCCACTCAATGAGAGAGACACCGCCACTATACAGCATATCGCTAAAAGCCGATTTCCTGTAATTCCGTATAGTCCTCTATACGATAGACATCAAAGTGATAGAGCGTTACTCTTCCGCGGTATTCTTTCACAATATTGAATGTGGGAGAATCCACCACTTCCTGCACACCGAGTCCTCGTGCGAAACCTTTCGCAAAAACCGTCTTTCCCGTTCCCAGGTCCCCTTCCAGGCAGTAAATCTCTCCTCCTTTGGCTCTCTTTCCGAGTTCCTCTGCAAAGCGAAAGGTTTCCTCTTCTCCGTTACTGTCAAAAACTTCTATTTTCCCCATTTTTCCCCTTTGAAACCGCACGTTCTTCCGGTCTTTCCGTCGCCACGGAATATGCCGTCATACGATATCGATACACCGTCATACGAAAAGCTTAGTCTTTCCATTTCCGCGCTTTCTCTCTTAAAGAAGAGAAAAGGCAACGGAAAGGAAAGATAAGGCAGCTGACAAAAATAGGCTTCAAAAAGAAAAAGATTCTTTTCTCAGCCCATCTTACTTAGTCTTCCAACATTTTCTTTACACGAATAAAGTGAAACACCCTGCGTCCGCTAGCTTCCTCAAAGGCTTGTAACCGTTCCAGGAAATCTTCTTCAAAAAGAAGGGTGGAGACAAGAGCAAACTCATCCGTCCTGCCGTCCAAAACCACAGGACTGAGCGTTTCGCCTTCGGATAAGAAGAACGCGGACAGGTCTTTTTCGATTCCCTGTGCCGTGCCTTCTATACGGAGAAAATAGCGAAAGGCGTTGGCTCCCATCGGCTCGATGGTAAGCATCTTCTCCGACCAGCCGATGCCCTGGGAAATGATCCTTGTGCCTTGCCGCCGCAATAATATCGGAAACTACCGCACTGGCTGTCGGAAGTTTTCCCGCGCCCTTCCCGTAGAGCATCGTATTGCCGAGACAGTTTCCCACGATTCGTATCCCATTGTATACGCCGTTAACAAAATAAAGCGGATCGTCTTCTCCGACCATAATGGGCGCAACATAAGCAAAATACTGCTCTTCCACTGTCTCCACCGAACCGAGCAAGCGGATATGGTATCCCATTTTTCTCGCATACGCCATATCGATATCCGATACATTGCGGATTCCCTCCGTATAGATATCCTCATGTCGACAACGCATTCCGGACGACATCGAAAGCAGAATCGCCGTCTTCCTCGAGGTATCGAAGCCGTCCACATCCGCGGAAGGATCCTTCTCCGCATAGCCGAGGCGCTGCGCTTCTTTCAGCGTTTCCGCGAAAGTGGAGCCCTCGTCCTTCATTTTACTGAGGATAAAGTTACTGGTTCCATTCAAAATGCCGGTGATTTCCGTGACATTTTCCCCTGCATAGTTATGATAAAGGGTTCGGATAACCGGAATTCCGCCCCCAACCGAGGCCTCAAAGTAGAAATTCCGGTCGTGTTCCTTCGCAGTTCGCACCAGTTTGGAACCGCAGGCATCGACAACCGCCTTGTTGGAACTAACCACATGCTTTCCCTTCTCCAGGCAGCTCTTGATGTACTCATAGGCAGGATGAATCCCGCCGATGGCTTCCACAACAAGCTCTACTTCCGGATCGTTTTCAATCGTTGCAAAATCCGTCGTAATCAGTTCATCCGGAACGCCCTGAATATGCTCGTGGCGGGAAAGAATATACTTGATTTCAATCTTCTCTCCCCCCTTCTTCTCGATCTGTGCCCGATTCAGTTCCAGCACTTCCTTCACACCGGATCCGACCGTACCGAATCCCATGATTGCAATCTTCATCCTATCCCCTTTCTACTCGTTTCCACTCACTTTTCGATCCGGACAGCCCAGTTGCATCCATTTCAGATATGCCGTAATAAAACGGTCTATATCGCCGTCCAGCACCGCATCCGTATTCCCGCTTTCTTCTCCGGTACGAAGGTCTTTCACCATCCGATAGGGTTGTAAAACATAGGAACGAATCTGAGAACCCCAACCGTTTTCCTTGACTTCTCCCCGAATTCCCGCAAGACGTGCTTCCTGTTCTTCCTTCTCTCTGAGATAAAGCTTTGTCTTTAACATCTGCATCGCCTTATTCTTATTCTGTAACTGAGAACGCTCTTCCTGACACGCTACGACGATTCCGGTCGGAATGTGAATTAAGCGCACCGCGGATGACGTCTTATTGATATGCTGTCCTCCGGCACCGGATGCCCGAAAAACTTCCATCTTGACATCTTCATCCCGCACTTCGATATCGATATCCGTTTCAATATCCGGCATAACATCGCAGGAGACGAACGAAGTCTGCCGTTTTCCCTGCGCGTTAAACGGGGAAATACGAACCAGGCGGTGAATTCCCGCCTCCGACCGGAGATACCCGTAGGCATATTCTCTACCACTTCCATGGTAACAGACTTAATTCCCGCTTCATCCCCATCAAGATAATCCAGAATCTTCACGGAAAATCCATGTCGCTCCGCCCATCTCGTATACATCCTGTACAGCATCCCCGCCCAGTCGTTTGCCTCTGTGCCTCCGGCTCCGGCATTCAGGCGCAGAATAACATTCATGCTGTCATACTCACCGGAAAGCAGCAGCGTGGTATTCATGTTGTCCAGTTCCGTAGAAAACTCTTCGAGGAGGGTCTTGATTTCCGAAATCACGGACGCATCCTCTTCCTCCCGTCCCATCTGAATCAGAGCATCAATATCCTCATAGCTTTGCTGCAAACGGTGAAACCCTTCCACCTCGTCTTTCAGATGACGGTCTTCCGTGGAAAGTCTGTTTGCCTGCTCCGCATCCGACCAGAAATCCGGCTCTTCCATCATACGGTCGAGCTCCAGAATGCGCTTCTTTTTATTTTCAAGGTCCAGAGCCTGCTCTAATTGCTTTAACGGCTCGGACTTCGTATTCAGCTCTGCCTTAAATTGGTCAAACTCAATCACAGCGGCTCCTTTCTCTTCTACTGTTCTTTCTGGAAAATGTTCTTTCCGTGACAGTTCTTGTACTTCTTTCCCGAACCGCAGGGGCAGGGATCATTCGGATAAATCTTCCTTCCCTCTCTGGTCTTCGGCGCTCTCACAGCAGACTCGTCCCGGTTTGTTGCAAGCGGCTTCGCCACCTGTTCTCTCTCTACTTTCTCTTCCAGTTTAATCTGGTAAAGTACGCGCACCGTCTCTTCCTGGATGCTCCGCATCATTTCCTGGAACATCTCATAGCCCGCAATCTTGTATTCTACGAGCGGATCCTTCTGTCCATACGCCTGCAAGCCGATTCCGTCACGGAGGATATCCATATCATCAATATGGCTCATCCACTTCTGATCCATCACCTTCAAGAGGATGACACGCTCCGCTTCACGCATCTGTTCCGGATTCGGGAACTCCGCTTCCTTCTCTTCATATAGACGGATAGCCTTCTCCTTCAGATTCTGCGCGAGTTCATCCCGCGTCATGTTTGCATATTCCTCTTCCGTGAACTTCAGCTTTCCTAGCGGAATAATCTGCATCAGAGTGTCATTTAACCCCTGGAAATCCCAGTCCTTCGGGCTGTCGCTGTCTACTATATTCTCGTTCACATAAAAGTCTACGATATCGGTAATAAAGCGCGTAATGAGCGGACGCATATTGTCGCCCTCCAGCACTTTCTCTCTCTCCGCATAGACGACATCTCTCTGATCGTTATTGACTTCGTCATACTTCAGAAGATTCTCACGAATACCGTAGTTATTCAACTCGATCTTCTCCTGTGCCTTCTCAATCGCGTTGGAAAGCATCTTATGATGAATCTGTTCTCCATCGGGAACCCCGAGGGCTTCGAACATCCCCATAAGCCGTTCCGATCCGAAGAGACGCATCAAGTCATCCTCCAGAGAAATGAAGAACTGGGACTGTCCGGGATCGCCCTGTCTTCCGGCACGTCCACGGAGCTGATTATCAATACGTCTCGATTCATGACGTTCCGTACCGACGATGTGAAGTCCTCCGGCTGCTCTTGCCTCTTCATCGAGCTTGATATCCGTACCACGACCTGCCATGTTCGTTGCAATCGTTACTGCCCCATGTACACCGGCTTCCGCAATGATGGCCGCTTCCTGCTCATGGAACTTCGCATTCAAAACATTGTGCTTGATGCCCCTTCTCTTCAACTTATTGGAAAGCAGTTCGGAAGTTTCAATCGCAATGGTACCCACGAGAACCGGTGCCCCGGTTTCATGAATTGCTTCAATCTCATCCACTACGGCATTGAACTTTTCTTCTTTTGTTTTGTATACCGCATCATCCAGGTCTACTCTCTGTACCGGCCTGTTCGTCGGAATCTGGATAACGTCCATAGAGTAAATGTTTCGGAACTCCTTCTCCTCTGTCTGTGCCGTACCGGTCATACCGGCTTTCTTTTTGAACTTATTGAAGAAGTTCTGGAAGGTAATGGTTGCCAGCGTTCTGGACTCTCTCTTCACCTTCACGTGTTCCTTCGCTTCAATTGCCTGGTGCAGACCGTCGGAATAACGCCGTCCGTTCATGATACGTCCGGTAAATTCGTCGACAATCAAAACCTCGTCATCCTTCACAACATAGTCCACATCTCTTTGCATCAGGTTGTTCGCCCGAAGGGCAAGGATGATGTTGTGCTGGATTTCCAGATTCTCGGCATCCGCCAGGTTATTGATATGAAAATATTTCTCTACCTTCTCCACACCCTGCTGGGTCAGGTTTACGGTCTTTTCCTTCTCGTTTACGATGAAATCACCGGTCTCCTCGATTTCCTCTCCGAGGATGGCATTGATTTTAGAGAATTCCGCAGACTCTTCTCCTCTTTCGAGCTGTCTCGCCAGAATATCGCAAAGCTCATAGAGCTTCGTGGATTTTCCCGACTGCCCGGAAATAATGAGCGGTGTTCTCGCTTCATCGATCAGGACAGAGTCCACCTCATCGATGATGCAGTAGTTTAATCCTCTTAAAACCTGCTGATTCTTATAAATCGCCATATTGTCACGAAGATAGTCGAAGCCGAGCTCATTGTTGGTAACATAAGTAATGTCACAGCCATAAGCCGCCTGTCGTTCCTCCGTGGACATCTCGTTCAGAACGGTTCCTACTGTAAGTCCCAGGAAACGGTGTACCTGCCCCATCCAGTCCGAGTCACGCTTTGCCAGATAGTCGTTTACCGTAACGATATGCACGCCCTGCCCTGCCAAAGCATTCAGATAGGCAGGACAAGTGGAGACAAGCGTCTTTCCTTCACCGGTACGCATCTCCGCGATACGTCCCTGATGGAGTACCACGCCACCGATTAACTGCACCGGGAAATGCTCCATGCCGAGCACTCTCTTCGAAGCTTCCCGTACGGTTGCGAACGCTTCCGGAAGAAGATCATCCAGACTTTCCCCGCACTGAGCCGCTCCTTAAACTTTCCCGTCTGTGCTTTCAACTCCTCATCAGACATCGCTGCCATTGTTCCCTGTAAAGAAAGGATTTTATCCACTTTCGGTTGTATCAGTTTCAACTCCCTACTGGAATGCGTTCCAAATATTCTTTCAAAAAGATTCATTCTTCTATACTCCTTCTCCATACAGCAAGCGTATGGCATTGTATAAATCTATAACTCATAGAGTCTACCATTAGTCCCCCTCTTTGGCAATAAAGAAGGCGTGAAAATGCTGTGTTTTCATTTAGCTGAAAGAATGGTATACTTCACTTAGAAGAAAGCTTTTTTCTTCTCAAAGAAAAAGAAAGGAAGGGTTTATTTATGAACATTAGTATTACCGGAAGAACCATTAGTCTGACAGAGGGTCTGAAAAACATGGTGGAGAAGAAGCTTGGAAAGTTAGACAAATTTTTCAAAAAGGACACACCCTGCAATGTAACCCTTTCTACCCAGAAAGACTTGCAAAAAATCGAAGTAACCATTCCTGTCAAAGGTACCGTAATTCGTGCCGAGGAGGCAACGGAAGATATGTACCAGTCCATCGACCTCGTAGAAGATGTCTTAGAGAGACAGATTCGTAAGTACAAAGAGAAACTGATTTCCAAACACCAGGCCGCTTCCTTCACCACGGAATTCCTGGAAGCCCCGGAAGAGTATGAGGAAGAGGAAATCAAGATTGTCCGCACAAAGCAGATTGATTTGAAGCCGATGACCCCCGAAGAAGCCTGCTTACAGATGGAACTTCTCGGACACAGTTTCTTCGTCTTCCAGAACGGAGACAGCGGAAAGGTCAATGTTGTTTACAAGAGAAAGGCGAAGAGCTACGGTCTGATTGAGCCGGAAGAATAGAATCTTTATTGTATCGCTAATCTTTTTTAAGTATCCAATTTAAAAGTTTCTGTTTTAAAAAGCGAGTCCGTTTTACGGTCTCGCTTTTTTTGATCCCAGTCCCAAGAAGAAGAGGACAAAGACAATCGGCAGTACAATCGGCACTGCAATATTGATAATAGCCTGTGAAACGTAGCAAAGAAGGCAGAACCCGCAGGCTCTCAGGAATACCGTTCTGCTAAAGTCCTCTTCTTCTCCCTCCTCGGTTTTTTTGAGAAGAGAGTCCGAAAAGCGGAAATAAGGAAAAGAAGATAGCAAAGTAAGCCCAGTACCCCTAAGGTAAGAAGCACATTTAAGTACTCATTGTGTACGTTATCAATCGCTTCGTATGCGCTCCGACTGACTTCCGCCTTGTAAAAATCATTCGTAATCATATAGAAACTATCCGGTCCGTACCCGATTAGTCGCTCTAGGAAAGACATCTTCCTCGCAAAGAAATCAAAGCCCACTTTCCAGATAAAGCCTCTTCCGGACCCCCACGCGTCATTAAAAGTGAAAATAGTCCGCATAGGCTGTAAGCGCCTGCACCCGATGGGAGACATTGGCATCATAAAAGACAAAGAAAACCGCCCCGAGAATACAGAAAAAAACAGAACAAAATACAGCGGTCGATAAATCTTCACCCCGAACTCCTCCTTGCCTTTCCAAACAAGGACGCGAAGGAAGGCGAAGAAAACAACTGCAAGATAAGGCAGCACCGTATGCCCCATCTTCAGAAAGAAACCGACATCGCCTAACTGATAAGAAGAGTTTTCTTTCGGAATGAAAAAAAGACAGCCAGTTTCATCGCAAGGAAGAACACGATATAGAGGTCGATCACGGACAGCAAAAGGCTCTTTCTCTTAAAGCAAAAGAAGGGAAGGGCAAGGAAAAGGGTAAAGAGCGCGAAAACAACATTGTCACTCATCCCGTAGATTGAGGCAATCACGGTATAGAAATAGAGCGAAAGGAAAAGAACGCGCCACTGCCATTTTCTCTCTCCAAGGTAAAGCCCGGCAAAAAGTCCGGCATAACTCACCATCAAAGAGCAGTATCCGTTAATATTTCCCACTCCGCCGGCAAAGGTCGCCCAGAGCGACTTATCTTCCACCAAATCAAAGAAATGCATCACATTCTTAAAAAAGAAATCGCTAATTCCCCAACTTGCCTGCAAAAAAACGGAAGCGGAAAGAAAGAGAAGATGTCCTTTTCTAAAACGATAAAACCGTGTCAGGAAAAAATAGTCCAGAAAAAGAAGCAGCCAAGTCAGCGTTCCCATGAACCTTCCCGTATTTCCCCACCATCCTTCATAAAGATATCCGGAATGCAACATGGAAATCAGGTAAAGAAGAAGTAAAGCCGCGAAGAAAATATCCGATGAAAAGCGAAGTTTTCTCTTTCCTTCCTCATCCTGAAAAAGAAGGGCGGAATAAATCCGCTTTCGGATTTCTTTTCTGAGCGTAAAAGCATAAAGCAGGAGAAAGAGCCCCATGACTACACTGTACGCCGCAGAAGAAATCCAGAAATACTGAAACTTGGCCTGTAAGATATCATAGTACCCGTTATGATAGTAGAAAGGAAAAACCAGAAGAAGCGAAATAAGATAGAGTAGACTTATCCCCCCGCCTATCGTATAAAAGTCTTTTTCTTCCTTGCTTTGTATCTCCACTGTCATCGCTTTCCTCTAATTCTCTATTAATCCACGATATTTCCGGGGCCGTTATCTTCGCCGCCGCCCGCGCTGTCCGGTCCGCCACCGATACTCGGTTCTTCCCGTCCGTTTCCGGAATCATTCTTCTTCGACTCTTCCGTCTTCTTACTCTCTTCCGTATTCTTCTTCGGTTCTTCTTTGGTCTTCGACTCTTCCGTGTTCTTTCCGGACTTGGACTCTTCCGTCTCCCGTTTTCCTTCCCCGGATTTCGTCGACTCCACGACATTACCGTCTCCGTTTGTCTCCCGGTTTGTCTTTCCCTTCTTTACGGACTCGCTTTCTCCCTTCTTCTTATCAGAAGAAGATTCTCCGTACTCATTCTTCTTTTTCTTCGACTCTCTGCTTTCCTCTTCGTCGTCTCCGCCCTTCTTGGACTTCTTCTTACTGCTACGGTCTCCCTTCCCGTTCTTATAATCCTGGGAATCGGAAGCAATCGTATCGCTGAATGTCCATACTGCGGAACTCGGCTTATAATCTTCATCTCCGAAAAGATAAGCATGGAGTTTCGTCACATTGGATGCCAAAGACTTCGGAATGACGCAGTCTCCCTTCTTTCCCATCATCTGGGTATCCAGATCGTAAGGGAAACCTTCGGATCCCACAATATTATAGCGGTTTACACTCTTAGCCAGTTCCAAAATGTCGCCCCACATCCAGATTGAAGGCAATCTGCGGAAGAACGGTATCGATTACATTGGTCAAGGTTGCAAGGTCTGCCTGCTTTGCTTTCGCAAGTACCTGGGAAATGACTTCTCTCTGCCGCTTCGTTCTCGTAAAATCATCATCCATATAACGAAGTCTGGCATACGCCACCGCCTGTACACCGTCCAAATGCTGCATTCCCGGTTTCTTGATATATTCCGCTGCCGGATTCTTGACATTGACCTTGGATTCAATACTGGTCTCATGAATGTAGGCATTCATATACTTGAATTCTTTTTCCGTAATATCAATATCCACTCCGCCCAGCATACTGATTACATCGGACACTGCACGCCAGTTAAAGGTAGCATAGTGTTCGATATCCAGATCCAGGTTCTTGTTTAAGGCTGCAACCGCCTGTTCCGGTCCTCCGTCCGCATAGGCCTCATTAATCTTCGCAAAGCGGGAACCTGCTGCAAGGTTCAGATACGTATCTCGATAAACGGAAGCGAGCTTTACCGCTCCTGTAGCCCGATCAATGCAGACGATAATCTGCACATCCGCATTGGCTCCTCTACCGACTCCCCCGTCACGACTGTCCACACCGAAAACGGCAATCGTCCAGTATCCCTGCATCTGTTCCTGTTTGGTCACATCAATATTCTGATTTTTGACATTCTTTACATTGAACTGTACTTCCGGCTTCACGTTCATATAGCGAACAACATATCCGGCACAGACAATCATCACCAGCGTCAAAATCTCGATTACGGAAAGAAGCAGAACCCGTTTCCAAATGGACTTCTTCCGCTCCGCCTTTTTACTGTATACTTCCTCCAGTTCTTCCTGAATATCCTGCGGGGAATTCACCTGCAATACATCCAGGTGATCGATTTTTCCGGTTTCCCTCTTTCTTCTCTTCCGGAAGCGTCACGATATAGGAAGCATTCCTTTCTCCGGAAGGAAAATCCGTATGCTCTCGCATACTGTTTCTCTTTCTCTCCGTCATTCGTGCCGAAGAAGAGGACGACGTGCCTTGCTTTCTTTCCTCTTCCCTGCTCAATTCTGCTTTTATCTGTCTTTCCTCTCTCTGTTGTTCCCTTTTTCCGTCTTCTCTTTCAGTAGCTCGCCATGGGGACGTCTGCTCCCCTTATTCTGCTCTAATGCCAAAGTCTACCTCCCAAACTATCTCTTATAAAGCATATCCTAAACGATGGAACCCTCTTCTTTTCGAAATAAACGATAAAGTATCATACCACAAAAGCACCAAAAATTAATAGGCATTTTTGTTAACAAAACCTTTCCATAGGGTTAAAAACAGAATCTTGATATCCAGACCCAAACTCCAATTCTCAATGTACCAGAGGTCACACTGAATCCTCCCCGTGATGGAAGTGTCTCCTCTGAACCCGTTCACCTGCGCCCAGCCCGTCATTCCGGGACGAACCTGATGCTTAATCATGTAGCGCGGAATCTGCTCTTTAAACATCTCCACAAACTGCGTTCTTTCCGGTCTCGGTCCGATCAGAGACATATCCCCTTTTAAAACATTGAAAAACTGCGGCAGTTCATCGATAGACGTCTTTCGAATAATCTTTCCGATCCAGGTGACTCTCGGATCTCCCTTGACCGTCCAGGCTTTCTTTTCGTCTTCCTTCTTCTGCACACCCATAGAACGGAATTTATACATCAAAAACGGCCTGTTGTGCAGTCCTACCCGCTCCTGTTTGAAAATAATCGGCCCGGGCGAACTCCATTTAACAAGAACTGCGACGAGAAGCATGATAGGCGAAAAAAGAACGATTCCCACCAAGGAGCCGAAAATATCAATGATACGCTTTAAGAGTGCATTGACCGGATCGGTTAAGGGAACATTTCGAATATTAATCACCGGCAGGCCGTCCATATCATCCGTAATCGGCTTGGAATGAATGATATCCTGATAATCCGGAATAAACTTGGTATGGACACCCGACTTCTCACAGGTGGCTACAATACCCGGCAGTTTCTCATAAGCGGCAAGCGGCAAAGTAATGGCAATTTCGTCAATCGTGTTGTGTGAAAGCAATTCTCCCAGACTCCTAATCTTTCCCACAACGGAAATGCCGCGATAGGAAGTCCCCTGAGCCGCAAAATCATCCACAACGCCGTAGATGTGGTACCCCCACTCCGGATTCTTCTTACAAAGGTCGATAAAGCGATCCGAAACGGAAGAAAAGCCCACGAGAATAATATGTTTCTGATTAAATCCCTTCTTTCTTAGCGTAGAAAGAATCTTACGAAGCAGATAGCGTTCCACTGTCGTAATACAAACGGATAAAATATAAAAGAAAACGAGCATTCTTGTTGAATAATGCTCAAAATAACCACTTTTACGGAAAGCAAAAAGGATGGAGGCGGAGAGCAGAAGTCCTATAGAATTGCTTTTGCAGAATACGGAAAAAGCCTCCTTGATCCGCATCGTCCGCATCGGTCGGTAGAGGCCGAGAAGCCAATACAGAAAAAGATAGGCAGGAATCAGTGGAATCAGGACAGAAAAATAAAACCTGGGTGAAAGCACACCATGTCCCTCAGGAAAAATCGGATTCCAAATAGCAAAGTACCACGCCAAGGTATAGGAAAGACCCAATACCAAAGCATCCAGGAGTACCTGCACATGATTCAGTTGTCTCTGCATATCTTTAACCATAGGGGTAATTATACAATAGGAAAGAAGGCTTGAAAAGCTTTCCTCTCAAGACAGCAAAAACTTCACAAAGCGAATCTGCTTCTCTAACGAGTCCTCCGCTTCCTGACTATCCATGTGTAATTCATAATCGTGCGGAAGTGAGCTATCCGGAAAATAACTCACAACAGGAATGCCCAGTTCGACACAGCGCTCTTTAAAATCGATTGCCTGGTCACGAAACGTTCCTACATTGCCATCACTTAAAAAAGTGGGCGGAAAATCCTTTGTAAGATAGTTTTCCAGTTTCGTCTGCTCCGCTTTCTTCCCGTTATAGAAGGACAGTTCCTGAAAATATTGCCTTCCCCAGGAAAGGAAAGTCTTATCATTTTCCGCAAGTCCTGTCTTGTGATACCGCGTACAATCGAGTAAACCGGAAAGAGAGATAAAGGCACAAATCTTTCCTCCCTTCTTGGAAACAAAAGAAGGAATATCCAGTTTCTTACTATAACTCTTGTTCACCTGCGTAAGAATAAACTGTCCCGCAAGACTGGCTCCGGCACTGTCGGCAACAAAGATCAGCTTTTTTGTATTGATTCCGAGGATCTCTTTCTCCTCAAAAAGCTTCTGCACGCAATAAGAAAGCTGGTACAACGCCGTCGGATAAGGATAGTCCGGTGCAAGAGCATAATCTACGGAAATGACCTGAAAACCGGAACGGAGCCACTTTAAGAAATAGGGATTGTCCTGCACAATATCCTTTGTTCCTGAAACGAACCCGCCGCCATGCACATAGATGATGGTTCCCAAAGCCTCTTTTCGTTTATCCTTCGGGAAAAGAAAAGCATCATAGTAGTGATTGGGATAAGAAGACGGATACGGCAGATTCTTATATGCTTCAAACTCGTGAAACTCTTCTCTCCTTCCCTCCGTCCTCGTATAGGGTAGCTGCACCGCCGTTCGTTCCCGATTCTCTGCCCCTGCGAGCGTATTTCCCGAACCGACAGCACAGCCCAAAACAAAAAAGAACAAATAAAAAAAGCCCATTTTAAAGAAAGACTTCCTCTTATCCTGATCTTTAAAATGAGCTTTCTCCATCCCGTAATCCTTCTTCTGCTAATCCATGAACCTCTTTTGACAATCCTTTATAGTAAACACCTTACTACTATATCTCGTCAAGAGTTGCAGAAGAATAAACCCGCAGCGAAGAATAAGAATAAACAAAAGATGATCCACAAGAAATGCCTTAGTTTTTCTCCGTCTCTACTGTATTCTTCCCTAACGTGACTTCAACAGTCTTTTCCACATATTTTCCTTTGTTCGAAAGTCTCTGTACGGTGACCTCTACCTTTTCCCCTGCCTTATAGCGGGCAAGCAAGCCGGACAGTTCCTCCAGACTGGAAACAGACTGTCCGTCGAATTTTTGTGATAATATCCTTCTCCTGTAAAGCTTTGTTGTCCGCTCCTGCCTGATCAAGAATCTTAAAGACATAAATTCCTTCCGGCATATTGTAGGCTTCCGCTATACTGCTGTCCACGGTCTTTCCCTGGATACCAATCACACCTTTTTCTTCCGCACTGACCTTCTCCCTGGTCTTCTTCTGGGACAAACCGTCTACAATCGACTTCACCTTCTTAGACGGAATCGAATACCCCATTCCTTCTACCGTGGTATCGGAATACTTCGCTACATTGATGCCGATCAATTCTCCCTGCATATTCAGCAGTGCTCCGCCGGAATTTCCGGGATTGATTGCCGCATCCGTCTGTAAAAAGTCCCTGCCTCTTTTCCCTCTTTTGTACTGACATCCCTGTTCTTTTGCGGAAATGATACCGGTTGTGACGGACTGCCCGTAGCCGAGGGCATTTCCGATGGCAACAACCTGATCGCCGACATTGATACTGTCCGAATCTCCGAATTTCGCGTAACTGATGCTCTTCTTCGTCTCTTCGGATAAAGAAGAAAGCGGAATGGATACAACGGCAAGATCCGCATCGCTGTCTGTCCCCTTTATTTCCGCGTCATAAGACTTTCCGTCCACAAACTGTACGGACAAGGCACTGGAATCGGCAACCACGTGATTGTTTGTCACAATCAGAAGTTCCGTATCATTCTTTCCGATAATCACACCGGAACCGCTCGCAGCGGCTTCCTGTTGCCCGCTTTCTCCGAAAAATATTATAGCCATACTGCTGATAACGAATCGTATTCGTGATGGAGACGACTTCCGGCATAGCTTCTTTTACAATTCCGGAGACCGTTTCCGAAGTCTCCGTACTCTCTTTTCCGTTTGCCGTCTTCTGTACCCCGCTGCTCTTCTCTTCAGCCTTCGAACTATTCTGCCGGTCTAAAGCTCCCGCATCGGACGATGTTTTTCCGGAATCCGCCGTTTCGGAAAGGACTTCATTTCGATATTGATTGGATAAAACATTGACCCCCACCATGGTTCCTCCGGATACCGCACTAAAAACCATTGCGGATAAAACAAGCCCTGCAAATTTTTCTCCCTTTATTCATTTTTTTCTTTCCTCCTCTATATCCACTTTTTTTGATTGAAGCCTCTACTAAGACGCTCATTCTTTTCTTTTCTCAACTTAACGAGTGCTATGGTAGGGAAAAAAAATATGTTTTGTAAAATGGAAAAAGCGTGAAGATACTGTGTCTTCACGCTTTTTGGAGGAAATATTTTTAGGATTATGAAAAAAGAAAGCTTCTTTATGCTGTGCAGGTCCTTCCGGGGCACGCTCTCGCTAACCTCGCCCAGTAGGGGATACTAAGCGAAAAGCCGCAGTTCCTTTGCTTTTCGCAAGTACCCACGGGCTCAGATTACCCCGGAACGAACCTGCACAGTCATAAAACAGCAGTTTTCCTTATTGTAATCGATAACAATCTATATTTCCAAAATAGTCGCTTCGTAACCGGAAAGGGTAATCTTTCGTCCCGTAATCCGCGGCTCCGCATTGGAAAGGACAAGCTTTTTTACCGGAGCGGGAAGCTCGAGCTCCCGTTCTTCTTTTCGGTAGTTTCCGAGAATGAGGAGGGTTTTCTCCCCTTTTCTATAGAACGCCATCAGGCGATCTTCATCCGCCATAAAGGGAACAAAGTCTCCATAAACCATTGTCTCTTTGTATTCCGGGTTCTTCCTTAATGCGGTCAGTTTCTTATAGTAGCTTAAAACGGATTCGGGGTCTTTCTCCTGCTGTGCTACATTGATCTTTTTGTAATTCGGGTTTAGCGGAAGCCAGGGCGTTCCTGTCGTAAAGCCTGCATTTTTACTGCTGTCCCATTGTACCGGTGTACGTGCATTGTCTCTGGAATAGCGGTTCACAATCCGGAGTGCTTCCTCTTCCGAGAAGCCTTCCCGAAGACAGACTTCGTATTCATCCAGAGTGCTGATGTCATCCACTTCCCGAATGGACGTGAGAACCACATTTTCCATGCCGATTTCCTGCCCCTGATAGATAAAGGGAAGGCCTCTTTGCAGCATCTGCATCGTAGCAAGGAACTTCTTTGCCTTCTCGGATAAATCTTCCTTCGGAATATAGAAGCTCACGCCTCTGGGTTCATCATGATTCTCAATAATCGTAGAGATAAATCCTACGGGATTTACGAGTTTCTGCGTCAGAAAGCAGGCATCCCGATACATATTCGGGGTCACGATACCGGCATCATACCAGCCAAGTTCCGAACGGGCACTGGAATGCGCACGAAAATCAAACATCGAGGAAAAATAGCCGATTTTCTCCGATAAACTCCGGAATCTGCGCTTCCGTTTCATTAAAAACTTCTCCAACGGAAAAGGCATGGTGCGGCTTAAAAACAACGATCTCGCATTTCTCCCAGGAAATCACCGATTCCCTCCGCTTCCGTAATCATTCTTGTACAATTGCTCATTCCGTCATCCCGATCCACCGGAAAATCATGCTCGCGAAGCGGGAAAAACTTTCTTAATGTTCAGAATCGCATCGATACGGAAGCCTGCTATGCCCTTGTCCAGCCACCAGTTAATCATCTTATAGATTTCTTCTCTGAGTTCCGGATTCTCCCAATTTAAGTCCGGCTGCTTCTTGTGGAAAAGATGCAGATAGTAGGTGTTCTCCGTTCCTTCCACCTTTTCCCAAACCGATCCGCCGAAATAGGAACGCCAGTTGTTCGGCTCGTGCCCGTCTACTCCCTCTTCAAAGTAAAAAAATACTTATGAAAGGTCCTTCGGATCCGCTACCGCCTTCCGAAACCACTCATGCTCATCACTGCAATGGTTTACCACAAGGTCCAGGAGAATATACATATCCTCTTCTTCGCCTCGGAAATCAGCTCCTCCATGTCTTCATTGGAGCCGAATCGCGGATCAATCTTGTAGTAATCCGCAATATCATAGCCCTGGTCGGCAAGAGGGGACAGAAAGCAGGGAGAAATCCAGATGATATCGATTCCGAGTTCCTTCAAATAATCGAGTTTTTCAATAATCCCCTTGATGTCTCCAATTCCATTCCCCTTCGTATCCTTAAAACTCTTCGGATAAATCTGATAAGCGACCTTCTCCTGCCACCACTCTTTTTCATTCCTTCTCCCTTTCTACTGTACAGAAACCGTTAATTCCTTCTCACACTAACGGTTCATCCTATACAAAGTTCCTTATTCTACTGCTAAAACATAGGCCTCGTACGGTGCAAGTTTCCCGGCGTGCACATCCCTATCCGGAATATTCTGAATCAGCACTTGTCCGTTCTGAAACTCTGCGGGAGGCGTATACTCTCTTTCTTTTTCTGAAACATTACATACACAGAGGAGCGCTTTTCCGTCCAGATGTCTTTCATAGATAAAGAGCTCCGGATCTTCCTCCTCCAAAAGGCGGAAGTCGCCATAAACAATCAAATCAGAGTGATGACGAAGAGAAATCAATTTCTGATAATAATGGAAAACGGAATCCGCTCTCGCAAGTTCTTCCTTCGCATTCACTTTCTTATAGTTGGGATTCACTTTGATCCAAGGGGTCGCGCTTGTAAATCCGGCATTCTCGGAATCATCCCACTGCATCGGTGTACGTGCATTGTCCCTGCTCTTAAAAGCTATCATCGGGAAAAGTTCTGCAGGATCCAAATGGGCTTTCTCGGTCAGTTCGTGGAAAGCATTGATACTCTCGAGATCCCGGAACTCCGACAAGTCCTGAAACGGATAATTGCTCATGCCGAGTTCTTCTCCCTGATATACGTAAGGCGTTCCCTGCATCATGTGAAGGAAGGTGGCAATACACTTTGCCGAACGCTCCCTGTATAGATCACTGTCATTTCCGAGACGGGAAACAATACGCGGCTGATCATGGTTACAGAAGAAAATACTGTTCCAGCCTACTTCATATAGACCGTTCTGCCACTTCGTAAGATTCTTCTTCAAAGAAACCAGAGACATCTTCTCCGTATTCCACTTAAAACCATATTTCGGATTGTCATCCAGACTGACGTGTTCAAACTGGAAAACCATGTTGAGCTCCGTTCCATCGGAATTGGCATATTTCTTTGCTTCTTCCAGGGTGACGCCTGCGGTTTCTCCCTACCGTAATTAAATCATAGCGGGAAAGCACTTTCCGGTTCATCTCTTTCAGATACGCATGGACCTGCGGTCCGTTTGCGCAAACCTGTCCGGCATCTCCATAGATGGCACCGGTCGGAATCGGTTGATTCGGGAGTCCTTCCGGCTTTGAAATCAGGGAAATCACATCCATACGGAAACCGTCGATTCCCTTCTCACACCAACGATTCATCATATCGAAAACTTCTTTCCGCACTCTCTCATTTTTCCCAGTTGAGATCCGGCTGCTTCTTCGAAAAAGATGCAAATAAAACTCCCCTGTCTCTTCCGAGAATCCCCAGGCAGGGCCGGAAAAGAAGGACCCCCAGTTGTTCGGAGGAAGGAACTTCTCCCTTATACTCCACTACATCGGAAGCAAAAGTGCTCCTGCTCTTCGGGGAAACTTCACTAAGCTTTCTTCCCTTCTTCCAGATATAGTAATCTCGCTTCTCATTTTCCGCATTTTTCCGGGACTCGAGGAACCACGCGTGCTCATCACTCGTGTGATTCACCACAAGATCCATCACAATCTTCAGTCCCTTCTCATGTGCGCTCTTCAGTAAACGGTCGAAGTCCGCCATACTTCCGAAGTCTTCCATGATATCCTCATAATCGGAGATATCATAGCCGTTGTCATCGTTGGGAGAGCGATAGACGGGAGACAACCAAATGACATCGATTCCGAGTTCCTTCAGATAATCGAGCTTAGAAGTAATTCCGTTCAAATCCCCGATGCCGTCCCCGTTGCTATCACAGAAACTTCTCGGATAAATCTGGTATACGACCGCTTCTTTCCACCATGTTTTTTTCATCATCCCACTCCTCTACATTGATAAAATGCGCGCCTAAAAGCACGCCCTCTAGATTTTAGCCACCGTCTCTCCGAAAAAAAGCTTTGCCGGAAGGAGAATATTCTTGCATTTCCCTTCCACTTCACTAACTTTATTTCTACTGTTTTCTTTCTCCTGTTTACAGGATACTACCCTTTGCTTCTCCCCTGCGTCTGCCAAAAGACACGCTCCGGCAGAAAGCAGGGACAGTAACTCTTTTACCGCTTTCCGTCCTTTTTCCGCGCTATCCTGCTCCATCGTGGTGAGCATCGGATGCATACAGCGCCCCGCTTTTATCCCGTCAAATCCCGCAATAGAAAGCTGTTCCGGAATGGAGATACCTCTGTCCATACAAAAACGCATCATCTCGAGTGCCATGATATCCGCCGTAACAAACAAGGCTGTTGCATGAAAGAACTTTTCCTCATAAAAAGAGAGATATTGTTTTTTTCTCCATTCTTCCGTAAACGACAGATTGTGCCAGACTCCGGCAGAAAGTCCCTCCTCTTCCATCGCGTCTTTATATCCTCGATAGCGTTCACTATCAATATAGTGCTTTTCCAGAAGTTCTCCGCCCTCAGTCAAAGAGAAAAAGGCAATCTTCCGGTGCCCCATGGAAAGAAGATACTTCGTCATCTCTTTTGCCGCTTCATAGTCTTTCAGACCGACATTCACATAGTCTTTATCTTCAGCAGAAAAAGGCGTATCGATCGAAACAACCGGTACGGAGAGGCTTGCCTTTATCCTATAGTATCCTTCTCTCTTTGCCCCGAGAAGGATGATGCCATCCACGTTCCACTCCCTGGGAAATCCTTTACGCATTCCTCCATGTCCGGATTGCTGTAGAGCAGGAGAAAATAGCCCTTCTCCTGCAAAGCAAGCTGCACTGCACCGATTACGGAAGAAACAAACGGATCTTCCGTAATGCTCTCTTTCTCTATTCGCTTATACGCAAGGATAAGGGCAATCAGTCTGGATCCCCGGCAGAAAGCATCCTGGCCCCCATGTGGGTAACATACTGTTCTTCTTCCAGAATTTTCTCGACCCGTCTGTAGATTTCAGGGCTGACTTTCTCTTTTCTTTTATGAATGACATTGGATACGGTAGAGGGACTTACATTCGCGAGTCTCGCAATATCTTTTATTCTTGCCATAAGGCCCCTCGTCTTCTTTAGCCCTTTACCGCTCCTTCAACCATTCCGCTCATAATCTGCTTCTGTCCAATCAGGAAAACGATAATCATGGGTAAAATGGCCAGCAGTGCAGCGGAAAGAATGAGATCCCACTGCTTAACGTAAGAGCCGACAAAGGCCTGTACCGCAACGGGAAGCGTTTTCACCTTTCCGTTTTGTCCAAGCATCAGAGACGGAAGAAGATAGTCGTTCCAAATCCACATTCCGTTTAAAATCGTCACCGTCGTAATCACCGGTCTCAAAAGCGGGAAAAATAATCTTAAAGAAAGTTCCTTCCGGAGAGCATCCGTCAATCGCAGCCGCCTCTTCCAGCTCATAAGGAATTCCCTTGATAAATCCGGTCAGAATAAATACGGTCATCGCGCCGCCAAAGCCGAGATAGGCAAAGACAATTCCCTGCACAGACTGTAACATACTGATTCCAATGAACTTTCCCACATCACGAAAGGTTGATACAAGCGGAAGCATAACCACCTGGAAAGGAATAATCATGGAAGCAATGAATACCATATAAATTGCGGTTGCCCAAGCCTTCTTATGATTTCTGCTGATTACCCATGCCGCCATACTGCCGAAGAGGATGAGAAGAATCAGAGATACAATCGTAATCACGGTAGAAGTCCCGAAGGCATACCAGAAATTAAAGTTGGAATTATGGATAACGGAGTTCAGATTCTTCGTCAACTGGGCGAAACTCACTCCGCGAAAACGAACAGGATCCGCCACGATATCCGCCTGCTTCTTAAAAAGCATTCATCATAACCAGGTAAAAGGGGAATAATACATAGACTGCAATGCAAGTTCCCACGATTCCTAAAAAGTAAACTTTTTCCCTTTTTCTTGCATTATTCATTACATTTCCACCTCTCTACTGTTACTGATTCGTACCTGAATCAAAGAAATCACAGCCAGAATAATAAAGAACAGAACCGCCTTTCGCCTGTGCTACTGCAAAATTATTTTTTTCGCAATCGCCGTATTATAGATATTCAAAGCCAGCATCTGCGTACCGTTGGATAGATAAGATCCCATAAAATCCGGTACGGAACCGGCACCGTTAGTCAAGGCCATATTGACATCAAACTGTTTAAAAGCGGAAGTCAATGTCAAGAAAGTGCATATCGTGACCGTTGAGGCAATCATGGGCAGTTTTACCTTAAAGAGGGTCTGCACGGCGCTCGCCCCGTCGATGGAAGCCGCCTCCAAAACATCCCCCGGAATCTGGGTAAGACCGGTCACATAAATCAGCATAATATATCCGCCATACTGCCAGATATAGACGATAATAATCGCAAGCATCGCGGTATTGGTACTCGACAGCATGGAAAAACTTGGTGTAATTCATCAGTACATTGTTGAATACAAACTGCCAGATATAGCCCAGCACAATTCCGCCAATCAGATTCGGCAGGAAATATGCTGCACGAAAGAAAGCTACCCCTCTTAATTTTGTTGTACAAAGAAGCGCCAGACAAAATCCTACGATATTAATCAGAACAACGTTCATGATAACGAAGAAAAATGTAATCATAACCGACCAGATAAACGCCGGGTCATGAAACATCTTTACATAATTCTGTAAGCCTACTACTTTTGTAAAACGAATTCCCGTCCAATCCGTAAAGGAATACCCGATTCCTAAAACCAGGGGAATAATCACCGTAACAAAAAAAGTAAAAAGCAAGGGGAAAAAGAAAGAAAATAGACAATCTTTCTATGATGTGCAGTACTCGGCACCCGATACAGACCGTAAAAATAAAAATTGCGCCACATACCAACAGCGTACCCTTAGATTGGCTATGCTCTTCATTACCCCACTATAATTCGCCTTCATAGTGAAAGCAAAGAAAAGAGCGGCAAACATGAGTACTGCTCCCAGTAACAGTAGAAAAATGGACTCTACTCTAGTATCTCGTCCTTTCATGGTTCCCCTTCTTCAAAAATGGGGCAGCATAACGCCGCCCCGCTTCTTCACCCCTATAGCACTACTGAAAAAGTAGTATTGTGTGATGGAACTACAGCAACTTCTGTAGCCACATTTTACTGGAAAGACCTCTACCATTGCAAGAGGAATCTCTAGTGAAATTATCCGGCATAGTACTGTGCAACAACCTTCTCCACGGTATCTACGAACTTTGCCTTATCCAGATTACCGGAAGCAAAATCCTGGTAAACAACACCCAGTGCATTCTGTGCAAGACCTTCCTTGTTGCCAAGCCAGTGCCAAGCAGAAGTCTTTCCTGCCTTTGTATAATCGGTAATCGTCTGTGCAAACGGATCTTCCGCTACATAGCTGATGGACTTGAACGGGCTGACAAAACCGGCCTTCTGTACCAGAATCTTCTGTCCTTCATCCTCGGAAACCCACTGTAAGAACTTCAAAGCTTCTTCCTTGTTGTCGTTGTCAAATACAGCCCACCAAGACGGAGAGTTCGTCTGAATGGTATCGATTCCCTCTTCGAATGCATACGGAATCATACCGACTTTGAACTTACCGGCAGCCTCATACTGCTCCTTGTCATCGTTTGTCATGGTAGCGCCAATCCAGGAACCCTGTGTTACGAAAGCATACTTTCCGGCAGAGAAATTCTGAATCTGCTGGTCATAGGTTCCGGAAACAAGAAGTGCGGGATCTGCATACTTATTGAAAAGCTCAACCATATCCGCATGCTTGGAGAAACGATCCTTATCAATCTTACCCTGTTCAAGAAGGTCAAAATACTTCGTATCGTCTCTCTTTAATCCGCCATCCTCATAAACACCGAAGAGGTGGTTACCGGTTGACCAATAAAGGTTGGTGGCTTCTGCAACATAACCAACTACTGCGGTAAGTCCGAGCTCATCCTTCTTGCTGTCCAGTGTTTCGAAAGCCTTCTTCATGGATTCCGGACCGGTAATGGACTTCGGATCGATGCCTGCCTTCTCCAGTACATCCGCATTATAGGCAAGACCGATAGCCTCTGTGGTATACGGGAAGCCAAGAACCTTTTCCGTCCTTATCCTTGTAAGCCGCATCCGTGTCGGAAACCCACTTCTCTTTGGACATATCTACAAGGTGACCTTCCCAGTTCTTGAAGTCCGTGTCTCCGCCGTTAACGAAGATATCCGGCATATTATCAGCCTGAAATAGCCTTTCAGGGTACCCTGAATATCGATACCGCCTCCCATAGACTCGATGTTTACCTTCACACCGGTCTCTTTCTCATAAGCGGCTGCAAGTTCCTTTAACTGTGCATCAACCTCAATCTTACCGTTTACAAGACGAAGCTCTTTTTCCGGAAGATTTCTTGTCATCGGACTTAGCCGCATCCGCTTTTGGAACTTTCTTCCTTGCCTGCATCTCCGGATGCCTTTGTCTCCGATCGGACTTAGCGCCGCCGCAGGCAGAAAGTGCCAGAACCAGGGCAGCAGTCATCATTGCTAAATTTCTTTTTCATCTACATTCCTCCTTATTTTATCCCTTAACGGGAGTCCTTCTATGAACTACAAGAATGTGAACTATTACCTGATGAATCATATCAGCTTTATCGTTTAAATACAAGAACAATTCTATAAATTGACATAATATTATACTGAAAGACTTAATTATTTGCCAGTATTTCATTACAATAAGAATACATTGATTGTTTATAATTATAATATATATAATTATATTTTATTTCAAAAGTTTTCCTTATTAAGCCGCAGTTATTATAGTTTACTATCTCCTCTTTGAGAAGGATATTCAACAAAAAAAAGAAGCCGTTTCAATAAGAACTGAAACAACTTCCTGAAAGAAACGACCCGGAACGGATTCGAACCGTCGACCTCCGCCGTGACAGGGCGGCGCTCTAACCAACTGAGCCACCGGGCCATAAAACAACATATCCAAGAAATAACTCTAGCAGTAATCCATCATTTCAATCAGACGCATTGGATAAGCCCTCGACCTATTAGTAGCTGTCAGCTGAATGCTTTGCAGCACTTACACCTCAGCCCTATCTACCTCGTTCTCTTCAAGGGGTCTTACTCTTGCGATGGGATATCTCATCTTGAGGTTGGCTTCACGCTTAGATGCCTTCAGCGTTTATCCATTCCCAACTTGCCCTACCCTGCGATGGGATTGATTCCCAACAGGTTCAGCAGAGGTCAGTCCATCCCGGTCCTCTCGTACTAAGGACTAGATCCTCTCAAAATATCCTACGCCCGCGCCGGATAGGGACCGAACTGTCTCACGACGTTCTGAACCCAGCTCGCGTACCGCTTTAATGGGCGAACAGCCCAACCCTTGGGACCGACTTCAGCCCCAGGATGCGATGAGCCGACATCGAGGTGCCAAACCTCCCCGTCGATGTGAACTCTTGGGGAGATCAGCCTGTTATCCCCAGGGTAGCTTTTTATCCGTTGAGCGATGGCAATCCCACTTTCATACCACCGGATCACTAAGTCCGTATTTCTACTCTGCTTGGCCCGTCAGCCTCGCAGTCAGGCTCCCTTTATGCCTTTACACTCTTTGGATGGTTTCCAACCATCCTGAGGGACTCCTTGAGCGCCTCCGATACACTTTCGGAGGCGACCGCCCCAGTCAAACTCCCCACCTGACATTGTCCCTTGACCGGCTTACGGCCTGAGGTTAGAAATCCAATAACATAAAGGGTGGTATCCCAACAGCGACCCGATAATACTGAAGTACTATCCTCTCAGTCTCCCACCTATCCTGTGCATACATTACCGAATCCCAGTATCAAGCTGGAGTAAAGCTCCATGGGGTCTTTCCGTCCTGGCGCGGGTAACCAGCATCTTCACTGGCACTTCAATTTCACCGGGTGCATTGTTGAGACAGCGCTCAAATCATTACGCCTTTTCGTGCGGGTCGGAACTTACCCGACAAGGAATTTCGCTACCTTAGGACCGTTATAGTTACGGCCGCCGTTTACTGAGGGCTTCAATTCAAAGCTTCGATTGCTCTAACCTCTCCTCTTAACCTTCCAGCACTGGCAGGCGTCAGCCCATATACTTTACCTTACGGTTTCGCATAGACCTGTGTTTTTGCTAAACAGTTGCTTTGAGCCTTTTTCTCTGCGGCCCAGTTGCCTGGGCACCCCTTCTCCCGAAGTTACAGGGGTCATTTTGCCGAGTTCCTCATCAATGCTTCTCCCGCCTGCCTTAGGATTCTCTCCTCATCTACCTGTGTCGGTTTGCGGTACGGGCTTACTAAACACTATAGCGGCTTTTCTCGACACAGAGTCTAAGAGCTTCTCTACTAAACTTCGATCCGCATCAGGTCTTCAGATTGTGCAGCGGCTTTTCCTACTACACTCCTACCTCCTTTGCAACCCGGTCTTCTCATTCCCGGCTCTCTTCCTCCATGTGTCCCCACATTTCTGATTTAGTAAGGTACTGGAATCTACACCAGTTGTCCATCGACTACGCGTCTCCGCCTCGCCTTAGGGCCCTCGACTTACCCAGGGCAGATCAGCTTTACCCTGAAACCTTAGATATTCGGCCTGGAGGATTCTCACCTCCATCTCGCTACTCATTCCGGCATTCTCTCTTCAAAACAATCCACGGCTCCTTTCGGTACCGCTTCATCTCGTTTTCAATGCTCCTCTACCGATGGCATTCGCCATCCCTAAGCTTCGGTGTCATGTTTTAGCCCCGTTAATTTTCGGCGCAGGACCTCTCGACTAGTGAGCTATTACGCACTCTTTGAATGTGTGGCTGCTTCTAAGCCAACATCCTAGTTGTCTATGAAATCCCACATCCTTTACCACTTAACATGTACTTTGGGACCTTAGCTGTAGATCTGGGCTGTTTCCCTTTTGACTACGGAATTTATATCCCGCAGTCTGACTCCCGCTTATATCTTACCGCCATTCGGAGTTTGATATCTCTTGGTAGACTTTGACGCCCCCTCAAGAATTCAGTGCTCTACCTGCGAAAGACTTACTGCGAGGCTAGCCCTAAAGCTATTTCGAGGAGAACCAGCTATCTCCGGGTTCGATTGGAATTTCTCCGCTATCCACACCTCATCGCCACCCTTTTCAACGGATGTGCGTTCGGACCTCCACCAAATTTTTACTTTAGCTTCATCCTGGACATGGATAGGTCACCCGGTTTCGGGTCTATATCTGCTGACTGTACGCCCTCTTCAGACTCGCTCTCGCTTCGGCTCCGGACCTAAAGTCCTTAACCTTGCCAGCAACTATAACTCGCCGGACCGTTCTACAAAAAGTACGCGGTTCAGCTTGCGCTGTTCCACAGTTTGTAAACACAGGGTTTCAGGTTCTCTTTCACTCCCTCGGGGTCCTTTTTCACCTTTCCTTCACAGTACTAATCGCTATCGGTCACTGAGTAGTATTTAGCCTTGGGGGTGGTCCCCTGTCTTCCCTACGAGGTTCCACGTGTCTCGTAGTACTCGGATCCTGCTCGATTCTTTACGCTTCGTGTAAGGGGCTTTCACCCTCATGGCGCCTATTTCATCGGCTTCACTCACTCACAAATCTAAATGCAGTCCATACCCCTGGGTGCACGCACCCTGGTTTGGGCTCTTCCGATTTCGCTCGCCACTACTTTCGGAATCACGGTTGTTTTCTCTTCCTCCGCCTACTTAGATGTTTCAGTTCAGCGGGTTCCCTCCGTACAGTTATGTATTGGCTGTACGGTACCGGAGGTTTTCTCCAGTGGGTTTCCCATTCAGATATCTGCGGATCAACTCGTATTTGCCAATCCCCGCAGCTGCAGCTTATCACGTCTTTCTTCGGCTCTCAGTGCCTAGGCATTCACCCTATGCTCTTATTGTTAACCAATTCTCCACTGATCGCTCAAGTGTCGAGATACTAGCGTGTATCTCTTTTCTGATTAGAAGAAGATTTCTCTTCTCCTGAAGTGCTCCTATTTCTTCATAAAAACACTCTCTTCTTGTACAAGTTTTTACCTTGTACCCTCGGATGTCTTACTCTATTTACTAGAATAATTATTTCTTTCGGATATGTAGTTTTCAGGTACATTGCTTTACTTTCGTAAGCAGTACAATGAAGTCATGAACCTCCCTGTCTCTTCGCAGCATTGTATTTCATTCTAAAAATGTTTCTGGCATCCCACCTATCTTCGTGCCGTTACCAGCAAAAGTATTTTTCGAGCGCTTAAGTCTTAACTGTCGTGTTCGGATGGGAACGGTGTTTCTAAACGCATCAGCACCAGAAAAGATTAGACTATTTTAGTTTTTATCAAAGATATCTTTTCGAATCATCCTTTATACGGGTTTTCTTCATCGGATAGCCGTCACTTTTCTTCCCCCTTTTAATCAAAAATCGAATAACACACAAACCCCTACTTTATCCTTAGAAAGGAGGTGATCCAGCCGCACCTTCCGATACGGCTACCTTGTTACGACTTCACCCCAGTCATCAGTCCTGCCTTCGGCAGCTCCTCTCTTGGGACACTGACTTCGGGCATTACCAACTCCCATGGTGTGACGGGCGGTGTACAAGACCCGGGAACGTATTCACTGCAGCATGCTGATCTGCGATTACTAGCGATTCCAGCTTCGTGTAGTCGGGTTGCAGACTACAGTCCGAACTGAGACGTTATTTTTGAGATTTGCTTTAAGGTCACCTCTTGCTTCCCTTTGTTTACGCCATTGTAGCACGTGTAGCCCAAGTCATAAGGGGCATGATGATTTGACGTCATCCCCGCCTTCCTCCAGGTTATCCCTGGCAGTCTAGTTAGAGTGCCCATCTTACTGCTGGCTCACTAACTATAGGGTTGCGCTCGTTGCGGGACTTAACCCAACATCTCACGACACGAGCTGACGACAACCATGCACCACCTGTCTCCATTGCCCCGAAGGGAAAGTACATTACATACTCTGTCAATGGGATCTCAAGACTTGGTAAGGTTCTTCGCGTTGCTTCGAATTAAACCATGCTCCACCGCTTGTGCGGGTCCCCGTCAATTCCTTTGAGTTTCATTCTTGCGAACGTACTCCCCAGGTGGAATACTTATTGCGTTTTGCGACAGCACCGAGAAGCTTTGCTCCCCGGACACCCTAGTATTCATCGTTTACAGCGTGGACTACCAGGGTATCTAATCCTGTTTGATCCCCACGCTTTCGAGCCTCAACGTCAGTTATTGTCCAGTAAGTCGCCTCGCCTCCGGTGTTCTTCCTGATATCTACGCATTTCACTGCCACACCAGGAATTCCACTTACCTCTCAACACTCTAGATTAACAGTTTCCAAAGCAGTCCCCAGGTTGCTCCAGGGTTTTCACTTCAGACTTGCCACTCCGTCTACGCTCCCTTTACACCCAGTAAATCCGGATAACGCTTGCCCTCTACGTATTACCGCGGCTGCTGGCACGTAGTTAGCCGGGGCTTTTGAGTCAGGTACTGTCATTATCTTCCCCTGCTGATAGAGCTTTACATACCGAAATACTTCTTCACTCACGCGGCGTCGCTGCATCAGGGTTTCCCCATTGTGCAATATTCCCCACTGCTGCCTCCCGTAGGAGTTTGGGCCGTGTCTCAGTCCCAATGTGGTACGGTCATCCTCTCAGATCGGCTATCGATCGTTGCTTTGGTAGGCTTTTTACCCCTGCCAACTGGCTAATCAGACGCGGGTCCATCTTATGGCGATAAATCTTTTTCACCCCTGTACCATGCGGTACTGTGTGCTTATGCAGTATTAGCAGTGATTTCTCTCTGTTATCCCCTCCATAAGGCAGGTTACCCACGTGTTACTCACCCGTCCGCCACTAGATAACGCATCTTCCAGCCGAAGCTTTTCGATACGCATCCCGTTCGACTTGCATGTGTTAGGGCATCGCCGCCAGCGTTCATCCTGAGCCAGGATCGAACTCTCATAGATAGTACTTTCCTTAAAGAAAAAGTACGTAATGTACTGAACTACAGCCAAGTTGCACCCTTGCATAGCAGGGCTCCGAAGTTGCCTCAAAGCAACGAGGAGGTCCAATCCATAAAAATCTGTCATCACTGACAGTTTGTTCTTTCTCAGGTCAAAACACGCTAGCTTTTTGTTTTTCCTTACTTTTAGCTTTGTTTTCGCATTAAATCTCGTGTCTGAATTTCTCTGCTTTGAATTCGGCTTTCGTTCTGAAGAACTTCTTTTCAAGAATCTTCAGGGTCTGTGTATTATTCGATCTTTGATTGTCAAGGTTCTGTAGGACTTTTCTGAGGAAAAAGTCTTTCCCCTGCTCAGCTCGTTTAGAGCGACAGCTTGTATATTAGCATTCTGAAATCGACTTTGTCAACAAAAATGAAAAGTTATGCAAAACAAATTTATCGAACATTTTCCATTAAAATATAAGTTTTTCATTTTTGCACGAAAAAACCCTCTGTCCCGCTTCGGAATCTTTCCGTAACGGGAATCCGGCTCTTCGCTTCCCTACGCGGAAGCCCTATATATATACCGATATATCCTTCCCATTCTAATCCATCATCACGCGCTTCAAACTACTGTATTTTTCCTTCCGCTTATTCATCCCGAATACTCTCTGCCCTGAAACACCAGTGCTACATCCGCATCGGAACAGCAAAATTCCGCAACGCCTTCCTTTCTGCCCCGGGGAGAGTTCCTCCATAACGCAAGATATCAATATAAGGAAGGCACATATGCATCGCCATAGGGACAGATCAGCCCTCTTTCCGTAGTCATAGTCAAAGCTGTCTCCAACTTTATGTCCGCGATGACAGCCCATCTTCCCTAAACGCCCGGTTACCGTAATCCGTATTTTCGGTCTCTTCCCTCTATTCATCTTCCCTCTGTTCTCTCGAAAAACAAGCGTACTTCCTCATTTTCTCCGTATTGACGAAACACTGCTTTCCTCGAAATTGCCGTAAAAGCAATTCTGCGGTAAAGGACGGCACTACTGTACAACTGTACAAAGCATACTCTCCGCCCGGATTCAGACACTCCCCCTGTATCACGCCGGACGGAATCGTGAACTGTAAGCGCTGTCCCGCTGCAAGGTCAGCCCCGAGACACACCGTCTCCACGCTACCATTTTCATACAGTAAATACAGTGTGAAAGGGTCTCCTTCCAGGAAAGTCCAGATTTCTTCTTTAGTAAGACGATGAAAAGCGGAAAAACTTCGCGGAGTAGCCGAGTAGAGACCGAGCATCGTGGATACTGCACATTCCCCCTCTTCCGTGCGATGCGGAGAATGATACTGCTCAGCATAAAAAGTATGCTCCCCCGGGAGCAGTTCCATTTTTGTAATGCTGTAGCAGAAAATTCTTTCTATCTTCTTTCCAGGCGCACTGATCCACGGACGCATCATAGATTGCCCTTGCAAAGCCGCACATTTTCCAGCGCCGCGGTAAGAGAGGTCATCTCCCTTTTTCTCCTCCCGGAGGGTTGTATAAAAATCGGAGAACATGGCCTGAAAACAATCCCGATATCCTGTCTGCATTCCGAAAGAAAGTTCCTCCGTGCCGCCTTTTACCCTGGAAAGCTGAAGGACATCCGCCCTGTCATTATCAAAGCTGACTCTCCCTTTCTCACATAAAATATGAATTTCCAGATGGTTCTGCTTTCCATAGCTTACTTCAGAAAGGAAAAAGGACACTTCCGCAGAAGATTCCATGCCGAGTTCCCAGTACCGCGATATCTTCATTCTCAAGCTGGAAGCACTTTTCCTCCCTCCTCCGCTTTTCCTCTGAAACAATCGTCTTCCTGTCCCTGAAGCAGTCCGTCCCGCCCTTCGTAATACTGCTCGCCCGTTTGATTCGCTTTTGCATAAACGGAAGAAACCTTCTCTTGTAAGAGATACGATAAAAGGTCGAAGACATGGGAACCGATTTCTGTAACGGCACGCAAGGCATTTCCGGAACGCGTATCAAAGCGCCAGGAATATGGCACGGGCGGAATATGAAATTCCTGCTCATAGCTACCGTGAACCGCCAGAACCCTTCCCATCTCTCCGGTCGAAAGAAGAGACGCAGCTTCTGTACCGCGGGATAGAAGCGGTTTTGGTAGCAGACAGAAAGAGGCGTTCCGAACTTTTCCTGCACCTTTTTCAGCTCCTCCGCCTCGCTCTCCTTAAGGCAGAGCGGTTTTTCACAAACCACCGGAATCTTGTTTTCCAGAAAAAGCGGGCAGGGAGAAAATGAAGCATTGGAGGGGTGCAGATATGCACCGCTTCCACACCCACTTTCAGGAAAGTCCCGATAGTCCGTACATACATGGGGAATTTCCCATTTTCCGGCAAATTCTTCCGTCTTTTCCCGGTCTCTGCCCACAATAGCGAAGACTTCCTGTCCCACCGCACGCAACGCCTGAATATGTACTTCTGCAATAAATCCGCAGCCGATAATACCGACTTTCATTCCTTTATCCCCTGTCATTTCCCATTCTATAAATCTACGACGATTGCTTCAATTCTGCGAGTCTCCGGTTCACTTTTCCGATAGAGTTCCTCCGGATCCTCATCCGATGAAAATTCCCCTTTCTCATAGAGAATTCTTCCGTTCACCATGGTGAGTGCGACATTTTCCTTGCTGCCGCTATAGACAATATTCTTTACGATGCCGTTCAAAGGTTGCATATTCGGACGATGGAGGTCAAGAACCACAAGGTCTGCCTGCTTTTCCGACCGAGACTGTCACAGTTCGAAAGTCCCATGCAACGTGCCCCGTTCACACGCCATCCTGAGAACCTCCTCCGCAGGAACCGCTGCGGCATCCTTCTCCTCAGCTTCGAAAGTCCCGTCACGAGAAACATCTCCCGGAACATATCGAGACAGTTGATTGCTTGCCGGACCATCCGTTCCGATGGCCATCGGAATCCCTCGCGCCAGGATATCCGCGGTTCGCGGTACACCGCTCGCCAGTTTTCATATTCGAAGCCGGATTCGTGATAACCGTCATCCCTCTTTTTGGAAAAATGTCTAAATCGCCGTCCGTCATTTCCACGCAATGATATCCGCCGCCGCCATATTGCAGCATCCCGAGCGAATCCATAAGTGCTGTCGGCGTCATCCCGTAGCGGGAAAGGCATCTCTCCACCTCTCCTTTCGTTTCCGAATTGTGTGAAGACCGGTGCCTGAAAACTCTCTTGCAAGCTTCGCAATCCCTTCCAGTAAGGGTTTCGAAGTCGTATATTCCATGAAAGCCCAGCGATACGAGACCAGCGGATGAAAATGATTGTATTTCAATAGCACTCCTCCAACTCCTGAAGAGAAGAGTTGAAATTAGTAAACCGGACAGGAGTACCACGAAATCCTGTATCGACAGCAAAAGCTTCGCCATTTCTTCCGGATGAAAGATACATATCAAAAACAAGTCGTAATGCCCGAACTCAGATATTCCAGAACGGCGAAAGCTTTGAGAAGAGGTAGATATCCTCCGCCGTAGCTTTTCCTTCCATCGGAAAACCTGCTTTTCCAACCATTCCAGAAGAGGAAGATCATCCGCATAGGAACGGAGAAAGGTCATTGCGGAATGCGTATGCGCATCTTTAAAGCCGGGAAGAAGCAGATTTCCTTTTAAATCGATTTCCCTTTGTAAAGTCCCCCTGCGCCTCCTGTACCGCCTCTCCGATATAAGAGATCCGATCTTTTCCGTCCAGAGTTCTCCTTCTATGATCTTCCCATTCTCCTCGAACGAAAGAATTCTCGCATTGTAAAACGGATTCCATCTCCACCTCTTTCTTTTTATCCGCTCCGCCTCGTTCTAGCTGCCGACTCATTCAGATCCGCATACAGAGCGCACGCTGATCATCTTTCTTATCCGCCTATCGTTTTCCCTTATCGTATGTTTCTCCCCAGTGCACGCGGTGCCCTGTTGTATTTGGAGAAGAAAATGAGGAGCAGGCGTCAGAATATACGGCAGCGTCATCGCAAGATCCGCGTAGCTGCTCGGCATCTGCATCTTCTGCACAGGAAAATATCCGCCCGAACGGGCAAAGCCGAAACAGCAGGCAGGGAAGCGAGCGTCGCAGGATATTCCAGTTTCCGAAAATCATCGCCGCAATGGAAAGATAGCCATAGCCGACAAAGATGAGCTGAGAAAATTCCCGAAAGATAGAATACGCAAAGCAGATTCCGGCGAGTCCGGATAAAGCGCCAGAAAAACAAAAACCGCAGTCGTTCGTATCTTTCCCACATCCTCCCCGGCAGCATCCACGGCATGGGGATTGTCCCCCACAGGCGCGAAGGTTCATGCCGTACCTGGTCTGGTACAAAAATATACCAACGCTAGAGAAGGCGATGAGGACAATCAGGATTTCAAAGGATAGAGTTCCTGAAAAAGCGCCTATAAACGGAAGCGCGGAAGACCCGGTATCGTAAAAAGCGATTGGACACGCCGAGCACAAACTTATCCGAAGCCGCATGGAAGAGTCCTTTGTTCAAGGCTTTTGTGAAAGGTACGCCGTAGAGACATCGCAGGATGTTTAACACGACGCCCGCTGATGACCTGGTTCGCCCGCATCCGGATACAGAGCAGCGCATGAAGAAGGAAAATAGAGCACCGCCCAGGATGGCAAAAAGATTGCCGCATAGAACTGTGTCGTTGCATCTCCGACCCTTTATTCATCATGAGCACGGCAACAAAGGCACCGATAAAAGCCCCCATGCCTTGAAAGCCTTCCAAAGCGAGGGGTTCGTGATGCCGCTCTTCTCACTGTAGATTCCGCCGATCGCCATGATAAAGAGAGGTAAAGAAAAGGACAGACCGTCGATGATAATTCTTTCCATTACGCTTCCTCCTTCCTCTTGTTGTACTTCTTCTTTTCGCTTATCCTCTTTTTGCTTTTCTTCTTTCGCTTATCTTCTTGCTTTCTTCTTGCACCGCTTCTTGCACTGCCTCTTCTTGCACTGCCTCTGCCCTGCTCTTTATTTGACTTTATAGCGAATATAGGCATTGCAGGCAGAGAAAAGAAGGATGATTCCTGTGATTACGGAGGCAATCTCCGACTCCAGGCCCGATGCGGAATTCATATAGGTGCTTCCCTTGCTGAGAATCGTAATAAAGAAGGAGAAAAGAGGATTCCAATCGATTACTGTTTCCGAGCAGTGCTACGCGATCGAGTCAAATCCCATACTAGGAAGTACACGAGGCTGAATAGAGCCAAAATAGCCAAGATAGTAACTCACGCCAGACATTCCTGCAGGAGCACCGGAAAGCGCCATCGTAAGCACCAGATTCTTTCCTACTGGAATTCCCGCATAGGCGAGAAGCTTTCTTGCTGAGACCGACACCTTGATTTCAAAAACCGAAACAGGTCTTATCCAGCACGAACTGAATCAGAAGCGCAACGACAACCGCAAGAACAATCGCAAGCGGAATATCGATTTTCAGTGACCGAACGGGTATCCATCAGAGTAAGACGAGACGTCAGGGGATACCGGTCTGGACTGCCGTGAAGTCGGATTCAAAGTAGGTATTGATAAAAAGGCAATCACGTACTGCGCAATATAATTCACCATAATGGTGGAAACGACCTCATTGATATTGAAACGATGCTTCAAAACGCCGATAAATGCGCCGAGAGCCATGCCCACAAGAATTCCGACCAGGACTACGAGCGGCTTTGCGAGGAAAGCAGGAAGCGGACTATAGCCGATAAAAACACTCGCGATAAAGCCAGCTGTCAGCATCTGCCCTGCCACACCGATATTGAAGAGGCCGCCCAGAGGGCAGCAGCGAACCGAAAAGCGACGCGAAAATCATCAGCGTCCAGGCATTTAGAAAACTGCAAAATCCGTCAGTATGTTCTTATACCCGGGATAGGTTTTTCTGGAAGAATCCCTGAACCCTGAAGAAGATTCATATAGGCGAGCGGATTTTTCCCCTGCAAAAGAATAATCACCGCCCCGAAGAGGAGACTCAATACAATCGCAAAAAGGGGAATCGTCACACTCTGCATCTTTTCCTGTCCAAGAAGCAGGGCAAGCAAATGCTGCTTTTTTCCTTCGTTCTTATGCATGTTTTACCCCATCATAAACTCCCTACCTGATTCGTGGTGAGATCTTCGCCTCCGCGATGTTCTGCATCTCTCCGTTGTAAATGAGCGCCAATGGTATCCGCGCAATTCATAATCTCATCGAGTTCCAGAAATCAGAAGAACCGCTTTTCCATTATCCCGTTCCTGATGATTTGCTTATGAATCTTCTCAATGGCGCTGATGTCCAGTCCTCTCGTCGGTTGTACGAAAATCATCAGAGAAGAATTCAGCTCGATTTCCCGTCCGATGATGGCTTTCTGCTGGTTTCCTCCGCTCATGGAACGCACGATGGTCTTCGCTGCCCTGTCCTGAACGAGATGTCATATTTCTGAATCAACTTCTCTCCATTTTTCCCGTATGGCTTTCGGATTCAGAATTCCTTTACGGGAGAAACTGACTATGTCCGATACGTTTTTCAAAACCAGGTTGTTCTCCAGGGTGAAATCCAGAACCAATCCCACATCCTGCCTGTCCTCCGGGATATGAACCCTCCTCTATCCGCTTTCGAATCGTTTCCGTAGTGATTTCCTTTCCGTTCAGGAAAATGCTTCCCTCCGAGGACCTTCTTCAATCCAGCTATTGCGTCCGCAATCTCCACCTGCCCGTTTTCCGGCAGCTCCGCTATCGCAAAGATTTTCGCCGCCATGCACGGTGAAAGCTTACATTTTTCACCACAGAAAAACCGTCACGATTCTTCACCGTGAGATTCTTTACTCGAGAACCGTCTTCCCGAAACTTGCTTCCGCTTTTTCTACGGTAAAATTCACTTCCCGTCCCAACCATGAGGTTTGCCATCGTTTTCCGTGAGTCTCTTTCACATCCAGAATATCGATGAGCTTTCCCTGATTCAAAATAGCACAGCGGTCGGCAACCCTGCTTGATCTCCGCAAGTTTATGCGTAATCAGGATAATGGTCTTTCCTTTGTCCCGAAGTCCGCGGATGATGTCCAGAAGAAAGTTGATTTCCTGCGGCGTGAGAACGGCAGTCGGTTCATCAAAAATAAGAATCTCGCCTCCCCGATACAGCATTTTTCAAAATCTCCACACGCTGCTGAACGGAAATGCTGACGTGCTCGATGATATCCTCCGGATTGACCTCCAAACCGTAGTGCTCCGAAAGCGCCTGTACTTTCTTTCCCGCCTTCTTCAGGTCCACATACGGAAGAATCCCAGCGCTTATCCGAAACCGGAAGCCCCAGGATGATATTTTTCCGTAATACTGTAATTCTGTACCAGTTTAAAATGCTGATGTACCATGCGATGCTCAGCTTCGTCCGCATAACTCGGAGAATGAATTTCTTCCTTCTTGCCCGCGTATCCGATCTCGCCCTCATCCGGCTCATTACATTCCGAAAAGCATACTCATCGGTGTTGACTTTCCGGCACCATTTTCCCTAAAAGGCGAAATCTCTCCTTTTTGATTCCGATTGAAACATCATCGTTTTGCCATAATTCCGGAAAAACGCTTCGTGATATGCTTCATTTCCACGATATATTCGGACATGCTCTTTTCCTCTCTATGAACAGGACAGCTGCCGAAAGGAATCCTCCTTCCGGACAGCCATGGTTTACTCCTTTTATTTTACTTTAAACCGGTAAAATTATCCGGTGTCATATTTGTTAAAGTTTGCAGCCGGAACGATTTCTCCGCTCTTTACCTTCTCTTACACATCGCTGAGTTTCTCCAGAGTCTCCTTGGAAAGCTGCTGTCTTTCCCTCTTCCTCTACATAGCCTGTAGAATCCGTATCAGCACCAAGAAGCGCATTTCTCTCCCTTGAAGCTGCACGTCCAGCACCTTCTCAAGCTGCTTCTCCACGTTCGAGTGCATCACTTTTTAAAAACCGAAGTCAGGATAATGTTCTTGTCGCCGTTCTTTCCGTCGTCATGCTGGTCAACATCACATCCGATGACTTCCGCATTGCCCGCTTCCTTCACTGCGGTGAATACACCGTTTCGGATCCGCCTGCCGCAACAAGCATGATGTCTACTCCCTTATCAAGGGTGCCTCCCACTACCTTTCCGGTTGCTTTCATCGGAGAAGTTTCCAACATAGTTTCCGCCCACGTTCTTATTCGTTACATCGGTTCCCCGCATAAGACGGAATCTCTACATACTCCGCCTGTCGCATTGTACTTTGCCTTCGCATAGTTTACCCCCGGACATAAAGCCGTACTGGTAGTTTGCATTGGAGGGATACGCAATTCCGTTTACTACAGCAACCTTCCTGCTCTTCGTTTCTAAAAGCCGCTGCAATTCCGGCAAAAGAAGCCGCTCTCCTGCTCCTTAGCTGCATGGCATAGACATTGTCCAGTGTCACTTCATGCCATCCGCATCTGTCGGATAGGAATCCACTAAGATAAACTTCGTGTTAGGATTGTCCTTTGCGATGCTACCGATTCCGGCAAACTGGAAGCCGCAGCAAACCAGCACATCATGAGTCCGCAACGATATCATTTACCGCCTGCATCACTGCCGCAGTGTCCTGTCTCCTCACGAACCAGCGTCACCGTTGCATCCGGGTGCTTCTATCAAAGCTCAAGATCCCGTTGTAGTTATCCTGGTTGAAGCTTCCATCATCTACTCCGGACGGACTGGAAACGATGGCAAATCTTCAATCCCTTCTTCGCCGCATCACTCTTTCCCGCGTCCGCTTTTGCTCGGCACTTTCCACCGCGCTGCTCTCCTTCGCCCCTGCAGTAGTCGCCTTCGCGTTTCCCGAAGCACCGCAAGCGCTAAAGCAGAGATGCTACAAGTACAAGACGTCGAGTCAGTACATTCCACGTTTTTTTCATAATGCTTTTCTCTCCTTTTCAAATGAGAACTCGCACGACTTCGTGCATGGTTTTATATGAGTATCGTCGGGGAATACCCTACGCGATCTCCTTCTTTTTCGACTATTCCGCATCGCTGTCGCGTTCCGGATACCGCTCTTTCAGAGACTGGGAAAATGGACTGCAAAATCCCCCGTTCCGTGATAATGGCGGTAATCAAGCTGTGATCCGTCACGTCGAAAGCCGGATTAAAGCACGTCTACGGAAGAAAGCGCCATCGGCTTTTCATAGAACTTACTCTTGATCTCCTCCGGATTCCGCTCTTCAATCACGATGTCGTCCCCTGTCTGCACACTGAAAGTCAATCGTTGGAACCGGGCCCGAGAACAGAAAGGAATCCCTGTAATACTTCGCAAGGTTGCCACGCCGCTGGTACCGATCTTATTCGCCGCGTCCCCATTTGCCGCAATACGGTCACAGCCCACAAGGCACGCCTGCACCAGACCCTTCTTCATCACTAACGATGCCATATTGTCACAGATCAGCGTGACATCGATACCGCCTTCCCTGCAGCTCATACGATGTGAGTCTCGCTCCCTGTAAGAGCGGTCTCGTCTCATCCGAGAAAACATGGAACGGAATGCCCTGCTCCTTCCCGAGAAAAGCGGTCCGAGTGCAGTTCCGTACTTCGAAGTTGCAAGCGGTCCGGCATTGCAGTGCGTCAGAATCCCGTCTCCCGCCTTTTGAAAGGGAAAGACCGTATTCCGAGATGCCTCGCACATCGATACGTCTTCCCGCCTGAATGAGCCGGCACTCTTTTCCGTAAAGCTGCAAGAATTTCTTCCACGCTTTTCCGCAAAGATGCGCGCTTCACCAACTCTTCCATGACGGGTAAGCGCCCAACAGGTTTCACTCGCCGTCGGACGGAAGAATTCAGATACTTCGCGTCTTCCTGAAAACTGCTGATAAAATGCCTGACTGTCCTTCGCCTTTTATCTTCTTCGCAAGGATGTAGATTCCGTAAGCCGCACATATCCCGATTGCGGGGCTCCCCGCACCTTCAATTCGAAAAATAGCATCGTAAAGCGCCTTCGCGTCCCCCAGTTCCGCAGGAAGACTTTCTTTCCCGGAAGTGCGGTCTCGATCCAGAATCACCACCGCCGTCTCTTCGTCATTCAGTCGGACATTCTCGATGCCGGAAAGGAATTCCGTTATCTCTCTGTAAAACTCTGTTTCATTCTCTCTTCTTTCCTGTCTCCGGTTCTTCTCTTCTTTTCCGCTCTTTTTGCTATCCGTTTTGCTCCTTCCGGCATTTGCAAAGCGTCATACAGTCAGGCCCCACTATCTCGGCGCTACTGACCGAACGACAAAATCGACTCGCTAACCAGCTTCCGGAAAAGCGGAGCAACCTTTCCCTGCTACAATCTTCACATCCTCATCGCTGAGCGGCTCTTCGGAAAGCCCCGCTCAGGTTCGAGATACAGGAAATGCCGCAGACCTTCAGCGCCGCGTGTCTTCCCTGCTATCGCTTCGCAAGCCGTGCTCATCCCGACTGCATCCGCTCCGAGATATATGTGCATCTTCACCTCAGCGGGTGTCTCGAAACTCAGTCCGCTAAACTGCATATAGACGCCTTCCTGAAGAGAGCCGCATCGACGATGCCGCTTTCCGAATCTTCTCCCCAAGTCCGCTGTCACTACGCTTCCGACATATCCGGAAAACGCACGCCGAGCTCCGGAAAGATTCTCTCCAATCAGCGGATTCGGAACAGAGTAGAGGATGTGGTCTGTAAGGAGCATAAAGTCTCCCGCCTGAAATGCCGGATTCACCGGAACCGCAGGCATTGGTGAGAAAAGTATCTCTGCTCCCGCATCCTCTGCATGAGTCGTGTCGGAAGAACCACGTCCTCGATAGGATAGCCCTCTCATAAAGTGCACACGTCCCTGCATCAGACACGACCGGCACTTCCCCGATGTGCGCAAAACATAGCGTCCTTGTGTCCGCTCACGGTTGACACCGGAAAGTCCTGAATCTCATGGTAATCAATGCGCCTTCCACTTCGAGGTGTTCCGCATAATCGCCGAGTCCTGAACCGAATCAGCGCAATCTTCGGGGCAAAGGAATCTCCCTCATGCTCTTGTAACAACGCTCCACTCTCTCATATCGCTTTGACATATTTCCTCCCTTCGCTCTACGCAGCCTCAAAAATTTATTGATAATCCTGTCCGGTCAGGTAATGATAAAACGCAGTATTCACATAGCGCTTTTCCGGCGTGACGGTGAGTCCGCCTGCCAGTTCAGTGAGACTCTTCACGACCTCATCCTTCTTTTCTTCCGTCGTGAAAGGATGAATTGCGTACTCTCCATCCGTTACTACACAATCGCCAATCGCATGGTAATCCTCTTTCGCATATCCTCCCGCACGGTACTGTACAGCGGCTGCCACCATGCAGGCCGTACAGCAGACCCTTTCGCTCTTCATTTTCCGAATTTTTCTTTGCGAAAGCCTTAATCACCCGATCAAACGCCATCAAGTCTTCTTTATTTGCAAACTCTAACTTCAAATCATATTCTACCGCGTGAACCAGATATAAGTCATCACTAAACTTCTGCACTTCATGCGGGTCGGCGTCGCCTCGGGAACAGCTCCCACTCCAAGAGATACTGATAGATGCCGATCTTCGGTTCCAACTGCACGTGCATTCAAGCCCTCTCTATCCAGTAAACCAATCAGCATGCTCGCGCAGAAGAATGTCCGAGATGAGCGTACTGCAAAGTATATTCCGGAAGAAAACGAGGCATCATGGGCGGAAGACTTCAAGCCCATATCCGTGGTAATCTTCTGTTCCACTGCTTTCCTTCCGAGCGCCGAGCTGGATCATCAAAGACAGAAACTCCTGCCACGTTTTATCGAGTTTTCCAAAAATATCGGATCCGACACAGCCCCAGGAAGTTTCTTCCTTTTCCAACCGCATCCGCGACCTTCATCAAAGCGCCTCTTCAAAGTCCTTGTCCGGCTTATCTTGATTCATCGCTTTCTCCGCTTCTTCCGGCGTAATCAAGTCCACGTCCAGCGCACAAACAAGAGAGGAAAGTTCTTCCTCTCCTTTCAAACCGTATCTTTGCAGTCTTTCCTGTAACTTTTTCCGCAGTGTAACTCTGTGCAAGCTCTCTATATCCGGGAAGCATCCACTGCAGCAGAGATTGCTTTCAAGCGGTCAGACTCCCCGTAATGGGGATCTCTTTCTCCGTAATCTTCTGTAACGCTTCGGAAAAATGCCTTCCCTTCCGCAGTTTCCGGAACTGAATAACAAAGTAAGTCTTCAGATACGCCGCCTTCTCCCGGGGAATCCTTAAACTCTTCTCCCCTTCCCGCTTCGCCTGATCCTCGGATAAAGACTTCTCCGCTCTCTTCTCCTCTGTCTTTCTGATTCTGCTGTTTTTCAGAAACAGCCACGGTCGCCTCTTTCGAGACGCCTGCGTCGCCTGCTTCACGTTCCCTTTCCCTGCAGGCAGTTACACGTTACGATTAGTGCAAAAGTTAATGCCGTAGAACCAAAAGATATTTTCTCGTTTCTACCTCCGCTTGCTCCTGTACACAACGAATCGGTATTTCTCTTTCCTCATAAAGTATCTTAATAGTACTCGAAAATGATATTTTTAAGCAATACTGTATCCGGCAATTTTCTTGTATTTTTCCAGAAAACAAATGCACTCCGTCTTGCAAATCCACATTTTTGTTCTCTACTACTCTATGCTTCCGTAGCTTAAGGATAGAGCCCCGGCCTCCGACGCCGGTAGTGGCGGTTCGAGTCCGTTCAGAGCATTTTTATTACTGAAATTCCGCAAAAGCATAAAGCCATTGTATCCTTTTCGAAAGCACTCTCGCTCGGCTCCGACCTAACGGTACTACACATCAAACTTCCTTCGCTCGTTTTTCTGCAAGTACCGAGGCCTCCGAACAGCTTTCTCAAAGAATACAATGGGCTTTTTAAATCCGATATATTTATTATTTACAGTATATCAGACAGAGCTTCTTCCAATCAAAATCTCACGAATGGACTCCTCTTATCAAATTATTATCCGCCTTTTAGTAGTTAATGACACTCCGGCTTATTAGCCTCTCTTCGAAGTGAAAGCCGGGAATCAGCTGATCCACAGAATCAATGCCGATGACCGCTCTGGCAAAATCCGCCGTGCCTTCGTTGCTCTGGCATTGTCGAGTGTGCTTAAACACCTCATGTGCACGTTTCGGAACGAGCTTATTGTTCACAATCTTGGAAAGACCGAAGGCGAGTCCATTCTTTGTCTCGTCTACAGGTCCTCCTGCAACGGCTCATCAGATAGCGCCGTAATATACGGATTATTATCTTGCAATGAAGTAGGAGTATGCTACCGCAGCTGCCTGAGTCCGATCGAGTTTGTCCTTTCCTCCTGCGTGCTGGTGAAGCCTTCCTCGGTCAGGAAAATCTTTCGAACCTGTCGCTTTTTGGTTTCGCATACTATCCATCTGCATAAAGTCCGTGATGACATGAAGGTTCTTAAAGTTCACCACTGGAGAATCCATCGTATCATTTATCTTACCGGTCTTATCATCGTCCCAGATACAGAAGTCATCGGATGGATAGGGATGGAGCATGAGACCGTAATCCATATGTCCCTCTATTGCCTCATAGTTATGGAAAAGCAAGCAGAATATCCTTTCCTTTTATACTTTCCGACTAGAGCGCCTCCGGAAGCATATTCCGGTAGTGATCGATAGAGAACATAACATGTATCGTTTGCGAAACCGACTTCATCGCCATGAGAACACACGGAAAGCTCTGGAACTTTACCGTATACGCAGACACATCCAGGTCTCCATGTGGTTCCAGTACTGGTTGTTGATCTATTCCACAGCCAGTTCGTAATCTTTCCATGCCTGTCTTCCGTTATAACGCTTCGCAGGGAAGGATGTACATCGCCTTCACTGCACGGAATCCGCCTTCCGACTCCACATTACGACCATAGTACATCGCCTGGTCATCTGGCGGTTCTTCCGCCCATCGGATTCAGCGCCGAAACCGTATCATGTTCCAGGCGATTTAAGAGAATCGCAGTAAACTCGCACGCAGAATCACTGAGTCTCTTTCTCTGCGTCCAGCTGATCAATCAGTTCCTTGTTGATCTTATGGGTCTTATTTTCATAAGTATAGTAAATCCCGTTTCCAAAGAAAACGCTGTGTCGGAATATCCACTCCGGCATGTTTGATGTTTAAACTTAAGCATCATCCAGAAGGTTCGGATCACACGGGAAGTCCCTTCTTTTCCCGGATTCAATGCCGGCTCAGTCTTCCGCAACGATTTCCGGATTCTCCAGATACCTTCTATCCGAAATCATCACATAGCGGCTTCCACCTTGACAGCCGGTACGAAGGCACTGTAGAGACGAAGCTCTCGGGCCCTGCATGAAGCGGAAAAAGTAAACTTCTGGTTCTTCCAATGCTTCCTTCGTAAGCGGATCCATCTTCGGATAAGTCATTTCTGATACGGTTTGATTTTCGAAAATGTAGATGGAGCCGTCCATCCCTGTGCTGTCTCCACTACTGTCCACCGTCATCGGATATTTCTCTTTATCCGCCGTAATGTTCACGTCATGAATCTTTCCCGTCTCACGGAGTGAGCAAAATGCCGCAAATGAAAACAGAGGACATCACTCACCATGCATAAAAATCCGACACTCTTCTTCCCCCAAAAATCCCATACTTCCTTATCAATCCTTTCCCATCGTAAATCTTTTAGTAAATCGTCTAAGCCTCACAGAAGCCCTATTCCTCGTCTCTATCCGTAAGTGACTCCACTACCAGCACTCTCAGAAACGAAAGCTCTCTCATACTACGATTTTATAAGGAAAA